>Ga0209690_1000001_pt1 | contig 1201854 bp, 1140 predicted proteins | sample GraSoiAngelo_150_FD_186164 | JGI IMG/M metagenome (GOLD analysis project Ga0209690, IMG submission 186164) | Grasslands soil microbial communities from the Angelo Coastal Reserve, California, USA - 14_1009_09_40cm (SPAdes) (version 2) | ecosystem: Environmental > Terrestrial > Soil >... | reverse complement strand
ATCACCGTGGTGTACGCGAGCGGCTCGGCGCGCCCCTCGTTCAGATGGCCCATGACCTTGCGCACCGTCACCGGAGCCCGGGCCGCCCAGACGGCGTCCATTACCTCCGCCTCAAGCGGTCCGAACCTGCCGCCTCCCCTAGCCGTCTGCTTGGCCACAAGCACAGACTACTACGATTAGGTCGTAGTAATGCACGCCGCCTCGAGGGCCCTACCGAAGCGCCCCACCTTTACGTCAGCGGCTGCTACCGACCCTGTCAGCAGCCTCGCGGTATATGCGGCGAGATGCGAGAGGGATCGCGCGGGCGATCACTCGCGAGTGTCCGCGAAGCCGCAGGAGCTAGTCCCGCGGCGCGCCCGCTTGCCCGCCCAGCTTGGCTCGGTGCTGACCTGCAGCGGCCCTGCGACGTGCGTCGGGAGTGGGCGATCGCACGCCGAGATGACCGACGCCGGTTTCGGCGGATCCGTTAGGATACTACGCATGCGTCGTAGGTGGGAGGGCCCCGTCGATTTCGCAGCGGAAGGATTGCTCGACGGATGCGAGGGTGATGCGCGCGAGGCGCGGATCGCTTTGCTTGAGCAGCTGTTCGCCGACGGCGCCTCGCTCGATGAGGTGCGGCGAGCGATCGCTGAGGACCGTCTCGTGACCCTTCGGGTCGAGCGCGTGATGACAGGCGAAGGGAGGTACACGCAGCGCCAGCTAGCGGAGCTTGCACAAGTCCCGCTGAATGTCTTGCTCGACTTTCGCCACGCGCTGGGGTTGGCGCGACCCGATCCCGACGATCCGGCGTTTACCGACCACGATCTGGAGGCCGCGCGCTTCCTCGGTCGACTGCTGGGCGCGGGGCTCCCGCACGACGAGCTGCTGGACGTGAGCCGGGTTCTGGGCCGCGGCCTTTCTCGCGGCGCGGATGCCATCAGGGGTCTGCTCGGGCGGAGGTTCGTGGCCACCGCCGCTGACGAGTGGGAGCTGGCGCTGCTGAATACCCAGGCCGCCGACCAGCTCCTGCCGCTAACGGGGCCCCTGCTGCAGTACATCTTGCGACTTCACCTGATCGACCAGGTACGCAGTGACGTGGCCGGCATCTCCGACATGCTCGCCGCCGGGCGCATGCCGGGCAGCCGTCGCGTGGTGGTGTGCTTCGCTGACCTGGTCGGCTTCACCGAACTCGGGCAGCGCTTGAATGTCGAGGACGTCGGCGCCCTGGCAACCCGGCTCGAGGAGATGACTAGCGCCGTTGTGGAGCCGCCCGTGCGGCTGATCAAGACGATCGGCGACGCCGTCATGCTGGTCTCCAACGAGGCTGAGCCAATCGTCGACACCGCCCTTCGGCTGGTGGCGAGTGCTCGGGGGGCAGGCGGCGAGTTCCCGTCGCTGCGAGCCGGGATTGCGTGCGGTATCGCCGTCAACCGCGCCGGCGACTGGTATGGGCCTCCGGTGAATCTCGCGAGCCGCATCACGGCCGTCGCGCCTGCTCACGCCGTTGTTGCGACTACTGAGGTCCGAGATGCGGCCCGCGGGCGTCGGTGGAGGCCGACCGGCAAGGTGCGCTTGAAGGGGATCACCGGGGAAGTCGCGCTGTTCCAGGCAAGTTGAGGTCTCGTCGAAAGACGCGCATCGCCGACGCCACACCATCGCGGGCTAGGAGCGCGCCGGCGGCGCTTCGGACTCCGCTCACGGAGATCGAGCGCCCATCATCTCGCTGCATCACGCCACCGGTGCTAACCGCCGACCGCTCCCGGACTCGCCCCGCACGCAGCACGTCGTCCATAACACCGCTCACCGACCTCCGACATCAGGCTCTCTCCATCCTCCTCGACGACCGCCAAAGGCATCCCTGCCGCTCGCTCCGCTACCGCTCCGCATCGCGGCACACAGTTGCACCAAATGGTGCGTCGAATACACGCGGCGGGCAGCTCAGCGACGCTTGGCCGGCAAGTCGGTGTCGCCTCCCTCCCACACGGACCCGCGTGACCGCTGAGAGCTCCTTCGGGGGCTGCTGGTCGTCGGTGTCCAGACGTCGCGGCGCGTCGCGAGCGACCTGCTTTCGGCACTTGCGCGCTCAAGGAGAGCGTCGAGGTCCTCGCTTCGCACGCGGAACGCACAGCCGACGCGTACCGCCGGCAGCGCGCCGCCGTCGATCCAGTTGCGGATCGTCTGTGCGGTGACCTGGAACTGCTCGGCGACCTGGGGAACGGTGAGGAGCTGTCGCTCTCGGGTGGTCAATGGTCTGGCGGGCTCCTCCCGGCGAGATCGTCTGCCTAATGGGGGCCCCTCAACGCATCAGGGTCAGGTGTTACCCACGAGCGTTACCCATTCCCGATCCCGGAGCCTTCTCACCTGAGCGACCTGCACCAAAGAAGCCGATTTGCAGGCCTTTCTTGAGAGCGGATGATGGGATTCGAACCCACGACCTTCGCCATGGCAAGGCGACGCTCTAGCCAACTGAGCTACATCCGCGCGACCTCGCCATTCTAGACCTCAGCAGGGCGTGCGTTGCAAACGCTCAGAGCACTCGGCGAGCAGCGCCGGCTCGCAGGCGGGCTCCGCTCGTATCCGCGCGGCGGGGAGTCCCGCGAGCCTTCTAGCCTTTGAACGTCGAGCGCCCGGCGTCTCCAAAGGGCTCATCCCGCGCCCGCACCGCCTCCCGGTAACCATCCTCGGCGGCGCGTCGCTGGAAGGCGTAGCCCTCCGACGTATGCCTGGTGATGCCGTCGAAAACCGAGCCGAGCACCTGCGTCGTGTGCAGGCCTTGCGCATACATGCTCTGGTTGACGAGCAGCTTCATCATCATCAGCTGGTTGAGCGGCAGGCGAGCGATCCTCGAGAGCAGCGACTCCGTGCGCTCGTCGAGCTCCTCGGGCGCGGGCGCGTCGATCGCCAGGCCCCATTCAACCGCCTCCGCCCCCGACAGCGAGTCGCCGGTGAAAAGCAGTCTCTTTGCGCGCTGAGCGCCGATGCGGTACGCCCATAGCGCAGTCGTCGGGGAGCCCCACACGCGCGCTGGCGGATAGCCGATCTTGGCGTCCGCCGCGATCACCAGCAAGTCAGAGCACAGCGCCATATCGGTGCCGCCTGCGACGCAGAAACCGTGGACCTTGCACACGACGGGCTTGCCACAGTGGAACAGGCTCATGAACGCACGGGCGTTGCGGCTCATCATCGCGTAGTCGAGCATCGAGTCCCATGTGCGGGCAGGATCGTGGTTTGCGCCGATCACTGCCGGATCCAGCGGAGAGCCGACGGGCGCTTCCGAGCCTCGGGAGCCCGCCTGCCCCGCTCCGCCCATGCCCTCGGCGCTCTCGACGAGGTCATAGCCACCGCAGAATCCGCTGCCATTGCCTGAGAGCAGCAGCACATGCACGTCCGGGTCCAGGTCCGCACGCTCCACGCCGGCGGCCAGCTGCTCGATCATCTCGCGCGTGATCGCGTTGCCCCGCTCGGGTCGGTCCAGCGTGAGGCGCGCTATCCGGCCGGTCACCTCGTAGTGAACGCTTGGCCTGTCGGCCATTCGCCGATCCTATATCCGGCGCGAGCGTTCGGCCTCGGCCCCCCGGTCGAGCCTGCGGGCGAATGAGATACTTAGCGAGGTGCTCAGCGACGGCTTTACTCGCGCCTGTCGACGTCGATGCCCGATCGTTGGTTGACGCTGGTTGGGAAGCTCAACGTGCCCCTCTACCGTGCCAGCGGCGGCCGCCTGATGGGCAAAGTCGGACGCCCGCTCCCGTGCTCCTGCTGACCTCGACCGGACGGCGCTGGGGCCAGCGGCGGACCGCGCCGGTGCTTTACCTACCCGACGGCGACCGCCTTATCGTGATCGGCTCCAACGCCGGGAACGAGCGCGAGCCCGCCTGGTCGCTGAACTTGAAGGCCAACTCCGAGGCCGAGGTCGAGGTGGGCCGCAAGCGCACGCAGGTGCGCGCGCGCATCGCCGACGGCGACGAGCGCACCCAGCTGTGGACGCGGTTCAAAGCGCTGTTCGGGGGCTTCGACCACTACCGCGAGCGCACCGCACGCGACATCGCCGTGTTCGTGCTAGAACCCGTCGCCGGCTCCAGCTAGGCGTGCATGCGGCGCCTCGGGTCAGGCGGCTGCGCGCCGAGCGGCCGTGGCAGGAGCATCGACGCTTCTACGTCGATCTGTTCGCGGACCCCGGAGTCCTGGCGGCTGTTTGGCCGCGCGTGACCAGCCGCAAGCAAGCGGAAGCGGACGCGCTGCAGCTGCTGGCCGCCGACGTTCGCCACTGGCAACGGCGCTCGTTCGGCCCATGGGTGTTCTTCGAGTCTGCCAGCGGCCTGTTCGTCGGACGCGGCGGGCTGCGCGCGACCGCGCTGGCGGGGCGCCCGTGCGTTGAGCTCCTGTACGCGGTGCGACCCGATCGCTGGGGCCGAGGCTACGCGACCGAGATGTCGGCGCTGGCCATCACGCGCGCACGCGAGCTCGGGTTCAGCGAGGTCGTCGGGCTCGCGGCGGTGAGCAACCGTGCGTCGCGACGCGTGCTGGAGAAGACGGGCATGCGGTTCGACTCCGACACCATCGAGCGCGCGGGGCTTGCGCACTGGGTCGGGCGCTGGCGCGCGATCGTCTAGCCTTTGCCCGGCGATGCTGTTCACGCGCAAGCAAGCTGCCAAGGTCGACGCCGACTCAGCTCTTCCCGGCCGCTCGCAGGAAATGCCGGTTCCTGACAGGCACGAGGTGCTGGGGACGCCTCTCCAGGGTCCGTTCCCCACCGGTGTGGTTGTGGCGACATTCGGGATGGGCTGCTTCTGGGGCGCGGAGCGCCTCTTCTGGCAGACCCAAGGTGTCTACACGACGGCCGTAGGCTACGCCGGCGGGTTTACCGCGAACCCCACCTACGAGGAGGTCTGCAGCGGGCGCACCGGTCATGCCGAGGCAGTTCTCGTCGCGTTCGACAGCGCCGCTACCAACTACGAGCAGATGCTGAAGCTGTTCTGGGAGGGCCACGACCCCACCCAGGGGATGCGCCAGGGCAACGACGTCGGCACGCAGTACCGCTCCGCGATCTTCTGGGGCGACGAGTCGCAGCGCACGGCCGCAGAGGACTGGCGTGCCGCGTACCAGGACGTGCTGCGCGCCGCTGGCCACGGCGAGATCACGACCGAGATCGCGCAGGCCGGCCCCTTCTACTACGCCGAGGCCTACCACCAGCAGTACCTCGCCAAGAACCCCGGCGGGTACTGCGGGCTGGGCGGCACCGGGGTCAGCTGCCCCGTGGGCATCGCGCCCGCGTCATAGTCGCGGCAAGCACGAAGCCTCATCGCTCACGGTGCTGCTGCGCCCGTGGGGCGTCCTCCCTGGCGAGGTGCCGGCCTGCTGCGCAGCCGCCCGCGTCCGCGACGGGTCCCGGCCGGCGCAAACCCGGGTGCCGCACCGGGGACGTGGGCCCTACGGAGCGGGAGTGACACCAGCGACCCCGCCGTAGCGGGGCCGCTGGTCGTTGCCGGCCCTGGAGGCGTCAGCGGGAGGAAGACGCCGCCGGACCCTAGGGCTTCCTGCCCTATGCGCCCGCAGGCGCAGCGCTGGGCTGCCACGCGTGCGGGGCGTGGGCGCCGCCGAGCGTGGGTATGTCCGAGGGGTAAACCTCGTTGCCGTGGATCGCGTGATCGCCGATCTCCAGCTCCTCGTCGGAGAGCCGCAACGGCACGAAGATGCCGATCACCTTCAGGATGATGAACGTCGCGACGCCCGTGTAGGCGATTACCCAGCCGGCCGCCTCGGCCTGCCAGCGCAGCAGCGTCCAATTCCCATGAATCACCCCGGCCTTGCCCGGGATGTTGGAGGCACCGCCTATGCCGATGTACTCAACGATGCTCGGCTCCGCGAGGAACCCGACCAGCAGCCCGCCGACGAGCCCCGCGACCCCGTGCGTATAGACCACTCCGAGCGTGTCGTCGACATTGCGGAACATCGGTGCCCGGCTGAGGAAGCGAATCGCCATCCACACCAGCGTCGAGGCGACGACACCGATGATGATCGCGCCGTAGCCGTTCACGAAGCCCGCCGCCGGCGTGATCGCGACCAGGCCCGTGATCATCCCGTTGACGGAGCCGATCAGCGACGGTTTGTCGCGGAAGATGTAGTCCCACGCGATCCACACCATCACGGCCACCGCCGTGCAGAGGTTGGTGTTTATGACCGCGGCCGATGCGTTGGCTCCGGCGTAGTAGGAGTCGCCGCCGTTGAAGCCGTTCCAGCCGAGCCACAGGAGACCGGCGCCGGCCATCACCATCAACAGGTTGTTGGGCGCGTCGACCTCGCGGTCGCGCTGCAGGCGCGGTCCGATCACCGCCGCGAACACAAAGCCCGAGACGCCCGCGGCGAGATGGATCACATAGCCGCCCGAGTAGTCGAGGGCGCCGTGCGCGGCCCAGTAGCCGCCGCCCCAGATCAGGAACGCGTTGATGGTGTACACGAACGTGATCCATACGACCACGTACGGGATCCAGGCCTTGAAGTTGACGCGCCCGAGGACCGAGCCGAGCGCGAGGATCGGCGTGATCGCCGCGAACACGAACTGGAAGTAAACGAGCGTCGCGGTCGGGAAGTGGAACGGCGGTCCTTCCGTGATCGACGGGATCAGCGCCTGGCCCTGCTCTCCCACATGGCCAAGGACGCTTCCCCCTTCGCCCCACATCGTTCCCAGGAACCCGTGGGTGCCGAACACACCCGAGCCGCTGTGGGCGATGGGGTTGCCGAAGCCCATCTTGAAGGCCCACAGACACCAGGCGATCAGCGTCAGGCAGAAGGCGACGAACGTCAGCATCATGCTGTTCACCGACCAGCGCTTCTGCATCACACCGCCATACAGGACGGCGAGGCCGGGCACGCTCATGAGCCCGACGAGCGTCGCCGCCGTCATCTGCCACGCATTGTCTCCTGAGTTAAGCCAGCTCGGGTACGCCTGCCAGGACATGTGCCTCCGTTCCTGCCGTTTGTCTTCCGACGCCGCCCCCCGCGCATGCGGACGAAGCGCACGGTCTGCCGTGGGTTATGAAATCCGCCCGGGGACCGCGCGGGTAGGGCCACCCTGGCCAAGACTTGCAGCCAGGCTTTCGACATTTGTCTAGATCGCTAGTTGGGCGCCCGAAACGGCAGGCTCGCGCGCTCGCAGGCCGCCCGCAGCTCCTGGCGGAGACCGCGAAAAGCCCCCGACGCGCAGATGCGCCGGGCCCGCGAGCCGCATGCGTGTAGCTGGGCGCCGCCGAGCGTGCTCGCGAAGGTCACATCGACGCAGTCCCGGCGCGCGGGCGCGCCGCTGGTCAGCGCGTATGCCCCGAGGCCAGCGAGGGCGAGCACGAGCACGGTCAGCAGCGTCCCGACGACGGCCTTCTCGCGCCTTCCCCAGTGCAGCGGCTCCGACAGGCGCCGCGACTGCTCGAACATGATCATGCCCGAAGGCTACTGGCGCGCGACCGGCGCCGCCGGGGCTTCTACGCGGCGCCCGGAGCCTGCTCTGCCACGTCCTCGTTCTCCTCCCCTGCGGCCGAGGAGGCTGGATCGAACGACAGCGCCAGCGAGTTGATGCAGTATCGCTGACCGGTGGGGCCTGGACCGTCGTCGAACACGTGGCCGAGGTGGCTTCCGCACCTGCGGCAGCGCACCTCCGTGCGCCGCATCAGCAGACTGTTGTCCGGGCGCAGTTCGACGGCCTCTGCGACAGCGGGCTCGGTGAAGCTCGGCCACCCCGTTCCCGAGTCGAACTTGGTGTCGGCACCGAAAAGCATCGCTCCGCAGGCCGCACAGCGATAGTCACCAGACTCCTTGTTGTAGACGTACTCGCCCTGAAACGGAGGCTCGGTGCCTGCCTTGCGCAGGATCTCGTACTGGGCAGGCGTCAGCTGTTCGCGCCACTGCTCCTCCGACTTGACGACCTTCGACTGGTCCATCGACACCCGTGTTCTAGCAGCGCTCGTCCAGTGACCCAACGTTGCTATTGTGATCTTTACGTTCACGTCAAAATGTCGAAAGGGTCCATGGGCGCCGTCCCGACCTCCAGCATCGAGCAGACTCGCCGGGCGGCACGCTCTCCCCGGCTGCACACGCGGCTCGGTGTAGAGGCCAGCCACGAGCGCTACAAGTGGTGGGCGCTGTCGTGTACGAGCTTGGGCATGCTGCTCGCTGCAACCAACTCGGGGACGCTGATCATTGCGCTGCCGGATCTCGAGCGCTCGCTGCACACGAGCCTGCTCGCGCTGGTCTGGGTGATCCTCTCCTACCTCATCGCAGCGACCGTGTTGGTGCTGACCGCCGGGCGCCTCAGCGACCTGTTCGGGCGCAAGCGCGCATACATCGGCGGCTTCTTGGTGTTCGCGATCGCCTCGCTAGGCGCCGGGTTCTCGGCCGACGGCAACGTCCTGATCCTTTGGCGCGTGCTGCAGGGCATCGCCTCCGCCTTCCTGTTCGCAAACGCCGCGGCGCTCGTGACCGATGCCTTCCCGCGAGAGCAGCTGGGCCTCGCGATGGGCGCCAACACGATGGTCGCCGCCGTCGGGCTCGTGCTCGGCCCCGTGCTCGGCGGCGCGCTCGTCGCGATCTCATGGCAGTGGGTGTTCTGGTTCAACGTCCCGCTCGCGCTCGCCGGCGCCGCCTGGGGAGCGCTCGTGCTGCACGAGCTGTCCAAGCCGGACGCCGTACGTGGGTATGACCTGCTCGGCAGCGCGAGCTTCGTGATCGGTCTCACGGGCCTCGTGCTCGGCGTCTCGCGCGGCGGGCTCAGCGGCTGGGGCGACGGAGTCGTAATAGGCGGACTGGCTGCGGCCGCCGTCCTGCTTCCGCTGTGGGTGGCGATCGAGCGGCGCGCGCGCGCGCCGATGCTCGACCTGCGCCTGTTCGGGGACCGTCTGTTCGCAGCCGCCACCGCCGCCGCTTTCATCAACGGCCTGGCACGGTTCGCGCTCATGTTCCTGTTCGTCTTCTTCTTCCAGGGTGCGCAAAGCAACTCGCCAATAGAGGCGGGTCTGAAGCTGATGCCGCTGGCGCTCGGGATGCTGATCGCCTCGCCCCTGGCAGGGATGCGGGCCGACCGCCACGGCTCGCGTGCGCTCGCCGCCGCGGGGATGCTCGTGAGCGCGGTCGGGCTCGCGCTCATGACGACGCTTGGTGCGCGGGCGCCATACTGGCATAGCGGGCTGTGGCTTTTGATCGTGGGCGTTGGCTCAGGCATGTTCAACAGCCCCAACACGGCCGCGATGATGGGGTCCGTGCCGGCGCACCGGCGCGGCGTCGCCGCCGGCGCGAGAATGCTGCTGCAGAACACGGGCGCGGTGCTTTCGATCGCCTTCGTGCTCGCGATCGTGACCTCGGCAGTACCGAAGTCGACTCTGTTTGCCGTGTTCTCGGGCCTCGCGCGCGGCCTCTCCGAGCACAAGCTCGACCCCTTCATCGCCAACATGCACGTCGCACTTTGGGCGCTGGCCGCCACTTCGCTGCTCGGGGCGGGAGTATGCCTGCTGCGACCGCGCCACCCCGCCCCGCGCCCCCGCGCGGGCGGGCATAATCTCGACCAGCGCGATCGACCGGCTCGGACAAGCGATCAGGCCGCCCCCGCAGCCACCGCCTCCGCACGCTGAGAACGCCATGCAGAGCCGCTCCTCACATGCCTCGTCGTCCGGCTCCTCCTCGGCGCCGCGCTCGTCCGCGGGCATGCGCATCGGTGACGTCGCGCGAAGCGTCGGCACCACGCCGCGCACCATCCGCTATTACGAGGAGATCGGGCTGCTGCCGCCGGCGCCGGCGCGGCCGTCGGGCAGGCACCGCCTTTACAGCGCGCCCGAGGTGGAGCGCCTGCGCGAGGTGATGCGCCTGAGGGACCTGCTCGGCGTCTCGCTCGAGGAGCTGAAGACGCTGCTGGCAGCCGAGGAGGCGCGCGCCGCGGTGCGCGCCCAGCTCAGACGCGAGAACGTCGACCCCCCGCGCCGCCGCGCGCTGCTGACGGAGGCGCTCGGTCATCTCGACCGCCAGCTGGAGCTCGTCCGTCGCCGAGCCGCCGACCTCGAGAACCTCGAGCGCGAGCTCGGCGACACGCGCAAGCGCGTCCGGCGCAAGATCCGCGAGCTCGATGCTCGCGCGGCCGGGAGCTTCCCTCCCGACACCCTGGACCCCGGCGAGGTGCCGCGCTCGTGAGGCGCGGGGCCTCAAGCGCCGCTCGGGGCCCGAGCGCGGGCAGGAGAACGTGAGCGTGCCTGCCCGTAAAGAGGTGGAGCCAAGCCCGCCCGGAGTGCCCGGAGCGGTCACCGACACCGAGCTCGTCGAGGCCTTCGACGTCGACTTCGCCGGCGCGCAGGGAACTCGCATCAACGGCTACCTCGCGCGCCCCGCAGGCGCTGCCCGGCCGATTCCGGGGATGATCGTGATCCACGAGGCAGGCGGCCTTCGCGAGCACATCAGAGACGTGACCAACCGCTTTGCCGCCGCCGGCTTCCTCGCGCTCGGCGTCGATCTCTATACGCGCGAAGGCGGACCACCGCCGACGGATGACATGCAGGCGGTGATGGCGCGCCTGTTCTCGATGTCCGACGCGACGGTGGTCGGCGACCTCGCCGGCGCCGCTGACTTCCTGCGATCGCACGGGGAGTGCAGCGGGCGCGTCGGCTGCATCGGCTTCTGCATGGGCGGGCGCCACACGCTGCTGTTCGCCTGCATGGGCGAGCACCTGGATGCCGCAGTCGACTGCTGGGGGGGCTTCATCGACAAGGCGACGTTCGAGCAGCGCTCGACGTCCGAGCGGCCCACGCCGCCGCTGGAGATCGCCGATCGCCTTTCGTGCCCCCTGCTGGCGGCGATCGGCGCGGAAGACGGCAACCCATCTCCCGCAGTGGGCGAGCAGCTGCGCGCCCGCGCGCTGCAGAGCGGGCAGGAGGTCAAAGTCGACGTTTACGAGGGCGCTGGGCATGCCTTCTTCGCCGACTACCGGCCCACCTACCGTCCCGGGCCCGCAGCCAAGCTGTGGGCTGAGATCTTGCCGTTCCTTCAACGCCACCTCGCCGGCGCCTGAGCGGGCGCGCACCCCGTGTCGTGCCGGCGCCAACCGCCGCCCAGGCCGAGCTCAGGTGGCGGGTACCTATAGTGCGGGGCAGCTCCCGGCCCGCGCCCGCTAGGAGGTTCTTCGCATGGCTCGCAAGTGGTGGACGCTGCTCGCCGTCTCGGTGGCGATCTTCATGTTGCTGCTCGACATCACGGTGGTCAACGTCGCTCTGCCGGACATCCAGCGCTCGCTGCACTCCTCCTTCGGCGACCTCCAGTGGGTCGTCAACGCATATGCGCTGACGCTCGCGGCCTTCCTGCTGACGGCCGGCGCGCTCGCCGATCTGTTCGGCCGCCGGCGCGTCTTCGTGATCGGGCTTGCGATCTTCACGGCCTCCTCGGCCGCCTGCGGGCTCGCGGGGAGCCCGCTTGCGCTCAACCTGGCGCGCGCGGTGCAGGGGACGGGCGGCGCGATGATGTTCGCGACCTCGCTGGCGCTGATCGCGCACGCCTTCCACGGCCGCGAGCGCGGCACCGCTTTCGGCGTCTTCGGCGGCACCATCGGCGCCGCCGTGGCCGTCGGCCCGGTCGTCGGCGGTTTGATCACCTCGGGCGCCGGCTGGGAGTGGATCTTCTTCATCAACGTGCCCATCGGGCTGGCGGCGGTTGCGCTGACGCTCACGCAGGTGTCCGAGTCGAGCGACCCGGCGGCCAGGGGTGTGGACTGGCGCGGTCTGGTGACGTTCTGCGGCTCGCTGTTCCTGCTCGTGTACGCGCTGATGCAGGGCAACGAGAAGGGATGGGGCTCGACGGAGATCCTTGCGTGCCTGAGCAGCGCGGCGGTGCTGCTCGTGGCGTTCATCTTGGTCGAGCGCGCGCAGCCGCGGCCGATGCTCGACCTGACGCTCTTTCGCCGACCGGCGTTCGCGGGCGCGAGCCTCGTCGCCTTGGCCGTCTCGAGCTCTATGTTCGCGATGTTCCTCTACCTGACGCTCTACATCCAGGACGTGCTCGGCTACGGCCCGCTGCAGGCCGGCCTACGCTTCTTGCCCGTCACGCTTGTCTCCTTCGTGGTCGCGCCAATCTCCGGGCGCCTGAGCGTGCGCGTGCCGGTGCGCCTTCTACTCGGTGCCGGCTTGATCCTCGTGGGTGCTGGGCTGCTGGCGATGACCGCCGTGGAGCCCGGCTCGGGCTGGACCACGCTGATACCGGGATTTCTGCTCGCCGGCGCCGGGGTGGGGCTGATCAACCCGCCGCTGGCATCGACGGCGATCGGGGTGGTGCACCACTCGCGCAGCGGGATGGCATCGGGGATCAACAACACCTTTCGCCAGGTCGGCATCGCCACGGGGATCGCCGGCCTGGGCGCCATCTTCCAGCACGACGTCACGCGCAAGACGGAGGCGCTTCTGTCCGCCAGCCCACCCGGGCGCGCGGTCATGGCAGCCGGGCACGGAAGACTTGCCGCGGCGCTGGTATCCGGGGACGTGCGCTCGCTCGGCCGCACGCTCTCGCCGGCAGCCCGTGGTGCCCTGACCCACGCCTACCGCGCGGGCTTCACGGGCGCGTTCACGAGCATCCTCACCATCGCGGCCTGCATCGCGCTCACGGGCTCGGCGCTCGCATTCGCGCTCGTTCGAGGTCGCGACTTCGTCGTCTCCGAACAGGCTGCCACCGCCGGCGAGCCCGGGCCGGCAGGGGCGGTAGCTGCCTGACGCGCGGCCGCGCGCTCACGCGCCGCGGTCCTCGCGCCGCTCGTAGCCGGCGCAGGCAAGCACCGGCAGCCGCGGATAGCGCGGATAAGCTGGGTCCTGCCGCGAGCGGGCGCACAGGGAGAAGCGCGAGCCACGCGTGTTGCGCACCTCGCGCTGGTGGCGACAGGTGTCGCACAGGCCCGCAGGCGGTGCCGCGCGCGAGGGCCCGCGCGCTTCAGAGGACATGAGGCCAGCGTAGAGCCAGGGCGCCAAACCGTCGCTGTGAGATAATCGTTGACCGCGCAACTATGACCACCTTCTACCGACTGCTCGGATTCCTCAGGCCATACAAGCGCGGGCTGGGCACCTCGTGGGTGCTGGCGAGCGTCGCGATGGTCATGACGGTGCTGATGCCCTACCTGATGGGCCAGGCGGTCGAACGGATCCATGCCGGCACCTCCGCGCACGCCTCCTCCTCCGCGCGCGCGCACGACCGCCACCAGCTCACGGTGATCGCCGCAGCCATAGTGCTCGCGGTGCTCGCGCGCTGGGCGCTCACATACTGGCGGCGGATGATCGCCGGGCGCGTGTCGCTTGGCATCGAGTACGACCTCCGCGAGCGACTGTACGGGCACCTGCAGCGGCTCGAGCTCGGGTTCTTCGACCACCAGCAGACGGGCCAGCTGATGTCGCGCGCCACCGTTGATTTGCAGGCGGTGCGCTTCTTCCTCGGCTACGGGCTCGTCTTCATCCTGCAGTCGGCGCTCACGATCGTGCTGGCGGGCATCGCGATGGTCGTGATCAACCCCGAGCTCGGACTCATCTCGCTCATACCCGTGCCCTTCGTGGTCGTGATCTCGCAGCGCTACGGTCGCAGCGCGCGGCCCGCGATTCAGGAGGTCCAGCAGCGCATCGCCGAGCTGACAGCCGACGCGGAGGAGAACATCTCGGGTGTGCGCGTGGTGAAGTCCTTCGCGCGCGAGCCGCTGCAGCTGCGCCGCTTCGAGGGCACGGTCGGCCGGGTGTTCGACCAGGCGATGGTGGCCACACGGCTCGAGGCCAAGTACAACCCGATGATCGGATTCCTGCCTCAGCTCGGCCTGGCGGCGGTGCTGCTCGTGGGCGGGCTGTCGGTCATCCACGGGCATCTGTCGCTGGGGCAGTTCACGGCCTTCTACTTCTACCTGAACATGCTCATCGGGCCAATGCGCTCGCTCGGCGTCACGCTCGGCCTTGCCCAGCGAGCGACCGCCTCGGGCGCTCGCATCTTCCAGGTGCTAGATCGGGAGCCGCGCCTAATCGAGCTGCGGGACGCACCGCAGCTACCGCCGGGCGATGGACACCTGCGCCTGGAGGGGGTGACGCTGCGCTACGACACGCCGTTCGGCGAGCTCACCGGCGGTGGCAGCGAAAACGGCGGGCCCGGCGGCGGCCACTCTCAGAGCCTGCGCGGCGCCGTTCTCGAGGAGGTCGATCTCGACGTCCCAGCTGGGCGCACGGTGGCGCTCGTGGGCGCCACCGGATCGGGCAAGACGAGCCTGGTAGCGCTTTTCTCGCGGCTCTATGACGCAAGCGACGGGCACGTCTATCTCGACGGCGCGGACGTTCGCACCGTGAGCCTGAGCTCGCTGCGCCGCGCCGTCGCCGTCGTCAGCGACGACCCCTTCCTGTTCTCGGCGACGGTCGCCGAGAACATCGCTTACGCACGCCCACAGGCCAGCGAGGCGGAGATCGAGCAAGCGGCGCGCCAAGCGCAGGCGTACGAGTTCGTAAAGCGCCTGCCCGACGGCTTTCAGACGCGCGTGGGCGAGCGTGGTCTGACCCTCTCCGGAGGCCAGCGCCAGCGGCTGGCGATCGCGCGCGCGCTGCTGGCCAACCCACGTGTCCTGATCCTCGACGACGCGACCTCCTCGGTCGATTCCTCGACCGAGCGCTCGATCAAGCTCGCCCTCGCCGCGGCGATGAGAGGGCGGACGACCCTCATCATCGCCCATCGCCTCTCGACGATCGCGCTTGCCGATGAGATCGTCGTGCTCGACCACGGCCGGATCGCCGCCCGTGGCTCGCACGAGGAGCTGCTCGAGCTCTCGGCGCTGTACGCCGAAATCGTCGAGAAGGGGCTGCCAGACCAAGTCTTCCTCACGCGCGAGACGCGCGAGCGGGAGGTGAGCGGACTGTGAGCGCACGCGGCGGCGGCCGCGGCATCGGGCCCGCGGTGCTCAGCGGGCGAACCCAGTGGGATGGCGAGCGTGCCGCCAGGTCGAGCCGCGGGCGCAACCTGCGCGGCCTGCTTGCCCTGCTGGCGCCGTACCGCGCGCGAGCCGCGCTGACCGTACTCGCGCTGCTGCTCGGAACCGCCGCCTCGCTCGCCCCGCCACTGCTCGCCAGGGAGGCCATCGACCGCGGGATCGTGCGCCATGACACGGCCACGCTCGCGCTCGTCGTGGCGGCGTTCCTTGTCTCCGGGCTGCTCGTTTGGGCGATGACCTACGCACAGACCTACCTCGTCGGGTGGGTCGGCCAGAGGGCCCTTGCAGACCTGCGGCTGCGCATCTTCACGCACCTGCAGAGCCTGCCGATCGGCTTCTATGACAGCCGTCCGGCTGGCGTCTTGATCTCGCGTATGACCAACGACGTCGAGGCGCTCGACAGCCTCGTGACCGACTCGGTGGTGACGCTCTTCCAGGCCGGGCTGACGCTGGTCGGGACGGTTGCGATCCTGCTCGTGCTCGACGTCAAGCTGGCCCTGCTGACGTTCCTCATCTTCCCGCTGCTCGGCGGAGGGAGCCTGTGGTTTCGGATCGTCTCCGCGAGTGCCTTCCGCCGCACGCGGGAGACGATCGGCGCGATCACCGCCTACCTCCAAGAGACGCTCTCGGGGATCAGGGTCGTGCGCAGCTTCGCTCAGGAGCCGCGCCACGTGCAGCGCTTCGCCGAGCTCAACGCCGAGAACCGCGAAGCCAACATGCTCACCGTCAAGCTCAACGCGCGCTACTTCCCGGCCGTCGAACTGCTCTCGGGTCTCGCCGTTGCCGGGATCGTGCTCTATGGCGGCGTGCAGGCGATCGAAGGCCACGTCACCGTCGGCACCGTGGTCGCGTTCGTGGCCGCGCTGTCATACCTCTTCGAACCGATCCAGCAACTCTCGCAGCTCTATACGACCTACCAGTCCGGCATGGCCGCGCTCGAGAAGATCTTCCAGCTGCTCGACGTGCGGCCCTCCCTTACAGACAGGCCGGGCGCCATGCGGCTGGGGCGCGTCCGCGGCGAAGTTCGCTTCGAGGATGTCTCATTCGCCTACGCGCCTCGCCGGAGCAGGCGCCTTGACGAGGGGAGGCACGATGGCGTCGTGGGCGAAGTCCGAGCGCTCGAGCACATCGACCTCACGATCCCGCCCGGCCAGACGCTGGCGCTCGTCGGCGCCACGGGCGCCGGCAAGTCGACGCTCGCGAAGCTCGTTGCCCGCTTCTATGACCCCACCGAAGGACGCGTGCTTGTCGACGGCCATGACCTGCGCGACCTCGAGAGCGCCTCATTGCGTTCGCAGATGGGAATCGTGCCGCAGGAGGCGTTCCTGTTCTCGGGCACGATCCACGACAACATCGCCTTCGGCCGGCCCGACGCGGACGCTGCGCAGATCCGTGCGGCGGCCGCCGCCGTCGGGGCGCTCGAGTTCATCGAGGAGCTCGGCGACGGCTTCCAGACGCAGGTCGGGGAGCGCGGCGCGCAGCTATCGTCGGGACAGCGGCAGCTGGTCGCTTTCGCGCGCGCACTGATCGCCGATCCGCGCATCCTGGTGCTCGACGAGGCGACCTCGAACGTCGACCTGCACACCGAGGGTCGCATCGAGCAAGGCCTGCGCCGGCTGCTCGCAGGGCGCACCGCGATCGTGATCGCGCATCGCCTCTCCACGATCCGCCAAGCGGCCCGCATAGTCGTGCTCGAGCACGGACGCATCGCCGAGCAGGGCACGCACGACGAGCTGATCGCGGCGCAGGGACGCTACTTCGACCTGTATCGGGACTGGGCGACTCAGTCGGCGGCCTAGGCGCCGGCCGGTTTTGCGCCGTTGTGCGCTGCCTGGATCGAGCGCGTCAGTTCGAGGTTCGCCGCCATCGCGTCCGCTACATGCGCCGGCCAGAGCGCCGCATGAACCACAGGATCAGCATCGCGAAGAGCACCGACAGCACAAGGCCGGCGCCGTGCCGTTTGAGCACGTACCACGAGAACAGTCCGGCAAGGAACGAGCCGCCGAGCCCGACCAGGAGCGTCCCCCCTACGCCCATCGGGTCGGGGCCCGGCAAGAACAGGCGCGCGAGGGCTCCCACCACCAAGCCGATCAGCGCCAGCAGGATGAGGTACAGAAGCAGGGACAGGGCTCGTTACTCCGGGACAGCGACTCGAACTGAGTGACGGCCTACGGAGGCCTGCAAATCGGCCGACTCTCCCGATGGCCATCGGAATTTAGGCGTTACAGCGTACCGCTCCAGGGCGCCCGAAAACGCTCCAGACCGCTGGTCCACTGACCATCGACTAGCCACTACGCGGAGCTGCCTCTGTCCAGCTGGACCCGCTTGACGCGCCTGAGTTCGGGTCCGCCGCAGCCCTCGTCAGGCCCGCCTGCTCAAGCAGGTCGAGTCGTCATCGGCCTGGACCTCCAGGCGGGATACTGGCAACGCGATGTCGGAGAACCTGGAGCTAGTTCGCTCGATCTACGCATGCTGGGAACGCGGAGACTTCAGCTCGATCGAGTGGGCGCATCCTGACGTCGAGCTTGTCGCAATCGGCGGCCCCGATCCTGGGAGCACGATTGGAAGGGAGGCCGTGCGTCATGCCTGGCGCGACTTCCTTGGCGCCTGGCAGGACTACCGCGTTGCTGGAGGGGAGTACCGCGAACTCGAGCGTGGACAGATCCTGGTGTTAAACGTGCTCGGCGGACGCGGCAAGGGCAGCGGACTCGAGGTCGAGCGAACGGACACGAGGGGGGCCAATCTGTTTGAGCTCCGCGACGGCAAGGTGAAGAGGCTGGTCCTCTACTGGGACCGCGAGCGCGCCTTCGCTGACCTCGGCCTGGAGGAGTAGGCGATGCTCGAGGACCTCGAGCTCGTGCGCTCGATCTATACGGCCTGGAGGCGGCGACTTCGCCCGCCGAACGCCCGAGAGCCACGTTGAAGGGACGTGATGAGGAATGAACACCGATCAGCAGGAGTCCAACGGCCAGACGCGGCTCGCCTACATCCTCGGCGTACCGCTCGCCGAGAACGTCGAGCGCCAGTGGCCGCAGATGGGCGAGGTCGTGCGCACGAGCAGGCTCATCGCCGACGTCGAGGGGAACTTTCCGGAGCTCACGCTAGCGGTCGGCAGGCGCCTGCAGCTCAACCATGTCGTCGTGGTCGAGTGGACCGCCGACTACGGTGACGGGCGCCTGTACCGGAACGTAACCATTGGCGAGCTGGAGGACGGGAAGGCCGTGCGCGTGACTGACTACTGGGGCGAGCCCACCGTGACACCCGAATGGCGCAAGCAGGTCACGGACCGTCTCGACATGCCCGGCGATGGCATCTGGCCCGACGCAGAGCACCTCGCCCACCACTAGAGCGACCTGGATTCGTGCGTTTCACTAATCCGGCCGGCTCCGACTGAATCCGACCTAATCGGGACACGATTGGCACGAGATTGGCACGAGCCGCCTTCGACGGCCAGTGGCAGCGGCGGTTTCGTCTAAGCATTGTTTCATGGGTTGGCTACGGGCCATTGGGGTAGTTCAGTCGAAACGCGTTCCGCTGGAAGGAGAGTGCCCTGTGCCGAGGATCATTGTCACCACCGATCCGCCCGACCCCGACGGTCCTCTCACGCTCGACGAGCAAGTCGACACCGTCCATGTCGACAGCGACCATGCATCTAGGCAGCTGCTCGATCGCGTCATATGGGCGATTCACGACGCCGAGCGCGTTGAACAGGGCACGAGCGCCCGCCGCTGAGCCCGAGCCCCGGCAGCCATCAGCCACCCCCTTGTCCTGCTGCATGGGTCTCACCGAACGCGGCCCGGGGCGCCTCGTTGCTCACGCGGTAGGGCTTCACGCTGCGGTAGGTCTCTTCCGCGTTGAGCGCATGCTGCTCTATGAACCCGCCGCGCAGCAGTAGCCCGATCGCCATATCGCCCTCCTTCCGCTTGACGCGAGCGCGTGCGCGGATCGCCGGAGCAGTCGCGCCGGGATTGGTCTCGATCGTGCGCGAGACGAGCTGCAGGAGGTCCCGCACGCCCGCGCGCTGTTCATCGGTCATCGCCATCACACACCATCCTTCGTTGCGGTTGTCATCGTCGGTTCCTCCTGTTGTCGGAGCCTCCGGGAGCGGCGTCTAGCGAGCAGGCGAACAACTCGTACTGCTCAAGCCGCAGGGTCCGCGATACCTGCAGGTCGCCGTCGCCGCCGGTCCGTTCCCAGCGAACCAGACGGCCCCGCGCTTCGGAGACCCACCGCGGCCGCCCACCGTCTCGCGTGGACGTATCGCTCCGGGCGTCAGCGATGACACGCTCGCCAGTATCGAGCGGGACTTGCTGCGCACCGCAGGCCAGCCGGCTTTCGAGGAGTGAGAGGCAGGCCTCGTCGCATGGGACTGGCACGAAGACTGGCACGCGCAGTCCCTGGGGACGCCAAACGCCCCGTAAACACGGGGCGCCCAGCTAGCTCCGGGACAGGGACTCGAACCCCAAATTCGACATCCAGAGTGTCGCGTGTTGCCAATTACACCATCCCGGATCGCGGCCCCAAGGATAGTCGCCCGGCTCGCGGCCGCAACGAGCATGCGACGGTTCGAGCGGCCGGGCGCGTGGGCGTTCCGGCGATCCGGCGAGCGTCAGTCCCCGGAGCGGCCGTTGGGCGCGAAGTAGCCGGTGATCGCGTCCTCGAGGCCAGGATCCAGCACGAGCAGCACCTCGTCCCCGGCTTCGATGACGGTGTCGGGCTTGGGCACGAACCCGGAGCCGTCGCGCAGCACCGAGATGATCAGGCTGCCCTCGGGGAGCGTGATGTCGCTGACCTTCGCACCAACCGTGGGCGCGTCTGCGCTCACCTCGAGCTCGATGATCTCGAGGCGCTCTTCTTCGAGCGCCAGCAGGTGCACGAGGCCGTAGCGCGGCACCTCGTGCTCGATCAGGCGCAGGATCAGGTCAGTCGCCGAGACCGCCGGCTGGATGCCGAGCAAGCGGAAGTGGTCGTGGTTGCCGGGGTTGTTGACGCGGGCGATGATGCGCTCGCAAAGGTACTTCTCCTTGGCGACCTGGCAGACGAGCATGTTGTCCTCGTCGTCGCCCGTGACCGCGACCACGAGGTCCGCGCGCTGGATACCCGAGCGCTCGAGCACCCACAGCTCGGTCGCGTCGCCGTACACCACGGCGTGCTCGAACTCTTCCTCCAGCGCGAGGTAGCTTTCGCGCGAGGACTCTATGAGCGTCACCTCGTGCTCCTTTGCGATCAGCTCTCGCGCGAGGTTGCGCCCGACCTTCCCGGCTCCAGCGATGATCACGTACATGGCTACGCGAACTCTGGTTGGAGCGCCCGCTCGAACATCTCGATCGCGTGCTGCGTTGGAGAGATTGTGTGCAGCCCCTGCTCGCCGTACCACGCAGCGCGAGCAGGGTCCATGACGCGGACGATTACCTTCTCCACTCCGAAGCGCCTCTGCGCGATCTGGGCGATGATGAGGTTGGTGTTGTCGCCGTCCGTGGAGGCGATGAACACGTCCGCGCGCTCGATTCCGGCTTGAATCAGAGCGTCTGTCTCAAGCCCGGCGCCGACCGTGAACTGGCCCCCGGCATCGTCCCAGCTGCGCGTCTGGCCGGCATCGAGTCGCTCGTGCGAAAGCGGATCCTCGTCGAGCACCGACACTTCGTGGCCGGCCGCGAGCGCCGACTTGGCGACCGCCGAGCCCACCCGTCCGGCGCCCACGATCAAGATGAACATGGGCGCAGATTAGCCCATGCGGCCCCTGTCTACGGGGTGCTGGGCGCCGCGGAGGCGGCTTGCGCCCCGCGCGCATCGCCGGCCGCCGGCGCCGTCACGATGACCCGACAACTGGCCTTGCTGATGACGTACTTGGTGGCGTCGCCGACGTAGTTCTCGAGCGGCCCGCCGCGGCCCCCGAGACGCGCCCCGCCCCTTATCAGGGACGGCTCCTCGGCTCCGAGCACGATCGCCTCGACGCCCCGCCGGCGCGCCTCATCGACGATCGCGTACCCGGCGCGTCGCGTGCGCACCATCGCGGTCGCGACCTCCACGCCCGAGTACTCCTCCCCCACCGCCTTGGCGCGCGCCAGGGCCTGCCGCGCCTGCTTGATCTGCGCCTCCGGCAGGCGAGCGTCGATCGGCAGCGACATCGGTATAACAAAGATCCACAGCGCCTCGATCGTCGCCTTGTCGATGGCGGCATCGTCGGTGGGCTCGCCCGCCACCAGCAGCGCCGCGGTCTGCACGATGTCCTCGTCGAGGGCCGTGCCAAACAGGGGCACGAGGATGGAGCCGTAGTCGCGCTCGCGCGCCGGCTCCGCGCGCAGGACCTCCGGCGAGACCGTCACGCGGCGCAGCAGCGAGGTCTCATCGGCGCGGCGGTAGATCACGTAGAGGGCAAGGCCCGCCATCAGCCATCCCAGCCCCACGTAGCGCGCCGGCTCGTGCACGACCATCACCGCAACCCATCCCGCGCCCGCGATCAGCGCACCCGCCACGGCGGGCAGCGGCAACTGTCGCGAGCGCCAGGCGACGGACAGCGGCACCCTGAAGGGGCGTTCGCGCTCCGGCTCGGAGTAGCGCAGGCGGCAGATCGAGAGGTGGGCGATCGTGAACGCGAGCATCGCGCCGAACGCGTAGATGCCGACCAGGAAGTCGAGGTCCTCGGGCGCCACCAGGCCGGCGGCGATCACGCCTGCCACGATGATCAGCACGTAGGGCGTCGAGCGCTGCGGGTGCAGGCGCCCGAGGCCGGTCGGGATCTGGCGATTGGTCGACAGCGAGTAGGCCAAGCGCGAGAGCCCGAGCATGGCCGAGTTGGCCGCCGCGACGAGCGTCATCGTGGCCAGGCCGGCGACCCCGTAGCGCAGCGCTTCGGCGAGCCAGTGTGGGTGCATCTGCGCCGCGATGCCGACCATCGGGAAGTCCAGGTAGCGGCCCGCGAGCTCGGTGTGGCCGCCGTGAACGGGCAGCGCGGTGACCGCCACTAGCGCGATGCCCGTGTAAATGATCACGACCGTCCCAGTGCCGCTCACGATCAGGCGCTTCAGCGCCGCGCTGCTGACCCGGACCTCCCCGGCCACGCCTGCGGCGGACTCGAGGCTGGTGAAGGAGATCGCCGCGACCGTCAGCGCAAATACGAAGTCCGACCACCTCGGCGCGCTGCCGAGGTGGATAGGGTCGAGCAGCTTGTCGGGATTGAAGAACAGGGTCAGGCCCAGGACGACGATGAACGCCTGCATCGCCAGGTCCGCGATCACGAGCAGGCCGATGCGCCTCGCCCGGCGCCCGCCGAGGCCGCGGATGTTGCCGACGACCACCACGCCGATGAACAGAAGAGCGAGTATCAGCGCCTCGTCGCGGTCGCCAAGCGGGCTCGAGAACACGCTCAGATACTGGGTCGCCGAGAAGGTCGTGACGGCGATCAGGATGATGTAGTCGAGCAGGATCGCCCAGCCAGCGACGAAGCTGATCAGCTCGTTGAAGGCATATCGCGCGAACACCGTCGAGCCGCTGCGCTCGGGGTGCATGGAGGCCCCCTCCGCGTAGGTCATCGCCGTGAGCGTGAACAGCAGCGAGGAGATCACGAACACCAGCGGCGTGAGGCCGAGTGCGCGGCCGGCGATCACGCCCAGGCAGAAGTAAAGGGCGCTGGCCAGCGGCGTGTAGACGATCGCGAACAGCAGCGGCGAGCCCACGCTCCGCCGCAACGTCGATATCGACCTCGCGGTGATCTCCGAGCTGACCCGCTCGCCCCCGCCGTCCTCGGCCCTGCTCACGTGCGGCGGCCCCGCTTGCGCTCGACATACACCCTGCCGAGGCCGCCCGCCAGGAAGAGTGCCCCCAGCAGCGAGGAAGCGACCCCACCGTCGCCAGCTGCGGCCTGGACGATCAGCGCGATGCCGATGATTGCCATCAGCAGAGAGAGCACGAGCGTGCCCACGCGATGTATTTCCCTTCCGCTCATCTCCAGGTGAGCTTACGCGTCGCGCCAGCTCTTCCTCGCGGGCAGCGCGCGCCGTGGCGAGCGCGGCCCAGGCCGGCGAGCGTTCCCGTCAGGTTATGAGCGGGATGATCAGGATCGCGACGATATTCGCGACCTTGATCATCGGATTGATCGCGGGCCCAGCGGTGTCCTTGAAGGGGTCCCCCACCGTGTCGCCCGTGACCCCGGCAGCATGCGCGTCGGATCCCTTGCCGCCGAAGGCGCCGTCCTCGATCAGCTTCTTTGCGTTGTCCCACGCGCCACCCCCTGCGGTCATCAGCACGGCGAAGAAGAAGCCCACCACGATCACGCCGATCAGCAGCCCGCCGAGCGCCTTCTCGTCGATCAGCCCGACGATCAGCGGCAGGCCGATCGGCAGCAGCGAGGGAAGGATCATCTCGCGTTGCGCTGTGCGCGTGACGATGTCGACGCACGTCGCATAGTCGGGGTCTTCAGTGCCCTCCATGATGCCGGGGTGCTCGCGGAACTGCCTGCGCACCTCCTCCACCACCCCACCGCCCGCGCGCCCGACGGCCTCGATCGAGAGCGAGGCGAACAGGCACACCATCAGGCCACCGAGGATCAGGCCGATCAGGACCGGAGGTTCGTTGATGCCGAAGACGAGCGCTTCGATCGCTTTGTGGCTGTGGTCGGCGAGTTCCTGCCGGAAGCCCGCGAACAGGACCACGGCGGCGAGCACCGCTGAGCCGATCGCATAGCCCTTGGTCACCGCCTTGGTCGTGTTGCCGACGGCGTCCAGGCGGTCTGTCACGTTGCGAACCTCATGCGGCAGGTCCGCCATCTCCGCGATCCCGCCCGCGTTGTCGGTGATCGGCCCGAACGCATCCAGCGCGACGATCAAGCCGGTCAGCGATAGCTGCGCCATCAGCGCCACGCCGATTCCGTAGATGCCCGTCGTGCCGCCGCCGGCGAGCTTCCACGAGCCGAACACGCCGAGCACCAGCACGAGCGCGGGCAGCGCCGTCGCCTGCAGCCCCGATGCGAAGCCCTGAATGATGTTGGTGGCGTGGCCGGTCACCGACGCGCGAGCGGTCTTCTTGACCGATGAGAACCTCGTCGAGGTGTAATAGTCGGTGATCAGGAACAGAAGCGCCGTGACGGCGATTCCGATCAGCGAGCAGAGGTACAGTTTGCCCCACGCCGGCGTGTTCACATCGCTTCCGACCTGGGTGAAGCTGAGGTTGCGCATCATCCAGTAGGTGATCGGCGCAAAGGCCCCCGCCGCGATCGCACCCGACAGGACGAGGCCCTGGTAGAGGGCCCGCTCGACGTTGCCGCCGCGCGAGCGCACGGCGAACGTGCCGATGATCGAGGCGATGATCGCCACCGCGCCCAGCACGAGCGGATACAGCGCCACGCGCGTGGCCTCGTGGAAGGTCAGCACGCCGAGCAGCATCACGCCCACGGCGCTGACGACGTAGGTCTCGAACAGATCGGCCGCCATGCCCGCGCAGTCGCCCACGTTGTCGCCGACGTTGTCGGCGATCGTCGCCGGGTTGCGGGGGTCGTCCTCGGGAATCCCGGCCTCGATCTTGCCCACCAGGTCGGCGCCCACGTCGGCGGCCTTGGTGAAGATGCCGCCCCCGAGTCGGGCGAACACCGAGATCAAAGAGCCGCCGAAGCCGACGCCGATGAGCGCGTCCACGCCCGTTTTCTGGCTGTCGTTGAAGACCGCCGTGAGCAGTCCGTAGTACCCGGCGGCGCCCAGCAGCGCGAGCCCGACCACGAGCAGGCCCGTGATGGCGCCGCCCCTGAAGGCGACGCTGAGGGCGGGCGCGACACCGCCCCGCGCGGCCTCGGCCACGCGCGCATTGGCGCGCACGGACACGGTCATGCCGATGTACCCCGCCGAGCCCGACAGCACCCCGCCGAGCGCGAACCCACAGGCAACGGCGATGTTTTGCACGAAGATCAGCGCGATGAACAGGATCACGCCGACGAACGCGATCGTCGTGTACTGGCGGTTGAGGTACGCGCCCGCCCCCTGCTGGACCGCCCGCGAGATGCTCTGCATGCGCTCGTTGCCAGGCGACAGGGCGAGCAGTGATCGAGTCGTGACCAGGCCGTAGACCACCGCACACGCGCCGCAAACGAGCGCGACGACGACCCCATGGTTCGTCAGAAAGCTGCTCAAGAAAATCCTCCGCGGTCTGATTTGCGTGCCGCGCGAGGATCTTCGCGCGCACATTTGTCGCCACTACGGCCACATAGAGCCGGCCGCCCGGTGCAAACGCGCGCGCAGTCTATCGTGCCGGCAGGCAGAAGGGCGGCTGCCCTGCACGCCCCGTGCGCGACGCCCGGCGCGCCCGCGCGCTCATCATCCGGAGGCTCAGCTCCCGGGCACCCACAGGCGTCCGCTGGCCTCGGCCGGACCCGGACCGCGCTGCTCAGGCTTCTCCTGGCCCTCGCCGGCGGAGGCGCTCTCGCCGGGCCCCTGCTGCGCCTTCTCGGAGGCCGCCCCATGCGCCGCGGCGGCGGCGGCTTCGCGAGCGTAGGCAAGCTGCAGCTGCGAGAGCGCGTCGCGCAGCGGCGCAAGCTCCTTGGCGAAGCGGCGATCGAGCACGCCCAGCAGTGCCCGCGCGCCGTCAATAGCGTCGCGCACCTGCTCGAGGTCGACCGTGCCGGCCCCGCCGCTCTCGTCCTCGCCGGCCTGCCCGCCGCCGGCACCGAGGCGCAGACGACCGATGTTGAGCAGCGAGACCGTCGCCTGCAGCATCATGTCGGCGCTCGAGATGCGGCTCAGCTCCTCTTCGTAGGCGGCTCGCAGCTCCGCCTCGCTGGGCTCGCCGGCCGCAGGCCTAGGCGCGCCACCTGGGTGCGCGCCTGCCGCTGCGCCGCCCGCAGCTGTGCCCGCAGCGTCGGTCGCGGCGTCCGGCCCGGGCGCGCCACCGGGCTTTGATTGCTCTCTCACACGACCACCTCCTGGGCGTACGTCTGGCGGGTCTCGCCGACGGACGCCGCAAACACCTCCTCACGGGAGGCCCCCGCCTCGATCATCTGCCGCTGTCGCTGCGCGCCGTTTCGCTCCGGGAACGCGAACTCGATCCCCAGCTCCGCGCGCATCGGCGCGCTCCAGGCTGCGAGGCGATCGATCGCGGCGCGCGCGGGGTACTCATCGCCGCTGTCGAGGTCGACGAGGCGCCCGTCGAGCCCGTGGCGGATGGCCCGCCACATGTTCTCCTCCACGAGCCGCGGGGCTGGGTGCGCGAGTGGCACGCCCTCGTCCACGTCGCGAAGCGCCTGGGCGATGCACGCCACCATCAAGGACGCGAGCGCCTCCGACTCGGGCGCGCTGGCCTGCGCGTCGCATATGCGCACCTCGACCGTGCCGAAGCTGAAGTGTGGCCGCACCGACCACCACACCTGCGTGAACTCGACGATCGAGTTACTCCGCTGCAGGAACTCGATGTACTCGCGGTAGGAGCGCCAGCCTCCGAAGACGTCGGGGACCCCGCAGCGCGGGAAGCTCTTGGTGAAGCTCTGCGTGCGCGCAGAGTGCAGGCCGGAGTCGCGGCCGTCGAGATACGGCGAGTTTGCCGAGATGGCGAGCAGCAGCGGCAGGACGGGGCGCAGGCGGTCGCACGCGCGTACGGCCCGGTCGATGCCGTGGACGCCGACGTGGATGTGCAGACTGAACGTGTTGTTGCGCCAGGCGACGTACTTCAGCCCCTCCTCGACCCGCCGGTAGTGCTCGGTGTCGATGATCGGCTGTTCGCGGTAGTCGGCCCACGGGTGCGTCCCGGTCGCCCCGAGCGTCACCCCGTGGGCGTCTGCGAGCGCGAACAGGCGCCTGCGGCGCTCGCGCTGGCGTTCGATCGCGTCCCTGAGGTCCTCGCCGGCGCCCGAGATGATCTCGATCTCCGAGGAGATCAGCTCGCCCGTTACCGCCTCGCGCAGGCAGGCGTCGGCTTCCGCCGCAGCGTTCAGCTGCTCGAAGCGCGGGATCAGGTCCAGTGTGCGCGGATCGAGGATCGCGAACTCCTCCTCCACGCCGACCGTGAAGTCGCTGGCTTCCTCGAATCGGTGGGCGGCGCGGTCGAGGTCGATGGGGGTCATCGCTGGTGTCTGCGTCGGTGTGCGGCGAGGAAGCGTTCGGATCCAGTGTGACGCGTGTCGGCGGCGTTCTCAGGTGAGGTAGAAGTACAGCGCGTAGAGCAGGTCGACCGCGGGGCTGGAGGTGTGCACGGTGACCTCTGGCGGCACCACCAGCAGCGACTCGGAGTAGTTGAAGATGATCTTCACGCCCGCCTCGACGAGCTCGTCCGCGAGGCCCTGGGCGGCGTGCGTGGGCACGGCGAGCACCCCCACGACGATGTCCTCATCCTGTACCAGCTGGCGTAGTTCGTCGGTGTGCCGAACCGCCTGATTGCCGACCGTCGAGCCAACCTTCTCGGGATCTACGTCGAAGATCGCGACGACGCGGAAGCCGTGGTCGGCGAAGATATCCGAGGACGCGATCGCTTTACCCAGGTGCCCGGCGCCCAGCAGCGCGATGTTGTGCTGGCCCGCGGTGCGCAGGATCTTTCGGATCTGCGAGACGAGAGCCTCGACGTTGTAGCCGACTCCGCGCTTGCCGAACTTGCCGAACCCGGAGAGATCGCGGCGGATCTGGGTGGAGTTGACGTGCGTGTAGTCCGAAAGCTCCTGTGAGGAGATCGTCTCCTTGCCCATCTTCTTCGCCTGCGTGAGCACCTGCAGATAACGGGACAGGCGAGCCGCGACGCCCAGCGATAGGCGCTCGGCAGCAGGCGTGGCCTCCCGCACCTGCCCGTATGGCTGCGTCGCCTGCCCGGCCTGACCGGTGGTCATCGCCGTGACTCTAGTCGCTCTCGCACGAGCGCCTCATCGACGAAGAAGTGCGACAGCTCCGCGCCGTCGAGCGTCACCACGGGTATGCGATCGAAGTACGCGCGATGAAGCGCCTCGTCGTCGGTGATGTCCCGCTCGACGAGCGTGAAGACGAGCTCGGACTGCAGCGAGCGCAGGACGATCATGGCTTCCTCGCACAGGTGGCAGTCCGGCTTGGAGTAGACGGTCAGCACGCTCATCGCGGGCGCTCCCCGCTCGCGTAGGCGTCCAGGCCGAGGTACTCGGGATAGCGCAGCCGCCGGGCAAAGCGCGCCGCGCTCGCGATCATCGCCGCGTTGTCGGTGCATAGCTCGCTGGCTGGCACGTGCAGCGTCGCGCCCAGGCGCGCCAGACCCCGCCGCAGCGCCCCGTTGGCCGCCACGCCGCCGCCGACGGCGAGGCGATCGAGGCCGGTTTGCTCGAGCGCCCGCTCGGCGCGTTCGACCAAGCTCTCGACGATTGCGGCCTGGTATGAGGCGGCGAGGTCCGCCGCGCGCTCGCGCAGCTCGCCTTCGGAGAGCTCGCGCACCGTGTACAGCAGAGCCGTCTTGACCCCCGCGAAGGAGAAATCGAGCCCACGCGCGAAGCCTTCGCGCGCGCTGCCCCTGCCGCCCCGCGCGCGGGCGGCCGCGGAACCCGGGAACGCGAACGCCTCGCGGTCTCCATCGGCGGCCAGGCGCTCGAGCGCCGCGCCGCCGGGATAGCCGAGCCCGAGCAGCCGGGCGCCCTTGTCGAATGCCTCTCCGGCCGCATCGTCGAGCGTGCGCCCCAGCACCTCGAATCCGTCGTGATCTTCGACCAACGCCAGCAGCGTGTGGCCGCCGCTGGCGATCAGGCAGACGAACGGGGGCTCGAAGGCGGCCCCACCCTCGTCCGTCCCGTTGCCCGAGAGGAAGTTGGCTGCCACGTGGCCCTGGAGGTGGTCGACGGCCGCGAAGGGAAGCTCTCGCGCCGCCGCCAGCGCCTTGGCCGTCGACAGCCCCACGAGCAGCGCGCCGACGAGCCCTGGGCCTTGCGTGGCCCCCACCAGCTCCACCTCGTCGAGCGTCGCGCCGGCCTGCGACAGCGCGCTGTTCACGACCGCGTTGACGATCCGCAGATGGTGGCGCGAGGCGATCTCGGGGACGACGCCGCCGAAGCGGTCGTGAACCCCCTGCGAGGAGATCACGTTGGAGAGCATGCGCCCGCCGGGCTCCACGAGCGCCGCGCAGGTGTCGTCGCAGCTCGTCTCGATCGCGAGGACGCTCATTGCCCCCCCACATTGGGCACATCCTCGAGCGATCCCGCGCGCGTCGCTGGCGTGCGCCACATCACGAGCGCGTCCTCGCCGTTGTCCTGGTAGTAGCGCCGCCGGGTCCCAGCCGCGCGAAAGCCCTCGCGCTCGTACAGGTGGATGGCGACCGTGTTCGAGCAGCGCACCTCGAGCGTGTAGCGCGCGCCGTCGTCGCCAACGCGCGCGTACAGCTCCTGCAGTAGCCGCGACGCGAGCCCCATGCGCTGGCGGTCGGTGTCGACCGCCACGTTCATGATGTGCCACACGGTGTCATAGCGCGAGCAGATCAGGTAGCCGACCAGGCGCCGCGCCTCGCCGGGCTCTCGAGGCGCGCCTTCGACGGGCTCCGTAGCGGCGAGGCAGATGCCGGTCTGCTTTGAGAGCTCGAGCACGAACATGGCGAGCGACCATGGCGTCGGGAACACGCGCCGCTCGATCGCCAGCACCTCGGGCAGGTCGGGGTACTGCAGCGTGCGCACCTCGAGCTGCGCTTCGAGGGCGCTGTCCAGCCCGGCTGGCGAGGTCTCGCTCACGCGGGCGATCCCTGCGCTGCGGCGAGCGGCTCGCGGGCGCGCTCGGCGTCGGCCTCGCGCATGTACAGGGGCGCGACCTCCTCGAGCGCAACCGCCGGCGCCGCGAGCGATCCCAGCCGGCACACCGCGGCACCGCTGATTCCGTGCAGCGGCGAGCCGTCGGGCGGAACGAGCATTCCGGCGCGCTCGAGCTCGGTGCGGTAGCGCACAGCCCCGTCGCCGACGGCCACGCACCGTGCCCGCGCCCCCGCAGCCGCTGCGGCCAGCTCCACGGTGCCACCGAGCTCCTCCGGGCGCAGCAGGCGCGCCTCGAGCAGCGCTCGCGCCGAGCCGGCGATCTCGTCGGTTCCGAACTGGAGCTCGTAGGGACGCGCGAAGACCTCGCCGCGACGCGCGTCGATCACCGCGAGCGCGCAGGCCGGCCCGGGCTCGGCTCTCACGGTCCCGGCGGCGAGAGCATCTAGGCTGTTGACGCCGGCGAGATCCGCCGATAGCGCCTGGGCGAGGCCGCGCGCGGTGGCGATGCCCACGCGCAGGCCCGTGAAGCGACCCGGACCCACCCCCACCGCTATTCGATCGAGCGCGCTCCAGCGCAGACACGCCTCGGCCAGAAGCTCGCCGGCCATCGCCAGCAGTCGGGTGGCGTGCCCCGGGTGCGCCCGTGCGTCGGGGTCATCGCGCGCCTCCAACGCGCGCCCGTCTGGCAGGCGCAGGCCCACCGCCGTGGCATGCGTCGCGGTGTCGAAGCCGAGCACGATCATCCGCGCTCGACCTTGATGCGCCGGCGGTCGGCCCCGCGATGAGCGAGCGAGACAAGCAGGCGCGCGCCCGCGAACTCTGGCTCGGACTCGCGCGGCCACTCGACGAAGGCGATCGAGCCCGGCCCGAGGTAATCCGAGAGCAGCTCCGCCTCCTCGTGCGCGAGCGGGCCGAGGCGGTATAGGTCAAGGTGCGAGACGTAGGTGCCACGCGCGCGATAGCGATGTCCGATGCTGAAGCTCGGGCTCGTCACGGGGTCTCGCACCCCCAGCGCGCGTGCTGCGCCGCGCACGAGCGTCGTCTTGCCGGTCCCGAGCTCGCCCCGGACGAGGACGATGTCTCCGTCGTGAAGGTCGGCCGCGAGCTGCGCGCCAAGCGCTTCGGTCGCCGCGGGATCCGACGTTTCAACGACGTGCACGGACACGACTGTAGAGCCAAGCGCCTGCGCGTACCCGTCCCTTAACGCGACCGGCCCGCGGGAGAAAGGGGCGCGGGCCGGCCGTTACTTCTGGAGGGATGGAGACAAAGCCGTTATCGACAGCGATGGGCTGCGACTTTAGACCTTGAGCGAAAAAGTTCGACATACGGCGCAAATTCCCTTTTTCGCCGGAAAATAAGGCGAAAAAGCGTCCAGAGGGCGTCTAGAACAAGCCCAGCTGATCGGATCCGGAAGGTGCCTCGCCGGTCGCCGAATCGCCAGAGCTCTTCTCTGCTCGCGGCTCCCGCTGGCCCCGCGCAACCGCCTCGAAGGCCTCGCTCGCCAGCTCCCGCTCGCCCTCCTCGGTCGCGGCTGGCTGCGGGGGCGCGCCCATCGCGAGCAGCTCGGGAAGGCGCGCAAAGTCCTGGCGCAGGGTTTCGAGCATGCGCGGTGTGTAGAGGGCCGCTGCCGGGTGATAGATCGGATAGAGCCGCACCGATCGATGACCGAGCGTGCGCACCTCCTCGCGGCCGTGCAGGCGCGTGATCCCGGTCGGGTCTTCCCGCAGCAGCTTGGTCGAGAAGTTGCCTAGCGTGCAGATCACGTTCGGCGCGATCAGGTCGACCTGGCGCGATAGGTAGCCGCTGCAGTTCTCGATCTCGCTCGGCAGCGGATCGCGATTGCCGGGGGGCCGGCACTTTAAGACGTTGCAGACAAACACATCCGAGCGCCTCATCCCGATCTCCTCGAGCAGCTGGTCCAGCAGCTGACCCGCCCGCCCCACGAACGGCAGGCCCTGCTCATCCTCGCTGGCTCCCGGCGCCTCGCCGACGAACATGAGCTCCGCGTCGGCGTTGCCGGCGCCGAACACCACGGTCTTGCGCGTCGCCGCCAGCTCGGTGCAGCGCGTGCACGCGCTCGCTTCGGCGAACACCTGCTTCAGGGCCTCGCGCCGCTCGGCGGCTGGGGCGTCGCGCTGGGCTGCGGACACGGCCCGATGGTAGTTCTTGACGCCGAGGCCTGGACTCGACGCCGCCCTGGGCGCTCAGCGCCGCGCCGGGCGCAGCGAACCGCGTGCGCGGCGCAGTGCGCCGCCCGGCTGCGGCGCACGCGGGCCGGCGCACGACGGGGCCGTGGTCCCCAACGCCCGCCGCAGCTGCGCCCCTTGCGCAATGATCATGCCGATGCCCGACTCCGCCGATGTCGCGATCACGGCGCCGTTCGCCGGCGTCGTGGTGTCGATCGCGCGCCAGACCGATGAGCTCGTCGGCGCCGGCGCGGCCGTGGTCGTGCTCGAGGCGATGAAGATGGAGCACGAGGTGCTCGCGCAGTCCGGAGGGATCGTGCGCAGCGTGGAGGTCGCGGTGGGCGACGCGGTTGAGGAGGGCCAGGTGCTCGTGAGACTGGCGCACGCGAGCATCGAGGACGCCTCCCGAGACGGCGTCGGCGAGCTCCCGCCGGAGGAGCGGGCGGCGCGCGCGGACCTCGACGAGGTGCAAGAGCGCCACGCGCTCACGCTCGACCCCGCGCGGCCCGTTGCTGTTGCGCGGCGGCACGAGCGCGGGCGGCGCACTGCCCGCGAGAACCTCGAGGACCTGCTCGACGAGGGCAGCTTCGTCGAGTATGGGCCGCTGCTGTTTGCTGCTCAGGAGGCTCGCCGCTCGCGCGAGGAGCTGATCGCGCGCACGCCCGCGGACGGTCTCGTGGCGGGCATCGGCGAGATCGACGGTGAGCCGTGCGTGGCGATGTCCTACGACTACACGGTGCTGGCCGGCACCCAGGGCATGCGCAACCACCTCAAGAAGGACCGCCTCTTCGAGATCGCCGAGCGCCGCAGGCTGCCGCTCGTGCTGTTCGCGGAGGGTGGCGGCGGGCGGCCGGGGGACGTCGACATGCCGATCGTCGCGGGGCTCGATTGCCGCGCCTTCGCGCTGTTCGCGCGCCTCAGCGGCCTGGTTCCGCTGGTGGGTATCGCGTCGGGCTACTGCTTCGCGGGCAACGCGGCGCTGCTGGGGTGCTGCGACGTTGTCATCGCGACCGAGGATTCGAGCATCGGGATGGGCGGTCCCGCGATGATCGAGGGGGGCGGGCTCGGGGTGTTCGAGCCAGGCGAAGTGGGGCCGATCGAGATGCAGCATGCAAACGGGGTCGTCGACCTGCGCGCACGCGACGACGCCGAGGCGGTGGACGCTGCGCGGCGCTACCTCTCCTACTTCCGCCAGGCCGTCTCGCCGGGGCCCGTGCCCGACCAGGGCGTTCTGCGCCAACTCGTCCCCGAACAGCGAAAGCGCGCTTACGACGTGCGCCGCGTGATCGACACCCTCTGCGACGAGGGCTCGGTGCTCGAGCTCCGCTCGGGCTTCGGAAAGGGGATCGTGACCGCGCTGGTGCGCATCGAGGGTCGGTCGCTCGGCATCGTCGCCAACGACTCCACGCACCTCGGCGGCGCGATCGATGCCCCCGCGGCCGACAAGGCGGCGCACTTCATGGGCCTGTGCGACGCGTTCGAGCTGCCGCTGCTCTTTCTCTGCGACACGCCCGGGTTCATGGTCGGCCCGGCCGCCGAGCGGATGGCGAGCGTGCGCCACTTCGCGCGCATGTTCCTGGCGGGGGCGAACCTGAGCGTGCCCGCGGGCACGATCGTGCTGAGAAAGGGCTACGGGCTTGGCGCGCAGGCGATGGCGGGCGGGGGCTTCAAGGCGCCGCTCTTCACGGTCGCTTGGCCGACCTCGGAGTTCGGAGCCATGGGGCTCGAGGGCGCGGTGCGCTTGGGCATGCGGCGCGAGCTGGAGGCGATCGAGGACCCGCAGGAGCGCGAGCGTGCCTTCGCGGCCACCGTCGAGGCCGCGTACGAGCGCGGCAAGGGCCTGAACATGGCTTCCTACGGCGAGATCGACGACGTCATCGACCCGGCCGAGTCGCGCCGCTGGATCGCGACGCTGTTCAGCGATGGCGCTACGCACTGGTCGCGGCGGGCGGGCAAGAAGCACGCATTCGTCGACGCCTGGTAGGTGCGCGGGAGGCCCGCGCGCTCGCCGCCCCGGCGCCGTCGTAGCGGCGGCGGCTCGACCGTCCCTGCGATCTGGACGGCTCGACCGTGTCCGCGATCTGTATGATGGCCGCGGGCCGTCAACGAGCTCGCTCGAGGTGGACCCTGAGCCGCACGCAGCACCGTTTTTGAATTCACGCCGGTATCCGCAGGGAACTGGACGAGCGATGAGCCACACCCGCTACCTCCCATTGGCCGCATGAGAGTGGTGCGCACTCTCGCGGAGCTGGCGGCGGCGCTGGAGCGCCCGCGCAACGAGCGCCGGATGATCGGGCTCGTGCCGACGATGGGCGCCTTTCATGACGGCCACCTGTCGCTCATCCGGCTGGCTCGCGCCCGCTGCGAGGCGGTCGTCGTCTCGCTGTTCGTCAACCCGTCGCAGTTCGAGGAGCACGCCGACCTCGAGCGCTACCCGCGCGACGAGCGTCGCGACATCGAGCTCGCCGCTGCGACAGGCGCCGATGTGCTGTTCACCCCGTCGGTCGCCGAGATGTACCCGCCGGAGTTCGCGACGGCGGTCGAAGTCATCGGCCTGACCGATCGTCTCGAGGGCGCCGCGCGCGGCGCGGCTCACTTTCGCGGGGTGGCGACGGTGGTGACCAAGCTGCTGTGCATGACCGCGCCGCAGGTGGCGTTCTTCGGCCAGAAGGACGCTCAGCAGCTCGCTGTCATCAGGCGCCTGGTGGCGGATTTGAACCTGCCGGTGGCGATCGAGTGCGCTCCGACCGTTCGCGAGCCGGACGGCCTCGCTGCCTCGAGCCGCAACGTGCTGCTCTCGAGCGAGGAGCGCAGCCGTGCCCTGGCCCTGCCTGCGGGCCTGCGCGCAGCAAACGAGCTGGCGCGGCGCGGAGCGCGCTCGGCCGAGGAGCTCCTAAAGAGCGCGCGCGAGGAGATGCTCGAGCGTGGCGTGGAGCCCGAGTATCTCGAGCTCGTGGACCCCGACAGCTTCGAGCCGCGCGAGCGGCTCGCGCGCTCAGCACTGCTCGTCGTCGCTGCACGCGTGGGCGCGGTGCGGCTGATCGACAACATCGAACTGCAACCGGCGGCCGTGGCCGCGCCAAGTCAAACGCCAAGAGAGGTTCTCGCCTGATGCAACGCGTGATGCTGAAGTCAAAGATCCACCGAGCGACGATCACCGGCTGCGATCTCCACTACGTCGGGTCGGTCACGATCGACTCCGAGCTCTTGCGGGCGGCGGACATCCTCGAGCACGAGCAGGTGCACGTGCTCGACATCGACAACGGCGCGCGCTTCGAGACGTACACGATCGCCGGCGAGCCCGGCTCGGGCGCGATGCAGATCAACGGCGCCGCGGCGCGTCTGGTTCACGAGGGCGACACGATCATCGTGGTCTCCTATGCGAGCTACGACGCCGCCGAGCTTCAGCACTACGAGCCTCGCGTCGTGCACGTCGAGGCAAAAACCAACCGCATCGTGTCGGTCGACGACGAGGTGGCCACCCTGCTCGGCTAGCCGGGCAGCGGGTCAACCTGCGTCAGAGAGGAACTACATGTCAGCTAACCCCAACATCCAGGCACCGCCGGACCCAGGCAGGCTGCCGATGACGCTGCCGCTGCTGATGGAGAAGAAGCGGCTGGGCGATCCGATCGTGATGGTCACGGCGTACGACTACCCGAGCGCACGCGCGGCTGAGGCGGCCGGAGTCGATCTCGTGCTCGTCGGCGACTCGGCCGCCACGACGGTGCTCGGGCACAACGCAACGACTCCCGTCGAGCTGGAGGAGATGCTCGTCCTGGCGCGCGCGGTGCGCCGCGGGTTGCGCACGCCGCTGCTCATCGGCGATCTGCCGTTCGGATCCTATGAGGTCTCCGACGAGCAAGCGATCAGCACGGCCATGCGCATGGTCAAGGAGGCTGGCTGCGAGGTCGTCAAGCTCGAGGGCGGCGGTGAGGCCTCCGTGCGGCGGGTCCGCGCGATCGTGGGCGCGGGAATCCCGGTGATGGGCCACGTGGGGCTGACGCCGCAGACCTCCACCGCCCTCGGGGGATGGAAGGCCCAGGGGCGCACCGCGCAGGCCGCGATGCGCATCGCTGAGGAGGCGCTCGCGCTGCAGCGGGCGGGTTGCTTCGCGCTCGTGTTCGAGGCGATCCCGAGCGCGGTCACCGAGGAGCTGATGCCGTCGATCGAGGTGCCGGTGATCGGAATCGGCGCGGGCCCAGCGACCGACGGGCAGGTGCTCGTGTTTCACGACCTGCTCGGGATCCGCGAGGGCCTCGGCCCGCGGTTCGTCAAGCGCTACGCGAACCTCCAGCAGGAGATGGACGCGGGCGTCTCGGCGTTCGCAGAGGACGTGCGCGCGCGTCGCTACCCGGCGCCAGAGCATACGTACTCGATCGACCCCGACGAGCTCGCTCAGCTGCGCCTGCTGCTGAGCTGAGCCGCGCCGCGCCGCGCGCGGGCGCGCCGGTCGCGTCCAGCCTTCGCCTGCCGGCGTCCCTCGCCGCGGCTAGCGCTCGCCGGTCTGTGCCGGCTCCGCCGCAGGCGACGGTACTTCCGCCGGAACGCCCCGATCCCCGGGGCCGCGACGTGCGCCGCGCATGGCGTCAACGAGGTCATCGCTGCTCATCAGCCGCACGCCGATGCCCTCGAGCTCCCGCTCACCGCGCTCGTAGAGCCCGGACACGGCGTCGGCCGCGACGACCACACGGAAGTCGCGCTCGCTGGCCTCATAGATCGAGGTGCGCGGGCAGTTGGGGAAGTTGCAGCCGCAGAAGACGAGCGTCGTGACCTTGCGCTCGCGCAGGTGCTGCTCGAGCGGCGTGCGGTAGAAGGCGCCCCAGCGCGGCTTGTAGATCGCGACCTCGCGAGCGCCGAGCGGCTGCACGCCGCCGGCTAGCAGCAGCTCGTCGTCGAGGCGCAGGCTCGTTTCGGGCAGGAGCTCCTCGGCGAGCTGTGTCCCGTCGACTCCGGGCTGCAGGATCGGCGCGCCCCGCTCGAGCATGCTGCGCCTGCACAGGTCGGCGTTGCTCCCATCGGGCCTGTACAGGCGCACGACGTGCACGATCTGGGCCCCCAGCTCGCGAAAGCAGCTCAGCAGGAGGGCCATCTGCGGCAGGACGGCGGAGGTGCCGGGGATCTCGAGCGAGCCGCCATCGAGCACGTCGCGCTGCGTGTCGATCGTGATCAGCGCCGCGGCTGTGAGATCGGGGGCGGTGTAGGGGTCCTCGTGCACGCGCCTAGAGGGCCTCGCCAAAGCGCTCGGCGAACGCGAACTCCTCGAGCGGACGTCGCGAGAGCCGGGCCGGCCAGCGCTCCGCGCGGCGGCCGGCGAGCACGTACGCAGCGAGGATCACGCCATCGGGGATCCCGAGCAGCTCCTTGACTTGCGCCTCGGCGGGCGTCAGCAGTGTGGTCAGCGCCGCCCCGAGGTCCTCCGAGCGCAGCGCCAGCAGGATGTTCTGGACGAACGGATAGATCGAGGCGCCGCCGACGATGCTCGGCCGCTCGAGCCCGGCGTCGACGATCGCCAGGTCCTCGAGCACCACGCACACGACGAGGTGCAGCGGCACCTCATCAAGCCGCTGGGCGAACTCATCCGCGCGCTTGAGCATGCGCACCCGGGGATCGGCGCGATCGCCGGCCTGCGCGAGCAGCGCCGCGGCGCCGGTGCGCTGCATGTACTCGCGCCAGTGCGGCAGGTAGAGGTCGCGCAGCGACCTGCGCGTGTCCTCGTCCTCTACGGCGATCACGCGCCATCCCTGGCGGTTGCCGCCGCTCGGCGCGAAGCGGGCCGCGTCGAGCACCCGGCGCAGGATCTCGCGCGGTATCGGCTCGCTGCGAAAGCGCCTGGTGGCGGGGGTGCAGCGCATCGCCTCATACAGCTCCATCTGCCAGCACCCTATCGATGCTCGATACGCCTGATCACCCGCGCGGGCGCGCCCGCGGCCACCGAGAAGGGCTCGATGTCGGCCGTCACGACGCTGTTCGCGCCGACCACGCAGCGCTCGCCGATCGTGACGCCGCTGGTTACGACCGTGTGCGCGCCAAGCCAGCAGTTGTCGCCGATCCGCGTCGGCCCCTTGCTGTGAAAGCCCTGCCAGGTGATCGGCTGCTCGAGATCTTCGTAGCGGTGGCTGGAATCGCTCACGAAGCACCCGTTGGCGAGCATGCAGTGATCCCCGATCTCGACCAGCCGCTCGGCCGCCACCATCACGCCGAGGTTCAGAAAGGTCCCCGCCCCGACGCGCACGCGCGCCTCGCCCGGAGCGGTGATCCACACGTCGGGCTCGAGCAGCGTCCCGGCGCCGACCTCGAGGCGCCCCTGCCGCAGGGCCTCGAGCACGTTGCCGTGCACGGGCCAGCGCACGAAGGCTTCGCGGCGCATGAACTCCCGGTGGATCAGCGCCCGGTTCCAGGGCAGCGAGTTGCGCTCATACCAGCGCCACTTCTGCGCCCACAGCCTCACCTGCCTCGCCCGGCTCACGCGCTGGCGGCGAGCGTCCCAGCGCGCGTGTGCGAGCGACCTCGTCTCATCTTCACCGCCCCGTTCCCGCCTTGCGATGCGAGCAGCTGCGCGAGGAAGCGCCCCGTGTGCGAAGCCGGCTCGCAGGCCACCTCCTCGGGCGTTCCGACGGCGATCGCGAGCCCTCCCTCCTCCCCGCCCTCTGGTCCCATGTCGATCAGGCGGTCGGCGGACTTGATCACGTCGAGGTTGTGCTCGATCACGACCACGCTGTTGCCGGCGTCGACGAGTCGCTGCAGGACGTCGAGCAAGCGCTCGACGTCGGCGAAGTGCAGGCCTGTCGTGGGCTCATCGAGGATGTAGAGCGTGCGCCCGGTTGCGATCTTGGAGAGCTCGGTGGCTAGCTTCACGCGCTGCGCCTCGCCGCCGGAGAGCGTCGTGGCGGGCTGACCGAGGCGCACGTAGCCGAGGCCGACGGCGTCCAAGGTCTCCAGGCGCCTGCGGATCTTCGGGATGTGCTCGAAGAACCGAAGCGCCTCCTCCACCGACATCGCGAGCACGTCGGCGATGTTCTTGCCCTTGAAGCGCACCTCCAGCGTCTCGCGGTTGTAGCGCTTGCCGTGGCACTGCTCGCACGGCACGTACACGTCCGGCAGGAAGTGCATCTCGATCTTGATCTGGCCGTCGCCGCGGCACACCTCGCAGCGCCCGCCCTTCACGTTGAAGCTGAAGCGGCCCGGTTTGTAGCCGCGAGCGCGCGCCTCCTGCGTCTTCGAGAAGAGATCGCGGATGACGTCGAATAGGCCGGTGTAGGTCGCCGCGTTTGAGCGCGGCGTGCGCCCGATCGGCGACTGGTCGACCGCGATGATCTTGTCGAGCTGGTCGAGTCCATGGATCGCCCTGTGCGCGCCCGCGCGCTGACGCGCCCGGTGCAGGCGGTTGGCGAGCGCCTTGTAGAGGACCTCGTTGACGAGCGTCGACTTCCCGGAGCCCGAGACGCCGGTCACGCACGTCAGGACGCCGAGCGGCACGGGCACGTCGATCTCGCGCAGGTTGTGCTGGCTTGCGCCGAGGATCTCCACGTATCCGCTCGGCGCGCGGCGGCGCGCCGGCGGCGCGATGCTGCGGGCGCCCGACAGGAATTGCCCGGTGAGCGATTCCGGCACCTGCTGCACGTCGAGCGCGCTCCCCTGGGCGACGACCCGCCCTCCGTGCTCGCCCGCCCCTGGACCGAGGTCGACCAGGTGGTCGGCGGCGCGCATCGTCTGCTCGTCGTGCTCCACGACGAGCACACTGTTGCCGAGATCGCGCAGCCGCTGCAGCGTGTCGATCAGCTTGGCGTTGTCTCGCTGGTGCAAGCCGATCGACGGCTCGTCGAGGATGTACAGCACCCCCACGAGCGAGGACCCGATCTGCGTGGCGAGGCGGATCCGCTGCGCCTCGCCCCCCGACAGCGTGGCCGCCGCTCGCTCCATCGACAGGTAGCCGATGCCGACGTTCTCCAGAAACCGAAGCCGTTCGGAGATCTCGCGCAGGATCAGGCGCGCGATGTGCCTGTCGGTCTCCGACAGGTCGATCTGCTCGACCCACGCCAGCGCACGGCGCGCGGACAGCGCGCAGAAGTCCTCGATGCGCGTGCCCGCGACGAGCACCGCGCGCGACTCGGCGCGCAGGCGGGCGCCGTCGCAGACGGGGCACGGACGCAGCGACATGAACTCCTCGATCTTCTCGCGCGTCCACTCGGAGTCGGTCTCGCGGTAGCGGCGCTGGAGGTTCCTCACGATCCCCTCGAAGTGCGTCGCGTAGGTGCGCTTGCGTCCATAGCGATTTCGGTACGTGACCTGCACCGGCTCGCCGTTGGTGCCGTAGAGGAAAAGCTCGCGATGCTGCTCTGGCAACTCCTCCCAGGGAGCTTCGAGGTCCACGCCATAGCACTCGGCGATCGCCTCGGCCACCTGCTCGTAGTAGCTCGAGCTGCTGTTGGCCCACGGCGCCAGCGCCCCTTCGCCGATCGACAGCGTCGAGTCCGGCACCACGAGCTCGGGGTCGATCTCCATCTGCGAACCCAGCCCCGTGCAGCGCTCGCAGGCGCCGTGGGGCGAGTTGAACGAAAAGATCCTCGGCTCCAGCTCGACCAGCGAGGGGCCGTGCTCGGGGCACGCGAAGCGCTCGGAGAACGTGAACAGGGTCCCCGGCTCCGGCGCCGCGCCGGGCACGATCTGCTGCGCGGCCGCGCGAGCCCCCCTGGCGCCGGTTGCGTGCTCGGGCGCATCCCCGGCTCGCGCTCCGGCGATCTCCAGCTCGACCAGCCCTTCGGCGAGGCCGACGGCCGTCTCGATCGAATCCGCGAGCCGCTTGCGGATGTCATGACGCATCACCAGACGGTCGACGACGACCGCGATGTCGTGCTTGTAGCGCTTGTCGAGCACGATCGACTCATCGAGCATGCGTATGCGGCCGTCGATCTTCACGCGCGCGAAGCCGTCGCCCCGGAGCTCCTCCAGCAGCTTGCCGTACTCGCCCTTGCGGCCGCGCACGACTGGCGCCAGCACCATGAAGCGCGTGCCCTCGGCGAGCTCCATGGCCTGGTCGATGATCTGCTCGGCCGATTGGCCGACGATCGGGCGCCCGCACACCGGGCAGTGCGGCTTGCCCACGCGCGACCACAGCAGGCGCAGGTAGTCGTAGATCTCGGTGACGGTGCCGACCGTCGAACGCGGGTTGCGCGAGGTCGTCTTCTGGTCGATCGAGATCGCCGGCGAGAGTCCCTCGATGGAGTCCACGTCGGGCTTGTCCATCTGTCCGAGGAACTGCCGCGCGTACGCGGACAGCGACTCCACATAGCGGCGCTGCCCCTCGGCGTAGATGGTGTCGAAAGCGAGCGAGCTCTTGCCCGATCCCGACAGCCCGGTGATCACAACCAGCGCATCGCGGGGAAGCGCCAGCGAGATGTCCTTGAGGTTGTGCTCGCGGGCTCCCGAGACGACTATCTGGTTGCCGGGCGCCATCGAGCACCCATGATACGTGGGCGAACAGATGTTCGCCCAGGCTTTCTCACGCCTCGATCGCGGCGTACACCTCATCGATCAGCTTCTGGCGCTCGGCCAGCCTGAAGTTCTCCGCGAGGTAACGGTCGGTGCTCGCTCTCGACTCGCCGTTGAGCGCCATGTTGAGCGCCACCAGCCGCGCGCTGTCGAGGTCGCCGCCCTCCGCGCCCTCGTCCCCGGCGCCGCTCTCGCCACCGCCCTCGCCGGCGCCCGAGTCCCGCGCCGGCGCGCGGGTCGCGCGCCGTGCTGAGCTGCCGCGCGCGGTGCGCGCCGCCGCACTCTTGGAGGGGGCGCTCGGGGTGGGAGGCTCCGGAAATGCGGGACCCGTCGGCGGCCCCGGAAGTGGCGTGCCTTTGGCGGGCGCCGTCGGCTCGCTCTTGGCGACCGCGTCGGTCGCTTCGCGGGCGCGACCGGATGCGGCGTCATACAGCTCCCCCATGTTCACGTCCACGGCGCGCAGCTCGCTGCCGAGCCGCGCGGCGCTCGCACGCACGCTCTCGAGAAGCGAGCCCACCTCGGCGTCCATCGAGCCCACGCGCTCGAGCAGCGCGGAAGCGGCGTCTGAGACGGCTGCGACGTGCGAGCGGGCATGCTCGATCGCCTCCTCGCGCGTGCGGGCCGCGTCCCGCGCGGCTTGCTCGCGCTCGGCCGTCGCGCTCTCGAGCGCCTGGCGCTCGATGTCCGCGGCCGCCGCCTCCGCCGCGGCGAGGATGCTTTGCACCTGCGCCGAGGCCTCGGCCGCGAGCGAGGGCGGTCCGCTGGCGGCGAGCTGCCGCTCCCGCTCCTGGAAAGCGTCGGCCAGATCCCGCAGGTGGGCGTCCACGGCCGCGGGGTCATAACCGCGGCGGCTCACCGGAAAGTCACGCCGTTCGATCCTCTGGCGGTCGAGGTCCACGACGGCCATCCTAGGCGATGCCACTCGCGCACAGCGCCGGCGCGGGCTCGTCCGCTGAGCGCGCGTAGCGGCGCGGCTCCACCGGGCTCCGTCAAGGGCCCCGGCCGCGATGGCCGGGGCCCCTGCCCATCACTTGCGTTCGCTGCCTATTCCTGGACTTCGGCTTCGACCGTGTTGGAGGTGTTCGTCACGGGTTCGCCCTGGCCTTCGGGGGGCGTGCCGGTGACGGTCGCCGAGTTCGTATAGGTCCCCGCCGCGAAATCCAACAGCGTGAGCACATGGTCGCACGTATACGTTGTCGTCCCTTTGGGCGCCACCTGTTCTTCGCCCGGGCCGCCGGCGATCGTGCCTTCATCGCATTTTTCGTCCGTGAAGTTGCTGTATTTCAAGGGCACGTTGCCGGTGTTCGTGACGACGACCTGGTAGTCGACCTGATCTCCGACGTGTCCTACGATCGTCGATGTTGTGAACGGTTCGCTCGAGCCGTCGATCTTCTGCGACTTCTGCATCGTGAATTCGGGTTCGGCGCTGCAGGTGATGATGATCGACCTGTCGGTCTCGCCGCTGATGCCGTTTACTTTTTTGTACTCGGCATGGGCATTCAGTTTGTGTGTGCCCGGGGGTACCGTGATTTTCACCGTGTTTTCGAAGGTTGGGCCGTTGAAGTAGAACGTTTCCCTGAAGATCCGGACGCCATCCAAGAAGATACGCTCGACCACTTTGTTGTTGGGGACATTGGGGAATCCGGTGAATTTGAAGGTCACGGATGTACACGTAAAGGTGATGCTGCCTTTCGGTTTCGGAAACGCGACGTACACCGTGTTCGAGGTGTTCGTCGCGGGTTCGCCCTGGCCTTCGGGCGGGACTCCCGTGTCAGTCGCGTTGTTTTCGATCACAGTCGAAGTCTTGTCGGCTTCGGTGATTTTGTGCGTGCACGTGTAGACCGTGGATTCGCCCGGGGCAACATAGGCTTCACCGGGCCCGCCGGCGATCGTCCCTTCATCGCACTTTTCATCGGTGAAGTTGATGAATTTGAGTTTCGTGTTGCCGGTGTTTTTCACCGTGATCTGGTAGTTGACCGTCTGGCCGACTGCGCCTTTGTAGACTTCTGTCGTGTAGCCGGTGCCGCTGCCCGCGATTTCCTGCTTCTTGGCGATCGTGAAGGCGGGTTCTGCAGGTACGCACACCTTTACGGCGTTCGAGTTCTCCGTGATGGGTTCGCCTTGGCCTTCAGGCGGTGTCCCGGTCACGGTCGCGGTGTTCGTGTGACACCCCGGTTCCGCCAGCATGTGTTTGCAGAAGTAGGTCGTCGATTTGCCGGCCGCAACCGGTTCGGTCGGTCCGCCTGTGATCGCTTCGCATTCTTCGTCCGTGAAGTTGCCGAACGTAAGTGTGGTGTTGCCCGTGTTCTTCACGATGATCTCGTAGTCCACCGTCTGGCCCGTTTTGCCGCTGAGTTCGTCCGGCGTGTATCCGCCGTCACCGGCGATCTTCTGCAGCTTTTCGATCGTGAAGGACGGTTCGGCCGCACACGTGATGCCGCCCACGGCTTTGTGGTCTGCCTCGCCGTGTTTGACGCCTTCCCAGTAGTACTCGACGTGCGCGCTTATTTCGTGGTGACCGGGCGGGACCGTGATTTTGACGGAGTCGAACGCGGACGGGCCGAAGAATTTGAATTCCTTTTTGAGGATCTTGACGCCGTCGAGCACCACCCGCTCTTTGCCGGTCACTTCAAGGTCGGGAAATTGCGTGTATGTCCACGTGACTTCGTGGCACGAGAACGTGTTCGTGACCTTCGGCTGCGCGGAGGCGTTCGCGGTGCCGAAGCCGGCGAACGCGATCCCCACCGCCAGGATGACCGTGAGCTTGCGCATCTTTCTCCCCCTGTATGGACGCTGTGGTCCGGGCCCGTATCCCGGGAGCCACCTCTCTCTCCGCCTCATCACCCCACCTCCTGCTCCACGCTTCGCCATCTTGACCCCGCGCTGACCCCCCGGTCAGGGTCCCATCCGTGGGCAAAGCTGTAGGTGACCCTTCGAGAGGCGCAGTCGGACTCTACCTCAGGGCGGCCGTCGCTGCACGATCCTCGCTCGCCGCCCGCCTGGCGGGCCCTTCAGGCGACGTCTGCGCTAGCTGCCCGTACGGACTCGGGACCCGTCTTGGGCGCCGCGCGAATCCGCTCCGGAACGCGCCTCGCTCGTGTGGATCTCGCGCAGCTCGCGCCGCAGGTCGCGAAGCTCGTCGCGTATCTGCGCGGCGTACTCGAAACGCAGGTCCTCCGCCGCGGCCATCATCTCCTCCTCGAGCTCGACTGCCATGCGCTCGAGCTCGTGCCGTGGGAGCTCGGCGGACGGGCGCCGGCGCGCGCTGGACCGCCTGCGAGCGCTCGGAACCTTGGACTCGGTCTGAAGGAACTCCGCGATGTCGGAGATCCCCTTGACGATCGTCGCGGCGGTGATCCCGTGCCGCTCGTTGTAGGCGAGCTGGATCTCGCGCCGGCGGCTGGTCTCGGAGATCGCCGCACGCATCGCCTGCGTCTCGTGGTCGGCGTACATGATCACCGCCCCTTCGACGTTGCGCGCGGCGCGTCCGATCGTCTGGATCAGCGAGGTCTCGCCACGCAGGAAGCCCTCCTTGTCGGCATCGAGGATCGCCACGAGCGAGACCTCGGGTAGGTCGAGCCCCTCGCGCAGGAGGTTCACGCCGACGAGCACGTCGTACTCGCCAAGACGCAGATCGCGAATGATCTGGATTCGTTCCAGCGTGTCGATCTCGGAGTGCAGGTAGCGCGTCTTGAAACCCATCTCGAGCAGGTACTGCGAGAGGTCCTCGGACATTTTCTTGGTCAGCGTGGTCACCAGCACGCGCTCGTCGCGCTCGGTCCGGCGGCGGACCTCGTTCATGAGGTCATCGATCTGGTTCTTCGTCTGGCGCACCTGTACCTGTGGATCGACGATCCCGGTCGGCCGCACGATTTGCTCGACCACGCGCTGCGCCTGCGTGCGCTCGTATTCGCCTGGCGTGGCCGACACGAACATCATCTGCGGGGTGATGGAGAGAAACTCGTCGAAGCGCTGCGGGCGGTTGTCGAGCGCGCTTGGCAGCCTGAAGCCGTAGTCGACGAGCGTCTGCTTGCGCGAGCGGTCGCCCTCGTACATGCCCCCGATCTGCGGCACCGTCTGGTGGGACTCGTCGATGAAGCAGATGAAGTCGCTGGGGAAGTAGTCGATCAGGCAGTACGGCCGCTCGCCTTGACGCCGTTTGTCGAGGATGCGCGAGTAGTTCTCGATGCCCGAGCAGAAGCCGACCTCGCGCAGCATCTCCATGTCGTACTGCGTGCGCTGGCGCAGCCTGTGCGACTCGAGCAGCTTGCCTTCGGACTCGAGCTGCGCGCAGCGCTCGTCCAGCTCGCGGCCGATCTCGGCCACGCCATCCTCGATCGTGCCCTCCTTGACGTTGTAGTGCGTCGCCGGCCAGATCGCGACATGCTCGAGGTCCTCCTCGATGAGCTCGCCGGTCAGCGGGTCGAAGTGCTGCAGACGCTCGACCTCATCGCCGAACATGACCGCGCGGAACGCGCTCTCGGCATACGCCGGGAAGACCTCGAGCGTCTCCCCGCGAACGCGGAACGTCCCCCGCGAGAGCACCGAGTCGTTGCGCGTGTACTGGATCGAGACGAGCTTGCGCAGCAGCTGGTCGCGATCGATCTCCTCACCGCGCCTGAGGATCTGCATGTTCATCTCGTACGTCTCCGGTGAGCCCAGCCCGTAGATGCAGGAGACGGAGGCGACCACGATCACGTCGCGGCGCGCGAACACGGCCGCGGTTGCGGCGTGGCGCAGGCGGTCGACCTCCTGGTTGATGGCCGAGTCCTTCTCGATGTACAGGTCCCGGCTGGGGACGTACGCCTCGGGCTGGTAGTAGTCGTAGTAGGAGACGAAGTACTCGACCGCGTTGTGTGGGAAGAATGTCCGGAACTCGTTGCACAGCTGCGCGGCCAACGTCTTGTTGTGGGCGATCACGAGCGCCGGGCGCTGCACCTGCTCGATCACGCCGGCCATTGTCAGCGTCTTGCCCGTGCCGGTGGCACCCAGCAACGTCTGGAAACGCTCGCCCGCGCGAACGCCGTCGGCGAGCGCATCGATCGCGGCCGGCTGGTCGGCGGTGGGGGTGAAAACGGAGTCGAGCTTGAAGGCGGGCATGCGCGCCCTCCTACAGTAGCCTCCGCGCCACGCCCCCCGCCCTAGCCGAGGCCCAGCTCGCGGCGGTAGGCGACGCGGTAGTCGAGCTCGGCGCCGAGCACGCGCTGGACGTATTCGCGCGTCTCCGGGAACGGGATCGCAGCCTCGCTCAGGGGCTGTCCGTTCGTGCGCGCGTCGGACACCCAGCGGTCCACGTTGGTGAGGCCAGCGTTGTACGCGGCAACCGCGAGCATCTCGTTGCCGGCGTAGTGGTCGAGCAGGTATCTGAGGTAGTAGCTGCCGTAGGCGACGTTGACGCTCGGCCGAGCCAGGTCGCTGGCCTGGAAACGCGTTCCCCCGGAGCGCCTCGCGATGAAGTAGGCCGTTTCGGGCAGGATCTGCATCAGGCCCTGCGCTCCGGCCGCGGAGGGGCGCGGGTCGAACTTCGTCTCCGCGTAGATCACCGCCGCGATCAGCGCTGGGTCCAGGCGCTTGGCGCTCGCCTGCGTACGGATCACCGCGGCGTTGCTCAGCGGCAGCCCAAACCGGCGCGTGGCATTGTTGATCTGCGACACGACGAGCGCACCGAGCATGACCGCGCCGAGCACCCACGCGGTCGCCACCAATGCGCGTCGGCTCATCGCGCTAGCTTGGCAAGGATCTCCGACAGCTCTCGCTCGAGCGCGAGCTCGCTGCCGTCGTTGTGCACCACGAACGTGGCCCGCTGTGCCTTGGCGTCCTGAGCGAGCTGGCGCGCGGCGCGCTCGTCTTCGAGCGCGTGTCCGCGCCGCGCGGCTCGCTCGCGGCGCAGCTCCTCGCGCGCGACAACGGCGATCGTTGCGTCGAAGACTTCCTCCATGCCCGCCTCGAACAGCAGCGGGACCTCGACGACGGCGGCTCGAGGCCTGGCCCCGTTACATGCGCGCTCGCTGCCCGCGCGCACACGCTGCAGCCACGCCAGCACGCGGCCCCCCACGAGCGGCCAGAGCAGCGCCTCGAGCCACGCGCGATCCTCCTCGCTGGCGAAGGCCCGTGCCGCCACCGCCGCGCGATCGACGCGGCCACCAGGCACCGCCTGCGCCCCGAAGCGCTCGCGCAGTGCTTCGCGCAGCTCCTCATCCTCGTATAGCTCGTGCACGATCGCGTCGGTCGACAGCACGGCAGCTCCGAGGCGCTCTAGGACCGCCAGTGCGGTCGACTTCCCTGCCCCCATGCCGCCCGTCAGGCCGATGAACGGCACGACCGGCCCCGGCTCGGCTACGCCCTCGGAGCTCGTGGTCTTAGGTGGTCTCTTCCGGCGGCTGGGCGTCGCCGTCCTCGCCTCGCGAGCCCTCGCCATCGGATGCGGCGGGCGCTGCGGGGGGATCCTCGGCGTTCGTGGTCGCCTCCTGCGCGGCGACCTGCACCTCGGCCTCGCCGTCTGCGCCCGCCCCCTCGCTCTCCTGCTGAGCCTCCTGAGCGACCTCGCCGGCCGTCTCGGCGCCGGCCAGCGCCTCGGCGTCCGCGGCCTGCTCTCGCGGCTCCTCCGGGGACGCGTCCGCTGCCTCGCCTTCGTCGGCCGCTTCGGCGTCCGCCGTGGCGGGACGCGACACGGGCAGGACCTGGTCCTCTACGCGCTTGGCCGACAGCGACAGGCGCCTGCGCTCGGAGTCGATCTCAAGGATCTTGACCCGGATCTCATCCCCTGGATGCACGATCTCGCGCGGGCTCTCGACGTGATGTTGCGCCAGCTCCGAGATGTGGACGAGGCCCTCGACGCCGTCGAGGATCTCGACGAACGCGCCGAACGTCACCACCTTCGTCACCTTGCCCTCGAGCTCGTCGCCGACGTTGTACGTATCGACGATCCGCTGCCACGGATCCTCCTGCGTCTGCTTGAGCCCAAGCGAGATGCGCTGGCGCTCGCGATCGATGTCCAGCACCTTGACCTTGACCGTGTCGCCGATCGTGAGGATCTCGCTGGGATGGTTGACGTGCGACCACGACAGCTCGGAGATGTGGATCAGGCCGTCGATGCCGTCGAGGTCCACGAACGCTCCGAAATCGACGATGTTCGAGATCTGGCCTTCGACCACGAGACCCGGCTGCAGGCGATCGAGGATCTGCTGGCGCACCTCCTTGCGCTCCTCCTCCAGCACGGCGCGCCGCGAGAGGACGACGTTGTTGCGCGAGCGGTTGAGCTCGATCACCTTGGTCTCGATCTTCGTGCCCATGTACTCGTCGAGGTTGGGGACGCGGCGGATGTCAACCAGCGACGCTGGCAGGAAGCCGCGCACGCCCAGGTCGATGATCAGTCCGCCCTTGACGACCTCGATCACGGTGCCCTCGACCGGCTCGCCCGACTCGGCGGCCGTTTCGATGCGTCGCCACGCCTTCTCGAAGCGGGCGCGCTTCTTGGACATGATCAGGCGCCCGTCCTGGTCCTCCTTGGTGAGGACCATCGCGTCGACCTCCTCGCCGAGATGCACCTCGTCCTTGGGGTCGACCGACTTGCGGATTGACAGCTCGCCTGCGGGGATGACGCCCTCGGACTTGTAACCGATGTCTACGAGGACCTCGTCCTTGTCGATCCGTACGACGTGCCCGGTGACGACTTCGCCCTCCTCGATCGTCCTGAACGTGGCGTCGTAATTTGGGACGATCTCGCCGTCTACCTCCAGCAGGAGTCCGTTGGACCCCTCGACCACTCGGGCTTCAGGTTTGTCCATCGCCGTATGCACTGGCGAAGCCTAGCGCAGCCGTATCATTGTCGGGCAATGCCCACTCGAGCGACCAAGCGGGGAGCGGCGCGCACCCGCTTGGAGCGCGACTGCGACGTGCTCGTGTGCGGAGCCAGCTTCGCTGGGCTCGCCGTGGCGCGCGAACTGCGCGCATCAGGCGCGCGCGTTCTCGTCATCGACCGCTACGAGCTCGGCGAGCGCCAGACGTCCGCGTGCGCGATGCCGACCGTGTGGATGCAGGCGCTTGGTGTGATGAGCTCGCTGCGCCAGAGCTTCGACGAGCTGGTCGTGCACACTCCGTTTGCAAGTGCCCGCTGGTCGCTGCCGTGGACGTTCTCGACCTTCGACTACCGCGAGCTGTGCGCGCTCTTGTGGGACCAGGCGGACGACGGCCAGGTCGAGTTGCACACGGCGACCGTGAGAGGCCGCGACGGCGACACCGTGCACACCGACCGCGGGCCGATCACCGCCCCGCTGATCGTCGACGCGCTCGGCTGGCGCCGCGTGCTCTCCAACGGGCGCACGATCCAGCCGCCGAACGCGCGCCTGTCGCGCGGGCTCGAGGTGCACCCGCCGGGGAAGGGCTCCGAGATGGAGCTGTGGATCGATGAGAGTTACATCCGCGCGGGCTACAGCTGGAACTTCCCCGCGCGCGACGAGCTACGTGTCGGCGTCGGGTCTTTCTGGCCCTCGCACCACGTCAAGGAGCCGACGGTGCGTCTCGCGCGCGAGCTGGAGCTCGAGCCGGTCGGCTATCAGGGAAACTGGATACCTCACCAGCTGCGCGCAGCTGTCGAGGACGGTGTGTTCTTCGTCGGGGATTCCGCCGGGCACTGCCTGCCGCTCACCGCCGAGGGCATCCGCACGGCGCTGTACTTCGGTTTGGCCGCGGGGCGCGAGCTGCGGGCCGTCGTGGCTAGGGGCCGCGATCGCGAGCAGGCGCTGCGCCGCTATGGCGCCTTCTCGGACTCGCACGCGAGGAAGTTTCGCTGGCTGCTGTCCGCGCAGCGCCTCGTCGGGCTCCTGACTCCCAGCCGCGCAGTCACCGCTGCCGTGCGCTGCGTCGAGCGCGAGCGCTTGGCGCGCTGGGCCTTCAACCACTACCTCGCGATCGCGCCACCCTCCTTCGCGGCGGCTCCCGCCGCGCCCTCGGCGGCTCGGGCGCGGGTGTTGGCGAGCGCGGCCGGCTGAGCGCCGGGCGCGGTGGCAGCGGCGCCCGCGAGCGCGGTGCGCTCAGAGCCGGCGCTGCGACGGCGGCACCGGCGATCCACCCGATCGCTACAGCTCGGCGAGCACCAGCGCGAGCAGGCGAATGCCCTCCTCGATGGCCGTCTCTGAGAGGTTTGCGTAGCCGAGCACGAGCTCGTCGTGGACCGGCCTCGGCTCCATGAACGCGTAGCCGAGCGGATACACGCCTAGCGAGCGTCGCAGCGCCGCGAGCACCAGCTCGGATCCGTCCACCGCGCGATCGAGGCGTACGACGGCGTGCAGGCCGGCGGCGACACCCGTGACGCGAGCGCTGGGCAGATGGCGCGAGAGCGCGTGCACGAGCGCGTCGCGTCGCGCGCGGTAGCGCCGGCGTGCCTGGCGCAGGTGGCGGTCGTAGGCGCCGCTCTCGATCAGGCGGGCGAGCGCCAGCTGCTCGAGCGTGGGCGCGCCGTGATCTGCGAGGCTGCGCTGTTCGGCCACGCGCTCGAGCAGAGCCGGCGGGAGCACCATCCACCCCAGGCGCAGCGCGGGCGCCAGGGTCTTGCTCGTGGTGCCCATGTAGACGACGCGATCTGGCGCAAGGCCCTGAAGCGCGCCCAGTGGCGCTCGGTCATAGCGGAACTCGGCGTCGTAGTCGTCCTCGATCACGAGTCCAGCCGTCGAGGCCGCCCACTCGAGCAGCGACGCACGGCGCGCAGGCGTAAGCGCTGCCCCGGTCGGCGACTGGTGGGACGGGGTGACGAACGCCGCGTCGATCGCCCCGCCGCGCGCGGCCAGCGCGGGCAAAGTTTCGACCTTCGCTCCTTCGCCGTCGACCGCCATGGCGCTCAGCCTCGCGCCGTGCGCGAGGAGGATCGCATGATGCGGAGGCAGCCCCGGATCCTCGACGGCCATATGCGGGCGATCGAGGGCGCGCGCGAGCAGCGCAAGGCCCTGCGCGGTGCCGGAGCAGACGACGATCCGCTGCGCGTCGACGGCGACTCCGCGCACGCGGCGCAGGTGCTCGGCCAGCGCCCGCCGCAGCTCGGCGGCGCCGCGCGCGTCGGGATAGCCGAGGCTCCGGTCGGGCGTCGCCGCAAGCGTCTCGCGCATGGCCTTCAGCCACTGCCGGCGCGGGAACGAGGACAGGTCGGGGTGGCCCGGGAAGAAGTCGAAGCGCGGCGGCTCCGGCGCCCGCTCCTGCGCGGGCGCGCTCGCCGCGCCGGCGGCGGCGACAAACGTGCCGGCCCCCCTCTGGGAGACGAGATAGCCCTCGGCGATCAGCTGCTGGTAGGCGTCGACCACGAGCCTGCGCGAGACGCCGAGATCGGCGGCCAGGACGCGGGTCGCCGGGAGCCTCGCGCCGGCGCACAGGCGCCCGGCGCGGGTGGCCTGCCTCAGGCCGTCCTCCAGCTGCGCGCGCAGCGGCCGGCGCTGCTCGCGTCGCAGCTCGACCAGCAGCTCGGGGCCGCTCGCGAGGGCCCCTGGGCGTCCCAACGAATTGGTCCCCAAAATCATCCTCCAATTGGCACTGTACCGGGCTCCACCGAGAGCATATCCTGATCTCGATGTCCGTGCAGGAGTCGCCCCAGCCCCGCCTCTCGGTCCGGCGCCGGGCGTACGTGACCCCGGCCGAGCTGGTGACGGCCGGCGTGGTCCTGCTGGCCGCCTACAGCATCGTCCTGGCGCTGTTCATGGCGATCGCGCCGCGCGCGTTCTACTCCGCCGTGGGTCCGTTCGGAGTGCGCAACGACCACTACATACGAGACACCGCGACCTTCAGCGCGGCGATCGGGATCGGCCTCGCCGCGGCCGTGCGCCGCGCCACTTGGCGCGTTCCGATGCTGACGGTCGCGGCTGCCCAGTTCGCCCTGCACAGCGTCAACCACCTCGTCGACATCGACGGCGCACACCCCGTCTGGACGGGGTACTTCGACTTCTTCTCACTCGCCGTCAGCACCATGCTGATCATCGGGCTGCTGCGCCTGGCGGCGGCCGACCAGAGCGCGGAGCGCCTCCCGCAGCGCCTGCGCATGAAAGGAGCCAAGCGATGAGCCGCATCGAATCACCCAAGCGCCCCAGCCCCTTCACCCGCCTGCTGCTCAGGCTCGCGCGCCGGGCGACGGCCAAGGCTGCCGGCCGCGAGACCGAGCGCATGATCGAGCCGCTCGAAGCGTACGCCCACGTCCCGCGCCTACTGGTCGGCTACGGGATGTTCGAGGAAGCCACCGCCAAGGTCAGCCGGGTCCCGGCGCGGCTGAAGATCCTGGCGGAGCTGAAGGCGGCGACGATGACGACGTGCGAGTACTGCATCGACATCGGGTCGACGATCGCGCGCCGGGCAGGCGTCGGAGAAGCCCAGCTGATCGCGCTCCCGCGCTACCACGACAGCGAGGAGTTCGACGAGCTCGAGAAGCTCGTGCTCGACTACGCGGTCGGTATGAGCCGCACGCCGGTGGAGGTACCCGATGAGCTGTTCGCCGCGCTGCGCGAGCACCTCGACGAGGCGCAGCTCGTGGAGCTCACGAGCGTGATCGCGCTCGAGAACATGCGCGGGCGCTTCAACCTCGCTTTCGGGATCGGTGACGCCGAATTCAGCGAGGGCATGGTGTGCGCTGTCCCCGAGCCGGACGCCGTCGCCCGGCCGGCCGCGGCCGTCGCGCCGGCTCCGCCACGGACGCAGGACGAGCCGATAGCACCCGCGTCCTCGCCGCTTGCCGCGCGCAGCGGATGAGGGTATTCGTCGCCGGCGCGACCGGCGCCATCGGGCGGCGCCTGGTTCCGCTGCTGAAGTCAGCCGGCCATCAGGTGACGGGCATGACACGCTCGCCCGCCAGAGCGGATGCGCTGCGTGCACTGGGCGCGGAGCCGGCGGTCGCCGACGCGCTCGATGCTGACGCTGTGCGCGAGGCGGTCGCGACGGCGCGCCCCGAGGCCGTAATCCATGAGCTCACGGCGTTGCCGCAGCGCATCGACCCGCGCCGCATCGAGCGCGACTTCGAGCTCAACGACAGGCTGCGCAGCGAGGGAACGCGGATCCTCGTCGCGTCTGCCCAGCAGGCCGGCGCGCGGCGCATCATCGCGCAGAGCATCGCGTTCATGTACGCGCGCGGCCCCGCGGGCACGCTGCACGCCGAGAGCGACCCGCTCCTCGACGAGGGGGCGCCAAAAGCGTTCCAGCGCACGGCTCGCGCGGTCCGAGAACTCGAGCGGGCGGTGCTCGGGGCGGAGGGCGTGGTGCTGCGATACGGCTACTTCTACGGCCCCGGCAGCGCGATCTCGCGCGAGGGATCGATGGGCGAGGACCTCGCGCGGCGGCGCATGCCGATCGTGGGCTCGGGCGGCGGGGTGTGGTCGTTCATCCACATCGACGACGCGGCGCGCGCGACGGTCGCCGCTCTCTCGCGCGGGCGCTCGGGCGCGTACAACATCGTCGACGACGAGCCCGCGCCGGTCTCGCAGTGGCTGCCGGCTCTGGCGCAGGCGCTGGGAGCGCCGCGACCGCTGCGCGCGCCGGCGTTCATCGCGCGCTTCGCCGCCGGTGCCTACGGCGTGGAGATCATGACGAAGGCGCAGGGCGCCTCAAACCGGCTCGCCAAGGCCGAGCTCGGCTGGGAGCCGGTACACGCCAGCTGGCGCGAGGGCTTTCGCGACGCACTCGACTAGGGACCCCAGCCGGGCTGCGGGCCGAGCACACGCGCTGGCGCCTTTGCGCGAGGGCTTTGGCGACGCGCGCGCCGAAGCCCGCCAGCTCGCCTGACCCTACTTGCGCACGACCAGAACCACGCCCGCGGCGAGCAGCACGAGGCCTACGATGCGCGCCAGGCCGATCTGCTGCTTGGCCACGCCGAGCAGGCCGAAGCGATCGATCACGACCGAGATCGTGAGCTGCCCCGCGATCACGACGGCGGTGAGGCCGCTGACGCCGAGCGTGCGCACGGCTTCGAGCGCCACGAACACATACACGGCGCCGAACAGGCCGCCGACGAGCGCCCACCAGGGAACGCGGCCGACGTGGCCGAGGCTGGCCAGGCCGCCGCGCAGGACCACTGCCACGAGCACGAGCGCGGCGGTGCCGACGAGGAACGAGAAGGTCGCGGCCTGCACGCCGCCGAGCGTGTCCTTCAGGCGCGAGTTCACCGGCGCCTGCATCCCCACGAGGCAGCCGGCCCCGACGCCCAGCAGCACCGCGATGCCGCGGCTCACGCCAGGCCCCGCACCGGCGTGCTCACTTCGCCTCCAGCCACGTATGCCCTACGCCGATGTCGACCGCGAGCGGCGGGTCGCGATCCCACACGCCGCACATCTCTCGCTCGACCAGCTCGCGCGCCCGCTCCATCTCCGCCGCGGGGCCCTCGAACAGCAGCTCGTCGTGGATCGTGAGGATCAGCCTGGTGGAGAGCCCGTCGCGCACGAGCGCGTGCTGGCAGCGGATCATGGCGAGCTTGAGGATGTCGGCGGCGGTGCCCTGGATCACGGTGTTGACGGCCAGGCGTTCGCCCAGCGTCCGCACCTGGTAGTTGCGGGCCCGCAGCTCAGGGATCTGGCGGCGCCGGTTCCAGAGCGTCTGCACATGGCCCTGCTCGCGGGCGCGCGCGATCGTGTCCTCGACGAACGCGGCCACGCGCGGGAAGCGCTCGAGGTAGGCGTCGATGAACTCCTTGGCCTCCTCGCGCGGGATGTTCAGACGATCGGCGAGGCCGTAGTCGGAGAGCCCGTAGACGATGCCGAAGTTGATCATCTTGGCCTTCGAACGCATGCCGTGGTCGATGGCGTCGGGCGAGACTGAGAAGACCTGCGACGCGGTCGCCGCGTGCACGTCTTCGCCGCGCCGGAAGATCTCCTTGAGCGCCGGCTCGTCGGCGACGTGGGCGAGCACGCGAAGCTCGATCTGCGAGTAGTCGGCTGCCATCAGCTCCATGCCCTCGGCGGCCTCGAAGCAGCCGCGGATCTCGCGTCCAAGCGGAGTGCGGATGGGGACGTTCTGCATGTTGGGGCTGGTGCTCGAGAGGCGGCCCGTCTGCGCGACGGCTTGCAGGAAGGTCGTGTGGATGCGCGAGCTCTCATCGACGAGCGATGGGAGCACGTCGAGATATGTCTTGGTCAGGGTCGAGAGCTCGCGCCAGCGCTCGATCTTGGGGACGATCTCGTGCTCGTGCCGGATCGCCTGCAGGACGCGCGCATCGGTCGAGTAGCCGGTCTTGCCGCGACGCTTGTGCGTGAGCCCGAGCTTGGTGAACAGGATCTCGCCGAGCTGCTGGGGCGAGGCGATCAAGAACTCCTCGTCAGCCAGCGCGTAGATGTCGCGTTCGAGCCCCGCGATCTCCTCGCGCACGCGCGCGGTGATCTCCGCGAGGCGCTCGAGGTCGAGGCGCACGCCGAGGAGCTCCATCTCGCGCAGAACGGCGACCAGGGGCAGCTCGATCTCGCGCATCAATCGCTCGAGGCCACGCTCGGCGATCTGCTCGCGCTGCCACGCTGCGAGCGCGCGAAGCTTGACGGCGTCGGCGCCCTCGGCATCCTCGACGGCGGCTTCGAGACCCCTCTCTTCACACAGCTCCGAGAACGGGTACCCGCGCCGCGCGGGCTCCAGCAGGTAGGCGCCGAGCAGCGTGTCGTGGCAGAGGCCCGGGGGCACGAGCGCGAGCGCCTTGGCGTCGTGTGCGATGACGGGGCGCGCACCGCAGGCTGCCACCACCTCCTCGGGTCCGGCGCACTCCCCCACGAGCACCTCGGCGAGCCCCGGCGCGGCGCCATCGGAGCCCTCACCACGGGCAGCCGCCACGACCGCGAAGCGCCACGGAGCGCCCTCCGCGAAGAGCGCTCCCTCGGGCGCAGCCACAGCTCGCGCCACGACGTACAGCTCGGCGTGCTCCTCGCCCGCGGCGAGGCCCGCGATGTCGGATACGGAACCGCTGCGCACGCGCGCGCTCAGCTGAACGGCGCCGCTTGGCACGGGGGCAGCCTGCTCGGCCCCGCCGAGCGCTTCTTCCAGGCGCCGCAGCGGGTCGCGCAGCTCGTAGGTACGAAACACATCGCGCAGGCGCGCCCGGTCGGGCTCGCGCGCGGCCTCGGCGGCGACGTCGAGGTCGACCTCGACGTCGCGCATCACCGTCGCCAGACGCTTGGAGACGCGCGCGTCGTCGGCATGGCTGCGGAGATTCTCTTTGCGCTTGGCTCCGCTGATCGCCTCGACGCTCGCGAGCACCTGCTCGAGCGATCCGTAGCTCGTGAGCAGCTCGCTGGCGGTCTTGTCCCCGATCCCCGGCACGCCCGGGATGTTGTCGGAGGTGTCGCCCTTCAGGCCATAGAAGTCGGGGATCAGCTCGGGCGGGATCCCGTAGCGGTCGAGCACCGCCTGGCGATCGTAGATCTTGGTGTCTGTGATTCCGCGTGAGGTCGCCATCACCTGGACGAGCCCGTCGGAGTCGATCAGCTGGAAGACATCGCGATCGCCGGTCACGATCATCACGGGCACTGGCGGCTCGCAGCGCAGCGCGCGCTCGGCGAGCGAGCCGATGACGTCGTCGGCCTCGTATCCCTCGACGCGCACGTTGCGGTACCCGAACGCTTCGACCAGCGGTTCCATTGCCGGCCACTGCTGCTTGAGCAGGTCCGGGCGCGAACGCCGCTGCGCCTTGTATTCGGAGAACAGCTCGGTGCGGCCCGAGCTGCCGGCGTCCCAGGCGACGACGGTGGGCCGCACCCCGTAGTCGGTCACGATCTTCACCAGCATCGAGGCGAACCCGAAGATCGCGTTGGTGGCCACGCCGGTCGAGGTCGCGATCGACTCGGGCAGCGCGAAGAAGGCGCGGTAGACGAGGCTCGGGCCGTCGATCAGGAACAGGCGGCGCGGCTCGCCGTCGGAGGCGGCGCGTGCGGCGCTGGTGCGGGGACTGCTTCCGGCCATCGTGGGTCACTCTAGGGGCACGGCATCCCTGGCGAGCGCTCGCGGCGCACGCACGGGGGCTCGCGCGCGGCGCGCGCGCTCGGCCGCGGCACGCGTGCACGGCCGTGCGCCTAACATGCCCTCCCGCCCATGAACCAGGAGCCCGACCGGTGAGCGCCACGCCAAGCGCACAGTACCGTCTCACGATTCGCGTGAAGATCGACGACGCCCACGGCGCGCTGGGGGCGCTCACGGGCGCGATCGGCGAGGCGGGCGGGGTCGTCGGCGCGGTCGACCTGGTCGAGGTCGACGGCCCGCAGAGCTTGCGCGACATCGTGGTGGACGCGTCCGATCGCGAGCACTGGGCGCAGATCATCTCGGCGATCGAAGGCGTGAGCGGGGCCCAGGTGATCGACACCACCGACCGCACCTTCCTGCTGCACGTGGGCGGCAAGATCGAACAGCACAACAAGCACCCGCTCAAGACCCGGGACGACCTCTCGATGGCCTACACGCCAGGCGTGGCGCGCGTGTGCAGGGCGATCGCAGACGACGAAGACAAGGCCTTCCAGTACACGATCAAGCGCAACACCGTGGCGGTCGTCTCCGACGGCAGCGCCGTGCTCGGCCTCGGGTCGATCGGGCCGCTCGCTGCGCTGCCGGTGATGGAGGGCAAGTGCTGCCTGTTCAAGGAGTTCGGGGGGGTCGACGCGTTTCCCATCTGCCTGGACTCGACTGACCCGGAGGAGATCGTTCGCAGCGTCAAGCTGATCGCACCGGCCTTCGGCGGCATCAACCTCGAGGACATCTCTGCGCCGCGCTGCTTTCAGGTCGAGCAGCAGCTCAAAGAGGAGCTCGACATCCCGGTCTTCCACGACGACCAGCATGGGACCGCGGTGGTGGTGATGGCGGCGCTGCTGAACGCGGTCAAGCTCACGGGCCGGTCGCTTCCGCAGCTGAGCGTGCTGGTGATCGGCCTGGGAGCGGCGGGAATCGCCGTCACGAAGATCCTGCTGGCGGCCGGCGTGCGCAACATCATCGGAGCCGATTCACGCGGGGCGCTGCATGTCCGCCGCGAGGACTACCTCGACGGCTCGATGAACGACCTCAAGCGCTGGTTCGCCGAGCTGACGAACCCCGGCTGCCGCGCCGGCTCACCGGCCGATGTGATCGAGGGAACGGACCTGTTGATTGGCGTGTCCGGCGCGCGGGCGTTGCCGGCTGATGCGCTGGCGCGCATGAACGCTGACGCGATGGTGTTTGCGATGGCCAACCCCAATCCGGAGGTCCGCCCCGAGGAGGCGGCGCCGTACGCGCGCATCGTCGCGACGGGCCGCTCCGATTACCCCAACCAGATCAACAACGTGCTCTGCTTCCCGGGAATCTTCAGGGGCGCGCTCGACGTGCGCGCTCCGGCGATCACCGAGCACATGAAGATGGCCGCCGCGCATGCGATCGCTGACATCGTCGAGGAGAGCGAGCTGCGCGAGGACTACATCATCCCCTCGGTCTTCAATCGCGACGTCGCCCCGGCCGTGGCCGCGGCGGTGGCGCGCGAGGCGCGGGCGGACGGAACCGCTCGCGCGGGTCAGGAGGTGGGCTTCGCCCACGGCGACACGATCACCGGCGGCTCGCCGGCGCCCCTCGACGGTCACGGCTGAGATGCCCGGCAGGCCGACCCTGTGAGGCTCTGCGTCACCGGCGCCACGGGCGTGGTCGGACAGCGGCTGCTGGGCGCGCTTCGCGACGCTGGCTCCGCTGACGAGGTGACGGTCCTCTCGCGCGATCCGGTGCGCGCCACCTCCAAGCTCGGCGCGATCGGGGCCGCGCCGGCGCAGGCGTTCGCGTGGGAGCCGAGCGGCGAGCTGGCGCCCGCGCAGGCGCTCGCGGGCCGCGACGCGGTCGTGCACCTGGCGGGCGCGAGGATCGACCAGCGCTGGAGCGCGACGGCCAAGCGCGCGATCTGGGACAGCCGCGTGCTCGGCACGCGCAACCTGATCACTGCGCTGGCCGGCGTCGAGCCGCGCCCGCACACGCTCGTGAGCGCCTCGGGCGTCGGCTACTACGGCCCTCACGGCGAGGAGCCGCTCGACGAGGAGGCCCCGGCGGGCGGCGACTTCCTCGCGCAGCTTTGCACGTCGTGGGAGCAGGAGGCGCAGCGGGCGGGCGCGCTCGGCCTGCGGGTGGTCGTGATCCGCACGGGCATCGTGCTCGATCGCGCCGGCGGGGCGCTGAAGCGCATGCTGCCGCCCTTCCGGCTCGGCCTCGGTGGGCCGATTGCGGGTGGTCGCCAGTACATGTCATGGATCCACCACGCTGACTTGACCGGGATCATGGTGGCGGCCCTCGGCGACACGCGCTGGAGCGGCGCCGTCAACGCGACGGCTCCCGAGCCGGTGTCCAATCGGGCGTTCTCGCGGGCGCTCGGCCGGGCGCTCAAGCGCCCCGCGCTGATGCCCCTGCCGGCGCTGGCCCTGCGCGCCGCCTACGGCGAGATGTCGAGCGCGCTCACGTCGGGAGCGCGGGTGATGCCGGCCAAGGCTCTGGTGCTCGGCTACCGCTTCTCGCACCCGCAGCTCGAGGAGGCGCTGCGCTCTGCGCTCGCGTCCGCGTGAGGCAACCGTCGCGCCCTCACAGCGTGGCCGCGACGGCCGGCTCGCGCGCGGGTGCCTGGCGGCCCGCGGGTTCGCTCTCGATGATCACGCGGCACGGGCGCCTGCTGAGCAGGTAGGCGGCCGTGGGGCCGATCCCCCGCTCGCCGGCCGGGGCGTGGATGGTCGACCAGTAGATCACGTCGGCGCCCACGCGCTGCGCTTCCTCGACTAAGGCGGCTCCGGGATTGCGCGTGCGGATCAGGCCCGTGTGGATCTTGATGCCGGCGCGGCGCGCCTGGATGCGAGCGCTCTCGAGCACCGAGCGCCCCTGCGCCTCCTCCTCCTCCAGACCCGCCTCGAGCGAGAGCTGGCTGGGGACGGGCAGCACGAAGATCGCGTAGACGACGCCGTCTGAGCCGATCAGCTTGGCGGCGCCGGTGAGGGAGCTGGCGCTGACGTCGGAGCCGAAGATCGGCACGAGCGCCGTGCGGTACTCGAACTCGGCGAAGTCGGGTGGGCGCTCTGGGCGTTCGATGCGGTAGTGCTTGCGCGGGTCGAGGCCGTGGCGCTTTCTATACACGTAGTAGCCGACCATCCCGGCGAGCATCCAGGGAACGCCGATCGTGCGCGCCTCGCCGTGCAGGGCCACGACTGAGCACCAGGCGGCAAACGTCCCCAGCCCGCCGAGCACGGCCGTGAGCGGGATCTCACGCCCGCGGATGGCGAGGTTCCAGGGCAGCTTGTAGGGACGCTCGCGGTCGGGCTCTCGTACACGCAGCGCCAGCACCGAGACGTGCGCGGTGGTGAAGGAGAGCATCGCGCCGAAGGAGTAGAGGTTCCCGAGCAGCGTTGTTTCCCCCGGCAGGATCAGGAGGCCCGCGAGGATCGAGAAGAAGACGATCGTGAACCACGGCGTGCGGAAGGACGGGTGCAGCTGCGAGAAGATCGTCGGCAGCTGGCGGTGCTCGGCGAGCGACCACGACAGGCGCGAGATCCCGATCAGCCCGGCGTTGGCGGCGATGAAGAGGATCGTCGCGGCGAGCACGCCGACGTAGTCTTTGGCCACTGTCAGCACCGCGCCGTGCAGGCCCAGCCGCCCGACGATGCCGAGCACGGGGTCGTTTTCGAAGTGGCCTCCGAGGGCGGTCGCATACCCGGCGTGGTGGAAGCTTTCCCCCAGGGCCGGGCTGTAGCCGGCAGCGTGGTGAATGACGGGCAGCGCGGAGAGCGCGACGACCGAGATCCCGGCGTAGACGCCGAGCACGGCGACGAGCACGAGGTTGACCGAGCGCGGAACGTCGTGACCGGGGTCCTTGGCCTCCTCGGCCATGTTGGAGACGGTCTCGATGCCCGTGTAGGCGACCATCGCCACCGACAGCGCGAAGATCACCTGCGTCCAGCTCGGAGCGATGCCGAGGTGCACCTGGTCGACGAGCAGCGTGGGGTTCAGCACGAGAATGAACCCGACCACCACCAGCAGCACCTGCGTGCACAGGTCGGTGATGGCCAGAAAGAGGTTGAGCTTCGCCGACTCGCCGAGGCCGCGGATGTTGAGCGCGGCCAGCAACGCGATCGTGACGAGCCCGCCGATGATGTCTCCGGGGCTGTGCGTGAGGCTGGGGAAGAACGCGCCGAGGTAGTGCGGGACGAAGAACGCCGAGATGGCGATCGTGATGATGTAGTCGAGGCTCAGCGCCCAGCCGGCGAAGAAGGAGACGACATCGTCAAAGGCGTGGCGCGCGAACGAGGAGGAGCCGCCGGCTTCGGGGAACATCGACGCGCCCTCGGCGTAGGTCTTGGCCGTGAGCACGAACAGCGCGCCGGCAAACATGAACACCAGCGGAGTGAGCCCCAGGGCGTGCGCCGCGACGAGCCCGAGCGCGTAATAGATCGATGAGCCGACGTTCCCGTAGGCGGTGGCGAACAGGCCGGGAACGCCGACGGACCGTCGCAGCCCACGCTCGGTCAGGCGCGCCATCTAGCGCCGGTTCGGTGCGCCGCGTGCGGTCGCGACGGTGACGCTGTACACGCATTTCAGGCTAGGCGCGAGCCCGTCAAGCTGGCATCAAGAATCACCTGCTCGGTATTCAGATTTCAAAAAGATGAGTCGCTGCTGGTGATCGGCAGCCCGAGGTGAGTTTCAGGCGCTGAAGCGGTATCCGATGCCCGAATCGGTGCGGATCAGGCGCCGGCCCCGCTCGAGCGGCCCGAGCTTGCTGCGCAGGTTGGCGATGTGCGTGCGCAGCACTGGCGTGGCGTCGGCGTACTGCGGCCCCCACACCTCGGTCAGGAGCTGACCGTGGGTGATCAGCAGGCCGCGGTTGAGCACGAGCACGCGCAGCAGCGAGAACTCCGTGGGGGTGAGATGGACCTCGGCGCCGTCGACGAACACGGCGTGCGCCGCGAGGTCGACGATCAGCCCGTCGACCTCGATGCGCGGCTCGGAGGGATCGCGCCCGGCGCGCCTGAGCGCGGCCTCGACGCGCGCCACCAGCTCGCCGGGGCCGAAGGGCTTGGTGACGTAGTCGTCGGCGCCGCGGTGCAGCGCCTCGACCTTGGTCTGCTCCTCGTCGATGGCGGACAGCACGAGGATCGGCATCTCGCTCCACTCGCGCAGCTGGCGGCACACCTCGATGCCGTGCTGGTCGGGCAGCACGAGGTCCACGATCGCCAGATGCGGCCCGGCTACGGCGGCGCGGTCGAGCGCCTCCTGGGCGCTGGCGGCGAGCAGCACCTCGTAGCCGGCGTCGCGCAGGATCAGAGCCAGCGCGCGGCGGATCTGTGGGTCGTCGTCGCAGACGAGGATCCGCGCTCCGGACATGCTCAGTCGGGGACGGCGGCGGACGGGGCTGCGGCGGGCGCGAGCTCGCGCTCGGGAAGCGGGAACTCGACCACGAAGGTTGTGCCGGCGGGAGGTGTCGACTCGACCCTCACGCGGCCGCCGTTGAGCTCCAGGAACCCCCTCGTGATCGCCAGCCCCAAGCCGGAGCTCGAGTCGTGCGCGCTCGAGCCTGGAACGCGGTAGAAGGGAAGGAAGATGCGCTCGTGCTCGCTGGCGGGGATCCCGGGCCCCTGGTCTGATACGAGCACGCGGATGCGCTCGCGGATCACTCGCGCGCGCACCGACACGGGCTTGCCGTCGCTATGGCGCGCGGCGTTCTCGAGCACGTTCGCAAACGCCCGCTCGAGCTGCGCGGGATCACCCTGCAGCAGTGGCAAGCCCTCTTCGACGGACAGCTTGAACACGACGTCGCCGGCGCTCAGCTGCTCGACCGCCTCGGCGAGGACCTCGTCGATCGAGTACCACACCAGCCGCGGCTCGGCGCCTCCCGCCTGCAGCAGGGAGAGGTCGAGGAGCTTCTCGATCAGCCGTCCCAGGCGCGTGGCGGCGGCGAGCACCTGCTCGCGAACCTCGCTCACCTTTGCGCTCGTCGGCCGCGTCGCATCGAGCGCCGCTGCGGCCATCATGATCGCCGTCAGCGGAGTGCGCAGGTCATGGGAGACGGAGCGCAGCACGGCGGTCTTGAGCTCGTCGCTGCGCCGCAGCGCAGCGGTCTCGACCACCTCGGCTTGAAGCTCGGTCCTGTGCAGCGCGGCGGCGAGTACGGACTCGAGCGGGGGCACGACGCGCTCTGCTGTCCGCGCGCGTTCGGCCTGCGTGAGAGTTGCCGGCAGCAGCAGCGTCCCGACGCGCGAGCCGTCGCCGTGCAGGGGGAAGGCGGTCGAATCGACGCCGGGAGGGACATCGCCGAGCGCGAGCGCCGCCCAGGGCACGCCGAGGGCCGCCGCCAGGCGCTCGCCGGAGCGCACCAGCGCCGCATCGAGATCGGCGCTGCCGAGCAGCAGCTGCGCCATCTCGGCCGCGAGGTCGGCCTCCTCGCGGCGCTGTGCGCTCTCGCGGCTGCGCGCTCGCGCGAGCTCGGCGACCGAGCCGGTCGCGATCGCGACGACGACGAACACCAGCAGCGCGACCCAATCGCGTTCGTCGGCGAGCTCAAAGCGTCCGTGGGGCGGGAGGTGGAAGAAGTTGAACGCGGCCGCGCTCAGGATGCTGGTGCCGATCCCGAGGTAGAGCCCCCAGAAGGTGGAGACGACGACCACGGCGAGCACGTACAGCACCCCGAGCGACACGACGGGAGCCACTCGCTTGAGCGGATACACGGCGGCCGTCGCCAGACCCACCCCTGCGATGGCCGCGAGCACCCCGGCGAGGCGCGACGGCCGATCGGATCTGAGCAGCAGGGGGGCTAGCGCCGGCGAGCTCATGTACCGCTAATGATGCCTCCATCGGCGCGCGGCGGCCAACGGCGCCGCGAGCGACGAAGGCGCCTCGTTGCCCGGCCGGGCCTTCAGACGCCCGCCACGGCGGGCGCGCGGGCGGGCGGCTTGAAGTTCTCGGTCTCGATGATCACGCGGCAGGGGCGCTTGCTGAGCAGATAGGCGGCCGTGGGGCCGATGCGCTGCTCGCCGGAGGGCGCGTGGATTGTGGACCAGTAGATCACGTCGGCGCCCACGCGCTGCGCTTCCTCGACGAGCGCGGCGCCGGGGTTGCGCGTGCGGATCAGGCCCGTGTGGATCTTGATGCCGGCGCGGCGGGCCTGGATGCGAGCGCTCTCGAGCACCGAGCGGCCCTGCGCCTCCTCCTCCTCGAGGCCCTCCTCGAGCGAGAGCTGGCTGGGGACGGGCAGCACGAAGACCGCGTAGACGACCCCGTCCGAGCCGATCAGCTTGGCGGCGCTGGTGAGGGAACTTGCGCTGATGTCGGAGCCGAAGATCGGCACGAGCGCGGTGCGGTAGTCGAACTCGGCGAATTCGGGCGGGCGCTCTGGGCGCTCGGCGCGCGTGGTGCTGCTGAGGTCGAGGCCGTGCTGGCGGCGGTAGGAGACGTACAGCGCGATCCCAAGCGCGAGCCACGCGACGCCTGCCACGGTCACGCTTAGGTGCAGGATCGTCACGACGACGAACGCAAGGCCGGTGCCCAGCAGCCCGAGCACCGCGAAGGCCGGCAGCTCGAGCCCGGCCGCGCGGATCGTCCCCGGGCCGCGGTACGGTCGCGGCCGGCCGGGATCCTTGACGCGCAGGCGGATCACCGACAGGTGGGCCATGCTGAAGGAGAGCATGGCCCCGAACGCGTACATGTTGCCCAGGAATTCGGCCTTCCCCGGGATGATCGTCAAGCAGGCGATCCCGCCGAACACCAGGATCCCCACCCAGGGCGTGCTGAAGCGAGGGTGCAGGCGGCTGAGCCTGTCGGGAACCTGCCTGTGCAGGCCCATCGAGTACACCAGCCGCGACGCGCCGATGATGCCGGCGTTGGCGGCGATGAAGAGGATCGTCGAGGCGAGCAGGCCGACGTATATCTCGCCCGCCGACTGCAGCGCCCCGAGGTGCAGGTGCTTGACGATGCCGAGCACGGGGTCGCCCGCGAACCCGCCGTGGGCCTCGCTGGTTCCGAGCAGCGTGCTGTAGTGGCCGCCGTTGTCCCGGTGGACCGGAAGCGCCGAGAGCGCGACCAGGGGCAGCGCGGCGTAGATCGCGAATACGGCGCCCACCACGCCGCGTATGGCCGCCGGCACGGTCCGCGTCTCTTCGCGAGCCTCCTCGGCCATGTTGGAGATCGTCTCTATACCGGTGTAGGCGATCATGCCGATCGGGATCGCGATCAGCGCGCTCTTCCATGTCGGCGCGACGCCGAGATGGATGTTGTCGATCAGCACTTCTGGTGAAAGGACGAGCGTGATGCCGACCACCACCAGCAGCAGCTGCGTGGCGAGGTCGGTGACGGCGAGCACGATGTTCAGCCCCGCTGCCTCTCGCACGCCGATGACGTTGATCGCGGACAGCAGCGCCACGACGCCGATTCCGAACAGCACATCCCCGGGCGCGTGCAGCAGTGAGGAGGAGAAGAGGCCGCCGAGGTAGTGAGGCACGAAGAACGCCGAGATGGCGATCGTGATCGTGTAGTTGAGCATCTGCGCCCAGGCGGCGAAGAACGACCACAGCTCGTTGAACGCGTGGCGCGCGAAGCTCGAGGATCCGCCCGCCTCGGGGAACATCGCTGTGGCCTCGGCATACGTCGCTGCCGTGAGGTAGAAGATCACGCCCGTGATCAGGAACACGATCGGCGTCAGGCCGAGGGCGTAGGAGGCGACGAGCCCTAGCGCGTAGTAGATGGAGGAGCCCACGTTGCCGTAGGCCGTGGAGAAGAGCGCGCTGGTGCCGAGCACCCGTCGCAGTCCGTGCTGGGTCAGCCGCGCCATGTCGCGGAGCGTATACCGGCCAGGTACGGCATCCCTCACCTAATGGCGGGCCAGCGCCGAGGCCGAGCGCGCGCACCTGATCGTCGCTCGCGGCGCGCCCTGCGCGGGTCTCGCGATCGAGCCTGCTTGCTCCTAGCTCGCGGCACGTCCCGAGCCCGCTCCCAGTGCGGGAGCGCCCCATCGTGGGCCGCCACCCGGCACGCCGGGCGGCGGCTGCGTTGGGCTGGGCCGTGCCGCTAGCTAGGGACTACCCACGCGCCAGCGTCTCAAGCTCTTCGGGCCACCGCATGAGCGCGCTCGCTGCGCTGCGCGAGCCGCGCGGGCGCGAGCCGCCACTCGTCGGCGCGGAGAACGCGCCGGGCCTGCAAAATCCCATTCAGGGCAGCCGGCTAGGCAGGAAGCGGCCGTATGATCACGACGCCCGCTCGCGTGGCGACTCGGGCACTGGGGAATCTGAATGTCGCGGCGCGGAAACTACGACTCGGGGGAGGATTTCGTCCTTGAATACGGCGAGCTTCGCTTCACGTTCAACGAGGGCGACTTCTCCGAGCGTTGCGAGCAGGCTGCGATCAAGGTCGGCTTCGTGGGGGGCAGGCTCGGCGAGGAGGAGCTCGAAGACCTGGTGAACCTGGCCGTCAACGGCGAGATCTCGGAGCCGGCGTCGGCGCTCGGGGAGCACGTCAACGACTGCTGGCCCGAGCTCGTCGGTCCCGCCGAGCGCTCGCTCGTGCACTGGCTGCGCCGCCTCATCTTCCGCGGAGCGTGGCTCGACCAGCGCGTCAACGAAGGCGAGCTGAGCATCGCCTTCGAGGAGGAGACGGGTGGATTCGCCTACGTGCAGCCCGGCGGCTCCAGCTCGGACGGAGAGCCGATCGAGCTCGCACCCGAGCCCTCATGGGGCCGGGTCGCTTATCGCCGCTAGCGGCTGTCCCTCAGCCGGCGGACTCGAGCGCGGTGGCCCGTGCCTGGGCGATCGCTCGTGCGCCGTCCTCCCCGACTAGCAGCTCCGGCTCCAGGGTGCCGCTGGCGAGCAGGTCGAGGATCGGGCGACGCCCGGTGGAGGTGAGGGCGACATCGAGGGCGATCACCGTGCTCTCGCCCCCGAACGGACGCGCGGCCGTCGCGACGATCGTCAAAGAGCCCGCCTCGCGCAGGTTTCGAGCCGACGCCAGCGCCTTGCGCGCGGCGTGCGGATGCACGCCGTCCAGGCAGTCGATCAGCAGCAGCGCGTCTCCCCCGCGCGCCGCCACGCGCCTGCCTTCCTCGACGGCGCGTTCCAGCGCCTGCCCCTGCACGTCAGCGGAGGCGGCAAAGGTCAGAGCCGCGGCCGGCGCGACGGGCCCCTCCTGGGCTCGCGCGATCTCCTCGGGACGCACGCCGAGCAGCACGAGCGTGACCGCAAGCTCATCGCGTCCGGCGAGCGCCGCGAGGATCGCGTGCATGGTCTCGGTCTTGCCCGAGCGGGCCGCGCCGACGATCGTCGCTCTCGAGCCGAGGCCCAGCGGCGTAAGCCATTCGATCGCCTCGAGGGTTTGATCTGCCACGCCCAGCACGAGCCGCGTGCTCGGGTAGGCGACCGGCAGGTCCTCGTAGCGGGCGCCGTCGGACACGCTCTCTGCGGGCTCTCCGTTGATCGTCTCCACACGCACCAGCGAGGGGTAGCGCTCGGAACGACGCGGGGTGCGGACGGGTCCGCTCACGCTGTCGCCGGAGACGAGCTCGCAGCGGCGCACCTGCGCCGCGGAGATGTAGACGTCCTCGTCGGAGGGCTCCGGCGGGTGCACGCGCAGGAAGGCCGAGCCGTTGCCGAGCAGCTCTACCACGCCCTCCGCCACGGCGCGCTCCCCGGCCGCGCCGTCCTCGCGGTCCAGCTCCTGCTGCTCCTCGACGTCGGCCTGCGCAGGCGCGGCCCGCTCCGACCTGCGCGAGCGCGCGGTCGAGCTCCTGCCGTCCCGGCGCCGGCGCGCGGCGACTCCGCGCCTGCCCCGAGGCTCCTCGGGCTCGGGGGCGCCTGCATCTCCGGCGCCCTCGCCCTCATGCGTGAGGATCGCGTCGACCAGGTCGCCCTTGCGCAGGCGACGAAAGCCATCGAGGCCGAGCTGATCGGCAATTGCGTGCAGGTCGGCCAGAGGGCTCGCCTCAAGCTCGCTGCGCTCGAGCACTGTCATGTGGGACTCCTTGCGTTGGACTGGGCGGTGCGCATCCGTCCGCGTTGCACAGCGGCCGGCACCCGTGACCGCTTCAGACTAGCGGGTGCAGCAGTCGCTGCCCGGGCGGGAGCGGACGATTCGAGCTTCAGCGCCGGCCGGCGCCCTCGTGTCGCAGGTCCTCGCCGAGCGCGAGGTCGCGCGCGGGCGGGCAGGCGCCTGACAGCGCCGCTCGCACGCGCAGGTAGTCACTTGCCGCTGCCACATCGTGGACGCGGAAGATGCTCGCTCCAGCGTCGAGACCGTGAGCGAGGGCCGCCAGCGTCCCCGCGAGGCGCTGAGAGGGCGGGCGGTCGGTCAGCGCTCCGATGAAGTCCTTGCGGGAGATCGCCATCAGCAGCGGGCGGCCAAGCTCGTGCAGGCGCTCGACCCGTGCGAGCAGATCGACGCTCTGCGCTGGCGTCTTTGCGAAGTCGGGACCCGGATCGACGATCAGCTGCTCGCGCGCGACCCCGGCCTCCAGCGCGAGCTGCATGCGCCCGCGCAGGAAGTCGAGCACCTCCTCGACGATGTCGCCGTAGAGGTCAGGGTCCTGCAGGCGCTGCCGCGGCGCCGCTCGCGTGTGCATGAGCACGAGCGCCGCCCCGCTTCGCGCGCACACCCGCGCGAGCTCGAGATCGCGCAGCCCGCTGACGTCGTTGACGATGCTCGCGCCCGCTGCAATCGCGGCCCGCGCAACCTCGGGCTTGTAGGTGTCGACGGAGACGATCGCGCCGAACTCCGCGACCGCCTTCTCGATCAGCGGCACGACCCGTTCGCACTCCTCCTCCGCGCCGACGGGCGGCCGGAGCGTGCTGGCGGACTCGCCCCCGATGTCGAGCATGTCGGCCCCCGCCTCGCACAGCTTCCGCGCCAGGCGCAGCTGGTCCTCAAGCGCGGGATGCCTGCCGGCATCGCTGAAGGAGTCCGGCGAGGCGTTGACGATCCCCATCAGCCAGGGGCGCTGCCCGAGCTCGAGCACGCTCCCGCCCGCCTCGAGCCGCCGCGAGGAGGCCGGCGAGGCGGGAGCCATCGACGTCTGACGTGTCTGGCTCACGCCAGCTCGAGCCCCTCTTCGCGGGCCTCGAGACGAAACGCCTCGACCTCGCTGCGAACGCGCGCAGAGTCCCATCCGAGCTCCCGGGCGAGCACCGAGGCCACGCGGTCCGCCGGCCCAGCGTCATGCGCCTGCCCCCGCGTGAGGCTTCGCGCTCCAAGCAGCCCCAGGCGGGTTCGCCGCAGCAGGACGTCGCCCACGCTTCGCGCCTGCTCGCGCCGGACGGCAAGCGCGGCCTCGGCGAGCAGATCTGGCATCCCCGCGATGATCGGCTGGGCGAGCTCGCCGCGCTCGGCCGCGAGCGCCAGCACATCGTGCGCCGCGTGTCCGTAGCGCGCGGCGAGCGCCGGATAGGACTCCGCCGGAACGCCCTCCACCTGCGGGAGCTCATCGACGGCCACTGCCTGCCCGAGCGGGATCTCGTGCGTGCGGCAGGGGGCGTCGCGCGCTTCGCGCTCGACCAGCCGGTCGACCGTCATCTTGGCCATGCGCCGCCACGTCGTCAGCTTGCCGCCCGTGATCGTGATCATCCCCGAGGAGGTCTCATACAGCTCTGCCTTGCGCGAGATGTCGACCGACTTCTTGGGATCGCCGGTCGAGATCAGCGGCCGCACGCCCGCGAACGTGCCCGTCAGGTCTGCAGCGCCCAGGGACGTGCCGAAGAAGCGGTTGACGGCGTCGAGCAGGTACTCGACGTCGGCCTCGGAAGCCTTGATGTGCTCCAGCGGCCCGTCGTAGTCGACGTCCGTGGTCCCCACGAGCGTGCGCCCGAGCCACGGAAGCGCGAAGATCGTGCGCCCCTCTCCCGCCGGCACGATAGCCCCGGCGGCGAGTGGCAAGTCCTTCTGATCGAGCGTCACGTGGGTTCCACGGCTCGGCCGTATCCGCGGCAGCTCGACCTCGTCGTGCAGCTCCTGCGGGCGCAGCTGGTCGGCCCACACGCCGGTTGCGTTGATCACGTTGGCGCCGCGCACCTGGAAGCGCTCGCCGCTCTCGCCGTCGAGCGCCTCCACGCCCTGGAGCTGCCCATCGCGCTCGAGTAGCGCGCTGGCCTCCACGCGGTTCGCGCACACGGCGCCGAAGCGCTCGGCCTCTCCGAGCACCGTGAGCACGAGCCGTGCGTCGTCGGTCTGGCAGTCGTAGAAGAGGTAGCCGCTGGTGGGCCCGCGCTGCGTGAGCGCGGGCAGCAGCTCGAGCACCTCCTCGCCGGAGATCACGCGGTGGCGCTCGGGGCTCCACGAGGGAGCCTCCTCGCCGCCGTTCTTGCTCGCGCCGGACTCGCCCGCGCTCTTGCGATCGGCGCCCCGGCCCCGCCTGGAGCGGCGCCCGCGCAGGCGCTCGCGGTCCACGGACATCACGTCGTAGAGGTTCAGCCCGACGCCCATGAGGCGGTCGGGCCGCGCTCCGTCGAACGCCGGCACCACCAGCGGCAGAGGTCGCACGAGATGCGGAGCGAGCGCGACCATGAGCTGGCGCTCGAGCAGCGCCTCGCGCACCAGCCCCAGGTCGAAGTTCTGCAGGTAGCGCAACCCCCCATGCACGAGCTTGCTCGAGCGGCTCGACGTCCCCGAGGCGTAGTCGGCGCGCTCGAGCAGCGCCACGCTGTAGCCGCGTGCGGCGGCGTCGAGCGCCACGCCCGCGCCAGTGATGCCGCCGCCGATCACGATCACGTCGAACTCGTCCTGCACGAGGGCCGAGAGAGCTTGGCTGCGTGCGATCACGCTCGCAGTGTGTCAGGCCCCGCGGCAACGCCCGGCGGCGCCGGCACGCGGCTGGCCTCGCCCGCCCTACAGCTGCGCCAGCTCGGCGGCGATGTCGCTGACCGCCGACTTCGCATCCCCGAACAGCATCGCGGTCTTTGGGTCGTAGTAGAGCTCGTTCTCGATGCCCGCAAAGCCGGGGTTCATCGAGCGCTTGATGACGATGATCGAGCGGCTGTCGGCGACTTCGAGGATCGGCATGCCGTAGATGGGCGACGTGGGCGTGTTCTTGGCCGCGGGGTTGGTGACGTCGTTAGCGCCGATGACCAGCGAGACGTCCGTGCGCTGGAACTCGGGGTTGGCGTCGTCCATCTCCTTGAGCTGGTCGTAGGGCACGTCGGCCTCGGCCAGCAGGACGTTCATGTGCCCGGGCATGCGCCCTGCGACCGGGTGGATCGCGTAGCTGATCTCGACGCCGCGCCCCTCGAGCTCTTTGGTGAGCTCGCGCACCGCGTGCTGCGCCTGCGCGACCGCCATGCCGTAGCCCGGAACGACCACCACACGGCTTGCGTAGGCGAGCTGGATCGCGGCGTCGGCGGCGCTCGTCGAGCGCACCGTGCCGGCGTGCTCGCCCGCGCCCGCCGCGCCCTCGACGACGCCGCCGCCGCCGAAGCCGCCGGCGACGATCGCCGGGATCGAGCGGTTCATCGCCTTGGCCATCAGGTTGGTAAGGATCGAGCCGGAAGCGCCGACGATCATGCCCGCGACGATCAGCGCGGTGTTGTTGAGCGCGATCCCGGTGGCCGCCGCGGAGAGGCCCGTGAACGCGTTCAGCAGCGAGATCACGACCGGCATGTCGGCGCCTCCGATCGGCAGCACCACCGCATTGCCGAGCAGCGCCGCGCACACGAGCATGCCTATGAAGATCCCCTCCGAGTGGCTGCCCGCGGCGATCGCCACGCCGGCCGCGAGCGCGAGCCCGAGCAGCGTGAAGTTCACCGACTGCTGGGCCCGGCCCAGCGTGAGCGGGCGTCCGGGGATGAGTTCCTGGAGCTTGCCGAAGGCGATGTTCGATCCCCAGAACGACACCGAGCCGACGATCGCGGCGAACAGCGAAAAGATCGCGATGTACGTCGCGGTGCTGCTGTAGCCATCCGTGAGCCTGAACTCAGACCAGGCGATCAAAAACGACGCGCCGCCGCCGACGCCGTTGAAGAGCGCCACCATCTGCGGCATGGCGGTCATCCTCACCTGCCTGGCCGCGGGCACGCCGACCGCCGTGCCGATCGCGATGCCCGCCGCGATCAGGCCCCAGTTGCCCTCGGAGCGGTTGAGCAGGGTCGCGATGAAGGCGATCGCCATGCCGACCGCGGCGATGCGGTTGCCGCGCACCGCCGTCGTGGGGCCCGACAGACCGCGCAGGCCCTGGATGAAGAGCGCGAAGGCGATGATGTAGAGGACGTCGAGGAAGCTCCGTTCCTGCAGAAAGGAGGTGGCGAGGGTCACTGTCCGCCCGCCGTTCCGCCGGTGGGGGGATCGTTCCCGGAGCCATCCTCGCTCGCCGCCGCGCTCTCGCGTTTGGGCTTGGACTTGAACATCTCGAGCATGCGGTCGGTGACCAGGAACCCGCCGACGATGTTGATCGTGCCGAAAGCGATCGCGATCACGAGGATCACCTTGTTGAAGGCGCCGTTGCCCGACAGCCCGACGATCAACAGGCCCCCGAGCAGCACGATCCCGTGAATCGCGTTGGTCCCCGACATCAGCGGCGTGTGCAGGGTGTTGGGGACCTTCGAGATGACGACGAAGCCGATGAACCCGGCCAGCACGAGGATCGCCAGGTTTGTCGTGAGCGTGCTGGCGAGGATCACGCGGCGTCCTGTAGCGTGGACTTCGCTCCGGCGTGCACGATCTCGCCCGCGCGCACGATGCACGCGCCGCTGACGATCTCATCCTCGAAGTCAAGATGCAGCGCGCCATCCTCGCCGATCAGCAGCTCCATCAGCGCCAGGACGTTTCGCGCGAACAGCTGCGAGGAGTGCTCGGCCATGCTCGCAGGCAGATTCAGCGGCGCGACGATCTTCACGTCTTCGCGCACCACCGTTTGGCCGGGCTCGGTCAGCTCACAGTTGCCGCCAGCCTCGCCCGCGAGGTCGACGATCACGGAGCCCGGCTTCATGCCCTGCACGGCCTCGGCCGTGACCAGGCGCGGCGCCGGGCGGCCGGGAACGAGCGCCGTCGTGATCACCACGTCGAAGCCCTTTATCGCATCCGTCAGCGCCTGCTGCTGGCGCTCGCGCTCCTCCGCGCTCAGCTCGCGCGCGTAGCCGCCCTCGCCGCTCGCCTCCACGCCGAGATCGAGCCACTGTGCGCCGAGCGAGTGCACCTGCTCGGCGACCTCGGGCCGCACGTCATAGCCGGTCGTGCGCGCGCCCAGCCGCTTGGCGGTGGCGAGCGCCTGCAAGCCCGCCACGCCGACGCCTAGCACCAGGACCTTGGCCGGCGGGATTGTCCCCGCGGCGGTCATCAGCATCGGGTAGAACCTCCCCATCTCCTCCGCGCCCAGGAGCGCGGCGCGGTAGCCGGCGACGTTGCTCTGCGAGGACAGCGCGTCCATCGACTGCGCGCGCGAGATGCGCGGGATCGCCTCCATCGCGAACGCCGTGGCCCCGGCGTCGGCGAGGGCGCGCGTGGTCGAGGGACTGCTGAGCGGTGCGAGGAAGCCGATCAGGATCGAGCCCGCGCCGAGAGCGCGCACTTCGCCCTCATCGGGCGGCGAGATCTTCAGGACCACGTCGCTGCGCCACACCTCAGCCGCGTCGTCCGTCGTGCGCGCGCCCGCCTGCACGTAAGCGTCATCGGGCAGCAGCGCCTCCGAGCCGGCGCCGCTCTGCACGACGATCTCGGTCCCTTTGCCCTTCAGCTTGCCGACCACCTCGGGCACGAGCGCCACACGATGCTCGCCGGCCGCGGTCTCCTTCGGAACGCCGATCTGCATTTGCGGGCGGCAACGTATCCCATCGCGGACGGCGGCGGCAGCGCGGCGTGCTCGCGCGCGACGCAGCGAAGCACGAGCCGGCCGGGGGCGGCGTGCGCGATCTCGCCGGCCGCGCGCTGGTCCGGACGGCGCGCCTATCATCATCACAGCGCCCTTCGGGCGGCGAGCCATGACGGTCAACCTCACGCGCATCTACACCAAGCTCGGTGACGGCGGTGAGACCCACCTGGGCGACATGAGCCGGGTCTCGAAGCTGCACCCACGCGTGGAGGCGTACGGGACCGTCGATGAGCTCAACGCGGCGATCGGCATCGTCCTGTTGCAGCCTGGCCTGCCAGAGCAGTTCGCGCAGTGGCTGCGGCGGGTGCAGAACGATCTGCTCGACGTGGGCGCGGATCTGTCCGTGCCTCAGCCACCCGCGGGGAGCTCGGAGGCGGAGGACTCCTCGGGCGCCGCACGCGAGCGGCTGCGCGTGCTGCCGGCCTACACCGAGTGGCTCGAGCATGCCTGCGATGAGGTCAACGCCAAGCTCGAGCCGCTGCGCTCGTTCGTGATCCCCGGTGGCACCCCCGCGGGAGCGCACCTGCACCTCGCACGCACCGTCTGCCGCAGGGCCGAGCGCCGCGCCATCGCCGTGGAAGCGTGCAGCCCGGAGGTGGTGCGCTATCTGAACAGGCTGTCTGACCTGCTGTTCATCCTCAGCCGCGCCGTCAACGTTCAAGACCGCGAAGACCAGGGCGCCGAGCCGCTGTGGAAGCCGGGCGCACACGACTCGGGTCCCGATCCGCCCCCCACCGAGCCGCGGTCCGAAAGCGCCTGAGGGTCGGAAAGCGCCCGAGGCTCTGGAAGCGCCCAGGCTCTGGCAGCGCCTGAGGCCGCTACCGCGCGGGCGCCGCGGTCGCTCGCGCGGTACTCGAGCGGCGCCGTTCGCTGAAACCCACTCCCGCGACCGCGAGCGCTGTCCACAGCCCAGCCATGAGGTAACCGCCCAGCACATCGCTGGGCAAGTGCCACTGCTGAATCAGGATCGCGCAGCCGGCGGCGAGCGCGAACGCTGCACCGAGCGCGCCCACGTGGAGCTGCATTCGCTTGGGGGCGACGAGCACCGCACACAGCGCCAGCGCCGCCGCCGCGGTGGCGTGACCGCTGGGCCAGGATGCGGCGCCGATCGTAACTTCCCCGAGGCGCGCGTGAGGGTGGGCCAGGAGCGGCTTCAGACGGTCGGCGCTCAGCGGCGCAAGCGTGAGCACGAGCGCGACCGCCAGCGCCACGCGCGCCCGCTCGCGCACTAGCGCGACCAGCACTAGGACGGCGCCCCAGATCGCGAACAGCGGAGGGTCGAGCAGGTGCAACACGAAGCGCGCGACGGTACCCACCTTTTGCCCGTCGAGCTGGGTGAATTCGCGCAGCGCGACGACGTCCCTCACGCGGGCGGCCGGTACCAGCTCGGCCACGACCCACACCAGCGCGAGCGCCATCAGGCAGAGACCGGCGAGCAGCAACGCTTGCCGCGCGCCTGGCAGCTCACGGCGTCGACCGTGGCCACGCCCGGACATCGGCGCGGCGGTGAACGCTTGATGGGCCATCCCTACAGAGGGTATGGCGGCAGCTAAAGCGCGGCTGAAAGCGCCGGTGGTGGCTGTGGCGCTGGTGAAGGCGCGGGTGGTGCCATTGGCGCCGCCAGCCGACGCGGCGATCCGCCGAGGCGCGGAGGGCAGCGGGCGGTCACACCGGAAACGTCCGCCGGGCAAGCGCGATCAACGCCTGCGCCGTCACCCACACCGGCGTCTGCGCGCTGGTGCGCGAGTAGCGGATCGAGCCGTCGGGCGCGGTCAGGCTCAGCAGGTAGGCGAGCGGGGAGCGGCTACCGTGGCGGCGCACGCCTGCGGGGTCGCGGCCAGCGGCCAGAAGCCCCTGCACCGCCCACGCCGTCGATTGGGCGTTCGATTCGGAGCCGGCGCGTTGCGGGTATCCCCCGTCGGGTCTCTGCGAGCGCAACAGGAAGCCGACGGCGGCGGCGAGCGCATGCGCGTTGCGAGCGCGCGCACCGACCAGCGCCTGCAGCGCAGCGCCGGTGTCATCGACGTCGCTCGGCGTGCCGCGCACGCTGAACGAGTAGCCGCCATCGACGTTCTGCTGGCGCTCGATCCAGCCGGCCGCGCGGCGGATGGGCGAGAACGCCGGCGAGTGGCCGACGGCGCGCAGCGCGAAGATCGCGAACGCAGTGAGGTTGACCTGGCTGTTGAACGAGCCGTCCCGGCGTTGCGCTCGCAGCACGCTCGCCACGAGGTTGGTTCCGGCGAAGGAGTATGGAGAGGCTCCGCACGCACGCGCCGCGAGGATCGTGCGCTCGTCGTCGCCGAGGCCCGCCAGGGTCGACGCTTCGCGCCGCAGCGAATCGAGCACCGAACGCCCGCCGCGACGAAGCTTCGCGGGACTGCGCCCCGCCGCTGCCAGGCCCATCGCGCTCCACGCCGTGAACAGCTCGCTGCTGCGCTGCCCGCGCGCTGCGCCGAACCCTCCGTCGGAGTTCTGAGCGCCGACCAGGTAGGACACCTGGCGGGTGAGCGAGACCGAGGCCTTGGCCGTCGGCGTCGCAGCTGTGCGCCGCTCCGCGGGGACGGGATGCGCCCGCGCCGACTGACCGGGCCCGAGCGCGGCGAGGCCCGCCAGCGCTGCCGTAGCGAGGGTCGCGCCCGCCACGCTCAGCGCTCCGGGGGTGCCGAGCCCTCCGCGGGCCGCGAGGCGTCCGACAGGGCCGACCGGCTGCAGCCCCGATCCGCCGCTGCGCGGGCGCTCGGGTGGGTCCTCGTCCTGCACCCACGTGATCCCCATGCGCGAGCGCATGCGACCCAGCAGCCGCCCGAGCTCGGGACCGAATGCGAGCCCGAATAGAAAGCTCGCGACCGCATCGGTGACGTCGAAGGGAGCGGCGGCGCCCGCTGTCGCGAGCAGGGCGGCGGGCGTGTGGCTGGCTCCGATCGTCCACGTGTAGAGGTTCATGACCTCCTTTGCGGCGCCCGCGGCCAGAGCGCACGAGAGCGCCAGCGCCAACCGGCCGAGGCTGCGCCCGCTGAGCCGGCCGAGCGCGGCACCGCCGAGGCCCACCATCCCCCAGGCTGCCATCTGCCACGGGGTATAGGGACCCTGGCCGAGGAGGATGTTCGAAACGAACATTCCCAGCGCGCCGACGGAGAAGCCGGGCAGTGGACCGAGCGCATAGCCGACGACGAGCGTCATCGCGGTGATCGGCTTGACGTCGGGCAGCGCGACAAATGCGTCGCGCCCGAGCGCGGCGACCGCGGCGAGCGTGGCCACGACCGCCACCATCCGCGCCGATGGGCGCGCGCGCTCGTAGTAGAGCCAGCCCGCGGCGAGCGCGAGACCCACGAGCAGGAAGGACGCCAGCGGCCAGCTCACTGCACGACCTCCGCGCCGAGCGCCTGGCAGTCCTCCGCGGGAAGAGCGGCGGCCCGGGCGCGAAGCAGCTCGGCGCCCTGCTCGGGAAGCACGGCGCCAGCCTCGCCGCCGAGGATGCGGGACGTCTCGGTCGCAAAGTACCAACCGCCTGCCAGCAGCTCGGCGGCGGGACCGTCTGCGATCACGCACCCGTCAGCGAGCAGAAGGGCGCGCTCAGCGCAGGCGGCGGCGAACTCGGGGTCGTGCGTGGCCACGATCACGGCGAGCCCGCGGGCCGCCCGGCGTCGAAGCTCCGCAGCCAGCTGCGCCTTGGCGGCGCGATCCATCCCGCGCGTGGGCTCGTCCAGGGCGAGCACGGCCGGCTCGCCGGCGGGCGGCGCGAGCGCTGCATCTCCCGCGCCGCCACCGTCGCGCGGAGGCAGATCCGCGCCGCGCAGGCTGGCGCTCGGCGGCGCCAGGAGATCCGCCTCCGGCGCAATCCGGCCCGCGCCGACGATCGCGAGCGCCAGCCGCTGGCGCTCGCCTCCGGAGAGGTCGCGCGGGTTGCGCTCCGCCATCGCAGCGAGCCCCACCTCGCGCAGCGCTCGCGGCGGGGCCTCGTCCAAAACGCGCTCGTGGATGAAGTAGTCGCCCGGGTTCTGCAGCAGCAGCGCGACTCGCCCTGCCCGCTCGATGCGGCCCCGGGTGGGCGCGAGCAGCCCGGCGGCGTGGCGCAGCAGCGTCGACTTACCGGCTCCGTTGCGCCCCATCAGCGCAACCGTGTCGCCACGCTCGATGGTGAGCGTTACGCCGCGAAGGATCGAGGGCCCGTTTCGCAGCTCGTGCCAGACGCCGCGCATTTCCAGCGCCGGAGCCGGCTTGCCGCGACGGCGCCGGATCGCGCGCAGCGGGCTGGACCTGCGGCCTCTCTGCTCCTGAGCGCCGATGCGCGCGTCCGGGCCGAGATGGGTGCGCGCGTCCAGCAGCCCGCGCGCGCGCAGCTGCGCGCGCGCCTGCCTCACGCCCACCGGCTGATCGGCCAGACCGGCCAGCGCAAACAGCTTCGCTCCTGGGGTCTGTAGGGTGGGCACGCGCCGCGACGCCCACGTGAGGAACGTGTGCGGATCGCCGTCGCAGGCAACGCTCCCGTGTTGCAGGGCGATCACGCGATCTGCGGCCGCGAGGCAGCGCTCGAGGCGGTGCTCGGCCAGCAGGACCGTCGTCTCCCACTCCTGGTTGAGCCGGCGCAGCAGACCGATCAGCTCGTCGCCGGCGACCGGGTCAAGCTGCGAGGTGGGCTCGTCGAGCAGCACGAGCTCCGGCCTGCCTGCGAGGGCGGCCGCGAGGGCGACGCGCTGCTTCTCGCCTCCCGAGAGATCGTGAGTGGAGCGGTCGAGGAGGGCGTCGATGCCGAGAGCGAGCGCCACCTCCTCCACCCCACGAGCCACCGCCGCCGCGCCATGTCCGCGGCATTCAAGCGGCAGCGAGAGCTCCGCGCGCACTGAGCTCGTGACGAGCTGCGTCTCGGGATCCTGAAACAGGGCGCCGGAGACGGCGCCGAGCCTCGCGGGGCCATGCTCGCGCGAGTCGAGGCCCGCGAGCACGACGTGCCCGGCGAAGCGGCCGCCGTAGAAGTGCGGCACGAGCCCGCACGCCGCCCGCAGCAGCGTCGACTTGCCGTGGCCCGAGAGGCCCGCGAGAAGGCAGAACTCGCCGGGGTGGAGCTCGAAGTCGACCCCGCTGAGCGCTGGCGCGTCGACGCCGGGGTATTCGTACGTGACACCGCTGAAACGCAGCAGCGGCACGCTCACTGCTCCACACCCCTTCGGTTGCCGAACGGGAGCAGCGCCGCTGCTGCGAGGGCAGCACAAAGGAGGATCGTGCCCGTGCCCGCCCTCATGGCCAGCAGTGGATAGGCGTCGAAGGAGAGCGCGCCCGACAGGCGGCCGGCGATGGCGAGCACTAGCACGGCGGCGGCGGAGCTCGTAAACGCCAGGTCGTGCCGTGAGAGCGGCCGTCTCACCCTGGGGGCGCGGCTGCCGCTTGCGAAGCCGCGCACCTCGAGCGTTGCGGCCACGTCCATCGCACGATCGAGTGAGCTGGCCACGATCGCCGCCAGCAGAGCGACGCGCGCGCGTGCTCTATGCGAGGGTGGGTGCAACCTGGTTCGCTGCGCCTCTCCCAGGCACCTGGCGTCCGCTGCGAGCAACGGGATCATGCGGAGGGCCAACGACACTGTCAGCGCGGAGCGGAACGACAGCCGGCGGAATCCCCGGAGCAGCTCGTCCGGGTCGACGGCCAAGCTGCCCAGGGTCGCGAGCAGGATCACGACCGAGACCTTGAGCGCGATGTCTGCGCCGTATGCGAGCGCCTCGACCGTCAGGTCGCCCTGTCCGAATGGCCCCAGATCGCCGAGACGGGCGAAGACTGTGAGCCCCTGGCGTGAGACGAGCACGTTGACGAGCACGATCGGCAGTGCCACAAACGCGATAGTGCGCAGAGCGCCGGCGAGCTCGCGCCCCACGCCTGCGCCGACGGCCGCCGCGAGGACCGCCGCCAGCAGTGCGAGCAGCGCGAGCGGGTTATAGAGCAGCACCGCTGCTGCGGTCAGCGCAAGCACCCAGCACGCGCCGACGCTGGCTCGCGCGCTGTGCAGTGGACTCGCGAGGCGGCGGTATATGAAGAGGCCCGAACTGGTCATTCGCCGGCCTGTGGCAGCGCGAGCGGTTGGCCTGAGGCAGTGACTGCGAGCGCGAAGCGGTCACGAAGCGCCGGCGCGCCGAACGCAGCGGCCGCACGCGCGACGCCCGCGCTGTCCGTTCCGGTCACGACCCACTCGGGGGCACCCGAGCCGGTGCGCGTCGCGGCGACCAAGCCCGAGCCCGCGCCCAGCGTGCGAACGCTGCGGCCGTCCGGGTCGAGCAGTTCGAGAGCTCGGCCACGGGCGGCGAAGCGCGTGTAGACGCCGCTCGCGCGGGGGCCGCCGGCGAGCGCTCGCGCGCTCGCCTGCCCCGCGAGCAGCGCCGCGGTCAGGCCGACGAGCACGCGCAGCGTCTGCGGACCCCCGCTCGCGCCGATGCCCGCGACCGCCGCCGGGACTCCAGCCGCCCGCAGCCTCGAGGTGACCGTGGTACACGCCGAAGAGCCCACGTTCGCGCAGTCGACCCGGACGGGCAGGCGCTTGCCTTCGAGTCCGTGCAGGAACGGCTCGGGAAAGGAGCCGACCACGGCAGGTACGTCGTCGGTCTGGCTCCAGTCGTGGCGATCCCACCAGATACGATCGCCCGCGCGCACGTTCCTCTCGGCCGCGCCTTCGTGAGCCTCGACGCCGTTCACGTAGTAGAACCAGTCGACGGGCCGCCCGCGTTCGCTCCCCCCTGCGAGCCCGTCGATGCTCTGCACGAAGCCGCCGCCATAGCGGGTCGTGACGTTGGCGTTTCGCATCAGCAGGCTCATGACCGTCTCCTTGCCGTGCACGCGCGGCGCGCGCCAAGCGTGCAGTGGGCGCGCGCCGAATTCGCGCGTGACCGTCAGCTGCACCGCGCTCGGCGCACGGCCGGCGCCGAGACCGCACCCGGTGAGGGTGAGGCTCGTCATGAGCACGCCGCCAGCCGCTGCCGCGAGGGAGCAAACGCCTCGCCACTCGCAGCGCCTGCCCCGCCGACGATCACCGCACGCGGAACACCACATGGCTTACTCCGTCCACGAGCTTCGTCGCGGTGCCGTCGGCGCTGATGGCCTCGATGTCGTAGACGTAGCGCCCGCGGGGCAGTCGCGCCGGGAGCAGGTAGCTGAATGACTGTGATCCCCCGACCGAGAAGAACGGGGCCGGCCGGCACCGCCGCGTGCGAACGAACCGCACCCTCGAGCCGCTGAAGAAGAAGCAGCGCCCAGCATGGCGACGTTCCAGGCGGATGCGGACGTCGCGCAGGGTGCCTCCCGGCGGGACTTGAACCTTGCCGCTCAGCACCCGCGGAGCGAAGCGCCGCGAGTACACGCGTCCGCTGCGGATGCCTGCGATCCGCGCCACGTCCGAGACCGGGCCGCCGGCGATGGGGCCGCCTGAGGCGGCGGGGGCGGGAAGGGTCGAGCCGCACGTCCCGTCGCTGCCGGCGTGCACGCAGACGACGAGCCCGTTGGAGCGCACGGAGTCAGCCCGGGTGGCCTTCAGGGTGACGACCCCGGGCTGGTTCAGGACGACCGTGGAGTCCCCATTGGCGTCGCTGTGAGAGCTGCCCGCGATCGGCGACGGCACTCCGCTCACCGCTTCTTCGACCGCTGCGCCCGCGATCGCTTCGCCGGTGTGGCCGTCGGCTACGTGCACGGTGAAAGGCGTGCCCGCATTCACGCTGACCGGCCCCGCGGCGCTGAGCAGGTGTGAGAGGTTGAAGTAGTTGTAGGCCCACAGGACTTCGTTCCCGGGCGCAAGCGCGATCTGGCACCCGCCCACGGAGGCGGTCGTGAAGTTGACCGCGTAACCCCAGGAATCGAAGGGCGCTTCTGTCTGATTGACGTCGTTGCCAACCCGGCTGACAAAGAAGTCGCCGGGGTTGCCGTTTTCCGCGCCGCTGCCGAACCATTCCGCGTCGAATGAGAGTCCGGTCGCCAGCGCGGCATCGTGAAGCGCCGTCGTCGGGGTGCCAGACTGGCTGCCGCCGGGCACAAAGCCGCCCGAGGGCCCGTTTTCGGCGTAGTTGCAGGGGTGTGCGCCACCGCTCGAGGCGGTTTGGATCGTCTCGGGGGACGTGGTCACGTTGCCTTCGAAGAGCGTCCGCGTCGAACCCTCGACACGCAGATTCACGGTGATCGGCGTCGCAAGCGCAGCGTCTGGGATGGCGACCGAAGTGAGCGCGCATAAGGCTGCGAGCGCAGCCAGGAACCACCTGCTCGCGGCGACCATGCGCGTTCGACCGCGGCGTCCTCGAGCGTGCACAACGTCGTCCCCGGCGAGGACCCGATGACATGAGAGCATGAGCCGACCCCTTTCCACGAGGGCTTGTGGGCTTCGGCCGTGGCAGGTCTCCTGGCTCCCGGGCCTACCTTTCCGCGCCTTCCCCGTTCGCCGGCGGCGAACTGGTGGCTGTGCGCACGATCGCGCACCGCGGCTGGCATCCCCGGTCACAGTGGCGGGTCCGCGCCGGACTTGCACCGGCTTCCCTTGACCACGGACCGTCTAGACGTTCGGATCCTACTTCAAACGCACCGGCGGGCTCGCTCGGGCACGACGGCGTCCACAGCCGTGCTCGGGGCAGTCGTCCCTATGACAGCGTGGCGAGGTCCACGCTCTCGTCGTGCAGCGCCGCCCGCCCGCGCTCATCGAGCTGGCGCCCGTCCCTCATCAGGCGCCGCGCGTGGTCGAGGTCGTCGGAGCGCCCGAACGTAAGCGCCGCCTTCACGACGCCGTCCTTCAGGTACCAGTTGGTGAAGCTCGCCTCCTCGAGCGATCCGCGCATGACTTCCTCATCCCACTCGTACGCGGGTCCGACGTACTCGAGCTCTCCCCAATCGGCGAGCACCGAGAAGAAGTAGGGGATCTCCTCGTGCGCCAGATCCTGCCCCAGCATGTTCAGGGCGGCCGTCTTGCCATGGTTGAACGCCACGTCCCAGTGCTCGATGCGCACGGGATCGCCTGCGTGCACGACGGAGTCGTATTCGCAGATGTCACCCGCGGCGAACAGCCCGGGTATGGAGCTCTCGAGCCGCGAGGAACAGCGCACGCCGCCGCGCTCGCCGATCGTGAGCCCCGCGCGCTGCGCGAGCTGCACGTCCGGCGTGACGCCGGCCCCGACTACGACCGCTTCGGCGTCGAGCTGCAGGCCGGCCCTGGTAACCACCTTCGCAACGCGCCCGTCGCCCTCGAAGCGCTCGAGCTCGTCCCCCCCATGCACGGTCACTCCATGCGATTCCAGTAGCCGCTGGATGAAGCTGCCCACGCGCGCACCGAACCCTCGTTCGAGCGTCGCCTGCTCCTGCATGACCATCGTGCAGCGCTTGCCGATCTTGGTCAGCGACGCTGCGACCTCGCAGCCGATGTAGGAGCCTCCGATCAACACAACGCTCTCGGCCTCGGTGACGCCCTCGCGGATCGCGTCCGCGTTGCCGAGCGTGCGCAGGTAGTGGATCTGCTCGAGCTCGCACCCGTCTACGTTCAGCCGGCGGACGTTCGCGCCCGTGGCGATCAGGGCCTTGCTGAACGCCACCTCCTGCTTGTTCGAGAGCTTCGCGGTGCGCGCTTGCGGATCCAGCGCCATCACGCTGGTGCGCGTGAGCAGCTCGATTTCCTGCTCGCTCCACCACTCCTCAGGACGGAAGAAGGTCTCCTCGCGCGCCTCCTCGCCGCGCAGATATCCCTTGGAGCAGTTCGGCCGGTTGTAGGGAGGGTCAGGCTCACGGCCCACGAGCATCACCGTGCCGTCGCCGCCGGACCCGCGCAGCCAGCGCGCGCAGTTCGCCGAGGCGAGACCACCCCCGATGAGCAGGTAGTCGACCTTGCGGTCGGGCATGGCGCCACCTTATACCGCCTGCGCGCCCCGGCAGGCGGGACCGTTCACTCGTTCGGCGGGCGCGCGCGGTGCCTGCACGACGCACGGGACACGTGGGCGGACGTCGGTTCGCTGCCACAGCCGTCCGCCCCGGAGGAGGCCCGCCGAAGCGGGCCTCCTCCGGTCCTCCGGATCATCCTCCTGCCCTCCGGCCTGGAAATCGGTGTACGCGTGTTCCGAGTCGACGGTTTGCGCGTCCGCGCTGATCGTGCGCCAAGCTCAGGCGGCGCTACGTGTGCACGCTCGCTCACCACGCGCGCACTCCGTGCGTCGACCCGGCTCCCGTCACCTCGGCGACCCCAGGCCCTGGCGCGGCGCAAGCTAGCCGAACGCGAGCGCCCAGTGTTGGGGATTGGACGGATGTGGGACGGATGTGACACACGGCCGTATCGCGCAGCCCGTGCGCAGCCCCTCACAGACCCTGCGGGTGGCGCACCGACCAGTGCGCCCAGGTCGGGACGTGACCAAGGATGCGCCAGCGCGGGCCGTCCTCGTTTCGGTTCGGCCCGACGTCTGTTCCGTGGTGGCTCGTGTCGAGGCGTAGACCGGCGATGACGGCGAAAACGTGGTTCGAGGGCGCCGTCGCCGCGTAGATGCTGACCCACCTCCCGGGCCCTGGCAGGCCCCAGCCAACGTAGCTCTGCGCGACGGGGTTCTGGCGCCTGATTTCCTCGATCGGGCGCACATCGGCGCGGTAAAGAACGTAGTTGACCGCGCTCGAGCAGTCCGCCTCCAGGGCCCCTCTCGGATCTGGGTGCCCGTCTCGTCCATAGCGCAGGGCCTGCAGCTCGTTGCCCGCGATGACCATCGCCTGCACGGTTGCTGGGACGTCAGCCGGAACAAACGCGACGTGGCCCTGGCCAGGCACCAGCATCGCGCGTTCGCCAGCTACGAACACGACTGGCGTCGCCGTCCTCGCCGCGAGCGCATCGCCGAGGGCACCTGCACCCTCGCCTTCGGACCCGACTTCGTCCGGCGTCGCGCTGGCAGCGTCTCGATAGCGGGCAGCGAGGGCTTCGACCTCGGCGAGATAGGCGCGGCTGTGGTTGTAGGCGAGGATCGCGCGCCTGTAGTCCCGCGGAGCCCCCGAGGCACGTAGATAGTTGGCAGCCGCATAGATGGCATCGGCCGGGTCCCAGCGGTTGGCGCGTCCGTCGCCGTCGGCGTCCAGCCCGTAGCGGGCCCAGGTCGACTCGATGAACTGCATCGGCCCGCCTGCGCGCGCACCATTGACGGCGCCCTCGCGCGTACAAGACGGATCGTGCGCGCGCCCGTGGTCGCACTCGACCTTGCCGATCGCAGCCAGAACTGCCCAGTCGAGCCCGTAGGAGGCTGCCGCCTGCGCGTACAGGCGCAGGAAATCAGGTGGAATGTCGCGCGCGGCAGAAGCGGGAGGAGCCGCACGGACGTCGCTCGCGTTCGTCAGACCGAACTGGTCCACAGACACGCCGCCGATCGCAGCCACGGTCGCTGCGAGCAAGCCGATAGCGGACAGGGCGGCGGCCGCAGCCGCCGCGATCCATCCGCGGGAGCTCGGCGGAGCGTGCGCGTTGATGATCATGCGGTCGCGCAGGCATGCAGCCGGCTCGCCATGCCAGGTGCTCGGACGGTCAATCGCGGCCGAGGCCCAGCTGGCGTTTTCGCCGAGCCTCGACCTCGCGGGCGTCGCGCATCACGCTCGATTCCGCGCTTCGCGAAGGTCGGTCAACGGCGTCCGTCCCGCCTGCCGCGCCTTGAGGCTCACGTGGCGGGAGCTTCCGCGGAGGCTGCACGACCGAGCCGCGGTCAGCTTGGTGAGCCGGCCTCCCGGCGCCGGCGCGCCGACGCGCGCTCTGCTCGTCGAGCTCGCGGTCCAGCTCACGCCGCGTCGCTCGGAGGATGTCCGCGTGGCTGCCGCGCGAGGACGCGCCCCCTCGCGCCGCCGCGCCCGGGATCTGAGCCGTGCGGCGGGGTTGGGCGCCCCCGGACGACGCCTCGCCGCTCAGGCGCCGGCGCTCGCGCTCGATGTCCCCACGAATGCGGCCAGCCCTGTGCCCCAGTTCGGCCGCGCGCCGCCTGTCGCCGTCTGCGAGCGCGCGCTCGTGCTCGGCCAGGACGCGCTCCAGTTGCCTGCCCCACACACGCAGCTGCCCATTCGCATCGTCCGCCCGCTCGCCCTCGGCGGCGGTCGGGATGTGGCCTCGCCCCTGCGCCGGAGCGCCGCTCGCGACGGCGCGATCGGTCTGCCCGCGATCATGCAGCGCGTCGGCCAGCTCGCCGGGACGATCGCCACCGGGCAGGCCGGTCCCCCTCGCGATCGCGGACTCCGCGGTGGCCGGCGGGGGCGCCTCGCGTTCTATGCGCGCGCGCCTTTGCTCGCGAAGCGTGCGGCGGAGATGCAGCGCATCGTGCACGCGCGCTCGGACCGTGCGAGTCGTGCCCAAGGGCTCTCGGTGTACCGCTCCTCCCGCAAGGGCGAGCGCTTGGTGCCGGCGGGCAAATGCCCCCCACCAGAACGCGCACATCAGCAGCCACTGGGTCCACCAGCCCAGAGCGCGCAACGCGGCGAGAATTCCGATGACCGCGAGCACCACGCCCAACAGGAACGAGAAGAGGAGCTTCGCCACCACGGCTCCCAGCAGCTGCGCTGCCCAGCGGCGAAACACGGCCCGGCCGGTGTCCCCAAGCGCCGGCGCGATCACCGCTGCAGGGGTCAGGAGCAAGTAGAAGAGGCTGAACAGCGCGGCACCGATGAGCCTGATCGCGATGAAGCCGAGAAGCAGCAGCATCCCCAGGACTCCGGCGACGATCAGCAGCAGCCCTCCGACTCGCGGCCACGTCCCGTGGTCGGTCCTGAACTCGGCCTGTGCCGCCATCGGGCCGTGACACTGCGTTGCTTCGCTGCTCTGACACATCGCCCGCAGCAGGGAGCCGGAGTCATTGATCGAGTTGCGTTGAGGGCCGTTCGCGGGCAGCGCGAGGAAGATCGCGCCGTTGGTCCGTGCTTCCTGAAGCAGCTGTGCGCTGTGCGCTAGCCCGCGAGCCTGCGAGCCCGCGTCGCTCGCGCAGCGTCTCCCGGCAGCGCCCGGAGCGCAGCGGGCAAGGGGCAGCTCGTCGGCGGCGATTCGCAGCGCGGCTGCGCGAAGGGTCGGGTCGAGCCGGCTTGGGTCGCGGCACCAGCTGACGTCTCCGAACTCGAGATAGCACCACGGCACCTCGACCGCGGCCGCAAACACGGTGCTCATGCCTTCGGCCAGTGCGCGTCCGGCCCCGGACGGCTGCCCCCGCGCGGTGACGGCAAGTGTCCCCAGACTCGCCTGATTGGCCCATCCACCGACCGCTCCCACCGTGCCCACGGGATCGAGCATCACCCACATTCCCGCGGCGGTCATGGCCACCAGCAGGAACGCCTGGCCCACGGTCTCGGTCACGCGCCTGCGGACGAGGCCGTTGTACACGGCGAGCACGGACGCGCACGCGAACGCCAGCGTCAGCCAGGGCTCCGTGAACGCCCGCTGCATACGGCGAAGTCCTCCGCTGACGCCGTCGCGAATCGCAGGACTGTCGAGCAGATCGATCGTGAAGCACCACTCGAGCATCACGACGAGCGCGTGCACAGCCCACACCAGCGCCATCCATAAGGGCGCCACGAAGAGGTCCTGAACGAGGCTCAGGAGCTTGCCGTAGCTGAGGCCCAAAAAGCCCGTGTCGATGTGGACGTCGACTCCGTAGTCACCCGTCGGAGCAGCCGCGGCGACGAAGCCCGAGGTCCCGCAGTGACGCGCGCTCGCCGCCGGTAGTTCCTGCCAGCCGAGAGCGCCCGTGCACAGCGGACTGCCAAGTCCGTTGCTGACCAGCGGATCTGCTTCCCCCGGCGGGGCGTCGCCGCCGTCCGAAGTCCCCCGGCTGGCGCCGGGCGCGGCGTTGGCTTGGATCAGCGGCGGCCCGCTGGGCGCTCGGCCGGCGCTGCCTGGCGCGCGTGTCGCCGCGAGCGCCTTTGCGTGGGTGGATGGGCCGACACTCTCGGCGCGTGCCGGCGCCGAGCTGCACCCCGCCGCAAGGACGATGGCGAGGAGCGTCACCCGCGCGGTTGGCGGCGTGCTGCTCGACAGCGTCAACCCCGCGCGGGTGTCGTCGAGAACGCTCGCAGCAGCTCGGGCACCACCACATCGACCTGCACAGCCTCCACGCGCCCGTGGTGGTCGCGGAAGAGGCATCGGCCGGCCTCGAGCTCGAGCAGCATGCGCCGCCTCGCACGATCCGAGCCGTCGAGCCCGAGCAGCCGGAGCGCACGCTCGGCTTCTGACTCGGAGCGGACCCCGAACACGAACGTTGCGCCGATCAGGTTCTCGAGCGACTCACGCTGTCCGATCAGAGCGTCGCTGATCAGCTGCGTGCTGATGATTGGAACCGCAAGCTCGGAGCGACCCATGCGCTGCAGCGAGCCAAGCAGCGCGCGACCCGCCGGGTCGCTCAGAAGCCGCCATCCCTCGTCGAAGGAGAACAACTTCAGACGATCGCGTTCGGCTCCCATGAGGCTCATCGCGAACATCGCGATCAGGCGCACCAGCTGCTCCCCGACTCGCTCCACCTGCGAGTACTCCGAGCGGGGCATGCCCGGCTCGGGACCGGGAAGATCTCGGATCGGCAGGTAGGTGACCTGCTGGTGGCCGAGGCTGGGAAGCCGCACGTTCGGGTCAGCAAACCCGAGCTGGGTGAGCCCGGAGCGCGCGTAGACCTCGAGCGTCCTGCCAACCTGAGCTTCAGTGGCGTCGCCATCCCCCAGTGCGAGGACGACCTCGTAGCAGCTCGGCTGAGCCGAGCGTCTGAGCACGCGGTCGACGGCCGCTACGAGCGCCGTCTCCCACGCCGCCTCTGCCCGATCAGGCAGCAGATCGCGGAGGAACGTCACGGCGACCTCCTGGCGCAGGTGCTTCGGCGCTACTCGAAACGGATCCAGCACGCCACGCAGCGCCGGGTTTGGCTCGAGCGTCACGCACTCAACATGCGGCACCACCTCTTCGAGCAGATGAAAGCGGTGATCGCCCTTCGGGTCGCAGTCGACCACACGCGCACCTAGCAGGAAGCCCTCGTACTTGAGCTTCTGGTCGAGCGTCGTCTTTCCCGACCCGAGCGCTCCGACGCTGAGGATCGTCGCGTTGCGATCGCTGTCGGACCCTTCCCTCAGGTTGAATCTGACCGGCTGGCGGCTCCCTGCCAGCGTATGGCCGAGATAGAACCCGCGTCGCGACCCCACGGCGTGCGTCGCGGTCGGCATCATCGCCGCCGCCTGCTCGGTCGTGAGCATTTCGTCGTAGCCGCTCACGCGCGTTCGCTGTGCCGGCAGCTGCTGCATGAAGAGCTGCAGCTGATCGCCGAGCGGCCGGTGCAAGCGGACATCCCCGAAGGCGCGGCGAGTGGTCTCCACTCGCTCCTCGAGCTCGTCCTCGCGCCTGGCCGCGACCGCGATCGCGAGCGTCGCTCGCAGAAGCGGAGGGCGCCTGCTTGCCTGCAGGTAGGTGAGCAGGTCGCGCGCCTCGTGCGTGCGCTCGATGCCCAGATCGGACGCTCCCTGGTCGCCCTCGGACTCCGCGCGATAGATCTGGTCGGCGTCCTGGATCCGTTTGCGCGCTACACGAACCGCGAGCTCGTTGGGCAGATAGCGCGCGTTCAGCGACAGGTCGACCGCAAATGGCAGGCTTTCTGGCGGCGCGAACATCAGCTCCGCAGCCGCGCCAGGAAACACCGTGCGCTCTGGGAGCGCACCGGCCACAAGTTGCGCCTGCCAGCTTTTGCCGAGCTCAGACTCGACCAGGAGCGCTCGCCCGCGGTGCTCGATCACGCAATCGGCCCACCGCATCACGTCGCCCTCGAGCGGCGCGAGCACCGCCTCGCCATTACATTCGAAGACCAACGCTCGCGGCTCGTGAAGACCGTCTATTACCGGCTCGCCGAGCCCGCGACAGAACGCTCGACGCACGAGCCACTGCAGCTCGACGCCTCGCGCCGGTCGCACGGCGAGGAAGTCCGACAGGCACGCGTGAGCGTGGTCGGCGAACGCCCTCACGCGCTCGAGCTCTGAGACCCTCATCAGCCTCCGATCTCCGCTCGCGAACAGTCGTCGCAAAGCCGCGAGCCACTCCCGCGGGCCCTGCTCGGCGACACGCGAAACGTAGGTCGCGACGTCGCGCTCGGGCTCGCGCAGGCTGACGATGATGAAGATCGCCGGCGTGCCCGCCGCGAACGACCGCATGCGAGCCACGTGGGCTCGCAGATACCGGGCTCTGACCGGCGCAAGCCGCGGCTCGTGAGTGGCGCGCCCGAGCTCCTGCTCCATGTCCGTGGCGTAGCCATCGGAATCGAAATGTCGCGCGACGCGCAGGATCTGCAGATCGGCCTGGAGCGTCTCGATCGCACCTATCAGCGCGAGCAGGCGCGATCGCTTTCCGGCCTCGTCGAGCCATTCATATGAGGACGCGCTCAGGGTGAAAGCAGCCCACGGGTCGTGCAAGCCACGGCCGAACACGCAGTTGCCGAATGTGTAGGCGATCGGCGCGCGCACGCTCAGCCCACGTGCATGCGCGCTGATCGCTCGAGCACTATCACCTGTCGCTCGCGGACTCTCGTCGCAGCGGCCAGCTCCTCGACGGCGAGCTCGCGTCGACGCAGCACACCGGCGCGAGTGAGCCGGCGTCGGTGCGGGACGGCCACCACCACGGCCCCCGGACCCCTGTATCGAAGCTTGCGCACGCGAGCATCCGAGCCATCCGGAAGCATCAGGATCGGCAGCGGATACCAGCGACCGCCCGGCAGGGCTACCGACCGCAGCCGGTCGCCATCGAGACCTGCACGCTTGGGCGCTTCGAGGCGGTTGCGCAGGAGCGCGGACGCAGCCAGGTGAAATGGCCGCCCCTCGATCCTGATCAAGGTCAGAACAGCCGCCACCAAGGCCGGCAGCGCGACATCGCGCATGTACCACGGTGTTTGCGCCACCACAGCCGCGAGTCCCGGCAAACGAGCCGCGGTAGCCGATCCCGCGACGAGGGCAAGGAAGTAGACCACACCGCGGACCGGTACGCCGCTCGGGTTCAAGCGCAGGCGATCGACCTGGTAGATGCGTCGCTCGAGATCGAACACGCGACGGTAGGAGCGGATCTCCATCATTGCCCGCCGAACAGCGATGCAACCGTGTCCCTGAGAACTGCCATGCCGGCAGGCGTCGCCAGCAGGATCGCGATGATTCCGACGCAGAAGACACCGGCCGCCTCCTTGAAATCACGGCGGAAGGCGAGCACTGTCGCCGCCACCGCGAAGGCGAGCCCGATCAGGCTCATCGCCACGGCGCGCCCGGTGCTGCCCGCCTTCGCCGCCGCCGCTTCGAGTGCTCCGCCGGCGCGTTCAGGCGGCGCCGCAGGCGCCGTAGTCCTCACGGACGGCCGTCCAACCACCGCCGCCGTCGCCGGCGTCGCGTTGACGCACACCACGGCAGCCCCGAGCAGCAGTGCGTGTCGGGCGCTCATGCGTCCGGATCCATCTGCACGGCTGAGACCTCCCAGCGCCCCTGCGCGATCGCTACGTCGAGTTCGTATGCGAGCGTGTACTGCGTGCCGCGCGCGTCTTCCGTCTGCACGATCGCTTCCACCGACCGTCGGTCCTGACTCCAGCTCAGTCGCTGCACGCTGAGAAGCCGGAGGGCCTGCGGTGGAAGCGACACCCTGGCGCCTGGCGCGAGATCCGCCACCAACTCCTCGCGCGAAGGAACGAGGTAGTTGCGCAGCACGCGCTTGACCACAGTCGAAAGCGACGCGTCCTCCACCGCACTCGAGTGCGTCGGGCTCCAGGCAGGGTCGCTCCCCGGGGGACCCACGAACGCGGGGTAGCCGGCGAGCGCCAGCCGCCCGTCAGCCAGCCGTGCGACTGCTACCGACAGATAGAGCAGACCCGCGGAGTCGGTCTGCGCGGCGACCGTATAGACGTCTCGACCCGCCGCAGACTGCCGCGCCTGCACCACCTCGACCCATTCGACATGCTGCCGCCCGCTCGCGGGGATCCGGCGACCAAGTTCGGCTTCGAAAGCTCGTCCTTGGAAGGCCGCGAGAGACCCACCGCTCGCCTGAGGATTCCCGGCGTCCCAGCTCAAGTAGCGTCGCGCGAACATCGCCGCGAAGGCCCGCGTGCCGAGATCAGATGGCGAGGCCGGCGGTCTCATGACGGCAGCCCCACCGCGGTGCGGTGGGGCGAGCGCAAAGCGAGCGCTCGCCGCCAATCCCCATGCGCACGTGGCGTAGAGGAGGTAGCGCGGCAGCTCATGCAGCAGCCGGATCTGCCACAACGGACGCGTCGAGACCATGACCCGCGCGCGCGGTCGGCTCGCGACCATCTGCTCAGCGCTCGAAGAGGAACTCGGGTCCTTGCGACTCGGAGGCTGGCGACGGGTGCGAGGCGCTCGCGGACACGAGAGCCGCTGAGCTCGCAGCCCGCGTAGGCGCCGCGACTCCACGGTGGGCCCGCCCTCTCGGCCGCGCGGCGCCTCGTAGCGATCGCGCCAGCGCGTGCGGCGCGGTCCCCAGTGGAGGCGTGTCTTGCGAGCGCCGCGCGTGCTCAACGTGAGTCCTGACCCGCTTGCGTGCGGGCGGCGTCCGCGTACGGCGCACTTGCGCGACCGGGGCTCCATGGCGGGGAGACTCGACAGCGATCGAGACTGTCGCCGCCGCGACGAGTCCAAGCGGCAGCGCCGCGCCGACGACCAGGCGCAGCGGACCCTGCTCGCGCGCGGAGGTTCTTTCGAGCGGCTCGGCGACGCTCCCGTCGGCGAGGAACGCCTCGTGCGAGTACACGCGGTACATCTCGCGGCGCCGGCTCCCGGTCAGCGCCACGGATCGTCCTCGACCGGGTCGAATCCCGCATTCGGCGCGGGCGACAGGAGACCAGGGGGGAGAACTGCCGGCCCCCGGCCGCCCGCGCGCGAGTGGGCTTCGCCGTGCCCTCGCCGGTGCTGCCAACGGCCGGCGCCCGTGCGGAACGGACCTATGTGTCGGGAGTGATGGTTCATAGATTCGTCCCTGCCGACCTTTCCGACCTCGCGGCGGTGCGCGGGACACCCTGCTCGTCTTCGAGCATCAGCGCGCGCAACCTCGCGCGCGCTCGCTGGGCGACCTTGCGGTACTTCTCCGCAGACCACCCCACTCGCCGACAGAAGTCCTGGCAGCGCCGCTCGCCGCCTTCCAGCTGCTCGCACAGCACGAGCTGCTGGTCAGCTGTCAGAGCACGCACCACCCGCTGTACGCGCCTCAAGTCGTCGCGCAGCAGGACAAGCCCCTCCACATCGACGCGCCGATCGACAATCGCGATCTCGTCCTCGCCTGGGCGCCCGACTCGCAGGGCCGTCTCGAGCGCCGCGACCATCGGACTGCGCCCGCCCAGAGCGCGCCGCCTGTCACGGATGCGAGAGGCGAAACGCACCTCCAGCGCGCGCCCGATCGCCGCGCCATCGCGGAAAGTCCGACCCGTGCGGACGTACGCCACCAGCTCGAGCGTCGCCTGGCTCAAGCAGTCCTCGAGGTCCTCTCGCCGCAGTCTGAAGCGATGAGCCCCCAACAGCGCCTCGCGCTTGGAGCGCGCGACGAGCGCCACCTGCTCGGCCGGATCGCTCGCCCGGGCCGTCCACCCGCCGCTGCTACGAGCAGGCCGCCGCGCTGCGGGCGGGCGGCGCAGGCGATTGCGGTCGAGGTCCTCCGGCACATATGGGTGTCGGACGGGAGCGCGGTTGCACCCCCCTCTGAATTCGCGTGGCCGCTAGCGACCTCGCTCGCGACCGGAGGACCCAGCGCAAAGCCCCACGTTCTCGCGCCACATTTCCGACACCTGCTCGTGCCCCAAAGACGGCCGGGCCCAGCCCATATGCTCCGCGTGTATATGGTGGGCAGCGAGCGCCGCCGATCCCTGAAGCGCCGGTTGAGCCGCGCGGTCGAGACTCGACTCGTGAATCGCGTCGTGCGCACGCTTCTCGCCCGCGGCAGGCTCGGCGGCACCTACGCAGTTCTCGAGACGGTCGGGCGCAGGAGCGGGCGGGCTCGGCGCACGCCGGTTGCGAACGGGCTCCAGGGCGACACCTTCTGGCTGCTCTGCGCGCACGGCGACGGCGCCCACTACGCCCGCAACATCGCGGCAAACCCGCACGTCCGCATCGGCGTCGTCGAGGGTCACTCGCTGCGCTGGCGCACCGGTGTCGCGGTGCCGCTGCCGGCCGACGACGCGCGAGCGCGCCAGCGCGAGCTTGGACGCGGCAGGCTCGGCTACAGGCTCGACGCCGTGCTCCTGCGCGCGCTCGCCACCGACCTGATGACGATCCGCGTCGATCTCCAAAGCTGAGATGAGCCTCGGCGAGCGACTGCACGATCTCGACCGTCGCCAGCAGCGCAGCCCTCGCCTCGCGTTCGTGGCGGCCGTGATCAAGAAGTTCTCCGACGATCAGGGCGGGCAGCTCGCAGCCCTGATCGCCTACTACGGCTTCGTCGCGCTCTTCCCGCTGCTGCTCGTGACGGTCACCGTGCTGGGGTTCGTGCTGCAGGGCGACCCCTCCGAGCAGCAGCGCATCCTCAACGGCACGCTCGGGCAGTTCCCGCTGATCTCAGACCAGCTGAAGCTGCATTCGCTCACCGGCAGCGGGGTCGGGCTCGCCGTCGGCGTGATCGGCTCGCTCTTGGCGGGCCTCGGCCTCACCAACGCAGCCCAGAACGCTTTTGACCGCATGTGGAGCGTTCCCTTCAAGCAGCGGCGGGACTTTCTGCGCATCCGCCTTCGCGGTCTCATCACGCTCGCGGCGCTCGGGACCCTGTGGACCGTCTCCACGGCCGCCGCCGGCTTCGTCGGCTCGAGCTCCCACGGAGCAGCGGCCGTGCTCGCGGGGGTGTTGCTCGCGTTCGCCGTCAACCTCACGCTCTTCATGACGGCCTTCAAACTGCTCACCACAGCTGAGGTCTCCTGGCGCGAGCTGCTGCCGGGCGTGGTAGTCGCGGCGATCTTCTGGCAGCTGCTGCAGCACCTCGGCGGCTTCTACGTCGATCACGAGCTCAAGCGGACTGGCCCGCTGTACGGCATCTTCGCCGTCGTGCTCGGGCTGCTCGCGTGGCTTTACCTCGGCGCCCAGCTGACGATCTTCGCGGCCGAGGTCAACGTCGTGCGGCTGAGGCGCCTGTGGCCGCGAAGCTTCTTCTCAGAGCCCCTGCGCGACGCCGACAGGCGCGCCCTCACCTCTTCTGCGGAGGTCGAGGAGCGCGTCGAGCAAGAGAACGTCGACGTGAGCTTCGACCGCCCCGACGGCTGACGCCAAAGCGCCCGCTCGCCGCCCACGCGGCCCACGCTCAAGGGCCCGGACTCGTCAAGCCCGCCAGGCGGCCGGCGACGCCGACCGGCCGTGCGGGCACCGGGCACGCTTGCCTCCCAAGATCTGGCTCTGGCACCGCGATCGCGAGGTCCCCGAAGACTGCTTGCGTCCGCAACGACCTGCGCTATACTAACTACACTTTCATAAGCTTATATGGAGCCGATACTCATGTCTCCCGCCTCAGAGAAACAGTCCACCGAGCAGACCAGTGCCCCGGTCTACCTGCGCCTGATCGCGCTCGACGACACCGTCGTATTCCCGAACATGGGCATCACGCTCACCGAGGACGTCGGCGATGACGAGCGCGTCGTGCTCGTGCCAAGGCACGAGGGCGAGTTCTTGGACGTGGGGACAGTCGCCGAGGTCTCAGAGAAGATCCGCCTGCCCGGCGGCGGGCGCGCCGTCGCCCTCTCGGGCCAGCACCGCGCCCTGATCGGCGCGGCGCAGACAGGCCAATCCGGCGAGCTGCGCGTCGAGGTCGACGAGCGCGAGGACGATGTGCCGGTCGACAAGCGCACGCGCGAGCTCGAGCGCGAATACCGCGCCACCGTCGAGGAGATCCTCGAGCTGCGCGGCGACGACGGCCGCATCGCAGCCTTCCTGCGCGCGATCGCCGAGCCGGGAGCGCTCGCTGACTCGGCCGGCTACTCGCCCAACCTCTCATACGAGCAGAAGGTCGAGCTGCTGCGCACGCTCGACGTGACCGACCGCCTGGAGCTGGCGGTGACCCTGCAACGGGAGAGCCTGGCCGAGCTGCAGGTGCGCAAGCGCATCCGCGAAGACGTCCAGGAGGGCGCGGAGAAGCAGCAGCGCGAGTACTTCCTGCGCAAGCAGATGGAGTCGATCCGCAAGGAGCTCGACGAGGACGAGGCATCCGTCGTCGACGAGTACCGCGCCAAGATCGAGGAGGCCGGGATGCCCGAGGCGGTCGAGGAGCAGGCGCTGAAGGAGCTCGGGCGCCTCGAGCGCATGGGCGAGCAGACCGGCGAGTCGAGCATGATCCGCACCTATCTCGACTGGCTGATCGCCGTGCCCTGGAGCAAGCGCTCGGAGGAGCGCCTGGACCCCGTGGCCGCGCGCGCGGTGCTCGACGCCGACCACGCGGGCCTCGAGGACGTCAAGGACCGCGTCACCGAGTACCTGGCGGTGCGCAAGCTGCGCGCCGACCGGGGCATCGAGGCCGACCCGAAGTCAGGCGCGATCCTGACCCTGATCGGCCCCCCCGGAACCGGCAAGACCTCGATCGGCGAGTCGATCGCGCGCGCCACAGGCCGCGAGTTCGTGCGCATGTCGCTGGGCGGGGTGCGCGACGAGGCCGAGATCCGCGGACACCGGCGCACGTACATCGGCGCGCTCCCAGGGCGCCTGGTGCGGGCGCTGCGCGACGCGGGCACGATGAACCCGGTGATCCTGCTCGACGAGGTCGACAAGGTCGGCGCCGACTGGCGCGGAGACCCCTCGGCGGCCCTGCTCGAGGTCCTCGATCCCGCGCAGAACCACTCCTTCCGTGACCACTACCTCGACGTCGAGCTCGACCTGAGCCAGGTCATGTTCCTGGCCACGGCCAACGTCGCCGACACGATCCCGAGCCCGCTGCTGGACCGCATGGAGGTGATCCGCTTCGACGGCTACACCTCTGAGGAGAAGCTCGCGATCGCGAAGGGCTACCTGTGGCCGCGCCAGCGCGACCGCAACGGCCTGCGCAAGGGCGAGGTCGAGATCTCAGACGACGTGCTGCGCATGATCATCGCGGAGTACACCCGCGAGGCCGGCGTGCGTCAGCTCGAGCGCGAGCTCGCCGCGCTGCTTCGCAAGACCGCCACGCGGATCGCCTCCGCTCAGTCCCCCGACGAGGGCGCCGGCGACGGCGCCGCCTCCGGGGAGGCCATCGCGCAGGACTCAGCCGAGCGCAAGCGCAGGGGCGCGAGCCCCGATGGCAAGGCCGCCGGCGCGGACGAGGCGAAGAAGGGCGACAAGAAGCCCCGCGCGCAGAAGGCATCCGGCGACGGGCTGAAGACGCCGGTGAAGATCGACCTGGATGTCGTTCGCGACGCGCTCGGGCGCCAGAAGTTCTTTCAGGAGTCCGCCGCCCGCACGGCGACGCCCGGCGTAGCCACGGGGCTGGCAGTCACCGGCGCCGGAGGCGATGTCCTGTTCGTCGAGGCGACCGGCATGAAGACGGGCGGCGCCAGCGGCAACGGGCTCGTGCTCACCGGACAGCTGGGCGACGTGATGAAGGAGTCGGCGCGCATCGCGCTCTCCTACGTGCGCGCCCACGCCGAGGAGCTCGGCATCGACGAGCACGCGTTCGAGAACCGCGAGTTCCACGTGCACGTTCCCGCGGGAGCGATCCCCAAGGACGGTCCGAGCGCAGGCGTGGCGATGGTCACCGCGCTGGCATCGCTGCTGTCCGGCCGGCCCGTCAAGCACACGGTCGGCATGACCGGGGAGGTCACGCTGCAGGGCCGCGTGCTCCCGATCGGAGGCCTCAAGCAGAAGGCGCTAGCCGCGCACGCAGCCGGGCTCACGGACGTGATCCTGCCGGAGCGCAACCGCGGCGACCTCGACGAGATACCTGAGGACGTCCGCAAGCAGATGACCTTCCATCCGGTGATGACCGTGCAGGAGGTCCTCGACCGGGCGCTGGAGCCCGCTCGCGATGTCGCGCCCCTCTCGTAGGTGCAGTCCCGTTCCCGCTGAGGTCCGCCAGACGGCGGACCTCCTGGAGCGCCGCTGGCAGCTTTCCATCATCTACGCGGCGCTCAGCGGGGCGCTGCGGTTCTCGGAATTCGCCGAGGCCATCGCCGGCATCTCTCCGCGCATGCTCTCCGAGCGCCTGCGCGACCTTGAGGGGGCCGGGCTCGTCGAGCGGACGGTGATCCCATCGAGCCCTCCCACCGTCGAGTACCGGCTCACAGAGCGAGGGCGTAAGCTCGGGCCGATCATCGACGCGATGCGCGCCTACGCGCGCGAGCCCGTCGGCTGAGCCTCGCTCGAGCCAGCCCCGCGCAGACGCAGCGGGTGAGCGCGTGCGATCTCCTCGCTGCCGCCCACCAGCTGACCACCGGGGCACGTACGCGCTCGGACCTTGCTGCGGTTTCGGATACCAACCGCGCCGACGACTCCGCCGATGGCGACCAGCGCGGCCGAGATGCTTATCCCGAGGTGGAAGCTGTGCAGCGACGCTCCTTCGGCCGCCCTGCTGAGCGCTCGTGCCTGCGCGCTCGCCAGGCCGTGCACGTCCGGGCGACCCAACGGCAGGCGCTTTGCCCCTTCCACGGCCGCGCGCGCGGCGCTCGTCAGCGGCGTGGCGGCCATGCGCCGGTCGAGGTCGGAGCTGAAGGCCGCCGAGACGACTGCCCCGACCGCCGCCGTGCCCAGCAGGCCGGCCACACGCGCCACGGCGTTGTTGACGCCCGAGGCGATTCCCGCCTCGTGCTCCGAGCCCGCCAGCACCGCCGCGGTGAGCGGCGCCACGGTGACCGTTAGCCCGAGCGAGAACACCAAGAGGCCTGGCAGCACTTCAGGCAGATACCGAGCCCGCAGGCCCACCAGCTGAAGCAGCAGCAGGCCGCCCGCCGCCAGCAGCGGCCCCGCGCCCATGAACAGACGCGGTCCGAAGCGGTCGGCGAGTGCTCCGAAGCGGCGCGAGAGCGCGAACATGATGACGGTCGCAGGCAGCGTCGCAAGCCCACTCTGCAGGGGGCTGTAGCCGCCGACCTGCTGCAGGTACAGGGTGAGGAAGAAGAACAGGATCGAAAGGCCCGCGTACATCGCGAGCGTCTCGATGTTGCCCGCGAGGAAGTTGCGCCGCTTGAACAGGCCGAGCGGCAGCATCGGGTCATCGGCGCGCGACTCATACACGACGAATACGGCCAGCACCGCGATCCCTGCCAGCAGCGGCAGAAGCACCCCCGCGCTCGACCACCCCAAGCGCGGCTGCTCGATCAGCGCGAACACCGGTCCGGCGAGACCCGCGGCGCCGAGCAGGGCGCCCACCACGTCAACGCGCCGCCCGTCGGCTGTGCGCGGCTGGCTCGGCGGGATCGCGAGCCTGATCAGGGCCACGCACACCACGACCAGGGGGAGGTTGATGAGAAAGATCCAGCGCCACGACGCCAGCGCGAGCAGCTCGCCCCCAGCCAGCGGCCCGAGCACGCCGGCGATCGCACCCCACGCCGTCCAGCTGCCGATCGCCGGGCCGCGCTCCTCCTCGCGGAACGTGTTGACGATCACCGCGAGAGCGCTAGGCGTCAACAGCGCGCTGGCGACTCCCTGGATGATGCGCGCGGCGATCAGCGCTCCGATCGACGGCGCCAGCGCGCACGCCAGCGAGGCGAGGCCGAAGCCGCCGACGCCAAGCTCGTAGATGCGCCGCTCGCCGAACACATCACCGAGCGAGCCTCCCAGGAGGATCAGAGAACCGAGCGTCAGCAGGTAGCCGTTGGCGACCCACTGTTGTGCAGCGAGGCCACCGCCGAGCGCGCGCTGGATGGTGGGGAGCGCGACGTTGACCACGGTGCCGTCGAGCAGCGCGATCCCCGAGCCGAGGATGCAGGCCACCAGCGTCAGGCGCTTGCGCGAGCGCTCGTCGCCGGCGAGGAGCCGCCTCGCGTCAAGCGCTGCCAACATCGTCCATGCTCAGACCCTAGCCGGAGAGCTTCGTGCAGCCGCGGCCCCCGCGAGCCGCGTGCCGTTTGAGCGTCGACGCGACCAACCGGACGGCCACCGGCGCGCCCCGCGCGGCTCCCCGGTGAGGCTTCGCGTCGTCTCGGCCCTGGACTTTCGTCCATCACGCGTCCATCTATGACAAACTGGCGTACGCTACATTCACCAATTGGCCACAACGTCCACATGCGCCGCGAACTAACCTGGAACCGCAAATGGAGCCTTTGACAATCCGCCAGACTCACACCGGCTACTGGGTCGTCCAGAGCGGAGCCGTCGAGCTCGCGGGCGCGATCACCCGTCAAGCCGCAGAAGCCGAGCGCGACCTGCTGAGGCGCCTGCGCGACCGCGCTCGCGAAGCCGCTCGCGAGCACGAACCGGCCGGCTCGCCCGCCTGATCGCCCGCACGCCTCGCTGCATCGCCGTGGCTGAACGCGCGGAAGTCTCGCCGCACAGTGGGCGAGCCGCACCGGTTCGCGGACTGCCGTCGGCGGCCGCGACAACTACATGGGTCGGATTCGCGCAAATTGCGGCGAACTCCATAAACCGCATTTGACATATGGAGCGATTCGTGGCAGACTGCGTTTCGCCTCATCCCTCTCGCGGCGCGCTCTGCGTGGAGCGTCAGAGCGCGCCGCAAGCATTTCTGCAGTACGGGCGTCGCCTGCGCGACGTGGAGACCTGCACCTCGACGCGATCTCTTGCAGATGCGGACAGCCGCACCGCCAGCGTCCGCGCCGCGTGAGGACGTTCCGGTCGGAACCGCCCAGCCGCCGCCCCCGGGGGGAGAGGCTGCTGATGGCGACTGGGGCGGTCCCGACACCGGCTCCATGGGAGCGTGGAGGTCGGTCTACTCTCAGAACCCGCACCGAGCCGCGTGGTTGCGCCGCAGCGGTCATTTCGCGCCTGCCTTCGGCCGGCCCGGCGCATGCCGCGGGCGCAGCTTCCCGATCGCGCACGGCTCAGGCGAGCGCCATGCCGGGCTCCACGTCCACCTGCACCAGGCGCGGGCCCTGCTGAGCGAACGCGTCGAGCAGGCTCCCCCGCAGCTCCTCGCCCCCGCCGACCGTGCAGGAGGGGACCCCGTAGCTCTGTGCGGTTGCCGCAACGTCGAGGTCCGGTAGCTCGAGGGCCGGCGCGTCGCTGACGCCCTCGAGCGCGGCGAACCACTTCAGGATCGAGTACTCGCGGTTGCGCAGCACGAGAAACTTGACGGGCACGGAGTATGCCGCCGCTGTCCAGAAGGCGGTGATCGCGTACTGGGCCGAGCCCTCGCCGAGCACGCACACGACCTGGCGCTGGGGCTGCGCGAGCTGCACCCCGATCGCCGCCGCTAGGCCAAAGCCGAGTCCGCCGCTGGCGCTGAAGTAATAGGAGCCGGGCTGTGAGAGCCGCAGCCTGTTACGGAGCGCCGCGGTGCTGGAGGGCGACTCGAGCACGACGATTCCGTGCTTGGGGAAGACTTCGGCGAGCCTCTCGTGCACCTCGCCGCCCGAGAGCTGCCCACCCGGCGGCGGCGGCTCGAGCGCGGCCCGCGGCGGCGGCGGCTCGCGCCCCGAGGGTTCTCCGAGCTCGGCGAGCAGCGCTCGCAGCGTGAGCGCGACATCGGCGACGATCGCATCGCCCATCGGCGCCCGGGCGGCCTCGTCCGGGTCGCTCGTGATCGCCACGAGCTCGGCGCCCGCCGGGAGGAACTCGCCCGGGATGTTCGGGTAGTAGGGGAACACCGACGATCCCGCCACCAGCACCAGGTCGTGACCGGCGAGCGCCTGCGAGAGCGGACCGACGGCCGGCGGGAGCATGCCCTGAAAGGCCGCGTGGTCCTCGGGAAAGCCGATGCGACCGCCGCCCGCTAGGGGCGACGCCCACACGGCCATTCTCTGGCTCTCGGCGAGCTCCACGGCTGCACCCCAGGCGCCCGAGGCGTCGACCTCCGGACCCGCGACCAGCGCTGGCCGCCGCGCCGAGCGCAGGCGCTCAGCCAGCGAGGAGACCTGCGCGGGCTCCGGCTGCGTACGGCTGGCGACGGCGCGAGCGATCTGGCTCTTGAAGTCGATCGCCTCGATCGGCACGAGCCAGTCGTCCATCGGGATCGAGACGAATGCCGGCCCGGCCGGCGGCAGGGTGGCGTGATGGATCGCCTGCGCGAGCGCGAAGGGGACGTCCTCCGCGCGCGGCGGCTCAAAGCTCCACTTCACGTACGGCTTGGGCACCTCCACCGCGTCGCGATTGGTCAGCAGCGCCTGCATCGTGATCAACGAGCGCACCTGCTGGCCGGCGGTTACGAGCAGCGGTGCCTTGTTCGCGCGCGCATTGAGGATCGCGCCGACGGCGTTGCCGACCCCGGGGGCGGTGTGGAGGTTGACGTGCGTGACGCTGCCGCTCGCCTGCGCGAAGCCGTCGGCCATTCCCACCGCCACCGCCTCCTGCAGCCCGAGGACGTAGCGAAAGTCCTCGGGGAAGGGGCCGAGCATCGGCAGCTCGGTCGAGCCCGGGTTGCCGAAGATCGTCGTCATCCCGTGCGCGCGGAAGAGCTCGAAGGTTGCGTCGCGAACCGTCATCATGCCTATGACCGCAGCAGCGGCTGGCCGGCCCCGGGGTGCAGAGCGAGCACCTCGCTGAACCCTTGGACGAGGCAGCGGTCGAAGCGCTGCGGCTCGGTGATCGCAGCGGGATCGATATTCACGCCGATGCAGCACTGGTCGCGGTGGCTCACCAGGGCGATCATCGCCGCGCAACCTGGCAGCGGCGCGAACGGGTAGGCCCTCTCGATCCGCGCCCCTGCCAGGAACACGTCCTCGCGCAGTCCCGGGACGTTGGACGCCTGCAGGTCGTTGCCCATCGTCAGGCCGCCCGCCAGCTGCGCTATCAGCGCTCCCGGCAGGCGGGAGAGAAGCGGCGTGGCGAGGCTCATGCCCTCGATCGCGGGCTCGGCGCGCGCCTCGCCGACGATGCGCGAGATCGCCGCGATCCGCTTGACGGGATCCTGGATCGCGACCGGGCCGGCAAAGCGCGCTGCCACGAAGCGGTTGCCACCCTCCTCCTCGCCCTCGCGCCGCACCGAGATCGGCATCGCGACGGGGATCGTCGGCACCGGACAATCGAGCTCCTCGTGGTAGCGGCGGAAGCCGCCGAGCAGCGACGCGATGAAGGCGTCGTTGAGCGAACCGCCCGCCGCCTTGGCCGCGGCGCGCAGGTCCGCGAACGCGACGTCGATGGCCGAAAATCGCCACGAGAGGCTGCGCCCGCGCAGCAGCGGCGAGGGCTCGCCGCCAGCCTCGGCCAGCACTCGGCGCAGGGAGGCGGCGTAGCGCGCTGCATGGCTTGCCGCGCGGTCCGGGCGCCGCAGCGCACGAGCACCGCGGAGAAGTCCTGTGGCCGCGCCGGCAATCGCTCGAGCGTCGGTGCTCGCCTGCCGCACCAGCGCGCTCGCCGCGCTCCCGCGATCCGGCGCCGGCGGCGGTGGCTGGGGCTTGTCGGGATTGTGCTCGCGCGTTCGCGAGTGAAGGAGCCCGAGCAGCTGAGTGGCCCCGATGCCGTCGGTCGTGGCGTGGTGCAGCTTGAGCAGGAACGCCGCGCCTCCATCCGGCAGCCCTTCCACGAGCACCGACTCCCACGGCGAGCGGTGCCTGTCGAACGGAGTCATCGCGATCTGCTGAGCGGCGGCGAGCAGGTCGCTGAACGTGCCGGGCACCGGCAGCGCGACGCGGCGCACGTGGTAGCTCAGGTCGAAATCCTGATCGACCGTCCAGGTGGGGCGCCCCACGCCCATCAGCGGTTCGGCGACCTTCATCCGGAACCGCGGGATCAGGCGCGTCGCCCAGTCGTGCGCCGCCAGGTAGCGGTCCCAGTCGGGCGCGCAGTCGAGGAGCTCGAGCGCGACGATCGTCGACCGCAGCCTCGGATCGGCCTCCGCCCTCCACATGAGCGCCTCCAGCGCGTTCAGGTCTCGCTGCGAGCCCCACTGGAGCGGCTTGTCGGCGCGGTCTGAGGGCTTGCGCGCGGCCGGTTTGCCCGTCCGCCCTCGTGCAGCCGCCGACCGCGGGGTGCGTTTGCTCGCGCGCGGCGGGTTCTTCCCGGTGCGCTGGCTCACGCGACCTCGTGCAGCTCGTGCTGTGCGGTGATGCGCATCAGACCCCGATAGGCCTCCCGCGGGTGGCGTCCCTCGTTGACGACTGCGTCGACCTCGGCTGAGATCGGCATCTCGACCCGATGGCTCGCCGCGAGCTCCATCACGGTGCGCGCTGTCTTCACGCCCTCGGCGACCTGGCCGAGCTCTGCGACCGCCTCGTCAATCGTCTTGCCGCTAGCCAGCTCCTCGCCGATGCGGCGGTTGCGCGAAAGGCGACTCGAGCACGTGGCCACCAGGTCGCCGAGCCCGGTCAGACCGGCGAACGTGCGCGGGTCTGCGCCCATCGCCTCGCCCAGACGCGTCATCTCGGCGAGGCCACGCGCGAGCACCATCGCGCGCGTGTTGTCTCCAACGCCGAGCCCGTCGGCCATGCCCATCGCGATCGCGATCACGTTCTTGAGGATCCCTCCCAGCTCCGAGCCGATCAGGTCCTGGTTGCGGTAGACGCGAAAGCGCGGCGAGTGAAACAGGGGCTGCAGTGAGCAGGCAACCGACTCATCGCGCATCGCGACGACCGCCGCCGCGGCGAACCCGTCGAGGATCTCGCGAGCCAGGTTCGGCCCAGCGAGCAGGCCAACCGGATGCCCCTCCAACACGTCCCCTATCACCTGCGTCGGGCGCAGCTTCGTCTCCGGCTCGAGCCCCTTGGCCAGCGAGAGCACGGGCACCCATGGCCGTATGTGGGGTGCGGCGTCGCTGAGCACCGCGCGGATGCCGTGCGAGGGGACACCGACGACGAGCGCGTCGGCGCCCGCCAGCGCCTCCTCGAGGTCGGCGGTCGCCGCCAGCTCGGGGTTGAGCAGGCGCTCCCCGAGGTAGCGCGTGTTCGTGTGCTGCTCGTTGATCTCGGCCGCGACATCGGCGTGGCGCGCCCAGATTCGCGTGGGCGTGTTGCGCGAAGCCAGCGAGGCGACCGTCGTACCCCACGAACCGCCGCCGAGCACCGCGACGCACACGGGGCGCATCATGAGCCCCCACCCGCGCGCTGCGCGGCCTGCCGGCGACCACCTGCCTGGCTCGGCGAGGATCGTGCCGAGCCCGCGCGCGGCGAGCGTTGCTTGCCTTTCGCGCGCGGCTTAGCTGTGGGGGCGGAGGCGGCCTTGCTGCTGGCTACCGGACGGCGCGGCGCCGCCCGCTTCCCCGGAGGCCTGCTGCCATCCCCGCCGGGCCAAGCGCTGAGCGTGCTCGAGAACATCCCGCGAACCTCGGCGACGTGGTCGTCGATCGTCTCGGCGCCCCAGCCGCTCGTGTCAACGGCCGGCAGCACTGCTACTTCGACGGTTCCGGGGCTCAGAACCTGGGCGCCGCGCCACATCACCTCGCCGACATTGCGCAGCACGATCGGCACCACCGGCACCTGCGCCTGGATGGCGATGTGGAAGGGGCCCTTCTTGAAGGGACCGAGTCGCGGTGTGGCCGAACGCGTGCCCTCGGGCGCGATCACGAGCGAGATCCCCTCGTCGCGCAGCTTGGCAACCGCCGGCTCGAGCGCCCGCCGGGCCTGCCGCGAATCGCTGCGCTCTACGAACGCGACGCCGGCCAGCTGGAAGAGCTGACCGAAGCCGGGCACCTTCTTGGCCTCCGCCTTGGCCACGCCGGTGAAGCCGCCACGCAGCAGCTTCATGAGCACGATCGGGTCGAGCTTGGACTGGTGGTTGAAGACGAACACGCATGGGCGCGCGGACCACAGGTTCTCGCTGCCACGCACGACCTCGACGCGGATGCCGGCCAGCGAGAGGCCGACGTCGGCGCCGACGCCGCCCGTAATCTCGACCATCGTCGAGCGCGAGCGGTTCAGCAGCCCCGCGCCGGCGCCGGTGAGCGCCGCCCCCGCGAAGGCGCCGTAGAAGGCGCCGGTGCGTGCCAGGTCGCGCAGGCCCGGGCGTCCGCCCCGCGACGCGCACTCGAGCACCGGCCAGCCGCGGCGCTTGGCCTCGGCGTTCAGGGGGCCCTCGGGCTGGACCGCGGTGGGTTTGCCGACTGCCGCCAGGAACTCGATGTCCTCGGTGCCGTTGGAGTAGGCGAACGCCCGCTCGAGATCGAGCCCCCGCTCGGCGGCGAGCTCGCGCACCGCGCGCGCCTTCGCCTGGCCCCACAGAGGCTCGCCGCCGGCGCGTCCTGTCGCGACCCCGTCCAGCACCTCCACGGGCGTGCAGAGCACGTGGTCTGCGCCGAGCTCACGTGCCATCGGCTCGACCTGGAAGCGAGTCGCCGAAGAGGCGAGCACGAGCGTGTGGCCCATCCCCTGGTGCTCCTGCGCCAGGCGCCAAACCTCCAGATGCAGGCGCGATGCAATTGCGTGCTTGAACAGCGCCTCCCCGAGCGCTTCGAGCTCCTGCTCCTCGCGCCCAGCCCAAGCCGCGAGCGATAGCTCGAGAAAGGCTCCGAACTCCTGGTCGGAGTGAATGCCGCGCCGGCGCGCGAGGAGCGTGCGGGCGAGCTCGATCGGGCCGATTTCGCGATGGCGGATGCGGTGCTCGTAGAACGCCGACGCCGAATAGCCGCCGATGACAGTGCCGTCGTAGTCGAAGAATGCGGCCACCTGCGGACCGCGCCCGGCGCGCCTGATCGCGCGCAGCGCCCTCCGCAGCTCGGGCGTACCGGCGCTACCCACCGCGGCCATCGAGCATCTCCTGGATGAGCTCCTCGTCGAGCTGACGGATCTGCTCCACGAGGCCGACGACGTCGCGGATCTCGCCCGCAAAGGCCTGGCGCCGTGCCTGGAGATCCTCGCGCCCGGGGTCCAAGAGGTCGCGGTTGGCGGCGAGCGCAAGCGCAGAGCCGAACAGCTCCTGTGAGACCGACTCGGCGCTGTGCAGCCGCCCCTGCAGCAGCATCTGCCTTCCCACCCCAAGGCATTCGCGCGCGAACGCCGGGCGGTCGAGCTCCTCGCGGGGGCTGCGGGCGGCGAGGCCCTCCGATACGACCAGCTGAGCGTCGAGGAACGAGCGCAGGGCGCGGTTGGCGACGAGCACCCGCGAGGCGCGCAGGAGAGCCCCCGCTTCGGACGGGCTGCGCGTGTGCTCCCGCCACTGCGGGTCGATCCGCTCGAGCTCTTGCGCGAGCTCTTCGCGGAAGAGCTCTTTCTCGGCGAAGAAGAACTCGAACTTCAACAGGTCGCGTACGCGCAGCGACTGCTCCCAGGCGGACTCGAGGAGAGCGGCGCCGTTCGCCTCGCCCTGCTTGGCCGCATAGAGCAGCGCGAGCTCGACGATCGCGCGGCTGACGAAGTGATGCAGGACGCCGTTTCGGTAGAAGGCCGCGACGACGTGGCTCCCGGGCGCGATCGAGAAGACCGGCTCGTATCCGCCGTCATAGCGACTGACCACCCCGGCTGTGACGAGCTCGTCGAGCGCCGCGCGCAGGCGCGCGGGCGCGCGCAGCTGCTCCACCTCGCCCGGGATCGCTCGCTCGTCCACATAGTCGATCAGCGGCGCGAGGATCCGCGCTACCTGCTCGAGCGTGAGGGCGCGATCGGGCGACCCGAGCAGCGCGAGGGTCAGGAGCGAGGCAGGCATCACGGGCGTGGCGCGATTGATCCCGTCGCAGATGCGAAACGCGACCTTCTCCAGCCGCGCGACGCTCTCGGCGCCCTCCTCGAGGGCGCCCTTCAACGAGATCGCCTCGCCGAAGTCGATGCGCACCCTTCCCACCCGCCGGCGCTGCGCGCGCATGTACCCGGCCAGCCAGCCGAGGCCCTCCGCGCTCTTGCTCTTGCCGCCCTGCTCCTCGGCCATCGTCGCGACCTCGTGCAACCGCGTGTAGTTGATCGACACGGGGACGAGCATCACGTCGTCGGCGCGGCCGCGATCGATCGCGGTGGCGAGGTAGTGCAGCAGCCCGTACTTGGGCGGGCGCAGCTTGCCCGTGCGGGTGCGGCCCCCCTCGATGTACCACTCGATGTTGAAGCGCTTGGCGACGAGGTAGCCGAGGAACTCGCGCACCGCGAGCTTGTAGACGGGGTCGTCCCCGAAGCTGCGCCGGATGAAGATCAGGCCGGCCCGCTTGCCGAGCGGCCCGATCGGCCAGAAGGCGAGGTTGTTGCCGCCGAGCAGGTGGTTACGGGGAAAGTCGTTGTCGTGCAGGACCTGCGCGAGGATCAGCGGGTCGGTGTAGCTGCGATGGGTGGGCAGGAAGATGAGCGCGTGCGAGCGGTTGAGCGCGCGCAGGTGCTCCAGGCCGGCGGTGTCCACCTCGACCTCGTACGCGCGCGAGTGCATCGGGCTGAGCAGCAGCCGAAACGCGTCGATCGCGAGCGGGCTCTGGACCGTTGCCAGCTCGTTCAGCGCGGCAGTCGCCTCGCTCATCACCTGCTCGCTCGAGCGTCCCTCGCGCTCGGCGAGCGCCTGGATCTCTTCGCGGAAGCTGGCGCTCGCGGTGATCTGCTCGGCGACCAGTCGGGGAACCTTGTAGCGATCGCCGATGATCGCCCTGTCGGCGCGATCGCATGCGAGCGTCGCCTGCCGAGCCACGAACTCGCCGAAGGCGTGCGGGGTCCCGGACGAACCTGACTGCTTCTGGAAGCGCCGACGCAGGGCAGAGACACGGGCGCCCTCTCCGGCGACGACGTGCACGCGATCGGGCTCGCGCCGGGCGATTCGCTGCTGTCGCCGCGCCCATGGTCGCCGCGGGTTGGTCAGAGCGAGCAGGTCGGAAGCCCGCGCGCGCCGATCGCCGTTGCGTTCGCGCGGCACCCATGTCACGCGCACCGGGATCACCTCGGGGTCGCCGTCTGCGGTCAGGCGTGTGCCAAGCTGCGGATCGTTGGGCTGCAGGATCGGCGCGCCCGGATGCTCCGCGTGCGCCCAGTTCTGCACCAGGCGCGTCTCGGTCGCGCTGCGCATCTCCGCAAGCAGAACCACCTGCGCAGGAGCATCGGCCTGCGCGGCGCTGCCGTTCGTGCGGGCCTCCCCGACCGCAGCATCCACGAGCCCACAATATCCGTCTCCGTTAGCCGCCGACGCGCTCAGGTGCGGCGCTCACACACGTGGACACCGTGCCCGGTAGATCACCCTCGACGCCGCTCGTACTCGTCGTTCCGGCGCCACCACTCATACGGCGGTGTTTGCGGGTAGCTGGCCGGTGAGTCCTCCCACGTCTCCTGGCACGAGTGGGAATTGCTTCGAAGCTGGCGACTGCTCAAGCCGGCGCGGACGACTTCGATGAGTGTTCCTCGCCTCCTCGGGGTTGCCGGCGCCGACGCTCGATCCGGCGATCGAACGATTCCCACGGCTCGCAGCTCGTGAGAACCCGTCGGCGCATCAGCAGGCTTGCAATCGCGCCGATCTCCGGACAGCCGCGGTAGCCGGTTGCGGCCGCGACGAGGTGGGAGACTCCGAGCCACAGCCCAAGGGCTGCGAGCGGCCAGAGGACGGCGCCCGGCAGGCCGAGTTTTGCGAGCGCCCCGAGAGGCCAGGTGTACAGCAGCCCGACCTGGGCGATGAACAGGACGCCCGCGAGCGCGCGGGCGCCCCGGGCCGTGCGGTTCAGCGGGCCCTCGGAGGGCGGGTCGCATTGGTTGGCGAGGCCCCGGTAGCAGCCGATCTGTCTCATGTCGCTTCCTCCTTTGGGTCGACGTTTCAGCGACCGTAGGGGGTAAAGTGCACTTGAAGTCAAGGAGGTTTTTAAGGTCGTGCAGGAGAGCGAGTGGTCGATCGGCGAGGTCGCCCGACGGTCGGGCCTCAAACGCTCGGCGATCCGCTACTACGAGCAGATCGGCCTGCTGCCTCAGACCGACCGCGTGGGCGGTCAGCGCCGCTATGACGCCTCCGTGCTTACGCGCCTGTCGATCATCGATGTCGCGCAGCGAGCCGGCTTCACGCTCGCCGAGACTCGCACGCTGCTCGAGGGCTTCGCCCCCACGGCACCCCCGTCGGAGCGGTGGCAGGCGCTCGCCCGACAGAAGCTCTCCGACGTCGACGCGCTGATCGCACGAGCCAACGGAATGAAGCGTCTGCTCCAAGAGGGGCTCGAGTGCGGCTGTCCGAGCCTCGAGCAGTGCGGCTTTCTGCTCGCCAACAGCGGGCGCGCCGATTCGCAGCAGACCGCGGTGATGTCCCGCCCATCGCACGCCGGGCAGACCTCTCGATCTCGGTGAGGCCAGCGACCATTTGCTTCTGCTGCTGCCCGGCGATCTCGGACCCGGACTTCTCGTCGTTCCGCTGAGCCTGCTCGGCTTCGAGCTTGGCTAGCCCACCGCGCGCCGCCCGCCACTCCTCGCAGGTTCCGACCTTGTGCTGAGTCACGGATTTGCCTCTTGTCGGTGTCGTAATGGCGATCCCTTCGACGTTGTGCCAGCGGCCTATGGGCTGCAGGAGCTGCCGAGCGACGTGCGCATGAGCGCTGTCCGCCAGGCGGCAAGGGTTCTACGCCGCGGCGGGCTGTTGCTCGCTGTAGACATCGACCCACCGCCGCGTCCGTCGCGCGTGTTCTCCATGTACATGCGTTGGATCGAGAAGCCGCACGCGCCCGAGGTGCTCGGCCCGGGGCTCAGCGGCCTACTCGAGAGCGCGGACTTCGAGATCCGCCACCGGTTTACGGAGGAAACCAAGCCGGTGCCGTTTCAGCTGATCGAAGCCGTCGCGCCACCGGCCTGAGGAACGCCCCAAGGGGCCGCCCGGCGACGCCACTCCTTTTCGATCGAGTGTGCCGAAGCGAGCTTGCTCGCCATGTTGCTTTTCCTCGCACCATCAGTCGGCCGAGCGCTTCCGAACTCCCACCACAGCAGTACCCACCGATGCATCACGCTTGCGATGGCCTCGCGGCGACGAGGTCCATGAACGTTCAGGAGGCCCACCCCGCGCCTTGCCTACCCGGCCGCGTAGCTGACACAATCGCTTCATGGCCATTGCAACCGCACCCACCGACGTTTCGAACGCGGATCTGATCCGCTGGGCGTTCGAGATCCTCAACCGACACGACGCCACCTCGCTCGGGCAGCTCTACACGACCGAGACCGTCGAGCGCTTCCCCGACAGGACCTGCCACGGTGGCGATGAGATCGTCGCCTACTTCGAGGACGTGTTCGCCGCCGTCCCCGACTGGAACATACAGATCGTGGGACTCGCCGAGCAGGGCGAGAATGTGTTCGTGCAGTGGCACATGACGGGCACGCACTCGGGCCCGTTGCTCGGCGTCGCGCCAACCGGCAAGGCGCTCGCGATCGACGGCATCGACCACTTCGTCGTGCGCGACGGGAAGGTCGTCTCGAACTTCGTCGTCGTCGATCAACTGCAGTACGCGCGCCAGATCGGCATGATGCCGCTCGACGGGTCGGCGGCTGACAGGGCGATGAAGGGCGTATTCAACGCCAGGACGAAGCTGTCGCAGCGGCTGAAGCGCAGTTGAGCCCCAGCCGCGTCAGCCGCGCTCACTGATTACCCGCCATCGGCTCACAGGGTAAAGCAGAGCCCTCCCCTGCCCGGCGTAGCATCCTGGCCACGAGATGCGCCGTGGTGTGATCCTGGTCGGTGCGGCGATGGCGAGCGCCCTTCCGATCGCGTCGTGTGGCGAGGGTGGTGAAAGGGCAGCGCCTACAAGGCGCCTGCCTGCGCCCTTGCGAGAGGCGTTGGCCGACTGCTCGCGCCAGTCCACCGGGACTTTCGGAGGCGGATTTCACAGTCTCCACGACATCGTGGTTGGTCCGCTCGCATTCGTCGGCGCCGCGGATGCGGCACAGGCGTCGGTCGGCGAAATCACACGTTTGGGATGGTGGAAGAGCCCTGCGCTGCTGCAACCCGGCCACGCCGCGACCGTTCAACTTGCATCGAGTGCACGTGAGCGTGCCGGACTGCTGGGCTATGCACGCGAAGCCAGCGATCTCTCAGTTCGGGCCGCCTACTCGGCGGTGACGTTTGTCGCGTGCGATCGCCGCCGCAGCGACAGCAACGCCGGTGGTCGGCGTGTCACCTTTTGGGCAGGCGGCTTCGTCGCGCGATCCATCCCGGCCTGCGTGCCTCTCGACGTCCGCGTCGATCACGAGCGCGCTCCGCGGCGAATCGTGATCTCGCTAGCCGCTGGCAGGTGTGCGACTCGCTGAGGCCATCGGAGGTCAAGTGTGCGTGCTGCTTCTATCGCGACCGGAAGGGCGACGCTCCGTCGTGCTCGCCCACCGGAAGATCACTCGCCCGTGGAGTCGGCATCCAGCCCGCGCCCGAGGTCGGTGAGCGCGTGCTCGCGGTCGAAGGAGACGACGCGCCTCGTCACCTTGCCGCTCTGGGCTTGGAATAGTCCAAGTACCGGTCGCAAAGCGCAATTGCAGCAGCCACTGCCGCTCAGACGCCCGCGAAGGTGACAGCGTAACCGTACTCTTGCGACTGCTCGCAGGCGCCCCACACCCCTCTGTTGCACTCGGGGTGGAATGATCGGACCGTGGCGAGGTGGACGGTCGACGATATGCCCGATCAAACGGGTCGGACGATTCTCGTGACGGGTGCGAACAGCGGGCTCGGGCTGCGTTCGGCCGAAGCGCTCGCGTCACGAGGGGCCCTGGTCCTCATGGGCTGTCGCAACCAGGAGAAGGCCGCGGTGGCAGTCGAGGCTGTCAAGAACGCCGCAGCCAACGCCGCGCCTGAGGTTGTGCCGCTCGACCTGGCCGATCTCGAGGACGTGCGAGCGTGTGCCGAGCGGCTAACCAGGGAGCTCGGCCACCTCGACGTGCTCATGAACAACGCCGGTCTGATCGCTGCTCGCCGGCGCACGAAGCAGGGCTTCGAGATGCAGTTCGGCACGAATCACGTCGGCCACTTCGCGCTTACCGGCCTGCTCCTGCCGCTGCTGCGGCGCGCTAACCGCTCGCGAGTGGTGACGGTATCCTCCTTCCTCCACCGCGCGGCGAGGATTCGCCTCGACGACTGGGAGAAGAAGGGGTACTCGCGGTGGTTCCCCTACATCCAGGCGAAGCTGGCAAACCTCCTCTTCACGAGCGAGCTGCAGCGCCGGGCCGCCTCTGCCGGCGCCGACCTGCTCGCTGTTGCCGCGCACCCAGGCTACGCCGCCACGAACCTTTCGTCCGGCGTAGCCACCGGCTACCGCTTGGGAGCGAAACTCAGCGACCGGCTTTTCGCCCAGCCCGATCGCATGGGGGCCCTCCCCCAGCTGTATGCCGCGACCATGCCGGACGTCGGCCCCGACGACTACTGGGGGCCCGACGGGTTCATGGAGCGGCGCGGGTGGCCGAAGAGAGTGGGGCGCAGCGACGCTGCGCGTGACGGTGACGCGGCCCGGCGCCTCTGGGAGGCGAGCGAAAAGCTGACAGGCGTTACCTACGCGTGGTGACGCCTACGCCTCGCGCTAGCGGATGGCAACAAAGCTGGAAGCAAAGTCGCACCGCTTGCAGCCTCCTGCACGGAAAAGTCTGCCCGATTTGCAGCGACTTCGCGCGCTGCTGCACTCCTTCGCCGTCTCCGTATCTAAATCGGGGCGGCCGGATTTGAACCGGCGAATCCTCCGCACCCCAAATGCGGCGCTCTGACCAGACTGAGCTACGCCCCGACGCCTGGCGAGTTTAGCCACGATGCTCGCAGTCGGTCCGTCCAGGCCTGCGGGCGAGCGCGGAGCCGCCCACGAGCCGCGACCGCCGGCATCCCCCGCTGCTAGCCTCGCCACCTGCGATGGCCGAGGTCCAGCCGATGCGCGCGCTCCACTACGACCGGTCGGCGGTCGGCTCGCTGCGGGACGTGGTGGCGCCGCCGTACGACGTGATCGACGCATCGCAGCGCGCTGCGCTCGTCGCGCGGTCGCCCTTCAATGTCGTAGCCATCGACCTGCCCAAGGGTGAGCCCGACCCCTATGCGGCCGCGGGCGAACTGTTCGAGCAGTGGCAGCTGCAGGGCGTTCTCGTGCGCGACTCGGAGCCGGCGATATGGGCGCACACGCAGGACTACACGGGACCGGACGGCCGCCCGCGCACGCGCCGGGGATTCTTCGCGCGCGTGCGCATCGAGGGCTATGGGCCTGGCCGCATGCGCCCGCACGAGCGCACGCATCCCGGTCCCAAGGAGGACCGCCTGCGGCTCACGCGCGCCACGCGCGCCAACATCTCGCCCATCTTCTCGCTCTACTCAGACCCGGAGCGCGCGGGTTGGAGGGCGCTGGAGCCCGCCACCGAGGCGCCGCCCTGGGCGGAGATCAGCGACGAGGAGGGAACCGTGCACCGCCTGTGGCGCGTCGCCGACGCGCAGGCGATCGCGGCCGTCCGGGCGGCCACGCGCGATGCCGAGCTGCTGATCGCGGACGGCCACCACCGCTACGAGACGATGGATGCCTACGCCGAGGAGGTCGGCGGCGAGGGCGATCACCGCTACATGCTCATGTGCCTGGTCGCGCTCGAGGACCCCGGCCTGACTGTCTTCCCCACGCACCGGCTCGTGAGCGGCCTCGACGAGCGGCGGCGCGCAGCGCTCGAGCAGGTGCTCGCACGCGACTTCGCCCAGGAGGAGGTGCCGCTTGAGCAGATCGCGCCGCTGCCCGGCAACGGGCCGCTGCAGCTCGGCTACATCGACGGACAGCGCATGCAGCCGCTGCGCCTCACGCTGAAGGACCAGACCACCGCCGACGCTGCGCTGAGCGGACATTCGCCGGCCTACCGCCGGCTCGACACGGGCGTGCTGGAGGCGCTGCTCTTGAAGGGCGCGCTCGGACTGAGCGACGACGACATCGCGCACTTCAACGGCCTCTTCTACGCGCGCGACACCGCGGAGGCGCTCGCGATGGTCGAATCGGGCTCCTACGACGCCGCGTTCCTCATGCGCCCGACCCCGGTCTCCCAGGTGCGCGACGTCTCGGCGGCCGGTGAGAACATGCCGCCGAAGTCGACATACTTCTACCCTAAGCTGCTCACGGGGCTGCTCTTCAACCCGCTCTGAGAGAACGCTCCACGCACTAACATCCGAGGCGGGGTGTAGAAAGGAGTGAGATGACTGATTCGGATCGGCTGACACGGATGAAAGCCACGGCGCGTCGCGACGGCACCACGTTTCGTCACTCGGTTCACGTACGCGAGCACCAGCTGACGGTCGATGAGACGCTCGACCAGGGCGGCGAAGACACCGGTCCGGACCCGCAGGAGCTGCTCGCGGTGAGCCTCGCGTCGTGTACGGCGATCACGATGGAGATGTACGCCGCTCGCAAGGGATGGGACATCGGTCACGTCGAGGTCGCCGTCGAGTTCACCCCGGCAGAACGGGGCTGTCCGACGAAGTTCGAGCTCATCATCCGCCTTCCCGACGATGTCCCCGAGGAGCAGGCTGAGCGCCTGCGTGTGATCGCGGCCAAGTGCCCAGTGCACCGCACGCTCGACGGCGAGGTCATGTTCCAGGAACGCGTCGAGCGCGTTCACATGGCCGCCTGAGCGACGAACCGCCGAACAACGCTGCCGAAAGAGCCCGCCATCGACCCCCAGGCGGTGGCGGCGACCGCGGCGAGCGGGCCGGTGCAGGCCGCGGTGCTCGTCCCCTTGCTGCTGCACGCTGCCGCCGAGAGGCCTCACGTGGTCCTCACGCGTCGCCGATCGGACCTGCGCCGACACGCCGGCGAGATCTCGTTTCCTGGCGGCCGGCAGGACCCGGGCGACGCCGACCTGCGCGAGACGGCGCTACGCGAGGCCGAGGAGGAGATCGGGTTGCCACGCGCCGCGGTCACCGTGCTGGGCGAGCTGCCCGCGACGTCGACCTTCGTGACCAACTACCTGATCCACCCATTCGTAGGCTTGCTCAGAACCGAACCCCGATGGCAGACCTCGCCACGCGAGGTCGCGGCCGTGCTGGAGCTGCCGCTGGCAGAGCTCGCGGGCGCTAGGACGCGCACGCAGATGACGCGTCGCGGCTTCACCTTCGAAACCGACGCCTATGTGCTCGGCGAGCATCTCATCTGGGGCGCGACGGCCCGGATCCTCGATGAGCTGCTGCAGCGCATCGACGGCTTCTTGGCGTGACGCAGCCGCCTGCGGCCGCCGGCGACGCGGCGCATCCCTTCCGCGCGTGGCGCGCGGCCCCGGTCAGCTGCCGAGCAGCGAGGCGATCGCGCGGCGTGCGTCGCCCAGCCAGGCGCCGTCGTCGGCGGGATCGGCCATGACGACCGCCGCGGGGATCGAGTTGAGCTCGGCGGCCGCCCGCACGATCTGCTCGCCGGCGGCAAGTATCTCCGGCGCCATGGTCGCAGAGCGAGCCTCATAGACAACGCCGCGCACCGTCGTGTCGATGACCAGGCGCATGAACGCTTCGAGACGCGCCGCGTGCAGCTCGCGAAGCTGCCCCAGCTCGCCACGCGCCCTGCCGAGCAACCAGCAGGCGACCGTGACGCCCTCGAGCGCGCCGCGCAGCGTCGCGAGGCGCGACGGCGCGCCGATCCAGCACTCGGCGCCGGCCCGCTCGATCGCCTCGCGGCCGCGCTCGCTGCGGGTGCTGATGCGCACGGCGTGCCCCGCCTGCACGAGCTCCGCGGCAAGGCTGCGGCCCGGGCAGCCGCCGCCGACGATCAGGATGCGTGCCACGGCGAAAGGATTCCACGCGGGGCGTTACCACCCGGTCGCATCGCGGGCGCAATCCGGATCGAGATCCCGCCCTCGAGTGCGAAGGATTGGATGACATTCGTGCACGGGTAGTGCAATATCAGGAGCACGTATCTACTGGCCGAGTCGCGGGTAAGGACGAGCAGCACCCCGTTTGACAGCAGAGAGCGACTGGACGGGCTCGTCGCCAGGGAGACCGGGAGCCCTGCACGCTGGCCCGATCGGGCTGCGCAGCCATCGGCGCGCTCGCCTCGCCTATGATCGCCGCCGAGAGCCCGCGTGCCACTCTCGTGCCGGTCACGTGCTGATGTGATCGGACACGACCGCACTGCAACGATCTGACCGCACTCCAACACCGCGATGACCCGATGAACAAGCCAAGCCCCGCGACGACGCAGGACGCGGTGACGATGGACAAGATCGTCGCGCTGTGCAAGCGGCGCGGCTTCGTGTTCCCGTCTTCGGAAATCTACGGCGGCGTCGGCTCGACGTACGACTTCGGTCACTATGGCGCGCTGCTGAAGGCGAACGTGAAGAGCGAGTGGTGGCGCGCGATGCTCTCGGAGCGCGATGACATCGTGGCGATCGACTCGGCGATCCTCCAGCACCCTCGCGTGTGGGAGGCTTCGGGGCACCTCGCCGGCTTCACCGATCCGCTGGTCGACTGCCGCGCGTGCGGGCAGCGCTTCCGCGCGGACGATCTCGCGCAGGTGCCATGCGGGCGCAAACCGTCGCTGCACCCCGGCGACAGCGACGAGTGCTCGCTGACGGAGGCGCGCGACTTCAACCTCATGTTCGAGACCACGATCGGGCCGGTGAAGGAGTCGGGCGCGACCGCCTACCTGCGCCCGGAGACAGCGCAGGGCATCTTCATCAACTTCAAGAACGTGCTGCAGTTCTCGCGCCAGAAGCCGCCCTTTGGCATCGCTCAGATCGGCAAGTCGTTCCGCAACGAGATCACGCCGGGGAACTTCATCTTCCGAACGCGCGAGTTCGAGCAGATGGAGATGGAGTTCTTCGTGCCTCCGCACGAAGCCGAGCGCTGGTTCGAGCACTGGCTTGGAGAGCGCGTGCGCTGGTACGTCGAGCTGGGCATCCGCCCCGACCACCTGCGCCTGCGCGCGCACGACCCGGACGAGCTCTCCCACTACTCGTCGGCGACCAGCGACGTCGAGTACCTGTTCCCCATCGGCTGGTCGGAGCTCGAGGGGATCGCCAACCGCGGCGACTTCGATCTCAGCCGCCACGCTGAGTACTCGGGCGAGAAGCTCGAGTACTTCGACCAGGGGAGCGGCGAGCGCTACGTCCCGCATGTCATCGAGCCTGCTGCCGGCGTCGACCGCGCGGTGCTTGCGTTCCTCGTTGATGCCTATGACGAGGAAGTGGTGAGCGGGACAGCGGAGGGCGCGGGCGAGCTTCGCACGCTCCTACGCCTGCACCCCCGCCTTGCCCCGGTGAAGGCCGCGGTGCTGCCGCTGCTGAAGCGGGAAGGCCAGCCAGAGCTCGCCCGGGAGGTCTATGTGAAGGTGCGCGAACGCGTGCAGGCTGAGTACGACGACGGCGGCTCGATCGGCAAGCGCTACCGGCGCCAGGATGAGATCGGCACGCCGTTCTGCGTCACGATCGACCACCAGAGCACGGATGATGAGACGGTGACGGTGCGCGAACGCGACACGCTTGCGCAGGAGCGCGTGCCGATCGCGGAGGTCGCAGCGCTGATCGAGGAGCGGGTGAGCGCGCCGTGGAGTACGCCGAAGCTAATGTCCTGACAGGCCACGCCGGCCTCAAGGCGAGAGGAGAACGATGGACTTCGAGCTGACGGACGAGCAGCGCCTGATCAAGCGCACGGCGCGCGAGTTCACCGACCGCGAGATCGTCGAGCGAGCGCGCGAAAACGCGCGCAACCACCACTTCGACCTGGAGCTGGTGAAGAAGATCGCCGACCAGGGATATCTGGGCGCGATCGTGCCGGCCGAGTACGGCGGCGCGGGGCTCGACTACGTCACCTACGGGCTGATAGTCGAGGAGATCGGGCGCGGCTGCTCGTCGGTGCGCACGGTCATCTCGGTGCAGACCTCGCTGGTGTGCTCGGCGATCCTGAAGTGGGGTACGGAGGAGCAGAAGCGCCACTACCTGCCGCGCCTGTGCTCCGGCGAGTGGCTGGGCTGCTTCGGGCTCACCGAGCCGGACACGGGCTCCGACGCCGCCAACCAGCGCACCCGCGCCACCAAGACGGACAGCGGCTGGCTGATCAGCGGCGCGAAGATGTGGATCTCGATGGGCGACTATGCGCGCGTCGCGCTGATCTTCGCGCAGACGGATCCTGCGCTGGCGCACAAAGGACTGGCGTGCTTCCTCGTCGACACCGACCAGCCGGGCTTCAAACCTCAGCCGATCGAGCACAAGATGGGCCTGCACGCGTCCGACACCGCGTCGATCGCGCTCGAAGACGTCGAGGTTTCGGACGACGCCGTCCTCGGCAGCGTCGGCGACGGCTTCAAGGTCGCGATGTCGGCGCTCGACTCGGGCCGCTACTCGGTCGCCGCCGGATGCGTCGGCATCTGCCAGGGCTGCGTGGAGGAGTCGGTCAGCTACGCCAAGGAGCGCGAGCAGTTCGGGCGCCCGATCGCGAGCTTTCAGCTCGTCCAGGGCATGATCGCCGACATGGTGCTCAAGACTGAGGCCTCGCGCATGCTGGTGTTGCGCGCGGGCTGGCTCAAGGACAAGGGCGCGCCCAACACGCTCGAGACCTCGATCGCGAAGCTGCACGCGACGGAGGCGGCGGTCGAGTGCGCCAACATCGCCATCCAGGTGCACGGCGGAGCGGGCTACGTCGATGATCACCCCGTCGAGCGCTACTTCCGCGACGTGCGCGTGACGACCCTGTACGAGGGCACCTCGCAGATCCAGAAACTGATCATCGGCCGCGCGATGACGGGCATCAACGCGCTCGTGCCAGCCTGAGGCGAGTCGCGGCGACGCTGCCATGTCGCAGAGCGAGCGCGCGAAGCCGGAGGAGGAGGCCGGCCCGGCCGGCCTAGGGGAAGCGGCCGGCACGGCCGGCCAGGAGGGTCGCGCACCGTCCCTGATCGGCGTCCTCGGCGCCGGCACGATGGGCTCGGGCATCGCGCAGCTCGCGGCCAGGTCGGGGGCGCGAGCGCTGCTGCACGACCCGATCGCACAGGCGCTCGAGCGCGGCGGCGCCCGCGCCCGCGAGGGCCTGCGCAAGGAAGCCGAGAAAGGCCGCCTCACCGACGAGCAGGCGCGGGCGGCTGCGGAGCGCCTGCAGGAGGTCTCGGAGCTGTCCGAGCTCGCACCGTGCGAACTCGTGATCGAGGCCGCTCCCGAGCGCCTGGAGCTCAAGCACGAGCTGTTCGCGGCGCTGTCGGAGATCGTGCCAGGGGAGTGCGTGCTCGCGACGAACACCTCATCGCTACCCGTCACAGCGATCGCGGCGGCGGCCAGCCGTCCCGATCGCGTCGTCGGTATGCATTTCTTCAACCCCGCTCCGCTCATGAGCCTGCTGGAGGTCGTCGCGGGCGAGCGCTCCTCGCAGCGCGCCCTCGCCGTCGCGCAGGCGGCGGGCGAGGCGATGGGCAAGACGGTCATCCGCGCAAGCGACGGGCCGGGCTTCCTCGTCAACCGCTGCAACCGCCCCTTCGGCCTGGAGGCGCTGCGGCTGCTGGCGGAGCGGCTTGCGGAGGTGGAGACGATCGACCGCATCTGCCGCCTGGAGGGTCGTTTCCCCATGGGCCCGTTCGAGCTCATGGACCTGGTCGGCCTGGACGTCGGCCTGGAGGTGTCGCGCAGCTTCTTCGAGCAGAGCTTCGGCGAGCCGCGCTGGCGGCCCTCGCCGATCACCGCGCGCTATGTCGCGGCGGGCTTCTTGGGGCGCAAGTCGGGCGCTGGCTATTACAGCTATGAGAGCGATCGCGAGCCCTCGCGCGACGCACCTGCGCGGCGGCGGGCGAAGGATCCCGCCCCGCTCGAGCAGGCGCCGCCGGGGCGCGGCGAGGGCGTGGTGGTGATCGCGGGCGAGGGCGTGCTCGCGGAGGAACTGCGCAACGCCGCCTCGCAGGCCGGCTACGAGGTGCGCTCGCCGCACGACCCAACCGGCGGCGTGTTGCCGGCGCTGATCGTCGACTGCGCATACGAGCCGATCGCGTTGGACGGCCCCGCGGCCCGCGCGCCCGAGCGCCCCGACCGCCGTGGCCAGCCGGCCTCGCAGGGCGGCGCGCACGTGCTGCTGTGCTGCGCCGGCTCGCTCGCCGCGCTCGACCGCGGCGGGAGCGCGGTCGGGTTTCACGTGCTCGCGCCGCTGAAGCAGGCGCAGCTCGTCGAGCTGACGCGAAACGACAGCTCCTCGCCGCTCGCGGCGGCTCGCGCGGAGCGCTTCTTCGCCGCGCTGGGCAAGCACACGGCGTGGGTCGGCGACGCCCCGGGCCTGGTGCTCGGGCGCATCGTCAGCCAGCTCATCAACGAGGCCGCGTTCGCACTGGGGGAGGGCGTGGGCAGCGCGCAGGACATCGACACGGGCATGGTGCTGGGGCTCAACCATCCCCGCGGCCCGCTCGCCTGGGCCGACGAGATCGGGCTCGACTACGTGCTGCGGCTGCTCGATGCGCTGTGCTCGGAGTACCGCGAGGAGCGCTACCGGCCGGCGCCGGCGCTGCGACGGCTGGTGAGCGCGGGGCGGCTCGGGCGCGCGAGCGGCAGCGGCTTCTTCGACTACGGCGAGCGAGCCGACGAGGACGCTCCGGCGGGCGGGCGCTAGCCGATCTCACGTTCTGGAGACCTGCTTCGTTCTATCCCTGTGGGCGCTTCACTGCCACCGTTTCAGCGCTTTCTCGATAGCTATCGCGACGACGTCTGGCGCTTGTTGCGTGCGTCGGTGCACAGCGGCGAGGTCGATGACTGCTTTCAGGAGACGTTCATCGCAGCGATGCGCGCATATCCGCGCCTGCGCCCGGATTCGAACTTGCGCGCGTGGGTTCTCACGATCGCGCACCGCAAGGCGCTCGACGCCCACCGCGCTCGCGTCCGGCGGGCGCTTCCGGTTGCTGATCCCGCGAGCCTCGACGGGCGCTCCTCCAGTGAGGAGCGCACGCCGCCCGCGCGAGACGAGAGGCTGTGGGAGGCGGTTGGAGAGCTGCCGGCGCGCCAGCGCTCGGCGGTCGTGCTGCGCTACCTCGCCGACATGAAGCACCGCGAGATCGCGCAGGCAATTGGCTGTTCGGAGGAGGCGGCTCGCCGCTCGCTGCATGAGGGGCTTGCCAAGTTGAGAAAGGTGGTGATCGCATGATGGGCGATCGCAACGCAGTGGAGGAAATCGAGGACATCCTGAGCGCTCGGACGCACGACGCGGCCGCAGCCGCCAGGGCCGCCACGGCGGCGGCGCGCGTGAGCGCACGCATGGCCGCGGAGGGCCTTGCCGACGTGAGCTACGCGCCCGTCGACTCGCCCTTCGGCCCGCTGCTGCTGGCCGTCACCAAGCGCGGCCTCGTGCGCCTTGCCTTCCCCGAGGAGCATCCAGACTCGGTGCTCGAGCGCCTCGCCAGCACCATCTCCCCCCGCATCGTCGAGGCGACCGCTTCGCTCGAGCCCGCCCGGCGGGAGCTCGAGGAGTACTTCGCGGGGCAGCGGCGAGCGTTCGACCTTCCGCTCGACTGGACGCTGAGCAGCCCCTTCGCTCGCCGCGTGCTGCGCGCGACGGCGCGCATCCCCTTCGGCGGCGTGCTCAGCTACGCACAGGTGGCCAGCCGGGCTGGCAGCCCGCGCGGCTCGCGCGCTGCCGGGAACGCGCTTGGCTCGAACCCGATCCCGATTGTGGTCCCCTGCCACCGCGTCCTGCGCAGCGGCGGCGCGCTAGGTGGCTACGGCGGGGGGATCGAGCGAAAGCGCTGGCTGCTCGAGCTCGAGGGCGCCCTGGCGCCCGGCGCGGGACCAGGCTAGGACCACGGGGCGGGCGTATACACGCCAGCGCCGGCACTCGCCGAGCTGCAGCGCTGCTCCGGAGCGCAGTTTCACCCGCTCGTCGTACAGGCGTTTTGCGAGCTGATCGAGTCCCCCGAGGATTTCTCGCCCGTAGCGGGCGCGACAGTCGACAGCGCGAGCGGCTCTGGCGACTGAGCCCAGAGTGGGCGCTCAAGCCCGGCGCGGGACGAGGCTGGAGGCCACGCGGCGGAAGGCCTGCGCCCACGAGCGCGGGGTCCTCGCCCGTGCACTGGCGCTTCTCAGCGGTGCCTCTGGCGTGGCCGTCGGCGCAGGAGCCGTCGACGCATGGGCCATCGACGCGGGGGCCGTCGCCGGCGCCCACTGGGCCTCGGCGAGATCGCCCTCGGGCATGCCCTGCGGGGTCGGGACCTCGGGCGTGTCGCGCAGGTACCACTCGGCGTCCAGCGCGGCCTGGCACCCAGACCCGGCGGCCGTGATCGCCTGGCGGTAGGTGTGGTCGACGAGATCGCCGGCGGCGAACACGCCGGGCCTGCTGGTGCGCGTGGAGGGCTGCTGCGTGATCACGTATCCGTTCTCGTCGACGTCCACCTGGCCCTTGACAAGCGCCGACTGCGGCTCGTGACCGATCGCGATGAAGGCGCCCGTGACCGTCAGCTCGCGCTGCTCGCCGGTCTCGACGTTGCGCAACTCGGCTCGCCCCAGGGCCCCACCCTGCCCGGGCAGGAACGCGGTCACGGTGTAGGGGGTCAAGAGCTCGATGTTCTCGATCGAGCGCGCGCGCTCGAGCATGATCTTCGACGCGCGAAACTCGTCGCGGCGGTGCACGACCGTGACCTTGGAGGCGAACTTCGACAGGAAGATCGCCTCCTCCATGGCCGAGTCGCCGCCACCGACGATGATCGTCGAGGCATCTTTGAAGAAGGCGGCGTCGCAGGTGGCGCAGTAGCTGACGCCGCGGCCCGCGAGCTCCTCCTCGCCCGCGACGCACAGCTTTTTGTGCTCGGCGCCCATCGCCAGCACGACCGTCCGCGCGCGGTGCTCGGTCCCGCCGACCCACACGCTGTGCACGCCGCCTGGCTCCCCTGCCAGCTGCACGCGCTCTGCGTCCTCGGTGAGCATCCGCGCGCCGAAGCGCTCGGCCTGGTCGCGGAACTTCTGCATCATCTCCGGCCCCATCACGCCGTCGGGGAAGCCCGGGTAGTTCTCCACGTCGGTCGTCTGCTGCAAGAGGCCGCCCCAGGCGAAGCCCTCCACCACGAGCGGCTTGAGGTTCGCGCGGGCGGTGTACAGCGCAGCCGTGTAGCCGGCGGGGCCGCTGCCGACGATGATCACGTTCTCGACCTCGCTCATGGGCTCTCCTTTCTAACGCGCCACTCCGTGCATGCGACGTTCGCTCATTACTTTACTTTGTATAGTATAGCGGTTGGCGGGTAGGTCAGCTTGAGCGGCTCAGTCGCTGCCACGCCGCGGCGCCGACTCCAATCAGCATCCCGACGGCTGCAACCAGTCCGGTACTCCCCCACAGGCTTGCGTCGAGCGCATCCGCAATCCCCAAGCCGACGGCGGCCGTGATGACCCACAGGATGAACTGTTGATTGCGGCTGATCGGATTCGGCACAGGTCGAGAGCTTAGCCTCGATCAGAGCTACGCCATGACACGCCGACTCGAAGAATCGCCCCCGCGGCAGACGCCGAGGTAGACGCTCAAACCTGACCCGCTGAGCCCTCAGCGTAGGCGGGTCAGCTTGGCCGTCCCTACGTCTGCAGCGCCGCCGGCGCTTCGCCCAGCCCTGTCCGTGGCTCCGCCGGGACACCCGAGCGTTCGCTCTGGCGCCAGCGGGCGACGGTTCGCCGCAGCTGGAAGTAGGCGACCGCGCCCGGCAGCGTGGGCAGCCAGAACGAGATGCCTCGGTAGCTGAGCACGGCGAGCACGGTGAGGTTGAAGTCCACGCCGAACGCGGCGAATGCTCCGATCATGCCTCCCTCGACACCCCCCACGCCGCCGGGGAGCGGCAGCAGGTTGCCGAGCATGCCGACGAAATACGCCATCCAGATCACCGTGAAGGGCGGCGGCTGTCCGAAGGCGTGGAACATCGCCCACAGCACGCTCATGTCGAACCCCCACCAGGCGATGGCCCCGAGCAGGCCCGGCTCGCGCGCCCGGATCAGGCGGATCGCCGTGCGCAGGCCGCTGGCGACCAGCCCGGGTACCGCCGCCGCACGTCCCAGCCAGCGCCCTAGGCGCCCCGACCGCGACGACGAGCGCTGCAGCTGCCGCTCCACGTCCGCCGGCAGCAGCGCAACCGACCCTGCCACCGCCAGCAGCACGGCCGCGATGATCGCGGGCACGATCGTGATCGCGAACGAGCCGCCTCCGGGCAACAGGCCGATGCCGAGCCCGACCCCGTCGAGCAGCAGCGAACCGGCGTAGATCGAGTACAGCAACCCCAGGAACGCGACCATGCGGCACGCGACCAGGCGCGGCTCCATGCCCGAGCGGCGCAGCGCCCATGCCGTCAGGGCGATCCCGCCGGCGCCGCCGGCCGCGAACAGGCGCGTGGCGGCGAGCCCCGCCATCGTGATCAGGTAGTTCTCGCGCCAGCCGATCAGCCTGCTGTCGCGAACGACCACGGTCTTGAACAGGATCCCGTAGCCACTGTAGGCGAGCAGCTCGAGCATCCCGCCGAGGATGATCCACCAGGTGTTGCCGCGCTCGAGGCGGTGCAGGGTCGTGCTGACGCCGGCGAGCTTCGGCAGCACGAAGTACAGAAAGGCGAGCGCCGAGAGGACGAACAGCGCGAACGCGAGCGCGCGCCTGCGCGTGAGCAGGACGCGCGGCATCTCATCCACGGCCGCGCTTGAGCCAGGATGGGAGATCGCCTGCCATCCTCCCGGCGCGACCGTACCGGCGCCCTCTGAGAGCTGCTCACGGTGGACGATCGCCCTCCAGCTCACGGCGCTCACGCCGTTCCGTGAGCCATCGACTCGAGCGCCGCCACGCCGCTGCGCACGCGCGCCGCGAGCGGAGCGAAGCCGGGCGCCAACCTCCACGCGACAGCCGTCAGCGCGGCACCGGCGAGCAGGTCGACGAGGTAGTGCTCGCCGAGGTATACGAGAGCGAAGCCGAGCACCAGCGTGTAGGCGCCAACGAGCGCACTCGGGACCATCCCCACCTCGGCGAGAAGTAGGCTGGCGGTCACGGATGTGGCGAAGTGCAGCGAGGGCATCGCAGCCAGTGGATTGCCTCCGAACACACTGTAAAGGGGGCCCCACCCATCCCCCCAGAAGGTCTCACCGTACTCGACCATCATGCGCCGCACCGCCGGTTTGATGGCCGGGGCCTGCTCGCCCTCCGAAGCGCCGGAGAGCGCGGCGTACCAGGGCGGCGCTGTGGGCAGTACCCAGTAGAACATCGCGCCCACGTCGAACACCGCGTAGGTGATCGCTGCTGCGCGCGGGAAGCGGTCCGGATGGCGCACGAGGATGAACGCGAGCGAGCCGTGGGGCACCATGAACCACGCCCAGTGCGCCCACACGAGCGTCGCGTCGAGCGCGCGCCACACCGGGCCGTCCGGTCCCGAGCGGGCGAGCGCGCGCTGCAGGCGGACGGTGGGCAGCTCGCCCAGCCCGAGCACGCGGTCGGCGACGATCGGGTACGCGATGCGCACGCGCGCCGCCTGCTCGGCGGCGTCATCGTGTGGTGACTTGTACGCGGCGACGTACGCCCACATCTGCAAGCAGCAGGCTGCCACGTCGCGCGCGCGCGAACGACGAAGCGCCACGCACAGCCCCAGCGGAGCGGCGAACGCGGCGCCCTGCAGGATGATGGCCGGGGTGCGCACGCGCTTGCGTACGAGCGGTGCCGCCACTCCGATCGCCACGACGCTCCAGGCGGTTGCTCGGATCGCACTCGCCCGCCGCACCGGCGCGCAGTATACGTCTGGGCCCGGCGGCGGCCAGGCGCGCTTGGAGTCCGCGCGGCCGCGCACGAGCGGCCCTCGCATCACGAACGGCGACTCGGCGCGGAGGCCTCCACGCGCGCACGCGCCGCCGCCACGAGCCCGCCGACGACCGGGCTCATCGCATCGGCCTCGGGATGCCACTGAACGCCGAGCACGAAGCTGCGTTCGGGCAGCTCGATCGCCTCCGGAAGCTCATCCATGGCTGATGTGCCGCTGATGATCAGCCCTTCCCCAAGCTCGTCGACGCCCTGGTGATGGTGCGACTTGGTCGCGTGGTGCGCCTCGCCTACCACGCGCATCGCGAGCGTCTCGGCGCGCAGCTCCACGTCGTGGTCGGCGCCGTCGAAGGAACCCAGCACCCGCCGGTGCTCGTGATGGCCGAAGCGCTGGGGGAGGTGCTGCTCGAGCGTCCCGCCGCAGGCCACGTTTATGAGCTGCATCCCGCGGCAAATCCCGAGCACGGGCAGGTCGCGCTCGATCGCCGCTCGGGCGAGCGCGATCTCGAAGACGTCACGCTCGGGCGTCGTCACCGCGATCTCCTCACGGGGCTGCTGACCGTAGCAGGAGGGATCGATGTCGGCGCCGCCGGCGAGCAGCAGGCCGTCGATCAGCTCGAGCGCCTGGCCCGGGTCATCGACCGAGCGGCTGTCCGGCGGGAGCATCACGGCCATGCCGCCAGCGCGCTGCACCGCTTCTACGTAGCTGCGCGGCAGCAGAACGGCCTGCTGGTCCCAGACGCTCCACTGCGCCTGCTCGAGGGCCGCGCACAAGCCGATCACGGGACGATCCATTCTCACACCATAGGATCAACCCCCTGCGCCCCGCGTCCTGGTGCAGGACGGCCGGGTCTCCACGACGCGCGATCGGAGGAAAAGCGATGACCGAGCAGAGCACCCAGCTACAGACCGTCAACGTTCACCGCGCGGGCGGAGCCGCCACGATCGAGCTCAACCGTCCCGAGAAGCTGAACGCGTGGAACCACCAGTTCGGCGAGGACCTGCTGGCCACGGTGAACGAACTCGCCGCCGACGAGGAGGTGCGCGCCGTCGTCATCACGGGCGCCGGAAGGGGGTTCTCCTCGGGCGCCGACCTGACCGACATCAGCGGCGGCTGGACTACCGAGGACGGGCGCCCCGACGTCTACCGCACGCTGACCGAGCGCTACCACCCGATCATGCAGGGCATTCGCCGAATGCCCAAGCCGGTGATCGCGTCGGTGAACGGACCGGCCGTGGGGATCGGCTGCTCGCTTGCGCTGTGCTGTGATCTGATCCTCGCCGCCGAGAGCGCCTACTTCCTGCTCGCCTTCGTCAACATCGGGCTCGTGCCCGACGGCGGCTCCTCGCTGTTCCTGCCAACGCGCGTGGGCATGGCACGTGCCGCGGAGCTCTCGATGCTCGGTGAGCGGGTGCCCGCGTCGAAGGCGCTCGAGTGGGGGCTCATCAACCGCGTCGTCGAGGACGAGCAGCTCGCCAGCGAGACGGCTGAGCTGGCTGAGCGCTTGGCGGCAGGGCCGACTCGCTCCTACGCGGGTAGCAAGCGCCAGCTCAACAACTGGCTGTACGCGCGCATGGACGAGCAGCTCGAGCTCGAGGCCCAGCTGCAGCGCGAGATGTCGGGCAGCGAGGACTTCCTCGAGGGCGCGATCGCGTTCGCGCAGAAGCGCTCGCCGCGCTTCGCCGGGCGCTAGAGAGGCGCGAGCCGGAGCGCCGCGCGCGCGCCTCGCCAGACGCATCGCCGCCGGGCCTGACTAGAATCCCCGCCGCCTTGGGTCAGCTCTCCTCCGCAGCGCTTGCGTTCTTCACCCCGCAGTCGGGCGGCTCGCCCAATGCGAACCACATCGACTCCCTGTACAAGATCACGCTGTACATCGCGCTGGTGGTCTTCGTGCTCGTCGAGGGTGGCCTCCTGTACGCGCTCGTGCGCTTCCGCGCCCGCAAGGGGGCGGTCGCGGCCCAGATCCGCGGCAACACGCGCCTGGAGCTCGGCTGGACGATCGGCGCGGCCGTGATCCTGATCGCGCTCGCGGTGCTCACGTTCGCAAAGCTCTCCTCGATCGAAAACCCGAGCAACTCGAGCGCAGCCGGCGACCAGCTCGCCGGCGGCGAGCGCCTTTACGCGAGCATCGACCGCAAGCTGCCGCCCAACGGCAAGGCGCTGAGCATCAACGTCATCGGCCGCCAATACATCTGGCAGTTCGTCTACCCGGGCGCCAGCGAACCGGACGGGCTGGGCGCGCCCTACTCGTACGAGCAGATGGTCGTGCCCACCGAAACGACGGTCACGCTCGACATCGTCTCAGACGACGTCCTGCACTCCTGGTGGATCCCCGCGCTGGGCGGCAAGTTCCAGGCGCTCCCCGGCTACCACAGCTACACCTGGTTCAAGATCAAAAAGCCTGGCATCTACCGGGGACAGTGCGCGATTCTGTGCGGGCGGAGCCACGCGCGCATGATCGCGACCGTGAAGGCCGTGCCTCCCGCGCAGTTCGATGCGTGGCTTGCCTACCAGAAGAAGCTTCTCAGCGAAGCCAACGCGCAGGCGAAGGTGGCGCGGGCAAAGCTCTCCGCCCAGACCGGCGCCGGCCAGGTCGAAAACCCCTAGGAGCGCGAGCAAGACCAGATGGCAACCGCCGTAGCCCCACTGCCCCAGGTCAGCGCCGACCGCATCGCGCCCGAGGCGCGCGGCTGGACGAGCTGGATCACGACCACCGACCACAAGCGCATCGGGGTCCTCTACATGGTCACGACGTTCGTGTTCTTCTGTCTCGGCGGCGTCGAGGCGCTGATGATGCGCCTCCAGCTCGGCACGCCGGACAACACGCTGGTCGCGCCGGTGATCTACAACCAGCTGTTCACGATGCACGGCACGACGATGGTCTTCCTGTTCGTCGTGCCGATGATGGCCGGCCTGGCCAACTACTTCGTGCCGCTCATGATCGGCGCTCGCGACGTGGCCTTCCCGCGCCTGAACGCTCTCTCCTACTGGCTGCTCTTGACCGGCGGGATCGTCTTTTACGCGTCGCTCTTCTTCAACCCGCCCGAAGCCGGGTGGACCAGCGTGGTGCCGCTCGCGAGCTCGACCTACTCGCCCAGCGGCGGCGAGGACGCGTGGATCTACCTCATCCACCTCACCGGGCTCTCCTCGATCCTTGGCGCCATCAACCTTTACGTGACGATCGCCAACATGCGCGCGCGCGGCATGAGCTGGGGCAGGCTGCCGCTGTTCGTGTGGGCGATCCTCACCTACTCAGTCCTGATCATCCTCGCGATACCTGTGATCGCAGCGGCCGTCACCATGCTGCTCACCGATCGCCACTTCGGCACGCACTTCTTCGACGCCGCCAACGGAGGCTCGGCGCTGTTGTGGCAGCACCTGTTCTGGTTCTTTGGCCACCCCGAGGTCTACATCATGGTGCTGCCGGGCTTCGGCCTGATCTCCGAGATCGTGCCCGTGTTCGCGCGCAAGCCGATCTTCGGCTACAAGGCGATCGCCGCCGCGACCGTCGCGATCGCGTTCCTCGGCTTCCTCACCTGGGCCCACCACATGTTCACCGCACCGGTACCCGAGGCGATCCTCATCTTCGTGATGCTCAGCTCGTTTCTGATCGCGGTGCCCACCGGCGTGAAGGTGCTCAACTGGATCGCCACGCTGTGGCGGGGGACGGTCGAATTCAAGACGCCGCTCATCTTCTGCGTGGGCGGGATCGCGCTGTTCGTGATCGGGGGTCTCTCGGGTGTCTTCCTGGCCACCTTCCCGATCGACTGGCAGGTCAACGAAACCTACTTCGTGGTCGCGCATCTGCACTTCGTGCTGATCGGCGGCTCGGTGTTCACGGTCTTCGCCGCGATCTACTACTGGTTCCCCAAGATCACCGGGCGCATGCTGAACGAGAGCCTGGGCAAGCTGAGCTTCGCGCTGATGTTCATCGGGGTGCTGTGCACGTTCCTGCTGCAGCACGTCATGGGCCTCGACGGCATGCCACGACGGGTGTACGAGTACGATCCGGTGGGACACCTGCAGCTATACAACGTGATCTCGACGGTCGGCTCCTTCTTGATCGGCGCGGGCGTTCTGGTGACGATTCTCAACGTCGCGCGCAGCATCTCGCACGGGGTCACCGCGGGACCTGATCCGTGGAAGGCAAACACGCTCGAGTGGTTCACGACCTCGCCCCCTCCGGCCAACAACTTCGACGTCGTGCCCCAGGTGCGCTCGGCTGAACCGATGAAGGACATCCGCCGCGAGGTCGAGCGGCGCAGCTCCGGCGCCCCGAGCCGCGGCGGCAGCACGGTCCCGACCGGAGCCACGCAGATCGGCATCTGATGAGCCTCGCGCGAACGACACAGGCTGCCCCCGCGCTCGAGACGCCCGCCTTCGAGCTGGCCGCGGAGGGTCGTCCCGCGCGCCTCGCCCAGCTGCTCGGCGACTACATCGAGCTGACCAAGCCGAAGGTCCAGTCGCTGCTTCTGTTGACGACCGTCAGCACCATGTACGTGGCCGGCGATCCCTCGCCCCTGCTCGTGCTCTTGACCTGCCTCGGGGGCTACCTGTCGGCCGGAGGCGCGGCGGCGGTGAACCACGTGCTGGACCGGGATATCGACGCGCGCATGAAGCGCACGGCCGCACGACCGATTCCGGCCGGCCGCGTCTCGCCTCGCGCGGGGCTCACGTTCGGCCTCATCCTCGCGTGCATGTCGCTGCTCGAGCTCTCGCTGGCCGTGAACCCCCTGGCGGCCGCGCTCTCGTTCGCCGGCTTCTTGGGCTACGTGGTCCTCTACACCGCCGTGCTCAAGCGCCGCACGGCGCAGAACATCGTCATCGGGGGAGCCGCGGGCGCGGTGCCCCCGCTGGTGGGGTGGGCCGCCGCGAGGGGGTCGGTTGGCGGCACCGCGGTGATCCTGTTCTTCATCGTCTTCTTCTGGACGCCCCCCCACTTCTGGGCGCTCTCGCTGCTCATGAAGAGCGACTACGAGCGCGTCGGCGTCCCCATGCTCCCGGTGGTGCGTGGCGAGGCCGAGACGCGGCGGCAGATCCTGCTGTACTCGGTGCTCCTCTACGCGGTCACCCAGCTGCCCTTCTGCGCCGGCGGCTTCGGGGCCGTCTACCTGGGGTGCTCGCTGGTTCTCGGTGTGGGCTTCATCGCGGCAGCCGCGCGCCTCTACCGCCGCGCCGACCGAGCGTCGGCGCTGCGCCTGTACCTGTTCTCGCTGCTCTATTTGGCGCTGCTGTTCGCCGCCATGGCAGCCGATGCCCAACTGCACTTATAGGATTCCCCGATGCTGAGACGACGCCTGGCCTCGAAGAACATCCGCACCGCGCTCGTGGTCTCCGGCATATGCCTTGTGATGTTCGCCTTCACGTTCTTCGTCGCGGCGGTGTACGTCTCGTGAGCTTGCTCGAGAAAGACGTCGCGCCGGTCGGCGAGGAGCTTCGCCTGCCCGAGCCGAGCGTGGTGCCGGTGCTGACCGCCGTCGGCGTCACGCTCGCCCTCGTCGGCGTGACCACGTACATCGAGCTGACGATCGTGGGCGGCCTGCTGACGCTCGGCTGCGTGGTGCGCTGGATCAAAGACGCTCGTCACGAGCTCGACGAGCTTCCGCTCGACTGACTCGCGCGGCGCACCGGCGGGGCGCCCGCGCGCGGTCCCGCACCGCGCGCGGTTCCCCTCTCACCCCACGCCGGCGCTTGCCGGGACCGGACAGATGGCTCCGTCTTCGGTCCAGCAGCGCACGACATCGCGGACCGAGAGGATCCCAACCGTCTCCCCTCGTTCCACGACGATCAGATGGCGAAAGCCCCCGCGCACCATCGCCGACGCGGCCTCCTCCAGAGACCAGTCGGGCGCGGCGAACACCGCGTCGCGTGTGAGGTGGTCGGCGACGACCTCCGTGTCGGGGTCCTGCGCATCGCCGAGCGAGGCCAGGATGTCGCGCTCGGTGATGATCCCCGGGCCGGGGCTGTCGGGATCGATCACCACCGCCGCGCCGACCTGGCGCCGGCTCATGAGCCGGGCGACGGCGCGCAGCGTGTGACTCGGGCCCACCGTCAAGACCGTCGGACTCATCCCCTCGCGAACCTGCATGGCCGCTCCTTTCCGGTCTCGTGGCGGTCTCCCGGCCCGCCGCCTTGCTTGCAACGATTGGCTCAATGTAGTACCGCGGCCGGTCGGCGTCAAGATCCGAGCCGTTCCCGAAGCTCAGGCATTAGGATCACGCCTCCGATGGAGCCGAACGCAGCCTCTCCCGCGCCCTCTTCCACACGCTCTCGCTCCGCGCATGTCTAGGCGGCGCTCGCTGACGCTCGCGGTGGTGCTGGCGCTGCTCGCGATCGGCATCGGCATCGCGCTGAGCTACGCGATCCACTGGTTCCCCGCGCAGGCAGCAACCCAGGCGCGCAACACCGACCGGCTCTACCACGTTCTCGTGATCGCCTGTATCCCCATCTTCGTGCTGGTCACCGCGGTCATCCTGTACAGCGTCTGGCAGTTCCACATGAGACCCGGCGAGGAGCTCAAGGACGGACCGCCGATCCACGGCAACACGCGCCTGGAGGTCCTCTGGACGGCATTCCCGGCCGCGCTGCTGCTCGGCATGATCGCCTACTCCTTCGTCGTGCTGCACGACAACGAGAAGAAGCCCGCGCGCGAGATCCATGTCGGCGTCACCGCGCAGCAGTTCGCGTGGAGCTTCCAGTACCCGCCCGCGGTGACCGGTGGGGCACCCGTCGAATCCGACCAGCTGTACCTCCCCAAGGGCGAGTCGGTCCAGTTCCGGCTGCACTCCAAGGACGTGATCCACGCCTTCTGGATTCCCGCCTTCCGCCTGCAGGAGGACGTGGTACCGGGCATCACCGTGCAGTACCGCGCCACGCCCGACAGGCTCGGCACCTATCCGATCGTGTGCAACTTGCTGTGCGGTATCGGGCACTCGCTCATGCGCTCTGCGGTCCACGTGATCCCGCCGGCGCAGTTCCAGGCTTGGATCCAGAGCCGCCTGCGCGCCGCCGGGCAGGGCGCGGGCGCCTCGCCGTCGGCGACCGTGGCGGGCGCCCCTTCGAGCACGAGCACCGCGGGGGCGGCTTCGAAATAATGTGGAGGTGCGCTTGCCAGAAACGCTGACAGCTGAGGTGGAGTCCGACTGATGGCCGCGAAGCTGCGCGCACCCGGCTTCTACCGCGCTGGCTGGATGATGGCGCTGGGCGTGGCCTTCGCGTTCTTCTTGACGTGGGTCATCCGCGCCTCGACGGGGCACTCGACCTTCAGGCACTACATCTCCGGCGAAGCGATCACCACCGTCTCGATACTCGCTGTGCCGCTCCTCTTCCTGGTCGGGATCGGCGGCTTTGACTACTGGTTCTACTGGGCGATGGGACGCCCCACGCGCCCGGAGGATCACTCGGGGCATGGCGCGCGCACCTGGAAGGACTACTTCCGCATCAACACCGACCACAAGGTGATCGGCATCCAGTACACGGTCACGTCCTTCTTCTTCCTGCTCGTGGGCGGCTTGATCGCGATGCTTATGCGCGCCGAGCTCGCCCAGCCGGGAGCGCAGTTCGTGGACGCGAACACGTTCAACGGCCTCTTCTCGGTGCACGCCTCGCTGCTCATCTTCCTGTTCGTGATCCCCGTTTTCGCGGGTCTCGCCAACTTCGTGCTGCCGCTGATGATCGGCGCTCCGGACATGGCCTTCCCGCGCCTGAACGCGCTCTCCTACTGGCTGCTGCCGGTCGCGGGAGCGCTGATGCTGGGCAGCTTCTTCGCGCCCGGCGGGGCCTTCGCGGACGGCTGGACGGCCTATGCGCCGCTATCCACGAACGCGCCGATCGGGCAGGACTTCTTCTCGGTCGGGGTGCAGTTCGCGGGCGCCTCCTCGATCATGACCGCGCTCAACTTCCTGGTGACGATCATCACGATGAGGGCGCCGGGCATGAGCTTCTTCCGCATGCCACTGCTGGTGTGGGCCAACTTCGCGACCTCGCTGCTGGTCGTGATCGCGACGCCGTTCATCGCGGCCTCGCAGTTCTTCGTGCTGCTCGACCGTGGCCTCGGCTTCAACTTCTTCAAAGCCGGCAACGGCGGCGACGTGCTCATGTACCAGCACGTGTTCTGGTTCTACTCGCACCCCGCGGTCTACATCATGATGCTGCCGGGCTTCGGCATCATCAGCGAAATCATCGCCGTCAAGTCGCGCAAGCCGATCTTCGGCTACCGCATGATGGCCTTCTCGCTGCTGGCGATCGTGGTGCTGGGGTTCACCGTCTGGGCGCACCACATGTTCACCTCGGGGATGGCGGCCTGGATCCGCATCCCGATGGCGATCACGACCGCGATCATCGCCGTCCCCACGGGCATCAAGGTGTTCTCGTGGCTGGCGACGCTGTGGCGAGGGGTGCTGCGGCTGGACACGCCGATGCTGTTCGCGCTCGGCTTCTTGACCACGTTCACGCTGGGCGGGATCAGCGGCGTGATGCTGGCGATGGTGCCGTTCGACATCCACGTCTCATCGAGCTACTTCATCGTCGCCCATATCCACTACGTGCTCTTCGGCGGCTCGCTGATGACGATCTTCGGTGGCGTCTACTACTGGTTCCCGAAGATGACGGGGCGCATGTTCGACGAGCGCCTCGGCAAGATGCACTTCTGGAGCACGTTCGTGCTCTTCAACCTCACCTTCGGGCCCATGCACATCCTCGGGCTGCAGGGCATGCCGCGCCGCGTCGCCGACTACGCCTCGCGGTTCGCCGACATGAACCTGTTCATCTCGATCGCGAGCTTCGGGCTCGGCCTGAGCACGCTGATCTTCCTCTACAACATCGTGACCAGCTGGCGTGGCGGGCCGGTGAGCGTCGCCAACCCGTGGCGCGGCATGACGCTGGAGTGGCAGGTGTCCTCGCCGCCGCCGATCTTCAACTTCGACAGGGTCCCGACCGTCGTCGGCGGCCCCTACGAGTACGGCGTGCCGGGAGCAGTGCACGGCATCTTCGCGCCGACCCCAGCCGCCGCCGGCGTGGGATCGGGCCTGGCACGGGCGCCGAGCGAGTGAGCTGCGTGGTCGCCTCATGAGGGAAGTGCTCGTGGTCGCAAACCGCACCATCGGCGGCGCCAGGCTGCTCGAGGCGGTGCGCTCGCGCGCGGCGGCCGGCGAGCTTCGCTTTCGCCTCGTCGTCCCGCAGAGCGAGCCCTCGGCCGGGCTTCTGATCTACGACGAGGCCGTGCGCGAATCGGCGCAGGTGCGCGTCGACCTGGCGCTGTCGGCTGTCGCCGGCGAGGGCATCGAGGCCAGCGGCGAGGTCGGCGACCCGGACCCGTTCATGGCGACGATGGACGCCGTCGCCGAGCGCCGCCCGGACGAGATCATCGTCTCCACCCACCCCGCTCAGCACTCTGGCTGGCTGCGGCGCGATCTGATCGAGCGCATCCGCAACGCCACCGGCCTGCCCGTCGAGCACGTCGTGGTCGACCTCGAGCACGAGCCCGGTGCCTACAGGGCGACGCTGGTGGTCGCGGCGAGGACCCTGCGCGGCGAGCAACTGCTCGAGCACCTCAAGGCCAAGGCGGCCGATGATCCCCGCCACGTCTTCATCGTCGTGGTCCCGCAGCAGGACGGCAGCGGGGCCGCGCCGCGCGAGGCGCGCGAACGGTTGGCAGCGATGCTAGATCGCCTGCACGGCGCGGGCCTGCTCGGATCCGGGATGATCGGCGACCCGGACCCCTTCACGGCGACGGTGAACGGGATCGAGCTGTTCACCGTCGACGACGTGGTCATCTCGACGCTGCCCGGCGAGCGCTCGGGCTGGCTGCGCGCGGACCTCCTCGAGCGCGTGCGCAACGCCTCACCGGTGCCGGTGGAACACATCGTCGTCGACCTGCAACCCGCGAGCGGAGCGGCGTCAGCCGCCTAGCGAGGAGCCATGGAGGCCGCCAGCGTCGCCCACGCCGCCGAGCACGAGCACCACGGCCCGCCCCCGGCCAACGTCAGCTCGCGCGTCGAGCCGCAGCTGCTCGGAATGCTGCTTTTCATCATCTCCGAGGTCATGGTCTTCGGAGCCTTCTTCACGGCCTACTTCTTCATCCGTGTGGGCCAGGGTGATCCGTGGCCGGCTCCGGGGACGGAGCTGCCGGTGGCCGTCGCCGGGGTCAACACGGCGATCCTCGTGTCCTCGTCGCTGACCATGCACTGGGCGCAGACCTCGATCAAGAACGGCAACCGCTTCGGCCTGAAGGCCGGGATCCTCACGACCTTCCTGCTGGGAGCGACGTTCCTGTTCGTGCAGATCAACGAGTACGCAAACATCGGCTTCGCCCCCCAGAACCACGCGCAGCAGACGATCTTCTACTCGCTGACGGGGCTGCACGGCGCGCACGTGTTCATCGGGCTGATGCTGCTGCTGTTCGTGACGATCCGCTCCTTCCGCGGCCATTACACCCCCCAGGAGCACCGCGGCGTCGAGGTGCCGGGGATCTACTGGCACTTCGTCGATGTGATGTGGATCATCGTGTACTCGACCGTCTACGTCCTCTAGCGCCGGGCGCGAGCGCGGCGCCGTCGTGCTGAACCCGCTTCGCTCCGAGGATGAGGCGTTCCGCTTCCTGCTGTATGCGATCGCGGTGATCGCGGTCGTGGTGGGACTCGTCCTCGTTCTACGCGCGGTCTTCTAGCCCAGCTCGGATGCAGGCCGGCGGCGACCCGCAGCAGCCACCCGACGCCGGCGAGCCGGGGCTCGACGGCGCGGCGGCCGAAGCGACGCCAAAGACAGCGCTCGAGCGTGAGCGACGCGGGACGCCCGAGCCCGGCCGAAGGCCGCCGCTGTGGCTGGGAACGCTCGAGCTGATCGCGGTGTGCGTGGTCATCGCGCCGCTGATCGCGCTGGGCGTGTGGTTCTTCTTCTTCGCCCACAATCCGCTGCTGCGGCCCTGACTCCGGTGTGGCCGGGCACTCAGCCGCTCGCGCGCGCGCTCCCGCTCCTCGCGCGGCCCTGAGACCGGGCGCTACTTGACCGTGAGCGTGCCGTACATGCCGGCCGGGCGGTGGCCGGGGACCTCGCAGAAGAATGTGTAGGTGCCCCGTTTCAGCGTCAGCGAGACCGTGGCCGTGCCCTTGCTGATGATCTTGCTCGCCCCGAGCACCGGTCCCGGGCCGCTCGAGCCGTGTTCACCGGCTTCGAAGGCGATGTTGTGCGAGACGCCGGAGGTGTTTGGCATTTCCACCGTCACCGCTCCCACTTCGGCCGAGGCCTTGGCGGCGGCGTAGGCGAGCTGCCCGCTGGGGCTGGCGGGGATCTGAAGCTTGCCCGCCTTCTCGACCGCCGGCTTGCCGGCGCCTGGAGCCTGCACCGCGCTGGCCAGCAGGCCCTTGTCCTGGCCGGGGCGCGCGACGACGCTCGCCACGTAGGTTGCGATGTCGCGCCGGGTAGCAGAGCCGACGAGGTTCTTGGGCATCGCGCCTTCGGGGTTGGGGTTGAGGATCTGCCCTTCAACGATGCCACGCACCGTGCTCCGGGCCTCTCCTTCGGAGAGCCCCTGGCGGAAGGCTTCGTCGAGATTGGGACCTACGATCCCTTTGGTTCCCGCGCGCGCGAGGATGTGACAGGACCCGCACTTGGCCACGAACTGCTGCTTGCCGGCGATCTGGTTGACGTTTTCGGCGCCCTTCAGCGAGCAGCCGGCGGCGCCCAGCGCGAGCGCCAGGAGGGCTACAGCGGCGAGCGCGCGAGCGCGCAGCGCGCAGCGCCGGGCGGGCCGCCGAGCGGGCGGCCGCTGCGCGGTTCGGCGGTCATGAGGGCGGGCATCGGCTGCGGAGCTGCGGGTCATGAGCCGGCGGAAGCCTATCCGAAGGTGCGGGCACCGGGACGGTCGCCGCCCTGCCCGGCGGCGGGGCTGCCGGGCTCCTGCAGCCCCTCGAGCTGCCCCTGCGCGGCGGCGATCACGCCCCGCGCCACCCCCTCCCACGACCAGTGCTCGCGCACGGTGGCGACCAGCGCCGAGCGCGCGCGCTGGCGCAGCTGCGCGCCGGCTTCAAGCCAGGCGATGACGCGCGCCGCGAGGGCGCGGACGGCGTCGTCGTCGACGGCGAAAGACAGCATCCGGGTCGTTTGCGCCGGCAGCGCCGCCGCGAGCACGGCGCTCACCTCGGCGAGGCCCGAGTGAGCGGCGCTCACTGGCAGCGCGCCACAAGCGGCCGCCTCGGCTGCGACCATGCCGAACGCCTCGGGGAAGGTGCTCGGCACCACCATCGCCTCGCACGCCGGAAGCACCTCGGCGAGCTCGTCGTGATCGAGGCGCCCGGTGAAGAGCACCGCCTCGTACAGGGACGCGGCCGCGCGCACGTAGCGCGCAAGCTCATCGCCCTCCAGGCTGTGGAGAAACGACAGCAGGTAACTCAGCGGCGCCGCCGGCTGGGAGGCGTCCTCGAGCGCCCGCCCCGCCTGCGCTATCTCCTTCGCCCGCGCGATGTCGCCGGCGCCGAGCGCGCCGAGCAGCTCCTCGAGCGTGCGCCGGTATGCGCCGAAACCCACTACCAGCAGGCGCGCTCGCGGCTCCCGTGCGATCACCAGCGGCCACGCCGCGAGCAGCAGATCGGCGCCCTTGCTCACGATCAGCTTGCCCACGAACGCCACCAGCCGGTCGCGCTCGGGGTCGACGCGGGTGAGCTGCTCGCCCGCCGCGCGCTCATCGCGCGCGAAGGCGTCCTCGCCGGCGCGGGTGCGGGCTCCGCCCGCACGCAGCCGCCGAGCGAGCGCGCGCAGCCCAAGCGCCGCCTGCGCGGGCTCGCGCGGCGAGAAGAGCTCGACGTCGACGCCCGGAGGCCCGAGGCGTGTCCGCCGCGGCAGCTCGGGGTCCGCGATCGTCTGCCACAGGCTCTCGGCTGTGTGGCGGGACCCCACGAGCACCGTGCGCGCCCGATCGAGGCCCTCGCGGGCAAACGGCAGGAAGCGCTCGGGCTGCGCCTTGACCGTGTACTCGAGCGCGCTGCCGTGCACCTTCACGGCGTAGGGGACCTCGCCGCTGAGCCCGCGGGCGAGGATCGCGGGCCCCATCACGAGGTGGTTGGCGAGCGCCAGCTGCGGCTCCACGCGCGCCGCGACCTCGCGAACGGCCTCCACGTTTGCCTGCAGGTAGGCGAGCACCTCTGAGTCGCTGCAATCGGCGAACGTGCGCGCTTCTACCCCCTCGTAGCGGTCGGCCACGTAAACGGGCAGCAGGGAGCCGATGTCGGGGCGGTAGACCGTGCAGCGCACGGGCTCGCGCAGCGCCATCACCCTCAGGCTGCCGTCTTCCCAGTCGCCCGCGGCATCCACGAAGGCGTGCACGTCCGGGTGGCGCTCCTGGCAGAGCAGGTGCACGTGGTGCCCTAGCGCCACAAGCGCCGCGGCGAGGCGCGCGTTGTAGACGTTGGAGCCCGTGCCGCCAAGCAGGTAACCGTGAAAGACGAGGATTCGCACCGCGCGAGCCTACCCGCCCGCCGGACGGCGCCTGCCGGCAATCTCGGCGGGCGGCTCCGATAGAGTCATGCTCGTGAGTACCAGCCAGCGCTACCGTCTGCGCAACCCTGCCAGCGGGCGCGAGATAGTGATCGAGGCAGACGGCGCCGGGAGCTATCTCGACCGCGAGTCGGGTACGAGGATGGAGGTCGTGGGCCGGCTCCTGCCGCTCGCGCCGTCCACCTCGCGCCTTCCGTGGGCGGTCGAGAACCTGCGCTTCTGCCCCTGGTGCAAGCAGCTGGCCCAGAAGGACCTCAACGACTGCCCCACGTGCGGGCGGCGCATGGGGCCGCTGGACGATCCGCCGGCTCGCTCGTGATCGCGCGCGCCTGCATCGCGCTGCTCCTCGCGCTGGCACCCGCCGCCGCGCTGGGCGGCTGTGGCGGCGGCGGCGGAACGGCTGACGTGGTGCCCAAGAGCACGCCCGACATCACCCCGCCGGCCGACACGAGCGCCGAACGGGCAGCCGTGCAAACGACCTCGACCTCCACGAGCGCGACCAAATCCACCACCAGCCCGAGCTCCTCCTCGAGCGAAGCCGGCGGCGAAAGCAGCTCCTCGGCGGGCGGCGAAGAAAGCTCGAGCGCATCGGGCGAAGGCACGGCCTCGGGCGGCGCGACGGCCGAAGAAAAAGAAAAAAGCTCGTCCTCCAGCGAAAAATCGGCGGCCGGATCGAGTCCGACCGGCGGCGCCGGGGCGCCGTCCGGCAAATAGCGGCCGCTAGGGCGTGGAGATGAGCGTCGCGCCGTAGGTCAGGCGCGCGGTCTGGTACAGGCAGTAGTACTGGATCGGGGAGCCGATCTGCGTGTGGGTGCTTTGCGCGCTCGTGCTCGAGCACTGGTGGCGGCCGCGGCTGGCCCGCCAGGAGGTGTCCTTGCCGAAGCCGAGGGCGAGCGCTGGCGCCCAGGTCGGCACCGTGAGCGCGATGATGTCGCCCTTGCGCACGGGGATCGTGCGTTCGAGCGGGAACTGCGCGGTCTTGCCGAAGTAGGGCTGCAGTTTGACGGTCGGGCTCTGGGCGATGAGCTTGAACGTGAGGTTGGGTTTTGGCTGCGCGCGCAGGATCGCGATCCCGGCTTCGGAGGCTCCCCCCTCGTTGGCGTTGAAGAACTTGATCTGGCTCGCGTTGGGTTTGGCCAGCGTGATCGTCCAGGCGACGATCGAGCCACTGCGAGGCGCGAACGACAGTTTGGTCTGCTTGCCGACCTTGAGCTGGAAGCCGGTCGTGCGGCTCACGGCCAGGCACGGGCTGCCGGGGCAGCTGGGAACGGTGGGTGGCGTGGTGGCGGGGATCACGCCGAGTTCGGCGAGCGTGGCGGGCGCCACGGCCGGCAGCACCAGGGCGAGCACGAGGCTCGCGAGCAGTACGGGAACGGCGCGCTTGATCATGGCAGTTGCAACACGAGCGCTGGGCGGATGTAGCGATTGGACATTTCGTTAGCCGCGCTGCAGTTCCTGCGCGGCGTCGGCGATCGCCTGCGGGTCGCCCGCGCTCGGCGTCCAAGGCAGTCGCAGCCCGTCGCCCTCATAGCGCGGGATCACGTGCATGTGAAAGTGGAACACGCTCTGGAACGCGACGGCCCCGCAGGCATTGAGCAGGTTGATGCCGTCGGCGGACAGGCTCTCCTTCATGCGCTTGGCCAGTCTCTGCGACGCGACTGCGACCGCGCACAGGTCGTCGCGGTCGACGCTCAGCAGGTCCGCTGAGTGGGCGCGCGGGACGACGAGCGCGTGGCCGCGCGTGGCGGGCGCGATGTCCATGAACGCGAGCGTGCGCTCGTCTTCGTCGACGATCGTGGACGGCAGATCGCCGGCGATGATCTTGCAGAAGATGCAGTCGAGGTCCGACATCGGGCACCGGGAGCCTATAGCGAGCGCGCTATCGGACCGCGGCTCGACGGCTGCGCGCGTACTCGAGCGCGTCCTCGCGCGTGTGCAACTCGCCCGCGTACTGCGCCTCGGCGATCTCCTCCAGGAGCGCGCCGAGGACGGGCCCGCCGGCGAGGCGCAGCTCGACCGCGAGCTCGTCACCGCGAACGAGCGGCGCCGGGGGTCCCTCGCGGTGCCAGCGCAGAGCGTCCTCGAGCAGGCCGCGGGCGAGCGCGAGGTGCGCTTCGATCGAAGGCTGCGCGCGCTCCCCGCGCGTGGCCAGGCGGTCGGCCACGGAAAGCAGCGTTACATCGACCTCGATGGGCTCACAGGCGCGCAGGTACTCGTAGACCGTGCGGCGGGCGAGCGGTTGAGGAGCGTGGACGAGGAAGCCGAGCCGCAGGTGGTGGCGCACGAGGGCCGCCACGTGCGCCTGCAGCCGTCTTGAGGCGCGCAGCCGCTGCAGCGCGGAGGTGGCCATCTCCGCCCCGCGCGCGTCGTGCCCGATGAACGTCACGCGGCCGTCCTGAGGGCGCACCTCGCGCGTGGCGGGCTTGCCGATGTCGTGCAGCAACGCCCCCCAGCGCAGCGCATCGCCCCGGCTGAGTTCATCGGCGAGCGGCGCCGCGAGCACTGCGGCGACCTCGGCCTCGTTCCCCGCGAGCACGGCTCCGGTCCCGCCTGCGCCGCGGGCGGCCGCGCTCGGGGTCTCCCCGCCCGGCGGGGTGCAGTGCTCCTGTAGGGCGATCGACTGCGCGAGCGTCTCGAGCGTGTGCTCGTAGACATCGGCGTGATGGAAGCGGCTCTGCTCGACGCCGCGCATCGCCTCGAGCTCGGGGAGCACGACGGCGGTCGCGCTCAGCTCCCCCAGCAGCTCGAGGCCTCGCAGCGCTCGCGGCGCTGCGATCGTCCGCCGCAGCTCGGCGAACACCCGCTCGGGCGCGCAGTCGCCCAGCGCGCCCGCCCAGTCGCGGGCGCTGTGGATGGAGTCCTCGTCGGGCTCGAGCGCGAGCTCGGCCGCCAGACGCGCGAGGCGCAGCACGCGCAGGGGGTCATCTGCGAAGGCACCGGGCGCGGCCATGCGCAGGCGCCGCGCCTCGAGGTCGCCGAGCCCGCCCAAGGGGTCGATCGGCGCGCCGCCGTCGATCGGCTCGGCGATCGCGTTGACGGTGAAGTCGCGAAGCCGCAGGTCCTCCTGCACCGACGCGCCGCGCAGGGGCTCGAGGTCGACCTGCCATGAGGCGTCGCGCGCGGCCACCCGCCACGCCCCGAAGCGCTCTGAGAGCGCAAACCACGTCGCCTGCGGTGCAGCCCTTGCGACCGCGCGCGCAGCGCGCTCGGGGTCGCCGTCTACGACCACGTCGAGGTCGCGCGTCGCGCGCCCGAGGACGCGGTCGCGAATGGCGCCGCCGACGAGCCACGCCCGCGTGCCGGCGAGTCCAGCGCGCGCGGCGCGCAGCGCGGCGCTCATCCCCGCTCCGCCCCGGCCGCCGCCGCGGGCTCGTCGGCGCCGCTGCTGGCCGGCCCGGCGAGGCGCGCCCCGTCGCGGTGGTAGGCACGCGGCACGCGCGGGGTCAGCGCGCAGGTGACCTCGTAGTTGATCGTGTCCAGGCGCCGCGCGACCTCCTCGGCGCTGATGCGCTCACGCGCCTGCTCTCCGATCAGCACGGCGGGCTCGCCGCGCAGCGACTTCGCCTCCTGCTCTGCGCCGAGCAGCACGGTTATGTTGTCCATGCTCACGGTCCCAACTAGCGGATAGCGGCGCCCGGTTATGAGCACGTCGGCGTTGTTGGAGAGCCCACGCCGCCAGCCGTCGCCGTAGCCGATCGGGATCACCCCCAGATGAGCGTCGGCTTGGGCCACGAAGCGCCGCCCATAGCCGGCGCTGTCGCCGGTGCGCAAGCGCTTGACCTCGGCCACGTAGGAGACCAGCTCGAGCGCCGGCTCCAGCCCCTGCGCAGCGGCATCCTCCCCGAACGGGTCCATCCCGTAGACGGCGATGCCGCAGCGCACCAGGTCGAAGTGCGAGCGGGCATCGCGCAGCACGGCGGCGCTGTTCGCGGCGTGCGCGACCAGCTGTGGCTGGCGCTCTTTGATCTCGTGCGCCCAGCGGGCGAAGGCATCGAGCTGGGCTTCGAAGAATCCGCCGTCGTCAGCTTCGTCGGCGGTGGCGAAGTGCGTCATCGCGCCGACGAGCTCGATGCCTGCGGTCCTCGAGGCGAGCTCGGCGGTGCGAGCCGCCTCCTCGGCATCGCTCGTGCCGAGCCGGCCCATTCCGGAGTCGAGCTTGACGTGCACGCGGCCTCCCCCCGCGGCCGCCACTTCACGCACGTGGCGCTCGCGCCACACGACGACATCGGCGCGCGCGGCGAGCGCCTCGGAGAGCTCGGCGGCAGTCAGTGCGCCCATGACCAGCACCGGCGGCTCGCGCAGGCCGGCGTCGCGAAGCTCGCGCGCCTCGGCGGAGGAGACGACCGCCAGCCAGCGCGCGCCCCCGGCGAGCGCGGCGCGCGCGCTAGGCACCGCGCCGTGGCCGTAGCCGTCGGCCTTGACCACGGCGCACAGCGACACGCCCTCGCGCAGGTGTGAGCGCAGCGTCGCGCAGTTGCGCTCGATCGCCGCGAGGTTGACGCTGGCCTGCACGCGCTCGCTGTTCATCGCCTGTCCGCGCCGCCGCCCGGCGCGCCGGGATCCGCGCCTCGCGCTGGCTCTGGCTCTCCCGCGCCCCGGTCCGGCGTCCGCACCGCGGGCAGCGCCGCGATCACGTCGCCGGCGAGCACGCCCTCGGCCGCCCCCTGCCTGCGCGCGGCCTCGCGGCCGGCGAGCACGTGCAGCCACACGCCTGCGGCGGCGGCCGCGAACGCCTCCATGCCCTGGGCGAGCAGCGCGGCGATCACGCCGCTGAGGACATCGCCGGTGCCCGCGGTGGCGAGCGCGGGACTGCCGCCGGGGCTGACCGCCACCTGGCCGCCCGGCTCGGCGATCAGCGAGTCATCGCCCTTCAGCACGACCACGGCGTGCGTGCGTTCGGAGGCGGCGCGCGCGTAGCGAAGGCGCTCGCGATCGACCTCCTCGTGCTCGAGCTCGAGCAGGCGCGCCAGCTCTCCCGCGTGCGGTGTCAGCACGGTTGCGGCGCGCCGCGCGGCGAGCTCGCTGGCCCGGCCAGCATGTGCGTTGAGGCCATCGGCGTCTAGAACGAGCGGAAGCTCGGCGGAGCGCGCGAGCTCGCGCGCAAACGCGCCCGCTCCCTCGCTGCGCCCGAGCCCCGGCCCGAGAACGAGCGCGCCGCCACGCGCCGCCAGCTCCAGCACGGCGCCCGCGCCGTCGCCGAGCAGGGCTCCGCCGTCGTCTGGAAGCCCCCGCGTCATCAGCTCGGCGGGCGCTGCGGTCGCGATGATCGCCTGCAGCGACGCGGGCACGCAGGCGGTGACGTATCCGGCGCCGGCCCTCATGCTCGCATGCGCAGCCATTCTCGGCGCCCCCATCAGGTCGCGCGAGCCGCCGGCCACGAGCACGTGACCGGACGTGAACTTCGTCGAGCCGCGCTGCCGGCGCGGCGGCAGATCGAGTATCGAGGGCTTGAGCAGCCCGACTGTGGTGGCGGTGGCGGGAGCGCCCCGCGGGATGCCGATGTCCACCGTCTCGACGTCCCCCGCGTGGCTCTTGCCCGGGTTGATCCACAGTCCGGGCTTGGGCGCGTGGAAGGTGACGGTGGCCGTGGCGCGCACCGCGACGCCCGAGACGGTGCCCGTGGAGGCGTCGACGCCGCTGGGGACGTCCACGCTCACGACCGGCGCCCCGTTCGCGTTGATCGCCTCGATCGCCTGCGCCGTCGCCCCCCGGGGGACGCCTTCAAAGCCGGTGCCGAGCAGCGCGTCGACGACGGCAGCGGGACGAGCTGACCGCGCGGGCGAGCTCTCGTGCTCGTCCGGGGCTCGCGGCGCGAGAGCCGCGGGCGCCGACCGAGCGAGCGACTCCAGCATCACGGGCGGCTCGCCGGGCAGGCGCTTGAGGTTCTCGCGCGCGTCCGCCGAGAGCTCGTCGGCGGGCGCGATGCACACGACCGTCACCTCGCGAGCGGCGTCGCGCAGCAGGCGGGCGGCCACCAGCCCGTCGCCGCCGTTGTTGCCCTTGCCGCAAACCACGGTCACCGGACCGTCGGGCGCGATGCGCTCGACGGCGCGCACCAGGCCGGCGCCGGCGCGCTCCATCAGCTCGAGCCCGGGCACGCCCTGCTGCTCGATCGCCCAGCGGTCGCTCGCGCGCATCGCTGCGGCGTCGGGAAGCGGGCTCAGCCAGGCCGGCGGTGTCTGCACGAGCGCGATGCTAGATGGTGGCGCCCCCGGCGCCTTCCGAGCTCAGCGGTCGTGACAGGAACGCCAGCGCGCCGCGCGCGCGCGCGGCGCCGTCCCCGACCCGGATCGAGGTGTTCTGAGATGATGGCCGCACCCCGACAGGAGGTGTCACTCATGCCCAGGTATCTGATCGAAGCGTCCTACAGCGCGGAGGGCGTCAGAGGAGTTGCGCAAAAGGGCGGCACGGCGCGTCGCGAGGCCGTCGAGCAGCTAATCGGTTCGATCGGCGGGACGCTGGAGACCTTCTATTTCGCTTTCGGCGATGCTGATGCGCTCGTGATCTGCGAGCTGCCCAGCGAAGAGGTGGCGGCGGCGCTGGCGATGAGCATCAACCAGTCCGGCGCCACGAAGGTGCGCACGGTCGTGCTGCTCACGCCCCAGCAGGTCGACGCTGCGGCAAAAGCGGTTCCCCAGTACAGGCCTCCGGGGGGCTGAACCGCTACTCGACGGTGACGGTCTTGGCGAGGTTGCGCGGCTGATCGACGTTCAGGCCCCGCCGGCGCGCGATCGAGTATGCGAGCAGCTGCAGCGGGATGACGGCGAGCACGGGCTGGAGCATCCAGTCGGTCGCCGGCACCGCCAGGGTCGCGTCCGCGTGCGGCTCGACGACGCCTTCCCCGCGCGTTGTGACGGCGATCACGCGCGCTCCGCGCGCCCGTGCCTCTTGGACGTTGGAGATGAGCTTGTCGAGCACGGGCGAGCTGGTGGCCACGCACACGACGGGCGTGCCTTCGTCGAGCAGCGCGATCGGGCCGTGCTTCATCTCGCCGGCGGCGTAGGCGTCGGCTGAGACGTAGGAGATCTCCTTGAGCTTGAGCGCCCCCTCCAGAGCGACCGGCAGCCCGACGTGGCGCCCGATGTAGAGGAAGAACTCGCGCTCGGCGCAGGTCGCGGCGATGGCATCGGCGCCGGCCTGGCACTCGCCGATCAGCTCGTCGATGCTGTGCGGCAGCCGCTTGAGCTCGCTGACGAGAGCGGCGATGCGCTCGGGCTCGAGCGTCCCGCGCAGTTCGGCCAGGCGCAGGGCGAGCAGGTACATGACTGCGACCTGGCACACGAACGTCTTTGTGGCGGCCACGCCGATCTCGAGACCGGCGCGCGTGAAAAGCACGCCGTCGGCCTCGCGCGTGGCCTGCGAGCCGATCGTGTTGGTGATCGCGAGCACGGTGGCACCGCGCTCGCGCGCCAAGCGCATCGCGGCGAGCGTGTCGGCGGTCTCACCTGACTGCGAGATCCCGACGACGAGATCGCCCTCTGCGACGACGGGGTTGCGGTAGCGATACTCGGACGCGATGTCCAGCTCGACGGGGACCCGCGCCCACTCCTCGATCGCGTAGCGCCCGATCAGCCCGGCATGGTAGGCGGTGCCGCAGGCGACGACGATGATCCTCTGGACATCCGCGAGGATCGCCTCGTCGAGCGCACCCTCCTCGTCGAGGTCGACCCCGTCCCCGCGGGCGGTGCGATCGGCGACCGTCTCGGCGACAGCGTAGGCCTGTTCGTGGATCTCCTTGAGCATGAATGTCTCAAAGCCGCCCTTCTCGGCGGTCTCCTGGTCCCAGTCGACGCTCTCCACCGCCCGCTCGACAGGTTCGCCCTCGCAGGTGGTGATGGTCACGCCGTCGGGGCGCAGGACGACGATCTCGCCGTTCTCGAGGTACTGAACGTGGCGCGTCTCTGCGAGGAAGGCGGGTACGGCGGAGGCCACGAACTGCTCGCCGTCGCTGCGTCCCACGACCAGCGGGCACTCCTTGCGCGCGCCCACGAGCACGTCGGGCTCGTCGAGGCTCATGGCCACGAACGCGTAGTGCCCCTCGAGTTGCGCGTAGGCGCAGCGCACGGCCTCGGCGAGGTCGTCCACGTAGTGCTCGGCGATCAGGTGGGCGATGACCTCGGCGTCGGTCTCGGAGGTGAAGACGCTGCCGCGGGCGAGCAGGCCCTCCTTCAGTGCCATGTAGTTCTCGACGATGCCGTTGACGACCACGTGCACGCGGTCGGTGCTGTCGTAGTGGGGGTGCGCGTTCTCCTCGCTGACCCGGCCGTGGGTGGCCCAGCGCGTGTGCCCGATCCCGGTTGTGGCCGGCTTGGCCGCCACGGCCACGGCTGAGAGGCTGCCCGCTGCTGCCGCGGCGGACGCGGCGTCGAGCTTTGCCTGCAGCGCGCTCAGGTTGCCCACGGCCCGCACCGCTTCGATGCGGCCGTCTGCGATCACGGAGATCCCGGCCGAGTCGTAACCGCGGTACTCGAGCTTGCTGAGCCCGGAGAGCAGCAGCTCACGGACCGGACGCCCGCCAACGTACCCCACGATTCCGCACATTCAGGCGAAGATACCAGCGGTGATCAGCCCAGCTCGCGCCGCACGAGCTCGACCAGCTGGCTGCACACCCGCTCGGCCTCCTCGTCGGTGGGAGCCTCGACCATCACGCGCACCAGCGGCTCGGTGCCGCTGGGGCGCACGAGCACGCGCCCCCTGCTCTCGAGGGAGCGCTGTGCGTCGCGGACCGCGTCCTCCACAGCGCGCGCGCCGGCGAGGGCGTCGCGATCGCGTACCTTCACGTTCTCGAGCCGCTGCGGGAGTTTCGCCATCGCTTCGCGCTCTGAGAGATCAGAGCCGCCGAGCGCCTCGAGCATGAGCAGCGCGCTGGCGATCCCGTCGCCGGTGCGGTTGAAGCCCATATCGATGATGTGCCCCGACTGCTCGCCGCCGAGCACCCAGCCGCGAGCTCGCAGTTCCTCTAGCACGTAGCGGTCGCCGACGTTCGTGCTTGCGACCTCGACCCCGGCGCGCTTCATCGCGGAGTGGAAGCCGTAGTTGGTCATGACCGTCACCGCGACGCCGTTCCCGCTGAGGCGATCGCGCTCGCGAAGGTGCAGCGCGGCGAGCGCCATCAGCTCATCGCCGTCGACCACCTGCCCGCGCCGGTCAACGGCGAGCACGCGATCGCCGTCGCCGTCGAAGGCGAAGCCCAGCGCGTGGCTGCCCGCGACCACCTGCTCGGCCAGCGCGTGCACGTGCGTGGAGCCGCACCCTGCGTTGATGTTGCGCCCGTCGGGCGCCGCGGCAATCACGCTTACGCGCGCGCCGAGGCGTCTGAAGATCTCCGGCGCGACCTCGTAGGTGGCACCGTTGGCGCAGTCGAGCAGCACGTCGAGGCCATCGAGATCCAGCTCGGCAAAGCGGGTGTGCAGTTCGCGCAGGTAGTCCTCCGAGGCCCCACGCAGCTCGCGCGCGATCCCGATCGCGCGCGATCCGGCGGGCGCGAGGTCGGCTTCGATGGCAGCCTCGGCCTCGTCGGAGAGCTTGTAGCCGTCGCCCGCAAAGAACTTGATCCCGTTGTCGTGGTAGGGGTTGTGCGAGGCCGAGATCACCGCAGCCAGGTCGAGCTTGTAGCGCCCGATCAGCAGCGGCGCCGCGGGCGTCGGCAGCACGCCGCCGAGCAGCGCGTCGCCGCCGGCACTGCACACGCCGGATGCGAGCGCGGCCTGGAGCATCGCGCCGGACTCGCGCGTGTCGCGAATGATCAGCACCTGCGGGCGCTCGGCCTCGGTCCTGCGGGTAGCGGCCTGCCCGAGCGCGAGCGCGAGCTCGGCGGTGAGAAACTCGCCGGCGACGCCGCGAACGCCGTCGGTGCCGAACAGCTTTCCGGCCATCGCTCGCCGCGAGCGCTGCTAGCGCTTGGAGAACTGCGGCCGCTTGCGCGCCTTCTTCAGGCCGGCCTTCTTGCGCTCCTTGGCCCGCGAGTCGCGGGTCAAGAAGCCGCGCCGCTTGAGCTCGCCGCGCAGGTTGGGGTCTGCCTCCAGCAGCGCCCGCGAGACGCCGTGGCGCAGCGCGCCGGCCTGGGCGGAGATGCCGCCGCCGTGCAGGCGCGCGACGACGTCCATGCGCTCCTGATAGCCGACACTCTCGAGCGGCTGGCGGATGTTGCGCTGCAATGTGAGGCGCGGGAAGTGCTCCTCGAGCGAGCGGCCGTTGACGAGGTAGGAGCCGCTTCCTGGGCGCAGCGTGACCCGCGCGATCGCGGTCTTGCGCTTGCCGGTCGCGCGGTAGCGGGCGCCGGCCGCGAGGTCGATGGCGGCGCTGGCGATCGGCTCGGTGAGCGGCTCCTCGAGCTCCTCTTCGACCTCCTCGCTCGCTCGCTCGGGGAGCTCTTCCTCGATCGCGTAGCGGTCCTCGTAGGCCACCTCCTGCCCGAGCGGGTCGACGCCCTCGGGGACGATGTCGACTTCGAGGTGCGCGCCCGGCACGGACGGCTTGACGCGCGGCGCGGCCTCCTCCTGCTCCTCGCCTTGCGGAACCTCCTGGGCGGCCTGCGGCCCCTCTGCCTCGCCCTCCGCGGGCTGGGCGGCGGCGGGCTCGGCCTGCGCCTCGGCCTGCTCCGCCGCCTCGGCCTCCTGCGCAGGCTGCTGTGGGCCCTCGGCCTCGGGCTCGTCGCGCTCGGGCGCCTGGGCCTGCGCCTCCGGTGCACCCTCGGCCTCGGCCTGGGGCTGCTCGCCCTCGGCGGCTGGCGGCTGCTGCTGCTCGTCGTCGCCTTGCGGCGTGGCGTCCTCGTCGGGGCTCATTTCTCGATCTCCATTGCCTCTGGCTTCTGTGCAGTGTGCGGGTGGTCGGGGCCTGCGTAGATCTTGAGCTTCGTCAGCTGGCGGCGCGCGAGCCGGTTGCGCGGCATCATCCCCTTGACTGCCAGCCTGATGATCTCCTCGGGCCGCTTGGCCTGCAGTTCCTCAAAGCTCCGCCAGCGCAACCCGCCGGGGTAGCCCGAGTGGCGGTAGTAGCGCTTGTCGGCGCGCTTGTTGCCCGTCACGTGAACCTTCTCGGCGTTGACCACCACGACGAAGTCGCCGGTGTCTATGTGTGGGGTGTACTGCGGCTTGCGCTTGCCGCGCAGCACGTCGGCGATCTGCGTGGCGAGTCGCCCGAGAGTCTGGCCGCTGGCATCGACGAGCAGCCAGCGACGCTCGCGGTCGGATGGCTTTGCGACGTACGTCTTCGCGGACGGGGTCATGGCGTGAAAAATGCCACGCGGGAGCGCGGCGAGCGGACATGATAGGCGAAACGGCTGCGCGCCTCGCGCCGAAGCGGGTAGCCGACACGGCGGCGGCGAGCTGTCGATCGGTTGGGCGACGCGCTGGATCGAAGCAGGCAGGCGCGACGCGCTTGCCTGACGATCAGCGAGGGTGATAGACGAAGCTCTCTCGGCCGCCGGGCGCGCCCGATCATCGCCGGATCAGCGCCAGCCCCCTCGGCCAAGCGGGAGGTCCTTCCGGCGATGCGGCGCCAGCCGCATCGAGCGGACAGGCCTCCCGCGCTACTCCCACTCGATCGTGCCGGGCGGCTTTGAGGTGATGTCGAGCACGACGCGGTTGACGTCGCGCAGCTCGTTGATCATGCGCGAGGCGACGGTCTCGAGCAGGTCGTAGGGCAGCCGGGCCCAGTCGGCTGTCATGGCGTCGTCGCTTGTGACTGCGCGGATGACGACGACGTAGCCGTAGGTGCGCTCGTCGCCTTGCACGCCCACGGTGCGCACGTCGGGCAGCACGCAGAAGGACTGCCACAGCTCGCGATAGAGGCCAGCCTTGCGGATCTCGTCCTGCAGGATGTGGTCGGCCTCGCGCAGCACGTCCAGGCGCTCGCGCGTGGCTTCGCCGCCGACGACGCGGATCGCGAGCCCGGGGCCGGGGAACGGCTGGCGCCACACCAGGCGCTCGGGCAGGCCCAGCTCGGCGCCGACGGCGCGCACCTCGTCCTTGAACAGCGCGCGCAGCGGCTCGATGAGCTCGAAGCCGAGATCGTCGGGTAGCCCACCGACGTTGTGATGCGACTTGATCGTGGCCGCGCCGGTACCTCCGCCGGACTCGATCACGTCTGAGTAGAGCGTGCCCTGGACGAGGAAGCGCGCGCCTTCGCCGCCGTCGTGGCCGGCAAGGCTTCGAGCCTGCTCCTCGAAGACCCTGATGAACTCGGCGCCGATGGCCTTGCGCTTGGCCTCGGGCTCGGTCACGCCTTTGAGCTTCGCGAGGAAGCGCTGCTCGGCGTCGACGGCCACCAGCGGCACCTTGAAGGTGTCGCGAAACGCGCTCACCACCTGCTCGCCCTCGTCCTTGCGCATGAGGCCGTGGTCGACGAACACACACGTGAGCCGGTCGCCGACGGCGCGGTGCACGAGCAGCGCGGCCACGGAGGAGTCGACTCCGCCGGAGAGCCCGCAGATGACCCTCCCCTCGCTCACCTGCGCGCGGATGCGCCTGACCTGCTCCTCGACGATCGACGCGGCTGACCAGGAGCGCTCACAGCGGCAAACCTCTCTGAGGAAGCGCGTGAGGATCTGTTGGCCGTAGGGGGTGTGGACGACCTCGGGGTGAAACTGGATGCCGTATACGCGGTGCTCGACGTCCTCGATCGCCGCCACGGGCGAGGCGCTGGAGGATGCGAGCGCGGTGAAACCGGATGGCGGGGCGAACACGGTGTCGCGGTGGGACATCCAGCATGTCTGCTCGCTTGGCATGCCTCTGAACAGAAGGCCGGGCTCGGTGATGCGCAGCTCGGAGCGCCCGAACTCGCCCACCTCGGCCTGCTCGACGCGCCCGCCCAGCTCGTGCACGAGCAGCTGCATGCCGTAGCAGATCCCCATCACCGGCACGCCCAGCTCGAGCAGGCCGCGCTCCAGGCGGGGAGCCCCGTCGGCGTAGACCGACGCGGGCCCGCCCGAGAGGATGACGCCGCGCGGGCGGCGGCGCGCCACCTCCTCGAGCGCCACGTGGTGGGGCAGAAGCTCGCTGAAGACCCCGCAGTCGCGGATGCGGCGCGCGATCAGCTGGCTGTACTGCCCGCCGTAGTCGAGCACTACGACCTCCTCCTCGGCCGTGAACGGCGCGGCGGGCTCGCGCGAGGGCGAGGGCGCGGATGAGGCGGCAGGAGCGGCGGAGCCGCGCGCGGCGCGCTTGCGGCGCGCACGGGCGTCGAGGGCGCTGCGGTCGCCGAGCACGCCTGCGGGCGAAGCCGGCAGCGACCCTGCCGGCTCAGTCATTGACGAGCGCTGCCGCCTTCCCGTTGGTCGCGCCCATGCCGACACCCTGGTCGCGCTGCAGGGCCTTGCCCTCCGTCTGCAGGGCGGGCGCGATCACGACCTCGGCGCGGTTGAACTCGGCCAGGTCCTTGTGCCCGCAGGTGGCCATCGAGGTGCGCAGCCCGCCGAAGAGGTTGAAGGTGCCGTCGTTCTCGCGCGCGGGGCCGACGAGGATCTCTTCGAGGCTGCCGTTCTGGGCGGTGGCCACGCGAGCGCCGCGCGGCAACGTCGGATGGAAGGTGGCCATGCCCCAATGGAAGCCACGGCCGGGCGCCTCGTAGGCGCGCGCGAGCGGGCTGCCGATCATCACGGCATCGGCGCCGAGCGCGATCGCCTTGGAGACGTCGCCGCCGTTGCGCATGCCGCCGTCGGCGATCACTTGGCAGTACTCGCCGGTCTCGAGCATGTGTGTGGAGCGCGCGTGGGCCACGTCGGCGATCGCGGTGGCCTGGGGAACACCGATCCCGAGCACGCCTCGCGTGGTGCAGGCGGCGCCGGGCCCGACGCCGACGAGCACGCCGGCGGCTCCGGTGCGCATGAGGTGAAGACCGGTGTGGTAGGAGGCGCAGCCGCCGACCACGACGGGTACATCGAGCGTGGGGATGAACTCCTTGAGGTTCAGCGGCTCAGAGACGGTGGAGACGTGCTCTCCGGATACGACCGTGCCCTGGATCACTAGCACGTCGAGGCCGGCCTCGAGCGCGATCTCGTGGTAGCGCAGCACGCGCTGCGGCGTGAGCGACGCGGCGGCGACGACCTTCTGCTCCTTGATCTCGGCGATTCGCTGCGCGATCAGCTCGGGCTTGATGGGCTCGCGGTAGATGTCCTGCATCTCGCGCGTGGCGAGCTCCTTGGGCAGCGAGGCGATGCGCTCGAGCTGCGCCTCGGCGTCCTCGTAGCGCGTGAAGATGCCCTCGAGGTTGAGCACCCCGAGCCCTCCGACGCGGCCGATGATGCCTGCGGTGGCGGGCGAGGTGACGCCGTCCATGGCGGCGGCCATCATCGGCAGCTCGAACTGGTAGGGGCCGAGCTTCCAGGAGATATCGATGTCGTCCGGGTCGCGCGTGCGCCGCGAGGGCACGATCGCGATGTCGTCGAAGCCGTAGGCCTGACGCCCCTTCTTTCCGCGCCCGATCTCTACTTCCATCTCAAGATCCTTGCAGCCCCTGCGGACGCGAAGGCCCCGCGCGTGGCGGGGCCGAAGGGGGAGCGGCGGGAGGTGTCTTTGAGGCTGTCGAAGGCCGGAGCCAAGTTCGTTTTGAGCATAGCAACGGCCGGTCGGGTGCGAACCCCTTGGATATGCTCGATTGGCGATGAGCGAGGGAATGCCGGTGCCCTACGACGCGCACGCTGTCGAGGCACGCCGTCAGGCGGCGTGGCGCGAGCGCGCCGCGTTTGCGACGCCGCCGCTGGCGGAGGACCAGCCGCACCTCTACATCAAGCCGTCGGCGCCGTTTACGTCGGGCAACGTGCATATCGGGCACGTACGCAGCTATTCGATCGGCGACGCCTACGCGCGCTTCCGTCGCGCGCGCGGGGACGGTGTCCTGTTCGCGTTCGGCTTTGACGCCTTCGGCTTGCCGGCGGAGCTCGGCGCGATCGCAAGCGGCGAGCCGCCGAGCGAGTGGGTCAGGCGATGCGCCGCGCACATGACGGGCCAGCTGCAGCGGCTGGGGTTCTCCTTCGACTGGGAGCGTTCGTTCTCGAGCGCGGACGCGGTCATGTACCGCTGGTCGCAGTGGCTGTTCTTGACGCTGCTCGACGCGGGCCTCGTGTACCAGAGCACGGGCACGGTCGACTGGTGCGACACCTGCCAGACGACGCTGGCCACGATCCAGGTCGAGAACGGCGAGTGCTGGCGCTGTCACAATCCGGTGCGGCTGATCGAGCGGCCGCAGTGGTACCTGCGCCTCAGCGCGTACGTTTCCGAGAACGACGAGCGGCTTTCGGAGCTCGAGAACTGGGATGAGAACTCGCTGGCGAGCCAGCGGTTCGTGCTCGGCAGGGTCGACGGCGTGGAGCTCGACCTGAGCGGGCCGGACGGACGCACGCTGACGGTCTTCACGCCGCACGCGGACGGGTTCGGGCAGGCGCGCTTCGTGCTCCTCTCCCCCAAGCACCCGGCGGTCGATGCGTGGGTCGATGAGCCGGAGACGCGCGAGCAGCTGGAGCAGCTGCGCGCGGACGGCCTGGAGCGTAGCGCGCGCGGCGCTGAGGCGATCGCGCTGATCGACACCGGCCACTCACTGTGGGCTCCGAGCGGCGAGGAGCTGCTGCCGGTGCTGGTCTCGCCGGTCGTCGACGGGCGCTTCGGCGTCACGGCGGCGCTGGGCATTCCGGAGCTCGACCACACCGACGAGGTGATCGCGCAGCGACTCGTCGAGGGCGCACGGCGCTCGCAGGAGCGGGCAGCTGCTGATGGGGCTGTGGCGCCGGGCTCGTCGGGTCCGCGCGAGGCGGTGCGCTACAAGGCCGACGACTTCTCGATCTCGCGCCAGCGCTCGTGGGGCACGCCGATCCCGATCGTCTACTGCGAGTCTTGCGGCGCGGTCCCGGTCGCGAAGGAGCAGCTGCCGGTGCGCTTGCCGCTTGACATCACGCCGACTGGCACCGGCAATCCGCTGGCCGATCTGCGGGAGTTCGTCGAGACGAGCTGCCCGCGCTGTGGCGGGCAGGGGCGGCGCGAGACCGACACGCTCGACTGCCATTTCGATGCGCTGTGGTTGTGGATCCCCGCGTGCGTGCCTGCGGGCGCGCGCGAGGAGGCGCTGGAGGAGATCTTGGCGCTGCCGGATCTGCGTTACTGGCTTCCGTGCGAGCGCGTGGTCGCGGGCTCGGACAGCGGCAACTTCGTCTTCGACCAGCGCACGGTCACGAAGGCGCTGCGCGACATCGGCCCGCTCGCCTTCCTGTCCGACGGCGAGCCCTTCGCGGGCTGCCTGTTTCACGAGATGGTGATCAACGAGGGTCGCAAGATGAGCAAGCATCTGGGCAACGTGGTCGACCCCGATGCGCTGGTCGAGCGCTACGGCGCCGACACGGTGCGCTTGGCGCTGCTGTACGCGGCGCGACCGCAGCGGTCGCTGAACTGGAGTGACTCGGCTGTGCTCCGCTGCCACCGCTTTTTGACGCAGGTCTGGGACTACTGCCACGGCCGGCTGGCGGCAGCCGAGCAGGTGAGAGATGAGGGCGGCCCCGGCGCCCAGGAGGGGCGCCCTGGGCCGCAGGAGGGTCGCTCAGATGAGGAGCCTGAGCGGCGCGATGAGACCGAGCATCTGCGAGCGCGCCTTCAGAAGTGGTGCGAGGCGGCGGTCGAGAGGACGACGGCGGACATGGTGGCGGTCGAGACGCACAGCGCGGTGCGCAACGTCATGCGCTTGTTCGAGCGCATCAAGGACTACGAGAAACGGGTGATCGCACGCAGCGGCGCGCTGAGCAGGGCGGATATGGACGCACTGCTGGCTGCGCTGACGACGCTTACGCAGATGCTTGGTCCGCTGGCTCCGCACATCGCCGAGGAGCTGTACGAGGCGCTTGGCGGCGAGGGCTCGGGCGCGCAAACGCCCTGGCCGCGGGTATCGTTCAAGGTGGCCGCATGAGCACGACGACCACTCAGAGCCTCGCGAGGGGGTCTCGCAAGCGGACGCGCTCGTGCGCGACCGGCCTGCGGTGCCACCGTTGCGATCTGAGCTACGCGCTTGAGGAGAGCGTATTCGCGTGCCCGCAGTGCGGCAAGGGACTGGACATCACCTATGACTACGAGCTGGCGGCACGGCGCTTCGAGGAGGTGCCGCGCGAGACGCGCGCGAGGAACATTTGGCGCTTCGAGGAGCTGCTCCCGATCGTCGACGCCTCGGCGCAGGCGCGCGTGGGTTCCCACGGGGGGTATACGCCGCTGATCCGCGCCGATCGCCTTGGTGCGGAGCTGGGGATCGCAAACTTGTACCTCAAGGACGACTCGACCTCGCGCCCGAGCCTCTCCTACAAGGATCGCGTCGTGGCCATGTCGGTGGCGCGGTTGCTGGAGCTGGGGCGAACCGAAATGGGATGTGTGTCCACTGGCAACGTGGGCACCGCGGTCGCCTCCTACGCGGCGAAGGCGGGCGCGGATGCGTACGTGTTCTACCCGAACCGCCTCGAGGACACGAAGGCGCGAGCGTGCGCAGCGATGGGCGCGAAGGTGTGCCAGGTGGAGGGCAACTACGACGAAGCCAACCGCCGCTGTCGCGAAGTGGCGGAAAGCACGGGCATGGAGTTCGCGAACATCACTCTGCGGCCGTTCTACGCCGAGGGCGCGAAGACGGAGGCGTTCGAGATCGTCGAGCAGCTCGAGTGGAAGGCTCCGGAGCACATCATCACGGCAGCCGCGGGCGGCACGCTGTCCTCGCGCCTGCACAAGGGGCTCGGCGAGCTGCAGCTGCTGGGCCTCGCCGAGACGGACTCGACACGCATCCACATCGCGCAGCCGAGCGGCTGCAACCCGATTTCTGCGGCGATTCTGGCCGAGGAGGCGGAGATCCGCCCGATCACCCCGGAGACAGCGGCGCACTCGCTGGCGATCGGAGCTCCGGGCGATGGCTACCTGGTCATCGACGCGGTGCTCAAGCGCGGCGGCACGGGCGGGTTCGCAAGCGACCCGGAGATATTCGCGGGCGTCGACCTGCTAGCGGCAACGGAGGGCCTGCTGACGGAGCCGGCCGGCGGCACGACCGTGGCGGTGCTTCACAAGATGGCTGCGGAAGGGCGCTTTGGAGCGGATGAGGTGGTGGTGGCGATCATCACGGGCAACGGCCTGAAGACGCTGGACGACCATCCGGACAAACCCTGGCCGGCGAAGATCGAGTGCGAGCTCGACGCGATGCTGGAGGCGCTGGAGGAGCTGAAGAGCACGGCCGCTTTGCGCGACCGCGCGCTTGAAGCGCTCGCTCATAGGTAGGTAGAGTCTGCGCCATGGACGCGCAGCCTCGGCCGGATCCGTTGCTGGAGCTGGTTGAGCGCCGTCGCAAAGAGCGCCAGGCGATCGAGGAGGCTGGCGGCGGGCAGTCGGAGGGCTTCGAGCTGAGCGAGCGGGAGCTCATCGAGCACGCCTCGCACGCCGATCAACACTCGCCTTTTCGCATCATCCACGATGCGGGCCCCGCGGAGGAGCAGGCGCAGACCACCTACAGCGAGGCCGACGAAGAGCACCGCGCCGACTAGGAGCTGCCCCCGCTGGATGCTCAGGCAGGCACCGCCGGTGGCCGTGCAGGAGCAAGAGAGGAGCGTTATGGCTAGCCCGTTTTCATCGGCGAGAGAGTTCCGGGATGTGATGGACAGGGTGTTCACGCTCATGAGCGAGGACCCGGAGATGGGACCGAGGCTGCGCGATGCGGATGTGCCGCAGCGGTTTGAGTTCGAGGATGTCGATCTGGTGATGAACATCCGCGCGGGTCAGCGCGACGAGCAGGCCAACCTGCACTGGGAGTGGACGGACGAGATCGACTGGTCACCGCGCGTGCGGATGACGATGTCGTCAGAGACTGCCAACCGCTACTTCCAGGGCCGCGAGAACGTGCCGCTTGCGATCGCGCGCCGCCGCATAAAGACGGGTGGCGACATCAAGGCGGCGCTCGAGCTGATCCCGATCACGCGGCCGATCTTCGCGCGCTATCGCGAGCTGGTCGAAGCGGACTTCCCGCATCTGAAGGTGTGAGGCGGCTGACGCGCAGGTGCAGGCCGGTGCGCGGCGCGGCGCTGCGTGAGCGAGGCGCGCGCTGCGCAGGTGCACGCTGCGCGAGGTGCTGCGTCAGATGCGCGCGACGCCGCTGACGTCTTCGCCAGCGACGAGCACGCTCGTGTGCGGGCGTCGGGCTCAAATAGGAAAGCCCCGCCGGAGCGGGGCTTTCCCGTAGCAGGTCGATAAGCCGGATTCTGTCGTTGGGCAGCCATCCATCTGAGCGGCCTACCTGGACCTCGGCGGGCACCTGCAGGCGGTCCTGTTTGGCCTTGCATCGGGTGGGGTTTGCCTAGCCGCCGCGTCGCCGCGACGCTGGTGCGCTCTTACCGCACCGTTTCACCCTTGCCCGCTCGCCGGTCACGTGGGCCGGCGCGCGTCGGCGGTTTGTTTCTGTGGCACTTTCCCGCGGGTTTCCCCGGGTCGATTATCGACCACCTCGCCCTGTGATGTCCGGACTTTCCTCGAAGGCGCGAACGCCTCCGCGGCTGCCTGACCTGCAAGCTCCAAGTTAGCGCTCGGCTGCTGCGCTGTGAAGGAGCGCCAGCCGGCGAACGGCCGCTGCCACGGTTCGCGCGGTCGCGCCCCCGCCAGCTCAGATGCTCCGCAGCAGCCCGACGACGCGCCCCAAGACCTTGACCTCCTTGCTGCGAATGGGCTCCATGGCGTCGTTCTCGGGCTGCAGGCGCACGTGATCGGTCTCGCGGTAGAAGCGCTTCACGGTGGCCTCCTCGCCGAGCAGCGCAACCACGAGGTCACCGTCGCGCGCGGTCTCCTGGGAGTGCACCACGACGAGGTCCCCCTCCAGGATCCCGGCGTCCTTCATCGAATCGCCGCGCACGCGCAGCACGTACTCGCCCTCAGAGCCACCGGCGATGTCGGGCACCGAAACGTAGTCTTCGATGTTCTCCTCCGCCAATATCGGTTGTCCCGCGGCGACCGATCCGAGAACGGGAAGCCCGTCCGAGCGCACGATCCCGCGCACGCTTTCAACCGCGCTACCGACGGCGCGGTCGAGCAGCTCGATCGCACGTGGCTTGGATGGGTCGCGCCGCAGAAGCCCGATCTTCTCGAGGTTGGCGAGATGAGCGTGCACGGTCGATGAGGACGCGAGCCCTACGGCTTTGCCGATGTCCCTGACCGTCGGTGGATAGCCGTACTTCGCGGAGTACTTGCGGATGAAGTCGAATATCTCCTGCTGGCGTTTGGTCAAATCCATCGCTGTTCATCTCCCCCGGTCGGCTGCGGTTGCCACTGGACGAACATGTGTTCGCACTGTAGCGCGCTATGAGGACGGAGACAAGTGCCGGCGCGAGGCGAGCCGCGGGCAGGCGATCTGCCTCAGGCCGTATGGAGGCCGGGGCTATACTCGCCCCTCTGCGCCCGTGGCGGAATTTGGTAGACGCGCAAGGTTGAGGGCCTTGTCCGGAGTATTCCGGGTGGTGGTTCGAGTCCACTCGGGCGCATCACCTAGTTGGGACGCCCAACCAGATATGTTCCAGGAAGGCTCGCTTGCGAGCGATCGCGCTCGGTCGGGTTTGCCTCACCCGCGGGCCTAGGATGCACCGGTGAGCGCGGGGCCTCCCCACCCCGAAATATGACCACCGCTGAGCACACAACCGTCGACGCCGGCGGTCGCGAGCTGCGCGTGTCGAATCCCGAGCGCGTGATCTTCCCTGCGAGCAGGCGCGCGAAAGCAGTCACGAAGCTAGACATCGTCAACTACTACCTGGCGGTCGCGGCGGGGATCATGCGCGCGCTCCGGCGCCGGCCGACGACACTCGAGCGGTGGCCGAAGGGCGTGCACCCGGGGATCGTGCTGTCGACGCGGGACAAAGGCGGCGGCGACGCGTTCTTTCAGAAGCGGGTTCCGCGCGGGGCTCCCGACTACGTGCAGACGGCGACCATTAAGTTCCCATCGGGCCGGACCGCCGACGAGATCTGTCCGACGGAGATAGCCGTAGTCGGGTGGGCCGCGCAGATGGGCACGATCACGTTCCATCCCTGGCCGGTCCGCGACGAGGATCTCGACCATCCAGACGAGCTGCGCATCGACCTCGACCCGCAGCCCGGCACCGACTTCGCCGACGCGGTGCGCGTCGCCGCCGAGGCGCGCGCGCTGCTGGGCGAGCTGCGGTACGTCGGCTTCCCGAAGACCTCAGGCGGCCGCGGCGTGCATATCTACGTCCGCGTCGAACCGCGATGGACGTTTACGGATGTCCGACATGCGGCGATCGCGTTCGGTCGCGAGCTCGAGCGGCGATTGCCCGGTGAGGTCACGACGAAGTGGTGGAAGGAGGAGCGCGGAGAGCGGATCTTCGTCGACTACAACCAGAACGCGCGCGATCGCACGATCGCATCCGCATACAGCGTGCGCTCCAAGCCGGGCGCGCCCGTCTCGGCTCCGCTGATCTGGGACGAGCTCGAGCAGGTCGTGCCCGAGGACTTCACTGTCGCGACGATGCCCGCCCGATTCGCAGAGCTCGGCGATCGCCACGCCGCCATCGACGATGTCGCCCACTCGCTCGAGCCGCTGCTCGACATGTACAAGCGCGACGAGACGGAGGGGGAAGGCGACATGCCCTACCCGCCGGACTACCCCAAGATGCCCGGCGAGCCGAAGCGCGTCCAGCCCTCGCGCGATCGCGACCGGCGGCGCGATCCCTAGGCCGCGCGGCGCGATCTACCGTTCACACAAGAGGCGAGACTCGAGCGAGCTGGGCCGGCTTGGGTCCCCGTGCTATCTCCCGCGATAAGGGCGCGACCAAATACGGGCGCGAACGCAGCTGACGGCGGATCGGTAGCCACTGCGACGACAGCGATCCTCGAGCAGGCCTTCGGCAGAGCGGGCCATGGTTGGGCACGCGGCGATCGCTAGGGCACATAGGAGCCGGACTCGATGTCCTGGAGGATGTCCGCGCGAGCTGGAGACCATCCGAGGAGCCGGCGGGTTTTCGCTGAGGAGAGGCGCTTGTTGAGCGACAAGCTGATGCCGAAGCCGACGCTTGGCGGCGGGGTGAACCAGTTGCCGAGCTTCCGGCTCAGGTTGGGCGGCAGACGGCTAGTGAGCGTCAGGCCTAGCCGTTCGCCTGCGTTCATGCCGAGAAAGTCTGGAAGCCCATCTCCCCGCAATGAGACGCGGGGTGGCACGCGCTAATACGTCAAGGACCGCCAGTCCGGCGGGCGGAGGTGCGCCCCCGGCGCGAGCGTGAACGCGTAGTTGTCTCCAAAGCTAGGGGCGGACAGACATGCAGCGCAGAGAGACCTGCGGCAAGTTCTTCGATGCCTGGCTGCGAAACCGGCGCCCCGCGGCAGAAGCGAATAGGAGCTCGAAGTTCGAGCGGTCGGCCAAGGCGCGCCCTACGACGCTGCGACCTCCAAGTACGGCGTCACGGCCCGGACACTGTGCTCTGCTTGCACGAGGCGCCCGTTGCTGTCGACAAGCGCGACCGCGCCGCCGCCCTGACGCACGAGCGGACAGCCATCCTCCACGCCGACGATGGTGCAGTCGTCGGGCAGCGCCTCGATGCGCGCCGACTGGTCCGTGGTGAGCGCTACGACCTCCATGGCTGTCTCCTTTCCTCGAGCGCGCGTCTGCGCGCCACCGATCAAGTTGAGATGCCCCACCCGGTGCCCGGAAGCGGGCTCCAGCGTGGCGGCGCCCATTGCTATCTCCCGCTTGTGCCTGCTGGCAGGGGGGCGGACCCGTTGCTCAGGGCACGCTCTCGCTGCAGCTGGCGCACCTGCTCGACGAGCGAGCCATTCTCGGCGCGAAGCTGAGCCGCTTGACGACGGGCGCTCATCAGCTCCTGGGCAAAAACGGGCACGACGCTGCGCAACCGTTCCAGGCGGTCGATCGCCTCGGCTCGGCTGGCGTAGGACTTGGTGGGAGGCCGTGAGCCGTTGCCCTCCGCGGCAGCGGGCCCGTGCGGCGGTTGTTTGACGAGCTTCTTGGCTGGCACTGAGGCCCTCCTCGTCTGGGGTTGGTGCGGTTGGAGGTATCTCTGCGTGTGCCTGCGTTCAGATTCCAAACGCGGTCAGTCGCAAGAAGTGCCCGCCGTGTAGTGAGGACCGCAAGGCCCCCGCACGAATGGGCAGCGCACGACGAACGACCAAGCGCCAGCCTGTCCTCTATGGGACCTTGCAAAGCGCGCCAGGCATCCTGACCCTGCACCGATGGACTCCGTTCAGAAACGCCAACCGTGCAACGAACCAGAACTTGGCGGCCAGCATGTGACCGCGAATTCGCTCCGCTGTCTGAGGCGCAATCCCGAGCACAGTCCGTGACCGTGCATGTGGGATCGCTGTATGGCGACCATATCGCAGCGCCAGCCAACGGTGCGGCGCTGCCTCAGACTTATGCCGCTCAGTCCGACAATCTTGTGGTTGTCTTCGAGTTTGCGCAACCCCGCGCACCGGGTAGGGGTCTCGTGAGCCGAACTGGACCAGGGAGGGCGAACCGGACCAGGAGTGGCCGAAGTGGACGCGCAATCCTCCGCCAGCAGCGCCCCGCTCGCCGGGGGACATCTCCTAGCGGCGATTTCGACCAGCATCGTCGGCATCCTGCGCGAGCACTACGGGCGGGGTCCGATGAAGGCGAAGACCTACGCGCTCGACGACATCATCGTGGTCGTCATGCGCGGCAGCGGCTTCACGCCGCTCGAGCAGACGATCATGGACAGCGGCCGCCCCGACCGGGTCATCGCCATGCGTGAGGACTTCCAGCGCGTGATGGCCAGGCGCTACGAGGAGACGATCGAAGAGCTCACCGGACGCAAGGTCCTCGCGTTCCTCAGCCAAGCCCACGTCGAGCCCGATATCACGATGGAGATCTTCTTCGTCGACGGCCCGCTCGAAGGCTTCGGCGCACTGGAGCTCACCGACCTCGAGTAGAGCGACCAAACGCGACCGAGTTCGAGGTCGAGCGGGGGAGAAGAGACAATCCCTCGCCGAGCCACGGCAACTATCAGAGCGGGCACATTGGTCCCACACCGGACCCCGCTCGCGGCGGCTGCCGCACCGCCGACTGCGAGCCAACCAGGCTGGCCTCGGCGGGCGTTCAAGTCGGCCTCCGGTCTTGTCCATTTCCTCACAAGTCCGCCTGCGACGGAAAACGCCGCTTCCACCGCACGAACCGCGAGCGCGCGGTTGACCGGGCACCCGGCGCTGGCGTAGCCTCCAGAAGCGGGCTCGGCATGACCGTTCGGGGCTCGCCCCAAGGACACCATTGGGAGGTGGTGTGGCGGGGGGCCAGCCGCGACTCCCTCGCAGGCTGATCTCAGCAGTCATGGCGATCGCGGACTCGTCAAATCAAGCAAGGATGTTGCGCGCCGCAGGAGCGCCGCAACGTCAACGGGAGGACTGCGACATGAACGCGACAGCGACAATAGCCCCTGCTGCCCCACAGCACATGCGCGCCCTGGAACGCGCCAACAAGGTCCGCCTGGCCCGCGCCCAGCTCAAGCGCAGGGTGGCGTTCGGCGAGGTTGGTGCTGCCGAGGTGATCCTTCACTGCCCCTTCGAGGCGGACAGCATGGCGGTGGCTGACCTGCTTGTGAGCCAGCGCCGCTGGGGTCAGACCCGCTGCCGCAAGCTCCTCGCTGAGCTGCCCATGTCGGAGAAGAAGACCGTCGGGTCGATGACCGACCGACAGCGCCACGTCCTCGTGGCGATGCTCAGCTCCGCTGAGACGGGCCGCGCGTGGAGCGCGACCCCCCATGAGCGGCGCGTAGCCTGATGGGTGCTTGAGCCTTCCGCCATCCGGCGTCGCCTCCGGCCGCGGCCACGCGGCCGCCGCATCCACCAGACCGTTGTCACTGCTCGCAGCAGCGCCACGCGATTGAGCCCAGGCCGGCCTTCTGTCCTCTCACCCACGCGAGGCCGACCCGCTCCTTCGAGAAACTCGACCGGCCACAGAGGCGATCGCCTCCGACCACCAACTGCCAAGATTCGGACTGAGCGGCAAAAAGTCAGGGGAGCACTGGACCGACCGCCAGTGCGTGCGCTACGATCGCGCAACAGCGGTCCCAAGTGCGCGGCCATCGGCCGTGCTTGGGGTTGCGCCTCAGATGCGGAAGGAGTTTCGCGGTCACACGCTGGCTGCGCTAGCTCTGGTCCGTTTCACGGTTGGTTTTCTGCACCAAGGAGCCCATCGGGTTGCACGGATCAGGGATCGTTCGTCGGACGCCGCACACGTACAGCGGGGGATCAAGGGCACGATCGTCTACCTCCGTGCCGACGAGTAGCGGCGGTGACGACGGTGGGTAGCCCTTGGGAGGTGGCCCGTCGCGTGTCGGGCCACCTGAGCTCTGCGGGACCACCAGTGCTTGACCCGGACACGGAACCTGATGTCAGCAACACGCCTCTCGCCGGCGGACATCTGCTAGCGACGATCTCGACGAGCATCGTCGGCATCCTCCGCGAGCATTATGGGCGCGGCCCGATGAAGGCCAAGACTTACGCGCTCGATGACATCATCGTCGTCGTCATGCGCGGCAGCGGCTTCACCCCGCTCGAGCAGACGATCATGGATAGCGGTGAGCCCGATCGCGTGATCGCCATGCGTGAGGACTTCCAACGCGTCATGGCCAAGAGGTACAAGGGGACGATCGAGGAGCTCACAGGCCGCAAAGTCCTGGCGTTCCTCAGCCAAGCCCACGTCGAGCCCGACATCACGATGGAGATCTTCTTCGTCGATGGCCCGCTCGAGGGCTTCGGCGCGGTCGAGATCACCGAGCCCGAGTAGAGCGCCTGAGATGCCCTCGGGCGTGCGCACGCCCGAGGCGACGTCCTCGCCTAGCGCGTTAGCGAGGGAGTCGCCCGATGGCCCCGACTGCAGCACCGGCCTGGTTGCAATCGGCGTCGCTAGCGTTCGAGCCGCCGACACCTGGGAGCTCGGCCAGGAGCTTGAGGGCCTCCTCCGGAGTATTCCGGGTTGTGGTTCGAGTCCACTCGGGCGTACTGGCGCTGCTGCGCGGGCACCGACCGAAGTTACGCTTCGATGAGCCCGTTCCGAATCGCGTAGCGGGTGAGTTCGACGCGGTCGCGCATGCCGAGCTTCTCCAGAATGTTCGCGCGGTGGCGATCGACCGTCTTCTCACTGATCGTGAGCGCATCCGCGATCTGTCGATTGGTGTAGCTCTCGGCGACGAGCTTGATGACTTCGGTCTCGCGCGGGGTAAGAAGATCTCGAGGCTCCTGGCCATTGCGCACACCTTGCAGGTAGGCGGTGATCAGCGCGGTGACTGCTCCCGGATAGAGAAACGGCTCTCCCCGCATGGTCGCGCGGCAGGCCTCCACGAGGTCGCGGTCCGCAACCTTCTTGACAACGTAGCCTGAGGCCCCCGCCCTGAGCGCCTCGTAGAGGTAGTGCTCGCTCTCGTGCATCGAAAGGACGAGCACGCGCAGGTCGGGGCGTCGCTGTCGAAGCTCCCTCGCGGCTTGAAGCCCGGTCATTCGGGGCATCGAGATATCTAGGATCGCCAGGTCGATCTCGGCGCACAACGCGAGCTTCACGGCCTCGGCGCCGTCGCCGGCCTCAGCGACCACTTCCAAATCCGGCTGGGCGTCCAGGATCAGCCGAAGCCCGCGTCGCACCAAACCGTGGTCATCGGCGATAAGGATCCTCGTCGTCAGTCGCTGCACGGGGCGTCCTCCAGCGGTAGCGCAACCCGAAGTTCTGTTCCGGCGCCGTCCCTGCATCGTCCGATTCGAAGGTCGGCCCCGATCAGAACTGCTCGCTCGCGCATCCCGCGTATCCCGTTCCCGTCGAGCGCGCGCCCGTTCGGAAGGCCGCGGCCGTAGTCTCGAACGGTGAACGTGAGCTGATCTGTGTCCGCCGCTACAGTCAACTCCGCGCTATCTGACCCTGCATGACGGGCAACGTTCGTCAGGGCCTCTTGGGCTATCCGATACACCACGAGCTCAGCTTCGCTTCCGATCTGCGGCAGCGGAGTTTGAATCTGTCGATCAACGCGGACTCCCGCGCGCCGTGCGAAACCGTCGCTCAATGCGGCTAGCGCGCTGGCTAGTCCCAGATCCTCGAGCATCTCGGGCCGAAGATCGGTGGCGATGCGTCTGACGTCCTCGAGGCTCCCGCGCGTCGCGTCTTGCGCTTCGTTCAGATCGTCGCGAAGCTCAGCCGGCAGGCGCTCCTGCACCCGGCTCAGCTGGAGGAGCACGGCGGTTAGGGCCTGACCAACCTCGTCGTGAAGCTCTTGCGCGATCCGCAGCCGCTCGGACTCGTGTGCCGCGAGTACCCGGCGGGTGCTCTCGCGCTGCTCGTGCTCCAGCCGCGCGAGCATCTCGTTGAACGTTGCCGCCAGCTCTCCCGCCTCCGAGATAGGTCGTGCGTCGGGGATCCGCTGTCCCGGATTTGCCAGATCGACCCGCCGAGCAAGCGCCGTGAGCTGTTGCAGCGGCGCTACGAACCTGTGCACGACGACCACGTTGATGAGCGTGACGAACGCGAGCGCGGCGGCCAGCACGAGCGCCTCGTCCACCGCGAACGAGGAGAACTTCCGCGGCGTTAGAACGAGCACCGTAAGAATGCATGCCGCGACCAGGAGCACGGCATTGGCCGCCACGACGCGCTGAAGCAGCGGGCGGTAGCGCCGTCGTGCTGAGTAGCTCTGCGAACGTTCGCTGGCCGATCCCGATCGACTCATCGCAGGAGATTGTTGCGCGACTCGTGCGCTTAGCCGCGGTCGATTCGCAGGTAGGACTCGGCGGCCGGGATCGAGGTTCTCGCGTCGGGCTGGCCATGCGTTTTGGTGGCGGGCCGACGATGCTCGAGACGCTCGCCGACACGTGGTTCCCGCCTCTCGCTGAAGACCCGTTGATCGCGGGGAAGCCTCACCTCACGCGTGCGCTCACCTCGAGTCACTCGGTTCACGTGCTGGCCACCTCCTGCGCATCGAGGACGGCCCACGCGACACGCTCGATGACCTGATGGGAGGCGTGCTCGTCGGCGAGTTGATCGGGCTTGACCTCTTCGTCTAACAGCACCGGTGCGTCGATGTTGGGTCCTACGGGGACGTCGGCTATCACGATGATCCTTGCCATCAGCTTCTCCGTGTCAGGTCGGCAGGGACTTCGTGCGGCCGGCGCGGCGATCCGCAAGGCGGTCGAACGTGCGCCGCGCGGAGATCGGCCTGTCAAGGCCGCCGCGGTCTCCGGCCAGATTCGAAGCGGATAGCTCGCCGGGCAAAACCTCGAGCGTGCGGAGCATCGCGTCCTCGCGCGATTCGATCTCGCGAACCGACATGCCTACGGTCCGGCCGATCTCGGCTCGCGGTATGCCCGCAAGCAGCATCCCGAAAAGCATCTGCTCACGCTCGCCGAGCCTGCGGCGCAACATGTCGGCCAGCGGCTGCGGGACCCTCGGCAGCAGTCGCCGGCCGCGTGCCACCGAGCGGACCGCATCGCACAGCTCCGAGCCGAGCACTCCCTTGTTGAGCACTGCATCGGCCTCGGCGACGGCGCAGCACGCTGCCAGATGATTGTTGGCAAAGGCCGAGAAGATGATCACACGTGGCGACTCTGGTAGCTGCTTTAGCCGACGGCAGACCCACAAACCGTTTCGCCCACCGAGCTGATAGTCGACGACGGCCACGTCTATGCGCTTGGCCTCTGCCTCAGCAACGGCACTTTGGGCATTGATGCCCACGGCGTCAACGCTGAAATCGTGCTGCGCCTCGAGCAAGTGCAGCAGTCCGAGCCGCACGGCTGGATGATCGTCCACCACCAGCAGGTGGATCTGCTGTGGCGGCGCATCCGTGGCGCCGTTGCGATCGCTACTTCGCCTCCTGGTGCGTCCGATCGAGGTAAGCATCAGTCCTCCCTGGTCGTAGTTCATGCTGAGGAGGCTTCCACGTACCCGACCGTGTTGGAATGGGGTCAGGACCCCATCATCGGTCCTCGATGGCCACGACCCGCCCGTATCAACGCCGCACGGATGAGGTTGAGGGCCTTCTCTCTACGGGAGCTCGGCTAGAACTTCCTGGGCTGCCCGTTCGCCTGAGCGCACGGCGCCGTCCATATAACCGACCCAGAAGTCCGAGGTCTCGGTTCCCGCCCAGTGGATGCGCCCCACGGGCGCCCGCAGAGCGGTGCCGAAGTCGAGCAGCACGCCCGGCGGCAGCCCGGCGACCGGATCGCCCCGGCTAAAGCGTTCATCCGCCCACCGGTTCTCGACGTATTCGAGCGGGTTGCGTGCTTGCGCGCCAAAGTAGTTGGCGAGGTTGTCCAGCACGGCCTGGCGGCGCTGTTCGGCGGACAGCCCATACCACCCGCGGGCGTCGGTGCCGCCGATGAAGCCGAGGAGAACTCCGGGACTGCCCTCGTTGGGCGTGCTGTCGAACGTCACCCTCACCGGCCCATTCACGCTCACCGTCTGGCCGGTGAGACCTTCTTCTCGCCAAAAAGGTCGTTCGTAGACGGCGTCGACCTTCGCATAGGAGCCCATGGGCGCGCGCTGGGTGAACTGGTCGCGCAGGGCCGGCAGCAGCGGTTCGTATTCGATGCGAGCGGCCAGGGCCGGGGGAACCGCCACGATCACCTGCTTCGCGGAGACGCGGCCGCCCTTGGCTACGACTTTGACGCCTTTGGCATTCTGGACAATGCGCTGGACGGGCGCTTTCAAGGCAACGCTAGTACCAAGTTCGCCCGCAACCCTGATCGAAATCAGCTGACTGCCGCCGACGAAGCGGTCCTGCTGGGCCCCTTCGGCGGTTTGGAAGTTGCGTTCGAAGGTCCCCTGATTTGTTTCGTTCCCGGAGGCGGCGATGTAGAAGACGGCGTAGAGCAGCGACAGATCCCGCGGCTCCTGCCCGAAGATGGCATCGGTCGCGGTCGACGCGAGGCGCATGAAGTCCGGGTTGACCTCGTTGGCCTTCAGCCACGTGTAGAAGGTCTGGCTGTCCCATTCGACAGCTTCTTTGGCTTTCCACGGGGCCTCCACGTCGATTTCCGTCGCCATCGTGTTGAGCTTCTGGACGATCTGCGCGATGTCCGGCAGGTACGCCGGATCCGGCGGCGCGATGCCGGTGGGGCCACTCGCGGCGTAGGTTTCGCGTTTTCCATCCTTCCAATAGACGTTGCTGCCGCTGTTGTAGGTCGGGAAGGTTTCGACCCCGACCGCCTGCGCCAGGGCCTTGATTCGATCCTGGGTGGGCCCCACGAACTCGGCGCCGGCGTCGATGTAGGAGCCGCCCGTGATCGGCCGATTCCAGGTGCGCCCGCCAACCCGATCGCGAGCCTCGAGCACGACCACCGAACGACCTGCGCGGGCGATCGCGCGGGCGGCGCTCAAGCCCGCCAGGCCCCCACCGACGACGACGACATCGGCCGTTTTCGGAACGGACAGGCTCGCAAGGGACGAGCTCGACGACTTTTCCGGTCCTTCCGCACGCGCGACGCGCGGGAGCGCGGCCGCCGCAGCGCCGGCAGTCGCTGAACCAATCAGCGTACGCCTGGTAAAGCGCGTCTGCCTCTCCCCTCCCACGATCAGACATTCTTGCAAGAGACGGACTTACGTGCATCGCGACGGAGGAGCGAGCAACGCGACCGGCGGCGAGTCATAGCTGGTGCGGCAGGCTGTGCGACCGCTTTTGCGTACGGCGCCGAGCGTCGGTCAGGCCGCCGTCGCCCCTCTCGGCGTGAACGATCCACGTGCGGGCGCGGGACCCCTCGCGGGGGCCCAGCGCCCGCTACGTCGTCACTGTGGCTAGAAGTTCAGGCTCTCGAAGTCATTCCAGAAGATCTGGACCTGGTTGGTAGGCCCGTCCCAGTTCGGAATGTTGAGGGTCCGAACCCCTCCACCGCCACGTGAGTTCAGCTGATACGAGACGATGGCGTTCGGTGGTTCGCTGGCGGGGATGTACACCTGCGCCGCCTGTATGAACGGCAGGTGGCTCAGCGCCGGTTCTTCGTTCAGGGTGCTTTCTTCCTTGCCTTCCCAGTTGAAGGCGAAGTACGCGTTCACCTTCTTCTGCCACGGGCACAGGGACGGCGTGCAGACCTCGAGCCCATTGACGAGCAGTTCGTCGTTCTGGCCAGGTTCGTTGCCCCAGTACTCCTTGTACCGGATCATCACCGCTCCCGAGCTCCCTGGGAACTTGCCGGTCTCCTCCTCGATCGGAATCGAGCCGAGCAGCCGGATGTCGTAGTCGCTCCTGGCGAATGGCTCCAAATAGATGTGGAGCGTCTTGAGGTCCGGTTTCACGAGCGCGAACTCATAGCGCTGGCTGGATTTGGCCGACACCGGCCCCCACGCCCCTCCGGCCTCAGAGCCGTCGGTGATCGAGAATGAGGCTATCGGCGTTTTGGTCGCCCGTTCGCCGTTGAAGTTGACCGGCCAGACTTCCACCGTGTCGCCCGCCAGCCCCGTGTTCTGCGGGAATTCGAGCGCCTTCCCGGCGAGCTGAACAGATTTCTGCGGGACGATGTCGTGTTTGGGCAGTCTGTTCCTGAAGAATTTGAAGATCTGTACGAACGTCTGCGACGACGTCGCCGACTGCACGTGCGTCATGTCGGGCATGGTGACGTTTTCGGCGCCTTCCATGTGCCGGCCTTCCGGACCGGTGGGTCCTGACCGTTCAGCCCAGACTGCGAGCGTGCGCACGCCGGGGTTTTTTTCCTGGCCGTCGATGTTGACATAGGCCGCGACGCTTTCGCGGTGTTCGGCGGCCTTTGGGCTTTCGGCCAGATAGTGGTACATGACTTTCGTGCCCTCGGAGTGCCCCACGACATCGACCTGAGACTTGCCCGTGCGCTGCTTGAGCGCGGCGATCGCTGCTTCGATCTGTTCTTCGACTTCGCCGTTGTAATTCTGCGCCGCGGCCCCGAGCGAGTTGTAATCGAGCGCTTCGACCCATCCGTGCGGGTAGCCGTTGCTTTCAAAGCGCATCTCCTGCGAGGCGAAGTTCGAGCCGGCGCTCTCAACGCCATGCACAAACAGCACGGGACGGCGTTCATAGGTAGACGCATAAGCCGCTGGGACGACCGCCATCATCAGCGCGCCCGCGGCCATGGCGGCAACGACTAAGCCCAAATGGTGCGGGAGGTGATTCCAAAGACGTGACCTTCTCTCGCTACGCACAACACTCCTTCCCCTTAGATCTGGCGGCGAGCAGGTGATGGTCCGCTCCTGGCGCGAGTCGACGACACACTCGATGGTCGAGCACCCCGAACGAGCTCGGACGGACATCGGGGCGGCACAGGCGATCCCGGACTGCGTCGCGGTCATGAGCGAATCCTTCCCGCATGGGAACGCTGGCCGCCCATGGCAGGCGCGCACGAGCGCGCGACGCCGGCCCCTATCCGTGCTTGGTGCCTCTGGTCCCCCAGGCTGAGCAATACCTCCATACGCGCCCTACTCGGCCGGCCCTCGCGGACCGACCCGACGGAACAAAGTTACCCGGATGTATAGAAACAAAACCTAAGAATGTTTCGCGCTACTGTCTGCGACGCGAGCGCACTCACCCGCTCACCGCCCTGCTCATCGACCGGTTAGTCTGGACGCTGAGATCGCCACGGGATCGGTACACACCCACGCCAAACGGGGAAATCGCCGCGACTACCTCCAAAACGACGCGCGATGAATCGCACTGAGCTTCGCGATCACTGCCTCTCCTTTGCGGGAGCCGAGGAGACATTTCCGTTCGGCCCAGAGACCTCGGTGTTCAAGGTCGCCGGGAAGATGTTTGCCCTTTCCCAGCTTGGCGCCGACTCGCTTCGGGTCAGCCTCAAGTGCGAGCCCCAGCTCGCTGATGCGTTGCGCGGGGCGCACGCGTCGGTGATTCCCGGATACCACCTCAACAAGCGTCACTGGAACACGGTGATCATCGACGGATCCCTCCCCGATCGGATGATCGACGACATGATCGAGGACTCCTACGACCTCGTCGTCAGCCAGCTCCCGGGGTCCGCCCGCCGCGGACTCGGATGGACGGGAGATGCGCCTCGAGCCCAGGCGCAGCGCGCGCCGCGGCCAGTGGCTCGGGAATAGCGTGGGTTGCTCAAACCCCGCTCCCTAGATCGCGTCTGGCCGCGAGAGCGGGTCCACTCCGGTAAGCGCGACCCGCCTACGGCCAGCCGGCGCCGCGTGCTGGGGCTGGGACGGCGAGCAGCTGACCTTCGGTGCGGTCAAACATGTTCGCCGGGCCGGTCCATTGGTTTGCGGTTATCAGCAGGGTGGTGCGGTCGGCGCCTCCGAGTGCGCACGCGAAGCAGCCTCGGTCAACCTCGATGGTCTGGAGCACCTCGCCACCCTCGCTGACACGCACGCAGCGCTTGTTGGGGACATCGGCGTACCACACGGCGCCCTCCGCGTCGACACAGATTCCGTCGGGAACACCATCACCCAGGTCCGCCCACACGCGCCGGTTCGACAAGCCACCGTCTGCGGCGATGTCGAACGCGGTGAGCCTTCGGGCGTACGACTCGCCAACGATCAAAGTCGAGCCGTCCGGGGCGATATGCATCCCATTGGGGAATGCGAGGTCATCCGCAACCACGCGAGCCGAGCCGTCGTTGCCGACCATCGCGATCATTCCCGGGGCGAACGCCTCGCCGGCCATCAGGTCGAACCCGCCGCCGTTGACGTAGACCCTTCCGTCTGCGTCAACCACCATCTCGTTCCCAGGCGGACGGTCCGACACTTCACTCAGATCGGCGTACGTCGAGAGCGAACCATCCCGCTCCAGGCACAGCAGACGGCCGTCCCTGGATGAGACCAGCAGCAGCCTGCCGTCTGGCAGCCAGTCGACACACAAGGGAAAGGAGGGGCCCCGCAGAACAACGTCGCTTTCGCCCTCAAGGTCGACCGCGATCACCTCGCGCGTTCCCCAGTCGGAAAACCACAGACGACCCTCATGCCATCGGGGCTGCTCAGGAAATGTCAGACCGACCATCAGCGTCTTCAGTTGAGTCATCGTGGACTCCTTAGTGGCTCAAGGGCACGGATCGTGCGCATCATCGGCGTGCGACCCTTAGACCGGGCAGCGACCCAGAAGTCATCGTCAGCCGGCCGGGTGACTGCACACACCGGCCCCGGCCGCGTGAGCCATTGCTCGACGACGAGGCCCGTGAAGCTCGAGTGCGGTCGCCGTGATATGCCCTCAGTCTCCTACGGATAGCCGCTGGAGGCCTGCTCCGCGGCGAGGGTGATCTTGACGGACGTCCCGCGCGGGAGGTGGCCGTCGATCCAGATCCGGCCACCGTGGGCGTTGACGATCTCCTTGCAGATCGCCAGGCCAAGTCCTGCGCCGCCGCGGGGGCGAGCCCCGTTCTGGCGGCTGAAGCGCTCGAAGACATGTTCGCGCGCGTCGGATGGGATGCCGGGCCCCTCGTCGGTGACGGTGACATGCGTGCTGGCGGCCTGGCGGCGGATACTGACGCGGACCCGGCCCCCCTGCGGAGAGTTGCGCACGGCGTTGTCGAGCAGGTTGGCGAGCACCTGCCCGAAGCGGTCACCGTCGACGTCCACCACCACCGCGTCGCCGTCGACCGCGAGGTCGATTTCTCGCTCGCTCGCCGGGGCGCGTTGTGCGCGCACGGCCCGCTCGGCGAGGTCGGAAAGGTCGTGTGGAGCGACGAGGAGCTCGAGACGGCCCGCGTCGACGCGGGCGAGCGTGAGGAGGTTGTCGACGATCCGAGTCAGGCGGACGGCGTCATCGCCGGCGAGCTCCAGCGCCTCGCGCGCCCGACCATCGAGCCGGTCCTGGGCGAGCGTGACGTCGATCTCAGCGCGCATCGCCGCGAGCGGCGCGCGCAGCTCGTGCGACGCATCGGCCACCAGGCGCTCGCGTGCCTGGACGCCGTCCTCGAGACGCTCGAGCATGGCGTTGAGCGTGCGGGCGAGGTGCGCGAGCTCGTCGTTGACGCGCGGAATCACAATCCGCTGTGAGAGGTCGTCGATACCGATCGCGTCCGCGCGCGTGGTCATACGATCCACCGGGCGCAGGGCGCGACGCGCGATCCACCATCCGCCAGCCGCGACGAGCGCCAGCGAGCCTACCCCGCCGAGCAGCAGCAGCACAAGCGTCCGGTGGGTTGCATCGTCGATCTCATGTAGGGACGCTGCGACGATGAGCACGTCTCGTTGCCCGCGCCGCTGGGCGGGGACCGCGATGAGCCGCAGATGCTGCTGCCGGCGCCCCAGGCGGCGTGAGGAGGCGACACTAGCGCCGCCCAGCGCTCTGGAGAGGGCTCGGCGATCGAGCAGCGGCACGCTCGTGAGCGGGGTGCCCTCCGTGAGCAGAACGCGGCCGAGTGGGTCGATGAGCTGGGCGCCGGCGGGCTCCCTTCCCGTGGTGGGCAGGACGGTACGGGCAGTGTCATGGAACTCTTCCTGCCCCTCGGCCCGGTACGCGAGCACGATCTGCGCGGCCGAGTCTCGCAGACCGCGGTCGAGCTCGGCGGTCAGGTCGCTTCGCAGGCGCGTCACGACGAAAAAGGTGAGCGCCGCGACGATCGCGGCGAGCACGAGCACGTACAGGACGGTGAGGCGTACTCGGATCGGGGCGTTCACTGGTAGATCACGTAGCCGGCGCCGCGCACCGTGTGGATCAGGGGCTGCCCGAAGGGGTTCTCGAGCTTGCGGCGCAAGTAGCCGACGTACACATCGATGATGTTCGTTGAGCCCTCATAGTTGCGATCCCAGACATGCTCGAGCAGTTCAGTGCGTGAGACGATCTGCCCCGCGCGTCGCACCAGGAACTCGAGCACGGCGAACTCGCGGGTGCTCAGGGCGATACGCCTGCCCGCACGCGTCACCGAGCGCGCGGCAGGGTCGACCTCGAGATCTCCGGCCGTTATGACGGTGGGGCGCTCGGGGGTGCCGCGGCGCATCAGCGCGCGCGCCCGCGCTACCAGCTCGCCGAAGTCGAACGGCTTGATCAGGTAGTCGTCGGCGCCGGCGTCGAGACCGCGAACGCGATCGGCCACGCCGTCGCGCGCGGTCAGCATGAGCACAGGGCACCAACTTCCGGCCTCGCGCAGTGCGCGACACACGGCCACCCCGTCCGGGCCGGGCAGCATCACGTCGAGGATGACCAGGTCGTAGTCGTGGACATGCGCCGCCGATAGCGCCTGCTCGCCGCTGGCCGCCAGGTCCACCGCGTAGCCCTCGCCGCGCAGCCCCCGGGCGAGTGAACCCGACAGTCGTTTGTCGTCCTCGACCAGCAACACGCGCATGGCACACCCAGTGTGCCAGCGCGCTCCTGAAAGAAGTCTGAGAACACCGCTCAACGTCACCTCAGGCGCCCTGTGAGACCTTCGCGTAGCCCGCGCAACGCGCTCACTCGACCCAACCCAGAGAAGGAAGGTTCTCGTGCGTCTGAAATGCCCAATCGCAGGCATCCTGCCCGCCGCCGTGCTGCTCGCTTGCGTCGGCGCGAGCGCGGCCGGATCGGCGACGGCCACGAGCGGCTGCCCGCTACCCGTGTTCGGCCCCGGCGTCGCCTACCACCCGCAGATCCCGCCAAGCGAGTTCGGCCCGAACGTGGACAACCCATGGTTTCCGCTAACCCCTGGCAGAACGCTCCTCTACTCGGGCGTCAAGGACGGCAAGCACGCGCTCGACCTGGTGGTTCCAACATCCCGCACAAAGGTGATCGACGGCGTGACTACGCGCGTCGTCGCGGATCGCCTCTACCTCAACGGCCGTCCGGCCGAGCGGACCAGTGACTACTACGCGCAGGACCGCTGCGGAAACGTCTGGTACTTCGGCGAGGACACGGCTGAGCTCGATCGCCGCGGGAAAGTGCGGAGTACGGAGGGTTCCTTCCACGCTGGTGAGCGAGGTGCCCAGCCCGGCGTGTTCATGCAGGCGCAGCCGGAACTCAGGCGGCGCTTCCGCCAGGAGTGGTACCAGGGTCACGCCGAGGACACGTTCAGGGCGATCGACCTCTCAGCCTCCGCAACCGAGCCCTCTGGCCGCTTCCCGGGTGCCCTGCGAACCGAGGAGTCGACCGCGCTCGAGCCGAAGGTGCTGGACAACAAGCTCTACGCGAAGGGCATCGGCGAGCTGGAAGAGCGCGCGGTGAAGGGGCCCCGCGAGCAGTTGCGCCTGGTGGAGATCATCGAATGAGCGCGATCGGACGTATGAAAAGCGCGCTGATCGCCGTGAGCCTCATGGGAGTGACCGCGGGGCCCGCGGTGGCGGCCCAGCTGTGCGGCACATACAGTGGCCATGGTTGCGCCCCGGAAAGCAGCCGCGTGGACCTGGCGACGCCGGCCTTCTCGAACCCAACCCGGGTCGACAACCCTCTGTTCCCGATCTCAAGCCTGCGCTCGGCCGTGTTCCTCGGGCGCGAGGAAGGACGTCCGTTTCGCTCCGAGACCACGCTGCTGCCCGATGTCGGGACCGTCACCTGGAACGGCCGTCGCATCCAGGTGCTGCTCTCGCAGTACATGGCCTGGCGTGACGGCCGCCTGGAGGAGGTGGCTCGCGACCGCTACGCCCAAGCCGACGATGGATCGGTCTGGTACCTGGGCGAGGACGTGATCGACTACTTGCACGGACACGCGATCACTACCGAGGGCACCTGGCTCGCCGGCCGGGAGGGTCCCCCGGCGATGATCATGCCCGCGCACCCCAGCCTCGGCGACGTCTTCCGGACCGAGAACGTGCCGGGCATCGTCTTCGAGCAGGTCACCGTGGAGGCCGTTGGCCGGACGGTCGCCGGCCCGCATGGCCCGGTGAAGGGAGCAATCGTGGGCCAGGAGCTCCACCTCGACGGCACGACCGAGCGCAAGACTTTTGCCCCCGGCTACGGGGAGTTCCTCACCGGCGCAGACCGAAACGTCGAGGCGCTCGCCCTGGCGGTGCCCGCCGACGCGCTCACAGCCCCCACCCCACCGGGGCCGCAGCGGCTCGGCACCGGCGCGTCCGGCGTGCTCGGCTCCGTTGAGGCTGACGACTGGCGCGCTGCGAGGGCCACGGTGAAGGCGATGCATGCCCAGTGGGCCGGCCTGCGGCGCGCCGGCCAGCCCCGGCTGATCGCGGCCAAGCTCGAGGGCGCGCTTCGTCGGCTGTCTCACGCGGTACACCGGCGCCGGCGCCGGCGAACGATCCAGTTGGCGCTGGACATCCAGCAGTCAGTCCTCGACCTCCAGCTCCGCTACGAGCCACAGGAGTCCATCGACCTAGGGCGGATGGAGCTTTGGTGCCAGCGCCTGCGTGCGGATGCCGCGTCGCGGAACGCCGCCGCCGTAAGCGGCGATGCCACCACGCTGGACTGGGTCCGCGACCGCATCACCCACGCGCTCACGCCCGACGAGCTTCGCCAGCTGGATGTCCGGCTCGCCCGGCTGCAGGCCGCGGCTGACGCCGGGAGGACCGCGGCCGCCGCCGACCACGCTGCCCGTCTCATCGGCTTGCTCCGCGAGATCCCACGGACCTAGCCACGCACCAGAGACGCTCCGACGGAGGCCGCGGACGTGCCACGGCCGTCGGACAGGACCATCTAGCGCACTATCTGGGTCGCATATCAAGCCGATGAGTTCCGGGGTTCGAGTCGGTCTACAAGGAGGCCGGGCAGTTGTTGGATGGTGCGGCCAGTTGCAACGACAGTTGGGCGAGAGGAGAACGATGAGCATCGCGTTTCCAGGAGAGTCACCTCAGTACCGTGCGGCACGCGACCGGCTGCTCGCGCGCGAGGTCGAGCTGCGCCGCTCGATGGAGGCGGTCGCGGCCGCCAGGCGGCTGCTTCCGCCGGGTGGAGTCGTACCGGAGGACTACATCTTCCAGGGGCTGGGGGCCGACGACGAGCCGAAGGATGTACGGCTGTCGGAGCTTTTCGCGCCTGGGAAGGACTCGCTGGTGATTTACAGCTTCATGTTCCCGCGGGATGCAGGCGACCTGCGACCCGGGCCGCCGACCGGCCAGACTGCGCTCCTGGCGCTGAACGAGGGCCCTTGCCCCTCGTGCGTTGCCTTTCTCGACCAGCTCGACGGCGCGGCGGAGCACGCGACCCAGCACCTGAACCTCGCGGTCGTCGCGAAGGCCCCGCTGCCACGCGTCCTCACCTTCGCACAGGAGCGAGGTTGGCAGCGGCTGCGGATGCTGTCCTCCGCCAGCAACACCTACAACCGCGACTACCTCGCCGAGACCGCCGAGGGGGCACAGCGGCCGATGCTGACCGTGTTCCATCGCGATGAGGACGCGATCCGCCATTTCTGGAGCTCAGAGCTCTTCTACGGGCCGTGGGATCAGGGGCAGGATCCCCGGCACGTCGGCACTCTGGAGCCGGTCTGGAACCTGTTCGACCTGACGCCAGAAGGACGGCCCGACTGGGATGAGCAGTTGAGCTATTCCTGACGGGCAAGCGTGCTGAGACTCGTCCAGCGTTCGATCTGATCGCTTACGGGCTGGAGCGACCGCGCACGATCTCCACGTTCGCCCGCGACATCGCCTATTCCCGCAGCCCAGGGTCGGCAAGCGCGCGATCGCGGTCGAGGTAGCCGACTATCCGCGCCACCCTGCCCTCGTGCGGGTGGAACGGGCCCACAGCTCATGGGTCAGGCCGAGTCCCGCTTGTTCTGGCACAGCGGGGAGTTGGCTAGCCGACGAGCAGCTTGAACCCGTGGTCCCAGGAGCCCCGCATGCCGCCGATCTTGACCCACGCGATGCAGATCGCCTCGAGCTCACGCGAGCCCTCGATACCGCCAATATCGACCACATCGGACCAGCCGAGGTCGGCGAGCACGTCGCCTACGGTGCGCTTGGCGCCCTCGTCGTCGCCAGCGATCAGCATCGTGGGCGCGCCCTGGCTGAAGCTTGGATCCACAAAGTACGGGCTGCCGATCGTATTGAACGCCTTGACGACCTTCGCGTCGGGCAGCGCCCGCTGGACGCGCTCGCCAAGTGAGTCCTCGCCCGCGATCGAGAGCCTCGGCGGGAACCCGCCGGAAAAGTCGAGCGGGTTCATGGCGTCGATGACGACCTTGCCGCCGAAGTTGCCAGGGTCGGCGGCCGTAATCGCCTCCTCCGCGGCGACACCCAGCAGCGCGAGGACAAGCAACTCGCCATGCGCGGCTGCCTGGGCGAACGTACCGGCCTCGATGTCGGCTCCATCGCCAGCCAGCCATTCGCGCAACTCGGCCTTCCCCGGGTCGCGCGAGCCGATCATCACGTCGTGGCCGCGACTGGCGAACCCGGCCGCCAAGCGCCGTCCAACTTCCCCGCTCCCCAACACGCCGATCCGACCGTGTGCTAGTCGGCCGTTCGCCATCTGTGCTCCTCTCGCGTTTGGGTGGCCGCAATGTAATGGGCGCTCGTCCGGTGCGACGAGTGGATCTCATCTGGCCTCGGCAGCATGCTGCTAAGGCTGGAATGGCGGCGCCTCACCCCAGCCCCAGCGTGGCACAGGCGCATGCTCTACGACCTTGGCGCCCGGTTGTGAGTTGTGCTGCGCAAGGCGGGTCCCCCACTCGAGGTAGGCAACGAACGCGGAGCGGAACTCTGGGTCATCCGGGAGCTCAGCGTCGTCGGCGGCGAGACTCATCAGCGACGCGAAGCGGAACCGCTGCTCGGGCGTGATCGCGAGGTTGTGATGCTTGGCGAGCATCCGCTCGTAGCCGCCGAGCTCGTCGGTGTAGCGCGTTGGACCGCCGAAGACCTCGCACCACCAAGCGATCACGTGCAGGCGGTGCTCCTCCGACACTCCGCCCGGAAATAGCGGCGAGAGCAACTCGTCGGCTTCGACTCGGTCGTAGAAGGCGTTGATCAGCCGAACAAATGCGTCTTCGCCGCCGGCCCAGTCGAAAAGGGAGGGCACGCCGACCATCGTAGCCCCGGGGCTGGTCCGCGCCGTGCGTGCGCGTTTGCTCCCGCGCCATCACCGTTCCCCAGTCCGCCCGGTGGGACGCGGCCTGCTGCGAGAGACCGGTCGGTGAGGCTCTCGGCGCGCGCGGGACCGCTCGATCGAGTCGCTCGAGGACAGACGAGAGGCCGCCGGGCACGAGGCCTTACGTCTCGCGAACACGAGCGATCGCGTCCGCCAGGATGAGGTCGTGATCGAAGGCCAGATCCGGCGGCGAGTCGGTCGGGAACCAACGAGCGTCACTCGCGTCGTCGCCGCCGGTCACCGGCTGCTCGCTGGCGAGGCGTGCGATGTAGACGATCGAGACCGTCTGGCCCCGTGGATCGCGGCCAGGCGTGTCGTAGACGCCTAGGAGCTCCAGGTCACCGGCCCGCAGGCCTGTCTCCTCGAACAGCTCGCGACTTGCGGCTTGTACAACCCGCTCGCCTTCCTCAACGAAGCCACCCGGAAGTGCCCAGCTGCCGGCGAACGGCGGATGGCCACGCTGTACCAGCAGTGCACGCGGAACATCCTCTACGCAGGCAAGCGCCACGACGTCGACGGTGAGCACTGGAGCCCGACCCGTCCCCCTCGAGGAGGCGTCGTTCATGTGCTCAGTTTGCCCGACGCGATGAAATTCTCTGAGAGCTGCCTGCCGAGCCAGGTGTTCGCGCCACGCCGCCGTCTGCCGATCCAATGCTTCCCAGCATCCCGACCGGCACTGTGTCGCTCCCCTTACCTGCCGCAACGATCCGCTGCCCGGGCTCAGGCAGTCGTCGGCCGAGCCCAGCGGAAGCACTCAACTCGCTTGGTATTCGTCGTGGCGGCGCACCCACAACGGCCTCGAGGCGCTCTCGTCGCGACCCTTGGGCGTCCGGTCCAGCAGGCCGTAGTAGGCCATTGCGGGCTCGAGGCCCCGGGCGGTCGTTACGTAGGTCCGGTAGACGGTCCCGTTGACTAGCGCGTACACGCTCAGGCCCGGTCGCTCCGAGACGTACCCCTCGACGTCCGTCCCGCACAAGCGCGCGTTCTGCTCAACGGTGAGCGGGATCTCGCCCTCAAGAAACGGCTTCAGCTCCTCCTTCGTGTACAGGAAGCCGAGGTCGCGATTGAAGTCGCTGCCGCCGCTCGAGACCCAGTCGATGCCCCAGCCCATCCGCTCTCTGAACGCGAGCAGCTTCTCCAGCGGCGCGCGGGAGGCGAGCAGCAGAGCGGCGTCCTTGGCCTTCAGGTGGGCGACCTGGGGGTCGAGCGTGTCCGCGATCGAGGAGCAGACCGGACAGCCAGTCTCATAAGGCGGCCCAAACATGAAGTGGTAGACGAGCAGCTGGGAGCGACCGTCGAAGAGCTCGGCGAGGGTCTTCGTGCCGTCGGCGGTCTCGAACCGGTAGTCCTTCTCGACTACAACCCAGGGCAGCTCGCGCCTCTTCCTGGCCAACTCATCGCCGCGGCGCGTGAGCTCCTTCTCCTCCCTCAGCAGCTCGTCGCGCTCCGCCTGCCACTCCTCCTGCGTGCCGATCCTGTGTTCCGTCATCAGCGTGCCTCCTCTCGGGTCTAGGTTCGCGGGCAGTCTATATAGTTAGCAAAATGGCTAACGATGCGTTCAGGGCCCTCGCGCATCCGCTCCGGCGGGGCATCGTTGAACGGCTCAGCGGCGGGGTCGCGACCGTTGGAGAGGTGACGCGAGACTTCGGCGTCTCCAAGCCCACGATCTCGCGGCACATGAAGATGCTCGAGGAGGCAGGCGTCGTGAGCCGCGTGATCGAGGGCAGGACCCACCGCCTCGCCCTGCGGCCGCAAGCGCTTGCCGAGGCCTCGGATTGGATAGAAAGCCAGCGGGAGCGCTGGGAGCGCCTCTTCGATGTCGTCGGCGAGTATCTGGAGGAACGGACGGACCGAAGGTGACCGAGGAGTCACGCCACGTGGTGCATATCGAGCGGACCTTCGCGGCTGCGGCCGAGGACGTCTTCGATGCCTGGACCAGCCCCGAGGTGATGCGGCGCTGGTTCCACTGCGCCCCCGACTGGGATACGCCGCAGGCCGAGGTCGATCTCCGGGTGGGCGGCAAGGTCCAGGTCGTGATGCGCAGGCCAGACGGCAGGGAGGCCAAAGCACAGGGCGAATACGCGCTCATCGATCGGCCCCACCGGCTGGTGATGACTTGGACCTTCGACGATGATCCCTCCAACGAGCAGCTGATCGAGCTGTCCTTCTCGGAATCCGAGGGCCTGACCACGGTGCTGATGGTCAACAGCGGCATCTCGACCGGCGAGCGCCGCGACGCCCAGGACGAGGGCTGGCGCGGATGCCTGGACGAGCTCGAGCGGGCACTGGCCGGCTGATCACACGAACCGTCAAGTTGGCGGCAATTCAAATCCTAGATCGGGGCCCCTCTGTCCACGACCGGTAACCCGAAGCTAAGGCTTGGCGAGCCTGAGCTCTCGCTGGCGCCCGAGAAACGGAGCATGGACCACTCCGCGCCTGCGATCGACCACGATCTCGACGGCGGGGCTCTCTCCGCGGCGTAGCTGAGAGCGATCCTCCATGACGCCGCGCAGTCGCAGCCGGCGATCCTCGGAGTCCACGGCGGTTACCCGAATCATCCGCCCGAGGCCCGGAATGCCGACCAAGCTCGTCTCGTCGGGATGGCCGGCGAGCACGCGGCTCGTCACCAGCCCAGATCCCTTCGCCACGTCCACGTGGCCCTCCACGATCTGAGTCGCGTAGCTAGGCAGCGGCGCTTCCGGCAACCCGCCCGTCGCCCTGAACGAGAACCCCCCGGTCTGCTCTCCCAGGCGGGAAGCGAGGGGGAACGCGGCGGCCGCCGATCCGACTCCGGCAATCTTCAGAAAGCTCCTGCGATCCAGCGCGTCCATCGTCAACTCCTCTTGCTCGAATTGTGCGGATTGCCGAGGTAGGGAAAGTCGGAGAGGTAGTCGGTGTGCGGACCGACTTTGTCACCAGTGACCCCACCCTGGGTTACAAGGTTGAGCTCGATGTCGATCACGTCGTCCTGCAGCCTGCGACCATTCAAAAAGCCGCCCGAGCTCGAGTAGTCGAACGTCAGCACGTCGGGCAGCAGAATTTCCGCGATCGATTTCGCTTCCGAGCCGCCGTAGCCGCCGAGGGTCTGGAGCTCCGAAGTAAACAATTCCAGGAAGCTGGGGCCGCCCGTCGTCGCGGCGTTGCGTTGGTCCGCGGGTTGAGTCAGGTTAAAGAGGTTCTTGTCGGGGCCGTGATTGAAGACCGTGTTGATCGCCGGCCTGCCCATCTGGTCCGCTTGCGTGAGGTGATCCGGCTGCATAAGCATCGGCACGAGCGTCCTCGCCCAAACGCCGATCTTTGGATTCTCCCCGAGCAGCTCGCTGGGTAGGTCCAGTGCGATCCCGAACACATTCTTGTCGATGAAGAAGTCTGAGCCGGTGAATTTCAGCCCGTCGAGGAAGCCGAGCAGGTCGAAGAAGAACGGGTCGCTGCGCAGGCCGGCAAAGAACTTCACCGTGCTGCGACCGCCCGTGACTATGGCGTGACTGTCGAAGGACACAGGTGCATGCTCGATGAGGTGGTCCTTCTCCCACTCCTCATGAATGTGACCATCTTCGAGCCCTGCGCCTTCGGGAATCTCGGCACGCGTGACGTGTGCGAACTGGTTCCCGTGCGCCTTGGGTGTGAAGCGATAGCGAAACGCAATGTTCGGATGCGCGTCGCCGTCCGTGTCTATCAGCGTCTCGTAGACCGCGTCCGACCGGAATTCGTCGGCGTGCGTCGGCGCCAGCGGATTGACGTTCAGGATCAGGATGGTCCGGTCTGGGTGACCGGGCTTCTGGAACGCATAGTGGTCTGTGATGTCCACCCTGGCATCCATTGCCGGCGAGGTGAGGCCAGGGGCATCGAGATGGTCTGCCATTAGCTCCTCCTTGAAGCGCTAGCGAAGCTAGCTCGAACAAACGGTAATGCTCGTGTTACGTCGGTGACAGGACATCGGATCAACGGATTGGCTTTCGCTCTTGACAGCTGCACGACTAGGACTCCGGCACGCCCACCGACCAGTGCTCCTCGATGCGCCCGAAGCGCCACGCGCAGAGCGCCGTCACCCAGGTCAAGACGAACATCCCGAGGATCACATAACCGAACAGGTTGACGTCCGAGGCGAGGTCCCAAACGCCCCCGCCTAGCTTGAGCCTGTCGGCCAGCACCGAGAGCAGCTCGACCGATCCGATGAGCAGCGCGACCGCTACCGACAGGCCAGTGATGGTGATGTTGTAAAAGACCTTGCGGATCGGCCTCGAGAACGCCCAGCTGCAGGCCACGTTCATAAACACGCCGTCGATCGTGTCCAGCAACGACATTCCGGCGGCGAACAGGACCGGAAGGCACAGGATCGCGTACCACGGCAGGCCACCCACGGCGGCCGCGCCGGCAGCGGCGAGCAGCGCGACCTCGGTCGCCGTGTCGAACCCGAGCCCGAACAGCAGCCCCACCAGGTACATCTGCCATGGTGCCCGCACAGCGCGCGTGGCGCGCCCATAAAAGCGGTTCAGCAAGCCGCGCTTGTCGAGTTGCTCCTGGAGCTCGCGCTCGTCGAAGCTGCCGCTGCGCATGCGTCTGAAGATGCGCACGACGCTGACGAGGATCGCGAGGTTCAGCAGCCCGATCAGGAGCAGAAACGATCCCGAGATGACCGGACCGGCCACCGCCGTCGCCGTGTGCAGGGTCGAGCCATCGCCTCGAACGGCACCGCCGAGTCCCTTGACGCCGATCGCAAACAGCGCCGCGAGCACGAACACGATCGTCGAGTGGCCGAGCGAGAAGAAGAAGCCGACGCTCAGCGGCCGCTGACCCTCGTGCGTGAGCTTGCGGGTGGTGTTGTCGATCGCGGCGAGGTGATCGGCGTCAAAGGCGTGACGCAGCCCGAGCGTGTACGCCGTCATGCCGATCCCGAGACCGAAGATCCCTCCACCGCCAAGGTGCAGGTGCTGCGGGACCACCAAGGCGAGCAGCACGATGAAGCCGAGGGCGTGCAATGCCGCGACCGCGGCGAACAAGCCAGCTGCGCGGCGCCACTCGGCGGGACTCAACGTCGCCCGCACTCGACTCCAGCGCGAACCTGCGCACCACCCTGCAGCTCGGACAGCCATGTCACGTCCCTCCGCTCGCATCTTTCGAGCCCGGCAAGACTAGCGACCACGCGCTGCGGCTGCCCTGAGCTCCCGGCATGCTCACGCTCACTGATTCGCCCGACGCGACCCTTCGGATCACTCCAATGTCCGATGTCTTGACGCTGGCTCGGCGCCACGCTGCTCGGGGCGTGCTCGGCTAGAGGCCAGATAGCCGCCCGCGGCCTACACCATCCACGCCACCGAGACGGGGATCAGTCCACGCAGCTCGCCGAGCAGGCAGCGTCGCCGTTCATGGCCCGCTCCGACGTGATTCCCGGCGCCTGGCCTGTTCGAGGACGTAGCGCACGACCCGTCGGTGCACGAGCTCGACTCTGGCCCACACGGCGCAGATGGGGGCGCAGGAGCAGGCCGACGGCCGCGTTGCGGCTGATGGCCGCCGGCGGCACCGTGCTCTTCAGAGCGCCCCCCACCAGGCAAGGGCCGCGGTGAGGATGAGCACGGCGGGAGCGGGGTGGCGGAACAGCGACCGAGCGGAGTGCGTGTGGGCGGCCGGCAGGCCCACGGCAAGCGCCGCGAAGCCGCTTGACGCGCCCGCGGCGAGCAGGCCTATCCCCCGCGCCGAATCGCCATGGAGGACCGAGCCCGAGAGGAGCAGCGCCGATCCAACGGTGAGAAAGGCGACTGTCGTCATGTGCCACGTGACGTGAAGCATGCTCTTGGTCGCCCCCGGGCCACCGAAGCGAGTGGACGGAAGCGTTCCCGGCGAGAGCTTTCTCACTATGAGGACCTCGCCTCCCACTCCATGGATGGCGGCGCCGAGGATGGCGAGGGACCCGGCGAGGATCAGGGCGACGTTCACACCGACACGCGGGCCTGCTCGCGACGTCGCTCGGCAAGGCGCTCTTGGCCGTAACGACGACCGGCCTCCCCGACAACGTGCTCAGCGATGTCCGGCAGCGTGATCACCCGCCCGCCAAGACCGCCCCCACGTCCCGTCGGGCACCTCTCGGGTATGTATGCGTCCAGCATCGGTATCGCTGTCCTCCTTATCGGGCGGCGCGGGCTGAGGTCCGGGTTTAGACAGGTCCGGGTCGGAACGACTCAGATTCATCCATACAGTACTGTATGGTTGAGGTTAGTCGTAGATCGCGGCGCTGTCAACTCCGTGCCGGACGCGATACTGCTAGGCCATGGCCGCCCCCACCCGCACGCCGCGCAGCAGCTGGATCGAGGCGGGATTGCGGGCGCTCGCCGGCGGCGGCCCGGACGCGGTCCGGATCGAGCCGCTGGCCCAAGCTCTCGGCGTCACGCGAGGCGGCTTCTACTGGCACTTCGACGACCGGCGGGCGCTCCTGGAGGAGATACTCGACGCGTGGGAGCGGGTGAGCGTCGATGAGGTGATCGAGCGAGTCGAGGGCGAGGGCGGGGATGCCCGGGCCAAGCTGCGGCGTCTCTCGTCGCTTGCCGCCTCCAGCGATGAGCCGCTGAGCATCGACCTGGCAGTCCGCGATTGGGCACGCCGCGAGCAGACGGTCGCCGCGCGCCTGCGACGTGTCGACAACCGGCGCATGGATTACATGCGCTCGCTGTTCGGCGCCTTCTGCTCCGACGAAGACGACGTCGAGGCCCGCTGCATGGTCTTCTACTCGCTGTGGATCGGCAACCACTTCATCGCCGCCGACCACGGAACGCGCAGCCGGGCGGACGTACTGAAGCTGGCCCTCGGGCAGCTCGAGGCGTAGTCCTCCCCGCGGTGTCGAGTTCGCTCGCGGGCACGCGTCAGCAGCACGCTCGCCGCGAACGAGCGGCCCGCGGCTTCTCGCCCAGGCGCAGCAGTCTCGGCCAGCGGTAGGGACGATCAGTCCGGATATTCGTCTTTGCGCCAGGCGCGGGGGTCCTCGGGCCCGGGCTTCGGCGTCCGGTCGAGCAGGAATGAGTGGTACGGGGCGACGAACGGATCTGGTGCCATCACCGTGTAGGTGTGGTACACGCGCCCGTCATCGCGCGCGAAAGCGATCCAGCTGGGGCCCTCGCGCAGGCCGTCCTCGAGCTTGGCTCCGACCTGCCGGCCCCAATCCTCGAGCCACCCGGGCGGGTCGTCGATCATTGCCTTGACCTCGGGGATCTCCTTCGCCTGCTCGGGCGTGAGCGCGAGCCCGAAGTCGAAGGGGAACTCCGTCCCGTAGGTCGAGATGTAGGGGAACTGCCATCCCATCCGCTGCTTGTACGCGATCAGGCGATCGATCGGCGCACGCGAGAAGCAGACCAGCGTCACGTCACGGTGCTCCAGATGCACGCGCGTGGCGTCGAGCTCGTCTCCGAGGTTCGAGCACCCCGGACAGGCGCCGACCTCGTAGTCGGGCCCGAACATGATGTTGTAGGCCAGTAGCTGCGAGCGGCCGTCGAAGAGCTCGGGCAGCGTCTTCTTTCCGTGCTCGGTGTCGAACTGGTACTCCTTCTCCACCGCAACCCAGGGAAGCTGACGCCGCTGATCACTCACCTTCTGGCCGAGCTCGGCGTGCTCGGCCTCGAGCTTCGCGAGCTCGTTGCGAGCCGCTTGCCATTCTTCGCGGGTTCCGATCCTGTGCTCAGGCATCGTTCGCCTCCTGGCTGTTCGTCAAGTTCATTGTCTGGGGCTCCAGTCGCTTCTCGGCGGCCGGTTCTCGAGGCCCCGTGTTCGTGTTTAGACCGGCGCGCCGTGCGGAACTCATCGCCATCTGGAGTATCCCGGGTGCTCCGAGTTGAGCGGGCACACGTCGAGATCGCCGATCATGGGACGATTGCGGCTTGAGGCGCATCCTCGAGATAGGTGGCCGGAGGCTCCCGTTCCTGCGGTGGTCGGTCGTGCGAATGCTGCTTGGCATGCGCAGGTTGAACCGCGACTGGCAGGTTGGCGATGGGCGCGAGGAGGCGCTGGCCTCTCACGTCGTCGCTCATGCGCGCGCGGGTGACCTCGACGACAACATCCGCGTGATCGACGACTTCTGCACGACGCGCAGCGTGATGATCAATGTCGGCGACGAGAAGGGTGAGATCCTGGACCGCGCCGTCGAGCGCTCCTCACCGAGGCTGCTGCTCGAGCTCGGGACCTACTGCGGCTACAGCGGCCTGCGGATGGCCAGGGTGATGCCGGAGGGCGCGCGGCTGTACTCGATCGAGTACAGCGAGGCCAATGCTGACATTGCGCGCCGCATCTGGGCTCACGCGGGGGTGGATGACCGCCTGACGGTCGTGGTCGGAACGCTTGGCGATGGCGGAGCCACGATCGAGCGGCTTCGGAGCGATTTCGGCTTCAGCGAGGAATCGGTTGATTTCGTCTTCATCGACCATGACAAGAGCGCGTACCTACCCGACCTCGAACGCATCGTCCACGAGCGCTGGCTACATCCCGGATCGATCGTGGTCGCCGACAACGTGAAATTCCCCGGCGCCCCGAAGTACCGTGCCCACCTCAACGAGGTCGAGGGCGAGAGCTGGCGCACGATCGAGCACCACACGCACGTGGAGTACCAGTCGCTCCTCAAAGACCTCGTGCTCGAGTCGGAGTACCTGGGCGAGCCGGCATCCTGAACCCACGCTATCGCGGCGATCGCCCTGAAATCGAGCTCACCAGCATCGCGTTCTCTGCCGCTTCCGGGCGCGCGCGTCCGTGGATCGCAGACGGGAAGGCCCGTGATGGCGCTGCTGGACCTGCTCGGCAGGCGTTGGGCGCTGCGCCTGCTGTGGGAGCTTCGGGCTGGTCCGGTGCCAACCTTCCGCGAGCTGCAGTCGCGCTGCGGCGACGTCTCATCGAGCGTGCTCGCACAACGCCTGAGAGAGCTGTCCGCGGCGGGCATCCTCCACCGCTCCTCCGCCGGCTACGCACTGACCGCCGAAGGCCGCGAACTGCTTCGCTCGCTTGCTCCGATCGACCGCTGGGCTCGGCGCTGGGCTCAGCGCGAGAAGACAGGAGAGGCACCGGCCCCGGCCAAGCGCTGATCGAAGCCTTGGACCTCGAGCGCCGTACGACTCCGATCGAGCTCCTGTGGGATCTCGTTTTCGTGTTCGCCGTAACGCGGGTGACGGCGCTGCTGAGCGCCGACCTCTCCTGGGCGGGCCTCGGACGCGCGATGCTCGCCCTTGCTCTCGTCTGGTGGGCGTGGTCGGCGTTTGCGTGGGTGACCAACGCCCATGATCCAGACTCCGGCCTCTTCCGGCTGACCCTGCTGCTTGCGACCGGGCTGATCTTCATCGCGGGCCTCGCGTTGCCGCGTGCGTTTGGCGCCGAGGGAACGCTCTTCGCCGTCACGTACGCGCTCGTGCGCCTGCTGCACCTGGCCCTCTACGCCGACGCGTCGCGGCGCGGGACCGCCTCGATGACGGCGATCGCCGGTTTCGCCGTGACCGTGGCGATCGGCATGCTCCTGCTGATCATCGGGTCGTTCACGGGCGGATCCTGGCGGCCCGCGCTGTGGCTCGGCGCGGCCGCGATCGACTACGCGGGACCCGCATGGCTAACGCGCGCTCGCCTGCGCGGGCTGCAGCGCGTCGCCGTCGCTCACTTCGCCGAGCGCTATGGGCTCTTCATCATCATCTGCCTCGGCGAGTCGATCGTGGCGATCGGGATCGGGGCCAGCGGGAGCGAACTGACCGCCGCGTCGATCACCGCCGTCGCGTTCGCCATGCTCACGATCGTCGCGTTCTGGTGGGTGTACTTCGACCGCGCCGCGGAGCTCGCCGAGGCACGCCTGCGCACGCACACGGATCCCGTGCTCGCCGCGGCCGACGGATACAGCTACCTGCACCTCCTGCTCGTCGCGGGAATCATCATCTTTGCCGTCGGCGTGAAGCACGCGGTCGCGCACGTCGAGCAGCCGATGCCCGCCGGCGCCCGGCTCGCGCTGTTCGGCGGCGCGGCGCTCTACCTCCTCGGTCATGTCGCCTTCCAGGCGCGCATGTTGGGGACCGTGCCCTACGCGCAGCTTGCGCTTTCGGCGCTCTGCCTGGTCGTGTTTGCGGTCTCCGGCAGCATCGCGGCGTGGGCGGTGGCCGGACTGCTCGCGCTGGCATTGCTGACGCTGCTCGCCGGCGAGGCTCGCCTCGGGGACGCCGCCGAGCGGTGAGCAAAGGTAGAACCGGAGTGGGCGGTGGAGCTCAGGCCTCGAGCACGTCCATCCGCGCGACCAGGCCATCGGCGAGCTGGTAGCGGTGCAGGACGCGCGAGTCCGAGATCAGCCCGCCGCCCTTCGCTTCATGCACGACCTGGTGGATCTCGACTGTGATCGATCCGTCCGGCTCCTGCGCGAACGAACACGGCTCGACCTTGCTCGAGATGACCGCGAACTGCCTGTGCCAGTATTCGCGGACGGCCTCGCGCCCGCGAACCCGCCCGCCCTCCCAGGCGTTGGGCCAGTCGACCTCGGGGTGCATCAGCGCGACGGCCGCGTCGAGATCGCGCGCGTTGAACGCCTCGTACGCCGCGCGCAACAGCGATTCGCCCGCCTCCATGGCTAGGCGCGAAGCGTGAACGGCCGCGAGGCTCCGATCACGCGCCCGTCGGCGCCGAGCGCCTGCACTTCAAAGCTCTCGTAGTTCTGCGGGACCGGGATCGCGGTCTCGAAGCCCGATTTCGCTCGCGTCGCCACCGGCGTGGGACGGCCGCCGCTCGCGCTCGCGAGCACCCTCCAGGACGCAACCTCGGTGGCCCCGTTCCAGCTCGCGTAGACCGTGATCTGTCCGTGCGTCCGGCGCGCCGCGCCCACGGGCGGGGAGAGCGGTAAGCCGTGCCACTGCTCGACCGTCGCGCGGTAGGTGAGGTTGGGTCCGGGCAGCTGCGCGTCGAACAGCAGGCGACCCGAGCGGCTGAACTCCGAGAAGTACGGTTCCGAGCCCCAGCCCACGAACACGTTGCCGTTCGGCAGCTGCTGTGCATCGCCCATGTAGGCCGCGTCGAAGTCCTCGCCGCGCTTGTACTGGGCCACGAGCGACGCCGTGCGTGCGGGCTGGTCGAGCTTGAGCACCAGCCCTCGCGACGGCGCCGTCGGATCGACGTAGGTTCCCCCGCCCGTCAGCTGGCAGCAGTGGTCGTCGTACACGCTGATCGTAGAGTCGGGCCCGAGCTGCACGTCGTGCTGCCACTCAAAGCCCGCGCCTTGCCCGAGCTTGAAGCTCGAGTGCCTGCCGCCGAGGGTCCACTCGATCCCGCCCGTGTCGATGTCCACCAGGTACGCAGCCCACGTGTCGCGCATCGAAACCAGAAAGCTTCGATTGCCGGTGAGCTGGACCGAGTTGACGTGGTAGGCGTCCCAGGGAAAGCCATTGGTGGGAAGCGAGGCCCGCGACTCGCTCAGCGGGATGTGGTCGAGCGCGTCCCAGTTGCGCAGCAGCTTGCCCGTCTTGAGGTCGTACTCCTGCACCGCCGAGTCGATCAAGGCGCCGTTGTACGCGCCGCCGTACTTGGAGAGGTTCATCGCGATGTTCTTGTTCGCGGTCACCCACGCGTGGTCTCCGTCGATGAGCAGCTCGTGCAGCGTCAGGACCCAGCCGTCTTTGGCCTTCAACCTCGCGATCGCCTGATAGTGCTGGTCGACCACCACGTACTCCCCGCTTTCCGTCGCGCCCGTGTTGGTGACAGCCCCTTGCCACCACGCCAGGGCGGGCCGGCCGTGGTAGCTCTGCAGGCTGAGGTTCGCAGCGACGACCTTCTCGGGCACCGGCTGAAACCAGACCGGCTCCAGGCGCCGGTCCAGGATCAGCGGGCCGCTCTGCCCGACGATCGGGGGTTCGTTGAGGTCGTAGAAGTTGGCGGTGAAGATGAAGCCGGGTGCGAGCTGTCCTGTGGGCGCCCCGCGGATCCTGTGGATCACGGGCGGGTGCAGCGTCGGCGCGGTCACGAAGCTGTAGGCGCCGCTGGTCGTGTATGCGCCGATCGGAGCGCCGCGGGAGCGGACGGCGAGGCTGAGGCCCACGAAAACGGCCAGCACGACTCCGGTCGCAAGCGCAAAGCGCCGCGCCGCCCTGCCGCTCGAGAGCTCGGGGCGCGGCAGTGAGAGGAACGTCGCCAGCGCGGCGGCGGCGACCAGACCGGCGCCGATCAGGTACGCGAGGCGGAAGCCGTCGGTCAGCGCCTGCGGGACCTGCGAGCCGCCGCCGATCAGGTTGGTGGTGCGCTGCGTGGCGAGCGTGATCAGGACGGCAAGGCCCAGGCCGCCGCCCACCTGGCGCGAGGTGTTCACGAGCCCCGATGCCAGGCCGGCCTGTCCCTCCTTGGCTCCCTGCGTGGCGGCGATCGTCGAGGGCACGATCGACATTGCGATCCCCGCCGCCGTGAGCAGGCCCGGGATCATCACGTGCACGACCGCGCTACCGCTGGCCCCGATTTTCGCCAGCAGCAGCATGCCGGTGGTCATCATGAGCAGCCCGGCACCGAGCACCGCGCGCACGCCGAGCCTGCTCACGAGCTTGCCGGCGCGCGAGGCGACCACCATGATCATCACCGTCATCGGCAGGAAGATGAGACCCGTGTGGAGCGGCGAGAGACCAAGCACCTGCTGCATGTAAAGCGAGCTCACGAACCACATCGGGAAGAGCGCCGCGCTGAAGAGCAGCACGATGTTGTTGGCGGCGCGCAGCGGCTTGGTCAGCTCCCGGAAAGGAATCAGCGGGGCGGAGGCCACCCGGGTCTCGATCACGCCGAAGATGCCCAGCATCAAGAGACCGACGACGATCGGGCCGAGCGCGGCGAACGTGTCCCAGCCCTTCAGGCCGGCTTCGACGACCCCGTAGACGAGCACGATCTGACCCAGTGTCAGCATCAGCGCCCCCGCCAGGTCGAAGCTCTCGGCATCCGACCCCCTGCGGCGCTCCCGCACGACCGCGTAGCCGACCAGCGCAGCCGCTGCCGCGATCGGGGGGTTGATCAGAAGCACCCAGCGCCAGCTGAGGGCTTCGGTGATAACCCCGCCGAGCAGAACTCCGGCCGAGCCACCGAGACCGTTCATCGCGGCCCAGATGCCGATCGCGCGGTTCAGCTTTGGACCCCGCTCGAACGACGCCGTGATGATCGCCAACGAGCAAGCCGCCATCAAGGCACCGGCCAGGCCCTGCACCGCGCGAGCGCCGATGAGCAGGCCCTGATCTGGAGCGATGCCGCCGGCAAGCGAGGCGAGTCCAAACAGGGCCAGCGCGGCGACAAACGTCCTACGCTGCCCGAAGTGATCGGCAGCGCGGCCGCCGAACATCAAGAAGCCGGCGAAGGTGATCGCGTACGCGTCCACGACCCACTGCAGGTCGGGCGCTGTGAAGCCGAGGCTGAATTGGATCGAGGGCAGCGCGACGTTGACGATGCTCAGGTCGAGGATGACCATGAACTGCGCCACGCAGCAGACGCCGAGCAGCCAAGGTGAAGCGTCGCGCCGGGCGCTCTCGGGCTGCGGCGCCGGCGAGGCCAAGCCCGGAGGCGCCGTGGTCTCAACGCTCATGGCTGCACGAGCACCGCAACCGGCTCGTCACCGCTGGTAGGGTGGGCCACCGCGCCCGCGAGCAAGACACCGAGCCCGGCCCATGAAGAAAACGCCACTGATCGCCATGCTAACGGCAACTGCCGCCATCGCGATGACGGTCGCGGCGGCGGGCTGCGGCGGCAAATCGTCAAGCTCGTCGGGCAAACCGAAGACCACGACCACGACCAAGCACAAGTCCAAACCGGCCTACTAGAGCGCCGGCGGACTGGCGCACGAGCGCGGCCCGGCTGCTGCGGCGAGCGTCATCTCGATCGCGCTGGCCGCGAGCTCGCGAGCGACGCTTTGTAGCTGATGACGCGCACGGGACCGGACGCGCCGAGGGCGCGTCCCGCGGAGTCCAGCGCCTGCGCCGCCACGTAGGCGTACTTGTGCGGAAGGGTCGTCGAGGTCTCGAAGCCCTCTGCTGGGATCCTCGCGCGCGCCGCCAGCGATCCGGCGTGCGCTCCCGCGAGCACCCTCCACGAGGCGACGCCGGTGGCGCCATTCCAGCTCGCGTGCACAATCGTCTCTTCGCCGGTCGTGTTCAGGCTGGCGAGCACCGCGGGCGGCGTCAGCGGGCGGGCGCTCCAGGGGAAGCGGAAGGCCCGGTAGAAGAGCGTGTCGAACGGTTGGTGCGCGTCGAACAGCAGCGATCCGTCCTTCGCGTACTCGCTGATCGCGGGCGCCGTCCCGTAGCCGACCACGATGTTCCCGCTCTGAAGCGTCTGCATGTTGCCCTGGCTCGCTGCGAGCAGCGGCGGGTTGGAATGCGTATAGGCGGCCGCCAGGCGCGCTTCGCGGGCGGCGAAGTCGAGCCTGATCCGCACCGCCCGCGACTGGCGGTGGATGGGCGGGTTTGAGCCGTTGTCGAAGAACGTGATCTCGCCGTCCGGGAGGACCCGGCCGTCGTGCTGCCACGCCAGCCCGGTACCCGGTCGCATCCTGAAGGAGCTGCGGTTGCCGCCCACGCGCCACAGGACCTTGCCCGTGCCCCGCTGCAGTTGGTAGCCGGCCCACGTGCTGCGCGCGGAGATGAAGAGGTTGCCGCCGGGCTCAGGATCGATGGAGTTCAGGTGGAAGTAGTCCCAAGGTGTCTCGTCGGCGGACGCCTGCACTTCGGACTCGGAGGCGCCGACGTGGTCGAGGCTGTGCCACTCCCATCGCACGAGGCCCGTCTTCATGTCGATCTCCTGGATCGCCGTGTCGACGATCGACCCGCGCCGCGCCCCTTTCACCGGCGCGAGGTCGCAGCGGATCGGGTTGTACACCGTGATGTAGGCGATCTCGTGCGGGGCGATCTGGAAGTCGTGCAGGTCCGCCCGCAGCCCGTTTCCGCCGCCGAGCCTCGCGACCGTCCGGTAGCGGGAGTCCATGACGATGTCTTCGCCCTGGCCGAAGCCGAGTGAGAGCACGCGCCCCCTCCACCAGGTCAGATCGCGCTGGCCTCGATAGTCCTGCACGCTCAGGTTCTCCGCCGCTTCGCCCCCTGGCAGCCTGTCGAACCAGACGAGGCGGCCCTGCGGCGTATAGATCAGGGGCCCGTACTGACCCGGGCCGGGTCCGTTGGTCGTGAGGATGTCGCCGGCCGCGGGGTCGCGGTCAGCCGCCGTCACGCTCAGGATCGGCGCTTGCGCGCCGGGCAGGGTGTAGAAGCTCTGGTAGTCGGCTGGCGCCGCCGCCGGGTTGGGGAACTGCGGGACCGCCGCGGTCGAGAAAGGGGTATCGACCCGGAAGCGAAAGCCGACTTGCCTGCCTGTGCCCGAGCCGATCACCGCGCGCACGGAAACGCGCTCGCCCTCCTCGAACGCGCTCTCGGGTACGAAGCTGGCGCCGTCACCCTGCGAGTAGGCACGCAACCGGCCGGCGTGAGGGCCGCTGCGCTCGCCCACCACGCTGACCCCGCGGATCTCGGCAGCCGCGATGCCCAGGAAGCTGACCTGCGCGTGAGGGTTGGCCGTGGCGGTCTCCGGCGCCGGTGAGACGTCGACATCGGTGCCCGGCAACCTCGCCGTGTGATCGAGCGTGGCCGGCAGGCACGACGGCGAGCTCGCGGCGGTCGCGTTCGAGCCGGCGAACAGCCTGAGGCTCGCGGAGCCGAGCACGATCGCCAGCACACCCCACGCGAGCGCTGCGATCCCCAGGATGATGAGTCCGGTTTGGCGCATGTGCGAGTGCGGAACGACCCATACGCGCGCCTTCGCGCCCGCGAGTGTCGAGGCGGAAGCGTGCCACATCGGCTGGCGTGGCAACGCCGGGCCGACGTGGCGCGAGCCCGCCCGAGCGCGCGAGCGGTAGCCGGCGAGCGGTGCGCGCCGGCCCAGCCCGGGCGAGCGCAAGCCGGCGAGCGGTGCCCGCGCCGGCGCGCGCGCTCGCGCCCCGCCTCTAGGCTCGCGCTGTGAACGTGCAGGACATGCGCTTCACGCCGTGGATGAAGGCGCTGCGCAGCAGCTCCGGCTCGTCCGCCTCGATGTCGGGCATCACGCGCAGCAGCTCGCCGAAGATCGAGCGCAGCTGCGTTCTCGCCAGCGAGGCGCCGAGGCAGTAGTGCGGCCCGCCGCCGCCGAAACCCAGGTGGCGGTTCGGGTCTCTGCTCAGGTCGAAGCGCCACGGATCCTCGAAGGCGCTCTCGTCTCGGTTGGCCGAGTGGTAGAAGAGCACCACCTTCTCCCCAGGCGCCAGGCGCTCGCCATGCAGCTCGAGCTCGCGCGTCGTGGTGCGCCTGAACGTCAGCACCGGGGAGGCCCAGCGCACGAACTCCTCGACGGCTGTCGGCAGGCGCTCCTCACCGTCGTCCATCAGCAGCCGGCGCTGGGCGGGGTTGACGGTCAAGGCACGCATCGCATGCGAGGTCGTGTGACGCGTGGTGTCGTTGCCGGCTACCGACAGAAGCACGAAGAATGCCGCGATCTCGGCGTGCGTCAGACGCTCGCCGTCGATCTCGGCTTGGACCAGCGCCGTCATCAGGTCGTCGCCCGGGTTTCGTTCGCGGTGGGCAGCGAGCTCGGTCGCAAACGAGCTCAGCGTCCACAGCGCCTCCCCAACCACCTCGATCGGCGGCCGCTCGCCGAACACCTCGGGGTCAGAGGTCGTGACGAGCAGATCGGCCGCAGCCACGACGCGCTCGCGGTCGCTCTCCGGCACCCCGATCATGTCCGAGATCGTGACCAGCGGCAGGCGCTTGGCGATCAGCTCGACGAAGTCGCCACCCCCGGTCGGAGCCGCCTCGGCGACGATGCGCCGGGCATTGACGCGGATGCCCTCCTCGATGCGAGCCACCTGCCGCGGCGTGAATGCCGAGGAGACGAGCCCGCGCAGCTTCGTGTGGCGCGGCGCGTCCATGGCCAGGAACGAGAGCGAGGCCTCCAGAAACTCCGGCGGGGCGTCCGCGAACTGCGTCCCCTGCGCCGAGCAGAACGTCTTGGGGTCGCGCGAGATGTTGCGCACGTCCTCGTATCGCACGATCGCCCAGTAGTTCATGCGCTCCTGATCGGGGAGCCCCAGGAGATCCTCGGGCGGGCGATGCCGGGAGATCGGGGCGTGCCGGCGAAGCTCGGCGAAGTACTCGTCGCGCTCCTCGGCCGGCCTGCCCCAGAAGTCGAGCGAGCCCAGATCGACGTCACGCAGGTCGGGGATGGGGGCAGCGCTCACGGCGGCGACGATACTCCCCCGCGCTCGCCCGAGCCGCCTTCGGCTCTACGCTCGAGTATCTCCTTGAGCTTCGCCTGGGCCTTGGGAACTTCCCTGGCCGCCTGCCTGCGCGCGAACGGCGCGATCAACCGGCCGAGACCGTGCCCCTTTAGATCGAATTCGACCCCCACCCGCGAGCGCGCGCCGTCACCGATCGGCTCGACGGTCACCGAGCCCGCGCCGCGCACGGGCCCGTCCAGGACCTGCCAGGAGCTCTTGCGCGGCGGGTCGTGCTCGGTGATCTCGTAGGTCATCTCCCGAGGGCCACCCGGCACCTTGCGTGTGTCTGTCGCTCGCGTGCCGACGCCTACAGGTCCCTCGCTCACGATCTTGCTGCTGATCAGGTCTCCCTGCCACTCGCTGTGCCTGTCGAGTTCCTCCAGGTAGGCAAACACCTCGGCAGGCGGCCGGTCGATCTCGATGGTGCCGATGATCATGGGATCCTCCTATGCGATTCGGTGGTCGTCGCAGCGCGTACCACGGATCCTCCCACCCGGGCGTTTCATGCGCGTGGCGAGCTCGGCGGGCCATCGCGGCAAGAGCACTGGGCCACCGCGGCGTTGTAGGCAGGGCGATCGGGCGCGCGCGCCGTCCGCCCCTGGGGCCGACTCGCGATGATGCGCCGCGCGCCGTCCGCTCCCGGGCCCGGCCCCGATCGTGCGCCGCTCGCCGTGAGCTCTGGGCCGAGCTCGCGTATCAGTCCTCCGGCGAGGTCGTCATGGGCCCTCGCGGGGAGATCGACAGGCGAGCCAGCTTCTGCGGGTCGGCGATCAGGTCGATCTCCACGATCCGCCCTCCTGCGCTCGTGAACCCGACGACTGCCAGCGGCCGCCCGCCCGGTGCGACGACCACTCCGGGCGCGCCGTTGACGATCGCCGGCCGCGCGAAGCGCGCGAACGGGCTTCCGCGCGTGAGCACTTGCTGCGCTACCGCCGCGGCGCCGGCGACGGGCTCGCGTGCGCGTGGTCCGACGCCGCCGGCGTCGATGCGGAACACCACGTCGGGGTCGAGCACCGCCACGAGGGCGTCGAAGTCGCCGTCGCGCGACGCCGCCAGGAACGCGTGGATGAGCTCTCGCTGCCGTGCGGCGTCGGCGTCTTCCACCGGCGCCGCGCCGCGAACGCGCCGCCGCGCGCGGCTGGCTAGCTGGCGCGCGGCGCCTGGGGTCGTCCCGAGGATATGCGCTAACTCGTCGAACCGCATCGCGAACATGTCGTGCAGCACAAATGCGAGGCGCTCTCCCGGCGAGAGCGTGTCCAGAACGACGAGCAGCGCCAGCCCGACAGAGTCCGCCAGCAGCGCCTCCTGCTCAGGATCGGGCGGGGCGTGGTCGACGCTGACGACCGGCTCGGGCAGCCAGCTTCCGACGTAGGCCTCGCGACGGGACCGGCGCGCCCGGAGAATGTCCAATGACACCCTCGCAACGACGGCGGTGAGCCAGCCCGGCAGGTTGGCGATCGCGTCGGGGTCCGAGCGGCTGAGCCGCAGCCATGACTCCTGCACGGCGTCGTCGGCGTCGCTGATCGAGCCGAGCATGCGGTACGCAACCGACCTCAGATGAGCGCGGTGGCGCTCGAACTGCTCGGCCAGAAGATCGTGCTCGCCCATCTTCCGCTGCTCTCCCTTACTCGAGGTCGTAATCGAGGTCGTTCGCTGTCATACATGACGAACTAGCCGGCGCTTATGTGACAGCCGCATGCCGGCAGCACGTGAGCGGCCGGCGCTGCAGCGCGCGAGCTCGTCGTTTGCGAGCGGCCCGCGGCACCGCACCCGGGTCGGTCGCGAGGGTGCGGTCACATTGGCTCGATCGATTCCGTCATAGGCGTGAAGTCAACACCTCGTCGCCACGGCGACATCGAGAAGGAGGTCCAAATGGCAACCAGAGCCAACGCCCGCTCATTCCCAGCGGCGCTACCGAGGCAGCCGGACGCCGCGCCGGCGGTCGAGGTCAGCGGGCTGAGCAAGACCTACGCCTCCGGCGTAGAGGCCGTGAGGGGGATCGACTTTCGCGTGGCTCCGGGCGAAGTCTTCGGTCTGCTCGGGCCCAACGGCGCGGGCAAGTCGACGACGATCGGGATGCTGACGACGGCGATCCTTCCGACCCGCGGGACCGCGCGGCTTGTGGGTTTCGATGTCGTGGAGCAGCCACTCCGCGCCCGCGGCGTCAGCAGCGTCGTCTTTCAAGAGGCCGTCGTCGACCGGGGCCTGACCGGGCGCGCGAACCTCGAGCTGCACGGACACCTCTGGGGTGTCTCGGCGAGCGGGCTCGCGAGTCGAATCGCGCAGCTCGCGGGCGCCCTCGGCATCGCCGAGCTGCTCGATCGCACCGTCGACGGATACAGCGGCGGTCAGCGGAGGCGCCTGGAAATCGCCCGCGCGCTCGTCTCCGAGCCGCGTGTGCTGTTCCTCGACGAGCCCACGGTGGGCCTCGACCCGCGCATCCGGGTCGAGCTGCTCGACGCGATCGCAGGGCTGCGCGAGCGCGTGGAGATGACGATCGTCCTGACCACACACTACCTCGACGAGGCCGAGCGCCTGTGTGACCGGGTGGCAATCGTCCACCTCGGAGAGATAGTCGCGCTGGACACGCCGCGCGCGCTGCTGTCTGGCCTCGGCGAGGAGGTGCTCGCGCTGCGCGTGCACGGCGACACGGCCGTCGCGCTCGCCGCGCTCGGCGCTCACGGCATCTCGGCCGCTGAGGCACTCGTCGTCGGCCAGACGCTGACGGTGCCCCTGCACGACTCGAGCCCCGCGGATGCAATCGCAGCCATCGACCGGGCGGGACTGGCGGCGAGCGCGATCTCAACCCGCGCGCCCACGCTGGACGACGTCTACCTGCGACTGACCGGCGCCGAGCTGGCAGCCGCGTGAACCACAGAAAGGACCAACACGATGGCAACGGCAACCGCTACACCCGCTCTCGGATTGCGCGTGGTGCGCGCGCCACGGCGCGCGCCCATGCTCCGGGCCCTGCGGACGCTCGCGGCACGGCGCGGAGCGCTCACAGCGCACAACCCTCGCCAGATCGCAGTACCCATGCTGACCCCGATCCTGTTCGCGCTCGTGATCGCCCCCGCGCTCAAGACCGCGCTCGGGGGCCTGCACTCGCAGATCGACTACACGGCCTTCGTCGCCGTCGGGACCGTCGGCCTGCTGGTCCCGCTCGCTACCACCTTTGCCGGCCTGAGCGTGATCGTCGACCGCGACTCGGGCGCGCAGCGCGAGCTGCTGGCGGCTCCCGTCCGGCGCTCGTTGCTGCTGCTCGGCAATCTGCTGGTCGTCGTGGGACTGTGCTCGGTGCAGGTTGTCGTGGTGATTGCCGCCGCGGCACTGCGCGGGGCGCACTTTCACATCAGCGCCGCCGGCGTCGGCTGGTTTGCCGCGGCGACGCTGCTGTTCGTGATCCTCATGTATGCGGTCGCCGAGACGCTCGCCGCGCGCATCCGCACGGCCGAGGAGTACATCGGCGCGACGCCGGCGATCGCGATCCTGCCGTGGTTCTTCGCCGGCGCGCTCTTCCCCATCAGCGTGCTTCCCGGCGCGCTGACCTGGGTCGCCCGCTTCCTGCCGCTGACCCACGCGATGGCGCTGCTCCGTTACGGCTTCGTCGACCCCACGGGCGCGGGGCTCCACGACATCTGGGGCCTCTCGAGCACGACCGCCTCGGCTTGGCTGAGTCTGGCCGTCGTTGTGGCAGCCACATGCGCTCTCGGCGCGCTCGCGCTCAGAGCGTTCAAGCGCTCGGTCGTCGCCTGAGCTACGACGCGCCTGCGGTTCGATCCGCCGCCAGCGTGCCGCGAGCTCGCTGCAGGATTGACTCCGAGCTTCCGGTACTCGCTGGCAGGGGATATTCGATCGTCTTTGGGCTCAGAGACAGCGCCGCAGCCGCTTCGCGCGTCGTCTTCCTCGACGTCCGCGCGCTGGCACTCGCGACGCGACCACACCCGGCCGGCCGGCGCCGCACGCGCCGGCCGGCCTCTTTCAACCCGTCAATGAAGCGACATGTTCGGCTCGCCCGATGCGTCGAGCCCGGTGGGCGCGGTGTTGCACCCATTCCGGCGTGAACAGGAACGCGGCGGCCTGCAAGCGGTCAACTGGGCTCCTCCCCCGGGGGGAGTGCCGAGCGGCGCACGCACCGCGGCGCACGCGTTTGGGAGACTTAGCCGCCGCTCTCACATGTGCGCGGCCTGAGCCTACGACAGCAAGCTAAGGAGAGATTCATGGCTAACCCCGAGGAGACCGTGCTCGTCACCGGAGGCTCCGGCTTTCTCGGCGGATGGTGCGTGATCGAGCTTCTGCGAGCCGGCTATCAGGTCCGCACCACGGTGCGCTCGCGCTCTCGCGAGGCCGAACTGCGCTCTGGGGTCGCTTCGCAGGTCAACCCCGGCGACCGCCTGGACGTGCTCACCGCGGACCTCGGCGAGGACGCGGGATGGGAAGAGGCCGTCGCGGGATGCTCCTACGTGCTGCACGTCGCCTCGCCATTTCCCCCCGCCCAGCCAAAGAACCCCGACGATCTCATCGTGCCCGCGCGCGAGGGCACGCTTCGTGTCCTGCGCGCGAGCCTCGCCGCCGGCGCGCGGCGTGTCGTCGTGACCTCCTCCGTGGCCGCCATCCGCAACAGCGGCGAGGAGCGTCCCGCGCGGCAGCTGACCGAGGAGGACTGGACTGACCCCACGCTGCCCGGGCTCAGCCCCTACGTGCGCTCCAAGACGATCGCCGAGCGGGCCGCGTGGGAGCTGGTGGGCGAGAACGGCCAGTCCGAGCGCCTCGCGGTCATCAACCCAGTCGCGATCATCGGGCCGGTGCTCGGGCCCGACCGCTCCTACTCACTGCAGGCGATCGAGCGCATGATGGGCGGCATGCCCGGAGTCCCGCGCCTGGGCTTCAGCTTCGTCGATGTGCGCGATGTCGCCGGGCTCGAGCTCGCCGCCATGACCGCGCCCGCCGCCGGCGGGGAGCGATTCATCGCCACCGGACCGTTCCTGTGGATGTCCGAGGTCGCCCAGATCCTCAGAGATCGCCTCGGCGATCAGGCGCGCAAGGTCCCGCGCCGGCAGATCCCGGACTTCGTTGTGCGGACGATGGCGCGCTTCGACCCCGGGATTCGCACCGTCGTCTCAGACCTCGGCCAGAAGGTCACCTACTCCGCCGAGAAGGCGCGCCAGCGACTCGGGTTCTCTCCTCGCCCGATCGAGGAGACGGTCGTCGACTGCGCGCAGAGCCTCACCAGCCATCCCGGCGCCTAGCGATCAGTCGCACTAGGGTTTGAGCATGGACAGGCGCGCGCTCGCCGGGACCGGCGTCCAGGTGACCCCTCTGTGCCTGGGAGCGATGATGTTCGGCGCCTGGGGCGAGCGCGACCACGACGTCGCCATCGGCATCGTCCACCGCGCGCTCGAGGCCGGTATCAACTTCATAGACACGGCCGATGTGTACTCGCGCGGTGAGTCCGAGGAGATCGTCGGCAAGGCGCTCGCCGGCGGCAAGCGCGAGAACGTGGTGCTCGCGACCAAGTTCCACGGCACGATGGGCGATGACTCAAACGAAGCGGGCAACTCGCGCCGCTGGATCATGCGCGAGGTCGAGGCGTCGCTGAAGCGCCTGCAGACGGACTGGATCGACCTGTATCAGGTGCACCGCTGGGATCCATGGACAGACCACGAGGAGACGCTCGCCGCGCTGTCCGACCTCGTCGCGCAGGGCAAGGTCCGCTACATCGGCTCCTCGACGTATCCCGCCGCGCAGATCGTCAGGGCCCAGTGGGTAGCGCGCGAACGCGGTCTCCAGCGCTTCGTGTGCGAGCAGCCGCCGTACTCGCTCCTCGCGCGCGCCGTCGAGGCCGACGTGCTGCCGACGTGCCACGAGCTGGGGATGGGCGTCATCGCCTGGAGCCCGCTCGCGGGAGGCTGGCTGTCGGGGCGCTGGCGCAAGGGCTCCGATGACCTCGCCTCGCGGCGCTCCGCGATGATCCCGCAGCGCTACGACCTCTCGCTGCCCGTCAACCAGGCAAAGCTCGATGCCGCCGACGCGCTCGCGCAGCTCGCCGAAGAGTCGGGCATCTCGCTGATCGAGATGGCGCTCGCGTTCGTCGTCAACCACCCCGCCGTGACCGCCGCCATCATCGGCCCGCGCACAGTCGAGCACCTCGACTCACAGCTCAGCGCGGCAGACGTGCGCCTCGATGAAGCGATCCTCGACCGCATCGACGAGATCGTCGCTCCCGGGATCACCATCAACCCGGCCGACGCCGGCTGGAGCAACCCCGCACTTGCGCTCGACGCCCTGCGCAGGTAGCAAGCCGCGCCATGCGGGCGTCAGCGGAGCGGCCCCAACTGCCAGCGCCCGAGATCGTGCTTGCTGCGCAGCCAGCGCCTGGCGTCGCGGCGGCCGAGATCGATCAGGCGCTCGATGAACTCCTCCGCGAAGAGCAGGTAGCTCAACAGCTCGCCGCGGTTTGCCCCGCGGGAGGCGTTCAGCAGGCGCCCGAGCGCCGCCACGTTGGGCGAGCGCAGTAACGCCACCGGCGAGCGGTAGTGCCGTCGGTACACCTCTGCCGCCACGCGGCCGATCTCGTGAGGGTCTTCGGGCGCGATCAGCATGTAGGGGATGCGGCGGCGTCCGGTGCGCCGCTCGTGCGAGCGGACCTTCGCCTCCGAGTCGTCGGCGAGGAGATCGTTGATCGTCGCCAGCGTGTAGACGTCGTTGAGCAGGGGGTCGACCAGCACCGCCTGGATCAGCTGCGAGGCGCCGTCGAGCGCGTCGGGACGACGCTCGGCCTTCGGCTCGGGCGGGTGCCCCAACCAGTTGAGCGCGATCACGATCACGCGTCGCCCGCCGAGCTCTAGGGCCGGCTTGATGGGCGCATTCAGTCGTGTCCCCCCGTCGAAGTACCAGCGCCGGCGAGCGCCAACGGCGACCGCCGGGAACAGCACCGGTATCGCTGCCGAGGCACGCACGTGCTGCTCGCTCAGCTCCGTCTTCACGTACGTGATCCCGCGCCGCCTATCTGCCTCCGGGCTGCGACCGCCGTCGTGGAAGACGACGCTCAGGTTCGTGACCCCCGAGGTGGCGACAACGGCCGCCGTGCTCAGATGGCCCGCGCTGACGTTGCGGTGCACCTGCTCGAAGGCGATCAGCTCCTGCAGCGTCGCGGTGAGCGGTCCCGGATCGAGCAGGCTGACGGCGTGGGCTGAGCGGCTACCGAGCACTTCGCGCGCGTAGCTCCAAAGACGCGTTGCCTCTGAGATGGAGGCGAGCGGCTTCAGCACGCGCCCGTAGGTGATCTTGCGCCACAGCGCCAGAGCGCCGTCAACGAGCTCGCGCACCGGACGTTGCGCGTTGGCGGCTAGGTAGGCCGCGTTGATCGCTCCGACGCTCGTGCCGACCACGATCCGCGGCCGCTCGTGCGCCGGCAGCGCCGGCAGGAGCACCGACAGCGCTCCGATCTCGTACGCGCCTCGCGCGCCTCCGCCGGCCAGCACCAGGGCCACGCGATCGCGATTTCGAGCCGACGGCGGCACAGGGCGCACACTACAGCCGCGCGCTCGCGCGCCTACCGTCGCGAGAGGACCACCACCGGGATCTCGCGTCCAGTCCTCGCCCGGCAGGTGTCATATGCGCGCCAATCCTCGTTCATGAGCGACCACAGGCGCGCTCGCTCCTCGCCCTCGGCCGTGGTCGCACGCGCTGGTACACGCTCGTCCTTGACAGGTCATCGTCGGACGCGGCCATACGGCGCGTCTAGCTAGCCGCGGCCAACCCCCGGCACCGCGATGCGCTACGGTCCGCCACGATGATCCTCGAGCGCCTCGACGAGCCCCCCGCGGAGCTCCAGCGCCACACCGGCTGGACGATAAAGCCGCAGGGTGCGTGCCGCGGCGACGTGTGCGTGCCGATCGATCGCCCGTTCGACATGCGCGAGCTCGCGCGCAAGCTGCGGATGGCGCTCGTGCACGACGAGGGGCACCGCCTGTGGGCGCTCGGGCCGGCGTACGGCGCGCCGACGCTCGCAAGCGCGGAGCTTCCAGACATCATCCTGCCCGACCGCCACGGGCAAGAGTTCGCACTGCACTCACTGCGCGGCAGCAAGGTGCTGCTCGTCACCTGGGCGTCGTGGTGCGGATGCCGCTTCGATCTCTCCGGCTGGCGAAAGCTGCGCGAGGAGCTTCACCCGCGTGGGCTCGAGATCGTGAGCGTGGCGCTCGACACGGGCGGCGCGCAGGCTGCCGGGCCCTGGATCGACCGCGCCAAGAGCACGCACCCGGCGCTGATCGATGAGGCGCACCTGCTCGATGACCTGCTGGGGATCGTGAACGTGCCGAGCGGCGTCTGGATCGACGAGCAGGGCACGATCGTGCGCCCGCCCGAGCCCGCCTTCCCCTGGCGCCCTCGCAAGCCCAGCGCGGAGGTGCTGGCCAAGCTCCCGGCGCTGACGCTCGAACAGGCGCGCGAAGCGCAGAAGATCAGGATCGAACCCGAGCGCTACATCGCCGCGCTGCGCGACTGGGTCGAGCACGGCGCGCGCTCGCGCTACGCGCTCTCGCCTGCGGAGGTGCTCGCGCGCTCACCCACTCGCAGCGAGACCAGCTCGCGAGCGGCGGCGTGCTTCGCACTCGGCCAGCATCTGCAGCGCGCCGGCGCCCCCGCCGATGCCGTCCGCTGGTTTCGCGAGGCGCAACAGCTCGCACCCGAGAACTGGACGTACAAGCGCCAGGCCTGGTCGCTCGCCGACCCGCTCCAGGGACCCACCGATGCCTACGACTCGGACTGGCTCAGCGAATTTCGCAAGGTCGGGGCCGAGAACTACTACCCGGCTCTGCAGATGTGAGCCGCTCTAGGCGGACGAGCCGCGCGAGCCGCGTTTAGCCGGGCGAGCCGCGTTTAGCCGAGCGGCCGGGCCAAGGGCGCGCCGATCAGCGCGGTCCGCGCGGCCAGCGCAAGGACTGCATGGCCGATGAGCAGCACAACCGCCGCGGCGATCACGACGGCTCCGATGGCGAGGGTTCGCATGTGAGCGTCATCGGCGCGCTCGCGCACTCGCTTCAGCGCGGCGGACGAATGTCATGAGCGCGTCGCACAGCACCGAGCACCCCACCGCAGCCCGCCGCCCGGGTCCGGCCTCCAGCCGACGAGGATCCCGCCGTCAAGGCCATTCGCTCGCTCGCATAAGGTTCTCGCCTGCCGGCATGCGCGCCCACATGCGCTCCCGCCGAAGCAGCCTCAATGTGTCAGTGACCAAGGAGAGCCAATGAGAGCGACGGTCCTCAGCGACAGGTTGATCCAGCTCAACCGGCTGCGCTTCGTCAACGCCTACCTGGTGCGCGAGGATGACGGGTTCACGCTCGTCGACACGACGCTCAGTGGCGGCGCCGAGGCGCTGATCGCCGCCGCAAAGAGAGCGGGCGATCGGATCCGCCGCATCGCGCTGACCCATGGTCACGGCGATCACATCGGCTCCCTGGACTCGCTGAAGCAGCGTCTGGGAGACGCGGTGCAGGTGCTCATTCCGGATCTCGACGCGCGCATCCACGCCGGCGAGTCCGTCGTCGAGGGCAAGGTGCCTGGCAGCTGGCCAAAGGTCAAGACGGTCCCTGACGTGCGCCTCATGGCCGGCGAGCGCGTCGGGAGCCTGGAGGTGATCGCCTCGCCCGGCCACACTCCCGGACACGTCGCCTTCCTCGACACCCGCGACCGCACGCTGATCGCCGGCGATGCGCTCACCTCTCTCGGCCGCGTTCAAGTCCCCACCCAGTTCTACTGGCGCTTCCCCTGGGCGGCATCGGCGACCTGGGACAAGGCCAAGGCGCTCGAGTCAGCGCGGGCGCTCCGGGGACTCGAGCCCGCGACGCTGGTGGTGGGACACGGTCCCGCTGTGCGCTCCCCGGGGAGCGCGATGGACGGTGCGATCGCGCGCTCCGCGCGCTCGGTAGGTGGTTAGCAGCCGCAAGCTCGCGCTCGCTGAGCAATTCATCGAGCTCACGCGAGCGCGCGACTGGAGTCGCCTGGAGCTGCTCTCCGACGACGTGGTCTACAGGCCGATCGAGCAGATCACCGAGACGGGGCAGTATGTCGGGCGCGAGGGGTTTCGCTCCTACATGGAGGGCTTCACCGAGAGCGGCTGGGCGAGCAGCGTCGATGTCGGCGCGGCGACCTTCCTCCAGGTGGGCGACGCGGTGATCGTCCGCATCGAGCTGGCCGTACGCGGCCGCGCGAGCGGGATGCAGCTCGCCGGGCGTGTTTTCGAGGTGCTGCACTTCGACCGCGAGACGATCGTGCGCGTTGAAGATTTCCTCGATCGCGAGGACGCGCTGCGAGCGGCCGAGCGGCCTCGCTAGGCCACCTTCTAAGCTGCTCTACGCGCAACCCGCGTCATGCGGCGAGCGCCTCTACGCGCGGCCCGCGTCGCGCGGCGAGCGCGAAGGAGATCCTCGATGACACTGGCTAGCCCCGTAGAGATGGACCGCGAGCGCGTGCAGGAGCTCGCGCGCGCGGAGCTCGAGACGCTGAACGCGAAGACCGAGGGCTCGGCGGCGATGTACGAGCGCGCGCGCGCCTCGCTCAGCGGTGGCGTCGCCTCCTCCTACCAGCTTCGCGACCCGTGGCCCATCTATCTCGCCTCGGGCGAGGGGCCGACCGTGACCGACGTCGACGGCAACCGCTACTGGGACTTCCACAACGGCTTCGGCTCGATGGTGCAAGGACACGCGCACCCGGCGATCGTCGCGGCGGTGCGCGCACGCGCCGCGCTGGGCACCCACTTCGCGGCCGTCACCGAGGACACGGTGACGGTCGCTGAGGAGCTCGCCGCGCGCTTCGGGCTCGAGCGCTGGCGCTTCACGAACTCGGGCTCAGAGGCGACGATGGACGCGATCCGCATCGCGCGCGCGCTGACAGGGCGCGAGACGATCGTCAAGATCTTCGGCTCCTACCACGGTCACCACGATGCGGTCATGGTCTCGATCGGGGTGCCCTACGAGGACATCGGCGATCGTGACGACCTCGCCTCGCTGCCTTACGGCGCGGGCATCCCCGCGGCGATCAGCGAGCTGACGATCGCGGTGCCGTTCAACGACGCCGATGCGATGGAGCGGCGCATCGCGCGCCTGATCGCCGAAGACCGCGCACCTGCGTGCGTGATCATGGAGGCGGCCATGATGAACCTCGGCGTCGTGCTGCCCGAGCCCGGGTACCTCGAGCAGGTGCGCGAGATCACCGCCCGCCACGGCGTCGTGCTGATCTTCGACGAGGTCAAGACGGGGCTTGCGATCGCCGCCGGCGGCGCGACGGAGCGCTTCGGCGTCTCACCGGACATGGTCACCCTCGCGAAGACGCTCGGCGGCGGGCTTCCCTCGGGTGCGATCGGCGCCACCGAGCGCGTGATGAGCGTCGTCGAGGACGGCAGCGTCTACCAGGTCGGAACCTACAACGGCAATCCCCTCACGATGGCCGCCGCGAGGGCCAGCCTCGAGCACGTCCTGACCGCGGACGCATACCGGCATCTCGACTCGCTCAACGAGCGCCTGCTGGCGGGCTGCGAAGCGGTGATCGAGCGCCACCGGCTGCCCGGCTACGCGGTCGGCGTGGGCGCGAAGGGCTGCGTCACCTTCTCCCCCACCCGAGTGACTGATTACGAGACCTTCAAGGCCAACCAGGACGTCGCCGTGACCGATCTGGCCTGGCTCTGGAACATGAACCGCGGCATCTACATGACGCCCGGGCGCGAGGAGGAGTGGACGCTCTCGGTGACGCACACCGAGGAGGCCGTCGACGCCTACGTGCACGCGTTCGAGCAAATGGCAGCGGCGCTCTCGGCGTAGCGGCGTCCGGCTGCGAGGGCCGCGCTGGACGCGCGCGCCCCACGCGAGCCCGCTGCGCCTGCGCAAGCTAACCGCGCGCCGGAGCCCTACAGCTGCGCTGAGCCGCCTGCGTGCGCGAGCTGCGCCGTGCATGCCGGGCAACGGCGCGCTCTGACCGGGATCGCTGTCGTGCACTCGGGGCAGTCCTTCGCGTCCGGGTCCTCCTGTGTGCGGCGTGCCATCAGCTGGTTGATGGGCGTGACCACGAAGAAGAACACCACCGCGGCGATCGACACGAACGCGACAACGTTGTTGATGAAGTCGCCGTAGAGGAAGTGACTGGAGTTGATCGTGAACGACAGCGCGCCGAAGTCGGGCTTGCCGAAGATCAGCGCGATGATCGGAGTGAGGATGTCGGCGACGAGCGCTTTGACGACGGCCGTGAAGGCCGTGCCGATGATGACCGCGACCGCCAGGTCGACGACGTTGCCGCGGAACAGGAACTTCTTGAAGTCGGTTAGCAGGCTCACTGTCTGACCCCTCTCGTGCGACGCCGGTTGCGCGGAGACCCGCCGCACGACCGGCCCCCACCGGCAGCAGGCTACTGGCGTGGGCCGACGACGAGCACAACGTTATGGAGACTTGACAAGTTTATTTTGTCTTGCCAAACTCTAAGTTTGTGTTAGCACAAGATTCTTCGGTCTCGCCGCACGTCCAGGACTACGCGAAGGCCGTATACGCGCTCGAGTCGCGCGACGGCGAAGCGGTTTCCACGAGCGATCTGGCCGCGCGCTTGGGGCTCACGGCTGGCTCGGTGTCGGCAATGGTGCGCAAGCTCTCGGAGCTCGGCCTCGTCGAGCACGAGCCCTACCGCGGGGTGCGGCTCACCGATGAGGGCCGCCGCGTCGCTCTGGAGGTGATGCGCCACCACCGGCTCATCGAGCTGTTCCTGGCCAAAGAGCTCGGCATGCCGTGGGACCGCGTGCACGCCGAGGCCGAGGTGCTCGAGCACGTGCTCTCCGAGGACCTCGAGCAGCTGATCGCGGCGCGCCTCGGCCACCCCACCGTCGATCCCCACGGCGACCCGATCCCGACCGCGGGCTTCGAGATCTATGAGCGCCCCACACGCAGCCTCGATGAGCTCGAGCCGGGGATGGCCGGGCGCTTCGTCCGAGTCTCGGACTCCAAACCGGACATGCTGCGCTACCTCGCCGACCAGGGAATCACGCTCGGCGATGAGCTCGAGGTGATCGACCGCCAGCCGTTTGGCGGCCCGGTCTTCGTGCGGGTACACGAGCGTGAGCAGCCCCTCGGCGGCGAACTCGCTCGCGCGATGCGGATCGAGCTGGAGGTGGGCGAGCGATGATGCTGCGCCGCCATCCGCCAGTGCCGGCCTTGGAGGCCGTCTCCGACGGCGCCGCGATCGCGCTTCCGGACCCGGGCGCGGGGATCCCCAGCGCGCTCGAGCAGCTGCTCGCCAAGGGGCGGCTGCGCGCCACGCTGGCAATGCTCGGACCGGCGTTCGTCGCCGCGGTGGCGTACGTGGACCCGGGCAACTTCGCCACCAACGTGCAGGGAGGAGCCCGCTACGGATACGTGCTGCTGTGGGTGGTGCTGGCGGCGAACCTGATCGCGATGCTGATCCAGTACCTGTCGGCGAAGCTCGGGATCGTGACCGATCGCAACCTCCCCGAGGTCGTGCGCGAGCGCTTCCCGCGCCCGCTGACGTGGGGAATGTGGGTGCAGGCGGAGATCATGGCGATGTCCACCGACATCGCCGAGTTCCTCGGCGCAGCGCTCGGTCTCAACCTGCTCTTCGGCGTGCCGCTGCTGCCCGCGGGGCTGATCACCGGCGTGATCGCGTTCGCGATCCTGTGGCTGCAGACACGCGGGTTCAGGCCCTTCGAGCTGGCGATCACTGCTCTGCTGGGGATCATCTTCGCGGGCTTTTTGTACGAGATGCTGCGCATCGGCCCCTCCGCGCACGACTCGCTGAGCGGGCTGGTACCCGGCCTCAGCGGATCGGACTCGCTGTACCTGGCGGTGGGGATCATCGGCGCGACGGTGATGCCGCACGTGATCTACCTGCACTCGGCGCTGACGAGCGGGCGCATGCCCTGCCGCAACGATCACGAGCGCCGTCGCGTGCTGCGCTTCGAGCGGGTCGACGTGATCATCGCGCTGGGCATAGCTGGGCTCATCAACATGGCGATGCTGGCTGTCGCGGCGAAGCTTTTTCACACCCCCGCCCTGTCTTCGCTTGACTCGATCGGACAGGCGCACGCCGCGTTCGGACATCTGATCGGCGGCACCGCGGCGCTCGCCTTTGCCGTCGCGCTGCTCGCCTCAGGCGCCTCGTCATCCAGCGTCGGCACGTTCGCCGGCCAGGTCGTGATGGCGGGGTTCATCAACGTGCGCATTCCCGTGCTCGTGCGCCGTGCGATCACGATGCTTCCCGCCATTGCCGTACTGGCGGCGGGCATGAACCCGACGAGCGCGCTCGTGCTTAGCCAGGTGGTGCTGTCGTTCGGCATCCCCCTGGCGCTCATCCCGCTGGTGATGATGACCTCACGGAGGGATGTGATGGGCGTCCACGTCAACCGCCGGCTGACGACGCTTCTTGCATGGGGCTGCGCGGTGGCGGTAAGCGCGCTCAACGTCTACCTGCTGGCATCGCAGCTCGTCTGAGGCGGCCCACGCGCGCGCCCACGCACGCGCGCCGGCGAGCGCCGCTCGCGTCGCGGGACGGCCCGCCCTACGCTACCCGCACCACTCGCGGCCCGCACGGGCTCGCGGCGAAAAGATAGACTCGCGTCATGGCGCGCCGGCAGACCAGTGCGCAGGGAGGGGCTGTATCGATGCCCGTACGGGCCAGCGGCCCGGCGATCAGCGAACGGGCTTGGATCTCCACGAGGCATGTGCTCGAGGAATTCGGGGACATGATGATCCTCACGGGCAAGACGATCTGGTCGGCCCTGAGGCCCCCGTATCCCTACGGCGGCGAGCTCGTGTCGCAGTTCCTGTTCACGCTGCGGCTCGTGTGGTTCCCGCTGCTCATCACGACCGTCGCGATCTCCTACGGGGCGCCCGGCCTGCAGGCCGGCGACTTCCTGACGCTGTTCGGAGCGCTCGACCGTCTTGGCGGTTTCTTCGTGCTCGCCTCGATCCGCGAAATCGGTCCGCTGATCACCGCGATCGTGATCGCGGGCGTGGCCGGAACCGCGATCACCGCAGACCTCGGCGCGCGCAAGATTCGCGAGGAGCTCGACGCGCTTCAGGTCCTCGGCGTGGACCCCGTCAAGAACCTCGTCGTGCCCCGCTTCTTGGCGCTGATGGTGGCGACGGGCCTGTTCGACATCTACGCCGTCCTGTTTGGCATCTTCGGAGGCCTCGTCGCCGACATCGTCACGGGCGGATCGGTGGGGCCGTTCTGGAACACGCTGTTCGCGAACTCCTCGGTCACCGACCTGTGGGGGTCGGTCCTGAAGTGCACGATGTTCGGGGCGATCATCGCGATCGTGTGCTGCTACAAGGGTATGTCGGCCTCTGGCGGCGCGGAGGGCGTGGGCCGCGCGGTGAACGAGGCCGTCGTTCTCTCGTTCCTGCTGTTCGGCGCCTTCAACTACGTCTTCACGCAGACGCTCCTTGCCACGCACCCCAACATCCTGGTGATCAAGTGAACGACCTGATCATCATGCCCCGTGAATGGCTGACCGCCACCGGCGAGATCGCGCGCTTCACCTCGCACATCGTGCGCGACGTGTGGAGCGGCCAGGTGATGCACTTCTTCGGCGAGACGCTGCGCCAGGCGGGCATCCTGATCCTCTACTCGACGCTCGTGATCTGGGCGCTGGTGTTCACGACCGGCCTTGGAACGTGCGGCATCGAGGCGGCGTACTTCAACCAGTCGGTGGGCGCGCCCACCTACTCGGGCGTGTTCGCCGCGTGGTGCAACCTGCGCGAGGCGGTGCCGTACGCGTTCGGCTACATGATGGCCGCCAAGGTGGGCACGGGCATCGTTGCCGAGCTGGGCGCGATGCGCATCTCGGAGGAGATCGACGCGCTCGAGGTCATGGGCGTCAACTCGGTGACGTTCCTCTGCGCGACGCGCCTGCTGGCGGCGTGGATCGTGCTGCCGTTCATGTACATCGGAGCGATCGGCGTCGCGTACCTGGCGTCGTACATAGCGGTCGTCAAGCAGATCGGGTTCGTCTCCTCGGGCGGCTACCTGCTCATCTTCTGGCAGTTCCAGAACGCGCCCGACCTGCTCTACAGCTTAATCAAGGGTATGTCGATGGCAACAGTGATCATTCTGGTTGCCTGCTACTACGGCTACAACGCCTCCGGCGGACCTGTGGGCGTGGGCACGGCGACGGCCAAGTCGATGGTGCTCAACCTCGTCTTCGTGACGCTCATCGGCATGCTCGGCACGCAGGTCTTCTGGGGCGGCAACCCGCGCGCGCCGATCGGCGGCTGAGCGCGCGGGCTAGCGCACCGCTAGCGGGCGGTAGACGAACTCCTCGTTGGGCGCGATCACGCTCGCGCGTGCATCGCTCGCACGATTGCAAACCCCTGCAAACCGCCCATGGAGGAGCATGATGTTGGCGATGCAGTTCGCGGACCGTAGCGATGCCGGCCGCCGCCTGGCGGCCGAGCTCCTCCCGCTGGCGAAGGAGAGGCCGGTCGTCATGGCGCTGCCCCGCGGCGGGGTGCCGGTCGCGGTGGAGGTCGCCAAGGCGCTGGACGCGCCGCTCGACATCCTTGCGGTGCGCAAGCTGGGGGCCCCGGGCAACCGCGAGCTGGGGGTCGGCGCCGTCGCTGAGGGCGGGTCGGCGGTGCTCGACTCGAGCAGTGCCGAGCAGCTCGGCCTCACCAGGTCGGTGCTTGACGCCACGCTCGCGCGCGAGACACAGGAGCTGCGTCGGCGAGTCGCCCGCTACCGCGGAGACCGGCCTCCGATCGCGGTGCTGGGACGCACGGTGATCGTCGTGGACGACGGGCTCGCCACGGGCCTGAGCGACCTGGCTGCGATTCGTGCGCTGCGCAAGCGCAGCGCACGCCGCATCGTCGTGGCGGTGCCGGTGGGGTCGCGCGAGTCGGTCGCGATGCTCAGCGACGAGGCGGACCAGGTGCTCTGCCTCATGATCCCAGAACGCCTGTACGGCGTGGGCCTCTGGTACGAGGACTTTGCGCCGGTCTCCGATGAGCAGGTGCTCGCGTTGCTCGACCAGGTCGGCGGCAGAAGCGACTGAGCGGCGAGCGCGTAGGCTCAGCAGGTGAGCTTCGGAACCCTGCTGGTCGTCGTGCTCGCCGGCCTGGCAGGGCCGGCGCTTGCACTCGGCCGCCGCCGCTTCGTACCGGTGGTCATCGGCGAGATCCTCGCCGGCGTGATCGTCGGCCGAACCGGCATCGATGCGATCGACCCCTCCAACGGCACGCTCGGCTTCCTCGGCCAGGTGGGCTTTGCGATGCTGATGCTGACGGTCGGCATGCATCTGCCACTGCGGGACCGCAGGCTGCTCGTCTCGCTGCGCAGCGGCGCGGCGCTCGCGCTGATCGCCGGACTGCTGGCGGTCCCGGCGGCCTTCGCGGCCGCCGCGATCGCGGGCACCGCACACGTGGCCGTTTACGCCGTGCTGCTAGCTTCGGGCTCCGCCGCCGTGCTGCTGCCGGCGCTCGAGGAGGCTGGACCCGTCGGCCTGGAAGCCCTGGCGGTCATGGCACAGGTCACGATCGCCGATGTCGTGACGATTCTCTCGGTGCCGATCGTGCTGCAGCCTTCTCGCACCGCACACGCGGCCCTGGGCGCGGCGTTGGTGGCGCTCGCGAGCGTGGTGCTGATCGTGGGAGCCCGGCGCGTCGCGGGGCACCGGTGGGTGCGTCGCGCGCGCGAGCTCTCGTGGCACAGGCGGTGGGCCCTTGATCTGCGCCTCTCGCTGCTGGTTCTCTTCCTGCTCACGTGGATCTCACAGAAGAGCGGCACGAGCGCGCTGGTTGCGGGCTTCGGCGCCGGCGTCACGGTCGCGCTGGCGGGCGGTCCCAGACGGCTCTCGAACCAGATGCGCGGCGTAGCCGATGGTTTCTTCATCCCGCTGTACTTCGTGGTCCTCGGAGCGCAGCTCGACCTCCGCGGCCTCGTCGATCACCCGGAGATGCTCGCGCTCGCAGGGGCGCTTGCTGCCCTAAACGTGGCGATCCACATCGCGGCTGCGGCATTGCTCCGGCGTCCGCTGAGCGGCGGTCTGGTCGCGAGTGCACAGCTCGGCGTGCCCGCCGCCGTCGCCTCGCTGGGACTCGCCGAGCACGTGCTCTCACGTGGCGTTGCAACCGCTATCGTCGCGGCGGCAATGGTCAGCCTGCTCGCCTGTACGGCGGGCATCGAGGCCCTGCTTCGCTCCGGGGGCGCCCCAAGTCGCCCCGCTCGGGCAGCCGACGCGGCGCCTGCGAAGCTCGCGCAGACCTGATCCTCTCGCCGTACGCGACGGCTCGCAGCCGCGAGCGTGTACTACTTCGCCCATGAGCGATGAGCGCCCAGGGGCGGGCGAGCGCGAGCTGACCCTCGACCAGGAGCTGCTTCTGTGGCTGGGGCATGAGCCTGCTGACATCCGCGCCGCCGACGCCGGGCGTATCCGGGATATCGCGGCGGAGTTCGCACGCGGCTTCGACGCGCTGGCCAAGCTGGGCCCCGCGGTGACCGTGTTCGGATCGGCCCGCACGCCCCGCGAGCACCCCGACTATGAGCTCGTCCGCGAGGTCTGCGCGTGCCTGGGCAGGGCGGGCTACGCGGTGATCACGGGAGGCGGGCCAGGACTGATGGAGGCTGCCAACCGCGGCGCCAAGGACGCGGGCGCGCTGTCGGTCGGATGCAACATCGAGCTGCCGCGGGAGCAGGCCTCGAATGCGTATCTGGACATCTCGCTTCGCTTCCGTCATTTCTTCGCGCGCAAGGTCATGTTCGTGCGCTATGCGAGCGCGTTCGTGATCGCGCCCGGAGGCTATGGGACGATCGATGAGCTGTTCGAGGCGCTGACGCTGATCCAGACGCGGACTATCAGGCACTTTCCGGTCATTCTGCTCGGCCCGTACCAGTGGCAGGGATTGCTCGAGTGGCTGCGCGCCGCCGTGCTGGCCGCGCGACGCATCGACGAGCAGGACCTCGCACGACTGCACGTCGTCGAGGCACCGGCCGAGGTCGTGGGCATCGTCAACGGCGCGCGTGGGCGCATGCTGGAACAGGCCCGCGTGGAGCAGAGGCGAACGCAACCCGCATGAGCGAGACTGGGCGCGGGTTGCGACGGTGCCGGGCGCGTGGCGCCAGCCGCGGCTCGCTTCAGGAAACCGCGCTCGGTTCTTCCTCGCGTGCCGGCACACCGGCTGCCGCGTAGGCGTCGAGAGCGTCGAGCGTCTCTGCCTTCAGGAGCGCCTGGGCCAGCGAGTCGAGCTGGTCGCGGCGTTCGGTCAGCAGCCGCGTGACGTCCTGGTGCGCGCTCTCGACCAGCCGCCGGACCTCCTCGTCGACGAGGCGCTGGGTGGCCTCCGAGGTCTCGCTCGCCCCGGGGAGCAGGGGGCCCTGCTGATCTGCCGGAAGCACCGCGACCGGCCCGACGGCGTCGCTCATACCCCAGCGGCCGACCATGTGGCGAGCGATCGCCGTCAGCTGCTGGATGTCGGCCTCGGCACCGGAGGTCACGGTCCCAAAAACGACTTCTTCGGCGACGCGGCCCCCGAGCGCTACGCGGATCTTGGCCTCGAGGTCCTCGCGCGAGTAGGAGACGCGGTCGGTGTCGGGCGTGGAGAGCGTGACGCCGAGCGCCATGCCGCGCGGGATGATCGAGACCTTGCGCACGGGATCGGCGCCCGGCGTGAGCATCCCCACGAGCGCGTGCCCGGACTCGTGGTAGGCGGTGCGCTCGCGGTCCACCGGCGAGAGCACTATCCCCCGCGGAGAGCCGAGCATGATCTTCTCGAGCGAATCGGTGAAATCGTCCATCTCGACGCGCTCGTGACCCCGGCGGGCGCCCAGCAGCGCGGCCTCGTTGGCGAGGTTCGCGAGATCGGCGCCCACCATCCCCGGGGCGCTCGAGGCAAGAACGTTGAGGTCCACGCTCGGAGCCAGCGGGATCGAGCGCGTGTGCACTTCGAGGATCTGCCGGCGTCCCAGACGATCGGGCGGCTGGACGGCCACGCGGCGGTCGAAGCGCCCCGCGCGCAGCAGCGCGGGGTCGAGGATGTCGGGGCGGTTGGTCGCGGCCAGCACCACGACCGCCTCGGAGGAATCGAATCCGTCGATCTCGGTGAGGATCTGGTCGAGCGTCTGCTCGCGCTCGTCGTTGGCGCCGCCGAGTGAGATCGAGCCCTGCCGGGAGCGCCCGATCGCGTCGAGCTCGTCGATGAAGATGATCGCCGGCGCGGCCTCCTTCGCCTTCGCGAACAGGTCGCGCACGCGCGATGCACCGACGCCGACGATCGCCTCGATGAACTCGGCGGCCGAGATCGAGAAGAACGCGGCGCGAGCCTCGCCGGCGACGGCTCGTGCGAGCAGCGTCTTGCCCGTGCCAGGCGCTCCCGAGAGCAGCGCTCCGTGCGGCATGCGTCCGCCAAGGCGCTGGTAGCGCTCGGGATTTCGCAGGAAGTCGACGATCTCGGACAGCTCGGCCTTGGCCTCGTCGATCCCGGCCACGTCATCGAAGGTGACGCGGATCGTGTCGGGGTCCACGCGCCGCGCTCGCGAGCGCCCGAAGCCCCCGAGCGCGCCCATCGCCCCGCCTCCAGCCGCGCGGCGAGCAACGAGCACGAACAGCCCCACGATCAGCAGCGTGGGGCCGAAGCCGAGGAGCAGCTCAACGAGGAGCGACGTTTTCTTGGCCGTCGATTTGGCCGTGATCTGAACGCCCTTCTGGCTCAGCAGCGCAGAGAGCTGGGCGTCGTTCCAGAACGTCGGGATCTCCGTCCTGAACAGCGTCGTCGGCGTCGCGTGCTTGTCGCTCGGCGGGTAGCGCAGCTTGAACTTGAACGTGCCCTCGACTGTGTTGCCGGTCGAGGAGATCGACTTGACCTCCCCCGATTGGACCGCCTGCAGGAAGAAGGGGTTGAAGGACACGGTCACCCGCTGCTGCCCGGTCGAAGGCCGGAAAAGCAGCACCGAGAGCCAGTTCACGGCGATCAGGATGAGCACGAACCACAGGAACCCCGGCCGGCGGTGCGGCGGCGGGCGCTTGCGCGCCTGCTCGGGCATGCCGCGCCCGTCGGGAGCGGGCATGACCTGCCACCCGCGTTCATCGCGGGGCATCTGCTTGCGCGCTTCGCCCGACCCGGCGCTCGACAGCGCGGGGTCGTGTGCTGGATCCTCGGGCACAGCTGAATCCTAAGGGCAAGCGCGCTGATGCCCTACCGGCACATACGCGCGCTGCTCTTGCCACATCCCGCGTCGAAGGCGCGAGCGCTACCGCGGTCAGCGGCTGCCGGCCCGACGGACCGCTCGGCGCGAGTGTTCGCGGCGGTACGCGCCAGCCGTCGGAGCATCGTGGCCTCAGGCCCCGACCGGCACGACCGACGGTTCGGCGCCGCCGGGCCGCAGGAACATGAGAACTGCAACTACCAGCGACCACGCGAGCAGCAGGATGAATCCGACGAAGATGGCGGGCGGGACGGCGAAGGTTATGGCCATCACGATCGCCACCCACCCCAGCCACCGCGGCAGCAGCGCGCCGCGGAGGATCGCCAGGCCGTTGCAGAGGCCGAAGATCACGCCGCCGACGACCACCGGCAGGAACACTTCTCGGCTCACGAGGTTCACCGCCTGCGCGACCTGAGGCGTGACGTGGTCGATGTTGTGGGCCAGGCCGAATTCGATGCCCCCGCCGATGCCGGCGGCTCCCCCCATGAGCACGACGGCGCCCAGCGCGAGCGTCGCCAGCGGCTCGACAGCTGGCGTGCGACGGAGGTGGGCGCGCAGCGAGCCGCTGAACAGCAGGAAGGCGAGGAAGGCGATCGTGAAGAGGATGCCTGCGGTTTCGATTTCGGACGTGTGCGAGGAGTAGAAGTGCACCACCTTGAATGGGCGCGAATCGCCTTCCGGCGTTTCGCCGGGGCCGACGACGATGGCGACGACCGCGAGCACTGCCCAAGCGGCGCCCGTGAGCGGCGCGAAGCGGCTGTAGCGATCGAGCATCTGCTCCCCCTTCTTTGAAGTCGCCTTGGGTCCGACCTGGATCGGTTCGCGCCCGCGGGTGCGAATCCTGCCCCTGAGGCCGATCGACCCGCCGCGGAGCACCGCCTCAGGCGGATGCGTGAACGCGCTCGGCCTGCGCGGTCGCGAGCAACGCGCGGGTTGCGCCGGCGATCTCGATCACCGCCTCGCGGCAGGCGCGGCTCACGCCGCACGCTCCCGTGAAAGCGTGAATGAATCCCGGGAAACGCCGAAGCGCCACGGGCGTGCCTGCCGCGCGCAGCGCGCTCGCGTACTCCTCGCCCTCGTCCCTGAGCGGATCGAAGGCGGCGGTCACCACAAGCGCGGGCGCCAGACCGGACAGGTCATCGGCAAGCAGCGGCGAAGCGCGCGGATCGAGCCTGTCGGCAGCGTTGCTGCCGAGGTAGTTGTCCTCGAACCAGTCCATCTCTGAGTCGGTGAGCAGAAAGCCCTCGCCGAACAGCTCTCTCGAGCGCCGCCGCCGGGAGAAGTCTGTCACCGGATAGATGAGCAGCTGCACGGCCGGCGCCGGCCCGCCGTCGCGCGCGGACAGCTGCGCGACCACCGCCGCAAGGTTGCCGCCGGCGCTGTCGCCCCCGACGGCTACGCGCTCGCGATCCGCACCCAGCGCGCCGGCGCGCTCGCTGGCCCAGGCGAGCGCCCTGCGGGCGTCTTCGACTGCGGTCGGGAAGCGGTTCTCGGGCGCGAGGCGATAGTCGACCGCCAGGACGTGGACACCTGCGTGGCGGCAGAGCATCCGGCAGACGCCGTCGTGCGTCTCGAGGTCGCCGTAGGTGAACCCGCCTCCGTGGTAGTAGACGAGAAGCGGATGTGGCCCGCCGGGATCGATCGGCGTGTAATGGCGCGCGCGCATCGGAGGGTTCCCCTCGATCTCGAGCTCGCGCACAGCGCCCACACCGACCGGCCGGCCGGCGTAGATGGCCGCCAGCCGGCGGCGCTCGTGGCGCGCTTGGACAGGGCCCAGCGTCTCCGGCGCCGGCTCGCCCCGTCGCTCGAGCAGCGCGAGCGTGAGCTGCATCTCCGGCGCGAGCGTGTCGCCGTCTATCGTCACCGGCGGCTTGCCCGAGAGGCGCACCTGCACGGCCGGCGGGAGCGCCGCCAGCGCGCGCACGACGAGTTGTTCGAGGCGCTCCTGGGACGTCAGGGACACACGCTCACGGCTCACCGCGCAATCGTAGTTGGTAGAACGATTCCCGCATGACCTACGCCTCTGAACTCGTCGCGCTGCTCGCGGCGGGGCTGTTTGCGGGAGGTGCGGTGTTCGTGTCAGTCGCCGAGCATCCCGCCCGGACGGAGGCAGGGGCGAACGTCGCGCTGGCGCAGTTCCCCCCGAGCTACAGGCGCGCCGCCCCGTTGCAGGGCGGGTCTGCGCTCGTGGCGCTGGTCGCTGGGATCATCGCCGCCATCGCCGGCGGCAACTGGGAGTGGGCACTTGCGGCGGGCTGCGTCGGATCTGCCATCCCTCTGACCCTGCTCGTGATCGCGCCCGTCAACCGACGACTGATGAGCGACGCGGCGCAGCTCACCGATGCGGAGGCGACCGAGCTCTTTGCGTCCTGGGCCCGGCTGCATGCGCTGCGTACGCTCGCGGGACTTGCCGGGTTCGCGATCGCGGCGGCGATCGCTGTGTCGAGCTGACGAGGTGATCAGCCGGCCGTCCGCAGCATTAGTGGCAAGCCCGAGCGGCTCGCCGCGCGATCGCACCCGCCGCGTCGCCTCGCGGTCGCCCGCCTCGGCCGTGGGGGTAGGATCGGACTCACGTGGGCGTCCACGGATTATTCGAGACACATCTGACCGTCGCGGACCTCGAGCGCTCGGTCTCCTTTTACCGCGACGTCGTCGGACTGCCGGTCGCCCTCGAGCTGCCCGAGCGTGGCGCCGCGTTTCACTGGATCGGCCGGCCGGGACAGGCGATGCTCGGGTTGTGGTCGATCGGCTCGGCCCCGATGGGCATGCGGCTGCACGTCGCCTTCGCGATGGCGCTCGAAGACGTGCGCGCCGCTCCCGGCCGCCTGCGGGCCGAAGGCATCCAGCCGCTGTCCTTCTTCGGCGAGCCGACGGATGAGCCGAGCGTGATCGGATGGATGCCTGCTGCGGCCATCTACTTCGAGGACCCCGACAGGCACATGCTCGAGTACATCGCGATGCTCGATGCCTCACCGAAACCGGAGCTGGGCATCGTTCCCTGGTCGCAGCGGGGCTGACCGGCCGTGAGAATGTGACCGCCGCCGGCGTCGGGCTGGCGGCGGTCGGAAAACGTCTGTACCGCTCTACCGCTTTGGGCAGGGCACCCGGATCACCTTGGTGACGGTTATCGGCGGGATGCCGAATTCGCCGAAGCTGTTTGAACCGCCGAACGTCACTTCGACCTTTCCGAAGAAGCCGCCGTGCGGGCATTCGCCTTTTTTGGGAACGGTGCCGTAGGGGACCACTTTGCCGTGCTTGCGGAACGCCGCGCCGACCTTGATGTGGATCTTCCTGGCCGACGCGAGCGGAGCGCCCGGCACCGAGGCGACCGGCGGCACGAGCGTCTTCAGCTCCCACGAGTATTTGCCCGAGGCTCTGACCCAGTGCCCAGTCGAGACGATTTCAAGGCTCACGGGAGTCGAGCCGTGAGTAAAGAACAACAGGCCGCCGCCCGGTGCGAAGAAGGCCTGCAAGGTCGCTTCCTCGGGTACGCGTTCGCTGCCGAACGTCACTTCTCCGAGCACGCTGCCGGTCGGACTCGCGACGGCTTTCTTCGGGCAGCCGCTGGGGCCCACGGACTTGAGCGTCGCTTCGCTGCACTGGGCGAAGCCCTGCGGGTGGAGCTTGACGCCCTTCGGCAAAAAGACGTTCACGGCCGAGAGCGGCGGGATCCCGCCTTTGGGGTTCTGCGGCGTAGCGCCGTAGCCTGATCCTTCGATTTCGAAGGTGCTTTCGACAGCGGCGCCCTTGCCGTAGAAGTTCCCGGTGCCGGGGAAGCCGGGGATCGGGACCGCCTTGGCCTTGACCTTGATCGTCGGCGTGGGGATTTCTTCAGCCGACGCGACCGCCGGCGCCGCGAGAGCGATCAGGCCGAGTGCCGCGAAAAAGGCTGTGTGCGTACGTCTGGTTGGCTTCAGTCTCATTTGCGTCATATACCCGATCAAACACGCGCGCGACGCAACAGTTGCACACCGCGTCCCCGCAGGCTGTGGCTGGGGTGGGGCGATCATGGCTCGGGTGCGGAGCGATGCGGGTAAGCGAGAGCCTCGACCGCATTGGCAAACACTCGCCCCTCTATGATCTGCTCCTCACGAAGGACGAAGATGAGCCACGTGTCCGCGGCTACGCGAGCGTCGCTGCGCTCGCCGACTGCGCTGGGTCGGGTATGCGCAAGAACACGGCTCTCGTCGAGCTCGCGAAGCTCTACCGAGCTGATCGCCTCAGACCCATGGCGCTGCTGATCGGCTTCGCGCTCGATCAACATTGGTCGGTCGAAGGCTGAACCTATCGCTCGACGCCCGACTCCGAGGAGGCGTTGCCGAGGGCTTCCTCCTTGGTCAGGAAGCCGTCGTCGCGCAGGATGAGACCATCGCGAATCACGAACAGGTAAACCCAGCGATGCTCGACCCAGATCGAGCTGCGCAATCCCCTCAGTCGCAGCGTCGCGTCGAACATCACCCGATCTGGCGGCAGATCGACCAGCTCCTCCTCGCGCCACTCCCACTCCGACCAGTTCCTCGCCCACCCGTAGCAATACCTGCGCAGCGCCTCGAGCCCCTTCACGCGGGCGGCGCCCGGCAGGGCGCTTGACTCGGTCATCTCGAACTCGGGGTGGGTGAGCGCCAACAGATCCTCCACGCGATCGAGATTGGTCGCCTTTTCCGCGGCCTTGTGCCAGCCACGCACCAGCTCCGCGTTCTCGGACACCTCGGGCAGTATTCCCATTAGGATCGAGTGGTGCCCGACCGCCTCCACTTCACCGACTCCGACGAGGCAAACGAGCTGATCGCCTCAGATCCGATGGCGCTGCTGATCGGCTTCGCGCTCGATCAACAGGTGACCGTCCAGCAGGCGTTCCTCGGGCCGCAGCGCCTACGCGAACGGCTCGGGTCGCTCGAGCCGGCGCGTTTAGCGGCAACTGATCTGGAGCCGGTGTTCAGGCAGAAACCGGCGATCCACCGCTTCCCCGCGAAAATGGCGCAGCGCGTGCACGCGCTGGCCGCGCACGTGCGAGACGAGTACGGCGGCGAGGCAGATCGCGTGTGGAGCGAAGCGCCTGACGCAGCGACCCTGCGCGCCAACATCGCGGCGCTCCCGGGCTTCGGCGCGATGAAGGTGAAGGCGCTCGGGTCGGTGCTTGCGAAGCGCTTCGGCGTAGCCGCGGCGCAGGGCCTCATTCCAACGCATCCCACGCTTGGCGACGTCGACTCGCACGCAGCGCTCGAGTCCTACCAGGCGGCGAAGCGCGCCCACAAGGCGGAGTGGTCGAGGACGAAGGTGCGAGCGTAGCCGCGGCGATGCCTAGGCCGCGGCCGTCCCCGCCCGGCGCGATCTGGGCGAGCGCCTTGCGAGAATCGTGCCCCAGTCTTGATCGGCGATCGCGGCGGGCTTGGTGTCGTGGAGGAAGTCGCGCAGCAGGACGGAGAGCCCGTCGGGATCCTCGAGGTGGGGGAAGTGCGCGGCGTCGGGGAGCGTGCGGAAACGGCTATGCGGGATCGCGGCATGTGCGCGGCGCCCGTGCTCGAGCGGAATCGTGTGGTCGCGCTCGCCCCACACGATCATGGTCGGCATCGACTCGAGCAGGTACAGGCGGTCGGTGGCGCTCACGCGCTGGCCGTGGATGTCGATGACGGAGCGCAGCGTGTGCAGGAAGGCTCCGCGCGCATCGGCGTTCTCGAGCGGCGAGAGAGCGCGCGCGATCGCCTCCACATACACGCCGGACCCCATGCCGTGCTGGCGCATCGTGTGCCCTAGCGCTCGCAGCCGCGCGAGCAGTCGCGGGTGGATCGTCAGCGACAGAAGTCCTGAAACGCCGGGCAGGGCAGCGGTGCGCAGCATGGGACTGACCTCGTGTCCGAGGCCGCCGCTCGAGATCAGCACCAGGCGCTCGACGCGCTGGGGGAACTGGTAGAAGAACTGCATCGCCACCCCTCCACCGAGCGAGTGGCCGACGACGGTTGCGCGATCGATGCCGATCGCGGCGAGCAGGTCGCGGATGCTCGCGGCGTGCGCCCCCAGCGAGTAGTCGCCGCGCGGTGCGGCGGAGTCGCCGTGGCCGATCAGGTCGGGTGCGATCACGGTGTAGTCGCTGGCGAGGGTCAGCGCCACCGAGCGCCAGTGGCTCGAGGAGTTGAGCATGCCGTGGATCAGCACGACCGGCGGGCCCTTGCCAGCCACGCGGTAGATCACGTGTCGGCCGTGCAGCTCGATCTGCCACTCGTCGAACTGCTGCGGTAGCGCAGCGACGCGAGCCGGACGCGGAGCCGCCGGCGGCCGCTCTGCGGGCTCGGGGCTCTTCTGGCCGGACGTCAGCGCGCCACCTCGCGGCGCACCCTACCAAGCGCGCCTGCCATCGGAGCCTCGGGCGATCCCGGCGGGCCTGGCCACTCCAGGACCGCGCGCCTCACCCGCTGGCCGCCTGCCGCTGCACGCGTGGCCGCAGGAACGAGACCACGGCCTGCTCGACCGGCTCGGGGTCGTCGATAAAGGGCCAGTGACCGCTGTCGGGCATGATCACGAGCTCCTCGACGTCGAAGAACTCGCGCTGGCGTTCGGCGTACTGGACGCTCGCGTAGGGGTCCTTGGCTCCCCATACCACGAGCGCGGGCTTGGCCAGCGCCGCGATCGACGGACCGAGCTCGCTCGCCAGCCTGGCGGGGTCGCCGGTGGCGCGGTATAGCGCGAGCACGGCGCGGCGCGTGCTGCGGTCGAAGTCGTTGTACATCTTGTCGACGAACTCGGGTGGCAGGCCTTTGGGGTTGGAGCGCTGCATCGCTCGCCGCCATGCCGAGCGCGGTATCCAGGCGTTCACGAGCTCGCCGAGCACGGGGGTGCGCCAGCGCCGCGCCATCGTGTGCCAGCGGTAGCCAGGCAGCACGCCGACGTTGATGAGCACGACGCTCGCCCACGAGTCGGGATGCTCGAGGCCCCACGTCAGCCCGAAGGGCCCGCCGAAATCGTGCAGCACGAGGTGCGCTCGCTCGATGCCGAGCTGCGCCATGGCGCCGTGCAGGAAGCTCGCGTACGCCGGGACTTCGTATGGCAGCCGCCGCGGCTTGTCGGCCTGGCCGAAGCCCGGCATGTCGAGCGCCACCGCCCGGCCGAGGGCGCCGACGGCAGATACGAGCGCGGTCCAGTCGGTGCGCGAGCCTGGGTTTCCGTGCACGAACACGACCGCCTCGCGCTCGCCTTCGGGGCCGGCTTCGATCACGGGCGAGCCGATCGAATCGACCTCGACGCGGCCCGCCCTCATGCGCTCAGCCAGCGCGCGGGGTTCTCGACGAACACGGTGCGAACGACCTGGTCGTCCATCACCCCTTGCTCGCGCAGGGCGGGTACGACCTCGTCGAAGACGAGGGTCATCGACCACTTGCGGATCGCTCCCTGGCTCTCGAAAACGGCCTCGGCCTCGGGCGGGAACCAGTCGATGGTGGCGCAGTAGTCCTGCGAGATCATCAGCTTCTGCGCGTGCCCGCGCCGCAGCAGCTCGGCGGCGGTCGCGTTGCGGCGCTCGATCGGCAGGAACATCTCGAGCCCGTAGCGGTCGAGCCCGACGTAGACGCCCTTCTCGATCAGGCGCTCGATGTAGTCGACGTCGTCGGTGTCGCCGCAGTGCGCGATCTGCACGCGCGCGAGATCGACGCCCTCCTCCTCGAAGATCTCCACCTGGCGGGGCCCCGTGGCGACGGCGGGCATCGAGTGGGCCATGATGGCAGCGCCGGTCTGGAGGCTGGCGCGCGCGACGGCGCGGTGGATCTTCTCGACGTGCTCGGTGACGCCGGGAGCGTCCGCGGCGCACTTCAAGAACGCCGCCCTGATCTCGGTGCCCTGGATGCCTTCCTGAAGGTCCGAGACGAAGTGCTCGGCCATCACGTCGACGTCGCGGTTCTCGAAGTAGTGCGGCAGGTAGTCGTAGCTGTAGATGCCCGTGCATGGCACGATCCGCACGCCGGTCTGATCGGCGACCTCCTTCATGAAGCGGACGTCCCGCCCGCCGAACATGGCTGTCGGATCGACGATCGTCTGCACCCCGCGCTCCTTTGCGGCGCTCACCGCCGCAAGCGCGGAGTCGAGTTCGAGCTGCGCGTCGTAGCGGGCGGGCCACTCCGCGGCCACGGCCTCGTCGCGGAAGCGCACGTGCTCGTGCACGAGCACGACGCCGAGCTCATCCGATTGCACCGCGCCCTGCACGGTTTGTACGGGGGGCATACAGGTGCGCAATCTATAGAGGGAGCGCGTCGCCGGCTCGGCGCCGGCGGCGCGCTTTGAGTGATGAGTGCAGACGGCCGCTGCTGCCGGACCACCGGCAGCGTCGAAGTTCTCATCGGAGAGCCACGCTTGAAAGGAGCTGCGAATCGGCGGCTAGGCACGCGATGCGCGCTGCCGCGTGGGGCCAGGGGGCGAGGCAGCGCTCGTGTGGGCGCTAGCGTACGCGGACGATGTCGCTTCCTGCCGAGGGCTACCAGCTGAAGGGAATTTCGGCGAAGGCCTACGAGCACCCGGCCGACCGCGCGGCGACGGCGGCATTGAAGTCGATCCCGCACCTCGACACGGTGGTGGGGAAGATCATCGAGTACGGCTATGAGCGCGCGATCCGGCGCGGCGTGCTCGGCTCGGCGGTACGCCTGGGCGAGGATCAGCTTGCAGCCGTTTGGCGCGCGCACGCGCGCGCGTACGCGACGCTTGACCTCGAGCCGGTTCCTGAGCTGTACCTCACCCAGTACCCGATCGCGAACGCGCTGACGATCGGCGCGGGGCGGCCGATCGTGGTCGTCAACTCAGAGCTGGTGCAGTTGCTCGATGCCGAGCAGCTGCGAGGCGTGTTTGCGCACGAGGCCGGGCACGTGCTCTCGGAGCACGTGCTCTACCGAACCGCGCTCGTGATCGTGATGCGGCTCACGGCGCTACCGGGCATTCCACTGCCGCTGTTTCCGCTGCGCGCGGCGCTCATGGAGTGGTTCCGCGCTGCCGAGCTCAGCTGCGACCGCGCCGCTGCGCTGGTGCTGCGCGACCCGCTCGCGGTATGCCGCCTCTTGATGGTGATCGCAGCGGGCGCAGAGGCTGCGCAGCTCGATCTCGACGTGTTCATGCGGCAGGGCCAGGACTACCGCGAGAAGGCATCGCCCTTCGATCGCTTCTCGCGCCTGCTCATCGATCTCAACCTCACCCACCCGATGTCGGTACAGCGCGTTCACGAGCTGATGGAGTGGGTCAAGACGGGCGACTACGACCGCATCGTGGACGGCCAGTTCATCTCCCGCGATGAGCCGCTGCATCCACGCGCCGAGGCGAGCGACGCGGTCTCTCACTACGCGAAGCGGTTCCGCGAGACGTTCAACGATCTCGGCAGCTCGATTGAGGACGCCGGCCAGCAGCTCGCGGAGTGGCTGCGCAAGGCGCGCGGCGGGGATGAGTAGGCGCCCGCCGGGCGGCGCGCGCAGGCCGGCGAGTGCGCGTGTCGACTACGAGCAGCACGGTCGCACCTACACGCGGCACCGCCGAGCCGATCCGCGGATCGCGAGCCGCATTCACGCCGCGCTTGGCGACGCGCACACGGTTCTGAACGTCGGCGCGGGCACCGGTTCATACGAGCCGCGCGACCGCTGGGTGCTGGCCGTCGAGCCCAGCGCCACGATGCGCGCTCAGCGCCCGCCCGGCGCGGCGCCGGCGATCGCCGCGCGAGCCGAAGCGCTGCCGCTGGATGAGAACTCGGTGGATGCGGCGATGGCGTGCGTGACCATCCACCATTGGTGGGACCGGGCGCGCGGACTGGCCGAGTTGCGGCGCGTCGCGCGCGGGCCGGTCGTGATCTTCACGTTCGAGCTCGAGCGCCTGCCGGAGTGGCAGCGCCAATACCTGCACGAGGGGCTGGTCGAGGAGCTGCCGCGCTTCCCGGCACTCGACACGGTCGCCACGGCCCTCGGCGGGCGCACCCGCGTGGAGCGCATCGCCACGCCCGGCGACTGCAGCGATGGCTTCTTCGAGGCCTTCTGGCGACGCCCCGAGCGGCTGCTCGATCCTGCGGTGCGCAGCGCGCAGTCGATGTGGGCGCTGCTCGAGGAGGGAGCGGAGCGGCGCATCGTCGAGCGCCTGTCAGCGTCGCTTGCGTCGGGAGAGTGGGATGAACAGCACGGCCACTTGCGCGCCATGGACAGCTTTGACGGCGCGCTGGCGCTGGTGATCTCTGAGCCCGGCTGAGCGGCGCGCGGCTCTACGCGGGCACTGGGGAGGGCACCTCGGCGCCCTCGGAGCGCACGTCGGCGGCCTGGCGGCGCGAGAGCCACACTTGCGATCCTGCGCCGAGCAGCTCGGTGATCGAGTGGTCGATATCGGCGGCCACCAGGTGGGCGTCGGGAAGCGACGCGCGGTCGGCATACACGCCGAAGCAGGCCTGCTTGTGGACGGTCGTCATCCCGATCGAGACGGCGTGCTCCTCGGCGAGGGGCACGACCGGGTAGACGGCCTGCAGCGGGCAGCTGAGCATGTACAGCGGTTCGCTCGGTCCCGGGATGTTGGAGACGACGAGGTTGAACATGCGGGGACTGGCGACGATGCGGGAGATCGCGTGCTGGACGACCCCAGGGGTGTGCTCGGCGGCCTTGAGCGCGAGATCGGCCCCCTCGGGCTCCCCGTCGCGCTTGCGCTGGCTCATGGTGGCGTGCACGCGGTACAGGCGGCCGAGCGGGTCGGGCTCGTCGCACGGCAGGTCGGCGAACACGAACGAGATGTGATTGCCGAGCACGTCGCCTGGGGAGCGTACGTTGACCGGCACCATCGCCTTCAGCGGCGTCAGGTACTCGCCGCGGCGAATCATGCGCGCGCGGATGGCCCCAGTGACGGCAGCCAGCATCACGTCATTGACGGTCGTGCCGTACGTGCGCTTGACCTTCTGCAGGTCATCGAGCGGGCGCTGGGTCCAGGCCAGGCGGCGCAGCGGCGAGAGCGCGCCATTGATCGAGCTGGCGGGCGCGGCGCGCACGGCATGCCCCAGCGCCCGACCGATCCGAAGCGCCGCGCCTGCGGTCTGACGTGCGGTGTTGGCGGGCGCGCCGGCGGCGCGCATCGGCCAGCGCGCCAAGCCGAGCTGCTGCGAGACGAGATCGCGCATGCCTCGCAGCACCAGCCGCTCGCCGCTGGGCGAGGGAGCGGGTCGCCAGTCATCGGGCTCGGGAGCCGGGGACTCGGGCGTCGCGTCGAGCAGCAGCGAGCCCAGCTCGACGGCTGCGATGCCGTCGACCATGCAGTGGTGGGCCTTGCCGATGATCGCCAGCTGATCCTCAGAAGCTTCTGAGCAGACCCAGAGCTCCCATAACGGACGGTCGCGCCGAAGCGGGATCGACATGACTTCATCTACCAGCCGCGACAGCGGACCTTCTGCCTCGAACACGTGGCGATCGACGGCGAAGGAGTCGTCGTCGACCCACTCGGGAGCGTTCAAGCCGAAGGGAACGGGTGCCAGCTTCTGGCGATAGCGCGGGGCGCGGGCCAGGCGGCGCCCGATGTGATCGCGTAGCTCCTCGAACGCCGGGAACGCGCCATCAGCCGGTGGCGAGAACACGGCAACCCACCCGACGTGCATGTGTGCGGTCGGCGTCTCCACCGACAGGAAAGACGCGTCGAGACCGGACAGACGCGTACAGCCCATAACTCTCGATTCTCGTACCCACGGGGGCTCCGTGAAAACCCGAGAAGCCGCTATTCGCGGACAATTGTTTTACGCCTGGGCGCAGATCGGGCCGCTCCGTTCGGGGACCCCCGGCAATGGATCGACGTCACCGAGTTGCGCGGCCGACTTGCCTACGTCCAGATCGCCGACCCTGAACGCCTCCTGATCGAGTCAAGCCCGAGCAACGACGTCTCCGAGACGTACATCGCCCTGCCCTCGGGCCGCGCGCTGGGTCACCGCGTCGCTGTCTCGACGCCCTAGCGGCCCCACGCCTACCCGCCTTAGACATTGACCGCGGGACAACGCCGCGCCAACGCGTCGCACCCCATCGCCGCGCAAAGCGCGTCGACCATGAGAGCATTGACCCCGATGCGTGCCGAAGAGCTGCGTGCGGTCCAGGCCCCGCTCAAGGAGCGCTACCGTGGGGACCCGGAGGCGGCGGTCGTGACCTTGAGCGCGAGCGGCGAGATCGGGGAAGGCATCAGCTGCTCGGTGAGGACCGGTTCGGCGTTGTCGCGCGCAGGCTTGCACCCGGCCAGCGGTGGTGACGGAACGCTGCTGTGCTCGGGCGACATGCTGCTGGAGGCGCTGGTGGCATGCGCCGGCGTCACCCTGCGTGCGGTCTGCACGTCTCTTGCGATCCCGCTGGAGGGCGGAACGGTCTCAGCGGAGGGCGATCTGGATTTTCGCGGCACGCTGGGAGTCAGCAAGGAGGCCCCCGTCGGCTTCCGCGCGATCAGGCTCCATTTCGACCTCGTCAGCGATGCGGACGCCACGGATCTCGACGCGGCGCTCCGTCTCACCGAGCGCTACTGCGTCGTCCTTCAGACGATCCGGAGCTCGCCCGAGACGACCGCGTCGTATCGCACGCTCGGCGGGGTGAGCTGAGCAACGCGACAGGAGGGCATGCTGCGCAGCGATGTCACCTTGCGCCGGGCGCGGCGGCGCTGAGGCAACCAGACTGCCGGCTTGGTCGGGCACGACGCGGCGCCTACCAGAAGCGCCGCGCAGCCGGGTCTCTCAACGCCCCTTGGACGGACTCGTGCGTTAGCATCGCGCCGCTTGGAGCTTCCGCCGACGATCTCCGACTTCGAGCGGCGCGCCGCCGAGATCCTGCCACCGGGTCCCCACGGCTACTACGCCGGGGGAGCGAGCGATGAGATCACGTTGCGCGACAACGTCGCCGCTTGGCAACGGCTGGCGTTGCGACCACGCGTGATGGTCGACTGCAGCGAACGTGATCCCTCTATAACCGTGCTCGGTCGGCGGCATGCGCACCCGGTGATCGTCGCTCCCACCGCCTTCCATGCGTTGGCGACACCGGAGGGAGAGGCGGCCACGGCGCGCGGCGCGGCTGCCACCGACACTCCGTTCTGTTTGTCGTCGCTCTCGACCACTGGCGTGGCCGAGCTGGCGGCCCGAGCGCCGGCGGCGAGACGCTGGTTTCAGGTCTACGTCTTCAAGGACCGCGCGGTGACAGAAGAGATGGTGGCCGCGGCGGTCGAGCACGGCTATGAGGCACTCGCGCTCACGGTCGATCTACCGGTGTTCGGCATGCGAGAGCGCGATATGCGCTCGGGCTTCGTGGTAAAGCACGCCACGGCGGTCCCCAACCTCGCCGCCGCTGGCGCGCGCGGGTCGCTCAGCCTGCAGGACGTAGGGGCGCTGATCGACCCGTGCCTCACATGGGACGACGTCGGCCGCTTCGCCACCGACAGCGGCCTGCCGGTCCTGGTCAAGGGTGTGCTCACGCCCGAGGACGCGCGCCGCGCCGTCGACAGCGGCGCCGCCGGGATCGTCGTGTCAAACCACGGCGGGCGCCAGCTCGACACCGTGCTCTCGGGCGCCGATGCTCTCGGGCCGGTCGTCGACGAGGTAGGGGGCGAGCTCGACGTGCTGGTCGACGGCGGCATCCGCCGCGGCACCGACGTGATCAAGGCGCTCGCGCTTGGAGCACGCGCCGTGATGATCGGCCGACCGGTGCTGTGGGGTCTGGCGGTGGGGGGCGAAGAGGGCGTACGCCGAGTGCTTGAGCTGCTGCTGGCCGAGCTCGACACCGCGCTCGCGCTCGCTGGAGCGCCACGGGCAGCGGAGCTGGATCGCAGCTGGATCCAGCCGGGGCCCTGGGCGGTCTCCTAGGCAAGATCTCCCGCGACGTCGCCTACTCCGCCAGCCCCACGGCTTTGAGTGTTGGCCCAGATAGCTCCGCGGCCGCGGGCTTCGACGCCGGCCCGCCGCGCCTGGAGCGACCCGCTCCTACATGTGGCCGCCTGACATCTCGTTGCCAGACGTCTGCATCGCGCCCAGAGCGATGGAGTGATGGACACCGTGCCACCAGTTGTATGCGTCATCGTGAGGGGCACCGACCAATGCAGCGAGCAAGCGGCCATCGTTCATCGTCCAGACGACGTGGTAGGCCGAGTTCGAGAAGACGCAGAACAACCGACCCGCCGCCTGCTCGTCGCTGACGCTGCCCGACTGCAGCTGCGCCAGCGAGTAGGAGCGGTGGTGTTCGTAGTTGTGATTCCAGCTGACCTCGCCGTTTGTCTTGTCTGGCGCGCACTCCCCGAAGTTGGTGGCGAACTGGCCCCCATTGAGCGACCTGACCTCGCTCACGTACGCCGTGTAGAGCGCGGTCAGCGACGGGAACGTCTGAAAGGTGACCCGTTCAATCGCGAACGCCGGCTGCCTGCACGTCACCATCGAGGCGCTCTGGGCCCGGCAGCTCGACGGCGGCAGCAGCCCCTTTGCAGTCGTGCTCTGGTTCGTGCGGGCGAGCGCCTGCAGCAGGGGGCTCCGCACGGGCGCGGGATGAGAGTTTTTCCCTGAGCCTCCCGTGGCGACCAGCACGCCGACGACGGCTCCCACGGCGACGAGAGCCGCGAGCAGCGCGAGCCACGCCCTGCGACCGCGCAGTGCTCCGGGCCGCCGAGAACGCGGGCCCATAGGCTCGCCCCGCTCGCCAGGCTCATCGCCCAGAACGGTGGGAGGTGCACCGCTCGTGGGCGGCTGGGCGGGCTGCTGCACGTCCGGGGGGCCGGCGCCCGTGCCACTGACACGCAGCGGCGGCGCAGCCGGAGGCCGAGGCGCGAGGTCGGCGTCGGTGTGTGGCGCCTCGGCCAGCGGGACCGGAGGCGAAGGGGGCTCGCGCTTGAGCACGGTAGGCGGACCGAAACCCGGATCCTTGTGGGAAGCGAGCCCTTCCGAGCGCTCACCGCCGTGCAAGGCCTCGCGGGCCTCGGCGATAAAGTCGTGGCAGGTGCCATACCGCTCTGCCGGGTCCTTGGCGAGTGCGCGCCCGATGACTTGGTCGATCGCGGATGGAAGTTCGGGACAGATCGCGCTGGGAGGAGTGGGCAGCTCTTCCACGTGTGCCCATATGACCGCTGCTTCGGCGTCCTTCTGGAACGGCACGTTGCCAGTGAGGCACTCGTAGAGCACGCAGCCGAGCGAGTAGATGTCGGTGCGGCCGTCCACGGGCTTGTCCTGGATCTGCTCGGGAGCGATGTAGTCGATCGTCCCCACGAACTGCCCCGTCGCCGTGAGCCCGCTGCGCGACAGCGTGTGCTTGGAGATGCCGAAGTCGGCTAGATAGACGTGGTCGGGGTCGTCGTCAGCGCCCCTTTCGACGAGGAAGTTGGCCGGCTTGACGTCCCTGTGCACCAGCCCGCGCCGGTGCGCGGCGTCGAGGGCGCGAGCCGCCTGTCCGATGAGCAGCAGCGCCTGTGCCGGAGTGATCCGTCCCTGGGCCTTGAGGATCGCGCGCAGGTCGGCACCGGACACGTAGCGCATGGCGATGTACAGCAGGTCTTCGGCCGGCCCCACGTCATAGATGGGGATGACGTTGGGGTGGTTCAGCGAGGCGGCGATCCGGGACTCCTTCAGGAACCGCGCGCGGAACGTGTCGTCGGTCGCGAGCTCGGGGGCGAGCACCTTCAGCGCGACCGCGCTTCCCAGGCGCCGGTTCTCGGCTTCGTAGACGACGCTCATCCCGCCTCGGCCCAGGACCCCTCGCAGCCCGTAGCCGGCGAAGTCCTCTCCGACTCGCGGCAGGGTGAGCGTCACGACCCTCGCCATCCAACCCGCAGCGTGGAGCAGCCGTCAATCGGGCGGCAGGCCATGCCAGCGCGGCTCGAATGGCGCTGCTCGTGAACTGGCGCTGTTGAGTGCCCCCGGCGGGTCATAGCCCAGCGGGAGGATACGGGCTCGCCTACGCGTTGTCCAGATTTGCGCACGTTTTGCGAGGTTCGTGTCGGTTCGTCGCCCCCAGGCGACGACGCCTCCTTCGTGCTCCATTTGCGGTATGACTCCCGCTCGAGGGCAACCCGAACCGACAGGCGCGGAGAAGGGGGCTGTAATGGACGCAGACCAGCCGGAGCTCGCGAGCCGTCGCCTGGCCGTTCATTACGTGCTCTTGGCGCTCGCGAGCGTCCTCGTGTTCGCGTTCGTCGTCTCGGCCGGTCGCAATCGGCATGCCGAGCCGCAGATCGCTGGCGGCTACAACGTCGAAGCGGGAGCAGCCTGCCTGGGAAGCCAGATCGAACTGATCCAGTCGGGCAGCTTCGTCGCGATCTCCAACGCGCACTCCACCCTCAGCGGCGCGCTGAGGCTCAGGCATGGGCAGCTGAGCGGTAGCGTCCACTGCCTCAAGGCGCCCGCCCAGCGGCTGCAGGGGCGCGTGCGCTCCGGACGTCTGACGGGCTCGCTCGGAGCTGAACCGCTCATCGCCCAGTTCAAGCGCGAAGCGCCTCCCCCCGGGGCGCCCAAGCCGCTGGCCCCCGGCTCGGTGGGTGGCGTGTACCAGCTCGCGCCGACCTCGTCATGCCTTGGTGGCGTCGTGACGCTGAAGGGCTCGAGCGGGAGGCTGAGCGCCCTTTCTGGCAAACAGGTCCGCGGCATCCTGCGCTACCGCGACGGCGTGGTGTCCGGCACGGTCAGGTGCAGCGGCGGCGGGCAGCGGCGATTCTCCGGCACCGCGGCTGGGCGCACGCTGGACATCATGCTCCTGCCGAGCGCTCCGGCCGCGGCGGGCGGCAGCGCCCAGGCCGCCCGCGGAGCAGGGGCCGAGCCGGCGGCGACCGGCGAAGAACACGTGTCAGCGACGCGGCAGCGCACGTCCGATGCGACCGTTGCGGCGTTCTTCCTCGCAGTCATCGTGGTGATGCTGTTCGCGCGGCTGTGTGGCAACGCGATGCCAAGGATCGGGCAGCCGCGGGTGATGGGCGAGGTGATCGCGGGGATCCTCTTGGGCCCGACCGCTTTCGGCGCCATCGACCCGGGGCTTCAGTCGCGGATCTTCGCATCGGACATCGTGCCCTACATCGGCGTCGCCGCAAACCTCGGGCTGATCTTCTACATGTTCCTCATTGGCCTGGAGGTCGACCTCGGCCAGCTGCGCGGCCGCGTGCGGATGACGTTCGCCGTCTCGAATACCGCGCTGCTGATTCCCCTGATGTCTGGCCTGCTCGTGGCGCTCCCGCTCTACCGTCTGCTGGCGCCCGACACCCGCTTTCTGGCTTTTGCGCTGTTCGTGGGGATCTCCATGTCGATCACTGCCTTCCCGGTGCTTGCGCGCATCGTCTCCGAGCGTCGCATGCTCAAGCGGCCGCTCGGCTCCCTGGCGCTCTCGGCGGCCGCTGTGGACGACGTCTCCGCCTGGTTTTTGATCGCGCTAGCCACAGCAGTGGCCGGCGCGGGCAGCGGTCTCGCCGTGCTGCGCACGATCGGTTGGGCGCTCGCCTTCTGCCTCGGCATGGGACTGCTGGCACGGCCCCTGCTGGCGCGCGCGGCGGTCGCCTACGACGAGGTGGGGCGGCTCCCGGGCACCTGGATCACGATCATCTTCGCCGGGATCCTGCTGTCCGCTTTCGTGACGGACCAGATCGGGATCGCCGTGATCTTCGGCGCTTTCGTGATGGGGCTCTCGATGCCCCGCCACGCCGCATTGAACGAGGACGTGACCAGACGAGTCGAAGACTTCGTGCTGACGGTTCTGCTGCCCCTGTTCTTCGCCTTCACCGGGCTCCGCACCAATGTGGGGCTGCTCGGCAGCACCCAGCTCGTCCTGATCACGCTCGCGCTGTGCGCGATCGCGATTGCTGGTAAGTACGGGGGGACGGTGATCGCCTCGCGGGTGGTTGGCCTGCCGTGGCGAGAGTCGGGTGTGCTGGGCGCGCTGATGAACACCAGGGGGCTGACCGAGCTGATCGTGCTCAACCTCGCACTGAGCATGGGCGTGATCTCGCAGGCGCTCTTCACCGCGCTGGTGATCATGGCGCTCCTGACCACGTTCATGGCCGGCCCGATCCTGCAACTGCTCGACCCGCGCAACTCGCTTGGCGAGGCGCCCGAGACGGAGCTGGCCGCGGCCCGGGCGCAACAGGCGCCGGATGAGAGGCGCATGGCGCCGGAGCGCTCCATCCTCGTCGCTCCGCAGACCGACGCGGCGCTGGGACAGCTGCTCGCGCTCGCCAAGCCGCTGGCCCACTCCGAGCCCGCGCGCGAGCTGATCCTGGCGCGACTGGTGACGCCGCCGCTCGGCGCAAGCGCGCGCGCCGGCCTGGCCACCGACGCTCACCGGCTGCGGGAGTCGAGCGAGCGCCTCCAGCGGGCCAGGCGCGAGCTCCTCGACGCCGGTCTCGCCGCGCGCGCCGTCGCGTTCACGTCGGCCAACCCCGGGCGCGATCTCACGCGGTTGTCTCGTGACGAGAGGATCGACCTCGTGCTGCTCGACGGGCGCCGGCCGCTGCTCGGCGAGGGGGTGCCACGTGAGGACGTCGGCACGGTCCTGCGCGATGCCGCCTGCGACGTGGCCGTGCTTGTCGCCAACGAGGACGCGGCGATCACCCCCGGTCCGGATCGCTCGGTGATGGTGCCCTTCGGCGGCGCAGACTACGATTGGGCGGCGCTCGAGCTGGCCACCTGGATCGCCGCCGCGACTAGCGCGCCCCTGCAGCTGCTCGGGGCCTCGAGCAGCCAACCGGACGGAAAGGACGCGGGCGCGCTGTTAGCCAACGCATCGCTCGTCGTGCAGCAGTTCGCCGGCGTGAGCGCCGAGCCGGTGCTCGTTCCCCCCGGGCGCCGTGGCATCGTCTCTGCCACCGGCAGGGCGGGGCTGGTCATCGTTGGCCTCTCGGAGCGCTGGCGCCGGGAGGGACTCGGCTCTGTGCGCGGCGCGATCGCCCGCGCGGCGCGATCGCCGATCGTGTTCGTGCGTCGTGGCGAGCGCCCCGGAGCGCTGGCGCCCTCAACCGAGCTGTCGCGATTCGGCTGGTCGTCCGCGGCAATGACCTCCGTCGGCTCAGCGGGCGCCCGGGACGCGGTGAACCCCTGATGGGCTTGGCAGATCGCGCAGCTCAGCCGGCAGCCGGTGCACCGAGGAGAACTCCCGCGCCAGCTGCGGCACGGGGCTTCGCTCGTCGGGCGGCTGGAACACCGAGATCGGCAGCGGCTGATACTCAGGCGCCACAGACCAGTCGGTCGACCGGAACTCACCGGCGTTCTCGATCCAGCTGAGCGAGAGCAGCGGCAGGATCACCACCTTCGTCCAGATGGCGAGCGTCCAGGCGATCCAGTAGAGCAGCACGGCCTCCGGGTTTGTCAGCCCCACTTTCAGGACGTGCGCGAGGATGTAGACGAGCACGAACTCGCCGGCAGCGAGAGTGAACGTCAGCCACGGCGGCTGCCAGCGGATGATGAGCGGGTAAAAGCCCGTGTCGAGCGCAACGCCAAGCACGAAGTAGACCCCGATCAGCACGATCCATCCCTCGTTGCTGGTGACGATCGAGATCACCGTCGCGATCAGCGCAGGCACGATGAGGATCGACCAACGGGTCTGAACGCGGCCGAGGACGGTGGGACACATCGCGCCAGATCCGCCTAGGCCAGCTGCTCGGTCGGCCTGACTCGGCGCAGCGCCTGCGCGACGTCGCGGCCCATGGAGACCTGCAGCCCTAGTCGAGAGGGAAACGAGCGCTTTTTCAGGCGCTCCGCGCGCGCGCAGTCGGCGACAAAGCGGCGCGAGATGAACTTGAGCCCGGCAATCGTGTCCCCGTGCGGGATCACGTTGTTCGCGATCAGGCCCATGCAGCACAGGCGGGAGTCGTGCCTGTCCAACCCGGGAACCCCACAGTTGCTCTGGAGCCGCAGTCTCCCGTCGACCACCGGCACTCGGTAGAACTCGACCAGCCGGCGCAGTAGCGGAATCGTGAGCGCCGATTTGTTGAAGCCCGTGCCCGCGATGACGCCCGTCACGTCGAGCCAGCCGGGGTCCTCCCCCTGGCGGCTCGAGACGTGGATCCTGAGACCGGCATCGCCCGGGCTCACCTCATCGATCTCGCCCACGAGGGCGGCGAATCGGCCTTCGCTCTCGCCCTGCTCGATCTTGCTGATCCACTGGCGGCGCTCCGGTCGCGTGCCGCGCAGCACGTCGCCCAGGAATTTCACGCGCTCGTCGAAAGGCAGCGATACGTAGGCGTCGATGCCCCGCGACTCGAATAGACAACGAGGCACGTTGAGATCCTGGGTCTCCGGCTGGGGAGTGCGCGTGAGCGCCAGCACGGACCCACCGGCGTCGAGGATGTTGGCCCACTCGTTGACCGAGGCTATACCTGCGCCCAACACGACGTAGCGCCCGCCCGCGGCGTAGCGCTTGGCTTCGTAGGCCTGGACGATCCGATCGGCGCATGCCGGGTCCTGGCGCGCCTTCGCGAGCGTCGGGGGAAAGGACAAGGGCCCGTGGCCCGGGGCCAGCATCACGTGCTTGGCGCGGCCGACGAAGTTCGCCTCCTCGTCGTAGAGCACGAAGTGGGGAACCGGCTGCAGCTCGCGCTGCAACCACCCGACGCGCGTCGGCACGCGCGCGTCGTCCCAGGCCAAGCGTCGCTGCACAACCGTCGCCTCGGTGAGGATCTCCGGCACGCCGGGGTTGTATTTGCGCCGGATCGAGCGCCAGAGTGGCGAGGGCGAGCGGTGTGACCAGGCGTCCAGCTGCGCGAACGTCGGCCAGTCAGGCGCAAGGAAGTGCGACTCGGACTCAGAGCGCAGGACGGTCTGTCCAAGGTTGTGGGCGAACTGCTGGTAGGTGCCCACCGGGTTGGGGCTCGGGCCGAAGATCGAGATCTCGCGGTTCTCGAACCCGAGGTAGCGGGCAGTCGTCAGCACAAGCAGCGAGCCAAGCCCGTCGCCAACGACGGCGATGACGGAGTCCCGTGGAGCGCTCGCGGTCAAGCTGAGCGCAGCCTAATGCGTTTGCCGCCCACAGGGCAAGCCAGCCGCCGCGTGCGTGAGAACCTCCCGCGAAATGTGTGCCGAGCCGGTGAATCTAGCTCGCGCTATGCTGACCCGCGCGATGGCGGAGCTCGTCCTCGAAATCGTCGAGGGTCCGGGAGCGGGCCGGCAGCTCGCCCTCGACAGCGCGGTCGTGATCGGGCGCGCGCAGGATGTTGACTTCGTCCTCGAGGACGACCAGGTCTCACGCCACCATGCGCGCGTCACGCCGTCCGTGGATGACTCCGCGGTGATCGAGGACCTCGGCTCTGCGAATGGCACGTTCGTGAACCACAACGAGTTGCACGGCCCGACCCGCGTCGACCCGTCCGACGAGCTTCTGCTTGGCGTGACAGTGATGGAGCTGCGCTCGAGCTCACAGGTCTCGGAGCGACCGACGGTGAAGCGGCCGGTCCCGCCCGCGCTCGCGCAGGCACCCCGCCCACCCGACTACGTGGATCCCGAGGCGGTCGATGCGGTGGTTGGCGAGAGCCACGGCTCCGGCGCCGCTCGAGAGCTCGAGAAGTACCGCGACGTACGTGTGCGCCGCAGAGCTCAGCTCGCGCCACTCGCCTTGCTGATGCTGATCGCGCTGGCGCTCATCATCTACTTCGCCGTGCGCTGACGGGCGGGCGACCGATCGGCCGGCCGCTACCCTCAAGATCCCGGGCAGCCGGGGCTAGCGCTGGGCGAAGTAGATCACCAACGCGAGCGCGGTGAGCAGCGCGGTGCCGAACGAGAGCGCAACCGGCAGCCACGAGCGCGACGCCAGCCCTCCCCCTCGGCGCACTGAGGGGGGCAGAAACGCGCCAACCTCGACCGACAGCGGCACGACAGCCGCTGGCGGCGACTCGAGCGGGGCGGCGAGCGCCTGCGGCGGGTCGTGCGAAGACGCAGGCTTGAGAACCTCATCGGGAACGCTCCTGAACCGCGTCAGATCGGGCTCGCCGTGTGCACGCGCGCGCGTCTCCTCCTGAGCAGCGGCGATCTGCACCTCGAGCACGGAGACCCCGAGCGTGACGCGGTCCCCGTCTCGCAGGCGCGTGGGCGCGTCGATCTGGCGATCGCCCACAAACGTTCCATTGGTCGAGCCGAGATCGTCGACGACCAAACCGTCGGCCTCGGGACGAACCTCAAGGTGCCGGCGCGAGAGCTCGGGATCATCGATCACGACGTCCGTCTGCTGACGACCGACTGTGAGCGTGCGATCGACTACGATCACCTCGCCCGCAAGCGGTCCGGAGATTACGCGCAGACTGGCCACTGGCGCGCGTAGCCTAACGCGGCGGAGCGTACGCCGCAATGCTCTCCCCTGCTAAACCTCGCACGATGTCAGAGACCGCTCACGATGGCAGCGGCGCGACCGGTGGATCGGGTGAGCAGCTCGATCCTTTGATCGGCACGGCGGTCGGCGCCTACCGCATCTCCTCGCTGCTCGGGATCGGCGGCATGGGACGGGTCTACAACGCGCTCGCCGACGACCACAGCCCGGTTGCGCTCAAGCTGGTGCGCAAGGAGCTGGCGCGGGACACCGTCTTTCGGCGACGCTTCGATCGCGAGGTGCGTGTCGCGCAGCGGATAGCCAACCGCCACGTGGTGCCCGTGCTGGACTCGGGCGAGCACGATGGCGTCCCATATCTGGTGCAGCGTTTCATCCAGGGCGGCTCGCTCGCCGACAGGCTGCGTCGCGAGCAACGCTTGGAGATAGGAGACGCCCTTGGGATCTGCGCTGACGTAGCCGATGGTCTCGACGCGGTCTTCGCCGCGGGTCTTGTGCATCGCGACGTGAAGCCGGCCAACATCCTGCTGGAGCTCGACGGCAGCGCATTGATAACGGACTTCGGGCTCGCCAAGGACAGCGATGCGACCCAGCTCACTCGCACCGGACAGGCGCTGGGGTCGCTCGACTACATGGCGCCAGAGCAGATCCGTGGTGAGGACGTCGGCGCCGCGACCGATGTCTATGCGCTCGGGTGCGTTGTCTACCAGTGCCTCTGCGGCAGCCCGCCGTTTAGCGGGGCTCGCGGCATGCAGTTGCTCTGGGCGCAGCTGCAAGACGAGCCGCGCGACCCGTGCGATGAGCTCCCGCACGCGCCGCCGGCCCTCGGCCCGGCCGTCCTGCGGGCGCTCGGCAAGGATCCTCGGACCAGACCCCAGAGCGCCAAGGAGTACGCGCGCTCGCTCCATGAGGCGGCAGGCGTGGCGGAGCACTCCCGGCAGTCAGATTAGCCGGCGCTCGGCATTCCCGATACGTGCTCTCGCCACTCGAGTGCGAACAGCTCGTGTTCGCCGTGAAGACCTCTGAAGTGATGCTCGCCGCGTGAAGTAAAGCGGAAGCCGGGGGTGGTGCGCGTGTACTCCCTGACCTTCGCAGAGACGACGATCTCCGCGCCCGCGGCCTCGGTGGCTATTCGTGCCCCCAACAGCACGTTGCGGCCGTAGAGATGCTCCTCCTCGCCGATCACGAATCCAGTGTGCACGCCCACGCGCAGCTGGATAGGTGGATGCTCGCCGCTCTCCGTTGTCGTCGCGAACGCCCTCTGCACCTCGATCGCGCAGTACAGCCCGGCGTGCGCGCTGTCGAACACGATCAGGAAGCCATCCTCGTGCTCGCCTGCGATGTGCCCGCCGTTGCGCGAGGCGATGCTGCGGAGAACCAGGCGCTGGTCGTCCACAATTGCTGCAACTCGCTCCGCTGTGAGCGCCTCGCGGATCGTTGCGAGGTTCGCGATCTCGCAGAACATCAGCGTGATTGCGCCGTCGGGAGAACTGTGCTCGGCGAGCGGTCCCGCGCCGGAGTCTTCCAGCGCCGAAGCGATCACGTCGATCGAGGTCAGCTGCGTCATGCTGGACGTCAAGCCACCCCGGGCCCGCCCTCGCCAGCAGCACTCGGGTGTCGCCCCGCGGGCGCCAGGCGCTGCAGACGCGTCCCGGCGAAGTCCGACCTCTCCGCTCTGATCACATGCATGACCGCGTTGATCAGGGCCAGATGGGTGAAAGCCTGCGGGAAGTTGCCGAGATGGCGGCCGCTCCGTGGGTCGATCTCCTCGGCGTACAGCCCGAGCGGGCTCGCGTAGGAGACCAGCTTCTCGCACAGCATGCGGGCGCGCTCCGCCTCCCCCATCTCGCAGAGGGCCGAAACCAGCCAGAACGAGCAGATCGTGAAGCTGCCCTCCTCGCCGGAGAGGCCGTCGTCGGTCTCGTCGGTTCTGTAACGCAGAACCAGACCGTCGTCGATCAGCTCCGTTGCGATCGCGTTCACCGTGGCCACCACGCGCGCGTCGCGTGGCGGTAAGAAGCGCACGAGCGGCATCAGCAGCACCGATGCGTCGAGCGAGTCGCCCCCGTAGTGCTGGGTGAACACGCCGCGCTCATCGACAGCCCGCTCGCAGATCTCGGAATGGATCTCCGCCGCTGACTCGCGCCACCGGGCGGCGAAGCGATGATCTTCGCGCAGCGTCGCAAGCCGGGCGCCGCGATCTACCGCCACCCAGCACATGAGCTTCGACGAAGTGAAGTGCTTGGGCTCGCCGCGCACCTCCCAGATCCCGTGGTCGGGCTCCCGCCAGTGCGCGAGCGTGCTCTCGACCTGACGCTTGATGATCGGCCACAACCTCTCCGGCAGCTGGTCGCGTGACTTGGTGTGCAGGTAAATCGAGTCGAGCACCGCCCCCCAGAGGTCGTGCTGGCGTTGGCGGTAGGCGTTGTTGCCCACGCGAACCGGTCGGGCGCCTTCATAGCCGGAGAGATGGTCGAGCACCTGCTCTGCGAGCTTCGCCTCGCCATCGATCCCGTACATGATCTGGAGCTCTCCCTCCGCGGCCTCTGCGAGGTCCGCCACGAAGTAGAAGAAGTCGTTTGCCTCCCAGTCGAAACCGAGCGTGTACAGCGCCCATAGCATGAACGTCGAGTCGCGAATCCAGCTGTATCGGTAGTCCCAGTTCCTCTCACCGCCCGGAGTCTCCGGAAGCGAAGTAGTGGCGGCCGCGACCATCGCACCCGTCGGTGCATAGCTCAGTCCCTTCAGTGTCAGCGCGCTGCGCTGCAGCAGCGCCCGCCAGGGATGGTCAGGAAAGGTCCCCCGCTTAAGCCACTCCCTCCAGTACTGGCCCGTGCGGGTCAGCCGCTCATCGGCCTCATGGCAGCTCGCGGGAAGCGCGTGACTCGACCAGCCAAGTGCGACGAAGGCAACGTCGCCTTCGCGAAGGACCGTGCGCGCGCGGGCGCGCGGACCCTCGAACCCGACATTCAGGTCGGTAACAAGCCTCAGCTCCAAGTCCATGCCCTCCGAGGAGGCGAACGCGTCGTGGTAGCTGTCGCCTGCATAGCGCCACTCGGCTGCCAGTCCGCCGTAGTCGAACACAGGCTCGCAGTCAAGGTGTATCTCCGCCCGGCCCTGAACACAGCGGACGGTGCGCACGAGAACGTGTTCCGCCTCATAGTCGGTGGGCGAGCGCCGGTGAGTGGGAGACCGCTCGGTTATGTGGTACCAGGGCCCTACGCACAAGGCATCCTTGACGATCACCCACCCCATGCGCGTCTCCCAGCTTGTCTCGAGCACCATCGTGCCGGGTATGTAGCGGACTCCGGCGGGCACGCTGACATCCGCTGGCCCGAGACGAAAGCCGCCCGCATCGCGGTCGAGGATCGAGCCGAACACGCTAGGCGAGTCCATTCGCGGCAGGCACAGCCACTCCACATTCCCGCTGGGAGCGATCAGCGCGCACGTCTCGCAGTCCGACAGGAACGCGTAGTCGGCGATCTGCGGAAAAGGACTCAGCGCAGGCTCGTTGTCGGCTCGCGGTGGGCTCATCGCCGGCGCCCCGTCATCATCCCCCTTCAAGGCTACCGTGACGGCTTGCACCCGACTCGGTGGCAGACGAGCGCTCTTTCTTTGCGGGCCAATGGCCTGGCGTGCACGATCCGCCACACTGCAGAAAGACGCATGGCCGACGTAACCGCCCCGTTCCTGCTTTACCCGGACAGAGCCGGCAACGAGCACGTCTTCCCGCTCGAGGGAGAGCGAGCGATGACGATCGGACGGGGTGACGACGCCGACCTGCGACTGCCATGGGATCGCAGCGTATCCCTCGTGCACTCCGAACTGGTGCCCGCGGCAGGGCAGTGGCTGATCGTGGACGACGGTATCTCGCGCAACGGTACGTTCGTGAACGACCAGCTCATCGGAGGACGCCGGCGGCTGCGTCATGGCGACGTGGTCAGGGTCGGCGCTACGTCGCTCTCCTTCAATGATGCGAGGGTGGAGCGCAGGGGTTCGACCACGATCGCTGACTCGATCAGCGACACCGGAGTGGTTTCGCTGCTGTTCACGGATCTCGCCGGGTCCGCCGCGCTGCTCGATCGCCTGGGGGACGATGCGGGCGAGCGCATGCTTCGCGAGCACTTCGCGGTGTTGCGCAAGGCAGCCGCAGAGCTGGGCGGGCGCGAGGTGAAGAGCTTGGGCGACGGCTTGATGATCGGCTTCTCCAGCGCGCTGGCAGCAGTGAGATGCGCGATCGCGATGCAGCAGCGTATTGCCGCTCGCAACGCTCAGGGCAGCGGCGAGGCGATCGGTCTGCGGATCGGCTTGAACTCCGGGGAGGTGAGCAGCACCGGCGATGACTACTTCGGTACGCCCGTGATCGTCGCCAAGCGTCTGTGCGATGAGGCGAGGGCCGGGCAGATCCTTCTTTCCGGCGTCGTGCGGGCGCTCGTCGGTAGCCGGGGGGGCTATCGCTTCACCGACCTTGGCGCCCTCACGCTCAAGGGGCTGGCCGACCCTGTCTCGACGTTCGAGCTGGCCTGGCGCTCTTCCACGCTCCAGGAAAGCTCGCCGCGAGGTCAGATGACCTAGAGCTAGCTGCTTTGCATGCTGCGCTGCTCCATAGCCGCCTTCCATGCAGCGACGCCGGTGCCAAGGCCGAGCTGGCCGTGCGTGATGCCGATACAACGGTCCTCGACGAACAACAGCCCGGCGTCACAGGCGATCCGGCGGGCCTCATCAGAGACAATCCCCGTCTGGATCCACAGGCACCGTGCCCCGGCATCGACCGCGTCAAGCGCTATCGCCGGCGCCTCCTCAGCCGGACGGAAAACGTTGACGACATCGATCGGGACGGTTAGTGCGGACAGCGACGCGACGCATCTCTCCCCGAGGATCTCCTCCTCAAAAGGATTCACCGGCACGATCCGGTAGCCGCAGCTCTGTATGTAGGCGGGAACAACCGCTCCCGGCTTCGGCCAGCTGCTCGAGCACCCCACGACGGCGATCGTCGAGGTCTCCTTATAGACACGGCGAAGGCTCTCGTCGGAGAGCTCGATCATGAAACACGCTCCCTTACCAGTCCCTTGAGCAGCCCCTCGAGCGCCGCGCGGTGCTCCGAGGTGCGGAAGTCGTGCATGAAGCCGGGCGGCAGAAGGTTCTCCGTGACACGCCCGTCGCGCCGGATGTACGCAGCCGGTCGGATCGTATCCTCGGTGTCGGTCTCCACGGTGATGGCGATCGCGGGTGGACCGCTTGAGTCGAGGAAGGGGGCCAGCGGCAGGATGCCTTCGTCGCGGATTCCGTCGGAAGCATCGAGCGTGACGATCCTGGCGAGATGGGCCTGCTGGCGCCAGAGCGCGCCCTCGAGCGTCGCCTGCCCGAGGAGATATGTGATGAGCTCGTCCTCCGAGATCCGCGGGCGCGAAGGCTCGATCCCGAGCCGACGTCCGATCTCCACTGCCTGGACGCCGGCGTTGTAGCGAAATCCCGCGACCGAGGCGGAACCGGTCGGAAACCCGTACTTGCGCATCCCCGCCTGACCCTGCGTCGCGGCCCCGGCGAAGAAGATTCCTGGCACGCTGGTGCTCTCCCAGTACGCAGTTTGCGTCGGCAGACGGTCCTTGTAAAAGGTGTCGACTCCGAGCGTGCGCAGGTCGCCGAGCGGGGTTCCGAAGCCGGTCGTTGCGATCACCTCATCGACCTCGAAGACCATCTCTCCCGGTGTGACCGTCCCCTGCGTGTGGACGCGCCAGCCCTCGCCACAGCGCTCGACGCGCTCGATCGCGCAATCGACGACGAAGCTGCCACCGCCGAAGCAGTGGTCCTCGAGGACCTCGAGATAGCGAGCCCTGGGCGGCGTTGGAACGCCGGTGATGATCGAGGGTCGCACGTGGTGCGGCGAGCCGAGGATGAGCTGAGCTGCCCATGGCAGGAGCGCGTCGGCGAGCTCGAACGCCGAGTTGCGCTTGCCGACGATGAAGATCCGCTGGTCGGCGAAGGAGTCGGCAGTCCTTCCGCGGAGGTCGTCGTAATGCGGGACCAGCTCGAGGCCGGGGGTCGGCGGCCGCCACGGATCCGCCATCCCTACCGCAAACACGGCGAACGTGCACCGATACTCGCCATCGCTGGTGACGAGCACGAAGCCGTCGTCGGCGCGGTTCGTTGACTCCCAGCGACACCCGTAGCGGGCTTCCACGCCGGCACGTAGAGCGAACGTCTCGAGGGCCTGTGCCATCTCAGAGCGTCGCGGAAAGTAGTGCTCGCCGTCCATGAACTCTGGCACTAGCGCGCGCTCATCAGGGCGCTCCGCGAACAGACTGTTCCAGTCAAAACGGTAGAAGGCATCCGAGTCGCGAGGAACAACGGCGAAGCGGCGGGAGGAGGTGTTGAGCCGGTGAAACAGCGGAAACCGCCTGAACATCCCGCCGGGCCCATCGTCTTCGGAGATCAAGGCGTGCCGGACCCCGATCCGCGTCAAGTGGTAGGAGAGTTGGAGCCCGCCCGGGCCGGTTCCTACGACCACGACCGGGTACGCACCTGGTGGAAAAGGCTGCTCGGCGCTCAACGCCAGCGTTGCGGATCGCGGAGGCGGCGCGCCTCACCGAGCAGAAGACGGTACATCACGACCGGGTAGCTCAGCAGGAACGGCGAGAATTCGTGCGCGGGCAGAATCAGACACTGCAGCGGCGTCGCGGCGACGACATCCGAGATCGAAGGTTCGTCGAAAAGGATCGAGAGCTCCCCGAACCAGTCGCCGCGCTTGAGCATCAGCGGCTTCGTGCCGAACAGCTTCGTTGCGGTGCGGTCGGCAACGCGGCCGTCCACGCGCCACTCCGCTTCGCCGGCCAGGATTACGTGGAACCCGGTGCCGGCGAAGCCTTGGCGCTGCGCTCGCTCGCCCGGCTGAAACCACTGCTCCTCGAATACCTGGCCGACCTCCTCGAGCTGTGCGGGATTGAGGTCGGCAAACAGGGCGAGGCTGGCAAGCTCCGATTCGGTATCGATCTGCCTGGACGTCGGCGTCATCCTCCCCGGCCGAGACTGGCTCGAGTCTACTTGATTCACTCGTCGCTCGGATCGATTAGCAGGTGGTCGGCGGCAGACGATCGGCGTAGATCCGGACGAACCTCGCGCGGGACGTGACGAAGCCGCGTCTCGGCGAACGACCGGTGTCCCGCTGCCGCCTCGGCTTGCAGCTCCTTGCCCAGGATTAGATCGGCCACGTCAGGGAGCGGGACGTCTGGGGTCCGCGAGATGCAGGCGGCGAGCATGATCGCGCGGATGCCTGAGGCAAGCGGAGGACCGTCGCGCGGGTGCGCCCGCGCGAACGCCTCCTGCCCCTCGAGCAGCGCGAGCACGTTGCGGCAGGCGCCGGACTCGGGCGCATCGTCGGAGCCGACGTTGCACGCGAGCCGGGAAAGCGCGAGCGGCTCGTAGCCCGTTCTGCCCATCAGCATGCGGCCAACCGCGAGGACGAGAAGCGATGTAAGGCGCTCGAGCAAGATGCTATAGCCGAGCCTTTCGGGGCCCGGTGGGGGGCCGAGGTCTAGCGGCTCCTCGCGATTCAGGAGTCGCTGCGACTGCGCGCCGAGGATCCCCCCAAGCTGTCCAACCGAAAGCCCCGCCTGGAGCCCGAAGCGCACTGCCATCGTCGCCGACATGAAGGGGGTGAAGTAGGGCAGGTCGCTTCCGAAGAGGAGCTGGCCGGGCGGGATCAGCGCGAACACCGCCGCCAGGTCATCAGGGTGCCACCAGGCGGTGTCGATGAAGAGATTCCGGTGTCGCGGCACCACGCGCCAGAGCCAGTTGAGGTCACAGATCGCCCCATGTGCGAGCACGATCGGAGCCGCTGGATAGCGCTCGGCCAGCGCGACAGCGTCCTGCGCGAGGGTCGGGATACCACGGCCAGCGTGGATCAGTATCGGCAGGCGCGTCTCATGGGCGAGTGCGAAGATCGGCTCGACCTCAGGATCGGAGAGCTGGAACTCCTCGGCGCGCGGGTGAAGCTTGATCCCGCAGGCGCCCCCGGCGACGCATCTTTCGGCCTCCGGGACGGGCCTGCTCTTGGGGTCCAGGCGGCAGAAGGCCACGAGACGCCCGTCTGACGCCGCGGCCTCGGCGATCACGCGGTCGTTGGCCTGCGGGTAGCCGTCGGGCTCATGCATCGGAATCACCACGCCACGCGCTTCCGCCGCCGCGAGCGTCGCGATCAGCTGGTCGGGCGAGAACCTGAAGCCGTCGGGGTCGTTGAAGCCGGTGTGCGTGTGGAAATCGAGGAGCTCGGGTCCGGCCGCGAGGCTCTTCACTGCGTGCTCGTACCAGGGATGCAGAAGCTCATCGTCGTAGAGACGGCTGCGCGCAACGGCGCGGACGAGCTCGAACGTCGTTGCCCCAACCTTGATGCGGTCGCCCGCCTTCAGCACCTGCCGTTCGGCCCGGGCGCCGTTGACCCAGGTTCCGTTGAGCGACCCGAGATCTTGGATGACGAGGCTGCCGTCGCGCTCACGCAGTATCTCGGCGTGTCGCCTGGAGAGCTCGGGGTCGACCGCTATTCGCTCGCTGGCGGCGATGGTCCTTCCAAGCAGCAATGCATCGTCGATCTCCAGCTCGAGGCCCGCCGCCGGGCCCCCCGTCGCGCGGAGGAGGTCGGTGGAGGCCCGCACAGGCGAGCCCCCACTGAGACCGGATGCTTCTACCACGCAGCCGCGCCGGACGCGGACCCCTCGAAGGCGGCCGTCGAGCCCACGAGCGTGACGGTGCCGTCCTTGTTAACCGCGTACTCGTCGACAACCGACGAGACGAAGCCGGCGCTGTCGAGAACGTACAGATGGTGGCTGTCCCGACTTAGTGCCTCGTCGAGCGTAGCGCCCGAGGCCGTCGCCACGACAGAGCTTTCGTTGACGGGTATGAGCTTCCCATGCTTACCAATCGCGAAGCTGTTGATATTCCCCGTGAACGGGCTCGTGACCAGGACGTACTTGTCGTCGTTGGTGATCACGTTCCAACACGCGCCGCCCGCATTTGCAAGCTCGGTGTCGATCGCCGCGATCGACCCATCCGAGAATGCGTAGGAGGAGACGGTGCTGAGGAGCGGCCCGGGAGCAAACACGTCCGGGAAGTGCTCGTTCGAGACGATCATCAGATCCTGATGTGTGAACGCGATCCCGAATGGGCCGTTGTCGGATGACGGGCTAGCCGAAGGTGCACCCGCAACGCCGTTCTTGTCCACAGCGAACACATCGATCTGTCCGATGGCGCCTCCGTTGCGCTCGCTGACCGTCAGCCAGTCTCCGCTCGCGTCAAACTGGATCTGTGCCGGCATGCCGCCATTCGGCTGGCTGGTGGACTGGTGCGCGATCTGGATGAGAGTGCCGTCCGCGCCGACTCGGAAGCCGGTGATACTCGCTTGCGTGGCTTCAGAGTTGAGGACGTAGAGCAGCTTGCCGTGGCTCGTCGCGCTGATCGGGCGCGAACCGTCCGTATTCACGTTGTCCTCCCGCTGGAGGCCGCCGGGCCCCACCCGGAACGACGTGACGGAGTTGTCACCCGCGTTCACAACGAACAGGAAGCGCCCGTCGTCGCTGAGTACCACTGACCCCGCGCTGTCGAGGAAGGGAATCCCCAACGGCGGGTTCGCTGTCGGTTTCCCGTTCCCGCCAGTCGCGTAGCGGATGGCCCCTCCCAACGTGCCGTCGGAGTTACGGTCGAACGCGAGAACGTAGTTTGGAGCGGAGTTCGTCTGCACGTAGACCGCTCGGGGCGAGCCAAATGCAGCCGTGCCGCTCGATGCCATCAGAAGAAAGCCGCAGAGGGCCGCGATGCCCATGGCCCTGCTTGGCGCGAGGTTTCTACCCATCCTGGATACCCCCAGTCTTTGTCCATCCTCTACAGCTCGGCGAGTCCCAAACGCTGCACCCGACACGACCGCAGACACAGGACCGCCGCCGCTGTTCCGTTGCCGCGAGACTACCAACCGCTGCTGGTCGAAGCGGCCAGCGTCGCGGTAGCCTAAGCCGGTCATCGCCTTGCTGACGTTACGCCCGCCAAGCGGCGGCGGGCTCACCATCTCCGCGCGCGTGCGACATGCCCCGGCGCTGAGGGGAGGTGTGTGGTGCCACCACACGCTGTCATATGGTCAGGACACCTCGGACAGGTCACACAGGGTGAGCGAGGGTGTGTGGTGCCGCCACACACCTGTGATGTGTCAGGACATCTCGGACACATCACAACAGGGTGAGCGAGGGGATTCGAACCCCCGACCGCCTGGACCACAACCAGGAGCTCTACCAGCTGAGCTACGCCCACCACGCGGCAGAACGGCAGTCTAGCGCTGGCCGCTGGCGCGCCGGGGGCACTTGCTGTCGCCGTGGCGGACGCAGGGTCGCAAGCGGTGAGCGGCTTGCGCGGCCGTGGGACGTCATCGACTCTCGCTCACGCGCGCGGGTCAAGCACGAGCTTGCCGGTTGTGCGGCGGGCGCGCAGGTCTTCGTGCGCGCGTTGCGCCTCGGCGAGTGGGTAGGTGCCGCCGACTATGGCGCGCAGCTCGCCTGAGCGGATGAGCTCGAGCAGCTCGCGCGCGGGCGTCTTGAACATCTCGGGCGAGCCAACGCAGTGCGCAAGCCAAAATCCGAGCACGCCGGTGGAGTGGCGGTTCAGCGCGACGACGTCCACGGGTTTGGGCATCTCGCGGCTGGCGATCCCGTAGCTGATGAGCCGTCCGAACGGCGCGAGCGCCCGCAGGCTCTCATCGAACGTGCGGCCGCCGACCATCTCGAGCACGATGTCAACGCGGCCGCCGGCGGCGTCTTCGATCGTGCGGCGGAGCTCGCCGCGGGAGTCGATCGCCACGTCGGCGCCCAGCTCGAGCGCCAGGCTGCGCTTCTCCTCGCTCGAAGCTACTGCGATCACGCGGCCGGCGCCCCAGCGCTTTGCGAGCTGCAGCGCGAGCGTCCCCACGCCCCCGGCCGCGGCGTGCACGACGACGCTCTCGCCGGGCTCCATGCGCGCGCTGGTGCGCAGCAGGTGCCATGCCGTGAGCCCCTGCAGGATCGCCGCGAGGGCCTGCGCGTCCTCGACGCCCTCGGGTACCGGCACGCTGAGCGCCTCCGAGACGAGCGCCCGCTCCGCATAGCCGCCGCCGGCGGGGAGCAGCGCGACGATCCGCTCGCCATGCGGTGCGCGCGCGACGACCTCGGCGCCCGGGATCAGCGGCAGCGTGGCGGGCGTGTGGTAGCTGTTCTCGGCTTGGTGGGTGTCGGCGTAGTTGATGCCCGCCGCCAGGACCTCGACAGGGATCAGCCCCTCACGCGCTGCGGGCGCGGGCATCTCGCGCATCCGAAGCACCTCTGGCCCGCCGAACTCCTCCACGACGATCGCCCGCATGAGCTTCGCCGGGCTCGTCGTCGCCGCCGCGCTCACTTGAATGCGCCCAGAGGCACGCGCCGGAAGGAGAGGTGGTCGACGCTGCCCGCGAGCTGCGACCAGGTGAGGCCAACGCCGAGCTTTGTGGCGACCAGGCCCTGGAACTCGTCGGGCTGAAGCTGGCCGCGCCCGCCCGTCGTCGGCGGCTGGGAACCGTCCGAGAACTCGATCGAGCGTCCCGGTATGAGCGCGCCGGCGCTGTCGCGTTTGAGCACACGCACCCACTGCTGGTAGTTGGAGGAGAAGCTGCCGCCGCAGCAGCGGCGGTCACGCCATCCGACGAACAGCCGCGCGCCGAACCATGCGAGCGTCACGTGATCGTGCTGGTCGAGTTGCGCGGCGGGATCGTCGGCTACGTCGATGCGCGAGCTCCAGTGCGCGCCGCCGTCGGTCGAGTAGCGGAGCAGGATGCGCGAGCTTCCGGCGCCCTCCGCCTGCGGCCACGCGACCGCGACCCAGCCCGCGTGAGCGGGGTTGGCGGCGATCGCGGGAATCATCTCGGTGTAGGCGGGCGTGGCCTCGTCGGGACTCGTGACGCGGTGGACGTCGCTGTCGACGATTGCGCGCGCGACCGTTTCGCCGCCGTCGAGCGAGCGCGCGAGCACAAGCACGATCGGCCCTTCGTAGGAGATGAAAGGTGTATCGGTGACAGGCGCGCGGTCGTACACCACATAAAGCGCGCCGTCGGCGCCAACCGAGGGACGGGCGCGCGGGTTCCACTGCGTCTGGTAGGTGCCGTCGTCGACACGCACGGTCGGACTCCACGTGGCGCCGTGGTCGTCGGAGTGCTTGGCGTACACCTGCGGCGGCTCGTTCACGAACGGGGTCGTCTCGAAGGTCGTGTACAGCCGCCCGTCATGCGGGCCGCCGCTGTTGTCGACCGCGAGCCACGGCCTGTCGAGCTCGTTGTGTTCTTCGGTCGCGTTGACCGCCGTATATCCGCGATCTGGGCCCCAACTGATGCCGGCGTCGGTGGAGCGCCAGACGGTCTCGACCTCGTTCCCTTGGTGGTAGAGGCCGTGGATGTCGCCGGACTCGAAGTAGGCGTTGCCGTGGGTGTCCCAGACGGAGTCGGCGTCGGTGTTGACGATGTTGAACGCGTTGGAGAACTCGGGCGCTGAGTTCTCTCCCGGAATCGGGACTTCGAGCCTTCCGAGTCCGCCCTGGTCGAGCTTCTGCGTGAGCCAGTGGCGCCCGCCGTCCTGGGAGCTGTAGACGCGCGTGTCCTGAATTCCGCCGCCGCCGATGAACGGATTGAGAGGCGCGGGGAAGTCAGGTTCGAACACGTTGGCCACCGTCGTGAGCTGCTTGGGGTTGAGCGGGTTCACCGCCAGCGGCTCCTCGCCCTCGGAGTTGCCTGGTTCGCTGGAGACGGTGACGACTCCCGTGTCGCCGCTCCCGTACAGCGCGCCCGCGGCGACGCCAGTTGAGAGCCAGAAGGCGGCTGCTGCGACCGTTGCGACGAACAGACGGTTCATCACGAGGATGAGACATATATCATATCTTTCACATGTATGCGACGTCCTCGCACATTGCTACAGTCGAGAGGCCGATGTCCGTGACCTCGCTGGAGCGCGAACTCGAACTGAACAAAGGGGGCCCCCGCGCGCCCACGCCGCTGGACGCCCTCGCGCTGGCGCGCGAGCGCTGGCAGGAGCTCGGGCGCCTGGACATGGGCGCGCTCGCGAGCGAGCTCGGCGTGAGCCGCGCGACGCTTCACCGCTGGGTGGGCACGAAGGAGCGCTTGCTGGGCGAGGTGCTGTGGACGTTCGCCGAGGCCGCCATCCGCGACGCGCGCGCCGCGGCGCGCGGCACCGGCCCCGACTACCTGGCGGACTCGATCGAGCGCTACATGCGCGCGGCCCTCCAGTTCGGCCCCCTGGTGCGCTTCGTCGAGCAGGATCCCGAGTACGCGCTCAAGGTGCTCGCCTCAAAGCACAGTCCCATGCAGCGCCGCTCGATCGCAGCCATGCGCAGCCAACTCGACGAGCAGGTCGAGGCCGGGAACCTGACGCCGGCGCTGGACCTCGACGACCTCGCCTACCTACTCGTGCGAATCGTCGAGTCTTACCTCTACAGCGACGTGATCACCGGCAGCGAGCCCAACATCCCCAAGGCGATCGACGCGATCCGCGTGCTTCTACACGCCGCGCCAGCGCCCGCGCCGTCGGAGAGGCAGAACAGCAGGCGCGCACGCAGATAGCGCTAGGCGGCGCACGCCACCGCCGCCCGACCTCGCGCAGCGTCAGGCCCGCCGCATCCACACGCTCGCCGCATCCGCCAACCCGGACCAGCTCTGGGGCCTCGCAAGCGCCTCTTCGGCAGCGACCCTCTCGAGCGCCTCACCGCTCGCCGCCGCACGTGACGCGCCCTCGCCCTCACCCGCGGCAGCGGCCCCGGCCTCGGCGATTGCACCGGCCCCGGCCTCGCTCGCCGCATCGCCTCGGGCGCCGCCATGAGCCCCCACAGCCACCACCTCGACCAGGCTCCGCCGCAGCAGCGAGCGCAGCGCGAGTTCGGCAAGCGCGAGGCACTCGCTGGGCGCGCGCCCGGGAAAGCGCTCATGCGCAAATGCCCACGCGCGCGAGAGCGGAAGCGCGGACTCCGAGAGCGCCTCCAGAAGCTCGAGCCCGAGCGAGTCGGCGTGCAGCGCGAGCTCGCGCCCCTCAGCCGTCGCGGCGCCCGGGAAGGCCGACGCCGATCCGGGCGCGACGCCGGCGACGCCGGGCTCACCGCCAACCGCTCCCGCCCCAGCGCCACCCCCCCACAACGCCGCGCCAACAGCCCCGGGCTCACCGCCAGCGGCGGCCGCAGCGCCAACCCCTCCCGATCCAGCGCCAGCGGACCCGAGCTCACCGCCAGCCACTCCCGCCGCCGCGTGTGCCCCGCCCGGCGAAGCGTCCGCGGCACGCGGTGCGACGCCGGCGCCAGCAGGCGGCGCACCGGCTGCCGCGGGCGCGCCCTGCAAGCGGGCACGCGCGTCGGCGAGCACGCGCGCGGTGACGTCCTCTCCGCTGCGCTGCGCCGTCCGCCAGCCACGCCCCATCGTCAGCTGCTCGGGACCGAGCTTGGGGCCCTCGAGGATCGTGAGGCGCGCCTGGTTGGGGTCCCACTTGCGATCTCCGAGCGCGACCCACTGTTCGCGCGCCCAGCGCTCGGCTATCGCACGCAGCTCGTGCTCTGAGAGGTTGAAGCGGCAGAGGTTGTGAGGGAACTGGCGCAGCTCAACGTGAAACATGGCCGGCGCCGCGCCGCCGATCGCTTGCGCGCGGCGCGGGCTCCACACAGGTTTTCACCTCCGCGCCGGGCAGGCGTGCGCGCATGACCTCGACGGCGCGCGGGTTTGAGTCGATGAGCACGTAGCGGCGGCCAAGCTGCGCGGCGACCGCGCCGAGCGTGCCGCTGCCGGCGAAGAAGTCCAGACACGCATCGCCCGGCCGCGTCGACGCCGAGACCATGCGCCGCACGATGCCCTCCGGCTTCTGCGTCGGGTAGCCCGTCTTCTCGCGCCCGCTGGTGGGGACGATCGTGTGCCACCAGACGTCGGTCGGCAGCTTGCCGCGGGCCGCCTTCTCGGCGCCCACGAGACCCGGCGCCATGTAGGGCTCGCGGTCGACCTCGCTGGCGTCGAAGTGGTAGGCGCCGCGGTCCTTTACGTAGACGAGGATCGTGTCGTGCTTCGCCGGCCAGCGCCGCCGCGAGCGCCCGCCATAGTCATAGGCCCAGATGATCTCGTTGAGAAAGCAGTCGCGCCCGAAGATCTCATCGAGCAGCAGCTTGCAGTAGTGCGCCTCGCGGTAGTCGATGTGCAGGTACAGCGTCCCCTCCTCGCGCAGCAGCCGCCGGGCGTGCTCCAGGCGCGGGCGCAGGAAGGCGAGGTAGTCGTCGAAGCTGTCGCCGTAGGCGCTGGAGCCGAGCACCCTGGAGCGGTAGCGCCGGCCGCCAAACCCGGTGCGCTCGCCAGCGGCGTCGCCGACCACTCGCAGCGTCCTTCGCACCTGCGCCCGGCCCGTGTTGAACGGCGGGTCGATGTAGATCAGCTGGAAGCAGCCGTCCGCAAAGACCGGCAGCAGCGCGAGGTTCTCGCCGAGCAGGATCTGCCCCTCGGCGAGGGGAATCTTCGCGTGCGTCACGAGCGGAGCGTATGTTGGGCACCCGATGGAGCATCTCGGGAGGCAATCGCGCGGGCAGCGCGCGCGAGGCGTCGCGGTGCCGGCCGCAGCGGCAAGATGTGCCGCCACCACGGCAGCGGCGTTCTTGATCTGCGCGCTGCTCGCCCTGACGGCGACAGCTGCAGCCTCCGCCGCGCGACCACGCGGCACCGCCGCCCACGCGCGCCACGTCTCGGTCACGGTCGGCGCCCAGCCGGCCGCCACAGCGGTCCCCGTGCCGCAGAGCTTCTTGGGGCTCTCGTTCGAGCTCTCGCGCCTGGGGCTCGTCGCGCGCTACGCCGAAAGCGGCGATCTCGTGGCGCTGCTTCGCTCGCTCGGTCCCGGCGTGCTGCGCTTTGGCGGCGTCTCCGCCGACACGCAGGTCGCCTGGACGGACCCCGAGACGCCCAAGCCTGCCTGGGCGACGGCGGTGGTGAACGCCGACGACCTGCGCGCGCTCGCGGTGCTCGCGCAGCGAAGCGGCTGGCGGGTGCTCTTGACGATCGGCTTCGGCCACCCCGACCTGCAGGCAGCCGTCCGCGAGGTGCGCGCCGCGAGCGAGATCTTGGGCCCTTGGCTTGAAGCGATCGAGCTGGGCAACGAGCCAAACGCCTACGCCGCCCACGACCTGCGCGCCGAACCATGGACGTACGCGCAGTACGGTGCGGAAGTCTCGGCCTACGAGCAGGCGATCGCCGCGAGCGTCCCCGGCGTGCCGCTCGCGGGGCCGGATGTGACGGGATCGCGGGCGTTCGACGAATGGGGCACCGGCGAGGCCGTGAACCTGAAACCGGCGCTGCTGACCGGCCACCACTACCCGCTCGGCTGCCATCAGAAGGTCGCGCCGTCGATCAGCCGCCTGCTGAGCCCGCGCACGCGACGGCGAGAGCTGCGCTCGATCGAGCTCTACATGCGCGTCGCGCGTGGCGCCGCGATCCCCTTCCGCTTGGATGAGGCGAACAGCGTCTCCTGCGGCGGGACGCCGGGGATCAGCGACACGTTCGCCTCCTCGCTGTGGGCGCTGGACTACACGCTGCACGCGATGGCTGGGGGCATGGCCGGCATCAACTTTCACGCACACCCCTCCAACTGCACGGGCTACTCGCCGGTGTGCGCGACGACGCCCGAGGAACTCAGCGTCGGCACCTTGCATGCGCAGCCGGAGTGGTACGCGCTGCTGCTCGCGCGCTCGCTGATCGGCGACCGAGTGCTGAGCGCCACGATCAACGCAGGCCGCCCGCGCAACGCGGACGTGATGGCGATGCTCGCGCCCTACGGAGCGGTGCACCTGGTCGTGATCGACTACGAACCGCCGGGCTCGAAGAGGCTTGCGCTGAAAGTCCACCTCGGCCCGGGCTTTGGCGCGGCGAGCGTGCTCTCGCTGCACGCCTCCTCGCGCGCTGCCAAATCGGCCGTCGCGCTGGGCGGAGCGTTCGTCGCCGCCGACGGCTCCTTCAGCCAGCCGCCCGCACAGCGGCTCGGGCGCGTGCGCGGCAGCACGCTGCGCTTCACCGTCCCGCCAAGCAGCGCAGAGCTGATCACCGTCTATCCGCTGGTGCCGCCCGCCAAATAGCTCAGGCGAGCGCGATCCAGGCGTAGCGCGCCGTGCACAGCGCGCCCGCCGCAAACGGTGGGGCGAGCTCCAGCAGCCTGCGCGCGGGCGCGCCGGCGGGCGTCAGGAACGCGCCGTCGAGCACCGCCGCGCCGCCGTCGCCGGGCGCGAGCCGTAGTCCACCGCGAGCGACGGAGAGTCGGTGCACGCCGCTCCTCAGGCGCACCGCGAGCGGTCCGACGGTGTCGGGGACGAGCGAGTTGCCGCCCAGCTGGCCCTCGACGGAAGCGAGCGCTCGCCCGTCGAGCGCGACGGCCACGCGCGCCATGAACTGACCTTGGAGCCACAGATCCCAGCTGCCCGACCGCCGCACGGCAAAGGACGCCGTCAGGCGTCCCGGCCGTGCCATCACAAATCCATCGCGCTGCCGTCCCCAGCCCCGCGGGCGCCTCTCGCGCTGCAGCCCGATGCGCACGAGCTCGGGCGCGCTCGTCGCGAGGAGGCGCCGGCGGCGCGCGGAGGCGAGCCTCGCGAGCGCCTGCTCACGCGCGCACGAACGCGCTCCGACGCCCCCGGGGACGGTGCGCGCGAGCGCCCCAGCCGCGCCGGGACGCCGGCCCCAGACGCGGTAGTAGCGGCCCTGCCACAGAAGCGCGTAGGCGGCCGGGGGTGGCGGCGCCGAGGGGTCGATGCGCGTGATGATCAGGCGGTACGCGAAAAGCGCCTGCGGCGGCGCGCGCTGCAGCTCGACGGGGCGGCCGTGGCCGTCAGCGCTCGCAGCGAGCGCCGGCGGCGCGAACACGAAGTCGGGTCCGCCGACGTCGAGATCGCGCAGCTCGTACAGCGCGTATTCGTCGAAGTCCGTGAACAGCGCCGGCCCGCGGTGAGCGAAGCGCGAGTTCAGCGAGCGAAGCTCTTCGTAGCGCGCGGTGGGCGCCAGGTTCGAGGTGTGGTATTGCGCCGCGTCGGAGGCGAGCGTGCCGGCGAGCAGCGCCAGCGCGAGCAGCGGCGCGAGCGCGCGCAGCGCACGCGGCCGGAGCACGCCCGCGGCCAGCGCGCCGATGCCCGCCCATGAGCTCAGCACGAGGACCGGCGAGGTGATCGTGAGGCCCTTCGCGTCCACCCACGTAGTGCCGTAGATGTCGAGCGCGAGCAGCACGAGCGGCATCAGCAGCAGCCAGGCTGCAAGCGCTCGCCGGCCGCCGCGCAGGAGGGCGAAGACGCCGAGCGCGCCGGCTCCCAGCGCGAGCGCGATCAGCGCGTAGCTGAGCGGCCGCGCGGCGCCGCTGGGCAGCTGTTTGTAGGTGCCGTGCAGCCACACGCCGAACACCTGCTCCCAGTGCAGCGGCCTGGGCAGGTTGCCGGGGTTGGAGCTCGCGGCGATCGTTTCGGCTACGCGCACCGAGCCCCTGAAGTCAAGCCACGTGGGCAGCGCCGCGACGATCGCGGCGGCACACGCGGCGAGCAGCACCGCGAACCCCCGGCCGGGACTTTGGCGGCGCGCGCGCACGTCGGCCACGAGCAGCGCCGCAGGCACCGCGGCCGCCGCCAGCGCCCACGGCGCGAAGCCGATGCCGAGCGCCGAGATGCCCGCGGCGACCACCAGCGCGAACGGGATCGCGCCGCGGACAGAGCCGCGCAGCCAGCGAGCGTGCACGGCGACCAGCCCGCCGAGCGCGAGGATCATTCCCAGCCCGACGATCTCCTTGATCGACCCGACGAGCTCATAGCCGTAGACGAGCGCGGCCAGCGTCGCGCACAGGGCAGCGGCCGCCGCGTAGGGGCGCTTCAGCCCGCAGGCACGCGCGAGCAGCCACGCTGGACCCGACGCCGCCGCGAGCATGAAGGCGCAAAACGGCTGAAAAGCCCAGATCAGCGGCACCCGCAAGAGCAGGGCGCTGCCGCCGAACAGCGTGTCCGCGCCGGAGGGGTAGCTCGAGTTGTAGTAGGCGTTGATCATGGCGCCGTAGGAGTTGCGCAGGTCCAGGTGCGCGTAGCTCTGGCCGTGGTGCACGAGATAGTCGGCGCCCGCCATGTGCACGGCCGAATCCGCCAGCGCCAAGTACGAGGAGAACGTCGCCCGGCCACTCACAAGCACGGGTGCCAGCGCCAGCGCGTAGCAGGACAGCGGCAGCGCCGCCATCCACCACGCGCGCTCGCGCCATGCCGCCTGCGCGTGCGCTCGAAGCGTCTTGCGCCCGAGCACCAAGCCCGCACAGCCGGCCGCGGCGAGCACGTAGGGCGTCGCGGGAGCGATCGCCGACACGTACGTGCTCAGCTGCGACAGCGCGAGAAGCGCGGACGCGCCGAGCATCGGCAGAAGCGCCGGCGGCAGCTGGACCGCGCTCGCGCGCTCCACCAGCAGGCCGGCGCCGAGGGCCAGGAGCGCGAGCAGCGCGGGGTAGAGCAGCACGGTCTCCGCGAACATCTGCTCTCGGCTAGCGCGCCACGCGGTGCTTCACGTGCGTGACTGCTTCGGAGGCGACGACCCCGACCGGACGTGGCTGCGCAGCGAGCTCATCTCAAGCCGGCATCATCCCAGCGCACCCGGGCGGCGCGCGCTCGCCGTGGGCGTGGAGCGCGCGCCGCACCTAGACGTCGAGCACCACGCGGGCTCGCCACCTCTCACCGTCCTGTTGCAGCAGCAGGCGGTGGTAGGTCGCCGCCTTCACGAGGTGTGGCGCTTCGGCGAGGCGACATTCGACGGTGGCGTAGAGCTTTGAGCCGCGGAGCTCCAGCGAGGCCAGCCGCTGGGGCAGCAGTCCCTGCTCGGCGAGCACCGCGAGCTCGCCGAGCCAGTCGGCTAGCAGCGCTCCGGCGTCGCGCGCTGCGAGCGCGACGTCGCGCATGGTGCCGCCCGCCGCCGGCGCCTCGCCGTCGAGCAGATCGCGCATGGCCCGAAAGCCCTCCGCGAAGACGCCCGCCTCGCTGTCCGCTTCGATCTCGAGCTGCAGCTCGCCGGTGTGCTCCGCCCAGCGGTGCACGCTCAGCCCTTGACCACGCCGATCGGGCGAAGCCGCGCCACGCGAACGGCGAGCCCGGCGCGCTCGACGACCTCGACGACGCGATCTACCTCCTTGTAGGCGAGGGGCGCCTCCTCGGCGAGGCCACGGTTCGAGGGGCAGCGCACCACGACTCCCCGCGCTTCGAGCTGCTTGCGCAGCTCCGCGCCCGTGATGAGCCGGCGCGCCGCCGCGCGGCTGAGACGCCGCCCCGCACCGTGGCAGACGGTGCCGAACGAGCGCTCCATCGCGCCATCGGTGCCAGCGAGCACGTAGCTGGCGGTGCCCATGCTGCCCGGTATGAAGACCGGCTGGCCGGGGAACGCGCGGGTCGCTCCCTTGCGATGCACGCACAGCACGCGCCCGGCGTGGGTCTCGAGCTTGGCGATGTTGTGTGCGACGTCGTAGAGCTGAGCGGTGCCCGCCGCGACCTCAGCGCCCAGAACCCCGCCGATCGCTGTGCGGACACCGTGCGCAATCGCGTGACGGTTCGCCCAGGCGAAGTTGGCGGCCGCGGCCATGGCCGCCAAGTAGGCGCGGCCGTCAGCCGAGTCGATCGGCGCGCACGAGAGCTGGCGGTCGGGCAGGTCGATGCCGTAGCCGGCGAGCTTTGCGTCCATGCGCTTCACGAAGTCGCTGCAGACCTGATGTCCAAGCCCGCGCGAACCCGAGTGGATCAATGCCGTCACCTGTTCGGGCACCAGCCCGAATCCCGCCGCTGCGCGGCTGTCGAAGATGTCCTCCACGCGCTGCAGCTCGACGAAGTGGTTGCCTGAGCCCATCGTCCCCAGTTGGTCGCGGCCGCGCTCGCGGGCTCGCTGGGAGACCGCCGAGGGATCCGCGCCTTCGAGCATCCCGCGCGACTCGGTGCGTTCGACGTCCGCCTCCGTCCCGATGCCGCGGCGCGCGACCAGCGCACGGGGACCTTCGCTGAGCACGGCGTCGAGCTCCTGCTCGCCCAGCGAAGGTACCGCGCTCGCGCCGCTTCCGCGCCTGCCGGTCGGGATCTCGCGGGAGAGCGCCGCGACGAGCCGCTCGGTGCGCGCCCCGAGCTCGGCCGCGGTCAGCGGCAGCGCGAGCAGCCGCACGCCGCAGTTGATGTCGTAGCCGACGCCGCCCGGCGAGATCACGCCGGCCGGCGGCTCGGTGGCAGCAACGCCGCCGACCGGGAATCCGTAGCCCTGGTGGACGTCGGGCATGGCCAGCGAGGCCTCGACGATCCCCGGCAGCGTGGCCACGTTGGCCAGCTGCTCCAGCGATTGGTCAACGCGGATCGCGTCGAGCAGCTCCTCGTCGGCGAACACGCGCGCGGGGACGCGCATGCGGCCTTGCCGCGGGATCTCCCACTGCGTCTCGTCCAGGCGCCGGAGCTCGGTGCCGTTCGATCGCGCAAGCATGACGCTCGCCTGGCGGCAGGCCGAACAGCCGTTTCTCCTCAGCTCTTCTGCCCCGCCCGCTGCGCCTTGCGCGCGGCGGGCGCGAGCCGGTTCAGCGCCCCGTCGGCTGGTGTGTAGATGCTCTCGTGCCCGTCGTCCCAACGGATGCGGTACCGGGGAATGTGGCCACCGAGGACCTCGCGAACCTCTCCGGAGCGTCCGTGGCGAGCAGTCGAGCGCGCGTGCTCTGCCACCCGCTCCCCGACCTTGAAGACCATCGCGTACCTCCTTCGTCCTGTGTTGGGGCCGGCCGACCTCTGCCAGCAAGTGCTTGAGAGATGCCTATGTGTGTCATACCTCGCCGGCTGAGCTTGTCAACCCCCCGGAAGGTCTCGAGCGTCTCCTCGGGTGCGCTGCCCTAGACCGTGGACGCCAGCCCCGAGCCAGGCGAGCGGGCGCTCGCGGCGAGATACGCTCAGGCGGCGTGGCGCAGGTCCTGCTTGTGCGTGTCGCGAGCGTCGCGTCGCGTCTCGCGGCGCTCACCGCTGGCGGGTGGCGTGGAGGAGGTCGCTGAGACGACGCCCGTCTGCTTTCGAGCCGCCGCGTCGGCGCTCACGGGCACGATGTTGTCGACCGTCCCCGTTCGCCTCCCGTATAGGGCGTCGTACAGCTCGGCCTCCACCCTGACCGCGTCGAAGCTGGCGCGGACCATCGGAGGTCGAGACATGCCAGCGATCCTGGCGCGCAACTCGCGCGCCCAGGACTGCAACGAGCCGATGTCACCTGCGTTCGGCAGCCGTCCGGGTGGCGCCATTGTCGATCTCCTTTCCACGCGATTCAACGAGCCGCCCACGGCGCTCGCAGATCAGGCCCTGTAGGGCGCCCGCAAGCGCGAGCGCACCTTCATAGTTACCCGCCGCACCAGGATCCAAAGCGAAGCACCACGCCCAGTGGGCGCGAGCCGGGCTTCCGCCGACGCGCTATCGCCCGGGCACCGGCGACCGCACCCGATCCAGAACGCGTGAGGGCCTGAGCAGACGCTGACGTTGACGTCGCTCGCGGTGCGCCGGCAAGAACCTCGGCCAGTCCAGCCGCCATCGCGCCGCCCCATGCCCCTCGAGGTCGTCTCCGCCGGCGCGTCGGGATTACGCTCGGTGCAGGTGCATCGGGCTGTCAACGCACTCCGAGCAGATTCGCTCGGGTACCTGGCCGACACGGACGGCTCTGGAACGGTTCATTACGAGGCGGACTCGATGAGCACCAGCGGTTCCCTCGGCGCGAGCGAGCCTGCCGTGTGCCAGTGCGTTAGCGCCACCCGTTCGAGACGTTCACCGCAAGTGGTGCATCGCATCCGTTCGATCAATCGGCCGTCGTGCGTCGGCCTGAGAATCTCTCCACCCAGGACCCGTCCGATACTCACCGGCGGTACATACGCGTCGCAGACGGGGCAGGAATATCTCCCCATGCTGAGTGGATGCCCGCCACTGGTGAGTTGCTAGCACCCCTCGACGTGTATACGAGCGCCAATTCGTGCGTCACCGATGAAGGGCGGCCACAGCGCCGCAGCAGGCCCCGATGACGGTCGAGGCAGCGGTCGAGCGCCGCGTACGATGATCAGACCGTGCAGCGACGCATGCTTGAGAGGGTGAGCGCCGTCGCGCTCGCGCTCCTGTTCGCCGCCGGGTGTGGTCAGGCCCGCGCAGGCAGGCCTCTCAGCGTTGGGCCAGAGGCCGGACTTCCGCGCTCGGCGTCCTCGCACGTGGTCGTGATGGTGATGGAGAACGCGGAGGCCAGCGATGTCCTCGCGAACCCCTCGGCTCGCTACACCACTGCGCTGCTCCGCCGCTCGGGGTTGGCGACGCAGAGCTATGCCATCACCCATCCCTCGCTGCCCAACTACCTGGCCCTGACAAGCGGCTCGACCGACGGCGTGAGCTCGGACTGCGTCACCTGCCACGTGGAGGCCCGAAACATCGTCGACCAGCTCGAAGCCAAGGGGATCTCCTGGAAGGCCTACCTCGAGGACGAGCCCCGGGGATGCTTTCGCGGTGCCGCAGCCGCGGGCTACGCCAAGAAGCACAACCCCTTCATCTACTACGACGACATCGCCCTGTCTCCGCATCGCTGCCGCCGCCTCGTCGGCTTCGCGCAACTGGCCGCGGACCTGCGCCGCGGACGGCTGCCGAGCTACGCCTGGATCTCGCCGAACCTTTGCGACGACGGACACGACTGCGGCATTGCGGGTGCGGACCGGTTCCTGTCGCACACCGTCCCGCCCCTGCTGCGCGAGCTCGGGCCGCACGGCTTCCTCGTGCTCACCTGGGATGAGGGTCGCACGAGCAGGGGATGCTGTGGCGGGCTGGCGCGTGGTGGGCGCATCGCCACGATCGTGATCGGGCCCGACGTGCGCGGTGGTGCGCGCGAGGGTAGACCGGTCGATCACTACGGGACACTCGCGACCATCGAGGAAGCGCTCGGCTTACCGCTTCTCGCCGGCGCCGGCGATCCACGCAGCGGCCGGCTGAACGGGCTCTTCACGAGGCCGCCACGCATCCGCTGACCAAGGTCTCCTGGCCCTTCTCCAGGCGAGCGCGTCCGCCGCGACAGCGCCTGAGGGGGCGACTGGCAGGCCCACGCGATTGCCCACGCCGAAGCGGTCTGAAATCGCCCCCATAGCTGGAGCCGCGCGAGCGTCTCGCGTATATCATTCGCGCCGGAGAAATCGGACGCGGTACCTGAAAGCCGGGCTGGAGGCCGGGCGTATGGGGATGGAAAGACGATCGCGGCCTGGCCGCGAGGACGGCCCTACGAGAGGGCTAAGGAAAGGCCTCCTGTGCGCGGCCATCGCTTCACTCGCCGCCGTCGCCGCTGGGCCGATCTCGGTCGCCGCGGCTGAACCCCCCAACATCACCATCGCAAGCCCCTCCGGCGGGACCGTGACCAACGACCAGACGCCGTCGTTCAGCGGAACCACCGACGACCCCCTCGATGAAGTCGAGCTCAACATCTACCCGGGAACAAGTGTCGGCACGCCCCTGGAGACGTTGGCAACCTCGTTTCCCCCGGTCGACGGGACCTGGTCGCTCGAACCGACCGCACCGCTGAGCGACGGCGTGTACACGGCGCAGGCCACGCAGACCAACATCCTGACGGAAACCGGGCGGAGCGAACCGCCGGTGACCTTCACCGTCGATACGGCCTCACCAACGGTGACGTTGGACCAGCCACCATCGCCCTCCAACGACACGAAGCCGTCGTTCACGGGCTCCGCCAGCGACACCACCCCGGTCACGGTCCAGATCTACGCGGGAGCGACGGCGGAAGGCTCGGTCGTCTCGACCGCCACAGCCGCGGGCACCGGTGGCGGCTGGGCCTCTGGCGATGCCGATCCGGCCCTCTCGAGCGGGCAGTACACGGCGGTGGCCACCCAGGAAAGCTCGCTCGGAAACCCTGCCGGCTCGAGCGAAGCGCGGACCTTCACCGTCGATACGAGCTCGCCGACGGTGACCTTGGACCAGCCGAAATCGCCCTCCAACGACACAACGCCGTCGTTCACCGGTACGGCGAGCGACACGACCTCCGTGGTCATCCACATCTATGCCGGAGCCGCGGCGGGAGGTTCGGTCGTCTCGGCCGCCACCGCCACGGGCACCGGTGGCGGCTGGACCTCCGGCCACGCGAGCCCCGCCCTCTCTAGCGGGCAGTACACCGCCGTGGCCACCCAGGCAAGCTCGCTCGGAAACCCCGCGGGCGTGAGCGAACCGGTCACCTTTACGGTCGATACCACCTCGCCCACCGTGACGTTGGACCCCGTGAAATCGCCATCCAATGACACGACGCCGTCGTTCACCGGCTTCGCAAGCGACGCCACCCCCGTCACCGTCCAGATCTACGCGGGAGCGACGGCGGAAGGCTCCGTCGCCTCGACCGCGACCGCCACCGGCACCGGTGGCGACTGGACCTCCGTCCACGCCAGCCCCGCCCTCTCGAGCGGGCAATACACCGCGATCGCCACCCAGGAAAGCTCGCTTGGTAATCCCTCGGGCGTGAGCGAACCGGTGACCTTTACGGTGGACACGGCCTCGCCTCAGGTGACCTTGGACCAGCCGAAATCGCCCTCCAACGACACCACGCCGTCGTTCACCGGTACGGCGAGCGACACGACCTCCGTGGTCGTCCATATCTACGCCGGAGCCGCGGCGGAAGGTTCGGTCGTCGCGGCCGCCACCGCCACGGGCACCGGTGGCGGCTGGACCTCCGGCCACGCCAGCCCCGCCCTCTCGAGCGGGCAGTACACCGCCGTGGCCACCCAGGAAAGCTCGCTCGGAAACCCCGCGGGCGTGAGCGAACCGGTCACCTTTACGGTCGATACCACCTCGCCCACCGTGACGCTGGACCCCGTGAAATCGCCATCCAACGACACGACGCCGTCGTTCACCGGCTCCGCAAGCGCCACCACTGCGGTCACGGTCCAGATCTACGCCGGAGCCAGGGCGGAAGGCACCGTCGTCTCTACCGCGACCGCGGCCGGCAACGGTGGCGAATGGACATCTGGCCACGCCAGTCCGCCCCTGCGGGACGGGCAGTACACCGCGATCGCCACGCAGCCAAGCCCGCTCGGGAACCCCGCCGGGGTCAGCGAACCCGTGACGTTTACGGTGAACACCGCCGCCCCGACGGTGACGCTGGACTCGCCGGCACTGCGCTCCAACAACACCACGCCGGCGTTCTCGGGCACCGCGAGCGACACGACCCCGGTCACGGTGCGGATCTACGCTGGAGCCACGGCGACAGGCGCCGTCGTGTCGAGCGCTACTGCCCCAGGGACCAGTGGGGCTTGGGTGTCCGGCAACGCGAGCCCGGCTCTCTCGAGCGGCCAGTACACCGCGGTCGCCACGCAGGAAAGCTCGCTCGGAAACCCCTCGGGCGTGAGCCAACCGCGGACGTTCATCGTGGACACGACCTCGCCCACGGTGACGTTGAGCCAGCCAAAATCGCCCTCCAACAACACCGCGCCGTCGTTCAGCGGCTCGGCGAGCGACACGACCTCCGTTACCGTCCAGATCTACTCCGGAAGCACCGCGAAAGGCACGGTCATCTCGACGGCCACGGCGACGCCGGAAGGCGGCGGCTGGACATCCAGCAAAGCGAGCCCTGCGCTTTCCAGCGGCCAGTACACGGCCGTCGCGACGCAACCAAGCTCGCTCGGAAACCCGGCCGGCACGAGCTCACCGGTGACGTTCGTGGTGGATACGAGCTCTCCGGCGGTGACCTTGAACCCGGTGAAATCGCCCTCCAACAACACCACGCCGTCCTTCACCGGATCCGCGAGCGACATCACAAGTGTCACGATCCAGGTCTACGCTGGAGCGGCTGCCAAAGGCGCGCTGGTTGCGACGGCGACGGCGACGGGCACCGGCGGCGCTTGGACGTCCGGCAACGCGAGCCCGCCGCTCTCGAGCGGGCAGTACACGGCGGTGGCCACGCAGGAAAGCTCGCTCGGAAATCCTCCGGGCAGGAGCAAAGCGGTGACCTTCATCGTCGACACGACCTCGCCCACGGTGACCTTGAACGCGCCGAAATCACCGTCGAACGACACCGCGCCAACCTTCAAAGGCTCGGCAAGCGACACCACTCCGGTCATCGTCCGCATCTACGATGCGTCGAACTCGGAAGTCTCCAGCGCAACGGCCACGCCGTCGGGCGGCACCTGGACTTCTGGCAAAGCGAGTCCGAGCCTGTCTGGCGGCAAGCACACCTACACAGCTATCGCCACTCAGGCGAGCTCGCTCGGAAACCCGTCCGGCACCAGCCGGCCAGTCGATTTCACCGTTGATACGAATCCGCCGACGGTGACGCTGAATCCGCCGATAGCGCGCTCCAACGATGCGACGCCGTCCTTCTCCGGTTCCGCCAGCGACACCACCGTGGTCACGGTGAGGATCTACGCAGGAGGCAAAGCGGCGGGCTCCGTGGTCGCAACCGCCACGGCCACACCCGCTGGCGGCAGTTGGATCTCGGGCAACGCACACCCTGCACTAGCAAACGGAAAGCACACATATACGGCCGTCGCCATGCAGGAAAGCTCGATCGGAAACCCGACCGGCTCGAGCGAAGCGCGGACGTTCACCGTGGATACGGCTGCGCCGACGGTGACTTTGAACGTACCGCCGTCGCGGTCCAATGACCCAACGCCATCCTTCACCGGAACCAGCGATGAAGCAAGCGAAGTGGTCGTCCACATCTACGACGACTCGAATTCGGAAGTCGCCAAAGCGACCGCTCCAGGCATCGATGGCAGTTGGACCTCTAGCGAAGCGAGCCCGGCGCTGGCGGACGGCAGCTACAGGGCCGTGGCCACCCAAGAAAGCCTGTTTGGTAACGCCATTGGTGAAACGGCCTCGTTCAGCTTCACGATCGACACGGTTCCGCCGCGGGTCACGTTGAGCTACCCGGCGGACCGCAGCTCGACGAGTAGCGGATCGCAGCTGGTGAGGGGATCGGCGAGCACCGCCGAACACGATCTGTCGGGCGTGATCGTGCAGCTCTACTCGGGCTCGGCGGTCACCGACGGTCAGGCCCCGCTGCAGAGCATCGCGGTCAGCGCGGCCTCGGGAGCGTGGTCTGCCACCTTTGCAGGATTGGGAGCCGGCACCTACGCGCTTCGCGCCAAGCAATCCGACGACGCTGGCAACGTCGGCGTCAGCCCCACGATCGCCTTCACGGTCGTGCCGGCCGCGCCCGCCCACACCCCCAGTCCCCCTACGGCGGCGTTCTACTGGTTCCCCTCAGCCCCGCAGACAGGGGAAAGCGTCTCGCTGGTCTCGAGCTCGACCTCCGCGGGCGGGCCGATCACCGCCTTCGCGTGGGACCTGAAAGGGGGTGGCGCGTTTGCCGCGGGAGGGCCCGTGATCAGCACCTCCTTCTCCACTCCGGGGCGGCATCTCGTGCGATTGCGTGTCAGCGACGCCAGCGGACTCTCGAGCGTCGTGGCCAGGACGATCGAAGTGAGCCCGGCCCCGCTCCCTCTGATGCGTCCCTTCCCGATCGTCCGAATCGTCACCACCCACACAGCCTCTCGGCTCAAGCTCAGCCTGCTGAGCGTGCAGGCGTCGGCGGGGGCACAGATCGTGGTGAGGTGCAAAGGTCGTGGTTGTCCGGTCAAGACGCAGACCCGCGTAGCGGTCTCGGGCAAGGTGAGAGGGGCGGCGATCACGTTCCGGCGATTCGAGCGCTCCCTGCGGGTGGGCGTGGTCCTCGAGATTCGCGTCTCCAAGCCGGGCGAGATCGGTAAGTACACGCGCTTCACCATCCGCCGCGGCAGACGACCTGTACGCTTCGACGCCTGTCTTGCGCCCGCTGGGACCACGCCGATCACCTGCCCATCGTCATGACCGCTTGTTCCGCCAGGCAGATGGCGTGCCTAGCTGCCGTTAGGCGGCGCCCCACGAGAAGGAGGCTACGACGGCTGCCGCGCGCCGCATTGGTGGCGGTCCTCGCGTACGCCCTGGGTCCGGTGGGCGTCGCGGCGGCAGAACCGCCCAACGTCACGATCACATGGCCACCCAACGGGAGGGTCACCAACAACCAGACGCCCACCTTCAGCGGGACCACGAGCGAGTACAACGAATTTATGGAAAACGTCTTTCCCGTGACGCTCAAGATTTACGCCGGCAGGACCGCCAACGGCGAACCCGTCCAGACGCTGAGTACTGAACTGCCTACGGTTCGCACGTGGTTCCTTGGACCCACGCAGCCGCTGGTCCCTGACACCTACACCGCGCAAGCGGAACAGTTAGGAGCATTCGGCGAAACTGGCACGAGCGCGCCGGTGACGTTCACGGTTGACACGATGCCACCACGAGTCACCATCACCTCGCCGGTCAATGGCAGCTCGGGGAGCGGCGAATCCGAGCAGGTCGCCGGAACGGCGGGCACCTCCGAGGGCGACTTGCCCGCCATCACGATCAAGCTGTTTGCGGGTCCCACCGCGGGGGCTGCGGCCCCCGTCGAGGCCCTCACGGTGCAGGCCTCAGGTGGAGCATGGTCAGGCACGTTCGGCGGCCTTGGCCCGGGCGTCTACACGGTGCAGGCCGAACAGCGCGATGAAGCGGGCAACACTGGCGCGAGCGACCCGGCGACCTTCACGCTCACGGGACCTCCGTCAGCGCTCTCCCCCTCCGCGCCCGTGGCGTCGTTCCGGTGGTTTCCGTCGGCTCCCAACGTTGGCGAATCCGTGTCGCTCGTGTCTACCTCTTCGGACATCTCCAGCCCGATCACGCACTTTGCCTGGGCCCTGGGAAGCAGTCCATTCCAGCCGGGAGAACGTGTACTGCGGACCTCGTTCTCGACTCCCGGACGTCACACCGTACGGCTGCAGGTGACCGACGCCAACGGCCTTTCGAGCGTCGCGACTCAGACGATCCAGGTAGGCGTCGCTCGTCTCGTCCTCATGCAGCCGTTTCCGATCGTCCGAATCGCGGGCGCCGAGACGGCCTCGGGCGTGAAGATCAGTCTGCTCACCGTGCAGGCGCCCGTGGCTGCTCGCGTCACGGTGACATGTAAGGGGCGTCGGTGCCACACGGGTTCCGAGAGCCGGATTGCGCGTTTGAGCAGACGCAGACACAGGGCGACGACCGTTCTGCTCACATTTCGGCGGTTCGAGCGTTCCCTGCCCGCCGGCGTCGCGCTCGAGATCCGTGTGTCGAAGCCCGGCGAGATCGGCAAGTACACGCGCTTTTCGATTCGCCGCCACAGGCTGCCCGCACGCATCGACGCGTGCCTCAAGCCAACCAGCTCCAAGCCGATCGCCTGCCCGTCTTAGGGCTGAATCGCCGCACCGAAGCGCCGAGGGGATCGGCGGTCGGCGCGGATGACCCAAGCCGGCCCATCGCGTTGCTTGGTGCTGTCTCCCACCAAGTTCTCAATGCGGCTGCCCGCCGAACTCTCGGGTGAACATGGCGGCGTAAGGACCGCTCCTATAGCGACACGAAAGGGCATGAGCTCGCCCTCCGATCGCATCGCTTTCGTCCTCTCAGGCGGAGCGAGCCTCGGCGCGGTGCAGGTCGGCATGCTGCAGGCGCTGTACGAGCGCGATATCGTGCCGCGGCTGATCGTCGGCACCTCGGTGGGGGCCGTCAACGGTGCGTTCATCGCGTCGCGTCCTCAGACGGTCGAGACTGCGACTGCGCTCGCGGAGATCTGGCGCAACGTACGGCGCGGGCAGATCTTTCCGCTCAATCCGCTCAGCGGCTTGCTCGGCTTCCTCGGATCCCACGATCACCTCGTGCCCGAGTCGGGCCTGCGGAAGCTCCTTGTCGCGCACAGTCAGCATCTGCGTCTCGAGCAGATGCCGATCGAGTTTCACGTCGTCGCTGTGGATGTGATGAGCGGCGAGGAATTGCTGCTCTCGCGCGGGCCGGTGATCGACGCCGTGATGGCCAGCGCCGCGATTCCCGCCGTCCTACCGCCGGTGGCCTGGGGGCACCGCACGCTGATGGACGGAGGGGTGGCGAACAACACTCCGATCTCGCATGCCGTGCAGCTCGGGGCTCGCGAGATCTATGTGCTGGCGAGCGGCCATGCCTGCGCGCTCGAGCAACCGCCGTCGAGCGCGCTTGGCATGGCGCTGCATGCTCTGACGCTGCTGACGGAGAGTCGCCTGGTCGCCGACGTTGAGCTGCACCGCGATCGCGCCAAGCTCGTCGTTCTGCCACCGCCGTGCCCGCTCGGTATCCAGCCGATCGACTTCGGGCATGCCGACGAGTTGATTGAGCGCTCGCTGGCAGATGCGCGAGCTTTTCTCGATCGTGGAGGCGCCGAGCGTCCGACGAGTCGGGCGCGGACGCATCGTCAGGGACAGCGGCAGCGGGGAAAGAAGCTGGCAGCCGCCGTCGGATAAGGAGGATGCAAATGTTCAAGCGAGGACTAGGCATATCAGGCGATCTTGAGCCCGGGATAGCGTGGCGGATCGATCGGCTTCGCGATGCCGGCTTCCCTGCGCCGCTCGCAGACGCTGTTGCTCACGACACCAGGTACGACGTGCACGCGCTGCTCGAGCTGACGGACCAGGGCTGCCCAACCGAGCTGGCGGCCCGGATCCTTGCCCCACTCACCGACGAGTGCGAACGGGCCCTATGAGGTTCTCTGCCCATCCTACGGCCACGCCGAGCTCCGCTAGTGTTGGTCACGCGTTGACGGGCTCGCCAAGGATCACGGTGGCCGCCGCCGGTGACGAGCAGGAGTCCCGGGTGTGGATCGAGCGCCTGAGCGCCACCGGACCGGAGCGCGAGACGGCGCTCGCCGAGCTGCACACGCTGCTGTTGCGAGCAGCGCGGTTCGAGGTACGCCGGCGCGCCGCCTCAGCGAAGCTGCGTGGTGGCGACCACGAGGACCTCGCCCAACAAAGCGCCGACGATGCCCTCATGGCGGTCCTGCGCAAGCTCGACGACTTCCGGGGCGAAAGCCGCTTCACCACGTGGGCCTACAAGTTCGCGCTCTACGAGGCCGCGGCCAAGGTGCGCAAGCGCTCGTGGCAGGGACGCGAGATCCCGCTAACGCCCGAGGCGTGGCCCCTGATCACCGACCACCACGAGCGCACCGCCCAGCAAGTGATCGAGACCACAGAGAGGCTCGCCGCGCTGCACCAAGCGATCGAGACTGAGCTGAGCCCCCACCAGCGCGAGGTGCTGGTTGCGCTCGCGCTCAACGAGGTGCCGATCGACGTGCTTGCCGAGCGGCTCAACACGACCCGCGGCGCCCTCTATAAGACGCTGCACGACGGGCGAAGGAAGCTCAGGGGCGCGCTCACAGCGCGCGGCCTGGGCCTTGAGGAACACAAGGAGCGAACGCCAGCATGAGCACACCAGCCTCCCACGATCAAGAGCGCCTGCTCGCGCGTCTCACGGGCCCTCTGGGACCTGAGATCAGCTGTGAGGAGTGCTTCGAGCAGCTCGACCGCTACGTCGAGGCCGAGCTCGCGGGCGCTGACGCTGACGCCACGGTGCCAGGCATGCGCGCACACCTCGAAGGCTGTTCGGCGTGCGCGGAGGATCGCGAAAGCCTGCACGCGCTGCTCGTGAGCGACGACGGCCGAGACGTATCGGGCGCATGAGCTACTCAGCGCCGGCGATCGCGCCGCCGGCCACGCTGTCGATCAGCCAGCGCCCGGCGCGCTGGCTCATCGTCAGCTCAGCGCCGAGTCGGCGGTCGGCTGCGAGGTAGATCACGAGCGCCGAGCCATCGGTGCGGAACTGGACGGCGCGTACGCTGCCGTGGGCGAAGTCGGCCAGCTGTTGCGGGGTCGCCTCCGCGCGCAGCCGCGGGACGAGCTGTTGGCACGCGACCAGCTGATCAACGCCTCGCGTCGCGGCCGCGCCACCGAACTGGCTGAGGAGCTGGCTCAACCCGGCCGGCGAGAGCGCCGAGCAGCTGGTCGCCGGAGTGGGACCCGTCGCCTCGCGCACCGCCGCTGCGACCGCGGCGCGGACACGCTGGACCTCGCTCGGCCCCGATAGCAACAGAATCTTGATGAGCGCGCCGACCGCGACGACGAGGATCCAGATACGCGCCACCCGCGGCAGCCGCCGGTACACGCGCCACAGCTGTCGATGCAGCGTGAAGTGCTCGCCGGCCACCCGGCAATGATGGCCTGACATCGCCCACGGCCCGTCGCGGCCTCGACGACCGTTCGGCCGTTGCCAAGGCGCCGCTCCACGATCGGAGGCCAGCAGGTGATCCCGCATATCCCGGATCGCGCGCGCGATCGGGCCGTTTTCGGAGCGTCAGTCAGATGCTCGCCCTAAGGCCCGAGCACGTGTTTGCTCGCCCGGCGCGTTCCCGCTGTGGTCAGTCCCTTACGCGGTAGCGCAGGTGAACGACGCCGCCTCGGAACCGTCGCTCGTCCAGCAGTTCGAGCCGCGCGTGGACGTTGTCCGGGAGCGCGCGCTTGCCGCCGCCGACCACGATCGGCCCGAGGAACAGGTGGCACTCGTCGACTAGCCCCGCGGCGATCGCTTGGCCAGCGAGCTCGGCGCCCCCGACCGCGAGGTCGGCCGCCGAGGTCTCCTTGAGCCGCTGGACCGCATCGGGGCTAAAATCGCGCTCGATCCGCGTCCTCGCACTGGAGACGGTCTGAAGCGTCCGCGAGTACACGATCTTCTCGGCTGCGCGCCAGATCTGGGCGAAGCCCCGGATCACCGCTGGCTGATCGGCGCCAGCGCTGACGGTCTCCCAGAAGACCATCGTCTCGTACATCCGGCGCCCGTAGAGGTAGCTGCCGATCGGCCGCTCGAGGTCGTTGACGAACGCATGCACCTCGTCATCCGGCGCCGCCCAGTCGAACTTGCCTTCTGCGTCCTCCACGTAGCCGTCAAGCGACGTGATCGCCGAGTAGATCAGCTTGGGCATCTGGACTCCTCTCGATGGGTTTGGTGCGGTGCCGGTCGCAGATACTGAGACCGCGATCGAGAGCCAACAGTCATCGGTCATGGCAGGCCTGACGATCAGGCCGCGGTGACTCCGCCGTCAAGCGAAACCACGACTCAGCCGCGACAAGGACGCGCGTTCGCCGCATGCGATCCGGTCGTCACCAGGCAACCGGGCAAATCTAGCTTGAGAAGTGGAGCGCTACGCGCCGGGCGCGTGGGCTCCAGCTGGTCAGCCGGTCTGGCCGACGGCCTCGATGATGACGTCTGCGACCCGCTCGGGTACCTCGTTCGGAAGGAAGAAAACGCTGCCCGGGATGGTCACTAGATGCGCGTGCGGGCACGCCTCGAGCGCGCTCCGCTCTTCGTCGGTCAGCCCACCGTCGCCCTTCTCGGCGTGCACCACCCACGTCGGCACGCCAGCTCCGCACAGCCGCTCGGCAGGACGCTCGTGGCGATGTAGCCACTGCACGTACTCGCGCAGTCCCTGCCTGTGGTGCTGCGGGACGTTCTTGCGAAAGTCCTCGCGCAACTCGCTCTGACGCTCGCCGGGCACCGGAATGCGCTTGACCATCGAGGCCGCTCCTTTGGCCAACACGGCGGCGGGTAGGCTGCCCAGCACGCTGCCAAGCCGAACAATCGCACGGAAGAACGCGGCCTCGTCCTTGGCAGACAGACTGATCCCGGTCAGGACGACCGGCCCGGCGAAGTCCCCCGAGGCGACCATCTCCAGCGCGACGGACGCGCCCATGCTGAATCCGACCACCACGTCGGCGCCGATCTCCCTCGCCAGCTCGGCCGTCAGCCGCGCGTAGTTCTCGATGCTGTAGTCATCCGGCGGTGGCGCGCCGGCATGGCCGGGCAGCGTCGCGGCAACCAACCGCATCCCCGCGAGGGCGGGCTCCGCCATCACCTCGGCGTACGAACCCGCGCTGCACATGCCGCCGGGGAGGAGCAGCACCGTGTGCTCCGCCTCGGGCGGGCCTGCCTCACGAAGCTCCCAGTCAATCTCCATCCCGCACCTCCCCGATCATCCTGGGGCCGCGATCACGGGGTTCATCATGACCGATGGCGCTGGCATTCGATTACTCGCTCGCCGGTGGGCGCCTCGCCGACCACACGACAAAGGCAGGCCTCTTGAGGGGCTATGCGCGTATACGCTTGAGAGCGCAGAGATGTCTCCCGCACCGACCGCCACAGCTGAACTTCGACCGGCAGCCGCACGCGACCCTCTGCCGAGGCCGGCCTCGGAGGTCCCCGGCCCGCGGCTTCCGCGCCCGCTCCAGTCCTGGCTCGGCTTCGTCCATCCAGTGCAGTCGCGGATGGCGGCGCGCAGGCGCTACGGCGCGGTGTTCCGCTCCAACGACTTGATCGCGGGCGAGGTCTTCCACATCGCCGATCGGGCGTCGATAGAGCAGATGTTCAAATGGAAGCCGACCGATTACAACGTCGGCGAGCCACGCCAGCCGATGGAGCCGGTCACCGGCCCGTCGTCGATCCTGCTGCTTGACGCGGAACGCCACCTGCGCATGCGCAAGTTGATGCTGCCGGCGTTTCACGGCGACGCGATCGCCGACTATGCCGAGCTGATCGAGCAGATCACTCAGCGCGAGATCGACGGCTGGCGGCCCGGCGAGAGGATCCGCACACGCACGGCAGCTCAAGCGATCACGATGGAGGTGATCATCCGCGCGGTCTTTGGGATCACCGATTCCGAGCGCGTCGCCGAGCTGAAGGGCGTACTCCCGCGGCTGTCGTCCATCAATCCCCTCCTCGCCTTCGAGGCCATGCGCAGGGACCTCGGTCCGCGCAGCCCGTGGGGCCGTTTCGTGCGCGATCGCGATCGTGTCGACGAGATGCTCTACGAGGAGATCCAGCGGCGGCGCAACGAGCCTGACCTCGACAGGCACAAGGACATCCTCACGCTGCTGCTGTCCGCTCGCGACGAGGACGGCAGGCCGCTGACCGATAGGGAGCTGCGCGACGAGCTGATAACGCTGCTGCTCGCGGGACACGAGACGACGGCGACGTCGATCGGCTGGGCGTTCGAGCGCCTCCTGCGCACTCCTCGCGCGCTCGAGCCTCTGACCGCCGAGGTGAAGAAGGGGCACAACGGTGACTACATCGACGCGGTGATAAAGGAGACCCTGCGCGTACGCCCCGTGGTGTCGGAGGTCTTCCGCGCGCCTACACAGCCGACCGAGCTGGGTGGCTTTCTGTTCGCTCCGAGAACGCAGCTGGCGGCCTCGATCTTGCTCGTGCAGTACGACCCGGAGCTGTATCCACCCGACCCGCTGGCGTTCCGCCCCGAGCGGTTCCTCGAGGACGCACCCGAGCCCTACACGTGGATTCCATTCGGCGGCGGCGTGAGGCGCTGCCTCGGCGCCGCCTTCGCTCAGCTTGAGATGAAGGTCGTGATCTCGGCGATACTGGCACGGACGCGACTGCGAGCCTCGCGGGCCACGAGCGAGAAGGCCCGCTTTCGCGGGGTCACCCTGCTCCCGAGCCGTGGCGGCGAAGCGATCGTCGAGAGCGTCGACTAGCGGGTCGCCGTCCGCACGGCTCCGTCATCCCTCAGCAATGGAGCGAGTCGATGAGTGAAACGGCGGGAAGGCAGCGGAGCGCGATCGTGTTTGGAGCGCGAAACCTGGGCCGTGCGGTCATAGAGGCGCTCGTGGCGGAGGGATGGGCGGTGGCGGGCGTGGCGCGCTCCCAGGGCACACTCGACGGGATTGGTGAGGCCGGGGGCCTTGCGCTACAGGCGGACGTCACTGATCCGGCGAGCGTGCACGCGGCGCTCAATGAGGTGGCCGCGGCGCATGGCGGTGTGGACCTCGCATTGAACGCGGCCTCGGCTTACGGCGGCGACCGCAGCGGGCCATTTGGCGGGGGGCCGATTGTCGAGGCCGACTTCAGCGGGTTTGACTCCTGGGCTGCAGCTCCGGCTCGAGCCGCGTTCTCGTTCTTGTCGGCCAGCGGGCGGTTCGCCGTGGAGCAGGGTGGGCCGGCAACGCTGGTGCAGGTCACCGGTGGGTCGGCGCGGCGCGCGATGCCAGGTCGTGGCCTGTGGTCGGCCGGAGCATTTGGCGTGCGAGCCATCACCAACGCTGCCGCGCTCGAGCTCCGCCCCGTTGGTATTCACGTGGCGCTGCTGATCGTCGACGCCGGCATCCAGCCGCTCGCCGGAGCCCCTCGTGGCGGAATCTCGCCCGAGGCGCTCGCGGATCCACGTCGGATCGCCGACGCAGTCCTCTTCCTGGCCAACCAGGATGCGCGCGCGGCAACACACGAGCTCCAGCTCACCCCGCTCGCTGAGACGTGGACCCCGTAGCCCTGCGAGCGCGCCCGCGCCACCGACGAACCATCGTGTGCGTCGGCGCGAGTTCATCGAACGCGCTGTGCCGGCCGAGACGCGCGAGGCTGCTCGGTCGGAGCATCAGGCGAAGCGCAGGCAGCCCGCCGGCGCGCTCGCAGCGTGACGAACCCCACTAGTGCCACAAGCACGACCGCCCCCGCGCCGATTCCGACGAATGTGCCCACGGCGACGCCTCCGGCGAGGGCGACCAGGAGTGGCACGCCGCCACAGCAGCCGATAACCAGGGCGACCGCGCCCACCCCGGCCAGACCCGCCCAGGTGCCTTCGGTCGCGGCGTTGCGAGCGTCTGGCTCCTTGTCGTTTTGCTCGCTCACGAGCTAAACCCGCTTGCAGGCGGCGACGTGTTCGGCGTTGCCCTCGAGCAGAGACCTGGCGATGGTCGTGAGCTCACTGACTCTGGGGTCGGCGATCCGGTTGTAGACGGTGCGGTGGTCGCGGCGGGTCACGACGAACCCGCACCAGCGCAGGCACGCGAGGTGGTTTGAGACGCTCGGCTGGGGAAGCCCGACGCGCTCGACCAGCTCGCCAACCGAGAGCTCGGTGCCGTCGTCGAGCGCTTCGAGGATGCGCAGGCGGGCAGGCACGGAAAGCACCCTGAAGTACTTGCTAAGCAGCTCGGGCTTGGTCGGCGCCTCGGAGAACTGAAAGGGAGCGTCGGCGAGCAAAACATTCTCCTCCTCTAATATGTTATTTGAATGATATCATCCTTGACCAATGGATGTCAAAGGGGAGTGCCAGGCGTGGACGCGACGATCTCGGGAATGACTTGCCCAGAGTGCGCGCGCACGGTGGCGGCCGCGTTCAAGCGGGCGGGTGCGACCAACGTTGCGGTCGACTGGCGACGCGGCGGCGCCCGCGTCGACGGCAACCTGAGTGAGGCAGAGCTCGCGGCGGCACTCGAGGAGACCAAGTACACGGTCACCGGCGTGGCGCGATGCGGCGAGCAGTCCGCGCGAACGGACGGCGCTTTCGACGGTGCCGGGCGCGACCATGACCTGATCGTTCTGGGCTCGGGCGGCGGGGCGACGGCGGCCGCGATCCGGGCGCGCGACCTCGACCACACTGTCCTTGTGGTTGAGCGGGGCACGATCGGCGGCACCTGCGTCAACGTGGGTTGCATCCCTTCGAAGAATCTGCTCGTTGCCTCCGAGCGTCACGAACGACGGCTCGCCGATGCGGTCACCGCGAAGGAGCTACTGGTCGAGCGGCTGCGCCAGTCCAAGTACGTCGAGCTGCTCGAGGAGTACGAGATCGAGCTGCGTCATGCCCAGGCCGAACTGATCGATCCTCACACCGTTTCGCTCGACGGCGAGCTCGTCAGCGCCGGTGCGATCGTGGTAGCGACGGGAGCGCGACCTGCGATCCCGCGTATACCCGGCCTCGAGGATGCTGGATATCTCACATCCACTAGCGCCCTGGAGCTGCGCGAGCCGCCGCTCCGGCTGGCCGTGATCGGCGCCAACGCGGTCGGACTCGAGCTCGGCCAGATGCTGGGGAACTTCGGCTCCGAGGTGACGTTTCTTGCCCGCAACACGGTAGCTCCCAGATCGGAGCCCGAGGCGTCGGTCGCGATCCGACAGGTGCTGCTTGATCAGGGCCACACCGTGCTGGAGCACGCGCGGACCAGCCGCGTGTCGGTCGAAGGCGGAGAGAAGGTCCTGCGCGGCCACCTGGAGGGCGGCGTTACGTTCGAGATCCGCACCGACGCGATCCTGGTGGCCACCGGCCGCGCCCCCAACAGCGACGGTCTCGGCCTCGAGCGCGTCGGGGTACAAACTGACGAGTGCGGATGCATCGTGGTCGACGAGCACCAGCGGACGAGCATCGCCTCGATCTACGCGGCCGGCGATGTCACCACCCAACCGCAGTACGTGTACGTAGCCGCGGCCGGTGGCGCCGCGGCCGCTGAGAACGCGCTCGCCGAAGGGAGCGAGCGCCTCGACTTCACGGCGCTTCCCCGAATCATCTTCACGAAGCCCCAAATTGCGGCCGCGGGCCTCACCGAGGCCGACGCACGAAGCGCCGGCTTCGAAGTAGAGACAAGCGTCCTGCCGCTCGCCGCACTCCCCCGCGCCCTGGTCAACGGTGACACCCGCGGGGTGGTCAAGCTCGTGGCCGAGACCGGCGGCGGCCGGCTACTCGGCGCAAGCATGGTCGCCAATGGCGCCGGCGACGTGATCTTGGCCGCGGTCCTGGCGATCCAGCACGGGCTAAGCACCGACCAGCTCGCCTCCAGCTGGGCGCCGTACCTGACGATGGCCGAGGGCCTCAAGCTGGCCGCTCAAACGTTCAAGCGCGACGTTGCGAAGCTCTCCTGCTGCGCCGCCTGACCACCATGGAAAGGACAAGCTCGATGTCTACGAGGGTCAAGCCCCCGGATCAGATCTTGCTGGCAGTTGGTCGACAGTCCATCCCGACGAACGCAAGGGAAGAGGCGTGACCGACACACACGACATCCAGCAGCTCGCGGTCGATCTCGCGGCAGCCATGCCGAAGTTCGATCGGACCGAACAAGAGCTTTCGCTCGCCCTCCTGCGAGAGCTCGCTCACGGCGCGCCCGTCGGCATAGGCCGTCTGACGGTCGCAACCAGCCAGCGGCCCGAGCAGACCACTGCAATGTTGGAGCGCCTCCCAGGAGTCTTCCGCGACGAGCAGCAACGGGTCGTCGGATTCATGGGCCTGACCGTCGTGGAGATGGGCGAGCACCGAATCCACCTCCACGGACGCGCGCTCTCGGCATGGTGCGCCTGGGACACCTTGTTCCTGCCCGACCTGCTCGGCGAGACCGCGGGCGTGACCTCGCGCTGCCCTATCACCGGCGAGCAGATTTCTCTGACAGTGTTGCCAACCGGGCCAGCGGACCTGCAACCCGCAGATGTGGTGGTCTCATTCCTGCTTCCCGAGGCGGAGTTCGACGCCAGCGTCATCCAACGCTTCTGTCACTTCGTTCACTTCTTCGCGTCTTCGGAGGCGGCAGCGGAGTGGACGGCCGAGCACCCCAGGACGTTCACGCTTTCGGTGAAGGAGGCCTACGAGCTTGGCCAGCTGACAAACCGCGCCGTGTGGAGCTCGGCGACGGCCGCGAGGTGCTAGGCGAGCGCCGGTGCCGGCCTCGTTGAGCGGCCAGCGCAGCTCGAGCAGCGGATCGCTGCGATCGCCGATCCTATGTGGAATGCGCGGTCCACCCCGCCCCCGGCACGACCATCGCACGCGGGGCGGCGAGCCGCTAACAGCTCGCCGCCGCGTCTCCCCGAGTGACCTATTCGGCGATCAAGATGTTGTCGCCGGAGACCACCTGGTTGAAGTTGAATCTCGTCCCTTGGACCTGCATGAGAGTCGACTCGACCACGTTCTTGCGGGGCTCTCCCAGGTGGCAGTAGATCGTGACGATGGCGTCGTGGACATGCACGCCGCCGACGAATAGAGCCACCTTGAACATCACCTTGCCGCCCTCCGAGCCCGCAGGCAGCCCGCCGAACTCAGCTTCCTGTTCAGCGGTCGCGGGGCCGAACGACTCGAAGCTCAAGACCGCGGTCGGTTCCCACGTGCCTTCGACGAGGACGTTCCCCTGAGCGTCGCGGTGGGTGAAAGTGCGCGGTACTTCGCCAAACGCTTCCGCAACCGCGCCGCCGTTGCCGCTGATCGACTTGGGCTGCAGCGTGAACGTCCCCTCCCCATTGACCGTCACCGTGTCGCCGTTTGAGGCACGCGCGACGCTTTCGATCGTCCCGAAAGAGATCTGCGCCGTCTTCGAGCCCGCTAACGCTGGCGCGCTGTCAATCCACGTCGGCAAACTCCCAACCAGCGCGCCCAGCGCCAGCATCATGCCGACACGGTTGGCCCGCCTCATCCGTAAGACGTACATCCGTGATCCCTCCTTGATTAGCCGAGAGCGACGCTCGTTCGAGCAAATCGCGGCCGACGCTTCTCATCTCCCGGTCACTCGCGCTGACCGCCGGGGTGATTCTAACCAAGTGCGCCGTACTTGACGAGCCCGTTTTCGGCGACCGCGCGGCGAGCAGTCCGTGCACGAACTCGACCCCGTCGGGTGAGACGCAGCTGCTCCAGCCCGCTGGCCGACTCGCACGCGGCGATCGCCGCTCGTGCTGCAGGCTCGGAAGCCGCTCGCACCGCACGTGTGAGCCCGTGTGGCGTAACATTCGCGCCGCCATCGGTGGGGTGTACTCGTCACCGACGGATCGAGCGGTCGGCGAGCTGGGAGGAGGCAGGGATGCGGCGCATCACGCGGGGGACGTTCGTCACGGTGGCAGGGGTGGTCGCGCTGGCGTGCTCGCTGCTACCCGAAGCCGCCCGGGCTGCCGGGAGCGTGTACGTCACGAATCTAGGCGGCAACGTCTCGGAGTTCGGTGTCGGTCCCACCGGCTTGCTCGCGCCGCTCACCCCCGCCACGGTCGCTGCCGGCATGGGACCCGCTGGCATCGCACTCAGTCCCGACGGCAGGAGCGCCTACGTCTCAGACGGTGGCGAAAGCACCGTATTCCAGTTCGACGTGAACGCGGCGAGCGGCACGCTGTCGCCAAAGACCCCCGCGAGTGTCGAATCTGGCGGGGGCCCGATTCACAGCGGCATCGTGGTGACCTCCGACGGCAAGAACGCGTACGTCACGAACTTCAACGACAACAGCGTCTCGCAGTACAGCATTGAAGCGACCACCGGCCTCTTGTCCGCGAAGACGCCGGCCACTGTCGCGAGCGCGGAACATCCGCTCGACATCGCGGTGACACCGGATGGCAAGAGCGCCTATGTGACCAACACCGAAGCAGACACTGTCTCGCAGTACGACATCAACCCGACAACCGGCGGGCTCTCACCCAAGACTCCGGCAACGGTCGCCGCGGACTTCGGCGCTGCGGGCATCGCGGTCACGCCCGACGGCAAGAGCGTCTATGTGAAGAACGCGGGCTCCATCTCACAGTACGACATCAACCCCACCACGGGTGCACTGTCGCCGAAGAGCCCAGCCACGGTCGCGTCGGGGTCGGCCACCGGCAGCGGTGACACAACGCCGATCGCGGCCAGCCCGGACGGCAAGAGCGTCTACGCCGCCAGCGGAGGCGCGGTCGAACCGTCGATCTTCCAATACGACGTCGACTCCTCCACGGGCAAGCTCACGCCGAAGTCGCCGGCAACCGCGGCGACGGGCAGCCAGCCCGAAAACCTGGCTATCACGCCCGGCGGCAAGAGCCTGTACGTGACGAACACCTTCGGCGAATACGTCTCCCAGTACAACGTCGACCCGCTCACCGGTGCGCTGTCCGCGAAGTCGCCCGGGACCGTCACCGCGGGAGAACAGCCGCTCGGCATCGCAGCGGGCGCGTTCCCGCTCGCGCATGCGACCGAAACCACCGTGAGCTGCTCTCCTTCCACGATCGTGGCGGCGCACACGACGACTTGCACAGCAACCGTCAAGGACACGGCGTCAAGCGAACGGACGACCCCGACGGGGACCGTGAGCTTCACGAGCAGCGGGCCGGGCAGCTTTGAAAGCGCCGGCAGCTGCACGCTCGGCCAAGAAAGCGCCGGCGTGGCGAGCTGCCAGCTCGGCTACACGCCCAGTGCGACGACAGCCATGCCCGTGCGCACCGACTCCATCACGGCCGCCTACGGGGGCGACTACCGCCACAACCCGAGCAGCGGCTCCGGCGCCGCGAAGGTCCTGTCGATAACGCTCCTCGAACGGGGATCGTTCGTGATCGGCGATCAAAATGCCGCCGTCGGCAGCGCGGTCACGTTCTGGAGCGCGCAGTGGTCGAAGGTGAACGTGCTAAGTGGCGGCAGGGCCCCATCCGGCTTCAAGGGGTTCGCGGCCACGACGAGCAGCACCCTGCCGAGCTGTGGCGCCGGCTGGTCGACCGGCACGGGCGGCAGCCCCGTTCCGCCGGAAGGGCCATTGCCGGCATACATGGCGGTCATCGCCTCCAGCAAAATCAGCCAGTCGGGCTCCACGATCTTCTCGGGCAATACCGTGCACGTTGTCGTCGTCAAGACCAACCCCGGCTACGCGCCCGAACCTGAACACACGGGTACGGGAAGCGTCGTGGGGGTCGTCTGCTGAAGCCGGATCGCAAGCAAGCGGCGCTCACCACGCCCCCCTCGATGTGCCCGAGGCGGCGAAGCGCCGCCTCGGGACACAGTTCTGCCGCGTCGCCCGTGTATTCCCTGGAGGCGAGCCAGCGGCGCGGCCTGGTGAGCGCGCTCGCGTCCGCGACGCTGACACGGGTAGCCCCACGAACAGCGTCGGCGGTCTCGTGTGTCGACGATGCGGGCCAGCGCGCGACGCAGCCGCCGCTCGCCGCGTGGCACCCGAACGGCGCCCCGGAGCGGTGGGTCCCGACCCGCCGTCATACGACGATGTCCAGCTCGATCCTTTCTTCGTTTTGAGTGCCAGTTCAAAGCCGACGCCCGACTGTTCGGCGTCCGGACCAGTCAATTCCAGATAGCTCGTTTCTTCGTCCGCTTCTCCTTCTCCCGGATGCCAGACGTGGGGTCCCTGGACATCTTCGCGGTGTTTGAATTTGAGCGTTTCTTCTTCTTCATCGCGTCGTTCTTGATGCCCACGAGCAGGCCCCGACCGTGGGTGCGAAGCTGGAAGCAACACACGCATTTCGCGACTCCCATCTCCGTAAGTCCTAGTCTCGGCCGGCCGTTATACAGCACGACCCAGGGCTCCATGAAGGCCCCGTGTGCGGTAGAAATTGGAGGTGGAGAGGAGCGGGTAACCGCCTTTCCACGGTCGTCAGTTGGGGGCGGACGACCTCTTCGCGAAGCGGCGGCACGCCGCGTACGGCGGCCACCGTTCCTTGGAGCCACAAGGTGTGAACTCCGCCACCCAGGGTGGCTAGCGCAAGCGCCGTGGCCACACGATGATCGCCACACGCGTCGAGCAAGGGGGCGATCTGAGATGACGAACGGCACGGACAGGGCAGACAACGCTTCGGCGACCGTTATGGGCTCGAGCCAACACTCCTTGCTCTGGCGGGGCTTGTCCCGACATAGTGGGGGAGTCTGATGCCCGCAGACCCGAAGACTAAGCCCGCTGGGCCCCGACCGGGCACTGGTGGATTCCTGGCGCGCTTGACCGAGCTGGCATGGCAGGCGCTTCCCGCCATCGGCAGCGCCGTCGGTTTCGTCGGTTTTGTGGCGGTGGTCGGCGCAGCCATTGAGTGGATCCGCTTTCACGCGGCGCATCTACCGGCGACTCAGGCGGTGCTCGCGGTTCCGAGGCAGGAGCTGGTGACGATCGGGGCGCTCGCGCTCGCCGTGTTCGTGGTTGGCGCCGTGATCGCAGTACTGCTCGTCTATCTCATCGACGATAGAGGCGAGACCACCGTGCACGCCGTTTGGGGCATCGTGTTAGTAGGGGTGGTTGAGATGCTCGTCGCCCTGTTCTTCGTGGGCGTCAAGGACCCATTCGTGGTGTACCCCCTGCTGGGCGCGTGGTTATGCGTCACCGGACTGGTCGCCGCATACGCGATCGGCAAGGTGCTTCGCGAGCTCAGATATCGCACCGAGCTGAAGGCGGCTGGCCAGAGACTCTTCGAGGCGCGAGACCAACTCGAGACGGCAGCGGACACATTGGCAGCCGCTACTGCTGCCCGCGACCAAACCCCGAGCACTCCGCCCGGCAAGGCCGAAGCGGTACAGGAAAGCTGGCGCCAAGCGAATCTTGCGTTCTTGTTGGCCCGCCGGGTGTGGGTGCGTGCCGTTCGCGCCTGGGAGGCGGTGGCGACGACGATCGCCAGCTCCGGATCGCTACGCGGGGCGCGAGAGATCGAGGATCGGCGCGCGCGCGCGGAGGTAGGCAGGCTCGCAGAGGTCAGCGAGCCTCCCAGCCGATTCGAGCTTGAGCAGCTTTTTGGAGCAGCCGAGCGAGTCAGGGCTGGTGTTTACAAGGCCCTGTGGAAGCGCTTGCGAGACCAGATCGCGACGGTGCGCGGCGTCCGCAGGGCATGGGCGCGTGTGACACTTATCGTGCTCGCTCTACTAGCTATCGCAGGCGTTGTGATCGTCGCGGCGAGCCCGTCGGTCGCGTGGCTCGCGATCATGCTCGGGGTGGTCGCCGTGCTGGCTGCGATGAACATGTTCGTCGCCCTCGCGACCACGAAGTTCGCCTGGTACGGCGTTTCCGTCTTTTTCTCGGTTCTGCTGTTCGGCGCTGCGCTGACGATCGCCCGCACTCTGAATGCACCGAAGGTGCAACCGATCGCGCTTGTGCGCAAGAGCGACGATGTCGGCATTTGTGGCGTCTACATCACGCAAACGAGCGATCGCGTATACGTGGGACGCGTAACGGCCGAGGGCGGTCGCACAGGGCGCATCTTCTGGGTGCGCCGGGACGACGTCGATGTCGTGAGTGTCGGGGAGCTGCAGAACATCGGCGACAAGTTCGACGGGATTGCGACTCAGATGCTCATGGAGGTCTACAAGGACCGGGCCGAGGAGCCGGCACCGGCGGTGAAGGGCACGACTGAAACGCAGGTTGTTGGCTCCGAAGTGAAGGCCGGCTCTCCGGGAAGCCAGACGACAACGGTGAAGGAATTCCCAGCGACCAAAGGGCGACCGACGGTGCGGCCAAGTCCACAATCCCCACCGCCGAAGTGCACCAACCTCTGATTGCCCGCCCCTGCGCCTGGCGCTGTTCCGGCGGAAGGTGCTTGAGGACCTCGCACCGCCACCGAGCGGCCAAAGGCGAGCGACTCAGCGGACTCGAAGACCTCCTCGCGGTTTCTTCAGCGCGAAGGACGTCGGCCACATGGCGCCTTCGTCGAGGTTCGCCTTGTCGCTGAAGCCGAACGTCGCGTATCTCGTTTTGAACTTCTGCGCGCTCTGGAAGAAGCAGACGACGTTGCCGTCCTTGTCATACGCGGGCATCCCGTACCAGGTTCTCGGCGAGAGCGCTGGCGCGCTGGCTTTGATGATGGCATGGAGCCGCTCGGCCATGGCGCGATCCGGTTCCCGCATCGCGGCGATCTTCGCGAGCACGTCGCTTTCCCCGTCCGCCTTGCCCGCGCGCGGGCCGCGGCGCGCGGCCGCCTTCAGCTCTTGGGCGCGCTCCCTCATCGCGGCTCGCTCCTCGTCCGTGAATCGCTTGGAGGACTTGCCGGTGGTTCTCGTGGCGGACTGCTGCGTGGCCGTCTTTGCAGGCTTCTTCTCAGCCATTGCGAAGCACCTCCGTGCGTGGGGGCCAGTCCCTGCCGCTTGACGTCGGGCGATGGTAACGGCCCCGCGGCAGGACTCGAACTTGCGACGCACGGATTAGAAGTGGCGCCTGGAGGTCGGGGTTGGGTCAGTAGCACCAGATAGGGCGGAGGTCGCGGGGCTTCGCGAGGGTCGGGGACAGTTCAGCGACCGGTCGTTGCCGCTTGACTCGACGTCAAGGAGCGTCAGGCCGAGCCGGCCCCGAGTGCAAGGGCACATCGCCGAGAACGATCTAGGCTTGGTTGGCCAGGTGTCAGCTCCGAACGATGATCCGATAGCCGTTCCGGCGACCCGAGTGCTCTCGGGCTCTCAGCTCGCGCTGATCGCCGAGCACGGTGAGGAGCGAACCGCTGAGGTAGGCGAGAAGCTGTATGAGATCGGCGAGGCTAGCTACCCCTTCATCGCCATCCTGGAAGGCGAGGCGGCGATCTTGGACGGTGCCGGGCACGAGATCGCACGCCATGGCGCCAATGGATTTCTCGGCGAGATAAACCTGCTCACCGGGCAGTCGGTGTTCGTCACCGCGGTCGTGACCCAGCCTATGACCTATATCGCGGTCGAGCGCGAGGAGCTGCGCGGACTGCTCTTCGAAGATCCCTCGCTCTCGGATCTGATCCTGGGCACGTTCGTCGAGCGTCGCGAGCTGCTTCAGCGCCGCCACGGCATTGGACCCGAGATCGTCGGCCCGCGCGACTCGCCCGACACGCGCCGCCTGCTCGAGTTCGCGCGCCGCCTGAAGCTCCCCCACACCTGGGTCGATCAGGGAGTCGCGACCGATGGGGCGGCGGGAGGTGGCGTCGCGATGTCCGCCATGCCACTGGTGCGGCTACCCGGCGGCGTCGAGCTTCACAACCCGAGCAACGGGGAGCTATCGCGGGCGCTCGGCATAGGCCTCGCGCTCGCGCCGCGCGAGGAAGTCGACCTGCTGATCGTGGGCGGTGGACCCGCGGGCCTCGGCGCGGCCGTATACGGAGCCTCTGAGGGATTGGACACAATCATCGTCGAGAGCAGCGGCGTCGGCGGGCAGGCTGGCAGCTCGCGCAGGATCGAGAACTATCTCGGCTTCCCTGCCGGTATCAGCGGCACCGAACTGATCAGCCGCGCGGCCACCCAGGCGCGCAAGTTCCATGCCCGCATAGCCTCGCCGTATGTCGCGCGCGCGCTTGAGCCAGGCGCGGAGCGCCACGTGGTGCGGCTCGAGGACGGCAACGAGGTCGCGGCGCGTGCGGTGTTGCTCGCCACGGGCGCCGAATACCGGCGCCTGCCCGTTGGGGGGCTCGAAGCGTATGAGGGGCTGAGCGTCTTCTACGCCGCAGGGCCACCCGAGGGCCAGCTCTGTGCCGCCCAACGGGTGGCGGTGGTCGGCGGCGGAAATTCGGCGGGACAGGCAGCGGTCTGGCTGGCGCGCGGGGGCGCGCTCGTGAGCCTCCTTCACCGCCGCGCTGACCTGCGCGAGACGATGTCGCAGTATCTGATCAACGAGCTGGAGCGCTACGGGGTCTCGGTGCGCGATCGCAGCGAAGTCGCCGAGCTCCATGGTGAGGACGGACGGCTGCAGGGGGTCACGCTCACCGACGGCGAACGCCTGGCGTTCTCCTACCTGTTCCTGTTCCTCGGCGCGAAGCCGTGCACGGAGTGGCTCGGCGAGGTCGTCGCTCGCGACGCCGACGGTTTCGTCCTCACCGGCTCCGACGCAGGCGCTGATGGCCTGCTCGAGACCAGCGTTCCCGGCGTGTACGCCGCCGGTGACGTGCGCGCCGGATCGATCAAGCGCTGCGCGACCGCGGTCGGCGAGGGCGCGGCGGTCGTGCGCTTCGTGCACGAGCGCATAGCGCGGCTCACGGCTCAAGCTGGCGAACAAGCCTCGCAGGGAGCCCGGGCGTGAGGGCAGCCCAAGAAACGGCGTGGGGCGCGGCCCCGCTCCAGGAGGCTCCCACGATTGCTCCATGAGGACCCCGACTCTCCTCCCAGGAATGCCAGCCGGGCGTAAGATTCGGCTTTCTAGCACCGAGCCGGCGAGAGGAGATCCATGCCCGAGAGCATCGACCCCACCTTCTATCGATCGCCCGCCGCCGCTATTGCCGCGCCGCCCGAGAAGCTCGCGTACGTCGCCGCCTTCGACCCGACCGGCACGGAGCACGACGCCATGACCGTGGTGGACTGCGATGCTGGCTCACCAACCTATGGCGAGGTGGTCGGCTGGACCGAGCTGCCGACCGCAGGCAACGAGCTGCACCACTTTGGCTGGAACGCCTGTTCCAGTGCGCTCTGCCACGAGGGGCATACCGGCGTGCTCGAGCGCCGTTACCTGATCGTGCCGGGCATCCGGTCGTCCCGCACCTACGTGCTTGACACCAAGCCCGACCCGCGACAGCCGGGGGTCGTTCGCACGATCGAGCCCGAGGAGCTCGCGGCCAAGGCCGGGTACTCCCGCCCGCACACGGTGCACTGCGGGCCCGGCGGCATCTTCATGTCCAACCTGGGCGGCGCCGACGGCAGCGACGGTCCGGGCGGGGTCGCGCTGATCGACCACGACACCTTCGAGGTCACCGGCGCCTGGGAGACGGACCGCGGCGATCAGCACTTCGCATACGACGTGTGGTGGCACCTCAACGATGACGTCGCAATCACGTCGGAGTGGGCGACTCCCTCGATGATCGAGGACGGGCTGAACCCCGAGGACCTCCTGGGCAAGCGGTTCGGCCACCACCTCGACTTCTGGAGCCTCTCTGAAGGCAGACTGATCCAGCGCGTCGACTTGGGCGACGAGCATCAGATGGTGCTCGAGCTGAGGCCCGCTCACGATCCACAGAAGGCCTGGGGCTTCGTCGGGGTCGTGATCAGCGTCGCCGACCTGTCCGCCTCGGTGTGGTTGTGGCACCGCCAAGAGGGCCGTTGGGTGGCAGAGAAGGCGATCACGATTCCTGCCGAGCCTGCCGACGTCGACCAGCTCCCGCCCGCGCTACAGCCATTCGGGGCCGTCCCCCCGCTAGTGAGCGACATCGACCTGTCTGTCGACGACCGCTGGCTGTACGTCTCGTGCTGGGGGACCGGCGAGCTCAAGCAGTATGACGTCAGCGATCCGCACAACCCGAAAGAGACGGGTTCTGTGCGCCTGGGCGGCATCGTGCAGCGAGGCCCGCACCCCGCCGCCCCAGAGCTGCGGCTGGCGGGGGCGCCCCAGATGGTGGAGGTAAGCCGCGACGGCCGGCGCGTGTATTTCACCAACTCGCTCTACGCGTCTTGGGACGACATCTTCTACCCGGACGGCGTCGGCGCTTGGATGGCTCGCGTTGACGCGAACATCGAGACCGGTGGCATGAGCGTCGACCCGAGGTTCTTCCCGCACGGCGACGACTTCCGTGGGCGAAGGGTGCACCAGACCCGCCTCCAGGGAGGGGATGCCTCGAGCGACTCGTACTGCTTCGTTGACTGACTGACCGTCCGTGATCGTCGCGCACATACTGGGCATCCCGGTCGAGGAGACGGCACTCACTTTCGCGCCGGTGATACTTCTCGTCATCGCGAGAGTGCGCATCTCGAGTCACCAACGGAGCCGCAAGCTGTATCGCCGCGCATCGTGTACCCATCCGAAGGGGGATAGGTAGGACAGCACCTCGCAGTCGCGCTTTCGCAGACGAGCGGGCGTCCAAGCGAGGCCGCACGCAAGCTCGAGTTGGACGAGCAGCGGGCGCGACACGAAGCACGACGCGCGCTTGCGCTTTCGCGTCGAGGGCAGGATGTCCCGTACCTCCGCGGAGCACGCCTGCCCTCGACGCGAGGGCATCTCTGCAGATCGGACAGCGCCCCCGGCAGGATCGAACCTGCGACATTCGGATTAGAAGTTGCTGTTTTGGGCCGGATTGGGCTGTACAGAGCCAAGTTAGCCGGAGTTACGCCAGCTTGGCGACGGTCATATTTGCCGAGTCGGGGACAAAGTTCGGGACAAAGTTGCCGGCCCGCTGCGAACCGCGAAACGTCGAGCGATCGCCGACGGTCGCAGGACCGGATGGCCCTTTGTCGGCGTCGGACGGAAGTGTTGAGAGCCGAGAAATCGCTGGCCCCGAGCGCCCAGGTGCGGCGGCGCTGAGCCCGGCGGTATTTGCAACGCTGCTGCTTGTTCGGCGCCAGCTCGGTCGCACCGAGGGAGCGTTTTCATTGTGCTTTATATGCCGCCTACGTGGTGGTCGCGATCGTTCTCTCGGTCCTGAAGGAACGCTCAGGGACGGGCGAGCACGGTGCAGATAGGGGTCTCGGTTGCCCCGAACCGGACACCTCGAAGGCGGTCAACGCGTTTCTGGCGGCGCGCGACATGACCGGACGGATGCGTTCCTGATCGGTTCAAAGGAGCTGCTGGGCCCGGTATGGGAGGCATATGGGATCCAGGTCGAGGCCACGCTCGAGCAGCGCGAAGTCGGTCACGCCGGCTTGGTCTACGGGATCACCGCGCGCGGAAAGCGCCGCGCGCTGTGTCCCGCAAACCTGCAGCCCAGCTGGATCGTTTACGACGTGCCGATCCTCGCCTCTGCCTGAGTGCCGAGCTCCGGGGATAGGCTTATCGTTTGCGAGCGATCGCGCGAGGGTCGAGCCGCGTCCGCGGCAACCGCTGAGTGAGGAGTCGAGCATGGCTGCGAGAGCAATGCGGAAGCTACGCGTAGGGTCGATCCTGGCCGGGTTGGTGGCCATTGCTGCCGCGGCGCCCGCGGCTGCCACGCAGGAACAGCGTGGGCCGACGCGGCTAGCGGCTGTGCACCATGACACCTCGCCTCCGTTGCGGGACATCGCGCCGGCGCCGGCGCCGCTGAGGCAGCGCGTCGTACCGCTTCGTCCCCTGCCCAGGCCGGGGTTGAGCGGCGCGCAGACTGCGGGGATACAGCGCAGCGCCGCCACGCGGGCTGCGCCGGCCACGGTCCTGAACTTCGATGGGATCGGCGAAGGCTTCTCGGGCCCTCAAGGCAGCTTCTCGGTTAACTCGGCGCCGCCGGATCCAAACGCCGCGGTCGGTCCGAGCCAGATCGTCGAGACGGTCAACACCGACATTGCCGTCTTCAACAAGTCAGGCGCCGCCGTCTACGGCCCTGTCCCGATCAACACCCTGTGGAGCGGCTTCGGTGGCGCCTGTCAGACGAACAACGACGGCGACGCCACGGTCTCATACGACCGGATCGCCAACCGCTGGATCGTCCAGCAGTTCTCGGTCTCTACCACCCCGTATCTCGAGTGCGTAGCGGTGTCGCAGACGGGCGATCCCACCGGCGCCTACAACCGCTACTCCTTCCAGTACGTCGACTTTCCCGACTATCCGAAGCTCGCCGTGTGGGCGGACGCCTACTACGTGACCTACAACATGTTCGCGGGCAACGGTCCATTCAGGGGCGGCCAGGTCTGCGCGCTCGATCGCGCGAGCATGCTCGCCGGCGCCGCGGCGACCCAGCAGTGCTTCAACGTCGGCACGAGCTATGGCGGCCTGCTCGCCTCAGACCTCGACGGCGCGAGCCTGCCCCCAACCGGTTCGCCCGATTACGTGGTCGCGCTGGGTGCAAGCGCCAACCAGCTCGCCTACTGGAAGTTCCACGTCGACTGGACGACCCCGGCCAACACGAGCCTGACCGGGCCCACGACGCTCGCGACCGCGGCCTACTCGGAAGCCTGCGGCGGCGGCACGTGCATCCCCCAGGCCGGCACGACCCAGAAGCTCGATTCGCTGGGTGATCGCCTCATGTATCGGCTTGCCTACCGCAACTTCGGCGATCACGAGTCGCTGGCCGTGGATCACAGCGTCACCGCGGGCAGCTCCACCGGGGTGCGCTGGTACGAGCTGCGGCCCAACACATCTCACAACCTGAGCATCTTCCAGCAGGGCACCTACGCGCCTTACTCAAACTACCGCTGGATGGGGAGCATCGCCGAGGACCAAGCCGGGGACATGGGGCTCGGCTTCAGCGTCTCGGGCTCGAGCATCCATCCCCAAATTCACTACACCGGGCGGCTCGCGGGCGACGCCGCGGGGCTGATGACCCAGGGAGAGGGCACGATCATCGATGGTGGTGGGTCGCAGACCGGGAAACTAGAACGCTGGGGCGACTACAGCAGCATGTCGATCGACCCGTCGGACGACTGCACGTTCTTCTACACGCAGCAGTACATCCCGACCAACGGAAGCTTCAACTGGAAGACCAGGATCGCGTCGTTCAAGTTCCCCGGCTGCAGTTCGCCTCCGTCGAACGATTTCTCGATCAGCGCGAGCCCGACCAGCTTGACGCTGGCTCAGCGCGCGAGCGGCAGCTCGACGATCTCCACGGCGGTGATCAGTGGTTCCGCGCAGACGGTGAACCTCTCGGTGTCGGGGACGCCCTCGGGCGCGACCGCCTCGCTGAACCCGACGTCGGTCACGGCGGGGGGCTCGTCGACGCTGGAAGTCAACGCGGGCACGGCTGCGGCGGGAACGTACACGCTCACGATCACCGGCACCGGAGCGAGCGCCACACACTCGACGACGGTCGGTCTCACCGTCACCGCTGCCAGCAACGCGATCGTCAATGGCGGGTTTGAGACGGGCGACCTGAGCGGGTGGAGGGCGTCTGGTGCCTCGGCGAGCGTCGTGAGCGCCGGGTGCCATGGTGGAAGCTTCTGCGCACAGCTTGGATCGAGTGCGCCCACGTACCACAACTCGAGCATCTTGCAGAAATTCACCGCGCCATCCGGTGCGAGCACGCTGTCGCTCTGGTACAAGGTCGTCTGTCCGGACACGGTCAAACACGACTGGGCGATCGCGAAGCTGAAAGACACAACCACGAAAACCACGGCCACGATCCTCGCGAAGACGTGCTCCAACTCCGGCGCCTGGACCCAAGCCTCGGGGTCGGTGACCGTCGGACACAAATACACGCTGACGCTGACGAGCCACGACGACAACAAAGCGGGCGACCCCACCTACACCCTGTACGACGACGTCGCGATAACGTGACGCGCGGCGCGCGTGCTCCTAACGAGAGCGAGCGCACCGGCGAGACCACGCCGGGCTGCGACCGGCGGGTGGCGGTGTAGCCGACGCGGCGTGCATCATCCAGCGCGTGGATCCTGCCTCTCAACTGCGAACGGACTTCGCGCAACTGGTTGCGTTTGTGCAACGCGACAGCTTCTTTGATGTGTTGTCCGAGCGCCGCTTGGATGGATATGTCGAGCTGCGGGTGCGCTACGCCGGCGTCGAGGGGGATATCCCGGCGCTTCTGCTTGTTCCCGACGGCGCCGGGCCGTTCCCGGCGGTTCTGGCGCACCACCAGCACAACAGCGAGTGGCATTTGGGCAAGAGTGAGGTCGCGGGGCTGGCGGGCGACCCGCTTCAAGCGTTTGGCCCCGCGCTCGCCCGTGCCGGGCTCGTCGTGCTCGCGCCCGACGCGGTCGGGTTCGAGGACCGCCGCTACACCGGCACTGGTCTCGACGAGCGCGAGGACGACTGGCTTCAGTACTTCAATGAGATGGCACACCGGCTCGTGTCCGGACGGCTGCTAGCTACTACGGTGCTCGGCGACGCCGCTTGCGGGCTCTCGGCGCTGCTGGCGGACGAGCGGGTCGACGGCTCGAAGCTCGGCGCAGTGGGGCACTCGCATGGAGGCAACGTGACGATCCTGCTCGCCGCGCTGGATGAGCGCGTTAGCTTCGCTTGCGCGAGCGGCAGTGCGTGCAGCTACAAGCGGCGGATGCTCGATCGGTCTGGGATCGAGTTCTCGCAGGTGATCCCGCGGATCCTCAACCTGGCCGACATCGATGGGCTCCTCGGGCTGATCGCTCCGCGGCCTCTGCTGCTGTTATCTGCGACCGATGATCGCTACTCCGCTGACGCTCCAGAGGTCGTGCAGGCGGCCACGGGTGCCTGGGAGGCTCGCGGCGAGCGCGAGAAGTTGGAGCACCTCCGCTACACAGGCGGCCACGCACTCACACCGGAGCGCACCGAAAAGATCATCAGCTGGGTGACTGGGCAAGCCAGCAGGTAACCGCCGACGGCACGACGCACGCGGCGGCGCTCGCATAAGTGCGACACCGGCACGGGCAACGCGGTCCAGGTCGGGAGCGTGCTTTTACGGTGCGCGAGGAGAGCTACGGCGACTGGGCGCAGCAGGCCTCCAGCTTGCGCCATGCGCGAGAAGCGAGCGCGAGTCGAGCCACCCAGCCACGGGATGGCACACTACTCGAATGTCCTGATCGGACGGAATGCTTGAGGGCAGGCCGCGCCGGGTCCAGACGCGTGCCGGATGAGCGTTCACATGAAAGCGTAGCCCTGCCATCCCTGTGCGTTTCAAGGCCAGTCGTCGAACTCCCGAAACTGCAGCATCGGCCTACTAGCGCTGGTTTGCGTCGACGAGGCCGGCCCAGACGGTCTGGAGGACCGCGTCGACGAGCGTCGCGCGAAGAACGTCGGGGTGCTCGAGCCACCACAGCGCGAGTCCGGTCATTGCCGAGCGCAGTAGCTCCGCGACCGGTTCGAGCATTCCCGGCTCGAGTGTAAGCGTGGGCTCAGCGAGGAGCAGTCCCACAATCGCCGATCGCGCGGCGTCGCGTATACCGGCATGAAAGGCACGGATGTCGGGGTCACCGGTGACGTCCTGGAAGAGCATCTTCCAGGCGAAGGGATTGTTTTCGACGTAGGAGAAGCATGCATCCGCGACGGAGGGGACGCGGTCTGCCAGCGGCCCCTCAGCGGCCATGCCCATGGCAAGCGTGCCGAGCAGCTGGTCGCGGTGGACAGCGAGGAGCTCCAGGTAGAGATCCTTCTTTGACCCGAAGTGCCTGTAGACGATCACCTTCGTGACGCCGGCGCGTTCGGCTATCTGGTCGAGGGAGACACGGCCATAGCCGCGCTGAGCGAACAGCTCGGACGCCGCCCCGATCAGCGTCTCGCGCCGCTCGGGAGCCGAAAGTCGTCGACGCACCGGGCGCCCCGCTCGCGTCGCGCTGCTACTTGCGCTTGCTATGTCACTCATGAGTGACTTATACTAGCCACACACGACAGGAGGAGGCGTCATGACAGAGCTGGTGGTCGATCCGGTCCGCAGGCAGCGACTTGCGTTCTCTCAACACGGCGATGTCTTACATGCCGAGGTCTTCGCCGATCCGGGGGGCGACGTTCCCTCGCACTACCACCCCGCCCAGGAGGAGCGTTTTGAGGTGCTCGCAGGTCGCGTCCGGTTCGTTGTCGACGGCAGACGGATCGAGGGCGCTCCCGGGATGCGCGTCATTGCACCGGCCGGAGCCAAGCATGCCTTTCGCAACGTCGGCGATGATGAGGCGCACCTCCACGTCGAGGTCGAGCCGGCTCTGCAGCTGCAGGGCTTTCTCGAAGAGGCCGCAGCGCTCGCTCGCGCCCGGCGGTATACGCGCCATGGGCTACCAACGCGGCCGGGCGCGATCGCGGAGCTCGCCGACCTGATGGTCCGCTACAGCGGCACCACCGTGATGGCATTCCCGCCACCCGTCATCCAACGCGCGCTGCTCGCCCCTCTGGCGCGGCTGCACCGCACGCGAGCTTGAAATGGCGACCGGGCCAACCCTCTACATCTGCTGGGGGCTGTTTCGCACGCCCCGCCCCGGGCATGCGTGCCGCAACGCCTACGACGCACTCACGGCCGCCGGGATACGACCGAAGCTGGTGCATTGCTACGGCTGGGGCCCGCTCCCCGCCTGGCTGAATCGCACTCGCGGCCGCCGCGAAGTCCGTCGGCTCACCGACAGAGACTGGGTCCCCGTTTTCGTTGCCGCCGATGGGAGCGTCATCGCTGGCAGCCACGCGATCACCACTTGGGCGTTGACCGCTACAACGCCTTAGCTGCCGCTACGGGCTTCATCAGCCTGCCAGCCCTGGGCGTGGTCGATCATGATCCCGCGCCGAGGCGGGTTCAACCCTTCGAGTCGCCCTGTCAGCCGCCTTGCGCTTGAATAACTGTCCCCGGCAACTGACGACGAGGAGGATGCAACGATGGCCAAGGTATCCCGCGAGAGCGCATCGCAGGGCGGCGAGTACGGACCTGTTACCGACCGCTCGGACGAGATCGAGGGCTACACCGTCAGCTTCACGACTTTCAACATCGACCTGGACCAGTCTCCGATGCTGAAGGGACTCCCCAACGACGAATGTCAGTGCCCCCATTGGGGATACGTCGCCAAGGGCAGCATGACGATCCGAAGCGGCGACCGCGAGGAGGTTCTCAACGCCGGCGACGCGTACTATCTCGCGCCGGGGCACGTGGGGATCAGCAACGAGCCCGGAACGGAATTGGTGCAGTTCAGCCCCTCGGACGAGCTCAGGAAGACCTCCGAGGTGATCATGAAGAACATGCAGGCATCGCAGGGCGGCTGAGCAGTTCGGCCCGCGGCGCCCGCGCGGACTCCTCCTCCGCACAGCTCGCTGGCCCGAAGGCAGACCCAGCGCCATCGCCAACTGCCCCCGACCGCATTGAATGTTTCCGGATCGGCAACACCTGTATCGCTTGTCCGGCGGGCGGTCGACTCTGACGCGGGCGGCCGCTCTCAGGAGGCCGCCGCGGCTCGCTCGAGCGCGCGTTGATAGGCCGGGCGCTCGAAGAGCCTTGTCAGGTAGTCCTCGAGCGGCTGCGGCAGCGGGTCGGGAAATTTCGCACGCTTCGTGAACGAGAGCGCGGTGCCGACCAGCACGTCGGCGACGCCGAACTCTCCTTCGACGAGGTAGTCGTCGCCATCGAGGCTCTGGGCGACGGCATTGGCCGCCTCGAAGAAGCGCGCACGTGCCTTCCCCGCGCGTTCCGGGTCGGCCTCGCGGAAGATCGCAGCCTCGATCAGCGGCGGCTCGAGCTCCGCTGGGGCAAAGATCGACCACTGGTACGCGAGAGCTCGCGCGTGCGTTCCGAGTGCGCCGATCAGGCTGGCGTCCGGGTGGAGGTCCGCGAGATGCAGGCAGATGGCAGCCGACTCGAACACGTAGCCATCGTCGAGCTGCACGACCGGCACACGTCCAAGCGGGTGGCGCGCGCGGTGCTCCTCGCCGCTCCCCTGCTCCCAGCTCATGACGGTCAACTCGTATGGCTCGCCGATCTCCTCGAGCATCCACAGGACCCTCCTCGGCCGCCCCGCATGCTCTCGGTGAAAAACGTGCAGCATCGCGCGGACGATATCCGGCGACGACCAGTGGCGCACAGCCGCCGATCTTCAGCGCCCCCGGCAGCGCCCCCGGCAGGACTCGAACCTGCGACATTCGGATTAGAAGTCCGATGCTCTATCCAGCTGAGCTACGGGGGCTGGGCCGCGCCGCCGGCGCGGGTTTCGGCGGGGTTTGGGGCCTCCGCCGTCTGGAATCGTGGCATGTACTTAGGCAACGTTGACCTGAAACCTGTAAAAGTTGCGCGATGAGCACCGTGGAGGACGATGAGCAAGATCTGACCCGCAAGCAGCGGCGCGAGCAGGCGCGCGCGCAGCGCAGGGAGATGGAACAGGCCGCGCTCGACGCGGCCAAACGCCGCAATCGGCTCATCCAGCTGGGGATCGTTGCGGCAGTCGTGGTCGTGGGCGTGGTGGCGATCGTGATCGCGACCGGTGGCGGCTCGAAATCGCATCGCCTCTCGACGAGCAAGAACGAAACAAACCCGACCGTCAACGCCGTCTCCAGGCTCATCGGCGGCATCCCCCAGAGCGGCAATACGTTGGGACGCCACAACGCTCCGGTCACGATGCAGTACTTCGGCGACCTGGAGTGCCCGGTCTGCAAGTCCTTCGACGAAGGTGCCCTGCCGACGCTGATCCAGAGCTACGTGCGAGCCGGCACGCTCAGGATCGAATTCCGCTCGCTCGAGACGGCGACGCGCGAACCCGAAACGTTCCGCACGCAGCAGGTCGCGGCGCTGGCGGCCGGCAAGCAGAACAAGATGTGGCAGTACATCGAGCTCTTCTACCACCAGCAGGGCGTGGAGGACAGCGGCTATGTGACCGAGAGCTATCTGCGCGAACTCGCGCGGCAGGTGCCCGGCCTCGACCTCAACGCCTGGGAGGCCGCTCGCAGCGACGCAGCGCTCGCCAGCAGCATCACGACCGACGCCCAGGCGGCCAACAACAGCGGCTTCACGGGAACGCCGTCGTTCCTGATCGGCAAGACCGGGGGCGAACTGCACAAGTTCGAAGCGGCGTCCCTCAGCGATCCCTCGTCGTTTGTCGCCGCGATCGAAAAGTGGCGAAAGAGCTGAGCCGGCGATCGGCATCCGCGCCCGACGGGCCTGGCGCGGCGCGGATATGCATCGCGGCGCGCGGTGAGGAGCCGCGTTTGCTCCCGTTGACGAGCCGCTGGGCTTGAAGAACCTACTGAGCGCCTGACGTCGAGGTGCCCTTGGGCAGGAGACAGCCGTGCGAGCTCTTCCCTCGCTTCGCGCTCGAGCAGCCCAGCCCACCTTCGCCTTTCTCGACCTCCTTGAGCAAGAACGTGCTGGGACTGTGCGGGAACGTGTCATCGGCGCCGTACCCGATCACGACGCTGTCGCCGTTGCGAAGCACGTGTGCCGCGGGGTTGCTCAGGGGCCGACCGTTGAGGTAGAAGTGCAGGTGGTCGCCGCCAAGGCCTGTCAGCCCGCCGACCTGCGCCGGACCCAGCTTCACGCCCCACACCGCGAAAAAGTCCCCGAGCGTGAACCTGTAGGGGTGGGCAGCCTCCATGTGAATGATGCCGGTCCGGTCGTGAGTGTGGAGGCTCGCCTCCTGATGCGAAGCGGGATCGATGCCAATGTCCGCTGGCACCGGAACGAGCAAGCCAGCGACGTAGATGTGCAGCATCGCATGGATGTGAAACGTTTCTTTGCCGACGGGCGGTAGGCGGAGCGCTCGCAGCCTCGCAGCGAGGTGCCGGTATTCAGGCGCCCACGGCGGTCTCGTGCTACTCAGGCCAGGACCGGAGATCGTGAGTCCTGAGGGCGCGCTATCGCTCGACCCGCAGGCCGTTGCGCCCAGCGCAAGCAGCCCCGCCACCAGTGAGCAGGCAAGCCATCGACGGCCGCTTCGCTTCGACATGCGAGCGCATCGTAGCTGCGGCTGGGCCGCTGCTCGCCGGTACGGCCAGTGCGGCCACCGCGGCCCGGATGCCGACCCGCACCTTCCTGCCTTCGCCGGCGGACGAGCGTATGCGCCTACGCGCCCGCACGACGCGAGCCGACTCGCGACCAACCCGTCGTCAATCCGTCCACTGAATCTGTGCCCGCCCCTGCACGCAGGCCGCCGGACCGACGTCATGCTCAGACATGCGCCCTGATACGAGCAACACCGACCCCGGGCCCGCCGAAAGCGGCCGCGAGGCCCACGCGAGAGCGCCTGCCACCGGCCCCTGTGCGGGCGCCAACGGCGCGAGCGGCCACGTAGACGTCGCGAGCGCAGCGGGCCGACCCTCGCTCGCGGAGGTGCAGGGCGACAGCGAGCAGATCGTCCGCCTGTTTGAGATGACCGGTGACCTGCTCGCGACGGTCTCGCGCGAGGGGCGCTTCATGCTCCTGAATCCGGCGTGGGAGGAGGCCCTGGGCTGGAGGCGCGAGGAGCTCCTGCAGCGCTCCCTCCAGGACCTGCTGCACCCCGACGACGTCGAGCAGACCCTCGCGCTACTGCTCGCCGGAGGCGGCGGTGTCGCGCAGCTCGAGAACTTCACCAGTCGTGTGCGCCACCGAGACGGCTCATGGCGCACCCTCCTATGGAGTGCGCGCTCGGGCGGGAGCCGATGGTACGCCGCCGCAAAGGACGTCACGGACCGCGAGTCCGACCGCGACTCGCTCGAGCGCAAGGCGCTGCACGACCCCCTCACGAGGCTCCCCAACCGCTTGCTGCTCATGGACCGCACGCACCAGGCGCTCGCACGCCTGCATCGCAGCGGCGGCCTCGTCGCGCTCCTGTTCATGGATTTCGACCGTTTCAAGTCCGTCAACGACCGCTTCGGCCACGACGTCGGCGACCGGCTCCTGCTGCTCGTCTCGGGAAGGCTTGAAGAGATGATGCGAGACAGCGACACGGTGGCGCGCCTCGGCGGCGACGAGTTCGTGGTCCTGGCCGAGGACCTAGAGAGCGAAGCCGAAGCCCTAGCTCTCGCCGAGCGTGTGCTCGAGACCCTGCGCCGGCCCTTTGTCGTCGGACGCACCGAGGTTTCTATGCCGGCGAGCGTAGGCGTCGCCCTCTCGCGTGATCCCGAGGCGGACCCCGAGGCGATGCTGCGCGAGGCCGACGTCGCGATGTACCGCGCCAAGGGCTCCGGCGGCGCCCGCATGGAAGTCTTCGGCGAGAGCCTGCGCCTGGAGGTGAAGGCGCACCTGGAGATCGAGCGGCGCCTGGCGCACGCGCTGCCGCGCGAAGAGCTGCGGCTCGACTACCAGCCGATAGTCCCGCTCGCCGGCGGGCGCGCTTTGGCCGCCGAGGCGCTCGTGCGCTGGCAAATGCGTGGCCAGGATGGAGCCAGCCGAGAGCTGCTGCCGGCGACGTTCCTTCCCCGCGCGAGCGAGAGCGGCCTGATCACGAAGATCGGTGACTGGGTGCTGCACAGCGTCTGTGAACAGGCCGATCGCTGGCGCCGGTCCGGTGTCAGCGTTCCGATCGCGATCAACGTCTCGGAGCGCGAGCTGACCGAGCTCGATCTCGCCCACCACATCAGCGCAGCGCTGGCCGCGCATCGTCTTCCCGGACGCTCGCTGTGCCTGGAGGTGAGCGAGGAAGCGGTGATGCATGACCTCGAGCGAGCCGGCGAGGCGCTCAAGGACGTCAAGAGCCTAGGGGTCACGATCGCGCTCGACAACTTCGGCGCCGGGCACTCGTCGCTCGGCCTGCCCAAGGATCTGCCGCTCGACATGATCAAGCTCGACCGAACGCTCGTGGCGAACTTCGAACGCGACCGCAAGGTGCGCGCGATGGTCGCAGCGATGGTCGCCCTCGCACACGAAGCCGGCCTGCGGGCGGTGGTCGTGGGTATCGAGACCGTGAGGCAGCTTGCGCTCGCGCGCGAGCTCAACGGTAGCGTGGGTCAGGGCTATCTCTTGCACCGGCCAGAGCCGCCGGTCAGGCTCGACCTCACGGGCACCCCGGCGGCGATAACGTCCGCTCCATGGCGCCCCCACGTGCGACTGGGCGAGAGCAACCGCCGTTGAGCGACCCAGACGCCGCCGCGCTGCAGAAGCGCGCCGCGGCTAAAGCCGCCGCAGACGAGGTCCTCGAGGGGATGAGCGTCGGCCTGGGAACCGGCTCGACCGTCGCTCACCTGCTGAGCGAGCTGGCAGGTCGCGGCCTTCGCAACGTGCGCTACGTCGCAACCTCGCCCGCGACGGAGCAGGCGGCACATTCGCTCGGCCTCACCTTGCTGGCGCTCGACGATCTGGGCGAGCTCGATCTAGCTGTCGATGGCGCTGACCAGATCGACCCGGAGGGCTGGCTGATCAAGGGCGGGGGCGCAGCGCACACCCGCGAGAAGATCGTCGCAGCCGCCGCGCGCCGCTTCGTCGTCATCGCCTCCGCGGACAAGGCGGTGCAGGCGCTCTCCCCTCCCGTGCCACTCGAGCTTTTGAGCTTCGGGGTCTTCACGACGCTGGCCGACCTCGGTGATGCGCGCCTGCGCGAGGTACCTCCCAGCCCCGACGGTGGCCTGATCGCCGACTATCTCGGACCCGTCGAGGATCCGCGAAGGCTGGCCGCGCGCCTGGCCGACACGCCGGGCGTAATCGAGCACGGCCTGTTCGCACCAGAGCTGGTAAGCGAGATCTTGATCGCGCGGCCGGGAGGGCTCGAGCGCCGCGCGGGCGCCAAGCCTCGCCATTAGAGCTCGCTCGCACCAGGTCTCAGGGGCCGTTCGGCTCCGGCCACTTTGCGCCTAGCGGCCTGATTGCAGCTCAAGCCGGGCGCCGTGTCGTCCGAAAGTACAGGCAACCATCGTGTTCGCACGCATTCACAGACTTTCCGCCGGTCGGCTGAGTGCCCCGGCTGCGCGCGGACGCCGTGCGCAGGCTCTCCTGCCGGAGGGCGGCTTCACACTGATCGAGACTCTCATCGCCGCATTCGTGCTGGTCGTCGGGATCGGGGCTTTCTTCACCATGCTCAGCATCTCGGTCAAAGCCACCGGTAGCTCGCGCGCCCGCGAAGGTGCCACGAACCTCGCACGAGAGATTCTCGAAGACGCTCGCACGATCGCGTACGCGCAGCTCTCACCGACCGACATCGTCGCCGAACTGCAGGCCATGAACGGGCTCGCGAACACATCCGGGACCTCCACCTGGCAGATCACTCGACGCGGGTATACGTACACGGTCACCGCCAGCGAGTGCTCGGTCGACGATCCCAAGGACAAATACGGCAAGCACGACTCGACCTTCTGCGCCGACAGCAACAAAGAAGGGACGGAATCCGAAGACAGCCAGCCGGCCGACATGAAGCGCATCACCGTCGACGTCAAATGGTCAGCGCGGGGACGCACGCCGGTGGTGCACGAGGTCGAGACCCTCACCGCCGCCGGCCAGACCGTCGGCTTGACCGCGAGCGGACTGAAGCTGCTCAGTCCGAGTAGCGGCGTGGGAAGCGCCACGGAACCGGTGATCGCGAGCGCCGCCACTACCGAACTCGAATTCGTCGTCACCACGCCCGCCTCAGCTGCCGCCGTCGACTGGACCCTCGAAGGCGTGCGCCAGTCGCCCGCGCCGGTCAAAAAATCGAGCTCGACGACCGAATGGGTGTTCAAGTGGGCGATCCCCAGCGGCAGCGTCTCCGACGGCACCTACCAGGTAGGCGCCCAGGCCGTCGACGCCACGGGCGTCGACGGGCCGCCCGTGTCGATCTCGGTGACCCTCGCGCGCAACATACCGGCTGCGCCCAAAGGCATCGAAGGAGGCTTCAACACGATCACCGAAGGCGGCAAAAGCAAAGAAGTCGCCGAGTTCCAGTGGCTCGCGAACTCCGAAAAAAACGTGATCGGCTACCGCGCCTACTACGTGACAGGTGGGTCAGAAAAACACAAACTCATCTGCGAAACAACGACGAAAACGCGGACGTGCGTCGACAGGGAACCGCCCAAACCGACCTCGCCGAACCTCACCTACGAATTCGTCGCGCTCTACCACAAAGCCGAAGGCAACCCGCCCGCCCTGAGCGGCGCGGTCTCTGAAGGCACAGCAGCCTCATTCACGATCGAAGGCGGGCCGCCTCCGGCGCCGAGCACCCCGCCGACGCTCAGCGCCAAAAAGGAAGTGGACGGTTCGGTGAAATTGACCTGGACCGCGCCCGGCGGCTCTCCGGCCGTCAGCTTCTACCGCATATACCGCGGCTCGAGCGAATTCTCGGGTCGCTACGAAGAGGTCTCGCCGGCCAGCACCACGACCTTTACCGACACCAACGCGAGCACGACCCACAGCTACTGGGTCACTGCCGTCAGCAAAACCCTCACGGAGTCGAAACCCGTAGGGCCGGTGACCGGATGATGAACCTTCGAGGCGAGCAGGGCTCAACGCTCGTCGACGAGCAGGGCTTCACGCTCGTCGAGGTGCTCGTGGCAATCGTCATGACGGTCGTCGTGTTCGGCGCCGCGCTAACCGCTCTGGTCGCCTTTCAGCACAACACGACCAACGGGATTCTGCGCAACGAAGCGCAGGACCGCGCGCGCAACGCGCTCGACCGCCTCGCCCGTGGCCTGCGCAGCGTCGCGGCGCCGACGACGAAATTCTCCGGGGCGCTCGAGGAAGCGGCCTCCTACTCGATCACCTTCCAGACGATCGACTCCGAAAAAACCGCGGGCGGCTCGAACACGACCAACGCGATGCGCGTGCGCTACTGCCTCAACGACTCCACGCCAACCAATGAGGTCCTCTGGCAGCAGGTCAAGCGCTGGACGACGGCCGAAGCGCCCACGCTGGTGAGCTCGAGCGAATGCCCCGACAACACTGCCGGGCGCTGGGACAGCTCCTACAAACTCGCGAGCGCGATCACCAATCGCATCGGCGGCCAGAACAGGGTTGCGTTCACGTACTCCGCCGGCTCCACCCCGCAGATCGTCGCGGTCGAGTCAAAACTCTACATCGACCTCAAACCGGGATCGCAGCCCGGTGAAAGCGAGCTCACCACCGCGACCTCGTTGCGCAACGCCAACCGCCCGCCGATCGTCAGCTTCACCGCGACGAAGATAAACGGCCACGTGCTGCTCAACGGGTCCGAATCGCGCGACCCCGAAGGGCTGGCCCTCACATACAAGTGGACGGAAGGCTCGACCGTGCTGCCGAGCACCTCCCAGCAGTATGAAACCGGCGCGTTGACCACCGGCAGCCATACGTTCACGCTAGAAGTCACCGATCCCGGCGGCCTCTCGAGCTCGACCTCGCAGACGGTGGTCATATGAGACGCGCAAAGGACGAGCAGGGAATCGCGCTGGTGGCCACGGTGCTGATGCTGATGGTGATGTCGGGCATCGGGCTTGCGCTGCTGCTGTTCACGAACAACCAGCAGAAAGCCGCCTCGCGCGAGCAGGCGAGCGAGTCGGCCTTCACCGTCGGCGAGGCGGCTCTCAACTCGACGGTCTCCCAGCTCTCGCGCAAATGGCCGAGCGAATCGGGCGAAGCCGTGAGCACCTGCACCGCTGGCCTCACCAACTCAACCAACTACTGCCCCGACAAGACGAGCCTCGAAGCCGGCTACCCCAACACCAGCCCGGCGACCTGTCCCACCGGGACCCCCAAAGACCCCTGGGGTTCGGCCCTCAGCAACGAGTGGACCACGTACGTGCGCGACGACGCCACAGGAGAAGTCTTCAACTCCACGACCGAGCAGGGCCAGCTCGCATACGACGCGAACAAGGACGGCAAGGTCTGGGTGCGCTCCGTGGGCGTCGTGCGGTGCCGCCTGGTGTCCGTGATCACGCTCGTGGCCCGGCAGCAGATCGCCATCAGCTTCCCCCACAACGTCGTCACGGCGAACTGGTTCGAAACCACGAACAGCGGCAAAAAGGTGATCATCGACACCGAAGGCGAAGCCGGGCAGTCGGGCAACGTGAGCGTGCGCTGCGAATCGCCCCACCCAGAACCGTGCGAGAACTACGAAAAAGAAAAGGGCCAGGTGAGCCCCGACACAACGGTCCAAGAAGCCGGCACGAGCCCGTCGCTGCCATCGACCACGCTCAAAGCGCTGCGCGAAGAAGCAGAAGCCTCGGGCCACTACTACAAAACAGGAAGCTGCCCGAGCGGCATGCCCTCCGGCTTCCCCGTGTACGTGGAAGGCCCGTGCGAAATCACAGGCGGCAACAACGAAGTCGTCAACTCGCAGTCCTCGCCGGGCTTTCTGGTCATCGCCAACGGGACCTTCTCGATGGGCGGGACCTCGAAGTTCTATGGCGTGATCTACTGCCTCAACCAGCAGAAATCCACCGGAGCTGTGGTGTCGCTGAGCGGCAGCGCCGAACTGATCGGCGCGGTCGACATCGACGGCGGCGGCGGCGCTTCGTTCGGCTCGAGCGGAGCCCCGAACATCACCTACAGCGGCAAGGCGATCGAAGAACTCAAGGCCTACGCAGGCGCGGCGGCGACGCGCAACAGCTTCCGCGTCCTGCCCTCCAATCAGTAGACTCACAGCGCCGCACAACACTCTCGTAACAGCGCTTGATCGCTGGACGAGTATCACTGCGCGGCAACGGGATGTAGGCGAGACATAGGGTTGAGGAGGCCTGCCGTGTCCGGACTGGCAGCAGGAGCCGTACGCTTGCTCACGCGACCGCTTGCCGCGGCTTTGCAGCGGTGGCCAGCGAGGAAAGCGCACCCAGCGGCGCGACGCACCCGCGCGCGATGGGCGGTTGTAGCGCTGCTCGGCGCGGCGCTCGCAGCCGGCGGCACCGCGCTCGCCACCAGCATTCAGACGGGGCGCATCGGTCCCTCGCTCGGGATCACGGCGAACGGGCGAGTGCTTCACCCGGTGGGGCGCTTGACAGCGGTCGGCAACTTCCCGACGGGCAGCGCGCTTACGCCCGACGGACGCTTTCTGTGGGTGACCGATTGCGGCCACAGCTCCGACGACGTGCGCGTCGTCGAAGTGGCGAGCGGCTCGGTCGTGCAGACACTCCCGCTCCCGGGCTGCTACGGCGGCATCGCGATCGCGCCCGACGGCCTGCACGCGTACGTCAGCGGCGAGCCGCGCGGGAGCTCGCCTACGGAGGGCCCGACGAAGGGGGACCAGGGCGATGTCGTCCACATCTTCACCGTCGACCCCGCCACGGGGACGGGCGCCGAGCAGGAACCGCTCGTGCTGCCCGAAACCGAAGGCGGAAGCGGGCGCGTGAACTCGCTGCCGCCGGTCAGCGGCGTGGGCACCGCCAACCCAGAGGGCCTCGCGGTCTCACCGGATGGCAAGACGCTCGTGGTCGCGCTCAACGCCGCCGACCGCGCGGTGATCGTCGACCTGCAGACGCTCGAACAGACCGTCGTCTCGGTCGGCACCTACCCCAACGGCGTGATCTTCGATCACCAGGGGCGCGCATACGTCTCCAACGAGTACGACGGCACGGTCTCCGTCATCGACACTGCCGCCCGCTCGGTGGTAGCGACGATCTCCGGCTTCGGCGGAGTCCTCGGCGACCTCGCCAGCCACCCGGAGGGAATGGTGCTGGACCCGGTGCGCGACCGCATCTACGTCGCGGTCACCAACCGGGATCTGATCGCCACGATCGACACGGAATCCGAGACCGTGAGCAACCTCGTCTCGGTCGCGCGCGCACAGGGCCTCGGCACCGGCCCGGTCAAGCTGACCATCACGCCCGACGGGCAGACGCTCTATGCCGCAGACAGCAACGAGGACGCGCTCGCCGCGATCGCGCTCACGAGGCGCGCGTCTGTGCCGCACCTGGGTCCCTACAGGCTGATCGGCCGGATCCCCACGGCCGCATATCCCGACGACGTCCAGGTCACGCCGGACGGCTCGCAGCTCATCTGGGTCGCCGGCAAGGGCTTCGGGTCGGGGCCGACGTTCGGCAGCTATGTGCTCGACATGTTGACCGGCGAGGTCGGGGTGCTGGCGCTGCCCACCGATGTCCAGATCAAAGAAGACACGGGGAGCGCCAACAAACAGGTCACGCCCTACAACCGCGAGCGCCAGCCCTCCGGCAGCCCGATCCCGGCGCCCGGCACGGGTCCGAGCGCGCAGATCAAGCACGTCTTCTACATCGTGCGCGAGAACCGCACCTACGACCAGGTCTTCGGATCGGATCGGCGCGGCGACGGCGATCCCAGCCTCGAGCTGTTCGACGGCAACGGGGTCAGCGGCCCGACGGGCGGGATCACCCCGAACGCGCACGCGCTCGCGCACACCTTCCCGCTGCTCGACCACTACTACATGGACTCCGAGGTCTCCATCGACGGCCACGTGATCACGACCGGCGGCTACGCGACCGACTATGTGCAGAAGGCGACGGCCTCCAACTACTCAAACCGCCGCGGTACCTACGACTTCGGCATCTATCCGGTGAGCTTCCCGCCGAACTTCTTCGTCTTCGACCAGGCGGCGGCGCAGGGCATCTCCTTCCGCGATTATGGCGAGGGGGCGGCAACGGCGCCAATGGGCGCCGCTCCCAACCGGCCGCAGTTCTCCAAGGTCGAGGCCGCCGTGGACCCCGGCTACCCCGACAATCTGTTCATCGGCTGCCAGCGTGCGGGCGTGGAAGCCAGCTGCACGCAGGACTCGGGTCTCTACAACGCCACCGGCAAGAAAATCGCCGGCCAGAGCCGCTTCGACGAGTGGTACCCGCACTTCCTGCAGGAAGTGGCGAGCGCAACGGTGCCGACGTTCACCTACATGATCCTGCCCAACGACCACACCAATGGCACGAAGCCGGGCGACTACACGCCGCAGGCGATGATCGCTGACAACGACCTCGCGCTCGGTCAGATCGTCGATGCGATCTCGCACTCCTCGATCTGGCCTGAAACGGCCATCTTCGTTCAGGAGGACGACTCCCAGGACGGCATGGACCACGTCGACTCGCACCGTAGCCCGGCGTTGGTGATCAGCCCGTGGGCGCGTCACGGCGCCGTCGTGCACTCGCGCTACGACCAGTACTCGACCCTGCGCACGGCCGAGCTCATCTCCGGCATCGACCCGCTGTCGCTCAACGACGCGCTCGCGACGCCCATGTACAAGGCGTTCATAAGCCGCGAAGAAAAACCCGATGACACGCCCTACAACGTGATCGCTCCCGAACAGGACATCGGCCAGACGAACGGCAGCGCCGCCGCGGCGGCACAGATCTCAAGAGCGCTACCTTGGAACCGCCTCGACGCCGTGCCCCAGGAGATCTCCGACAAGATCCTGTGGGCGGCCGTGCATGGGACCTCCGTGCCCGCTCCGCCGCCGGGGCCCAACGCCTCAGCGGCCGAGCACGAGCGGGCGGTGCGCGTCGCGTCCCTGCTGGCGGCGCACAGGGACGTCTCGGCCGCTCTCGCGGAGGGCGCAGATCGCTAGGCCTAAGCGCTGCGCCCTGCTAGACGCGCTGGGCGGACGGAGGAGTCAAACCGCGCGTCGCGCTTTTGGAGATCGTCGCCTAACGGCCGTTTCCCGGTACGGCGGGGACTCCGTGCTCGGTGGTTGCAGTTTCGCGCCCCCAGAGCAACCAGCTCGCAAAGAAAGCAGGGGCGGCGCTCTAAGCACGCCGCCCCTGCTGCCCGTCCAGGAGGAATGGATTGAGAGCGGCGCTTTCTCGGAGATGTGTTGTTCTGCGAGCGGGTGGCATCCCACCTGAGCGTCGCCTTGAGCCGAATCGTTCGCCGCAGGTGAAGTATCGTCGGGCGAGGAGCTGAGGGCTACTAGACGTTTGTGCAGACACGCCCAGACGATCAGGCAGGATGCTCTCGCCCACAGTGGCCGCGCGCAGCCCCCTGCCAGGAGTGAGCAGCGGCCCTCTTGGGCGGGGTTGGGACCGCTGGCCGGGTTCTCTGTCCTTGCTGCTGGTCCGTCGCGTCTCCATGCCAGACCCGGCGAGCGGTCGCCAGTGCTCCATTCTCCGCACCGGTTTCTCACAGCGAAGGAATCCGTGCGAGGTTCCTCTCTGTTGCCCAAACCTCCCCGCGGCAAACAGGCCCGGAGCGCAAACAGCGAGCCTTTCGCGGTGGGCCGCTCGGAGAATTCTCGGAGGGAGCGCGAAAGGCAACAGGGCGCCCGCGGCTTGGTAACGCGGGCGCCCTGTCAGGACGACCGGAGGACTGTCCTCACATCCCCCAGCCGGCCCCTACCTGTGAGCCGCAAATGCCCGACGATCCCCAGGGGACGTTCGCGCCTACCGGCGGACTGCGCGCTGACCCCCAGCCACACAAGCGCCCGTCCAGTCGGACCCGGTGTCGCCATTCCGACTACCCCGGACAGGCTTCGTGCGGTGCGGTTCCGAATTCCTTCGTCTCCGCGCCGAAAGCGGCCCCGAATTCCCGCGCCTCGGTACTGACGGCCGTACCAAAGCCGGGTCCGACGTGCGAGGTGACAAATTGTGCGGCGCAGCTCGGGTTGCTAGCGCCAGCGGGAGTCGCACCGATTCCGAACGCGCAGACGACGCTCGCGATCACGATGAAACGCTTCATAGCTCCCTCCTTGGCATCCGTACGGGAAAACAGATCCTTTCAGCGTCACCGGGCGGTGTCAATCGATCGACCCGCTCTGATCCGCTGCGCGCGAGGGGATGTGGGTTCTTGGCTCTCTGATGCGCTACGGGGGACCGAGGAGTCGAACCTCGCGTTGCGGTTTTGGAGACCGTGGGCCAGTCGGTGTGCCACTCGGTCCGACCACGCGTGCGTCCCACCGAACGCTATTCGGAGCTCGCTGGTTCGCCTTCGGCCTGGCTGCGGGTTAGGACGGTGGTGGGCACGTGTGCAGCCGCCAGCGCCGCACGCAACGTCAGTGGTCGCCTGCGCCCCGATGCGCTCCGCCCAAGCTAGGAACTCTTCGCACCGTGCGGCTTTCGCTCGCTCCCTTCCTCCCAAACTGCGCGAAGATGTCGCGTGGAAGAGAGGAGTACCTCATGGAGACGATGACGCTGACTAACCAGCAGCGCCTCCGCATTGCCGATCTGCCCGCCGACTACCGGATGGTTGGGCTCGACCGTAGCGCGCCCTACACGCAGCCACAGTCCGTCGACTTGACCCTTCGCCTCCGGCGACTCGAAGGCGCGACCCAAGCCGTGCTTGCGACCTTGCGACGCTCTCTGATCGAAAGGGTCCCACCCACACGCGATGGATTGGCCCATGAGGCTGCGATTGCGTTTGATCTGCAAGACGATCAGCAGGCCCTCGGAATAATCGACGACATAGCTCAGACGGTGGGCATCTCCGCGTTCGAGTAGCCCCCACTCGGCAGCGGATCATCCGCCCTCTGGAGCGAGGTCGAAGGGTTCTCCACTGCGCGCCAGCTCGCGCACGAGCTCGCTGGCGTTTGACCGGGGGCGTGGGCGCCTAGCCCCTCAGCCCCTCGATCGTCTCGGCGATCTGCTCGAGCCTCAGCGCCTGGTCTCGCAGCAGCTCAGCGGCGACCTCGCCGGCCGGGCCGCCGTTGCGGGCGTAGGCCCGCAGGTCGTCGCTGGCGCCGACAAGGCACCGGCTCGCGAGCACGGTCCGCTCGATCGCGCGGGTGATCGTGCCCCCAGCCGCCATCAGAGCGTGAGGTAGGACGGCCGACAAGGGACCGGCTGATGAGCGCGCACTCGATCGTCGCCGCAGGACAGATTGGCAGGGATGACCGGGTCTGCACCCCTGCGAGCGACCGGGTGCCGAAGCTCATCCGTGGTACCCGAGAGTCTGCGCTCTAGTCGTGCCATGACAACGACGCCGAGAACGTTCACGACGGCGATCGATATCAGGAAGTAGATCAACATGAAAGAGTCTTTCTCAGATATCGACGCGCTCGCGTGATGCTCTAACGCTAACGGGGGGTGTGAACTGCCGCGACGGAAGAACCGGTAGTCACGCCCTAGCTGAAGGTGCAGGTACGTCCTACGCGTCGCCGACTTCTCCGGCCGAGACAGTGCGCGTGCTCGCGCCCCTCGCGCACGGGGGCCGTCGTGAGAGCCTGCAAATCCGGCGATTCTGCCGGGTTTATGCGCTACGGGGGACCGAGGAGTCGAACCTCGCGTTGCGGTTTTGGAGACCACCGTGTTACCGATACACCAGTCCCCCAGGGACGCTGCGATTGTAGGCGCTGGGCTCGAGGCGCCTAGTTCGGATCGGCGCCGGCGAGCACCTGCTCGAGCGTGCACCCGCTGAGCACGGACGCCGGCTGCTCGGCGACGACGTCGTAGCCGTCCCGGGCGTGCTGGTCGCGCCGCTTGAGCAGCAGCCACTGCGCCTTCGGCCCAGGTCGCGTGCGCTGCAGCGCGAATCCTCCGCGAAGCTTCTGCCCGTGCAGGACGAAGACGGCGTGGCCGCGCTCGAGCGCCTGCGGCCACGGCACGCGACCGCCCTGCTCATACGGCCCGCGGTCCCAGACGATCGCGGCACCACCCCCGCTCGCGCCCTCGAGGGTGCCCGCATCGAGCTCGTGGTCAGCGACCTCGACGGCGAGGCGCTTGACCGAGGGGTCGAGCGAGGGCCCCTTGGGAACAGCCCACGAGCGCATCGCGCCTGCGACCTCCAGGCGCAGGTCGAAGTGACGGGCCCTGGCCGCATGCTCGCGCACAAGGAAGGAACCGGCGCTGACGCCTCGCATCGCGAACTGCTCGTGGCCCTCGACGGCCACCTCGCGCACGTCGACCTGCGCGACCGAGGCGCCGCGCGGGCCCTCGTGCAGGAAGGCGATCAGCTCGTCAAGCGCAAGCGGCGAACCCTCGGCGTGCAACGCGACGGTGCCGTCCTCTGCGTTGCGGACCCAGCCCTGCACCCCGAGAGCCACCGCCCGGCGCCGGGTCGCCTCGCGAAAGCCGACGCCCTGAACAGCGCCGGCGACGGACGCGCGGATCGCCCTAGTGCCAGCGCGGCCTGACACCGACGGGCGCGCCGCCTCATCCGCGCGGGCAGCTCGCCGTCACGTAGCACTTCAGCGGCGGTTCGCTTTCGGCGCGCGGATAGGTCGCGAACGTTTCGAAGATCTCCTGGTTGTACGTGGCGTCGTCGGTGACGAACGTTTCCGGGTTCACGCCCGGCTGGAACGCTTCAGCGCACACCGTCAGGCCGACGCGCGCCGCCTGCGCGGGGCCGGCGTGCGTGACCGCATCCAGTGCGAGCGCGTAGCCCACGGGGTCATAGCTCCCCATCGCCAAGTGATCGGCAACGTGCCCCGGACACACTTCCTGCACGGCGATGTTCGCGATCGTGCCACCGCCCGAGTGCACCGAGGAGCTGCCCTGTTCGTTCGTGTTGGGCACCACAATCTCGTCGTCTTGCGAGTAGATCTCCGTGTATGAGATGCCTGGGAACGTTTCCTGGAAGGAGTTGAGCGCGGCGATGAAGGCGGAGTTGTCGCGCTGCTGCCAAACCGCCGGCGCGCACGCTTCAAGGCACGACGGCTCGGCCGTCACGGTGCCGTGGTTGGACGCGTCGAGTCCCACGTCGTCGTCCACCAGCTTGCGCGTGTCCGGCCAGAAGCGAAGCGCCCAGCGCGGAACCATCCCGCCCTGGCTGTAGCCGATTATCTGTACCTTGCGCGCGCGGCTACGGCCTTCGAAGCGGCTCATCCTGCGCAGCGCGTAGACGACGTATTCGCCCGCGACCTGGATGTCGGACATCGCTTTGTTGGGCAGTTCGACCGTGCAGTACGGCAGCCCGAGGCTCGTCAGCGCGCGCTCGTAGTTCCAGGAGAAGTTCTCTTCCGGCGTCAACGTCGTGCCGGGGACGAGCAGGATCGGCTCGCGCGCGTCGGTGGCGACCGAGGGGGTGCAGCGGAGCGCGGCGCGCAGCGTCTTGCCCGGCACCTGCAGCGCAGGGCCAGGCTGGTTCACGGGCGCATATTCAGCCGCGGCCGTCGACGTCCAGCAGCTGCCGCACGCCAGCGCCACCAGCGTCAGGCGCAGCAGCCAGGTTGCTCGCATGTTCGTCATCGCTCCTCCCTCTCTCCGAGCTCGACGCGCAAGCTAGCCCGTCGCAGAGGGGCTGTCAAGCGTGCCGCCGGACCGGGCCGAGGACACCAGCTGCCCCGGACGAAGCTTCGTGGGGTCAGGGGTGGCGCTGCAGCAGGGCGGGTTCTGGCCACACGTAGCGCATCTTGAGCGGTGATCCGTTGAGTCGGGCCGGAACGCCTCCTGGGGCGTCGACAGGCGCTCGCTCGGCGAAACGGCCTCCCCGTGCTTCATAAAAGGCCCGCGCTGCAACGTTCTGCTCGAGCACCCACAGGTACAGGCCGCCGGGCGCGCGGCGCTCGATCACCGCCTCGGCGGCGGCAGCCATGAGCCTGGTGCCGACGCCCCCGCGCTGGCGCTCGCCGGCGACATGGATGTTGTCGATCAGCGCGCCCCACGTTGGATCGTCGTCGAAGACGACGTGCACGAAGCCCACGAGCGATCCCCCCTTTTCCTCGGCGATGATCGTCGCGCTCTCGGCGTCTGGCTTCTGCAGCCGTCGCGCCCACACAGCTCGCCGATCGGCTCCCACGTCCCCATCGAGGAACGCGTCCGAATAGGCACCCCGGTAGTGGCGGCGCCAGCTGTCCGCGTGCAGCCGCGCGATGCGTTCGCTGTCGGCAGCCGAGGCGAGGCGCAGCTGCAGTCGGTCGAGTCCGGCCATCGCCCCTGCAGGCTAGTGCGGGCGGGGAGGCTCGATTGTTACCGGCGCTGCTCGATCTGCCCTACTCAAGGTCTCCGCGACGGGCCGAGAGCTTGCGGCGCAGTTCGGCCCGCCTCAATTGACCCGCTTCTCCCGGCCTGCCCACTCTCGCTCGCGCAGCCTGTACTTCTGTACCTTGCCGGTCGAGGTCTTGGGCAGCTCGCCGAACTCGACAGCGACGGGCGCCTTGAAGCGAGCCAGTCGCTCGCGGCAGTAGTCGATGATCTCCTGCTCGCTCGCTCGCTGGCCCTCGGCGAGCGCGACGAACGCCTTCGGGCGCTCGCCCCAGCGCTCATCCGGGATCGCAACCACCGCGCACTCGAGCACCGCCGGGTGGCTGCAGATCGTGTTCTCCACCTCGATCGTCGAGATGTTCTCGCCGCCCGAGATGATGATGTCCTTCTTGCGATCGCGCAGCTCGATGTAGCCGTCGGCGTGCATAACCCCAACATCGCCGGAGTGAAACCAGCCGCCGGCGAACGCGAGCGCCGTAGCTTCGGGATCCTCGAAGTAGCCCTTCATCACATTGTTGCCCCGCATCACCACCTCACCCATCGTCTCGCCATCGCGAGGGACGTCATGCATCTCCGCATCGACGACTCGGATTGGATCGGCGACGATGTTGTGCACCCCCTGACGACCGAGCATCAGCGCGCGCTCCTCCTCGGAGAGCCGCCCCCACTCCTCCTGCGGCTCGCACACCGTGTACGGCCCGTACGTCTCCGTCAGGCCGTAAACGTGCACGGGGATGAAGTTGAGGGCCGAGAGCTTCGCCAGCAGCGTCGGCGACGGCGGTGCGCCACCGATCGCGACCGTCAACCCGCGCTCCAAGCGGTGCGCCGAGGGGTGGGTCACGACCCCCAGATGAACTGTGGGCGCGGCGTTGTAGTGAGTGATCCCCTCGCGCTCGAAGAGCTCCCACATCGCGCCCGCATCGACCTTCCGCAGGCACACATGACGGGCGCCCACCGCAGTCACCGCCCACGTGAAGCACCAGCCGTTGCAGTGGAACATGGGCACCACCCAAAGCTGCACCGACTCGGGGCGCAGGTGCGACTGCAGGGCCTCCAGCAGCGAGTTCAGATACGCGCCGCGATAGGTGTACATGACGCCCTTCGGGCGCCCCGTCGTGCCCGAGGTGTAGTTGATCGAGATCGTCTGCTCCTCATCCGCCACAGCGTGCTCGACGTGAGCCGCCGATCCGGACGCGAGGAAGTCCTCATAGGGATCTCCCGGCAGGCCCGTGTCGTCGATGCGGACCACCGGCAGCGGGCAATCCTGTACCAGATGCGCGAGCTCGTGGTCCGCGAACACCATGCGCGTGCCCGAGTGCTCGAGGATGTAGCTGACCTCGTCCACGCCCAGGCGAGTGTTGATCGGCACGAGTACCGCGCCGGCCGCCGGCACGCCGTAATGCGCCTCCAGCAGGGCCGGGATGTTGGGCGCTAGGAAGGCCACCCGCTCGCCCGGCGCAACCCCCGTGCCGATAAGCGCCGAGGCCAGCCGGTTGACCCGTTCGTCGAACTCGGCGTAGGTCACACGTCGTTGGCCATGCACCACGGCAACCTTGTCGGGGAACACGTACGCGCTACGGCGCAGGAAGCTCACCGGCGAGAGCTCGCTCCTGAACGCCTTCGCCTGCGGCCGATCAGTTGTGGCAGCTCTCGCGGCCATCGATCCTCCCATCGGCTCGGTATGCCCCCTCGCGCGCGACTATACCGCCTGCGCCACGCTGGCGCGAGCGCCTGAAACGGGAAAGGAGGCCGACTTGCGGCCCCTTTCCTGCGATGCGGGCGAGAGGACTCGAACCTCCAAGGGCTTGCGCCCACCGGCTCCTAAGGCCACTCGCCAGTGCGCAACCGCGGCGAACGCGGGACGGTCGGCGCAGTTGGTGCGCATTCGGGCAGCCGGTGCACGTCCGTTGTTACCCGATCCGTTACCCACAGACCCCGAGCTCAGGCGGTCGGCCGGGCGATCGCGAGCACGCGCTCGCGATCGTCGCTGCCGTAGCGCTTGGCCTGCACGCGGAACAGGCCTGCGTGCTCGGCACCAGGCAGAGTCGTTGTGCCTGAGCAAACGCCGCTCGAGACGGCCGCCTCGCAGAACACGCTCCCGTCATCGGCCCCCTTGAACCTCGGCACGTAGACGTTCAGGTGGCTCGCCAGCGCGTAGCGCACGCGCAGCCGCCTCGGCACGTCCAGGCCCTTGCGCAGTGCGGGACGGTCGGCCGGCTTGTGCGAGACGGTCATACAGATCATCACCGCGGGCTCGTCCGAGAGGGCCACCATCCGGTTCGCGGCCGCCTCGATGCTCACCTGTGCGTCCCTGTGGAGCCGCTCCACGTCGCTCATCCCGGCCTTGACCGTGTAGCGTTCGGCGACCAGCTCCGCCGGCATCAGCAGCGCCGCTGCGCCCAGGTCGCACAGGTACTCCTCCTCCCTGTTCTCGGCGTAGCGCTCCATCGAGGCGTCCAGGCGGTAGCGAAGCTCGCTCTCGAATCCCGGGAACGCCGGGTGGATCATCTCGTGCGCCTCGGTGAAGCGCTGGCGTTCAAGCGAGTCCTGCTGGTTGATGTCCATCACCAGCTGGCCGTTCGGCTCGGCGAGGATTCTCCCCGCGAAGCTGTAGTCGGCGCGGCGGCGGCGCACGCCCAGGTAGCTCGCGATCACCGCCGGGTCGACCGGCAGCGCGTGCTGCCCGGCCTGCTGGCGCAGGCGCTCGGCGTAGCGCTCGATGATCGCCTCGGGGTTCTGGCCGCCGTGGTCGTCGATCAGACGGCGCACGAGCGGCTCACGCCACTCACGGCGTGTCGGCATCTGCGCGTTCCCGGTCGATCTCGCTGCTCATCACGAGCGACTGGTAGACGTAGCGCCAGCGCTCACTGGTCTGGGGCGGGCTCTCGCCGCGCCAGCGGATCGAGGCGAGCATCTTCACGTCGGCGAGCGGGAGGCCCTCCTCGTCCGCGAACTGACGCAGGGAGGTGGAGACCTCCTCGTTGTCGCCGACGAACCGGATCGGCGTGCGCTCCACCAGATCGGCGATCGTCAGGTCCAACGCCTCCGCGATCTGGAAGAGCACCTCCATCGACGGGTTGCCGCCCTGATTCTCGAGCCGCACGAGGTAGGCCTTGGTCAGGCCCGAGGCGGCGGCGAGCCGAGCGAGAGAGAGCCCAGCCTTCTCGCGCTCCGCCCTGATCCTGTGACCGACCACCGCGGCGTCGAAACCCATCGCTAAGACAAACGATAGCCGCCGGGCCGGTCAACCCAGGATGGGTGGTAAACCAGCGAGCACCCCGGCTGCGTATCTCAGAGCACCGATCGGTGTGCTAATGTGCTCCGACCGCCTTCGACAGCTAGCCCGCACATTTTTCCCGCGAGGAGCGAACCCGATGAGCTGGGACCAGCAGAAGTCACTCGACCGAATCCAGTCGCGCTGGGAAGCCCGCGACACCGAGATCTCGGTCACCAAGCTGACGCGCCTGATGAACCTCGAGAACGTCACGCTGCGCGAGGGACGCCTGATCCAGGGCTCCCACGCGTACGCGAGCGTTGCCGGCACCGGCGGCTTGCACCTGCTCGACAGCGACGAGCACGCGCGCAGCGCAATCCAGCGCGTCGCGATCTGGCAGACCGAGGTGTCGCAGATCGCCAAAGCCTTCGATATCCCGATCATCGCGTTCCAGGGTGGGCGCGTACACCTGCTCATCTACCGTCCGATCGACGACGAGGCCGCGATCGCGCGCAAGGCGCTCCTGCTCTGCAAGGCGATCACGACCATGACCGCCTCGGCTTTCAACCCGCTATTCGACGACGCCGAGCGCCTGAGCGCGAAGGCCGCTGCCGACCTCGGCCAGACCGTCGCGACCCGCGGTGGCGTCCGCGGCGACAGCGAGCTGCTGTTCCTCGGCAACGCCGCCAACCGTCCCGCGAAGCTGCTCGGCACCGCGCAGCTGACGGTCACGGCCCGCCTCGAGGACGCCATCGACGACGACGTCGAATACGAGACCGAGGAGACCTCCGAGGACGCGCTGTCGGTACGGATCTCGCGCGCCCCGCTCGAGGCCGCGCTCGAGCGCGACGGCATCCCCTGGACACTGACGGAGTCCCGCAGCCGCCTCGCCGACGAGCTGGAGAAGTGGCCCCGTGAGCGCTTCAAGGTCAGCGGCGCCACGACCGCGATCGACCCGAATGCACTCAGCCGCTCCGACAGCAAGCTCGTGACCGCCGCGGTCATTCTGAGCGACATTGACGGCTTCAGCGCGTACGTCGAGAAGGCCGAGGACGACGAGCTCAGGCGCGAGGCGATACTCACGCTCGACGCGATCCGCCAGGAGCTGCGCGACGTGTTGAAGACGGACCACAACGGCGTGCGCGTCCAATACCAAGGCGACAACATGATCGGGTTCGTACACCTACCCAACGGCGAACGGGAGCGGATCACCGAGAGCGCCACCGACATCGCGGCCGCGATGCAGTCCAGCATGGGCGTGACGCTGCCCCAGGTGGTCCCGCATGCGGGAGAGCTCCACGTCAGCGTGGGCGTGGCGACGCGCCGCACCGTCGTCGCCTGCCTCGGCCAGTACGCCAAGCGCAACGGGCTGGTGCTCGGCCCCGGCGCGACGGAGGCCGAGAGGATCCAGATGCTCCTGCCTGGCAAGCAGACCGGTATCGACAAGGCGACTCATGATGCGCTCGGCGAGGACGTCAAAGACCTCTACGTGTGGAGCCCAACGGCGAAGTGCTGGGTGGCCGAGGACCTCGTGGCAGCGAAGCTCGCCCGCGTGCGCGAGTCGCTGGGCGCCGACGCGAAGCGGACCCTGACCCCTGACGCCGCGGGGCGCCTGGCGATCGGGGGGGCAGTCAGCGAGAGCACCCGTCATGTTCGGTCGCTTCGCCCATACGCTCACTAGGTCCCGGCTCACCCGCTTCGAAGAGGACCGCTCTACGCTCGCCGGTCTCGCCCCACGCATGCGCCACTACATCTGGGCGGACGGGCGCGGCGCGCTCGCCGAAGGCCCAATCGACATCGACATCGGCGCCGGCTGCTTCGAGCCGGTCGAGATCACAATTGTCTTCGACGAGGGTTACCCGCGGGTCCCGCCGAGGTTCTTCGACCGCGCCCGCCGCTGGCGCCCCGACGACGACCGCCACCTGATGGACAACCACGAGTTCTGCCTGTGGCTCGCGCGCGTCGATACGCCGAAGCTCGACACGAGCGAGCAGTTCGGCGAGCTCGTGCTGCGCGTAATCGCGTTCCTGCGCGACCAGTTCGTCTTCGATGACCTCGGCGGCCGCTGGCCCGGGCGCGACTGGCTTCACGGCGGATCGGCCGCCTACGCCCAGCATGCGCTCGAGACGCTCGGCGTGTCGAGCAACGAGAGCTTCAGGGCGCTGTGGCCCCTCGTGCTCGGTCAGCGCCTTCACGCCAACGCGAGCTGTCCGTGCGGCTCCGGCCTCCCCTACACGCGCTGCCACCGCGCCGAGGTCAACTCGCTGCGGTGGCTGGCGCGCCTAAGAAAATGCGAGCGGATCCCCGCCGCTGCCGAACATCAGCTACGCGATGCTGCGTAGACGCCGGGCGAAGGAACCGGCGCAGCCGGCAGACGAGCGACCGCTCGGCAACGAGTTCGGCTGGCGCGCGCACGAGGCGATCCAGGGCTGGACCGCGAGTGTGGACGCGAAGGCCTCCATCGGCCTGGTCGTGCAGACCGCGCTCGCCGGTGCCGCGCTTCACGCGCTGATCGCCAACGACGGTGAATTGCACGACGCGGTCGGCCTACACCTGGCGTGCGCGATCGTCACTGTCGGGCTCCTGGTGGCCTCGGTGGCGTGCGGCCTATGGGTGATCTTTCCTCGCCTGCACCGACAGCGCAACGGCCTGGCCCCCGGTCTCGTGTACTTCGGGGACCTGCGTCGGCGCGCACCGGATGAGATCGCCGAGGCGCTCTCGACCATGACCGCCGAGGAGGAGTGCGCGCAGCTCGCGCAACAGATGTGGATAACGAGCGGCGTCGCGTGGCGCAAGCATGCCTGGCTGCAGCGCGCGCTCGGGACGTTCGCGCTGGGCGCGATCCTGCTGGTGGCCAGTTACGTCGCGTTCTGAGCCCCCACCGCCGAGGGCGAGACCGGTCAGGGCGAGCAGAAGATCCGCAGCCGCGCACCGAGCTGACAGACCGCGCCCCAGGTCGTCTGCAGCAGCGAGAACACCTGCAGCGCCTCGGCCGTGGGGTTCGTCGCTTTCGTCTGTGCTTCGAGCGCGGCGAGCGACAGGGAGCGCCCGAGCAGGAGCCACACCTCGCGGTCGGCCTGCGGGTCGGCGATCACCGCGCGCAGATGTGCCCACAGCGACGGCGTGTCGGTCGGCATGCCGACCCGCTTGCGCGTCACCGTCGTGGTCGTGCCCGGCAGTTTCCATGCGGAAGCCCAGTTTTTCCCCTTCGGCTGCTCCTCTGATAGCGGCTGAAGGTAGGGGAGGTTCTTGATCGCCTGCGCAGCGACGTCGTGGAGCGCGCTCGCGGAGATCGTCCGCGTCGTCGACGACGCCTTGGCGTGCATGAACACGACGCGGCGGGGCGTCGTGGCCATGAAGTCGGCGATCTCGGTGCCCATGTCGGTACACAGCAGCAGGTCGAGCGACGGCAGCAGGCCGCTGAGCGCCGGAGGTGCCGCGCGCGGACCGGGCCCGAGCGCGCTGATCAGCCCGAACACGCTCGCCTGATCCCAGTCGTTCTGCTGCGTAGCGATACCCTTCTCGCTGGTCACGGTCGCAAGCTCAGGCACCGGCACGAGCACGTCCAGCAACCGGAACCCCCCGCGCCGGCGCACCGGGATGACGGGCTCATAGAAGCTGCCGTGGGAGTAGATGCTCCTGGTCGAGGCCGGGACGATCCGCAGCGCCTGCGTCTGGTTGATTGCGCTCAGCAGCTCGCGTCCGTCACCGTCCCGCTCGTGAAACGCATTGGCGGAGAGCGCCGGCGAGCACAGCTGGTAGCGGCCCGGCGTTGCCTCCCACGTCAGGCTCGCCGGATAGACGTCGTCATTCGCGATGATCTCGAACGTGCCGTCGGTCACCGCGTAGGCAGTATCCTGCAGCCGCAACGGGACCTCGCCGGTGTCGGTGTGACGGACGAACTCGGCCACATCGACGTCCAGCAGCACGTGAACCGGCTCCGGGTCCTCCGGCGGTGGCACCTCCCGTGCATAGCGCGAGAACGTAGTGGTCGCGCGTCGGGCGCGGTCGCGCAGAGCGCCGGCCAGCTCGTCAAGCCAAGCACTGAACGTCTGGAAGTCCCGCTCGCCGGGCCGATGGTCGACGACGCGCGAGCGGCTCAGCCCTAGATAGCGCCGGAACGGCTCGCTTTCGACCTCACAGTGCCCTTCCGCGGTCGTGCACACGTACGCGAAGTCCGTGAGGTCCGGGCCGAGATCGTCGATCGCCGCTGCGCGCGTCTGGCGGGTCCTCGGCGCATGGCGACCTATGTCGGTGTTCGACAACGCGACCGTCGTGAGGCTCGAGGCGCCCTCGGCGAACAGCGCGCTCAGCTCCCCGGGCGGCACCGGTAGCAACCGGTCGCGAACGAGCTGCGGCACGCTCCCCCTCGCGTCATACAGAAACAGCAACTGGCGGCGGATGCTCGCGACGGTGTAACCGAAGCTCGTCTCGATGAAGGCCGCGCTGCGCAGCAGCGCAGAGTTCTCGGCCACGATATAGGGCACGACGACCGTGTCGCGGTCGGGCTGTTGGGCTCCGAACACGACCCGATCCTTTTCGTACCACTCCTCCCCGATCGCGCCAGCGATCTGCGTGAGGCTCGGCATCGTGCCCCCCGCTGGGGCCCAGAACACCCGGGCGCGAAGCGGGAACGCGAACGTCCTCCACCCCTGCGAGTCGTCGAGGTCGAGCATCGTGCGGTAGGCGCGGTCGTAGTAGAACGCGCTCGGCTGGGCTTCAATGATCCTGTTCGCGAGCTGAGGCACACTCGCGACAGCCTGCAGCTCCTGTTGGCCGTCGAACTCGAGGTACGCATCCCAGGTCCGTTCGGGATCACGGTCCCCCGCGCCCACCACCAGCGCCACCGCATCCGCCGTGCGGCCCGGGTTGCGCAGCACCCGGCCGATTTGCTGCACGACGGCGCGATCGTTGCGCAGGGCGTCGTAGAACGCGAGCGCCCTGAAGCTCGAGTCGTCGATCCCCTCGATCAGCTTGTTCTGGTGAACCCAGAACTGAGCGTCGACCTGATCGGGGGCCGGGACCCGACGGCGCAGTGAATGCTCGCCAGCCTCGAAGGTGTGGTGGATGCCGATCGCGGAGCGCCCGAGCACACCGAAGGCCGCCACCAGCTGCGTGATCGAGTCCGCGTCGGCACAGCGGACCACGGTCCGCGGCGCCTCGCCGGGAAAAACGTCCTCCACCAGCTCCACCAGCTCGCGTGCGAAGGTCTCCGGATGCCCACCGGCGATAGTGCGGAACACCGGCGTGCGCAGGAACCGTCGCTGCACGGCCTCGTGGTGGGTGAAGCGAAAGCGCCAGTCGCCGATCAGGAAGAACTTCTCGTCGTTGCGATACGGGGTCGCGCTCAGAAGCACCGTGGGACGGTCGAGCTCGCGGATCGCCCGCGACCAGCGATGCGCCGGCTCGTAGTGACCCTCGTCTACGAGCACGACATCGAATGCCTCGAACAGGGAGGCCAGATCCCCCCGGCGGGCGACGAGCGTTTGGACGGCAGCGATCGTCGCGACATACACGGTCGGTTGAGCCGCCTCGAGGATCTCTTCAATCCGTCCCGAGGGCGGGAGGCGCGTGACCACAGGCAGCGGTTTCGGCAAAGCCGTGCCGGCCTGCGACCAGAAGCGCTGCTCGATGTCACCGATCAGCTGGCGCACCAGCGCGTCCCACGGTGTCAGAACCAGCCTGTGGCCTGCGAGTCCGGGGAGGAGCGTCACCGCGCAGGCGATCACGCCGGACTTGCCAGTTCCGGTCGGCATCGTGATCAGCGCGGAGCGACCATGATTGCCGCCGCTCTGCAGGTAGCCGTTTATCGTCAGCACCGCTTGGCGCTGGTGCGGCCAGAGCTTGGCAGGGAGCCGCGGACTGTCGAACATCGCGGACATTCAAGCCGGGGGCGCAGACGCACCGGTAGCGCACCAGGTGGTTGGGGTGGCGGCTGATCCTGCCTGGAGCGCGCGGTCGCCGTGCCTAGTAGCACCTGGCGCCGGGCGGACTACGCCGATAGGCGGTTGCGCCCAGCTCGGATGCAGGACCGTCGGTGCTGGCGCTATGACTGCAACATCCCAGGCTCCTCCGCGTTCACCTCGGGTGTTCGTTTGGGTATTCGTCTATAGGCCGAATGCCCAAACGAACACGCTGCTGCCCGCTCGCTCCCGAGGTTTGGCTCTGCACCTGGCCCGAGGAAGGGGGTCCCCGCCTCTCCGCTTCGCTTCGACCCGGGGACCCCCTTCCTCGACCCCAACATCACAGATGTTGTCGGTAAGGCCAGGCGCAGAGCAGTAACCGGGAGCGAGAGGGCAGCAGCAAGCATTCACCACATCAAGGCCACCTAGCTTCAGCGAGCAACCCACCTCACAAGCTTCCAGGGATCGGGAAGACCGCTGGTGGCCGACAGGGTGCGGCACGGAAGAAGACTTGAGCTAGCTGGTCGGGGATGCCGGCAGGAAGCTGGCGACGCAGGCCGCATGGCTGATCGCAGAGAGCCTGTCGCACCGGAGCCGGGGTGCGCGAGCTTCTCCAGGAGACCTCCGTATGCGCTCGGCAAATCGTCCTCCGATCGGGATCGAGCGCGCCCTCTTCGGGTGGGCAGACCGGAGCGGCGAGTCAAGCCCTGCGCTTCGCGTCGCCTACGGCGATCCCTGACGGGACAGGGCTTGACTCGCCGCTCCGGCCTGCCTTGGCCCGGGCGTGCTCGACCCCGATCTCAGGAGGACGCCGATGACCAGGCGCACGTCAAGCAGCAGGCCCGCCACCCCGGAGCAGCTCGCATATCTGAAGAGCCTCGCGCTGCAGACCGGGACCAGCTTCACCCTCCCGCGGACGCGTGGGCTGGCGAGCCTGGAAATCGACCGGCTGAAGGTGCTCGAGGCGACTCGCGGAAGGCACGTCGAAGCTCCCTGGGAGGCCGACCCTCGCGAGCGGCCGTACGCCACAGCGCTGCACCCGAGCGAGGTATCCGGCTTCGGGTCGCAGGCACGGTGGCGCTCCGACCATGCCGCGATCGTGCGCACCGCTGCACGGCGACGCGCGGGTGAGCTGACCGAGCTCGCGCGTTACGAGGTCGAGGGCGAGCGGCGCGTGCTCTACGGACAGCGGATCGCCGGCTGCGTGACGATCACCGACCGGCCGGCGAATGGCTCCGGGCGCTCCTACCTCGTCGACCGTGGGCTCGAGAAGGACGGCTACGCGGCGCTGAAGGCGCTCGTCTGCGACTACACCGACCTGGCGCAGCGGCTGCAGCGGATCCCGATGGCCAGAAGCAGCCTACGGCGCGAGCTCGAGCCATGAGGCGGGATACCGCGAGCCTGCCCCTCTGATTCTCGCACGCTGCGCGTGCGCCGCTCGGGGCAACGGCCCGCAGCGGGCGGGCCCTCCACGAAGGAGAGCCATGAGCGCCGTCGTCGCACCTCAGCCGAGCCCCGACTCCAGCCGGCATGCGAATCGCGGCTGCTGCACTCCCAGCGCTCCACTACTAGGAAGCTACGCCGACCCGTGCGGAGCCCGCCGCGAGATCGTCTGCCTGTCGGGCGCCGACGGCACTCGGCTGCTCGTCGACCGCTCGTGCGACGGCTGTGCCGGCGCTCGCCTGCTGGCACACCTCGCCGCCGATGAGCCCGCGGAGAACGCACGCGCCGTCTGCGCCATGTACCTCGCCGCCGCGAGGCGGCCGAAGTGCCGAGCGCTCAGAGCTGAGGACTTCGAAGTCGTCGCCGGCGAAGGAGCGCCCTCACCCAATGGCGCCTCCGACTGCGGTGGCGACGCCGACGAGGACCTCGCGTGTACTCGCGGCCTCTTCGTCGAAGATGGCGACGCCTACCGACTCCAGCCACGCGGCGATGGCCGCTCGATCCCGCAGCTGCGCTGGCGCCGACATGGCCCCGGGCGCGAGGGCGGCGAGCTGCAGGCCGTGAGCCTGCGCGTGGTGATCGGTGCGCTGGAGAGCTACGAGCCCGCGCTGGCGCTGACGCGCGCGGCGCTCGAGCGTCACGATCGTGACCCGGACATCTCGATCTCAGTGCTGCGCGTCGAGTACGAGCGCGCGACAACGAGCCCGATCGTTCTCAACCGGGGGCTGCGCGAAGCCGTGCAGGAGTTGCTCGCCCGCGGCGAGCTGAGCGTCAGCGAGATCGCGATCCGCTGCGGTCGCGTAAAGCGCGGGCCCCGCAGGAGCGTGAGCGGTGAAACAAGCTGGCTCGCGCGGCGCATCGGCCTGCTCCCCGAGGCGGGAGCCGGCGAGCCGACGCCGTGGGTTCACACGGACGTGCTCGCGCTGATCGCGCGCGAGGGCCTCGGCGTGAGCCCACGTGAGGTCGAACTGTGAGGTCGAGGAGACCGGGCCGACCCGCCAACGGCATTCGGCTTGTGATCGAGAAGCGTCGGGCTACGGCGATGTGGAGGACGCGGAGAAGTGGCTGTGGCGCTTCATCGAGGGCGCGGGCAGTGCCGGTGAGCTCTACGGCCGCGCGCTCGTCGCCTTCGCAGCCGTCCGTGCTGCCGTTCTCGCGCGAGGACGCCGCGCGCAAGGCCTTCGAGTGCTTGACGAAGAAGGTGCTCTCCGCCTCCCACGCTGAGCTGCAGCGTGCCGTGCGCCTACCGCAAGCGCCAGGCAGACCTCCGCGCGTGCGCACACGAGGAGCGGGCTGCGTAGCCGCTGACCTGGGGCAGATGGGGCCCAGCGCGGGGGGTGCGCTCGGCCCGCTGGGCCCGCGGCCGCACCCGTGCCCTGAGGCGGGGCCAATCCCCTCCCGATGATCGCACGCTGCGCGTGCGCTGGGTCGGGAAACGGCCCCGCAGCAGGTGCGGCCGACGATCGAAGGATGGTGAACGATGGGTACCGCAAGTTGACCGAGTCAGAGCGCGCCGAGCGCCGCCGTGCCGACCGCGAACGACTCGAGCGGGCGGCGCGCGAGCTGCTGAGCAGCGAGGGGTGGATGCGCTGGGTGCACGTGCGCGCGCGCAATGGCCTCGCCCGCGACTCGTTCGGAAACCAGCTCTCGATCGCGCTGCAGCGCCCCGACGCGCGGTACGTCGCCGGCTTCCGCGAGTTCGTTACGCTGAACCGCTGCGTGCGCAAGGCGAGCGCGCGATCCGAATCCTCGCTCCGATGAGGGTGCGCGACCGCGGAGCGGAGCAGGCCGCCGAGCACGCCGGCGATCAGGACGATGAGCCGAGGCGCATCGTCTTCCGCGCGGTCTCGGTCTTCGACGTCGCGCAAACCGAGCCGCTTGCGGGCACCGAGCCCGTGTCCCTCGAGCCTCCCGCTGAGCCGATCGACGGCGACAGCCACGGGCACCTGCTCGCTCCGCTGCAGCAACTCGCACATGAGCTCGGCTACCGCGTGTCCATCAGGCCGCCCGGCGGTGCCGCCGATGGTTGGTGCGATCAGTCTAAGAGGGAGATCGTCGTGAACGCCCGGCTTGCGCACAACGGGCAAGTGCGGGCGCTCGTGCACGAGCTCGCCCACGCGCTCGGGATCGGCTACCGCGAGCACGGCCGGCGCCGCGCCGAGGTGATCGTCGACACCGTCACGTTCATCGTGTGCAGCTCGGTCGGCTTGGACACGTCGGGCTCGACGGTTTCCTACGTGGCCGGCTGGGGCGAGGACGGCGACCTGGACGCGATCCGCGGCTGCGCGGAGGCGATCGATCAGATCGCGAGGCGCATCGAAGAGACCCTGAGTGTCCGGTCGCAGGCGCTGACGGACGAGATTGCGCTGGCGGCGTAGCGATTGGCTTGCGCGAGCGTCCATCAGCTCGGCTTTGGGAGTGTCGCCGTTCCGGTCCTCCGCGCCGGATCGGTGGCTTACGACATGGCGCGGACCCCTGCCACATCGCTGTCTGAGCCGAGCCGCTCGTCGCTGCGCGGCGAGACGATTTCACCGGCTCTTCACCTGCGGCGGTGTCGGTTTGCGCTGTGTCTCCTCACCCGAGTGTCGCCGGCGCCGCTCGGCGCTGCAACCCGGAGGGCTTCCCCTCGCCCAGCGGGCTCGATTGCGCCGGGCGGTCGCCGGCCGGCTCGGGGCTCGTCAAACGCAAACCACCATCCAACGCACGAGAGGACGCCATGGCATATTCATCCCCCAGCAACTGCGCCACCCTCGTCGGCAGGCTGACGCGCGACCCGGAGCTTCGCAGCGTCTCGCCGAGCGCCGGTGCTCGCTCGGTCCTTACGCTCAGGCTCGCGGTTCGCAAGCCCATCAAGCCCGACGAGGACGCGCCCAGCGCCGACTTCTTCGACGTGACCGTGTGGGGCCCGCTGGCCGAGACGTGCGCGGCGCACCTGCGCAAGGCGCGCCTCGTGCCGGTCTCGGCGCGCCTTGAACCGACGGCCTGGGAGGCGGCCGACGGCGCGAAGCGACGTGGCTCGATTTCCGTGCGGATGCGATCGAGCGTGTCTGACGCTGGCGAGCTGCGCCCACAGGTGCAGGAGTACGCCCGCATCGAGGCCGCAGCGCGAGTGCTGGCTGATTCGCGCTCGGGCACGGCGGTTGGGAATGGACGAGCTCGTCGCCGCCGCGCGCGCAAGTCGGGGCGCCCGAACGCCCGACGCTCGCGGTCAGGGACGCCAGCGTCAGCGCCCAAACCGCCAAAGGGCGCGCGTGAGCCCAGGGGTGCAAATCAAGTGGCGATCGTGCAGGTTCTGCGTGAGAGGGCGGCCATGCTTAGCAGCGCGGCCGGATGTGAATCTCGAGCACGCTGCACCGGCGCCACCGGCGCAGCAGGCGCACCGGCCGTGGCAGTCGCCCCCGAGCCGCGCGCCCGCGAGCAAGACCCTCGGGGTCTGAGCCTTCACGGCGAAATAGCCTCCGGCTCCGTTGGCTGTCAACGCCACGCTGGGCCCGCGCTTCGCGCGCCGCTGACGCGGTGGCCTCGACAGCACTGCGCTCCGGCTGTTGAGCATCTCAGGTCGGCGAGGGCCGACCACGAACAGACAGAAGGGGCGCCGGTGGCGAGCATCAACGCCCCAGCAGCGCGGGCCGCGAATAGCGCGAAGGTGGGGCATAAGTCCCCATACGGTCTTGGCTCGATGCCATGAAGAGGCGGTGCTACCGCACGACCCCGGTCGAGCTGCGCCTGTAGGTTGATCGCTTCGCCCCACGCCGCAGGCGAAGACGAGCAGCGGACCGCGCGTGGGCGAGCAAACAACGAGCTGGCGTCGGCCCGATCAGGTGTTTGGGCTCGACGAGGTCGTCAGGCGCGTCCAGGCCGCCGCCTCGCACAAGCAGTATCGGGACAATCCCGTGCTCGTCGCGATGAAGGTCCTCGCCGCCGCCGGGGTAGTGGCTCGAAACGAAGCCGCCTGAGCTCAGCTCTCGGTGCCGTGAAAGCGCGGCCCCCGAGGCGTGCTCATCTCCCGGCGTTCCCGGCTGATGGCCGCGATCCGCGCGGGTACCGATTCAACGGTTGAGCCGCACGCGGCGTGGGACTCGATCGCCTATCGCCGCCTGAATTCCATCTCTTTGCGAGGGTAACTCACTGTTCAAAACAGGGCCCAGGCTGACTGCTCGTCGCGTAGTGGCGCTCTGGCGTATGCTCGGAGCGTGATGCGACGCTGGCAACTGGTCGCCTCCCTCGCCTGTCTAACCGTCATCAGCAGCACATTTGCCCTTACTGGAGCGACGGCGAGCCGTCGTCATCAGCGCCGCTGCCTGCCGCATGGCGCGCACACCATCGCCCTCAATCGACATGTTCGCGTCTACTCGATACCGGAATACGTGGAAGGCGCGAGGACGGAAAGCCCCGGCACATACGCGTGCCTGCGGCACGATGCCAGAAGCTTGGCGCTCGTACTTACGCACAGCAGACGCCCACGGCATCACCTATCCCATATCACCTTGGCTGGCACCCTCGTCGCGTTTGTTGACTCTCAGCGACACTTTGACGTGAGACTTGACGTGATCGAAGTCGTCGACGTGGCGAATAAGCGAAAGGTGCTCTCTGTTTCCAACGTCGGCGTCGGGGGGAAAGGGCCCGTCGGGGCGCAAGCCACCGATCTGGTCGTCAACGAACACGGCTCGGTCGCGTGGATTAAGCAGATATCGACACGGCAGAGGCGCGGACCCATCGTTTCGGTCAGCTTCGAGGTCCATAGCGCGACGGTCTCCACCTCCAGTGCCGTGCTCGACTCGGGAAAAGCCATCGTGCCGGGATCGCTTCGCCTCGCCCCGGGCGGCGAGGTCAGTTGGGTCGACGCCGGGCGCACGCTGTATGCGCCGCTCGCGTAGCTCGGTGCGTGGTGAGCGCCGATCTAACAAAGCTTGAGCGCGAGCTGCTCGAAGCCGTCCAATCCCGCTTCGGCCAGGCCACGGATGGCGTTGACGAGCAGCTACCGGCTGACTCCCCCGGTCGCGCGGTGGTCGAATCAGCCTTGCGGAGCCTGCGTGAGCGCGGACTCGTCACGAGCGAATGGTCGTACGGAACGATCGACCTGCGCCCGCGCGACGGCACCGAGGCTGTTCACCGGGAGTACGAGGGTGACTGGCGGGAATTGACCGATGCAGGCAGAGCAGCTATCGGGCTGCCGCCGAAGACAGAGGCCGTCGCCGAGCGGTTCTGGATGAATCCGTCGTCCGGGCCGTGGCGCGTGTCACCGCTGATCGCTCCGCTGTGTGCGTGAAGATTTCGGCGCGGCAAACCGCCAGTTCCGGCCAGTGGCTCGCCGTCGAAGGGGCCGCCTAACTTGTGGTTTGGACTTATTGACCTCACACTTTATAGGTTGCCGCTCAACTTTATCGCCACCTCGGCAGCAATCCGGACACTGCGCCCTAGGGAACGTAGCTTTATTCTTTAGGTTCGAATTCCAGACTAAGCTCATATCACCAGCCGACGAAGAGGCATAGTGATTACCACGCCGCTCCGTCGGCCAGACCAACATGGTGACTTGCATCAGGGTGTTCCTCCAAGGTGCACTACTGTGTGAGGTTCACCGAGTTCGTCAGCTTCAAAATGGCCGAATGTGTAGGCAGAGGGCCACTCCGTGGTGAAACCTTCATTCCATTCTGTTTGCACCGACACGTTGATCTGTTTGCCGGTGACTGGTGACTTTTCCTTGTATTCGATTTGTGGCGAGTGAAAAGCCGTCGCGCAGGCACATACCGAACCCTTATAACCGTTACCCATTTGAGAAACCGGAGCATTCGGATGATCATAAACCTCGCCGTACTCCTGTGATTCGCCACCTGAAGTGAAGGGTTTCTTCAGATGGTTCGGGTAATCCCATTCGAAGTCAGAGATACGACCAATCCATCTTGGGGAGACATAGACCCACCAGGCACCTTTGTACTGCTTGATTTTCCACCAGATGTATGTTGTACAAGGTTCAATGATTTCGCCAGTTTTTGTACTCCTGCATCGCGATCCAGGAGTACCGTCGGTCGCTGCCCACTGCTTTTCGAACGGATCCTGTTCTTCGGTGACACCGCTTGCGAGGACAAGATGGCAGTTGTAGCACGTGCCTGCACCGTATTCGTGATCGTTTATGAGAAAGAAGAATTCGGTGCCGACATAACCGGCTTCTCTTAACCATCCCAGCTCGATGCCGTAGTATCCTTCTTTTTTGTTTACTTCCTTTGCTAGGAGAAGTTGACCGACAGAGTGCGCTTCTTTTTCTGCATTCGCTGGAATGTTTGGCTTGGAAACCTGAAACTGTGCGAACATCTCGTGCTGTCGACCGAGCAGATATATGTCGCCGACGTGAAAGTATCCTTCGGAGGGACCGGAGCCTGCCGTCGTCGGCGCACGTCCTAAAGGGTGCGGTGGATGCGCTCCTATCGGCCTGCCTTGAGTAACTGGTACCTGACCAGGTGGACAAATCGGAGGATTAGTACTTGGAGGAGTCGGTTCACCGTATGGTCCTGTAGGTGGAGGTGTTTCGGTCGATGCTCCTTCGAGTGATGGATTACCGGCTTCCGGAGTACAGATGACTGTGGGTTTTGGTGGTGAAACAGGTGGAATTTCTGGAGCTGGTACCGGTTCAAATTCAGGGGCTCCAAACGCTGCTGTAGGTTCTTCGAGTGCCGAGCCGGCTTCGTATCGGATGAGCACCGGATTGGACCAGTCGCTCAGCGCTTTGCCGGTGGTAATGTCCTCGGCACGCACGCGCCAGCGGAGGGTCCATTCGGCTCCGCCCGGGAAGACGCTGCTCACTTCTTCAGTGTCGAACGAGGTGTCACTCGTAAACCAGTCTTCCGTTTCGATCCGCAGTTCGCAGCGGGGGATTTCGTCGTCTGGTGACAGCTCGCATCCTTCAATTTCGTAGGTGTGCGCTTCCGGCAACGGAGTCCATTTGAGCGTTTCACCTTCGAAGGTGAGCACCGGCCCCCGTTCGGCCGCGGCCGGCCCGGCAAGGAGAGCGCTCGCGAGCAGGGCTAGCACGAACGGCCAAGCCCGCCGCAAGACACACAGCGTCGTGTTCATCACGCCTCCCGTCAGTGAGGTGTTCCCAAGAGCTGTCCTGCCGCCCGCGCTCTGGGGCCCTAGGATGAGAGGAGCAATCATGAGCGGCCCTTCGTGGAGAGCAAACTTGCCCAGTGCCAGCGTCCGCCCGGCCATTGCGGCACACCAAGACGCCGAGATCCCCCGTTGTTCATTGCCTCGCCCTCTTTGCGTCGCCGGTAACGCGGTGGTACCGGCAACAAAATATTTCGGCCCCACCAAATACACGGGTGAACGTGAGGCGTCAAGGCTGGCTAATCATGCTGCGACTGCATCTATCGCAAATTGCATCGTAAACCTTGAATTACGACATCAAAGCGATCACCCATGGGAGCATGAGCCCGCCTTGAGACGCGACGCACTTAGCCAAGGTAAGCGGCTAGCGTTGGATGGCGCGAGCTGGCGACCTGGTAACCATCGGCTCGCTAGCCGGGCTCCGCATGGAGTAGCTATAGGGCGATGCGGCGAGCGTAAATCGCCGCCCGACTTGGGAACACAAAGTCCGCCAGCCGGTTGATCATTGCCGCCCGCCTCGAGCCGGGCCAGGGCATCGGTGGCCGCGAGACTCGAGGTCCCTGTTCAGCCAGGTCCGGGCGAATGCCGTGGTTGCCGATACGGCTGCGAGAAGAACTCCGGCCGCGTTTCTTCAGCGAATCGCAATGCCCGCGCGGAGATTCGAGGGCGCGAAGCGACCGACCTTTTTAAGGGATCAGCCGCCCCGCGGTCCCTTCAGCACCTACCGAATTTGAGTGGGATTCGCGAGGCGCTACGCGCACGATACCGCATATCGCCGATTCGCCGCGTTTGTCGGAAGAGTACGGCAGGAGACCCGCGCGCCGTTACACATTCACGGACCGACGGCCTAGAGCGAGAGTACGACGAGCTTGCGCGAAGCCTGCGCTGTTGAAAGAGGTCGCCCGGCCAAAGGGTGAGCCGCGGCCTAAGAAGCCTTCGAGCGCGATTGGAGCGGATGCAATGAGCTATTTGCCCGAGCTGAGAAACGCTCTCCTCGAGGCTGCGCATCGCCAGCAAACGAGCACCCAGCGCACCCCCGACCGCAACGCTTGGCGATTGCCCTCCGGCGAGGCCTCGTTCGCTGGCGATTGATCATGGCGATTCTCGCTTTGGTCTTGGCAGCCACGACCGTGGCGCTTGCGGCTGCGGGCGTTTTCCAGACCGGCACGTCGGTCGGCCCGGAACTGCGCGAACCCGTCGAACGCGGGCGAGGGCGTGGCCATCCCTGAGAGCGTGAGGCTCGTGCCGCTGCGGGTCGCCGACCCAGACGGAGGACCGTCGTGGGGACTGGGAACCACACGGGGCTGACCTGTGTCCAGGTCGGGCGCCCATGCAACCGCGGGGCCGCGTCCCCAATCAATGCCCTGATGGGGGTCTCCTGGGCTTCATTAGCAGGGTGTTCGTCTCGGTGTACGTCTATGAGACGCATAGCCAGCGACCGTCTGCTGCCCCCTCGCTCCCGAGACTTGGCTCTGCAGCTGGCCCGAGGAAGGGGGGTCCCCGCAAGCCGGTCTGGCGATTCCTTCATGGCCGTTGGGTCGCTCGTTTAGGCGATCCACTCCGTGGAGGAGAGCGTCGCTCCCGTCAGGCGCTGTTGAGCGCTCTGGCCATCTTGGGGCTTGTGGTCGGGTTGCGCATCCGGCACGTTGCTCGGCTTTCCAGCTGATGCTCACCGCCGCGTTGCGGTCGCGTCCGGACCTGCGACCGCACGCCACGGTTTGGAGATGTCGACGACTTGCTCGACTTGCACACAGCGCACGCTCTCCCTCTCTTCGATCACGAAACGCGTCTGCCAGCGTCTACGGATCACGTCGTCGTACTCGAGCGTGCCCTCGACACGGCGCCAATCCTCCTGCGGCGCCGACGCCCAGCTAACGCGGAGATCCTCGCGGTCGCCCGGCCCGATGCTAGTCGGCAGCATCTCGGCTCTGACGCCGCTCGGCGACCCCCAGTTGAGCGCGCCGGCGCCGTTCAACGCGGCGCCTGGGCCGACGTTCTTGACCGGCAACAGCTTCCTCCACGCGTCTGTGGTGTATTGGCCTTCGCCGCTCTTCCACGTCCATGACGGGCCAGGTGCTGGCACGACCCATGGCTGCGCTTCCTGCTCGCGCCGTTCGCGCTCAAGCTCGACCTGCGAGCCCACCGCGTCCCCCTCGGCACGCGCTGCCCTACCGAGGTCATACGTGAACCACGCAAGCGCAAGTGTGCCGCCGGCGACAAGCAGCTCGCCGACCGTCGTCCCAGCGCTGATCGTGACCCATCCCGCCGCCAGAGCGACCCCGCCGACGGCGACGATCGGGGCGGCAAAGGCGATCACGTAGCGTCTGCGGTGCAGCGGCGCAGACGCGCGAGCGCTTGCAACGTCTCTGGGTTCATTCATGAGCCACGAGTCTTGCGCGGGTGTCCGACGGATCTGGCTGGTGGGCGCGGTCTGGCGTGTCCATACGATGGGTCCGATGGGGCTGAGCAAGCGCATCACGTCGTTCCGATCGGCTACCTGCGCGCGTGGGCATACGAGGGAAGGATCGCCATGCGGCTCGTTGGATCCTCGGACGCCCCCGATATCAGCCCGCGCGACGCGGCCGTGCGCGTCGGCTTCTACATGGAGCGTTCGGCCGACGGCGAGGCTAGCGACGCATTCGAGAAGCGACTTGCCCGAGTCGAGAGCGTGCTGCTGCCGGCCGTCCAGAACGCCGCAGCAGGCTGGCCGCCAGATACGATCACGCGCGGTCGAGTCGCAGAGTTCATGGCGCTTCAGGCCGTCCGTGGCCCTGGGTGGCGCGCATTCCACGCCGTTGCCGTCGGCAACGCTGCAGGCAATCTCCCGCCCCGCTGGTCGCGCGTCCCTGCCGCGGTGATCGCCGCGGTCCAACGGGCGCTGCTCACGGACCGCGAGCGGCATACCCGCATGACGGAGCAGGTGTTCTTGCTCGCGACGATGCTGGCGAATATGCACTGGACCCTACTGACGTGCGACGAGCCGCTGCTTGCAACGAGCGACCACCCGATCGTGTCGCTGCCACTCGGCGATGCCTCGGTCCAAACAACCCCGATACCTGCCGCCGGCATGTGGAACACGAGCGAGGTTCGCGTCGCCCTTTCGCCCCGCCATCTCCTCGTTGCGACGTGGCGAGACGAAATCGAGCGACAGGTACCCCGCGTCCGCAAGCCCCGAGCAGATCCGCAATCACAACACGCTGGTCATCTCACAGGCGGAGTCGCAGTGGCTCCATGTGCCCGGTGTCGCCGCTGCTTACGGTGACGGGCCCTCTCTTCCTATTGCTCTAGAGCTGTTCGGCGGCTACAGCGCCGACGAATCGCGTAGACGCCACCACCTCGGGGAGCTGCTCGAGAAGTTGCTCGACGCCGAGCCCAAGCAGCGGCGGCGCCAAGTGTTGATCGCCGAGTGGGTCCGGCGACCAAATAGCACGAGGCTGGCGATTGCGGCGCGCGTCGCGGCGATGCCGGAGAACGGGTCTGGCTGAGCGCGCCGGATGACGCGCGCCGACACCCTGCGCTGATCGCGTGCCAGCCGCCTTGCGCGCAATCGGCTTGCGCAGCCCTCAGCCTGCTCGGCTTTGCGAGTGATGCCTACCGCTGTCGTGCTTGACGCTCCTCGCAGCCACGCTGAGCCTTGCGGAACCGAGCGCGTGGTCGTCGCCGCCGAACGCGTCGTCCGCAAGCTGGGTTGCGAAGGTCGAGCCGTCATCGACGGTCCTCGTCCCTGTGCGAGCGTCGCGTGAGCGCGCCGACAACAACAACGAAGCCCGCACCAGCGCGAGCACGTGACGTGATGACCGCGGCCGAGGTCGCCGCGTATCTGCAGATCCCAGTGCGCTCGGTGCATGAGTACGCCGCCCGCGGCGAGCTGCCCTCCGTCCGAATCGGCCGCCACCGCCGGTTCAGCCGTGTTGCCGTCCAGGCGGTCGTCGAACGGCGATGATGTCAGTCCTCGACCCCGGCAAAGGCCCGCGCGAAGCGATCGACCTGCTCGCTCGCCTGGCGTGCGTGCAGATAGCGCGCCGTGGTCTGCAAGTCGGCGTGGCCCATCGCCGACTGAATGTCGGTCACGGGGACGCCGGCAGCCGCGAGCAAGCTGCCGTAGGTGTGACGCAGATCGTGAAACCGGAGCGCGCGCAAGCCGGCGGCGTCGCGCGCGCGCTTGAACCTCGCGACGAGCGCGCTCGGATCGAGCGCGCGTCCGCGCCAATTGCAGAACACGAGCTCCTCGCGCGCAGCGAAGTCGCCGCGGGCGTGAAGTCGCTCGAGCGCCGCGCTCGCCTGCGGCACCAGCGGCACGTGTCGAACGCGGCCCCCCTTTGTGCCGGACTCGACGCCGGCCGAGAGTGCGCGCGAGACCGTCAGCACGTCCGTGCCCACGTCGCGCCACCGGAGTGCTCGCAGCTCGCCCTGGCGAAGCCCGGTGTACGCGGCGACGCGAACCAGCTCCGCGTCCTGGCAGTCCTCCGCCCGCTCGGCGTCGTTGATGGCCGCGCCTCGTCCGCGGTGCCGTCCGTCAGCGAGCGCCGCGGCGAGTTGCTCGACCTCGGCCACCGTGTACGTCTCGAGTGCGGGGCGCTGCGGTTCGCGCCGCGTGTCGGTACCGCGCACGGGATTGCCGGGCAAGCCACAGCGGCGCATCCCGTAATTGAACACCGCGAGCAGCAGCGCTCGCCGCTTGTTGATCGTGCGCGCCCTCGCGCCCGACTCGGCGAGCGTGTCCAGCAGCGCCTCGATCTCTGCCGCCGTGACCTCCGCGGCCGGTCGGTCGCCAAGCGCGCGCATGACTGAGCCGTTCGTCGTGCCGTTCGGCTCGGCGAGCGCGTAGCCGTGGTCGGCGAGAGTCGAGGGCTTTGCGCCCCTGACCTTCGCGAGCCAGGTCATGTACTCGCGCGCAACGTTCCGGAACGTCGGCCCGACCGACCGCGGCTCGGCGACGGTGGCGACGTGCTCGGCGACGATCTCGCGAGCGCGGTCGTGTGCGGCCGCCACGTCGAGAAAGCCCTCCTGCGGACGCCCGCGGCGGGGCTTGCCGTCCTTGACCCACGCTCGCCCCACGCGGCGCTTGACCTGCCGGCCGTTGACGCGGAAGTACACGTCGTAGAAGCGCGCCCCGCGGAGCTGCAGTGAGTAGGTGGGTAGCTTCATCGCTGTCATCGTCGGTCCGGTCGGCGGTGTCCACGCGCCCAGCGCTGCAACCGCGGGGCGCCCTTCTCGTTTGCGCCCTTATGTTACCCGATGGTGTTACCCACTGGCAGGCTGCGCAAGGCGCGCTCGAAGCCTGGGAAAAGAATAAGACCCTGATTTCCGGGCCTTATTCTTTGATGCGGGCGAGAGGACTCGAACCTCCAAGGGCTTTCGCCCACCGGCTCCTAAGGCCGGCGTGTCTGCCAGTTCCACCACACCCGCTCAGCCATCCAGAGCCTAGCCGCCGCCGCTCGAGCGGCGCCCACGCACAAGCGCGAGGCGGTATCTTCGTGTGACAGTGTCCAGCGAGCCACAGCGCGAGCCCGCGCCCGGTCAACCGTCGGCGCGCGTGGTGATCACACACCCCAACCGCAGCAAGCCGGTAGTGCAGGCGACGCGTGCGACCGTCGTGCTGCTGCTGCTCGCCAGCGCCGGGCTCGTGTTGATCGTGACAGCGGGTGGATGGACCGTGCTGCAGTCCGCCAAGCCCGTCGAGATCGCCTACATCGCGATCTACATCACGCTCGCGTTCTTCGCCGCGCGCTGGAACCGCGGCGTGCTGCCCGTCGCCGCGGTGCTCGCGGTGCTGCTCGGCATCTTCGCTCTCGTCGCCGGGCCGAGCTGGTTCGCCCGCGACAAGACCGGCTTTGAAGAACCGTCGCTGAGCGCCGGCCTGCTCGGGACGCTCACGCTGCTGATCGTGCCCGTGCAGATGCTGCTGGTCGCGTTTGCGATGCGCGGGTTCTCGCAGGGCTGGAACGTCGAGGTCGAGCGCTACGAAGCGGACCCCGCCGCGCGCCTCTACGGCGACGCGCCGCCTCACCCGGCCTGAGCCGACGACCGCCCGAGCACCGTGACCCGAACCTTGACAGGGCCCGCTCCTTCATGGATGACACATCACAGGAGTGCGGCGGGTGGGATTCGAACCCACACGTCCTTTCGGACAATGCGTTTTGAGCGCATCGAGTCTGCCGTTCCTCCACCGCCGCGCACGGTTCAGTCTAATTTGAGCACCGGGACGGAACGCTGCTTGCCGGACAGCGCGCCGGCTCGGCACCCGCGTCGCGATCGAGGGTCTACGGCCCTCCGACGAGCTCCATCAGAGGCTCGGCCAACGCCGGCGGCGCGACGAGGATGCCCCATGGGAGGTTGGGGTGCACGGGCAGCTCGAGCACTGACAGCCCCGCGCGCTCGCAGAGCAGCGCGCCGGCGGCGATGTCCCATTGCTTGACCGAGCGCTCGAAGTAGGCGTCGAAGCGCCCCGCGGCCGTCCATGCGAGATCGAGCGCCGCGCTGCCGAAGCGCCTGATGTCGCGCACGCGCGGTGCCGCCCGCGCGAGCACCTGAGCCTGCGCGGCGCGCACGCGCGCGTCGTAGGCGAAGCCGGTGGCGAGCATCGCCTTCGAGAGCTCCACGCACTCGCTCGGCGCGTCCGAGCGATCGAGCCGCTCAGCGCTCTCGCCGCGCGCGAGCATCGGCGCGGACTCGCAGGTGGCGGTGAAGAGCTCGTCGCGGTTGGGGTCATAGACGGCCCCCGCGAGCGTGCGCTCTCCATCGCGCACCGCCACGCTGACGCACCACTGGGGGATTCCAAAGAGGTAGTTGACGGTGCCATCGAGCGGGTCCACCACCCACTGCAGCCCGCTGTCACCCGCCTCGGCGCCGCCCTGCTCCTCGCCCACGAACCCGTCGCGGGGCCTGCGCCTGGCGAGCAGCTCGCGGATCGCGCGCTCGGAGGAGTGGTCCGCCTCGCTGACGAGATCCGTGGGCGTGCTCTTGGCGCGCACGTCGCGCTCCGCGCCGCGCCCCGCGCGCGCCGACAGAAGGCCGCCTGCCATGCGCGCGGCCTCCACCGCCAGGGGCAGCAGCTCCTCGGCTTGGCTCACGCGAACTCGGGCGGGCGCTCCGCAGGCCACTGGCGCTCAGCCTCGATCTGGCCGGCGAGCGCCAGCAGCGCCGCCTCGTCGCCCGGCCTGCCCACGAGCTGCACCCCGCGCGGCAGGCCGTCCGCGCCGAAGCCCGCAGGCACCGAGGCCGCGGGCTGGCCGGTCACGTTCCAGACGCCGTTGTAGGGGACCATCCCCGCCACCATGTTGAGCGTCCAAAGCGCCCCTCGCCCTTGGAACTGTCCGATGCGCGGAGGCGGCGTCGCCGTGGTGGGGGTGATGAGCACGTCGTGCTGCTCGAGCACCGAGTTCAGCCGGCGTGTGAACTGCTCCTCGCCCGCCAGCGATCGCTCGAGCAGCGCCTCGGGAATCACAGCGCCCATGCGGCCCATGCCGCGCGTGCGCCGTTCGAGGCGCCGCGGGTGCGCCATGCCGGCGGCGTCGTCGTGGATGCCGCGCAGGTAGCGCACCAGCACCTGCGGGATCGCGGCGAGCCCGTAGTCGGGATCGTGCTCTGTGAGCTCATGGCCGAGCGAGCGCAGCAGCTCGACCGTCTCGGTCAGCGCGCGCGCCGCGTCGCCGTCGAGGCGCGCGATCACGCCCGGCGGGAAGCGGGTCGAGTAGGCGATGCGAAGCCGTCGCGGCGGCGTCGCTGCCGACGTCGAGAACGGCTGCGCCGGCGACGGCGCGCTGTCGCGGTCGATGTCCGTGGTGCCCGAGGCCACGTCGTGGAAGAGAGCGGTATCGGCAACCCGGCGGGTCAGCACGCCGTTGACCGACAGCCCGTGCCAGGCCCTCGGACGCGGCGCGAGCGACACGCGCCCGCGTTGAGGCTTGAGACCGAACAGCCCGCACCACGCCGACGGTATGCGGATCGAGCCCGCGCCATCCGAGCCGAGCGCTGCGCCGACCAGCCCGGCTGCCACCGCCGCCGCGCTGCCGCCGCTCGAGCCGCCCGGGGCGCGCTGCAGGTCCCACGGGTTGCGCGTCACGCCGAACGTCGCCGACTCGGTGAACGGGAAGATGGTGAGCTCGGGCACGTTGGTCTTGCCGATGATCACCGCGCCAGCGTCGCGCAGGCGGCGCACGACCTCCGCGTCTGCTTGCGCCGGCGGGCCGTGCGCGTTCGTGCCCCAGGCCGTGACCTCGCCCGCGACGTCGAGGTCGTCCTTGACCGCTATCGGCACGCCGAGCAGCGGCCGCGCCTCCCCCGCCCCCCGCCTCGCGTCGGCCTGATCGGCCTCCAGGCGGGCGCGCTCCGTGAACACGACCCGGAACGCGTTCAGGAGCGGGTCAAAGCGCTCGATGCGCGCGAGGTAGAGGTCGAGCAGCTCCCGCGCAGAGACCTCGCGCGCGGCGATCAGCTCCGCCTGGCGGGCGATCCCTGCGTACGCGAGCTCGGACGGATCCATCGCCGCGCAAATCTATGTCAAAACGGCGCCCGCGCCGACGCCGGTAATCGCCCGCCCCACCGCCGGTCCGCCGCACGGCGGCCTACTCTTTGCTTGTTCATGTCCTACCCGGTGCGCTTCGAGGCCGACTACGTTGAGCGGCGCAGCCGCCTGACGACGCTGCTGAGGCTGATCCTCGTCATCCCGGCGGCCCTGCTCCTCTATCTGTACGCGATCGTCGCCGGCATCGTGATCGTGATCGCGTGGTTCGCGATCGTCATCACCGGCCGCTACCCGGCCGGCCTGTACAACTTCGTGGCCGGCTACACGCGCTGTCTCGTGCGCGTCACCAGCTACGCGCTGCTCCTCTGCGACCCCTACCCGCCGCTCGGCGGGAGCCCCGACGACTCCTACCCGGTGCGCATGCGCTTCGACGGGCCCCTCGAGCGTTATAGCCGCGCGCGCACGCTCTTCCGCATCATCCTCGCGATCCCGATCGCGGTGCTGCGCTACGTGCTCGGCCTGCTGCTCGAGGTGTGCGCGGTGGGAGCGTGGTTTGTGATCCTCGCGATCGGCAAGCTCCCGCGCGGGCTCTTTGACGTGATGGTGCTCGCGAGCTCCTACACAGCGCGCAGCGACGCTTACCTGTTCCTGCTCACCGAGACCTACCCGCCCTTCCAGGAGCCCCCGCCCGCCGGCGCGGGCCCGGCGTCACCGGTCACGGCAGCGGCACCTCCCCCGCCGACTGCCTGAAACGCGCGGCCGCACGGCCGTCCGTTCTACTCATCCTCGAAAGCCATCTCCCGCTCAGACGGGCGTGACGGGGTTGCGCCTGGGCGGGCGCTCGCGCCGCTTGCTCGAGGCGAGCGCGAAGCGCCGGATGAGCTCCTCGCGCAGCTCGTCGGGCTGCACGACTGCGTCGACGACGAGCTCTGAGGCGAGGTGCAGGATGTCGACGTCCTCGGCGTAGGCCGCTCGCAGCTCCTCGGTGCGCTGGGCGCGCTCCTGATCGTCCTCGATCGCCTGCAGCTGGTTGTAGTACACCGCGTTGATCGCCGCCTGGGGGCCCATCACCGCGATCGACGCGGTCGGCAGGGCAAGGCAGCAATCGGGCTCGTAGGCGGGTCCCGCCATCGCGTACAGCCCAGCGCCGTAAGCCTTGCGCACGATCACCGAGATCTTCGGCACCGTCGCCTCGCTGACCGCGCTGATCATCTTGGCGCCGTGGCGGATGATGCCTTCGCGCTCGACCGCCGTGCCGATCATGAAGCCGGGCACGTCGGCGAGAAACAGAAGCGGCACGTTGAACGCGTTGCACGTCCAGATGAAGCGCGCAGCCTTGTCCGCCGAGTCGCAGAAGAGCACCCCGCCCTTGTGCTTGGGCTGGTTGGCCACGACGCCGATGCTCGCGCCGTCGAGCCGCGCGAAGCCGACGATCAGCTCCTTGGCCCAGCGCGGGTGGATCTCCAGCAGCGAGCCCTCGTCGATGATCCCCTCGATCAGCGTCATCATGTCGAAGGGCTTGTTCTCATCCTCGGGGATCACATCTGAGAGGCGCCCGCCGTCCGCAAGCGGACTCGCGGGCGCGGATGGGTCGCGCGGGGGCTCCCGGAGCCAGTTGCTCGGCAGATAGGAGAGCCAGCGGCGCGCCATCGCGATGCCCTCCTCGTCGCTCGCGACGAGCTGGTGCCCGCAGCCGGAGACCGAGGTGTGCATGCGCGCGCCGCCCATCTCCTCGAGCGTCACCTTCTCGCCGATCACCATCTCGGCCATGCGCGGCGAGCCGAGGTACATCGAGGCGTTGCCGTCGCGCATGATCACCAAGTCGCAGAACGCCGGGATGTACGCGCCGCCGGCGGCGCTGGGGCCGAACAGCACGCACACCTGCGGCACCACGCCCGACAGCGCCACCTCGTTGTGGAAGATGTGCCCAGCGCCGCGCCTGCCCGGGAACATCTGCACCTGCTCCGTGATGCGCGCGCCGGCCGAGTCGACCAGGTAGATCATCGGCACGCTCAGCGACAGCGCGCGCTCCTGCACGCGCAGGATCTTCTCGACCGTCTTCGGCCCCCACGAGCCCGCCTTGACGGTGGGGTCGTTGGCCATCAGCGCCACCGGCCGTGAGTCGATCCGCCCGAGCCCCGTGACCACGCCGTCCGCGCCCAACCCCTCCTCCTGCCAGTTGGCCAGCAGCGCCTCCTCGCAGAAGGAGCCCTCGTCGAGCAGCAGCGCCACGCGCTCGCGCACCGGCAGCTTGCCCTGCTCGCGCGCCTTCTCGCGGTGGCGCTCAGGCCCGCCCACGAGGGCGCGGGTCGTGGCCTCGTCCACCGCCTGCTCGTGCGTGCGCAGCTCGCCGCTCACGGGAGCTCCGGCCGGCGCGGGGCGTGTTCGTGACGGCGCCTTGCGCGTCGCCCGGAGCCGCCGCTGCGGTGCTCGAGCTCGGCCTGCACGCGATCGAGCTCGGGAGCCGGGCCGTACAGCCGCCAGGCGTTGCGCAGCACGAAGACGAGCGGGAAGATGAGCACCCACACGGGCCAGAAGGAGTCGTTTGCTCCCGAGGCCGCCCAGATGAGCGTGCAGATCGCAAACGGCGTGAACGCGCCGCCCGCGTGCTGCAGCAGCCTGCGGCGCAGCTCGGCGCGGCGGCGCACCATGTCAGCTCTGAGCGCCGCCGGTGCAAGCGGAAGCTCGGGCAGATCGTCGCGCAGGGAGCGCAGCTCGGCCACCGTCTTTGCCCGATAGGAGGCCTCGAGCCGCTCGTCGAGCTCATCGCCGCTCAGCCGCCCAGCCGCGTAGTCCTCGCGCAGCGACTCGGCCGTCTGCTCGCGTTCGGCGTCCGACGCGCGGATGTCGCCCTGGTGCACGTCCGCAGCACGGATGTCGCCGGCGTCGCTCACCATGGGGCGCAATCTAGCTGGCGCCGGCGCAGTCGCCTGCAAGCCCGCTCAGATCCCCGGGTTTTCGAGCGGCGTCTCGCCCGAGTAGTCGTAGAAGCCGATCCCCGACTTTCGCCCATACCAGCCCGCGGCGAGCATCTTGCGCAGGCCCGGCGGCCTGGCAAAGCGGCGTTCGCGGAACTCGTCGAACATCACGTCGCAGATCGAGCCCAGCGTGTCCAGGCCGACGAAGTCGGCGAGCGTGAGCGGGCCCATGGGATGGGCGGCGCCCGCCTTCATCGCCTCGTCGATCTCCTGCGCCGAGCCAACGCCCTCTTCGAGCGCGCGGATCGCGTCGAGCATGTACGGAACCAGCAGGCGGTTGACGATGAACCCCGCGCGGTCTCGCGTGGGGATCGCGAGCTTGCCCTGCGACTGCGCGAACTGCAGCGCCGTTTGAAAGGCGTCCTCGCTGCTCGTCACGCAGCGCACCACCTCCACGAGCTTCATCACCTGCGCGGGGTTGAAGTAGTGAAGCCCGACGAAGCTCTCGGGGCGCTTCGTCACCGCCGCCTGGTCGACGACCGGCAGCGAGGAGGTGTTGGTGGCGAACACAGCGCCGTCCTTCGCGCGCGCGTCGACCTCCTTCCACATCGCGAGCTTCAGCTCGAGATCCTCGGTGATGGCCTCGATCACCAGGTCGCAGCCGGCGAGCTCGCCGTAGTCGATCGTGCCGTGGATGCGGGCGCGCACGCCGTCGGCGTCCTCTTGCGTGGACTTGCCTTTCTCGACCGCCCGCGCGAGCTGCTTCTCGATCTTGCCCAAGCCCTGCTGCAGCGTCGCCTCGTCGACCTCGCGCACCACGACCTCGTAGCCCGACTGTGCGGTCACCTGGGTGATGCCGTGGCCCATGAGCCCCGCTCCCACGACTCCCACCTTCTTGATCTGCTGCGCCATGAGACCTCCGCTTCGATTCTCCGTTGGCGAGGGAGCCTATTACGGCGCGACCGCAGCGCGCACGCGGCCGCAGTAGCCTCTGAAGACCCGGGCGCACGAGCGCCGGCAGCCGCCAACCGACCGTCAGGAGCAGCAGCGATGAGCATGGTCATCAGCGAAGACCGCGGAGCGGTCCGCCACGTGGTCCTCAACCGTCCCGAGAAGCGCAACGCGATGAACCAGCAGCTCCTGCAGGAGCTGGCCGCCGCGCTCGGCCAGGCGGCAGCCCAGGATGCGGTGCGCTGCGTCGTTCTGCGCGGCTCCGGACCCGTCTTCTCGGCAGGCGTCGACCTCGCCGAGCTCGCGCAGCACGCCGGCCGGCCCGGGGTGTTGCGCCCGTTCCGCGAGGTGTTTCTCGAGTGCGCCAACCGCTGCGAGGCGATGCCCAAGCCCGTCGTCTGCCAGATCCAGCGCGCGTGCATCGGCGGCGCGCTCGAGGTCGCGCTGGGGTGCGACCTGCGCGTCGCCTCGAGCGATGCGCAGCTCGGACTGCCCGAGGTCAAGCTCGGGCTGATCCCTGACGTCGGCGGCTCCTCGCGGCTTCCAGCCCTCGTCGGTCTCGGCCGCGCCAAGGAGCTGATCATGACCGGGCGCATGATCGACGGGGCCGAGGCCGCGCGCATCGGGCTGGTCAACCGCGCCGTCGCGCCCGAGGAGCTCGAGAGCGCGACCGAAGCGCTCGTCGAGGAGCTGCTCGCGAACTCGCCCATCGCCGTCGGCCGCGCCAAGCACGTGATGGACGCCTCCGCTCGCCCCGCGCTGTCGCAGACGCTCGAGATGGAGATCGCCGTGCAGGAGTACTGCGTGGCCGCCGCGCGCGAGCAGGCCGCGCGCGAGCAGGCGGCGGGCGCGCAGCCTGCAGGCGAGCAGCCTGCGGGCGAGGCCGGTGAGGTGGCGCTCAGCAGGAGCTGAAGCGCTCGCCTCAGCTGACCGGCTCAGAGTTGAGGAGCTCAGTCCCAGCTGACGGGGCCGGCGACGAGCGTGTGGCTGCCGAGCGGCCGCCCCAGCGCTTCTTGCACCGCGCGCGCACACGCGAGCAGCGCGGGCAGGTCGATTCCTGTGTCGATGCCCATCTCGTGCAGCATCGAGACGAGGTCCTCGGTGGCGATGTTGCCGGTCGCTCCCGGCGGCACGGGGCAGCCGCCGAGCTCTCCGAAGCTCGACTCGAAGCTCTCGATGCCGGCCTCGAGCGCGGCGAGCACGTTCGCGAGGCCGGCTCCACGCGTGTTGTGAAAGTGCGCCGTCAGCTCGAGCTCTCGCGGCAGGGTCGAGCGGGCCTGCTCGAAGAAGGTGCGCACCCCCCGCGGGTTGGCCATCCCGGTGGTGTCGCCGAAGCCCACCTCCTCGGCGCCCGCGGCGGAAAGCCGCGCGGCGATCTCGAGCACCCTCTCGGACGGGACGTGGCCCTCGTAGGGGCAGCCGAAGGAGGTCGAGATCACGCCCTCGCAGCGCAGCCCCTCTTCGCGCGCTCGCGCCAGCACCCGCTCGAGCGCGGCGAGCGACTGGGCGATGGTGCGGTTGACGTTCTTCTTGTTGTGCGTCTCGGATGCCGACAGGAAGACGTTGACCTCGTCGATCTTCGCGCGCTGCTCGAGCGCGGCCTCGAGGCCGCGCTCGTTGGGAATGAGAACGCTCACGGAGACGTGCTCGGGCACGTCGATGCGCGCGAGCACCTCGGCGGCGTCTGCGAGCTGGGGTATCACGTCGGCGCGCACGAAGCTCGTGACCTCGATGCGACGCAGGCCGGTGCGCGCGAGCGCGTTTATGAGCTCGACCTTGCGCTCGGTGGGGATGATCTCGGGCTCGTTTTGAAAGCCGTCGCGCGGCCCGACCTCTCTAATTCGCACGCTCTTGGGCAGCGCGGCGCGATCGGCGGGCGGCTGCGCAGACATGCCGCTCACGCTCACCACATCGAGAGACCGCCGCTGACGTTCAGCGTCTGGCCGGTGACATACGAGGCATCCTCGCCGGCGAGGAAGGCGATCGCGGCGGCGACCTCCTCGGGCTCTCCCGAGCGGCCCAGCGCGGTGGAGTTGACCATCGCCGCCTTCAGGCGCTCGCCCAGCTCGCCGAGCATCGCCGGCGCGGCGTTGAGCAGCGGCGTCTCGATCGGCCCTGGTGCGACGGCGTTGCAGCGCACGCGGTAGCGCGCGCTCTCGCGCGCGATCGCCTTCGTGAAGCCGATCACGCCGGCCTTCGCCGCCGAGTACACGGCGGAGCCCTGCGAGCCCACGCGGCCCGCCTCGCTGGCGACGTTGACGATCGAGCCCGTGCGGCGCTCCTGCATGCTGGGCAGGACGGCGTGGGTCACGGCGAGCACGCCGCGCAGGTTGACGCCGAGGACGAACTCCCACAGCGACTCGTCGCTGTTGACGAAGTATGAGAAGCGGTCGCTGCCGGCGTTGTTGACGAGCACGTCGATCGCGCCCAGCTCCGCGGCCGCCGCGCGCACGCCCTCGCGCACCGAGCTGGGGTCCGCGACGTCCATCGCGCAGGCGAAGCCATCGAGCTCGCCCGCCACCTCGCGCGCGCCCGGCTCGTTGAGGTCGGCGACGGCGACGCGCGCACCCTCGGCGGCCAGGCGCCGGGCCGTGGCGGCGCCGATGCCCGACGCGCCGCCGGTCACGAGCGCTGTCTTTCCGTCGAGGCGCACGCGTCGAAGCCTATACTCGCCCCGGCGTGCGATCCTCGTCCACCACGCCCGTGGCCGTGATCGGCGCGTCGGGCTCCCTCGGCTTCGGAGTGGCCCTGCGGCTCGGGCTGGCGGGGGTGCCGGTCGCGATCGGCTCGCGCGTTCTTTCGCGCGCGCAGGCGGTCGTCGAGCGCGCGCTGGAAGCGGTGCCCGAGGGCTCCTTCTCGGCGCACGACAACGCCGGCGCGGCGCGCGCCGCGGAGACGGTGATCTTGAGCGTTCCCTTTCGCAACCAGAGCGAGACGCTCACCGACCTGGCGGACGCGCTCGAGCCTGGGAAGCTGCTGATCGACGCGAGCGTGCCGCTTGCGGCGGCGGTCAACGGGAAGGCGACGCGCATGCTCGGCGTCTGGCAGGGCTCGGCCGCGGAGCAGGCCAAGGAGATGGTGCCCGACGGAGTGCGCGTGGTGGCCGGCCTGCACACCGTCAGCGCGGCCTCGCTGACCGACCTCGAGCACCCGCTGGCGCAGGACGTGCTGCTGTGCGGCGACTCGCGCGAGGACAAGCGCGAGGCGGCGCTGCTCATCCAGCGCATCGAGGGCCTTCGCTGCGTGGACTGCGGGCGCCTGGAGATGGCGCGAATCACCGAGTCATTGACGGCGCTGCTGATCGCGGTCAACGGCCGCTACAAGATCCACGCGGGGATCCGCCTCACGGACCTGCGCGACGGCATCTGGGAGTGAGCGGCGAGGACGTCGTCGTGCTCGCCGGCGGCACCGGCGGCGCCAAGCTCGTCCGGGGGATGGCAGACGTCGTCGAGCCCGAGCGGCTCGCGGCGATCGCCAACCCGGGCGATGACATCGAGATCTACGGCGCGCACGTCTCGCCCGACCCCGACCTCGTCTCCTTCTGGCTTGCCGACCTCATCGACCCTCGCGGCTGGGGCCTGGCGGGCGACACGTTCGCCGTCATGGACGCCCTGCGCGCGCTCGGCGTGGAGGTTTGGTTCAACCTCGGCGACCGCGACCTCGCGTGGTGCCTGGAGCGCGCCCGGCTGGTCGCTGAGGGCGCCACAGCCACGGCGGCGCTCGCGCGGCTGAACGCCGCCATCGGGGTTCGGGCACGGGTGCTGCCGGCGTGCGACGAGCGGCTGCGCACGTTCGTGCGCACGAGCTCCGGCTGGCACTCGTTCCAGGAGTTCATGATCCGCGAGCAGGCAGAGCCGGCGGTCGAAGGACTCGAGTTTCGCGGCGCCGAGCAGGCGCGGCCGACCCGCGAGGTGCTCGAGGCGATCGCGGCCGCGCGCGTGGTCTTCATCGGCCCCTCCAACCCGCTGGCCTCGATAGGACCCATGCTCGGGGTGCCCGCGCTGCGCGAAGCGCTCGCGCGCTGCGACGCGCCGGTCGTGGCCGTCAGCCCGATCGTCGGCGGCGAGGTGCTGAAGGGCCCCACGGCCGCGTTCATGAAGTACGCGCGGCTGCCCTGCGACGCGGGCGGGGTGGCGCGCTTCTACGAGGGCCTGCTCGACGGCATGGTCGCCGACGAAGCCCTGCCCGATCCCCACCTGCCGGCGCTTCAGATCGACACGCGTATGGACGACGCTCCAAGCCGCGCGCGCGTCGCCGCCCAGACGCTCGCGTTCGCGCGCGAGCTGGCAGCGCGAAAGGGAAAGCGCTAGCTCGCGGCCTGGGGCTGAGGCTGCGCCTCACGCCACGCGCTGAGCGTGGCGAGAGCGCCGTCGATGACGCGTTCGAGGAAAGTCTCGCGATCGTTTGCGTGCGGCAGCGGGCTGTTCGGGACCGCGACGCCGAGGAAGTCGCACAGCGGCTCCCAGCCTTCGCCCACCTCCCACACGAGCAACCGCTCGGCAGGGACGAGCTGTATGACCTGCTGGTTGTGGCGCTGCATCTGCTCTATCAGCTGCTCGGGCCTCTGGTGACCTTCGGCGAAGGTGCCCTGCGGCCCCCAGAACATGCGCTCGACGAGCGCCAGGTAGCGCCGCCACTTCGGATCGACCTCTGCCCGCGCGCGCGCGAGCAGGGGCATCAGCGACTGGCCGAAGCCCATCTCCCAGATCGTCTCTCGGAAGCTGCGCTCCCACGGCTCTGGGTCGCGCACGCTGAGCAGCACCTTGGCCTCCGGGTAGGCCTCGACGAGCTCGCGGTAGAAGTAGCCGCCCGGCCAGTCGACGGTGCAGGTGAAGCCCTCGAAGGCCTCGCGCCAGGCGTCCTCGCCGTCGAGCGAGCGCCACCACAGCTCGACCTGGTCGAGGTCGGCGATCACGTTGACCCAGTGGTAGCAGGGGCCGAGCCCGAGCTCCTCGAGAGCGAATTTCTGGGTCAGCGTGCCGGTCCGTGGCAGCCCTGCACCGATAAGCGTTATGGGGGTCGCGCCCGCTATGAGCGATAACCTACATTGCCATCTCGTCAGACCCTCAGCTGGAGCGGCTGCCGCGAAGGCCGACTCGCACTCCAGGGCCGGCAACGGTCAGACCCAGTCCACGCGAGAGCTCGGGTGCGATGCTGCACGCGGAACGAACTGCGCGTGCGCGCGGGCGCGCGGGACGCCCGCGTCCTCGCATCGCGGCGCTCTCCGCCTGTGGTTGGGAGACCACCTTCAGCCAGCAGGAGGTGCTCGAGCGTCTGGGCCTCGCCGGCAATGCCTTCGCTGAAGGGATCTTCGAACGCTCCGGGGTGGAGCGCCGCGGCCTGGACCTCAGCGAGAGCTTCATGAACAGCAGCCTGGAGGGACGCGCGACGCGGATCGAGGACGAGCTCCTGCGACAGTCGGTCAAGGCGATCGACGCGCTCGAGCTCGATCCTGACAGCGTCGGCACGGTGATCACCTCGAGCCTCTACTCGCTCGGCTGCCCAACGCTGGCCCACCGTCTCGTCGAGCACTACGGGATGGATCCAGCCACCGACAAGTACCACGTCACGGGCGTCGGCTGCGCGAGCGGCGTGCCCCTGATGCGGCTGACGGCGCAGGCGATGGCCGAGCACCCCGGCCGCCAGGCTCTGGTGGTTGCCGCGGAGAGCATGAGCGGCACGATCACGCGCGCCAGGCCCGCCGACTCGAGGGCCAAGATCGTGGCCTCGGCGATCTTCGGCGATGGCTGCGCTGCGGCGCTGCTGTCCGACGATCAACGGGCCGGCGGCCCAAGGATCCTCGCCTCTCGAGTCCACCAGCTCGGCGGCAGCTCGCTGGGAGCGGTGAGCTTGAAGTGGGCGCCGGAGGACAGCTACCTGCATCTCGACCGCGAGCTGCCCGACCTGGCCGGCGCGGGCGTGCCGGCGGTCGCGGACTCGTTCCTGAACGACAACGGCCTGCGCCGCGCAGACATCGACCATTGGATCGTGCATCCGGGGGGACGCCGCATCATCACGAACGTCGCGAGCGCGCTCGAACTCTCTGACGGCGACGTCGAGTGCAGCTGGCGCACGCTTGCCGAGCACGGCAACGTCGGCACGCCGGCGATCCTGTACGTGCTCGACGAGACGATCAAAAGGCGCCGTCCGCAGCCGGGCGAGCGCGGGCTGATGGTGACGATCGGCCCGGGAGTGGGCGTGGGCATGATGCTCCTGCTGTGGTGAAGCAGGCCGTTTGCTGAAGCGGGCCCGCTGGTCGCCGCGCCGACGGCGCGCGCAACACAAATCCCCTGTCTCCTTCAGCCGCAAGCCCCAAGCGCCGACTATCGTCTGCCGAGCAGATGCGCACCGCGGCCATCCTCCCGGTCAAGCGCTTCGAGCGCGCAAAGGCACGCCTGGCTCCCGGGCTGCCGGACCGGCTGCGCGGCGAGCTCGCGCGCGCGATGGTCAGCGACGTGCTCCTCGCGCTGGCGGGCTGCGAGGCGATCGAGCGCACGATCGTCGTGAGCGGCGAGCGCTCGCTGCCGCGGGCGCAGCTGGGCGGCGCTGCGGTGCTCGAGGACAAGGACGAACTCGGACAGTCGGCGGCCGTCGCGGCGGGGATCGAGCACGCGCTCGCCCAAGGTGCCCAGCGGGTGCTGTGCATACCGGGCGACTGCCCCGCTCTCGACGCGGCCGAGCTCGACGCGCTGCTAACGCGCACAGGCGACGGGGAGAGCGGCGAGGCCGAGGTGGTGATCGTGCCCGATCGCCACGGCACTGGTACGAACGGATTGCTGCTCTGTCCCCCGCGCGCGATCGCGCCCTCATTCGGGCCCGGAAGTTGCCAGCGTCACATCGAGCTTGCGCATCGTGCCGGGGTGCGCCACCGCCTCGTGCGCGTGCCCTCGTTGCAGCTCGACATCGACACGGCCTCCGACCTGGAGGCGCTGGTCGCGGCGCTCGAGGCCTCTCTCGGGGGCCCGGCTGCGGGGCTCGGCGGCGGCCGTGCGCGCGCGATCGGCGGCCGCGCGGAGCACACGCGCGTTCTGCTCTCGCGCGCGACCGGCAGCGGAGTGCCGGCGCGCACCGCGGCAAGCCAGGCAGCCGCCCGCTAGGTCGGCGGTGGCGAGCCTTTGCGCGCACGGCCTCGAGGGCCTGCCCGAGGTGCGGGCGGGGGATGACCTCGCGGAACTGATCGTGGCGGCGGCGGGCGAGCGGCCGATCGGCGACGGGACGCTGGTCGCGGTGGCGCACAAGGCGGTCTCGAAGTCGGAGGGGGCGGTCGTGTCGCTGGCCGATGTTCGGCCTTCTCGGCGCGCGCGCGAGCTGGCGGCGCGGATGGCGGGCAGCGGAGCGGAGAAAGACGCGCGCGAGATCGAGGTCGTGCTCGAGCAGTCGGCCGAGCTCTTGCGCGCGGAGCGGGGCGTGCTGATCTGCCGCACGCATCACGGCTGGGTGTGCGCGAACGCTGGCGTCGACGCGTCGAACGTTCCCGGTGATGAGGAGCTCGTGCTCCTGCCCAAGGATCCCGACGCTTCGGCGCGGCGGATTCGCCGCGGTCTGCGCGAGCGGCTGGGTACGGCCCCGGCGGTGATGATCACCGACAGCTTCGGACGCACGTGGCGCCACGGTCAGCTCGACGTCGCCATCGGCCTGGCGGGGATGCAGCCGCTCGACGACTGGCGGGGGCGCAGCGACCCCCACGGCCTGAAGCTGCGCGCGACTTGGCTCGCGATCGCGGACGCGGCCGCCGCCTGCGCTGACCTGGCGCGGGCGAAGGACTCGCGCGAGCCGGTCGTGCTCGTGGAGGGGCTCGAGCGCTTCACGACCGCCGAGGACGGCCCGGGCGCGGCCGCCATTCGCCGCGCACCCGAGGAGGACCTCTTCCGCTGAGCGCACGCTCCTCAGGGAGCGGCCGCCAAGCGCTCGGGCAGGCGCCCGATCGCTCAGGCCGCCACGGCGGCAGCTGCGTTCGCGCCGGCGCTTGGCAGCGGGAAGCGCCGCCGTATCTCGTACAGCGTCGTGCGCTCGGCGGCGGGGCGCCCAGCGCGGTGGGCCGCCGCGACCAGCTGCTCTGGCTCGAGCCGCGTGCCGTGGTATGAGCCGGCGAGCCTCGAGATGGACTCCTCCATGAGCGTGCCGCCGAGGTCGTTCACCCCCCAGCGCAATGACTCGGTGGCGGCGTCGAGGCCCATCTTCACCCACGAGGCCTGCAGGCTCGACACCGTGCGCCCCAGCGCGAGACGGAAGACGGATGTGTGCTTGAGGTTCTCCTCGCGCGAGATCTCCTCGACCCCATGCGTGCGGCCGAGCAGCGTCTGGAAGGGGATGAACGAGAGCGGTACGAACTCGGTGATGCCGCCGGTGCGTTCCTGCAGCTCGCGCACCACGCGCATGTGCTCGGCCAGCTCCCACGGCTCCTCGATGTGGCCGAACATGACGGTCGCGCTCGAGCGTAGCCCGCTGGCGTGCGAGGCCTCGATGATCTGGACCCAGCGCGCGACGGGGAGCTTGTTGGGCGAGATGCGCTCGCGCACGCCGTCGTGGAGAACCTCGGCGGCGGTCCCCGGCGTGGAGCCGAGGCCGGCGCGCTTCAGACGAGCGAAGACCTCGCGCGGCGGATGGCCCGAGATGTCGCACATGTGCGCGATCTCCATGGGGCTGTATGCGTGCAGGTGCAGCTCTGGCGCCGTCGCCTTCGCGAGGGCGAGCCAGCCGAGGTAGTCCTCGAGCGTCCAGTCGGGGTGGATGCCGGACTGGATGCACAGCTCGGTGACGCCGTAGCGCACTGCCTCGCCGATGCGGTGCACGAACTCCTCGCGCGAGTGTTCATAGGCGTCGGGCGAGCGCTTGGCCTGGCCGAAGCCGCAGAACGCGCAGCCGACGATGCACACGTTGGAGACGTTGAGGTTGCGGTTGATGACGAACGTGACCTGCTCACCGGCGAGCTCGGCGCGCAGCTCGTCGGCCGCCTGGCGCATGTCCTCGATCGCCTCGGGGCGCGTCTCGGCGAACATGGCCGTGAGCTCCTGCGCGCTCAGCGCGCGCCCGTCGCGGCCCTTCTGAATCGCGCGCGCGACGAGCTCGGTGCGGATCGGGGACGGCGGGTCGGTGCGGCCCGACCCGCGCCGCGGGATGAAGCTCCAGTAGCTGCGCTTGATCGTGTCGAGCACCGCGGGCGCGATCCACTGGCTGTCGATGTAGCGGGGGTACACGCACAGCCGCTCGGTGAGCGCGTAGCCCTCGCTCTGGAGCCGGCGGCGCACCTGGTGCGGCGAGGGGAATGGGTGCTCGGGGGAGATGTGGTCGCCGTTGGCGCTGAGCCCGCCGAGGTCGCTCGCGCCGGCGGCGATGAGCTCGACCCACCAGTCGGCGAGGTTGGGCGGGATCTGGATCGCGACGTCGGGCATCAGGCGGCGCGCCTCGGCGATCAGACGGCGCATGTCCTCGACGCTCACGGGTGTGGCCCACGGCGGGAGCGGCTCGCTCGGGCGCTGATCGGCGACCCCGGTGCGCCAGTATCGACGGGCGGCATCGTCGGCGATCTGCGCGGGCTCGCGTCCGTAGTAGCTCTGGTGCGGGACGAAGTTCTGCAGGATCAGCTCCTGGATGTGGCCGTGGCGCGCGTGCACCTCTGCAAGCGCCTCGAGCGAGGCGACACGCTCCTGCTCGCTCTCGCCGATCCCGACGAGGACGCCGCTGGTGAACGGGATCTTGAGCTCGCCGGCGGCTTCGATCATCCGCAGGCGCCGTGCGGGGTGCTTGGTGGGCGATCCCGCGTGCACGGTGCTCATGAGGCGCTCGGATACCGACTCGAGCATGAGCCCCTGCGAGGCGCTCACCTCGCGCAGCCGCACGAGCTCCTCGCGCGAGAGCACGCCGAGGTTGGTGTGCGGCAGAAGACCGCGCTCGAGCGCCCGCTCGCAAGCCCAAGCGACATATGAGGTGAAATCGGCGTGCCCGTAGGAGCGCAGCCGCTCGCGCACCTCTGCGTTGACCTCGGGGCGCTCGCCGGTGAGGACCAGCAGCTCCTTCACCCGCCGGCGAGCGGCGCCGTCGAGGACCGCGAGGACCTCCTCGGGCGCGTACAGGTGCGCCTTGTGGGTCGCGAAGGCGCAGTACTTGCAATAGCAGCGGCAGGTGCGCGATAGCGACAGCGTCAGGTTGCGGCTGAACGTGACCCTGCGGCGCACAGCCGCAGTGTAGGCGCTGCGTGCGCGGTCCGTCCGACCCCCGGCATAGCTTTGGCGCCATGTCCGAGAGCGCCCTGCGCTGCGGTGTGGCCGAGTTCGTGGGCGCCTTCACGCTGACCTTCATCGGCGCGGGTTCGATCGTGGTCGCCAACGAGATCCACGACCCGTCGCTGATCGGAATCGCGCTGGCGCACGGCCTCGCGATAGGGGTGATGGTCTCGGCGGTGGGACACATCTCCGGGGGGCACTTCAACCCCGCGATCACGTTCGGGTTCTTGATCACGCGCCGCATCAAGGTGGCGATGGGCCTGCTGTACTGGCTGGTGCAGTTTGGCGGCGCGGCGCTGGCGGCGCTGCTGGTCAAGGACCTGCTGCCGCGCGCGAGCACCGCGGCAGTGCACATCGGCGTGCCGGCGCTTGGCCATGGCGTCGACTCGGGCGCTGCCTTCGGGCTGGAGGCGATCCTCACGTTCTTCCTCGTGTGGGTCGTGTTCGCGAGCGCGGTCGACAAGCGCGGAAGCTTCAAGTCGATCGCGGGTCTTGCGATCGGCTTGACGATCACGATGGACATCCTCTTCGCCGGACCGCTCACGGGCGCTGCCATGAACCCGTCGCGCGCCTTCGGCCCGCAGCTGGTCGGCAACCACTGGGACAACGGGTGGGTGTGGTACGCGGGACCGGTTGCCGGAGCCGCGGTCGCGGCGCTCCTGTACCGGCTGCTCTACCTGCCCGCGAAGCCCACGCCGGTCGGTCCGTCTGACAGCGGCGGGCTCGAGCCGCGCGCCGGCGAGGCGGCCTGATGACGTCCGTCGGATCCGCCATCTAGTGGCGGCGCGGGTCTTCCTCGCGCGCCACGGCCAGACCGCGTACAACCTCGAACGGCGCTTCCAGGGACAGCAGCCGGTCCCGCTCGACGAGACCGGCCGCGGGCAGGCAGCGGAGCTCGCGCAGCGCGCCGCCGAGCACGGCTTCGCGGCCCTGTGGTGCAGCCCACTGCTGCGCGCGCGCGAAACGGCTGAGGTCGTCGCGGCGCGGCTGGGCCTTGAGCCCCGCGAGGACGCGCGGCTGATGGAGACGGACGCGGGCAAGTGGACGGACCGCCTGTTCTCGGAGGTGCAGGCGGAAGCGCCGGACGCGTTCGCGGCCTTCGTGGCGGGCGACGCGACCTTCGCGTTCCCGGGGGGAGAGTCGTTCGCGCATCAGGAGGAGCGCGTCGCGGCGGCCCTGTCGGAGATCGAAACGGGCCCGCTGCCGGCGCTCGTCGTATGCCACGGGATGGTGATCCGGGCGGCGCTGTCCAGCCGCGCCGGCCACTGGGAGCCCCACGCCGAGCGCGTGCCCAACGGGGCGCTCGTGCCGCTCGAGCCGGGCGCCGCGCGCCGCAGCGATTTGGGCGGCGGGGCAGCGACGCCGCCGAGCTGACGAGCCGCCTAGCCCTTATGCGGCTCTACTGCGGGGCCGCCTGAGGCCAGGCGCGCCACGAGCGCTGCACCCTCGCGCGCCATCCTGGAGCGCGGCACGATGAGGTCGAAGCCCGCGCGCTGCGCGCGCTCGCGGACGTCGGCCTCGACATGCGAGTAGAACCCCAGCGTCCGCGTACGCGACAGGGCACCGGCGTCGCGCAGCGCGCGGACCTGCTCCGCGCCCTGCAGGGCGGCATCGGTGAGATCGACGACGAGGACCTCGGGCGCGCCGCCCCCGGCCTCCTCGACGGCCGCGCGCAGCGACTCGCGATCGGACACGAGCTCGACGTCCTCACCGGCGGCCGCCAGCGACCCCTGCACGCGCGAGCCGAACAGAAGATCTGCGGTGAACGTCACGACGCGCGCCATCGCTACTGGGCGCGCAGGCGGCGGAACTCCTCGCGCGCTGACTCCGGGCGCCCCCACTCGGGAACGACCTCGACGCGACCGCTGCGCGTCTCGCGCACGGCGAGCTCGCCCTCGATGCCGGCCTCATCGAGCAGGCGCAAGGCCCCTTCGACGGTCGGCGCGGCGGCGGCGTGCCCGAAGCGATGGGCGACGAGGATGCGCCAGTGCCAGTCGTGGTGCGAGTAGGGCTGCGCGTTGCACAGCACCAGGTACAGCGCGGCTTCCACGTAGCGCGACTCGTCGCGCAGCCGCAGGTCGAGCTCGAGATCGGTCCAGTCGTCCGGCAGCTCAGCGACTGTCTCCTTGAAGGTGTCCGCAAGCGCCATCGCCAGCCAGACTAGCCGCTCGCCGGCTAGCAACCCTATCGTCGACGGTGAACACGCGCCGTGGCGTTGGAGCTCTGACGACGAGCGCGGTAACGTCAGCTCGTGAGCACCACACCGCTGTCCGGCGCGCCAGAAGGCGCCGCGCTGAGCGCAGTCCCGAGCGCCGAGCACCGCGCCCTGCGGGAGGGCTGTGGCCTGATCGACCGCTCCGAGCGGGGCAAGCTCGCGCTCAGCGGCGCTGGTGCGATCGAGTTCCTCAACGGGCAGGTGACCAACGAGCTGGCGGACCTGCGCGCCGGTGAGGGCCGCTACGCGGCGTTCCTGACCAACAAGGGCAAGATGCTCGGAGACCTCCGCATCCTGGCCGTTGGCGAGAGCGGCGCGGCGCCGCAGGAACTGCTGCTCGACACAGAGCGCATCGCGCTTCAGGCGCTGTTCGACATGATCAACCGCTTCAAGGTCGGCTACGAGGTGCAGCTGCACAAGCGCACGCTGCAGCGCGGGCTGCTGTCGCTGATCGGACCCGAGTCGGCGTCGGTCGCGGGCGCGGCACGCCTCGGGCGGGCCGAGCACGACAACGTGGCGGTCGAGCTCGAGGGGGTTGGCTGCCTGGCCGTACGCACGGACGCCGGCGTGGATCTCATCTGCGAGGCAGAGGACAGCGAGCGCCTCAAGGAAGTGCTGCTCGAGCGCGGGGCGGCCGCGGTCTCCACGGAAGCGGCCGAGTGCGTGCGCATCGAATCCGGGCGCCCGCGTTTCGGGATCGACATCGACGAGAGCACGATCCCGCAGGAGGCTGGGCTGAACGAGCGTGCCGTGAGCTTCACGAAGGGCTGCTACGTGGGCCAGGAGACGGTCGCGCGCCTCCACTACAGGGGCAAGCCCAACCGCCATCTGCGCGGCCTGCTCCTATCAGCGCCAGCCCTTCGGGGCATGGAGATCCACTCCGGCGAGCGGGTCGTCGGCCGCGTCGGCTCGGTTGCGAGCTCGCCCGGTCTCGGCCCCATCGCCCTCGCCCTCTTGCGCCGCGAGGCCGCGCCGGGTGCGCAGGTCAGCGTTGGCGAGGCGGCGATCGGGGCAGAGGTCGTCGAGCTGCCGTTCGTGGACGCGCGGAGTGGTTGAGGGTTTCCGCTATTTGCGTGGGTTGCGTTAGCGACGCAGTCCGGGGCGGGTCCCCGCAGCGCCGTCAGCCCTCACGCTGATCCCAGAACGCCCGGACCTCGATCGCAGTGTGCACGCAGTCGGCCGTCTTCGACGCCCATGAGAGTGCAGCGTCGAAATCATCGGCCTCGATGATGTAGAAGCCGCCGAGGTGCTCCTTCGTCTCCGCGAAGGGTCCGTCCGTGGTCAGCACCTGACCGTCGGAGACGCGCACGACGGTGGCGGCGTCCGGCTGGTGCAGGCGGCCGCCGAAGACAAAGGCGCCCGCCGACTTCATCTCATCCTCAAGGGCGCCGACCCGCATGGAGATCTCCTTCATCTCCTCGTCGGTCATCGGCTGGCGAGCCTCGCCCTCGACGGAGTGGGCGGACAGCAAGTAGTGGGGCATGGTGGACCTCCTGGTTCGCGGGCGAGGAGAGCTCCCCACCTCTCAGCGTAAGACGAATGCTCCTCGCCCAAATCGACAGGTCCGCCGAGGATTCCGAAACCGGGACTCTTTGGGGGGTTCGGCCTCTTCAGAGACTTGCATGTGTGATCGACGTCACACAGGCAATCATTGCGCGCACAATATACTTGCACGCGTGCAAGCAACTTCTTCGCCCATGCCCTCCTCGACCTCGGTGACCGCGCCTGCGAGCGCCGGGAAGCAGCTCGCGCGCGACATGTACGCGCTGGTGAGCTACCTGATGCGCGCGGCCAACGTGGGCACGTTCAACACAATCGCCGAGCTCGACCTCTCCTTCACACAGATCAAGGTGCTGTGCGCGCTGGAGATGGACGGTCAGGACCGCTCGGTGAAGGCGCTGGCCGACTTGCTGTCGGTGTCGCTGCCCGCCATGAGCCGTGCGGTCGACGGGCTGTTCGAGCGCGGCTTCGTGCAGCGCGAGGAGGACCCCATCGACCGGCGCATGAAGCGCGTGCGCCTGACCCAGTCCGGTCGCTCGGTGCCGCTCGCGCTGAACGAGGCGCGCATGTCTGCGCTGCACGAGCTCATCGGCTCGCTCGACGCTGAGGAGGCGGACTCGCTGCAGAAGGCCCTCGCACTGATGCTCGAGCGCCGTCCGGAGATCGCGGCGTACAGGCCGGGGGCGAAAGCAGGCAAGCGATGACCGAGCGCATCCGCGCGAAGATGAACGACGGCAACCGTCGCTGGTGGGCGCTCGGCGCGATGTGCTTCGCGCTGTTCATGATCATGCTCGACAACACGGTCGTGAACGTGGCGCTGCCCTCGATCCAGCGCAGCCTGCACGCGACCACCTCCTCGCTGGAGTGGACCGTCAACGCCTACACGTTGACGTTTGCCGTGCTGCTCGTGACCGGCGGGCGCCTGGGCGACCTGTTCGGGCGCCGGCGCATGTTCCTCTTCGGCGTGAGCGTGTTCGCCTTCTCGAGCTTCATGATCGCGCTCTCGCAAAGCGACAGCTGGCTGATCGCGTTCCGGGCCCTTCAGGGTGCGGGCTCGGGCTTCATGATGCCCGGGACCCTGTCGATCATCACCAATGCGTTCCCCGCGCACGAACGCGGGCGCGCGATCGGCACCTGGGCAGGGGTCTCAGCGATGGCGCTAGCGATCGGGCCCGTGCTCGGCGGCTTCCTGGTCCAGGAAGTCAGCTGGCAGTCGATCTTCCTGCTCAACGTGCCCGTTGCGGCGCTCGCGATCGTCGTGACCTTGTTCGCCGTGCAGGAGTCGCGCGATGAGACCGCCACTCGCGAGGTGGACGTCCCCGGCGTCGCCACGTTAACCGTCGGGCTCGCAGCGCTGGTGCTCGCGCTCGTCAAGAGCAACGCGTGGGGCTGGGGCTCCGCGCGTGTGCTGGTCCTGTTCGGCGTGGCGCTCCTCGCGCTCGCCGCCTTCGTGGCCATCGAGCCGCGCCGCATCGCGCCGATGGTCGAGTTTGGCTTCTTCCGCTCGCGCGCCTTCTTCAGCGCCAACGTCGTCGCCTTCATCGTCTCCTTCGCCATGTTCGCGACGTTCTTCTCGCTTGCCCTCTACATGCAGGACATCCTTCACTTCACGCCACTGCAGACGGGCGTGCGATTCCTACCCACGACCCTGTGCGTGATGGTCTCGGGCCCGATCGCCGGCCGCCTCGCCGACCGGATCGGCTCGCGCCTGCTCATGACGGCCGGCCTGATCGGCGTGTCGGCCTCGATGTTCTGGATGACCGGCATCACGACGCACTCCAGCTATGGCTTTCTCGTCGTGGCCTTCATCCTGCAAGGGCTCGGCATCGGCTTCGTGATGTCGCCGATGAGCACGGCCGCGATGAACGCTGTCGACAGGACGAAGGCGGGCGTGGCGTCGGGGATCCTGTCCATGACGCGCATGGTCGGCAGCACGTTCGGCGTCGCTGCGCTCGGGGCGATCATCGCCACCGTGGGCCGTGACCAGCTCGCGACGCGGCTGCCGCACGTCGGCGCCGGACAGCGCGGCAAGCTCGTCGACCTGCTCGGATCCGGCGCGAGCACCAGCCACCTGCCGGGCGGCGTCCAGGGGGCGCTGAACGAAACCTACGTGTACGCGCTCTCCAAGGGCCTCTACGCGGTTGGCAGCCTGGCCCTGCTCGGCGCGCTGCTGGCGTGGGTGCTCATGGGTCGCCCCGCGCGCACGCCGGCGAGCGCCACCTCCCCGGGAGCCGAGCCGGTGCGCCCGCTCGAGCGCCCAGCCGAGAGGGCCGCGGAGCGCGCCCACGCCTGACGCTGGCGCGGAGCCGCGGGTAGGATCTCTCTCGTCAAGCCGTCCCCGACAGGAGAGGTCCCAGCCGTGGCGATCGATCTGCAACAAGTTTCCGACGTCAGCACCGAACCGGGCGAGCTGCCCAAGACGATGGCCGCCTGGGTGATTCGCGAGGAGCGCTTCGGCGAGCCGAAGGACGCCTTCCAGATCGAGGAGATCGAGGTGCCCGAGCCGGGCGCCTTCGAGGTGATCGTGCGCGTGATGGCCGCTGGGGTCAACTACAACAACGTGTGGGCCGCCCTGGGCAAGCCCGTGTCCGTGATGCGCTACGGCGACCATCCTCAGTTCGGGCACCACATCGGTGGCTCCGACGCCTCGGGGATCGTGTGGAAGGTCGGTCCCGGCGTGACCCGCTGGAAGCCCGGCGACGAGGTCGTGGTCCACTGCAACCAGGCCTCCTACGAGGACCCCGAGGTGCACGGGCTGGACCCCTTGGCGGCTCCCTCGCAGATGATCTGGGGCTATGAGACCACGTGGGGCTCCTTCGCCCAGTTCACGAAAGTCCAAGCGCAGCAGCTGTTGCCAAAGCCGGCGGCGCTGAGCTGGGAGCAGGCGGCCTCCTACGGGCTCGTCTACTTCACCGCTTACCGCATGCTGATCACGCGCTGCAAGCTGCAGGCGGGGCATCGGGTCATGATCTGGGGCGCGGCCGGCGGACTCGGGGTTTTCGCGACGCAGCTGTGCGCGCTGACGGGCGCCCGTTGCGTCGGCGTCGTCTCCTCGCAGGAGAAGGGCGAGCTGGTCAAGCGCCTCGGCGCAGTCGACTACATCGACCGCAACGAGTTCGACGGCATGATGCGAACCGGCAAGGAGACGGCCGAGGACGAGAAGGCGCGCTTCGGCGTCTCGCGTGAGTTCGCCAAGCGCGTCAAGGAGATCCTCGGCGACGCCCCCGACATCGTCTTCGAGCACGTCGGCAAAGCCACCTTCCCGACGTCCGTGTTCACGGCCAAGACGTTCGGAAAAATCGTCATCTGCGCGGGCACGACCGGCATCGACCTCGATTTCAACGTCGCCTATCTATGGATGCGCCAGAAGGAGATACTCGGGTCGCACTTCGCCAACGCATACGAGTGCACGAAGGCCAACGAGCTGATCGAGAGCGGCCAGATCCGGCCCGTTCTGTGGCGCACGCTCGGCTTCGACGGGGTCGCCGAAGCGCACCAGCTGATGCTCGAAAACAAGCATCTGGGAAAGATCTCGATCCTCGTGGGAGCTGAGCGCGAGGGCCTCGGCGCCACCGCCGAAGGCCCCGGCGCGATCCGCGCGGAGGTCGGAGCCTAGTGTCGGGCACCGTCGTCATCCCCTGGTATGCGACCGGCTTCCGCGCCGACGGCTTCGCCGAGGCGCTGAACGAGCTCGCCGCGCACGCGATGCGCTATGGCGCGAGCTCCTACGCGGTCTACCGGGCGCGCGATGACCGCTACCGCTTCCAGCAGTTCGCGTGCTTCGACGAGCACCTCGACTGGGAGCGCTACTGGGCCGGCCCGGAGATGACCCGCTTCCGGGTGGTGCACTCGGGCTGGTACCAGGTCCCGATCGTCTACGGCTGGTGGGACCTCACCGCGTCGGGCTCGCTGCTCGAGGAGCGGGGCGCCGGCAACGGGCGCGCGGGCGACGGCGCCGGGGTGGTCGAGGGCGAGACCTCCTGAGCTCTCGGCAGGGCCCTCAGCCCTGCTCGAGCGGCGCCATCGTCAGACCGGCGGAGTTGAGCTGTTCCCAGTAGAGCTCCGCGGGCTCCTTCTCGCCCGTATAGACGATCGCTTGCCCCGAGCCGTGGATCACGTTTGCGATCTCGTGCCCGCGGACGAGTGTGATGCCGGGGATGAAGCGCGCGAGCGTGTGCGCGACGTGATCGAAGGTGTTGTGGTTGTCGTTGCGCACGATCACGCGCCACGAGCCCCCGAGCCCCGTTCCGGGCCCATCGATGCGTGGCAGCTCGACGGTCTGGCTCACAAGGCAAGGATAATGAGGACCGGGCGGCCGTACAATTGCTCGCATGAGCGGCGATAGCACTCCGCGCCTGCCCGAACGCGACCGGCCTTGGATGATGCGCACGTACGCCGGCCACTCCACCGCGCGCGCCTCCAACGAGCTCTACCGGCGCAACCTGCAGAAGGGGCAGACGGGCCTCTCGATCGCCTTCGACCTGCCAACGCAGACCGGCTATGACCCCGACGAGGAGCTCGCCCGCGGCGAGGTGGGCAAGGTCGGCGTGCCGATCGCGCACCGCGGCGACATGGCCGCGCTGATGGAAGGCATACCGCTCGCCGAGATGAACACCTCGATGACGATCAACGCTACGGCCGCTTGGCTGCTCGCGCTCTACATCGTCACCGCCCAGGACCAGGGCGTGGCGCAGGAGGAGCTGCAGGGGACGACGCAGAACGACATCATCAAGGAGTTCCTCGCGCGCGGCACCTACGCCTTCCCGCCAGCCGCCTCGATGCGGCTGATCGCCGACATGATCGCCTACACCGTCGAGCACGTGCCGAAGTGGAACCCGATCAACATCTGCTCCTACCACCTGCAGGAGGCCGGAGCGACGCCCATACAGGAGATCGCCTACTCGATGAGCAACGCGATCGCGGTGCTCGACGCGGTGCAGGAGCGGGTCGCTGCCGACATCGCCGCCAAGGACGGCTCAACGGATTCGGCCCAGGCCGAAGTGCAGAAGCGCATGGAGCAGGTCTTCGGGCGCATCTCCTTCTTCGTCAACGCGGGCGTGCGCTTCATCGAAGAGCACGCCAAGCTGCGCGCGATGTCGGTCCTGTGGGAGGAGCTCGGGCGCGAGCGCTACGGCATCTCTGATGAGCGTCTGCTTCGCTTCCGCTACGGCGTGCAGGTCAACTCTCTCGGCCTCACCGAGGCCCAGCCCGAGAACAACGTGCAGCGCATCGTGCTCGAGGCTCTCGCCGTCACGCTCGGGCGCGACGCGCGCGCACGTGCGATCCAGCTGCCCGCGTGGAACGAGGCGCTCGGGCTCCCGCGTCCCTGGGATCAGCAGTGGTCGCTGCGCATCCAGCAGGTGCTCGCGTACGAGACCGACGTCCTCGAGTACCCAGACATCTTTGAGGGCTCGCGCGTGATGGAGGGGCTCGTCGCGGAGCTGCTCGAGGGCGCGCGCGCCGAGATGGCCGTCGTCGCCGAGCACGGCGGCGCGGTCGAGGCCGTCGCCTACATGAAGAGCGCGCTCGTCGACTCGCATCGCGAGCGCATCCGTCGCATCGAGTCCGGAGAGCAGGTGGTCGTGGGGCAGAACCGCTTCACCGAGTCGGAGGCCTCGCCGCTGACCGACGATGCCCAGGGCGGGATCCTGGTGGTCGACCCTGCCGTGGAAGCCGAGCAGATCGAGGCCGTTCGCCGCTGGCGCGCCGAGCGCCAGCAGCAGGCCGTCGATGCGGCGCTGCGCGAGCTGGCCGCCGTCGCGCGCGAGGAGCGCTCGGGCGAGAACCTGATGGTCGCGACGATCGCGGCGGCACGCGCGGGCGCGACGACCGGCGAGTGGGCAGGGACGCTGCGCGAGGTCTTCGGCAGCTATCGCGCGCCCACCGGCGTGGGTGAGGCGGCGGCGCTGGGCGGCGCTGAAGAGGTCGATGAGCTGCGCGAGCAGGTCACGCGCCTGCAGGAGCAGCTCGGGCGCCGGCCCAAGATCCTCGTCGGCAAGCCGGGCCTCGACGGCCACTCCAACGGCGCCGAGCAGATCGCCGTGCGCGCGCGCGACTCGGGCATGGACGTCGTGTACGAGGGCATCCGTCTGACGCCCGCGCAGATCGCCGCCTCGGCGTTGCAGGAGGGCGTGCACGTGATCGGGCTCTCGATCCTCTCCGGCTCGCACCGGCAGCTGATCCCCGCTGTGATAGACGCGCTGCGCGAGGCCGGCGTCACGGCACCGGTGGTCGTCGGCGGGATCATCCCCGAGCAGGACGTCGCGCCGCTGCGTCAGGCGGGCGTGGCGGCCGTATACACGCCGAAGGACTTCGACATCACGCGCATCATGCGCGACATCGTCGAGCTCGTTCGCGCCAACGGATCATCTTCCAACGGCTCGAGCGCAAACGGCTCGGCGTGAGCGCCGACGGAGCGGGCCTCGGCGCGCGGCTGCGCGAACGCGACCTCAGCGCTGCGCCGGCGGCCCTCAACCTGCTGGAGAGCGCGTCCGCCAGCGACCGCCGGCAGGCCACCGCCCTGCTCAGAGAGGTCTCCCCCGCCGCCCTTGGAGGCGAGGCCGCGGGCCACGTGATCGGCGTCACCGGCCCGCCGGGAGCGGGCAAGTCGACATTGTTATCGGCGCTCCTGAAGCAGTGGCGCGCCCGCGATCAGAGCGTGGCGGTGCTCGCGATCGACCCCAGCTCGCGGCGCTCGGGCGGGGCGCTGCTGGGAGATCGCGCGCGCATCGACTTCGACGCCGGCGACCGCGGGATCTTCATTCGCTCGAGCGCCGCCGGCGAGCGCCTGGGCGGCCTCTCGTGGGCCACGCGCGCCGCCGCGCATGCGCTCGCGGCCGCGTTTGAGATCGTCGTGATCGAGACCGTCGGAGTCGGCCAGGCGGAGACCGACGTGGCGGACGCAGCTGACACGGTGCTGCTCGTCGTGCAGCCGGGGGGCGGCGACGCGCTGCAGTTCCTAAAGGCCGGCGTGATGGAGATCCCCGACCTGCTCGTGGTCTCAAAGGCCGACCTCGGCCAGATCGCTGCGCAGACGGCGCGCGAGCTGAGCGCTGCGCTGCGAGCGCTCGGGCGCCCATCGGTGGGCGTGTTCGCCGTCTCCGCGGTGGCGCCGCAGCAGGGGATCGAGGAGCTCGCGGCGGCGCTCGCGGAGCTCGGCGCTCCAGGCCGCGTAGCCGAGCGGCGCCTGCGCGCGCGGCGCGCGAGCGCGATCTCCGACTACGCGCACGAGCACGGCGCGCGGGGGCTGCGAGCGCTGGGCGGACGACGGGCAGCCGAGCGGCTGCTCGAAGCGCGCGACCCCGGGCTCGACAGCGCCGCGCTGCTCGCCGCGCTGGAGGAGGCCGCGGGCTTGTGAAGACTGTGCGCGAGCTCGCCATAGCGCTCGGCGCCTTCGTGCTGGGAAGCGCGCTCGCAGGGGCGCTCGGCGCCGCCAACCTCGGCACGGCGCTCGCGTTCGGCCAGATCGCGATCGCCTTGAGCGTCATCTACGTGATGCTCAGGCGGCCCTGAGTCGGCTGCTGCGGCGTCCGCGTCGGTGCGCCTCCGTGCCGTTCGGCGCCCGCGCCTGATGAGTTCTGAACATCAGCTGAAATATCGGCGCCCGCAGCCTGACTCGCGCCTACGCTTTGACGCATGATCGTGCTCGTGGGGTTCGCGCTGCTGGCGGGGGCCGGGACCGCGCTGTCGCCGTGCGTGCTGCCCGTGCTGCCGGCGCTGCTATCGGCCGGCGGAGTGGGCGGCCGGCGCCGGCCGCTGGGCATCGTGCTCGGGCTCTCGATCACGTTCACGATCACGATCGTCGGCCTCGCGAGCGTGGTCGACGGGGTCGGGCTGGGAAGCGATCCCCTGCGCGACCTCGCCGTCGCGGTCCTGCTCGCGTTCGGGCTGGCGCTGCTGCTCCCCGGAATTGCCGCACGCCTGGAGGCGCCGCTCTCGCGACTCGCGCGCTTCGGCCCGCGATCGCGCGGCGAGGGCTTCGCCTCCGGACTGCTCGTCGGAGGCGCGCTGGGCTTCGTCTACACCCCGTGCGCGAGCCCGGTCCTCGCGGCTGTCATCTCTGTGAGCGCGGCGTCCGGGAGGACGATCGTCATCGCGATCGCCTACGCAGCGGGCTCCGCGCTCGTGCTGCTCGCCCTGTGCCTCGGTGGGCGGCGCCTGCTCGACCGCGCTCGCCGAGCCGGCCGTGGCCTCGCGCTGCAGCGCACGCTTGGCGCGATCATGCTCGCCACGGCCGTGGCCATAGTGACCAACCTCGACGTCAACTTCGACCAGTTCGTCGCCGAAAGCATCCCCGACGTGAATCTCACGGCCTCGCTCGAGTGCTCGAGCGCGGTCACCGGACGCCTGCACGAGCTCACGGGCCACCGTCCACGCTTCGCCCCCGCCAACGGGTCCTCCGCGTGCCACGGCGGCGCGAGCAGCGTGCGCGCGCTCGCGCGCGGGGCGAGCCGGGCGAGCCTGCTCGCGACCGCCAGCACGCTCCCCGACCTCGGCAGCGCGCCCGAATTCGCCGACACCCAGGACTGGTTCAACACCCCCGCGGGGCGCGCGCTCTCGCTGCGCGCGCTGCGCGGGCGGGTCGTCCTGATCGACTTCTGGACATATACGTGCATCAACTGCATCCGCACGCTCCCATACCTGAAGGCTTGGGACGCGACCTACCGTCGCGACGGTCTCACGATCGTCGGCGTCGAGACGCCGGAGTTCTCCTTCGAGCGCGACGCCGGCAACGTCAGGGGAGCGATCCACCAGTTCGGCCTGCGCTACCCGGTCGTCCAGGACAACAACATGGGCACGTGGAACGCATACGGAAACCAGTACTGGCCCGCCGACTACCTGATCGATGCCAGCGGACGCGTTCGCTACACGGCCTTCGGGGAGGGCGACTACGCGAAGACCGAGACCGCGATCCGCGCGCTGCTGGCCGAAGCGGGATCTCGCCTCGGCGGGCGCGGACGTCCTCAAGGAGTCATCACGCCGTCTGAACTGGCAACGCCCGAGACCTACCTGGGCACCGCGCGAGCGCAGGGCTGGCTAAGCGCGCCACGGTCCGGGAGGCACGACTACGGCCCTCCCGCCAGCGGCCGCCTCGCGCTCAACGAGTTCGCCTACAGCGGCAGCTGGAACGTCGCAGCACAGCCCGCCACCGCCAGCGCGGGAGCGGGCATCGACGTCGAGTTCCTGGCCAAGGACGTGTACCTGGTCATGAGCTCGCCGCACGAACGCCCGCTCGCGGTACAGGTGCTGCTCGACGGCAGGCCGATCCGCTCCCCGGCGGCCGGCGGCGATGTGCGCGGCGGACAGGTGACGGTGCGCCGCCAGCGGCTGTACTCGCTGGTGTCGCTGCCGCGCGAGGGCCGCCACCGTCTGAGCCTGCGCTTCGCTGCAGATATCTCGGCATACGCGTTCACCTTCGGCTAGTTCGTACACGCGTCCGTCGCACGCGCGCGAGCACGCGCCGCACCTCAGGCGACCCGACACTAAGGCTGAGAACGATGCCCCGTTCGCAAGCTGCGAGGACAGGCCGCCGGCACGCGCGCGCGCGCGTGGCGCTCGCCGTACTGCCCGCACTTCTCGCCGCGCTCGCGCTCGCCCCGGCTGCGGCGCAGGGGAAGGTCTACTTCACCGCCTTTCTCGGGGAAGGAGGAACGGGAATCGACCGCGCCGCCTTCGACGGCAGCGCGCTGCAGACGCTGCAGTTCCAGCCCATCGGGTTCGAGGACGGCCTCGCGTTGGACGTCGCCTCTGGCCGCATGTACTGGACGGACACCGACGCCAGCACCATCTGGAGCTCGAACCTGAACGGAAGCGAAGCGCACCCTCTGCTGATCGATCCCTCCGGCGAACCGCTTGGCATCGCGCTCGACCTCGCGGCGGGCAGGCTCTACTGGACCGACCGGGCCGGCATCAAGCGAGCCTCGCTCGACGGCACCGAAGTGGAACTGCTCGTCAAAGGCCAGGCGCGCGGCTTCATCGCGCTCGATCCCGCAGCCGCGCAGATGTACTGGGCCGATCTGCCCACCGGGACGATCAGGAGCGCGGCGATGGCGGTCGAACCGCTTGTCAGCGAACTGATCATCAATCAGGTCTCGCCCTTCGGCGTGGCCGTCGACCCCGTGCACGGCCGGCTGTACTGGATGACCCTCGACGTCAAAGGCGGCAAAAAAGAAAGGAACCTGATCTCCAGCGCAAAGCTCGACGGCAGCGAAGCGCAACCGCTCATCGAACGCGGAGGCGGAGAAGAAGCGATCGGGGCCTTCGAAGGCGGCCTCGTGGTCGACCCCCAGGCCGGCCGGCTCTACTGGGGCGAAGCCGCCGCACGCCGCATCGCCACCTCGAACCTCGACGGCAGCGAAGCGCAGACGCTCTTCAGCACGGGCTCAGACACCCCCGAGGGGCTCGCCGTGGATACGGTCAGTCCCCACCCGGTGGTCACCTCGCCGCCTTCCATCGAAGGCAGCGCGCAGGTGGGCGCGCCGCTTCGGTGCAACCCCGGAGAATGGAGCGGCACCGGGCCGATCTCGCTCTCCTACCAGTGGGAGCTCGCGGGATCGGGCACGGTCGAAGGCGCGACCGGAAGGTGGTTCGTTCCGCCGAGCGAAGCCGCCGGCGAACAGCTGACGTGCGTCGTGAGCGCCCGCGACAGCGTCGATGAAGGCGTGGCCACCAGCGCCGCGGTGAGCATCAGCGCGCTCCCGGGCACAGGCCCCGCCCAACCGGCCACGAGGCTCGTCGGTGGCATCGCGCTCGCGCGCCTTCGCAGCTCGGGAACGCGGGCGCGCGTGCCAGTGTTCTCGAGCGCGCCTGCGACCGCCACGCTGACCGCGACGCGCCGGGCGAGGCCCGGCTCCCGCCTCTGCGGTCATGGCGCGCACGCCCATCGACACGCAGCCGCGCACGACCACAGGCGGGCGCCGCGCCGCACGATCTCAGTCACCCGCGCGCTCGCGGCTGGGCGCGCCAGCATCACCCTGACGGGGCTCACTCGCGGCGCCACCTACAAGCTGATGCTCACGCTGCGAAGCCCCGACGGCCAGCGGACGACCGATACCGCCACGCTCAAGGTCGCAAAGCGATAGCTCACCGGACGCGCTCCGCGCCGCGGGATCAGAGACGCGGCGGGCCGAGGAACGGGAGCCGCTTGTGGCACGTGTGGTAGGTGCGCGTGCCAGAGATGATCGAGCCGGTCGTCGTGATCACGGTGATCTTCACCCGAACGGTTCCCGCCGGCAGATTGCGCAGGTTAATCGGACTGGAGAACTGACCCGCGCGGCTTCTGACGACGCCGACTTTGCGCCGGTTGAGGAACACGAGCGCCTCCGCGTAGGAGATGCCCTTATAGCGGCGGATGTGGATGATGAAGTGACGTTTTGAGAGGCAGACGTGCGTGGAGGGGAGGCCCTTGATCACGCCGTTGCGGCCGAACGCCGGAGGCACTTTCGGCCTCGTCGCGGGCGTTGTCGTGACCGGAGTGCCGACCCTGATCGCCGCCGCACTCGGCGGTGCCTCGAGCGAGAAGTAGGTCGACCCGCCGGGCGGGATCGCGGGCGAGAAGTTCACGGTGCCGCCGCTGCTATCCGCCGAGATGCCCGAGAACCACGACGTTGGGCCCTCATAGCCGTTCTGTCGGTCGCCGTTGGGCCATGGCAGGGCCCCGGTCGAGCCCGCCTCGGTGTAGTTGGCCGGCTCCCCAGCGGGCGGTGGGAACGAGCATGCAACGCTTTGGGCGCCGCATGTCGTGCCGGCCGGCGAGCCGGGCACCGGAACACAGCCCGGCGGAAGCGGCCCCGTGCCAGGGTCGCAGATCCCGTCGAACTCGAAGCCGAACAGCGAGGTCCCCGGCGAGGACAGCGGCAGCGCGGCGATCGACTTGGAGGAGCTGTTCTGCACGCCGATGAGCGAGTCGTCGGACGCCTCGTAGGGCCCCTGCGTGCTGTCCTGCGCAACCGACGGGCCGGTGTCGGTGATCGTGATCAAGAACTGACAGCTCGTGTCCGAGCCCACCGCCGGACATTGGGTGAACGCCGCGCCCGCGCTCGACGGCGCCGAGCCGGTGATGAACAGGGCGAGCAGCGACACCCCCACAAGCGCGAAACGGCGCATACATCCTCCTCGTGCGTATGGAGCGTGCCCCGGCACCCTCCCCAGAGTTCTGACGACGAGGCACAAGCTACAGGCAGGCGCAGCCGGAACAGTCTCGGCCGGACGAAAATGGGAGGAAATTACGGGCAGACCGTGAGCGCGATGCGCGCCACGGCCAGGAGGCGCAGCGGACGCGCTCCTGGCGGCTGCGAACGCGAGCGGCCCCGTGCACGCGGCATACAATGACCGCATGGAGGGTCCGACCCCGGAGACCGGCGCGCGCAGCTGGCTTCGCTGCTATCGCTGCTGGTCGCAGGACCTGGAGGTCCAGGTCCACTACGAGGGCATCCACAAGATCGATCCTCAGACCGGCGAGCGGGCGGAAGTCATCGACGAGCTCCAGGAGGCCGTCGTTCAGTGCCTGGACTGCATGCACGACCAGCCCCATCTCGGCTTCAACAACAGCCGCGTGGAACCGATCGAGGACCGCTGGGAACGCATGATCGCCGGCACACCTTGGGTCGCCTCGTGCACGGTGACGGTCGACGCCGAGGAGGTCGAGACCTGCTCGGGCCCGGAGGCGGGAGACGCGCTCTCCTACGCGGCCTTCGGCGATCACGGGGTACGCGAGTTCTTCACCCACGTGCGCTTTCACAAGCACGAGGACGACTCACGCATCATCGTTCACCTGCTGGTCGAGCTGTATGCGCGCTCGCTGGAGGAGGCGACGGAGGTGCTCGAGTCCGCCGCGCGCGGCGCGCTGGCGATCACATCGCTGGCCGAGGAGTCACGCCCGCCCGCCGCGGAAGGCGAGACGCACGGCCACGACTAGATAGGCGCGCTCAGCCGCTCAGCTCAAGCGCTGCTCGAGCGCCTCGAGCTGCTCGTGCAGCTCCGCCGGCAGGCGCTCGAATTTCGCCAAGTGCTCGCGGAAATGGGGCAGCTGCTGCTGCCACTCGTGCACCTCGACGCGCAGGAGCTCGGCCATGTCCTCGTCCGAGACGTCGAGCCCGCGCGTGTCGATGCCCTCGCGGCCGACCGGAGGCACGCGCCCGATGGCCGTCTCGCGGGCCGCGCCATGGCCCGCACAGCGCGCGAACACCCACGCAAGCACGCGCGAGTTCTCGCCGAAGCCGGGCCACAGAAAGCGCCCGCTTGCGTCCTTGCGGAACCAGTTGACGTAGAAGATCTTCGGCAGCTTCGCACCCTCGCGGCGCCCCACATCGAGCCAATGCGCGAAGTAGTCGGCCATGTTGTAGCCGCAGAACGGCAGCATCGCGAAGGGATCGAAGCGCAGCTCGCCGACCTTGCCGGCCGCGGCAGCCGTCTTCTCGGAGCTCATGATCGAGCCCAAGAACACCCCGTGCTCCCAGTCGAGCGCCTCGGTCACGAGCGGAACCACCGTCGAGCGCCGGCCGCCGAAGAGCATCGCATCGATCGGCACCCCTTTGGGATCCTCCCACTCGGGCGCGATCGCGGGGTCCTGCGCGGCGGGCGCGGTGAAGCGCGCGTTGGGGTGCGCCGCCGACGCCTCGGCCGCGGGCGTCCAGTCCTCACCGCGCCAGTCGGTCAGGTGCGCGGGCGGCTCCACCGTCAGGCCCTCCCACCAGATGTCGCCGTCGTCAGTGCGGGCGCAGTTGGTGAAGATCGAGTTGCGCGCGATCGTCCTGATCGCGTTGGGGTTCGTGTGCTCTCCGGTTCCGGGGGCGACGCCGAAGAAGCCGGCCTCCGGGTTGATCGCGTACAGGCGACCGTCCTCGCCGAACTTCATCCAGGCGATGTCATCGCCGATCGTCTCCACCGTCCACCCCTCGAGCGTCGGAATCAGCATCGCGAGGTTGGTCTTGCCGCAGGCGCTCGGGAACGCGCCGGTGATGTACTTGACCTCCCCCTCCGGCGAGGTCAGCTTGAGGATCAGCATGTGCTCGGCCATCCAGCCCTCGTCGCGCGCCATCACCGAGGCGATGCGCAGCGCGAAGCACTTCTTGCCGAGCAGCGCGTTGCCGCCGTAGCCCGAACCGTAGGACCAGATCTCGCGCGTTTCGGGGAAGTGCACGATGTACTTGTTCTCCGCGTTGCACGGCCAGGGAACATCTTCGGCCGCGTCCGCCAGCGGCATGCCCACCGAGTGCAAGCACGGCACGAACTCCCCTCCGCCGAGTGCATCCAGCGCGCCCTGGCCCATGCGCGTCATGATCCGCATGCTCACCGCCACATACGCCGAATCGGTCAGCTGCACCCCCACATGGCTCTTGTCAGAGCCAAGCGGCCCCATCGAGAACGGCACCACGTACATCGTGCGTCCCCTCATCGAGCCTTCGAACAGCTCCCTGAGCACCTCGCGCATCTCCTCGGGGTCGCGCCAGTTGTTCGTCGGACCCGCCTCCTGCTCGCTGGCCGAGCAGATGAACGTTCGATCCTCCACCCGCGCCACGTCGCCCGGGTCAGACAGGGCCAGATAGGAGTTTGGGCGCTTGGCCTGCGAGAGCCGCGTGAACGTCCCCGCCTCCACCAGCTCCGCGCACAGCTGGTCGTACTCCTCGGCCGAGCCGTCGCACCAGTGCACCGCATCCGGCTGCGTGAGCGCCGCGACCTCGTGGACCCATGCCAGCAGGCGCTCGTTGGTGGTCGGTGCGGATGCGGTGGTGCTCATGGCTCGGCAGCGGCTCCCTCGTGTGGCTTCTTTCCTGTGCGCGCCGTCGCGGCGCTCCGTTCCGGGGCCATCCGGCTGGGAACGGAAAAACGCCCTCTCGGGCGGTGCGCAGAGCCTATCGCACGCCTGCCAGGCGACGAGGATCCTGGCCGTTTGCGGGACTTTTGCCCTACTCGACGACCGAGCCCTCGGCCTTTGCGCCGACAGCCTCCGAGCTCGCCAGCTCCCCCTGCTCGGCCGCCTGTGGGCCGGGATTCTTGCGCGGCACTAGCACCAGGCGCTTGAACTCCGCGACCAGCACGCCGTCCTGGTTGAGGACGCGCGTGTGCACCTTCACGGTGCCGCGATCGGGCTTTGACTGAGACTCCTTCTTCTCCAGCACCTCCGACTCGCAGAACAGCGTGTCCCCGTGGAAGACCGGCGCCGGGTGCTTGAGCTCTTCGGTGGCGAGGTTGGCGATCGCCTTGCCGCTCACGTCGCTCACCGACATGCCCAGCGCCAGCGAGTACACCAGCGGACCGACGACCACGTTGCGTCCCTGCTGAGAGGCGGCCGCGTAGACGTCGTTGATGTGCAGCGGATGGTGGTTCATCGTGATCAGGCAAAAGAGGTGGTCGTCGGCCTCCGTCACCGTCTTGGCGGGCCAGTGCTTGTACACCGCGCCGACCTCGAACTCCTCCAGGTAGCGCCCATAAGGGTGCGCGCCGCTGGCCTCGCGCGCGGCCTGATCTGTCTCGACGGTGGTGTCGCTCATCGCTGTAGCAGCCTCCTGCGGGCTCTGATCGCCGAGCAGCACTCTAGTGCCTGCGCTTGCCGCCAGCCCCTCCGGCCGCCGCCTCAGAGCGGGCAGACGATGGGCGTCGCCTGAAGCGGACACGCGATCGAGGCCTTCGCCGCTCCGGCTCCGCTCTGCCCGCCGGCGAGACACGGCGGGTTTGCGCACGCGCACGCCGTGCAGCCGCAGGGCGGGCACCCGCATGTGCAGGCGCAGGCCTGGCAGGGACAGGTCGCGTACGCGCAAGGGGAGCAGTCGCAGGCCTGGCAGGGACAGGTCGCGCAGGGCGGCGGCGCGCAGATCGCGTTGGGCGGGCAGCACAGCAGCGACTTCGGCGCCCCGGCTTCGCATGTGGGCAGCGAGCCGCGGGTGACCGCCCGGCGAAAGGCGTCCTCATACGGCTTGCCGCAGACCGCGTTGTAGGCCTGGGCGATCGCAGCCTGCGCGCTGAAGCCTGCGAGGGCAGCGCCTCGCCTGAGCAGGGGGCGCAGCGCGGCCGCCGAGAGCGATGGGCCGGGAACCCGCAGATCGCAGAGCACCGCGACCGCCCCGCTCGGGGGTGGGCGCGTGAACGGGTCGCTGACCTGCGAGAGCCGCGGCGCGCCGAGGCTCCGCGGCGCGGTAACAGTGAGGCCGATGCGAGCGAGATCCGGCGCAAGAGAGCCACGCGGGCGCCTGTTGATCACGAGCACGAGCAAGCGTGGTCGCGTGCGGACGCCGAAGCGGGTGGCCGCCGCCGCAACGTAGTCGAGCCCCGTGGGTCCCGCCAAAGCCACGTGGATCGAGCGCGCGAGCCGCGCCCGACTCGCGCCCCCACGGACTGCATGCCCCGCCCGTCTGAAGCGCACCTCCGCCAGCGTGAGATCGAACTGCGCGGGCGCGCTCACGTTCTGCTTCCAGGCCCGCAGCGAGCCAGTGTGCGCGGCGGCCGTTGCCGCAGCCAGCAGCGCGCACGCGGCGAGCCCCGTCAGAGCGATCATCCTGACCATGGGCAGCACACCCCGCCCGCTCATGCTCTCTTTCCTAGCACCTTGATCCCTTGCGCACAAGCGCAAAGCAGCCGTCGGCGGACACTCGCGGCGTCCCGGCGAGCGCGCGCTGAGGCCGGCGAGGCGGAGCGCCGGGCGGGCTCGCGCGCAGTTGCCTCCCCAAAAAAGTCAATAGCATCGTGTGCATGCGCAGCCCCCGCGACTTCTACAAGCCCCTAGCCATCGACGCGCCTGAGCCCTCGCGGGAGATTCCCTTCAAGCCCTCGCGGATGATCCACTTCATGGACTTCTCAAACGAGAAAATGGTCGCCAAGGCGCCCGAGCTAGCGCCCAAGGTCGACATCCTGCTCGGCAACCTCGAGGACGCCGTCTCGGTGGACAACAAGGAGGCCGCCCGCGCGGGGCTGATCCGCGTCGGGCAGGAGATGGACCTCGGCGAAACCGCCCTGTGGACGCGAGTCAATGAGCTCGCCTCGCCCTGGGTCCTCGACGACCTCACCGAACTGGTGACACAGATCGGCCACAAGCTCGAGGTCGTGATGATCCCCAAGGTCGAGGGCCCGTGGGACATCCACTACGTCGATCGCCTGCTCGCCCAGCTCGAGGCCAAGGCCCGGCTCGAGCGGCCGCTCCTCGTGCACGCCGTGCTCGAGACCGCGCAGGGGGTGGCCAACCTCGAGGAGATTGCCTGCGCGAGCCCGCGCATGCAGGGCATGAGCTTCGGGCCCGCTGACCTGGCCGCGTCGCGGCGCATGAAGACCACGCGCGTCGGCGGCGGCCACCCTGGCTACCGCACGATCGCCGACCCCGACCCCGACGAGCCCGACGCTCCGCGCCCCAGCTACCAGCAGGATCCGTGGCACTACTCGATCGCGCGCATGGTCGACGCGTGCACTTCGGTGGGAGCGCTCCCCTTCTACGGTCCCTACGGCGACATCGGCGATGAGGTCGGCTGCGAGACGCAGTTCCGCGCCTCCTTCCTGCTCGGCTGCGTCGGGGCCTGGTCTCTACACCCGGCGCAGATTCCGATCGCAAAGCGCGTCTACTCACCCGAACCCGCGGAGGTCGCGTTCGCGAAAAAGGTAATCGAGGCGATCCCTGACGGGCGCGGGGTGCACATGATCGACGGCAAGATGCAGGACGATGCCACTTGGAAGCAGTGCAAGGTGATGGTCAACCTCGCCGAAATGCTCGCGCGCAAGGACCCAGAGCTGGCGGAGGCGTACGGGCTGGCGCCCGCGCGCGCCGACGAGCCGGCGCCCGCGGCCGTGTAGGCGTCGGCCAGCAGCCACGAGCCGAAACGACGCGCCCGGCCTTATAGGCTTCCCGCCCGCATGCGCTTCTTCGAGTACGAGGCGCGCGAGATCGTAAAGCGCGCCGGCATCCCCGTCACCGACTACGGCTTCACCACCAACCCCGCGCAGGCGCGCGAGATCGCGCAGCGCATCGGCGGGCCCACCGTCATCAAGTCGCAGGTCCTCTCCGGCGGACGCATGAAGGCGGGTGGAGTCAAGTTCGCCGATGACCCCCAGCAGGCCGAAGCGCACGCGCGGGAGATCCTTGCGCTCGAGATCGGCGGGCAGGAGCCGCGCGGCGTGCTCGTCGACCCGCGCGCCGATGTCGAGCAGGAGTACTACGCGGGCGTCGTCTGGGACGGAACGCGAAAGCAACCCGTGATGATCTTCTCGCCGGTCGGCGGGATCGACATCGAGCAGGTGGCCGAGGAGCAGCCCGAGAAGGTCTCCCGCCGGCACTTCTCGAACATCCTCCCCTTCTCCGACTTCCAGGCCAAGGAGGCGATCGCCGCGACCGGCGTCTCGGGCTCGGCGCTGACGCGCCTGACGCCGATCCTCACGCGCCTGGCGAAGCTGTTCGTTGAGAACGACATGACGCTCGCCGAGATCAACCCGCTCGGGCGCCTAGCCGACGGGTCCTTCATCGCGTTAGACGCGCACATGGAGATCGAGAACGAGGCCCGCGGCCGGCACAAGCGACTGCTCGCCGAGCTCGGCGTGGGCGAGCAGGAGACGCGCCAGGCGCGCGAGCCGACGCCCTTCGAGATCGCCGGCGAGCAGATCGACGCCTCAGACCACCGCGGCGTGGCCGGCAACGTGACCGAGTTCGACGGGAACCTCGGGCTCGTGATCGGCGCCGGAGGCGGCTCGCTGACGCTGTTCGATGCCGTCCGCGCCCACGGCGGCCGACCCGCCAACTACTGCGAGATCGGAGGCAACCCCTCGGTCGCCAAGGCCTGCGGCCTTGCCAAGCTGGTGCTCTCCAAGCCCGGCGTCGAGCGCATCGCGGTGATGATGTCGATCGTCTCCAACACGCGCGTCGACATCGTCGCGCGCGGTGTCATCAAAGCCTGCCTCGAGCTCGGCCACGACCCCGCCGAGAAGATCGCCATCTTCCGCATCCCCGGCGCGTGGGAGGAGGAGGGCTTCAAGATCCTCGAGCGCTACGGCGTCGAGTACGCCGACCGCAGCGTCTCACTCAACAAGGCCGCGCGCCGAGCCGTCGAGAAGATCGAAGGGGTCGCGGCCCGATGAGCGCCGAAGGGGCGCTCACGCGGGCGAAGATGGCGAGCGTCGCGATCAACGGTGCCGGCCGGACGGAGGGACGGACATGTCCATATTGATCGACGCCGACACCACCTTCATCGTGCAGGGGATCACCGGCCGCGAGGCCGTTAATCTTGTACGCGAGTGCCTCGACTACGGCGCCGGCGCGAAGATCGTCGGCGGCGTCACGCCTGGACGGCTCGGGCGCGAGGTGCACGGCGTGCCCGTGTTCGACACTGTCGCCCAGGCCGTGGAGCACCACGGCGGGCCGATCGACGGCTCCGTCGTCACCGTCCCCCCCGCCTTCACCAAGGACGCCGTGTTCGAGGCGATCGAGAACCAGATCAAGCTGATCGTGGTCGTCACCGAGCGCATCCCCCGCCGCGACGTCGCCCAGATGGTCGACCTCGCGGGGATGCGCCGCGCGCGCATCATCGGGCCCAACTGCCTCGGCATCATCGTCCCCGACGTCGTCAAGATGGGCGGGATCGGGGGCCCGGCCAAGAACGCCTCGCAGGCGTACACGCCTGGGCCGATCGGAGTGATCTCGCGCTCGGGCGGCATGACCACGGAGATGTCCTCGACGCTCAGCGCAGCCGGCCTGGGCCAGTCGACGGCCGTGTCGATCGGCGGCGACGCCATCATCGGCTCGACCTACGCCGAGCTCATGCCTCTGTTCGAGGCCGACCAGCAGACACAGGGAATCGTGATCTATACCGAGCCCGGCGGGCGCATGGAGGCCGAGCTCTCGCAGTGGGTGCTGGCAAACCAATCACGGCTGCCTGTCGTCGCCTTCATGGCCGGTCGCTTCATGGACGAGATGCCCGGAATGAGCTTCGGGCACGCCGGCACGATCGTCGAAGGCAAGGAGGACACAGCCTCCGAGAAGATCGCGCGCCTCACGTCCGCCGGCATCGCCGTGGCCGAGCGCATCGAGGAGATCCCCGAGATGATCCGCGCCAGGATCGCCGAGCGCGCGTCTTCGACCTCCGCCGGAGCGGGCGTTCGATGAGGTCCGACGGCCTCTTCATCGCCGTCGAGGTCGACGACCAGGTCGCCGACGACGCAGCGCTGGCGGCCACGCTCGCCGAAGCCTGCCCCGTCGATATCTTCGCCCAGACGAGCGACGGCGGCGCGCTCGAGATCGTGCAGCAGAACCTCGACGAGTGCGTGCTCTGCAGGCTGTGCCTCGACGCGGCCCCGGAGGGAGCCGTGCGGGTGATCAAGCTGTATGACGAGGGGGCCGTGCTCGTCTGAAGGCCTGTGATGTCCTGCTCGTCGTCCAATCCGGAAGCCAGGGCGCACGCTCAAGCGAGCGCGAACGCTCTCTGGAGTACAGGTTTGGCGCGCGCACCGGACGGTCTCGGTGCTCATCGTCTGAGCGTGCCGGTCGGCCTGCTCGATCCCGTAGCAGCGCCAAGTTTCGGTTTCGCGCGCCGAGCTCGGGGTAATGGAGGCCGGCAGGCGGTTGGTCGCCTGATGGGTTGGGTCCTTGGACGCGCACCCCGCGTGTGTGCGCGCTATTAAGGCCGAGCTAGTAGCTGACGAGCCGCGAAAGGAGTCGACCCAGCCAGATCACGCAAACCCCCTGATTTTGAGGAGGAGCGCCTTGCGCAAGTTGATAACGGTGAGTCTTGGATGTCTCGCGCTGACCCTGTTCGCAATCGCACCTTCGGCGTTCGCGTCATCGGTCGGCGGTTGCCAGTTGCAGGGCACGGCGAACTTCTCGCCGGGACTGAACTCAAGCACGCAGCTGTTCTCGTATAACTTCAGCGGCAACCTCAGCAGCTGTCAGTCGAGCGAAGCGGGCGTGCCGACAAGCGGAACGGTGGAAGCCGGAAAGACCCTCGTCGAGCAGGTCAAAAACTCCAAAACTGGGGCCACCGACACGGTGACCTACCAGGAGCCGATCCCCACTGGCAGCGGGAGCTGCGGTAGCAGCACGACGAGCGGAAGCGCGCTCGTCACCTGGGCCGACGGAACGCACACGGTCGTGTCGTACTCGACGACCGGTGCGCTCGCTGCAGTGAACCTGTCGGGGAGCGTCGCGCCGAGTCTGACGCTCACGGCTGTGAATGCACAGGAAGGCGACCCGACGACGTTCACGATCGCGACCAACCGGTTTGCCGGCGATTCGGCCGGCGGGCTGCTTCTCTTCCAGCCACCCGAACCGACCGCCTGCAACACCTCGACCGGAGCCACAAGCGCCGCGATCAGCGGCGCGGTCAGCCTCTCGAGCTAGGGGCCCGACCACTAGCAGCGCATCTGCGAAGGGACGGGACGACGCGCGTCGTCCAGTCCCTTCGCATGGTTGGATTCGACGGGGCGGGTCGAGCGAAGATCCCCGCTTCCGCGTGGATACAGGCGCATCGCCGGACGGCGCTTACGCTCCTGCACCGGACGAGGACCAGGAGCCCGGCACTCCGCTCCCGGATTTCTGCTTTCGCGTGGCCCGAGCACTCGCGCGATGGTCGGCATTAGCGTGGTACCCGCAGCTCCGGAAAATTGATCAAATGGTCGACCACGCCCAGGGCGGCCCGGCCTCGAAGCCGACGCGACGGACGAGACCATGCCTGGGCGACCGCTTCTCCGCGTCGCCCACAAATCCCGCACATAGCGGAACTTTTCGGCACTAACGTGCGCAAAATGCGCGTTTAGCAGTAAACCTGCACCAAGCAATGAGACGCCGGGGGAGGGAAGGCACTCGCATCTCCCGGCGGGAAGGACCCCGATCAAGGAGGAAATGTGATGCGTACGATCAGCAAGCAAGTGTGGACGCTACTCGCCCTCGCTGGGGCCGCCCTCGCGCTCGCCCCATGGGCACTGGCAGCAAGCGGCGGCCAGGCCGGTTTCGGCTTCAACGGCAGCGAGATCAGCGGCTTTCCCACCGGTGCCGCCTTTCTAACCGGCGGCGGCGCCTACAACCCCGAAACCGGCTTCGTCCACGCGGCCGGCGGCTTCCGCTGCACCGCAGCTGTAGCGCAGGGCCCCCTCGCCGGCTGCCAGGCCGGGCAGGGCGTGCGCTGGGACACGGCCGAGCTCCTGGCCGGAACGACGTTCAAGTGCACGGGCCAGGCGAGCGAGGCGGCGAAGGCGGCGGCGACCGGCGAGAACACCGCCGTGCTCCTGTCCGACTTCTACCGAGCTGGAGATGGCATCGACGAGTCCTTCACTGCGCAGCTGATTGTCTCCCAGGACGACATCGCCCCGGACATTCCAGGCGTCCAGAACGTCTGGATCCAGGGGGTCGGCTGCGGGTCAGCGATCGTGCACTTCAACTCGTCGAATTGAACCGAGACGCGCCGAGCGTCGCTCTGCTGTGCGCGTGGCGCATCGGGAGGGGCCGGGCGTAAACCGGTCCCTCCCCACCAACGGCCGCGCACCCGCCGCCGATGGCAGGTCACCAAGACCACCGTGGTGCGGTCCTGGCTCGCGCCTGGGCGATACTTTGCCTGCGATGTCGCAGGAGGATGTGCAGCGCGTGCGCGAGGGGCTCTTGGCCAGCGCGAGCGGTGACCCCCTGGCCGGACTGGGGTTTTGGGACCCGTCGATCGAGTGGGACATGTCGGGCGTGATCGGTTGGCCTGAGAAACAGGTGTACAGGGGACCCGAAGTCACAGAGTTCCTCCGTGCCTGGGCGGACTCCTGGCAGGGATGGCATTTCGACGTCGAGGAGGTGTGCGACGGAGGCGGGGAGGCGGTCTTCGCCGGGATCCACGAGTGGGCAACTGGCGCCGAGAGTGGCGCGAGCGTCGATCAGCGCCGCTACTTCGTCTTCACGATGCGTGAAGGCCGGGCGGTGCGCGTGCAGATGTTCAGCGAGCCCGGCGACGCCCACGCAGCGGCAGGCCTGCCGGCGTAGGCGAGTCGCGGGGCTGCCGCACGCCTCGGGCCTCGCGCCCGAGGCGTGCGTGGCCGGCTCGGACTGAGCCTCGACGAGGCATCAGCAGCTCCGGCTAATTCACAACAACTAGTCGCTTTGCCCAGGAGCGGCAGGACCCGCAAGTGCCGAGATGTGCGTTGCGGCGCAGGGTCGCCGCAGCCAGCCAGGCACTGGATCAGAGGCTCACGCGATAGGCGGTCTGTGGCTCACTCTTGCCCTTGAGCGACAGCTGAAGGCGCGTGCCGACTGGGCTGGGCAGGCCGCTCGCCACCCGCTCGGAAAGCATGATCTCGCCTCCCGCTGCTTGTCCTTGGAGGCGTGACGCGACGTTGACCACGTCGCCGATTGCCGTGAAGTCGTAGAGCGCGCGCTGTCCAATGTTGCCCACGAAGGCTTCGCCGAAGTCAAGTCCGATCCCCATCTCGACAAAGGGCCGCGCGCCAGAGCCGTAGCCGACAGCCCGAAGCAGACTACGGGCATGCTCGAGCATCACCGCCGGAACCTCCTCGCGACTGAAGTCCCTCTTTAGGATCGGCAGGTACAGCGCCATCACCTCGTCCCCGATCAGCTTGTCGATAATCGCCTTGGGGAAGAGCACATCCTCGGCGCATCGGTAGAAGCGACGCAGGACCGCCGAGGCCTCCTGCGGATCAGCATCCTCGAAGCGCGCCGTGAATCCGCGCAGGTCGGCGAAGAGGATGCCGGCCGGCATCTTCATGCCACCGGGTGGCGCGAGCTCAACGCACGTCGCGCACACGGTGGGGTTCTTTCGGGAGGGCTTGTAGCCGAGCGGTCCGGCCACCCAGCGACCGAGTCCGGCGAACGGAGCACCGCATACGCCACAACGTGGGCTTCGTGGCAGCGCAAAGAAGATCCAGTTGACCACCCGATTGAACCCGTATTCGTGGAGCCGCCAGATGACCTCCCAGTCCTCGGGCTTGAGCGGCTCACCCTCTCTTCTGCCTGCCTTACGGCGAAGCTGCCTCATCCCCGCGCGCTGCCACATCGTCAGCTTCGTGCGCTCCGGCTCTCCCATCGGCCCATGGTACGCGCGGGGCTTTGGAGCGTGGGATCCGCAGCTCCCGAGCTGCTGCGTATCCGGCGCTTGCGCCTCGCCTGCTCCACAAGCCGCCTGCACTCCGCCAGCGCTTCGTCGGCCGCGGCGCGAGAGAGGCCTCGCTCAGCGGCGGCCGCGGAAGCAAAGCCGGCGGGTGGCTATCGTTGTCGCGTCAGAAGCTGCACGGACGCAGCGGCCGCGAGGTGGTGGTCCGATGCGCGTGATGCTGGTCGAAGACATGACGGCTCTCCGGGGAGAGTGGTCGTCTCTGTTTGCGAATGACCCCGCGGCGACTCCGTTCGCATCGTTTGAGTGGCTGTCGACCTGGTGCCGGCACTGGGGGTCCGGCGGCACCCCGTGGATCCTGACGGTCTACGACGGCGAGCGTCTGGTGGGCCTGGCCCCGCTGATGATGAGCCGCCGCGGTGGATTCCGGTTCATCACCGGACTGGGGGTGGGGGTCGGAAACTATTGGGACATCATCGCCAGGGCAGAGCATCGCCAGCGGGTCGCGGCGGAGCTCGCCGCGGAGCTCCGACGTCGGAGTGCCGAGTGGGACGCCTTCTTCATGGACAAGCTGCCCGAAGAGTCGGAGACCAGGGCGGCGCTACGCGCCGCGGGACTGCGCCTCGACCGCGAGAGGCGGATGCCGTCGCCGCGGATCGAGCTCCCCGAGAGCTTCGAGGACTACCTCGCGGGGTTGTCGAGCAACCGGCGCTGGAGGCTGCGTCGCTACCTGCGAGCGATCGACGAAGGCGAGCTTACGGTGCGCACGGTGACCGACGCAGACGAGCTATGGCGTGCGGTGGAGTGCTGGCAGTCACTGCGAGCCGACTGGTGGTCGCGGCGCGGGCGCAAGATGGACCCCGAGCATGGGAGCGAGCGATTCCTGGCCTTCGCGCGCGAAGCGGTCACGACGATGGCGGCGACCGGGCATGCCGCTGTCTGGGAGGTCACCCATCGCGATGAGGTCGTGGGGGTAGCCATCAACTTCATTGACAGCAGCACCTTCTACTACTGGCTAGCGGGGTTCGACTTCCGCGTCGAGCGCCTGCGGCCTGGTCACGCTCTGATCGCGGCCGGCATTCGCTGGAGCATCGAGACGAGGCGCCGTTACTTCGACTTCATGCTCGGCGACGAGCCGTACAAGTACCACTACGGCCCACGCGACCGGGCGGTGCTGGCGGCCACCGTCGGCAACCCGCGGCTTAGATCGCGCGCGACGGTCGGTCTCTCGCACCTGCGACACGCCCTGGTGCCCGCCAGCATTCGGATTCCGTTCTTCGGCCGGCACCTGTGAACATCGTCACGATCAACGGCTCGGCGGTTGCTCGGGGCAGAGCCTGCCGTACGCTCATGCTGGTGATTGGTGACCGGCGGCGCCCACGGCCCACGCGTTCGCTCCGACTGGTGCCGCATGGCCGCGCCTCATCACGCGTCGCGCGCGGTCCACGAGCAGCATCGTGAGCATCGCCGCGGCCGGGCGGGGGTCGTCCCACGAGAACCATGCGGTCTCTTGAACGTCACGCAAGGAGCGCGCCCACTCACTCAGCGTGATATCGCCGTTGCGCAGGTAGATCAACACTGAACGCACATCCAGCGGCGCGGTCAGCCACCGCCGGCCCTCCGGCGCCTCGACCGCCGGCACGGGCTGACCGGTCAGATCGAGGTACATCGCGCGTAGCACGTCGACCCCGTTCCCGCCGACGAACAGGCGAAACGTGCTTCCGATCCGGGGGTTGAAGTCGAGCAGCTTGTACTGCCCGTCGCGCACGTCATATCGGCAATCGACGTCGACGGCACCCCGATACCCCACCGCCTTCGCGAGGCGCACCGTGTGCTGCTCGACCGTGGCATTCGAGGCGCATACCCCGAGTGTCGTCGCCCCGGTGTACGGGGGCGACTGGCGGTACTTGCGGCCCGTGAAGCCGACTCGGCACTCGCAGTTTGCGTCGAAATATCCGTTGAACATCCAGTCCCGTCCGCCGGGCACGTATTCCTGCAACATCACGTTTGGCTGGAGCGGCGACTCCATCGCCTCGTAGGCCGCGAGCAGCTCATCGCGGTCGCCGGCGATCAGCACGCTCGGCGGTTGCCTGCCGGCGACGGCTGCCGCGTCGGCGCGGGACTGCGTTCGTGTGGACTGCGAGCCGTCGATCCGCTTCGCGACCACCGGGAACCTCATCTTTCCAGCGCTCGCGAGCACCTCCTCCGCATCGCTCGGGAACAGCGATAGCGGGGTCGGGATGCCGTGCTCGCGGCAGAGCTCGTACATCTCGCGCTTGCTGGCCAGCGTGCGCACGAGTCCCGTGTGCTGGCGAGGAAACAGGAAGGAAGCGCCCGCGAGCGCGTCCGCATGGTCGGCGATGAATATGGCGCTTGCGTCGTCGATGGGCACGAGCACGCTGGGTCCGTGCCTGTCGGCGAACGCGCGTAGGCATGCGAGCGTCTCCTCGCCGCTCACGTCCGCGGGCAGCCGCACCTGCGCCCGGCAATAGCGCGAAAGGCACCCGCGGGTTCTGCGCCCCGGATGCCCGCTGAACACGGGCACGCCCAGCTTCCCGGCGCTGCGCGCGATCCCGAGCGTTCCATGGTGCAGCAAGAGCTCGATAGAGCCAAGGATCAGGATCGGCGTAAACGGAGGCATCGGCCTTTTCCGGTCAGCGACCGCGCGCGTAGCCGTCCCGATCACGTGCTTCCTGCTCCGCTATCGCCCGCGGCGTCGGTCGAGTCCCCGAACTGCCAAGATAGCGCCGCGGGCCGTGAGCTGCGCCTGCTGAGACAGCTATCGGCAACTCCCGGGCCCAGGATTCCCGGCTCCGCGGAGCGCGGGATCGGGACCCATCGCGGTCACGGTATCGGGGCTGGGACGACACCGAGCAGCGCGTGCGCTTGCGAGATACGCCGCCGCGGCGCTCGGGCTCGGGCGCGTGGCGCCGAAGCCCGAGGCCGGTTGAGCGGCGGCTCAGCCGACGACCATCAGGCTGTTGCCCTCGGGGTCGCGCAGCCAGAACAGCGGCGGCACGGGGTCTCCCACGCGGCTGACCTCGGCGTCGACGTCCACGCCGGCGGCTTTCAGCTCGGCGTGGTAGGCGTCGATGTCGTCGGTCTGCAGGCCGATGCCGGTCTCGCGGTTGCCGGTCGGCCTGCCCTCGGGCGGCGGGGCGAGCGCGATCGTGGTTTCGGCGTCGCCGGGAGCCACCTCGACCCAGCGGTAGCCGTTGCCGAACGGAATGTCGGTTCGCTTCTGGAAGCCGAGTGTCTCGACGTAGAACGCGATCGCCGCGTCCTGGTCGGACACGGGGATGACGACGGTGTTGATCTTGTTGACGCGAGTCTTCGTGCTGGTCACGACATCCTCCTGGGGGTTTGGGGTCACGCCTCTATAGACCGCCTTACCCGTTGAAACTAATCGCGTGCGCGTCCATGGGCTACGGTGCTGGCCACGGGCGAAGACGTGTCGAGCAAACTGCGCAGCTGAATGGCCGACTGGCCGACGATCGCCTCGCTGGCAACGGCGGGCGGCACGCTCGTGCTCGCCGGCGCGACGTTCTCCTCGATCCGCTTCGGCCAGCGCTCGACGCGCATCGCCGAGCGGGCGCTCCTGCTGGGGCTGCGGCCGGTACTCGCTCCCGCGCGGGTGACGGACCCGCCCGAGGTGGTGCGCTTCGGTGAGGGGCGCATGGTGGCCGTCGAGGGCGGCATGGCCGCCGTGGAACGCGACGCTGGCAACTATTACTTGGTGATTCCGCTGCGCAACGTCGGCAGCGGCCTCGCCGTCCTGCAGGCGTGGCGGTTCGTGGCGCGCCGCCCCGAACCCGACACCCCGCACGCGCCGCTCGACGAGCACCGGCCGCAGCTGCGCGACCTGTACGTCCCAGCCGGCGACACCGGCTTCTGGCAGGGAGCCATACGCGAGCCCGACGATCCCTTCCGCGAGGACCTCGACGAGGCGTACGACGCGGGCGACGTCCTGGCCGTCGATCTGGTCTATGGAGACCACGAGGGCGGCCAGCTGACCATCACCCGTTTCATCCTCTCCCGCGAGGAGGACGGCAAGTGGCGCCCCGCAGTGGTCCGCCACTGGGCGCTCGAAGGCGTCGACCCGCGCTGGCGCTAGGCCGCCATCGCTCCTAGGTGAACCTCGCCGAGTGGCAGCGGGGCTGGTGTCACGACGTCAGGTGCGTCGCCGCCAGCCCGATGCCGAGCGCGATCAGAGCCGCCCCGGCGAGCCTCTCGGCGGCCTCGCGCGTGCGCTCCCCCACTCTGACTCCCACTCGCACGCCGATATGGGTCACCACGAAGGCCTGCAGTCCGATCGCAACCGCCATCGGCACGATCGGCAGGTCGAGAAGCCCGGCGCTGAAACCGATCGCCAGGCCATCGAGGCTGATGCTCGCGCCCAGGGCCGTAGCGCTCCACAGCCCCCTTTTGGTCATCGCCAGCAAGCGCTCGCCTTCGGCCTCCTCGCTGCGCTGCAACAGCATGTACAGGCCGAGCGCGCCGATCACTGCCGCGGCGCAGTAGTTGGCGACCCCCCCGATCGCCTCCCCGAGCGGAGCCCCAAGTGCGACCCCGATCAGCGGCATCGCCGTCTCGAAGCCGGCGAAGAAGAGTGACAAGCGCAGGCGTTGGTGCGTCGGGAAGCCCGCGATCCCCAGCACGATGGCGACGGCCAGCGTGTCGAGGCCCAGGGGGACCACGAGCGCAGCGATCTTGAGCGCGGAGCCGGGCAAGGGGAGCGCCGCTCCTCAGGCGGCGCTCGCACGGCCTTCAGGGCCGCTGACCTGCATTCCTCCGGACATGGCGCCGGATCATATGACCGCTCGGCGAGACCCCTGCGCGTTGGGCAGGACCTAACCCCCCAGCTCGACGACCAGCGGCACTCCCGTGTCGAACCAGTAGCGGTGCAGGTCCTTGACCTTCGCGCGGGTGGGAAGCCCGCGCAGGTGCGCGTCGCACTCGCCGTAGTCGAACAGGTGAACCGTCTCGCAGAAGGCCTCACGCGCCTCGGCGAGCTCGGCGGGGTCGCTCAGCTCGCGCGCCACTCCCGAGAACCTGCCGCCGCGCATCCTGAGCCTCACGTTGGGGTTGGCGCGGATGTTCAGGAGCCAGCCAGAAAGCGCGGCCGGGTTGCGCAGCGCGACCTGAGGCGGGCGCAGCTGGACGATGTAGGCCACTTCGCCCCTGCGGATCACGCGCACGCATTTGCGCCGCACCTTGCCGGTCTTGCGCCCGGTGGTCTCGATCACGCCGAATCCGGATGGAGGTCGCAGGAGGAAGAACGGCAGCATCGCGGCACTCAGCCACTTGCCATCGCGTGTCGAGCGGATCAGCCGCCGGTGTTTCGAGGCATGCTCCTGTGCAGCGGCGCGCACGCTCTCGCTACGCACCGTCCCGGCTGGCTGCGGGTCCGCCGCTTTCATGGCCTCGCTCACCTCAGCCTCACCTCGCTCGCAAGCACTTCAAACCCTCGGGCAACACTCTACGCCAGCTTCAAGCTCGACGGCAGGCCCGCGTGACGCCTCCTTACGACAGCGCGGCCCTCGCTACGATCTCCCGGGCCCGCAGCCCGATCGACCCAGGAGGCGCCATGAGCGATGCGCAGCTAGTGACCGGTACGGATTTCGTCGGCGTGCCCACCCGCGACCTCGAAGCGGCGACGGAGTTCTATGGCTCGACGTTGGGCCTGCCGCGGTCGGTCTACATCCCGGAGCGCAACTACTCGGAGTTCGAGACGGGCAACCTCACGCTGAGCGTGTTCGACGCGGAGACGTTCGGTCTGGAGCACAGGCTCAACCCCAACGCACTCGCGCTGCACGTCGACGACGTCGCGCAGGCGCGGGCGGCGCTGGAAGAGCGCGGCGTGCAGTTCGCCGGCGAGACGCTCGACACGGGCGTCTGCCACATGGCGTTCTTCGCCGATCCCGATGGCAACGCGCTGATGCTGCACCACCGCTACGCGCCCCGCTCGAGCGAGAGCTGACGCTGCTCAGGATGTATGCTGAGTCCGAGCCCGATGAGAGTCGGGGCCGTGTCTGAGGCAGTACGCAAGCGAGTTACGCGCGAGTCATGAACGAAAACTTCTCGCTGATCGTGATGTGCCTGTTCCTGCTCGGCTCGCTCGCCTTCTTGGCCCAGCAGCTCACCTCCTACCACTAGCTCGGCTGCAATCGCGAATCGCCCGCGGCTGCTTCGCGGCGTCCGTGCGCTCGCGATTCAGCCTCGCTTCGCCGAGGACCGCTCAGGGACCGTCCCGAGCGCCGTGCGGACGACGACGGCAAGCCGACGTACGCGCGGGTCCGCCGCCCATCCGCGGCCGGCTTCGCAGCGAGCGGACGACCGCCATCGACCTCGCCGCGCCGCCGCGCTACCGGGCTCAGGCGCCCCGCCGCGCCTTGCGCGTGCGCTGGCGCTCCTGCTGGCGTTCGACGACGTTGGTGATCAGCCGCAGGAACTGCTCGGGACCGCTTGCCTTGGCCTGCCCGTAGGTGAACGCCTCGACCCAGTCGGGCACTTTGGCTTCGCGCGCCATCACGTTGAAGAACTCGCGGCGCATGTCGACGCGCATGCGCGCGTCGTGGGCGGGGCCCTTGGTCACGCTCACGCTGGGCATCTCGAGGCGAAAGTGCTGCACGTCTCCCCTGCCCCGCAGCTCGACGCCGACGACGAGCTTGATCGGCGCGAGCGCTGGGACTTCGTCGATGAAGCGCTTGGTCGCGAGCTCGATCAGGCTTTTGGCGTCCTCAGCCAAGGGCTGCGTCCTTGCGCGCGGGGCTCGAGGGCGGCGAGGTTGGGGCGCTCACGATGCGCGCGGGCTCAGATCTTGTGCCGCTGCAGGAGCTTGCGCCCGATCACCATGCGCTGGATCTCGGAGGTGCCCTCGCCGATCAAGAGAAGCGGCGCGTCGCGGTACAGGCGCTCGATCTCGAACTCCTTCGAGTAGCCGTAGCCGCCATGGATGCGCAGCGACTCCTCCACGCAGAAGCGACCTGCCTCGGACGCGAACAGCTTGGCCATCCCGGCCTCGAGGTCGGAGCGCTCGCCGGCGTCCTTCAGGCGGGCAGCGCGCAGGGTCAGCAGGCGGGCGGCCTCGACCTGCGTGCCCATATCGGCGAGCTTGAACTGGATCGCCTGGTGCTCGGCGATCGGCTTGCCGAACGCCTTGCGCTCCTGCGAGTAGCGAAGCGCGAGCTCGAGCGCGCGCTGGGCGATGCCGACGCCGCGCGCCGCCACGTTGACGCGACCGACCTCGAGCGCGTCCATCATCTGCGCGAAGCCCGCGTTCAGGCCCGCGTCCTCGCCACCGAGGATGTTGGCGGCCGGACAGCGGTAGCCGTCGAAGACCAGTTCGGTGGACTCGACACCCTTGTAGCCGAGCTTCTTGATCTTGGGCGGCACGTTCAGGCCGGCGTACTCGCCCGTGTTCTCGCTCGCGCCGGGCTCTTTCTCGGCGATGAAGCAGGTCATGCCCTTGTGCCGCGGCTCGGCCTCGGGGTCGGTCTTGACGAGCACGAACACCAGCGCGGAGAGCAGCCCGTTGGTGACCCACATCTTCTGGCCGTTGATCTCGTAGCTGTCCCCGCCGACCTTCTTGGCGAGCGTTTTGATCGCCTGCACGTCGGAGCCGAGCTCGGGCTCGGACAGCGAGAAGGCGGCGCGGATCTCTCCGGTGGCCATGCGCGGCAGGTACTTCTCGCGCTGCTCGACGGTGCCGAACTTCATCAGCAGATACGACCCGATGAAGTGGGTGTTGATTACCCCCGATATCGATATCCAGCCGCGCGAGAGCTCCTCGACGATCATCGCGTACGTCGTCAGGTCGAGCCCCATGCCGCCGTACTCCTCGGGGATCGTCACCCCGAAGAGGCCGAGCTCCTTCATCTGCTCGACGATCGGCTCGGGGAAGGAGTCCTCGTGGTCGTAGTGCTCGGCGTTCGGCAGGATCTGCTCGTCGGCGAACTGCCGCACCATCTCGGTGATCGCCTTCTGCTCGTCGGTCTTCTCGATGTGCGGAGAGGCAGCTACGGCCATGCTCGTCTTCGTTCCTCCTCGATTTGCGCGGGTGCAGGGAGAATACCGTCATGAACTTCGCCGGCGACGTCGTCGACAGACATCCGCCGAGCTCGCTGGCCCTGCTCGAGCTCGGACGCGACGGCTCCCGCCGGGAGTGGTCCTACGGCGAGGTCTCGGAGAGGAGCTCGCGGCTCGCTGGCGCGCTCGCCGCTCGCGGGATTGGTCGCGGAGACGTCGTCATGACCCTGGTCGGGAACCGCGCCGAGTGGGTGTTCGCGATGCTCGCCTGCTTTCGCGTGGGCGCCGTCGTGCTCCCCTGCAACGAGCAGCTGCGCGCGCGCGACCTGCGCCTGCGCCTCGATCTCGCGAGGCCGAGCCTGATCGTCGCGGACGAGCGCGACCGCTCAGAGCTCGAGCGGGCCGGCCCCGGGTGCCCGGTGGTCCTGATCCCCGACGAGGCGCTGTTCGCGGCCGAACCGGCGCCCATCGTCGAGCTGGGCGCGGGCGATCCCTGCCTGATCACGTTTACCAGCGGCACCGCCGGCGAGCCGAAGGCGGTGGTGCACGGACAGCGTTACCTGGCCGGCCAGCGGCTTCAGGCGAGGCGCTGGCTCGGGGCGCGCGCGGGCGAGCTGGTGTGGTGCACGGCTGCTAGCGGCTGGTCGAAGTCGGCGCGCAACGTGTTCATCGCCCCCTGGCTCAGCGGCGCGGCGGCGATGCTGCACGACGCGCGCTTCGACCCCGCCGAGCGCCTGGCGCTGATCGCGCGCGAGCGCGTGAGCGTGCTGTGCATGGCGCCGACCGAGTACCGCGTGATCGCCAAGCGCGCGACGCTGCGCGGGAGCGAGAGCCTGCGCACGATGGTGGCGGCCGGCGAGGCGCTGAACCCCGAGGTCCTGCACACTTGGCGCGAGGCGATGGGCCTGGAGATCCGCGACGGCTACGGCCAGACCGAGACCGGCCAGCTCACCGGCGCGCCTGCGGGGGAGCGGGCGCGGCCCGGCTCGATGGGACCCGCGCTACCCGGCGTCGAGCTCGCGCTCGAGCGCCACGAGCTCACGGTCGACCCGGCGAGCGTGCCGACCTTCTTCCTCGGCTACCTCGGCGAGCAGGTGCGGCGCGAGGCCGACGGCACCTGGACAATCGAGGATCGGCAGGCGGGCGGGCGCTGGCGCACGGGCGACCTGGTGCGCGAGGATGAGGACGGCTGGCTTCACTTCGAGGGCCGCAACGACGACGTGATCGTCTCGGCCGGCTACCGCATCGGGCCCTTCGAGGTCGAGTCAGCGCTGCTCAGCCATCCAGCCGTCGCCGAGGCGGCGGCGGTCGCCGCCCCAGACGAGGAGCGCGGTGCGGTGGTGCGCGCGGTCGTCGTGCTCGCCGACGGGGCCGGCGCGGCGCCAGGGCTCGTGCGCGAGCTGCAGGATCACGTCAAGCGCATGACCGCGCCCTACAAGTACCCGCGCATCATCGACTTCGCGGACGAGCTCCCGAAGACCTCGAGCGGCAAGATCAAGCGGGCTGAGCTGCGGGCTCACCCGCCCGCACCGCCTCGCTCGCCTCCTCGCTCTGCTGCCGGTTCGCGCTAGTCGGCGGGCCGAGCAGCAGCAGCGTCGCGAGGACCCCGACGGCCACGCACGCGGCGGCGACCAGATATGAGAGGTGGTAGCCACCGATCAGCGCCGCCGGCAGCGAGTGGCCGGCCGCGCTCAGGGCCTTCGTGTGGTCGGTGGCGATCGTCCCCAGCGTGGCCAGGCCAATGGCGCCGAACAGCTGGATCGAGACGTTGACGATGCCCGACGCTAGCCCCGCATCGCGGCGTGGCGCGTCCGACATGCCGACCGTCAGCAGCGGCAAGAAGGACGCGCCCGCGCCCAGGCCCAGTAGCAGGAAGGCGATGGACAGGCCGGGGAAGTAGCTCGCGTGCGCCCCTTGCCCGGCGAGCGTCAAGAGCCCGGCGATGATCAGGGCGAGGCCGCCGACGAGCAGCCGCACCGGACCGAAGCGCGCCATCGCGCGCGCCGAGAGCCCGATCGAGAGCGCGCCGATCGCTACGGTCAGCGGCAGGAACGCGAGACCGGTTTCGATCGCGTTGTAGGAGAGCACGCGCTCGAGGTACAGCGAGCCGAGGAAGAAGGCGGAGAACATCCCCGTCACTAGCAGCCCGCGCACGACGCTCGAGCCCATCAGCAGGCGCAGCCTGAGGATGCGCAGCGGCATGATCGGGTTCGCGAGCCGCGACTCGAGCACGAGGAAGGCCGCGAGCAGCGCAAGCGATGCCCCGCCGATGCCCAGCGTGCGCGCCGAGAGCAGGCCGTAGTCGGTCGACTTGACGATCGCGAACGCCCCCAGCATCGCGGCGAGCGTCATCAGGATCGAGCCCAGGATGTCGACTCCTCCGGCCAGACCGATGCCGTCGTTCTCCTCGATCAGCACCCAGCCGAGCAGGAAAGCGAGCGCACCGATGGGCACGTTGACGAAGAAGATCCAGTGCCAGTCGAGCGACTGCGTCAGGGCGCCGCCCGCCAGCAGCCCGATCGAGCCTCCGCCGGCGGAGACGAACGCGAACACGCCCATCGCGCGCGCCTGCTCGGAGGCGCCGGGGAACTCGGTGACGATGATCGCGAGGATCACGCTCGAGGCGACCGCCCCGCCGATCCCCTGCAGGAAGCGGGCGACGATCAACATCGTCTGATCCGACGCCGCGCCGCACAGGATGGAGGCGGCGGTGAACAGCACGAGCCCCGCCAGGAACACCTTCTTGCGCCCCACGAGATCGCCCATGCGGCCGGCGAGCAGCAGAAAGCCCCCGAACGTGATCAGGTAGCCGTTCATCACCCACGTGAGGCTCTGCTGCGTGAAGTGAAGCTCACGCTGGATCGAGGGCAGCGCGACGTTGACGATCGTCGCGTCCAGCACCATCATCAGCTGGCCGAGGCACAGCACCGCCAGGGCGATCCAGCGCCGGCGCTCGGCGCGCGCAGAAGAAGGCCCGGGGTCGCCTGCGGCGGCGCCGCTGGGCTGCGCCTCCGCCTGCGCTGGCGCACCAGTGCCAGCACCAGCAGCGGCAGCGAAGCCGCGCCGCGCGCGGGCCCGCACGGCGCGCGCCGCGCGGGCCATCCCCAGCGGCGCCTCACCCGCGAGCTTCTCGCCTCTGGCGTGGACACGCTCGGCGTGCGCGAGCTCCGCCGCGTAGGCCTGCTCTGCGGGGTGCGCGCGCTCGGAGACGTGCGCGGCCGCGGTGCCGTGCGGGCGCTGGACGCCGCGCGCGGGAACAGACGCGTGCTGCTCGCGGCGGGCGAATCCACCCACTCTGCGGAAGCTGCTGGAGGTGTTGGCGAGGCTCATGTGGCTCCTTCCGGTTACGCTGTAGGAGCACCATATCATGGATCATCCCTGCTACAAAGATAATCGACCAAATTTTTATGATCGCTGGTATCCTGATGACAGATGTTGCAATGACAGGTACACTCGACACCATGGGCAAGGGGAGCGGCTGCGCGCCAGGCTCGATGGTGCTGATGTCGAGGCTCGCCAAGCAGTTCTACCGGCGCAGCGACGAGACGCAGCTGGGCATGCACCTGCGCCATCTGATCGCCCTGGCGTACGTCCGCGACCACGACGGCTGTCCCCAGCAGGACCTCGCCGACGCCTTCTGCATGGACGCGAACAACGTCGTGCTGCTGCTCAACGAGCTTGAGCACCTGGGCTACGCGACGCGGCTGCGCGACCCCCACGACCGCCGCCGCCACCTCGTCCAGCTAACCGGCGCGGGCCGCAGCGCGCTTGCGCGCAGCGAGCGCGCGCAGGGCGCGATCGAGGACGAGGTCCTGCAGGCGCTCGAGGCAGACGAGCGCCGCACGCTTCGCGAGCTGCTCGCCAGAGCGCTGCGCAGCATGGAGCCGCTCGCAGAGGAGACCGTCGGGGAGCAGCCTGTGGCGGAAGAGCCGTCCTACAGCGCGACGACCGCGTCGATCTCCACATAGGCGCCCCGCGGCAGCGCCGCGACGCCGATCGCCACGCGCGCCGGCGGCTCAGCGGAGAAGAACGACTCATACACCTCGTTGACCGCCGCCCACTGGCCGAGGTCGGTCAGATAGACGGTCACACGCAGCGCGCGCTGCAGCGAGGAGCCCGCCGCCGCGCACACGGCCTGGAGGTTCTCGAGGCAGCGGCGCGCCTGCTCGGCGGCGGAGGCGCCGACGATCTCGCCCGTCTGCGGATCGAGCGGGATCTGCCCGGAGCAGTACAGAAGCTCGCCCGCGCGCACGGCCTGGCTGTAGGGACCGATCGCCGCTGGCGCATCGGGGCTGTGGACGATCACGCGATCGGCGCTCATCGCGAGCGAGCGTAGCGCGCCGGGCATTCGTACCCGTCCAGGCCCAGGTAGCCGTTCGGCAGCGGTAGCCGTTCGGCAGCGGTAGCCGTTCCGGGCACAGGTACCTTCCGGGCACAGGTAGCCGTTCCGGGCACAGGTGGCGAGGCGGCGCTGGCGCTAACGTGTCGGCAGATGCACAGGCGCTTGCCGACCCTTGCACTCGCCTTCTCACTCGTCGGCATCGCGATCGTCTGCGAGGGCGCACCCGCGGCCTCGGCGCTGAGCTTCGGCCGCTGCCCGGAAAGCCCGGGCAACTTCCGCTGCGCGACGCTTTCGGTCCCGCTCGACCGCAGCGGGCGCGTTCCGGGGGCGGTCGAACTGAGGGCCGAGGCGAAGCTTGCCGGCTCGGCGCAGAGCCCGGCCGCCGTGCTGGCGCTGGCCGGCGGCCCCGGGCAGGCGGCGCTGCCGCTGGGCGAATTCATCGCTCACGCGCTCGCGCCGGCGCTGCGCACGCGTGATCTGCTCGTCTTCGACCAGCGCGGGACCGGCGAATCGGGCCCGCTGAGCTGCTCGGCGTTGAGCCGCGTGAGCGCTGCGAGCGCTGCGCGAGCGCTCGAGCGCTGCGCGCTTGAAATCGGCCCCGCGCGGGGCTCCTACACAACTCAGGAATCGGTCCAGGACATCGAGGCGCTGCGCCTCGCCGCCGGCTACGGCAAGCTGGTCCTCTACGGCACCTCCTACGGCACGAAGGTGGCGCTCGAGTACGCGGCCCGCTACCCCGAACACGTGGACGCGCTGGTGCTCGACTCGGTGGTCCCCGTAGATGGGCCGGAACCGTTCGCGACTCCGACCTTCCAAGCGCTGGGGTCGGCGCTGAACGAGATCTGCGAACGGGGCGCGTGCGCCGGTATCACGCGCAACCCGCTCGCGGACATCGCGAGCCTCATCGCGCGCCTTCGACGGCGGGCGCTGCACGGCGTCGCCTACGACGGAAGGGGGCGCCGCAGCCGCGCCTCGCTGAGCGAGCAGGGGCTGCTAGAGATCATCGACGCCGGCGATCTGAACCCCACGCTGCGCGCGCTGCTGCCCGCGGCCGTGCGCTCGGCGCTTCGCAACGACCATGAGCCGCTGCTGCGGCTGCACCGGCTCGCCGAGGGTCTGATCCCGAGCCTGCCGAGGCAGCCCGTCGAAAGCGCGCAGCCGGTCGACGAAGCGCTGTTCGTGGCGACCTCGTGCGAGGAGACGCCGTTCCCGTGGCGGCGCGAAGCCGCGCCTCAGGCGCGCATGGCCGAAGCGCTGGCGGCGCTCCGCACGCTCCCCGCCGCTGACTTCTATCCCTTCGATGCCAGCACAGCGCTTCAGAGCAGCCTCGTGCCCTACTGCGCGTTCTGGCCCGACGCCTCCGCGGCGCCCGCGCCGCCGCCCCCGCTGCCGGCTGTGCCGACCCTGATCCTTGCGGGCGAGCAGGATCTGAGGACGCCGGCGGCCGGCGCCGAGCGCGTCCAGGCCGTGATCCCCGGCGCGCAGCTGCTGCTCGTCCCGTACACCGGCCACTCGGTGCTGGGGAGCGACTTCAGCGGCTGCGCGGAAACGGCAGTGGATGCGTTCTTCAGCGGGCGCGCGGTGCAGCCGTGCTCCTCGGCGCAGAACCTGTTTGCACCCACGCCCATCTCCCCCACCCGGCTTGCATCGCTGCGCCTGCCGCACGGACTCGGCGGCAAGCCGGGACGCACGCTCACGGCTGTGCTGGACGCGATCCGCGATCTCGCTCGCCAGGTCATCGCGGCGACGCTGCAGGCGGAGGCCGAACTTCCCAGCGGGTCGAGCTTCGGCGGGCTGCGCGGCGGCTACGCGCGCCTCACCTCCTCGGCCGTCGCGCTGCACGGCTTCTCGTTCGTCACAGGCGTCAAGGTGAGCGGCACATTCCGCGTCAGCGGCGGACGCCTGCAACCGGCGAGACTGCGCGTCTTCGGTTCGAGCGCCTCGCCGGGTTACGTGCGCTTCGGCTCTCACGACCGCGTGAGCGGCGTGCTCGGCGGGCGGCGCTTCAACCTCAGCCTCGCAAGGCTGCAGGCCTCGCGCGCGGGCGTCGCCGGCGGCTGGCCCGAACGTCCGCTCACGCACCCGCTCGCACCGCTGCTCGATCGCCTGCCCGCTCACCTGCCCTAGCTGATGGCCAACGCGCTCGCATCGGAGACCTCCCCCTACCTGCGCCAGCACGCCGAAAACCCGGTCGACTGGATGCCGTGGGGCCCGGCCGCGCTGGAGCGCGCGCGCGAGCAGGACAAGCCCCTGCTGGTGTCGATCGGCTACTCCTCCTGCCACTGGTGCCACGTGATGGAGCGCGAGTCCTTCGAGGACCCGCGGGCGGCGCGGCTCATGAACGAGAACTTCGTCTGCGTGAAGGTCGACCGCGAGGAGCGCCCCGACGTCGATGCCCTGTACATGGAGGCGGTGCAGGCGATGACCGGAGCGGGCGGCTGGCCGCTGAACGTGTTCCTCACGCCCGAGCAGGTCCCCTTCTACGGCGGCACCTACTTCCCCCCCGACCCGCGCCCGGGCATGCCGGCGTGGACCCAGCTCTTGAGCGCGGTCGCCGAGGCGTGGAGCCAGCGGCGCGACGAGATCCGCGCGGGCGGCGAGCGCTTGCGCGCACATCTTGCTTCCGGCGCGGCGCTCGACCCTTCGCATGAGCCGATCTCCAGAGGCGCGCTCGATGCGGCGCTCGCGCGCCTGCATGAGTCCTTCGACGCCGAGCACGGCGGCTTCGGCGGCGCGCCCAAGTTCCCGCCGGCCTCGGCGATCGACTTCCTGCTGCTGCGCGGCGAGCGCGAGCTGGCGCTGGCGACGCTCCATGCAATGGCGCGCGGGGGCATACACGACCAGCTCGGCGGAGGCTTCTCGCGTTACAGCGTCGATCGCGCATGGACGGTTCCGCATTTCGAGAAGATGCTCTACGACAACGCGCTGCTCGCGCGCGCCTACCTGCACGGGTGGCAGCACAGCGGCGAGCGCTACCTGCTCGAGGTCTGTCTCGACGTGCTCGGCTGGGCGCTGCGCGAGATGCGCGGCCCCGAGGGCGGCTTCTACTCCGCGCTCGACGCCGACTCCGAGGGCGCGGAGGGCCGCTACTACGTGTGGACGCTCGCCGAGCTGCGCGAGCTGCTGGGCGAGGACGCCGAGGCCGCGATCGCGTGGTTCGGCGCGAGCGAGCAGGGCAACTTCACCGACCCGCACGATCCGAAGCCCGGACTCAATGTCCTGCAGGGCAGCGGCCCGCGCCCGCCGGCGGAGGCTCGCGGGCGCATTCGCGCGCGACTGCTCGAGGCGCGCGAGACGCGGGTGCGCCCGGGGCTCGACAGCAAGCGCCTGACGGCGTGGAACGCGCTCATGGTCAGCGCCCTGGCCGAGGTCTCCTCGCAGCTGCGCGATGCGGCGGATGCCGAGCGCTCAACCGCATCCGCGCTGCTCGAGGCCGCGCTCGCCTGCGCGGAGTTCATCCTCGGCGAGTTGCGCGACGAGCACGGTCAGCTGCTGCGCGTCTACAACGATGGGCAGGCGAAGATCGCTGGCTACCTGGAGGACCATGCTTTCTTGCTCGAGGCGATGATCGCGCTGTTCGAAGCCACGTGCGAGGAGCGCTGGCTGACGGAGGCGAGGAGGCTCGCCGAGGAGCTGATCGCGCGCTTTGCCGACCCCGAGCGCGGTGGGTTCTTCTCGACCGCCGCCGACCAGAGCGAAGCGCTGATCGTGAGGCGCAAGGAGCTCGAGGACACGCCCATCCCCGCCGGCGGCTCGAGCGCGGCGCTGGGCCTGCTGCGCCTCGCGCAGCTGACGGGCGAGCAGCGCTACCAGCGCCACGCCGTCTCGGTCCTGCGCCTGCTGCACGAGATCGCTCCGCGGCATCCCACCGCCTTCGGGGCGCTGCTTCAGGCGCTGCACTGGTACCTCTCGCCCGCGCGTCCGATCGCCTGCGCGCTGCCGCCGACGGGCGAGAGCGCGCAGCTGGCGGTGAGCCGCGTGGGAAGCAGCGCTACCCCCGGCCGGAGCCCGGCAGGGCGGAGGCCCCTCACAGGATCGAGAGGTAGCGGTCGAGCTCCCAGCGCGTGACCTGCACGCGGTAGTCGTCCCACTCCTGGCGCTTGATCTCGACGTAGCGGTTGAACATGTGCTCGCCGAGCGCGCGCAGCACGAGCTCTGACTGGGCGGTGATCTCGATCGCCTCTCCGAGGCTCTCGGGCAGCTGCTCGACGCCCACACGCCTGCGCTCCTCGGCGGAGAGGTGGTAAAGGTTCTTCTCCATCGGCTCAGGCAGCTCGTAGCCCTTCTCGATGCCCTCGAGCCCCGCCTGCAGCAGCAGCGCGAAGGTCAGGTAGGGGTTGCACGCGGGGTCCGGGCAGCGCAGCTCCATGCGCGTCGCGTGCTCTCTGCCGGGGTGATACAGCGGCACGCGCACGAGCGCCGAGCGGTTGCGGCGCGACCAGGCAACGTACACGGGCGCCTCGAAGCCCGGCACCAGCCGCTTGTAGGAGTTGACCCATTGCGCGAAGAGCGAGCAGATCTCGCGCGCATGCTTGAGCTGACCGGCGATGAAGGCCTTGCCGACGTCGGAGAGGAAGTACTGGTCGTCCGGGTCGTAGAAGGCGTTGCGGCCGCCTGAGAAGAGCGACTGGTGCGTGTGCATGCCCGAGCCGTTCTCGCCGAACAGCGGCTTTGGCATGAACGACGCGTGCCAGCCGTATTTCATCGCGTACTCCTTGACCGTGATGCGGTACGTCATGCAGTCGTCGGCCATCTTCAGGGCGTCGGCGTAGCGCATGTCGATCTCGTGCTGGGAGGGCCCCACCTCGTGGTGCGTGTACTCGACGTGGATCCCCAGCTGCTCCAGCGCCAGCACCGTCTCACGGCGCACGTCGGAGCCCGCGTCGAGCGTCGTCAGGTCGAAGTAGCCGCCTTCGTCGAGCACCTCGGTGGAGCGCGCGTCGCGGAACAGGTAGTACTCGAGCTCGGGGCCGACGTTGAAGGTGTCGAACCCCATCGTGCGCGCGCGCTCCAGCGCGCGTCGCAGGACGTGGCGGGGATCGCCCTCATACGGGGTGCGCTCGGGCGTGATCACGTCGCAGAACATGCGCCCAACCCCCTGGGCCTCGGGCCGCCACGGAAGCACGGCGAAGGTCGATGGGTCGGGCATCGCGATCATGTCCGACTCCTCGATCGCGTTGAAGCCCGTAATCGAGGAGCCGTCGAAGCCCATCCCCGCTTCGAATGCGTCGTCGAGTTCCTCGACGTTGATCGAGAACGACTTCAGCCGGCCCAGGATGTCGGTGAACCAGAAGCGGATGAAGCGGATCTCGCGCTCGGCCACGATGGCCTTGACGTCCTCCGCGGTCTGGGCGAGCTCGGACATCTGAGTGACCTTAACCCATGCCCTGCGGCGGCCGCCTTCGACGCCTGGCCAAAGCGCCGGCGCGGCGGCTGGACGTTAGGGGCTGTTCGGAGAGGGCGTGTGTGACTGGGGCGTTCGAGGGCCGAGCGAGGAGGACGCAGGCATGCAGGCGTGGCATCGCCGCATCGAGTGCCGAGGATGCAGCATCGCGACCGACATCGGGCGCGTCCGGGTGTGCGGGTCCTGCCGGGATCGGCCCTTAGTGGCCGGCTACCTTCGCGACGAACGCGGCTACCTCTTCGGCTTCCTTGCCCTGATAGAGGCCCGCCGGCATCTGCCCGAGGCCGCGCGCTCGCCCTTCGCCGATCGCGCTCAGCACCAGCGCCTTGCGCCCCGCCGGGGTCGGGATGTCCACCCCGACGCGCACGTCGAGGTTTGGACCCGTGCGCCCGTAGGACCTCGCGGCGGCGAGCGTGTGGCACACGGCGCACGCCTGTGCGAACAGGTTGCGCCCGCGCTGCTGTTCGGCGTTCAGGTGCAGCCCGCCCACGGCCACGCTGGCCTTGTTCTCGCCGTTGAAGGCGAGCACGAGCGCGGGCACGGTGAGACCGACCGCGAACATCACCGCGATGCCGGCCGTCACCGCGCGCCGCCCGGGCTTGCTCGGCGCTTTCGGCTTACCGGCGTCCGCGGCCGCACGCGCCCCGTGCGGGCCGCGCATCGCGATGATGAAAACGCCCAGGCCCAGCAGGGCCCAGGTGACGACGATGGCGATGACCATTGCGCGGGGAAGATATCGGGTGGCGCTGGCGAAGGGGCCCATCCACGCCAGCGCTGCGCCGGCGGGGCGCGACCTTTATGAGCCCGCAAGGTCCGCGACTAAGCTGGACAGTGACTCTCGGAAGCTCGAGGAAATGAACAGGGACGCGTCGTCGTGAACATCCTCCGCCGCCTTCCCCTTTCGCGCCTGCTCCTTGTGTGCGCCCTGGTGGTCGCAGTTGGCGTCTCCGCAAGCGCCCTGGCGCTGGCCGTCGGCTCGGGACCGACGCCGCCCGCCAAGCCGCTGGCACAGGCGGTCCACGACGCGCTTGCCGGGCCGCCCGTAGAAGGCGTGAGCGCGAGCATCACCTTGCGCAACCACCTCCTGGAAGGCGCGAACCTGGCCAGCGAAGACGGCGAAGCCGGGCAGCTCGCCGCCAGTCCCCTGCTCTCCGGCGCATTGGGGCGGCTGTGGATCGCCAAGGACGGGCGCGTGCGCGTGGAGCTGCAGGCGGAAAAGGGCGATACGCAGATCCTCTATGACGGGCACACGCTGCAGCTCTACGACGCGTCCACGAACACGCTCTATCGGTACGCGCCGCCAGCGGCGGAATCAGCGCCTTCATCCGACGAATCGTCGGGCGAGCGTCACGAAGCCCCCTCGGTGGCGAAGATCGAAGAAGCGATCGCAAAGCTCTCCAAGCACGCAGACGTCTCTGGGGCGACGCCGACCGACGTCGCGCGCCAGCCCGCGTACAGCGTGCGCATCTCGCCGAAGGAGCGCGGCAGCCTGTTCGGTGGCGTGGAGCTCTCCTTCGACGCCGTTCACGGCGTGCCGCTGCGCGGCGCGATCTACTCCACCAGGAGCACGGCGCCCGTGATCGAACTTGCGGCTACGACGATCTCCTACGGGCCGGTGGACGGCTCCGTGTTCGCCTTCCAGCCGCCGCCCGACGCGAAGATCGTCGAACCGGCACGCGGCGCACGGAGCGGCGCGAAGAGCGGTTCTCAGCCGCGCGAGAGCGACGCGAGCCGTCCCAAGGTCACAGTTCACGGCCACGGGGTCGCGGCGGTCGCGGTCATCGAATCGCGCGCCAAGGCGGAACGCGAAGGCGGCGCCTCGGCGCTGCCGCAATCGCTGCCGAAGGTCACGGTCAACGGGACGAGCGCGAGCGAGCTATCGACCGCGCTCGGCACGCTCTTGACCTTCGAGCGCGCCGGCGTGCGCTACGTCGTGCTCGGCTCCGTGCCGGCGTCGTCGGTCGAGGCCGTTGCCCGGGGCCTCTAGCGTGGACGGCTCCCGGACCACGACGCGCGAGCACTCCTCGGGCGCGCCTCCGCCGGTGCGAGCGCGGGGGCTCGTCAAGCGCTATCGAGAGGTGCTCGCGGTCGACCACGTTGACTTGGATGTCCGTACCGGCGACGTTTACGGGTTCCTGGGCCCCAACGGCGCCGGCAAGACGACGACGCTGCGGATGGCACTCGGCCTGATCACCCCAACCGCAGGCACGGTCGAGCTGTTCGGTCGCGACCCGATGCGCGAGGGCGCTCGTGCACTCGAGGGCGTCGCCGGGTTCGTCGAGGCTCCACGCTTCTACCCCTACCTCACCGCCCGCAAGAACCTCGAACTGCTGGCCGCGCTCGACGGCGGCCAGGCGCGCGGGCGAATCGACGAGGTCCTGAACCTGGTCGAGCTCTCAGAACGCGCCAGACATCGTGTGGGCGGCTATTCGCACGGCATGCGCCAGCGACTCGGGATCGCGGCCGCGTTGCTGCGTCGCCCGCGCCTGCTCATCCTCGACGAGCCGGCGACAGGCTTGGACCCCGCTGGCATGCGCGACATGCGCATCCTCATCCGCCGCCTCGCCGGGGAAGGCATAACGGTGCTGCTCTCGAGCCACCAGCTGCCCGAGGTGCAGGAGCTGTGCGACCGGGTTGCGATCGTCGACCGCGGCCGGGTCGTGTACGAGGGTGCCCTGACCGACCTGCGCCGCCAGGGCGGAGCGGGCTACCGGCTGCGCAGCACCGACGACGAGCGTGCGCTCGAGGTGTTGCGCGCACAGGCCGGGATCGAGCACGCGGCGACGGGCGAGCACGGCCTTCGCTTCCAGGCAGAGGAGCGTGACGTGGGCGCGCTCTCGCTAGCCCTCGCGCGCGCTGAGGTCGGAATACTGGCGTTGACTCCCGAGCTCGCGACACTCGAGGATCTCTTCTTCCGCCTTACCGAGAGCGACGGTGGCGCCAGTGGCGCCAGCCTCGGCCCGAATGGGCTCTTCGGCGACGCGCCCATGGCGGACGGCAGGACCTCGCCAGCCGCGGGCGCGGACGGCAGGGGGGTTCACGCGTGAGCAGCGCGGTAGTCGCCTCGCAGCGCGAGCCGCCGGAGCTCGTGCACGCGCGCCGCCCACTGACGCTGACGGTCTGGCGCTGGGAGCTTCGCAAGCTCGTCTCTCAGAAGCGGACCTACCTCGGCTTCGGTCTGGCCATGATCTTTCCGCTCATCTTCGTCGTCGTTCAGAGCCTGCGCCACCACCACGACCACGGCGAAAACATCTTCGAGTCCCAGATCACGCAGTCGGGCCTTGCCACGCCGGTGCTAATGCTGCTGTTCCTGTCGGTCTTCATGCTGCCGCTGATAGCGAGCCTCGTGGCCGGCGACATCGTCGCCGCCGAGGACGGCAACGGCACGCTTAAGACGATCCTCACGCGCTCGGTTGACCGTGGCCAGGTGTTCGCCGCGAAGGTGCTCGCCGCGGTCACTTATGCGACGGCCGCCGTGTTCCTGTCCGCCGCGGTCGCAACCGGCGCCGGCGTGGCGGCATGGGGCTTCAAGCACATTGTCACCTACTCCGGCACGGTCGTGTCCGCGCAAGAAGGCCTCTTGCTCGTGTTCGCCGCCAACGCCTGCTATCTGATCCCGCTGCTTACCGTGGTGGCGCTCGGGGTGCTGCTGTCGGCCGCCACGCGGAACAGCACCGCCTCAGTGGTGGGCACGGTGGGCTTCACGATCCTTCTGTTCGTCGTCGCGCAGATCCCGGGGCTGGAAGGAATCCATCCGTACCTCTTGACCAATCAGTACGAGAGCTGGCACGGGCTGCTGCGCACGCCCACCGACTGGGCGCCGGTCTGGCACTCGCTGTGGGTCTGCGCCCTGTACGCGGTGCCGTCGCTGATCGCGGCCTACCTGGTGTTCCTCAGGCGCGACGTTGCCGGCGGCTAGCGCCGTGGGCCTCAGCTGCGAGGCCCGGCCTCAGTCGATCTCCTCTGGGCTCAGCCCGCCGGGAGCGCCTCAGCCGACCTCGGCCGCGAGCTTGACCTCTGAGAGCTCTACGTCGCCCATCAGGCGCCGCGCCTCGCGCGGTTCGATCATGCCGGCCCCGAGGCGGCCGGTGGACTCGGCGCCGCAGGCGACGCCGAGGCGCAGGCACTGGTCGAGCGCGCGACCCTCGTAGCGGGCGGCGAGGTATCCGGCCAGAAACGCATCGCCCGATCCGCGCCGCGCGATCGGCTCGCGCGGCTCGATGCGCGCCCGCTTCATGCGCGGGTGACCGTCGACGCGCACCTGCGCGAAGCACCCGTCGGGCACCGTCATGATCGTCTCGCGCGGCCCAAGCGCGGCGATCTCGCGTACGACCAGGGCGCGCTCGTCCTCGCCGGAGAACTCATGCCCGACGAGTTCCTCGGCCTCGAACACGTTGGGCGAGACGATGTCCGGCTCCGCACGTACGCCCTGCCGCAGAGGCTCCCCGTCGGTGTCGAGCACCGTCGTGACGTCCATCCGCTCGAGGTCGCGGATCAATCCCGCGTACAGGTCGGGCTCGACGTCGCTCGGAAGCGAGCCGGCGAACACGACGATCGCTGCCCCGCGCGCGAGGTACAGCAGCTTGTCGCGGAACAGCTCGACCTCGCGCTCGGAGACAGACGGGCCGCGTTCGTTGATCTCCGTCTGCTCGCCCTTGGTGGGGTCGAGCACCGAGGTGTTCGTACGCGACTCATCGCGGATGCGCACGAAGTCATTGAGGATCGACTCCTCGGTCAGCTTCTCCACGATGTGCGTCCCCGTGGTGCCGCCGGCGAAGCCGGTCGCGATCACGGGCTGGCCGAGCGTCTTCAGCGTGCGCGCGATGTTGACTCCCTTGCCCCCGGCCATCGTGCGCTGCTCGACCGTGCGGTGGCGGCGTCCCAGCTGAAAGCTGGGCACCGACAGCGACTTGTCGATTGCGGCGTTGAGCGTGACGGTGATGATCATCAAGGCAAGCGCATGACGCTGCGGCCGCTCGGCGGGGAGCCGAGCGGCGGGCAGTGCTTGGGGGCATGAGAAGGCTAGCGGACGCTCAGCCGCACGGAAGCGCTCAGCCATACCGCGCGCGTAGCGCGGTTGCTCAGGCGGTGTCGGCGACGGGAGGGTAAACCACCAACGCGGGGAAGTTCGGCTACTCGGTTGCCCTTTCGGGCGACGGCGCCACCGCGCTGGTTGGAGCGCCGGGTATCGAAGCGAACAACCAAGGGGAGGACGTCCCGATACGTCCGCGAACGTCGTCGTCGGACTGAACGATTTAGCGGCCTCCTCTCGAGCGGCTCACGGTCGGCGCCGGAGGCCGATGCGACCGCTTTCACGTGCTAGCAGTGGTCGGATCCCGTCTGCCTCCGACGACTGCTCATCGTCCAAGGCGGGCGTCTGCGGCTGGCCGGCGACGCGCTCGCAATTGCGCGAAAGGAGAGCGCCGCCCCTGACGCCGTGCGCGGCGAGCGGCGCTCTTCACGCGCTGATGCCAACGTATCCGGATTGGCTGGCTACGCGGGTCAGCCAGCTACGAATCTGCGGATAGGTCGATAGATCAAAGCCGCCCTCTCCGGCGACGTGCGTGTATGCGTAGAGCGCAATATCCGCGATGGTGTATCGCTCGGCGACTAAGAACTCGCGAGCAGCAAGGTGACGCTCCATCGCGTCGAGCGCGGCATACCCGCCGCTGAGCTTCGCCTCGACGTCTGCGTCCGCGGGATTGATGTGCGCGACCTCAGACCAGAAGCGAAGGACTGCGATGTACGGCTCGTGGCTGTATTGCTCGAAGAACATCCACTGCAACACCTGCGCACGCTCAAACTGGGCGTCGGGCAGATAGGGGGTGCCCTCCGCGAAGAACCAAAGGATCGCATTTGACTCGCCCAGCGAGCGACCATCATCAAGAACCACCGTCGGCACCCGCAGCCCCGGGTTCACGTCGCCGAGCAGCTCAAGACGGCCGGAACGGTCGATGACGTCGACGTTACGCCGCTCATAGCCAAGGCCAAGGTGGCTGAAAAGAAGACGCACCTTGTAGCAATTGCCCGAGACCCGCGAGTCGTACAGCAGCACATGGGCAACTTACTGAAGGCGCGCCGGCGCTCTCGCGGTGCGCGGGATCCGAGCGTCTCGACCGTGCCCAACCTCGCACTCGCTTGGGCGACTCGCGAGCACTGACGCGCGTCGACCGCAGACTTCCCGATTGCGCCGGGAAAGCAGGCGTGTGCCCGGCGTAAACCGACACACTCGAACGTCGTCCTGAGCGAGCGTCTGCGGTTCGACGACTGAGACGCTCGCAAGTTCGTCGCGGTGCCGCTGAAGCATGGGTCATGGCGCGCTGTAGGCGATGACGTAGCCGGTGGCGGGCGCGTAGCTCGCTCCACCGGCCGTCACGAACAGCTGGTGTTCTGCGATCGCGACGCCTGCGCTCGTGAGGTTGGCGACAGGCGCCCCCGCGTCCGAGCTCAGCGGCCGGCGCACCAGCGGCACTCCACTTGAGGCTTCGAAGCCGTCCAGGTTGGAGTCGCCGTCCACGGTCCACACCACGCCGTCTGCCTGGCTGACCGACTGGTAGTGGGTGCCGTCCGCGACCGGACTCACCCAGTTCGTCGCGCCGCTGGAGCGGGCGAGCGAGAACATGTCCCCGCCCGGCGTGGCGACGCCGTAGATCGAGCTCCCGTCGAACGCGGTCGAGTCGGCGTTGCAGGCGAAGCACGAGGGACCCACGATCGTGCTCCACACGGGGGTCATCGCCTTCGCGTCCGCGACGTGGTAGACGCCCGACTTCTGCAGGTCGCCGACGACCTTCGTTCCGGACGCGGTCGTGAAGAGATTCGCAGCAGCCCCGAAGTCGAGATCGAGCTGCCCGCAGATCGGGTCATCCAGCGGGTAGGGAACTTCTTCGTTGTTAGACGCTTCGCAGGCGGGCGAGTGGCTCAGTTCCTCGAGCGTCTGCGTGTACTGATCGACGTTGCCTTCGTAGGAGGCGACGATCTGGCCGAAGGTCGCGCGCAGGGGGTTCACGTCGATCTTTAGGATCGCGTCGGTCGTCTTGTACTGCTTTTCCTTGCTCGACGGGTTCCCCGCGCCCCAGTAGGCGTACTTCGTCTTGGGGTCGTACGCCGGCGTGCTCCACAGCCCGCCGCCGGCATAGCCTTCTTCCTGCGCGCTCTGCGGGATCGTCGGCGTCTCCTTTACGACTTCGCCGGTTTTCGCGTTGATCAGGGCGAAGCCGCCGCTCGCGGTCGGGTCTCCCTCCGGCGGCGACCAGCCGGCGAGGATGAAGCCGTTCGCGACGATCGGGCTAGAGTTGCTGTAGGAGCCGGCCTGCAGCGCGCTGCTCGTCAGCGGCGGCGCGAACGGCGCGCTCTTCCACACGACCGCGCCGGTCGATTTGTTGAGCGCGATCGCGTACGGAGCGGTGAACTCGTCCACCAGGTAGATCACGGCTTTCCCGAAGATCGCGGCGGCCCCGACGACCACGCCACCCGAGCCCGGGTTCGGCGCTTCGAGCTTGCGCTGCCAGACGACGTGGCCGCTGTGCGCGTCGAGCGCGTACGCGGTGCCGCCGAACGAGGCGACGAACACGCAGCCGTCGTAGACGACGGGCGTCGAGTTGAAGCCCGTTCCATCGCCAGTGGATTCCGTCGAGAACGCCCAGGTCGGCGCAAGGCCCAACACCGCGGACGGTCCCAGAGCCGTCTCTTCGGGCTGCGAGCGCGTGTTGGCGAGATCGTGTCCGTACATCGGCCACTCGCCACCACCAGTCGGCGCCGTCGTGCAGGGCGCCGACGCCGATGCCGACGACACGAACGAGACGACCGAGAGGCTAACGGCAAGGCACATGACGAGCGCGGGCTTGCGAGCGATCGCGTTCATTTGAATCTCCCTCCCGGACTTAGCTCGCCGCCCAGCGGCGTGTGGCTAGAAGCATTCCTTGTGTTCGAACTTTTCCCTATTGCAGTAGCGAACGATGGGGAAGTATTCGCTCATCCATAGCCGCACCTGTTCTTCGAAGAGCACGCCGCGGATGTAGTCGAGCCCGTCGTTTTCACTCATTAGGGGATAGAAGTACGGTGACTGTGGATAGGTGACCGGGTTGGGGTCGATCTGGCGCATGTTGATGTCGGCGCCGCCGCCCGGCCATGGCATCCAGTTGTGCCACGGTTTGCCTTCGATGACCGGCCGTTGCGAGGGGTCGGAGATGACGAGCATGGCGTAGCCGTCTTTGCCGATCTTGAACTGCCTGTCCATCATGCACGCCTGCGTGATGTTGACGGGGGAGACGAACTGCGCGTCACACCAGCTCCAATAGCGCACCTGCTCTTTTCCGGTCGCGGGTTTGAACGGCTGCTGCTGGAAGGTTGGCGCCCTGAAGCGGATAGCGACGAACCGCCCATAGATTTCGCCGAACGGCCTGATGTACAGGTACGGCGTCTTGGAGTTGAAGTAGGCGCCCTGGTAGCCGTTGCTCGCCGGACGGAGCAGGTTCACGTACGGTGGGTTGCGCGGCACCTCGTCAGTAGGGACGTCGAATTCTTTCTCCATCGGCGAGAGCGTCGGGTCGGAGAAACGTTCGGAGAGGATCTGGTTGAGCGTGAGGATCGTCGTGTGGTTGAGGCTCGTGTCTTTGATCGCCTGGCAGACTTCGGTTTCGCCCTGGAACGGGTTGGTTTCGGGGTTGTCGACGACCCACGAGAGGTGCGGCAGTTCGACGTCGCCTTCGGGGGTACCCGGCGCCGCGTACACGCGGTAGAGCAGCCCGTCGACGGGCGAGTGGTCGAGGCCGCCGTAGTTGGGGTTCTCGCGGTAGCCCGAGTAGAGGATGTTGGGGTGCGGGTTCTTGCGTTCCGCGGGCGGGGTCATGCTCACGTCGACCGTGTAGCGCTGGCCGAAGACGTACTTGTGCCCCGGCGCGAGCGGGTTGACCGAGCCGGGGTCGGGTTCGATTTCGCTGTCGTCGAGGACGCCCTGGCTCGCGAGCGCCTCGTTGTAGCTCTCGAACGAGAACCAGCGCGCGCGGGGGTAGATCCCTTTGAAGCGGAAGTGCCCGCCGGGAAGGTCGCTCGGGACGAACACGATCGCGTAGTAGGCATCGCGATCGACCAGGTACTGGCCGCTATAGCGGCCTGCGTGCGTTTCGTCCGGTCCGTACGTGCAGCTGCGCACGTCGATTTCGGCGCCCTTCGGCAGTGAGGAGAGCGCACCGGCGCCCGCGGGCGCGGCACCAGCTCCGAGCAGCGCCAATCCACCCACGACCAGCGCCAACAACCTCGCGGCGCCTCGCGACCAAAACCCTCGCATCGAACTAGCTCCTTCCTCCACAACTGCTTCCTTCACACATCAACTGGGAGCGGGTTACCCGCAGTAAGACCTGCCAAAACACAAATTTCGTAAATGTCCACCTACCGACAGACGGCGAATTCGTCCTCGGCGCTACGATGCCGCTATGAGCACCACCCCCGCGATCTCCAATCTCGAGCCGAGCGTGGACCTCGGTTGGTCGATCGCGCTCGCGGCGGCGCGTGCGACGGACCCCGCGCTGACTCGCACGACCCCCACACCCGCGGCCGCATTCAGGGCCGCCCGACGCATGTACCTGCGCGGCCAGCGCGTCGACATGCAGGCCCTGGCCACCGAGCTCGGCATCTCCCGGACAACGCTCTACAGGTGGACCGGCCAACGCGAGCAGCTGCTCAGCGACATCCTCTGGTCCCTATCCGACGACATCTTCGAGCAGGCAAAGCGCGACCACCCCAAGCACACCGGCACCAAACGCCTGCTCGCGATCTTCCGCCAGCACGTCGGCGCGCTCGTCGAAGCCGAGCCGCTACACACCTTCCTGCGACAGGAGACGCAGGCAGCCCTGCGCATACTCACCTCCCCGACCGCCGGCGTCCAATCACGCACCGTCTCGAAGCTCGCCGAGCTCTACCGCGAAGAGGTACAAGCCGGCGCCTTCCGCCCCAGGATCGACCCCGACACGCTCGCCTACGCCGTCGTCCGCGTTACCGAGGGGTTCATCTACAACGACGCGCTGCTCACGATCGAACCCGAGGTGGAGCGCGCCGCAAAGATCGTCAGCCTCCTGCTCGAGTAGCGCAAACTTCTACGCTCCGGTCTGACGCGCTCCCTGCTCTCATCGTCCTTCGGGCGCGACACCCACGGGCCGGCGTCAACGCGCGCCCTTTCGGGCGCGTTCGACATCGGCGCGCACGCGGCAGCCGGCGAGGTGATCGTTCACCAGGCCGCACGCCTGCATGAGCGCGTAGACCGTCGTCGGGCCGACGAAGCGAAAGCCACGACGCTTGAGCTCCTTCGAGAGCGCGGTCGACTCGGTCGTGAGCGGGGCAACGTCGTTCCAGGACCGCGGCGCCTTCGCGCGGCCGGTCGGCGCGTGGTCCCAGACCAGCTCGGGCAGCGGCTTCGGTCCGTCGCGCAGCTCGACCGTCGCCTTGGCGTTCGCGATCGCCGCCTCGACCTTCAGCCGGTTGCGGACGATGCCCGCGTCAGCGAGCAGGCGCGCGACGTCGCCCTTGCCGAACCGCGCGACCCGCTCGGCGTCGAAGTCCGCAAACGCCGTGCGGAACGCGTCGCGCTTGCGCAGGATCGTGATCCAGGCCAGCCCGCTCTGGAACGCCTCGAGGCACAGCTTCTCGTACAGCCCGCGCTCGTCGTGCACGGGCCGCCCCCACTCCTCGTCGTGGTAGCGCTCGTACAGCGGGTCGCCTGCGCCGAAGCAGATCATCCCGCCCAGCCTTGCAGACCGGGGATGATCGACCCCAGCTCGGCGTTCGGCGGCAGGGCGCCAAGGCCGAGGAGCACCGCGACCATGGCAGCGAGTCAGGCCGCGGGGCCGTCGCCGACGCTGAGCTCGGCCACGCTCCAGGCGACTTCGCTGCCGGCTTCGCCCATTCCGGGCATGGGCCAACACGGGAAGCGGCGCGCCGCCCAGCGACGGCCGACGCGCCATTCCAGGCCCAAAGGTGCTTGGACGCTGCGAGGGGTTAGGCGATGCACGGTTGCGAGCGCTGCCTGTCGGGCGCCTTACAGAACGGCCTGCACGTGTCCGCACTGGCTCACGGCGTAGTGGAGAGCACAGTACGTCTGCGCACGCCACTTGGCGCGGAGTTCGCTGGCGTAGTGGGCGATTGCTTCCACAGCTGCCGCACCGTGCTTGCCGGCGATGATGTGGCGCGTGATCTGGTTGGACAGGAGGTTCACCCGCTCTCGGAACAGAAGATCAGCCACAGTCTCCCCCGAGCTGCGGAGAAAGGCCCTGAATTCCCCGCGCTTGGGGAACTGCTCGCGGCGTATGCGATCGAACTTGCGGCGCACGCTCGCAGCGGAGACTTCGACGCCAAGGTCCCGCGCTTCACCGATCACCCAGTATGAGGAGATTAGGAAGCCCATGACCTCCTTGACCAGCGCACGCGCGTGGGGATGGTGTTTGCGGCGAGGGCCCGCGGCTCGCCTTGCGATGTGCTCCCAGTGGCGGAACTGCGATGCGGTGATCGGCTGGGATCCGACGCACGCGACGAGCCGCCCTGACGCCGACTCAGCGGAGCCCGGTGCGATCGGTGCGGTGGTCGCCGGTGCCGGCGGTGGCGGCGGTGGGCAGGTTTCCACCGCGGTCGTCTGCGCCGGTGCCGACGCCGCAACCGCGAGACAAACGCCCGTGCAGGCGACCATGAGGCGGACGTACGATGGTTGTCTGGCTCGTGATCGCATGCGACGTCTGCCAGTACACGTCATGGTCAGCCTTCCTCCGCCTCGGATCCGCTCCAACCGGTGGCGCGAAGTCGCACGCGTAGGAGCGCGACGTCGACGCCCATGCTTGACAGGACCATCTCTAGGTTCCCGTCCGACAGAAGGGCTTCTAGCAGGTCCTCGAACACCACTGTCGTCCGTCCTGCATTGCGAGCGCGGGCGACAGCCGAGTCCCAGATCTCGCGTGCGCGCGGATCTAGGGTTGCTTCGTCAAGCGGCTGCTCGCGTGCTGGTCGGGCGCGGCGGACCCGCTCGGCGACCGACCGCTCCTGCCTAACGCGAAGTGCCTCGTCACGCAGCGTGTCAATATCCACGCCGAGCTCGTCGATGATCTGCGCCGTAACGTCGGGCAAGGCCTCCTTCGATCGCAGCAGGGCCAAGAGCAGGTGCTCGCTATCGATGGAGGTGTCGCCGAGGCGTTGCGCTTCACGCAGCGAGAACTGGAAAACCTGCTTCGCACGAGGCGTGAACGGGATCGAGCCCGAGCGCATCTCCTCCTGGCCCTCGCCGAGGAGTCGCACGACCTGCTGTCGAACCCGCTCGAGCGTGAGGCCAGCCTCCGCGAGCACGGTCGGAGCGACTCCGTCCTTTAGGGCCGCCATCCCGAGCAGCAGGTGCTCAGAGCCGACCTCGTTGTGCTTCAGGGCCCGCGATTCCTCCATCGCCAGCACGACCATCTGGCGGGCCTGTTCAGTGAAGCGCTCGAACACGGAGTCTTGGCTGCTCTCACACGCCGCCTACCGTGGAGCGGCCCGGAAACCTTCTCGCTCCCTCGCGATCGCCGCATTGTCCAGAACCTCGGCGATCCGCCATGGGTGGGCATCATCGTTCGTCAGCTCCATGCGCCAGCGCAGGGTGAACGAGGTCTCGATCGAACGATCGCCTGAGAGAACCGTCGTGGTCGTGCGGTCTTCCACGTAGCGGCGCCCGCTCGCACGCAGCTCGACCGTCATCGTCGGCGGCTTGGCGTGGGGATCGAGCCCGACGATCGTGACCGAACGTAGGCGAGGACCGCGGACGACGAGGCGACGCTCGCATGTGGGATCGTCCGGATAGAGGAGCTCCTGTACCGCGGCTCTACTCGCGACTGCGTTTAGCCAGACGTCCTCGCCGTCGATCGCCTCGGTCCATGCGGCCACGGCGTAATCGACCTCGGATTCGAGCACGCGCGGGGCAAAGCGGTCGTCGACGAGCGATATGTCCAGAGCAGCGGCGCGCGCATCCCCAGCGAACGTCGCACCCACAATCTCTGCCATCTGTCGGTTGTCCAGGCTTGCCGCTGCGGCCTGCTCCACTGTGGCCTCGCGTTGCAGCGCCTTCGTATCCGCCCAGGGGGAGGGGAGGATCTCCTCGCTGAGCTCGTGCAGGCCCTCGCGGTGCTGCTCGATCGACAGAAGCACCCAGTGCGGGCCTGAAACGCCGAGCGTCCAGTACTCGCAGATGTGGTGGGTGTCACTGACGCTGTGCAATCGGTGGATCGTGTTCCCATTAGGGTCGATGACCACGTCGCGAACCCGCGCGGTGATCCGGACCACGACGCGCTTGGCGCTGTCGTCGGCAGCGTTGCGTAGGCCGACGTATTCGGCGTGGACCGGGCCCTCGATCTCGATCTGGTTGTTCCAGCCCCGGCTCGCGAAGCCCTTCAGCCGCAGCTCCCACTCGGCCATCAGATCCTTGCCGACAAGCCGGGCAAGCTGAGCGCGATCGTCCGCGCTCCACGCGGTCTGAATCGCGCGAAATAGCGCCTCTGCCTCGGTGCTGACCATGTCCGGCGCAAAGCGTGGATCCATCTCCGAGGCCTCCGCCGCAGCGAGCCTGACCCTCTGCCTGCGCGGGCCCAGACGTCGCCGCTCGAGCGCCAGATCGACTGGCCACATAAGCACGCCCTTGAGCACGCGGATGAGCCGCCCAGCCGAGCGCGGCTCGCGGTTCTCAGTGCGCCTGCCGGCTCGCCACTGCCGTGCACCACCCATCAACAGGTAGAGGGAGACCAACGCGATCAGCAGCACAAGCAATGCGCCGATGCCGCTAGCTTCTCCTCCGCCGCCATATCCGCCGCCGAAGCCGCCTCCGCCACCGCCGAAGCCACCCCCACCCCCGCCCACACCGCCGCCGCCACCGCCGAACCCTCCGGCACCGCCGCCGGCCAAGGCCAGCGAAGCGGACGGCACAGTAAGCGCTGCGAGCACGGCCGAGATGCAGCTGAGCCCAAGCCGCCACAAGCGCCCCGCTCGACCGATGCCCATGACTACCGACCCGATGTGAGGCCGAGCAGAAGGACGTCTTGCCTTCTGCGCTCGCGTGCTCTCCGCCAAAAGTTGGACAGCGCGGCAGGAAGTCCGAGGATCAATGGCCGGAGCAGCCATTTCGCCGGGCCATGCACGTCGGCGGCTGTTGCGACAACGCCCCTGATGCCACTCGCGAAGGCAATCGGACGCGAGTACTTGCTCGCGGCACTCTCCTCTGTGCGCTTGTACCGCGCTGACGGCTGTTCGCCGAATGGCCCGCCCGGATGCTTCGGCAGGCTGAAGAGTTCAAGCTCCCCCGCATCCTCATCTTCGCCACCTCGACCCCCTCGTTGCCTCTCTGCTCGCCTCGCCGGGCGCCACGCCGCGTGCACATCGCCCCGCCTTCGAAATCGTACTCCCCCCCTCCCCACTCCAGTCTCTCCCTCTCACACTCCCACCTCTTGATCACACCCCTCTCCTACCTGGCCAGCAACCGCTGGTGACCGCAACCTGGAGCGGACTCGGAGTCCGTGCTGGAGTCCACGGGCGAATCCGGCGTAAGCAGGGAGGAGGCGCTGCTTAGCCGCCCGGGCCGCCTGTTCGATAGTGAACGGCCTGGTCACGATCAGTGGCTTGGCGCCTTTGGCAGTGAAGCGGCCCTCGGCCGTGAGGCGAATCGCCGTAGCGAGAAGTTCTCTGCCCTTGGCGGTCAGACGCACCCAGACACCTGTGGGCGGAGCATCCGGCAAACCTCATGAACCGTGACAGAGCAGCCGATGCATGACGGGATGTCAACGGCGAGGGACCCGAAACCTCAGCTGCCCGACTACCCGCGGTTTGGCGGCGATCACGCCGATGCGAGCAGAGCCGCATTTCGCGTTATGGGCGCAGGACTTGACCCCGACACGATCACGCGAGCGACGGGCCTATCACCCCATCTAGCGCATCGCAAGGGCCAAGCACGACCGGCTTCACCCACCAGCGGCACAACCTACCCACCCTGGCCGAGCGGCATTTGGCTGCTCAGCTCCAGCATGGGCCTGCCGGAACCTGGAAATGATCTCGACGACCACCTGAGTTGGCTGCTTGACCTCCTGGAGCCTGGCGCCGACAGGCTGCGACAGCTCATGGCCGAGCAAGCACTCACCGCGGACTTCTGCTGCGGATATTTCAAGGCCCAGTCGAATAGCAGCGTCAGGCTACGTGCGAGAACCCTAGGTCGCGTGGCTGCTCTTGGCGCGGACCTGGTCTTCGAGATCTACGGCGAGGGTGCCGACCGGGAGCTCGCATACTGGCTCAACGCAGGACCTGGTGCATGACGGCCAGCGACCGCCCCGGCGTCAACTAGGGCCTCCTTGTCAGCCGCTCAGCGTCCAGGCCGCATCGCGCAGCCTCTCCGCCTCCGCGCGCGCCGCGCCGGCCGGGTCGCCGCCGCCTACGAGGTGCGCATCGACGATGCTCCTCGAGGCCGCGATCAAGCCTCCCGCGCGACCCGGGAGGAAGGCTGCTGCAAGGCTCTCCACGCGCCCCCCCTGTGCGCCCACGCCGGGCAGCAGGAACGGCGCGCTGCTCATCAGCTCGCGGGCTCGCTCGAGGTGCTGCGGCTGCGTCGCGCCGATCACGGCGCCCACGTCGCTTAGGCCGCCAGCCCCTGTGCCGGCCTCGCCGTGCTCGGCAACCAGGCGCGCGATCCGCTCCCACACCGCGCCGCCGTCGCGAAGTTCCAGATCCTGGATGTCGGCGGCGCCCGGGTTCGATGTGCGCACGAGCACGAGCACGCCCCGCCCAGCCGCGCGCGCCATCGATACGAACGGCTCGACGCCGTCGCTGCCGAGGAGCGGGTTGACCGTGACGAGATCCGCGCCCAGGCCCGGCACGCCGCCGAACGGCGTATCAAGCTCGCCGCTCAGGGCGCGCGCGTAGGCTCGCGCGGTCATCTCGATGTCGCCGCGCTTGCCGTCGGCGATCACCAGCAGCCCGCGCCCGCGCGCGTGCTCCACGGCGGCGGCCAGCGCGGCCCAGCCGGCCGCGCCCAGCACCTCGAAGCGGGCGAGCTGGAACTTGACCGCGACGCACGCCTCGGCCGTCGCGTCGATCACCTCGCGGCAATGCCGCAGCACCGCCGCGGCGGCCTGCTCGGCGGCGGAGCGCTCTGCGCGCGTCTCGGGCTGGGCGGCCTGCCACAGCGCCTGAGGATCGGGATCAAGGCCGAGCACGACCTGCGACTCGCGCTCGGCCACGCGCGCGGCGAGGGTGTCGCCGAAGCTCCTCTGCAGGTTCAGCTACCTCTCACCGCGCTCTTCAAGGCGCTGCCGGCGGTGAAGCGCGGCACGCGCGAGGCCGCGATCTGAATGCGTTCGCCCGTGCGCGGGTTTACGCCCTGGCGGGCGGAGCGCTCGGACACTCCAAACTTGCCGAATCCCGTGACCGTGACGTCGCGGCCGCGGCGCAGCGCGTCTTCGACGGTGGCGATGATGGCGTCGACCGCACGCCCCGCATCGGCCTTGGTGAGCGCGGCGCGATCTGCGACCTGCTCGACAAGCTCAGACTTCTTCACGTCGTCCTCCTCTGTTCGTTGAGAGTGGTCGGATGACGCTAACACCGCACGCGGACGCCGGGCTCGCAACAATGCGCCGATGGGCGTGACGCGCATCGCCTGGCTGGTGACGGTGCTGGTCGCGCTCCTCACCGCCCTCCTGCTGCTGCTCGCAGGCTACAACGGCTACGCCGGACTGGGCCTCGCGGTGGCCGCGTCGGCAGCCATCAATCTCCGCTAAGAGTCCTCGCCGAGAAGCCATGCCGCGAGCGCGCGGGCAGCTCGGCCGCGGTGGCTGATGGCGTCCTTCTGCGCTTCCGTCAGCTCCGCCATCGTCAGCTCACCGGGCCCGTCGTCGGGAAGGAAGATCGGGTCGTAGCCGAAGCCGCGAGTGCCCTGCGGGGCCGACGCCATGCGCCCCGCGCAGGAGCCCTCGAACAGCCGCTGCACGCCGCGCGCAGGATCGACATATGCGAGCGCGCAGCGGTAGTGCAGCCTGCTGCCGGCGGGCGCCTCGCGCACCAGCTTGCGCAGGTTCTCATCGTCGCTGGCATGCTCGCCCGCGTAGCGCGCCGAGCGAACCCCCGGGCGGCCGCCGAGAGCCGCGGCCTCGATTCCGGAGTCGTCGGCGATCGTCGCCCTGCCCGTCGCCGACGCGGCCGCGCGCGCCTTCAGCAGGGCATTCTCCGCAAACGTCTCGCCGCCCTCCGGCGGCAGCGCGACCGCGGCCGGCAGAAGATCGAGCTCGCAGCGCTCAGAGGCGTCCGCGCGCGCGAGCAGCCGCGCGAACTCGCGGCGCTTGTGCTCGTTTCGGGTGGCGAGCAGCAGCCTCAAGCGGGCGGCGATCCGCGGTCCTCGGCCTGCGCGATCACCGCACCGGCGATGACCTGGTCCTGAAGCGCGCGCAGCTGCTCGATGCCGGCGGCGGCGAGCATCAGCAGCTCATCCAGGTGGGCGCGCGATAGCGGCGTGCGCTCGGCCGTCGCCTGCACCTCGATCAGGCCGCCCTCGCCGCTCATCACGACGTTCGCGTCTACCTCGGCGTTGGAGTCCTCGCCGTAGTCGAGGTCGAGCAGCGCAGCGCCGCCGACGACCCCGCACGAGACAGCCGCCACCGAGCCCGTCAGGGGCGAGCGCTCCAGGCGCCCGTCGGCCGCCATGGCCGCGCATGCCAGCGAGAGGGCCACGTAGGCGCCGGTGATCGACGCGCAGCGCGTGCCACCGTCGGCCTGCAGCACGTCGCAATCCAGATACACGGTGCGTTCGCCGAGCGCGTTGAAGTCGACGACCACGCGCAGGCTGCGCCCGACCAGGCGCTGGATCTCGACGGTGCGGCCGTCGGGGCGCCCGCGCGTGACGTCCCGCTGCCTGCGCTCCCCCGTCGACGCCGGCAGCATGCCGTACTCCGCCGTCAGCCAGCCACCGCCCCGGCCAGCCATCCAGCGCGGCACGCCCTCCTGCACCGATGCCGTGCAGATCACGCGCGTCTCGCCCACCGAGATCAGCGCCGAGCCTGTCGCCGTGCGTACGAACCCCGGCTCGATCGCCGTCGGGCGCAGCTCGTCGGCTGCACGTCCGTGGCTGCGCGTGCTCACGCGACCGCTTCGGCCTCGGCCAGCTCGACGTGCTCGACTACGCCGAGCGGCATCTGCAGAAAACGGGTGCCCAGCTCGTGGAAGGCGTCTGTGTCGCCGGTGCACAGAAAGCGATACGCCCCCTCGCCAGAGCGCGGGTTGCCGAGCTCGCGCGTGCTCAGGACGTGCTCGACCTGCCGCGCAAGCGCCGCGCCCGAGCTGACCAGCACGACCTCCGGGCCCAGCAGCCTCTGCAGCAGCGGCCGGATGAGCGGGTAGTGGGTGCACCCGAGGATGACCGTGTCGACGCGCGCCTCCCGCAGCGGAGCGCAGGCGCTTCGCACCGTCTCGGTGGCGCGCGCGTCGAACTGCTCTCCGGCCTGGATGATGCCGGCGAGCGCCGCGCAGGGGACAGAGTGAAGCGTCACGTAGGGGTCAATCGTCCCCACCGCCTCCGTGTAGGCGCCGCTCGCGACAGTGGTGGGCGTCGCGAGCAGTCCGATGCGGCCGTTGCGGGTGGCGGCCACGGCCTGAAAGGCCTCGGGCCGCACCACCCCGAGGACCTCGACGCCGAGCGTCGTCTCCATCATCCGCCGGGACAGCGCCGGGAGCGCGGCCGCGGTCGCCGAGTTGCACGCGACGACGATCAGCTTGGTGCCTCGGCGCAAGAGCTCGACCGCGATCTCGCTCGAGAAGCGCTCGAGCTCCTCGGGCGAGCGCTCGCCGTAGGGGAAGCGCGCGGTGTCGCCCAGATAGACGTAGTCCTCGTGCGGAAGCTGCACCAGCAGCTCGTGCAACACGGTCAGTCCTCCCACGCCCGAGTCGAACACGCCGATCGGCCGCTCGCTGGGCCGGGATGTGCGTGTGCCCGCGCTCGCCACGCGGGCCATCATTCCAGAGCGCTACGGTCGGGGGAACGTGCGCGCTCTCGTGGTGTCGAACATGCTGCCTGACGCCCTTCACCCCGAGCGCGGGCGCTTCGTGCGCGACCAGGTCGCAGCGCTGAAGCAGCTCGAGGGACTGGAGGTCGAGCTGTTCGAGTTCCCGCCTGGGGCTCGCGGGCTGGCGCGCGCGTCGCTTCAGCTCGCCGGCCGCTTTCGCGTTCCGCGCGGGCGCCGGCGACGCGCCGAGGCACCGATCGACGTCGTTCACGCTCATTTCGGGCTCACCGCCTGGCCCGCGCTGGCAGTGCCGGCACGGGTGCGCGCTCTTACCGTCCATGGCAGCGATCTCAGCCACCCTCGCACGCGCCTTGCCACGCGCGCGGCTCTGCCCTCGATCGACGTTCTGGCCGCGGTCTCAGAGCAGCTCCTCAACGCCCTCCCCGGGCGCTCCTGGAGGGAGCGCGCGCTGGTGCTTCCATGTGGAGTCGACCTCGGGCGCTTCGGTTCTGAGGCGCGGGCGTCTGCGAGGGCAGAGCTCGGCCTGGACCCAGCGGGGCCATACCTGCTGTTCCCGGCCGACCCAGCCAGGAGCGAGAAGCGCCACGATCGCGCGCTCTCGCTGGCGCGCGCCGCGGGAGTCGAGCTGCTGACGCTGGGTGGCGTGCCTCCGGCGAGAGTCGCGCTCTGGATCAACGCCGCCAACTGCGTGCTCGTGCCTTCCGAGCGCGAGGGCTTCGGGCTGTCGGTGCTCGAGGCGCTCGCCTGCGATGTGCCCGTCCTCGCCACGCCGGTCGGCATCCACGTGCAGGTCCTCGAAGGCATCGGCGGCACTCTCTGCGCTCCGTTCGAGACCTCTCGCTGGCAAGCCGCTCTCGCCGCGCACCTGCAGGCGGCCGACCCTCGCGTCGACGGGCGCGCCCGCGCAGAGCAGTTCTCCGCGCTGAAGATGGCCGAGCGCGTGGCCGGCGCATGGCGCGCGGCGCTCGATCACGGTGGGTAGCATGCGCCGCAGTGGATCAACCCTCCACCACCACCAGTGCGACGGCGCCGGAGCCGGAGCCGGCGCAGCCTGAGGGCAGCACCGGTGCCGCCTCGACAGCGTCCGCCGGCTCTGTCGGCTTCCTCGCGCGCGGGCGCGTTCGCCGCCGCGCGCGCTTCCTGCGCAAGGCTCGCGAGCTCGCCTATCGGGACCTCGGCGGCCTGGTCTTCAACCTGCACCGCTTCGGCAAGCGCAACGACGCGCTCGTGCTCGCGAAGCTCTCGACGATCGCCCGCATCGACGGCGAGCTGCGGGGGCTCGAATCCGCGCTCGGCGAGAGCAGGCGCGTCACCGTCCTGCGCGAGGCCGGCGTGACGGCGTGCCCGCGCTGCGCAGCGATCCACAGCTCCGAAGACCGCTTCTGCCCAAGCTGCGGGCTGCCGCTGACGGGCCGCGCAGATCTGCCGATCGCGACCGCGGCCGGGCAGACGCCCGCTGTGACAGCGGCGAGAGCTTCGACGATTGCGGGCACGCCGCCAGTTGCACCTGTCCCGGCTGCTGCCGAGAGCTCGCCTGGCGCGGAGGCCCCGAGCGGCACGGCCGCGCCGGCGCCCGGGGCTGCGAGCGAGCCCGCTGACGCCGCCGCGGGCACACCGGCTGATGCTGACGCCGCCACGGGCACGCCGGCCGCTGCTCCGCCCGTCGAGCAGACACATGCCGCCGGGGACGCGCAAGCTCGCGACACCGCTGCCGCCGGAAGGTCCCCGCGGCCACCCCGCCGCACGCGCCCTGGCGCCGGGCCGGGAGCCGGGCCCGATCCCGCGGCCGCGGCGCCCGATGAGCCTCCGGCGACGGCCGTGCACTCGAGCGCCCGCGCGCCAGCGGCCGGCACACGGCCGCTCAGCAGCGAGGAGGAACCGACCGAGATCGTTCCGCCGGCCGCGGCGGACAAGTGAGCGTCGCGACCCCGCCCTCGGCGCCCCCACCCGCGCCCGTGTCCGAAGCCTGCCCGGTGTGCGGCTCACCGCTTCAACGCGAGCAGGACTGGTGTCTATCCTGCGGCGCCGCCGCGCGCACGCGGCTGGCCGCGACGCCCAACTGGAGGGCGCCGACGGCCACGGTGGCGATCATCGCCGCGCTCGCGCTCGGGGTGCTGGTTGCCGCCCTCGTGGAGCTCGCAGGGAGCTCCACCACCACCTACTCTCGCCCCGCCGCCGGCCTCAGCAGCCCGCGGGCGGGGCTGCCAACGCAGAGCGCTACTGGCGGCGCGACATCACCGCCAGCAACCCCGACGGCACCCACGCAGACTTCGACAGCCACCGCGCCCGCAACCGGGGCGCCGGCCACTCCGACGACGACGGCGCCGGCAGGCGGCGCAACGGCACCGGGCAGGGGCGCGAGTGGCGCAACAGGCGCCGGCACCACGGGCACGACGAATCCAGCCGCGCCGAGCAGCTCGGGCGGTTCCACCGCGCGCACCGGCAAATAGCGTCGGGCGGCGACGCACCATGCGCGCCGCTGGGCGCGCCGCAGGCGCGCGACGCGCGGCGTTACTCCGGCGCCGCGCGGGAGATAGGTTTCCGTGATGCCAGCGCGCGCAGCGGCGGGGCCCCGCGAGGCCGACATCGCCGTTGTAGGCGCGGGCGGCGCCGGGCTCTACGCGACTCTGTGCGCCGCCCGAGCAGGCGCGCGCGCGGTGCTCATCTCAGCGACGCCGCTCGCGCAGACCGCCAGCTACTGGGCGCAGGGCGGACTGGCCGCCGCGCTGGCGGCAGATGACAGCGCGCAGCAGCACCTCAGCGACACCGAACACGCCGGGCGAGGGCTCGTCAGGACGTCGGCTGCCGAGGTGCTGGCCCGCGAGGCTCCCGAGTGCGTCAGCGACCTACAGGCTCTCGGGGTCCGCTTCGACGCGGATCGCTTCGGGCGGCTTGCGCTCGGCCTCGAGGGAGGGCACTCGGTCCGTCGCGTCGTGCACGCCGGCGGTAGCGCGACAGGCAGGCGACTGGTACGCCAGCTGTCCGCGCTCGCGGTGAAAGAGCAGCTGGTCAGCGTGCTCGAGAACACGCGAGCTCGCTCGCTGTGGCTGCTCGAGGACCGCTGCCGCGGCGTGCTCTGCGACGACGGCGAGCTGGTAGCCGCGCGCGCCGTCGTGATCGCGACGGGCGGCGCCGCCGCGCTGTGGGCGCGCACCACCAACCCACCAGGCTCGCAGGGCGTCGGGCTGCTGCTCGCGCACGCCGCCGGAGCATCGCTGGCCGACCTCGAGCTGCTGCAGTTCCACCCCACCGCCGTCGTGGGCGTGCGCGGGCGTGAGGGCTTCCTCATCACCGAGGCGATCCGCGGCGAGGGCGCCACGCTGCACGATGCCTCAGGAGAGCGATTCGTGGACGAGCTCGCACCGCGCGATGAGGTCTCAAGGGCGATCCAAGCGCGCCTGCTCCAGTCCGGCCAGGCATCCGTGGGCCTCGACATGCGCGCGATCGATCCCGCCCTCTTCCCCAACGTGGTCACGGCGTTGCGCCAAGCCGGCCTCGATCCCACGCGCGAGCTCATCCCGGTTGCGCCCGCCGCGCACTACATGATGGGCGGCATCGTCGTCGACCTGCACGCCCACTCGGCGATCGCGGGGCTGTACGCGGTCGGCGAGGCGTCGAGCACCGGTCTGCACGGCGCCAACCGGCTCGCGTCCAACTCGCTCAGCGAGTGCTTCGTGTTCGCGCGCCGCGCCGTCGCGCACGCGCTCGCCCAGCCGCCCCCAGCGCCTCGGCGCCCGAGCGAGCGCCAGCTTGAAGAGCTGCTGGCCTCGCCCCCTCCGCCTGCCGCCACCGAGACCACGCGTGCGGCGCTGTGGCGCCACGCAGGCATCGAGCGCAGCGGCGAGGGTCTTTCCAGCTTGCTCGAGGATCCGCATCCGCTCGCGCGGCTCATCGCCCGCTGCGCGCTCGAGCGCCGGGAGAGCAGGGGCGCGCACACGCGCTGCGACTACCCCGAGCTCGACCCCTCGCTCGATCGCCGCCACGTCGTCGTGGACGGCGGCGGGGACCTCGGCTGGCAGCGCTGGGACTGAGCGGCGCGACCACTCGCCGGCCCGCGGCAGCGTGGCCGGCCCTTAAAAGTGGTTCGGGCGAGAAATTTATGCCTGGGCTTTATGTAGGTCCTTTCTAATAGGAGAAGTGTTAGGGGTCCTTGAAGCCCACGGCGCGGGGGGCGTCGGGGAAGGGATCGATGACGTTTGGAGTCTCGGGGAACGCGGGTGTGCTCCAAATGAAAGTGAGGTTCAGAGGTAGGAGCATGTACCAGTTCAGTCGAGCCATCTACAGGGAGCTCGCATCCCAGATCACCCCGCCGCGGCCCGGCGAGAACGCGACCGAGAGCCACGCCGCCGTGCTGCGGGCGTGCGAGGCCGCGATCACGCGGCTTGCGACCGACCGCCACTACTTTGCGCATCCGGCGCGCACTTTGTTCTGCGACATCCGCGGCTACTTCCCGATGTCGGCCCAGTCGCGAGTGCTCGGTGTCGTCTCGCGCTACATCGACTACGCACAGCGCTTCGTCGCCAAGCACCCGCTCGAGGGCTACACCGCGATGAGCGGCGCGCCGCCGCGCTGCCGCGCGACCACCCGCAAGGGGACAGCCTGCCAGCGCGTGCCGCTCGCGCACAACGGCTACTGCCCCTCCCACCAGCACCTGGCCGACACGGAGGACCGCGAGCTGGCCGCCACGGAGGACCGCGAGCTCGCCGCTGCATGAGCCTTACGTAGGCTTCGAGGAGTGCTTCTTGGAGTCGACGTCGGCGGGACCTTCACCGACGCGGTCCTCGTCGGCGCGGACTCCGCCGTCTTCAGCGCCAAGGTAGCTTCGACGCCTGACGAGCAGTCCGTGGGGGTGCTCGACGCCGTGCGCCTCGTGCTCGAGCGCGCCGGCGCCCGCGCCGGGGACGTCGAGCTGTTCGCGCACGGCATGACAGTCGCGACCAACGCACTGCTCGAGGGCCGGGCCGCCCGCACCGCGCTGATCGCCACCGAGGGCTTCACCGACGTGCTCGAGCTCGCCCGCCAGGCGCGCCCCAGCCTGTACGAGCTGTGCCGCTCGCCTCCTGCGCCGCTCGTGCCCGACGAGCTGCGCTTCGCGGCGCCCGAGCGCATCTGCCCCGAGGGCGTCCAACGCGCGCTCGAGCCGCATGCCGCCGAAGAGCTCGTGCGAGACATCGCTCGCGCGCGGCCCGAAGCCGTAGCCGTGGCGCTGCTGCACTCCTACGCAGACCCCCAGCACGAGCGCATGCTCGCCGAGCTGATCGCCGAGCTGCTCCCCGGCGCGCACGTCTCCAGCTCCTCCGAGCTCGTGGGCACATATCGCGAGTACGAGCGCACGGCCACGACCACCATCGACGCCGCCCTCTCGCCGCTGCTCGCGAGCTACCTGCGCTCGCTGTGCGAGCAGTCGCGCGCGGCCGAGCTGCCCGAGGCCAAGGTGATGCAGTCATCGGGAGGCCTGACCGAGACCGCGCGCGCGGGCGCCCACGCCGCGCTGACCGTGCTCTCCGGGCCCGCCGGCGGCGCCGGAGCGGCGCTGCTGGTGGCCGAGCTCGCCGGCGAGCGCGACGTGCTGTGCTTCGACATGGGCGGTACCTCCTGCGACGTGTGCGTGATCGCCGGTGGGCAGATCGCCGAGACCGCCGAGCGCACGATCGCCGGGCGGCCGCTGTCGCTGCCCGCGCTCGACATCCACACCGTCGGCGCCGGCGGAGGCTCGATCGCGTGGCGCGACGCCGGCGGCGCCTTGCGCGTCGGCCCCCAGTCCGCCGGCGCCGTGCCCGGCCCCGCCTGCTACGCGCGCGGCGGGTCAGAGCCCACCGTCACCGACGCCAACCTGCTGCTCGGCCGCCTGCTTTCAGACGCACCGCTCGCGGGTGAGCTGGCGCTCGATCGCGCAGCGGCGGAGGCCGCCGTCGGCGCGCTCGCGCGCGAGCTCGAGATGGAGGTGCTCGCCTGTGCGGAGGGCATCGTGCGCGTGGCCGAGGCCGAGATGCTCGGCGCCCTGCGGCTCGTGACGGTCGAGCGGGGGCTCGACCCGCGCGCGTTCGCGCTGATGCCCTTCGGCGGCGCCGGGCCGCTGCACGCGGCCGCGATGGCAGGCGAGCTCGGGATCGAGCGCGTGATCTGCCCGCGCGCCTCCGGCGTGCTCAGCGCGCTCGGCCTCGCCGCCGCCGCTCCGCGGCGCGACGTCTCGCGCACCGTGATGCTCGCGGGCGCGTCGCTCAGCGCGCAGCGCCTGTCCGCCGAACGCGACGCGCTCATCGAGCAGGCCGGCGCAGAGCTCGGCTCGCCACCCGCGCGAGTGAGGATCCGCCACGAGCTTCGCTACCGCGGACAGTCCTTCGAGCTGTCCGTCGAGCAGCCAGGAGACGGCTCTCCCGAGCAGCTGCTCGCGGCGTTCGCGCGCGCCCACGAGGAGCGCTACGGCTACCGCGAGGACTCAGCCGAGGTCGAACTCGTGAACCTCCGCGTCTCCGCCTGGGGTGAAGCGCCGCGCCTGCGCCTGCGCGCCCCCGCCGCGCCGCCCCCGGAACCCTCGCGGACCGAGATCGTTTTCGACGGCCTACCGCGCGAGGCCTCGGTCTTGCGCGGCGAGCCACCCCAGCAGACACGCCTCCATGGGCCCGCCCTGTGCGCTCAGCCGGAGGCCACGCTGCTCGTGCCCCCCGGCTGGTCGCTCGCCGTCGACGAGCACGGAAGCTGCCGCCTGACTCGCGTGCGATCGGCCGAGCCCGATGGGGTCAGCCGAGTCTGATGCGATGAATGCGCTGGATCCCATCGAGCTGCAGGTCGTCACCGGAGCCCTGCGCGCCGCGTGCGCAGAGATGGGCGTCGCGCTCGTGCGCTCGGCGCACTCGGCCAACATCAAGGAGCGCCGCGACGCCTCCACCGGCCTGTTCGACGCCGACGGCCAGATGGTGATGCAGGCCGAGCACATCCCCGTGCACCTCGGCTCGATGCCCGCGGCCGTTGCGGCGGTCGTCGAAGAGCGCCATCTGCCGGGGGTCTCGTGGATCCTCAACGACCCCTACGCCGGCGGCACGCACCTCCCCGACATCACCGTCATCACGCCCGTGTTCGCCGAAGAGCGCCCGCGCGGGGCCAGCGCGGGCGCGCCGCAGCAGCGCGACGTGCCCGGGCCGCTGATCGGCTTCGCCGCGAGCCGCGCCCACCACGCCGACGTCGGCGGGCGGGTGCCGGGGTCGATGCCCGCCGACAGCCGCACGCTCGAGGAGGAGGGGGTCGTGATAGCTCCGCGGCCGCTCGATGAGCGCACGCTCGAGGAGCTCGTCGCGCGCATGCGACAGCCCGCCGAGCGCCTCGCCGACCTGCGCGCGCAGCTGGCCGCCAACCTCACCGGCTGCCGCCGCCTTCAAGAGCTTGCACGCCGGCTCGGCCTCGACCGCCTGCGCACGGCGACCGACGCCGTGCTCGACTACGCCGAGCGGCGCACGCGGGCCTGCCTGGACGCACTTCCAGCCGGGCCCGTCCACGCCTCAGACGTGCTCGAGGCACGCGACGGCGACCTCGAGCTGCGCCTTGCGGCGAGCGTGCACGAGGGCAAGCTGATCCTCGATTTCGCGGGCAGCGCCGAGCAGCACGAGGGCAATCTCAACTGCCCTCTGGCGGTGACGCGCTCCGCGTGCCTGTTCGCCGTGCGCGTGCTCACCGACCCCGAGCTCCCGCCCTCCGCCGGCGCCTACCGCCCGATCGAGGTGCGCGCGCCACTCGGCAGCGTGCTCAACGCCCGCCCCGGGGCAGCGGTCGCGGCGGGCAACGTGGAGACCTCCTCGCGCGTCGCCGACCTCGTGCTGAGCGCCTTCGGCCGCGCCCAGGGGCAGGGCACGATGAACAACCTCACGCTCGGCGATGAGAGCTTCAGCTACTACGAGACGATCGGCGGCGGGCAGGGCGCGTGCGCCGACGCCGACGGCGCCAGCGGCGTGCACGTGGCGATGAGCAACACGCTCAACACCCCCGTCGAGGCGCTCGAGCGCGAATTCCCGCTGCGCGTCGTCGAGTACGCGCTGCGCCGCGGCTCAGGCGGCGCCGGCGGCCATCGGGGAGGCGACGGCGTCGTGCGCGAGATCGAGGTGCTGCGCGAGACCCGCTTCTCGCTCATCGCCGAGCGCCGGCGGCACGCCCCGCGCGGCGCTGCCGGCGGGAGCCCCGGCGCAGCCGGCCGCGACCTGCTCGACGGCGACCCGCTGCCCGCAAAGGCGACGGGCACGCTGCGAGCGGGGCAGCGTCTGCGCATCGAAACGCCCGGCGGCGGCGGCTACGGCAGCCCGGGCGCCTAAGGCGAGGCTTCGGCGTTGCGCAGCCCGCTCAGCAGCCACAGCGCGAAGAGCGCGATCAGTCCCGCCGCGCAGGCGTACGCGAGCGCGGTGTGATCGTGGACGCCCGAGATCAGCCCTCGCCCCGCCTCCAGGAAGGCGGTCGCCGGGTTGGCCGACGCCACCGTATGGATCCAGCCCTGGAGCAGGCTCAGCGGCACGTAGACCGGCGCCAGGAACAGGATCAAGAAGACCGGCGTCTGCATCAGCGGTCCGGCCTGGATCGAGCGAAAGCGAAAGGCGACGCCGGCCGCCCAGGCGTATCCGACCAGCACGAGCAGCACCGCCAGCCCGTAGAGCCCGAACAGATCGACGCCGTTGCCCGTCACGTTCATGCCTGCGACGAGCGCCACGGCGGTCAGCAGCGTGAGCGTTATGCACGCGCGCGAGAGCGCGACAAGCGCATATCCGAGCGCGATCCCGCGGCGATCCTCGGCCGCCAGCATCAGGCGGCGCGCGAAGCCGCCCTCGAAGTCGAAGGCCAGGGAGAAGCCGGTGAACAGTCCCGAGAACATCGCCGACTGGCACAGCACGAAGACGAACTGGAATGCCGTGTAGCCGGCGGGGAAGCGAAAGCCGGGGATCGAACCGAGCGCCGAAAGCCCGCCGGCGAAGCTCGCGAAGAACACGAGCGGGAACACGAGCGAGGGAACGAACAGGTCGGGCCTGCGCACGTAGGTATGCAGGTTGCGCCACGCGATCGCGCGCGCCACGCGCCACATGCTTCCCCGCCCGCGCCTTGCCCGGATGCGCGTCATGTGCGCTGCAACCTCGTGCGCAGCGCTCCAGCGACGCCGAGCAGCGCCACGGCCGAGAGCCCTGCGGCGACGGCGAAGCCGCGCCCAAGCGCGGTCGCGTCCCACCCCGAGATGAAGAGACTGCGAAAGCCCTCGATCAGATACGAGATCGGGTTCCAGGTCGCGACCGTGTGAAACCAGCCCGTCCGCAGCAGCTCGCGCGGCAGGTTGCTCGAGGACAGGAAGATGAACACGAAGAACAGCGGGAAGAGCCCCTGCACGGCCTCGCCCGAGCCCGTGCGCAGCGCGGCCACGCAGCCCAAAGCGCCGAAGCCCAGCGCGGCCAGAGCCCCGAGCGCCACGATCACGAACGCCCCGCCGAGCCCAGCCTCCAGGTTGGCGCCGGCGGCGAGCCCGAGGGCGACATAGAAGGCCGACTGCAGCGCGCCCATGGCCGCCACCCCGACCAGCAGCCCGCCGATCAGCGGAACCCGGCGCAGCGGCGTGAGCGCGAGACGGTTGAAGAAGCCGCTCTCGATGTCCTCGGCGAGGTTGGTGCCCGTGTTGATCATCGAGAACATCGCCCCCTGGATGAAGGCCACGGCGATCGCGAAGGAGACGTAGGAGTGCGTCGGGAATCCCGGCAGCCGCGTCGCGGCTTTCAGCCCGCTCGCGTTGACCGCGAGCAGGATCGCCGGGAAGAACACGATCGGGAAGACCTGGAAGGGCTGGCGCAGCGTCTTCAGCAGCGCCCGCCTGGCCAGCGCGCCGACCTCTGTGAGCACGGCCTGGCTCATCTGCCGGCTGCTTCGGCCCTCTCCCGCCCGCGCCCGCTTCCGGCGCCCGCGCCGCTGCCGTCGTCGTCGGCTGCGCCCTCGAGCGAGCGCCCCGTCTTGGCCAGGAAGACGTCGCTGAGCGTCGGCGCGTGCAATCGCAGATCGGCGATCGCCACGCCCTCGGCGTCGAGCGCGCGCACGATCTCGGCCAGGTCGCCGAAGCCCTCGGGCAGTCGCGTGGCCACGCCGTTGGTCGAGCCCGCCACCTGCTCGCCGAAGCGCTCCAGCACCGCGGCGAGGCGCGCGCGCTCGGCGGGGTCTGCCGGGATGGCCTCGACGCTCGGGCGCCCGATCGTCGCCTTCAGCTCCGTGGGGGTTCCCTCGGCCACGAGCTTGCCGCGGTCGATGATGCCCACGCGGTCGGCGAGCGCGTCGGCCTCCTCCAGATACTGGGTTGTCAAGAACACCGTGACCCCATCGGCGGCCAGGCGGCGCACCTCATCCCACAGCGCCGTGCGGCTCTGCACATCGAGGCCCGTCGTGGGCTCGTCGAGGAACAGCAGTCGCGGGCGGTGCACGAGCGCGAGCGCGAGATCGAGCCGGCGCTTCATCCCGCCCGAGTAGCCTCCGACCTTGCGGTCGGCGGCCTCGGTCAGGCCCACGCGGGCGAGCAGCTCATCGCCGCGCGCGTCGCGCTCGGACTTGCCGATCCCGTGCAGGGCGCTCTGCAGGCGCATGTGCTCGCGGCCCGAGAGGAACGGATCCAGCGCCGACTCCTGCAGCGAGGCGCCGATCGCGCGCCGCACCGCCGCGCCCTCGCGCACAACGTCGAGCCCGCCGACTCGCGCCTTGCCGGAGGTGGGCGGCAGGAGCGTCGTCAGCACCAGCACCGTCGTCGACTTGCCCGCGCCGTTGGGGCCGAGGAAGCCGAAGATCTCGCCCGGGGCGACGCTCAGGTCGATCCCGTCGACCGCCCGCACGCCGCCCTTGAAGACGCGCACGAGGCCTTCGACCTCGATGCCGCCGATGCGCCCGTCGTGGGCGCCGTCGCGCCCGTCGTGGGCGCCGTCGCTCATCGCGACCCCTCGAGCTCAGGCCTGAGACGGCCCAGCGGGGAGGGCTCGACGCGCAGCAGGCGCGCCGGCAGGTGCGGCAGCCACCAGTTCCAGCGACCGAACAGCGAGATCACCGCCGGCACGAGCAGCGCGCGGATCACTGTCGCGTCCAACAGGATGCCCGCGGCCAGTCCGGTGGCCAGCACTTTGACTTCGGTCTCCGGTCCCGAGGCGAGCGAGATGAACGCCAGGAACAGGATCAGAGCGGCGCTCGTGACGAGCCGTCCCGTGCGCCCGATCCCCCTGACCACGGCCGTGTCGGTGGAGCCGCTGGCGTCGTACTCTTCGCGCATGCGGGCGAGGATGAAGACCTCGTAGTCCATCGAGAGCCCGAACAGGAACGCGAACACCATCAGCGGGATCCAGGCTGTCACAGATCCCGTCGCGGCGATGCCCCAGATCTGCTGGGAGCCGTGGCCGGCCTGCCACACGAGCTCGAGCACGCCCCAGGCCGCGCCGACGCTGATCACGTTGAGCACGACCGCCTTCAACGGCAAAAGCAGCGAGCGGAAGGCGCGCGCGAGCAGCACGAAGGTGATCAGCGCGATCAGGGCGATCATCAGCGGGAAGTTCCCGTACACCGCGCTGATGAAGTCGTCGTTCTGCGCGGCCAGGCCGCCGAGGTGCACGCCTGGGCCGGACGCGCGCACCGCCGAGCGCACGCGGTCGAGGCTCGAGCGCCCGCTCGCCGATGACGCGTCGGGGGTCGCGAACACGTCCACCAGCGCCGTCCCGGGCTTGCGCCACTGCGGCGATGCCGGCGCGATCGCGCCGTGCACGTCCTCTAGAGCCGACAGGCGCGCGGCCACCGCGCCGGGCGAGGTCGAGCCGCGCACGAGCACCTCGTGCGGGACGATCGAGCCGGAGCCGATGCCTGAGCGCTGGAGCGCGAGCAGGCCCTGCTTGGCGTCTCCGCGCTTGGCGATCGTGTTCACGTTGGAGATGCCGAGCTGCAGGTTCGTCGCCGCGAGCACGAGCGCCGCGAGCACCAGCGCCGCGCCCAGGGCGGCGATCCAGCGCCTGCGCACCACCAGGTGCGCCCAGCCCGTCCACGAGCGGCTCGCCTTATCGTCGTTGCGCACGTGCGGCCAGTCGAGCCGCGAGCCGATCTTGCTGAGCACGACCGGCAACAGCGTCATGGCCACGAGCACGCTGATGAGCGGGATCAGCATGCCCCCGTAGCCGACCGAGCGCAGGAAGGGAAGCGGCAGAGCGACGAGCGCCAGCAGGCCGATGGCGACCGTCGTGCCGCTGAACACCACAGCGCGCCCCGCAGTCTGCATCGCTCGTTCGACCGCCTCGTCTCCGCTCAGGCCGTGGGCGCGCTCCTCGCGCCAGCGCACGACCACGAGCAGCGCGTAGTCGATCGAGACCCCCAACCCGATGAGGGCGATGAGGAACTGGACGATGGGCGAGACTTCGGTGATCGTGGTCAGCCCCCAGACCACGAGGAAGGTGGTGAGGATCGAGGCGATCGCCATCATCATCGGCACGAGCGCGAGGAACGACCCGAACACGAAGGCCAGAACGAGCAGCGCGCCGAAGCCCCCGAGCAGGGCCTCGAGCAGCACGCCGGGGCCGTTGCCGCCGCCGCTCTGCACCGACAGCGCATCGAAGCCCGTAAGATGGACTGGCGCACCGGCGATGGTGACGCCCTTGAGCGCCGCGGTGGCTTTCTTGGCCGCGTTCGGGTTGTCGTTGAAAGCCTGGTTGGGGTCGGGCGGCGGGTAGGCGACGATGAACGTCGTGCGCCCGTCGCGCGAGAGGAACGTCTTGCTGCTGGTGCTCGCAAAGCCCGCCATGCGCGTGCCCGGCAGCGTCCTCCGAAGGCGCGCTTCGACGCCGCGCAGGCCCGTCTGGACGGTGCGCGAGCTCACGCTCTGGCCAGGCGGGAGCGTGACGACCGCCAGCAGCGGCGCGCTGTTGCCGCCGGTTCCGTGGAAGTTGCGCGCGATCTGCTGGTTGGTGACCCACCCTTCCTTGCCGGGGACCGAGAACTTCTGTTTCAGCGCTTTCGTCGCCGATCCCGCGGAGGCCATCCCCACGAGCGTGATCAGGACCCAGAAGCAGACGACGAGTCGCTTGTGCGCGAGCACCACACGCGTGACGCGGAGGATCGGCCCGGATGCGGCCAAGAAGTGCGCGCTACGCTGGCTAGAGCTGGGAGAAGATGAGGGCGCGCCGCCGGCAGGTGCGGGCTCGGTCATTGCTTGCCTCCGTGGTTCTTGGGGAATGGTTCGATTCGGAATCATCTATAGCATAAAACATTCCGCGCTGATATGATCAACGTGTTGTGACGATTCGTGTAGGACCCGGGGGAGGGCCCGCTGGAGGTGATGACCTGCCGGCGCCGGCAGACTCATCGCCCAGCTCGGGCAAACTCGCGCAGCGCAACCCGCAGCCGCCCGGCCCGGGCGCGCCGGCGGTGGCCGGCGAGGGCGGGCGCCCGGACGGGCAATCGCCGCCGCCCGCGAGCATAGCGCCGCCCACGTCCCATTCCGTTGGCTTCACCCTCTCCTCGCTCGGCTATGCGGTGGCCGCGCGTTTTCGCGCGACGCTCGCGCCGCTCCAGCTCGAGCCTCGCGAATTCGCGCTCCTGCGCACGGTCGCCAGCGCCGAGGGGAGATCCCAGCAAGCGGTCGGCGGACTGCTGCAGATCCCGGCGAGCCGCATGGTCGCGTTCGTGGACGCGCTCGAAGGGCGCGGCCTGCTGGAGCGCCGCCACAACCCGCTCGACCGGCGCACGCGCGAGCTCCACCTCACAGACCGCGGCCGTTCCCTGCTCGAGCGCGCGCTCGCGCTAGCCGTCGACTTCGAGCGCGAGCTGCTCGCCGACCTGAGCCTCCAGGAGCGCGAACAGCTGCTCGCGCTGCTGCAGCGCGTGGGCCTGGGGCTCGGGTTGCGCCCTGGCGTGCACGCGGCGCACCTGGATGGCGACGGCGCAGGAGCGGGAGCGGAGTGCGCGCCGCCCGATGCGTAGCGGGCGAGTGCTCGGTCGACCGCAGCTCAAAGTGCCGCAATTTGCAGGCGATTTGGGATTTTCGCCCGGATTTCGTATCTTTTAAGCGGACCGGCGGCCTTCTCCCCGGAGTGCAAGCCGGTCTTTAGACGTTCGCTTGCAGTCTCACTGCCGCGTTATGCCAATTGCTTTCCGAGAATGGGCCGTTACCGTCCGCGCGCTTGCGGAAGGTGAGCAGCTCGTCACGCTGCGCAAGGGCGGGATCCGCGAGTCGGGCAAGTCCTTCAGGCTCGCGCACGAGCGTTTCTTCCTGTATCCCACGTTCGACCACCAGCGCGGCGACCTCGTGCGCGAGTCCCACCAGCCCGAGCTGCGGCGGGCGTTGGAGGAGGGCGTGTGGAGTGACGGCGAGCCTCTGCTGCAGGCGTTTGCCTCCGGCCTGCCCGTGGCGCAGCCCGACCGCGTGCGCATCCGCGCATGGGCCGAAGTGGCGGGCCACTTCACGGTGACCGATCCGCGCTGCGTCGATGCGCTGGCGCCGTTCTACGTGTGGACGACCGATTACGCGACCAGGCGGCTCGGATGGCGCCGCCAGCAGCCGCTGCACGTCCTGCTGCTACGCACCTACCGCATCCCGCGGCCGGTGACCGTGAAGGTGAGAGACGAGTACGCGGGCGCGCAGGCGTGGATAGAGCTGCAGCGCGAACTGCCATTCGAGGGCACGCCTGTGCTCTCTGACGCGGAGTTCGAGCGCGCCTCCGAGGAGATCCGCTCGATCACGAGCGAAGCCGTCCAGCCGGTCTTCGCCTAGCGTCCCAAGTCAGCCCTCCGAGCTCGCGCCGTCCCACGCGAGCGCTTCGCGCGCCGCCTGCGCGCCCGACTCGGGTACGAGCACGTCGCGCGGCCCGGCGACAAGCATGTCGGCGACGTCGAAGCCGCGCGAGCGCCGCACGAGGCTGGGGATGCCCTCCTCGAGCAGTATCCCCTCGATGAGCTCGGCCTCGCTTTGGTTCTGCGCACGGGCGACCTTGACGAGCTCGCCGCGCGCGTACTGCGGCTTGATCTTGCGCGCCCGGCGCTGGCGTTCGCTCCTAGGGGGCTCGGCGCCGGGTAGGTGCACGAGCGGCAGGCCGCACTGCGCGCAGAAGCGCTCGTTGGCCGGCCGGCTCTGTCCGCAGCCCGGGCACACCAGCGACGCGTCGCTCATGCCGGCGGCTCCGCTATCGGGACCTCGTGCACGCGGCCGTCGCTAATCACGTATGAGCGCGCCTGCGGCTGCTCCGTGCCCGCCAGGCCGAGGATGATCCACTCGACCCCGGGCCAGTTGACCGCGAAGTTGATGTCCGTCTGAGACGGGTAGGGGGCGGTGCGCGTGTGCGAGTGATAGATCGCGCCGAGCTCGCCGCCGTCGCGCTCGATCTGCTCGATCAGCGCGAGGAGTTCGCGGCCGTCGACCTCGAATCGAAGCGGGCTCGCCGCGGTGTTCACCGCGCGGTGGACGCGCGTCGCTCGCGGCCGGGCGCCCGAGGCGACTGCGATCACCCCGCAGCACTCGTTGGGCGCCTCCTCGCGCGCGTGTGCGATCAGCTCATCGAGCAGCGCGGAGGCGATGAGCACCTGCTCACCACCACACGGTCGAGTCGAGGTTCTCGATCTCCTCGACCGGCAGCGTGTAGATACCGCTGGAGAGGTACTTCCAGCCGTCGTCGGCGACCACGAACACGACGTTGCCCTCGTCGAGCTCGCCGGCGATGCGCACCGCGATGCTCGCGATCGCACCACTGGAGACGCCCGCGAAGATGCCCTCCTCGTCGAGCAGCCGCCGCGTCCAGGTGATGGCGTCGTGGTTTGTGACGAAGATCTTCCTGTCCAGCAGCGAGAGGTCGATGATCGGCGGGATGAAACCGTCGTCGAGCGAGCGCAGTCCCTGGACCGGCTCGCCCTGCATGGGCTCGGCCGCAACTATCTTCACCGCCGCTCCGAAGGTCTCGCGCAGGCGCCTGCCATTGCCCATCAGCGTGCCGCCCGTGCCCAGCCCGGCCACGAACGCGTGCACCTCCTCGAGCTCTTCGAGGATCTCTAGCGCGGTGCCGTGGTAGTGCGCGTTGGGGTTGGCCTCGTTTCCGTACTGGTAGGGCATGTAGCAGGTGGGGTCTTGCTCGGCCATCGTGAGCGCCATGGCGACGGCTCCGTTCGAGCCCTCCGACCCGGGCGAGTAGACGATGTCTGCGCCGTACATGCGCAATAGCTGCGTGCGCTCGGGCGTGACGTTCTCGGGCATCACCACCTTCAGGCGATAGCCGCGCTGGGCGCAGATCATCGCCAGCGAGATGCCCGTGTTGCCAGAGGTCGGTTCGAGCACCGTCTGCCCGCGCTGGAGCGCGCCTTTCTCCTCGGCGTCCTCGATCAGGGCGCGAGCCACCCGGTCCTTGACCGAGCCGGTGGGGTTGCGCGACTCGAGCTTGGCCCACACGTGCACGCCGGGCTTGGGCGACAGTCGCGGCAGCTCGATCAGAGGCGTGTTGCCGATCGACTGCACCAGGTCGCCGTAGCGGCCGCCGCAGGGCCGGTTCCTCAGCCGCTCCACCGCCATTACTTCACGGAATATAGCGACGCGCGCGCGCCGCGACGGCGGAGTTCTGCTCGGCGGATAGCATCACTCGCTCCCTCAAGACGGAGGAGCGACATGGCGGATGAAGCAATTGAGCCCGACGCGACCGCACCCAACCCGAGGACCCGCCTGATGAACGAAGTGGCCGAGCAGATGGATGCGATCGAATCCGACTTTGGCAGCGACTACGAAATCGGCCGCGTCATCACCATCGTGGAGGTCACCGGGCCCGATGGCAACGTCGGCCTGCGCGTGCGCGCGGGGCAGTATCCGTGGATCGCGTTGGGCATGCTCGAGTTCGCGAAGAAAAGCTTGGAAGCGACCATGCGCGGTTAGTAGCGTCTCGCGCCGCCGGTCCGCCTGCCGCGCGCGTTTTGGTCCTTGCTTGCGTCTGGCGCGCCGGGCGCGCCTCTAGGTGCGGACCGGCCGGCCGCGCGCGTTGGCTCCCCGGCGCGCGTTGGCTCCGCGCGCGCTTTGGCGCGCCCTCGCGGGGCGCGCGTGGTTGCGCGCGTTTGGCCGCGCAGCCAGCCCGGCCGCTAGCATCTTGCACGGCGGCGAGCAGAGCCGCCGCACGCCCATGGCGGATTCCGCACTTGAGTACGACTTCGACTGGCTGGTCATAGGCTCGGGCTTCGGCGGCAGCGTGAGCGCTCTGCGCCTGACCGAGAAAGGCCACAGAGTCGGGGTGCTGGAGTGCGGAAGGCGCTTCACGGACGCGGAGCTTCCGAGCTCGACCCGCGACCTGCGCCGTTACTTCTACAACCCGATGCTGGGCATGAGGGGGATCTTCCGCATGACCACCTTCAGGGACGTCGCCGTGGTGTCGGGATGCGGCGTCGGGGGCGGGAGCCTCGGCTACGCGAACACGCTGTACGTCCCGCCGCAGGCCTTCTTCGAAGACCGTCAGTGGGCGGGCCTGGAGGACTGGGAGCGCGCGCTGGCGCCGCACTACGAAGAGGCAAAGCGCATGCTGGGGGTCGTCGAGAACCCCCACGAGGACCATGCCGACCAGCTTCTGCGCGAGCTGGGCGAGGAGCTGGGCGTGGGCGCCAGCTACAACAAGACGCCCGTTGGGGTTTTCTTCGGCGAGCCCGGCGAGACGGTCCCCGATCCCTACTTCGGCGGCGAGGGGCCTGATCGAACGGGCTGCAGGCTGTGCGGGCGCTGCATGGTGGGATGCCCCCACGGGGCGAAGAACACGCTCGTGAAGAACTACCTCTTCTTCGCCGAGCGCGGCGGCGCGCAGGTGATGGCGGAGCGAACGGTGATCGACGTGCGTGCGCTCGGCGACGGCAGCGGGGCGGACGGCTATGAGGTGGAGAGCGTCCGCTCGGGCGCGTGGCTGCGCAGGGAGCGCCAGGTGCATCGCGCTCGCGGGGTGGTCGTGGCGGCGGGGGCGCTGGGGACCAACCGCCTGCTGCAGCGCTGCCGCCTGGGCGGCTCGCTGGGCCGCATTTCCCCGCGGCTGGGCGAGCTGGTGCGCACGAACTCGGAGTCGATCCTGACGGTCACCGTCCCCGAGGACTACCCCCACTCCCTCACAAAGCGCGTGGCCATCTCCTCCTCCATCTACCCGGACCCGCACACGCACATCGAGACCGTCACCTATGGCGATGCGGGTGACTCGATTCACCGTCTGTACACGCTGATGGTGGGCGACGGCACGCGCCTGACGCGCCCGCTGAAGCTGCTGGGGCAGATCGCGCGCCACCCGCTGCGCTTCTTGAAGGTCCTCTTCCCCAGGCACTGGTCGCGGCGCACGATCATCATCCTGGTGATGCAGACGCTCGACAACGCGATCGCCCTGCGACCGCGGCGCGGGCCGTTCGGGCTGCTGTGGCTGCGCACCGAACAGGATCCAGAGAAGCCGAACCCGACGTTCATCCCGATCGCGAACCAGGCGGCAGCGTGGTTTGCGGCGCGCACCGGCGGCATCGCGCAGAGCGCGCTGACGGAGGCCCTGTTCAACATCCCCACGACGGCGCACATCCTCGGCGGCGCGGTGATTGCCGCCCGCCCGGAGGAGGGCGTGGTAGATGCCCGCCGGCGCGTGTTCGGCTACGAGAACCTGCTCGTGTGCGACGGGGCGGCGATCCCGGCGAACGTCGGCGTGAACCCCTCGCTCACGATCACCGCTCTGGCCGAGCACGCGATGAGCCACCTGCCGGCCGCCGGCGACCAACGCGGCCAGGCGCTCGCGCGCGTAGAGCTCGCCTAGGCGCGCGAGCGGTCGAAGCCTCGGGCACGGCCGTCGGGCCGGTGATCGGCGGCGCGGCCCTCAGCGCCCGCCTGCCATGGCGGGCAGGATCACGAGCACGTCGCCCTCGCTCACGGAGGTGTTCAGCCCGTCGAGCACGCGGACATCCTCGTCGTTGAGGTACACGTTGACGTAGCGGTTGAGCTCGCCGTCGGCGGAGAAGAGCTGCTCCTGGGTGGCGGGATGGTTGGCGGCGAGGTCGCGCAGCACCTCACCGACGCTGCCGCCGGAGGCGCCGATCTCCTTCTCGCCGCCGACGGAGGGCCGAAGCACCGGAGGGATCTTGATCGTTGCCATCGCCGGAAATGATTAGCACGCCGCGGGCTTGGCGCGCACGTCGGTGCTGCACGGATCCTGCGGCCGCGCCAATCCTGCGGCCGGCGCTAGCCGGCGGCGGCGCAGAACGCCTCGTAGTCGGGGAACACGCCGAGCTCCTCGTCGGCGATCTCGTCGGGGTCGCGCGAGCAGATGGGGCAGTCGGGGTCGCGGTGGACCTTGACCTCGGTGAGCGTCGCGGCGAGCGCGTCGTAAAGGAGCAGGCGGCCGATCGCGGGCTCGCCGATGCCGGCGATGAGCTTGATCACCTCGGTGGCCTGCAGCAGGCCCATCGTCCCGGGCAGCACGCCGAGCACGCCGTTGGCGCCGCACGAGGGCGCGAGCTCGGCCGGCGGCGGCTCGCGGAACAGGCAGCGGTAGCAGGGGCCCTCGTAGGGCTTGAACACGGACAGCTGTCCGTCGAAGCCGAGGATGGAGGCGGACACGACGGGGATCTTCAGGCGCACGGTCGCGTCGTTGAGCAGGTAGCGCGTGGGGAAGTTGTCGACGCCGTCGACGACCACGTCGTAGCCCTCGATGATCTCGACGATGTTCGAGCTGTCGATGCGGACGGGGTACTTGCGCACCCGGACATCGGGATTGAGAGCGCGAATGGACTGCTCGGCGGAGTCGACCTTCGGCGTTCCGATGCGCTCTGAGTTGTGGATCACCTGGCGCTGGAGGTTGGAGAGGTCGACCTCGTCGTTGTCGACGATGCCCAGCGTGCCCACCCCGGCGGCCGCCAGATACAGCGCGGTGGGCGAGCCCAGGCCGCCGGCCCCGAGCAGCAGCACCTTGGCGTCGAGCAGCTTCTGCTGGCCCTCGGCGCCGATCTCGGGAATCAGCAGGTGACGCGAGTAGCGCTCGCGCTGCTCGCTGGAGAGGGCTCGCGGCACCTCGACCTCGTAGCCGCGGTCCTTCCAGAGCGTTATGCCGCCCTTCATCGAGCGCGCGCGCTCGTAGCCGAGGTCCTCCTTGAGCGTGCGGGCCGCGTACGCCGAGCGGCTCCCGGAGGAGCAGTAGAGGATCAGCTCGGCTGAGCGGTCGGGGGCGACCCCCTCGATGCGCGACTCCAGATGTCCGCGCGGGATGCTCTTGGCGCCGGGGAGATGGCCGGTGGCGAACTCTTCGCTGCCGCGCACGTCGACGATGGTCACGCCCTCGTCGATCAGCTCGTTGACCTCGGAGGGGTCGACCTCATCGATCCTGCTCTTCACTTGGCGGAGAAGCTCAGCTCCGGAGGGGGTGCTCATCGTGGAAACTCCCAAACCACGGTCGGGTTTTACAGACTTCACAAAGTATAGCCGCACCCGAGCGCCTCCAAGGTGCGAAGCGCTCCAGCAGAGACGGGCTCACGACCGAGCAGGAGCCGCGGCGTGCGACGCCGCGCTGAGTGCCGTATCAGTGGCCGCCGCCCCGGCTGACGGCGGTCGCGCGAGCGCCGGATCGGTGCCCGCGCGCAGCTCAGGCGCCGGTTGCGCGCCCCGCCGCGATCCTGGCTTACGCTGGGCGTGGCTTGCCCCTGAGAGGACCCATCGCGAGCGTGCGCGCCCGGCCCGCCGGCGTGCACATGCGCGCAGCGCTTCTGGCGGCGCTGGCTGCGGCGCTCATAGGCTGCTCGTCGGGCCGCCCTACGAGCGGCGTGAGCTCGAGCGGCGGCTCCTCGCGCTTCATCGGCGCGGCGCTGCCGGCGGGCGTAGGCGCGCGCGATTTCACGCTCAGCGACGAGGCCGGGCGGCGCGTTTCGCTGGCGAGCTACCGCGGCGCGGTCACGATCGTCGCCTTCCTGTACTCGACCTGCGGCGGCGAATGCGCGGTCATCGCCCAGCAGATCCGCGGCGCGCTCGATCAGCTGCCGAAGGGGGTGGCGGCCCTGCTCGTGAGCGCTGACCCCGCGGCGGACACGCACGCGCACGTGGCGAGCTTTCTCGCCGCAACCTCGCTCGCCGGCCGCGTGCGATACCTGACCGGCTCCGAGCGCGTCCTGCGCCCGGTATGGCGAGCCTACGACGTCCCCCCCGCCTCGTCGCCGAGCCCGCGCTTCGCGCGCGCGACTCCGCTCGTGCTGATCGACAGGGCGGGGCGCGAGCGGGTGCTGTTCCAGCTTGAAGCGCTCACGCCGGAGGCGCTCGCCCATGACGTCGGCGTGCTCTTGCGCGAGAAGCCTTAGACGCGCCCGTCGCGCCGCCCTGCGGCGCGCGGGCGATGAGTGTCGCGCCTGGCCGTCCGCGGCCGGCTGATACCCTAGCGCGCAGGTAGGTATTGCGACGATGATGTTCTCAACCAAGGCGGAGTACGGCGTGCGCGTGATGGTCGAGCTGGGCCGCGGCACGGGCGGGGATCCGATTCCGCTGGCCGAGATCGCCGCGCGCGGCGGCCTGCCGCTCGCCTACCTCGAGCATCTCGTCGCGCGGCTGCGCAAGGCCGGGCTGGTCGACTCCCGACGTGGCTCGCGCGGCGGCTACATGCTCGCGCGCTCGCCCGCGGAGATCACGATGGCCGAAGTGGTCGAGGCGCTGGAGGGCGCGATCGCGCCGATCGAGTGCATCTCGGAGGCGCCGGACGGATCGATCGTGTGCGCGCGCGAGTCCGAGCCGGGCCATGTGTGCCCCACGAAGCTGCTGTGGACGAAGGTGCGCCTGGCGATCGTCCGCACGCTGCAGGAAACGACCCTCGCCGACGTGATCCTCGATCCCGCCGCCCGCGGCGCGGCGCTCGAGCAGGCTGCGCCGCTTGCGTGGCTCGACGCGCACCTGGAGCCGCTCGCGACGGGCGCGACGGGGATCTGACGCGCACGATGGCCGACCTCGAGATACGCAACCTTCATGTCCGCATCGAGGAGCACGAGATCCTCAAGGGCGTCGACCTCGATGTCTCGCGCGGCGAGATCCACGCCCTGATGGGCCCCAACGGCTCCGGCAAGTCGACGCTCGCGAGCACGCTCATGGGCCACCCCGCGTACGAGATCACGGAGGGCTCGATCACGTTCCGGGGCGAGGACATCACCGAGCAGGAGCCGCACGAGCGCGCGAAGGCGGGCCTGTTCCTGGCCTTCCAGTACCCGGTCGCGATACCGGGCGTCTCGGTCGCGAACTTCCTGCGCATGGCGATCAACGCCAAGCGGTCGGGCACGGATACCCAGTCGGGCACAGGCCAGGAGCCGATCACGGTGAAGGAGTTCCGCAATCAGCTGCAGCACGCCGTCGAGCTGCTCGACGTCGACCGCGCGTTCACCTCGCGCCACCTCAACGATGGCTTCTCCGGCGGCGAGAAGAAGCGCGCCGAGATCTTGCAGATGGCGATGCTGAGGCCTGATGTCGCGATCCTCGACGAGACTGACTCGGGGCTGGACATCGACGCCCTGCGGACGGTCGCCGAAGGCGTCCAGCGACTGCACGACGAGCAGGGCCTCGGCGCGCTGATCATCACGCACTACCAGCGCATCCTGCACCACGTGCGCCCGCAGTTCGTGCACATCATGCTCGACGGACGCATCGTGCTGGAGGGCGGCGTGGAGCTCGTCGAGCGCTTGGAGCGCGAGGGCTACGATCACCTCCGGCAGGAGTTCGGCGCGAGTGAGGCTGGCGCCGTCGCGGCCGGTGACGGCAGTGGCTGAGGACGGGCGCGCGGGCAGAGCACCGGCGCTGTCCACCGCCGGGGCGGGTGCGGCGGTCGACAACGGCTCGGCGGGCGCGCGCTCCGGCGCCACGGGCGCGAGCGCCCGCGCGAAGTCGGGCGCCCACCGCGAGGCCGCGCTCTACCACGCGCTCGCGGGCCGGGGCGCGGGAGACGGGCGCTCGCTTGCCGAGCTTCGCAAGGCCGCGCTGGAGGCCGCGGCCGCGGCCGAGCTGCCGGTGTGGCGGCGCTCTGGCTTCTGGACGACGAGCCTTCAGGGACTGAAGCTCGAGGAGCTCGACGCCGGCGCGCAGCCGTCGAATCCCGGCACGGTGCCGGAGGTCGTCGCGCGCACGCTTCCCGAGCGCGCTCGCGCGGGCAGGATCGTGCAGAGCGCAAACACGGTCATGGCCGTCGAGCTGGACGGCGAGCTCGAACGTCGCGGCGTGATCCTGTGCTCGCTCGAGGACGCGTTTCGCGATCACCACGAGCTGGTCGCCCCGTATTTCAGCCGCCGCCTGACGATCGACCGCCACAAGCTCGAGGCGCTGAACGCGGCGCTGTGGAGCGGGGGCGTGTTCCTGTATGTCCCGCCGGGCACTGTCGTGGAGGACCCTTTCGAGGTCGTCTACGCGATCGAGCGGGCGGGAGTCGCGCAGTACGGGCGCACGCTGGTGCTGGGCGCGCCGAACAGCGAGTTTCGCGTGCACGAGTACGACCTCGGCGAGGACTTCGACGAGGACGGCCAGTCGCTGCATGCGGGCGCGTTCGAGCTGTACCTGCAGCAGGGAGCGCGCTGCCGGCTGGCCCAGGTGCAGGACTGGGGCAGCGGCGAGGTGTTCGACGTCTCCACGCGCTTTGTGGGCGTGGGGCGCGACGCGTACTGCCACTGGCTGCCGAGCCTGCTGGGCGGCCGGCTCGTGCGCCAGCACCTCGAGCTCGCGGTCTCCGAGCCAGGCGGCGAGATGGCGTTTCGCGGTCTCTTCTTCACGGAGGAGCACGAGCATCTGGACGCGTTCGCGGTCGACCTGCACGAGACCGGCCCTTCCGGCGGCGACGTCCATTGGCGGGGGGCCGCCACGGGCGAGAGCAGGGCGAGCTTCGAGGGCTTGATCCAGATCGATCCGGGCGCCCAGCAGACGCACACCTACCTGCAGATCCACTCGATGATGCTCTCGCCGAAGGCGCGCCTGGACGCGATCCCGTCGGTGCTCGTGTCCTCGGATGACGTCTCGGCCTCGCACGGGGGGACGGTCGGGGAGCTCGACGAGGCGGCGATCTTCTACATGCAGAGCCGCGGCCTCGACCGCCCGACGGCCGTGCGCGTGATCGTGGAGGGCTTCTTCGAGCCGCTGATCACCGAGCTCGAGGACGAGCCGCTGCAGGAGCTGGTGCGCGCCAAGGTCGCACGCAAGCTCGCGGCTGCCCGAGAGGACATCGAGGCCTATGCCACCAGTCGCTGAGAGCTCGCTCGGCGTGAAGGCCGACTTCCCGATCTTCTCGCGCCGCTTCGACGGGCGCGAGCTGATCTACCTCGACTCGGCAGCGACCTCGCAGAAGCCGGCGGTGGTGATCGAGGCCCTGGCCGAACACCTCCGCGGCCACAACGCGAACGTTCATCGAGGCGTCTATGCGCTGGCGCGCGAGGCCGACGCTGCCTACGACGAGGCGCGGCGGCGTGTGGCTTCGTTCACGAACGCAACTGGCGGCGAGACGATCTTCACCAAGAACGTGACCGAGGCCATCAACCTCGTCGCCTACTCGTGGGGCAGGGCGCATGTGGGCAAGGGCGACGCGGTGCTGATCACGCAGATGGAGCACCACGCCAACATCGTTCCCTGGCAGGTCCTGTGCCGCGAGCGCGGCGCGCAGCTTCGCTACCTGGAGGTGGACGAGCGCGGCGAGCTCTCGCTGGAGGCTCTCGATCAGGAGCTGGCGCGCGGCGACGTGCGCTTGGTCGCTTTCACGCACGTCTCGAACGTGCTCGGGACGATCAACCCGGTCGCGGAGATAAGCGCGCGCGCACGCGCGGCGGGCGCGGTCTCGCTCATAGACGGCGCCCAGGCGGTCCCGCACATGCCCGTCGACGTGGACGCGATCGGCGCGGATTTCTACGCCTGGACGGGCCACAAGGCGCTGGGGCCCACCGGGGTCGGCGTGCTGCACGGGCGCCGCGAGATCCTCGAAGGCATGGAGCCGTTTCTCACGGGCGGCGACATGATCGCGTCGGTCGACTTCTACTCTGCCACCTGGAACGCGCTGCCGGCGAAGTTCGAGGCGGGCACGCCGATGGTCGCGGAGGCCGTGGCGCTGGGCGCGGCGGTGGACTACCTGTCGGGCCTGGGCATGGAGCGCGTGCGAGCGCACGAGCGCGAGCTGACTGCCTACATGCTCGAGCGCCTGGCGCAGGTCCCGGGCCTTCGCTCGGTCGGGCCTTTGGACGCGGACAGCCGCGGCGGCCTGGTGTCGTTCACTGTCGAGGGCATCCACCCGCACGACGTGGCCGAGCTGGTGGACCGCGGCGGCGTGTGCATACGCGCCGGCCACCACTGCGCGCAGCCGCTGATGCGCTGCCTCGGCGTCGGCGCCACCGCGCGCGCTTCGGTCGGCGTCTACAGCGAAGCTTCCGACATCGATGCGCTGATCGACGCGTTGCTGGCCGGGCGCGAGGTGTTCGGGCTCTGAGCTCCAAAATGGACGACCTCTACCGCGACTACATCCTCGACCACTACAAGCGCCCGCGCAACTTCGGCTCGCTCGAGCCCCACGATCTGGAGGGCCTGGAGCACAACCCGCTGTGCGGAGACGAGCTGGGGGTGCACATCCGCGTCAAGGACGAGCGCATCGAGGACCTTCGCTTCCACGGCTTCGGCTGCGCGATCTCGCAAGCCTCGGCGTCGATCGCATCGGAGGAGCTGAAGGGCATGAGCCTGCGCGAGGTAGCCGAGCTGGGGGCCGATTGGATGATCGACCTGCTCGGGATCCCGGTCTCGGCAACGCGCCGCAAGTGCGCGCTCTTGAACCTAAAGGTGGTCCGCGGCGCGGTCAGCGGCGACGATGCTTGGCCCTCCTGAGGGGTAGATAGAGTGTGAACAGACAGTTTTCGAGCATTCGCGGCCACCAAGAGCCGCGGCGAGGAGTCAGATGGCGACCGTAGACCGCACCGCTGAGGTCCCGAAGATCACCAAGCCCAGCCCCATCGTCGAGGACGAGCAGGGTCAGCTGCGCGCGCGCCAAGGCATCTCGCGCGAGGTCGTGGCAGAGCTCTCGAAGGTCAAGGGCGAGCCCGACTGGATGGCGGAGAAGCGCCTGAAGTCGCTCGAGATCTTCGAACGCAAGCCGGTGCCCACGTGGGGCGTTGACCTCTCCGGGCTGAACCTCGACGACCTCGTCCTCTACTCCCCCCCGACGGCCGGGCGTTACAACAACTGGGACGAGGTTCCTGAGGAAATGAAGCAGACCTACGAGGATCTCGGCATCCCGCAGGCCGAGCGCGAGCATCTGGCCGGAGTCGTGGGCGTCTGGCGCCAAGAGCCGGTGTATGAGGGCCTCAAGGAGGAGTACGCGAAGCTGGGCATCCTCTTCTGCTCGATGGACACCGCGGTGCGCCAGTACCCGGAGCTCGTGCAGAAGTACTTCATGAACAAATGCGTGCCCGCACAGGACAACAAGTTCTCGGCCCTGCACGGCGCCGTGTGGTCGGGAGGATCGTTCCTGTACGTCCCCAAGGGCGTCAAGGTCGACCTGCCGCTGCAGGCCTACTTCCGCATGGAGGGCGCCGGCGAGGGCACCTTCGAGCACACGCTGATCGTGGCCGACGAGGGCTCGGACGTGAACTACATCGAGGGCTGCACGGCGCAGACGTACTCCGTCAACTCGATGCACTCGGCGGTCGTGGAGATCTTCGTCCACGAGGGCGCCAAGGCCCGCTACACGACCGTGCAGAACTGGTCGAAGGATGTCTACAACCTGAACACCAAGCGCGCGGTCGTGGACGCCGAGGGTACGGTCGAGTGGGTCGGCGGCTCGATGGGCGCCAAGTACGTGATGCTCTACCCAGGCTCGTTCCTGATGGGCGAGGGCGCGCGCGCCGACCACCTCAACGTGGGCGTGGCGGGCAAGGGCGTGCACAAGGACACGGGCGCCAAGGTCGCGCATCTGGCGCCGAACACGACCTCCAACATCCTCGCCAAGTCGATCTCCAAGGACGGCGGCATCATGGGCTACAGGGGTCTGGTCAAGATGGGCCACAACGCGGCGGGCTCCAAAGCGCGCGTGCAGTGCGACGGGCTGATGATGGACGGCGAATCGCGCTCGGACACCTGGCCGGACATCCAGATCCAGAATCCGCACGTCACGGTCGCGCACGAGGCGACGGTGGGGCGCATCTCCGATGACCAGCTCTTCTACATGGGCTCGCGCGGATTCACCGAGGACGAGGCGGCGGCGATGATCGTCAACGGCTTCATCGAGCCGGTCACCAAGGAGCTGCCGATGGAGTACGCGGTCGAGCTCAACCGCCTGATTCAGCTGGAGATGGTCGGCTCCATCGGCTGAGCCGTCCGACGGGCGGCGGCCGGTCGTCCGTGCCGCGAAGGAGTTGAGGCCGCCCGTCGACACGATCGTCGCCCCGCTGTTTCCCCCGCGGCTGCCGTGGGTGAACGTTGGCGGCCGCGCGGGCGGCGGCCGCGCGAGCATCATCCAGCAGGGTCGCCCGATGCTGGTCGAGTTCTGGGATTTCTGCCGGCCCAACTCGATGCGCACGCTTCCCTACTTGAAGGCTTGGCATGAGCGTTATGCGCAAGCGGGGCTGCGCGTGATCGGCGTGCACTGCCCGGGCTTCGAGCCCTCGCGCGATGAGCGGGCTGTGCGCGAGGCTGTCGCGCGCCTCGGCATCGCCCACCCGGTGGTGATCGACTCGGCGCTCGAGGTGTGGCGCGACTACGGCAACGAGGGCTGGCCGGCGCGCTACCTGTTCGACGGCCGCGCGCGGCTGCGCGACTACCACCAGGGCGAGGGCGCGTACGCGGAAACGGAGCGCGCCATACAGGAGCTAGTGAGCGTGCAGCGAGAGCCGCTTGCGCCGCTGCGTCCCGAGGACGCCGCCGGCGCCGAGCTGTGCCCCCAGACGGAGGATCAGCCGGGCGCCTACTGCGGCCCCTATGAGGCCGGCGGCGTGTGGGCGGTCCTGGAGGGCAGCGGGATCGTGCGGGTCAATGGCGGCGTAGAGAGAGGAGGCGCCGAGCTCCAGGTCACCCACCCGGGCGCGTTTGCGCTGATCGAGCACGCGCGCCACACCGAAGGCGTCTTGCAGCTCGAGCTTGGCCGCGGCGTGCGCTGTCACGCCACCTGCTTCACGCCCGGCGTCGCCGCCGGCGGGTGAGCCGGCGCCGGCCCTCGCCTCGCCGTGGCGAGCGCTCGCGGTGCCGACCGCTCAGGCGCTCGCGCTCGCGCGCGCCGATGAGCGCAGCTCGTCGTGCGTGCGGTCGAGCAAGAGCCGCTTCAGCTGCGGCGCGCCGGAGTCCTCGACGAGCACGCAGCCCCCGGGCCAGTAGGGGCTCTCGCCCGGGCGCCGGCTCAGGAATACGCGCTCATACGTCCAGCAGCCAGCGTTGACGAGCCGCGCCCGCGCAGGCTCCTCGGCGGCACGCTCGCGCCCCGCCCACTCGAGATCTCGATCTCCCGCGAGCGGCCCCGCGCGATGCGTGTGCCCGAAGACCACGTAGGCGTCGCCGAGACCGAGGCGGCGCGCGACCTCGCTCATCGCCCGCAGCCCCGCGCGGCGCAGCTCGCCGACGGAGATGTCGGCGCGCAGCGGGCCGATCCCAGCGCGGTTGAGCGCGGCGACCGCGAGCGGAAAGCCCGCGACCAGCGCGCGCGTCCCGAGCTTGCGCGAGATCGCGGCGCGCCGGGCGCGCGCCAAGCCGCCCGCGGGCGCCGCCGGCCGGCGGCGCCCGGCGAGGGTGCGCCAGGCGTGCACGGTCGCGTCTCCGTTCAAAGGTCCCGTGGTCCGAGCCACCCTCGCCACGGCATGGCGCCACGCGTACATGGGCGCTGTGACCGCCTCGTAGTCCTCGACGCTCTGGAAGCTCTCGGGATGTCGGCCCAGCAGGCGCGCCATCACGCCCACGCTCAGGCGCTCGATCGTGGGCACCGTCAGGTGGCAGTCCAGGTAGTGCCCGTGCGTGGCATATACGTCGGCGCGCACCCACAGGCCGGGATAGGCAGCCTGCACGCGTGCGGGTGAAGCCCACTCGGCGATGCGCTCGGCCATCGGCGAGGCCTGCGACGGCGAGATCAGCTGCTCGAGCTCGAGCGGGGGAGGTGCGTCGAGCTCTCCTCGGCGGCTGAGCCAGGGCTCCAGCAGGGCGTGATCGTGATTGCCTGCGACGAGCACCAGCTCGCGCCCGGCGAGCGCGCGCCCGAGATCTTCGAAGAAGGGACGCGCCGCGGCGAGGGCTTCTCGCGCTGGACCCTGGCGCAGCTCGAGCACATCGCCGAGCAGCACCACGCGATCGACCTCGCCCGCCTCCTCGAGCAGCGGGGAGCGCACGTCCGCACGCCGCAGCAGGTCGGAGTGCGAGGGACTGCCGAGGTGGAGGTCGGAGAGAATCAGCGTGCGCATCACTCAGAGCGTGGGCACGCCGCTTCGACGGTGCGCAGTGGTGCCCGGCGGCGAGGACGGGCGCGCCGAGCGCTCAGCGGGTGCCGCCGGCGGTAGCGGCTTCGCGGATCGGCTTGGGGAGCATGAAGCGCACGTCCTCGTTGACGACGTGGAACTCCGACACCTCCTCGACGCCGCGCGCGCGGAAGAAGTCGACGAGCTCCCTGACGAGATTCTCCGGCGCGCTTGCACCCGAGGAGATCCCCACGACGCGCCGGCCCTCGAGCCATTCCTCGCGCACCTCTCTGGCCGTGTCGATGAGGTAGGCGTCGGTGCCGCAGTCCCGCGCGACCTCGACCAGGCGCTGTGAGTTGGAGGAGTTGCGCGACCCGATCACGAGCAGCAGGTCGCAGCCGTCCGCCATCTGCTTCACCGCCGCCTGCCGGTTGGTGGTCGCATAGCAGATGTCATCGGTGCGCGGCCCCACGATCTTGGGGAAGCGCTCCCTCAAGCGCGCGATGATGGAGCTCGTTTCATCGACCGCAAGCGTCGTCTGCGTGATGTAGGCGACGTGCTCGGGATCCTCGAGCTCGAGCTCGTCGACGTCCTGCTCGCGCTCCACGAGAACGATCTGCCCGGGCGCCTCGCCCATCGTGCCTTCGACCTCCTCGTGGTGAGAGTGGCCCACGAGCACGACCGTGTAGCCGCGGCTTGCGAAGTTGACGGCCTCACGATGGACCTTGGTCACCAGTGGGCAGGTGGCGTCGATCGTCTCCAGGCGCCGCTCCGCGGCGCCGGCGCGCACGGCAGGTGAGACGCCGTGCGCGGAGAACACGCACACCGCCCCCTCGGGAACTTCGGTGTGCTCGTCCACGAACACCGCTCCGCGCCCGCGCAGCTCCTCGACGACGTGCTTGTTGTGCACGATCTCCTTGCGAACGTACACGGGCGAGCCGTGCTTCTCGAGCGCGCGTTCGACCGTCTGCACCGCGCGATCGACGCCCGCGCAGTAGCCGCGCGGCGCCGCCAGCACGAGCTTCTCGACCGTGTTGGACACGGGAGCCATTGTAGGGCGCGTGGCGCTAGGCTAAGCACTCGTGCCGCCGCGCCATCTCGACAGGCTGACGCCGATCGACGCTTCGTTCCTGCACCAGGAGAGCCAGCACTCGCACATGCACATCGGCGGCCTGACAATCGTCGAAGGCCCGCCGCCCAGCACCGGGGAACTGCTCGAGCAGATTCGCATGCGCCTGCACCTGGTGCCTCGCTATCGCCACAAGCTCGCCTCGACGCCGATCGACAGCGGAAGGCCGGTGTGGGTGGACGACCCGAGCTTCAACCTCGACTACCACATCCGGCACACCGCGCTGCCCTTGCCGGGCGGATGGGAGCAGCTGTGCGCTCTGACGGCTCGCATCTTCTCCCAGCAGCTGGACCGCTCCAAGCCGATGTGGGAGATGTGGCTGATCGAGGGGCTCGAGGACGATCGCTTTGCGCTGATCACCAAGACGCACCACTCGCTGGTCGACGGGATCGCCGGCGTCGACCTTGCGACCGTGCTCTTCGATGTCTCGCCAGAGCCGCCGCCCATCCGCAGCTCGGGCCGCGCCTGGGAGCCGCGGCCCGAACCGGGGGCCGCCGAGCTGATCGCCTCGGGCGTGCGCGGCGCGGTGCGCGCGGGTCTGGAGCTGGCGGAGGGCGCGGTCGATGCTCTCGCCCATCCCGACCGCGCGCTGGCGCGCGCGCGCGAGGCCGCGGAGGGGATCGGAGAGATCATCTGGGCGGGCCTGAACCCGTCACCGGAAACCCCGCTCAACGTCCCCATCGGCCCGCACCGGCGCTTCTACGGGATCGGCAACCGGCTGGAGGACTTCAAGGCCGTCAAGAACGCCTTTGGCGGCACGGTCAACGACGTGGTGCTCGCGGTCGTGACGGGCGCCCTGCGCACGTTCCTGATCTCACGCGGCAGGCGCACCGCGGGCTGCGAGCTGAGGGCGCTCGTGCCCGTGTCGGTGCGCGCGGAGAACGACCGCGGCGAGATCGGCAACCGCATCGTGGTGATGCGAGGGCCGCTGCCGGTGTACATCGCCGACCCCCTCCAGCGCCTGCGCTTCGTCACCCAGGCGATGAACGGGCTCAAGGAGTCCAAGCAGGCGCTCGGAGCAGAGGTGATCGCGGGCGCGCAGAACTTCGCGCCGCCGACGATCCTCGCGCAGGCTTCGCGGCTGAACTTCTCCACGCGCCTGTTCAACCTGATCGTCACCAACGTGCCAGGGCCACAGTTCCCGCTGTACGTGCTGGGACGGGAGATGGTGGAGGTTTTCCCGGTCGCGTTCCTGCCCGAAAACCACGCGCTTGCGATCGCGATCATGTCCTACAACGGTCAGATGAACTTCGGGCTGCTCGGCGACTTCGACGCGCTCCCCGACCTCGATCAGATCAGGTCGAACATCGCCGAGGAGCTGGCGACGCTGGTCGCGCTCGCGCGCGAGTCGGTGGCGGCGCCGGCGTAGGCGCCGCCGGCGGCACCCGGGCCTGCGCTGTGGCTGGGCCGTCGCTCGCGCACCGCGTCATGCGCGTCCGCCTCGCCCGCGCTCCCTAGCGCCTGCCGCTGGAGCGCCTGGCCCGCGCCGGGACCCCTCGCTCAGTTGATCGCCAGGAAGAAGGCCCGGTCTGCGGTTTCGCCGTTGATCACGGTTTCGCCTTTGCCGTTGCGCCCAAGCACCGGCACCCATGTTTCAACGGTGATCTGCGTTTTGGACGGGTTGCATTCAGTCGCCAGCTTGGCCGCGCCGAGCGACGCGCTGACCATCGGCAGGACCCCTTCGTTGGCGTCGATCGTGGCGACAACGTTGTGCGGCTGAAAGCCCAGACCCGAGATGCAGTAGACGCCCGGTTCGGGCCTTTGCACCTGGACGCTTTCGACGTTCTTGCTGTCGGCGCCTTCGATTTCGCCTTTCTTGGTCACGTGCGCGAACGCGAGCGCGCTGCCGGGCTGCCCGGGTGCCCCGGTTTCTCCCTTGGGCCCGCTCTCGCCTCTGAGTCCCGGTTCACCCTTCGGACCGCGGGGACCTTCAGGGCCTTGCGGCCCCTGCGGCCCCGAGGGCCCGCTCACGCCGCGCGCGGTGCGCAGCTGCTTCAGGACACTCGGCTTGACCTGGCCTGTGCTCGTGATGATGTACCGCGAAGCCGCCACGCTGGTGCCCGCAAGGGCCACGAACAGCGCAAGCCAGGCTACGACGTTGCGACCGAGTCCCCTGAGCATGCGCGAGATCATCTTTGTCGAGTTCTGACGAGGTTTGGCGAGCGTTGAACATTGCCATAGGGTCGGTGCGTATTTGGCATTTTGCGTTGCAAGCGGCGCCAGCTCTCTGGCCTGCGCGGGCGCACGTCGGCGGCGTTCCTGCAGCGCTCCGAGGCGCTCGAGGCGCCCTTGGCTAGACTGGCCTGACGTGACCGAGAGCGAAGCCGCACCCGCGCCCGACGCACCCTCGCCGAGCGAGTCCGATGTCATGGACGCGCTCTCCAACGTGATCGACCCCGAGCTCGGCCTCGACTTCGTCGAGCTGGGGCTCATCTATGGCGTCGAGATCGCCGACGGGAACGTGCGCGTGACGTTCACGTTGACCACGCCAGGCTGCCCCATCGGTCCGCAGGTGACCGAACAGATCGAGGAGTTCGTGGGCGAAGTGGACGGCGTGCGCAACGTCCACTCCGAGATGGTGTTCACGCCGCCCTGGTCGCCTGAGCGCATGAGCGAGGACGCCAAGTTCGCGCTCGGTTTCTGAGCGGCGAATCGTAGGCTGCGGCCCCAGCGGCACGCCTGACCGCTATGCGAACATATGTTCGCTTTGGCACCCAGGCCGTGGCGACCGGAAGCTGAGCTCGCGGGCGCGCTCGACCGCGGCGACCTGCGCTATGCGTGGCGCTCGCCGAGGAACTGCGCCGCGAGCGTGGGCGGCCGATCGGCCTGGACCTCGCCGCGCGCTTTCTCCCGCTCATAGCCAGGGAGAGCCCACGGGAGTACGACGCGTGGGCGCTGCGCTGGCTCGCGCGCTGGGCCGCGGAGAGCGCTGGGAGCGCCGAGCAGGCGGCCGAGCTCGCCGCGTCGTTGGCCGAGCTGCCGGCTGAGCCGGCGGCCATGACCGCGATCCAGGCGTTGCTCTAGCGCGCAGGCCGGCGCCCCTGTCCCCGCGCTGCTAGGGAAGCCGCCGGAGGCTCATGATGTGAGCTCCAGCTTCAGCTCGCAGGCGTCGATGGAGGCGCGGGTGCCAGGTGTTTCGGAGGGGTCCATCGCGTCGAACACCTTCGCCGCGGCGTCCATGTCCTCTGCCGTCGCGAACTCCTGCAGCACGACCGCTGTTCCCCGACCCTCGTCAAACAACACCTTCAGTCCCGTGCTCGTCACGCCCGGCGGTGGGCCGCCTGCCTCGTCCACGCGCGCCAGCAGCTGCTGCATGCGCTCGGCGCTCACGTCGGTGAATCGCACTACGCGTACGTACATCGTGAACCTCCCTGCGGTCGATTGCTCAGTGACTGAGGAGATACCACAGCTGCCACAGAACGCGACGTTCGTGCAGCGGGGCGAACATGCCGTTGACCGTGACCGGGACGCGCTTGTGCTGGGCGATTGTGCTGCGCCCGGCGCTCGTCAGCCGCAGCGTCATCGTCTTCGCGGCCGTTCCGTTGAGCGTCAACGTGGCCTTTGCCAGCAGCACCGCATTGCGGTTGGTGTTGCGCCAGTTTGCTCCCGGTCGCACCTGGTACCACCCGACTTCGAGCGTGCCCGCGACAGGTGGCGCGAACGGGAAGCTGAAGACGCCGGTCTTGCGCAGCGAAGCGAGGTGGACGTGGTGCATGGCGCGCGCGAGCTGCACGCGGAGGGCGTTTTGGATCTGCACCGCCAGCGGCAGCGAGGCGCTCAGCCCCAGGACTTCCTGCTGGCCCACAGGCTGCTGTGCCGCACGGCGAATCGCCACGCCCGAGCTTTCGGCTTCGGCGCCGCCTTCGCTGTTGGTCGCCACGACGTGACAGCTCAGCAGGTGGCCCAGGTCGGCTCCTTCCGCCGTGTAGGTGCTGCTCGTGGCGGCGGCGATGCTGACGCCGTCGCGCAGCCACTGATATGCGAACGCCGGCGGCGGTTGACCCTTCCAGATGCCGCGCACGCATGTCAGTTTTTCCCCCACGGCCGGGGTGCCTGAGACCTCGGGCTTTTCTACGACTTCGGGCTTTTCGCCCGGAATGTGAATGCGATTGCTGTGAGCCGAGGCGCTGCCTTCTCGGTTGGTGGCCGTCACGATGCACGTGACATCCAGGCCGCGGTAGGCCGACGCCACCGTGAGCGTGTTTTCGCTCGCCGAGGGCACTTCCGTGCCGTTCACGCTCCAGCTATAGGAGTAGGACGGTTCGGGCGTACCGGCCCACGTGCCTCGCGAGCACGTCAGCAGGTGTCCCACCGCGGGCGTGCCTGAGAGTTCGGGTGCGGTCAGAGGGATCGGCGCCTGGCCCGGGATGGACGCGCCGTTGCTGCTTTCTGCTTTCGCGGTGCCGGCGTTGTTTGTGGCTGTCACCACGCACGTGAGCACGTGTCCTTCGTCGGCGCCGCTCGCCGTGTACGTGCTGCTCGTCGCCCCGGGGATGCTGGTTCCGTCGCGCAGCCAGGCGTAGGTGAAGGATGGCGGTGGTTGGCCTTTCCAGATTCCCTTCAGGCACGTGAGCTGCTGGCCGACGGCCGGGGTACCGAATACCGCTGGCGCTTCGACGGGTTCCGGCGGGCTGCCCGGGACGTTCACGGATTCGCTGCTCGCTTCGGTTGCGCCTTCGCCGTTGACCGCGGTGACGACGCACGTTAGGGCGTGCCCCTGATCGGCTTCGACGACCTTGTACGTGGCCGCGGTCGCCCCGGGGATGGCGGCGCCGTCGCGCCTCCACTGATAGGTGAACGTCGGGTCGGGCGTGGCGCTCCAGGTGCCCGTCGAGCAGCTCAGCTGCACGCCGAGCGCGGGCGTGCCCGAAACCTGGGGCGGCGTTTCGTTGACCGGCGCCTTGCCTCCCGAGATTTTTTCGGGAATGACGACCTGTTCGCTGGCAGCCGTCGCCTGACCTTCGCGGTTGGTGGCGGTGACCTTGCAGGTAAGGGAGTGGCCGCGGTCGGCGAAAGTGGCGAGGTAGTTGATCGAGCTCGAGAGGCCAACTTCTTCACTGGTTCCCACGTCGCGCACCCACAGGTAGGTGTACGTTGGCGCCGGCACGCCCGTCCAGGTGCCCTTTTCGCAGGTCAGCGTGGCGCCAACGGCCGGGGTCCCGCCCACGCTGGGCGCCGTGACGTTCACCGGCTTGGCGCCGCGCACGGCGATGCTGTTGGCGCTCGGCGCTTCGGCGCTTCCGGCGACGTTCGTCGCTCTCACCCTGCAGGAAAGCGTATGCAGCTGGTCTTCTGAGCGCACGGTGTAGATGCCGTTGGTCGCCCCGGCAATGCTCGTGCCGTCCCGAAGCCACTGGTAGCTGAAGGTGGGCGGCGGGCTGCCCGCCCATGTGCCCGCGAAGCACGTCAGCGATTCGCCTACCTGCGCCGGTGCGATCCCCAGCACCTGCGGCGGCGCGGCTGATTCGGGCGGGCTGCCCGGCACGCTCACGCTGTTCTTGCTGCGTTCTCGACCGCTGCCGGCTGCGTTGCTGGCGGTCACTTCACACGCAAGCGAGTGCCCCTGGTCGGCTTCGACGATCGCGTATATGGACTGGGTTGCCCCGCCGATCGGCGAGCCGTCGCGCAGCCACTGATAGGCGTAGGAGATCGGCGCCGTCCCGCTCCAGGTGCCGGTCGAGCAGCTCAGCGCTTCCCCGAGCGCCGGGGTGCCCGACACTTCGGGTGGCACTTTCGCTTCGGGCGCTGTGCCGCCTGGAATCAGGAGGCTGTTGCTGCTTTCCGCTTGAGCTTCGTGGCCGGGGCCGCCTGCGCCTTCGACCGCTGTCACCGCGCACCACAGCGTGTGGCCCTTGTCGCCCGCTGCGACGGTGTAGGTGACGCCCGAAGCAAAGTGCACCCCGTCGCGGATCCACGCGTAACGGAATTCCTGCACCCCCCCGCTCCAGCTCCCGGCAGCGCACACGAGCCTTTCGCCCACCAGCGGGTTACCCACCACTTCCGGGCGGGTGTTGTTGACGGGCTGTGCGGCCGCACCGCCCGCGAGAGGCGCCAAGAGCGCACATGCGGCGGCGGCCAACGCGAGCGCCAGCCGCCGCGCCTGCCGGTGCACAGGCGCGCGATGTGGTGATCTTCTCACGCCTCGAGGTTTCCACTGCACCATCGGCGGGCGCGAACGATTACCTGCAGCGGGCAGAGCGTCAAGCGATGCATAGCTGCACCCACGAATGCTGCGGTTTACCCATCTTTGCGTACCCAAACCAAGACTGCTCCCGACCCCACCTGGTCGCGCCGGCGGCGTCTCACACGATTTCGATCGGCGTCCCCACGTCGACCACGGACCACAGACGCGTCACGTCGGCGTTGCGAAGGCGAATGCAGCCATGCGAGGGGCGCCCGGGCACGAGCTGCGGCGCGTCTGTCCCGTGAATGCCGACAACCTTGCCACCGGGCCAGTCGCTGCGCGCCGAGGCGTAGGCGCTCGTGCCCAGCGCGAAGGGACCGTAGAAGGCGCCGCCCGTCGTGAGCAGCTTCTCGGTGATGTAGAAGCGACCTGCCGGCGTCGGCGAGCTCGGCCGCCCGACGCCCACGGCCGCGCTCCAGATCGCTCGCCCATCGCGGTACAGCGTGGCGCGGAGAAGCTCGCGGTTGATGCGCAGGTGCTCGCGGGTGATGTGCATTTCACCCAGGGCGCCCGCTTCCACCCACCCGGCCAGGCGGTTCGAGGGATCGGGAACTGGCACGCGCAGCCACGTGATCCCGCCGGCGCTGTAGGAGCGCAGAATCAGATACGCCTGCGCCTGACCCTCGGCGGTCAGGAAGCGAAGGTGACCGATCACGCGCGAGGCCGCCGCTGGCGCCGCGTAAACGGGGGCAGCCGCCTGTGGATAGGCCCACCTCGACAGTGTCGTGAGGTTCGAGAGCGTCGCCGCGGCGGCGGGACCTTCGGCGACGCACGCACTCGGCGCCGCGATCGAGCAGGCACCCGCGAGCAAGGCGGCGGCGTAGCGGCGCACGCTCGCGCACCGCCCTCAGCCGGTGAACGGCGGTACGACCCGCGTGGCCCGCGCGTGCACGAACACGCCCGAGCGGGCGACCGAGGCGCAGCTCGTCAGCGCTCTTATCGACACCTTATGCGGGCCGAAGGACAGGCTGCTCGGGTTGAGCTTGATGGTGAACTTTCCGCCCCTCGCCTGGGCCGCCGTCAACGTCCTCAGCTTGCGCCCGTCTAGGTAGAAGGTGATGCGCTTGATCCCCGTCGCCGGGACCTGCACGGTGAAGGTGCCGCGCTTTGGACCCGACGCGCCGTGCAGCGCGAGCGATTTGGCCTTGCAGTTCAGCACGCCGCCACCACCGCCACCGCCGCCAGCCCCACCGCTCCCGGCGGAGCCGCTCGGAGAGGACCCGCCGCTGGGCGCCAGTGGGCGTTTCGCCGCCGGCACTTCGACGATGACCGCGTTGGAGGCCAGGGGGCGCGGCGCTTGGCCCGGCGCGGTCCCGGTTACGGTGGCCACGTTGATGTAGGTGCCGGCGCTTGTGATCAGGTGAGTGCACGTGTACGTGGTCGCTTCGCCCGGCGCCAGCGGCACTTCCCCGCGACCGCCGCCGATCGTGCCGGGGTCGCACAGTGGGTCGGTGAAGTTGGACAACGTCAGCGCCGCGAGGCCGGTGTTTTTGACGACGATCTCGTATTCGATCGTCTGCCCGATCGCGCCCGTGAGCGGCGCCGTCGTGTAGCCGGCTTCGCTTTCGGCGATCCGCTGCAGCTTTTCGATCGTGAACAAGCTGGTGGTCACTTCGACCACGACCTGGTTCGAGGTTTGGGTGAGCGGCGCTTCACCCGGCGCGGTGCCGGTTACGGTGGCTTCGTTGGTGTAGATGCCGGCGCTCGTGAGCAGGTGTGTGCACGTGTACGTGGTCGCTTCGCCAGGCGCTAGAGGTGCTTCTCCGGGCCCGCCTGCGATCGTGCCAGGATCGCAGTGCTGGTCGGTGAAGTTGGACAGCGTCAACGCCGGCACGCCGGTGTTCCTGACGACGATCTCGTATTCGACCGTCTGCCCGATCACACCGGTGAGCGGAGACTTCGTGAAGCCGCTCCCGCTGCCCGCTATCTCTTGCAGCTTTTCGATCGTGAAGGCGGGTTCACCCGTGGGCTGGGGCGGCAGGATCTCGAACTCGGTCGTGTACGTGGTAAAGGGTTTCGTTTCGAGGTCGGCTTCGACGAGCGAGCGCCCTGGCGCGCACGATGCATCGCCGATCGCAATCACGAACGCATTGCCGTCGTTGTCGAGCTGGACCGCATTGACTTCCGGAACGTCTTCGACGTTGGTGCCGTCCATCAAGATCCAGTGCAGGTGCGGCGCCACGCGGCAGCGGTGGTAGAGCTCTTCGGATCCGATGCGCACGGGCTTCTCCGAACCGCCGCCGAACTCCGCCTGCACGATCGTGGCGACGCCGCTCGAGCCTGCGTCCTCGACCTGGACGGAGGGCATCGTGTAGACGCCTGGCACGGTCGGCACGGGCGGCAGCACGGTGAAGGACGCGGTGAACGATTCGAACGGTTCCTCTTCCATGTGCGCCGTGATCAGGCTTTCGCCGGCGGAGCACAGCGGGCCGCCGCGCAGCGCGACGGTCGCATTGCCATCGGCATCGAGTTCGACCGAGACACCCCTGCCGGATTCCGTCCGGTAGGGGTTGGGCACGTACCACGTGAGGTTGCCCCTGCACAGGCTGAACAGCTGGCTGGCCGTGATTTTGATTTTCGAGCCGGTCCCGTAGAGCGTCGGGTTGCACTCGACTTCGACGACGTCGGCCACGGTCGCCGTCGTGCTGAACTCGCCCTGAGCGACGAACGCGGGGAGCGAGTGGATCACGCACGTTCGCGACGCGCTCTGCGAAGCAGCGACCGGCGCGCCCCGCGCCGGGGGTCGGACAGGCCGCGCCTGCGCAGCTCCGCACAACGCGGCGGCGCCTGCGCACGCGCCTAGAGCCAGCAGGAGCGCGAGCCGCGCTCGCGCTCCCCGGACTCGCAAAGGACCCCGGAAGCTCGGGCTGTCCGGGGTCCTGTTGCGCATCTCAGATCACTTCAGACTTCAGCGACTGAGCGCCCTAGGTGGGCCGGGGCGCTTCGATCGTGAAGAACGTCGTGAGCGTCGTGAACGGTTTGGCTTCCAGGTCCGCTTCGATCAGCGAAGCGCCGGGAGCGCACGAGCCGTCGCCGAGCACGATCACGAACGCATTGCCGTCGTTGTCCAACGGGATTCCGTTGACTTCGGGTGTGCCGGCCACCGCCTGGCCGGTCTGCAAGATCCAGACCAGGTGCGGTGCGACGCGGCAGCGCCGGAACAGCTCTTCGGAGAAGATGCGCACCGGCTTCTCCGAGCCATTCGTGAACTCGGCCTCGATGATCGCTGCGAAGCCGCTGGACACGCCGGTCTCGACCTGCGTTTCAGGCGCGCCCGGAGTCGCCGCCAGCGCGCGCACGCTCTGTGGCGTGGGCACCGGTGGCAAGACCGTGAACGACGTCGTGAACGATTCGAACGGTTCTTCTTCCATGTGCGCCGTGATCAGGCTTTCGCCCGCCGAGCAGAACGGCCCGCCGCGCACCGCCACGATGGCGTTGCCGTCGGGGTCGAGTTCCACTGTGATGCCTCTGCCGGTCGTCGTGACGAGCGGATTCGGCACATACCACGTCAGGCTGCCTTTGCACAGGTTGTAAAGCTGGGCTGCGGTGATTTTGATTTTCGAGCCCGTCCCGTAAATCGTCGGGTCGCACTCGACTTCGATGATGTCGGCCACCGTGGCCGTCGTGCCGAACTCGCCCTGAAGGACGAACGAAGGAAGCGAGTGGACGACGCACGTGCCCCGGGGCGCTTCTTCTTCCGAGGTGCTGGTGGTGTGCGCAAACGCGGTTCCGGCCAGCGAGAACATGCTCACGGCAAGGACCGCTAGTCCCACGCCAAGGTAACGACTTTTCATGTCTCCCTCCAAGGAGGCTGTGATTTTGCGCCCACCGCTTCACACAATCGCGAAGCAGCAAATCACCCCTCCTTGGATGGTTCGAAGAGGACCCCCCCTTTCCGGGCGCACCCCCCCGCGGGCAAGTTATGTGGGAGGGGTGAATAACACAGTCGACAATGCCCGACAAACCCAAACTGACGTGGTCAGGACAAAAAGTCGTAAATTGCGGGTTTTTTCACGTAGCTTTAAGGCGATTTGCAGGAGTTTTTGCAGGTTCAGGTTCACATAATCCGGCTCACCATCTGAGCGCCAGCGCCACCGACCGGCGCACCGGCCGCGCGGCGGGCGGCGTGAAGGCACATGTCGCGCGCAGCCGCAGCGAGCTCGCCCCCGTCGGCTGGGACGCAGAGGCCCCCCGCAACGAAGTCAGCAGGCGCGCTCCTGCGCGCGTGAGGTGGAGCTCGAGCATCGCGCGCCCGGCACGCGAGAACCTCCGCTTGCCGACGGCGACGAGCGTGGAGGCGCCCGTGTTCTTGACCCCCTGCTTGGCTTCGCGCGCTGTCGCTTGGTAGCTCCACGAGATCGCCGCCGTCCCCGCCTCTGGAGCGGTGAAGCGCGCCTTGAAGGCGCCGCTTCGCAGCAGCGATGCGATGTGCGCGCGCCGAGCGTGGCGACGCAGCTGCACGGTGATCAGGGCGGCGAGGCGGCGCCGGGAGATGCTGCTGGCCTTGGCATGCGCGACGCCTTTGCCCCCCTGGCCTTCTTCGCCGAAGCTGAACGGTGGCATGGTGGTGAACGAGTCATCCGCTCCGACGCCCGTGCCGCCTTCGCCGGCGCCGACGAGTCGGAAGTGGTAGGTGGTCGCGGGGCTCAGGCCATAGATGCGCGCGAACACGGGCACGGTGTTCGTGCCCGACGGGGGCCACGCGCGGAGTTCGGCGAGGAAGCCGCATTCGACGCTGTGCCCGTACGCAAACGTCGGACCGTATTCGAAGTAGCAGGCATTGATCCCGGCGCCGCGTGGGTTGACGGACCCGTACATCGCGGCAGAGGTCCGCGCCACCGATGACGCGCCTTCGGTCGTGACCGCGGGCGGGATCGCCGCCACCACGAAGCTCAGAGGGGCGCTTGAGCCGCTGGGATTGCCGATCGAGCTCGGCTGCGTCGCGACGGCGGTGTATTCCCCCCACTGAAGCGTCGGGCTTGCGCGGCCGGATGCCCATCTCCCGCCCTGGACTTCGGCGGTGGCTGAGGCCAGGACTGCGCCTTCGGCGTGCGCGCCCTCGTAAATCTGGACGGTCACGGGCTCGTGGTCGCTCGCAGTTCCCGAGAACGCCGGCGCCGCATTGCCCGATGGGGACGGTATGGGATCGAGCGTGACGGCGGGCTGCTTCGTGTCAATCACGAAGGTGACGGGAGCGCTAAATCCGGGCAGGTTGCCGATCTCGCTCGGCTGGGTGGCGATCGCGGTGAACGTCCCGTCGCTGAGAGCGGGCGCTGCGGCGCCCGAGGTCCAGCTGCCGCTGCCCCCGGGAGCGTGCGCCGTGGCGACGATGAGCCCTTCCGGCTTGGGCCCTGCGAAGACCTCGACGGTCACCTCCGTCGCTTCGCTGGCTGTGCCGGAGAAGGCGGGCGTCACCTCGTTGGACGGCGAGGGCGGAGTATCGAGGGTGACGGTGGGCGGCTTGGTGTCGACCACGAACTTGACGGGCGCACTCCATCCGGGCGGGTTGCCGATCGCACTCGGCTGGGTGGCGATCGCCGTGAACGTCCCGTCGCCGAGAGCGGGCGCGGCGGCGCCCGAGGTCCAGCTGCCGCTGATCGGAGCGGCGCGTGCCGTCGCGACGATGCGCCCTTCCGGCTTGGGCCCTTCGAAGACCTCGACGGTCACCTCCGTCGCTTCGCTGGCTGTGCCGGAGAACGACGGCGCGGCGTCGTTGGACGGCGAGGGCGGTGGCCGCAGGGTCACGGTGGGCGGCTGGGTGTCGATTTCGAACGTCACGGGTTCGCTCACGCCTTCGAGGAAGTCCACGGAGCTCACCTGCCTTGCGATCGCGGTGTAGGTCCCGTCGGCCAGGGGCGGGTTCACTTGCGCGGAGACCCAGTGATTCCCGCTTACCTGCGCTTTCAGGGTCGCGACGAGCGTGCCTTTGGCGTGATCGCCGGCATAGACATAGATCGTAACGAGCGTCGTTTCGCTCGCCGTCCCGCTGAACGAGGGCGCGCTGTCGCTGGATGGAGTGGGCGGCTGATCGAGCGTCACTTTGGGTGGACCCAGGAAGATCAGCGTGTCCGGGTGAAAGCCCGAAGCGCCCGCAGGCCATTCGGAGACCTGGGCGGCTGACGCGCTCGTGGCGGGGATCGTGGCGGCCGCGAGGACGATCGCAAAAAGCGGCCTCAGATGGACTCGGCGTGCACTCCAACGCGATTTCGCCTGCACGAACCCACCTACCGAGGTTGACTGTCTCCACTCTGCCGGCGCAGGGCAGCGGCGCATGATAGTCCTACTTTCTCGGTGCGCCGGAGGTAACTGGCAACTGCAAGATTTCTTGTCAGCCGAGCACGCGGACGGAGCAGCGCGCGCTCGGAATGGAGCGGGCGGAGATCACCTGGCTGTCAGGCAGCGGGGTTCTGACATTCACTTTGCAGGCCTTGTGGGCCGGGATGCGGGTTGGTAGTCCTTGCGCCCGCAAACGACGCGGAAGGACGTATGAGAGCCTCCACAAGCCGTACCCTCGCTGCTGCGGCCGCGCTGACACTCGCCGGCGCCGCTAGTGCGCTTGCGGCGGGACCGCTCAAGGGCAAGACCTACCAGGGCAGCGCTCCCGTGACGGGCGTCACCTCCGAAGGCCACCACCGCATCCGCCTTTATGCGGGCGGGTACATCACCGTGCGCGTTGCCACAAGCGGCAGGTCGGTGAGCGTCCGCTTCACCTCGCCCTGGCCGGTGCTCTACTGCCGAACGCAGCAGAAGCTGCACGTGCAGTCGACGAAAGCCGCGTCGATCTCCCGCAGCGGGAGCTTCAAGGCGACGATCATCGAGCGATTTGCGGCGGGGCCGGGGAGCAACTCGATCACCCAGGTCGTGACCGGCCGCTTTGCCGGCCGCACGGTCAAGGGCGCGATTCACACCCACGCCGCCGAATGCGGCGGAACCTCGACCTACTCTGCCACGGCGCGTTAGCGCTCGATCAGCTCTCGCTGCTCAGGCTAGTTCTCGCTGCCCAGGCGATCCCACATGTAGAGCTGGATGCACTCGCTGGCGAGCTCGCGCGCGCGCTCGCTGGAGAGGCGCGGGAGCACGGTGTCGAGCGCCTGCTCCTCTGAGACCCCCGCCTGGAAGGCTTCCTCGCCGCGGAAGCCGGCCGCGATCTTCAGCGCCTCGCGCCGGTTCTCGCCGAGGCTCGGGAACACGCCGACGAGAAAGTCGGTGTTGGGGATCGGCTGGCCCACCTCCAGCGAGGCATGCCAGGCGGCGAGCAGGTGCAGGTCGTCCTCGTCGAGGCCGGCGATCGCCTTGGCGTAGTGAACCGACAGCTCCTGGTCGGGAATGTCGTCGACCCACGCCCGCACGACCTCGCCGACGAGCTGGCGGCGCGCCTCGCGACCGACGGACTCGGCGATTACGCGGATCGCATCCTGGGGCTCGATGAAGCAAAGTGGCATTCTCGTGACTCCTGAGCGCGGAGGAAAGCTGTGCTGTGGACTGTAGGCGCCGGTGTGGACGGCAATTCGCGCGGCCCCCGCAGCTCCGCCCCGCAGCCCGTCTACAGTCCGAGCGCCTGCTGGGCGCGCTCGAACGCGGCCGTGTCACGCGTACCGGGCGCGAAACCCAGCGTCGCGCGCGTTTCGCTTCCCCAGTTGGCCAGCGCCAGATCGAGCGCTCCGACGGGCACTGCGAGCGTCCGCGCCAGCGCTGCTGCACGCCGGTCGAGGTTGATCGGATCGCCGATCCCGAACACGCGCTTGGCGGCCAGCGTGGCGGCGTCACGCGCGGCCAACGCACCCGCGCCCGCGGCGTGCAGGCCGTCGGGCTCGAGCTCGTAGATCGCGAGCGCTCCGAGCAGGAGCAGCAGCTCATAGCGCGCGGCGCGCTGCAGCCCGGGGAGCGCGAGCCGCTCGAAGATGCGCTCGAAGCGCCGCTGCGGGCTCCAGCTTGCGTCGCCGAGGAAGGCGCGCGCCTGCGAGCCGCTCTGCGCGGCCCAGGCCCTGTATGCGCGCAGCGTCTCGCCGCCGCGCCCGGGGTCGTGCGAGGTGCGCGGGCCGAGGGGTATGCCCTCGAGCTCCTGAAGGTGGCCCTGCTCGCTGCCCAGCGCCTTGCCAATGCCGGCGAAGGGCTCGGAGCCCTCCAGCGGCGAGAGGTAGGCGATCAGAAAGCACGTCCACGTCGCCCGCTCGAGGTCGCGCTCGGCGAGCGCGCGGGCCTCGCCGTAGAGGCCAGGCGGCTGGCTGCCCAGGGCGAGCAGCCGTCCGCTCGAGAAGGCGATCTCCTCGGCGAGCCTGCGCGCGTCGGCGGATGCGCGCAGGCCGGGCAACAGCGAACAGCGGTAGCCGTCGTCGGCGGCGCGCAGCTCGCGGCGCACGCGCACGCCATCGCTCTGCCCGGGCGCGCGAGGCGCCCGGCGCGAGGATGTGCGCGCGGACGGCGCCCCTGGCGAGGACGCGCCCGCTGAAGGTGGCTGCTCCTCATACCCGGGGAGCGTCTTGCGGCAGATGGGGCAGCGCTCGATGAAGCGGTTGTGGCGGCAGAAGGTCGGCACGGTCGCGCGGGCGGCTCGCTCGTGGCCCGCTCACCTCGACAAGGAAACCAGCTCGGGCGCCGCGCCGGGCGCGCACCCTGATGGGCACACGCGGGCGGCGCTACTCGGATGCACCCACACCGGGGCCGACGTGGCCGGGTGGGCCCTCGGGGCCCTCATCGGCGGAGGCGTGACCGGCGAGGCCTGCGTCCTCGACGCGAGCGACGGCGCCACGCACGGCGCCTGCGCCGCCGTTGCGCCGTGCGGAGAGATAGCGATCGACCATGCGCGCGCACTGGCGACCCTCGTTGATCGCCCACACGATCAGCGACTGGCCGCGGCGGGCATCGCCGGCCGCGAACACCCCCTCCACGGAGCTCGCGTAGGGGCTCGAGTCCTTGATGTTGCCGCGCGCGTCTCGTTCCACGCCGAGCTTGTCCAGCAGCTCGGGCTCGGGGCCGAGAAAGCCCATCGCGAGCAGCACCAGCTGAGCGGGGAGCTCGCGTTCGGTCCCGGCGACGGGGCCGAACGGCGGCTCGGGCTCGGCGCGCGCCATCTGCAGGGCCGCAACGCGTCCATTGCCGTCGTCGCGGAAGCCGGTCGTGACGACCGAGTAGTCCTGCTCGCCCACGTTGGACTTCTGCGCCTCTTCCATGGCGTAGCTGAGCCGGTACTTCAGCGGCCACTGGGGCCACGGCGTGAGCTCGTCGGGGCGCCGTTGCGGGGGCTCGGGCAGCAGCTCGAGCTGCGTGACCGAGCGCGCTCGCTCGCGCAGCACGTTGCCGACGCAGTCCGCGCCCGTGTCGCCGCCGCCGATCACGACCACGTCTAGGCCCTCCGCGGAGATCACCCGCTCGAGGCTCGGCTGCGCGACGGGCGGCTCGGGGCCATACTCCCGCGCGACCCAGCGGTTGCGCTGGTAGAGGTAGTCCATCGCGAAGTGGATGCCCTCGAGCTCGCGGCCGGGAACCTGCAGGTCGCGGGGCACGCGCGAGCCCGTCGCGAGGACCACGGCGTCGAAGCTCCCGCGCAGCTCCTCTACGCTCACGTCGCTGCCCACGTCCACGCCGCAGCGCAGCTCGACGCCCTCGGCGGCGAGCTGCTGCACGCGCCTCTCGACGACGGCCTTCTCGATCTTGAAGTCGGGCACGCCGAAGCGCACGAGCCCGCCGATCGCCTCGTCTCGCTCGAACAGCACGACGCGATGGCCGGCCCGGCGCAGCTGCTGGGCGGCGGCCATGCCGGCGGGGCCGGAGCCGACGACGGCCACGCTCTGGCCGGTGTGCGTGCGCGGCGGCTGCGGCTTGACCCAGCCCTCTTCGAATGCGCGGTTGATGATCGCGTTCTCGATCTGTTTGATCGTGACGGCGTCGCCTTCGCGGATCTCGAGCACGCAGGCTGCCTCGCAGGGCGCCGGGCAGAGCCGGCCGGTGAACTCGGGGAAGTTGTTGGTCGCGTGCAGCTGCGCGATCGCGTCCTGCCAGCGGTCGCGGAAGACGAGATCGTTCCAGTCGGGGATCAGGTTCCCCAGCGGGCAGCCGTTGTGGCAGAAGGGGACGCCGCAGTCCATGCAGCGGGCGCCCTGATCGCGCAGCTCCTCCGCGGGGCGCGTGACGAGGAACTCCTGGTAGTCGCGCGCACGCTCGACCGCGTCGCGATAAGGGATCCCGCGACGCTCTATGTGCAGGAAGGCTCCGAGCTTGCCCATCAGGCGGCAACTGCCACGCGCTCGCCGGCTGCTTCGCGCAGGACGCGCTTGTAGTCATGGGGCATCACCTTCACGAACGCGCCCCTCGCCAGCAGCGCCTCCCACTCTGCGAGCACCCTCTCGGCGACGGGCGAGCTGGTGCGCTCGAGGTGCTCCTGCACGAGCGCGCGGAGCTCTGAGACGTCGCCCTCGTCGGGCGCTTCGAGGCCCACCATGCCCATGTTGCAGCGCGGCTTGAACGTGTCGTGCTCGTCGAGCACGTACGCGATCCCTCCGCTCATCCCGGCGGCGAAGTTGCGCCCTGTCTCCCCCAGCACGACGACGCGCCCGCCGGTCATGTACTCGCAGCCGTGATCGCCCACGCCCTCGACCACGGCGCAGGCGCCGGAGTTGCGCACCGCGAAGCGCTCGCCGGCCAGGCCGCGGAAGAACGCGCGCCCACCGGTCGCGCCGTAGAGCACGGTGTTGCCGATGATCACGTTCTCCTGCGCCTTGAAGTGCGCTCCCATCCCGTCGCGGGGGCGCACCGCGATGACGCCCCCGGAGAGCCCCTTGCCCACGTAGTCCTGCGCGTCGCCGGCCAGCATGAACGTGACCCCCGGCGCCAGCCAGCCCCCGAAGCTCTGCCCGGCCGAGCCCTCGAAGTCCACCACGATCGAGTCCTCGGGCAGGCCGGCTTCTCCGCGCGCGCGCGCGATGTGGCTCGAGAGGATCCCGCCGACGCAACGGTTGCGGTTGCGGATCGCAAGCTCAAGCTTGAGAGGAGGCTCGCCGGCGCGCGCAGAGCGCGCCTGCTCGCCGGGTTGGTCGCCGGCTTCGATCACCGCGCGCGCCTGCTCCACGAGCTGCCAGTCGAGCGCGTCCTCGAGCACCGCGGGCGGCGGTTCGATACGCCGGCGCGGCGTCCCGTCGGGCAACTCGATGTGCTTGAGCACGTGCGTGAGGTCGACGCCGCGCGCCTTCCAGTGCTCGATCGCCGCGGCCACCGAAAGAAGGTCCACGCGGCCGATGGCTTCATCCAGCGAGCGCAAGCCCAGCGAGGCGAGGATCTCGCGGACTTCCTCGGCCACGAACATGAAGAAGTTGACCACGTGCTCGGGCGTGCCGGTGAAGCGCTTGCGCAGCTCGGGGTCCTGCGTGGCGATCCCGACCGGGCACGTGTTCAGGTGGCAGGCGCGCATCATGATGCAGCCGGTGGCGATCAGCGGCGCGGTCGAGAAGCCCATCTCGTCGGCGCCGAGCATGGCCGCGATCACGACGTCGCGGCCGGTTTTCAGCTGGCCGTCGGTCTGCACGACGATGCGCGAGCGCAGGTCGTTGAGCAGCAGCGTCTGCTGGGTCTCGGCGAGGCCTATCTCCCAGGGCACGCCGGCCGCCTGGATCGACGACAGCGGCGAGGCGCCCGTGCCGCCGTCGTGACCCGAGATCAGCACGCGGTCGGCGTTCGCCTTGGAGACGCCGGCCGCGACCGTGCCGACGCCGATCTCGGAGACGAGCTTGACGGACACCTGCGCGCCCGGGTTTGAGCAGCGCAGGTCGTAGATCAGCTGCTTGAGGTCCTCGATCGAGTAGATGTCGTGGTGCGGGGGCGGTGAGATCAGGCCGACGCCGGGCGTCGTGTGGCGGATGGAGCCGATGTAGGCGTCGACCTTGTGCCCGGGCAGCTGACCGCCCTCGCCCGGCTTGGCCCCCTGGGCCATCTTGATCTGCAGCTCGTCGGAGTTGACGAGGTAGTGGATCGTCACGCCGAAGCGCCCCGAGGCCACCTGCTTGATGGCCGAGCGGCGGTTGTCGCCGTTGGCGTCGGGGACGTAGCGCGCGGGGTCCTCCCCACCCTCGCCCGTGTTCGAGCGCCCGCCGAGGCGGTTCATGGCGATGGCCAGCGTCTCGTGCGCCTCGCGCGAGATCGACCCGAGGCTCATGGCGCCGGTGCAGAAGCGCTTGACGATCTCGCTCGCGGGCTCGACCTGCTCGAGCGGGATCGACTTGACGGACCCCGCGCCACGCGGGGGGCCGATCTCGATGAGCCCGCGCAGCGCGGCCTTGCGCGAGGCGTCGTCGTTGACGGCGCGCGCGTACTCGCGGTAGCGCTCGAAGGCCTGTGTCTCGCGGATCGACTGCTGCGCCGAGGGGTCGCCGGCGAGCACTGCGTCGACGTGGCCGTTGGCGGCGCGCACGGCCTGCTGCACGAGCGCGATCGTCTCGGGGTTCCACATGTGGTGCTCGCCGTCGCGCCGCCACGCGTAGATGCCCCCCACCGGCAGCAGCGGGTCCTGCGGCCGCGGATAGGCACGAGCGTGGCGCTCGAGCGCCTCGGTCGCGAGCACCTCCATGCCGACGCCTCCTATGCGCGAGGCGGTGCCCGTGAAGTGGCGGTCGATGAGCTCGCGCTCGAGGCCGACCGCCTCGAAGATCTGTGCGCCGCAGTAGGACTGGATCGTCGAGATGCCCATCTTGGAGATCGTCTTGAGCAGCGCTTTGCCGAGCGCTTTGATGACGTTCTGGGCGGCCTGCTCGAGTTCATCGTCGAGGTCCCCCACCGAGCGCTCGGCGCGCACCCGCGGCCCAGCGCCGTTGCTCGAAGGGAGCTCGACCGCGCCCTCGATAACGAGCTCGTCGAGCGTCTCGAGCATCACGTAGGGGTTGATCGCGCTCGCGCCGTAGCCGATCAGCGTCGCGAAGTGGTGCACCTCGCGCGGCTCGCCGGACTCGAGGATGATGCCGGCGCGCAGGCGCGTACCCTGGCGCACGAGGTGGTGGTGCACGGCCGCCACCGCCAGCAGCGAGGGGATCGGCGCGCGCCTGGGGCCGAGCGCGCGGTCCGAGAGGACGATGATGTTGACGCGCTTGGCGATCGCCTCATCGGCCTGGCGGCAGATGCGCTCGATGGCCTTGGCCATGCCTGCCGCGCCGTCGCTCACCGGCCAGGTGATGTCGATCGTCTCCGCCGCGAACACCTCGTGGGAGACGTGGCGCAGCGTCTCCAGCGAGCGGTTGAGCAGGATCGGCTGGTCGAGGATCAGCTTGTGGGCATGCTCGGGCGTCTCTTCGAACAGGTTGCGCTCGGAGCCGAGGCTGGTCGCGAGGCTCATCACGATCTCCTCGCGGGTCGAGTCGATGGGCGGATTGGTGACCTGCGCGAACAGCTGCTTGAAGTACGAGAACAGAGGCGGCGCCTGCTCGGAGAGCACGGCCAGGGAGAGGTCGTTGCCCATCGAGCCGACCGGCTCCTGGGCGTCGCGCGCCATCGGCACGAGCAGCACGCGCAGGTCCTCCTGCGTGTAGCCGAACGCGCGCTGGCGCGTGTGCAGCGGCTGGTCTGAGATCGTCACTTCCTCCCACCGCGGAAGCTCGGAGAAGTGCACCGAGCTGCGCGCGTACCACTCGCCGTAGGGGCGGCGGGTGGAGACCTCGCGCTTGACCTGCTCGTCCTCGACGATGCAGCCGCGCTCGAGGTCGACGAGGAACAGCTTGCCCGGCTGCAGGCGCCCCAGGCGACGCACGTTCTGAGGCGGTATGTCAAGTAGGCCTGTCTCGGACCCCAGCACGACGTAGCCGTCGGTCGTCTCCACCCAGCGGCCGGGACGCAGGCCGTTGCGGTCGAGCGTCGCGCCGACGACGCGCCCGTCGGTGAAGGCCACCGAGGCCGGGCCGTCCCAGGGCTCCATCAGACAGGAGTGATAGGCGTAGAAGCCCGTCAGCGCCTCGGGCAGGTCGTCGCGGTCGCGGTAGGCCTCGGGGATCATCATCATCGCCGCGTGCGGCAGCGAGCGCCCGGCGAGCATCAACAGCTCGAGCAGGTTGTCGAACGTCGCCGAGTCGGACTGGCCCGGCTTCACGACCGGCAGGATCTTGGCGAGATCCTCGCCGAACAGCTCGGAGCGCAGCTCGGACTCGCGCGCGCGCATCCAGTTGATGTTGCCCATCAAGGTGTTGATCTCGCCGTTGTGGCAGATCACGCGGTAGGGGTGGGCCAGCTCCCAGCTGGGGAACGTGTTGGTGGAGAAGCGCGAGTGCACGAGCGCCATGGCCGTCTTGGCGCGCTCGTCGCGCAGGTCGGGATAGAAGGATGCGAGCTGGTATGAGATCAGCATGCCCTTGTAGTTGACCGTGCGTGAGGAGCTCGAGGCTACGTACAGCCCTTCCTCCGCGGCGCTCAGCTCGCACACGCGGCGAATCACATACAGCTTGCGCTCGAAGGCGTCCTGGTCCGAGGCCTCTGCGGGCCCGGCCCCGACGAACAGCTGGCGGATCAGCGGGCGGCAGGCGCCGGCGACCGTGCCCGTATGCTCGGGGCACACGGGCACCTCACGCCAGCCCAACAGTTGCTGCCCCTCCGCGCGCACAGTCTCCTCGAGCAGGCGCACGAGGCGCGCACGCGCGTGCTCGTCGGTGGGCAGGAAGCACATCAGCACTCCATAACGCCCTGCGGGCGGGAGCTCGAAGCCGACCGTGCTGCGCAGCAGCTCGTCGGGCATCTGCATGAGGATGCCTGCGCCATCGCCGGTGCACGCGTCGGCACCCGAGGCGCCGCGGTGCTCGAGGTTCTCGAGCGCTGTGATCGCGCGTTCGATCACCTCGTGGTGGGGCTGGTTGTCCAGCCGCGCCACCATGCCCACGCCGCAGGCGTCGTGCTCGTAGCGGGAATCGTAGAGCCCGACGGCCTTTGGTGGCTGCTTGGTTCTCAAAGTCATCTCAGTGCTCCCTTGGGCGGTGCGTGCCGCATCAGGGCATATCCCCCGTACGGGCACACCTCCCCGGGCGCACGCAGGCGAGCACCTGAGGCGGGACGAGAAAGCGTAGCAGCGCCGAAGGCCTGAAAAGGGCTCGCTAGCAGCTCAAGATGCGCCGCCGTCGAGCGCGTGCAGGGGGCTTTTGCGCAGCGTCTGCTCGTCTCCCCAAGAGCACAACGTGCTGCGCCCGGGACAGCTTGCGCACAGCGCGCGGTGCGGGCGCTCCGAGACGGCGAACCCGCGCGCCCGCGCGCGTTCGAGCCGCTGTAACAGAAGCTGCTCGAGCTCGGCCTGCTGAGCCGCGTCGTAGCGCGCGCTGACGCAGCCCTGGGGCGCGTGCAGAAACCAGTGCACGACCTGCACCGAGGGCGCGCCGTCGCGCAGGACGGCGAGCGCGTAGATGAGCCGCTGCGTCGCGTACTCGCGCTCGACCAGCGCCGCGAGATCCTCACCGGGCTCGAGGCGGTCGGTCTTGTAGTCGACCACCAGGCAGCCTTCGTCTGGCTCGCGTGCGAGCACGTCGATGACGCCCGTGATGAGCGCTTGATGCGGGGCGACTGCGAACGTGAACGGATGCTCGCGGTACACGCGCCGCGCGTGCGCGAGCCGCTCGAGCAGCAACAGGCGCTCGTTGTCGCGGGCGAGGCTCGCATCAGCGTGCGCGCTCCCGGCGCGCGGTTCTTCGCCGTCCTCGAGCGACCCCGGCGTGAGCGCGGAGCGCACCAGCTCGGCCACCTCGAGCAGCTCGCTCTCGCGCGCCCGCACTCCGAGCTCGCGCGCCGCGCGCGCCACCTGCTGTTCGTCGAGCGCTGCGCCGCGCGCGAAGTCGATCGACTGAAGCACGCGGTGCACGAGCTGACCGCGCGCCCGCGCGTCGAGCGACTCTCCGGGCGCTCGGGGCATGCCTCGCGCATAGCCCTCCAGCTGGCCGCGGGCCCGCGCGTCGAGCCGCTCGCCGGGCGCGTGGGCGGGGGCGCGCTCTGAGAGCCCCAGCACCCGTTCCAAGTAGAAGCGGTAACCACATCGCTCGAGCTCTGAAAGCCCCGTGTAGCTCAGCGAGGACACCGCCTTCAGAGGATCCGGCGGCGACGGGGCCACAGCGATGGCGCCCGCAGGGTCGCCCGCTTCGCCGCCCGCGGCCTGCCGCGGCGGCGGCCTTCGCAGGCGCGCGGCGCGGATCGTTGAGCGAGCGCCGTCAGGAGTCTGTGCGAGCCCGCCCGGCGCCGCGGAGGGCGCCACGGCGTCGTCGAGCTCACCCGCCTCGGCTTCGCCATCACCGCCGGGGGCATGCAGGCGGCAGCGCACGCGGGCGCTCTCGCCGCCTGTGCCCTCGAGGGTGCCGCCGAGCAGCACATCCTGTGCCGCCTGCCGCCCAGGGCCCATCTGCTGCGCTGCGAGCTGCGGCAGCTCGGGGGCGAGCGCGGGCGCGATCCAGCAGATCGGCGGCGCGCTACGCCGCGGCGGCGGCCAGCGCTCGAAGTCGACCGCGCCGCTCAGTAGCAGGCGCTCGCGCGCGCGCGTCATGGCCACGTAGAGGATGCGCTGCTCCTCCTGTGCGTGCGCGTCGAGGTGCTCCTCGCGCAGCTGCTCGAACTCCAGGGCAGCTCGCGGCCTCGCGCCGTCGAGCGCCGCAGCGCGCAAGCCCAAGCGTTGCCCGTCAACGAGCACGTCCTCGACGCTTTCGATCGGCGCGCGTCCGAGGTCGGCCAAGCACACGACCGGGAACTCGAGCCCCTTGGCCGCGTGGATGCTCATCAGCTGCACCGCCTGCGCACCCCCCGCCGCCGCCGCGCCGTCGGGCTCGGCGCCGGCCGGCTCGCGCTGCTGCGCGGCTGCATACTCCAGGAAGGCGCGCAGCTTGCGTCCCTCCCGAGCTTCGAACTCGCGTGCCAGGCGCAGCAGCTTGCCCACGTTGGCCAAGCGGCGCTCGGCGTCGTCGAGCCCCAGCAGGTGCTCGCCGTAGCCGGTCGCCTCGATCGCGCGCTCGAGCACGCGCGAGAGCGAGCGCCGCGAGAGCGCTGAGCGCTCGAGCTCCACTCGCCGGCAGAAGCCGAGCGCCGCGGCCCGATCTGCGGGGCTGAGCGCGTCGGCGGTCTCGCTTGCTGCGTCCTTGAGCAGCGGCCACAGGCTGCCCCGCGCGACCACTCTGACGGCCCGCGCGAGCAGCGCGAGGCCGTCGCTTGAAATCCCGACCATCGGCGAGGCGAGCGTCGAGTACAGCGCCAGCTCATCGAGCGGGTTGGCGAGCGTGCGCAGGTATGCGAGCAGGTCACCCACCTGTTGGCTGTGCCAGAAGGAGCCGCCGCTCGCTGCCGTGCTCACGCCGAGCTCGCGCAGCGCGCCCTCGTAGCAGTCGAGGTCACTGAGCGAGCGCAGCAGGACAGCCACATCTGAGGCGCGCGCGTGGCCGCCGTCGATGAGCTCGGCGACGCGTCGCGCCAGCATCCGCGCCTCCTCGAGCCGCCACGCCGCTGCACGCGCCCACGTGGGCGCGATCTCCTGCTCCCAGCCACGCTTGGAGCACAGCAGCAGCTCCACGCGCGCCGCCCCAGGGTCATCGCAGTCGGGCTCCGCGTCATCGCGCGCGGCGACAAGCGGCGTGTAGCCAGCGCCCATGCGCGCGGCAAAGACCGCGTTGACCGCCTGTAGCAGGGGGGTGCGGCTGCGGAAGTTGTGCGTCAGCTGCAGCGTCCCCCCGCTCGAGGCGAGAGCTGCGCGGCGTGCCCGGAAGAGGCCGACGTCGGCATGGCGGAAGCGATAGATCGACTGCAGCTCGTCTCCGACCGTGAAAAGGTTGCCGCGCTCCAGCGCCGTCAAGATCGCAAGCTGGCGCGGATTGGTGTCCTGAAACTCGTCCACCATCAACAGCTCGAAGCGCTCCGACCACCCCGCGCGCACGTCAGCGCTTCGCTCGAGCAGGCCGCAGGCGCGCAGCTCGAGGTCGTCGAAGTCGAGTGCGCCACGCTCGCGCTTGAGCCGCTCATAGGCGCGCCCGAAGCCGTCGAGCAGCGCGTCGAGCAGCCCGCACGCGCGCCACGCCTCCTCATCGGTGGCGCCATCGCCACCGGCATCAATGTCGATATCGAGCGCCGGGGCGCCTTTCCCGTTCGCGTCATGAGCCCGGCTCCGCTGCAGCGGCAGGCGCGGCCGCACCTGCCCGCGGCTGCGGAGGGCGGCGTAGAGCGAGGTCACGATCGAGCGTGCGCGCTCAGGCCCGTAGGCCGCCAGCAGCTCCACCGACTCCGTGCTCGCCTCCGTGCTCTCGCTCGCCACGAGCTCGCGCATCGCCTGCTCGAAGGCGCGCCCGCGCAGCCATCTCGAACCTCCCTCGTCGAGGATCGCGAAGTCGCCCTCGAGCCCCGCCCGCCAGGCGTGCGCCCGCAGCAGGCGCGCACAGAAGCCGTGAAACGTGCTCACGAAGGCGCGCTCGAGCTCGCGCGCCGCGTCGTGCTCTCCGACCTGGATGAAGCGCGCCCTTATGCGTTCGCGAAGCTCGCCTGCCGCGCGCTCGGTGAAGGTGATGGCGAGGATCCTCGACGGGGCCAGCTGGTCCTCGAGCACGCCGGCCACGAAGCGCTCCACGAGCACGCGCGTCTTGCCGCTCCCAGCGCCCGCCGAAACCAGCAGCGGCTCGCGCCTGCGCGCGACCGCGTGCTCTTGCTCGGCGGTCAGCTCCACGTCCGCGGCCGCCACCTCCCCGTGCTCGGGCACGAGCTCCGCGTGCGCTGCCGCCAGCTCGGCGTCAAGCGCTTGCGCGGGCACCTCGTCGCTCGGCGCCAGCAGCGTCAGCTGGTCGCTTGGCGCCGCCCTCGCGGGATCGCCGCTCAGCGCTCGCATCGGCAGATCGTCGGATACGCGCAGCCGCCCAGCGGCGTGCACGTCTGCGGGCGCGCCTCGAGCTCGCCTCTTGCGGCCTGCGCCGCCGCCTCGCGGGCTGCAGCAGTCGCTTCCGCGAGCAGCTCTCGCACCTGCTCGCCGTCGCGCACGTCGCTTGCGACCCCTTCGGCCTGCACGCCACAGCCAGCCTCCAGCACGCCGCGGCCGCGAAGATCCGAGCCGGTCAGGGGCTGAAAGAAGCCGCCCACCGCTCGCAGGCCGAGTAGCTGCTCGGCGGCGCGCATGTACAGCGCGACCTGCAGGTCGCCTCGCTCGATCCACTTGGCCGCAGGCGACGCGCTGGCGCCCTTGTAGTCGCGGATCACCGCCCGCCCCTGCCGGTCTACGTCGATGCGATCGATCCGCCCGCGCAGCTTCACGCCACCGCCCAGGTCGAGGCAGGGCAGCTCGCGCGCGGCGCTTTGCTCGTGTGCGTCCGCGGCCATGCCGAACGGTTGCTCGAGGTGGGTGGGCTCGAGCGCGCCGTCGACGTCGCCGGTGGCGTCCCGCGCTTCTTCGGCCGCGTGGCGCAGGTAACGGTGCAGGTCCGCGTGCAGGCGGCGGCGAAGCACCGCGCGCCGCTCCGGCGCGGCCGACAGCGAGAAGCGCTGCTCGTGGCGCGCGAGCGAGGTATCGAGCAGCTCACGGGCATCCCCGAGGCGCTCGGGCGTGAGCCTCGCCGACCCGCAGCGCGTGCGCAGGCCTTCGAACGTTTCCCTCAAGGTTGCGTGCGCGAGCGCTCCCCGCGCGAGCTGCTCGCGGCCCGGCTCGAGCTCCTCCGGACGGAGCACCCTCTCCACCAGCCAGCGCATCGGGCAGCTGATCCACGTCTGCAGGGAGGACGCCGACCAGGTGCTCGCGCTTAGCTCCGCCAGCAGATCGCCGTCGCGAAGCGGCGACGGCGAGAGCGGCCTCGCTCGACGGGCTTGCGTGCGGACCTGGGCCGCCTCGCGGCCGGCCCCGCCGGGCGCTCGGACGGCCCGCTCGAGCCACAGGCGCTCGTCGAAGACCTCGCAGACATCGTCGATGAACGGCGACCGTAGCGCGACGGCGGCGTCGTCGCCCGTGCAGTGCCAGCTGAGCACGAGCAGCTCCTGCGGGCGCGAGACCGCGGCGTAGAAAAGATGGCGCTCATCGGCAAGCTCGTCGCGATGATCGGCCAGGCTCAGGCCGGTGAGCTCGGCCAGCTGCAAGCGGTCCTGGCGGCTGAGCAGCGGCGGCTGGCGCTCGGGCGCGGGAAACGACTCCGCCTGCAGGCGGCAGAGGAACAGCGCGCGCACGCGACGTGCGCGCAGGTTCAGAGGATCGACCACCGCCACCGCGCCCTCGCGCGCATGCCAGCCGCCGCGCACCTGAACGCTCTCCAGCACCCGCGCGAGCTCCGCCGGGTCATCGGGCGCCAGCTCGGGAGCGAGCTGCGCGAGCTCCTCGAGCTCCTCCAGCGCGCGCCGGCAGGCCGACAGCGCGCGCGCGTCCTCGGTCGCCTCATCCTCCAGCACCTCTGCCATACCCCGCCGCGGCCGCATGAACAGCCACTCGAGCTCTGCGCCGGTGCGCGCGACCAGCGCCTTCGCGTCCCCCTGGGCCGCGCGCAGCCTGCGGAACGCGTCAAGCGGCCAGCGCTCCTGCTCCCACAGCGCGCTCACGTCCTCGGCCGTTTGCGCACCCTCGCGCAGCGCGCGCGCCTCGAGCCGGTCGGCGAGCTCGGGGCGCTCGAGCACACCGGGAGCGCGGAGCCACGCGAACACATCCTCGCGGCCCGCGCCCTCCGCTGTGCCCGCGCAGCGCAGCGCGCCCAGCAACGCCGAGCCGATCGCCGTGTCGCCAAGGCGCCGCGTGCGCGCGAGCGCAAACGGAATGCCCGCGCGCGAGAGCACCTCTTCGAGCAGATCGAGGCAGGCCGACGGCGCGCGCAGCGCGACCGCGATCTCCTCCGCAGGGACTCCCTCGCGCAGGAGCGCAGCTATCTCGCGCGCCACGAGCTCGAACTCCGCGCGCTCGCCGCCCGCCTCCAGCAGGCGCACCGCGCCGCCGGGGTCCCCCCGCCCGGCGTCCGCCACGAACAGCGAGCGCTCGAGGTGCGAGAGCGCAGTGCGTGCACGCTGCGCGTAGTAGCTGCGGCGCGGCGCCAGCTCGCGATGCTCAGCGGCCAGAGGCGCGAGCGCCTGGAAGCTGCCCGCGCGACCGGCGAAGGCCGCGCGCGCCGGCTCGTAGGCGAGCGTCACCGTCACGCGAGCGTCGACCACCGCGCCCAGCGTCTCGATCGCATCGAGCTGCAGCCGCGTGAGATCGTCGAAGCCGTAGAACAGCACCGGAGTGGACGCCCACAGCACCGGCCTGCGCCGCAGGGCGTCCAGAGCGCAGTTGGCGCGCTGCTCGGGGTCGGCGCGTCCGATGCGCGCCAGCTCAGCCTCATAGCGCTCGAGCACCGGTCCTAGATGGCGGGCCAGCGCGGCTGCTGCGGGCGCGGCGCGCTCGTCGGCGTCCGCCCACTGCTCCAGCGCCTCTACGATCCGCGCCGGCGAGATCCGCCTCACCTTCAGTTCTGCGCTGAACTCGCCAAGCGCGCGCACGAAGCCGCCCCCGCGATGCACGCCCGCGCCGGCCGCGATCGCCGTGAGCACCCTCGAGCGGGCGACATCGCCGAGGGCGGGCGAAGCGACGTTCGCGCGCCGCACCGCCTCCTCGATCAGCTCCTCGAAGCGCAGCACGCGCGCGCCCATCGCGGCGCCCGCCTCTGCCAGCTCACGGCGGTAGTGCGCCGCGTCGGCGCGCGTGGGGACGACCAGCAGCGGCTCCTCTCCGCGCGCGACGTGGCGGCGCACAGCGTCCATCACGAGTTGCGCCTTGCCCGCGTTCGCGGGCCCCGTGATCAGCGTGATGGACAAGTTGCCCATCCTCGCGCACGCTCCCGACGGCGCCGTGGCGCGCGCTCCGCAGCGAGAGCCGCCGAGAGGCCTCGCGAGCGGCACGTTAGGCTCGGTGCGTGCCAGTCGACGTTCTCTGTGAGATCGAGATCGACCGACCCCGCGAAGAGACCGCGGCCTACGCGGCCGATCCTGACAACGCGACAAGCTGGTACGAGAACATCAAGGCCGTCGAGTGGAAGACGCCGAGGCCCGTTTCCGTGGGGTCGCAGATCGCCTTCGTGGCGAACTTCCTCGGTCGTCGGCTTGCCTACACGTACGAGGTCATGCAGTTCGTCCCCGGCGAGCGGTTCGTGATGAGCACGGCCGAGGGTCCCTTCCCGATGGAGACGACCTATGCGTGGGAGGACGGTCCCAGTGGCAGTACGCGGATGACGCTCCGAAACCGGGGCGAGCCGGCCGGCTTCGCCAAGGTCGGTGCGCCCGTCATGAGCGCCGCGATGCGGCGCGCGAACCGCAAGGACCTGCGCAGGCTCAAGGAGATCCTCGAGCGACCGCTACAGGCTCAGTAGAGCACCGAGGGAAACCACGACCCGCGCGGCTCCTGATAGGCACCGAGGGTCATCAGGTTCATCGGCTTCAGCGAGCGAAAGCCCTCCGACAAGCACCAGTGGAAGAGGCCCGAACGTAGGGGCACGAGGATCGCGAGGGGATCATCCACAGCCGCCGCAACTCCGCGCAGCAGCGCCTGCATGTCCTGATCGCTCTCCGCTACGCCGTGCGCCATCGGCCAGAAGGTCAGCGCGGTGGCGTATGCCGACACGCGGTCGTCGCGAACAGCGACGTACGGCGCAAACGCCTGCATCGCCCCTCGAAGCTCGTTCGTGCGCTCGAAGCCATGGACCTTCTTGCATAGGGCCTCACACCCGGCGAGATCGGCTTCGCGGACCTGGCGGACCTCGATCCCCTCGACAGGAGGGCTCGTCGGCTTGCCGCCCATCACGACCGCCGGCTCTCTCTCCTGGAAGCCGAGCGACGCATACAGCGACAGCGAGAGCATGTTGAAGGAGTCCTGAAGGAGGCGGATGCCGGGGGCTCCCCTGCCGCGCTCGATCACGGCCTCCATCAGCTTGCGCCCCACGCCGCCGCCCTGATGCTTGGGGTCGACGCTGATCGGCCCCACCCCGCCGATCGGATCGCCCTGGTGGATGAAGTTCGATCCTACGATTCGTCCCTCCACCTCGGCCACAACTCCCCAGGTCGAAGGCAAGCCGACGAAGCCCTGCATCATGCCCGAGGCGAACTCGACGGATGGGAAATCGGGCGGAAACCGATGGTGGTCGTCGATCCCGCCGAACGCCTCGAAGCAGATCCGTGCACACTGCTCGATGTCGCCCGGCTCGATCTCGCGCAGGGTGATCGTCTCTGCCACGGGCGTCGAGCTCGTCGTACCCATGATGCCTCCTTCTGCGCTTCTGGGGACAGCGCACGAGTCTATGGCCGCGATCACCGGGCCGCAAGTCAAGGCGACGGCCGTCAGGCGGCGGCCTGCGCGTCGGCGAGCTCGCCCGCCCTGTCCGCCTCGGCCTCGGCGCTTGGCGGCTTGGCGCCCTCCCTCGCCCATTGCTCGTCGAACTCGACGCGCCATTTGCCGTCGTCGGCCTGGCTCAGCGCGAGCCTCGCCCTGAAGCTGCGGCCGCTGCGCCCGCGAAAGCCGGTCACCGGGCGGCGCGTGTAGCCGAGCTTGATCAGTTCGCGGGCGACCGTCACCGGCAGCTGCTTGCCGGCCTTCGACTTCCAGATCACGAACCCGCACCCGGGGTCCTCGCGCGACCAGCACGAGTACCCCTTGCGGTTCTCGGAGATCTCGTGGCCGCACACCGGACACGGGCCGAGCTTGGCGCGCGGGATGCGAACGTCCTTGAGGCTCTCGTCGAGCTTCTTGACCGTCTGCTCGGCGAAGCCCGCGATGTCGCTCATGAACTCCGCCCGCGAGTCCTCACCCCGCTCGATCTTCCCCAGCCGGTGCTCCCAGCTGCCGGTCAGCCCCGGCGAGGTGAGCGCGTGCTGGTCGAGCAGCCTGATCACGTTCAAGCCCTTATCGGTCGCCACCAGCGCACGGCCGTCGCGCTCCAGATAGCCAACCTGGATCAGCCGCTCGATGATCGCCGCACGGGTTGCAGGGGTGCCGATACCCGAGTCCTTCATCGCCTCCCGCAGCTCGTCGTCGTCGACGAGCTTGCCCGCCGTCTCCATCGCCGCGAGCAAAGACGCGTCGCTGTAGCGGCGCGGCGGCTTGGTTTCCTTGCGCTCGCTTACGACCTCGAGCGTCTGCACGCGCTCTCCCTGCTCCAGGCGCGGAAGCTGCTGGTCGGCTCCCTCGTCCTCCTCGCCCTTCGCGCGCTCGTCCGCCGCGACCTCCTCATAGACGCCCCGCCAGCCAGGGACGAGCAGGAGCCTGCCGCGCGTGCGGAACACGAGCGCACCCAGGCCGGCTTGGTCCGCCCCGTCGGGCGGAGCGATCGTCGTCTCCACGCGCGTGTTCTCGAATACCGCCTCGGGGTGGAAGACCGCCAGGAAGCGCCGCGCGACGAGGTCGTAGATGCGCCTGTCGTCGGCCCCCATCTTCTCCAGCGCGTGCTCGGAGCGCGTGGGGATGATCGCGTGGTGGTCGCTCACCTTGGAGTCGTCCACCACCCGCGCCAGCGGCAGCAGGTCGAGCGCGACGACGTACTCGGCCGCCTTGCGGTACTCCGGCGCAGCGCCGACCAGCTCGGCGGTGGGCTTGATCTCGGCGACCATGTCGCTCGGCAGGTAGCGCGAGCTGGTGCGCGGATATGTCAGCGCCTTGTGCTCCTCGTAGCAGCGCTGGGCGGCCGCTAGCGTGCGCTTGGCGGAGAACCCGAAGCGGTTGTTGGCCTCGCGCTGCAGCGAGGTAAGGTCGTACAGCATCGGCGCGCGCTCGCGCTGCTCGCGCTTCTCGAGCTTGGTGATCGTCCCCGCCGCCAGGCTGTCCCCGACACCCCACTGCGAGCACGCCTCCACGATCGCCTGCGCCTCCTGCTCGGTGGCGATGCGCGGCTTGGAGCCGGCGTGAAAACGCCCGCCGTAGGTGCGCTCGCCATCAGCCGCAAACGTGGCGTCGACCAGCCAGTAGGGCTCCGGCACGAACGCCTTGATCTCCTCCTCGCGGCGCGCCACGATCGCGAGCGTCGGCGTCTGAACGCGGCCGAGCGACACCGCCCCGTCGAAGGAGCTGCGCAGCCGGATCGTGGCTGCGCGGGTCGCGTTCATGCCCACGATCCAGTCGGCCTCCGAGCGCGAGCGCGCAGCGTCCTCGAGACGGGCGAACTCCTCCCCGGGGCGCAGGCCCGTGAAGGCATCCTTCATGGCAGCGCTCGTCATCGAGTTCAGCCACAGCCGCTGCACCGGCTTGGAGGCCTTCGCCTTCTCGTACAGGTAGGCGAAGATGAGCTCGCCCTCGCGCCCGGCGTCGCACGCGTTGACCACGTGCTCGAGGTCCTCGCGCGCGAGCTGCCGGCTCACGATCGCCATCTGCTTGCGCGAGCGCTCGTCGCGCACGACCAGCTTGAAGCGCTCGGGGACGATCGGCAGGTCGTCCATGCGCCAGCGCTTGTATTTCGGGTCGTACTCGTCAGGTTCGGCGAGCTGCACGAGGTGGCCCACGGCCCACGTGATCACATGCTCGGGTCCCTCCAGAAAGCCCTCCTGTTTCTGGAACGGGCCCTTTAGCACGCGCGCGAGATCCCGTCCCACGGAGGGCTTCTCGGCGATCACAAGCGTCTTCGACACGGCGGTCAGGGTAGCGGGTGGGCCAACCGGCTCATCCCGGGCTCACCCTGGCCTCACCCAGTTCTCATCTCGGCTCAACCCGTGCCGCACGACTCCGTGCTCACCGTAAGGCCCGCCTGCGCGCGCGCGCCGGCGGTGCTCAGCGCGGCCGAGACCGTCGCGTTGGCGACGCCGTAACCGCCGCGCGGCCCGCCGCTTACCGTGCCCGCGAAGACCGTCGTCAGGACCCGTCCGGCCGAGTCCACGACCGGGCCGCCCGAGTTTCCAGCCCGCACACGCCCTCGCAGCGGGGTGAGCAAGCGCGCAACCGGTCCGCGACCGTACGCATCCTGCGTTATCACGCGCTGCGTGCGTCCGATCCGCGCGGGCTCGGCGTCCAGGGGACCGTTCTCGGGATAGCCGAGGATCGCCCCGGGAATGCCGGCGGCGGGACTGGCGAGGAGGCCCAACGCAGGCGCCTGCAGGCCGTGCACCGCCAGCACGGCGACGTCGTCGGTGGGGTCGAAGAGGAGCACGCGGGCCGGCATGCTCGGCGCCTTGCCAGCGACCTCCACCGCCGTATCGCGCTCGCCCGCGACAACGTGCGCGTTGGTCACGACCTCTTCCGGGCCCGCGACCCAGCCGGAGCCCTCGATCGCCAGCCCGCACGCGGTGCCGATAACGCGCACCACGCTGTGCGAGGCGCGCCTGACCGCGAGCGCGCCGGCGATGCGCCGCAGCGGCGGCGCGACGTCCGGAGCCGGTCCCGAGATCGACGGCAGCCGGTCGAGGCGGGCCAGCGCGTTGAGGATCGGCCCCGTGGGCGGAAGCAGGGCGTTCAGCCGGCGCAGGATGGCCGAGCCCTGGATGTCCGCCCGCAGGCTTTCAGCGGCGGGCGCCTGGGCTAGCACCGCCGCGGCGATCCACACGATCCCAAGGCCCAGTGCCGCGCCCAGCGCGGCGCCGAGCACCCCGTCCAGCGCGCCGAGGCCGGGGAGGATCACCGCCCGGCGTAGCCGGAACCCGAGACCCTCCATGCCGCTCGCGAACAGCCCCCCGAGGAGCAGCGCCCCGCCCAGCCCGAATGCGGGCGCATACGGTGAGGCGGAGCCCTGCGGTAGGACCAGCGGCGCCAGGCGCGAGCCCAAGAAGGCCCCGAGGACAAACCCGGCGAAAGACAGCATGCCCACGATGAACCCCTGCCGGAAGCCAAAAGCGGCGAGGATTAGGGCGAACGCGAGGATGATCCAGTCGAGCCTGCTCACCCGCCATGTTCTACCGGGCGCTAGCCGGGCCGGGGCACGACGCGCGCGCCCAGTGCTGGCGCTGGCGGCAGTCGCGTTTGCCACGGGGGCGATCGTGGGCGCCAACCGGACGGCGGCTCCGGCGAATTCGCTCGCGAGCTCGTTCGTCGCCGCGTGGACGCGCGGGGACTACACGAGCATGTACCTGGACGTCGACCCGGCCACGCGGCGCACCGTCTCGCCGGCGGAGTTCGTCTCCGTCTACCGCAGGGCGCTGAGGTCGGCGACAGCCACCGCGAGCAGCGTCGCGGGCCGCGCGCGCAGCCTTCCCGCAGGCGTCGTCGAGGTGCCCGTGCGCGTGCGCACCAAGCTCTTCGGCGTGCTCGAGCTCGCCTTCCGCCTGCGCTTCTCTGAAGCGCAGGGGCGTCCGCGGATCGCATGGTCACCGTCGCTCGCCTTCCCCGGCCTGCGCCCGGGCGAGACGCTCGCGCGCAGAACGGCGCTGCCGCCGCGAGCGACGCTGCTCGCGCGCGACGGATCGGTGCTGGCGGAAGGATCAGCGAGCGGCGCCGGACAGCGGACCTCGCCGCTTGGCGCCGTGGCCAGCGCGCTGCTGGGCGATGTCGCGCCGCCCGAAGGCGGTCGTCGCCTGGCGCTCGAAGCCCAGGGCGTGCCCCCAGAGGCGATCGTCGGTGAGCGCGGGCTCGAGCGTGCGCTCGACGCGAGCCTGCGGGGAACCCCCGGAGGGGAGCTGCTCGCCGTGCGCAGAGGAGCGCAGGCGGGCGGTCGCGTGCTCGCCTCGGCGGTCGCGCACCCGGCAGCGGCGCTGCGCACCACGGTCTCGGCGCGGCTCGAGCGCGCCGCGGTGACAGCGCTCGGTGGACGCTACGGGGGCGTGGTGGCGATGAAGCCCGCCACGGGTGAAATCCTCGCGGTCGCAGGGATCGGCATCGACAGCGTGCAGCCGCCGGGCTCGACCTTCAAGCTGGTGACGCTGACCGGCGTGCTCGACGCGCAGCTCGCGCACCGGCACAGCGTCTTCCGCTACGCGACCTACACCACGCTCGACGGCGTCAAGCTGAGCAATGCCAACGGCGAGAGCTGCGGCGGGACGCTCGAACTCGCCTTCGCTGTCTCGTGCAACTCGGTGTTCGCCCCGCTCGGCGTGAAGCTCGGGGCAAGGCGGCTGGTGGAAACGGCTGAACGCTTCGGCTTCAACCACGAACCGGGCATCGAAGGCGCAGCCGAGAGCACGCTTCCGCCGGCGAGCGAGATACAGGGGGAACTCGACCTGGGCTCAACGGCCATCGGTCAGGGCCGCGTCCAGGCCAGCGCTCTGGAGATGGCGATCGCCGCGGCGACCGTCGCCAACGGAGGCCGCCGGCCGCGTCCGACGTTCGTGCCGCAGGCGCACCCGGCGCCCGCAACCTCGGTCATGCGCAGCGCCGTGGCGCGCACCGTCAGGCGCCTGATGATCGCAGTCGTGCGCGAGGGAACCGGCACCGCGGCCGCCGTCCCAGGGGTCGTCGTCGCCGGCAAGACCGGGACCGCAGAACTGAAGAGCGAGTGCAGCAACGGCGAAGCGGCCGCTGGCGAAGCGGCCGCTGGCGAAGCCGGCGTCACGGGCGCGACGGGCGCGACCGGATCGGGCGCGGCTGCGTGCCGCGGGAGCGCCAGCGATCCGACGAACACCGACGCATGGTTCGCCGCCTTCGCGCCAGCCGTCAAGCCGCGGATCGTCGTGTCTGTGCTGCTCGTCAAAGCCGGCGCCGGGGGCGACACCGCGGCGCCGGTCGCGCGCGAAGTCCTGGAAGCCGGGCTCGCAGAAGCGCGCTAGGCGCTCCGCGACGCGACAAGCGTTACGGGCGTCCGCAAAGCCGCCGCCAGCCCCTCCGGCCTCCCGGGACGGACGCAGCCGATCATCTAGGCTCGTCGGGGTGTCCGCGCCCAGGTCGATCGCCACCCCGCAACGCCTGCGGCCGGCCGCCCTCGCCACGCGCCATCCCGGCATCGCGGCCACGGCCGGCGTCTTCCTCGCCGCCCTGCTTGCCTTCCTCGCGATCGGCGCGGCGCTGCCCGTGCTGCCCGGCTACGTGCGCGGCCCGTTGCGCGGCAGCGACCTCGACGTCGGAATCGTCGTCGGCGCTTTCGCGATCACCGCCGTGATCTGCCGCCCTCTGGCCGGCCGCGAGGCCGATCGCCGAGGCCGGCGCATCGTGCTCGTCGGCGGCGCGCTCGCGATGGCGCTCGGGGGAGCGCTGTACCTGCTCGCGGGGAGCGTCGCGGCACTGGTGGGCGCGCGCCTGGCGGTGGGCGTGGGCGAGGGCGCTGTCTACACCGCCGGCGCCACCTGGGCAGTCGACCTCGCCCCGGCGGACCGTCGCGGGCTGGCGCTCGGCCTGTTCGGGCTCTCTGTGTGGGGCGGCCTCTCGCTCGGCCCGCTCGCCGGCGAGCTGCTGCGCTCGGCCGTCGGCTACGACGCCGTGTGGGCCCTCACGGCGCTGCTGCCCGCTGCCGGGGCGTTGATCGCGCTTCGCTTGCCCGAGCCGCTGCGACCCACCGCCGCTGGCGGGCAAGAAGCGCGGCGCCTGGTTCCGCGCGCCGCGTGGCGTCCGGGCGTCGCCCTGGCGCTCGCGAATGTCGGCTACGCGGCCCTGGCGGGGTTTGTCGTGCTGCACCTGCGGGCGCGCGGGATCGATGGCGGTGCGACCGTGTTCACGGCGTTTGCGCTCGCCGTGTTCGCAAGCCGGCTCGTGCTCAGCCGCGTCCCCGACCGCGCCGGCGCGAGCCCCACAGCCACCGCTGCCGGGCTGCTCGAGGCGCTCGGCCTGCTGATAGTCGCGCTCGCCACCTCGCTCACGGTCGCGCTCGTGGGCGCCGTCGTGATCGGCATCGGCTTCTCGATGCTGTTCCCCTCGCTCGCCCTGATGGTCGTCGGCGGCGTCGGCGAGGACCGGCGCGGCTCCGCGCTGGGCGCGTTCACCGCGTTCTTCGACATCGGCGTCGGCCTCGGCGGCCCGCTGGCGGGCATCACCGCTTCGCTCGGCGGCTATCCGGCCGTCTTCGTCCTGGCTGCCGCCGGCGCGCTGTGCACGGCCGCGCTCGCCGCCAGCGGCAGCCGCCGCGGGCGCCTCGCCTGAAGCTCAGCGAAGACGCTCAGACGTCGAGCTCCGCCGATGCGGTCTCGGCCGAGTCGGTCGGGTCGATGATGCGCAGCGTGAGCGGTCGGTTGTCGAGCGAGGCGAGGCTGATCTTGAATAGCAGCAGCCCCCCCTGGGTGGGGCCCGCGCCGGCTGTCGAGTCGAGCGACGGTAGCCGGCCGTGCCCGGCGACCACACCGGCGCGGTAGGCGAACGGGTTGGTCTGGTCGGGCACCACAGGGGCGTAGGTGTTGCCCTGCGTGTCGCTGATCGTGAGCCTGCTCGCGGCCGGGAGCGCCTGCGCATGGTTGTTGTACACCTGCACGAACACGCCGAACCACTCCTGGCCCGGGCCGAGCGAGCGCGCGGAGGCGGGCAGCCCCTGCAGGTAGGCCGCGTCCTCGACGTCGAACGGGTTCAGCTGCCGAGACTGCTGGACCTCGTAGACGAGCGGGCCGACGTCGAGGTAGGGCGCGTTTGCCCCCGACTCCCCGGCGTAGGTTCCGGTGCTGACCTTCGTGTGCGAATCGCCGCACGCGGCCAACGTCAAGGCACAGAGCAGCGCGAGCGCGACGAACAGCGGCCTGCGCGGTGGGCTTGACATGCGAGGCGGCAGTCTATCCGCCGGCCACAGTCACGCGATTGCCGCGCGCCTCCTCGCCCTCCAGGATCGCTCGCAGGCGGCGCATCGCGCGGGCCGTCTTGCGCTTCAGCCAAGCGCGCGCGCCCAGTGACTCGAGCAGCCTGTCGGAGATCGTTGCGGGCATCGTCTGCACGGTGAAGCGCAGGCGCGTGCTCCCCTGCGCGGCGGGCGCGAGCTCGTAGACGCCAAGCGTGCGTACGCGGTTGTTCTTGCCCGCTCGTCCCGCCTCCACGATGCGGTGCGGGCGCTCGACCTCGACGAAGGTCACGTCGGCCCAGCTGAAGCGGTTGCCGGGCACCTTCACGCGAAAGCGCGCGCCCGCGCCGCGGCCCACCGAGTCCAGGCGCGTCAGGTGCCAGTCCACCAGGTAGTGGTCGGTGAACTCGCGGTGGTTGGCGATGTCCTGCAGGTAATCGAAGACCTGCTCGCGCGGCGCCGAGATGACTGTTGAGACGGTCAGTGCGTCCAAGGCGAGCGCCAGTCTAGGCGCCCTGCCACCTGCGCGCCTAAGCCGCGCTGGGCGTGAGTCTCACGGCGAGGCCGTGCTCGCAGTGGCGCACGAGCTCGCTTGCCACCGGCGCCTCGCGGCGTCGCGGGCGGCACAGGGCGCACACGATCCCGCTGCCGCGCCCGTCGTAGAGGTGGACGTGCTCACCGGTCAGCGGTGTGCGCCCGCAGTCCTGGCAGCGATCGCGGCTGGCCTCCAGCGCACCCACGCCTCGCCGCACCAACAGGCGCTGGAACGTGTCCACGCGTGTAGCTCGGATCGCCACGTATGCCAAGTTCGCCGGCCGCGCTCGTCCTCCTGCTGGGGGCCGGGATCGCCCTCGCCTTTGTGTCGAGTTTGCGGGCTCGACTCGGTTTGCACCGCTGCTTTTGGGGTAAAACTACGGGACTAGAACCCAAGGGGCGGGTCGGCTCATGCCTACAGTCGGCGCTCTTAGGGTGTGGAGCGCCGAGGGGCGTGAGAGGAGCCGAACTTGTTATGATTGCCACGACCTTTCGTTCGACGGGTGGCGGCGACCTCGCGCCGCGGACCAAGGAGGAGGGGCGAGCCTCCGATATGGAGCTTCCGATCTCCGGCACCATTGTGGGCTCCGGATCGTTTCGCTGTCGCGAGTGCGGCTACATGCTCACGCTGCGCGCGCTGGACGAGCTGACCGACTGCCCCGAGTGCGGCGGCAGCGACTTCACGCGCACTAAGCTGTTCGAAACGACGCCCGCCAACCGCGAACAGGACGAAGACCAGGAGACGCTGCGCCATGGCGGCGCGTTCGCGCAGCCAGAAGGTCGCGCCCAGCAGTTCATCGCCAAGGCGCGCGAGCAGATCCAGGAGCCGGGCGAGTATCTCTGCTACGAGGACGGCGGCGAGTCGCGGATCGTGGCGCTGACGCGCGAGTGGACCCGCATCGGGCGCAGCCTCGCTGCCGACGTGCGCTTCGACGATCCCACGGTCTCCAGGCGCCATGCCCTGATCGTGCGCCAGCCCGATGGCGTCAGGGTGCTCGACGACCGCAGCCTCAACGGCGTGTTCGTGAACGGCGACCGAGTCGAAGGGCAGGCGCTCAAAGACGGCGATGAGATCGTCGTCGGGCGCTACAGCCTGAGCTTCCTGATCGTCGCAGGCGCCGCCGGCGAGCGCGAGGACTCCGGGCCCGCCTGAGGGTTCCCTCTTCCGGCCACCTCGGCCCGGGCGAGGAACTTCGCGGCCCCAGCAAGCGTCTGCCTGGGCTGGAGCGAGGGCGCCCGCAGAGCTGCAGGAAGCGCTCGAAAGCTGCCACGGCGCGGCGTTGGACGCGTGCGGCGGCGCGCGCCGAGGCATTCAGAAGGGTCGCGCGCCGTCGAAGCCCCTCTGCGCGTAGTATCGCGCGACGATGGCCTACACGATCGCCGTGCTCTCGCAGAAGGGGGGCACCGGCAAGACGACTGCCGTGCGCACGCTTGCCGACGCCTTTCGCCGTAGCGAGGTGCGCACGCTCGCGGTCGACCTCGATCCGCAGGGCAATCTCTCCGACTACTTCGATCTCGACCCCGAGGTCGCGCCGACGATCGCCGATGTGCTGGCCGGCCGCGCGAAGGCCCCCGAGGCGATCCACTCCGATCTCATCCCCGCCAACCTGAGCCTCGCCGAGGCCGAGCTGATGCTCGGCGGGAAGATGGGTCGCGAGCTGACGCTCAGGCGGGCGCTGGCCGAACTGCCCGGCGAGCACGACCTCATCCTGATCGACTGCCCGCCGTCGCTCGGCCTGCTGACGGTCAACGCGCTCGTGGCTGCAGATCGCGCGCTCGTGACCGCGGAGGCCCAATACTTCGCGCTGCAGGGAGTCGAGCAGGCCATGGAGGTCGTCGACCTCGCGCGCGACAGCCTCAACCCCGAGCTCGGTCTGCTCGGGGTGCTGCTCAACCTGGCCGACATGCGCACCGTGCACTCCCGCGAGGCGCTCGCATCGCTGCAGGAACGCTTCGGCGGCCAGGTGTTCGAGACGGTCATACGCGCCTCGATCGCGTATGCCGAGTCCGCCGAGCGGGCGCGCTCGATCCTCGACTACCGGCCCGACCTCGGCGCCGACTACATCTCCCTCGCCGGAGAGGTGCTCGACAGGCTGCCCGGCTTCGAGTTGGCACGCCAGCGGGTGCTGGCGCTCGACGCGGGCGTGCGCACATAGGGCTTCCTCGGGTGCAGGCCGCACTACCGGGTTCCGCCGAGACCGTTCGCAAGGCCACCGCTGAGGATGTCCCGCGGCTCGCGCACGCGCTCGCGCGTGCCTTCTACGACGATCCCGTCTTCAGGTGGCTTGTCCCGAATGACTCGGAGCGCCTCCGCCGCTCAGAGCGGGGGTTCGCGTTCTATCTGCGCAAGGTGTATCTGCCCCACGACGAGTGCTATGCAACCGCGAGCCTGGGCGGTGGGGCACTGTGGCTGCCCCCGGAGAAGTGGCATCTGGGCCCGCTCGCCCAGCTGCGGCTGGCGCCCGGGATGCTCGCCGCGATGGGGCCTCGCCTCCCGCAGGTGCTGCGGGCGATCAGCACGATCGAGTCAAACCACCCCCACAAGCCTCACTACTACCTTCCGTTCGTCGGCGTTGAACCGGATTTACAGGGCAAAGGCATCGGCACAGCGGTTCGAGGTCACCGAAGAGTTTCGCTTTCCCAAGGGCGGCCCGCCGTCCTGGCGGATGTGGCGCGAGCCCCGCGCGTAGCCGGACGCGACTGTCGCTAGCGCTGCTGCGGCATGGCGAGGAGCTGGCGAAGCCGCTGCCGCGCGTGCTGGCCTGCTGCTCTCGAACAGGGCAGCTCTGACCCGCGTCTTCGCCCTACAGGTCTCCCACGTATGCGCCCTGCGGCTCAAACGGCGTCCTCATCAGATCGGCCCAGCCGTCGATCTCCGCCCGCAGGGCATCGGCGACGGAGCCCGTCTGCTCGTAGAAGCACCACACCAGGACCGTGGGGCCAGCGCCGGAGATGGTCGCGCCGAGCGCGCCAAGCTCGCGCGCCCGCAGCGCCAGCTCGTAGGAGCGCGGGAACAGCTTCGCCCGCCTCGACTGGTGCAGCCGATCCTGCAGCCCGCGTGCCAGCAGGTCCCAGTCGCCCTTGGCGAGGCCGAGCGTGAGCAGGGCGGCGTGTGCGACGTTGAAGACCGCCTCCCCGAGCGGCACCTCGGCGGGCAGCGCCGCGCGCGCCTCGCTCGTGCGCACGGGCTCGCCTGGCACCACGGCGAGGGCCTCCAGTCCCGTGGGGGGCTCAAAGCGCGTCGCCTCGCCGTCGGCGCAGATCACGAAGCCGCCGCACAGTGAGGCCGCGACGTTGTCCGGATGCCCCTCCAGGGCGGCCGCGAGCGACTGCAGATCGGCATCCAGCTCGAAGAGGTGATCGGCCGCCATCAGCCCCGCGACGATCGCCGCGGCGCTCGACCCGAGTCCGCCGCTCAGCGGGATCTGCGAGCGGATCTGAAAGCTGAAGCCGTCGGCAGGGTGCAGGCGCTCGAAGGCGCGCACGCAGAGGTTCTCGCGATCGGTCGGCACCGGCAGCTCCGAGCGCACGCCGAACTCTCCCGTCTCGGTCACCTCCAGCTCCAGGTGCAGCGAAAGCGCCGCCGCCATGCTGTCGAAGCCCGGCCCTAGGTTCGCGGAGGACGCGGGCACGCGCACGACGCGCCTACGGATCACCAAGCACCGCTTCCTCGATGCGCTCGATCTCCACCGGGCACGGGATGACGCGGCCGTCGTTGTGTGCGATCGCGGTCTCGGGATCCTTCAGCCCCCTGCCGGTGAGCACGCACACGATCTCCTCAGCGCCTTCCGCCCCGTACTTGAGCAGGCCGGCCACGGCCGCCGCTGAGGCGGGCTCGCTGAACATGCCTTCTTTGGACGCCAGCAGGCGGAATGCGGCCAGGATCTCGCTGTCGCTGACGGCGCGGATCGAGCCGCGCGAATCCCTCGCCGCCGCCATCGCGTCCTCCCAGCGCACGGGCCGGCCGATGCGGATCGCGCTCGCCACCGTTTCGGGGCGCTCGACGATCTGTCCCGTTACCAGCGGAGCCGCCCCCTCGGCCTGGAAGCCGAACAGCCGCGGCTTCACCCCGAGCTCGCTGAACCCGCGCCAGTAGGCGGTGATGTTGCCCGCGTTGCCGACCGGTATGCACAGCGCGTCCAGCTCCCCTTCCAGCGCCTCGTGCAGCTCGAAGGCCGCCGTCTTCTGTCCTTCCACGCGGAACTCGTTGACCGAGTTGACGAGCACGATCGGATGCGTGTCGGTGAGCTGGCGCACCAGCTCGAGCGCTTGGTCGAAGTTCCCCGCCAGCGAGATCACGCGCGCGCCGTGGATCAGCGTCTGCGCGAGCTTCCCCTGCGCGATCTTGCCCTCGGGCACGATCACCGCGCACGTGATCCCAGCGCGCGCCGCGTACGCTGCCGCGCTCGCCGCCGTGTTGCCGGTGGATGCGCACACCACCGCCTTGGCCCCTTCGCGAACCGCCGCCGAGACCGCGCAGGTCATCCCCCGGTCCTTGAACGACCCCGTGGGATTCGCGCCCTCGAGCTTCAGGCGCACCCGCGCGCCGACGAGCTCCGAGAGCACGGGCGCGGGCACGACGGGCGTTGAGCCCTCCTGCAGGCTCACGACTGGATCTCCGGGTGCGAACGGCAGACGCTCGCGGTAGCGCTCGATCAGGGGCACGTGACGGCGGGCGGAAGGCTGCTCGACGCCGCCTTGGATGCTCTGGCCGAGCTGCTCGCTCATGCCCTCGCTCACAGGAACTCCTCTTCGATCACGCGGATCATGCGCGGCTCGGCGCGCACGAACTCGAACTCCGCGACGCGCTGCAGCGCGCGGCGCAGGCGCGACTCGAGCACGCCGTGCGTGACCATCACCAGGCGCGCGCTCTGCCCCATCCCCCGTTGCACCATCGACTTGATCGACACGCCGTGATCGCCGAGGACCTCGGTCACGGCGGCGAGCACGCCGGGGCGGTCGGCCGTCTCCATGTGCAGGTAGAAGGCGCTCTCGACATCGTCGATCAGCTCGATCGGGAGTGGCGGCGCCGGTGGCCGCGCGCCCCCGGTCATCACGCTGACAACGTCGCCGAGCACCGCGCTGGCGGTCTGAGGCCCGCCAGCGCCAGGGCCCGACATCGTGATCTCGGTGATAGTTCTCGACTCGACCGTGACGGCGTTGAACGGCCCCGACACGCTGGCGAGCGGGTGGCCCGGGTACAAGAGCGTCGGGTGCACGTGCACCGAGAGGCCGCCCTCCCGCCGCTCGGCGGTTCCCACGAGCTTCAGCCCCAGCCCGAATTCCTTCGCGTACTGCAGGTCGTCGCCGTGGAGGTGCTCGATCCCCTCGTAGCGGACGTCGTCGAGGTGGACCGGAGCGCCGAAGGCCAGGCGCGCGAGGATCGCCATCTTCGCAGCGGCGTCGCGGCCGCTCACGTCGTCGCTTGGATCCGCCTCGGCGTACCCGCTGCGCTGCGCCTCCGCCAGAGCCTCGGCGTAGCTGGCGCCCTTCGTCATCTCGGTGAGGATGAAGTTCGTGGTCCCGTTGACGATCCCGTGGATGCGGTCGATGGGCGTCGCCGAAAGCGATTCCTCGAGCACGCGCACGACCGGCACGACGCCCGCGACGGCGGCCTCGAAGCGCAGCCGCACGCCCCGCTCGCGCGCCGTCTCGAACAGCTCCTCTCCGTGCTGTGAGAGCAGCTGCTTGTTCGCGCTCACGACGTCCTTGCCCGCGTGCAGCGCCCTGAGCAGGTACTCGCGCGCTGGTTCGATGCCGCCCATCAGCTCCACCAGCAGGTCCGCTCCGGCGAGGATCTGCTCGAAGTCGCCCTGGGTGCGCGTCAGCAGCCCGCTGAGAACCGGCCGGCGGCCGTTGAAGCGCTCGATCTCGTCTGCTCTCTGCTCCAACAGCACCACGAACGCGGACCCGACCGTGCCGTGCCCGAGCAGGCCCACGCGAAAGTCGCCGCTGCCGGCCTCGCGCGCGCTCGCGCGCGCTTCGCCGGGCGCGCTCCGTGCCCTAGCCGACATCGCGCGCGGTCAAGTCCTCGAAGCTCTCTCGCCGCACCACCTCGCGGGCGTCGCCTTCGCGGGCGAAGATGACCGGCGGGCGCGGCGCGCCATTGTAGTTGTTGGCCATCGCATATCCGTACGCTCCGGTGGCGGGCGTGACGATCACGTCTCCGGGCCTCGGGTCGTCGAGCAGCGCCTCGCGCGCGATCACGTCTCCGGACTCGCAGTGCTTGCCCGCGAGCACGCACGGCGTCGTACCCTCGAGGCGGTCCGCGACGTGCGCCTCGTATGGCGCGCCGTAGAGCATAGGGCGCAGGTTGTCAGACATGCCGCCGTCCACCGCCACCCAGCGCGAGACGTTCTGCTTGACGCTCTGCACCGTGTACAGGGTCACCCCGGCGTTCGCGCTCAGCGCCCTGCCCGGCTCGATCAGCAGGCGGTGCTCGCCGCCTTGGCCGTGCGAGCGGGCGGCGTGCACGATCTGCTGCACGTAGCGCTCGATCGACGGCGGCGGCGCCTGCGCGCTCGTGTAGCGAACCCCCAGGCCGCCGCCGAGGTCCCAGACCGGGAACTCGCCCAACTTCGCGAGCTCCTCCGCGGCCCTCGCAAACGGCTCCAGCGTGAGCAGCTGCGAGCCGATGTGCGCGTGCAGGCCGCGCAGTGACAGCCCGCCATGCTCGCGCACGCGCGCCAGCGCCTCTCGCGCCTGGGCGAGCGAGAAGCCGAACTTCGAGTCCGCCTGGCCGGTCGAGATCTTCTCGTGGGTCTCCCCCTCTACGTCCGGCGTCACGCGCACGAGCACCGGCTGAGCGTCCGCCGCGTCGACGCGTTCCCCCAGCAGCCGCTCGAGGCGATCGATCTCGTCGAAGTTGTCGAGCACGATCAGGCCGACCCGGTGCGCGAGGGCGGCGCGCAGCTCCGCTTCGGACTTCGCGTTGCCGTGCACCACTATGCGCGCCGGCGGAAAGCCGGCGCCGAGCGCCAGGTGCAGCTCGCCGCCCGAGGCCACGTCGCACCACAGGCCCTCCTGCGCGAACAGCGCCAGGACCGCGGTGCAGGGGAACGCCTTCGAGGCGAAGACGACGTGGAAGTCTGCCTGGCCCGCAGCGGCTCCCGCGGCCAGGAACGCGCGCGCCCGGGCGCGAAGGTCCTCCTCCGCCACGACATAGGCGGGGGTGCCGAACTCTCGCGCCAGCTCGAGCGTGTCGCAGCCGCCGACCTCGAGCCGGCCGAGCTCGTTCACACGGCTTCCGAGCGGGAAGACGTCGGAGAGGCTCGTTCCTGTGACCATCAGAGGATTATCGCTCGCCGGATTCGCGGCCCGTCGGGCGGCCTGTGCGCGGCGCCTTCAGTGCGCTTGCGCGACGCCGCTCGCGCGCAGCCTCTCCAAGCCGCCGCGGCGCGCCATCGCCACCAGCCACGCCAGGCCGGCCGCGCACAGCCCAAGGCTCTCGAGCTGCGCCGCGGTCAGGCCCGCGAACACCTCGCTGTTGCGCCTGATGAACTCGACAAGGAAGCGCTCCAGGCCGCTCAGCAGCAGGTAGCAGGCGAACACGACTCCGGGACGCACGCGGTCGCGCATGCGCCACAGCAGGTATGCGAGCAGGCACATCGAGAGCGTCTCGTAGATGGGAGTGGGCTGGACCTTGACCCCCGGCGGCGTGGGCACGGTCCCGTGCGGATAGCCCATCGCCCACGGCAGGCTGGAGCGGATGCCATAGTCGCCGTCGCCCGAGACCTGGCAGCCGATGCGCCCGATCGCGTAGCCGAGGGCGAGCACCGTGCCGCAGGTGTCGAGCAGCTGCAGTTCGAGGACGCCGCGGCGGCGCATCCACGCAAGCACCGCGATCGCGCCCCCGATCGCGCCTCCGTACCACACCAGCCCGGAGCCCGAGAAGATGTTGCTGAGCAGGTGGTGCTTGACCTCGTCGTAGTGCTGGATCAGGTAGTAGCCGCGCGCCCCCACGACGCCGCCCAGGAGCGCAGCGAAGATCATCTCGTAGGCCCAGTCCACGGGCCTGTGCAGCTCCCGCAGCCGCCGCGCCAGCACGGCGCCGCAAGCGATGAAGCCAAGCGCGAAGGTCAAGCCGAACGTCTTGATCGAGACGCCCAGGATGTGCACCTCGGGCTTCACGGGCGCGGCGCCAGCGGGATCCTCATGAGCGAGAGACTGTAACGGCGCCGCGCCGTCCCGCGGCGCAGCCTGCGCAGGCGGCCACCACTGAGCGCTCTCGCGCGGCCCCAGATCTCGCGCCTGGCGCCGCTGCCGGCAACCGCACCGGATGGTCTACGCCGTCTGCGACAATCAGTCCATGGCAACCGCAACCCGCGGCCGCACGAGCTTCGGCAAAGACACCGGTCTGCAGGCACGCATGCTGCTGACGATGTTCCTGCTCGGCCTGGTGTATGTGGTCTTCATCGGCGTGCTCTTCGCCGCCGGGGCCGGAGCCGGCTTGATCGTCGTGGTGGCCGTCGTGCTGCTGCTCATACAGCTGTTTGCGTCGGACAAACTCGCGATGGCCACGATGGGCGTCAAGGAGGTCTCGCCCGCGCAGGAGCCGGAGCTGCACGGGATCGTCGAGCGACTGTGCGTGCAGGCCGACCTGCCCAAGCCGCGGGTCTGCGTGATGGAGACCTCGATGCCAAACGCGTTCGCGATGGGGCGCTCGCAGAAGTCGACGACGGTCTGCGCCACGCGCGGGATCCTCGACATGCTCTCGCCGCCCGAGCTCGAAGGCGTCATGGCGCACGAGCTCACGCACGTGATCAACCGCGACGTGATGGTGATGACGCTGGCGAGCTTCTTCGCGACGCTCGCCTCGATGATCCTGCAGTTCGCGTTCTTCTTCGGGGGCGGCTTCGGAAACCGCGAAGAGGAGCGCGACATCGAGATCGTGGTGCTGGTCTCGATGCTCGTCTACGCGATCTCCTTCTTGCTGCTGCGGGCGCTCTCGCGCTACCGCGAGTTCGCCGCCGACCGCGGCTCCGCCGTGCTCACCGGCCGGCCGAGCGCGCTGGCCTCGGCGCTGATCAAGATCAGCGGCACGATCGAACGGGTCCCGAGGGACGACCTGCGCGCGGCTGAAGGGATGAGCGCCTTCTTCATCGTGCCCGCTCGTGCGAAGAAATCACTCTTGAACCTCTTCGCCGACCACCCGCCGCTGGAGCAGCGCCTGGCCGCGCTGCAGCGCCTCGAGGCCCAGCTGCAGGGCGCCGCCTGACGTGGGCCTGCGCGACATCCTCACGGGCCGCCACCAGGTCAAGGGCCCGGCGCCCGACCGCCTGTTCGCGATCACGACCTCATACGTAACGCTGCAGAGCGAACATGAGATCGATCCCGCCGGCACCGCGGCGATCGTCTTCCAGGCGCTCGCCACGAGCGAGTTCGAAGCCACGCTGAAGGAAATGGAGCAGGTCGTCACGGCTACCGGCGGCGACAGCGGCACGACCGTGTCGATGCAGGACGACAGCTACGGCTACCGCTGGATGATCCTGCGCAGCCCCGATGGCTCGCCGAGCGTGGAAGACCTAGCGGTCGGGATCAACGCCGTCTCCAGCTCGATCGAGTCCGCCGGCCACGGCGAGCGGCTGCTGTGCGCCGTGTTCGCCTTCAGCGAGCGCGCCGAGCGACCCGGGGCGGGGCGCGTGTACTTCATCTACAACTACAAGCGCGGCTACTGGTACCCGTTCGTGCCCGCGGACGGATCGGGCGGCGGCGATACCCCTGAGGGCACGGGCGGTGCCCAGGACGGCCAGCAGCGCTCGACCGAGCGCGAGCTGCAGATCAAGGCCCAGATCGCCTCCGAGCTGCCGATCGAGCCTGAGCTCGAGCGCTGGTTCCCCCTATGGGGGATCCCGATCTGAGCGCTCGTTCGCCGGCGCACCTTCCCCGGGCACCAAGACGCGCTCCAAGCCGTCGGTCTGAGTGCGAACGCGGGCGGTCGCCCAGATCGCCGATCAGGCCCTGCGCCCTAGCCGGAAGCAGGCCTAATCGGGGATCAGGCCCTCGCCGGTGAATTCCTCCCCCGCCTCGGCGAAGGTGAGGTCGGCCGGCGGGAGGATCACGTCGGATGACTCCAGCTCGTCATCGCCCACCGGCGTGCCGTTCTCGCGCACGTAGTCAAGCAGCGAGGCGAAGGCCTGTGCGAAGCCGTCCTCCTTGCCGCCCTCGACCACGTCGATCACGGCGCGCTCGAGCTCGTTCAGGCGTGCGGCCTGATCGTCGGCGAGTCGGTACTGATCCTCGCCGGATATGCGCACGATCATTGCTGCTCGCTCTCGCTCGGCGCCCCCGCGGAGCCGCCTGACGGGGCCTGCTGATCCTTGCCGCCCCCAGCGCTGATCTGAGCGGCGGTGCCCCCCGGGGTGCCGGCGCCGATTTCACTCTTCATCTTGGCCAGGTCGTCATCGACCTCGGACTTGCTCGACAGCTGCTTGAGCTGGCGGTCGATGTCGTCTTCGCCCGATCCCAACGCGGTCAGGTCTTCGAAGGTGCCGGCAGCTTCGAGCTCGGAGACGGCGTCGGCGCGCGCTTTCATGTTTTCGGTCTTGTCGATCGCGCGCTGCATCGCCAGTCCGACGTCGGCCATCTGCTCGCCCACTCCGTTCGCGGCCTCCGAGATGCGCACCTGCGCCTCGGCCGCCGAGTACTGCGCCTTGATGACCTCCTTCTTGGTGCGGAAAGCCTCGATCTTCGCCCGCAGCTTCTGCTCTGAGTCGATCAGCTTCTGCTGCTGCTGCTCCAGTTCGGCGACCTGGCCGTCGAGCGACTGCAGCTCGGTCTGGGCGATGTTCTTGCGCTCCAGCGCTGTCCTGGCCAGGTCCTCGTGGCCGGCCGAGAGCGCCTGTCGAGCCTGCGTGTCGAGCTTGACGACGCTCTGCTGAAGCGAGGTCTCCTGCATCTGCAGGCGCTTCTTCGCCGTCATCACGTCGGCGATGCCCTTCTTGACGTTCTGCAGCTGTTCGACCTGCTTCTGGTAGCTGTAGTCAAGCGTCTCGGCGGGGTCTTCTGCCCGGTCGAGCAGCTTCGAGACCTTCGCCTTCACGACGGTTGACATGCGCCCGGTCAGGCCGGCCATCTGATCCTCCTATTGCTGTTCTACGGCGGCGCGAGCGACGCTGGGATCGCCGCGGGCGAGCAAGGTTGGCGCTCGGCCCCTCCAAGCCTAGCCGACGCTGCGTTCCCGACGCTCAGTACCCGAGCGGATGGCGGATCGTGTAGCCGCCGTTGTTGCGGCGCAGCGGGCGCCAGCGCGGACCCTGCTGACGCGTGGGATCGTCCGCGGCGCTCGTGTCGAGCCTCAGGCCCGCCACATCGACGTAGGCATGCCCGGGGTTGGAGAAGATCGTGACCCAGCGGCCGAGCCCGTGCGAGCCCCAGTGCATGAATTCGGAGGAGTCCTCGGGGATGGAGAGCAGCCGCGCGCCGTGCAGCGCATAGGAGACCGTTCCCGAGCAGTCGTAGCCCAGCGATTCGAACGATGCATGCCCGCCGCCGAAGACGTAGGGCAGGCCGATGATCTGGTTGGCCCCCCACACGATTTCAGCGACCGCGGGCGGCGCCGACATCGGCGCCGCGGCCAACCCGCCCACGTACCGCGTGCGCGAGCCCGGAACGAGCAGCTGTGGCTTGGTCTCGGCAGCGACGCCGACCGCGATTCCGCCTGACGGGTTGGTGCTCCCGGTGGGCGCGAGCGGCGTGTAGGGGATCACTTCGCCGCTCGCCGTGCGCTGGTAGACGGGGCCGGTGTAGGCGAGGTTGGCGGAGTGAGCGGTGACCGGCGAGGTGCGGATCGCAGGCGCGGGCTTCGCCGGCCCGCTGACAGGCGCCGCCGTGCCGGTGGCCGAGGTTCCGCCGGTCAATTGGGCCAGAGCCGGCTCAGCCGGCGCTGCAGCAGCAACGACAACGCTGCTCAGAAACACCACCCTTAGGGGCCTCACCCGCAAGCTTCAACCTCTTTCGTCGGCCTGCGGGGTTAGCTGACGGGCTAGCGCTGAAAGAGCCTGCGCATCACACGGTCTATGCCGTGGATTCGCCCCAACAACCTGGGTCCCCCGCTCCCCGACATCTGGTCGGGGATTAGGCGTATCGGCGCGGCAGCCTAGCAAACCGCGATGACGTATGCCGCCGGAGCGCGTGCAGGGCGCCTGGCGGGGCGCCGCATGGCGCCCGGCGGGCGCCGCGGCGGCCGTTACGCTGCGCCTCCATGCGCGCCCTTCCGCCGCGCCCGGTGCCGCGCCTTCTGCTCGCTGTCGTGCTCGTGCTCGGCAGCGCCGCGACGAGTTGCGGAAAGGGAGCAGCCAGGCAGGCCGGCGAGGGAGCTCCTGCGCTTCGCGCGCTGTCCAAGAGCCCGACGCCGCCCGGCGCCGTGAGCATCGCGACCAAGAACACCATCCGCTTGGGAGGCACCGACGCGGCCAGCGACGCGGCGGCGGTTGCGCGAGCGGTCTATCCCGGCCTGACGCCCGCTACCCGTCCGCAGGCGATCGTGCTCGTCAACGAGCGCTCATGGGCCGCGTCGCTGGCGGCCTCGGTGCTCGCGGGTGTGCCGCTGGGGGCGCCGCTCTTGTATGCGGACGGCGACTCGCTCCCCGCTCCCTCAGCGCAGGCGCTCGGGGCGCTTCATCCCACTGGCTCAGCGGCGCTGGAGGGGGCTCAGGTGATCGAGATCGGAACCTCGGCGCCGGTTCCAAGCAGCCTGCGCGTGCGCCAGCTCGCGCTCGGCAGCGAGCCGGGAGGCGATCAGGCGGCCGCCATAAGCGCCGCCGTGGAGCGCCTGCTCCAAGCGCTCACCGGACGAACGCCGCGCAGCTTCATCATCGTCCCCTCCGAGGCGCCGCGCTCGCTGCAGATGCCCGCTGCAGGCCTCGCCGCCGAGAGCGGCGCGCCGATCCTGCTGCTCGGCGCACGGGGGCTCGCCGCCGCCACGTCCTCCGTGCTCGCGCGAGCGCACCGTCCCTCGCTCTACCTGGTGGGCGACTCATCGCTCGGCGCCAGCGCACGGGCCGCCCTGGCCTCCTATGGCAGGGTCTCGAGCGCGAGCAGCGAAGCCGGGGCGAACAGACCGGCCGGCTCACACGAAGGCGCCGACGCCGTCAAAAACGCGATCGCGGTCTCGCGCTTCGGGCGCGGAGCGTTCGGGTGGAACATCCACGAAGCCGGCCACGGGCTCGTGTTCGCCAGCGCCTCGCGCCCGCTCGATGCGCCGGCCGCCGCGCCGCTGTCGGCTCATGGCGACTACGCTCCGCTGCTGCTGCTCGAAGGCGCGGGGTCGGTCCCACCTGCGCTCGCGCACTATCTGAGCGACATCGAGCCCGGCTACAGCGCCGCGGTGCCGCCCGTGCGCGCCGTTTACAATCACGGCTGGGTGATCGGCGACGAAAGCGCGATATCGGCCCACGCGCAGGCCGAAATCGACGCCGCGCTCGAGGTGGCGCCGCGCAGCCCATCGCCCGAAGAAGCCCCTCCCGCAGCCTCCGAATGACGCCCCCGCCCCCCGCCCGTCCGTGAGCCAAGCAGAGGAGCCCGAGCGGCTGCGGCGCGCCCAGAGCGGGCGCGAGGTCACGGTCGAGGACGTGCGCCGCCTGATGGGAGCCTCGACGCCGCACTTCGCTCTGCAGCTGCGCAACCGCATCGCCAACCTGATCGCGGGCCTGCCCGCCGAGCACCCGGCGCGCATCGAGGGTGAACGCGAGATCGATCGCCTCGAGCGCCTCGGCTTCAGCGGCGAGACGCGCGGCGAGCCCGGCGAGGGCGAAGAGCCGCCGCTGCCCTCGCTCGAACTCGGCTCGCGATAGCCGGCCGGCTCTCCACGCCACAACGGCCCCCTCGCTCGACCTCGGCGCGCCGTAGCGGGCTCGGCGCTCCACGCGCACTGCGGGCGCGCGCGGGCAATCACGCCCGTGTGGGGCGTTCAGCGCCCTGCGAAAACGCGCTCGCGCCGCGCGTCGCGGAAGCGCGCGCGAAGCAGTTTGAAGACCGTCGCAAACACCGCCGCGTCGAGCGCCAGCAGCGCGACGTTCAGCGCACGCGGCGTGCGCGTGAAGGCGGCCACGATCAGCACCACGGCCGTGTGCAGCACGATCGCCGCGAGCAGCGACAGAAGCACCGCGTGCGAGCGAAAGCCGCTCAGGTGCTCGCGCAGCGTGACCTCGACCGTCCCGACGACGACCGCCGCAAGCCCCGCGAGCAATGGCCCGCCTCCATGGGAGAGGCCCTTCTGCAGCCCGATGACGGTGCCGATCGCGCCCACGAGGATCAAGAGCTCGGACAGCGGCAGCGGGTGCCACGGCGCCTGGGGGCGCTCGCGCCGCGCGCGCTGCGCCGCGCCCCTACGATCGCGCGCATGGGTCCTGGGCCGCTGCTTGGCGGCCGAGGCCCGCTGCTTTGCCCCCGCTGTCCCCGCGCGCCCGGTGCCGGCGCCCGCGGCGTCGGCGCGGGCGCCCGCCTGGGCGTCTTGCGGCGAGGCCCGTTCGAGCGCAGACGCGGCGGACGGACGACGCTTGCGCGAGCGGCCCCGGCGGCCCTTGTTTCGCGTGGCCACGACCCTCGAAGCTAGGCGCAGTCGAGCGCTGGATCGGGACGGCCCATCGACATCGATCGTACCGCCTATGCTGGGGTTCGATGGCCGCGGCGCCCGATCCCGCTGCACAAGCCGGCATACCTGGGAGCGAGCTCGCGGGGCCCTTCGGCGTGGGAGAGTACGCGCGTGCGCTGCGCGGCAGGCTGCGAGCGTTCACGCGCGTGCAGCTCGTCGGCGAGCTCGTGAACCTGCGGACGTCGCGCGCGCGCATGTACTTCGAGCTGCGCGACGCCGGCGGCGCGATCCCGTGCGCGGTCTGGCGCACGGACTGGGACGCGATCCTCGAGCGCACCGCCACCAAGCCGTGTGAGGGCGTGCAGGTCGTGGTGGCCGGCGGCTGCGACTACTACCCCGGGAGCGCCAACGCGTCGCCCAGCTTCTCCTTCGCGGTGCACGACCTGCGCGTCGCGGGCGAGGGTGACCTGCTGGCGCGCATCGAGCGCCTGCGCCGGCAGCTACGCGCCGAAGGCCTGTTCGAGCCCCAGAAGACGCTTCCGCGCCCGCTTCTTCCGCGCAGCATCGGCGTCGTCACCGGCGAGGAGGGCAAGGCGCGAGACGACGTCCGCGCCGCGCTCGCGCGCCGCGGCTGGGCCGGGCGCTTGGTGTGGGCCTTCGCCCCCGTGCAGGACCGCCACGCGGCGCCTGCGATCGCGCGCGCGCTCGGCGACCTGGCTGCCGTGGCCGAGGTCGAGACCGTGATCGTCGCGCGCGGCGGAGGGTCGCTGGCCGACCTGCTGTGCTTCTGCGATGAGACGCTGTGCCGCACCGTCGCGCTGCTCGGCGTACCCGTGATCGCATCCGTCGGGCATCACAGCGATCGCACGCTGCTCGACGATGTGGCGGCGATCAGCTGCTCGACGCCCACGCACGCCGCCGAGGCCGCGGTGGGCGTGGACTGCGTGCAGGCGAGGGCCGCAGTGTCGCTCGCGGCTGCGAGGCTGCGCACGCATGGCCGCCGCGCCATGCTCTCACGCGCGCGGATGCTCGCCGCGCTCGCGCGCGCGCCCGACTCGCACGTGCAGAGGCAGCGCTCCCACCTGCACCAGCACGTGCGCGAGCTGCGCGCCATTGGTCGCAGGCGGGTCGAGGTCGAGCGCGGCCTCGCGGAGCGGCGAGCGCTGGTGCTCAAGCGAAAGTGCGACTCGACGCTGCTGGATTGCCGCCGGCGTGCCCCGCGCGAGCTCCAGCGCCTCGCGCTGGCGCTCGCTGCACACGATCCCCAGCGCACGCTGGCGCGTGGCTACGCGGTGGTCGAGACAGCGCAGGGCGAGCCGCTGATGAGCGCCGCGCAGGCGCGCGCCGCCGAGGATGTGCGGCTTCGATTCAGCGACGGCGTGCTTGGCGCGCGCATCACCGAGCGATGAGCGCAGGAGAGCAGCAGATCAACGGCGCGCCCAAGACGCCTGAGGTCCCCGCGAGCGCCGCCCCGCCCGGCTCGCAGGCTCGCGAGCCGCAGCCGCAGACCTATGAGGCAGCCTCCGCGCGCGTGGAGGAGATCATCCGCCGGCTCGACTCCGGCGAGGCCTCGCTCGAAGAGACACTCGAGCTGATCCGCGAGGGCAAGGCGTTGATAGAGCTGTGCGCCGGGCAGCTGAGCGCGGTGGGCGATGCCCTCCAGGAGCTGCGCCTCGACGAGCTCGTCGAGCGCTTGGAGGCCGAGGCGAGAGCGGAGTGAGCCAGGCGCGCACCCTCAGTACGTGGGAGTCGCTCGCGGAGCTCGAGCTCATCATCGAGGACTACGCGCTCGAGCCTCACACGGCCTCGGTGTCGAGCAACTTCGAGCGCAAGACCACCGTCATCCGCCTGCGCGGCGGCACCCTCGGGGGCACAGGCGGCGAGGAGGGCGTTGGCGAGGACGTGACCTACGACGGCGTCGACCACGAGATCCTGCAGGCCGCGGGCCCGCAGCTCCCGCTCGCGGGGCGCTTCACGCTCGCGTCCTTTTGCGAGTGCCTGGCCGAGCTCGAGCTGTTCCCCGAGCCGCCCGCGCGGGAGGTGTCGCAGCGATACCGCACATGGGCATACGAGTCCGCGGCCCTCGACCTGGCGCTGCGCCAGGCGCAGACTTCGCTGCACGCGGCGCTTGGCCGCGAGCCCCAGCCCGTCCGCTACGTGGTCTCGCTGCGCCTCGGCGAGCCGCCGTCGCTGGACCCGATAACGCGGCGCCTTGCGCGCTACCCATCGCTGCGCTTCAAGCTCGACCCCACGAGCTCGTGGAGCGAGCGGCTGATCTCCGAACTCGTCGCCACCGGCGTCGTCGACTCGGTCGACTTCAAGAGCTTCTACAGCGGCACGGTCGTCGATCAGCCCGCCGACCCCGTGCTCTACCGGCGCGTCGCAGAGGCGTTCCCGCAAGCCTGGATCGAGGATCCGGCGCTCACGCCGGAGACCGACGCGGTGCTCTTCGCGCACCGTGAGCGCTTCTCGTGGGACGCGCCCATCCACTCGATCTCCGACATCCAGTCACTGCCCTACCCGCCGCGCATGGTCAACATCAAGCCCTCGCGCCTCGGCGGCCTGCGCAATTTGCTCGACGCGTATGACTACTGCGAGGAGAGCGCGATCGGCGCCTACGGCGGCGGGCAGTTCGAGCTCGGCTGCGGACGCGGGCAGATCCAGTACCTCGCATCCCTGTTCCACGCCGACGCGCCCAACGACGTCGCGCCGAGGGAGTTCAACCTTCCCGACCCGCCCGACGGCCTGCCCTCGAGTCCGCTGCCGCCTACGCCCTCGGCGACCGGCTTCCGCTGGGGCTGACGCGCAACTTTCCTCTCCGGCCTCGGTTTTGCTGGGGCAGAGCGTCTAACCTCAGACGGCGCCGATCGGACGCTCGGACGCCTCGAGCGTCGGCGCAGAGGGACCGGACCTTGTTGGCCACCAGCGACGCCCGCACCCGGGGCAGCCTTGCCATTGCCGCTACCGCCGCGGCGGCGCTCTGCTGCCCGCTGCTGGCGCTGCTCGGCGCCGGCGAAGCTGCGGCCGCAAGCGCGGGCGGGGTCGCCTCGCCGGGTGGGTCCGCCGCGCCGAAGGTCGGCGCGCCGGTCACGACGAGAACCGCGACGCCCGCGCCGAAAACCTCGAGCGCCAGCAGCCGGCACGTCACGTCTGTCCGCATCACGAAGGTGAGCTGCGTGCCGACGTCCAAATGCAGCGGCAATCCGCGCCAGGTCTCGGTGCGCGGGCTGCTGCTCTTCGCCGGCCGCGGCCTGCGCGCGGGGATGGTCGTCGCCTTCCCCCGTTCCGGTGGAGCTCGCATCAGCCGCAACTCGCCGGGCGCGCGGCTGCGGGCGACGCGGCTCGGGTTGATCGTGCATGTTCCCTCGAGCGCGCACTCGGGGCGCATCAAGGTGCTCATGAGCCGCGGCCGCTACACAAGCTCGTTCGGCCCGATCTACGTCTTTCGCCACGCGCTGCACCCGCCGCGCGTCACGCGCTCGCTCGCACCCATTGGGACGGGAGCGGTGAGCGGCACGGCGTTCGACGGCCAGGGCATGTGGATCTGGTACCTCAGCCGCTCGAGCGGCGGCAACATCGCCGCGATCGTCGCCCAGGCGCGCGCAGCGGGCGTGACGACGCTGTTCATCAAGAGCTCCGACGGCTCGACCAACTACTGGAGCCAGTTCTCCCCACAGCTGGTCGCCGAACTGCACGCAAACGGCCTGCACGTGTGCGCGTGGCAGTACGTCTACGGCAGCAACCCAGCAGGCGAGGCCAGCCTGGGCGCGAGGGCCGTCGCCGCCGGAGCCGACTGCCTGGTGATCGACGCCGAGGCCGAGTACGAGGGCCGCTACTCCTCAGCGCAGAGCTACATCAGCGCGCTGCGCGCAGCCATCGGCCCGAACTACCCGCTCGGGCTCGCCGGCTTCCCCTACGTCTCCTATCACCCGAGGTTCCCCTACTCCGTGTTCCTGGGACCGGGCGCGGCTCAGTACAACGCGCCGCAGATGTACTGGAAGGACATCGGCACATCGGTCGACACCGTCTACGCGAACACCTACATCGCCAACCGCATCTACGGGCGACCGATCTTCCCGCTGGGGCAGACGTACGGCGGCGTCAGCCAGGCTGACCTGCTGCGCTTCCGCGAGGAGGCCGTCGACTACGGGGCCGCCGGCATCTCCTTCTGGGACTGGCAGGAAACGCCGGCGCAGGGTTGGCGCACGCTGGCCGAACCGCTCCAGCCGCTGACCAGCGTGATCCCCAACACCTCGCTGCCCGAACTGCACGAAGGATCCAAAGGCGACCAGGTCCTATGGATGCAGGAGCACCTCGCGAGCGCCATCGAAGCGCAGGAAACGACGGGCATATTCGGCTCCCAGACCGCTGCCGACCTGGCCGCCTTCCAGCAGGCCCGCGGGATCGCCCCGAGCGCGAGGGCCGACGCCGCGACCTGGGCGGCGCTGCTGGCGCTGCAGCCCGTCGCCGTCGACTGGACCGGCGGCGGGCCTAGCGGCTGAGGCTGTCCTCGCGCGCGCCGGGACCTGCGGGCGGACCACCGGCATCGCGCCAGCCACGCGCACGCCCCGCGCGCTGCCCCCGCGCGCGCCCGGCAGCGCACGCAGCGACCCCTCTGGCCGGCCCTCGGAGGCCGGCCCTCCTCATCGTCGGAGCCGTTTGCTGCTCAGACGCGCTGGATGAGCGTGCCCGTGCCCAGACCGCCGCCGCAGCACATTGTCACGAAGCCGATCTCCTTGTCGGAGCGCTCGAGCTCGTGCAGCAGCGTCGTGATCAGGCGCGCGCCCGTCGAGCCGAGCGGGTGGCCGAGCGCCATCGCGCCGCCGTTGACGTTGACGCGGTCCATGTCCGGGTTGTGCTCGCGGCGCCACGCGGCCACCACGGGGGCGAACGCCTCGTTGATCTCGAACAGGTCGATGTCGTTGATCGTGATGCCGTTGCGCTGGAGGATCCTGGCGGTCGCCGGAATCGGCCCCTCGAGCATTTTCACCGGGTCGGTGCCGACGGTCGTCTGGTCGACGATGCGCGCGCGCGCCTTCAGGCCCAGCTCCTTGGCCTTGTCCGCCGACATCAGCAGCACCGCCGCTGCGCCGTCTGAGATCTGCGAGGAGTTGCCCGCGGTGATCTTGCCGTCCTCCTTGAACACCGGCTTCAGCTGCGAGAGCGCCTCGAGGTTCGTGTCCGGGCGGATGCCCTGGTCGGTCACGTACGTGTCGCCGTTCACCGACATCGGCACCATCTCGCGCTCGAAGCGTCCCTCCTCGGTGGCCTGGTGGGCGAGCTTGTGCGAGCGCAGCGCGAGCTCGTCGAGCTCAGAGCGCGGAATCTCCCACTGATCGGCGATCATCTCCGCGCCGAGGCCCTGGCCGACGATGTTGTGCTTGGCCATCAGCTGTGGCGTGAAGGCCTGACCGTAGTCCTGCTGCGTTTTGGCGACGTCGCCAAAGCTGAGGTGGCCCATGTGCTCGACGCCCGAGCCGATCATCGCGTCGTGCACGCCGGCCGCGATCAGCGCGGCGGAGAAGTTCACGGCCTGCTGCGCCGAGCCGCATTGGCGGTCGACGGTCGTGCCGGGCGTCTCGATCGGAAGACCCTCGTGCAGCCACGCGTTGCGGGCGACGTTCAGGCCCTGCTCGCCGAACTGCGACACGCAGCCCGCGACCACGTCTTCGACCTCACGCGGCTCGATGCCCGCGCGTGCGATGACCTCCGTGTAGCAGCGACCGAGCAGCTCGTTGGGGTGCGTGTCCTTGTAGTAGCCCTTCTCCTTGTGCCCGCGCCCGATCGGCGTGCGCACAGCCTCGACGATCACGACCTCGCGGCCCTCTGGCTGCCTCATGTGGAGTCCTCCTGTGATCTGTAGCCGGCGTTTGAGGTGGCGAGCGTGCCCGCTCGCGCGGAGCTGACATGCCGGCTAGACCATGTCCGGCCCCCGCAGTCCCTACTCTACCGCTTCACGAGCAATAGATTGACTCGTCAATCACCTCGTCCGCCGATGCAGCGCGCCCCGGACAACGAACATCTCGCCATCGTCGGCAGCGGCGCGATCGCGTGCGGCCTCGCGACGACCGCCGCGCACCACGTTCCCGTGCTGCTGCTGGCGCGCTCCGAGGGCTCTGCGGCGCGCGCCCGCGCGCACGTCGAGGAGGGGCTGCAGCGCGCGGGGGCCGAGACCGGTCCCGAGCAGGTGCAGGTCGTGACCGACCGCGAGCAGCTCTCGCAGGCGACCTTCGTCGTCGAGGCAGTCGTCGAGGACCACGACGTCAAGGCCAGCCTGCTGGCCGAGCTCGGCGAGCTCTTGCCGGCCGAGGCGATCCTCGCCACCACCACCTCTTCGCTGTCGGTCCAGCGGCTGGCAGAGGCCAGCGGGCGAGTCGAGCGCTTCGCCGGCCTGCACGTGTTCAACCCCGTGAGCAAGATGAAGCTCGTCGAGGTCACCTTCCCGGCCGCCGCCAGCGCGGAGACGCGCGAGCGCGTGCTGGCGCTGTGTGAGACGTTCGAGAAGACGCCCGTCGAGGTGCCCGATGTCCCCGGGTTCGTCGTCAACCGCCTGCTGTTCCCGTACCTGTTCAGCGCCGTGCGCCTGCTCGAAGAGACCGGGCTCGACGCCGACGCCGTCGACACCTGCATGCGCCTCGGCGCAGGGCATCCCATGGGGCCGCTCGCACTGCTCGACCTCGTGGGCCTCGACGTGAGCAGCGCCATTGGCGAGACGCTCGGCGAGCAGCCGCCGCCGCGCATGCGCGAGCTGATCGCCGAAGGCGCGCTCGGGCGCAAGAGCGGACGCGGCTTTCACGCTTACCCGAGCTGAGCGCCGGCGCGGGCGCCAGCCTGCCGCCCGGGCCGCCGGCAAGCCGTCGCCGAGCCCGCATTTGCGGGGCGAAAATCTTTACTAGCCCTGAGCCTAGGTTTTAGCGGGCGTTGATCGGCGCAGCCGATACTGCACCCTGCGACGCGAAAAGTCGCACTGCACACCCGCCTCCTCCCAGTGCACACAGTCCGGCCCGCTCCCCCCGCGGGCCGGACGTGTTCTCGGGGGCAGCCGCGGTCTTCCCCGGCCCAGCTCTTCCCTGGCCGCACCTCTTCCGGTCCGCAGCGGCCTGCCGCGTGCACGCACGCGCCCTCAAGCAGGGCGGGCAGTGCTGCGGGCAGGGCACCTTCGAGCTGGTCGAGCCGCCCTCAGGACTCCTGCCGCGCCTCCTGCGCCGCGCGCGAGCGCCGCCCGCGCTCGCGGATGCGCACGGCCTCGATGCGGTTTTCGCGCACGGACTCGACGCGGATCGAGTAGCCGTCGGCGGTGATCGTGTCTCCGCGCCGCGGCAGCCTTCCGAGCTCGGCGAAGACGAGGCCGCCGACTGAGTTGTAGGCGTCGCTGTCGACGGGCAGGTCGAGCCCGTAGTCGGAGAGGTCGGTCACGGCCACGTGACCGCGCACGAACCAGTCGCCGTTGGCGAGCTTGCGGACCTCGCCGGCGGCGGGGTCGGTCTCGTCTGTTATCTCGCCCACGACCTCCTCGACGATGTCCTCGACGGTCACGATGCCGACGACGCGCCCGTACTCGTCGACGACCACCGCCATCGAGGTGCGCTCGCGCTGGAGCTCGGCGAGCAGGTCGTCGAGAGCCTTCGTCTCGGGCACGATCGGAGCGTCGTGCACGATCGGCTCGAGCGATGCGTGAGGCCCCTCTCGCATCAGCCGGTCGGCGAGGCCGCTAGCGTGCACGAGCCCGCGCACGCGGTCGGTGTTGCTGTCCTCTGTGACCAGCACGCGCGTGTGGCCCGAGGAGATGCACTTGCGCAGCGCCGTTCCCACGTCCTCCGAGATGTCGACGGTGACGACGGCGGGGATCGGCGTCATCACCTGACGCGCCTCTTGCTCGTGCAGGTGGAAGACGCCCCTGAGCATCCCCGCCTCGCCAGGGTCGATATGCCCGCCGGCGTAGGACTCGGCGATCAGGCGCTTGAGCTCATCGGGCGAGCCGCCGCGGCGCTCGAGGCTCATGTCTACGCCGAGCAGGCGCAGGATGCGGTCGGCGAGCGCGGTCAACGCGACGATCAGCGGCCGGAACAGGACGCTGAACAGCTGCAGCGGGCGGGCGACGCGGCGTGCGACCGTCTCGGCGCGATCGATGGCATAGAACTTGGGCACCATCTCGCCGGCCACCAGCTGGGCACAGGAGATGAACAGGAACGCGACAGTCGCCGTGATGGCGACGGCTGCGCCGTGGCCCAGCGCGCCTCCGAGCGCGCCTTTCAGCAGCGCCGCGAGCGCCGGCTCGCCGAGCGCGCCGATCCCGATCGAGGTCATGGTTATTCCGATCTGGACGGCGGAGATGTACTCGTTGATGTTCGCCAGCTGCATGAGCGCCAGGCGCGCGCCCTTGATCCCCTCCTCGCGCATCACCTCCAGGCGCGCGCGGCGCGAGCGCACGAGCGCGTACTCGGCGATCACGAAGAACGCATTGAGAGCGACGAGAACCGCCGCGATGATGAGCTTGACGGCGTTCACGCGCGGGCAGGCACCCCGCGAAGGGAGCTAGCGCAGCGTGGGCGCCGGCTGAGCCGGCTGCGCGGCACGCGTTCCTCCCTTGCCGCGCCGCGTTGGTGAGGTTCTTCGTCGTCGATCATCTCTTGCCGACCAGCCAAAGGTAGCAGCGCTTCCTCTCAGAAGCCAGGCCGCTTGCGGACGCTGGGCCGAGCTCTCACGCGAGCGCGTCGATCTCGCGCGCGAGCGCGAAGTCGGCGTCGGTGAGGCCACCCTGGGAATGCGTGGAGAGCGTCAGGCGGACCTTGTTCCAGCCGTGCACGAGTATGTCGGGGTGGTGGTTGGCGGCCTCCGCGCGCTCCGCCACGTGGTCCACGAAGGAGATCGCCGCCGCGAAGTCTCCAAAGCGGAAGTCGCGCTCGATGCACGGCGCCTCCTCGCCACCGCCTGCGCGGCGCCAGTCGCCCAGTTCCTTCAGCCGCTGCTCGACTTCAGAGTCACCCAGTACCGGCATGCATCCGCCAGGCTACCCCGGCGGGCATGGTTCAAACGCCCGACTCGGCAGCAGCGCCGCACGCCGGTCCCGGCCCGAGCAGCGAGCGCCGACGCTGGCCCGCGGAGGCCCGCGGCACCGGCCGAGCGCCTACAGTCTCCTGCAGCGCATGCGCATCGTGAGCCTCGTTCCCCACGCGACGGAGCTGCTGTTCGCCCTCGGCCTCGGCGAGCAGGTGGTGGGGGTCACGCACGAGTGCGACTACCCGCCGCGTGCACAGCTGCTCGAGCGGGTCACGCGCGATGCGCTGCCCGCGGGCCTGACGGCGGCGCAGATCGACACGGCGGTGCGAGAGCGCACGCGGCGCGGGGAGGCGATCTACGAGCTGGACGAGGGCACGCTGGCGGCGCTGGAGCCGGATCTGATCGTCACGCAGGCGCTGTGCCCGGTGTGCGCTGTGTCCTACGGGGAGGTCGTGGAGCTCGCTCGCGAGCTGCCACGCTGCCCGCGCGTGATCGCGCTTGACCCGCACACGCTCGGCGAGACGCTCGAGGACGTCACGACGCTCGCCCAGCTCACGGGCAGCGAGCCCCGGGGCGCGCAGCTGCTCGCCGAGGCCAGAACGCGGATCGCGCGCGTGGAGAGCGCGGCGCGCGCCGCGCAGCAGCCGGCGGGAGGCGCCGCGCAGCCGAGCCTACGCCCGCGCGTGGCTGCGCTCGAGTGGTTCGACCCCGTCTACGTGGCCGGCCACTGGACGCCGGAGCTGATCGAGCTGGCGGGCGCAGAGGATGTGCTCGGCGCGGCCGGCGCGCCGTCCCGCGTGGTCTCCTGGGAGGAGCTCACGGCCGCTGAGCCCGAGATCGTGATCGCGATGCCGTGCGGCTGGGATGCGGCGCGCGCTCGCGCTGAGGCTGACGCGCATTCAGAGCAACTCGCGGCGGCGGGAGCGCGGCGGGTGGTGGCGGTGAACGGGGGCGCGTACTTCTCGCGGCCGGGACCGAGGCTCATAGAGGGCCTGGAGCTGCTCGCGCACATCTTCCACCGCGACCTCTTCGCCGAGGCCCCGGGGGAGATCGTGGAGGTGCCGCTAGCGACGCTGGCGAGCGCGCGCCGCAGCGCCTAGTGGCGGCGTCACTGACCGCCTTCGAAGAACTGCGTGCTGGGCACGCCTTCGTCGGTGCTCGAGTGAGCCGCGACGAGCGAGCCGGCGAAAGCGCAGGCGCCGAGCAGTAGGCAGGTGGACAGCGCGAGCAGCTGCGAGCGGTAGCGGTTGCCGAGCTGGATCGCGGAGGCGGCGAGCGCGCCGCCGATGAGCCCGCCCACGTGCCCGCCCCAGGAGATGCCGGGCAGGGTGAAGCTGATGATCAGGTTGATGACGATCAGACCGCCGACGCCGCTTTGCATGACGGGGATCTGGCGCGAGCGCATCTCCACGGCGGCCGCGCCCATAAGCCCGAAGACGGCGCCTGACGCGCCGACGGTGAGCGAGTGCGGCGCCACGATCAGCGCGCCGAGAGAGCCGGCGAGCAGCGAGATGAAGTAGATGGCGGCGAAGCGCAGGCGGCCGAGCGCGGGCTCGAGCATCTGCCCGAGCACATAGAGGACATACATGTTGAAGGCGATGTGGAGCAGGCCCTGGTGCAGGAAGCCGCTGGTGATGACGCGCCACCACTGACCGTGCGCCACGCCCTGGTCGGGGTGGCCGGCGAGGCTGCCCAGCAGTGCTCCTTTTTCGAACACGCTGTTGCTGGCCCGGCCGGTGAGCGTGAGGTTGCCCTCGGCTATGAAGGCGGCGACGTTGACGGCGATGAGCGCGAGCGTGACCTCGGGCTGGCGCGCTGTGCTGCGCAGCGTTTTCACGGGGGTGCGCTGGCGCGAGCACTCCGGGCAGCGCATGCCGACGGGCGTCGTGGTCATGCAGTCGGGACAGATCGGCCGCCCGCACGAGGAGCAGGAGACGCCGGTCTCGCGGGAGGGGTGTCGGTAGCAGGTGGCCATGGGGCTGAACAGAGCCTATCTAGGGCGCTTGCGGCCCCCGGCCGAAGCGGCGCGGGCGACGGCGCCGGCCGGCACCATGACGGCGCGCCGCGGCGAAAGCGCGCGCAGCGGCTCGATCCGATCGGCCCCGCGCAGCGGACGTGCTCAGCGCTCGCCTAGCAGGCGGCGCGTCTCGCGGCCGAGCTCGCGCAGCGCGCGCTCTGCGGCGCGGCGGTCGATGCCGCGCAGGGACAGCTCTGGAAAGCGTCCGCGCGAGCTCTGCGCGCGCCGGCGCGCGCGCAGCAGCACGAGCGCAGTGCCGGCGGCGCTGCCGACGACGAGCGCGGCCGCGGGCCGGGCCCAGTTGCGCGGGTCGCGCATCGCGGAGAGCTCCCACGCCTCGAGCTCGTCGGCGGCGATCTCGGTTATGGCCGTGAGCGTGCTCTCGAGGCGCTCGGCAAGATCGGCGGGCGGCTCGACGGGCGCGAGCGCTTCGTAGAGAAGTGCCTCAAAGCTGGAGACGGCTTCACTCATGCTCGCCCTCTACCCCGTTCTCGGCGATCAGCCCCTCGAGCTGTTTTATGGCGCGATGGATCAACACCTTGGTGGCCCCATCGGAGCGTCCCAGCGCGCGCGCGATCTCGCGATTGTCCATGCCGAGCGCAAAGCGCATGATCAGGGCCTCGCGGCGATCGTCGGGGAGCCGGCGCACGCCCTCGAGCACGCGACTGAGCTCGTCTCGCCCTTCGACCAGCTGCTCGGTCGTGTGCGGAGCGCTGAGCGAGTCCGAGTCGTCGATCGGGGAGGAGGGTCGGCGCGAGCGGTCGCGATAGAGGTTGGCGGCGAGGTTGTGCGCGATGCGGATCAGCCACGGACGCAGCGGCCTGCCGTTTGCCTCGCGCTGGGCGCGCTCGAAGTGGCGGTAGGCCTGCAGGAACGTCTGCTCGGTCAGGTCCTCCGCGTCGTGATGGTTTCCGACGCGGTAGTAGGCGTAGCTGTAGACGTCGCGCAGGTGCGCGCGATACAGCTCGGAGAACTCCCCGTCGAGCTGCTCCTTGGGCTTGCGGCTGGGTTGCTCGGACACTCACACAAACCCTATCCCGGCATAGCGCGTGCGACCGCCGGCGTGCATGCGTGCATGCGGGCCACGGGCGAGCCCTCAGGCCGCGCGGGCCTCGCCGCGCTGATCTTGTTTTTGATGGGCGCGCCTGCGGCGCGCGGAGGAGTCGCTTCGCTGCTGCACCGGGCGCGACTGGGCGGGGACGCCGCCGAGCCACTCCCACTGCAGGCTCACGCAAGCCCAGATCCGCTCGGTGACGGCGGCGGCGAGGGCGGGTGAGGAGCGTTCGGGGCGCGGAAAGCGCAAGGGACGCCCGACGCGCACCTGGACTCGGCGCGGGCGGATGCGCCACCGGCGGCGCACGTCCTCGGTGCCGATGACCGCTACCGGAACCACCGGCACCCCCGTTTCGAGCGCCAGGCGCCCGACGCCGCGGCGCGGCTGACCGAGCGGGCCGGGACGCACGCGCGTGCCCTCGGGAAAGACGACGACGCAGTCGCCGCGCTCGAGGATCTCGCGCGCGGTGTCCATCGCGCCGGCGTCGCCGGCGCCGCGGTCGACGGGGAACGCTCCGAGCGCGTTCAGAAGCCATGCCTGCCAGCGGCGCTCGAACAGCTCGCGCTTGGCCATGTAGTAGACGGGACGCCGCAGCAGCGTGCCGATGATGAACGGGTCGAGAAAGCTGCGGTGGTTTGAGGCGAAGAGCAGCGGGCCGCGCCGGGGCAGGTGCTCGCGCCCGATGCGCCGCGTCCGGAAGTAGATCAAGAGAGCTGGCACCAGCAGCGCGCGCACGGGCCAGTAGATCAAGGGATTCACACCGCGCCGCAAAGAGCGCTCGCGCAGGGCGTTCAGCTCGACGGAGGCGGGCCGCGCGGGGGCGGTGGAGCGCGCGTCGGTTGCGGCTGGGCGTGCGCTGACGCCCGGCGCGGAGCCAGTTGAGCGCGGCCGGCGCACAGCAATGCCGAGGCCGCGCGTGCGCGTTCTAGCCAGCGCGTCGCGACCATCGATGGCTACCTGCCGGCCTGCGCCGGCGCCCTGCTGGGCGGGCGCGTGCGAAGAGACGTCCATGCCCCTCCTACACCACGCGCGAGGGCGCCGTTACAGTGGGTGGACGGTGATCGTGCAGGCGCGGTGGACTGCGCTGGGGCCTTGCTCGGCGGCCGTGCCGGAGTAGCTCAGTTGGTAGAGCGCCTGTCTTGTAAACAGGGGGTCAGCGGTTCGAGTCCGCTCTCCGGCTCTCGATGAAGAGCCTGTAAATCAGCCAAACAGCTACTGGTACTCGGCAAGAAACCGGCCGACAGTTGGGCGTGGGTAACACCCTCGGGTAACACTTGAGGGTGTTTTAGACGCGTTCCGAGGTGCTTTCGGGGTCGTCTGCGAGGAGCAGCGCCTCGATTCGCGATCGGACGTAGATGCGCCTTCGGCCCACCTTCTTGGAAGGCACGATGCCCACCCGGGCCCAGTGCTCGACGGTCGATCGCGGGGCGTGCAATAGGGCGGCGACCTCTGCAGCGGTCATGACATCCGCGGCTGTGAGCGAGCGGTGTTCGGCGGAGCTCGGCTGAGCGCTCATTGAGCGAACCCGGTGGGCGAAGACCCCCTAACTGGCGTCCGAGCCCACTTCGGCTGGCCGAACCGGCGAGGCGTGTCGAACCCCGATTCCCGCAGCGCCACGATCATCGACGGCGATGGCCTTGCCCACTTCCGGCTTGTCATGACGCCTCCTGGTCCGGGTCGAGCCGAGTCTACCCAGCGCCCGAGCGTCGGGCGCGAGCACTTCACGCCGCGACCACCTGCCACTGCTTGCGCGAAAGCGGCGCCCGTCGCGATCGGCCAGCGGGCCGATATATGGCGATAGCGGCCGGGGGAGCAGGCCGGATGTAGGAGCTGCGCGCCAGTGGTTCTCGGTGGCGATCAGCGCGTTGATGGCCTAGATGTAATAGAGCCGCTCGGCGCCGTGCTCAATCGGCTCCTCGTGAAGGCGCGATTTGAGTTTATCCGTGAGTGCCGCCTATGCACGACGGCCCTTGGCTACTGTTGCTGCGGCGCGTGCACGGCGTCGAGCCGCCACCGCGCCTCGTTCCCAGTCTCAGCCGGGGCAACGGGCTCGCTTGGAAACATGCCCAGCAGCCGGAACCCCAGTGCGCGCGGGATTCCGCCGCTCGCGACGTTGGCCTCGTCGTGGCGGATCTCGAGATGAGTGACCCAGCCGAGCTCGAATTCCGCGTCCACCGGCGCCTGGACCGCCTGCGTCGCCACTCCGTGCCGCGTGTGGGCCTGGTGCACCCAGTAGCCAACCTCGAGCCCGCCGGGTGCAATACGGCGTTTCAGCCCGGCGCTGCCGAGCACGTCACGGCCATGCCCTCGGATCGCGTACTCGAACCGCTCGCCGCTCGCCCAGCCCTCCTCGCACGCCGAGAGAAACTGCGCCATTGCGCTGCGCTCGGGATTCGCTGCCCACGGCATCCAGGGCCGCAGGTGCTCGATCGACGTCGCCACCGCCGCGAACAGGCCATCGAGGTCCGCGAGCGTCCAGCGCTCGAGGGCGATCTTGCCCGCCGCGATCCGCGACGGCGGCCGCTTATGCGTTATCTCTCACCATGGCTCGAGGCTACAGATGGCGGGGGCAGGATTTCGGCTTCCTGCAGGAAGGATCAGGGAGGCCCCGTGGGCTTCCCGTGCCAAGCTCTTTGCCGACCACGAGTGTTGAGGCTGTCATAACGAGTAGTCGAGTCAGAATCGTCGCCGCTGCCGCGCTTGGCGTCTCCCTGGTGGCGTGGGTGCCCGAGACGCTCGCGTCGTCGTCGGGGGCGTCGCCTTGGATCAACGTCACGGCGGACCAGATCTGTGGCGTGCATACGAATGTGGTGCGTAGCTGTCGAACGCTCGTCGCGAATAGGTGGGTACGCGTCTTCCGCGCCACCGATCGGACCGGCTATGACATCGCCTTCGGCGAATGGCGACCGACGCGGCGCCTAACAGAGCTTGAGCTGGGGCCACCTGGCCGTACGACAATCAGAGTGAAGGGCGAATGGCTTGCGTACGCCGTGTCGAACCCGCACGAAGCGGCGAGCGCGATGGTCTCCCTCCTTCGCATGCGCGAAGGTGAAGGGGCGGGCTGGATTGCGGCCGACGGCATCGAAGTCGGATCGCCGGGCGTGACCGATCTCGCGCTCACGAGATCAGGGATTGTGGCGTGGATCGTGGAAGGTCGATTCGTTTTCGTGCCCAACTGGGCCGACGAACGCCCGACCGGCGTATCGTTGTCGCGAGCCGTCTTCGCCGTTCCGGGCCCGGGCGACGAACCCGTATTGCTCGCCGCCGGGAGTCTCATCCAACCGCGGTCGCTCGTCGCGGCTCACGGTCGGATCTACTGGCGCCAGGACGGATCGACGCGGACGTTCGCCACACCATGACTGCGTTTGTGGCGCTCTCGGCACGACCAGCCTGCGTCAGGCCTCCGCGACCGCCAATCGGCGGGTAGTGCCCCGCGGTCCGAGTCGCCACGGTTCGCGCACCGCGCGCCGTCGGTGCGATGCTCCCGAAGTGTTTCGGCTTGGACGGATTGCGGTCGTTGCTGTTGTGTCTGGCGCATTGGTCGCATGCGGCTCTCAGACACATCAGAGCGCCTCGGCCATCAAGGCGCCGCTGACTGAACCCGTTTCGCCGCGACTCGTAGCCCGAGACAGGGCGTTGGGCGAACGGGCGCTCCTGCGCCAATCCGACTTTTCGAGCGATTTCAACGCTGTCCCGAGAGGTCCAAACGAACCGCCGCAGGAAGAACAAGCTACGCATCTTCTTATGAAGGCTGCGAGTTGCACGCTCTCCACCGGCGGGTGGACGAGCTACGCGCCGCTCAAGGCATCGGCACTGGCGCACAAGAATCCCGCGACGGTTTCCGAGGAAGTGAGCGAAGTCCCCGAGTCCCAGCACCCTGGAGGGAACATCGCTATTGAAAGCACGGTGACAGTGGAGCCGACCGTCGCCGCGGCGACGGAATGGTTCTCCATTGTCGGTCAGTCGGAGTTGGCGTCGTGTGTCGGCCAAGCCTTCCGCGATGCAATGCTCGTAGAAAGTCCCGGCTTGCGAAAACCTGGCAACTCGGTCAGTAAGGCTCACGTCGCACGCATGAACTTTGCGCGATACGGCGATCAGATTGCCGCCTATCGCCTGACGTTCTCCATCCGCGCGGAAGGCCAGAACCTGAGCGTGTGCTTCGATTATGTAGCGGCCGTCTGCGCCCACTCGAGGTAGCGGTGGGGTTCGCGCTCGTGCAGCGCCTCGAGAGCACGTCGCTCATCGGGATCGCGCTGGCGCATGACCTCGGTGAGTCGGTGGGCTCCTAGGCCCGGCCCCACCGCCCGCAGCCACCCGCCGGCCTGCACCGAGGCGAGCTGGCCCGGGTCGCCGATCGCAATCACCTTGGCCTCTGCGCGCGCGGCCAGCGCCAGCAGCGCCGCGCTCGACCTGGTCGGCGCCATGCCCGCCTCGTCGAGGATCACGACGCAGCGCCGCGGCAGCTCGTCGCCGAGCTGCTCGATATCGAGTAGCAGGCGGTCGAGGGTGCGGCTCGGGATGCTCGCCTGCTCTGAGAGCTCGCGGGCAGCGCGGGCGGTGGGTGCGACACCGAGAACCTCGTAGCCTGCCCGTCCGTAGACCGCTCCCAGCACGCCGGCGGTGAAAGTCTTGCCGGTCCCTGCGAGCGCTTCGATGACGCTCACGCCATCGCACGAGTTGATCGCGGCGTTCACCGCGGTGGCCTGCTCGGTGGTCAACGGGAACGGCGCCCTGGAGATCTCACGGCGTATTAGATCGGGGGCGACGATTCCGGCACCCTCGCTGGCCCGGCCGAGCGCGGCGGCGATCAGCCGACGCTCGCAGGCCACGAGCTCTGTGGTCGTCATCTCACCGCGGTCGGTTCGGATCACGTCGCATCGGCCTATGAAGCGATGAGAGTGGGCGCGGACCTCGTCGACCGAAAGGCCACTCCTCGCATGCGCTGCGAACTGCTGCAGGACCACGCGTTCATCGAAGGTGTTGGCGCGCTCGGTGAGACCCTGTGGGCCGGTGAGGCGGTCGCCGAGGGATCGCTGGTTGATGCGGTCGCGCATCGCGAGCCCGGCTCGGGTGCGTCTTCGACCCCTCTCGATCAGCGCGGCGATCGCTGCGCGCGTCAGGCCGAGCTCGCCCGCGCGGGCGCGCACCTCCTCGCGCCAGGTGTGGGTCTGGATGCCGTAGCGCTTGCGGTCGCGCGTGGCGATGGCGGCGCTCTCGGCCGCGGCCTTGGATGTCAGGGGGATGCCGCCGCTTTCCGCCTCACGCAGCATCTCGCGGCGGCGCTTTGAGAACTCCGCGAGCACGCTGATGGACTTCGGGGCCGAGAAGGTCAAATCGAGGGCGGCGACCTTGGGGTCGCGGTCTGAGGAGCGCAGGCGCCTGTCCGGGGCGCGCGGGTCGAGGCCCGCGATCAGGGCGGAGAACTGATGCGAGGAGGCGCGGCCCGAGAGGCCGAGCGCATCTGAGCCCCCGCCAACCCACTCTCCGGGCGCCTCGCCGCGACCGGAGTAGTAATCGTCAGCGCCCTGGGCGACCTGCTGCTCGTAGTAGCGGTGCTGACCAAGCGCGATCTTGCCGATCGAGAGCATTGGCAGGCCAAATTAGCCAAACAAGCATCTTGATGCAACTGTGTGCCGCGATGCGGAGCGTTAGCGGAGCGGAGCGGCAGGGAGGCCTTTGCTGTTGGCCTCGTCGAGCATGGATGCTTCGGGTTGCCGGTGGATGGGGTGTGGGCGCGAGAGGAGAGCTCGGAGCGCGGGCGGAGCTCTGAGCTAGCGGTGAAGCAGACGCGCGAAGAGCTTGGCTGAGAGCGGCGAAGGCCAGCGGCCGCGGCGCCGGGCGTACCAGACGGTCCCGCTACCCCAGGCGAGTGTCCCGAGCAGCAGGAAAGCGACGCAGTAGCCGTAGCCGCCCTGGCTGCCGCAGGCCCACGCGACCACCCATGAGCACCACCCCGTGAGCCGGGTGAGGGTTGGCCCGAAGCGCCAGGTGATCCAGGCGGCCGCGGCTAGGAAGCCGAGGACCCAGATCGCGTCTGCGAGCGGACCAAACGCGAGTGGGACGACTACGTGAGAAGGCACCCGGTCCGGTGTACCAGATGCTTGGGATATGACGCTCGAAATGGCGGAAAGCAGGCGTCTTCCGGTCCTCACCGGTGCTGTCGACATTCGTCCGATGCAAGAGCATGAGCGACGCCCGCCAACGCGCTCGCATCGACGCGAATTCAACACTCGCGGAGGGCTCCCGCGCGACCCGTTCAGCGCGCTATTCGGGCGAGCACCCGAGGGTCGAGCATGCGTACGGGTGAGCGACGGCGACTGCCCACCTGCTCGAAGGCGTGCCGCACGAGTCGGTCGCGCGCTGCGGCGCGATAGAGACGGCGTTCGATCGGGTTGATCGGTCGCCCGCTCGCTAGGTCGGAGATCAGCAGGTAATGAGGGAGCAGCCGGCGGCGATGAACGCGGCGGTAGCGCTCCAGCGCGCGGTCGAGGTCTCCGCCGCCGTCTAGCGCGTGTGCCGTCTCCTCCACCAGCCAATCCGCGCTCTGGAACGCCCAGCCGCACCCGACGCCCCACAGCGGGTCGGCAGCCAGCGCCGCGTCGCCGATGAACGCCAAGCCCGGGCGCGCGGCGGGGCGAAAGACATTGGGCAGCTCGAGCTTGCCAAGCAGCTTGGACTCGAGGGTGGCATTGCTGAGGTCGGGCGCGTCGGGCAGCGCGTCAGTCATCCGGCGGTAGGCGCCTTCCAGATCGGACCGGAACTCGGGTAGACGGTCGCGGTGGGGGGCCAGTAACACGACCGTGAGGTCGTCCTCGTTGGGGAACGTGTACGCGGCGTCCGGGTCGAGCAGCCACACTTTCGAGCGAGTTGTCGCGGGGCGCACCCCGCTCCAGTAGGCCCAGTAGAAGAAGCGCCCGTGGGGCTTGATTCGGCCCGGCACCCGCGCGAGGCGCGCCAGCTTGGAATCGCGGCCGTCGGCAGCAACGACCAAACGCGCATTCAGCCGTCGGCGATTGTGCCCATGGTCCTCGATCTCCACGCCGCCCGGTCGCCCGTCACCGAGCAGACCAACGGCTGTCCAGCCGGCAACCAGCTCGACCCCTGGGGTGTCGGCGGCCAGTTTTCGCAGGATCGGGTCGAGCGAGCGCCGCGTGATGCTGTAGCCATACGGCGCTTCACCGTCGCCGACGCCAATCCAGCCGCTGTCGCGCGTCCAGAGGTCGATGCTGTTGTGCACCGCCCCGCGTTCCTCGAGCAGCGGTGCGAGGCCGAGCTTCTCGATCGTGGGCGTCGCGCTGGACTGAATGTAATGCGTGCAGACGGTCTTGTAGGCATCTACCGCGGGCCGGCGCTCGATCAGTGCCACGCGCGCGCCGCGCAGGGCAAACAGGCGTGCCGCCGTGCAGCCCGCGGTGCTCGCGCCGACGATGGCGATGTCGTACTCGCCGGCGTCTGTGCTCATCGACGCGAGAGCCGGGCCTGGAGGCGCTGAAGAGCCACCATTCCCCGCTCGGCGCGGCTGCCCGGCGCGGGCACGATGCCGAGCTGGCGGGCGACGTCGTTCATGTCGTAGAACGCGCGGTAGCGAGCGATCCGTCCGTCGCGCATGGTCCATTGATCGACGCCTTCGACCCGCATCGTGCGGCCGGTCGGGGCGAAGCCTGGCGGATCGAGCGCGCCGCGGTGGGTGCCCTCCATGTACCACCCCCACAGGACCACATCGCCCGTGACTGCCAATGCAGGCGGGTCGGGCTCGCCGAACCGCAGGTCGGGAAAGGCGCGACAGCTGGCACGCATGAACTCCTGCACCGCCGGGACGCCGCGTGCCCGTTCCGGCAGCGCCGGGTCTGCCCATTCGATGTCTTCGGTGATCAACTGCGCCATCGCATCCGTGTCGCAGCTGTTCCAAGCGTCCAGGTAGCGCTGCACGAAGCCGCGCAACTCCAATGACGCCTCAGATGTCGAATCACTGACAGCGATAGTGGAACGATAGTCGGGCGCGAGCGAGCGTGATCCGACCATCAGTCGGTGCTGTCGAAAGTCGTCCACAGCAGGCGCGCCGCGGACGGGGACTCCGGCGCTCGCATCCGGACGAAGGCGAGCGCGGGGAGCGCGGCGCCGACTCTTCGCCGGTTTCCGTGGATGCCGGCCAGAGCAGCGCCCTGCTTCTGGCGAGGAGCAGGGCGTGGCCGCCGCGGAGGGTTGCCGACCTGCTTTTGCTCGAGCACGGGCACGCCGATGCGCCGTCGGTATAGCGCCCGTCACCGGGACAGGCCACCGGGCGGGGCTTGCAGGACGGCATGTCTCGCGGACGGTCGTCGCTCGGACATTCCGGTCGACCGTCCCGGACGTGGTTCCCGTTGCGGGCCGCCGACCCCAAGCGAGTGCCCACGGTCGACGCGCTCCAGCCCGGGCCTCGCCGGCTGCCGGCGGCGTTATGGTGCCAGCGCATGAGCAACGCGTTCGAACCCGAGTGGCAGGGGGAGAGAGGCGGCAACCGCGTCGCCAGGCTGGCCGCGGCCGCGGGCTCGCAGCGCCTCGGCGCGAGCATCGTAGAGCTCGCGTCAGGCACGCTCAGCAGCCCCTACCACTTCCATCACGCCAACGAGGAGCTGCTGATTGTGCTCAGCGGCACACCGGAGCTGCGTATGCCCGACGGGCTTCGTGAGTTGCAGCCAGGCGAGGTCGTCTCGTTCCCGTGCGGTCCTGAGGGCACACACCGGCTGCGCAACGTATCGTCAGAGTCCTGCCGGCTCCTCTTCATATCCGAGATGAACCTCCCCGACATCGTCAGCTACCCCGACACGGGCACCACCCTCGCCGTGACCGCCCCGACCGCCCGACTGGCGTTCCCCAAGGGCAGCGACGGGCCGGTGACTGACCTCATTGCCGCAGCGTTCGATGCTGACCCGGGCAGCGCCTCGTAACGGTATCCCCTTACGGCACGCCCTCGGGTGCTGCGGCAGCAACCGAGACCTGCTTCCACGTTTCGCTGCGCATCTGCTCGACGAACCTGCCCGCACCCGCTTCGCGCGGAAAGCAGGACGCCACGCGCCCGCCTTCGCCCGAGTGCGAGCGCCCGAGGGGCGGTCCGCGGCGCGCCCGCTGCGGACGACAGGGAGGTGCTGGCGCCGACGACGCCATTGCGCCTGCTTGGTCCGGCGTAAGCGAGCGTGCGCCGGGCCCAAGCTGGGACGACTGCAGCTCGTCCGATCCGGGCGTGCACCGGACATTGCTGGAGAGTTCCGCTTCGACCGCGGAAGCAGGCAGGCAGGACTTCATCGCCACCGGAGCCGGAGCAGAGTTGCCCCGCGAGAACGGGGACGTGAGAGACGGCTCGGTGACAGGTGTTGTTTCATCTCACGCTTTGTTACCAACTAGCAGGAGGTGTGTCATGGCGGAGGCTGGGCTCTTCATCGGGTGGGGCGAACCCGTCACTGGGCGTGAGGCGAAGGGCTTGGAGGTGTTCGCCGAAGCGTTGGCCTACTACGGGAAGGCGGAACAGGACGGCCGCATCGAGAGCCAGGAGACGGTGTTGCTCGGCCCCCACGGCGGTGACCTCGGCGGCTTCACTCTGGTCCGGGGGAGCGAGGCGCAGATCGCCGCACTGCGCGCCGAGGACGAGTTTGAACGAATCGTCACGCGGGCCGCGCTCGTCGTGCAGAACGTTGGTGTGGTCGACGCGGCGGTCGGCGACGGCGTGCAAGACGCGATCGGCGTCTATCAGGCGGCGGTGGCCGACCTGACCTGAGTCCGCGCGATTCACGTTTCGAGGGGAGCGCATCGCGCCTGCTCTCGCGCCATACGCGAGCGTCGGCGTGCCCGCTCCGCTCACGACTGCCTTGGACGAATCTCGACAGCGCCGACCGAGGATTACAACGCGCCCGCTTTCGCCACGGCGAAGCAGGCGTCTCCCGCGCGCCCGAGAAGACGCTCGCGGCTCGTCCGCAGCGAGCGTCAGCGAGGACTAAGTTCGGACGCTCGCTCAGCCGCGAGAGCGGGCGCGATGCGACTCCCCTCCTCTTGGCGAAGACCGGGGAAGTGGCAGGGCTTGGACTGGAGCCCCGCTTTCCTCTTCCGGAGAGGCTCTGCGCGGTTCGCGATGAGCCGGGTGTCCCGGCTGTCGGCCCGGTCCCGGGAACATTTCCGGGCGGGTGCTACGGGCCGCGACGCGCTTCGTGGGACTCGAAAACCATCTGCTTGCAGGCTCTCGGTCGGCCAGGGGCCGTCCCCGTTCGTCGTCCCGGTCGCGGTTCCGGTTACGGACCGGTCCCTGCAGGGCGCTGGGCGCTGACACCCCGCGCGACGCGGAACTCCGCGGCGACCTCGCGTGTAGCCGCCTCGGCTCCGAGCGGAAATATGTGAAGCGCATCTACGCGCGAGATACTGGCAAGGCCCGCCGCCAGTTCGCCCGCTAGGTCGATGCCGCCGCCGCGACTGATCTGCGCCACGGCTCGCTGAGGAATCGCGACCCCTGGTAGCGCGCAGGCGCGCTCTGCCATGTGCGCGCTGCGGAGCAGCGCGACGCTTGCGTAGAACCGCACGCCCGCGAGGGTGTCCTCGGCGGCCGAGAGGAACGCTTCGAGGCGCCTGAGGTCGAAGATCATCTGCGACTGCACGAACGTTGCTCCAGCGGCGATCTTGCGCCGCAGGAGCCGCAACTCCCGGTCGACGTCCTCGGCGAAGGGATTGACGACCGCCCCGACCGCCAGCTGGTGCGGGGCGCTCCATCCCGACGCGCTCGCAATGAGCTGCGTGGCGGTCATGTCGGCCACATGTTCGATGCCAGGCACCGGATCGCCCTGCATGCAGAGGACCGCCTCAGCGCCGAGCGCCGCCGAGCCCACGACCTGGGACTGCAGGGCAAGCCGGTTGCGATCGCGGCAGGAAACGTGGACGATTGTCCCCACGCCCTGCTCCCGCGCGAGCGCTACCGCAGCCAGCGGCGACATCCGCGGCTGGCCAGCGTGATTGTCGGTCAACCCGACGGCGTCGACGGTGTCGGCCAGAACAGCGATCCGGTCGCTGACGCGCGCGCCATCGGCCTCGGTCGGCAGCGAGATCTCCGCGGACGTCACGGCGGTCAGCGACACGACCGCTGAGCCTAGCCCGTCGGTCCGTCAGGCCGACCCATGCCGTTAGAGGATCGGCTATCAGGACACTCGCTTTGCCCGGCAGGGCGCGCATCGTTACCCCGGTCGACAGCTTCCCCGCTTCGCGCGGCATGCAGGCGCGAGACTCGGCTGCGGCCGAGCCACTTCTGAAGGGCGGTTGAGATTTGACTCCTTGGCGCCGGGAGCCGGGCGGCTCAGGCCGCTGCGGTGGCGTTGTACTGCTCGTCGCTGACGTGCTCGCCCCAGGTGACTGGGCTGCCGTTCTCGTCGGCCTCCTGGATGGCGATGTGGGTCATGAAACGGTTGGGCGCGGCGCCGTGCCAGTGGGTCTCTCCGGGCTCGAAGAAGACCCGGTCGCCCGGGCGGATCTCCTGGACCGGCTCCCCCTCGCACTGGCAGCGGCCGATCCCCTCCGTGACGTAGATCGTCTGACCGAACGGATGGGTGTGCCACGCGGTGCGGGCGCCGGGGGTGAAGTGGACGCTGGCTGCGCCGGTCCGAGACGGGGGCGAAGGGGCGGCGATCGGGTCGATGTAGACGGTCCCGGTGAACCAGTCGCTCGGGCCGGAGTTGGTCTTGAGACTGTTGCGAGTGATCTGCATGTCGTTTCTCCGTTGGTAGTTGGGTTCCGGTGGCGCCCGCTGCTCGGAGCAGCGGGTGGCGACCATCAGCCGTCGGCGGTCACGAGCGGGCTGCCCTGTCGTCCGGCACGAGCCCGAGCGTCGTCGCTCGCGCTTCCGGGCCGACCATCGGCTCGACGTACCCCGAATGGCGGCCGTACTTCGTGCGGTAGGCGGCGTCGACCGCGTCGTTGACGTCATCGCGTGCATCAGAGAGCGTGATGTGCTTGTCGACGCCGCCAGCGCTGATGTGCGCTTGATGCGTCGCCTCGGCGGCGCGGTACCAGCCGCCGTCGGCCCCGCGCCACGAGCGGATAAAGAGCTCGTCACCGACGCGAACGACCCAGATCGGCAGCGGCCGGCGCGACGAGCCGTCGGGCCGCTGGGGGGCGATCTCCAGCTCCTCGGCCTGGCCGATCCGGTCGAGCTCCTCGGCGGTCCAGTTCGCCGCCGTCATGGCTGCACCATCACCTTGATCGACTCGCGATCAGCCATCGCGCGGTAGCCGTCGGGCACCCCGTCCAGGTCGACAGTGCGGTCAAGGACGCGGCCGGGCTCGATGCGGCCCTCCAAGACATCGGGCAGCAGCTCCTCGATGTAAGCGCGCACCGGCGCCGGGCCGCCGCCCACGGTGATGTTGCCGTAGAACGCCGGCTGCGAGGCAGGCATCGTCGCTTCCTGCGGGACACCGACGCGGCCAACCGCGCCGCCCGGGCGGGCGATACCGATCGCGGTCTCGGTCGACTGCCCCAGGCCAACGCACTCGAGCACCGAGTGCGCGCCGAAGCCGCCGGTGAGCTCGCGGACGCGCTCGACGGCCTCCTCGCCGCGCTCGGAAACGACATCGGTGGCGCCGAACTCCCTGGCGAGCGCGATCCGGTCTTCGTGGCGGCCCATGATGATGATCTGCTCGGCGCCCAGGCGCTTGGCCGCGATCACGCCGCACAGCCCGACCGCGCCGTCGCCCACAACGGCGACGCGCTTCCCCGGGCCGACCTTGGCGACGACGGCTGCGTGGTGGCCGGTGCCCATGACGTCTGAGAGCGTCAGCAGTGAGGGCATCAGCGCGTCGTCCTCGCCGACCGGCAGCGCGAACAGCGTGCCGTCGGCGAACGGGACACGCAGCGCTTCGGCCTGCGCGCCGTTCATCCCGTTGTTGCCGAAGAACCCGACGTGCACGCACGCCGTGTGCAAGCCCTCGTGGCAGAACGCGCACGTGCCATCCGAGAACGCGAACGGCATCACCACGACGTCGCCGCGCTTCACGGTGCGGACCTCGGCGCCGACGTCCTCGACGACGCCGATCGCCTCGTGGCCCATCGACTGGCCGGGTTCACTGGGCTCCATCGACGCGTAGGGCCACAGATCGCTGCCACAGATACAGGCGCGGGTCACTCGTACCACGGCGTCAGTCGACTCGATCAGGTGGGCGTCCGGGACGGTCTCGATACCAACGTCGCCGGCACGATGCATGATGGTTGCGCGCATCTTGAACTACCTCTCGTTTCCTATGGGTTGGGGGTCGTTGAGGGCGAGCGACGTCGACAGTGACCAGGTTGCTCGCGATAGGTCAATGAGCGGTGAAGCCGCCGTCGACCGGGAGGGGTACGCCGATCACGAAGCTGGCGCCGGGGCTGCAGAGCCAAAGAACCGCTGCGGCGATCTCATCCGAGCGGCCCAATCGCCCGATCGGTTGATCCCTCATGATTTCCTTCATGGCGTCAGCTTGCGTGTGGAGCATGTCTGCGACCATCGGCGTGTCGATGGTCCCCGGGCACACGGCGTTGATGCGGACACCTCTGGGGGCATATTCGAGGGCCGCGCTCTTGGTTAGGCCGATCACGCCGTGCTTGCTCGCGTGATACGCGGCTCGGCTTGGCAGGCCCACGAGACCGCCGAGCGAGGAGCAGTTCACGATCGCGCCGCTGCCCTGCTCGCGCATCTGGCGCAGCTCGTGCTTCATGCTTGCCCAGACACCGCGCAGGTTGATCGCGTTCACACGATCGAAGTTCTCGGCCGTCTCATCGGCCCGCGTCGCTCGGTGGAACCTGCACGCCGGCGTTGTTGAACGCCATGTCCAGCCGACCGAAGGCGGCAACCGCGCGCTCGACCATGGCGGCGGCCTGCGCTTCATCCGCCACGTCGCAGGTGACGCCAACTGCCTGGTGCCCGGTCGCCGTGAGGTCATCAGCGGCCGCGCGCACCGCGCCCTCGTCGATGTCTGCCAGCACGACGGCGGCGCCAGCTTCGGCGAACGCCTGGGCTGTGACGAGCCCCATGCCAGATCCGGCGCCGGTGACGAGCGCCACCTGATCTTTGAAGTCATAGGTCGGATTGTTCATGGGTGCGTCTCCCTTGGGCCACCGTTACGAGCGTGACGCTCTGACACGGTGGTAGTTGTGTCGTCAGCGTCCATGATGCGCCACATCCTCTATAGTTTCAAATACTGATTCTTAGGATCTGATAGCAACAACCTATGGATCCACGGCGCCTGCTGACCTTCCGGACGGTGGCCCGCGAGCGGTCGTTCTCGCGGGCCGCCGAGACGTTGTCGCTGTCACAGCCGTCGGTGTCGCACCAAGTCGCCCTGCTAGAGACCGAGATCGGCGTACGCCTGCTCGACCGGGAACGCGGCGGGCTGCGCCTGACGCACGCCGGCGAGGTACTGCTCGAACACGCAGATCACGTCGCCTGGCGGCTGCAACTCGCCGACACGCAAATCACCGACCTAGCCGAGGAGCGCCGCGACCAAATGCGTCTCGGTTCGTTTCCGACCGCCCTTGCGAGCTTCGTGCCGTCCGCGATCGCCCGGCTTCGACTTGCTCATCGCGACCTTCGAATCCTGCTCAGCGACGTCACGGCGAACACCCTCGAACCCCGCTTTCTCAGCGGCGAGTTCGACGTTGCCGTCGGCTACCAGGACGCCACCACAGAACGCCGCGAGTTCCAGGGCGCGCAGCGGATCGACCTGTTCCAAGACACCTTCCTGGTGGGTCTGCCACCAGAGCATCGGCTCGCTGGTGCGAGCGGCCCAGTTTCACTGGCGAAGTTCGCCAAAGACGATTGGATCGTGCCGTCCACGGAGGGCTTCCTCATTCAGGCCTGCCGCGATGCCGGCTTTGATCCGCGTATCGTGGCGACCACAAGCGACCCGCTCGCTACGCGGGGCCTGATCGCTCGCGGACTCGGCGTTGGATGGGTACCGAGCCTTCTGATCGAGGAATACAGCGGCGTAGCGATACGCCCCGTCAAAGACCCGATGCGCCGGCGCGACATCTACGCATTGCTCCCGCCTGGCGACCGCCACCCGCTCGCCAAACACGTAATCGACGCGCTCATCGAGACGGCCGCCGAGCTCAATGCGGCAGCGTAGCTGCTACCCGGCGGCCGCTCCCGCAGTCCTGCAAGAGCGCCGGGCGTGGCCCTGAGGCGTACGCTGCTTTTGCCGGCGCGAGGGTCTTCGCCGTGGACGCGCCGGGACCCGCTCCGCGCGGGGAGGGGAAGCGGAGACCAAGATTTCCCGGACAGCGTTTCCGGGTGGCTAGGATCGTGCCCGACCGGACGGGGCAATACGGCGCCCGTCGCGAAGAAAGGAGAACCGCGTGCGGCTCGAGAAGAAGAGTTTCTCCTCGCCTGACGAGGTGCGGCCGATGAGCGGCAAGGGACAGGTCGAGATTTTGAACGTCGGCGACGGTGTGGTTGGCAAGGCAACATTCGAGCCGGGGTGGCGCTGGTCGGAGCACGTCAAGCCTCTGGCCGGTACCGACAGCTGCCAGGCAGCGCACCTTGGCTATGTCCTCTCTGGGCATCAGAAGGTGATCATGGACGACGGCACCGAGCTCGATTTCGGTCCTGGCGATGTGGTCGCGATCCCACCTGGGCACGACGGCGAAGTGGTCGGCGATGAGCCGTGTGTCGTGCTCGACTTCGCTGGCATGGAGCACTACGCCAAGGGCTGACGAGTAGGACGAGCGCCCGCTACCGGTCGGCGGGCGTCTCCTTCGCCGGGTCAATACAGAAGCGCCGGCGCGGCCGGGCGGCGATCAAAGCGGCGGACCTCCTTTGGCGCTACGCCGCGCATGTCGAACGCGCTGGCGACTTCCCTGCAAGGCGCGGAAAGCAGGCGCCGCCCGCGTAGCCAGCGAGGCGCCTGAGTTGGACGTTCTCGATCATGCCGACGGAAGGTCGGCACACGCCCGCTTACGCCGCACGAAGCAGGCGTGATGGCGGTGTCGGCACCGGCTCCTCGATGTGGCCGAGCGCGCGCGAACCGCAAGCCGCGGGAGACTTCCGCAATCTGTTAGCTGGAAGGATCGCGAGTGAGGACGAATGGGTGGAGCTGACGTAGCAGTAGTGGGCGCCGGGATCCTTGGCCTAGCTGCCGCGGATGCTCTCAGGCGGGCTGGGGCTGACGTCGTCGGCTTGGAGCGCGGAGAGGCTGGTTTCGGCCAGTCCGCGGGGCTCACCCGCAGCTTCCGGCACATTCACGACGACCAGCGGCTCGTTGAGCTTGCCAAGGAAGCCCGGCGCGGGTGGAAGCAGTGGGAGGCCGAGGCCGGGGGGCGGCTGCTAGGGGAGGAGGGCGTTCTGGAGGTCCCGGCAACGGACGCCCACGCCGGGCTCCTGTCCGCGGCTGAGCTTCCCGCTGCGTTCCTGGAAGCTGACCGGCAGCGGCAGTGCTTGTCGGCGCTCGCCCCATTCGCCGAGCGCGCCCTGCTTGACATCGGCGGCGGCGCGCTGCGCGCTCGACGGGCGATAGAAACGCTCGTCTCCTGGCTGGGGCCACGACTCATACGCGCCGAGGTGTTCGGGCTGCGGCCGACGGCTCAGGGGGCCGCCGTCGACTGCGCGGAGGGGACTTTGCGTTGCAGCCGCGTGCTGGTGTGTGCGGGAGCTGAGACCGCGCGGATCGCGAGCCGACTCGGGGTGCGAATCCCGCTCACCGTGGCCGCGCACGCGCGGCCGATGTTCCGGGTGCGCAATGGTGCCGGTGGCGGCCGTGCCTGCTGGATCGATGACAGCGGCATCCACGGCGAGACGGTCTACGGGTCGCCGGTGGGCAGCAGCGACCGCTACGTCGTGGGTCTGAAGGGCGCCGACGCAGACGTGGCGCTCGGCGAGGACTCTGCCTACCTGCCGGAATCGAACGGTCTCGACGGCGACGTGCAGCGGGTCGTCCGTTACGTCGAACGCGCCCTTCCCGGGCTCGACCCGGCACCGGTCGGCGTGCGAATCTGCCTGGCTACGCAGCTACCCGGTGGCCGTGACCAGTTCGATGTTTGGCGAGAGGGGCCAATCAGCTTCTTCGCAGGCCACAACGCGTTCAAGTTCGCGCCCGCGCTCGGCGAGCGGCTAGCGAAAGCGGTGACGTGCGACGAACCCTGCGCCTTGCTGTAGATGACCTGCTCGATGTGCACGTCCACGCTGCTGCACTGCCGTCGAAGCGGAACTCTCCGATGGCGTGAGGCCCGCTGACGCTGCGGACGAGCCGCAAAGGTCTCCGCGAATGGTCCGCGCAATGCCGGTTTCGCAGGGCGAAGCAGGAGCGCCGACCCGGGGGCTCCTGCTTCACCGATCGGTGCTTCAGAGCTGGAGCCCGACGCTGGCGGGCATCATCGGCGCTCGCCGTGAGTTCACGGCCGCGATGATCTCCTCGGTGTCGATCCCCTGCAGGTAGATCGAGGTCGTGCCGAGGTTGACGTGGCCGAGTTGGCGCTGGATCACATTGAGCGGAACTCCCTCGCGGGCGAGCTCGACCGCGTGCGCATGACGTAGCTGGTGCGGCGCGAACCGGCGCCTTACGCCAGCTTGAAGGGCGAGGCGACGAAGCTCGCTGCGCACCGCCGCGCTCGACCACGGCCTGCCGCGCGTCGGCCCGTCGATCACGCAGAACAGCGGCCCGGCCGGAAGCTCGACGCGCGCGGCGAGCCAGGGCCGCAGCTGCTCCCAGCCCCAGGCGTCCATGCCGATCTCGCGGCGCCGTCCGCCCTTGCCGTTGCGCACGAGCACAGAGCCGCGCTCCACGTCGAGGTCTCGTTCGCTCAGCGCGAGCGCCTCTTGGATGCGCAGCCCGCCGCGCCAGAGCGTGACGATCAACGCACGCAGGCGAGCTCCGTGGCGGTCGCCGCCAGCCTCGCGCATGACCACGACGATCTCCTGCACCGTCGGCGGGTCAGCCGGGTAGTGCAGCCCCTTGTTGTGCGGCGGTCGTCCAGCGTGGTAGCCCGGCATCGTCGCTGGCGAGCGACGGCGGCCGGCGGAATCGAGCACAGCCAAGACGGTCATGGGATCCTCCTCCCATCGCACGGTGGAATAGGGCCAGATGTCCTACCAGCCGGGCTCACGCAGACGGGGGCCTTCGATGCGAACCAGGCCTCTGGCGAACCCCGGAGACGAAACGCCGAGGCTGGCGGAGTTCGTCGACAACGAGCGTGAGCTGAGCGTTAGCCGAGAGGGTTCGATCTCCCGCATCGCGACCGGCGCGGACCAGCCCGCCGCGTGCCCGCAGATGGGTCGCACGGGGCGCTGGGAGCCCGCCAGTGCAGGTCAACGGGGCGTAGCATCTCAAGCCGCGAGGCGGGCGAGGGCGCGCGATACGCGCAGAGAGGAGACCGACAATGTACGCGACGATCAGGCGATACGAGGACGTAACAAATCCCGATGAGGCGGGTCGGCGGGTGCGCGAGGGGTTTGTGCCGCTGATCAAGCAGATTCCAGGCTTTGTGGCTTATTACTGGGTGGACGCTGGTGAAGGGGTAATGGCCTCGACCAGCGTCTTTGAGGATCGGGCCGGGGCCGAAGCCTCCACCGAAAGGGCTGCGGACTGGGTGCGGCAGAACGTCGCGTCACTACTCCCGACCCCTCCCATCGCGACGGCCGGCGAGGTGGTCGCGTCCGGGTAAAGTCGCGGCCGCGGAACCACCTCGTGTGAGCTGGCGGGGTCGCGTGTCGCGACAGCACCGTGTCGAGGAGGACGCGACGTTTTCACCGAGTAGTTCGAACGCTGGCTGCCAGCGACACGGAGCTGCGTGTGCGCGGCGTTCAAGGACCACGGGTCATCGACGCGTCGGTGATGCCGAGCATCGTTCGCGGCAACGCGAACTGCCGACGATCGCGATCGCCGAGCACGCTGTCGACCTGATCCGTGGTGTCGAGCCGCTGGTCCGCGATGGCGAAGGCGGTCGCGGCCGGAGCATGAGGGCCGTCGACTGAGGATCAAGAGCGCTGCTGTGGGCCGCGTTGCGAGCGCGGGACCATCGGCGCCGCCAGCGACTGGTCATCGTCCAACGCAGGAGCGAGGCGCGCTAGGTTCCCGGCTTCTGCAATCGTGCTCGGAAGCAGCCGTCTGCGGGAAACCCGGAGCGGTCTAGCTTCCGGTTGTTGCAGGTGGAGGCGGCCGACGACTAGCGGCTGCACCCGAGTTCCGAGCGACCGTGGCAAGGGTCAGCCGTATGCGATGATCGCCGCCCAGCCAGGCAGCTACGGCAAGAGGAGACGCATGAGCGACCAGACACACCCATCGATGGGCGAGTTGCTGTACGAGTACACGCCGATGGTCACGCAGGTGGTGGAGTACGGCGCCTCGTTCGAGGCTATCGCCTCCCGGCAGTCACCGCCGCCCGCGGAGGGGGCGCGCGTCGACGTCTACTTCGAGGGACCCGTAACCGGCGCAAAGTTGAGCGGCTCAGTCAAGGGTGTCGACTATCTGAAACTACGCGCCGACGGCCGCTTCGAGCTCGACATCTACGCCGAGATCACGACTGACGACGGCAAGAAGATCGCTCTCGCGGCCGACGGCGTCGCCTTAGGCGAGGCACCGGTATTGCAGCTGCGGGAGAACGTGAAGCTGACGACCTGCCACCCTGAGCACGCCTGGGTCAACCCGATCCAGATCTGGGCCTCCGGGACGGTCGACCTCGCGAAGGGGGAAATCCGGGTCAAGGGTTACGCGGCCTGACGGAGCGTTCGATCGATTGAGGGGTGGTTGAGCCTCTACGCTCCCGATGTGCTCTGGGAGTCGGCGGGGCTTGGAGCACTGCCGGTGTGCGCGGGCGAGCGGGCGTCCGAACAAGGGCCGCGCTCACGCCCGCGTTGGGACGATGCTCGAGCGCGCCGGCTGAGGACGGCCAGACGCCTGCTTCGCGCGGCGTCAGCGAGCGTGTCGCGAGCCTGCGCTGGTACGACTGGAGTTCGTCCAATCCAGTCGGTCCGCGCTTGCTCACCGACGCGCTCGCTTCCGCGGCGAAAGCAACAGCGTCTGGCGTGAGCCGAGACAGCGACCTTGGATGCCTGGTGTGGCCTGTGCCCGTAGGCTCGACGGCTTAGCGCCGCAGCTGCGCAGGTTTGCCGCAATTTGCGACCAAAACGTTTGCTGATTCTGCTGCCGATCTGAAAGCGGCGTAGCGTCGTTCGTACAGCGATCTCCTTGTGGGGCCATCGGTGCTGCGCGGGATTGCACCTCCGGGAAGCGGAGCGAGTTCGCGGTCACACGCTGGCCGCCGTGTATTGGTCCGTGCACTCGTTCGACAACCGAAGGAGATCAAATGTCTGAGCAAAACAAGGCCGTGGCGATGCGGTTCTTCGAGACATGGAACGCGCGCGATCTAGACGCATTCGACGAGTTCATCGCACCCGATGCCGTGGAACACGACCCGCAGAACCCCTTCCGCGAGATACGCGGGCCTGAGGGCGCAAAGCGCAACGCGCGGATGTACCACGCCGCCTTCTCGGACGGTCGCTTCGAGGTTCACGAGCAGATCGCCGAGGGCGACCTCGTCGTCACCCGTTGGACGGCGATGGGCACCAATGACGGTGAGCTGATGGGCATGTCGCCGACCGGCAAGTCGGTGAAGATCGAGGGAATCGGCATTGACCGTATCGCGGACGGGAAGGTCGTTGAGAGCTGGGGTTGCTGGGACACGCTCGGCATGATGCAACAGCTCGGCGCCATCCCCGAGGCCCAGCCGGCCGGGGTCTAAGTCGCCCGGCTCTGCGCCAGAGCTGACCGCACACCACTAAGACTGAAGAAGCCCATCACGCCCATCACGCCAGCGGGCGGGGGTCGGAACGGCCCCTCGCCCGCTGCACACCCGAGAGATCTGGACCGTCGAAGGCCCTGCTGCCTGGGCGTGGTCGACAATTTTGATCGGCTTCCCGCAGCTGCGGATACCGCGCTAATACCGCCCTTCGCGAGTGCTCCTTCGCCGACCGGATCCGGTCGAAGGGGCCCGCGACAGTACGCTTTCGCGCACATGATCGTCGGCCTCCACGCGATTCTGTTCACCGATGACCCTGTCGCAACACGCTCGTTCCTTCGAGGCACGCTTGGCCTTGACTCAGTGGATGCCGGAGACGGATGGCTGATTTTCGCTGGCCCGCCGGCCGAGGTGGCTGTCCATCCCGCCGAGGGGCAACCGCATCACGAGATGTACCTGATGTGCGACGACATTCATGCCACGGTCGCAGACTTAGAGACCAAAGGAGCGGAGTTCGTGGAAGGCGTTGTGGAACGGCGGTGGGGACTCTCGACCACGCTCAAGCTCCCGGGAGGCGGAGAACTCCCGCTCTACGAGCCACGCCACCCGAGTCCATTGATCACCTGACAACAGGGCGTTTTATGCCGGACACCACCTGCCACATGTCGATCTCGCTGGACGGCTTCGTCGCCGGGCCGGACCAGAGCCGGGAGAATCCACTGGGGAAGCGCGGCAGGGAGGTCCATAGCTGGCACCTCGGCGACGAGCGCGCGAACGACGCCGACGCGACGGCAGAGGGCTGGCTCATGCGACCGCGCGGGGCCTACGTCATGGGCCGCAACATGTTCGGGCCGATCCGCGGCGAGTGGGATGAGGACTGGGATGGATGGTGGGGCTCCGAGCCGCCCTACCACGCGCCGGTCTTCGTGCTCACCCACCACGCCCGCGAGCCGATCGAGATGGAGGGCGGCACGAGCTTCCACTTCGTCACCCAGGGCTTCGAGGCCGCCTACGCGCAGGCGCGTGAGACGGCCGGCGAGGATGGCATCGACATCGCGGGCGGCGCCTCGACCGTCCGTCAGGCGCTCGCCGCCGGAGTGATCGACGAACTCACGCTCGACGTGGTCCCCGTCCTGCTCGGGTCCGGCGAGCGGCTGTTCGACGGAGTCGAGTCCCTCGGGTTCGAGCCGGTCGAGGTGCTCCACTCTCCGCTCGCCACGCACATCCGCTACCGTCGGGCGGGGTGAGGAGCCGATCTTCGGTCTGGGGCGGCGTCAGCTTTCTGGCGGTCGCTCATGCGGCTCGACTTGATCGACGAGTTCCGCCTGGACCTACACGCCCTTCGGCGCTGTGCGAGCCCTGCCAGCCCTGGGCGTACCCGCCAATTTTGATCAATTTCCCTGAGCTGCGGATTCCGCGCTGCAGCCCCCTTCGGCCGCCGGGCCAGCGCTGTTCACGACCGCTAGTGTCTCCCAGGATTGCGGTGCTCCTCGGCCCGCCATGGGGAGGACGAAGAACGCGCCAGGCTGCCTTCGAAGTCGGATCCATCGTTACGGTTGCGATCGCCCTCGGAAGGGCGGCGGGGGTCGTGGTCGGCGCGATCAGATCGTTGGCCGGTCGTCGCCGGTTTGCGGTGGTTCGCTTCGGCGCGGTCGAGGCGATCACGTTGCTCGAGCCGCTGGTCCTTGCCGTGACCGCGATCGTGCTCCTGGTCGGTCGACCGCCCGCGAGCTCGGTCTCTGCGGGCGAAGCGATAGCCGCCCTCGCGGGCGCGCTCGTGGCGATCCTCGGCCTCGGGCTAATTCTGTGGACGCTCGTCTCCTGGAGGAACCTGTTCGTCGGGCACGCAATCCTTGCTGATCAGCAGCTCATCACCCACGGCGCCTATCACCTGGTGCGCCACCCGGGCTACCTTGGTGCGCTGCTGATCTGGGGCGGGCTGAGCCTGTGTTTCCTGAGCTACGTCGCCGCAGCGATCACGGCGCTCTACGTGATCCCCGCGTACCTGCTCTACGTCCGCTCGGAGGAGAGGATGATGCTCGACACCTTCGGTGACCAATACGTCAGCTACCGTGACAACGTGCCGATGCTGGTGCCTCGCCCGCGCGTCTGACCAGCGTCTCGGCTGGAGCGTCCTAGGCCCGATTCGACGCCTTGCCATCTCTGGGCGTACGTCAACTTATGTATCAATTTTCCGGAGCTGCGGATCCCGCGCTGAAGCCGGCTCTGCCGGGTCGATCTGGCGCGTCGCCCTCCCGAGCGTCGGCCTGTTCAGGCGGGCGCGCGCTCGGGGTAGCGCGGCAGCCCGTCGTTCGGGATCTCCTCCCATGGGGGCGCCGCCCAGAACGGTGGGGGCCGCGCGCCCTTGACACAGCTGTCCGTGTTCGGAGAGCATGCGCCCATCTCCTCGCCCCAGCGCCAGCAGCGATGGGCGAGGTCAGAAGGACCGTTCGGCCTCATACGGAAGGGAGTTCAGGATGAGAGGCTCAGCCGCATCAGTCGCATCGATCGGCGCGGCGTTGCTGTTCGCCGCGCCCGCGTTGGGGTTCGGTCCCAACGCCGACCTGTCGTCACCTGCAGTGACTGCGTGTGCAGGACCGGGAGGCGAGTACACGAGTGGTGTCGTTGCAAGCCAGACCGAAAGGGAAATCCAGGCCGGTGGAGGCCCGAAGTCAATCGCCCCAGCCCCTGCCAACTGCGATCACTTCTGGCAGACGCCCGAAAGCGAAAACGGTGCGGGCGTCATCGGCCAAGGTTGGCCGCCGCCGCCCTTTGCGGGTCCCTAGACGGTTGCAGGCGACCGGCTGACAGCGCCGCTGTTCGGTTCTGTCTGTCGTGTGCGCCCGCAAGACGCCGAGCTGCGGCAGCTCCTTCAGAACGAGCGCCCATGCCCCCGGCACCCCTGGGCGTGGCAAGCCTCCAATTGGGATCGCGGCGCGAGGTCGCACGCGATCAGCTCGCGCTGGTCCCGCCTGATGAGACTTCCGCTTCGCGAGCGCCAAGGAGAACAGCTTCCGGGCATCCTCGGCGCGATTGCTTAGGACGACCTGCAGGCATCTCGGCTCCCGCTCGCCAGACGCTCGCTTAGCCCCGGCGCAAGCAGTCGTGTGGCTGTCCTCATCCGACGCGCCTGAACCTCGTCCGAACCAAAAGCGTGAGCGGTGTCCTGCGACGCGCTCGCATCCGTGCAGACGCACAAGCCGACCCGGACAGCCGTGCTGGCAGACCGGATTTGTCGGGCCCGTCGAGATCAGTCGTTCAGCCGCTCGCCCCCAAGCTCTGCTTCCAGCCGACCAAGCCATCTCTCCGCATAAGCGTAGGTGTCGGCCCCGAGCCTGGCCACCACGGCCGGGTAACGCGTGCCGCCCTCTGCCAACGCGTCGGCCAAAGGGACTATCTCGCTACGCATATGGACCGTGGCGGCGTGGGCGCGCGAGCGTAGTCGTCGGACCAGCGCAAGCTGGTCCGCGTACGGTATGGCGTCGGCGAGGAAGAGTCGCAGCACGCCTTCATCACGGAACTGCAGCGGCGCCTCGTGGGTTGAGCGCAGCCAAGCAAGTAACGCGGCCTCTCCACGCTCGGTGATCTGATATGCCGATCGCGCCCGAGCGCCATGGGCGTCGTCCCGGCGCGTCACTAGCCCCTCCCGCTCGAGCCGGGCCAGCTCCGGGTAGACCTGCGCCAGCGATGTCGGCCAGAAGAAGCGCGTCGATACGTCGGCCGCCTTCTTGATCGCGTACCCCGAGCTCGCCCCGAGGCGGAGCATGCCGAGCATCAGATACGCCGGGGGCTTGAGCTTTATCGCCAACACAAATCAGGTCGCTGAGACCGGTCCTATGAATCCTGTTGCAATCCGGGTATATATCGGCTTCGATACATCGAGCAACTCATATCGAATCAGGAGGTGAATTGCAAGATGGGAACGCTCGCTTCAGATCCCGAGCCGAGGCAAGGCGTGAGCGCGGGCCGGGCGATACAGGCGATCGGCGCCTCCCGGGCGTTCGGGGGTGCGAGCTTCTGGATCGCTCCGGACCTGACCGCCCGCGCCTACCGGTCTGGGCCGGTGGCGCGCGATCGCCTCAGTGCTCGACTCGCTGGGGCGCGAGAGGTCGCATTGGCGCTCGGGCCGTTGCTGAGCGACGGCGAAGATCGAAGTCGCTGGCTGCGTCTGGGGCTCGCGTGTGATCTCGCCGACGCGCTCGCGACGCTGATAGGTCGTCGTCGTCGGGGGGAGATCCCACCCGCGACCGCGGCGCTCTGCTTCGTCACCTACGCCGCCTCTGTGATGCTGACAGGAGCGGCCCTGCGCTCAAGCGATGCGGTTCGTTGATGTACGCCTGGATGGTTGGACGCGTTGTTCGCAGCGGCTTCGCGGCGATGAGTCGTGGTGACATCGAGGCGGTGCTGAGGTTCTTCGCCGAGGACGCGCGCTTGCTCTACGGAGGGCGCCACGAGTTAGCTGGCGAGTACCGCTCCAAGGCGGAGATAGCCAGCTGGTTCACCCGCCTGTGGGAGCTGTTTCGGATCGAGTTCACCGTTCACGACGTGGTGGTCGCCGGGTCGCCTTGGAACATACGACTCGCAACCCGTTTCACCGCGCGCGTGGCGACAGCGGACGGGCGCTGCTTCGTTAACCACGGCATGCAGTACGCGCGAATCCGCTGGGGCAAGGTACGCGAGGATCACATCTACCCCGACACGCAGCTCGTCGCCGAAGCGCTCGAGCACGTAACCGGCCGCCAGCCGCAATCGCCGCCGGCAGTCACCCGGCAGCCGACATGAGCATCTATAAGCGGTGGATCCTGTGGCTAGGCCACAGGCGCTGGTTTGCAGTTCTCGGGCGGCGCTTCGGCTCGAGGCTCGATCGGCGGTTGTACCGTGCAAGCGACGGGAAGCTGACGAGTCTGGGCCGGCGTACGGTTCCCGTGCTGCTGCTCACGACCACGGGCCGACGGTCGCGGCGCGAGCGCACGGTCCCAGTGATGTACATCCGAGATGGGAGGAGCTTCGTGGTCAGCAGCGAGAACTTCGGTCAGAAGCACCGGGCAGCTTGGCCGCTGAACCTCGACGCCGACCCAGTCGCGAAGGTGCAGGTGGGCTCTGAGATCGTGTCCTGCTTGGCGAGGCGCCTTACGGACGACGAGGCAGACCGCCACTGGCCGAGACTCGTTCAAGCGTGGCCTGCCCACGCGACGTATCGGCGACGTAGCGGCGAGCGCCACACATTCGTGCTGACCCCTAACTGATTCGCGGAATTGCGCGAGGCTGCGCGGTGAGCTGGGGCAGCTCCGCGCTACCGCAATGCCCGATTTGCGAGCGTCCGCTGAACTTCGCACCAGACGCTCGCCTTGGACGACGAAGAGCAGTACATCCCAGGTCTTCGAGGACGACTGCTTCCGGATGAAGGCACTCGTCCGGTTCTCGGCATGACCGTGGTCCCTGCGCGTCGAGCCGCTCAGCCTGAGCCTATGCCAGCACCGTTGCGTGTCGCGCAGACGTGTACCCGAAGTGCGCAGTCCGTTGCGGCGCGGCAGGTTCCAGATGCGTAGCGTCGGGTGCGTGATCCGCGAGGGCCCGATCGCCTGTGTCATCTACGCGGCCAAGAGCACCGAGGACCGCCGCGGGTCGATCCCCGGGCAGCTGCGCGAGTGCCGTGAGGCAGTCGAGAGCGCGGGGGGACGCATAATCGTCGGCGAGTACTCCGACGAGGCGTTCTCGGCATTCATCGGCAGTCGTGGCCCGGGGCTTGCAGAGGCGATGCGGCATGCTCAGGAGCTCGCGCGCGACGGCACCGTCGAGCTGTGGGCGCAGCACAGTGATCGTCTCGCGCGTGGTGATGGACGCTCTGCGAGGCATGCGGTCGAGGTTGCGCTGTGGGCGCTGAAGAACGACGTCAGGGTGAGGACAATTCAGGACCCCGAGACGTTCAGGGACCTGCTGTACGCGGTCGTCACGGGACAGCGCAACCACGAGGACTCACGTCGCAAAGGCCTCGCCAGCGCGGCTGGACGAAGACGGGCCGTCGAACGCGGCGACTACACGGGGGCCAAGTCCGACGGCTACATGCGGGTCGTCGAGGTCGACGCCAGCGGCGCCGTCAGTAAGCGACTGGACGTCGATCCCGCGCGCCGCCCCTTGATCGAGATGATCTTCCGCATGGCGCTGCGCGGAAAGGGCACGGCAGCCATCGCGCGCGCCATCAACGAAGCCGGCTGGCAGACGAAACCGCTGATCGGCTGGCAGCGCCCTAAAGCGTGGGACGTGCAAAGCGTGCTCGACGTCTTGAACAACCCGCGCTACGCCGGCCTCGCGGCGCACAAGGGCGAGGTGATCGCGCGCGGAAACTGGCCCGCATATATCACCGAGCGCGAGTACTACCGAATGACAAAGAGGCGCTCGCGTCCGAAGCCAACCAAGACGCCACGAAAGCGCGACACCTTCCTGCTAGCGCGCCTCGGCAAGTGCGGGATATGCGGAAGCTCGCTGCACTGCTTCACAGACGAGAGGCGATCCGACACAACGTTCCCCCGCCGGTATCGCTGCTGGAGCCACAGCCGCGGCGGCAACGGCAGCCCGCGCTGCCCGTCGCTCCCGATGGACGCTGATCTCATCGAGGCGATGTTTGCCTCGACGATTCACAGGTTTCTTCTCGAGGGCAAGGAGGATAAGACGATGCAAGCCGAGCTCGCGACGTTTGAGGGAGCGTGGGTCGACTCCCCGGAGCGCCAGCGCGTGCTCGATGCGGTTCTTTCGGGGGACAAAGCCGCGTTAGATCATGCGCTTGAAGCTCTGCTCGCCCGAGTGGCCCCCGAGGCCATGTTGCTGAAACGAATCGCAGCATCCAGCTGGATGGGTCGTCAGTTGGACCTGGTCCACTCGGTCGAGAGCTGGGCGGCGGATAAGCTTGCCAGTCGAACGGATTCCTCACGCGCGAAGACCCGCGAGCTGAATGCGGATTTGCGCACACGGTTCAGCCGCGTGTCGGTGGCGATGGATGGGCGCTACGTCGACATCGTGGCGCACCGCCGGGCGTCGAACACCGCACGCAACGACGAGCGCCGCATCGACGCGCGCTTCGATCGACGCGAAGCGCGGCGTTATCTCCCGCTCGCTCGCAGGAGCAAGCCCCTGCACAGGCTGTGGGATGACGCAGAGATCATCGCGTCACTTCAGGATTGGGCGGCTGCACATGGCCGTAGCCCGAAATGCACGGACTGGTCGCGGGCAAGTTGGGATCGCCCAGATGACCTGACCGTCAGGCGGCACTTCGGCGGGTGGAGGAAAGCGCCGAGGCGCGCGGGTCTGAAACCGGATGGTCGCGAGTATGACCACGCGGCGCCGAGGTGTTACAAGCAGTGGAGCACCTCGGCCGTCGTGCGCGCCCTGCAAGACGCCACGCGCGCAGCGGGTCGGCCGCCAAGAAGCACCGAGTGGTTCCGCGCCGCTCCCGATCACCCGTGCTCGACCACCGTCCGCGAGCGCTTCGGCGGCTGGACGGCTGCGCTTCAGGCGGCGGGGCTGGACGTGCACTGACGGGTGCCGCCGACTTGATCATCGAGGAGTCATCTCGTTCTGGCGTAGCCACCAAGGTGGAGTCGAATGCCACGAGCGCCAACCGTCCGGGCTACGCATAGCGCTCACAAAGAAAGCCGAGCGCTAGCGGGGCTTTCCAGTAGGCGCTCGGAGAGCTTCCAACTCCCGACCTTCGGCTTCGTAGGGCGCAGCTCGAGCAAGAACTCGCCGTAGACAGACTCCAGCTGGTGCATCAGAGGCTGGATGTTGGACACAGCGACCGCGGCCATGTCGTACACAAACGCGGTCTCGATCCGCCGTGCCTCAATGCCGAGCCGAAACCGGATCGGATCGCCGTCGAGGCAGGAGATTCGCCCCCCACGCACCTTCTCGACTGGAGCAACCCGGCGCCCCCCGTGCACGCATAAAACGCCTGCAAAACAAGCCAAAGAAAGGCAGGGGCGCCCTTGACGCGACGGGGTTTCGGGCGCAAACTATATGGGCCCTTCAATTGGGCCCACGTCGCGGGAACGACCGCGCCCGTGGCGCCACAACCTGATTGGAGGCGTGATGCATTCTCAAGATAACCCGCCGGCTGAAGGCTGCCTCGGCTGCGGCTGCAAGACGACCACGGCGCTCGGCCTGGTAGGGCGGCTCGGCTTCCTGATCGCGACGGCGAAGCACCTGTCCGAGCAGCTGTCGATCAACGACGCGTCGAAGCTCTTTTCGGAGCCGGAGGACGAGCGCGCGCCCGTGCAAGTTCTCCTCCTATGCCACGTATGCGCCGCGAAGGTCGGCGTGCAGGTCGCAGAGTTCTGGGGCGAACTCAGCGACATCCCGATCTACTACGAGTCCGAGAACTTCCCCGAGGGGAACCCAATCTTTGAGGTGCTGGAGCGGCTTCACAGGGAGGGGTGGCTGGGCGAGTTCGTAGAGGCGTGGCGGGGCACCGCCTTCATAGAGAACGCCGAACTGGTCGTTGAGCTGCCCGAGTACGCGGAGGCGCTTGGCGTTCCTACCGGCCAGCTGCTCGCGGTGCGCGAGCAGGGCAGCATGATCGTGGCGCTCTACTCACTAACACCCGACGCGGGGCTGGAGGATCTCTGGAGCGCGATGCTGGAACGCGACGGCGACGGCATCCTCCGCGTCGCCGCGAAGCGAGAGCTTTGCCCATCGGCGCTCATCGGCCCGGATGGCGGTGCCTGATGCCACGCCGTGCGACAGGACAAGTCGTCGTCGACATCCTCAAACCAACCCACACCCAAGGAGATAGCCTCATGACCAAGACCACCACCAAACCCGAGGCCGAGCAGGCGCTGATGGACGCGCTCGAGGAATGGGCCAAGAGCCTCGGCGACCACGGCGTGACGAAGATCGACGGCTCTCGCTACTTCCCGTCGCGCCAGATGCGGCAGATACGTGCGGCCAACGAGAACGGGCAGCTGGTCGGCGACGACGGTTACCTGACCGGCTGGCTGCCGCAGTACCGTGGCCTGCGCACTCGGGCTGGCGACCAGGAGTACGCGAACCGGATGCGTGAAATCATCGAACATGGTGCTCCGCTCTGGGAGCAGATCGTGGCGGAACTCGACAAGCCCTGGACCCCGTACGTCACCGCCGAGCAGCGCCGGGTTCTGCACCGCGTCGTGTCCGACGTCGACGCCGAGATCGAACGCGGGCAGCGACTGGTCGAGAAAGTGAGGGAGCAGGCCCGGGACCGATGAACGCCGTCCGGGTCAGGCTTCCCCTGCCTCGATCCGGGCCACCAAACTCCAGCCGATCGTCAAGTGCCGGTGGCGGAAGGGGTGAGACACGCGCTCGACTGCCGGTGGGCGCACCGCTACTACAACTGGGCGATCGACATGGCAGGCCGCCGATGCCGGTGGTCGCGTCCGCGACGGTCCCGGCGCTTAGTACCGCCGTAATGCTCTGCAAGTAGGTTGTTCTCCGACGATGCCGCGTAACGGCGGAGCTTCGTTCCGCCGAGAGTCACGCCTTCTGGCTCCGAAGGTAAGAGCTTCGGCGGTTTGAGCAGCCGAACGGTCGCTCCCCTCGCAGAGCCTTGCCCTCGGCGCCTCCCAACCGAAGGAGGAACCGATGAGAACAGCAGCACGCGACCGTGGCCGGGCTGTGGCCGGCATGGCAGCGCTCGTGCGGGGCTCGGCAGCCTTCGCCGAGGGTCAGCGACCGGAGCCCGACGCGAACGGCGAGGAGGTGGAGTGATGGCTGCCGACGAGGAAATCGTGCACACGCTGAACGAGGCGTACCTGAAACTGACCGACGTTCGCAAGGAGGGCGGCTTCCCGGTCGAACCCGCCGGTGCGATTGCCTACCCGATGGCGGGCATCGGAATGCTCTGCCAGCTTGAGCGGTCGGGCGACAGCGCCGCCGTGTACGAGACGCTGGGGGCAATCGACCCCGGCGCTCTCCACCTCGTGGCGTGGCGCGCGATTCTCGAGCTCGCCAAGACCGGGAGGGCCCCCGAGGTGACGTGCCCCGCGTGCGGCAGCGAGGACGTCGACGACGTGACGAGCGCCGAGGAGTTCCAATGCGACGACTGCGGCCACAAGTGGCAAAGGCCCGACCCCGAGCGAGGCGATGCGTGATGGCTGCCAAGCTGAAGCTCAAGGCCACCAAGACCCCGGTGTCTATCGGCGCGGCAAGTCCTATGTGGTCCGCCTCGGGTACGAGGACAAGCAGCACAAGAAGTGCGTTCGCACCTTCTGGAAAGCTCCACGACCCGTTCGTGCACGAACGCGTCTCTGCGTGCACTCAGTCCCAGGACCACCCGGCCGCTTAGGCGCGAGCGGCCAAACAGCACCCCGCACCCGCTGCCTACGCGCCACGCGCCTACGGACCGACGCCAGGCTCCCCATAGGCTCCCCATCGGAGCGACTTCTGAGGTCACCTGAGAGTCGGGCTGGCCTCCGGATTCCTGCTCGAGAATCTCCGCGACCTCAGGTGAACCTACCGTGGGTAGTCGGGAACGAATCCCGGCCCACCCACCAACCTTTGCGATCCTACGCTGGCTTAGGGGCCATGAGCCCAATGAGCGCACTGCCGGAAGCCGAAGCAAGTGCCACGATCGGCGTGACGAGGCTCTGAAGTGACTGAACGAACCCCTCGTGTGGATGGATTACTCCAGCTGCTATCACGATGCTGAGGGCCAGCAGCCCTACGAAGAAGTAAAGAAGGCTGACGGCTGCCCACGCCGGGGTGCCGAGTGCGACTGGCGGCTCCTGGGCCTCAGCGGCTGGAGGTAGCCCCGATTTCCCCTCGCCTGCCATTTGGGGCGGACCCGCAACCGCTCGGGCGTGATCGAGGAGCGCTTCACGGGTCCGTTTGCTTTGAGGCGACGGAACGAGCAGACCGACCAGGGCCCCGCTCACGGCGCCCCCGGCGGCCCACATCTCAGTCGGCGCCGTATGCCCAGCTGCAAGGACCGCAGCCACTCCTGCAAAAAAGACTGCGAGCGAGACTCCCAACGCGAAGACCACGAGTTGTCTGGTGCTCATTTTGGTCATTGGCAACCTCCTAAGTGACACGACGACGAACTCCGACGGCACGAACTCTATTCCGAGTGAGTCGAGTCCGACTTCCGGACGGAGGCGATCGCGCGACAAGTCGGCGTCACGACCGAGGTCTACGCGTTGGGGATGGTGGCGCCGTCGAAGTCTGAGCCTAGCGCGACGTGCGCGACCCCAATCCGGTCGCTGACGTAGCGCGCGTGGGCAGCAACCGCCCAGCGACGACGCTCGCGTGCGCGACAGCTGGGGCGTAATCCAGAGCGGGCGCAAGCTCGAACTCCAGCACGCCGTCCTCGCGGGGAACAGGGTCCTTGCTCGGACCCGGAGAGGACGTGAATACCGCGAAGATGCCGCCGCGGACACCCCCGAGCCGCATCCGAGGCACGTCGAGGTGGCCACCTGACCGGCCTTCAGCGATTGCGTCGTGGTCTTCCCGCGTGAGCGCGTCGTTGTGCCCGTCGAACGTAGGCAACACGTGCAGACCGTACCGTCACGGTGCAGCCCGGTGGCCGCGGCGAGCGACAGCGAACGACCCGATCTGTGAAGCACAACGCTCCGTCGGCTTCACCCCCGGGCGGCGTGCTTCCATCAGCTACTCCAACGGCCACCCATGCTCGGGATTGCGCGCATCATGCCTGGCTAGCATTCGAGGCGCTTGGTGAAGCCGCGGGACTGGCCCTCGAACCCGTGGGCGAGGTAGAACCCATGTGCGTCGACGCGCCACTGACCCGAGGACAGATCGAGCCTGGGTGCGCCTGCTGCAACCGCGTGAGCGCAGGCGGCTTCGAGTAGACGCGTCGCAACGCCTTGGCGACGGTGCGAAGTCAGGACGACGATGTCGGTGATGCGACACGTTCGCTCGTCTGAGTCGAGGCGCGGAACGATATGCGTCGCGATAAGGCCTATCACGCCGTCGGCGCTCTGCGCGAGCACCAGGCGAGAGGCGGGATCGTCGATGAACCGCTGGATGTGGCGCCTGGCCGCCTCCTCGGTGCTCGGGTATTCGAGCTCGCCCAAGAGGGAAGACACACCCTCTGCGTCCTCGATCCGGGCCTCGCGAACGATCAATTGCATCGGCGGAACGCTAAAGGAGCCCCGCCGACGATCACGATCCGCTGCATGTCTCACAGCGTAAGGCTAAGGCCAGCGCCCACAGCGCGACCTCTACGGTGTGGCGAGCGGTGTGTCCGTCGCCGCGAGCCAAGCGGTCTGAGTGCTGAACCCAGAGCTCTGAGGAGCCGCGCTCCTTCGGCGAGGTCCTCAGAGTGCTGCATCGCCTCGATGAGCCCCGGGGCCTCGAAGGCGGAGAAGGCCTCGTCCGTGTACTCGGACCCACCTATGGACCCACCCTGGGTGTTGCGGCGCGTTTTCAAGACGTCCGAACGCCCGTTGACAAGCGTGATAACGAGCGACGCACGGTAGTTAGAGCTCCCGATTTTCAGTCGCCGTGTCACTCGGTCCGAGCGCACCGCATGAGCACTTGGTTTGCGAGTGTGTCCGCGACCGCGACCCACGCGTCCACACCCGGCGAGTTATGGGACGCTCATATCCCGCCGAGCAGATCCTCTGCTAAGACATCGATACCCAAATCGCGGGTTCCCCTCATAAAGGAGCATTCGCTTGTCTCGTATTCAGCAGGTCATAGAGACGCTCGAGGCTGAGCGTGCTCACGTCCAGAAGCACCTGACTTGGCTCGAGCAGCAGATCAAGGAGTTCCATGCGCACAACGGCGACTCGGCCGCGAGCGCTCCTGCTCGCTCGGTGCGCCGTGCCACAGCCAGGCGTGCGAGCAAGCGTCGGGCCGTCGCGCGCAGACGACACGGCGACACCAAGGCGCGCATCATCGACTACCTCGCCAAGCACCCTGGCAGCACCGCTGGTGATGTGGCTAAGGGCCTGAACCTCAATCCCGGAAGCACGTCAAGCCGATTGACTCAGCTCGCCAAGGCCGGCGAGATCAAGAAGGCGTCGCGCGGCTACACCAAGAAGTAGCAGCGCGCCTTCACGGGACCGGATGTGGACTGTCTTCCGAGCGCGGCGCGCTCGCCTGAAGGGCAATTGCTGATGTCGCCGCCCACGAGGGCGCAGACCGCCGTGGCCGTGGACTCCCTATGCACTCACCCTATGATCCGCTCGACGCTGCGTCCGGCCACAGGGGATTCACACGTGCGACTACTGCTCAACATCATCTGGTTCGTGCTCGCAGGCCTGTGGATGGCGATCGGGTACACGCTGGCCGCGCTGATCTGCTTCGTCCTGATCATCACCATCCCATTCGGAATCGCGTCGCTGCGGATCGCCCTGTTCGCACTCTGGCCGTTCGAAAAAACGGTCGTCAAGCGAGCTGACGCCGGCCTGGCGTCGGGCATCGGCAACGTCATCTGGTTCGTTCTCTGCGGCTGGTGGCTGGCGCTCGCGCACGTCGTGTCGGGAGTGCTGCTGTGCCTGACGATCATCGGCATCCCGCTCGGCCTGGCGAACTTCAAGCTGATCCCGGTGTCGCTGCTGCCGCTTGGACGCGAGATCGTAAGCGTCGAGCAGGCGCGCTCGCTTGGCGTCAAGCCGATGTTCTCAAGCTGAACGCGGAAGGAGCGCCGGGCGCTCGCCTATGCGGGCGAGTTCAGCGCATCGCCGCTGGACATGGAGCCGGGTTCAAACGCGCGCGTAAAGGCCTCGGCCTGCTCCGATGCCGGTCGCGCGTGCAGGTAGCGGCTGGTCGTTGAGAGGGCGCTGTGTCCCATGACGGCCTGAATGCTCACGAGGTCGATCCCGGCTGCCGCCAGCAGCGAGCCGTAGGTGTGTCGCAGGTCGTGGAAACGCAGCGGCCGCAGGCCGGCGGCGTCGCGGGCCCGCTTGAAGCGTTTGCGCACCGCCGAGCCGTCGAGCATCCGGCCGAGGACGTTGCAGAACACGCGGTCGCCCCGGGTCGTGAAGTGCTCGCGCCGGCTCAGTCGGTCCAGTGCCACCGCTGCTTGGTCTGGGAGCGGGATGCGACGAACACGCCCGCTCTTGGGCGACGACTCGACTCCCAAGCTCATCGCTCGAGCGACGGTGACCGCGTGGCCGGCGAAGTCCACGTCAGACCAGCGCAGCGCGAGCAGCTCGCCCAGGCGCAGGCCGGCGTATGCGGCAACGCGGACGAGCTCAGCGTCCTGGGCGTCCTCGGCCACCTTCACTGGATTCTTGGCTGGCTTCTCGCGATGGCGACCGTCGGCGAGCGCCCTGGCGAGCGCCTCAACCTCCTCCGGCGTATAGAAGACAAGGACGCCCGGCTGCGCTTCCTTGCGCTTGTCCGTAAGAGCCGCCGGATTGCGCGGCAGGCTGAACGCTGAGTCCTTCATCCCGTAGTTGAAGATCGCCGACACGAGCGCGCGGTGCTTGTTGACGTTGCGCGGCGAGCGTCCTGCTTTCGAAACCGTAGCCAGCAGGGTGTCGACGTCCCTCACCGACACCTTCGCGGCAGAGAGGTCTCCAAGCCTCTCCATGATGTGCCCGGCCGACTCGCCCGCTCGGCGCTTGTAGGGCACGCCGGGCTCGGCCAGCAGATAGCGATAATCGGCCAGCGTCGAGGGCTTTGCGCCCTTGACGTCCTCAAGCCAACTCAGGTAGCGCTGAGCAACCTCTCGAAACGTGACGCCCCGTGAGCGCCGTTCGTGCTCGATGCGCTCGATTTCGCCTGCTTCAGTGACATAGTCCGAGACGATCCGAGCCGCGGCAGCGTGGGCGCGCCGCTCGTCGTAGCAGCCGTCGGGCACTCGGCCGTGTCGCGCACGCCAACCGCCATTATCGTCACGCTCCAGCCACGCGGGTCCGATACGCCGTTTGAGCTGCTTGCCGTCGTGACGGAACATCGCCTCAAAGAACGCCTCTCCCCCACGCTCGCGGATTGCGATGGAGGCTGTCGGAGTGCGTGCGGACATCGGGGCTCGGGCGCGAGTCTACACCGTGGGTAACACGTGGGTAACAGCGCTGGTGTGGGTAACACTTTGGGTAACAAACGAGCCGAATCACTAGGCCGCAAGCCATGTTTAGGGCGCTCGTTTCGGCCGAGTTTGCGTGGGTCGGGGACCCTATGGCGACCTTGTAAACAGGGGGTCAGCGGTTCGAGTCCGCTCTCCGGCTCTCGATGGAAGTCCCTGGAAATGAGCACCAAAAACGGCGATGTGTTCGCTGACAAACCCGTTCCGAAGTAGGGCCGGCCGCCCTGGGGGCACCGGCTCGTGCTGCGGGCCACGACCAGTGGCCGGGATGCTACGCGGTTAGCGTATGTCGCCCAAAGAGGACGACAGCGTGTCGGCCTTTTGTCCATCTCCCTTCGCCGCTGTCAAGTGCGTCTGCGAGCGGCCCGATGCGAGCGACACAAACGCACAAGCACTGACAAAGGCAAACCCGCCGTGAGGCGGGGACGCAAAGTCAGAGGTCTCGAACACGAGATAGCTCGGCTGCCAGACCAAGGGAGTATCTCGTGTTCTCACACCCGCAGGTTTCAGCCACGATCCGCACACCGCTCGGGCGCCGGGGAGGTCTCGTCGGGCTTCTCACCGTCGCGCTCGACGCGGTTCGACCCAGGAGAATCAGCAGAATCGCTGCCGCGCTGTGCGCGTCAGGCCTTTTCGCGGCCGTGATGCCAGCCGTCGCTGCAGCATCGTGCCCGACCACCACATCGAGCACCGCGTTGGCGCAGTTCGGCGACAACGCCTCCTACTACCTGCTCGCCGGCAGCACCTTTGAAACGGGCACCTCGGGCTGGTCGCTGAACCACGCAGCAGTGATCGGCGAAAAGACGGCTATTGGTGGATCGCACGCCGTGGCGATCGAACCCAACGGGACGGCTACCTCGCCTGAATTCTGCGTGTCGAGCGAATACCCGTCGTTTCGCTTCTTTGCGCACCAGGTCGGCGGCTACGGCGGCTATGGATCGTCATTGAACGTGAGCTTGCGTTGGACGGACTCGTACGGCTACAGCCACCAGGTCACCGTCGCGACGCTTCAGCCGAACAGCTCGTGGACGCTTAGCCCGGTGCTCCAGCTCGCGAGCGCGCTGCCGCTGTGGATGCCGGGCTCGACGCTCAAAGTGAAGCTCGTGCTGCAGCCGGGCTACGCCGCGAAGTGGGCTGTAGCCGACGTCTACATCGATCCCTACACGCGATAGGACGCAACACATTGCGCGGGCGGGGCTGGCGGCAGGCACCTTACGCCGTCGCCCCGTCCTCAACCGAACAGGCGCATCGTGCTAGACCAAGTGGGCGTCGCCGGTTCGAATGCGTCCGGGCGCATTAGGAGCCCTCGGTGTCGTAGGTCGGCATCTCTCAACCCGGCGCGCGCCACGGGTCTCGCAAGGTCCTCCGGGCTGAGGTCCCGAGGTGGATCCGGCCCCGTTGACGGTGTGTGGTTGGCCGCGTCGGCGGGTTAGCTGGCCGACCCGCCGGTCGGCCTGGGCGCTGGCGTGGCGCCGCCGCGCCCCTCCTCGATGCCGATTGACGTCGAGGGCGGCTTGATCTCTTCGGGCGGTAGCGGCTTAGGAGCCATGGCTTCAGTGTACTTGCAACGCGACGAGCCAAGCGAGCGTCTGCAGAATCATCAGCATGCTTAGGACACCGGACAGCCACGCCATCCAGTGCACTTGAGTGGCGTTCCCCTCGCGCAGCGACTGATAGCCGTAGCCTGCGGCGGCGAGCCAGCCGAGCGTCTCCTCCTCTGCTTCATTCCGCGCCTGCTCGAACAGTGCGCGGTAGAGCTCTCGCGCGTCCACCGCGAACTTCAGCGGCCAGGGGCCAAGCAGAACAGCTGCCGCGCATAGCCCGAGGACGAGCGCGACGAGCGCGAGCCAGCCGAAGAGGTGCAGGCCGTGCGCACGAATAGCCGCGGAGCCCAGGAAGGACGCAACCAGAGCGTGGGCGGCCAGCAGCGTCCCGGTCCGCTGCCGTATCCCCGAGACGAGCGCCTCTTGATCGCCAAGCGCGTGGCGGCCGGCGTCATACGTGATCTCCTCAAGTCGAGGCACGATATGGAAGGCTATGTGCCGCAACGGATGGGTCCGGCCATACCCTCGTTGGACTATCCACGCCTGACGTCGAAGGTTGAGGGCGGCCCCGTCGCGGCGCTCGCCCGTCTCACGGGCTCGCGTCTCTGTTCGCCCGCGCCCGATGGCGCCCGCGCTTGACCGTGTACATGCGCTCGTCCGCAAGCTGCAGCGCGTGGCCCGGGTTGCTGGCCTCCTGCGGAAGCAGCACCGAGCCGTATGAGGCCCGCAGCGCGAAGTCATCGCCGCGCTCCTCGAGCGCGCCGGCGACCACCGCAACGAGCGCCGGGACCTCGCTTGGGCTCGCGCCGGCGAGCACGCAGAACTCGTCCCCGCCCAGACGGTATGCGGTGCCACGCCCCGCGACCTCATCTGCGAGCTTGCCCGCTAGCCGGGCGAGGAGCGCGTCCCCGGCGGGGTGGCCGAAGGTGTCGTTGTAGCTCTTGAAGCCGTCGAGGTCGAACAGGATCAGCACGAGCGGTTTGGATGGGGTTGCCGCCGCAAGCTCGAGCTCCAGATCGGTGGTGAGCTTGCGCCTGTTGCCGAGCCCGGTCAGCGGATCGGTGATCGCCTGCTCGCGTAGCAGCTGGTGGGCAACGATGTCCGATGCTCCCTGACGGGCGCTCGCGATCAGGCCCTCCATCACGCGTTGCTCGTCCTCGCGAAACTCGCGCCCGCGACGGGCGACCGCGAGCGCGCCGTGCGCCAACTGGCCTTCGCTTGAGAATCCGAACGGCAACGCGAGCGCCCATACGCCGCCGCACTGAAGCTGGCAGGGCTGAACGCTTGCTGTGGTCGTCTCGATCGCTGCCAGCAGCGAGGGCGCGACCTGAGGAGAGCGTCCAATGTCGAGCGCGAGCGGCTCGATCGGCCCGCTCAGAACGAGGCGCCCAGCGTCGGCGTCGAGCGCCTCGATCGACCCGCGGAGCACGATATCGGTGAGCATCTCGAGGTCGAGCTTGGCGGCCAGCGCCTCGCCCAGCCGCCGGACCGCCACTTGCAGGCGCTCGCGCTCGTGCGCGATCAGCTCGAGCCGATGCTGCGCCTGCGCGATCCGTGCGGTGCGGTCTTTCGAGAGCAGCAAGAGCGCGCCGCCCAAGGGCAGGATGAGCAGCGCGCGCGCGGCATGCTCGCGCGCGGCGTACGTGACGAACAACCCCACCGGGGCGACGCACGCATCGATCAACCATACGCGTGCGATCACCGACAGCTGAACACGCGAGGCGACACCGCGGATCGCAGACTCGCGCGCGAGCGAGGAGGCGAGGTCGAACAGGCCCCCGGCAACGAGAGCGCCGATATACACGAGCGCCTTGCTCGCTCCGCCGTGAAGAGTCCCGGCGCTCAAGAGCACCAGCGCCGGCCCCAGAGAATGCCATGCATCCGGTATCGCACTGAGCACGCGCTCGGGGCGCATGCGCACCGGGCCACCGCCCACCGCCCCCTCGCCCAGGGTTCCGAGTATGAGGCCTGCGGCTGTCAGGAGCGGGACGACGCCGGGTGGCAGAAGCAGCAGCATCGGCACCAGCACCAGGTAGGAGGGCACAACGTAGCCCGCTCCGATCGGGAATTTGATGATGCGCGAGGCGAGTGCGTACAGGACCACCAGCACGCCTGCAAGCGCAAGATTCAGACTGTGGGCTTCATCCGCCGCGAGTGCGAGCGGCACCGCGCACCCGAGGAAGAGCGCAGCCGCGAGAGCCTCGACCATCAGCTCGCGGGGGGCGGCCCGGTTCGAGCGCATGGTCCAAGACTCCTCAAGTAGTCGCTCTACCGCGCTGGCGGAGCGTGCGTCGTCAAGAGCCGGCTGGTTCATCGTCTCCTCCAGCTCTTCGACTCGGTGCGCGCGTGGCTGAAGCCACGTGCTGAAAGCTCCTCAAACGTAGGATCGACGAGAGATCAGGCTTGCGCAGCGAGCCGGATCCGCTCACCTCCGCGGCGACACCTTCGCAACTCCCTATTGCGACGCACGCCTAGCGGTCGTGCCAGGGGGTGCTGAAGCTGCGGCACTAGACGACATACCCTGGTAAGGTCGCCGCTCGCCGGTTCACGTTGTCGATGAGGGGGCCGAGGCAATGGGTAGCAGCCGTGTGGTGGGGTCCGTGCTCGCCGCGCTCGGGGCAGTGCTGGCGCTCACCGCGCCGGGGATCGCCTACGGGAATGCAGGCTCCCTGCCCCGTAAAGAAGGAACGAGCGCACGTCCCGGTCCCGAAGTGCTCTACGAGCCGCTCGCGAAGGCGCCGCAGCTCGAAAACGCGCTGCACGGCCCCTGGCACGCAAACCCGATCCTGATATCCGGCGCCAGTGCGTATCGCAGGGGAGAGTTTCTCTACCAGGGTTACATCTACGACGATCACGGCGCGAAGCTAACGCCGGACCCGACCGATCCCCAAACAAACTCGCTCGAAAACCCCGAACAGGGTGATCTGTTCTCGGCGCCCGACGGCACCTACACGTATCCGACGAACACCTCCGCCTATCGCGAGAACGCCGCCAACCTGGTCGAACTGCGTGTGAAGCCGTTGACGAGGGCCACGGCTTTCCGCTTCACGCTCAACTCGATGACGGACCCGAGCCTCGTGGCTATAGCGCTGGCAATCGGCGGTAGCGAAGGGGTGCTTCACCCATTTCCGTTTGGCGCGAACGTGAGCGCTCCGGCACAGTACTTCCTTACGGTCCATGGCAACACAGCGGTACTGACCAGCGCCGAAACGGGCGCTCCGGTGCCGGGCCCGGCACCGAGCGTGAGCATCGACGCGCTGCGCCGCCAGGTCACAGTGTCGGTGCCGCACATTGAGTGGAACCCGGGCGCCGCCACGGTACGGCTCGCCGCCGGCGTGGGGCTTTGGGACGTGGAAACGAACACCTATCTGCTCCCGGGCGCCGAAGCGACCGCCAGCCGGCCGGGCGGCGCGGGGAACAGCTCCGCTCCTGCCGCGTTCTTCGACGTTGCGTTTCGCTTCAACGCACAGGAGCCTATTCCTGGGACAGTCGGTTCGAGCACAGTCCGCGATCCGTCCTGGTGGCGGGAGCAGGCCCAGTCGCATGCCCTGGCGGCGGGTGACATTAGCCCTTTTCATGCCGATGTGGACTTCGCCAAGCTGTTGGCGAAGGTCAACGACGACATGCCCAACGGCCCTACCGGCGTCCCGCAGAGCGGTGCCTTCGACCGCATCTATGCGTCGCATTTCACCGATGGGCAAGGCGCAGATTACGCCACCAGGGGATGCGCCTCGGCGGAAAGGTGCATCGGGGAGATGCGGGGGCAGCTGCTGCCGTACGCGATCTACGTGCCCAGTACCCCGGCGCCGGCGAGCGGCTATGGCCTGACCCTGCTGTTGCACTCCACCGAGACGAACTACAACCAGTTCGAGGGTTCCAAGAACCAGTCCGAGTTCGCCAACCGCAGCGCACCTTCCATCGTGATCACGCCCTCTGGCCGGGGTCCGGATGGCGAATACTACGACCGCGCAGGCGCTGATACGTTCGAAACGTGGGCGGATGTAGCCGCCTACTACAGGCTCAACCCGTCGTTCACCGACATTGCGGGCTACTCGATGGGCGGATACGGCACGTACAAGTTTGCGACGCAGTTCCCTGATCTCTTCGCCAGGGCGCAGCCGACCGTTGGCGAGCCTGCGGTCGGTAACTGGGTGCCGCCGGCAGAACCGACCGGCGGCGAACAGTCAAACACGCATCGGATGCTGGCATCGTTGCGAAACGTCCCGTTCCTGATCTGGGACGAGACGAGCGATGAGCTCGTGCCGATCGACGGCGTGCGCGAACAGGTGAAAGGGTTCGACGAACTCGGTTATCGCTACGAGTTCGATGAATTCCACGCGGGCGATCACCTGACACTCGCGATCAACGACGAATACGCGCCCGCGGCGGCCTTCCTGGGCACGGAAAACGCCAATCGCAACCCGGCGCACGTGACCTACACCTACAACCCGACGATGGACTTTCCCGCGGACGGCACCGCCGCCGGGCACGCCTATTGGGTGTACGCGATCGCGCTGCGCGATGGGAGCGGGTCAGCGCCTATCGGGACGATCGATGTGCGCTCGGAAGGGTTCGGCAGGGGCGACCCCGTCGCGTCGGCGACGGAAACCGGCGCCGGTGTGCTCACCGGCGGGCAGGTCCCGGCGATCCCGTACACGAGCGAAACGAAAACCTGGGGAATGGCGCCATCGACCCCCAAGCGCGATGCGCTCGTGATCACAGCGACGAACATCGGCTCAGTTTCGATCGATGCAAAACGCGCCAAGGTCAACTGCGCGGCAGCGCTCGCCGTCACCACCGACGGCCCGCTCACGGTGACGCTGGCGGACTGCCCGGGCGCCACGGGCACGACCGTCACGCACACCTACGACTGAGCGCGAGCGGCCTCGCCGCGGCGTACGGTGAGGGCTCCTGCCACGCTGCGTAGATCGAGCGCACGAGGTCCAGATTGGCCGACACCGCCTACTCCCCGAGCCCCACGGCTTTGAGGGCTTCGGCGTGGTCGGCGTAGTTATCGATGCGCGTGATGCGTCCGTCGCTGACGCTGCACAGCTGCGCCGTGTGCACCGTGAGCGGATCGGCGCCGGCTGCGCCGACCATGCGCTGCCACCAGCGCACCAACACTCGATCCCCGGCCTCGGCGACCTCCTCGACACGCGCCTCGTAATGCTCCCAGCTGGCCAACCACTCATCCACGAGGAAGCCGCGTACTTCAATGCGGCCTCGGAAGACTGAACCTTCTAACCATCCCTCGAAGTGGCTCGAGTCCCAAACGATTTCCGGATGGAGCGTCTCCAACCAAGCAGCCAGGTCGCCTCTTGCCCACGCCTCGCACGACCTCCGGACCACCTCCAAGTTCTCCTGCGACATCGCCTACTCCATGAGGCCGAGGTCGGCGAGCGCGCGCTCGCGCCCCCGGTAGATCGAGAGCCTGGTCACCTTGCCGTCACGAACGTGGAATATGTTCGCGCCCTCCGCGCCGCCCTGGTGGGCTTCCCGTTCGCTGTAGCGCGAGCCGGATGAGGAGCGCGTCCTCACCTTGCGCACGCTACACGCACCCGCTTGAACCGTGTAATCCGAAGTTTCCCGCGCTAGCCATTGAGGTTTGAGGCCTTCAGACCCTTTCGCCGTGATATTAGGCTGCCACTTATATAAGTCTATGCTAAACTGCTTGCTCCTTTTCCTCCGTCTACAGAGATACGAAAGGAGCAGGCATGAGATCACGAGCGGTCCTCGTCCTACTGGCTACCGCGAGCGTGGGGCTTCTCGCCGCGACGAGCAGTTCGGCTGCGAGCTCGGACCAGAAAGTGTGCACATGGGGCGGCACGCCGGCAGCGCCGACTGGGGTCATCACTCTCGATCCCGGCATCACGAACACGCCCTCTACACAGCCCACACAGTTCGTCGCCACGGGTGAACTCGGCGGTGGCGAAGGCTGCAGCGGAACCCTCACGTTCACCGGAACCATAGAAGCAGGCACAACCTGCGCGATTAACGCACCGTTCCACGCCAAGGCGCGTGGTCTTCCTCCGATCAAGACTGTCGAAGCCCCTCAGCCGGGTGCTGCAGGCAGTCAGCTCGTCCTCCTCTACGACGCGCAGGGCAACGTGGTGGGTTCAGAGCAGGCACAATTCCTGACCAGCGCGGTCAACGAAAGCGACCCGGCCTATCTGGACTGCAACTCTCCCCAGGGGCTTACCTTCGCCAACTGGAGCGACACGGTCGAGTTGTTCGGCAGCTAACGCTTGGACGGATGCAGTGGAGAGGAGCCAGGGGTCTGGTTCGAGCACCCGTCATGTAACGGTCTCGGGCCAGCTTCGTGCTGTCGGCTGCTCGTCCGCGCGTGCCCCGGTCGCCCCTTGTCGGGGCACGCGCGGCGGCGTAGGGATCCTGGAGGCGCGCGTCACGCACCGCGTGCCCGTTCGGGCCGCCGCCCTGAAAAACTCAGTCGAGGACGGATAGGACCTCCCCGGTCACAGCGTGGCCGAGAACGCGTCGCGGGCTAGCTCAACCCCATCTGCTCGGCCAGCTCTTCGGCCTGCTCGGGCGTCATACCCTCGAGCTGCTTGAAGAACCCGATATCGAATGGGATGTCGGTTCCGTCTGGCATGTGGTTGATCAAGAACTCCTGCGTGTCGCTCGAAAGCACCACGACCAGTTCGGCGCCTGGCTCGCTGCTGGGCGTGTGGACGCTCTCGACTGGCTCGTATGCGATCGCGCCGGCTGGCAGCTTCAGGCCCTCGTATTCCCACTCGCCGGAGATCGTGTAGGCGATCGCGTGGCACTTGTGCGTGTGGGGCGCGAGCTCGCAGCCCAATCCGAAGCGGAACTTGAAGACGACCTTGCCAAGCTCCTCATCGGCGTGGATGACCTTGATCCACGCTTCCCCCTTCGGGATCCCGGGGAGCGGCAGCCAGGCCCTCTCCTCGCTCGTGAACACCCGGGTCAAATCCTCATGTGCTGTATCCATCGTTAGCTCCTTTCGAATTCGTCACCGACGCAACACGGCCGAACGGAGAGCTCCGTCGCCGATAAAGGTCTGATGCCGCCTTGCACGCCCGGGCGCGTTATGGCGGTGCTTGGTGCATCCGGCGAAAGCCAAGTGTTACCCCGAGTAGTCGAACGTCGATCCGTAGCCGCACACGCCGCTGTACTCGAACGCTAGCGGCCCGTCCCGCACGAGGAGCTCGTCGCTGACGAGCTCCTCGCCCGTCCGTTCATGACCGGGGATCACACACGTGACGGTCTGCGTGCCTTCGTAGCGGCCGCGGATGCGCACGGTCACATGGTCGCGGATGCGAAGCAGCTGGCGCCGCCGCGTGTGGTCGACCTCGATATCCGCTCCTCGCACTGCGACGAGCTTGCTCTGCTTCCACACCCAGGGAAAGTGCTCCAGGGCCTCGCCGCCGAGCCGGCCCGTGTAGATGCCCTCCAGCGCGCCGCGCTGCTCATCGGAGGCCCGCGCGTCGAGGTACAGCACCCACGTCCACGGCGAGCCCCGCTCGTCGTCGCTGTAGCAGGACGCGATTGCGACCGGGAGACCGGAGAGATCGACATCGCCAGCCGCTCCTTGCTCGATGAGCCACGACAGTACTCCCATGCACACGCCATACGTGGAACGCCCACCTGGCGCGCCATCGATCTGCCGGCAGGGGCAGATCGCGTCGCAGTTGCACGACTCGAAGTAGGTGCCACGGATGCGCCAGCTCATCAGTTCAGCCATGCGGTGCGGGATCGAGCGGTGGCGAACGCTACCTTGCGCAGGCGGGCTCCAGCACGCCCCCAGGCGGCGAGCCGGTTATGGTGCGCGACTACGTGAAGAAGCACGTATTGATCCTTGGGGCCGGCTTCGCGGGCCTGGAGCTGGCGGCGAGACTGTCCGACTCGCTTGCCGATGCAGTGAGCGTCACGCTGCTCGACAAGAACGACTCGTTCCATTTCGGCTTCTCGAAGCTGGATGTCCTGCTGGGGCGGCGAACGAAACACGACGTCCTGATGCGTTACGGCGACATCTCCAAGGAGGGCGTCGAGTTCCGGCAGGAGAGCGTCACCACGATCGACCCGGAGAATCGCCGCGTGACCACGGACAAGGACTCCTATGAGGCCGACGTCCTGGTCGTCGCTCTGGGGGCGGAGTACGACCTCGCGGCCACGCCGGGCTTCGAGGAAGGCGGCTTCGAGTACTACTCGCTCGCCGGAGCCGAGCGCTTGCGCGAGGCCCTCGGCGAGTTCGATTCCGGCACGATCATGATCGGCGTGCTGGGTCACCCGTTCAAGTGCCCGCCTGCGCCGTTCGAGGGGGCCTTCCTGCTGCACGATCGGTTCGTGCAGCGGGGGATCAGAGACTCGGTGAAGATCCGCATGACGTTCCCCATGGCGGCACCTGTTTCGGTGACCAAAGAGGTCTCGCAGATGTTCGTTCGGGCGCTCGATGAGCGAGGAATCGAGTATGCGCCCCAACAGCGTGTCGCCAGGCTGGACGTGGGCGAGCGCAAGGCGGAGCTCGCGAGCGGCGAGAGCGTGCCGTATGACCTATTCATCGGGATACCCGTCCACCGAGTGCCCGAGGTGGTGGCGAGCTCCGGGCTCGCGGTCGACGGCTGGGTGGCGGTCGACCACGCCAACCTCGCGACCCGCTTTCCGGATGTGTACGCGCTGGGTGACGTCGCCGGCTTGCCGACTGCAAAGGCGGGCGTGTTCGCCGAGGCTGCGGCCCGCGTCGTTGCCCAGGACATCGCCGCGCGCCTGGGCGGCGGTGAGCCTCCACCCCCGTACGAAGGCGCCGGTAACTGCTACGTCGAGTTCGGCGGAGGGCTGGTGGGAAAGGTCGAGGCCAACTTCCTCGGCGGGCCGCAACCGACGGCGCGCCTGATCGAGCCATCCAGCGAGCTCGCCGTGGAGAAGAAGGCGTTCGAGGCGACCCGAAAAGAGCGCTGGTTCGCGTCCTGATCCCGTGGGCTCGGCGAGCCCGGGGACAGCCCCCGCGCCCCACCTGAGCTTCGCCGCCTAGCCGCCAGATCGGAGTACCCTCTGGTGTTGCCATGTCGGGCACAGCGCGCGAGCGACTCGAGGGCTATCTGCGCGACCACGATGTCCGGGTCGAGCTGATCGAGCACGCCCACAGCGAGTCCGCTGCGGCCGAGGCTCGGGCTGCGCACCTCCCAGCCGAGCAGACCGCCAAGACCATCGTCCTGCAGACCCCTGCCGGCTACACGTTCGCGGTCATTCCGGCCTCAGACATGCTCGACCTCGGCAAGGCTGCGGCCGCGCTCGATGTGAGCCGCCATCAGCTGCGCCTGGCGACTGAGACCGACATGGCCGCCGACTTCCCAGACTATGAAGTCGGCGCGATCCCACCGATTGGACCCGATACCCCTGCCGAGGTGTTCGACATGCGCCTGCTCGCCTACCAGCACGTGCTCTGCGCCGCGGGCGACCACGAGCACTCGCTGCTGCTCGACCCCACGGACATCGTTCGCGTCAGCGCGGCGCAGACCGCGGACCTTCGCCAGGATTAGCGGCTGCGGCGAGGACTGCGCCGCCCCCTTCGACGCCCAAGCGCCTTCCCAGGCCAGCGCTCCTGTGCGCTCGCTGCGAGCGCGAGGGATCACCTTGTTTTGGTGACCATTGCTCGAGGTTTATGGTGAAAGACTGCGTTCACCACGCGGTTCCCAACCACGCTTCTCGTCCAGATTTGGGGTTTACCGCGAAATCTCAGGTTTGTAACTGAGGTTTACGGAGAAACTGTCGATTTATAGGCTTAAAACCTTGACCAGCGATCATGTTCGTGTCACTCTGAGCGACTGTTGGTCAAAGCGTGGAATCGGGGAGACGATGCAGGGAGACCGGAGGGAGTCTGAGACCGGAGGCGCGAGCGATGTCACGAGCGCTGCCGAGCTGGTGTGCCGTACCGTTCGAGCCATCGACGCCAATGGCATGAGGGAGATCGACGTGCTGCTGAGCGATCTCTTGTGCGCCGCTTGGCCGACTACCAGAGCACAGTCTCAATGACCGCGAGGGGGTAGAGGGAGCCTCCCCGATCGGGTGCAGGGTCTCGCCCAGTTGGGGCTGGGCGAGACTCCGCATCCTGGGGGGCTGCGGACGGCCGCGGAGCGTCTCTGTCCGGGACCGCCGTCAGCCGTCGAACTTGCGTGACCGCGCCCTAGGCGGCCGTGGCGCGCCCGTCAGGCGAGCGCCGGCGCCTCGGGCAGCCTTCTCAGTGCCTCCTCCATCTCCTGGGTAGAGAACTCCGGGTCATCGAGCTCGCCAGCCAGATAGGCATCGTAGGCCGAGAGGTCGAAGTGACCGTGGCCGCAGAGCCCGAACAGGATGACCCGCTCCTCGTCCGCCTCGCGCGCAGCCTCGGCCTCCTCGATCACGGCGCGGATTGCGTGGGCCGGCTCGGGCGCGGGGATGATGCCCTCGCTGCGGGCGAAGCGCACGGCGGCAGCAAATGTCTCGTTCTGGCGGTACGCGCGAGCCTCTATGACGCCCGCCCTCACCAGACCGCAGATCATCGGCGCGTCGCCGTGGTAGCGGAGGCCACCTGCGTGGACAGGCGGGGGCACGAAGTCGTGACCGAGGGTGAACATTGGCATCAACGGCGTCAGGCCAGCGGTATCGCCGAAGTCGTAGCGGTATGCGCCTCGGGTGAGCGTCGGACAGGCCGAGGGCTCGGCGGCCAGGAAGCGCATCTTCGCCTGCCCGCCTAGCACCCGTCGCACGAACGGGAACGCCAGCCCGGCGAAGTTCGAGCCCCCGCCCACGCACCCGATCACGACGTCAGGCACGTCACCCGCCATTTCCATCTGCGCGGCCGCCTCCTGGCCGATCACTGTCTGGTGAAGCAGGACGTGATTGAGCACCGAGCCGAGCGAGTAGTTGGTGTCCTCGCGCGAGGCCGCCACCTCGACGGCCTCCGATATGGCGATCCCGAGCGAGCCGGTGGAATGCGCCTGCTGGCCGCGCCCCGAACCCGTGAGCGTGCTCGGCGAGCGGTGCACGGTCGCGCCCCAGGTCTGCATCATCGAGCGTCGGTAGGGCTTCTGGTCATAGGAGGAGCCGACCATGAAGACCTCGCAGTCGAGCCCGAACAGAGAGCAGGCGAAGGCGAGGGCCGAGCCCCACTGGCCCGCTCCCGTCTCGGTCGTCAGGCGCTTGACCCCAGCGCGCGCGTTCTCGTACGCCTGGGCTACCGCCGTGTTCGGCTTGTGGGAGCCGGCGGGAGAGACCCCCTCGTACTTGTAGTAGATGCGCGCGGGCGTGCCCAGCTCGCGCTCTAGGCGCCGCGCGCGAAACAGCGGCGTGGGCCGCCACAGCTTGTACGCCTCGAGCACCTGCTCGGGGATCGCAACCTCGGGCTCGGAGGAGACCTCCTGTTCGATCAGTCCGATCGGGAAGATCGGCGTCAGGTCAGCCGGGCCGGCCGGCTCGAGCGTCTGCGGGTTGAGCGGAGGTAGCGGATCGCCCGGCAGGTCCACCAGGAGGTTGACCCAACGCTCGGGAATATCGCGCTCGGAGAGCAGGAACTTCACCGGCTCGCTCATGGCGGCTCCTTGTATAGGTCTTCCGCGCAGCCTACCGCCGGGACGCCCAGCTCAGAGCCCCCGCCCTGGCGCGCAAAAGCGGAAAGCCATCGCCGGGCCGTTCGCTCTCGAGCCCTTCCGCTCCCCTCTCCCGGACCGAAGTCCGCGTCAATTTTCGGTATTTGGCGTAAGTTTGGGGTTTAGCGCCCCTCCAAACCGGGAATTACCCGAACCACTTGCCGCGGGCGATAGGAGAAGGAGGACCGATGTCGAGGGAGATTGGAGCACGTATGCCGAGTGCTGGGCGGATGCGAGCTGGCGGTCGAGGTCGCGCGCCCAGGGCGCGTCGGCGCGCGGGCCTTGGAGTGGCCCTTGCGGCAATCTGCGGCGCCCTAGTGGGCGCGGCACCGGCGCAGGCCGGGGTTCAGCAGGAATACAAGGTCTTCTCGGACTGCCCGCTTAGTGCGATCGATCGCGAAGCCCACTGCATCGTCTCCACGGTTACGAGCGGCGAATTCGTGATCGGCTCGAAGGCCGTCCCGATCAACAGGACCGTCACGCTCCAAGGCGGCCTTGAAGGGACGACGCTCGTCCCAGCGGCCGATGGCAACACGCTGTCAAAAACCCCGCTGCAGCTTCCGGGCGGGCTCGCCGGGATCGAACTCCTCCCGCCGCTTACCGAAGTGACGGCCACAGCCGAACTTGCCGGACCAGTCAGCGTGAGCATCCCCAACACGCTCGCCGCGACGGGAACCGCCGTCTCGCTGCCGCTGACCGTCAAACTCGATAACCCCGTGCTGGGGGGGAGCTGCGTGATCGGATCGGCGTCCGAACCGATCCACCTGAACTTGACGACCGGCACGACGAGCCCGCCTCCGCCCAACCAGCCGATTAGCGGCAACGTCGGCACCCTGAACACGACAGCCGGCGCCGGGGGCATATCGACCCTCGAAGGCAACTCGCTCGTCGACAACGCGTTCGCGGCTCCGGGCGTGAACGGATGCGGCGCGCTTCCGCTGCTCATCGACCCGCTCGTCGATATCGACGCCGGCCTGCCGGCTGCGGCGGGACACAACACCGCGATCATGAACGGCACGGTGCTCGTAACCGAAGCGCGACTCGTCGCGGCCGAGGCAGCGCTTCCCGAACTCGGGCACTGCGCGCTGGCGCCGTTCGACAAGGTCGAACGGGAAAACCACTATCACGGCGGCTACGTCAACTCCAACTGCACAAGAGAAAGCCGCGGCGGCAAATTCGGCGAATTCGAATGGTTCGCGGGACCAAGGGCCAAACCCAAATTCAGCGTCGCCGAGGGCGTCACGACGCTCGAAACGGCATCGAAACGGAAGCTGACGTGCTCGAAAGCGACGGGGAGCGGCGAAACCACCGGCGCGAAAACCTCGACCCTGACGCTCAAGCTCGTCTCGTGCAAACTCCCGGCCAGCAAAGAAATCTGCCAGAGCGCGGGTGCCGCCGCGGGGGAAATCGTGGCTGGTCCGCTCGACGGACAGCTAGCTTTCATCGAGGATCAGTTCAAAGAAGGCATTGCGACGACCTTGGTGGGCCTGGACGTGAGCGGCCGGCCGTCGCTGCTGACGGCCGAATGCGGGCCGCAAAAAGTCCCGCTGTCGGTCACAGGTTCGGCCATAGGCCAGCTCACGCCGATCGATGAAATGTCCAAATCGTTCGTGCTTCAGTTCTCGCGGGCCGCAGGAGCACAGGTCCCCGAAAGCTTCGAAGAAGATCCTACGAGGCACTCGTTGTCGCTGAGCCTCGGATCAGGCGCGGCTGAAGCCGCCGGCCTGAGCGCCAAAGCCAAGCTCATCAACGAAGAAAAGATGGAGATAAAAGCTGAAGTCTGAGAAGCGACGCGGCCAAGCGCCGCGTCGCTTCTCAGCGCGGCCCGGCGCTACGGGATGGCGCTGGGCCGCGCATCGAGTTCGGCAAGCTGCTCGCGGTCGTCCCATGCGCGCAGCAGGAAAGCCTCGAGCGGCTCGAGGAAGCGCGCGTCGGTGCGCCAGCCCTTCGGCAGCTTGCCCGACTCGGCGTGCGTCCACGGCCACACGCCGAGCAGGTGGAGCAGTCGGCGCCCGCGGCGGCGGTATCTGTGGCGCACCTTCTTGGCCGTGGGCTCCTCGACGTCGTCCAGTCCAAGCACGGAGGCCGAGATCTCACGCAGAGGGTGTTCGCCGAGATCGGGTGCGACGGCTGCGGCGATGCAGCGCGTCCACTGCCCCCGCGGTCCAGTCTTGGCCAGGCCCTCGTCCACGCGCCAGGTGAAGGGGTCATACGCGGGAAGCCAGTCCGCCCGCGAGGCGGGGGCGAGCAGCTCGACCAAGCGGTCTACGTCCTTGTGCCTGAGCGGCGCTTCCCGAAACGTCAGCCTCTGCTCGAGTTCGTAGCGAAGCCAGTCGGGCACGGGAGGCTGAGGGTTGGTCAGCGGCAGCACGTAGCGCTCGTCGTACCCCCACAGCGCAAACTGCATCGCCGCGGCACCGGGTGGCGTGGCTTCGCGCAGGGTCTGCGCAAGCCCGCCCTCCGGGAGCGTGAGCTTTCGCTCCAGAAGCTCTGGGACGGTCGCGTCAGGTTCGATGCGGACCGTGGCCAGGCTGGCGTTCATGACATCCCAAATGCAACCCGACGGACCGGATGGACCGCGCGAGCGGTGGCGCGAGACGCCCGAGGGCAGCCCCGACGGCGTCAGCCGGCCGGCGCCAGGTCGCTGCCGGCCGCCGCAATCCCGGCGCCCGAATCGAGCGCCGCGAGCGGAGTGGCTTCGCGCTCGCGCTGCAACGCGAGCGCGAACGCCTCTACCACCCGCGGGTCGAACTGGCTGCCCGCGCAGTCGCGCAGCTCGGCCAGGGCCCGCTGGTCGTCGAGCCGCGGGGCATAGGGCCGAGCGCTGGTCATCGCATCAAACGCGTCGCACACCGCGATGATGCGAGAGCCGAGCGGGATCTCCTCACCGGCGAGCCCATCTGGGTAGCCGCTACCGTCCCAGCGCTCGTGCGAGGAGCGCACCAGCGCGGCCACCGGCGCCAGCGCCGGGGCCTCGCCGAGAATGCGCTCGCCGATGATCGTGTGGCGGCGCATGAACGCCCACTCGTCCGCGTCCAGCGCGCCTGGCTTGGCGAGGATCGCGTCCGGTATAGCCGCCTTGCCGACGTCGTGCAGTTCAGCCCCTCGCGCGAGCTCGTCGAGCTGCTCCGCCGTCAGGTCGAGACCGCGGCCGACCGCGAGCGCGAGCTGGCCGACGTGGTGGAGGTGGACGTGCAGGTCCGGCTGGCGCTCGCGCAGCAGCTGCATGAGTACGTCTCGCGCCTGATGGCGGGCCGAGCCCCGCCGGCCGCCCTTGTGCGCGTACATGCGGTCGTCCGCCAGCCGCAACGTCTGGGTCGCTGTGCGCGCCTCCCAAGGGATCGCGACCTGCCCGACCGAGGCGTCGACCATGAAGCCTTCGCCGCTGCTCGTAAGAGCGCTCGACGCCGCAGCCAGCAGCGCTGCCGCACGCGCCGGGTCAGCTGGGAGCAGCACGCAGAACTCGTCTCCGCCAAGCCGGTATGCGCTGCCGCGAGGGGCGATTGCGTCGGCGAGGCTGTGACCGAGGTGGCTCAGCATCATGTCGCCCGCCATGTGTCCGTAGGAGTCGTTGTAGTGCTTGAAGCCGTTGAGGTCGAACAGCGCGAGCACCGCCGGGTGCTCGGCGCTCGCGGCTGCGATCGCCCGCTCGAGGTCACTCATCAGCCGCCGGCGATTGCCAAGGCCGGTGAGCGCGTCGGTCACAGCGTCGCGGCGGGTCTCCTGGAGCAGCCGCAGGTTCTCGAGGAAGGTCCAGCCCGCGCGGATGATCACCAGCACGAGCGCGACGCCGGCGAGGATCAACCCGGCGGCGCCGATGCGGTTGAAGCCGCCATAGACGAGAAGGCCGAGCGCCGCGCAGGCGAACAGCCCGGGCACGACCAGCACTCGCATCCCTTCGAGACCGAGCGCGAGCTTGCGCTTGGGCACCTGCCAGGCGGCAAACGCCAGCATCACGGCCTGGGCCGGCCACAGCGTGTCGAGGATCGTGCCGACGACGTACGTGCCGGCGGCGCTCTGGTAGACATAGATCGTGTCGGCGACCGCGCCGAGAGCAAGGCCGGCGCCCAGCAACAGCCAGCCGCGACCGGGCCGCCAGCTCGACAGCGCGAACACACAGACGACGATCGCCAGCAGCAGCAGGTCGCCGATCGGATAGGCGAGGTTGGTCGCGACGGCGGCGGGATCGCCTTCGGTGGCGTCGATGATCGGCGAGAGCGCAAACCCGGCGGCGAGCGCGGTGGTCGCGGCGGCCGCGATCGCCCCATCGAGCCAGTTGCTGCGCAGGAAGTGCTTCGCGCGAGCGCGCACGAGCAGCACGAACCCGATGTACGCCATCGGGTAGTAGAGCAGGTAGAAGACGTCCGCCAGGGAGGGACTCGGGGGGTTGCCGCTGTCTCCGAACGCGATCGTGTAATAGATTTCCCCGACCGCGTTGAAGGTCAGGCCGGCGCCGAACAGGAGCCACGCCCAGCGATCCTCCGCGACCGCCACGCTGCGGAGCAGACACGCGGCCGCAGCCCCGGCGACGAGCCCGTCGTAGAGCCAGTCGTTGACGAACGTGTCGAGCCCCGCGCCACCGAGTCCGAACTGGACGTGCGCGGCGTGGAAGGCGAGCCCGATCAGTCCGGCAACGGCGGCCAGGCGCAGGAGTGCCGAGAAGCGGGCAGAGACGGCCATGCGAGCGCGATCACCTTCATATCGACACTCGCTTGGGTGACCATGAGGGCGTGCTGCGCTAGCGAGACGGTGCGCCCGAAACGAGGCAGCCGCGCTCAGCTCGCGTCGAGCGCCTGCTCCCTCAGGCGCCGGCGCGTGAGCGCGATCGCAGACCAGCCAGCGATCACGAGCACCGCGAGGGGGAGCAGCGCTGCTGCGGCCAGCACCACCACAGCTAGGGCGGCGTCGAGGATGCGGGCCGCGTCTTTGGCCGCGCCGCCTGGGGTGAGACTGCCCGAACTCGCTCCGCTCGATTCTTCAGGGGTGAGCGAGAGCGCGAGGCTCGTGTAGTCCACGCGCGCGTTGAGGGCACGCAGGCGGGCCTGCAGGCGTGCGATGTGCGCTTCGACCGCCCGCAGGCGCTCCTTCAGCGCCGCGAGGAGATCAGCGCTCGACGCCGCCGAGAGCTGCCTGAGCAGGCTCGCCCTCTCGGCGCGCAGGTCGCCGAGCGCCCGTCGCAGCACCCCGAGCTGGTCGCTCACGTCGTTCGTGGTGTCGGTCTCCGAGCGGACGTGTCCGAGGTGCGAGAGCGCAGCGATCGCCCCGCTGAGGCGAGCGCTCGGCAGGCGGACATCGAAGCTTGCCCCGCCCTGGCCCGAGCTGCCCGAGCTGCCCGAGCTGACGCTCGACTGGCGCACGTAGCCACCGAAGGCGCTGACGAGCGTGAAGACGCGTCCAGCGGTCGACTGGATCGAGCGCTGTGAGACGCCGACATCGAGCGTCGCCGTGCGTTCGATCGCTCGCAGCGTGACCGGGGGCGCGGCGAGGGCGCGGTCCGCGTTGCCTGGCGCCGTCGCCTGGGCTGGGCCGCGCTCGGCCGTCCCGAGCTGATCGGCGCGGCCAGGACCGGAGATGCTCGGCGCGAGCTCGGGCGAGCTGAGGGCGTGGAACTGGTGCTCCGAGCGCCCGCCTGAAAACGCAACCAGCGAAGCGACCACAGCCGCGGCGAGCACGGTGCCCGCCCCCAGCCCGGCCGCCAAGCGACGGCGCGCCACTCGCCACCGGGCCGCGCGCGCGTCGCGCCGCTTTCCAAGCAGTCGCGTCCCTCGCGCTCCGCGAGCTTGCGCGCCGGAGCGCTCTTCGCTCGCGGCGCTTCGGAACCCGCGCGCGGCGCGGGCGTCGAGCTCGCGTACGAAGCCGGCGCTCGGCAGCGGGCGCTCCTGGCACAGTGCGAGCGCGAGCTCTGCGAGCGCTGCGTGCTCGGGCGCGACCGGCTCACCGCCGATCGCAGCGTCCAGTGCCTCCAGCTCGCGCTGGGCCTCGGGAGTCAACTGTTGTGTGCCTCTACGCCTGCTCATCGCACGCCTTTCTCAGCTTCGTGATCGCCCGGTGCAGCAGCGTGCCGGCGTTTGACTCGCTGACGCCCAGCACGCGGGCGAGGTCGAGGTTGCTCAGCCCCCCGTGGAACTTCAACGCGATCAGCTCGCGCTCGCGCGGCGCCAGACGAGCAAGCGCCGCCTGCACCGCCGCCCGACGCACAGTTCGTTCGCTGTGATCATCGGCGGCGAGCCGCTCGGCCGCGAAGTCCTCCGCTAGAGGTGTCGTGCGCCTGCGCCGGCGAAGCTCATCGAGGGCGGCGTTTCGCGCGATGCCGAACAGCCACGCGCGTTCGCTGCCGCGTCGCGGATTGAACAGGCGACGCTTGCGAAAAGCGCGTTCGAACGCGAGCGCGGTCACTTCCTCGGCCGCGCTGTGATCGCCGAGCAGGGTAGCCAGGTACGCGTACAGGTCGTCGCGAGAGGCCCAGTAGAGTCGCTCGAGCCACTCGCCGGGGGAATCGGCACGCTGCGGAGCCGGGAGCGAGTAGGTCAAGGTGCCCGACACACATTAACTACGGAGATCCAGCCTAGCCATCACAGGACGACCCCGCGCAACGGGCAGCACGCGAGCCCGTCCGGCAGGCCGGCCGCAACCCTGCGGCGGGCAGCTGCGCTGGGCTCAGCGGCTCCGCACGCCCAGCAGCGCTCCCTCTACCTCCCTCAGCCGGTCCACGTCGCCGCGCATTCCCGCGACGGCGTCGTTGAAGAGGAATGCCTCGGCCAGGCGCACGATCGCGTAGCCGAGCGTCGAAGGATCGACTGGCGGGTCATAGGCGCCCCGCTGTACCTCCTTGGCTATCAGCTCGGTGATCATGGCGACGATCCGCGGCTGCACCGATCCCGCGCCGGAGGTGATCACGCGCAGTGCCGCGTCGCGCTCGTTTTCCACGAACTGACGCAGCGCCGGGGCGTCGGCCAGGCGACGGTTGAAGCGGTCGAAGGTGTCGAGCAGCGCCTCGCCGCCCTTCCCGCGCGCGCCCGCGCGCGCCTCCCGCAGGAGCGGCTCGGCCGCGCGCGCGATCACCTCGCCGATCAGCTCATCGCGCGAGCCGAACCAGCGGTAGATGGTCGTACGCCCAAGGCCCAGCTCGCTCGCGATCCCCTGAACGTCCACGCGCCTGCCGCGCAGGTAGCGGTGCATCGCAAGCGCAAGCACGTCCTCGCGACTCGCTGCCGCCGGCCGGCCACGGCGGGAGGGCCGCGCCGGCTCGCTCGTCGCGGCAGCCGGCTCGTTCGTGGCCGTAGATGTCCGCATCAGATAATTGCCGGTTTTTGGCACATATTGGCGCTTTGTATTTATACGTTAGCGGACAGCGTGGAGGGTCACTGAAGGAACCCCGGCGGCTACTCCTACCTGGCGACCGACACCAGCCCGCTGGGCTTCGACAAGCCCTAGTCAAAAGCTCACTCGTCGCGCCGGCGTATTCACCCTGCTCGAGGATCGATTTGCACTTGACCTGTTCGGCAGTGACGGTTTGAAAGATCGTTTCTCCTCCAGCCGTCACGAACCTGTTTTCACTGCTCCGGGTTCCCATTCGAAGGACCCTCCCGGTTTGGCACCCCCCGTGCACGTGGGCAGTTCGTGCTGGCCCGTCCCCGGCGCCACGCTCACGCAACCTACCCGGCTGTCGGGCCAAGTCAACGAACTAGACGAGTGTTTCCCAGGATCGTCACATCCGGCGGGCTAGGCTCCCGGCAGTTGGCGGTGCCGTAGCGAGGAGCGGACGGGAGACGAGCGTGGAGTTAAAGATCGTGGGAGCGGGACTGGGGCGCACCGGCACCAACTCCTTGAAGGTGGCGCTCGAGCAGCTGCTTGGGGATCCCTGCTACCACATGTACGAGGTCGCCGCTCATCCCGCCGACGCGGCCAGATGGCACGCGGCGGTGCGCGGAGAGCGGGTCGATTGGGACGCGCTGCTGGCGGGCTACGCTGCGACCGTGGACTGGCCCGCGAGCGCGTTCTGGCGCGAGCTGCTCGAGGCCAACCCGCGGGCGCTCGTGCTGCTCTCGACGCGCGAGCACGCCGAGCAGTGGTGGGAGAGCGCCGCGCGCACGATCATCCCGACCGTGAGCCAGCCGCTCCCCGTCGATGACCCCGACACGGCGGCGCGGCGCGGGATGATCCGCGACATGATGCGCATGCGTTTCACGCCCGACTGGCGTGAGCGCGACGGCGCGATCGCCGCCTACGAGCGCCACAACGCTCAGGTGCGCGCCACCGTGCCCGCCGCGCGCCTGATCGACTGGCGCCCCGGCGATGGCTGGGAGCCGATCTGCTCGGCCCTCGGCGTGCCGGTGCCCGACGAGCCGTTCCCGCATGTCAACACGACGGCGCAGTTTCACTCCAGGCAGGAGAAGGACGCCGAGCAGGGCGCCTCGTAACCCGCGGGCACGCGGACGAAGCGCGCGAGATGTGAAAGAGTCGCCTCGCACTGCAACCCGACGGAGAGGAGGCCGTGATGGCTGATGGCGTCTACCGAGTCACCGAGGTGATCGGCACGAGCGGCGAGTCGTGGGAGGCGGCGGCGCGCAACGCCGTCGAGACAGCAGCGAAGACCGTGCGCGATCTGCGCATTGCCGAGGTGCTCAGGCAGGACGTCGTGATCGAGGACGGCTCGATCTCGAGCTACCGCGTGCGCCTGCACATCTCCTTCAAGTACGAGGCCGGCGACTGACCGGGGTCGGGTAGCGGGCGCCCCTAAGCCAACTGCTCGCGCAGCGCCCCACAGGCCTGATCCAGCGCCTCGCGCAGCTGCGCGAGCTGCTGCTCGCCTATCGGCGGATCCTCCGCCCGCGTTCGTTCCAGGCGCGCGCACGCGTCCCTGAGCCGGATCGCACCGAGCGTCGCGCTCGAGCCTCGCAGCAGCTGCGCAGTGCGCCGCAGCGCGGCGGCGTCCTTGCGCGCGAACGCGCTTTCGATATCCACCAGGTACCTGGGCAGGGAGGCTTCGAACTCCTCCAGCAGGTGCCTGCACATGCTCGGCGTGAGCGTTCCCTTCAGCTGCGCGACGATCGCCTCATCGAGGACGTCGCCAGCTCCGTTTCGCGCCGCGCCATCCTGCCCCGCAAACGGCGCTGTGAGCCCGGCCGGCGCCTGCGCCAGATCGTGCTGCGCGCCGCCTGGCCCGGCGTTCAGCGGGGTGCGCACCTGTGCGAGCGCAGCGGTGAACCAGAAGACGCTGCCGCCTCCCTCGCGCGGCTCCACGCCGATCTCTCCGCCCATGCGCTGCACCAGCTCGCGCGAGATCGCCAGCCCAAGGCCGCTGCCGGCGAAGTCGCGGGCTCCAGGCTGCCCCGTGGCGTGCCCCTGCCCCGCGGCGTGCCCAGGCTCGCCCGCGCACCCGAGCAGCCGCCTCGCCTGCTCGTCGTCGATTCCAGGACCTGTGTCTGAGACCGTGAAGCGCAGGCGCCGTCCCTCGGCGCGTGAAACGCCCACGATCACCTCTCCGCTCCTGGTGAACTTGACCGCGTTTGAGAGCAGGTTCCAGAGCACCTGACGCAGGCGGACGCGGTCCCCGTTGACGATCCGTGGCACATCGGGCTGGACCACCTGCGCCAGTGAAAGACCCTTGCGCTCTGCCTCAGCGGCGAGCATCGCGCACGCCTCCTCGACCGCAGCGCGCGGGTCGAAGTCGACGGGATCGAGCGGCAACCGCCCGGCGTCGACCCTGGAGACGTCGAGGACGTCCGTGACCAGGGCCAGGAGCTCGCGGGCGGACGCGGCGAGCGCATCAGCATGCTCGCGCTGCGCGGGATCGAGCCCGCTGCGGCGCAGCTGCTCGGCCATCGCGATGATGCTGTTCAGCGGCGTGCGGATCTCTTGGCTGAGGCCGGCCGCCAGCTGGGACTTCTGGCGCAGGACCTCCGCCTCGCTGGCACGTGCCAGCTCCGCCGCCGCACGCTCGCGCTCGCCGGCGTCGGCGATCGAGCTCGAGAGCAGCGCGCGGAATGTCGCCTCCGAGCCGGTGATCATGTGCGCGTCTTCGCCTCCTGCAGCCTCGCTCGCCGCCGCGCGCGTCCTGCGGTCGGCGACTCGCTCTTCCATCTTGAGGGAGCAGACTGCGCGCCCGCCCGCGCCTGGACGAATGCATCAGGGGCAAAACGCCGTGGCGAGTGCGCTTCGCGCGAGCTCATCGCGCGGTCCCGTTTGCGCCCGAGCGCTCGCCGCGACGCTCGGCGTCAGCGACCTGCGACTCGCGCTCCGCGAAAGACTTGCGGAGGTGCTCGGATTCGATGTAAGAGGAGGCAGACACGGTCCTCTTCCTTCACCTATCGTCAGGGTGCAGTCGAAATGAAGCCTTGAAGCGCTGCGCGCGCTTACTCGACCCGCGCACGCGCGGGGGCGCGCAGCAGCGCAAGTGCGCGTGAGAGTGGCGCTGTGCGCGGCGCTAACGCGCGCGCCCGGCTGGGTGGGGTGAGGTATCGTTGCCTCAATCCCAGGGGAGGTAGACATGTACGACTACGTGATTGTCGGGGCCGGCTCGGCCGGGTGCGTGCTGGCCGCGCGTCTCAGCGAAGACCCCGATATCAATGTGCTGCTGCTCGAGGCAGGACCGCCCGACACTAACGAAAACATCCACGTGCCGCTCGGCTACCTGCAGCTCGCGCGCACCGAGGTCGACTGGGACTACTGCTCGGCGCCCGAACCACAGTGCGACTTCCGGCGTATCCCGCTCCCGCGCGGCAAAGTGCTCGGCGGATCTTCGTCGATCAACGCGATGGTCTACATCCGCGGCAACCCGCTCGACTACGACGGCTGGGGCGTGGCGGGCTGGTCGTGGGGCGACCTCTTCCCCTACTTCCTGAAGGCCGAGGACAACGAGCGCGGGGCCTCGCGCTGGCACGGCGTCGGCGGGCCGCTGCCCGTCAGCGAGAACCGCTCGCGCAACCGCATCGCCCAGGCCTTCGTCGACGCGGGCCAGCAGGCCGGCCTGGCTCGCAACGAGGACTTCAATGGCGAGGCACAGGACGGCGTGGGGATCTACCAGGTCACGCAGCGCGGCGGACAGCGCGCGAGCGCCGCCGTCGCCTACCTGCACCCGGCGATGGAGCGAGCCAACCTCACCGTGAAGCCCTATATGCACGTGCAGCGCGTGCTTTTCGAGGGGACGCGCGCGGTCGGGGTGGAGGCGCAGCAACTCGGCGAGACGCAACAGCTGCGCGCTGCGCGCGAGGTGATCCTGTGCGGCGGCGCCTACAACTCGCCGCAGCTTCTCATGCTCTCGGGCGTGGGCCCCGCCGAACACCTGCAGATGCGCGAAATCGAGGTGCTGCTCGACCGCCCGTCGGTGGGCGAGAACCTCTCCGACCACCCAGGCTCATACCTCGTGTACACGACGGACGAACCGCACAGCCTGCTGCTCGCACTCGAGCCACCGGCGCTAGAAGAGTACGAAGCCACGCAGACCGGGCCGTTCGCCTCGAACCTCGCCGAGTCCGGCGGCTTCGCGCGCGTGGACGCTGGCGCGCCCGCTCCCGACACGCAGTTCCACGTCGCCGGCCTGCAGATCGTCGACGAGGGCATGACCGATCCCGTGGAACACGGCGTGTGGGCCTCCCCCTGCCTGCTCACCCCGCGCTCGCGCGGGTCGGTGCAGCTGGCCTCGAATGACCCAAGCGCGAAGCCGATCGTCCACAACGGTCTCTACTCCGAGCCGGAGGACATGCGCCGCATGATCGACGGCCTGCGCCTGACGCTCGAGATCTGCGGCCAGCCCGCGATGAAGCTCTACTGCGCGGAGCCCTTCACGACCCCCGAAGGAGACTCCGATGAGGCCCTGCGCGCTCACGTCGCGCGCACGACCTACCTCGTCTACCACCCCGTGGGCACCTGCCGCATGGGCGAGGACGCGGACGCCGTCGTCGATGAGCAGCTGCGCGTCAACGGCCTCGAGGGTCTGCGCGTGGTCGACGCGTCGGTGATGCCGACCGTGCCGCGCGGCAACACCAACGCCCCCACGATCGCCGTCGCCGAGCGCGCAGCAGATCTGATCCGCGGGGCCAAGCCGCTGTCCGCCGAGCGCGCGGACGAGGCCCCCTCAGAGCCCGTCGCCGCATAGGCAGCTTCGCACGCTCGCGCGCCGGCGCGACCAGCCCGCCCAGGACCGAGTCTGCGGCGCCGCGCGCGGGGGTCCTTCTACGTCTACGGCGCCGCTGCGGCCGCCGCGGGCGGCATCGGCAGGATGCGATCGATCATCCCGCCGGCCGGGCGAGCGGCGATCTCATCGCGCAGGTCGTGCCGGTAGGAGATCAGCGCGATGCTCGGCGCGATCATGAAGTCCGCGGCGTTGAGCTCGGCACCGTTGAGCACGCCGTCCGCGATCCACGCGTCGACGCGGTCGAGCATGCCGGGCAGCTCTGCCAGCAGCTTGCGCTCGGTGTTGGGGTTGGCTCGAAAGGCGAGGCGTGCGGCAACGTGGCCGTGAACCGTGCGAAGCGCGCGGTGGTGCGAGAGCAGCGCGCCGAGCCGGCCGCTACCGCCGCGGTCATAAATCTCGGCCGTGTCGCGCGCGGCCGCGGCGAGCGCGATCCGCCGCGCGGCCATCTGCAGGACCTCGTCGCCCCAGCGCTCGGCCTCCTCCACAGCCGCTCGGCGCTCGGGGTCGGACGGAAACAGCGGCGGCTGCGGCTGGATGCGATCGAGGAAGCGGGCGATGGCTCGGTTGGTCTGGACGCGCTCTGCGCCCAAGCGCAGCGCGGGCACGGTTCCCATGCGGTCGATCAGCGCGAGCGAGCGGTGGGTGCGGCCATCGACGGATCTGATCGGTTGCTTGTTGCCCGGGAAGCCGAGCAGGCGAACGATGAACGGGTGCACGCCGGTGACCAGCTCCACAACGCGGTAGGGGATGCGCTTGTGCTCGAGCATCAGCATCCCCGCACGGCACGCGTGCGAGCCGGGGATCACGTACACAGTGGCCTCGGCGCCTGCGCCGCCAACCGCGCCGCGAACGCTCGTGCCCGCGCTCACGTCGTCCACCTCTCCCGCGTTCGTCCGCGCAGCGCCCATCATGCCTCGAGCATCACGGTCACGGGGCCGTCGTTGACGAGCTCGACCTCCATATAGGCGCCAAAGCGCCCGCGCTGCGCCTGCACGCGCTCGCAGAAGCGCTCGTAGAGCGGCTCGGCGTGCTCCGGCGGCGCGGCCGCGACGAAGCTCGGGCGGTTTCCGCGCGAGGTGTCCGCGCAGAGCGTGAACTGGCTCACGCAAAGGACTTCGCGGTCGCCGAGCGCCTCGTTCATGCGCCCGTCGGCGTCTGGGAACACGCGCAGGGCGCGCACCTTGGCGGCGAGGCGGTCGACGACCGCCGCGTCGTCCGCGCGCGCGATGCCGAGGAGCACGAGCAGGCCGGGGCCGATCGCCGAGATGCGCTCGCCCTCCACGCTTACGGCCGCGCGGGTGACCCTCTGCACGAGCGCACGCACGGACCCGCTCAGGCGGCGAGCACGCGCTCGCCGGCCGCGGCATCGAGCGCGTATGCGCCCGGCGTCCAGCGCGCGGTGCGGCGTCGGTAGGAGCTCCACAGCCATGGCCACTGGTTGGGGTCGTTGCCGTTCTCGTCGACGTACCAGTTCGTGCAGCCGCTGTGCCAGACCGTGCCGGCGAGCGCCTCACGCAGTTCGCGGTCGAAGCTCTCCGCGGTCTGGCGGCGCAGCTCGATGCGTCGCGCGCGTGCCGCTCGCAGCTGAGCGAGCGCCGCGATCACGTGGTTGGCGCCGGCCTCGATCGTGTAGATGACCGACCCCGTGCCGCCGTTCGTGTTGGGGCCATAGAGCAGGAACATGTTAGGAAACTCCGGCACGCTCATGCCCAGGTAGGCGCGCGGCACATCAGCCCACGCGTCGGCGAGCGTGCGCCCCGCGGCGCCCGTGATCTGCATCGGCGCGACGAAGCCGTGGGTCTTGAATCCCGTGGCCAGCACGAGCACGTCGGCGGGACGCTCTGAGCCGTCGCGCAGGCGTATACCTGCAGTCGTAACCGCGTCGATCGCCTCGGTGATGAGCTCGACGTTGGGCTGCGTGAGCGTCGGGTACCAGTCGTCGGTGAGCATCAGGCGCTTGCAGCCGACCTCGTCGGTCGGCGTCACCTTCGCGCGCAGGCCCGGATCGCTGATCGCGCGCTCTATCTGGCGGCGCGCGAGCGCGCGGAAGGGCGCGAGCATCCACCGCTGGCGCGTCATGCCGATCGCACCCACCTCCATGAACGCGAAGATCGCCGCGCGGTCGAGGCGCTGCAGGAGCGGAAAGCGCGCGAAGGCGCGCTTGGCCCGCTCCGAATATTCGAAGTCCATCTTCGGGATCGTCCAGCCGGGCGAGCGCTGGTAGACGTCGAGCTGGGCCACGATCGGCTGGATCGCCGGAACCGTCTGGATCGCGCTGCACCCGGTCCCGATCACCGCCACGCGCTTGCCGGCCAACTCCACGTCGTGGCGCCAGCGGGCGGTGTGAAAAGCCGGGCCTGCGAAGCTCTCGAGGCCCGGGATGGCCGGGATCTTCGGCACCGACAGCTGGCCGCAAGCGGTGATCAGGATCTCGGCCTCGTGCACCCCGGCGCTCGTCTGAAGCTGCCAGCGACCTCGCTCCTCATCCCACTGCGCCGAGGTCACCTCCGTGCCGGTGCGGACGCGCTCGAGCACGCCGTGGCGGCGCGCGACGTCCTCGAGGTAGCGCTGGATCTCCGCCTGCGGGGCGTAGCGGCGAGACCAGCGCGGGTTGGGAGCGAACGAGAACTCGTACAGGTGCGAGGGCACGTCGCAGGCGGCGCCGGGATAGGTGTTGTGCGTCCATACGCCGCCCACCCGCTCGCCTCGCTCGAACACAGTGACGTCGCCGTGGCCTGCCCTGCGCAGCATGACCGCCGCGCCCACGCCGCCAAATCCGCCGCCGACGATCGCGATCGAGAGAGATTGGCCGGGCGCGCGGCCGTTGCCGCGTGGATCAGCGCTCACACGCTGGACACTACTACCCGCCGCCAGCTCGCTCGGCCGCCTCAGCGCCGAATGCCGCGCCGATTTCCTCCCGCTGGGCGGCGGGGATCCCTCGTCCTCAAGCGTCGGGCGCGCCGATGCCCGCGCGCAGCGTCGCCTCGAAGTCCGACTTGGCGATCGGGCCGATGCACGGTGAGGTGGCCCCCGCGGAGCGGTAGCGCTCGACTCCGGCGAGCACCGCGTCGCGGTCGCCGACGGCTGTCAGCCGCTCGATGAACTCGTCCGAGATCGCTGCCCGCATGGCCTCCAGGTTTCCGCCGACGGCGTCATAGGCCTCGATGTCAGCGCCGAAGCCCGTGCGCTCGATCATCGCCCTGTAGAAGGGCAGCCCGAAGTACGGGATGAGATCCCTGCGCATCGTCCCATAGGCATCCTCGCCGTCGCCGACGAGGGCGGCTGGCACCGCGGGCGCCACGTCGAACCCCTCGAGCGGCAGCCCGGCACGCTCGCGCCCCGCGGTGACCTCGGGGATCACGACGTCGCGGATGTAGCTCGGAATACACAGCCACAGCAGCACGCCGTCGGCAATCTCGCCGGCGAGGCGCAGCATCGCCGGCGAGAGGGCGGCGATGTAGATCGGCGTCGACGGGCGCGGGTCGAGGCCCACGAGGTGAAAGCCGGTCCGCCACTTCTCAGCGGCCGGCGGGTCCTCGCCGCGAAGTACCGCCCTCACGATGGAGACGTACTCGCGCATCTCAGCTACCGGACGATCGATCGCCTGCCCGTACCACCCCTCGACGACCGGGCGATGCGAAACCCCCAGTCCGAGCGTGACGCGGCCGCCGGAGAGCTCGTCGATCGTGGCCGCGGTCTGCGCCATCGTCGCCGGCGTGCGCGTGTAGATGGGCACCACGCCCGTTCCCACGCGGATGCGACTGGTCGCGAGCGCGTATGCGGTGATGACCGTAAGCGACTCACGCCCGGCGATGTGCGTGACGTAGACGGACTCGTAGCCGAGCGACTCGGCGAGCTTGACGCGCTCGATCGCCTCCTCGAGTGAACGCCCGGTCGAGATGAAACAGCCCGTCGCCACCGCGGGAGCATATGCAAACCCACTGCGCGGCCACCGGGAGCGGCCGCGGCAGGCGGGAGTCGCTCAGTGCCCGGATGCGGAGAAGTGCATGTAGTCCTTCGTCGAGCCGCTCCAGCTTCCGCCCCAGCCCCATCCGATCGAGCCAAAGGCGCGGATGACGCCAGGCGTGACCATCCCGGGCCTGTGCCGCGAGCGGTCGAAATAGGGCCGGCTCGCGCGATCGCGGCTCTGGCCGCAGCCTACGTAGGGGTTCTCTACCGGGTTCAGATCCACCGCCTCGCCGTATGCGTGCTCCGACCACGTGCCCGTGCCGCGTCCGCCGACGCACGGCGAGGGCACCGCCTGCCTGCATTCGAAGGAGGCGCTGACGTCGCCGTCGGCGGGGCGAGCCTGCTTCGGGCCGTACGCATCAGCGATGCTCATGTGGCGGATCGGGAAGCCGATTCGATACAGCTGGCGGAACACGAGCGCGAGCGGCGCGGCCGCTGAGCGCCTTACGACCAGCTGGCCGGTATAGGCGCGCCCGTCGAAGCCGCGATAGGAGACCGTGAGCAGGCGCAGGCCCGACAGCGGCACGGGGCAGCCGGAATGCCACGCCGTCTGCTTCACCTCGGCCCGCACCGCAGCGGGCAGCGGCTGGATCGACGAGTGAAACGGGCTCACCGCGAGCGCCAGGAGCAAAGCGAGGAAAGGGTGAGTCAAGGCGAGCTCCGAGCTGTCTCGTGAGGGCGTTGGCGCGTCACGTCGGACGCATTGTCGCAGCGCGTCGCTGCCCGAGCTGGCGCTGGACAGCGAACGCGCCTGAGCGCGCCTCCCCGTGGCGCGCTAGCGCGCTGGCCGCGTCTCGAGCCCCACCCGGCGGCGTACGAAGCCGCGCAGGAAGACGCGGTAGGCGACGTCTGCAAATCCCACGATGCAGATTCGCTTGACCGTGCGCGCACTCATGGGCCTCAGCGCTTCCCTCCCACGACGAGAAGCCTGACGCGGAAGCCCTCTCGCTCGAGCTGCTGCGCGCGCCGTTCCAGACGCCCGCGGCTGACGCTCTGCAACTTCTTGTCGGGGTAGTAAGCCGACCCCCGATACACCCGTAGTAGATAGCGTGTCATTGCTGTTCCACCTCATGTGCATTTCGTTGCATGACCATGGTCGGTCCGGGGACGCGCGAGCTGTACTGGACCTTGGGCCTGTTCGCGTTGGACCTTGGTCTAGGTGGGGCCGTCTCTTGGGCTCAAATATCGGCTCAAACCTGCGCATTCCATAAGCCCCGGCCCCCTGCATTGCAAGCGCGCCGGAACCGGCCCGCCGGTGCTGTTCATCCACGGAAGCGTCGTCGGCGCCGATCGGACCTGGCGCCACCAGCTCGAGCTCGCCTCCCGCTGGACCCTGCTGCTCCCCGATCGCCCGGGCTTCGGGGCCAGCGCCCCGCTCGCCCGCGGGGACTTCGAGACCGAGGCGCCGCTGTTCGCCGAGCTGCTGGGCGAAGGCGCGCACCTGGTCGGACACTCCTACGGGGCCGTGATCGCGCTGCACGCGGCCGCGCTGCGCCCGCACGCGGTGCGCTCGCTGACGGTGTCCGAGCCGGGCTGCATGCGGGTCGCGGCGGGCAACCCGGTCGTCGATCAGCAGATCGCGGGCGGAGAGCTGCTGTACGCGCGCGCCAGCGAGCTCTCTCCGCTCGAGTTCCTGCGCGCGTTCCGCGGCGGCGTGGGCTCCACGCACCACACGCCCGATCAGCTCGAGGGCGAGCTGGCCCGCGGTGCCGCGCTGCTCGCGCGTGAACGACCGCCGTGGGAGTCCGAGCCCCCGCTCGCCGCGCTGCGCGACGCGCCGTTCGCAAAGCTGGTCATCTCCGGCGGGCACTCACCGGTGTTCGAGGCCGTGTGCGATGCCGTCGCCGAACGCATGCGGGCCCGAAGGGAGGTGATCGCGGGGCGCGGCCACACGATCCCGCTCACGGGCGCGCCGTACAACGAGTGCCTCGAGGGTTTCTTGACGGAGGCGGAGGGGGAGCAGGAATCACCTTAAGCGTCAACCTGCCCCGTTACTCGGCCGCTACGCTTGCGCTGGGATCGATTTGCGAAATCTTGTAGTCGCAGTCGGCGAGGACATCAGTGGAGGCGCTCGAGATTCGGGCCCTGTGCCTGCATGATCTCTCGAGTGCTTCAGCTAGCCCCTTGATGCTCACCGCCGCTCCGACGATTTCCGTCCTCATCGCAGCGCGCAATTGCGAGCAAACAATCGAGCGGGCGATGCGAAGCGCGCTTGACCAGAGCAGTCGCGCCGACGAGGTGATCGTCGTTGACGACATGTCGGCCGATCAAACCGTCAACCGTGTTCTGTCGCTGGTGAGCGACCGAGTCCTCTTAGTTCATGGCGAGGGCCGAGGGGTTTCCGCCGCGCGTAACGCAGGGATCGCTCGGGCGAGTGGCGAGTGGATTGCTTTCCTTGACGGCGATGACTACTGGCGACCTGAATTCTTGCAGCTCGCGCGACTAAGGATCCGCGAAGCTGCCGGAGCGGTCGCATGCTTCGCAGCCGCAGTTCCAGTTAATGACTTAGGCCAGATTATCGGTCGCCACGACGTCCGAGAGCTCGTGACGCTCGAGGACCTCGTGTCGGGGCGCATTGTTCCCAGTACATGCGCAACGCTCGTGCGTCGCGACGCTCTGCTTGAGTGCGGCGGCTTCTTTGAAGGGTTCAGGCGTAAGGCGGGGGTGGAGGATCTCGACCTGTGGTGGCGAGTCGCAGCGCTGGGTGCTTGCGTTGGAGTCAAGAAGCCGGCAGCGGTCTACGTCGTCCATGACGGCCGCGACCGGGAGCGAACCGTGCACGCACTCAAGGACTTGGAGAGTGACCGGGAGTTGGTCATTGACCGCTTCGCCGCGACCGGCGCTCCGCAGGCCCTCGTGCGGAGGGCCCGCGCGATCATGCGCGCTCGCACTGCGCGCTACTGGCTGCGAGCGGACAGACCAGCGCACGCGCGAACCGCGGCGCGATCATCCCTCCGGGCAAGACCAACGCTTGAGGGCCTGGTGACGCTCGCAGTAAGTTGCCTTCCGCGCCAAATCCGGCGGGCGATCGTGAGCGTAAGACGACGAGGACGCGCGCGACCCACCGGGCGGATGTGAGCTAGTGGCATCCTCGAGCCCACGCCGCCGAATGCTCCACGGGTTCGGATGGTCTACCGCATTCCTGCTCGTCACACGCGCAAGCACGATCGCTGCGGTGCCCATCGTGCTGCACAGCATAGGGGCCGACCTCTACGCCGTGTGGGTGCTCGCAGGGGCCTTGGTCATGATCCAAAGCCTCTTCGATCTTGGCGTGGCGTCGGCGCTTGTCCGCTACGTCGCACAAATGGCCGCTGCCCCCGAGGGCGCCCGTTCGGCCGTGATTGTCGTCGCACGCAGAGCGATGATTTTTTACATCGGCCTGTCAGCCGCCGTTTTCTTCCCAGTCTGGTTCGACGCCCGATCGTTAGCGGAATTGGTGCACTCCCTGAAGCCAACCGAGGTCGGCTCTGCGGTTGTAATCGTACGGTGGTCGGTCGTGGCGTTTGTGCTAACGAACGTCACACTCGTTGCAGCTTCAGTCTTACAGGGCGTCGATCGCGTCGGTGCGGCTTATCGGGATCAGACGATCGGGTGGTTGAGCTATCTGCCGCTGCTGATAGTCGGCATCAGCGTGAGTTCTTCGGCGCAAGCAGTGGGGGCGGCGTGGGTGGGCGCCTACACGCTTCAGCTCCTGCTCCTAGGCCGATCGCTGAGATCTGGACTTCGCTCTGTGCGCCAAGGCATGGTTCCCGTGCCTCGACTCCGCGAGATGTTCTCGTTCGGAGCCCGCTGGCAGGTCTCGGCGCTAGCCGACTTTGCGACCTTCCAGCTGCCGCGCTTTGTTGCAGGCTTTACGTTGGCCAGTGGTGATGTCGTCGAGCTCGACGTCGCAATCCGGGCGGCTCAGTTTGTCGTCGCCCCGCTCTTTGCGTTCTACCCAACTGTACTTCCCAGGGCAGCGTCGCTACTGGCGCGCGGAGGCGCTCCGGCACTGCGCAACTTCTTGCAGCCCCTTTACGCGGTAGGCCTGACGCTTGTAGTCGCTGGCACGTGCATGGCGGCGCCGATCGAGGTTCCAGCGCTAGCTGTCTGGACTGGCCGGTCAGTTGACGGGTTCAGCCCGCTTGTTGCCGCGCTCGTTTTGATCGGCACCGCGGCTCATGCGTCGACTGGACTGCTGACGTCGGCCCGCCTCGCGCGCGGCGAGGCGAATCCGGTGCTCGTGTACAAGGGCCGCCAGCTCTTACTGGCGCTCGCCCTGCTCGCTATCGCCGGACCTATCGGCCTCGCTGCGGTCGCCACTGCGATGTGCGTAGCACTTTTGCTTCCGGCAATGACGTTCAATCGCCGTGCCGTCCGGGACCTTGGTCTGAGCGGTGCAGTCGCGACAACCCGGATCCGCGTTATCGTCGCGGCTCTTGCCGCTGTGCAAATCACGGTTCCCACCGTGCTCGTAATAACGGTCGGATCGGCGATCCCGTCTTGGCAGCTCCTGGGCCTTGTCGGCGCAGCAGCGCTCGCTTGCCTGGCATGCGAGGGATCGCTGCTGATAGGCAGCAATCGTGCTCGGCTCTACTGGTCGGACGTGCGCACGGCGGACGCGATCACGGGTAAACCACCTATGGCCGACCACTTCTCTAGGAAGTAACGCTTGTTGCGCCGCGAAATGCTCTTGATCGTCTCGCTTCGTCCGTTGTACCTGATGCGCCTCCACGGTCGAGCGCTTGAGATAGTGAACTCGTGCACCACGTCAACGCCAGCGACGGCGTAGCATCGGAGCCCGAGTCGCCGCACGCCGGTGCAGTAGTCAACCTCCTCGAAACCGCAGGGCGCATACGCCTCGTCGAAGCCGCCCACGTCATCAAATACCCGCCTCGGAGTGACCAGGAGAAACCCCGATATGACCTCGCACTCAGATCGTGAGCCAGGAGCAAGGCCCTTGAGATCCAGATAAGAGAGATGCTGAGCCCGGGCGATGTCCCACCGGGTGCCGACAGGACCTACCACCCCGGCTGTCGGATCACGCGTGAGGGCGTCATAGAGAAGACGCAGAGAGCCAGGTCCCAGCAGCACGTCGTCGTTGACTATGCACAAGACAGATGCTCGTGCCGCGCGCGACGCGGCGTTCCATGCCACGGGAACACCGCGGTTGCACTCGAAGACGACCACGCTCGCGTCTTCAGGAACGTCAGCATCATCAGGCGGCACCCCGTTTAGCGCGACGACTAGCTCTGCGGTCAGTCCCCCCAGCGCCGCGGTCAGGCTCGCCGCGAGCGACCTCAGGTTAGGAGGACCGTGCCGCTTGTAAACAGCAACGCACACGGAGATATCCGGACCCTCCGGCTGATTAGCGATGCCGCGGTCGTGCACCGGGAGAGATCAAGACTCGGTTAGCGCTCCAATCTGCGAGCCCATCGCCGCCCGTAAAGCGTGCGACTCGTCGCGCGGCGCTCATTCGCGCGCCGCCAGGGCGTGAACATATCATCCCAGAATGCACGCCTACAGACGGAGTAATTTGGTGCCCAGCAACGAGATGCCACGCTCGACGGCGGAGTTCCTGCCCAGCTTTGAGGATTAGCTGGCTGACATACCTTGACCCATTTGTGTTCTCCGGAGGTGGAGAGCTGCACAACCGTCTCTTGATCGAAGTCGGGCGACGGCGCAACCACGACATTACGGTCGCACCGTGGCTCAGGCGTCGCCCCCAACGTTTGATGCGCCGAAGCCGACTCGCCCGGCGATTGGAGGTTGATTGGGATGCCGAGTGGTTTGTGCTTGCCAACATCAGAAATCACGGGCTCCGACGGGATCGCTTTCCCGCCGCAGTCGTTGAGCGGGCCCTGTCGACTGGTCGCGCGATCGTCCTCTCGGATGCCTGGATCGACGTCTGCTCGCTCGACCTGCCGTGCGACGGCGACGTAGCCAGCTGTCCGGCAACCTGCTCACGCAACTTCGCAAATCGGATCTACCGACAGGCGCGGGTAGCGGTCTTCGTGTCTCCAATGCATCGGCGTCTGATCGAGGCGGTGATCGGTGTTCCCCTGCCCCAGAGCGTCGTCTACAGCCGACCGCAGATCGATACGTCGAGGTTCCGGCCTCTCGGCCTGCCACGCGACATCGACGTACTCTACGTCGGGTCGATCAACAAGGCCAAGGGTTACGAGAATCTGATAGCCCGCTTCGGGGCCGATCGACTGACCTTCGTGGGTCCGAACTATCTCGGTAAGCCAGTGCAGGGGAACTGGCTTGGACCGGTGTCCCAGGAGCTGTTGCCCACCGTCTACAACAGGGCGAGGATCTTCGCGCACCTCCCGGAGTGGATCGAGCCGATGGGTCGCACCGTGGTCGAGGCTGCCCTTTGCGGCTGCGAGCTCGTCCTGAACGATCGGGTCGGGGTGACCAGCTACCCGCCGCGCGATTGGCAAGACCCCACCCGCGTGGGCGCCAACGCCGAGCGGTTCTGGTCCGATCTTGAGCGCACACTCGCGTGACTCCGATGGATAGTCCTCGTGCGATCCCCTCGATTTTCGAGATGGATATCCGCTGGGCGTTGACTGCGTCGAGGTGGGAGTACGCATGGTTCTTCTCCGCAGTACTCGGACTCGCGATCGCGTGGTCGTTGTTCGTGTCCACCGGCAGCCAGACGAGCTATGTAGTTGCGCTTGTCGCGGCCAGCATCGTCGCTGCGAGCCTCGCGATTGCGCGCAGCAGCTTGCTCGCCGGCTACATCCTCGCGCTGGTAGCGCTCGTTGGACCGGATGCGAACGGGACGCTCGGGGCCGGCAATCCACCGCTCGGCTCATTACGCCTCGTCGACGCCGCTACCCTGACCGGCGCACTGCCAGCCATCGCGCTCGCCGTGCGGTCGTCGAGAAAATCGTTGGCGCGCTTGCGACGACCCGGCGCGCTCGCCGTGCTCAGCTTTGTGGCAGCGAGTTACGCTGCACTTCGGTGGTCGATGGAAGGCGACAGGACCGACAGCCTGGTCCGCGCCGATGTGCGACTGCTCGCCCTGGCGCTGCTTCTCTGGCTGATAGCGGTGACGTGCAGGCGCGGAGGGACTGCGACGATCTTGTGGGCATTCGTCGCTGTGGGACTGCTAGCGGCAATCAAGGCCGCCGCGATTCACCTGAGCGGTGTATACGGCATCGGGTCGTTCGATCGACTTCAGGCATCCAACTACTACGTTTCAGGCCATTTGCGCACGATTCTCGACGGCGGGGACACTGTGATGATTCTTGCCCCGGCAGTCGCCGTTCTCCTCTTGAACGCAACGCATAGAACCGCGCTCAAGGTGTTGCTCGGGGCGTGTGTACTGGGCTGCCTGTGGGCGCTTGGGCTTTCGGCCACCCGAACAAGCGTCCTCGTCGCACTTGGACTCGTTGTGAGTGCGGCCCTCGCAGTGGCGATTCTCGCTCGCCCACCGCTGTCTGGCCGCGTGATCGGCGCGACAGCAGTGATCGCGATCGTCCTTGTCGCGGTCGCTCTGCTCGGCGGGGCAGCGTCACGCCTGACCCACGCGGATGCCCCGCATGTCGGTCTCAACTTCCGCAAGGACGAGATCAAAAGTTTCTTGCGATCGTCTGCCTCCACAAAGTATCTCGGTCAGGGACTCGGCGGGCGCTTCATGGGGAAGGACATCAACGGGCGGCCGGTCGTAGCTGGATGGGCACACGAGCTGCCCGTATGGATCGCACTCAAGGCGGGGGTGCTGGGTCTGATATGTGCTGTGCTGGCACTTTGCGTGCTCGCCCGCCGAGTCGTCCGTCGTCTGCATGCTGCCCGAGATCAGGTTCAAACGCTGAGCGGGGCGATGATCGTGGCAGGGCTCGTGATTGCGTCGCTCACGCTGGATCGCCTGGCGCTCGTGGAGGGTCTCATCCCGCTAATCATCGGCGTCTTCCTGATTTCCTCTCCGGAAGAGCCGCACGTGCTGGTCGGCCGATGAAGGCCCTTTCCGCAATCTTGGCCGCGCTTGCGTCGTGCTGCGTTTTCTCCGGCTGCAGCACGCACAGAAACGATCTTGAGGCAAACGCACCTCCGCAGGGACTCTCGACGATTAGCCACGCGGAATTGGCTTCGATCGCCATATCGCTCTTGAACGATGAGTCGAGCCGGGCGGATCTGCTGTCGAGCGACGCGCTTGCCCCCCTCACCGAAGCCGCCAGTATCGTGTTCATGCATACGGGCTCGACGCGCGCCGTTGCGCTTGTGCGGCAGTTCGCCGGCGGTCTCCTGTCGGCCCAAATAACACGTGGTGGAGTCTCCGGGTTCTTCGGCGCGTCGGGCAGCACAGTCCCACGCGCACAGAACACCGCACTCTCCGGGCTCGCCCTCGTCCAAGCCTATGCGGCCAGTCGTGATCGCAGATACCAGGCGGCCGCCCGCGCCGCTGCGGTTCATGTGACCAGCCCGGCCCTGGGCTGGGTTTCCTCCCCGATTGGAGATGGGGTGCGAGTGCTAGAAGCAAGCGCCGGCCCAAACGTCGCGCTGACAGCAAACGCTGCGCTGCTGCTCAAGCGGGTCGCAGCATTGGGCGAAACCTCGCTCGCACCTAGATCGCGGGCGGCTTTTCACACCATCTACGCCTCGCAAGCTGCCGTCGGCCGGTGGTACGCAAGCGTCGGAGGACGCCAGCCGATGACCTTGGCCGAATGGGGCACCACGCTCTACGATCTCAGCGCCGACGGCTCGAGAGAATCCCTGGGGGTACTAGGGGCGGGTGTCCCGGGACTGTACGCCAACGCATTCGCTGCGAGCGGGAAGCTATTGCAGAACGGACAGACCCGCGCACAGCCCATAGGGGTCGCGCTTGCCCTCAGAGCGCTCGGCGGCTGGGAAGACACGACACTCGCGAACAGGGCGTATGGCGAATTCATCAAGCTTCGGCGTCCAGACGGCACGATTCGGCTCGCACGCGCCGACGATACGGTGAGCCAGGCGTACTTCGCGCTCGCGCTTGCTCAGTGGTTAGCGGGCCCTGCTCACGGCGAATGAGCGATCTGGGTCGTTCTGACCTGACGGTCGTCTTCAGCTCCGACGCACTGGGTGGGAGCGAGTTGTTCAACCTCGAATTCCTCGACATCGTGCGTGAGGCAGAGATCCGAATACACGCGCTAGTCCCGGGCGACGGTCCTCTGGCGCGTGCTCTCGAGCCGCTCGCGGTCAACATCGCGACGATTCCCATCCCCGCCGCGCTCGTCTCGATGTCGCGATTCCAGCCTGGAATCGAGCCGTCGAGGCTGCCGCGGCGCGCGTGCGCCCTTGGCTCTTACCTCCCCCGCCTCGCGCGCGCGCTCGGACGTTCACCCGGCCCCGTCTGCTCCTTCGGGTTCCGCAGTCAGCTCGCAGTAGCTGCCGCGCTTCGGCCTCGACGCCGAGGGATCTGGGTGGTTCATGAGGTCGTGCCGACGGGAGCTCCCGCACGACTCTGGAGGGCAGCCTCGAGGCGAGCGGGGCGAATCGTCACGTACTCGCTCTGCGCCGCATCACAGCCTGCGCTTCGGGATCGCGGCGCAGAGGTGCGAGCGGTCCGCTTCGATCTCTCTCGCTATTGCGCGATCGCAGATGTCAAGCGCGTGCGTACGATCGGCCTCGTCGGCGATCTCGTGGAGATCAAGAACCACCTGCTCGCGGTCGAGCTTGCACGGCGCCTTAGGGCCGTGGGTGAGGACGTTTCGGTCCTTCTCGTCGGTCGCGACGTGAGCAGTAGCGTCCCCCGCGCCCGCGAGTATGCCGAGCGGCTACGCCAAATCGCGGCGAAGACGCCGGGAGTGGAGCTCGTGTCAACCACCCCGGAGGGAATGCCGGAAATCATCGGCCAGATCGACGTGCTGCTGCACTTGTCCAGCGTGCCCGAGAGTTTCGGGCGAGTCTGCGTAGAGGCTATGGCTGCGGGCCGGCCTGTCATCGCATACGACCACGGAGGCGTGAGCGAGCTCATCGATGACGCAAGGACCGGATTCCTTAGACCACCTGGGGAGCCCGAGGCGGTCTTCGCCGCACTGCTCGCGATAGTTCGTGACGACAAGCTCTGTGCGGAAATCGGCCGGAGCGCCAGAGCGCAAGCTACGGAGCGATTTGGTCAGCGTCCGGACGCGCGCGACACTATTGGGCACGCCCTCGTCGAGTTCGCGACAGCAAACCGATGACCCCTGCACCGCGTCGGCCGCGGATTGTGCATGTGATCACACGCCTGATCGTTGGGGGCGCCCAGACAAGCGTCGTGTCTCTATGCGAAGGGCTGAACGCGGACTTCGACGTCTATGTCGTGTCGGGTCCCCAGACTGGCCCCGAGGGCTCGCTACACCGCCGTGCCGCTGAGACCGTCCCCCTCACGGTCGTCGAGTCCCTACGTCGCGAGATTAGCCCCCGCTGGGATCCGGTCGCGGTGCACTCGTTGCGTAGGGTGCTGCGACGGCTAGATGCCGACATCGTGCATACCCACAGCTCCAAGGCCGGCATTGTTGGACGTCTCGCTGCGGCGCCGTTACGCGCTCGTGTTGTCCACACGGTTCACGGTTGGGGACATACACCCGCAGACAGCCGGCTGCGACGAACGGTGTTCATTGCGTTGGAGCGACTGGCGGCCCGCCACTGCGACGCGCTCGTGGCAGTCTCGGAAGACAATCGTCAAGAGGGCATCCGCCACCACATCGGCCTTCCCAATCTCTATCGGGTGATCCCGGAGGTTGTCGAGCTCCAACCGCTCGATCCCGACTTTTCCGCCAGTCGTGAGCGCGCCCGGGCGACGCTGGGCATCGATCAAGCCGGGGAGGTGGTCGGGTGGGTCGGTCGTTTCGTAGTGCAAAAGGATCCGGAGACGCTGTCCGAGGCTTTGGTGTCCTTGCTGCTGGCTCGCGCAGAGGCTCAAGCGGTGCTGATCGGCGACGGTCCGCATCGGGCCCAGGTCGAACAAGTCGTGCGGGGTGCTGGGATCGAGGACAGGGTCAGGTTCACGGGTGTGGTTCACGACGCGCGCGCACTGATGCCGGCCTTCGATGTGCTCTTGCATCCGAGCCGCTGGGAGGGCCAGCCAATCGTGATACAGGAGGCGCTTGCTGAGCGGGTCCCTGTTGTTGCAGCCAAGACCAGCGGCACCGAGGAGCTGATCGAGCCCGGACGTACTGGATACATCGTCGCCCCACGCATGCCCGATGAGTTGACGCGCGCCGCCACCGCCGTGCTGGACACACCGGCGCTCAGCGCCCCCCTGAGCGAGGACTCCCTCGACGGCGTTCGTAAAACGCACGGCCGCTCACTGGTGCTCGATCGGTATCGCGAGCTCTACTACTCGCTCTTGGGAGAGCTCGAGTGACACCCGTCGTCGGAATCGACCTAAGGCGAGCGACCCTTTGGCCACAAACCGGCATTGCGCGCTACAGCCGAAACCTGCTTAGCGCTATCGCTGAGCTGCAACCAAGCGACGTCCGGGTGCGCGCCCTCGATGCGGGACGCGTCTCGCGATGGCCCGATGCGATCACGCTCGGCAGAGCGACGCCAGCATGGCGCCGGGCCCTCCAGGAGCAGACATGCATGGCCGCGCTGACTCGGCACCTCGACCTGCTCCACCTCCCCTGGAGCGAGGGTCCGGTGCGCCCGCTGTGTCCAACAGTAATCACCCTCTTCGATCTCGCGACCCTCGACAACGCTTCTTCCTACGGAGTTGGATATCGCCTCTACTACCCCACGCTACTCCGCGCGCATGTGCGCAGTGCGGCCGCGGTGATCGTTACTTCTCGCGCAACACTCGAGCTCGCTCGCGCGCGATGGCCAAACAAGCGATATCGCCAGATCCCGCTTGCGGTCGATCCGTGGTTTCGAGCCGTGGAGGCGGAGCCGCGAACCCCGGTACCGACGATTCTTTACACGGGCGGGTTCGATCCCCGCAAGCGGACGTCGGATCTGATCGAGGCTGTCTCAAGGCTCCGTGCGCGCGTGCCCGCAGTTCGGCTGCTCCTGACGGGGCATCCGCCATCGTCTCTTGTCGAGCGGGCGCGGCGCGAGCTCCACGACGCCGTAACGATCACTGGTTATCTTGAGGATGAAGAGCTCGCACGCCTCTATCGACGTGCCTGGGTTGTCGCCTACCCCACGGACATGGAGGGATTTGGTTTCCCCATCCTCGAGGCCTTTGCGAGTGGAACGCCCGTCGTTGCGACTAGAGCCGGGAGCACCGAGGAGGTTGCTTCAGGAGGCGCGGTGCTTGTGGAGCCGGGGAGCGTCGACGACCTGGAGAACGCGCTCGAGCGGGCACTGTGCGATGAGACGCTTCGGGCCTCGCTAAGGGCGGCGGGTTTGCGCCGGGCCTCCGAGTTCAGCTGGGAGCAGGTCGCACGGCGAACACTTGACGTATATCGCGAGCTGCTGGTCAAGAACTGAGCGGCGCGGTCGGGGCTATCTCGCGAGCACCGTAGAGGGACCGATCCCGTCGCCCCCGCGGGTGACCTCCACCCGGTTGTAGGCTCGGTCGTTGACCGTGCGCAGCACCTCGCCGAGAAGCGACATCGAGTGGCACTCCACCGCAAGCGCCGGTTGGTGCTCAAGCAACCTCGACATCCCTTCGAGAACCAGTAACTCGCCGCCCTCGACATCGATCTTCACCACGTCGGGCGAGGGCAATTCGCCTCGCTCGACCATTCCGTCAAGAGAGCGCACCTTGACAATCCCGCCGGCAACGAAGCCTGGACCCAGCAGCGACTCGCTCCGAATGCGCGAAGCCAGACCGTGGCTGTGCTCGAGGACCGCCTCGTGGTCGTCGCGTCCCGCTGCTTCCGGTCGCACACTCAAGCGAGCGTCCTGGAACGCGCTGCGCAAATGTGTTGCTAGCCGTGGGTCGGGCTCCAGCGCAACGATCCTTGAGGTCGGATCCATTAGCCGAAGGGCGATGCGGGTGTAGTAGCCCGTCGACGCGCCAATGTCAAAGAACACCCGACAGGATCGGAGGTTTTCGGCAAGAAACGATGTGACACGTGGCTCGTAACGCCCAATCGCGATCGACGCACGGCGCCACAACTGACCAATACCCGACCGCGATTCCAGCTGAAAGCGGTGTCCCCGAGCCGGTCCAACAAGCACCCGCGCCGTCCCCATTTCCCGATGTTAGCTCCGCAGTTGCGATCCGTAACCGGACCGTCTAGACATCGCAACGCCTGCGCTCAGGGCAAGCCGATGATGCAGGTCGCAAGTCGCGTCGTCGAAAAGATTGCATGGCCTCCTCGCACATAGAAGAACCGCGATGCTGCCTGGGGACGCAGGTCATCCACGGCGCGTCCGACGGCCTCCCAGAGGTAGTCGTCAAATAGCACCACGTGCTCGTCGGCAAGGAATGGCTTCCACGCGTTGTAATCGTCCCGAACCGCGTCATACGTGTGCAGCCCATCTATGTACAGGAGCCTCACGCGCTCGCCACGCCACCTGGCGGCAACCTCCACGGAAGGTGCGCGGTGGTAGATGACGCAATCCCGCACCCCAAACCGCTCAAGATTCCGCAAGAAAGCCTGACTCGGGTCCGGGTCGAGAGGAGGCAGGGAGCCACCCGCGCCTGCTGACGGCATGAGTTGCTGCATGGAATCCGGCGTATGGGGATCGACGGCGTGAACGATCCCTCCGGCCATCGCCAGGTAGATCGTGCTGTTCCCGAGGTAGGAGCCGACCTCAACAATCGTGCCTGGGCGTCGGAGCTGCGCCAGACGCCATAGCCGCCGTGCACTTGGTCGATGGGTCCACGTGAGGCCCGCACTTACAGCGGCCCACGCGCTGCGGAATTCCGGGTCGTCTTTGACAGCGAGGAGTGGATCAACCCGGTCTGCCAGGTGCGCGCGGTACTCGAGCCTCGCCCGGCGGACGGCGCGATCATACGGCCTTCCCACCGACTACGAGGGCGCAGGCTTGCGCGCGAACAGCATCAGCCCTTGCGCCGGATCGATGCCTATGAACTTGGACAGCGCGAGCTGCGCGGGAAGAACGATCCGGCGCCGCGGTGTCACCAACATCTGTCGATATGCCTCGACTGGGGCCAGCCCAGCCAGAGTGCACACCGCCCATAGGTCCTGAACCGGCCACGGTCGTACGTGGGTCATGCAGCTGCTCCACACCCAGTTCGGGTGGTGGGCATTCGGAGTCCCGATGACCAGCACCCCTCCTGGGTTCAAGAGCTTGATCGCGTGCTGGATAAATCGCAGGCCCGTTTCAAGTGGAAGATGCTCGATCAGCTCAAGCATTAGGACTGCATCCACGTTGTCCTCGACTCTCAAGAAGTCGCCGTAGTCGTGCTTGTGATGCGTCTCCAGGTCCGCCGATCGATAACGCGCCTCGATTCCCAGTCGGCGTAGGACGTCCGACCAGTACCGGTCGCCGGCACCCACGTCCAGCACCGTTCTCACTCCGGCAAAGTGCTTGAGGAGCAGTCGTGCCGCGGGGCCGGAGGGGATCCTGCGCTCTCGCCAGTCCGGGGAAATCCGTATCAGGGGAGCACCAGGAAACCTTGCCCGGACTTCTACCAAGCGCCAATAGATGTCGGCTACGCTGGATAGGTCAGCGGGCGGAGTCTCGAGCTCGTGTGTTGACATTGCGCGGCGATCAGCCTCCGTCGGGCCACCCTAGCAACTCTCGCGCATGGGAAGTTGGGGGGGTGTTATCTGTGACGGAGCGCCTGCCCGCTCATCCTTTCTTCCACGCGAAGTACCCGAGCTTCTTGGTGCCGTCAGCCTTGATCAGTCCGCCGGCCTGCTGGGGCAGTTCGTCATACAGATGGATCCAGCCGAGCGCGTAGACGCTCGGGAGTTCGCGCGCGATGCGCAGCCCGTCGGTGATCCACAGGGCTTGGACTCTCTGTTCCACGTGGTAGTTGAACTCTTGGTCCTGGGCCGTGGGGATCGTCCACTCCGAGAGGAACAGCTTGGGTTCGGGGTTTGCGGGACGGCCGAGGTTCTTGGCGACGAATTCGCTCAGACGGCGCAGGTCCGAGAAGTCGAACTGCTGGTTGATCGACGGCGGATTTGAGAGGTCGGGAGCGCGGATAGAGAAGGGGTTGTGCCCGTACATGTCAAGCCGTGGCGGCCGGCCGTCGGGAAGGCGCATGTTTTCGATCCACTGCTGCGGAGTGATGCTCGCAGCCGGGTCGGTCATTCCGCCGATGATCAGGTTCGCGGGGTCGGCGGACTTGAGCGCGCCGTAGGCCGAGTCGAGGATTTTCGAATACAGGTGAGGCGCGATCAACTGGTTGTGGCGGAGCTTCACGTACGCGAACGCGGGCGTCAGTGGGCGAAAGTTCTTTGATCGCGACGGCTCGCCCCAGATCATCCAGAGGTGCACCGACGGGTAACGCCTCGATGCCGCCACAGCGAAGTCGGCGAAGTCTGGGCGTCTGAACGTCGCCCATTTGGGGGGCTTGTTGCCGTTCGCCCAGCGGGGCGCGCCGATGAGCATGAGTGCGACCGGCATGCCGTAGCTCTTGGCTTCGGCGACGGCGCGGGTGACCTCGGGGGGCCACTTGTAGGCGGGATCGTTGGGGTTGCGCGAGTGGCGCGGCCGCCGGCGGGCGATGAGGTTCCATTCCAGCTTGTCCTCATAGAGCTGGACGCCCAGTTCGCGGTAGGTGGGGAACAGCGAGACGCCGTTGCGCACGCCCGGTCCCCATATGCCCTTCAGGCCGCGAGCGCTCGCCGGCTGGGATGCGAGCCAGCAGCCAAGCACGCAAAGCGCGACTGGCGTCAGCACGGTACGCGCAAGCCTCCGGCGGCCAATGCCCTCGCTCGACTCCCTCATGCTTCACACCGTATCGGCGGAGACCGTCCCACGATCCACTTCAGCACCCGCCCTCTGTCCCCCGCGAAACGCTAGGGCCGTCGGGCGAGGTAGGCATCGTAGGCGAGCTTTATCCCTTCGGCGGCGGCATGGTCGTCGCGTGGATCGAAGTGCTCCAGCAGCTCGAAGCGGTCGCCGAGCATGCGCTTGACCGACGCTTCGGGCCAGTAGGCGCCGCACAGGTTGGTGCCCTGCACCTCAGGCAGCCAGACGACGATCTCACCGGCATCGAAGCGCCCCTTCTCCTCAACACGCAGCCGCTCCCGATAGCTCTCACCGCGCAGGGTGGGCCAAGTCCGGATGCGCGTGCGTTCACGACGGCAGGTTGGCGTCGCACCAAACGACCAGCTGGCGCTTATGGTCGGAGGCGTCGATCCCGGTGCTCCTCAGATCTGAAAGCCTGCGCATGATGCGCCCGCACCCGACGCCCGTTGGAGGAGATGGATGCGATCCTCGACTTCGGCTGCGGAAGCGGTGCGGCAGGGCGAGCGGGCGAGCGCGCTGCAGGGCAACTATCTCGATCGCCTGCTCCGCGCCGAAGCCGCAGCGAAGCCGAGATTGCGTGGAGCTACAGCTGACAACGCCGTTCGTTGGGCCGATTCCGCCCCGCGCCCGGAACCGGCGCCTCATGGAGGGCGGGTGCGCGGGAAGGCGTGCGTGACCCTCGCTGAGCGCATCCTGAGCGGTTTCGCGCTGGCAGGCGCCCTCACCTACCTCGCCACCCCGCGCGCGATCGCCGTGGCGAACCGTCTTCGGTTCCACGACGAGCCCACCGGCTACAAGGGTCACGAGCGCGCCACGCCCTACCTCGGTGGCGCAGCGGTGATGGTGGGATTTGTGGCCGCGGTCCTGCTCGCGGCGGGTCACGCGTCTAAGACAGCGCCCCTGCTGGGCGGCGCGGCCGTGATGTTCATCCTCGGCACGATCGACGATCGCCGTTCGCTCGGCGCTGCCCCGCGCGTCTTGATCGAGCTCGCACTCGCAGTTCTCGTTTGGGCAACGGACCTGGGCTGGAAGCTTCACGCGGGCACCGGCCTCGACCTGGCGCTGACCTGCCTGTGGGTCCTAGCCGTCGTCAACGCCTTCAACCTCTTCGACAACATGGACGGCGCCGCGGCGACGATGGCGCTGGTCGTCACAGCCGGTGCGGCGACGATCGGGGTCGTACGAGGGGACGCCTGGCTGGCGGTGGGAGCTGCGTCGCTCTGCGGTGCCTGCCTCGGGTTCCTCCCGCGCAATCTCTCGCTGCCCGCCGCACGGATCTTCCTCGGCGACGGAGGAAGCATGCCGGTGGGATTCACCGTTGCCGTGCTCGTCATGGTCGCTGCCGACACGGCCACCGCCACCTGGCGATCGCTGCTCGTGGCGCTGCTGCTGATCGCGATCCCCGCGCTGGACACCAGCCTCGTGGTCTTCTCACGCAGGCGACGAGGTGTGTCCGTGCTCAGCGGCGGCCGCGATCACCTCACTCACCGGGCGAGGCGCTTCCTGCCAAGTGCGCGCGCTGTAGTGCTTTCGCTCGCTGCGATCCAGGCGGCATTGTCCGTGCTCGCCGTGCTTGCAAGCCAGGGCGGCTCGGCTCTGCTCGTGATCAGCGCGGGCCTGTACGTGCTGGTGGCGAGCCTCGCGATCATCGCGCTCGACACGCAGAAGATCGAAGAGTTCGGCGTCGAGGGTCTGACGATCGGCAGCCGTACCCTGAGCAAACGCGCAGTGGTGGCGCTCGGCGTGCTCGGCCTCGGCGCTGGTCTCAGCCCGTTCTTCTTTGCCTACTACGACGCGACGAAGTGGGTCCCGATCGGCCTTGCGATCACGCTCGTCTGCGCCGTCGCCATCGTCATCCGACCTCGCCGGCCGGGCGGGCCCGCCACGCTGACGCTCAGCGGGCTGCTCGGCCTGGGCGTCTTCTCGCTGCTCTCGACGGCGTGGTCGGAATCGGTCGAGAATGCGGTCGTCAGCGGCAACCGCTGGCTCGTCTACGGGGCCCTGACGCTGCTCCTTCTGGCGCTCGTCAGCCACGAGCGGCGCGCCGCCGTGCTGCTCGCGTCCGCCGGTCTTGGGATCGCGGCGGTCGCGGTCTCGGTGCTCGCTCGGCTGCTGGAGAGCGATCCCGCCTCGCTGTTTCTCACCGGCCGGCTGAACGCGCCGCTCGGCTACATCAATGGTGAGGGCTGCCTGTTCGCGATGGGCGTCTGGCCGTGCATCGCTCTTGCGGAGACCCGCCGTCACGTGCTCGCCGGCATCGGCGCAGCGATTGCCACGCTCATGGGCTGCCTGGCGGTGCTATCGCAGTCCCGCGGCACCGCGCTCGCCATGGCCGTCTCGCTGATCGCCGTGCTGGCGCTCGCCCCTGGGCGCACGCGACGCGCATGGGGCGTTGTGCTCGTCGCTGGCGGCGTCGCGGTCGCGGGGCCGAGCCTGCTGCACGTCTACGACCACCACACGGCCGCGTCGATCCCTGCGGCGATCGGTCACTCTGCCGGGTACGCAGCGCTGCTGGCGTCGCTCGTGGTTGGGATTCTCTGGGCCGTTGCGACCCTCGCCTGGGACCGGAGCGACGCGCGACGCGGCCTGGCGCGGGCCGGATCTTGGCTGCTGGCGGTGCCGATTCTGATAGCGCTCGTGCTCGCAGCTAGCTCCGCCGCTCACATCGAAAGAGACCTGAAAACCCAATGGCATGCATTCGTTCACCTGACAGAACCCGGCGAAAACCTGCCCTCGGCAGCCTCGGCGAGTCGCTCGCGGCTGCTCTCGGGAGGTGGCAACCGTTACGACTACTGGCGTGTAGCCTGGCGCCTATTCGCCGACAACCCGGCCGGCGGCGTCGGAGCTGGGAACTACCCGCGCTCTTACTTCCAGCGACGATCAACCACCGAGGACGTGCAACAGCCGCACTCGCTGGAGATGCAGGCGCTGTCGGAGCTCGGCCTTCCCGGCATTCTGCTGCTCGGAGCTTTCGTCGCCGGCGTCGGCTGGGGCGCGGTGCGGATGCGCCGCAGCGCATTGCGCTTCCCGCTGCGCCGCGCGTTGATGGTCGCGGCGTTGGGAATGTTCACGGCGTGGCTCACGCAGGCGAGCGTCGACTGGATGCATCTGCTACCGGGCGTCACCGCGATTGCGCTGGCGGCAGCGGTGGCGCTCGTCTGGCCCGTTCGCCGCGCGCGGGTAGGCGCTTCGGAGCTCGCGCGCTCGCGGCTCGGCCGCGCCCTCGGCGGACGCCGGGCGCTAGCGCTCGGGATCTCCTCGGTGATCGTGACGCTGATCGTCGCCGGCGCGAGCCTCAGCCGGCAGGGTCTGGCTCAGATCTACCGCTCGCGCGCCCAAGACGAGCTCGCCGCGCACCCTGCGGCGGCTCTCGCCGACGTCAACCGCTCGCTGGACATCGACTCCGACTCGCTGCAGAGCTACTACATCAAGGCCGCTGCGCTTGCGCGCTTCAATCAGCCGCGCGACGCCGAAGCCGCGCTTGGACAGGCGCTAGCGCGCGAGCGTGACAACTTTGTCACGTGGGCACTGCTCGGCGACATCGCCGTCCGGCGCCAGCGGTTCGCCCTCGCCCAGCGCTACTACGTTCGAGCCCATCAGCTCAACCCGCGCAACGCGACGCTCTCCCAGCTGGCCCGGAACCCCCACGCGCCGCCCTCTTAGGCTCTAGGCAATTCCCGTTTTACGGGTTATCGTCAGGCTATGGGGGTTAGAGGCGTGTCGTTCGCCGGAGTGCTCGTGGCGCTCACGCTGCTCTGCTTCGCCTCCGGCGCGAGCGCCGCAGCTTCGATCGAAGAAGGCGTCCACGTCGATCCGGGCTCGCCGGCCGCGCACGAATACGCGCTCGCCTTGACGCAGGCGCGCCGCACGGGCTCGGGCTCCGCGTCTCGGCCCTCCGCGCGCAGCGGCCCCTCGGAAACGCTCTTCGGCGCCGGCATCAAGCCCCCGGCATCGGGCGGCTCCTCGAAATCGGGCCGTGCCGGGTCCAAAGCCCGCGGCCACCACGGCGGGCGTGGCCGCTCCTCGCCTGGCCTCGCGGCGCAGCTGAGCGGGCTCGAAGCCAGCGTGCCCGCGGGCGTGCTGCGCGCCGAGCGTTCGCGCAGCTCGGGTGGCGACGGCTCGACGCTCGCGCTGATCGGCGGCGGCGTCGCGATCCTCGTGCTGGGCGGATTCGGTGGAACGGTGCTCCGCCATAACCGCCGCCCCACGCCTCAGGCATGAGCAGCGAGCGCTAGATGCGCTACCTGATCACGGGCGGCGCCGGCTTCATCGGCTCGCATCTGAGCGACCTGCTGCTCGAGCAGGGGCATGCGGTGCAGGTCCTCGACGACCTCTCGACCGGCAGCCTGGAGAACGTCACACACCTTCAGGAGCACCCCCACTTTCGATGCACCGTCGGCTCAGTCGCCGACGAGCGACTGGTGGCCGAGCTCGTGGCGGACGCGGATGCGATCGTGCATCTCGCCGCTGCCGTGGGCGTGCGGCTGGTGGTCGAGCGCCCGGTGCGGGCGATCGAGACCAACGTGCACTGCACCGAGGTGGTGCTCGCGCACGCCGATGAGCAGCAGAAGCCCGTGATGGTCGCCTCCACGAGCGAGGTCTACGGCAAGAGCGAGGCGCTGCCCTTTCGCGAGGACGGCGACCTGCAGATGGGCGCCACGAGCAAGGCTCGATGGGCGTATGCATGCTCGAAGGCGATCGACGAGTTCCTGGCGATGGCCTACTGGCGGGAGCGCAGCCTGCCGGTCACGGTCGTGCGCCTGTTCAACACCGTGGGCCCGCGCCAGACTGGGAGCTACGGGATGGTCGTGCCGCGCCTCGTCGGCCAGGCGCTCGCGGGCGAGCCGCTTACGGTCTACGGCGACGGGCGCCAGATGCGCTGCTTCTGCCACGTCGCAGATGTCGTCGGAGCGCTCTCTGGGCTCCTCTCTGAGCCGCGTGCGGCCGGCAACGTATTCAACGTCGGCTCCACCGAGGAGGTCTCGATTGCTGAGCTCGCTCGCCGCATCGTCGAGCACACCGGCTCGAGCTCCGAGATCAGCATGATCCCCTACGAAGAGGTCTACGGCGCGGGCTTCGAGGACATGTTCCGGCGCGTGCCCGACATCGCCAAGATCAAGAGCTGGACTGGCTGGTCACCGTCGCGCTCGCTGGATGAGATCATCTGCGACGTGATCGCCGAGTACCGGGGAGCGCAGGTGGAGCTTCCATGAGCGCCAACAGCCGCGGTTGCGCGCCAGGCCGAAGCGGCTGAAGCTGCTCGAGGACCTGATCAAGCCGCTGCCATCCTTCGACGACAGCCTGCTCGTAGCCGCGTGACAGGCTGGCTGCTGGAGCCTCTCGGCGCCACCCAACGGCGGCGATCCCGGTGGAATCGCCGCCGTCCCTCCGGTTAGGTGGTTATCAGCATTCGGTCCCGTTCGCTGGGCCGCCCTTGGTGTAGTTGCGGCAGAAGACGAGCGTTTCGCCCTCTGTGATCGTGAGATGCGCGGCTGTGGCGGTCAGGCTGTTGAGCGTGACCGACCATTTCGTGCTTCCCGTTCCTCCGCATCCAACTTCTTTTGCCGAGGGAGTTGGGGGGGCTTTCACCGATGCAGTGATGCTCGTGATCGTGCCGCGCCCATTGTGGTCGCTGTTGCCCAGGTTGAATGGTCCCGACGACCCTTCTTCCGCCGGCACCGGATTCTGGCCGGGGGACGCATGACCTTGCGGGTTCGTGCACGTGTAGGTCGCTTCCCCCGTGACCGTCAGGTTGGCGATCGCTGGGGTGCTCCCCAGTCCACTGAAGTTGCCGCCCGTCACAGTCACCGACGCTCCACTGAAGCTGGCGGAGGGTTCCGACTTCACGTTGACTGCTGCCAGTGCAATCGAGGCCATAAAGGCACCAGCGAGCATCGCTGCTCCGCTGAGCCATAGGAACGTCCTCATCCGTACGAACTTCCTCATCATGATTCCTTTCGTTCGCCGTGGAGTCATTCCGGCGCCGCAAGCACCCCCGCAACCCCCTTCGCGCGTTGCATTGCAAAGTGCGGCCGGAATATCCCCGGAACTGGGAAGCGGAGGCGACCGACCGTGACTATATCTGCGAAACCCTGCAAATTGCAACAGATCTGGAGGTAATCCTCCTCAACGCTGCGCATTTCCTCCTATGCGCGTCCCTGCGTCCGCGGACGTGGCGGCCGTGGAGGACGTTCGCAAGCGGAGCCCCCAAACACTGCGGCCGCCCGGAGGCGGCCGCAGCTCATGACTCTTGGATTGGAGTTGGCTCTCGGATTGGAGCTGACTCCTGTAGTGGAGTTGGCGTGGAGTGGAGGAGCCCTACACGTGACCTTCGCTCGGCAACGAGCTGTTGCCGGGGGCTTCGGGTTTCAGCAGCGAGGTGGTGGCCGGCGTCACCAGGATCGCGATCGCCGCGGTGGCTGCGCCCTGGTTGGCCGGGTCGCCGGGGACCTTAATGCGGTACTTGCGCATGCCGGCGTTGAACGGGACATGCGTGATCGAGTAGGTGCCGCCTGCGCTCACGACGCCGATCTGCACCGGGTGGTAGCCGATGCCGCCGGCGTTCTGCTGCTGCAGGTACACCGGGTGGCCGGCGACCGCGGGTGAGACGGTGCCGGAGATGGTGAACGGCTGGCCGGCCTGCACGGTGCTCGTGGAGGCGCTCGCGGTGACGAGGTATTTGACTCCCTCGAACAGCACGGCCGAGGCTTTGCCGCCGCCGGTGACCCTGTAGATCGTGTTGGCCAGTGGCGTCTGCGCGGCGAAGGTGTAGGCCCCACCTGTCGTGCTGGTGGTCGTCGCGATGGGCAGGAAGCCGTGCTGCCTGCGCCCGCGCGCGAGCAGCGTGAGCGTCGCGCCCGGCCCGGTCGCGATCGTTCCGTGGATCGTCGCGGACTGGCCGTAGAAGATCGGGTCAGCCGAGCTTTCGATCGTCAGCACCGGGTTCTGCGCCTGCAGGATCTGGTAGGAGAGCGGTTCGGAGGCGCCGCGCGCGTGCCGCTTGGTGGCGCGCACGATCACGCGGATGTTTGCCTCGCCGGGAAAGACGAACGTGTGCGGTATCGAGTAGATGCCGCCCGGCCCCACCAGGCCGCGGCCAATCCGGTGCCATTCTTCGGGCCCCACGGCGTTCTCGCGCTGCAGGAACACCTGCGCTCCCACGTCAGCCGGGCTGACGGTGCCGGCGAATATGACGCGGTTCGAGAGCGCGTTGTGCGGGACGTGCGTGAACGGTCCGCCGCGCGTGAACAGCGTCGATCCGTCGGGCGGACCGGTGAACGTCACTTTGGGCGACACTTTCACGGCCCTCTTAGGGCTTTTCGCGCCCGCCGCCGTGGCGTAGAAGGTGCTGTTCGTGAACAGCGGCGCGGTCGGGAGCTGGAAGCGGCCGGTGGTGTCGGTGCTCGTCGTGCCCGCTGCGCTCGCGCCGCCAGTGCCGGCGGTGTGCTGGAAGATGGTCACGGCCTGCCCGGAGACGTTCGTGCCGGCGGGGCACAGCAGCACGCCGAAGGTGAGCGCTGTTTCGCCGGCTTCGACGAAGCGCGGCGCCGCGTTGAAGCCGACGCGACAGTGTCTTGCGCTCAGCGCGTGCGCGTGGCGGTGGTGTTTGATCGCCAAGGCGCCAGACGGTGCCACTGCCACCGACATGGCCACCGCGGCCAGCGCCGAGGTCAGCTTGATTGAACGCATCTGTGCGCCTCCTTGTTGCATGGTCGTGTGGGCTTCGCTGCGTCTTGCATCTGGCCTCGCCAAATGCCTCCGCGAGCTACCTGACAGCCCCCGAAACACGCGCCGCAGGCGGTTTGATTCGGTCTGCAGCCGCGCGTGCGACCGCTGAGCGCTCAGGCGACGACGGCGCGCGCCTGCAGGTGCGCGCCGACCTTGCGCTTGACCCGCTGCAGCGCGTTGTCGACGGTCTTCGTGTCGCAGTCGAGGCGTTCGCCCACCTGCTCGTAGGAGTAGCCGTCGAGGTACAGCGAGAGCACGCGGCTCTCGAGCTCGGACAGGGCGCTCGAGAGGCAGCCCACGAGCGAGCGCAGCTCCTCGGAGGAGATGACCTGGTTGACGGGATCGTGCACGCTGGGCCCGGGCAGCATCTGATCCAGCGTGGGCACGTCCTCGCCGGCCCCGGCGGGCGTTGATGAGAAGGACACGTACTGGTTCAGCGGCGTGTGCTTGTTGCGCGTGGCGGTCTTCACGGCGGTGATGATCTGGCGTGTGATGCACAGCTCGGCGAAGTTGCGAAAGCTCGACTCGCGGTCGCTGCGGAAGTCGCGCACGGCCTTGTAGAGGCCCACGAGCCCCTCCTGGATGAGGTCGTCGGAGTCGCCGCCGGCGAGAAAGTAGGAGGACGCCTTCAAGCGCACGAAGCCGTAGTAGCGGCGGACGAGGCGATCGTAGGCATGGCGGTCGCCGAGCTTGGCGAGCGCGATCAGGTAGCCGTCATCTACCTTTACTTCAGAGTTAGGGTGGTGGGAGATTCGTGCCACGAGCAGATCCTTTCTGGCCCGTTTCCGCGGCGCGGCCAGGCCTCAATTTGCTCAGTGGCGCACTCCTCCCCCGGCGCCAAAGCTCTTCATACCTAAGGCTTCTTCAACCTTAGGTTAAGCGTTATGTCGGCGCGAGCCTCTCACAGTTATGGAGAGTTGTCAAGGGCAGCGTCGCGCTGCTGCAAGATCTCGTACACGATCGCGGCGGCCGCGGCGCTCACGCCGAGCGAGCCGATGCGCCCGCGCAGCGGCAGCGCCACGAGCTGGTCGCACGCGCCGGCGACCCGCGGGCGAAGCCCGCGCCCCTCGCTGCCGAGCACCAGCACGACGCCCGCGCCGGCGTAGCCGGGGCGGTCGTAGGGGACCGTGCGCGGCCCGCGCGGCGTCTCGAGGGCGCTCGCCCCGTAGCACCAGAAGCCCGCGCGGCGGGCGTCTTTGAGGAAGTCCGCCACGTTGCGCACGCGGGCGAGCGAGAGGTGCTCGACGGCGCCGGCGGAGGCCTTGCAGACGGCCGGCGTCACCTCTGCGGCGCGGCGCTCGCCGATCACGACTCCGGCGGCGCCCGCGCACTCGGCGGTGCGGCAGATCGCTCCCAGGTTCTGGGGGTCTTGCACCTGATCGAGCGCCAGGATCAGCGAGTCCTGCTGCGCGAGCAGCTCTGCGGCGTCGGCGTACGGGTACGCGCCGGCGCGCGCGCAGACCCCCTGGTGCGCGGCAGAGTCGCAGCGGCGCTCTATCTCCTCGGCGCTCGCGATCAGCGGGCGCCGGTCGGCGAGCCAGGGCTCGCGGGCGGCGCGCTCCGTCGTCCACACGTCCCCCACGCTCGCCGCGCGGCGCCCGCGCAGGGCCTCGTGCACTGGGTTTCGCCCGTACAGGATCATGGTGGCGGGCGGGGGATCAGCTCTGGCCCTTCGGGCCCGTCGCGGATCTCCCACCCACGAGCGCGCAGCTGCTCGCGGACACGGTCGGCGGTCTCGAAGTCGCGCTGCTCGCGCGCGCGCTCGCGCGCGGCCAGCAGCGCTGCGGCCTCGGCGTCGAGCGCCTCGAGGTCCTCGAGCGCCTTTGCGGGCGTCAGCTGCTGGAGGCCGAGAACTGAGAGCATCTCGCGCAGGTCCCCGTCGCCCACGCCGGCGCCGCGTCGGTTTGCCTCGCGTACCCATTTGAACATCGCGTCGAGCGCGGCGGGCGTGTTGAAGTCGTTGGCGAGGGCCTCGAAGAACGCCTCCTTGTGCTGCGCCATGTCGCTCGGGCTGGGGCGGCCGGCGTCGAGCCTGCCGAGCGCCTCTCGCAGGCGCTCGATGCGCCGCTGCGCGTCGTTGAGCTCGGCGGAGGAGAACGCGAGCGGCTGGCGGTAGTGGCCGGAGACGAGATACATGACCACGGCCTGCGCGCCGTGGCTGGCGAGCACCTCGTGCAGGGGCGCGATGTTGCCCACCGACTTGGCCATCTTCTCGCCGGTGGCCTGGATCATCCCGTTGTGCACCCAAAGCTGCGCGAGCTCATCTCCGCGCGCTGCACGAGTCTGCGCGGCCTCGTTCTCGTGGTGGGGGAAGATCAGGTCTGAGCCGCCGCCGTGGATGTCGAAGCCGACGCCGAGAGCGCGCTCGGCCATGGCCGAGCACTCGATATGCCAGCCGGGCCTGCCGCTGCCCCAGGGCGAGGGCCAGAAGGTGTCCTCGCTGGGCTTTCGCGCCTTCCACAAGGCGAAGTCGAGTGGATCCTCCTTGCGCTCGGCGCCCTCGATGCCCTCGCCCTGGTCCATATCCTCGAGGCGCCGGTTGGAGAGCCCGCCGTAGCGTGGATCGGAGCGCACGCGAAAGTACACGTCGCCCGCGGAGGCATAGGCGTGGCCTGAGTCGACGAGCGCGGCGATGTAGTCCGTGATCGCCTCCATGCTCTGCGACGCCAGCGGCTCGTGGTCGGGACGGCCGAGGCCGAGCGCGTCGGTGTCGGCGAGGTAGTGGGCGGTCATCTCGGAGGCGAGCTCGGCGCTCGGGCGGCCCTGGGCCTCGGCCGCTTCATAGATCTTGTCGTTGACGTCCGTGACGTTCATGGCGAGCGTGACGGCGTAGCCCTCGTGCTCGAGGAAGCGCGCCAGCAGGGTGAAGATGACGAAGGGACGCGCGTTGCCGATGTGGATGCGCGCGTAAACGGTCGGCCCGCAGGCGTAGATCCCGACGCGTCCGGGGTCGCGCGGCTCGAGCTCGAGCAGCTCCCCGCTGGCGGTGTCGTGGAGGCGCACGCTGCGCATCTTCAGCCGGCGGGCTGCACGCTCGCGATGGCCAGCGCAGCGACGCCCTCGCCGCGCCCCACAAAGCCGATGCCCTCGCCGGTGCTCGCCTTGACGTTCACGCGCTGGGGCTCCAGGCCGAGCGCCTCGGCGAGCGAGCTGCGGATCGCGGAGCGGTTGGCTCCGAGCTTGGGCTGCTCGAGCAGCACGGTGCAGTCGACGTTCACGAGCGCGAGGCCGCGCGCCTCGAGCATCGCCACGACTTCGCCGAGCAGGCCCATGGAGTCGGCGCCCGAGAAGCGCTCGTCTGTGTCGGGAAAGTGCTCGCCGATGTCTCCAAGCCCGGCGGCGCCGAGCAGCGCGTCGATGACGGCGTGCGCGAGGACGTCGGCGTCGGAGTGCCCGCTGGCGCCGCGCTCGTGCGGGATCTGAACGCCGCCGAGCAGCAGGGGGCGGCCTGCGACCAGGCGGTGGGAGTCATAGCCGATTCCGCAGAGCGTGCTCATCACCCCCGCTCGGTCGCTTGCTGCGCCCCGATCGGCGCGAGCGTGCGCTGGCGGCGCTCGAAGACGCACAGCTCGCGCACGCCGAGCTCGTCGAGCAGCTCGAGCGCGCGCTCGTAGCCGGCACCGACGTCCTCTGGGCTGTGCGCGTCGCTGGAGAGCGCGACCGGGGCGCCGGCTTCGAGGCACATCGCCAGGAACGCGGGCGCGGGATAGATCTCCTTCACGGGCTTGCGCAGCCCCGCGGTCGATACCTCTACCGCGATTCCAGACTCGGCGATGCCATCGATGGCGAGCTCGTAGTAGCGGCGCAGGTCGCCCTCGGGCAGCGGACGCGCGCTGCCCCAGTACTTGACGAGGTCGGGGTGCGCAAGCACGTCAAAGAGCCCGCTGCGCGCGGCCTCGCCGAGCGTCTGGAAGTAGCGCCGCCAGATCTGCTCGGGGCTGCGACCGGGCCCCCAGACCCCGAACTCGTCCATGTCGAGGGCCCCGTCTGAGGTGAAGTGCACGGAGCCGACCACGTAGTCGAAGGCGCGCGCTTGCAGCACGTTGGCCGTCTGCTCCTCGCGGCCGGCGAGAAAGTCGGCCTCGATGCCGAGGCGCAGGTCGGTGTGCTCGCGCACGAAGGAGCAGTAGGCGTCGAGATCGTCGTGCGCGTAGGAGGCCCAGAACGGGTGCTGCCAGATTGAGAGCGCTTGTGCGAAGCGGTAGATGTGCTCGGAGACGCCGAGCTCCTCGATGCCGCGCTCTGAGGCGGCGCTGCGGTAGCGCTGTGCGTTTGCCTCCGTGAAGTGCTCGCGCGCGCTGGCCTCGTGCGCGTCGCTGCGCAGGTGTAGGTGGTAGTCGGTGAGCACGTCGCGGTGAGCGATTCAAGCAGGATCGCCTTCGCTTGAGGCTCGTCGCTCCAGCAGCAGCTCCGCCGTGCGCAGGTCGCGCGCGGTCGTGACCTTGATGTTCTCATCGCTGGAGGGAACGACGATCACCCTGCCGCCGGCGCGCTCGATGAGCCAGGCGTCGTCGGTCGCCTGCGCGAGCACCTCCTCGGAGACGTCGAGAGCGCGCTCGAGCGCGCCACGGCGGAACACCTGCGGCGTCTGCACGGCCCACAGGCTGCGCCGGTCGAGCGTCTCGGCCACCACGCGTCCGTCGGCCACGCGCTTGATCGTGTCGGTGACGGGGACGGCCGCGATGGCCGCATCGGCGCGGGGATCGGTGCTGAGCGCTTCGAGCACCTCGCGCGCGAGCTCCGGGGTGAGCAGCGGCCGCGCGGCGTCGTGCACGAGCACGAGATCGCTCTCGCCTGTGCCTTCGCTCTTGCCCTCGACGGCGGCGGCCAGCGCGCGCTTGACGGACGCCGAGCGCACGGCGCCTCCCTCAACGGCGACCACGCCGGCGGGCGCGGCCACGCCGGCGGGCAGCGCGACGACGATGCGCTCGAGGAGCTCGACGCGGGAGAGGGCCTCGAGGCTGTACTGCAGCAGCGGCCGCCCGGCCAGCTCGACGAGCGCCTTCGGGCGGTCGGCGCCGAGGCGCTCACCGCTGCCGGCTGCCACGATCAGGGCGAGAGCCATGACGGCGATCGCGCACGCTCCCCCGGGAACCGCCCCCCGCGGGAGCGTGCGCTGAGTCGGCTACTTGGCGGCGGCGCCGGCCATCTGGCTGGTGGCCGAGTCCGCTAGCAGTTCGTCGAGGTAGGTCTCAGCCTCGTCCTCGTCCTTGTCCAGCGCGTACATGAGCTCGGAGGCGAGGATCTTCTTGGTCCGCGTGAACATCTGCTTCTCGCCCGTCGAGAGCCCCTTCTCGTTCTCCCGCAATGACAGGTTGCGCACGACCTCGGCGAGCTCGTAGATGTCGCCGGTCTTGATCTTGTCGCGGTTGTGCTTGAAGCGGCGGTTCCAGTTCTTGGGCATCTCGGAGACGGCGTCGCGCAGCACGTCAAGCACCTTGTGCACGGTTTCCTCGTCGATCACTCTGCGCAGGCCGGCAAGCGCGGCGTTCTCGGTGGGAACGCGCACGGTCATGTCGTTGTGGAGGATCTTGATGGTGAGGTACTCGCGCCGCTCGCCGAGCATCTCCATCTCCTCCTTCTTGAGCACCTTGCCGGCGCCGTGATGCGGATAGACGACGTGGTCGCCGAGCTCGAACTCGACGCACTCGACCTCGCGCGTCGCGACCTCACACTCCCCGTCGAGCTCGTTCTCCTGCATTGATTCCGTCGGAATGGTGTCCTCCTTTTTTCCAGCCACCGTCGGGCGGCTCTTGGTCAAGTCTGTAGGAAGCGGTCGACCAGGTTGATCTCCTGCAGCCGCCGCAGGCCCTCGCGTATGTCCTTGGCCCTGAGCTCGCCGACGCCCTCGACGGTCTCGAGCTCCGCGTCGGTCGCGGCGAGCAGCTCGTCGAGGCCCCCGAACTCCTCCACGATCTGAGCCACGACGAGCTTGGGCAGGCGCGGGACGCGCCCGAGCACGCGGTAGCCGCGCGGCGAGACGGGGTAGTCGAGCGTGTTCAGCTTGCGGTCGTAGCCGAGCAGCTCGGCCATGCGCCCGAAGTCGAGCAGGTCCTGGTGGGGCAGGCGGGCGATCTCCTCGAGCGCGGCGGCGAAGGCCTCGTCGGAGTACTCGGAGAGGTAGTCGCGCACGAGCGCGGCCTTCTCGGCGGCGGTGCCGACCGTCGTCTCCTCGAGCTGCATCTCGATCAGTCGCCCCTCTGAGCCGAGCTCGACGATGTAGCGCTCGATCTCGACGGCCATGCGCGTCACCAGCTCGGAGCGCTGCAGCACGGTGAGCACGTCGTGTAGCGTGGCACCGCCCTCGAACTCGAGCGCTGTGAGCCGCGTGGAGACCTGATCCAGGCGCGTGCGGTACTTGTCGAGCGTCGCCAGCGCCTGGTTGGCCTTGGCGAGCACGACGGGGATGTGCTCGAGGATGTACTTGGTCCCATCGACGTACACCGAAACCACGTCGCGGCGCTGCGAGATGGCGATCACGAGCGCTTCGGTCTGCTTGGAGACGCGCTCGGCGGTCCGGTGCCGGGTGCCGGTCTCGTGCGAGAGGATCGTGGGGTCCGGCATCAGCTGGACGTTGGCCATCGTGATCTTGGTGGCGTTCGCGTTGAGGATGATCGCGCCGTCCATCTTCGCCACCTGGTAGAGGAACGCGGGCGTGTAGTCGAGCTCGAGCTTGATGCCGCCCGAGAACAGGAAGCTGAGGTCCTCGGGCTCGCCGATCACGATCAGACCGCCGGTGCGAGCGTGGACGATGCTGTCGATGCCCTCCCGCAGCGAGGTGCCGGGAGCGATCATCTCCAGTGCCCTCATCAACCCCGGCTCTGCCCTTACCTCGGTGTCTGAATCTTCGCCGGATCGCAGGGCCACGACCCCGCATTCTAGGGCATTTAGCAAACCTTTAGCGCCTCCTACACAGGCCCGGGAAGCCGTTATGCGGCCGCCTCGGCCGCTATCCGCGGCCCGGCGGCCAGAGGGGTCGCGCGGCGCTCGGACGGGCTCTGTGGTGAGGCTTCGGAGCGCGGGAGGGCCACGGCGAGCGCGTCTTTGAGCGTCGCCACCTCACACGGCGCGCCGCTGCCGGGCGGGGCCAGGACGTCGGCACAGCCGTGCTTGGCGGCCTCGGCGAGACGGCGCTCGGGATGGCCCACCCAGCGCAGCTCGCCGGTGAGGCCGAGCTCGCCGAAGCACGCGCGCGGCGCCCCCGCGAGCGCGACGCCACGGCTTGCGCTGGCGAGCGCGAGCGCGACTGCGAGGTCGCATCCGGGCTCATCTGTGCGCACGCCGCCGACGACGTTGACGAACACGTCGGCCGCGCCGGTGCCGATGCGCCCGTGGCGGGCGAGGATCGCGAGCACGAGCGCGAGCCGGTTGCGATCGAGGCCCGAGACGACCCTGCGGGGCTGCTCGAGCTCGGACGGCGCGACGAGCGCCTGGACCTCGACGAGCAGCGGACGCGAGCCCTCCATGGCCGCGAGCACGACGCTGCCAGGCGCGCGCGTGGCCTCGGCGACGAAGCGCGCGGACGCATCGAGCACCTCGACGAGCCCGCCCTGGCGCATCTCGAACAGGCCCGCCTCGTTGGTGGAGCCGAAGCGGTTCTTCAGCGCGCGCAGCTCGCGGTATGGGCGCTCGCGCTCGCCCTCGAACTGGAGCACGCAGTCGACGAGGTGTTCGAGCACGCGCGGCCCGGCGAGCGCGCCGTCCTTGGTCACGTGGCCGACGAGCACGATGGCGGTGGCGCTGCGCTTGGCCAGCTCCATCAGGCGACCGGCGACCTCGCGCACCTGGCCGACCGAGCCCGGCGCACCGGCCAAGCTCTCGGCGCTGAGCGTCTGCACGGAGTCGATCACGCAGGCGTCAGGGCGAAGCTCGGCGAGCGCGCTGAGAACGGCCTCGAGGTCGGTCTCGGCGAGCACGGGGACATCGAGCGCGCCCGGCGGAAGGCGCTCGGCGCGCAGTCGCACCTGCTCGGCTGACTCCTCGCCGCTCACGTACAGCGTCCGCCGCCCGGACCGCTGCAGGTGGCCGAGGGCCATGTTGGTGAGCGTCGACTTGCCGATCCCGGGCGAGCCTCCGAGCAACACGAGCGATCCCGGCACGAGTCCGCCGCCGAGCACGCGGTCGAGCTCGCCGATGCCTGTGGAGAGGCGCTGCAGCGAGAGCTCGCGCACCTCGCGCAGCGGCACGACAGCCCGCGGCTGCCGCTCGCCCCTCGCCGTGCGGCGCGAGGCCGGCGCTGCCTGCTGCTCGAGCGTGTTCCACTGCCCGCAGCCGGGGCACTGCCCGAGCCACTGCGCCGACTGAGCGCCGCAGCTGGTGCAGGTGTGGGCGTTGTTGCGAGCCAAGAACGCAGCCTACGGCTCGAGGGGGACGGCTCAGCCTCGCCGCGCTGGCGCGCTTCAGCCGCCGTAGCCGGTGGTGAATCCCATGCTCCTCCCCGCGCGTTAGCGAGCGGCCATCAGCCGTGACACAGCGTCGCCCACTTCGCGGCCTTCACGCAGCGTCGCCCCTTCGCGGAGCCTTCGAATGCGTCAGATCTGGCGCATCGTGCGCCGCGCGCGGCGCTAGGTAAACGCTCCCAAGCCCGCGAGGAAACGGCGCAAGAGTGGGTTGGCGAAGCGCCACTCGCCGCGCCCACGGCTTTCGATAATGGACGCGTCCCGCAGCGCCTCGAGCGCGCGCCGAACTGCGCCTCGAGGCAGCCGCGCGTAGACGGGCTCTCCTCGCGCGACGCGCTCGGCGACCACGAGGCCGAGTTTGTGCAGTCCGCGGATGCGCTCGAGCGCCTGTTCGTGGCTGAGCCGGTCGGCGCTGAGGGCCGCCACCAGGCCCTGCTCGACGAGCGCGAGGTCAATCGCCCTGATGTCCAGTTCCACGCTCGCCAGGTGCGTCTTTTGCGCGACCAGCATCGTCGTGCGCGGGTGGCCGTCACCGTAGTCGACGATGCGCGACAGCGGCTCCTCGCCGGCCTCGCACGCATCGGCCGAGAAGCGCTCGGCGAGCCCGGCCAGCCATGCCTCGCGGTCGATTGGACGAAGGTCGTGAAAGCCGCCGAACTGGTGCAGCGCGCGGTGCGCGGGCGTGAAGAGGTCGTGCATCAGGTGGGCGAGCGAGCCAGCGAACAGGTAGCTGACGCCAGCCGTGCGCTGAAAGATCGACCGCATTCGCTTGGTCAGTCGATCGGCGTCGCCGTAGGCCTGTGGCGGGCTCGCGATCTCCTGAAACTCGTCGAAGAAGACGACGACCTCCTTGCCGTCGGCGGCGGCGATCTTGCCGGGGAGGGCGAGCGCGTAGTCCAGATAGCGCTCGGGATCGCGCGCGGCCAGGCCTGGGCTGAACGCGATCTCCAGCTCCTCGCCGAGCTGCGCCTTGGATTTCAGCACCGCGGAGGTGTGGAGGGCGTCGGCGACGAAGCGTCCCGCTCGGCGTGTCTGGTGAAGCGCACGTCGCAGCGGGGAGCGGTTGGAGATCGTCGCCGCCACTAGCGCCTCAGCGAACTCGGCGGCTGTGGCGATGCGAAAAAGGTCAACCGCGACCGTGTAGAAGCCGCGGCGGGCAAGCCGCCCGAGGACGGCATCGCAGACCCCCGCGGCCCCCAGGCGCCGGTCCGTAGAACGGCTCTCGCTGCTCGCGCGGAAGTCTCTCGCACGCCCGCTACTCGTTTAGCCCCGCGAACTCGAGCGCGCGTCTCGATCGAGGAACGTGCGCGAGCTCACGAGCTTGCCGTCGCGGAGCGTGATGACCATCGCCCAGGGTCGATCGATGGGCGCGCCGCTCTCCTTGCCGCGCGCCTTCAGGCGAACTAACACGACCACGCCGCGCTCGCCTGCGTCGAGTACCTGCTCAACCTCCTGGCGCCACTCCTGCCAGGCCGTGTCGAGGTCGGCGATATGGCTTCGGCGAGGCCCTCGGCGCCGCGATAGCTCCTCCCCTCCACTCCCCAGTCGCTGGTGAGCACGTGCTCGGGGTGATAGAGCGCGTTGACCGCCTCGAAGTCCGGCGGCCGCGCGCTGGAAGCCGCTATCGCCCGCCACACGATCTCGACGTTCTCGCGCGTCATCGGCGACCCATGCGGACAGCTTCGGGATCCACGGCGCAGCGCGGCCGGCGCCGCTCGGCTACTCCTCGCCGGGCTCTGCGATCTCGGGCTGCTCGGGCTCGGGCGCGCCCTCGCCCTCGCTGAGCTCTTCGGGGTCGCCGCCGCCCTCGGCGCCCACGCCGACCGGCGTCTTCTGCTTCTTGGGCTTGATGATCGTCAGGCGCACCTCGCCCTCCTCGTCCTCGGGCGAGGGGTCGATCACGACGGTCGCCCCAGGCATGACCTCTTCGCGCAGGACGAAGTCGGCCAGCGGGTCCTCGACGTAGCGCTGGATGGCGCGGCGCAGCGGGCGGGCGCCCATCGCGGGGTCCCAGCCCTTCTCGACGAGCATGTCCTTCGCCTCGCCCGTGAGCTCGAGCTGCAGCTCGCGCTCGGCCATCGTCTCGCGGATGCGCAGCAGCAGGAGCTCGACGATCTGCTTGATCTCGTCCTTCTGCAGCTTGTGGAAGACGATCACGTCATCGATGCGGTTGAGGAACTCGGGGCGGAAGACCTTCTTCAGCTCGCCCATGATGCGGCTCTTCATTTCGTCGTAGGTGATGCCGGTCTCGTCCTCCGAGACGGCGAACCCCAGCGGCGTGTTGCGCGCGATCTCGGCGGCTCCGATGTTGGAGGTCATGATCACGATCGCGTGGCGGAAGTCGACCGTGCGCCCCTGGGCGTCGGTCAGGCGCCCGTCCTCGAGGATCTGCAGCAGGATGTTGAACACGTCGGGGTGCGCCTTCTCGATCTCGTCGAGCAGCAGCACGCTGTAGGGCTTGCGCCGCACCGCCTCGGTCAGCTGGCCGCCCTCGTCGTAGCCGATGTAGCCGGGCGGCGAGCCGACCAGCCGCGAGACGGCGTGCTTCTCCATGTACTCGGACATGTCGATGCGGATCATGGCGTCGTCGTCGCCGAAGAGGAACTCCGCGAGCGTGCGCGCGAGCTCGGTCTTGCCCACGCCGGAGGGGCCGAGGAAGATGAAGGAGCCGGTCGGGCGCTTGGGGTCCTTCAACCCCGCGCGCGAGCGCCGGATCGCCTTGGAGATGACTTCGATCGCGGGGTGCTGGCCGATGACGCGCTTGTGCAGTTCGTCCTCCATGCGCATCAGCTTCTGCGTCTCGGCCTCGGTCAGCTTGAACACGGGTATGCCGGTCCACATGGAGACGATTTCGGCGATCTCCTCCTCGCCGATCGACGGACGCTCGCCGGACTCGCCCGATTCCCACTCCTGCTCGAGCTCGCGTTTCTTGTTCGTCAGCTTGCGCTCTTTGTCGCGCAGCGCCGCCGCCTTCTCGAACTCCTGCGCCTCGATCGCGGCCTCCTTTTCGCGACGGACGGTCTCGACTTCGCCCTCGAGCTCGCGGTTGGCGGGCGGCGAGGTCATCGACTTGATGCGCATGCGCGAGGCAGCCTCGTCGATCAGGTCGATCGCCTTGTCGGGGAGGAAGCGGTCTGAGATGTAGCGGCTCGCCAGTTCGCCGGCGGCGCGCAGGGCGTCCTCTGTGATCTGAACCTTGTGGTGCTGCTCGTAGCGGTCGCGCAGGCCCTTGAGGATCTCCACGGTCTGGTCGATCGTCGGCTCCTCGACGCGGATCTGCTGGAAGCGCCGCTCCAGAGCGGAGTCGCGCTCCAGGTACTTGCGGTACTCCTCGAGCGTCGTCGCGCCGATCGTCTGCAGTTCGCCCCTGGCGAGCGCCGGCTTGAGGATCGAGGCAGCGTCGATCGCGCCCTCGGCGGCACCCGCGCCGACGAGGTTGTGCAGCTCGTCGATGAACAGGATGATGTCGCCGCGCTGGGTGATCTCCTTCATCACCTTCTTCAGGCGCTCCTCGAACTCGCCGCGGTACTTGGACCCGGCGACCAGCGCTGCGAGATCGAGCGTGTAGATCTGCTTGTTGCGCAGCAGCTCGGGCACCTCCGAGCTCGTGATCCGCTGAGCCAGGCCCTCGACGACCGCGGTCTTGCCCACGCCGGGCTCGCCGACGAGCACGGGGTTGTTCTTGGTGCGCCGCGAGAGGATCTGCATGATGCGCTCGATCTCGGTCTCGCGCCCGACGCACGGGTCGAGCTTGCCCTCGGCGGCGAGCTTGGTGAGGTTGCGCCCGAACTGGTCCAGCAGCTTCGATGACTTCTTGCCCTCGCCCGGCCCCGCGCCGGCGGCGGCGCCCGCGCCTCCGGAGGCTCCCTGACGGCGCCCGCCCGGTCCCGAGAGCATCCTGATGACCTCGTTGCGGATCTTCTCGGAGTCGGCGTCGAAGTCGAGCAGGATGCGCGCCGCCACGCCCTCGTTCTCGCGCACGAGGCCGAGCAGGATGTGCTCGGTGCCGATGTAGTTGTGCCCCAGGCTCAGCGCCTCGCGCAGCGCGAGCTCCAGCACCTTCTTGGCGCGCGGCGTGAACGGGATCTGACCGGAGGTGACCTCCTCGCCTGAGCCGACGATGCGCACGACCTGCGCGCGCACGCGCTCGACGGTGATGTCGAGGCTCTCCAGCACCCGCGCGGCCAGACCCTCCTCCTCGCGCAGCAGCCCCAGCAGGATGTGCTCGGTGCCGATGTAGTTGTGCTTGAGCGTCCGCGCCTCCTCCTGCGCAAGAACGACCACCTGCCGGGCCCGTTCTGTGAATCGCTCGAACATGGTGTGCTTCCTTCCTGCGAGGGGGCGCGTCCTCGAGAGCTATGTGGTCTGGTCGCTTCTCCCCGGGCAGTCTACCAACCGGCTAAACGGCCCCGTGGGGGTGAATCGTCAGCCGGGCGGCGCTACTTGAGGACTACAGCCCGGGGATCGCAGCAGTTTAGAAGGCCTCTCAATCGAAGCCCTCTCAGTCGCGCATCGCGGGGAACAGCACGACCTCGCGAATCGAGTCGCGGCCGGTCAAGAGCATCACCAGCCGGTCGATCCCCACGCCCACCCCGCCGGCCGGCGGCATGCCCTGCTCGAGCGCCTGCAGGAAGGGCTCATCGAAGGGCTGGGCCTCCTCGTCGCCACCCTCGGCGGCCTCGCGCTGGGCCTGGAAACGCTGCCTCTGCGCGTCGGCGTCGTTGAGCTCGGTGAAGGCGTTGGCGATCTCGATCCCGCCCGCAAACGCCTCCCAGCGCTCGACCAGGCCGGGCTCTGAGCGGTGCTCGCGAGCGAAGGGCGAGAGCTCGACGGGGTAGTCGAGCACGAAGGTGGGCTCGTTCAAGGTGGGCTCCACGTACTTGGCGAGCAGGCCGTCGGCCATCTGCCCCCAGCTCGCCCCCTCGGTCGCGAGCGCGAGCTGGCGCGCCGTGATCTCGCGCGCGAGGGCGGGCGCGTTGGCGGCCGCGCGCAGGTCGACGCCCGTCGCCTCGGCGATCGCGCGCATGAAGCCGACCCGCTTCCACGGCACCGTGAAGTCGAGCTCTCCCGCATATGCGACGGCGCTCGCGGCGGCCCCCACGAGCGCTTCCAGACGCGCGGCCGCGTCCTCATAGTCGGCGTAGGCCTCGTAGAACTCGACCATCGTGAACTCGGGGTTGTGCTTGCTGGAGACGCCCTCGTTGCGGAAATCCTTGCCCAGCTCATACACGCGCTCGAGGCCTCCGACGAGCAGGCGCTTGAGGTACAGCTCGGTGGCTATGCGCAGGTAGAGCGTGCGCTCGAGCAGGTTGTGGTGGGTCGTGAAGGGGCGCGCCAGCGCGCCGCCGTACAGTGGCTGCAGCACCGGCGTCTCGACCTCAACGAAGCCCTCGGAGTCGAGATAGGCGCGCACTGCGCGCACGATCTGAGCTCTGTCGAGGAACACCCTGCGCACGTCCTCGTTGGCGATCAGATCGAGCTCGCGCCGCCGGTGGCGCGTCTCGACATCGGCGAGGCCCCGGTGCGTGTCGGGAGGGGGTCGCAGCGCCTTTGCGAGCAGCGCGAAGCTGTCCACGCGCAGCGATATCTCTCCCCGCCGCGAGCGCAGCGCGGCTCCGTCGACGCCGATGAGATCGCCGATGTCGAGCGAGGTCAGCTCGGCGAAGCGCTGCTCTCCCAGCACGTCCATGCGCGCGTGCAGCTGGATCTTGCCGGTGCGGTCGACCACATCCAGGAACGCGGCACCCCCGCCTTCACGCCGCGCCACGAGGCGCCCGGCAACCCTGTGTTTGTCCTCGGTCTCATCGCCCGCGGACAGGCGCTCGTACTGCGAGAGGATCTCCGCAATGGGCTCGGAGCCCCGGAAGTGGTAGGGGAACGCCTGATCATCGGCCTCTCTGAGCCGCCGCGCCTTCTCGCGGCGCTCGCCGATCAGCTCGGGCAGGCCGTGTCGGACCGTTGACCCGGCGCCGGGGTCCTCCTCGGTTCCGCTCATGGCGGCGAGATTACTTCAGCCCGACGTCGATCTTGGTGATCTTGAGCTTGCGCGCAGGGCCGCGCGGCACCTTGACGGCGACGGTCTCGTTGCGCTTGCGCCCGATCAGCGCGCGGCCGACGGGCGACTCGTTGGAGAGCTTGTGCTCATGCGGGCGGGCCTCGGCCGAGCCGACGATCGTGTACTTGACGGACTTGCCGGTCTTTTCGTCTTTGACGTGCACGACGGAGCCGATCTGCACGACGTCGGTGGAGAGGTCCTTGGTCTGGATGACCGTGGCCATGCGCAGCTTCTCCTGCAGCTGCGCGATGCGGCTCTCGAGCATCGCCTGTTCGTTCTTGGCGTCGTCGTACTCGGAGTTCTCGGCGATGTCCCCGAACTCCCGCGCCTCCTTGATGCGCTCGGCTACCTCTCGCCGCCTGTCGGTCGAGAGCAGCTCAAGCTCGTCTTTGAGCTTCTTCAGTCCTTCGGGGGTGAGAATGACGTCCTTCGGCATCTGACTCTCGTTGGCTGTGACCCCGCCGACGTACAAACGCCCCGCCGGTCAAGCGGGGCTGATCTGATCCGCGGGCCCTTTAAGAGCGCAGCAGTATAGCGAGGCCCGTGACGCCTCCAGGGCGCTCAGGCGGCGGGCGCTGGGACGCGCGAGGCCGGCTGCGCGTGGCCGTCGAGCAGCTCCTTCACGCGCGCCAGCGTGACGGCCGACTGAAGTGCCTGCGCTAGCTCCTTGGCGCCCGCCGGGCCGAGCCTCAGACGCCCGACGTACCAGGGATAGAACTTGCGCAGGTAGCGCGTGGCGCGCTCCTCCCCCAGGTGCTCGACGGCGCACTCGATCGTCCAGCTGAGCTCGCCGAGAACCTCCTCGCGGCGCGGCTCGAGCTCGCGGCCGCCGAGCAGCTGCTCGAACAGCCACGGGTTGCCCAGCGCTCCGCGCGCGAGCAGCAGCGCGCAGGCACCCGTCTGGGCAAATGCCGCGCGAGCACTCGCAGCGTCGTGCATCCCACCCGTGAGGATCACGGGCGCCGGCAGCGTGCGCACGAGCTCGGCCGCCAGCGTGTAGTCGGGCACGCCCTTGTGGTGGACGGCCGCCGAGCGGGGGTGAAAGACGATCGCCGCTACGCGAGCCTCGGCGACCAGGCGGTGAGCGAGCGCGAACCCGCTGCTCTCGCCCGCGCGAAGCCCCGAGCGCAGCTTCACCGTCACCGGCAGCGCGCCGCGCTCGCCGGCAGCGCCTTCGACAGCCGCGCGGGCGACCGAGACGGCGCGGTCGGGGTCGTCGAGCAGCGCCGCGCCGGCGCCGGTCTTGCAGACCTTGGCCACCGGGCAGCCCATGTTGATATCGATCGCGTCAGCTCCCAGGCGCGCCACGTGCGCGGCCGCCTCGCGCATGATCTGAGGGTCTTCGCCGAACAGCTGGATCGCGATCGGGCCGCCCCGGCGCTCGCGGGGGTCGATGCGCAGCAGCTCCGTGCACGTCTTCGCGTTGCGGTAGTGGATCGCGTGCGAGGAGACCATCTCCGAGAACGCCATGCCGGCGCCGAAGCGCTTGGCCTGCAGGCGCACGAACCAGTTGCCGATGCCAGCCAGCGGGGCGAGCAGCACCCGGTTGGGAACCTGCAGGGGACCGAGCATCCACGGGTCGGTGAGGCTTGCGGGCGCTGCCATCGGCCCCATTATCAGCACGATCCTCGCGCGACGCCGGGAAGCGCTCTACAGCTGAGCGAGCGCGCACGCAGCCGGCATCGTCAAGCTGCCCGGACGCTCGTCGCCGCTAGCTGCTGTTGAGCTCGTGCAGCAGTCGCAGCCCCGTCAGCGTCAGCAGGTCGTCGACCTCTTCGATCTCCTCGCAGTAGGGCACGACCAGCGAAGACAGCCCGCCCGTGGCGATCACGGAGGCGCGCCCGCCGAGCTCGTCGAAGAGCCGCCGCAGGATCGCGTCGATCGCGCCCGCATAGCCGAACACCACGCCCGAGCGGATGGCGTCGATCGTGTTCTTGCCAATCACGCTCTTGGGCGGCGCGAGGTCGACCTTCGGCAGCCGCGCGCCGCGCTCGGAAAGGGCTTCGAGCGAGATCTCGATCCCGGTCATGAGCGCCCCGCCCACGTACTCGCCCTGGCGCGAGAGCACATCGAAGGTCGTGGCCGTTCCGAAGTCCACGCAGACGGCCGGCCCGCCGAAGCGCTCGCGGATGGCCACGGCGTTGACCAGGCGGTCGGCGCCGATCTCGCGCGGGTTGTCGTAGCGGATCGCCATGCCGGTCTTGATCCCGGGCCCCACGACGAGCATCTCGTGTCCCAGGTAGCGATGCGCCATCGCCGTCCACTCGGGCTCGAGCTGCGGCACCGTCGAGGAGACGATCGAGGCCTCGAGGTCGCCGAACCCGTGACCGCGCAGCTCGAGCAGGTTGCGCAGCGCCGCTCCCAGCTGATCGGCCGTCGACTGGCGCACGGTGGCGAAGCGCCAGTGCTCCAGCAGCTGCTCCCCGCGAAACGCCCCGAAGTGGGTCTGCGTGTTGCCGACGTCGACGACGAGCAGCATCGCGGACCATTATGCTCGGCACGCGATGGCCAGCATGCGCCCAAGGCTGTACGTGCTTCCGGGCTCACATCCCTGCGCCGCCGTTGAAGCGGCGCTCGAGCTCAAGTCGACCGACTACGACCGCGTTGTCCTGCTGCCGATCGTGCCGATCATCGTCGGCACGCTCCGCTACGGCGGCACGACGGTGCCGGGCATGCGCCTCGGCACAGAGCGCATCGTCGGCTCGCGCCCGATCATGCGCCGCCTCGACGCGCTCGCTCCCGAGCCCGCGCTGCTTCCGCCGCTCGACGATGCCGCCCGCGCCAAGGTGCTCGAGGCCGAGCGCTGGGGGGATGAGGTCTTCCAGAACGTTCCCCGCCGCATCCTCGACGTCGCCTTCCTGCGCCGCCCGGCGTCGATGGAAAGCTACGCCGCCGAGGAGAAGCTGCCGCTGCCGCGCCCGCTGCGGCGCCCGGGGACGCCGCTGACGGCGCGCCTGATGGCGCTCAAAAACCACGCCAGCGATGCCGCCGCGCGCGCCGACATCGCCGCGCTGCCGAGCCAGCTCGAGCAGGTCGACGCGTGGGTCGCAGACGGCGTCCTTGGGGGCGAGCGTCCCAACGCTGCCGACCTGCAGATCGGCAGCACCGTGCGCCTGCTGCAGACGATCGCCGACGTCCGCCCGCTCCTTGAGGACCATCCAGCCGCCCAGCTGACGCGCTACTTCCCGGCGACGGTGGGCGAAGTCGAGGCGGGCGTGCTGCCCTCGGAGTGGATGCCGGCAGCGGTCGCGAGCTAGTCGCCGAAGGCGACGAAAAGCGGCTCAGCGTGCGTGCAGCACGACGCTTCGCGTGCGCGTCGCGACCGAGCCGTGCATGTCCGTCAACGCGATCTTCACCGTCAGGGGCAGGCGGCGGTGCGCGCGCAGCGCCCTGCGTGCCCTCGCGTTGACGCTCACCTGGAAGGACAGCCGCCCCGCGCGCAGCGAGACACGGCTGAGATGGCCCACGTCAACGAGACGATGGGAGACGGCCAGCATCGCGCGCCTCGCCAGAAGCTGCACCCACAGGCGCCCGCCGACGGCCGCCTGCGGCACGTTGAGCGAGCCGCGAACGCGCGTGCCGCGCTGGCCGTGGGCGAGCGAGAGAGCTTCGTTGAGCGCGCGCGCAAGCGGCGCGGCTCCTTCCGGCTGCGTGCCCTGGGAGGTCGTCGTGCCCCCCGAGGTGGTGGTCGTCCCGGTCGAGGTCGTCGAGGTCGTGGTCCCATTGGCGTTGACGGTGATCGAGCCTTTCATTTCGGTGGGGTGCACGTAGCAGTAGAAGGTGTAGGTACCCGGCTGTGAGAACGTGCACGTCCCGCGCCAGCTCGTGGCGCCACGGTTTTCGGGGACGCCTTCGCACGCCGGCCTGATCGCGCTCGACCACACGACTCCGTGTTCGACGCTCGAGGAGTTGTTCACCAACGTGACGACACCGCTCACGCCGACCGTCGCGCCGGGCGGCGACCAGGCGTGCGTTTCTTTGTAGATACCGCCGCCGCTGTAGTTCGCCGCTTCGATCGTCGGGGCCGTTTCCGAGCCAGCCACGGCGGGCAGCGCCGCGACGGCTGCGCCCAGCGCGAGCGCGAGCACACCCTGCACCAGGCCGCGCGTCCTCATATCCTGACAGGACGCCAGCGCATCGAAATCATTCCCGGCGCTAGAGTCGCAACGGTCGGGCTATCGCAGCGCTGCGCGGCCAGCGCTGCAATCCAATGCGCATCCTCGATCCACAATCGCTGGGCAGGCACGTCGACCGGCTCTACCGGGCCGCATTGGGCCTGTGCGGTTCGCGCGAGGACGCCGAGGACCTCGTGCAGGAGACCTTCGCGCGGGTGCTCTCACGACCGCGCCTGCTGCACGGCGAGGCCGACCTCTACTACCTGATGAAGGTGCTGCGAAACACGTTCCTCTCGAGCCGCCGCACCGCCAGCCGCAGGCCAGTGACCGTCGCCACGCTCGACGACATCGTGGCTGCCGACCCGAAGCCAATCGGCCGGCCGCACGAGGCGCTCGAGGTGCAGGAGGTCTACGCGACGATCGCCGAGCTGCCGGAGGACTTCCGCCTGGCGCTCGTCGCCGTCGACGTGCTCGGCCTCTCCTACCGCGAAGCCGCTCGCGCCCTGCGCGTGCGCGAGGCGACGATCACCACGAGGCTCTTCCGGGCGCGCAAGCAGGTCGCCCAGCGGCTCGTTCATCCCTCCGCCGACACGCCTGACCGGCGCGGACAAGCGCCGGCGCCCCAGCCGGGATCACAGAACGCCCGTCCGCAGGCCGCCTCCCAGCGCGACGGCGGGGAACGATTGCCATCCAGCGGAGTCCTTGACAGTAGGCGAGCGCGATGAGCGAGCCAAGACCCCAAACTGAAGACGAGCTGATCGAGCTGGTGCGCTCGATAGACGTCCGCGCGCCGGAGTCGCTGCACCGGCGCGTGGACGCGATGCTGCTCGCTCACTCACAGCGCCGGCGGCGGGCGGGCGTCAGCGGCGCTCTGGGGCGAGCGCTGAGCGGCGGGCGCGGCCCGCTCGCCGCCGCGGGCGCCGCGGCCGTCGCGGCCGGCGCGGTGGCGGCGATCGTCGCGTTGAGCACAGGCCCCGGGCGCTCGCTGAGCCTGCAGAGCGCCTCCGCGCTCACGCTTCGCCCGGCGACGGCCGCGGCGCCGCGCGAGAGCAAGAGCAACCGCGACGAGCTGGCCGCCTCGGTGCAGGGTGTCTCCTTCCCCTACTGGGCAGAGCGGGTCGGATGGCGCTCGGTGGGCGCGCGCAGCGACCGGCTCGACGGGCGCGCGGTGCGGACGGTCTTCTACTCCAACGATCGGGGCGCGCGCATCGGCTATGCGATCTTCGCCGGCTCCCCCCCGAGGGTGAGCGGAGGCGTCACCAGGCTGCACCGCGGCTTGCACTTCAGGCTGCTCAACCGCGACGGCGTCGCCGTGGTGAGCTGGCGCCGCGGCGGGCATCTGTGCGTGATGTCGGGCATCGGCATCAGCGCCCAAGCGCTGATGCGTCTGGCGACCCTGGGTGATCGCGGTGCGCTCGCCTGAGCGCCGTTCCGGAAGCGCGCGCGCCAGCCTGGCGGCAGCGTCGACTCTGGCCATAGCGTCGGCGCTGGCACTCGCCATCGCCGGCGCGCTCCCCGGGGCGGCGGCATCCACGGCACGCTCGGCCGCGACGCACACCGTCGTGCTCAAGAACATCCGCTTCCACCCCGCGACGCTCAGCATCAGGCGCGGCGATCGCGTGCGCTGGCTGTGGCGCGACGGCGGAACCGAACACAACGTCACCTTCCACCGCTTTCATTCGCGAACGCAGGGGAGCGGCTCCTACACGGTGCGCTTCGCCCACGCCGGCACGTTCAGCTACCACTGCTCGATTCACGTCGCGGAAGGCATGCGCGGCAAGATCGTCGTGCACTGATCGGCTCGCGCGCGCGCCTGCGCCGCTCTCAGCCGGCGCGCAGCTCGAGCGGCGGGCCGGCCCAGCGCACCCCCTCGGCGGTGGGCAGCGCCGCCAGCGCGTCGGCCAGGCGCCTGCCGTCGGGCAGCGCCGCCTCGAAGTTCAGCTCGAGCGCCGGGATCAGCACGAAACGGCGCTCCAGCAGCTGCTCATGAGGCAGCGACATGCGCTCGCTGCGCACCTGCACATCACCGAGCAGCAGGATGTCGATGTCGATGGGCCGCGGGCCATGCCGGCGCCCGCCCGAGCGCCGGCCGAGTTCCCGCTCCAGCCGCTTGACCGCGTCCAGCAGCTCGAGCGGCTCGAGCACCGTCTGCACCTGCAGGCACGCGTTGAGGAAGCTCGGCTGCTCGCGCACCTCGCCGACTGGGTCGGTGTCGTACGTCGAGGAGCAGCGCACGACCTGCACGCCGCTCGCTGGCAGCGCCTCGACGGCCGCCTGCAGGTTGGCGCGCCTATCGCCTACGTTGGAGCCGAGCCCCAGCAGTCCGACGCGCACGGGCATGGCCTGACGCTACACGCGCGTACGCCCGGAGCCGGGCTCAGCGTACGCCCGGAGCCGGGCTCATGGCCGCGACGTCTGCAGGCCCTGGCTCGCCGCCCGCTCCCCCATCTCCTGCGCAAACGGGATCAGGCCCGAGAGCGGGCGCAGCATCACGGTGAAATCGCAGATCAGCCCGTGCTCGTCGAAGCGCAGCAGGTCAATGCCCTCGATCTCGCGATCGCCCACCCTCGCGCAGAAGATGAGCGCATGCGCGCCGCCCGCCTGCAGCTCGTCGGTGTAGCGGAAGTCCTCGAACACCTGGGCCACCTGTTCGAGCAGCCCGACGACCGTCTCGCGTCCCACGAACGGATGGAACGTGACGGGGCTGTGAAAGACGATGTCCGCAGCCAGCAGCTCGGCCACGGCGCCGATGTCGCCGTTCTGGACCGCCGCCCTGAAACGCTGCGCGGTACTCATGTGCGCGCCTGCCCCAGCCCTCCTGCGCGACGCCCGCGCTCGCCCGCAGGGCGCCCCCGCGAGCCCTCGCGCGAGCTGCGCTCGCTGAGGCCGACGCGGCCGTGCAGGCGACGCAGCGCGCCCGGAGCGCACCAGGCGCTCTCGCCTAGGCGACCCGTGATCGACGGCGCGAACAGCGCGCGCACGATGGTGGCGTCGATCGTAGTCGCTGAGCAAGAGTCCACGGAGAAATTATAAGTGACTGCTAACTAAGTTGTCAAGCCGGTCAGGCTGTCAAGCCGGAAGCCTGAGACTATTCTCATCGGCGCTTTCGAGGGGCGTTATGCCCGCAAGGCAGGCTCCGCGGCGCCGCGCCGGCGCCGAGGCAGCCGCCGCCAGACCTATGGACATCGCCCGAGCGAGACGCCGAGCAGCGAGCCAGCGCAGAGTGCGCCGGCAGCGCCTGGCGGGCGCTGCCGGCGGCCTGGTCGCGATCGTCGTGGTGCTCGTCGTCGCGCTCACCTCAGGCGGCTCGAGCGAGCACAGCTCGCGCCGGGCCAAGCACGCGGGGGCGCGGCGCGCCAAGCAGATCGTCCCCGGCGGGCCGCTCGCGCCCGCTTCCATCGGCGGGCTGGCGGCCCTGTGGGCGCCGCAGAACGTCGTCGCTGCGCAGCCCGCGACGGCGGCCGCGTATGAAGCGGCTTCGAGGATCCCCGGCCCCGCCGGTTACCTGCTCGTGGCCGACCGGGGCAACAACCGCATCCTCGTGCTGGACCGCACCGGGAAGGTCGTGTTCCTGTACCCGACGCCCGCCGAGCGCAGGATGGGCCGGCGCCTGGTCTACAACGACGACACCTTCGTCGTGCCCGGCGGGGCGGCGATGATCGCCAACGAGGAGGACAACAACGCGGTCGTCGAGGTGACGCTCGCCGACCGCAAGCTGCACGTGCTGTTCGGACACCCCGGCGTAGCGGGAAACGACAGCACGCACCTGCATACGCCCGATGACGCCTACGCGCTGCCCGACGGATCCTTCACGGTCGCCGACGCGTACGCCTGCCGCATCCTGTTCGTCCGCAACCGGCGCATCATTCGCCAGTACGGCCACTCCGGAGTGTGCGTGCATGACCCCCCGCGCTACCTGGCGGCGGTCAACGGCGATACCCCGACGCCGAGCGGAGGAGTGCTGGTGAGCGAGATCAACGGCAGCTGGGTCGACGAAATCGGCCCGGACGGGCGCCTCGTGTTCTCGCTCAAGGCACCCGTCAGCTATCCCTCGGACCCGCAGCCGCTCCCGGGCGGGCGCATACTCCTCTCCGACTACGCAAACCCCGGCCACGTGCTGATCGTCGACCACCGCGGGAAGACGCTGTGGCGCTACGGCCCGGCGCGTGGCCCCGGGCGGCTCGACCATCCCTCGCTTGCGCTGCCGCTGCCCAACGGGAACATCGCCGTCAACGACGACTACCGCCACCGCGTGATCGTGATCGAACCACGCGCCAAACGGATCGTGTGGCAGTACGGGCACACAGACATCCCCGGAACCGCCGCCGGCTACCTCAACATTCCCGACGGAATGGACTTCGTTCCGATCGGGCCACGCGGCGGCCCCGACTACGCCGCCGTCGTCCACCCCTAGGGGATGAGCGACGCGCACGCAGATCGTGCGAGGCGGACGGGAGCCGCCTCGCGCCGGCGCACGGTCAGGCGCAGGCGCGCGGCGGCCGCCGGGGCTCTGCTCGCGATCCTGATCGCGGTTCTGCTCGCCTCCCAGGGGAGCTCTCGCCACGGCGCTTCCGAAGGCGCTTCGCGGCGCTCGTCGCGGCGCAGCGACCAGGCAGCAGCCCGAGCGCAGGCACCGAGGGCGCTGGTCACGTACGCCGGTCAGCTCCCGCAGCCGATCCAGGATGCGGCCGTGGCCGCGAGCAGCGCCTCCAGCGCCCTGCTCATCGGGGGGCTCGATCAGAGCGATCGATCGAGCACGCAGATAGTGCGCCTGGGCGGCTCTCAGGGCCAGCGCATCGGCTCGCTGGCGGCCCCGCTGCACGACGCCACGGCGAGCGCGCTCGGCGGCGCCGTGTTCCTGCTCGGCGGCGGCTCGCTGGAATCGTTCGCGAGTATCCTGCGCGTCTCCGCCGGCGGCCAGGCACAGCCGGCGGGCCGCCTCCCCACGCCGGCGTCCGACGTCGCCAGCGCGCAGATCGACGGCACCATCTACATCGTCGGCGGCTACACCGGACAGGTGCCGCTGCGCACGATCCTCGCCTGGCGTCCCGGCCAGCCGCCACGGATCGCGGCGCTGCTGCCCCAACCCGTTCGCTACGCCGCCGTCGCCGCCCAGCGCGGCGGCCTCGTGATCGCGGGGGGGACGACCGGCACCACCGCAGATCGCGACGTCTACCGCTTCGACCCCGCAAGCGGCAGGGTCGCGCTGCTCGCGAGGCTGCCCCACCCGCTCACGCACGCGGCCGCGGTCAGGGTGCGCGGCAGCGTGCTCGTGATCGGGGGCCGGGGAGCCGAACTGAACGCTCAGACGCGCCAGATCCTCGCGATCTCGCCCAGCGGCGCGGTGAGCCTCGCCGGAGAGCTGCCGCGGGCTCTGTCCGACCTCGCCGCCGTCACGCTAGGCGAAGAAGCGCTGCTGGCAGGCGGCCGCGACTCCGGCGGCCACGTGCGCGGGGAGATCCTCCGAATCAGGGTGCGCTGAGCCGCAGCAGCGCCGCGGCTCGCGCGTCGTCGAGCCCTGCCTCAGGCGTGCGCCTAGGCTCGGAGGGCGCGGCGCGAGGACTAGCGAGACTCGGGGCTCGCCAGCTCCCCAGTGGACACCAGAGAACCTGCCATGAGCCAGTGACCTAGCGGTTCGCGTTCGAGGCTTTCACCGCACTCAGCGCAGCGCCTTCTTTCAATGGGCAAGTCGTGTGGTCCTCGAACGCTCTTCTCGCCATCCACGATTCGGCTGTAGCCAGCGGGCGGCAGGTCCTCGCGGCAGACGGGGCACGAGTATTTTCCCATGCCCCAACGGATGCCCCGTCTGCCCACCGCGTTACCGCGGCTCGACGTTCATACGACCGCGCATGGCCGCCAAGCCCCGACGGCTCAGGCCTCGGCCTCGCGCCACACCTCCACCGAGACCTCCTCCACGCTCAGCGCGATCGGCGGCTCGGGCTTGGACGCCTTCACCCACACGGCTTCCAGCTCGTAGTCGCTCAGCAGGCGGTTGGCGATCGTGCTGCACAGGCGCTCGAGCGTGCTGTGCGAGCGCTGCTGGGCGACCAGCGCGATCAGCTGGCACACCTGCACGTAGTCGATCGTGTCCTCGATCGAGTCGGTGGCGGTGGCGTCGCACTCGCCCATGTCAAGGCGCACGTCCACGACCAGCCGCTGGCCCACCTCGCGCTCTGCCTCGCTGACCCCGTGGTGGGTGTAGAGCGAGAGGCCCGTGATCTCGATCGTGACCGATTCGGGCGCGTCCTCGTCGGCGGAAGGCTCCTCGTCTAGCTCGTCGGGGTCTTCGGCGGGCTGCTCGCCGTCCATCGCCCGCCCAAGGTAGCAGCCGCCACCTCGAGCGCCTCGCGCGCGGGCGCCACGTCGTGGACGCGCAAGACGCTGGCCCCGCGCTCGAACGCGAGCACGCTCGTCGCGAGCGTGCCCGCCAGCCGCTCGTGGGGCTCGGAGGGACGCGTCGTAAGGCGCGCGAGAAAGCTCTTGCGCGAGGTCCCCACCACGATCGGGCGCCCGATGCTCACGAGCTCGTCCAGGCGCGCGAGCAGCGCCAGGTTGTGCGCCACCGTCTTGCCGAAGCCTATGCCCGGGTCGAGCAGCACCTGCTGCTCGCGCACGCCCTCGCGCACGGCGAAGGCAAGGCGCTCCTCCAGAAACGACTTGACCTCGCTCACGACGTCCTCGTAGCGCGGGTCGCGCTGCATCGTGCGCGGATCGCCGAGCATGTGCATGAGGCAGCACTGGGCGCCGCTGTCAGCCACCACGCCGACCATTTGCGCGTCGCCGCGCAGGGCGGTGACGTCGTTTATGAAGCTCGCCCCCGCCCGCAGCGCCGCCGCCGCCACCGACGCCTTGGAGGTGTCGACCGAAATCACCGCGCCGCTCTCGTCGCGCTCGGCCATGAGGCCCTCTATCACGGGCCGCACGCGCGCGAGCTCCTCACGCGCGGAGACCTCGCGCGCGCCCGGGCGCGTGGACTCGCCGCCAACGTCGACGATGTCGGCGCCTTCGGCGATCAACTCGCGGCCGTGCTCGATCGCCGTCTGCGGCTCCAGGAAGCGACCGCCGTCGGAGAACGAATCCGGCGTCACGTTCAAGATCCCCATCACGCGCACGCCGCGGGGGGGCTCGCCGGGGATGCTCAAGCGCTCAGTCGGCCCTCACGAATGCGCGCCACGAGGTCCTTCGATTCTTCGCGGATCACGCGGCCATCCTCGAGCTCGACGGCCGGGAACAGCTTCTGGCCCGTGAGCGCCACGTACTCCGCGCGCTTGCCGCGGCGGACAGGGTGCTTTACGACCTCGTACTCGACGCCCGCGTCCTCGAGTGCCTTCTGCACCTTCCAGCACGGGTGCGGACCCTTGATCCACATCGTGCGGCAGCGGTGCAGCTTGACGGCCAACTAGGTGATCTCCGGGCGCTTGGACTCGCCGGAGCGGAGCTCGGCCGTGCCTCCGGCCAGGCCGGGACGCGGAATCGCGCGCGGCGCCTCGCGCTCGGGCCGCCCGGCGGGAGCGGGCGCGGGCGGCACCGGCAGCTCGGGCTTGGCGGGCTCCTCGCTGGGAAAGACTTCCTGCTCGCTCTTGCCCTCGAGCAGCGCCAGGAACTCCTCCTTCTCGATCGTCTCGCGCTTGACGAGGATCTCGGAGATCTTCGTCAGGCTCGAGTGGTGCTCGGTGAGGATGTCCTTCGCGCGCTGGTGCGCAGACTCGATGATGCGGCGCACCTCGTCATCGATCTCGCGCGCGATCTCGTCGGAGTAGTCGGGCTCGGTCGAGAACTCGCGGCCCAGGAACGGCTGGCCGTGGTCGTGGCCGAACACGCGCGGGCCGAGCTTGTCGCTCATGCCGAAGCGCATCACCATCTGCTTGGCCGTCGCGGTGACCTTCTCGAGGTCGTTGGAAGCGCCCGTCGTTATCTCCCCGAAGGTCAGCTCCTCCGCGGCGCGCCCGCCCAGCGTCATCGCCATCGAGTCGCGCAGCTCCGCGCGTGTGGTCAGGAAGCGGTCTTCCTGAGGCATCGAGATCGTGTAGCCGAGCGCCTGGCCGCGCGAGATCACCGAGATCTTGTGCACGGGGTCTGAGTGCTCGAGGAAGTGCGCCACCAGCGCATGGCCCATCTCGTGATAGGCGGTGATCAAACGCTCCTTCTCGCTCATCACGCGCGTCTTCTTCTCGGGGCCGGCGATCACGCGCATGATCCCCTCCTCGAGCTCTTCCTGGCCGATCTCGCGCTTGCCCGTGCGCGCCGACAGCAGCGCCGCCTCGTTGATCAGGTTCGAGAGGTCCGCCCCCGTGAAGCCCGGCGTCTGGCCGGCGAGCGCGTCGATGTCGATCACCTTCGCCAGCGGCTTGCCGCGCGTATGCACCTCGAGGATCTTCGAGCGACCCTTGCGGTCGGGGCGATCGACGGCGATTTGACGGTCAAATCGACCCGGGCGCAGGAGCGCCGGGTCGAGGATGTCGGGCCGGTTGGTGGCCGCGATCATGATGATGTTGTCCTTGGCCTCGAAGCCGTCCATCTCGACGAGCAGCTGGTTGAGCGTCTGCTCGCGCTCGTCGTGGCCCCCGCCGAGGCCCGCGCCGCGGTGGCGCCCGACGGCGTCGATCTCGTCCATGAAGATGATGCAGGGGCTGTTCTGCTTGGCCTGCTCGAAGAGGTCGCGCACGCGCGAGGCGCCGACGCCGACGAACATCTCCACGAAGTCCGAGCCCGAGATCGAGAAGAACGGCACGCCCGCCTCCCCCGCCACCGCGCGCGCGAGCAGCGTCTTACCCGTGCCCGGCGGCCCGTACAGCAGCACTCCGGTGGGGATGCGCGCGCCGAGCGCCTGGAACTTCTTGGGGTTCTCCAGGAATTCCTTGATCTCGTGCAGCTCCTCCACCGCCTCGTCCACGCCCGCCACGTCGCGGAAGGTGATCTTGGGCGAGTCGGCCGACAGGCGCTTGGCGCGCGACTTGCCGAACGACATCACTTTGGAGCCGCCGCCCTGGACCTGGTTCATGAGGAAGATCCAGAAGCCCAGGAAGATGACGAACGGCAGGATGTAGCCCAGCAGGCTCCAGAAGGCGCTGCTCTTTTCCGATTCGACGTTGTACTGCACGCCCGCAGAGCGCAGTTCGCGGATCAGTTCCGGCGCGGCCTGTTCGACGTAGCCCGTTTCGTAGCTTTCTTTGTTGCGCAGCTTGACTTCGAGCGCCTTGCCCTTGTTCTTGAACACGACCGACTTGACTTCGCCTGAGGGCAGCTCGCGGCTGACCAGCGTCTGGTAGCTGTGCGGGCGGTGGTCCGAGGTGCCGGGATTGACCAGTTTGACGGCCAAGAAGGCCAGCACGACCACGATGAGGATCGGAAACGCGGCGCTCTTGAAGAAACGGCTCATGGCGTAATCCTGAACGTCCCGCGCCGTGTGACGCAGTGGTCGCCAGTCCCCTAGCGTACCATGAGGCAGCCCAAAATCCGGGCGTTTCCGCGCCCCGCACGGGCCTCTCACGCGCGACCAACCCAGCCGCGCAAGCGCCGCAACAGGCGCGCCGCGCGGCCCCTTTAACGCTCGAACGCCGCCACGTAGGGGAGGTTGCGATGGCGCTCGGCGTAGTCGAGCCCGTAGCCCACGACGAAGCGGTCGGGGATCTCGAAGCCGACGTAGCGCGTCGGCAGGTCCACCTTGCGCCGCTCGGGCTTGGTCAGCAGCGCGCACACCTCCAGCGTGCGCGGGTTGCGCGAGCCGAGGTTGCGGATCAGGTACTGCAGCGTCAGGCCCGAGTCGACGATGTCCTCCACGATCAGCACGTCGCGCCCTTCGATCACCACATCGAGGTCCTTGAGGATCCGCACCACGCCCGAGGAGTCGGTTGCCGAGCCGTAGGAGGCGACGGCCATGAAGTCGAGCTCCACGGGGATCTCGATGGAGCGCATGAGGTCTGAGAGGAAGAACACCGCGCCCTTGAGCACGCCCACGAGCAGCAGCGAGCGGCCCGCGTAGTCGCGCGAGATCTCCGCCCCCAGCTCGCGCACGCGGCGCTGCAGTTCATCGGCGCTCACGAGCACCTCTCCGATCGGGGCCTCTACGTCGGCGCGCGAGATACTGGCCACCGCCGAGAGTCTAGTCGCGCGCGTCCCCGCGGCTCTCGCGCGGCGCGCGCGCCGGCAGCCGCACCATCTCGAGCACTCCCCCCTCGATCACCGCGCCCGCATGCCCGCCGAGGTGAAGCTCGTGACGCCCGCCGCGACGGCTCAGCTCGATCAGCTCCTCGACGCGCTCGCCGGCCTGCGGCACGTATGCGCCCGCTGCGTCCTCGGCCAGGCGCACCACCACCATGCGAGCCAGGGCCGCGGGTAGAGCCTCGAGGCGCTCGAGCGTGATGCTGCCTCGCCCGCCGAGCTCCTCGCTCACGAGGGCGTCAAGCAGCTCCGTCTCCGCCCGCAGCAGCTCCGCCGTGCGCAGCACGTTGGCCTGGGCGGCCGGGTGCACGGCGCGCAGAGCCGCCACCAGGTCATGGCGCACGCGCGTGCGCGCGTAGCGCTGATCCTCGTTCGAGGAGTCATCGCGCCAGCGCAGGCCGCGCTCCTGGCAGTAGGCACCCGTCTGCTCGCGCGTGACGTGCAGCAGGGGGCGGATAAGGCGGCCCTCGCTGGCCGGCATCCCGAGCAGCGCGCGGCGCCCCGGCGAGGCCGCGAGGCGGTAGAGGATCGTCTCCACCTGGTCTGAAGCGGTGTGGCCGGCCGCGATCAGCGCATCGCGCTTCTGAGCCAGGCGCTCGGCCTCCGCGTAGCGCACCTCGCGCGCCCACGCCTGCAGGTTTCCCGAGGGCTCGGGACCGCTTCTGCGCGCGCCACCAGCCGGCGCCGGCGCGCGGCTCGCACGCACGACCTCGAGCTCGACTCCCAGGCGCTTGCACAGCTGCACGCAGTGGCGCTCGTCCCCGTCCGCCTCTTCGCGCAGCCCGTAGTTGAGGTGCAGCGCGCCAACGTGCTCGGGGCCGCAGAAGCGCACGGCGAGATCGAGCAGGCAGACCGAGTCGCGGCCTCCCGACAGCATCGCCACCACGGGCTGCCCGCGCTGCAGGAGCCCCGAGGCACGCACCGTGGCGAGCACCTCATCGGCGCCCATGCGGACCTACCCGCGCCCGGAGGCAGCGATGAACAGCTCCGTGGGCTCCGAGAAGCCCTTCAAGCCCACCTCCCCGATGCGCTCGAAGGTGACGCCGTCGAGTCCCGCCGCCTCCTCGACGACGGATCGCGTGGCCAGCACCTCGCCGCCGCTCGCCCGCGCGACCACGCGCGCGGCCTGGTTGATGTCGCGCCCGTAATAGTCCCCGTCGCGGTACAGCGCCTCGCCGTAGTGGATGCCGATGCGCGGCGGCGGCCCGTCGTCGTCGATCATCGCGCCCAGCCGCACCGCCCAGGCCGCCAGCGCGGCCGGGTCGGGGCCGACGATCATCACCTCATCGCCCAGCGTCTTGATCACGCGCGCGTCGGCCGGCAGGCTCTGCTCCACCGCCTCGACGAAGCGCTCGACCACCCCCAGCGCCTCCTCGTCGCCCTGCTCGACCGTCAGGCGCGCATATCCGGCCAGGTCAGCGAACACGATCGCGACCCGCAGCCGGCCTTCTTCGGGAGCGCCGTCGGAGAGATCGCTCTCCATGTGGCCGATCACGTCCTGCTCGACGAACTGTCCCAGAAGCCGCGTGTGCATGTAGCTGAGCAACGGCACCACGAACGGCATCAGCTGCCGTGCCAGCGCCTCCATCTGCTCGGCGATCTCCACGTTCGCGACGCCCGCGCGCATGAGCGGCTCGTGCACGTAGAGGTGGACCAAGCGCACCTCCGCGTCGGCGATCTGCGCCAGGGCGTGGCCGTAGACGCGAGCGAGCTGCAAGAACGCCTCCGGCGGGAGCCCCGCGTCGAGCATCGCGGCCACGTAGCGCAGCATCTCCAGGTCCTCCTCGGACAGGAGCTCCGACGGCAGCCTCGCCATGCCCATGGCCGCGAAGATGCGTTCGATCACCGACGCCTGAAGGCCCGTCGCGCGCGTGAGCTCGCGCAGCGTGTAGCGGCCCTCCGACGCGCTTAGCAGGTTCTCGATCGGCCCGACCGCCAGCTGGCCCTGGTCGCCCGCCCGCTTGATTTCCTCGAGCGTGTGCCCGCGCGCGCGCAGGCGCTCGATCACCCGCACGTACGCCGCCGTTGCAGCTGTCCAGCGCCCGTCGTAGCCCGGCACCAGGCCCTTCTGCACCCAGCGTCTGACCGTCGAGACCGACACCCCCGCGCGCGCGGCGACCTGCGCGAGCGTGAGCTGCGTGTCGTCGCCGGTGCCTTCAGGGCTCGAGCGCCTCTCAGCCACGCCGCGCCCATCGCTGTCGCGTTTCCATAGCCGCCAGTTTAAAGTCGCCCCCCTTGTCCCTCCCGGAGCCAGCCGCCGGCGCCGCGCTGCATCTGCGACCCACGGCCCCGCTCGCCGAGCGCGTGCTGCTGCCCGGCGACCCCGGCCGGGCCCTGGCCCTGGCCCAGGCGCTGCTCGCCGAGCCGCGCATGTTCAACCATCATCGCGGCCTCTGGGGCTACACCGGGGCCGCGGGCGACGGCGAGCCGCTCACGATCCAGGCCACGGGGATGGGCGGGCCCTCGGCCGCAATCGTGCTCAGCGAGCTGATCGCGCTCGGCGCGCGGCGTGCGATCCGCGTGGGAACGTGCGGCGCGCTCGACGCCTCGCTCGCCTTGGGCGAGCTGCTGATCGCGCGCGAGTCGATCTGCGCCGACGGGACCTCCAGGGCGCTCGGCTTCGCTGAGCGCGTGGCCGCCGATGGGGCGCTCACGCACGCACTCGAGGCGGCAGCCGGCTCAACGCGCGCGGGGACCGTGATGAGCGTCGACCTCTTCTACGACGATCTGCGGCGCTCACGCGAGCACGGCGCGATCGCCGTCGACATGGAGGCGGCGGCGCTGTTCGCGCTGGGCTCAAACGAAAAAGTACCCGTCGCCTGCGTGCTCGCCGTCACCGACACGTTCGACGCCCACGGCGCGCGCACGCGCATCGAGGACCACCTCCTGCGCGACGCCGCCGAGAAGATGGGGGCGCTCGCGCTGCGCGCGCTCGGGCCCCGGGGCCAAGCTGGCTCGTCGTGAGGCCGCCCAGCAGGCCGCGGTCCGCTCACGGTGCAGCGGGGCTCCGCGGGCTGGCGTCGACTGATCGCCGGCGTGGCCGGCGGGGCTTCCTCAGCCCTTGGCCTTGCCCGCGGCCTGCGCCTTCGGGCGCTTCGCTCGCGCCGGCTTCTGCTTCGCATCGGACGCGCCGGCCGAGGCGCCAGCCGCTGGGGGCTCGGGAGCGGCGAGCCGCTCGAGCGCTTCGGCCACATCCGCGAGCCGCTGCTCGATCGCAGCCAGGCGGCCTTCGAGCGCCGAGGACGCCAGCGAGCGCTCCAGGCGCGCGACCGCGTCCTCGATTCCCTCGAGGCGCTGCGAGACGGTGCGCAGGCGGCGCGTCAGCCTTTCGATGTCGGTCGAAGACGGGATGTTGAGGGCGCCCATCGCGACCTCCTGGGCCTGCGACGCCTTCTCGCGAGCGTCGAATGCGCGCCCGATCGCCCCGGTGACGAGCGGGTTTTCGAGTAGATCCGACAGCGCCTTCCCGAGACGGTCCTCGGTCGTGTCACCGAGGCGCTCGCGAACCCTCTTGGCGAGATTGCTGCTGTCAGACATCCGCGTCTCCTGTACTTGAGATCAGGGCCAGCACACCCGCGCGGGTCGCCGCCCGAGGCTTGAGCGGAAGGATACGGTGCAGCGATGGCACAGTCGCTGTTCCTCTTCATGCAGATGGAGTTCCCGTGGGAGCTGGGGCCGCCCGACGGGCGCTACCTGCTGCGCGCAGAGCCCGGCGGCGAGGCTGAACACGTGATCGTGCTCGCCACGCTCGCCGCCAGCCGGCGCGGGCCCGGCCGCGGTCGCAGCTGGCCCGGAGCGGTTCGCTCGCGGCCGCTCGCCGCGCAGCCCAATGCGGCGCCCGAGCCCGCGCTGGTCGCCACCTCCCGAGCGTCGATCATCGACCCCGTGCCGGTATCGGCCGAGCGCCAGGCACGCGCGTGGCTCGAGGACCTCGACCCCGAAGAGGCGACGCGCGACGCGTTCGGCGTGCTCAACCGCGTGCTGCACCTGCACCGGATCGCGGCCGCCGACCCCTACGTCCATGAGGTATCTGCCGATCAAGCGCTCGTGATCCGTGCCGGGTGGGGCGAGGGCGAGCACGTCGCGGACGGCCGCTGGCTGCACGCCCGTGAGATCTCATGGCGGAGCGGGCCGCGGCCGGGCCTGGGCCGGGGCAGGGCGCGCACCGCCGCGCTGCGCCCGCAGGAGCGCTTCGCCGAGCTGCTCGGAGCGCGTGGATCAGCGCTGTTGTGCGAGAGCTTCGCGCTGCGCTCGCGGCTCGACCTCGATCATTCTCGCCTCGCGCTCGCCGCCGTAGAGCTCCAGGCGGCGTTCTCAGCAGCAACCGCGGAGCTGCGCGCCGAGCAGCGGCCAGACCTGGAGATCCGCATGGCTGAGCTCGAGAAGCTGGGCGACGGGGTCGCCGCCCAGGCGCGTCGGGCGCTCGCCGCAGACGGCGAGCTCCCGAACGAGGAGATCGTGCGGCACGCGCTCGAGCGCCTCGAGGCCGCGCTGCGCGCGCGAACGATTGGAGGCCGGTAGGGACCGCAGCTAGTCTGAGCGCAGCATGGATCCCGGCCCGACCGCGATCGGCACGTGGAGCGGCGGACGCTTCATGAGCTTCGGCGAGCCCCTCGACGACGGCAGGCTGCGCGCGCTGCTGCGACCGGGCGATGGCATCGACACGGTGATCACCGCCGACGCCTACGGCGCCGGCGAGGCCGATCGGGCGCTCGGCGAGGCGCTCGCTGGGATCGACCGCGAGGACTACTGCCTCGTGGGCGCCATCGGCCACGACTTCTACGAGGGCGCGCGCGAGGGCGCCAAGGGCTACCCGCGCTTCACCGATCCCAGGCTGCGCCAAGAGAGCTCCTACGCCGACTACATCCGCATGGCCACCGAGCGCAGCCTCGAGCGCTGCGGCGCCGAGCGCTTCGACCTGCTGCTGCTGCACAACCCGGACCGGCGCGGGTATCAGTGCGCGGCCGTGTGGGAGGGGCTCGAGCGCGTGCGCGAGGCTGGGCTGGCACGCATGCTCGGCGTGGCGCCCGGGCCAGCCAACGGGTTCACGCTGGATCTCATCGCCTGCCTGGAGCGCTTCTCCGCGCACATCGACTGGGCGATGATCATCCTCAACCCGCTCGAGCCGTGGCCAGGCGAGCTCGCGCTGGCGGCGGCGCGCGAGCACGAGGTCAAGCTGATCACGCGCGTGGTCGACTACGGGGGACTCTTCCACGACGACGTGCTCCCCGGCCACGAGTTCTCAGAGCGCGACCACCGCGCCTTTCGCCCCGCCGGCTGGGTCGAGGACGGCCGCGCAAAGCTCGAGCGCATGCGCCCGATCGCCGAGCGCCATCAGCTGACGATGCTGCAGCTCGCGTGCGCCTGGAACCTCGCCCACGATCCGGTCCGCTGCGCCGCTCCGACGCTGATCCAGGAGCGCGGCTCAAGCGCTCGAGCGGTGGAGGACAAGCGCGCCGAGCTCGCCGCGTTCGCGCGCGCGCTCGCCGCGCGGCGGTCCGACCGTCCCGACGCCGGCCCCGGCTGCGGCATCCTCGGCGCCGAGGAGGTGCAGGCGATCCGGGCCATCGGCGACAACTCCGGTTGCATGGCGCTGAAGGGCGCAAGCCCCGAACACGCGGGCGCCGAGGCGCCCGACCGCTGGCAGCTAGACCCCTCGCTCGCCGCCGTGGCCGCGCGCTGGGAGATCGATCCAGAGCTCGACCTCGCGCGCACGGAGCTGTCGGGCGCCCGCTGATTGCCCGCGTGATGATTCGGACGCGGCCGTCAGGGGAATAAGGGCGGGCATGAGCACGCCCACCGAGCGCGTCGCGCGAGTTCCGCTGCGGGGCGGCGTCGAGGTCCCACAGCTGGGCTTCGGTGTTTTTCAGGTGCCGCCGGAGGAGACCGCCGAGGTCGTGCTCGAGGCGCTCGCGGCCGGGTACCGGCACATCGACACCGCCGCCGCCTACCAGAACGAGCAGGGCGTGGGCGAGGCCGTGCGCAGCTTCGGCCTCGAGCGCGAGCAGGTGTTCGTCACGACCAAGTGCTGGAACAGCCAGCAGGGGTACGAGCGAGCCAAGCGGGCGCTAGGCCGCAGCCTCGAGCGCCTGGGCTTCGACTACGTCGATCTCTACCTCATCCACTGGCCGGCGCCGTCGCAGGATCTCTACGTCGACACCTGGCGATCGCTCATCGAGCTCCAGCAGGAAGGCCTCGCGCGCGCGATCGGGGTCTCGAACTTCCAGCCCGCCCACCTGCGGCGCGTCATTGAGGAGACCGGCGTGACGCCTGCGATCAACCAGGTCGAGCTGCACCCCTACTTCCAGCAGGAGGCGCTGCGGCGCGAGCACGAGCGCCTCGAGATCGTTACCGAGGCCTGGAGCCCGTTGGGTCAGGGCCGCGAGCTGGACGACGCGGTGATCGAGCGGATCGCCGAGGCGCACTCGCGCACGCCCGCCCAGGTCGTGATCCGCTGGCACCTGCAGATCGGAAACGTCGTGATCCCGAAGTCCGTCACGCCCGAGCGCATCCGTGCCAACTTCGAGGTCTTCGACTTCGACCTCGGCGAGGAGCAGATGCGTGCCATCGCCTCGCTCGAGCGCCGCGAGCGCATCGGCCCGGACCCCGACACGTTCCTTAGTCCCTGAGCCCCGTCAGGACGTGATCACGTGATCAGATGCTCCCAGGGCACTGGCAGCTCGAGCGCGCCCAGCAGCACCTGCAGCTCGTGCACAACGTCGCCGTGCAGGCGCACGCTCGCGAGCTCATCCAGCGGCGTGGCCCCCTGCGTAACGATGGCGATCGCACCGCCGGACCGCAGGGTGAGCTCGGGCAGCGCCGCGACCGGATAGACCTCGAGCGATGAGCCGATGCACAGCAACAGCTCGGCCCCGGCGCACAGCTGCTCGGCGCGCCTGAGGGCGGCTTCGGGCAGAAGCTCGCCGAACAGCACCACGTCGGGCTTGAGCGGCGTCTCACAACCCTCGCAGCGGGGCACCCCGTCGGGGTCCGCCGCCATCAGCGCGCGCGCCCGCTCGGCCGTGACGCTCGCGCCGCAGCTCAGGCACGAGCAACCGGCGATGCTGCCGTGCACCTCCACGAGCTCCTGCGTGCCCGCCTTGCGGTGCAGCAGATCGATGTTCTGGGTGATCACCGCGTCAAGTCGCCCGGCGCGCTCCAGCGCGGCGAGCGCGCGGTGAGCCGCGTTGGGCTGCTTCTCGCCGAGCGTCGCAAAGCGCTCGCCGTAGAAGCGCCAGAAGCGCACCGGGTCGGCGTGGAAGGCGTCGATGTGCGCCACCTCCATCGGGTCGACCCTCTCCCACAGGCCGCTGCCGGGCGTGCGGAAGTCGGGGATCCCCGACGGCACCGAGATGCCGGCGCCGGTCAGCGCGACAACCGAGCTCGCACCCTGCACCAGCTCGGCGAGGCGTGCCAGGCGCGGCAAGCGCGAAGGTTGCTCGGGCGCTGAGCGGCTAGCGGCCTTCAAAGCGGGGCGTCCGTTTGGCGAGAAACGCAGCGATCCCCTCGCGGGCGTCGGCGCTCTGAAAGACCGAAGCAAACGCCCGCTTCTCGGCCTCGATGCCCGCGTCGAGGTCGCCCGCGGCGGAGACCTTTTTGATCTGCTCGAGCGCCAGCGGGGCCTGGCTTGCGAGCTTGCGCGCCCACGCCAGCGCCGTGTCGAGCAGCTCGTGATCGTCGACCACGCGGTTGACGAGCCCCAGCTCGAAGGCTTCGTCAGCCAGGATCGGGTCGCCGACGATGTTCATCTCGAGCGCCTTGCCCGAGCCGGCCAGGCGCGGTAGCCGCTGCGTGCCGCCGAAGCCGGGGATGATCCCGAGCTTGATCTCGGGTTGCCCGAACAGGGCGGCGCGCGCGGCGATGCGCACGTCACAGGCCATCGCGAGCTCGCAGCCACCGCCGAACGCGAGGCCGTTGACCGCGGCGATGGTCGCGGTGCCGTCCGAGCCCATCTCGCGAAACAGCGCGTGGGTCTCATCGAGCAGCTGCGCGCCCGAGGCGGCGTCGAGCGAGGTGAACGCCTTGATGTCCGCCCCCGCCGAGAACAGGAACGGGTTTGAGGACGCGATCACCAGCGCGCGCACGCCCGCCTCCTTGACGCCGCGCCACACCTTCGCGAGGTCACCGGCGAGCTGGGGGGAGATCGCGTTCATCTGCCCGTGCGCCAGCCATGCGATCGCCACCCCATCGCCGCGCGTCTCGAGCTTCACCAGCTCCGCCGGCTGCTCGGCATCGGGCTGCGGGTACGGGTAGAAGCCCTGCCCGCTCTTCTGTCCCAGGCGGCCCTGCGCGATCATGCGGCGCAGCAGCGTGGGTGCGGCAAAGCGCTCGCCGTAGCGCTCGCGCGCGCGCTCCATGCGCTCGAGGATCTGATCGAGACCCTCTGAGTCGGCCTTCATGAACGGAGGCAGAAGGCCCCGTCGCGGATCGAGCCCGGCGCCCGCCATCATCGCGAAGTCGATGTCCCGATGCGTGGCCACGCCCTCCTCCACGACCAGGCACGCCTCGATCAGCGTCTTCAGGGACAGCAGCTCGACGAGCTGCTCGACGTCGGGCTCGCCCTCGCCGGCGAGGTTTGGCTCGCCCTGCGGGTCGTAGAAGCCGTCGCCGCCGGTCTTGGCTCCGAGCTTGCCCTCGGAGACGAGCTTCTGCATGCCCTTGGGCACGTAGAAGCGCTCCTCGCCGTAGGACTGGGCGAGGTGTTCGGCGACGTGCAGCACCGTGTCCAGCCCGAGCAGGTTGACGAGGTGATAGGGGCCGACCGGGATGATCCCCGCCGCGCCGAGGCCCTCGTCGATCTTCTTGATCGAGAGCCCCTTCTCCTCCTGCTCGCGCCACACCTCCGATGTGCCGGCGTTGAGGATGCGGTTGACCACGAACCCCGGGACCTCGGCACACGTGATCGGCTGCTTGCGGATCGCCTGCGCGAAGGTCACAGCCGCACACACAGTTTCCGGCGAGGTGTCTTCGCTCTCGACGATCTCGATCAAGGGCATGATCGACGCGGGATAGAAGTAGTGGAAGCCGACGACCTTTTCGGGGCGCAGGGTGGCCTCGCCGATCTCCGTGATCGAGAGCGAGGAGGTGTTGGAAGCGAGGATCGCGTGCGAGGGCGTGACCGCGTCAAGCTGCGAGAAGACCTCGAGCTTGATCTCCATCTTCTCCGGAACGGCCTCGATCACGAAGTCCACCTCACCGAAGCCCTCATAGGAGGTCGTTCCTTGGATGCGCCCCACCACCGCCTCCAGCTGCGAGGCGGCCTCCTCGGCCGTGAGCTTGCCACGCTCGGCGAGCTTGGAGAGCTGGCCCTCCGTCACGTTGCGAGCCTCCTGCAGGCCCGCCTGCACGAGCTCCTGATCGATGTCCTTGAGCACCACCGGGATGCCCGCCGCGGCGATCGTCTGCGCGATCTGCCCTCCCATCGTGCCGGCGCCCACGACAGCGGCCTTGAATACGAACATGCTTCAGATCTCCTCTACGACTACCGTTGCGGCAGCCTAGTCGAGTGGCGCCGACGGGCGCGGCGCCGCTGGGGTAACGGCGCACCTCTCGGCGGGTAAGAGAGTTCTTAAGGGAGACAGGCCAACGCGAGCGCGCACCGGGAGGCACCGATGAACGGCACAGCAGCAGGCGAAGGCCCACTGGATCGATCGCGGGCGCGGGCGCCAAGCTGCGTGCGCGGGAGGCGGCGATCGCGCATGGCGCGGGCGGCGACCTTCCTCGCGCTCGCCGTGCTCGCCGCTCCGTCGGCAGCTGCGGCGGTGAGCAAACCGGGCGTGTCGACCGGCAAAGCGCGCAACGTGAGCTTTAGCTCGGCGGTGCTAACCGGCACGGTGACGCCGAACGGCAGCAATACCTCCTACTACTTCCAGTACGGGCCCACGAGGGCCTATGGCAGCCAGAGCGCGATCGCAGACGCCGGCTCAGGCACGCATCCCGTGAGCGTGCGCATCGCGATCAGCGGGCTTCAGCCGATCACGATCTACCACTACCGGCTCGTCGCGGTCAACGCCGCCGGCGCCTCGATCGGAGCCGACCGCGTGCTGCTGACGACGAAGGTGCCGCTGTCGATCCAGATCCTCGCTTCGCCCAACCCCGTGCTGTTCGGCGGCACGGTGGTCGTGCAGGGAACGCTGTCGGGAACCAACAACGGCGGCCGCACGGTCGTCCTGCAAGCGAGTGCGTTCCCGTTCACCGTCGGCTTCCAGAACCTTGGCAACCCCGAGCTCACGACCGCGAGCGGGAGCTTCTCCTTCCCCGTGCTCGGGCTGAGCGTGGTCTCGCAGTTTCGCGTCGTGACGACGACCAAGCCGCCGGTCATCAGCCCTGTCGCGCTCGAGAACGTGGCCGTGCGCGTGTCCAGCCACGTCAAGCACGTCGGCCGTCACCGCGCTCGCTTCAGCGGCACCGTGACGCCCGCCGAGAACGGCGCCCAGGTCGGCATCCTTCGCATCACGCACGGGCGTGGCGTGCTCGTGCGCCGGGGCGGGACCGTGCTTCGTCCACGCAACGCGAGCAGCTCGCGCTACAGCAAGACCGTGGACGTGCGCCGGGGCGTCTACCGGGTGCTCGTGCTAGTGAGCGGCGCGCAGGTGTCCAACTACGGGCAGCCGCTCGTGATCGGCTGAGGCAGGCGCCGCGCAGCCCGGACCGCTCGCGACTCGTCGGATCCTGAAGGCGTCAGGTAGCCAGCCGCGCTAGGCGGCCACCGCCGTCGGCTCCTCCGCGCGTCGCGGCAAGAGTGTTTCGCGCGCGATCACGAGGCGCTGGATCTGCGAGGTGCCCTCGTACAGCTGCATGATCTTGGCGTCGCGGAACAGCTTCTCCACCGGGTACTCCTTGATGAAGCCGTAGCCGCCGTAGACCTGTACCGCGTCGGTCGCCACCTTCATCGCCGTGTCAGCCGCGAAGCGCTTGGCATGCGAGGAGATCAGCGTGTTGCGCTCTCCCTGGTCGAGCGTCACGGCCGACTTCCACGTCAGCAGGCGCGCCGCCTCGATCTCGGTGGCCATGTCGGCGATCATGAACTGGATCGCCTGGTGCATGGCGATCGGCACGCCGAACTGGACGCGCTCGCGCGAGTAGTCGGTCGCGAACTCGAACGCGGCGCGCGCGATACCGACGGCCATCGCCGCAACCCCAGGGCGCGTGCGGTCGAGCGTCATCATCGCGATCTTGAAGCCCTGGTTCTCCTCGCCGATCAGGTTCTCGGCCGGGACCTCCACGTCGTTGAAGGAGATGGTCGCGGTGTTCGATGCGCGCTGGCCGAGCTTGTCCTCCTTCTTGTCCACGACCACGCCCGCGTCGCGCGGCACGACGAAAGCCGAGATGCCGCGGTGCCCAGCGTCCTTGTCGGTCTTGGCGTAAACCGTGTACCAGTTGGCGTGGCCGCCGTTCGTGATGAAGCACTTCGAGCCGTTGATCACGTACTTGTCGCCGCGCCTGACAGCCGTCGTGCGCATGCTCGAAACGTCTGAGCCCGCGTCTGGCTCGGTCAGGCAGAAGGAGGCGAGCAAGGGCGCCTCGGTCAAGCGCCCGAGGTAGTCCTGCTTCACGGCCTCTGAGGCGCCGATGATGACCGGCGCGGTGGCCAGCCCGTTGCATCCGAGGGTTGTCTGGATGCCCGAGCAGCCCCACGAGAGCTCCTCCTCGATCAGGCAGCCGTCGAGGTAGCCGGCCCCCGCGCCGCCGTACTCCTCGGGGATGTGGGAGTTCATGAGACCCACCTCCCACGCCTTCTCGATGATCTCCTGCGGCCAGGTCGCGTCGCGGTCGTACTCCCAGGCGACTGGGCGAATCTCCCCGACCGCAAAGTCGTGGGCCATCTCGCGGAGGTTCCGCTGCTCGTCAGTGAGCGTGAAATCGACCATTTTGTTGCCCTCCTAACTGGCGCTCACCGGCCCCGGAGGACGGGCGGCCCCCGATCTCGATTGACTGGTCAGTCAACCTCGGCCCAGCAGAGTAGCGGAGCGCTGGCCGATCGGCAACAATCTCAGCGTGCAGAGCGTCTTTCCGATCGTCGTGTTCGGAGCGGTCGCGTTCTCGGTCGTGATGTCGATCTTCTTCCTGCTCGGCCGCGGCAGCGCCTATGACGAGATCGGGAAAGGCGGGCTGGCGCCCGAACGTGATGCGAGCGGCGGCTGGCATCTGCCGGCCCCCAACTCGCCGGCCGGGCGCGCAGAACGCGAGCTCGAGATCCGCCAGATGCTCAGCGCGCGCAGCGAACGCATGCGCCGCCGCGGTGAGCCGGAGCTCGACATCGAGGCCGAGGTCGAGCGACTGCTCGCCGAGGAGCCGCCGCCGGCGCACGAGGCGGGCCTGACGGAGGAGGTTCGCCAGCTCGTCGTCGCACGCAACGAACGGCGCGCCCGCCAGGGCCTCGAGCAGCTGGACGTCGACAGCGAGGTCGCGCGAACGCTGGCCGAACTCGAGCCGTGAGTCATGACGCTGCCGGTCGGGTATAAACGCACGAAATGAGCAGCGCGCGCCGCATAGCACTCGACGAGCTCAGCATCCGGCCCGGCACGTACTACAACCCTCAGACCGAGGTCCTGATCGTGGTCGACGACTCGCCCGAGGTCGATCAGGAAATCTTCGCCACGGAGGAATTCGACGAGACGGAGTGGGTCCAGATCTCAGAGGAGCTGCCCGTCGACGAGGACAAGCGCGACGACATGATCGAGCACTTCCGCGTCACGTACAAGCCCACCGGCGAGCTCGCCCCGGAGGATGAGGAGGACCTCGAGGAGGACGAGCTCGACGCCGAGCTCGACGCCGACGACATGGAGTTCGACCGCGAGTAGCGCCGTCGGGCTGATCGCTCGTTGGCCTCGGGAGAGCCGGCGCGCGCGCCAGAGCGCCTCCCTAGGATCGACAAGCGTGGCTGTGAGCAAGCGAGCTGCCCTGCTGGGAGCTCTGATCGCGATCGCCGTCGCAGCGGCCCCCGCCGAGGCTGCCCACGCCCGGCGCGCGCACAGTCGCGCCGCGCGCCACGGACCGAGCGTCTCCGCGGCGCTGCTCGCCCTGAAGAGCTCTGGCGCGCTCAGCACCACCGCATACACAAGCGACTACGGCGCCTACGTGAGCGCCAAGCGCGCGCTCGGCAGGCTCCGCGGAACGCGGCGCACCGAGCTGGGCGCGGTGCTTGACAACGTGCGCGCGATAGCCGCCGCAGGGGGATTCATCCCTTCGCGGCTGCCCGCTCTGTTCCTCACGCTCCAACGCAACCGCCAGTGGTGGACGCACGAACCGTTGATCCGCGGTGGCGAGCGCGTGAGCTTCCCCCCGAGCAAGCTCGTGTGGCAGTACTACCCGGGACAGGGGATCGAGATCCAGTGGCTCGGGACCTTCGGCGCGGCCAACGGCTACTACCTCGCCGGCAACGAAAACTCGAACCTGCGCCAGCTGCTCGGGGAGGTGCTCGCGCTCGCCACCGAACGCGCCGGAGGCCTCGCTTGGGAGTACCTGTTCAAGTTCGACGGCGGCGTGCCGCCCTGGACCAGCGGCCTCTCCCAGGGCACCGCGCTGCAGGTGCTCGCACGCGCCTGGTCGCGCTTCAAGGAAGCGCCGCTTCTGAGCGCCGCGCAGCGCGCGCTCAGCGTCTTTACCGTGCGCCCGCCCACGGGCGTGCGCGTGAAGACGCCCGCCGGCGCCTACTACGCCGAGTACACCTACGCCCCCCGCGACATGATCATCAACGGCTTCATCCAAGCCGTCGTGGGTCTCTACGACTACGCGTCCATCACCAGGGACCCGGCCGGGCTCGCGCTGTTCGAAGCCGGCGACGCCGAGGCCCGGGTGGAGGTGCCCCGGTATGACACCGGCGCGTGGTCGCTGTATGACCAGTTCAGCGAATCGAACCTCAACTACCACGAACTGCTCACCGAATTCCTCCAGCACCTGTGCACGCGGACGATGAAAGGACCGCCGTTCACGCCCACGCCGCCGGCGCCAGCGCCGGAAAGCCCGCCGCCCGCCGGCCCCGGCGGGGGCACGAGCGCCCCGCCCGGCGGTGCCGCGCCTGCGAGCCCCGCCGCCAACACCTCCACCAGCGCAGTGGCGCCGATCGCGGGCGACGCCATCTACTGCACCACGGCGCAGCGCTTCAGCGCCGACCTGCACACGCCGCCGGTGGTCGCGCTGCTGTCGAAGAGGCTGCGCGGCGGCGTGCGGGCCGGGGTCCGGGTCTCGCTCTCGAAGGTCTCGACCGTGCGCCTGACCGTCCGCCAGGGCACGCGCGTGGTGTGGCGCAACGGCGCGATCGTCGAACGCGGCAAGCCGCGTCTTCTGTGGCCCACGCCCGCCAAGGGCGGGACGTTCACGGCGACCGTCACCGCCACCGATCCGGCCGGCAACTTTTCAACGGCGTCGGGCACGATCGCGGTCGCGCACCGCTAGAGCCATGGAGCAGGCGCCCTCCGCGTCGGCGGCGCCTAGACTAAGAGCAGGACCCTCGACAGGAACTCGCGGAGACACCAGAACCGATGACACGGCTCGCGCATGCGTGGCGGGCGATGGAGCCCGAGCAGCGCTTGGCGGCGGTTGCGTCGCTGGGGCTGGTCATCTCGATGTTCCTGCCCTGGTACAGCAAGACCGTCGTGTTCGCCTCAAGCTCTCATGCGACGCGCACGAGCCTGAACGCCTTTGAGGCCTTCTCCTTCGTCGAGGCAGCAGTCCTGCTCGTCAGCGCAGGAGTCCTGACCGCGCTCGTCGCCCGCGCCGAGCGGCGCAACTTCCAGCTTCCGGGCAGCGACGGCGCGGCACTGATCGTGGCGGGCGCATGGACCGCCCTTTTGATCTTCTACCGCCTGCTCGACAAGCCCGGCCTGCAGAACAGCGCACGCACCGCGTCGATCGACGTCGGCGTCGAGTGGGGCATATTCATCGCGCTGCTGCTGGCGATCGGCCTCGCGTACGCCGGGACACGGATGCGCACGGCGCAGCGCGCGAGCGCGCAGGCGGCCAGCGCAGGCGAGGCCGATTCCTGGCCGGCCGAGGACGAGCTCGGCGGCGGCGATGCAACCGACATCGAGGAACCCACCGTGCGCATTCCGCCGCCACGGGTCGCCGCAGCCGCGACACCGTTCGCCGCGCCGCAAGAGCCCGGCGAGGGCAGACCGCGCTATCCGCCAGCGCCCCAGGAGCAGCTCCCCTTCGAGGACCCCCGGCCCGGGTCCGGGTAGCCGCGACATGAGCGCGGAGCACGCGAGCGGGTATTTTCCGGCGGGCCGGTCGATGCTGCGTCGCGTGCACGCGACCGTGCGCCTTCCGGGCGGCGACGGCGACGTCAGCTCAACGTCCCCGCCCGCGCTCTCGGAGAGTCCGGCGCCGTAGCTTCGCCGCGCGCGGCAGGCGCGAAGCCTTTGCCAGAGTCTTCCCAGCCGTTTTCAAAGCCCGGTTGGCTCGACGATGCGTCGCGCTCTGTAAAGCGCCCGCAGCGCCGCTCGAGGACTCCGGCCCCACCTATCATGCCTAGAGCGATGAGCGCGCCCAACGCCAAGCCGCACGCTGCGGTGTCCGGGGGTCCCGAGTCGATCGACGCGGTTCGCGAGGGCCTGCGCGGCGTCGGCTACCTGCCCGGCGAGTCGACAGCGCTCGTCTCATTCCTCGCGACCAAGCTCGGCAAGCCCGTTCTGGTCGAGGGCCCGGCGGGGGTCGGCAAGACCGAGCTGGCAAAGGCGCTGGCCGCGTACCTCGGTCGCGAGCTCGTGCGCCTGCAGTGCTACGAGGGCCTCGACGAGGCGAAGGCCTTGTACGAGTGGAACTACCGCAAGCAGCTGCTTCGTATCCAGGCGGAGGCTTCGGGCACAGGATGGGACGCCGTGCAGGACGACATCTTCGGGGAGGAGTTCCTGCTCGCGCGGCCGCTCATGAGCGCGATCGCCTCCGAGCAGCCGGTCGTGCTGCTGATCGACGAGATCGATAAGACCGATCAGGAGTTCGAGGCGATGCTGCTGGAGGTCCTCTCGGACTTTCAGATCTCCATCCCCGAGCTCGGTCCGGTGCGCTCGAAAACGCATCCGATTGTGCTTCTGACCTCCAACAACTCGCGCGAGCTCACCGAGGCGCTGAAGCGGCGCTGCCTGTACCTGTGGCTTGACTACCCGGCGCTCGAGCACGAGCTGGAGATCGTGCGCCTGCACGCCCCGGAGCTCGAGCAGACGGTTGCGCGCCGCCTGGTGGAGGTGATCGGGATGGTGAGGGAGCTCGACCTGAAGAAGCCCCCTTCGATCGCCGAGTCGATCGACTGGGCGCGCGCGCTGCTGCTCCTCGGAGCCCAGGAAATCGATTCGGAGACGTTTGCGGAGACGATGTCGGTGATCGTCAAGCACCGCGCCGACATGGACGTCGTGGCCGAGCGCGTCGGGCTCAAGCTCACGGCGCCGGCCGATGTCAGCTGACGGCCTTCCCGCACGAATCCTCGAGCTCGGCGAGGAGCTGCGCCACGAGGGCGTTGCGGTCGGGACCTCAGAGCTCCTCGACGCGTTCGCGGTGCTGGGCGAGATCAGCTGGAGGACGCAGGAGGACTTCCGCGAGGCTCTCGCCGCGACACTCGCCAAGAGCCAAGAGGACAGGCGCATCTTCGAGCTGGTGTTCGAGCGTTTTTTCTTTCGCGCGGTCGAGGTCGCTGCGGCCAGGGAGGGCGTGCGCGAGGAGGACGTCGGCGGCATCGCGCAGTTCTCCGAGGAGGAGCTCGATGCGCTGCGCGCACAGATCGCAGCCGCGCTGCGCCAGGGAGACGAGGCCGCGATGCGTGACCTCGCACGCATGGCTATCGCGGCCTTCGCCCGCCAGCAGGAAGGCTCGGGCGTCATCGGCGTCGACGTGCAGCGCATCCGCCGGGCGCTCGGCCTTCGGGCCGAGCCTCAGCCAGAGCTGCCCGCCGACGACCCCCGCCGGGAGGGGCTCCCGCGAGAGGCCCTGCGCCGCTTTGAGGCGCTGCTGCGCCGCGAGCTGGAGCGCTCGCAGATCGAGCGCACCGGCAGCCTCCCGCCCGCGCGGCCCCTGGGCGAGCTCGACCGCGCCCTCCCCTCCGGGCCGCTCGCCGATCTCGCCGCCGTGCACCGCGTCGTCGCGCAGCTGCGGCGCCGGCTCGCAACGCAGGGGCTCCAGGCGCGCGGTCACCGGCGCCATGCCCATGTCGACGTGCGTCGCACGATGCGCGCCTCGCTGCAGACGGGAGGGGTTCCGGTCGAGCTCAAGTTCCGCCCGCGCCGTCCCCGCCGTCCCGAGATCTACGTGCTGTGCGACGTCTCCACCAGCGTCACCTCCGCCTCCGTCTTCTTCCTCTCCGTGCTGCACGCGCTGCACGACACGTTTCGCAAGATGCGCTCGTTCGTGTTCATCGAGCGCATCTCCGAGGTCACCGACATCTTCGAAGACGAGCGCAACTTCAAAGCCGTCAGCGAACGCATAGCCAGCGACGCCGGGGTGGCCGACATCTCCGGCTACACCGACTACGGCCGCGTGTGGTCGGAGCTCTTGGCGCAGGTCGAGGATGACCTGCACCCTCGCGCGACCGTGATCGTGCTCGGCGACGCGCGCACCAATGGCCGCGACCCGCGGGCGGACATATTCGCGCAGATCGCCGCGCGCGCCGGGCGAACCTTCTGGCTGAACCCCGAGCCGCGCCTGTACTGGAACTACGGCGACTCGGTGATAGCCGCCTACGAGCGCTACTGCACCGCCTTCGAGTGCTGGACCACGGCACAGCTCGAGGACTTCGTGCGCGCGCTCACGCGTCCGGTGATCGCCTCCGCGCGCTAGCATCAGCGCCAGCGAAACACCCAGGGGGGCTGGCGGGAAGGCCGGCTGAGATGGCGCCCTGGAAGGACTCCCCCGGCGCCGACCCTTCGAACCTGTGGGGTAATGCCCGCGGAGGGAGCAAGTGGCAACCGAACTGCAATCTCGCGCACAGCCGTCGCCTCTGCCGGCGGCGGCAGCCGGCGGAATCGTGGTCGAGAACGTCAGCCGCGCCTATCGCGGATCGCGCGGTGAGGCGGTGCCCGCGCTCGCCGATGTCTCTGTGAGGGCCGCGCGTGGCGAGCTCGTGGCGGTCGTCGGCCCGAGCGGCTGCGGCAAGACGACGTTGCTCGAGCTGGTGTGCCGCCTGCAATCGCCCGACAGCGGCTGGATCGCGAGCGCCCCGGCGGCGTTGATGGCGCAGAGGGACATGCTGCTGCCATGGTTTGACGCCGTCGAGAACGCGGCGCTCGCGCTGCGGATCGCCGGGCACCCTCGCTCGCGCGCGCGCGAGCGCGCCTCCGCGTTGTTCGGCGAGCTCGGCCTCGAGGGCTTTCAGCGGGCACGGCCCTCCGAGCTCTCGGGCGGTATGCGCCAGCGCGTCGCCTTCCTGCGCACGCTGCTCTCCGGTAAGGAGGTCCTGTGCCTCGACGAGCCCTTCGGCGCGCTGGACGCGATCACCCGCGGCGAGATGCAGCAGTGGCTGGCACGTGCGCTGCAGCGCGAGCCGCGGACCGTGCTGCTCGTCACGCACGACGTCGAGGAGGCGGCGCTGCTCGCCGACCGCCTGGTCGTTCTGTCCGGGAGGCCCGGGCGCGTGACCGCCGAGCTCGAGGCCGACATCCCCCGCCCGCGCAGCGCCACAGACGCAGCGGTGCTCGCCCTGCGCCAGCGCGCGCTGCGCTCGCTGGCGCTGAGTGCGCGTGCCGAGGGAGCGCTGGCGTGATCCGCGCGCGGGCCGCGAGGGCTCTGCCTCCGACGCTCCTGCTCTGCGCCTTGCTCGGTGCCTGGGAGCTGTACGTCCAGGCCAGTCAAACGAGCGCGTTCGTGCTGCCCGCTCCCCACTCGGTGGCAGCGGCGCTGTGGGACAACGCGGGCCTGCTCGCCGGTAATCTCGCCCCCACCGCCATCGAGGTCGGGCTGGGCATCGCCGCGGCGCTGGTGCTGGGCTTCGTGCTGGCGGTCGGCGTCCACCTCTCGCCGCTGCTGCGCCGCGCGGTCTACCCGCTGGCTGTCGGCTCGCAGGCCGTGCCGATCGCCGTGATCGCGCCGCTGCTCGTGTTCTGGTGGGGATTTGGGATCGTGCCCAAGCTCGCCGTGATCGTGTTGATCTGCTTCTTCCCCGTCCTGGTCACGACCGTGGACGGGCTGATGGCGAGCGACCCCGAGCAGCTCAAGCTGCTGCGCACGCTCGACGCCTCGCGCTGGCAGGCGTTTCGCTTCGCCGAGCTGCCGGCCGCGCTGCCCGCGGCGATCAGCGGCGCGCGCATCGCCCTCACGATCGCCGTCATCGGCGCCTACATCGCGGAGTCCCAGACCGCGACCACGAGCGGGCATCCGGGCCTCGGACGCGAGATCAACGCCGACCTGACCGCGCTGCAGACGCCTCGCGCCTACGCTGCCGCGTTCGTGCTGTTCGCGTTCGCGATCGCGTGCTTCTACTCGCTGGCTCTGGCCGAGCGCTGGCTCGCGCCGTGGGCCGCACACCCACGCGAGCGGGGAGCCGGGGCGTGAGCCGCCGCATCGCTGCCCTGCTCGCGCTGCTCGCCTGTCTGGGGCTCGGCGCGTGCGGCTCAAAGCACGACGTCGTCTCGGCGCACTCCGCAAAGCCGTTCACGCTGATGCTCGACTTCTTCCCCAACGCCGACCATGCCGCGCTCTACTCGGCGATCGCGCACGGCGACTTTCGCGCGGTCGGCCTCAACGTGCAGCCGCAGACCCCCGCCGAACCGGCCGACCCGCTCAAGCTGCTCGCGGCCGGCCGCGTCGACATGGCGATCTCCTATGAGCCCGAGCTCTTGCTGGCGCGCGATCAGGGCCTGAAGCTCGTCTCCGTAGGGGCGCTCGTGCAGCGACCGCTGACCTCGATCATCGCACTGCGCTCGGCGCGCGTCGGCCGCGTGGCCGACCTCAAGGGAAAGACCGTCGGCACCGCCGGGATCCCCTACCAATCGGCCGAGCTGCGCACTGCCCTGCAGGCCGCCGGCGTGAACCCGGCCTCGGTGAAGGAGGTCAACGTCGGCTTCAATCTCATCCCGGCGATGCTCTCGGGCAAGGTCGCGGCGACGCTGGGCGGCTTCTGGAACTACGAGGCGATCCAGCTCACCCAGATGCACAGGCACCCGGTGACGATTCCCGTCGACCGCGCCGGCGTCCCCCCGTACGACGAGCTCGTGCTCGTCGTACGCGCGCAGGACGCCCGCAAGCGCGGGCAGGACCTGCGCGCGTTCATGCAGGCGCTCACGCGCGGCGAGCGCGAGGTGCGAGCCGACCCGCGGGCGGCGGCCGCGCTCGTGGTGAAAGCAAACTCCTCGCTCCAGCTCAAGCTGCAGCTGGCCTCGATCGAGCAGACGCTGCCCGCCACGCTCCCGAGCGCGCGCGGTCGGCCCTTCGGCTGGCAGGACGCCGCGGCGTGGGCATCGTTCGGGAACTGGATGTACACCCACCGGCTGCTGCGACGCGACCCTGCCAGAGGGCTGCCGCCGCTCACCAACGAGTTCCTTCCCGGGGAAGGGATCTAGCCAGCGCCGCGGCCGGGGGCGACCTCGGCGCTTTCTAGAGTAGGCCGCAATGCGCGTCGGGCTGCTCACCGGCGGAGGCGATTGCCCCGGGCTCAATGCCGTCATACGCGCGGTTGTGCGCGGCGGCCTGGCCGCCGGAGACAACAGCTTCCTGGGCTTTCGCCACGGCTGGGCGGGCGTGCTCGATGACGACGCCTTCGAGCTCGACCTGGCGAGCACAGCCGGGATCCTGCCGCGCGGAGGCACGATCCTCGGCACCTCGCGCACCAACCCCTTCCTCGAGGGGCGCGACGGCGTCGCGCCGGTCCGCGACACGCTCGCGACACGCGGCGTCGACGCGCTGATCGCGATCGGGGGCGAGGACACGCTCGGCGTGGCTCTGCGCCTGCATGAAGCCGGAGTGCCGATCGTGGGGGTGCCCAAGACAATCGACAACGACCTCGGCGGAACCGACGTCACGTTCGGCTATCAGACCGCCGTGCAGATCGTGACCGACGCGATCGACCGCCTGCACACGACGGCCGAGTCGCACAACCGCGTGATGGTCGTGGAGGTGATGGGGCGCCACGCCGGCTGGATCGCGACGCAAGCCGGAATCGCGGGCGGAGCCGATGCGATCCTGGTGCCCGAGCGACCGTTCGACATCGACCAGGTCGTGGCACACCTGCGCCAGCGCCACGAGCGAGGGCGCAGCTTCTCGATCGTCGTCGTCGCGGAGGGCGCAACGCCGCTTGACGGGACGCTGCAGACGCAAGGCGATGCTCCCACAGACGCCTTCGGACACGTCCGGCTCGGCGGCATCGGCGTCACGCTCGAGAAGGAGCTCGAGGCGCGGACGGGCTTTGAAGCGCGCGTCACGATCCTCGGCCACGTGCAGCGCGGAGGAACGCCGGTGGCCTTCGATCGGGTGCTCGCCACGCGCTTCGGTGTGGCGGCGATGCGCGCTGCCACCGCGAAGCGGTTCGGCGCAATGGTCGCGTTGCGCGGTACCGACATCGTCGAGGTGGAGCTCGCTGAGGCGTTGCGCGAGCCCAAGCTGCTCGACCCCGCGTTATACGAGACGGCAGAGCTGTTCTTCGGCTGAGGCCTACTCCCCGAGCCCGACAGCTTGCGAGCGGGGTGTCACTGTGAGCGGGGCGTCACTGGGGCAGTGGGTCTACAGCGTCCAGTAGCGCCCGACCTGGGCCACCGCCGCGGGCGTGAGAGACGCGTCCCGTGCCGGGGAGCCAGCCCCATCCTCGCCCGCGAAGGCCGCGAGCGTCGCGCTCACGCAGCGCGCGGTCACGGGCTGGTTGTAGCCCCCCTCGAGCACCGCCCCGAGCGGTGCCCCCACACCTCGCGCCAGCTCGCGAGTCAAGCGCGCCAGCTCGACGTAGTCGCCGATCTGCAGGCCGCAGTTGGCCAGGCCGTCCTCGGCGTGGGCGTCGAACCCGGCCGAGACGAGCACCAGCTCAGGGGCGAAGGCAGCGGCCGCCGGGAGCACGACGCGCTCGAGCAGCGCGAGCCACTGCGGACCGGTCGAGCCCGCGGGCACCGGAAGGTTGATCGTGTAGCCCTCGCCGTCGCCGCTGCCCGCGTCTTCGAGGGCCCCCGTTCCCGGGTAGAAGGGCCACTGGTGGATGCTCGCGAACAGCACATCCGCGCGCGCGCGAAAAGCCTCGGCGGTGCCGTTGCCGTGATGGACGTCCCAGTCGAGGATGAACACGCGCCGCACGCCCAGCTCGCGGATCGCCAGCTCGGCCGCGATCGCGACGTTGTTGAAGAGGCAGAAGCCCATCGCGCGCTCCGGCTCGGCGTGATGCCCGGGCGGACGCACGGCGCAGAAGCAGAACGGCGCCTCGCCAGCCAGCAGGGAGCGTGCCATCGCACAGGCAGCGCCGGCCGCATGCCGGGCCGCGTGGAAGGACTCCGCCACCACCGGTGTGTCGGGGTCGAGCGCCCCACCGCCGCGGGAGCAGAGCTCCGCGATCTCGCGCACGTGTGTGGCGGGGTGCACGAGCTGCAGCTGCTCCTCGCCGGCGGGCGGGGCCTCGCGAAAGTCCCACCCGGGCCACTCGCGCCGCCGCAGCTCGCTCTCGAGTGCGAGCAGGCGCCCGGGCGCCTCGGGATGGCCGGGCGCGAGCAGCGTGGGGTCGTGCTCCAGGCACGCCGGGTGGCTGAAGAGCACCCCCGCCGTCATCGCAGCGCGGGCAGGTCGTGAGGTGAGCTCATGCGCGCCACACTGCGCTGGCAAGCTGGTTCACTGCACTAAATATGGCGCAAGCGCGGACCACCGGCACGATGCGGGCGATCGTCTTCGACGCGCCCGGCCGCCCGCTGCGGGCGCTCGAGCGCGAGATCCCCGAGCCGGAGCAGGGACAGCTCCTGCTGCGAGTCCACGCCTGCGGGATCTGCCGCACGGACCTGCACCTGCTCGACGGAGAGCTCGAGGTCGCGCAGGCGCCGCGCGTGCTCGGCCACCAGATCGTCGCAAGCGTCGAGGCCGCGGGCCCGGCGCGCGAAGCGCGGGCCGAGCAAGCCGAGGTCCGCATCCCGGCGGATGCGACCTCGAGGCCCGCACCGGGGTCGCTGATCGGGGTGCCGTGGCTCGGCTACACCTGCGGCGAGTGCGCCTGGTGTCTGAGTGGGCGCGAGAACCTCTGTCCGCGCGCCAGGTTCACCGGCCGCGACATCGATGGCGGCATGGCCGAGTTCGCGCTGGCCGATGAGCGTTTCTGCTTCCCGATCCCCGCCGGCTACCCCGACACGCAGGCGGCTCCGCTGCTGTGCGCGGGGCTGATCGGCTACCGGGCGCTGCGCATGTGCGGGGACGCAGCGAGCATCGGCATGTACGGCTTCGGGGCCGCCGCCCACATCCTCATCCAGGTGTGCCGCTGGCAGCAGCGGCGCGTGTGCGCGTTCACGCGCCCTGGCGATCGAGCCGCGCAACAGTTCGCGCTCGAGCTCGGCGCCGAGTGGGCGGGGGCATCGGATGAGGAGCCACCCGAACCGCTCGAGGCGGCCATCATCTTCGCGCCCGATGGCTCGCTGGTTCCCGTGGCGCTGCGCGCCGTAGCCCCCGGCGGGACCGTGGTGTGCGGAGGAATCCACATGAGCGAGATCCCTGCCTTCCCCTACAGCGACCTCTGGCAGGAGCGCGTCATTCGCTCGGTGGCCAACCTCACGCGTCGCGACGCCGCGGAGTTTCTCGAGATCGCTCCGCGCGTGCCGGTGCGGACGAGCGTCAGGACCTATCCGCTGGAGGCCGCCGGCGAGGCGCTCGAGGACCTGCGCGCGGGGCGCTTCACGGGCGCGGCGGTGCTCGTCCCGTAAGGCTGAAAGCCCGGAAGCTCCAGCTCGAAGCTCGCGCCGCCCTCGGGCGATCGCCCGACCTGCGCGCTGCCACCGTGCGCCTCCGCGATCGCGCGCACGATCGCAAGGCCCAGGCCGGTGCCGCCCGAGGCCCGGTCGCGCGCGTCGTCGGTGCGGTAGAAGCGGTCGAAGACGCGCTCGCGCTCGGCGGGCGCGATCCCGGCGCCATCGTCCTCGACTGCAAAGCACACGCGCTCACCTTCGGCTCCGATCGCCTGCACGCGCAGGCGTACGAGCCCACGCTCGGGCGCGCTGTGCTCGATGGCGTTGGCGAGCAGGTTGCGCAACGCCTGTGCGAGCCGGTCCGGGTCCGCCTGCAGCTCCCCCTCGGGAACCGCCGGCAGCTCGAAACGACGGTCGGCGAGCGGCTTGGCACCGTCCCACAGCTCCTGCACGAACTCGCGCAGGGCGACCGCCTGCGGCTGCAGGAACTGTCGCTGCTCGATCTTGACGAGCACCAGCAGATCGTCGACAAGGCGCGTGATGCGGTCGATCTCCGCGCGCACGAGGTGCTCGACGCGGCGAACCTCCTCGTGCGCGGGGCCGCGCTGCGTGGCGAGCAGTTCCAGCTGTCCGCGGATCACCGTCAGCGGGGTGCGAAGCTCGTGCGAAGCGTCGGCCACGAACGCGCGCTGGCTAGCGAACGCCTCCGTCAGGCGGTCGAGCATGCGGTTGAAGGCCTCGGCGAGCACGCGCACCTCATAGCTGTGCCCGCTCGCCTCCGGGATGCGCGGCTCCAAATCGCCGGCGTCCACCCGGGTCGCCACCGCAGCCATACGTCGCAGCGGCAGCGAGACGCGCGTGCCGATCGCGTAGGAGGCAAGCAGCGCGCCCGCGATCGCGAGCAGGCCCGCGAGGATGAACGCCCGCGCGACTCCGCCCTGGGCGTGAGCGACCCCGGACAGCGGCTCGCCAGCCCCGATCGTGACGCGCAAGCCGCCGGGCAGCGTCACGACGCGCTTGAGCAGGCGCAGGTCGCCGACGTCGGGCAGCGCGAGCGTGGAGTAGCCGATGCCTGCACTCAGCAGCCGCGCGGACAGGCCGTTCTCCCGCGCCTGCGCTGCCGGCGTCTCATCGCGGGCGAGCTTGCGCTGCGAGAACAGCTCGGGGCGGTTGGTGCTCATGCCCACGCCCGGCACGACGGCGAACAGCAGCGTCGAGCCGGCCGCGAAGGGCTGGTCGTGAACGTAGTCGTCGGCGGCCGCCCGGACCCTGGCCGGGGTGCGCGGGTGCTCGGAGCGCACGTTGTGTGCGAGCTCGCCCGCGTCGCCCGCGATCTCGCTGTCGATCTGGCGGCGCACCTGCGTGCCCGTGCCGCGGTAGACGGCCACGAACGTGATGCCGGTGCACAGCACCGTCACGGCGACCACGCCTGCCGCGAGTCGCCAGCGCAACCCGACCCGCGCGAGGCGCCCGGACAGGCGGCTCACCTCTCAGCTCGTCTCGCCCAGCCGGTAGCCGACCGAGCGCACCGTGAAGATCGGCGCCGGGTCGCCCCGCAGCCCGAGCTTGCGGCGCAGGTAGCCGATGTAGACGTCGACCACGTTCGTGGCCGGATCGTGCTCATACCCCCACACCGCGCCGAGCATCTGCTCTCGCGAGACGACTTCGCCGCGATGGTGCACCAGATACGAGAGCAGCTCGAACTCGGTCGGCGAGAGGGCGATCGTCCGCCCCGCCCGGCGGACCTTGCGGGTGATCAGGTCGAGCTCGATGTCCGCGGCCTTCAGCGTGCTCGGGTGCGAGCGCGCGCTGACGCGCAGGTGAGCGCGCACGCGCGCGAGCAGCTCCGCCAGCGAGAACGGCTTGACGAGGTAGTCGACCGCTCCAGCATCGAGCCCCGCGACCCTGTCCTCGACTTCGCCGCGCGCGGTGAGCACGATCACGGGCAGCGATGGCTTCTCGCTATGCAACCGGCCTAGGATCTCGAGCCCTGGGCGCCCCGGCAGCATCAGATCGAGGACGACGGCGTCGAAACCTCCCTCCAGAGCGAGCCGCTCGCCTTCGATCCCGTCGGCCGCGGCCTGCACGAGCAGACCCTCGCCTTCCAGGCCGCGGCGCACGAAGTCGGCGATGCCTGCCTCGTCCTCTATCAGCAGAACGCGCCCGCCGCGGCTCGGATCATCCGCACGCACGACATTGCCCGCACTGCGCTCGGGCTCGCCCAGCCGCACAGAAGCCACGGTGGACATCGCTCAAGCATAAGCCGACCGCCCCACGTTCGCGCTGCTGCTCGAGCGCCAGCGCGCTAGCCGCTGACACCGCGGCCGAGCCGTCGGCAACTCGCTACTCGCGGCCGCCCAGCAGGTGCACGTCCACGAGCAGTGAGCGGCTGGCGACGACCTGCAGCAGCTCGCCGGTGCGCGGCGGGGACTTGCGCGCCCGGATGCCACGGCGGCGTGGGATGCCGGCGCGCCGGGCGAGCGCGCGCCGGTGGCGCCGCCGCACGAAGGAAACCATCGCGGCGCCGGCCACGAACCCCCCCGCCGCGGCCGCTGCGGCGTGCACCGCCGGCAGGAGCCCTTCGGGCGAGCGAGCGAGCTGCGCGCCCCCTGCGCGGTAGTAAGTGGGAGTCAGGACCTGCTCGTAGGTGGGTGTCAGGACCTGCCCGCGCGCGAGCACCGGCAGGGCGTCGAACTCCGCCGTGTCCTGTGCGCCATCGGCCTCCGCGTCCGAGCTGGGCTCCTCACCCGCCGGCGCAGCCTCGACTTCATCTTCGCCGCCGTACTCCTCGGGAGCGTCCCACGAGCTCACTCTTGGGAGTGTAAAGGGCGCTCAGGACCGCGCGCCGAGCGCGAGGGGACCCGGCTATCAGCTCGATACGGCTCTGCGCTGGCGCCCGTGACCACCCGGCCCCGCGCCCACGTCAGCGCCCTCCGTCAGGTGGCTGCGAACCCGACGCAGTTCGTGAGGCCAATGGATCTGGCGAGCGCTTCGGCTTTGAGCTGTGCGCGCACGTAGGCGCGGTTTTTCGCCCTATCGGTTCGGTGCAGGGACAGCTGATGCGCGATGGTCAGGGCTGAGGCACGCAACCCGAGCCATTCGGAGATGCTGGCGTTCCCGGCGGGCTTCTTGAGCTTCGCGAGCTTGGCGCCCGCCTGGGCTCGCAGCTGATTCGATTCATCGATTTTTTGGACCACGTTCCCTAACGAGAACGCGACCGCGTCCATCCCCGCTTTCTCGCTCCTGCAGACCGCGTTCGCGCGCTTTACGTACTCCGCCTTCGAGAGCGGCCCGCTTTTGCCGCAGCCTGCAAGCGCACCAAGAGCCAGTGCGAGCGGGGCGAGCGCGGCGCCGAGCGCCAGCGCGCGCAGAGGCAGCGGCGCACGCGCCGCTGCCGGGGAGGTTGTAGGCGCAACGCCTTGCGCCCGCGTCCGAGTGTTCTCACTCCCTGCCACGATGAGCGGCCATCCTACAGAAGCGCGCAGTGGCGCCGCACAGCTCTAAGAGCAGGCTCACGTCCACGCTCCTGGATCGCGTGCGCCGCGCACGCCGACCCCGCGCGTGCGAGAGCCATCTAGTCCAGCTCTCGCTCGTACACGCGATAGCGCTTGACGACCCGCCCTCCCATGGCCTCCATCGCCCTGTTCATGGCGGTGTTGGTCTCGAGGATCCAGCCCATCTCGCCGCCGTCTTGGGGGCGGACTTCGGCGGCGTCGAAGTGCAGCTGGTACAGCCGAGCCGCCACCCCGGTGTGCTGATACTCAGGCTTCACGCCGAGGAAGCCGACGCGCACGCGATCGGTGAGCTTGCTCTTGCGTAGCAGGTACCACCAGCCCAGGGGCAGCAGTTTTCCGTTCATTTTCGCGAGCACCTGGTTGAGGTCTGGGACCGTGATCGCCATGCCCACCACCTCCCCCGTGTCTACCCGCTCGGCGATCATGAACCAGTGCTTGTCGAAGGCCAGGTGCAGCTCCTGGGCCAGCGCGTCGAGGTCCTTCTTGGAATACGGAACGAAGTCCCAGTTCTTCGACCACGCCGCGTTGTAGACCTCGGCAAACGCGTCGAGGTCTTTGCGCAGCTGCAGGCGGCGCATCGGGCGAACGCGAATGCCGTGCTCGCTCTCCACCTTCTCCGCCAGCTCCCAGATCACGGGCAGCACTTTGTCGCGGCCGGTGACCTCGAGGTTCCACATCAACAAGTCCATCGCCTTGTTCATCCCCGCTCGCTCGACGAGCTGTTGGTAGTAGGGCGGGTGCCACGGCTGGACGATCATCGGGCGCAGATCGAACCCCTCGATCAGGATGCCGCTCTCGTTGTTCATCGCGAAGTCGGCCGGGCCCACCATGCGCTCCATCGCGCGGGGTCGAAGCCACGCCGCGGCAGCGTCGAGCAAGGCGTCGGCGACCGCCTGGTCATCCTCCAGCTCGAAGAAGCCGAACCACCCCCACTTCTTGTGTTGGTAGTCGTTGAACGCATGGTTGACCTGAGCGCTCACGCGCCCGACCACACGACCGTCGCGGAGGGCGAGAAAGTACTCCGCCTCGCCGTGCGTGAAGAAGGCGTTCATGCGACGGTTTAGGAACAGTCGCCGCTCGAGCTTCACCGGCGGCACCCACAGGGGGTGGTTAGCATGCAACCGGAAGGGGAGGTCGATGAAACGTTTCAGATCTCTCCGGCTCGAGACCGCTCGCACTTCGACCGCCACGGCTGGGGCAGACTACATGCACACCTCCATCGACGTCTTCGCAAGGGTCCGTGACCACGAGCGCGCCGCGCTTTTGGCGGCGGCACGCGAGGCCGACGTGCTGCCCTACTTCCATCTGCTCGACTCGCCGGCGATGCCCGTGGTCGAGATGGAGGGAGCCGAGCGGATCATGCTTGGCTCCAACAACTACCTGGGGCTGACCGCGGATGAGCGCGTGCTCGCCGGCGCAGAGGCGGCACTTCACCGCTACGGCACGGGCCTGACGGGCTCGCGTTTGCTCAACGGCACGATCCCCCTGCACCTCGAGCTGGAGCGCGAGATCGCCGAGTGGATGGAGAGCGAGGACGCGATCGTGTTCACGACCGGCCATCAGGCCAATCTGGGGACGCTCGGGACGCTCCTCGGCCCCGCGGACACCGTAATCGTCGATGCCGCGGACCACGCGTCGATCCTCGACGGCTGCCTGCTCTCGCGCGCGAAGCTGCGCCCCTTCCGCCACAACCGCCTGGACAAGCTCGAGAAGATGCTGCAGCGCTCCACCGAAGACGGCGGCGGCGTCATGGTGGTGGTCGACGGCGTCTTCTCGATGGAGGGCGACATCGCGCCTCTGGGCGAGATCTGCGACCTCTGCGAGCGCTACGGCGCGCGCCTGATGGTGGACGAGGCGCACGGCGCGGGCGTGCTGGGGGCGCGCGGGGCGGGCACCTCTGAACTGCTCGGCGTGGCCGAGCGCGTCGACCTTCGCCTGGGGACGTTCTCCAAGTCGCTGGCCTCCTGTGGCGGCTTCGTGGCCGGCCCGCACGAGGTGATCGAGTACCTGCGCATCTACTCGCGCGCCTTTCTCTTCACCGCCTCCGCGGTCCCAGCCGCGCTGGGCGCCGCGCTGGCGGCCCTGCGCGTGCTGCGCTCACAACAGGGCCCGGTGCTGCTCGAGCGTGTGCTCGCCAACGCGCGTCACCTGCGCGAGGGGCTCTTGGAGCTCGGCTTCGCGGTTTCCGCGCCGCAGGCGCTGGCCGGCGAGCGCCTTCAGCTGCAGGCGCCGGGGGTGCTTCAGGCGCCGGGCGAGGGGCCGGCGATCGTGACCCCGATCGTGCCGGTGCTGATCGGAGACGACTGGAAGGCGGCGCTCCTGTGGCGGGCCCTGTACGACGCAGGGGTGTTCGTGAACACCGCCCTGCATCCAGCCGTGCCTCCGGGCGGGGCGCTCTTGCGCACGAGCGTGATGGCCACCCACGACGAGGCCACACTGGGGCGCGCGCTCGATGCCTTTGCCGCCGTCAAGGCTCGGTTCGAGGCCGAGCACGGGCCCCTGCCAGCGCCGCCGAGCGGCCGCGCCTGAAACCGCGGCCCGACTCGTGCACCCGCTGTCGGCCCGCTCGGCCGCGGTCGACTTGTCCATTTCTTCACAAGTCGGGCGGCGCAATAAAAAGAGCGCTTCTAGCGCACGAAGGGGTCGCTTCTCGGTTGACCGACGGCGCCCCCAGGGCTAATTTCGTGAGCGCTCCACATGACCGTCGGGGGCCCTCAAGCGGCCCCGTCGGGGACAGTTTCGATCTCCGGGGAAAGATCGCCGGTCCGCCAGCCAGGCCGCCGGGATGGTCTTCGGGCGGTCATGTCGAGCCGAAAATACGTCAATTTGCAAGCACGTTGCGTCGCGCCGGCTCAGGCGAACGTAACTCTGGGAGAAGCCATATGAACGCGACAGCGACGGTTGCACCACCACAGCACATGCGCGCACTTGAGCGCGCGAACAAGGTTCGTCTCGCGCGAGCTGAGCTCAAGCGCAAGGTGGCGCTGCGCGAGACCGATGTGGTGGACGTGATTCTCGCCTGTCCCTGGGAGGCCGAGAGTATGGAGGTCGCAGACCTCATCACCAGCCAGCGCCGCTGGGGACACACGCGTTGCCGCAAGCTCCTGGCGCAGGTGCCGATGTCCGAGACCAAGCCGCTAGGCTCGATGACCGAACGTCAGCGACTCAGGCTGGGGGAACTGCTGCGCGCGGCGGAGTCCGGTGAGTGGGGCCGCGCGGAGCGCGCGACCCCCTGGGTAACGGACAGCCTGAGGAGAGCTTGACCTGCCACCAGCCGGCGAGCATGCCGATCAGGCCGAACCGGGGGCGAACTTCCCACACGCCGCAGTTGCCCTGACCGAGGTCGCTGACCGGTAGCCGCACGAACTTGTAGCGCCCGGGTTCGAGCTTCATGCACCGCAGCAGCTCGTGCGCGCGGCGCTCGTGCTCGAGGCGCGCTTGCGCGCGACGGCGCATGTCCTGCAGCGCACCGGCGAGGTGGTCGCGAAGCTGCTCGAGCTGCTCGAGGCTCAGAAGGCGCGGCCCGTTCGCCGCGGCGCCTGAGGAAAGCGCGTATGCGGACGGCCGCCCTCCCAGGTAATGAGCTTGCGGCGGGCTGATGTGCGGGAAGCCCTCGGCGACGATCTGAGCGAGCTCGCGCTCGAGGCGCGTCACCTGCGCCTGCAGCGAGCGGCGCGCGGCCATCTCATCGCCGCGACGGACTGAAAGGTCGCGATCGATCAACAGCTGCTGGGACTGGCTCACGCCTGACTCCTTCGCTAGCGCCGGATAGCGGATTTTACCAGCGCCCGTTGCGGTACGCCGGCCCGCGGGCACGCCCGCCCGCGGCGCGCTAGCAGCGGCCACGGCGGCGGACCGCGTGCTGCGCCAGCCGCGTCTGTGGCCGCGGAAGGGCGCAGGCGCGGCTGTAACGGGGGGCCGGCGCCGCTGCGCCATCCCAGCGCAGGACAGCTCGCTCAGGCGGATTCGAGCGCCGCGGAGCACATCCACAGCGCCTCCTCCACGTACAGGTCGGGCACGCCGGCGACCTGGAGCGCGAACAGCAGGAGCCGGCGCACGCGACCGCGGGGCTCGTGCCCCGGGGCGAGCTCGCCGAAGAGAACCGCCAGCGGCAGCGAGGCGTCGGCGATCACGAGCCTCCCGGGCGGCAGCTCGGGCGCCTCGGGGGAGCGCCCCAAGCGCTCGCCGGCGCCGCTCGCTCGGATCCCCAGCGGACCGTCGACCGTGTCCGCGTCGAGCGCCCACACGGGCACGCCGGTGTCGATCAGGGCGATCGTCAACACATCCGCGAGCAGCCCTTCGGATAGGAAGCCGCCGCGCAGCATGCGCTCCAGCACCGCTGCCTCGATCGGCGTGCGCGCGTTCTCGGGATCGAGGCCTATGTGGCGGAAGAAGACGCGGTATGCGACGGGGATCGGCTCGCGCCGCATGCCCACCGCCGCGGCGCCGCGCAGGCGGTTCGACAGTTCGCGCAGGCGCGATGAGATGTCGGCGGGCGAGCTGCCGGTGAGCGATCCTGCGCGCCCGACCAGGATCTCATTGCTCAGCAGCGCGAGTCCAGGGAGCTCGCGCTGCACATCCTGCGAGCACCAGCCATGCTCCGGCGCGAACGCTTCCTGACTGCTGGCGCCTCGAGCGGGGGAGCTCCCGGGGGGCGGCTGCGGCTGCGGGCTCATGCCTTGGGCTCCTGCCAGCCGCGCGCCCGGGCTGCCGCCTGAAGCTCGCTGACGCGTGCCCGCAGCACACCGAGCGGTGGCCGATGCAGCACAGCGCTGCTCTGCACGACGCCACCCGGGAGCGCAAAGTTGACCTGGGGACAGCTCGCCAGCTTGTAGAGGCCCACGAGCACGCCGTCGCGATCGACCCCAACGGGGATGCTCAGGTGATGCGAGCGCACGAGCCGGCGCAGCGCTCTGCGGTCCGGTTTGATCGCCACCCCGGCGAAATGGACGGCCGGGAAGGAGGGTGCGAGCGCCTGCATGTCGTCGAGGACCGCTGGGCAGGACCCCGCATCGACGAACAGCGCGAGGACGAGCGGCGCGCGTTCATAGAGCTGGCAGACGTTGAGGATCTGCGCGCCGCGCTCCGCGCACGCGGGCACCCGCCCGGCCGAACCCTGGTCGGAGTGCGTGGCGACGTCGGCGTCGCCGCTGAGGCTTGAGAGGGCGAGCGGCACCGCGAATGGCGGCAGCCGGTGACCAACTTCCACGCCCTTGGCGCCGTTGGGCTTGGTCGTGAGCGTGTTGACCGAGATCGCGAGCAGGATCACGATCGCGAGCAGGATCACGTAGCGGCCGTAGCGGGGCGCTCCTCGCGGTGCCGGCGTGTGCTCGGCAGCGCTCACGGTAGTCGCTCAGCGGCCTTCATGACCCGGTTGGGCGCGCGAGCGCCGCCCAGCGCCAAGCGGAGGCCACCGCAGCCGCCCGGATAGTGGAGCGGCGCGGGCGCGGCGCGGGACCGCCTGCAGACGGTCGGCGAGCGTCAGCGCAGCCGGCACAGACACGAGCACGCCGAGCAGCGAAACGCTCAGGTCGATCAGCGTGACCAAGCCGAAGTCGCGCAGCATCCGGATGTCGGACAGGATCAGCACCGCAAAGCCCGCGATCGCCGTTACCCCCGAGGCGGCGACGGCGGCCCCCGTGCGCCCGTAGGCGCGCGCAAGCGCCTCTGCCGGCGCGTACCCCGCGCGCCTCTCCTCGCGCTCGCGCTCGCAGAGCAGCACGCTGAACTCGGTCGAGACCGCGATCACGAGCACGCCGAGGGTCACCGACATGGGGTTCAGGGGAACTCGCACGGCGAACAGGATCAGTGCCGACCAGCCGGTGGCGAGGACGATCGGTACGAGCGGCACGAGCGCGCGACGAGGCTCGCGCCGGAAGGCGAGCGCGAGCACCAGCGCGACCGCCAACAGGCCGCCGAGCAGCGTCAGCACGCGGCGCAGCGGAGAGGCTACCTGCGCGCCCGACTTGGCCGCGAGCACGGGCAGCCCGACGAGGCTTGCGTGCACGCCGGGCGGCGGGTGCAGGCTGCGACGCATTCCGTCGATCAGCGCCTGCTGCTGGGAGAGGCTCATCAGACGGATGCCGAACGCAAGCGTGGCGACGCGATGATCGGGCGTGATCACACCCTGGGAGAAGTACGGCGGGATCGCCCTCAGGAGGCTGTCGACATCGTTCTGGGCGAGACGGGTGCGCGTGCGAGTGCCGGCGCCCTGAGCGGAGAACAGGTCGGGCAGCGAGAAGGCCGGGCACAGGCGAGCCCTGCCGCATCCGCTCGTGGTGCTGTAACCGAAGCGCCTGAGGACCGCGTCCTGGTAGGAGCTCATCCATTCAAGCGTCGAGGATCGCGTGAGATCGCGGCCCGACACCATCAGGTCGAGCTCGCCGCCAACGCCCGTCAGCCGCTCGAGCGTGCTGAGATTTTGAAGCGAAGAGAGGCCCTGAGGAACGAGCTTGGCGATGTCCGTCTCCACCCGCGTCTGCGTGTCGAGCCCCCAGCCGAGCGCCGCGAGCGCCAGCCCGATGCCGAGCACGAGAACGGGCCGGCGGACGGCGCGCTCGAGGGCGGCGCTGGAGAGCACGCGCGTGAACGGGTTCTTCCACAGCAGCTCACGCGCCCCGCGCCAGGCAGAGGCGAGGCCGGCGGCGAGCGGCCTCTGTGCCGAGGCACGGATCCCGCGTCTCGGGCTGGGGCCCGGCAACGCCAGCGCGGCGGCGCCGGCCGTGAACGCGCACAGCACCCCGAGCAGCACTCCGCCCACGAGCAGCACGCCGAATCCGCGCACCATCGGCACGGGCGAGGCGAGCATGACGAGCATCGCCGCGGCGCCGGCGGCGGCGGCGGTCGCGATCGCGGGCGCGCTGCGGGAGGCCGCCGAGCCCACCGCGAGCGCGCGATCGTCGGGCTCGCGCTCGAGCTGCTCATGCACGCGCGACTGAAACTGGATCGCATAGTCGACGGCGAGCCCCACCAGCACCGGCAGCACGGCGATCGAGGCCATCGTGAGCGAGGCGCCGATCAGCGAGAGCGCGCCGAAGGTGAGCGAGGCGGCAAGCAGGGCGACGGCAAGTGGCAGCAGGCGCCGGCGCCACGACAGCAGCAGGGCGAGCGCGAGCGCGATGACCACGACGACGGCCGCGAGCAGCAGCTCGATCGAGCGCGATATCGAGTGGGTGAGATCGGCGACGATCGCCGGCTCGCCGGTGACGAAGTAGGCGCCGCCGCGCTGCAGATGCCATTGGGGCATCGCCACGGCGCGGCGGATGAGCGCGATCGTGCGCGTCCGCTGGCGCTCGGAGAGCCCGGAGCGCATGCGCACCGAGATGAGCGCCGCGTCGCGCGCCGGGAATAGGTATGCGAAACGCTGCTTGGGCGTGCCGGCGGGCTTGCTCGAGTCGAACACGAGCGAGGTGACGAAGTTGGCGTTGTCGAGACTCGGCTGCGCCGTGAGCCCGTACTGCAGCGCGAGCACCGCGAGGCTCTCCTGGAAGCGGGCGATGTTGATCTTGCGCGCCTGTCCGGCCAGCGCGTGAGCCCGCGCGCTGCCGAGCCCGCGCGCGAGCGCGGCCTTCAGGACGGCGCGTTCGGCCGCGCGCGCCTGCTGCCGCGCCTGCCTGTTCTGCGCGGCCAGGGCTTCGTCGATCTCGGTCGCGGCCTCGTTGACGAACGTCCCGGGCCCGAGCACGACCTTGATCGAGCGAGCCTTGCCGAGCTGCGCGCACGGCCCGCGAGGTCCGCCCTCGCGCGCGAGCGCGCTGGGCGGCACGTTCCCCGAGAGGCAGCCCTCGAGCCCGACGAGGCGATCGATGTCTGAGCTCAACAGCAGCTGCTGCAGGTCGCCCCGCACGAGCACCTGGACGGGCTCTTCGCCGAACTTCGCGTAGAAGCGCTGCGTGGCCGCGTACTCGGGGCTCGAGCTCGAAACCAGCGTGCTGGCGGCCGCGGTGGGATGAAGGCGGAGCGCGACGGCGGCGCCGGCGGCGCCGAGCGCGAGCGCGAGCGCCAGCACGAGCGTCGTCCTGCGCGCCGCGCTGCCCGCGAGCGCGGCCAGTAGCGCCGCCGGCGTCACTCCATCCCGAGCGGCCCGGCGGAGGCGCCGGAGAGGAACTGGCGGACGAACGGATTCTCAGACTCGAACAGCTCGTCCGCCGGGCCCGATTCCACGATCCGCCCCTTCCACAGGACCGAGATGTGCTGGCCCACCCGCCGCGCGCTCAAGATGTCGTGCGTGATCACGACGTAGCAGCCGCCGTTCTCGGCGTGGACTTCCTTGATCAGCTCACACAGGAGCGCGGTGCGCACGGGGTCGAGTCCGGAGTCCGGCTCGTCGAAGAGGACGATCTCGGGATCGAGCACCAGCGAGCGCGCGAAGCCGGCGCGCTTGCGCATGCCGCCTGAGAGCTCGTTGGGCATCTTGGCCCCCTCGCCCCCGAGGCCAACCTCGCGCATGCGGCGGTTGACGATCTCGGCGATCTCCTCCTCGCTCTTCTCCGTGTGCTGGCGCAGCGGGAAGGCGATGTTGTCCCAGAGGGTCAGCGAGCCGAACAGCGCCCCGTCCTGGAAGAGCACGCCGAACTTCTTGCGCGCCTCGAACAGCTCCGCGTCGGAGAGGCTGGGGATCGATTTGCCGTGCACGATCACGTCGCCCTCGTCGGGATAGAGCAGGCCGACGATGTGCTTGATGCACACCGACTTGCCGGTGCCCGACGGTCCGATGATCATCGAGATCGAGTTCTCCGGCAGGGCCATGTTCAGGCCGCGCAGCACGTGGTTGCGCCCGAAGGACTTGTGCACCTCGATGAACTCGATCGCGTCGGGCTCCCTGGAGGGACGGATCGTGCCGGTGTGAAACTCGAACTCGTCGCCACGGCCGTCGCCGTCTGCACGAGGGGATCCGCCGGGCTGCTCCTCGGCCATCCTCAGCCTCCGATCGGGGCCCTCGGATTTGCGCCCCAGAAGACCTGGGTGCCGGCCATGCCGATTGCGTGCACGAGCACGATGTTAAGCACCATCGACTTGGCCGTCGCGCGCCCCACGCCGACGGGTCCGCCCGAGGCGTTGTAGCCGTAGTAGCAGGCGACGAGCACGATCGCGGTGGCCATGAACATCGCCTTGATGAGGCTGTATAAGAAGTCCGGCGGATTCTGGAACTGCCAGAAGATGAGCGTATAGCCGCCCGAGGAGACGTAGCCGATCTGCTGCACGACGGCGATGTAGGAGGCGAAGAACGCGACGCCGATCCCGGTCAGGTACATGAACGGCAGGACCAGCCAGGAGGCGAGCAGGCGCGTGGCGCAGAGGAAGGTCAAGGAGTTGATGCCCATCACCTCGAGCGCGTCGATCTCCTCGGAGATGCGCATCGCGCCGAGCTCGGCGACGATCCCGGTGCCGACCTTGGCGGCCATCATGTAGCCGAACGCGTAGGGCGTGATCTCGCGCAGGTCGCACCAGGCGCTGAACACGCCGGAGTAGGCCGGCGCTCCCTGCGCTGCGGTGAAGTAGGCGCCCTCGATGCCGCACTGCAGCCCGAGGATGAACATCAGCGTCCAGATGATCGCCGTCGAGTAGATGATCAGGATGCCCGACTGCCGCAGCGCCTCGCCGAAGAAGCGGAACACGCGCAGGCTGTAGACGTCGCCCACGATGCGCCCTGTGAACTTGCCGATCTCGCCGCTCGACGAAAGCCATTCGCGCGGCACCGCCAGGAATTCGTTCACGCGCTCACCGCCTCATGAGGGTCCGCCACGCTGATCACTTGATCACCAGGATCGCGGGATGGGTGGCCAGCAGCGTCTGCGTGAACACGTAGTCGAAGGCGAAGATGGCGGTGAACGCGAGCACCACCGCCTCGTTGACCGCGCGCCCGACGCCCTCGGCGCCGCCGGAGGCCGACATGCCCTTGTAGCAGCACACGATCGCGATGATGGCCCCGTAGATCGTCGTCTTCAGCACCGACCCCCACAGGTCGGTGGTGGACGCGTTGGCGAACAGGGTCGCCCAGAACGGGCCCAGCGGCTGGCCGTTGACGAGCTCGGCGAGGATCCCGCCGAAGATGCCGAACAGCAGCGCGTAGATGTCGAACAGACCGGTCACGACCATCAGCGCGAGAAAGCGCGGCACGACGAGGTTCTTGACCGGGTCCACGCCCAGTACCTGCAGCGCGTCGAGCTCCTCGCGTATCTTGCGCGCGCCGAGGTCGGCGGTGATGGCCGTGCCGGCGACGCCGGCGAGCACGATCGCCGTCACGTTGGGACCGATCTCGCGGATGGCGCCGAGCACGAAGAAGCCGCCGAGGCGGTCGAGCGCCCCGAAGAGGGTCAGGAAGTTGGCCGCCTGCAGCCCCGGCGCGGCGTAGCACAGGCACACGGTCGAGACGAGCAGCGGAAACCAGCACAGGCGCAGGGCAAACAGGAACTGCGAGACGAGCTCGCCGCCGTAGGGGTAGGGCGGGCGAAGCGCAGACCAGATCGTGCGGGCGGTGAGGATCATCATGTCCCCAAATTCCTCGAGCACGTGTCTCGCCGGAATGAAGGCCCGCTCGGCGGCGGTCCGAACCATCTGTGCCTGCCCCTCCTCGGGTCGCGATAGCTGCCAGGAACTCTACTATCGCCACTGATATCGTGGCGCGATCGTGAGGGGGTGGAGAGTTTCTGCCACAGTGCTGCTCGGGGCGGGAATTCCCCTGCTCGCGGGCGGCTGCGGGAGCGCCCGCCAGGACGTGCACGAAGCGTCTCGCACCTACTCGGTGAAGCTCGTCGGAGCGACGTTTCCCAAGCGCCAAGCGGTCGCGCGGCCGGCGAGCTTCCAGCTGCGCATCAGCAACGCGGGCACGCGCAGCGTGCCGAACCTGGCCGTGACGCTCGACTCCTTCTACTACACGTCGAGCTATCCGCTGCTGGCGGCGCGCAAGCGCCCGGTATGGGTGATCGAAGTTGGCCCCGGGCCCAGCTCGCCGGCTCCGGTCGAGAGCCAGGTCGTGAGCCCTCCGGGGGGCGCTCAGACGGCATACGTCAACACCTGGGCTTTCGGGCCGCTGGCGCCGGGCGGCACGCAGACGCTCCGCTGGCAGGTGGTCCCGGTGAAGGCGGGCCGCTACACCGTGCACTACACGGTCGCCGGAGGCTTGGGCGGAAAAGCTAAGGCGCGGCTGGCCTCCGGCCGCCGCGTGGAAGGGCAGCTGACAGCGGATATCGCGCCCGCCCCGCCACACATGCATGTGGACCCGCGCACGGGCCAGGTCGTGTTGGGGAAGTACCCGATCCTGCCGTAGACCGGCGCCCGAGCGCTCCAGCCCGGGCCAGTGGCGCCTTGGCCGCCTGTCCAAGCACGTGGGCGGCTCTTTTGCCACGCGAGCATGTCATCGCCGCGGCGTTGTCACTACGATTGCGCGCGGTCCGCGCGCTCGGTTCAGTGGTGGCTGCCGTGGCAGGCGAGGGCCGAGCTCCGCCGTCCGGCCGTGTTGCACACGGCGTCAACCACTCCAAGGAGGATCGCCCCGGCCATGTCCGCGACACCCGAGCAGACCGCAATCCGCGACCTCGTTTCAGGCGATGAGCCTTTGACGATCGAGAAGTTCGCCGGCAAGAGCGACGCCGGTGCGGCCGACGTGCTCAAGATGGCGGATCAGCTCGGCGTGCGGATGGTCGACCTGAAGTTCACCGACGTGCCGGGCACCTGGCAGCACATGACGCTCTCGGTGAGCGCCCTGGAGGAGGACGCGTTCAGCGACGGGCTGGGCTTTGACGGCTCGTCGATCCGCGGCTTCCAGGAGATCTCGGAGTCGGACATGCTGCTGCTGCCAGACGCGCGCACGGCCAAGATCGACCCCTTCTACGCAGAGCGGACGTTGTCGCTGATCTGCAACGTGATCGACCCGATCACGCGGGAGGCCTACTCGCGCGACCCGCGCTACGTGGCGCAGAAGGCGGAGCGACACCTGATCGACAGCGGGGTCGCGGATACGGCCTTCTTCGGTCCGGAGGCCGAGTTCTACGTCTTCGACCATGTCTCCTTCGACCAGCGACCGCACATCGCCTACTACGAGGTCGACACCTCCGAGGCCTACTGGAACCGCGGCGCTGGCTTCGGCACGCGCGCCGAGAACCCGAATGTGGGCCACCACCCGCGCTCGCAGGAGGGCTACTTCCCGGTACCGCCGATGGACACGCTGGGCGACTTGCGCTCGCTGATGGTGATGACGCTCGAGGCCCTCGGCGCGCCGTGCGAGTTCCACCACCACGAGGTCGGCGGCCCAGGGCAGGGCGAGATCGACCTGCGATTCCAGCCGCTGCTGCGCATGGCGGACACGCTGATGACGCACAAGTACATCGTCAAGAACGTGGCCCGCGCGGCGGGCAAGAGCGCGACCTTCCTGCCCAAGCCGATCTTCGAGGAGAACGGCTCGGGCATGCACGTGCACCAATCGCTGTGGAAAGACGGCAACACGCTGATGTTCGACGAGAACGGCTATGCGCTCCTGTCGGGGCTCGCACTCAGCTACGTGGCCGGGCTGCTCGAGCACGGCCGGGCGCTGATGGCCTTCTGCGCGCCGGCGCCCAACAGCTACAGACGCCTGGTCCCGGGCTATGAGGCGCCGGTGAACCTCGTGCACTCCCAGCGCAACCGCTCGGCGGCGGTGCGCATCCCTATGTACCTCTCCTCGCCGAAGGCCAAGCGAGTCGAGTTCCGCCCGCCGGACCCGCTCACCAACCCCTACCTGGGGTTCTCGGCGATGCTGATGGCGGGGCTGGACGGGATCAAACGTCAACTGAAACCGGGAGAGCCGATCGACACCGACCTGTATGAGCTGTCCGAGGAGAGGCTCGCGAAGATCGTGAACGTGCCGGGCTCGCTGGCGGAGGCGATGGATGCGCTCGAGGCGGACCACGAGTTCCTGCTCGACGGCGGCGTGTTCACCGACGACCTGATCGAGGAGTGGATCTCCTACAAGCGGGCGGAAGCCAAGGAGATCGACCTGCGTCCGCATCCGTGGGAGTTCGTGCAGTCCTACGACGGCTGAGCTGAGGCGCCCCGCTCGCGGCGGCTAGCATGGCCTGAATGAGCCGCGACTACCTGCAGGCGATCAACGCGCGCGTCGTCATATACGACGGCGGCATGGGCGCGACGCTGGAGCAGTTCGACCTCTCCCAGGAGGACTACGGCGGCCTTCCTGGCAAGTGCCACGAGGCGCTCGTGCTGCACCGTCCGGACGTGATCGAGGGCGTCCACCGCTCGATGCTCGAGGCCGGCGCGGAGGTCGTCGAGACCGATACCTTCCAGGGCTCGCGGCTGAAGCTCGAAGAGTGGGGCCTGGGCGAGAAGACGCTCGAGATAAACACGCGCGCCGCGCAGATCGCACGCCAAGCGGCGGGCGCGGAGCGCTTCGTGGCGGGCTCGATCGGCCCCACGGGCTACCTGCCGGCCTCAGAGGACCCCTCGCTCGGGCAGATCGGCTTCGGCGAGCTGGTCGAGGTCTTCCGCGAGCAGGCCAGCGGCCTGATCAACGGGGGCGCGGACCTGCTGATCATCGAGACCGCGCAGGACATCCTCGAGGTCAAGGCCGCGATCTTCGGCGCGCGAGCGGCGTTCGCGAGCGCAGGGCTCACGCTGCCTATCCACGCCTCGGTGTCGCTTCTGCCCAACGGCGGAAAGATGCTGCTCGGGACGGACATCTCGGCCGTCCTGTGCACGCTCGAGGCGCTGCGCGTGGACGTGATCGGCCTGAACTGCTCGACCGGCCCGGAGGACATGCGCGACGCGATCCGCTTCCTCGGCGAGCACTGCCCCCGGCCCGTGGCGTGCATCCCCAACGCCGGCCTGCCCGTGCAGGGCCCGGACGGGGAGACGATCTTCCCGGAGCGACCGGAGCCGCTCGCGGAGGTGCTGGGGGAGTTCGTGGAGCGTTACGGCGTGGGAATCGTGGGCGGCTGCTGCGGCACCACGCCGGCGCACATCTCCGCGATCGCGGAGCGCGTCGCCGGCCTCCAGGCGCGGGCGCGGCCGGCACCTCGCCCGGCACACATCTCGTCGATGATCGCGGCCACGGCGCTCGCGCAGGAGCCTGCGCCGACGATGGTCGGTGAGCGCGTCAACGCGCAGGGGTCGCGCAAGGCGAAGGAGCTGCTGCTGGCCGACGACTATGACGGGCTGGTGCAGATCGCCGAGGACCAGGTGCAGGGCGGCGCCCACGTGCTGGACCTGTGCGTAGCGCTCACGGAGCGCACCGACGAGGCCGAGCAGATGCGGCTGCTTGCCAAGAAGGTCTCCCTGACACAGCCGGCGCCGATCCAGGTGGACTCGACGGAGCCCGAGGTGATCGAACGCGCGCTCGAGCAGATCCCAGGCAGGGCGATCGTCAACTCGGTCAACCTGGAGGCCGGTCGCGCAAAGCTCGACCGCGTGCTGCCGGTCGCGCTCGCGCACGGCGCGGCGGTGATCGCGCTGACGATCGACGAGACGGGCATGGCGAAGACGGCGCAGCGCAAGCTCGAGGTGGCAACTCGCATTCGCGACCTGTGCTGCTCCGAGCACGGACTCGACCCGGAGCTGTTGATCTTCGACTGCCTCACCTTCACGCTCACGACGGGCGACGCGGAGTGGCGGCGTTCGGCGATCGAGACGATCGAGGGCATCCGGCTCCTGAAGGCGCAGATCCCCTCGGTGAAGACCTCGCTGGGGGTTTCCAACGTCTCCTTCGGGGTCTCGCCGGGGGCGCGCGCGGTGCTCAACTCGGTATTCCTGCACCACTGCGTGCAGGCGGGCCTGGACCTGGCGATGGTCAACCCCAACCACATCTCGCCCTACTCGGAGATCCCCGACAACGAGCGGGAGCTGGCAGACGATCTGGTCTTCGACCGCCGCGAGGACGCGCTTGAGCGCTTCATCGCGCACTTCGAGTCGAAGGGTGAGGAGCTGGGCGCAGAGGGCGCCGCCGATCCCACCGAGGGCATGGAGCCCGAGCAGGCGCTTCACTTCCACATCCTGCGCCGACGCAAGGAGGGCGTGGAGGCGTGGATCGACGCGAGCGTGGAGAAGATCGGCGCTGTGCCGACGCTGAACGAGGTCCTGCTGCCGGCCATGAAGGAGGTCGGCGACAAGTTCGGGGCCGGCGAACTGATCCTCCCCTTCGTGTTGCAGTCGGCGGAAGTGATGAAGCGCGCGGTGGCCCAGCTCGAGCGCTACCTGGACAAGATCGAGGGCTACACGAAGGGCACGGTCGTGCTGGCAACGGTGTTCGGCGACGTGCACGACATCGGCAAGTCGCTGGTGAACACGATCCTGACCAACAACGGCTATACGGTCGTGGACCTCGGCAAGCAGGTCCCGATCCAGACGATCCTGGACGCGGCTGTCGAGCACGAGGCGACGGCGATCGGGCTCTCGGCGCTGTTGGTTTCGACTTCCAAGCAGATGCCTGCATGCGTGCAGGAGCTGCACGCGCGCAGGCTGCAGTTCCCGGTGCTGATCGGCGGTGCGGCGATCAACCGTGCGTTTGGCTACAGGGCCCTTTATCCGGGCGGGCGAGAGTCCGAGGAGTTGTACGAGCCGGGCGTTTTCTACTGCAAGGACGCCTTCGAGGGCCTCGCTGTGATGGACCAGCTCATCGACGCCGACGCGCACAGTGCGCTGCTCGGGAAGCTACGCTCGGGCGCAAGCGACTTCCGTGCGAAAGGCGATAAGCCCGACGAGCAACTCGACCTCACAGACGACTCGGTGCGCTCGCCGGCGCGCACCGACGCGCCGGTGCCCACACCTCCCTTCTGGGGCGTCAAAGAGATCCCCGTCGATCTCGCCGAGGTCTACCGCCACCTGGACACGCACGTGCTGTTCAAGCTCCACTGGGGCGGGCGCGGAGTCAAAGGCGAGGCGTGGCAGGCGCTGCTGCGCGACGACTTCCGGCCGCGCCTCGAGCGCATGTGGCGCGAGCAGACCTATCTGCACCCGCGCACGCTGCTCGGCTACTTCCCTTGCTACGCGCTGGGCAACGAGATCGTGGTGCTCGACCCGTCCGACCGCACCAGCGAGCTGACGCGCTTCGTCTGCCCGCGCCAGCCCAAGGGCGACCGCATCTGCTTGGCGGACTTCTTCCGCCCAGCCGAGGACGGCCGCGCGCCATCGGAGCTCGACGTTGTGGCCGTGCAGGCCGTCACGGTCGGCGCAGAGGTCACGGAGCGGATGGCAAGGCTCGAGGCTGAGGGCGAGTTTGCGGAGCAGTTGTTCGTGCACGGCCTCGGCGTGCAGACAGCCGAGGGGCTGGCCGAGTGGCTGCACAGCGTGGTGCGCGAGGCGCTCGGAATCGACCCTGCGCAGGGGCGGCGTTACTCGTGGGGGTATCCCGCGGTACCGGAGCAGAGTGAGCACCTGAAGGTCGACAAGCTGCTGGAGCTGTCTCGGATCGGCATGTCGATCACCGACGGCTACGCGCCCGACCCCGAGCAGTCGACGCTGGCGCTCGTGGCACACCACCCGCAGGCCATCTACTTCGGCACACGCCAGGGCCGCCTGCTCCCCAACGGCTCGCCGGACGACCTGATCAAGGGCTCGAGCCGCGATCCCTCTCTGTTCGCCGAGCTCGACGACTCCGAGCCGCCGGACGGGGCGGTCCAGGAAGAGGACGAGCCGGCCATGGCGTGAGCGCCCGAGGGCGCTCGGGGGCGGGCGACTCTCATTGAAGCCTTGGTCGACTGGCCGCGACTCTACTGGCTCCCGCAGCGGCGACCGGGCGGTTGGACGAGAGTGCCAATTTCCGGCTCAGAGCTAAAGCCCCCACCGCGCTCACCGACGTCGATAGTGCACTCCGTATTGCAGGACAGCGCAAACTCGCTGCAAACGGACGCTCCAAGTGCCCCTGCCGAGTTCACACGCTCCAGCCCACGCGATCCCACGATCAGCAATCGCCGTTCTCGCGGCGGTCGGGGCCACCTGTCTGCTTCCAAACGCCGCGATGGGCGCGACACACAAGCCTCGCTATGTGATCACCTCGACGAAGCAGATCAAGCCGTCCGTGCTCAGGCAGCTCATGCGCGGCCCGGTAGGAGTCGTCGGCGCCACCGGCCCTGCCGGCGCCCTCGGTCCAGCCGGCGCGACGGGCGCGCCCGGCCTCGAAGGCAACGCGGGCGCGCAGGGCGTCACCGGGTCGACCGGACCGCAGGGCGCCACGGGCGCCACGGGCACACGAGGACCGACGGGCTCCGCGGGCGATACGGGCCCCGAAGGCAAGGAAGGTAGGCAAGGCGTCGCGGGAGTGACGGGAGCGACAGGGGCTCAGGGCACGACGGGAGCGACCGGCGCCAGCGGCGCAACGGGGACGACCGGAGCGACTGGGGTCGCTGGAGAAGCCGGCGCGCAAGGTCTGGCTGGAGCGACCGGCGCAACCGGAGGGACCGGTGCGACGGGAGCGGAAGGCAAAACCGGGACCACCGGCGCAACGGGCGCCACGGGCGACACCGGTGCCAAAGGCGCCACCGGAGCAACGGGCGCGACTGGCGAAACAGGCGCCGAAGGTGGCACGGGAGCGACGGGCGCCACAGGAGCCACCGGCAGCACGGGTGCCGAAGGCAAAGCCGGGGCTACCGGCGGGACAGGGACTACAGGCGCAACGGGCGAGACTGGCGAAACAGGCACTCAAGGCGTAACGGGTGCGACCGGAGCAGCGGGCGCGACTGGTGCCACCGGCGCCACGGGTGCGACCGGCGCCACGGGAGAAACCGGCGCGCAAGGCGCGACGGGAGAGACTGGATTGACGGGAGCCACCGGCGCGACCGGCGATACTGGCGGCACGGGTGCCGAAGGCAAAGCAGGGGCTACCGGAGCAACAGGAGCTACCGGCGCGACGGGCGCCACTGGCGAAGCGGGCGCTCAAGGCGTGACTGGTGCGACCGGAGCGACAGGGGCCACCGGCAGCACGGGTGCCGAAGGCAAAGCAGGGGCTACCGGCGGGACAGGCGCCACCGGCGCAACCGGGGCCGAAGGGGAAGCTGGGACGATCGGAGCAACGGGCGCGACCGGAGCGACTGGCGAAATAGGCGCTCAGGGTGTGACCGGCGCGACAGGGGCAACAGGCGCCACGGGAACAACCGGCGCGACGGGAGCTATCGGAGAAACCGGTGCCAAAGGAGTCACGGGCGCCACCGGCGCAACGGGAACCACTGGGGCAACTGGCGAAGCCGGAGCCACCGGCGGCACGGGTGCCGAAGGTCAAGCCGGGGCTACGGGCGCCACCGGCGCAACGGGCTCGACCGGCGCTACAGGTGCAACGGGAACAACTGGAGCTGAAGGAAGAGCTGGAACTGACGGCACGACTGGCGCCACCGGAGAAACCGGTGCTCAAGGCGTGAGTGGTGCGGCTGGAGCTGCGGGCGCGACCGGCGCCACCGGTGCCACCGGAGAAACAGGCGCTCGAGGCGGGACGGGAGCGACAGGCGCGATCGGTGCGACTGGTGCGACGGGAGAAACCGGCACCAAAGGCGTGACGGGCGCCACTGGTGGGACCGGTGCGACCGGCGCCACTGGCGAAGCCGGCGTGATCGGAAGTACCGGCGCGACAGGGGCCACTGGCGCAACTGGAGAATCCGGAGCAACTGGTGCGACGGGAGCGGAAGGCAAAACCGGCGCCACTGGCACCACGGGCGAAACCGGCGCCAAAGGCGTGACCGGCGCAACGGGCGCGACCGGAGCCACCGGAGAAACGGGTCCCGAAGGCAAAGCAGGGGCTACCGGCGCGACGGGGACGACCGGAGCGACTGGAGAAACCGGCACGCAAGGCGCGACCGGCGAAACCGGCGGCACGGGTGCCGAAGGCAAAGCCGGTGCCACCGGCGCCACGGGCGCAACGGGAGCTGAAGGCAAAGCCGGCTCAAACGGCGCCACCGGCGAGACGGGAGGCACCGGCGCGACGGGGGCCACCGGAGAAACCGGTGCTCAAGGCGTGACTGGTGCGACGGGAGCGGCGGGAGCGGCGGGTGCCACCGGCAGCACGGGTGCCGAAGGCAAAGCAGGGGCTACCGGCGGGACCGGCGCCACAGGCGCAACGGGCCCCACCGGCGCGACTGGAGCAACCGGGGCCGAAGGGAAAACTGGGGCGACCGGCGCAACGGGGACGACCGGAGCGACTGGCGCCACGGGCGCGGCGGGAGCCGAAGGCAAAGCCGGCGCCACAGGCGCAACGGGAGCTGAAGGCAGAGCCGGCTCAAACGGCGCCACCGGCGCGACGGGCGCAACCGGGGAAACAGGCGCTCAAGGCGTGACGGGTGCGACCGGAGCGGCGGGCGCGACGGGTGCCACCGGCGGCACGGGTGCCGAAGGCAAAGCTGGGACTACCGGAGCAACAGGAGCTACCGGCGCGACGGGCGCCACTGGCGAAACGGGCGCCCAAGGCGTGACTGGTACGACCGGAGCGACGGGGGCCACCGGCAGCACGGGTACCGAAGGCAAAGTAGGGGCTACCGGCGGGACCGGCGCCACTGGCGCAACCGGGGCAACCGGGGCCGAAGGGGAAACTGGGACGATCGGAGCAACGGGCGCGACCGGAGCGACTGGCGCCACTGGCGAAACAGGCGCTCAAGGCGTGACCGGCGCGACAGGGGCCACGGGAACAACTGGAGCCACCGGAAGCGCGGGCGCCGAAGGCCAAGCCGGGTCTACCGGCGCAACGGGGGCCGCGGGCGCGACAGGAGAAATCGGTGCCAAAGGCGCCACGGGCGCCATCGGCGCAACGGGAGCCACTGGGGCAACCGGCGAAGCCGGAGCCACTGGCAGCACGGGTGCTGAAGGCAGGACGGGGGACACTGGCGCGACGGGAGCCACCGGCGCGCAAGGCGTAACCGGAGAGACTGGATTGACGGGCGCCACCGGCGCCACCGGCGAAACCGGCAGCACTGGTGCCGAAGGCAAAGCTGGTGCGACTGGCGGCACTGGCGCCACTGGCTCTACAGGAGCGACTGGAGCGACCGGGGCCGAAGGGAAAACTGGGAATACCGGGGCAACGGGGACTACCGGCGCAACGGGGACGTCAGGAGCGACTGGTGCGACTGGCGAAACGGGCGCGCAAGGCGTGACTGGTACGACGGGGGGGACCGGCTCCACGGGCGCCACTGGCAGCACGGGTGCTGAAGGCAAAACGGGGGACACCGGCGCGATGGGAGCCACCGGCGCGCAAGGCGTAACTGGAGAGACTGGATTGACGGGCGCCACCGGCGCCACCGGCGAAACCGGCAGCACTGGTGCCGAAGGCAAAGCTGGTGCGACTGGCGGCACTGGCGCCACTGGCTCTACAGGAGCGACTGGAGCGACCGGGGCCGAAGGGAAAACTGGGAATACCGGGGCAACGGGGACTACCGGCGCAACGGGGACGTCAGGAGCGACTGGTGCGACTGGCGAAACGGGCGCGCAAGGCGTGACTGGTACGACCGGCGCAACAGGAGCCACGGGGGCAACTGGCGAACCCGGCGCGACCGGCGGCACGGGCGCCGAAGGCAAAGCTGGGACTACCGGAGCAACAGGAGCTACCGGCGCAACGGGCGCCACTGGCGAAACAGGCGCGCAAGGCGTGACTGGTGCGACCGGCGCAGCAGGAGCCACGGGGGCAACTGGCGAACCCGGCGCGACCGGCAGCACGGGTGCCGAAGGTAAAGCAGGGGCGAGCGGCGGGACCGGCGCCACAGGCTCCACGGGCGCGACTGGAGGGACTGGTGTGACGGGCGCGGAAGGCAAAAGCGGGACCACCGGCGCCACGGGTGCAACTGGCGACACCGGTGCCAAAGGCGCCACGGGCGCCACCGGCGCAACGGGGGCAACTGGTGAAGTCGGAGCCACCGGCAGCACGGGTGCCGAAGGCAAAACGGGGGCGACCGGCGCCACGGGAGCTACTGGTGCGCAAGGGGTGACCGGAGAGACTGGATTGACGGGAGCCACCGGCGCAACGGGAGCCACCGGCGCAACGGGAGCCACCGGCGCGACCGGCGGCACGGGCGCCGAAGGCAAAGCTGGGACTACCGGAGCAACAGGAGGCCCAGGCGCCACTGGCTCCACCGGCGCAACTGGCGGGACCGGTGCGACAGGAGCGGAAGGCAACACCGGGACCACCGGCGCAACGGGGGCAACGGGAGAAACGGGAGCCAAAGGCGCCACCGGCGCCACTGGCGCAACGGGGGAAACCGGCGCTCAAGGCGTGACGGGCGCGACCGGAGCGGCGGGCGCGACGGGTGCCACCGGCAGCACGGGTGCCGAAGGCAAAGCAGGGGCTACCGGCGGGACCGGCGCCACAGGCGCCACTGGCTCGACCGGCTCGACCGGCTCGACCGGCGCAACGGGGGCCGAAGGGAAAACTGGGAGCATCGGCGCAACGGGAACAACCGGAGCGACTGGTGCCGCTGGCGAAATAGGCTCTCAGGGCGTGAGCGGCGCGACAGGGGCGACAGGCGCCACGGGAACAACCGGAGCGACGGGAGCCGAAGGTAAAGATGGCGCCACCGGCGCGACGGGCGCAACCGGAGCTGAAGGCAAAGCCGGCACAAATGGCGTCACCGGCGCGACGGGGGCCACCGGCGCGACGGGAGCCACCGGCGCCACTGGCGCAACGGGAGAAACCGGCGCGCAAGGCGTGACTGGCGCGATGGGAGCCGCGGGCGCGACCGGCCCCACCGGTGCGGCTGGCTCCACGGGCGCCACCGGCGCTACCGGAGCCGAAGGAAAAACCGGGACAAACGGCGCGACTGGAGCGACGGGTGCAACAGGCTCCACCGGTGCGGCTGGCTCCACGGGCGCCACCGGCTCCACCGGAACGACCGGCGCGACCGGAGAGACGGGAGCCGAAGGAAAAACCGGAGCGACCGGCGCAACGGGAGCTGAAGGCAAAGCCGGCTCAAACGGAGCTACCGGCGCGACGGGAGCAACCGGAGAAACCGGTGCGAAAGGCGTCACGGGTGCGACGGGACCGGCAGGCGCGACGGGTGCCACCGGCAGCACGGGTTTCGAAGGCAAAGCTGGCGCCAGCGGCGCTACGGGATCAACAGGGGCGACGGGTCCGACTGGCGAAACAGGGGCCAAAGGCGTGACCGGCGCAACGGGGGTGACCGGAGCTACAGGAGCTACGGGCGCGGCGGGCGCGACTGGCGCCACAGGCAATGAAGGCAAAGCGGGGGCTACCGGAGCAACTGGCGCCACAGGCGAAACCGGAGCCAAAGGCGCGACGGGCGCCACGGGAGCGACGGGCGCCACGGGAGCAACGGGCGCGACCGGCCCTACGGGCGCGACGGGTTCTGTCGAAGTCAGCAACCCCGAACAGAAAGAAGGCACGGTGGGAACGGACGTCGAACCGAGCAAAACGAAGTCCACGCTCGTGACAGCCGTTCCGGCCATCTCGTCCACCAGCTCGTCGACGACGATCGTCATTCAGGTGAACGGCCAAACGGCGGTTGAAGCGCTGGTGAAAGGGGCCGTGACGAAAGAAGGCAAGGCGTTCACCTTTGCGGTCCCAGCGGGCGGGAAATTCAAAGTCTCGAACAACCTGTTGCTGGAATCGAAATACAAATACTGGGTCGCGACGCTTTAGGTGCCGTCCTCCCAGCGGGGACTACGCCTCGCCGATGCGATCAGGGCCAGCTTGGCGGCACGGTCGAGGGACTTGATGCGCGCCTCCTCTCGCCTCGCGGCGGCCGCATGGGCCAGCGGCGCGACGTACACGAGCTCGACGGGCAGGCGGCTGGCGGTGTACTTGCTGGCGTTTCCCGTGCGATGCGAGGCTAGGCGGCGCTCGACATCTGTGCTCCAGCCCGTGTAGAGCGATCCGTCGCGGCAGCGGAGCATGTAGACCCACGCCGGGGCCGAAGCGGTGAGGCTCACTGCGGCGCGGCCGAAGCGCTGACGGCGCCTCGTGCGGGGCCGGCTGAGCCGGCGGCGGCGCCCTGCCGCGACTGCAGCGGCCGCAGGCGAACGGGCGCGGCGTGAAGCGTGCGCAGGCGCACGTCGCGCCAGGACATTCCCTCGTTGAGCAGCGCGGGGACGCCCATGAGGACGGCTGTCGCGACCTCGACGACCTGCAGCGCGATCCCGTAGGCGATCGCGTCGGGCGTCGAGACTTGATATGCGCCCGCGAGCACGGCGACGCAGGCGGCCTGGAACACGCCCACGTTGGCCGGAGTGACGGGCACGACGGCGGTTACGTTGACGGCGAAGAGGACAGCGGCCGCTGCGCCGGGCCCGGACTCGGGATTGAGGCCGAGGGCCACCAGCAGCAGCCAGCAGGAGAGCCACTGAAGCGCCCAGGCGGCGAGCTGGGCGGAGGTGGCGGCGGCTGCGGCCCGCGGTCGCGAGAACACGCGCAGGCCATCGCGCAGGCGCAACAGCGATCGGCGCAGGGCGGTCAGCAGGGCGTGCAGGCGCCGCGAGCGCGAGACGGCGGCGGGCGGGATGAGGACCGGCGCGACCAGCAGGGCGGCCAGAGCGGCGAGCGGCGCGAGAGCGAACAAGAGCAGCGCATGGTGATCGCCGCCGAGCACGCTGATCCTGGAGAGCGTGACGCCGCCGAGGATGCCGAGCGCGAGCAGGTTGAGCAGGGTCTGAGACACCATCGTCCCGAGCACCACCGGCAGGGTCTCGCGCGCGCGGCCGAGGCGCCGGGCGACGATCAGCGCGCGCGAGGGCTCGCCCAGGCGCGCGGGCAGCGTGGCGGACATGAGCACGCCGATGAACGTCCCCTGCATGGCGTCGCGGCGTTTTGCGCGGCGCCAGGTGGGCGCGGCCCTGAGGATGGCGTGCCAGGAGAGGGCGCGCACGAACATCGCGGTGCACATCAGCGCGAGGCTGGCGGCGAGCAGGCCGGGCTTTGAGGCCAGCAGCGAGGCGGCCACCCGCGCGACGCCCACCCGCTCGAGCGCGACGGCTGCGAGCCCGGCGCCGGCGAGCGAGCTCGCCACGAGCGTCATGCGGCGGACGGTGCGCGCCCGGCGCGCGCGGCCGACGAGCGGCGGAGGGGCCGGGGTGAGCGACGGCAGGCGCTGCGCGGGCACGCGTGGCAGCCCGTCGGCGGGCAGCAGTCCATGACGCAGAGCGCCGCGCAAGAGCGCGCTGTGGGCGGGCCGGCGCGCTGGGTCGGCCACCGAGATGGCGCGCTCGTAGCAGTCGTGCACTTCGCGCGCCACGTGCGGCCAGGCGAAGCGCTCGGCTCGCTCGCGCGCGGCGCTGGCCATGCGCTCGCGGCGCGCGGGGTCGAGCGCCAGGCGCATGAGCGACTCGGCGAGCGCAAGCGCGTCCCCCGCGGGCACGAGCTCGCCGTCGACTCCGTCGCGGACGACGTCGCGATAGCCCGGGATATCGGAGGCGAGCACGGGGGTGGCGGACGCGAATGCCTCGGTCAGGACCATGCCGAAGCTCTCGCCGCCAAGCGACGGAGCACACAGGACGTCCGCGCGGCCAAGCTCCTCGAGCTTGCGCTGCTCGGAGACCTTGCCGAGCGCGCGCACGCCGTGGTCGTCGAGCATCATGTGCGCGACCTCCTCGGGACACGGGCCGACGAGCGTGAGCGTCGCGGGCGCGTGCTCGCGCAGGGCCTCGAAGGCGCGCAGCAGGACCGGCAGGCCCTTGCGCTCGACGGCTAGGCCTATGAAGAGGATCCGCAGCTCACGCTGCGGATCGGGCTGTCGCGCATGCTCGTATCCGCGCCTCTCCTCGCGCCTTGAGGGCGCTGCTGCGATCTCGGGCAGGTGCACGCCGTTGGGGATCACCTGGTAGCGCCCGCCGTAGAAGCGCCTCGCCGTCCAGGCGGCGGCCTCGGAGACGGCGATGCGAACGTGCAGGCGGTTCATGCGCCGCCGGCCGCCGAGCGCGATGGCGGCGATCCCGTTCGTGAGCGCGTTCTCGGAGTAGGTGTGGAAGGTGCCCACGAGCGGCAGCGGGCCGCACGCCAGCAGCGCGTCCCACCCGATGACCGGCGCGACGGGCTCGTGGATGTGGACGACGTCGTAGCCGCCTTGCGTGAGCTGCTGGCGCGCCGAGAGCACGGCGCGCGGGCTGAGCGCGACGTTGGAGACGGCTCCGTTGGCGGGGATCCCGACCGTGCGGCCGAGGCCGGTGAAGTCGTCGGGCTCGGCGATCTGCTGTGGCCGGGCGCCACGGTGCAGGCGAGCCGAGAGAGCATCGTCGGGGTCGTAGGGCGCGAGTATGTGCGCCTCGTGTCCGCTCGCGCGCAGCTCGCGTGCGAGCGCGTCGATGTGCCGGGTGACCCCGCCTGGGTACGTCCACGAGTACGGCGACAGCAGCGCGATCCGCACGACCCCAACACTCTATCCGCCCGCCGCACCGGTGGCAGGCGGGCGCCGCGATGCGACTGCGATAATCAGCGCGTGAGCGCGGGCCACTTCGTCAAGTACACGTTCATCGCGCTCGACCCCGCGTGGCGCCGCCTCGACGCAGAGCAGCGCCGCCTGCACAAGCGCGAGCTGATGGCTGCCTGCGAGGACTTCGCAGACGGGCACCTGCTGCAGGCCTTCTCGCTCGTGGGCATGCGCGGGGACGCCGAGCTGATGCTCCTGGCAGAGGCCGAGAACCTCGAGCGCATCCACGAGTTCCACGTCGTGCTGGCGCAGAGCGGGCTGATGAAGTGGGCTCGCATCTCGCACTCGTTCCTCGGCATGCGCAAGGGCTCGGAATACTCCGAAGACGAGCGCACGGTGCCGCGCGCCTTCAGGGGCCGCTACGTGTTCGTCTACCCGTTCGTGAAGTCGCGCGAGTGGTACGCGCTACCGGCGGATGAGCGCTGGCGGATCATGCAGGCGCATATAGCGGTCGGGCGCGAATACCCCGGCGTCGACAACCACACGGCGTACTCGTTCGGGCTCGACGACCAGGAGTTCGTCGTCGCCTTCGACACCGACGACCCGGCTACGTTCCTCGACCTCGTGCAGCGCCTGCGCACGACGGAGGCGTCGCGCTACACGGTGCGCGACACCCCGAGCTTCACCTGCATCGCGATGTCGCTGGAGCGCGCGCTGGGCGCACTCGACGGCGAGCCGATCGGCGCCGAGGCCTTGCCCGCTGTCTGAGCACGCCCTCGCCCACCTGCGCGCGAGCGATCCGGTGCTCGCGGGCCTGATGGCCGCGGTCGGCGCGCTGCCCGACGCGCGCGACGGCCGCCCCAACTCCGATGACCACTACGGCGCGCTCGTGCGCGCGATCGTCTCCCAGCAGCTGTCGGTGAGCGCAGCGCGCTCGATCTACGCGCGCCTGACGGTGCGCTTCGGCGGCCGCCCGCCGACCCCGCAGGAGATCCTCGACGATGAGCCGGAAGAGCTGCGCGCGGCCGCCGGCCTTTCCCGCGCGAAGGTCGCCTACCTGCGCTCGCTCGCTGAGCACGTGCTCTCGGGCGAGCTCGAGCTCGGGCGCCTCTCGGAGCTCGACGACGAGCGCGTGATCTCAGAGCTCGTCGCGGTCAAGGGCCTCGGCGTGTGGAGCGCGCAGATGTTTCTCATGTTCCACCTCGAGCGACCCGACGTCCTCCCGGTGGGCGACCTCGGCATCCGTCGCGCGATCGAACGTGCCTACGAGCTCGATCAGCTGCCCGCGGCAGAGGAGATCGAGCGCATCGCAGAGCCGTGGCGCCCGCACCGCACGCTCGCCTGCCGCTTCCTGTGGCGCTCGCTGCACAATGAGCCGGCGTGACGGCGGAGCGGGGCGGGGCGGCCGAACATTGAAAGGGCGCCCCGGATCCCGGGGCGCCCTGTTTCGCTAGAGCTCCCTCTCTAGCTGGTGTCGAACCTTGTTCATTTGAGCGGGAACTTCTCCCTCGCTTTGACCTCCATGGCTTCGCCCATTTCCATTTCGCCGCCCGTCTGTAGGCCGGCCTGTTCTTCTTTCGGTTCGAGCGGGTTGGTGGTCAGCGTGGTGATCTGCGTGAGGACATCTTCTGGACCGCCGGTGAAGGCGCTCGGGATCTGTTTGCCTGCCGACTGTTTGTAGGTGATTTCGAAGACCGAGATCATTTTGTTGGTTTTTTTGACCCGCGCGATGACCGAGCCTTCGAGCGACACTTTGTAGGTCGGTATGCCGAGTTTACCTTCGCCGCAGCCAAATTCGACCATCGTGCCCGACAGTTCCGATTCGGCTTTCAGGTCCCATCCAACCCACGGGTTCGCCGGGTTGGGGCTGCCAGGGATGAACCCGAGTTCGCCCACGAGCGGTGTGGTGCTTTCGATCGTGCCCTGTTCGGTGGGGTTGCTGAAGCAGGGCAGGTTCGGCCCCACCAGCAAGCAGCCCTGCATCGTCAGGTTGCTGATTTTCAAGTTTTTGCCCGACGTGATTTCGCCATTCATGAAGATGAAGGAGCAAACGATTCTCCCGCCGCCAACCGTTTCCAGCGTGGGGTTGCTGAGGCGGTCTTTGAATGTCCCTTTGTCACCGGGGCCCGGTAGCCATTCAAAGTTGCCTTTATGTGTCAGGCTGTGGACGATGCACACGGCTTTCAGCCCCTTGAAGCCACCTTCACCGGGCTTCGATACACAACGCCCTATTTCGGGCAGCCCCGTCAGCGGGTATTCCGTGGCCGAGGCCATGGACGATCCCGCCATGACCATTGCGAACACGGCCAAACCGCATATCGCTAGTCTCTTTCCCCTCAGTCTCATCTGCATCCACTCCCCGGCTGCGCGCCTTTGGTTGCCTGATCCGCTACCGACCTCAGTACCCCGTCTCGGCCACCTTACGCCAGAGCGAGGAGACCCCTCTCGGTGTAATCTACATGTTTTTCGGTGTAATATGGGGGTTTCTGTCGCCGGTCAGATCGCCCGCTCCGCACGGTCCCACTTGTTTGCGGACACCGGCAGGATTTTCGAAGAGACCGAGAGCTGCCGAGGCGTCCGGCATCGAGCCCGATCGCGGCGATCGGCCACGGTCCGCTGCCCGCACCATGACCACCGCCTCGGGGCCCGCCGCGCGCTGGCTACCGACTCAGCTGCACTTCGCGGTAGATGGCGATGGGCCCCACGATCCGCTGCCGCACCATGACCACACGGCGGGAAGCAGGGCAGCGACCAGGAGCGGCGCCGCCGCGATCGCGGCGGCGCCGATGCTCCCGTTGAACGCTATGCCTTCGCTCTGAGCTCTACGCCTTGGCTTTGAACTCGAGAGCTTCTTTCGTTTCCAGTTCGCCGCCGCCCGCGAGACCGACCTGTTCGATTTTCGGTTCGGTCGGGTTGGAGGTCGGCGTCAGGACCTGCGTGAGCGTGTCTTTGGCGCCGCCGATGAACGCTTCGGGAATCTGTATGCCTTTTTCCTGCTTGTAGTTCAGGCTGAACAGTTCCGCCATTTTGTTCGTTTTGACGACGCGACCTATGACGGAGCCTTCGAGCGCCACTTTGTAGACCGGCACGCCGAGTTTGCCTTCGCCGCAGTTGAATTCGACGATCTTCGACCCCGATTCAGGCTTCAGATCCCAACCCAGGTGTGGATTGGCCGGGTTGATGGCGCCGGGTATCGGGCCTAGATCGCCTATGAGGGGTTCTTTGCTTTCGATCGTGCCCTGTTCGGTGAAGCTGCTGAAGCACGGCAGGTTGGGCCCCACGAGGTTGCAGCTCTGGATGGTCAGGTTACTCGTTTTCAGGGTTTTGGTGCCAGTGAATTCACCTTCGATGAAGGTGAAAGTGCACACGATTTTCTGGCCACCCACGGTTTCCAGTTTGGTGTTGCTGAGGCGCGCTTTGAACGCCGGGTTCGCGCCTGGACCGGGCAGCCATTCGTATTCGCCGGTGTGTGTTTTGCTGAACGGCACGCAGCTGGCGCGCGTGTAGGCGCCGGTGCCGGCGACTTTCACGCACCGCCCCAGTTCAGGCAGTTCTTCCGCGCTGGCGCTTGCCGCGGTCATTAGCCCGCACGCGCATGCGAGCGCCAGGCCCCATCCGATGACCTTCGTCCGTCTCATTCGTCAACGTCCCCTTCCCTCTCGGTTGGCTGATCCTCAGCCTCGGCTCGGGCCAAAGTGCCGGTCCGAGGCCGTTCGGTGTGGGATTGTACTACTCGGCACAAGTCCTGTGAAGACCATGCGGCGCGAGGCGCCCGACCGCTCTCCCACCGGCCTGCGCCTACTTGCGATGGTGTTTTGCGGCGGGTTTCTTGGCCCCGTACTTCTTGCGTGCGGCGCGTTCGCATGCCTTGCGCTTCTTGCCCTTCTTGTGGTGCTTGCGGCATTCCTTGAGAGCTTTGGCGAGCTTCTGCTTGCGCGTCAGGTGCTTGATTACCTTCTTGCAGCCCTTGATCTTGATGCGCGTCGTCTGCTTGATGAGGACGCCGTTCTGGCCCGTGATTTCGGTCGGCATCAGGAGCTTTTGGCCGCACAGGTTGAACTTCTTCGATTCGGGCACGTTGGCGGTGAGCGCCGAGTGCGGCCCGGCCGGAAGCGTCGTTTCAAAGCGCGTGAAGGGCGCGTCGGGCGTCGATTCGAAGCGCGAGTAGGTGATGCCTTTTTTGATGTCGGTCTTGCCGTCGAGGATCAGCTTGATGCCTTCGCCCTGAAGCACGAACTCGACGTCGGGGAAGGCGGCGTTGCCGTGCGAGACGAGATACGCGGGACCCGAGAGCGGGTTTTTGAGAACCGGCGTTTCGATGTGGGCGCTGCCGATGTTCGAGCCTTCCGGGCAGCTCGCCGGGTTTTCTTCGAAGATTTTGGCCAGGCACGCTTTCTGGATCGTCGTCAGGCGAGACGGCAGCTGGATCGGCAGGGCGACGAAGACTTTGGCGATGTTGCCCTCACCGATCCCTTTAGAGGTCGTGATTACCTTGAACCCGACGCCCTTTTCTTTGCTCCCCTGTCCTTCGACTTCGGCTTCGAAGCCTGGGTCGAAGTGCAGTTTGTCACAGCCATTCAGCTGCATCGGGGATTCCAGATGACCAGCCGTGCCCTGGTAGCCGATCATCTGCCCTTCAATTTTCAGCGGTGAGCAGTTGGTCGGGTTGAACTGGAATTCTTTGCGGTTGACGCGCACATTGAGTTCTTTCAGCTGTGCCGGAGCGCCTTTGACGAACTGCGGGATCGCATCGGTCGTGTCGATGCTCACGACGGCGGTGTTTGGATCGACGTTGATCGTCGAGCGGATCGGGATCTCGCCGAGGTTGAAGGTTCGGCGCCCGGCATATTCGGGGCCTACTACCGCGTGCGTCACGGCGAGCAGGCCGAATGGCGCGCCGTTGTAGCCCTGGGTGAGGTACAGGTTGCCGTGCAGCGTCACGGGTTCGGAGCCCAGACCGGCGAGCGCGGTCGTTTCGCCGACGAGACTCGAGGCGGGACAGCTCGGCGGAGAAGCATCTCGGTTGGCTGCCGGGCACGGTTCGACCGTCGCAAGTTTCGCCGCGACCCCGGCGGGCAGTTTCATCGACAGCGTCTTCGGCGCCTGGTTCCCGTCGGGAACTTTGATCGTGACGTTGAAGTCGGTGTACTGGCCGGCGTTGAGGCCGCCCTGGCCTTCGGCATTGGGGACGGGGCCGGCCACGAGTGACGGCGCGAAGGGCAGCGGGTTGCCGGGGAACGTGCACGCGCTTTTGTTCGGGCCGGAGCTGATCAGCAGTTGTTCGTGTCCCGGCTGCGACGGTTCGGTTGCTACGGGAACCGGGGAGCCGGGCGACGACGGCGTGACGGTCGACCAGGGCGTGAACGATCCGGTCGTGATGAAGTCGCCGCAGTACGGCGGCGTGCTGACCGAGCTGCGCCCTCCTTTGAAGAATTTCACTTCCAGCTCTTCGAACGGCAGCTGCGGCGTGTTCTCGAACGTGGACGTGAGCTGGCCCGTGTTGGGATCCACCGCGGTGGTGCCGGCGAGCTTTACGAGGATCCCGTCTGGTTTGTCGTCCACGACCAGGTAGAGCACGAGTGGAGGTTCGAAGGGGTTCGTGTTCTCATTCGCCAGATACAGCGCGCCATCGATGTCGTGGTTCAGCAGCGGCGTTTTGATCTTGACCGTGCCGACCTTCGACTGGTTCAGGCACGTGGGAGTGCTGGCCGTGAAGTGATCGTTTCCGATCTGCGAAGCCAGGGGCGGGCCCGCTTCAAGGCCCACTTCATCTCTTTCTTCTTCTTCTCGGAACTGTTGGATGGGCGATTCCGCGCGTGCGAAGCAGGTCAGCAAACCGTCGCCCGCGCCCGGGTTCAAAACCACGCCGTCCGGCAGCTTCACGGTCGTCGCGTTCACGGCCGACTGCGCCCGGCCTTCCGGAGATACCGTGCCTTCTGACGGGACTTTCACTTTGACGGTCAGCGCTGTGGGCGTGCTCGCTTCGTGGCTTTCAGGCACGACTTCGATTTTCGGATTGAATTCGAGCGTGTCGCAGCCGGTTATTTCTTCGACGATTTCGAATTCCTGCCGTTCGAGCGGGAATCCTTCGGGGGCGCCGGGAGCAGGCCATGAGCGGCCTTCGAGGCTCGCGCTCAGTTTTTTGTGGCATGTAGTCGGGAGCAGCAGGAAGGACCGAGTCGGACGAGGTTCGGGGGGTTTGCAGGTCAGAAGTTCGCTCTGCGCATATCGTTCGCCTTCCACGCAGAGCCAGCCACGTGCTTCGTCGTGAACTTCATTGCCCGGATCGCCCCAGAACGTGACGATGCTGCTCAGCACCTCTGCGACCTGGCTGGCATTGTGCACTGTCACCGTCGCAGCGTATTCTTCTTCGCTGTTCACTTCGGTGTCGATGAACACGAGCGTGTGCGCGGCGAAGAAGCCGAAGCGGGCCGGCTCTCCCGGCACGCCTTCGGCGGCGCGGCGCGGTTCGAGGTTGAAGACCGGGACCGCGAGCACCGCGTCTCCAAACGTCTGCGGTTCGAGGATGTGGAGCACGGCTACCCCCAGCACGCTGCTGGCCGGGCACAGGTTTTTGAGATTCTGCACGGCGGCGAAGTCTGATTCCGAGCAGGTTTCAACCGCCGTCGGGTTGCCGATTACTCCCGGAGGGAGATGGAAGATGAAGTCCCTCGGCAGGGCAGGCAGGGAAGGAAGCATGTGCCCTTTGGGGAACTGTTCCAGGGGCCAGTTTTCGAGCTTCAGGTTGAGGTTCAGGTAGTTTGTGATCTGGAACGGGTGCGAGCCCGCTTCGCTCGCAATCGATTCGCCTCCGGCTTCTTCGGGCTTTAGTTCAAAGCGGTTGACGCCGAACTGAACGGGGGCGCTGGAGATCTTCAGAGGGCGCGTTTCCGCCGGGGGCGTCACCCCGCCGCCGCCTTTCAGCTCGGCCTTGTTGGCCAATTCGGTCTCCAGCGGTTCTCCTTCTTCCGGTGCTTCGACTTTCACCTTGATCTGGATCATGAGCGATTCGAACTCTGCGAGCTTTGTGTTGTACGTGCAGCTGAGTTCGTTTTTTTCTTGCTTTTCTTTCAGTTCCGCCGGTTCCGGGCAGGTCATTGTGGTTTCTTCAAATTCTTTGCCTCCGCCGATCGGATAACTTCTGCGGGCGGCACGACCCACCATCACTTCGGCTTTGAGGCGCGCTGGCAGCATGTCCGACACGGTCACCGGGTGTGCTTTCCCATCGACCGGCGCATCGCCGACGTTGGTCGCGAGGACCTCGATTACGCCTTCGCCGCCGGGCGGGAGGTTGGTGGGGGTGGGTATCACTTCGAGGTGCCACCACGGCTCGGCGGACGCTGCGAGCGCAGGCCGCGCCGCGGCGAGCGAGAGCGCCAGCGCCGCCAGCGCGATCGCCGCGATCAGGTACGTCCGCGGCGAGCGCATCAGCGTGCGTGTTCTCACGCTCATCGCTTCCCCCTCGCAGTCTTATGGCCGGCTTTCTTGGGCCCGAACCGCTTGCGGGCGCGGCGTTCGCAGGCGACGCGCTTCTTGTGCTTCTTGAGCTTGTGGCACTTCCTCAGTTCGCGTTTGAGCAGTTGGGCGCGAGTTTTGTGCCGTTTCCCTTTGCCTTTTCCTTTTTCTTCTGGCCTGACGATTTCCTTGTGAATGTTGCCCGGCCCCGAGTTGGTCAAGGTTCCGGGCGTTTCGAAGGTCGGAGCCGGTGTGTGCGCGCCTTGGCACGTTTCGGTCGATTCGCATGGGCGCGGTTGGGCTGCTGGTCCTGTCAGGCAGGGTGATTCTGGACGGCACACGCGGGCGTCGTAGACGTCGAGGCTCTTGTCCTGATCGGCGGCGACGAGCGGCGCGGCCGTGATGAAGTACACGCTGCTCCCATCGTCGCTCGCGTCGATGAAGGCCGATTCGTGATCGCTGGTTCCCGACGTCAGCAGCGCCACGCACCCGGCGGGATCGGTGCATGAGCCCAGGCCCGATGGCTCGTACTCGTAGACGTTCTCCTTGTGCACGAATTCCTCGCCTGCGGGGAGCGTGACGAGCTGATCGGGGCTGTTGAAGAACAGTCGGCCTTCGTCTGAGAGGTAGCGTGACTGGTAGAGGGTCGTTTGTTTGGCGAGTTCGGTCCAGGTGGGAATGCTGCCTGCCAGAGTCTGGCCAACCACCTGGCCCCGCCACGCCGCGGGGCGATCGACGAGCAGGCCCAGCCCTTCGCCCGCTTCCCTTCGGTCCAGCACACCGGTCGGCCTTGCGCCGAACGGGTTGCACGATGCGCACACCAGCTTGCCTTCCTTGGCGTCAAACAGGAAGACCTCCTCGTCGAACACTTCGTGTTCTTCTGTCGAGGTGACGTCTCTGTTGTCGAAGCCGGTCAGGGACCTCTTCGACATGAACGTCAGGTAGCGCCCGTTTGGAGACACACGGCTGCTGACGTGCCCCAGCTCGGTCGCCGTGCTTTCCGGGCCGGCTCCCCAGTCGCCGTCGTCTTCCGCTGAGAGGATTGCGATCAGCTTCGGGGCTTGCCATTCGGACCCGTCGAAGTGCGTGAGATAGAGGTTGCATAGGCGGCCTTCGAGGCTGCCTTCTTCTGGCACCTTGACGTGGGTCGTCGGGCAGTTGCCTTTGACGGCGCCGGGTGCAAGCGCGCCGTTGGCGACGAAGTAGACGTTGAAGCCATCTTCTTCGCTGAACGCTTCGCTTGCGCCCAGGATCTGCTGCGTGAGATCCGCCTCTTCACCGAGGTCGCCGTTCTGATCGACGCTGAGATCGGTGAGCTTGCATTTCTGTTCTTCGCCTTCTCCTTCGAGTTCGCAGACGTACAGGTCCGCTGGGTTTGCTCCATTTTCGGAGCCGCCCAGCGGTTCGAGCGTCGAGCTGCTCGTCAGCGGCACTGTGTCGGTGAAGAAGATCCTCGAGCCGTCCTTGCTCGCGTCCATATACGCCGCAGCTCCTCCGACTTCTTCGATGCCCGCTTCTGGTTTCGTCACCTCGATCGTGTGCCCGCCTTCCATGTCGCGCATGTAGATGTGACCAGCGACCGTCCAGATCACGCGCGAGCCGTCATCGCTGATCGCATGGCGCGCGTTGTTAACGAGTTCCCCGGCTTCGCCGCCCAACCCGGGTGGCGGTTCGCCCGTCGCGGGTTCTTCTTTTTCTTCTTTCTTCGGTAGGACGTTTACAAGCTTCAGCTGCCCTTCTTTCGCTGGCTTGTCGGCGCTCCACTCGTAGATGCTTTTTTCCGGTGCGCCCAACAGCAGTGGCACCTTGGACCGGAACACCACGTGCTTCAGGTCTGGCGTCCCGTGGAGGACCTGTAGCTGGCCTCCGAATTCGGCGCTTTCGACTTCCACGTTTTCGGGCGTCACGAGCCGTTCGAAGCAGCTGCCAGCAGCTTCGCAGGTGGAGTCGAAGTTGGTGCGCAGGTAGATGTTGCCCTGTTCTTTTTCGACGCCTGGCACGAGCGGCGGTTCTTGCAGTCCGTCTTTGAGTACCCACGGTCGGACCAGTCCCAGCGCCAGGTCGTCGGTCGAGAAGAGCTGATACTCCTCCGTGGCGCTGCCGGGCCTTAGGCCTTCACCTTTGAAGTGCGGCGTAACGATGTCCTTCGAGCGCCATCCTTCGGGCCCACGCTGTGAGATGATCTGCTGGGCTTCGGGTGCGCGGTTCCCTTCCGGTTCTTCTTCGGTCGCGGTGTTCGCGCCGTAGGTGATCCCGTCTCCTTTCGCGGCGGCCTGTATGGCCGGCGCCTGGGGCGCGGCGTTGCCCCCGATGCCACCGATCGCTTCGATCGCCGCGCCTTCCTTCGCCGCCGGGGAGACCATCTCCCAGGCGCGGTTGTCCGGCAACAGGCCCGACGCGCGCGGAAGCGTGGTGAACGTGTGGAGTTCAGATTCGGCTGGCACCGCTTCTTGGCCCGGGTGCATCGCCAGCACCCTGAAGTAATAGCGTGTCGCCGGCTGCAGACCGGTGATTGTTTCTTCGAATGGGACGTCTCCGAACCCGCTCCCGACGGGCTTCGGCGCCGTTTGCACGCACGACGACGGGACAGAGCAGGGTTCGGTTCCGTATTCGAAGAAGGCTTCCGTCGGTGCGCCGTGCGGGTCGATCTTGGCTATGAGCTTGGTTTCGCTCGACGTGATGTTTTCGTACGTGAGCGAGTCGATGACGGGCGGCCCGCTCACTTCGGGCTCGAAGACGTCCACGCGGTTTTTCTTGTAGTCGACCACGTATACGTCGCCTGTTTTGGCGTTCACGGCGATACCCGCGCCGCCTCCACCTTTGAGCTGGGTGGTGCCGAAGCGCTGAACGAAGTCGCTGGAGGAGTCGAACGCGGCCACCGAGGTCTGGTTGTCGAGATAGACGTTGCCGCTCGACTGGTCCACGGCGATGCCGCTCGTGTACTCGCTATCGAGGGCTGGGAGCGTGGGTTCGGCCGTCGTGGGCGGTTCGCCGATGACGCTTAGCCTCGCCGTCACGGACGACACGGTCGCGTGCTGTTTGTTTTTTTCTTCTTTGTTGATTTCTTCCTGTTCGGGCGCGCACACTTCTTCTTCGAGCGAGACCCGTTCGTGGTTGGCGTAGAGCGTCCCGCCGTCTGCGGTGATTCCGATTCCGGCGGTGGGGCACGCGGCGAACGCGAGTTCGGCGAGGTGGTTTTCTGCTTCGATTTCTACGGTCGACAGGACTTCGGCTTCACCAGCGTTTTTAGCGTTACTGAAGCGCTCGACGAATTCAAGTTCGACGAGCGCCTGCTCACGGGAATTGTCCGCTTCTTTTTCTGCTTCTTTGCCTTTGCCGTTTTCGACTTCTGCGCCACCTGTCGTCCCTTGCACCCAGACGACACCGTTTGCGTCCACGCTCAAACCGCCGACTGTCTTCAACGTGCCGAACGGGAGCCGGCCGAGGCGTTCCCCGCTCGGGCTGAACTTCTCGATGACGTTCTGTTCGCTTTTGACGTCGCTCACCACGTACACGTCGCCTTTCGAGGGGTCGGCTCCGTTCGTCGAGTTGTCGACCGCGATCGCGATCGCGGCTCGCTGATGACCCTTGAGTTTTTCCGGGTATCGAAACTGGCCTTCGCCCGTCCCCGCGATCCCCGGTTTGCAGGCGGCTTTGCATTCCTCGAATTCTTCTTTTGCGTCGGCCACTCCCCAGCCCCATGCAGCCACGGGTTCGCCGTTCGCGTGGAAGACCTCGACACGCTGGTTGCCGGCGTCGACGACGTACACGTCGCCGGAGGATTCGTTGATCGCCACGCCCGCGGGCCCGCTGAACTGGTCCAGGCCTTCGCCTTTTTCGCCGAAGGAGAAGCCGAAGGAGTGCCCGCGCTGGCTCAGCGCGAGCGCGGGGGTGGACATAACGCCCGTCGCGCAGCCGAGCACCGCGGCGGCGAGCGTCAGGCGCGTCGCCGAGCGAGCCAGGCGGCGGCCGCGGGCAAGGTGCGGCGCGTTGCGCCCGCCTGCCGTCTGACAATCACCGCCCATCCATCCTCTCCTGTCCCGAATCCTAGCTGCGCTCCTCGCGCGGCGCCTCCCCCTCAGCAGCCGCGGGCGCAATCGCGAGCCTACTCACGTCGTCCGCCGCCTGTCAAGCCGCAACCGACAGCCGATCCGGCGGAACCCCCGCCCGATGGCTGCCGGGCAGAGATCGAGTCGCACGCGAGCTCGATTCCCGCTCGCTCCGGCTGGCCTGTGCTCGGCGGCCCGGCCCGACGCTCGCCGAGGAACGACGAGGGGCCCCTTGCGGGACCCCTCGCTCGAATCGTCTTTCGCTGACTACGTCAGCATCCCTGAGGGAGGGCTTAGCAGACGCCCTGTTTGCACTGCCGCAGCTCGACCTTGACCGTCGTCGGATTCGATTTCTGAACCGTGATCAGCGACTGGCCAGACTGTTCGTATGCGGCTTCGCTGACTTTTCCTTCGAGGAACTCTTTGATGAGTTCTTTTTTGTTGTTGGAAATGCCGCTACCGAGAGGCGTCCATTCTTCAGGCACCTGTTTGCCCGGTTTTTCAGCCACAAATTCAACCGTGGCTTTGTTCAGCATTTTGTTCGTGTTGCGAATGAATTTGCCTTCTTTGGTGTACCCGGTCTTCGTGATTACCCCGCCCCGAACTTTCACCGGAAGCGGGCCGCACGTGAATTCTGCGAGAAGTTCAGAGGTTTCCCCTCGCAGGTCGGTGCCGTCGATGTTTTTTTCTTCACTCGCTTCTTTTTTGACGACGCCAGGTTCGCCGTGGAGTTTGAACGTGTCGATGTGGCCGGCTGCTTTACCTGCGCTGTTGCATTCGGCACCAGAAGCTTCGCAGCCACTGAATTCGCCTATGACGTTTTTGATCTGGGTTTTACCCGGACCGTATTCGCCTATCGTCTGGACCTGTTCAGTGCACGAGATTTCGTTGCCGTTTTTCGCTTCGAGTACAGCCTTACCCGTCAGTTCTTTTTTTTTGCTGGTGAATTTGACGATCGTGCTCAGCGGAGTCCATTCGAATTTGTGTTCCGCGACTTCTCCGCCAGCCAGTTTGGTACAGCCGCTGTTCTTGAATTTACTCGCGGCTTCTTCTTTTTTGACGCATTTCCCGAATTCGAGGCTGCCTTCCACGGCGAACGCGCTCGACGCCGTGAAGGCGAAGATCGCACCCAACGCGAGGAGGCAAAGCCCCACGATACGCGTACGTTTCATCTAGTCCACTGCTCCTTTTCCCTCGGGGGATTGATCGATCGACATCGGCTCGCGCCACGAGACGCTCCCTCTCCGCCGATCTCCCTGTGCTGGCCGTCGTTCGTGTACCCGAGCCGACAGCGCAGCAGGCCGACCATAAACGAAAGCGGCTGGTGCGTCAAGGGCGCAGCGAAGCCGATCGCTTACGCGAGGCTCACAGTTACCCCCGCCGTTTGGCCCTAAACACAGGGCCGCCGCCAAGGTCAGGCGCCGATCAGAGCGCTGAGGCCTGCTCGCGCTCGGCGACGCGGAAGGATGAGCCGCAGCCGCACGCGGCCACGACGTTCGGGTTCTCGACCTTGAAGCCGGCGCCTTGCAGGGTTTCCTCGTAGTCGATCGTCGAGCCGCTCACGTAGGGCAGGCTCTCGCGGTCGACGAGCAGCTTCAGGCCGTGGCTCTCGAAGACGGCGTCGCTCTCGCGCTGCTCATCGAAGGCCAGCTGGTACTGAAAGCCCGAGCAGCCGCCGCCGCGTACCCCTACGCGCAGGCCGGCGACCGCGGCATCCTGCTCCTGGGAGGCGAGGAACTCATGCACCTTCTCGGCGCCCTTGTCGCTCAGCGTGACCATCGCTTTCCAAAGTATAGCGGCTAGACTTGGATGAGAAATGCCCTCGCCGGAGCACATCAAGCAGCGCATCGAGGCCGCGATCCCAGGCGCGCACGCCGAGGTCGAGGACTACACGGGCGGGGGCGATCACTTCCGCGCGATCATCACGGCGGCCTCCTTCGCCGGCCGCAGCCGCATCGAGCAGCACCGCTTGGTGTATGAGGTCTTCGAGGATGAGATCGGCGGCGCGATCCACGCCCTGTCCCTGAAGACGCAGACGCCAGAGCAGCTCCCAACCCCTGAGCCAGGAGCCATCACATAAATGTCACACACAGATCCCGCCACCGAACTGCCCATGGCGCCGCGTGCCGAGAGCGCCGGCTCCGCAACCCGTCCGGGCCCCGACTCGAACCCCATTCGCGAGGCGATCGAGCAGGTCATCAGCGAGAACCGCGTGATCCTGTTCATGAAGGGCACGCCCGAGGCGCCCGCGTGCGGGTTCTCCGCGCGTACGGTCGCCGCGCTGCAGGCGCTCGAGGTCCCATTCGCCGCCGTCGACGTACTGCCCGACGCGCGTATTCGCGCGGAGCTCTCGCTCATCTCTGAGTGGCCCACGATCCCCCAGCTGTTCGTCGGCGGCCAGTTGATCGGCGGCTGCGACATCGTGTGCGAGATGTACGAGTCGGGAGAGCTCGAGCAGGCGTTGCGGTAGCGTGCCGCGGCGGATGGCCTCCGTCGCGATAGTCACCGATTCGACCCACTACCTGCCGGCGGCCACCGCCGCGAGCGAGGGAATCCATCAGGTGAGCCTGTACGTGGGCTGGCACGGCGCGCCCGAGCGCGAGCTCGAGATGGGGGCGTTCGACGCCTTCTACGCGCGCCTGCGCGAGGAGGAGGAGCTGCCGAGCACCTCGCAGCCGTCGATCGGTGACTTCCTCGCCGTGTGGGAGCCGCTGCTGGAGAACGGCAGCGACATCGTCTCCGTGCATCTGGCAGGCGGCATCTCGGGCACCTGCGAGGCGGCGCGGCAGGCTCACGCGCTGCTAGTCGAGCGCGGCCTCGGCGAGCGCGTGGAGGTGGTCGACAGCGAACGGGCCTGCGGCGGCGAGGGGCTGCTCGTGCTCGCCGCGTGCGCAGCCGCGCGCGGCGGCGCCGAAAGAGAGGCGGTCGTCGCCCGCGTGGAGGAGGCCAAGCGCTCGCTGCGCATGTGGTTCTGCGTCGACACGCTCGAGTACCTCAGACGCGGCGGGCGCATCGGCAGGGCCCAGGCGTGGCTCGGCGGCACGCTTCGCATCAAGCCGATCCTCTCGCTCGAGTCCGAAATCGTGCCCGTCGAGCGCGTGCGCACGGCTGGACGGGCGTTCGAGCGCATGGTCGACTACGCGCACGAGCTGCGCGAGCGCGGCTGTGACGGCTGGGTCGTGCAGCACATCCAGGCGCCCGACCAGGCGCACCGACTGATCGAGCGCTGCCGCGAGATCTTCGACTCAGAGCCCGTCTTCACCTCGGAGATCGGCCCCGTGATCGGCACCTACACCGGCCCCGGCCTGATCGGCGTGGGAGGCGTCCCGCGCACGCTGCTCAGCTGAGCGGCGCGACCGGCGCTGGCGCGTCAAGCGCGTCGGGCGGGCGCCAGCGCCGCGAGCGCGTCGAGCCGGCGCCTCCAAGCACCGGCCTCCGGCCGCTCGCGCGGGACCCGCGCTTCAGCGCCGCCGCCGGCGGCGGCGGCTCAGGAGGCGCACTCCGATCGCGACGCCCAGCACCGCAGCCCCGATGTTGACCTCGTTGCGATGGCGCTGCAGGTGCCCGCGCCAGTCCGTGAGGCGCTCGACCTCGCCGCGCAGACGACCGATCGAGACCGCGAGCTCCATGCGGTTGTTCTCGATCGAGCTGCGGATCTCCGCGGGCGAGCGCCCGGCCATCAGCTCTTGCCCTCCTCGGCGCCGCCCGCCCCGGCGGCCGAGTATGCGCCCACGGCATCGCGCACCGAGGCGTCCGGCTCCGTGGGAGGTGCGGCCGAGATGGCGGCGGTTGCGCTCGCGCTCGCGCCGGAAGCATCCTCGCCGCTGACCGTCTCGCGGATCTTGCGCGCCTCCTCGATCGCCATGTTGGGCACCGGCGGCGCGCCTTTTTTCACGGCTTTGGCGGCGATCCACCCCGCGAGCGCGCCCAGCAGGAGCAGCCCAGCGGCGAGCGCGAAGAAGCCCCAGAAGTAGGTGAAGTTGTTGCCCGGCAGGTAGTAGTACAGCAGCCACGCGCACCCCACCAGCGCGAAGATCAGCGCCATCAGCACGAACACCCCCGCGACCGCTCCGACAACGGCGCCGCGGATCAGCTTGCCGGTCTTCTCGGCGACCTCCGCCTTGGCCAGCTCGATCTCTTCGCGCACCAGCTGGGTCGCTCGCTCGGAGACCTCCGCAATCGCCGCGGCGATGTTCTGCGGGTGCTCGTCGCGCGGTTCCTCCGGCGCGCTCGGCGGCGTGCTCACTCCGGCGGCTCCTCGTCGAATACCCGCCTCCACACCTGCAGGGCCACGCGCTGCGCCACGACCCCCGAGAGCGCGCTCAGGCCCGCGAGCAGGCCCGACCACATCAGGCGTTTCACGATGTCGTTCTCCATCACGGCGGCAGTCTATTTGGCCGCGCCGCCGCGGGCATGCTGGTGGGCGCCCGCCGGACCCTCGCGCGAACGACGCGCGCCCTCGCCACCGTGTTCGAGCCCGCCGCAGACGGTCTCCACGACCAGCCACTTGGCGCGCTCGAACTCCTCGGCGCCCTGGGGAAGCAGTCCGAAGATCCAGCCCGTCAGCAGCTGCTCGATCGTCCCGTAGAAAGCCATCGCAGCGAAGCGAGCTTCGATCTCGTCCTTGAAGTCGCCATCGGCCTGTGCCTTGGCGACGATCCCTCCGATCAGCTCATACGCCGTGCGGATCTCCGCCAGGTGCGTCTGGCCGAAGGAGTTCGCCGCGCGCGTGACCTCGACGATGATCACCTTCATCAGATCCGGGTCGTGGCGATAGCTGTCGATGATGAAGGCAGCGATCGCGGCGAGCTTCTCGCGCACCGGCAAGGGCTTTGCGTCGACCTCCCTGATGTGCTCGAGCATCACGTTCCAGCGCTCCAGAAACAGCGTGTTCAGGACCTCGTCCTTGGAGGCGAAGTAGTGGTACACGAGGCCATACGCCACGCCCGCCTCATCGGCGATGTCGGACACGCGGCAGGCGTGAAAGCCCTGGCGCGCGAACACGCGCACGGCGGCATCGAGGATCAGCCGGCGCTTGTCGGGCACCGGCGCGCCCGCCGCCGACCGGCGGCGGCCCGGCGGATCGGGGCGCGGGAGCGGCGCGCGGGCCGCGCTCACGCGCGCACCTCCTGCGGCCACACGTAGGCGTCGCCGCGGCGGTTGGCCAGCGAGGGCAGCGCCGAGCGGATCTTGCGCTGGCGCTCGAGATCGAGCTCGGCGACGATGTGAGAGGGCTCATCCGGCGCCTGCGCGAGCACCAGGCCCCACGGATCGACGATCATCGAGCGCCCGCCCGAGCGCATGCCCGCGGGGTGCTCTCCGATCTGGTTGGCCGCGATCACGAAGGCCTGGTTCTCGATCGCGCGTGCGCGCAGCAGCGTTTCCCAGTGGTCGCGCGTCGTCGCGAGCGTGAACGCCGCAGGCACGGTGAGCACGCGCGCGCCCCGCACCGCGAGGATGCGATACAGCTCGGGGAAGCGCAGGTCGTAGCAGATCGACATCCCCAGCTCGACGCCCTCGTCGGTGTGCGAGAGGACGATCTCGCTGCCCGCCTCCTCGAGGTCCGACTCGCGGTAGGAGCGCCCCTCGACTTCCACGTCGAACATGTGCAGCTTGCGGTACACCGCCCGCAGCTCGCCGCGGCGGTCGACGTGCACTGAGGTGTTGGCCAGCTTGTCCGTGCCCTCGAGCTTCTCCACGAAGGAGCCCGCCACGAGCTCGACGCCGAGCTCGCGCGCGAGCGCGCCCGCCCAAGCCATCGTCGGGCCCTCGAGCGTCTCGGCCGCCGCCCGCACCTGCTCGTCGGAGCCGATCGCCGTCCACTTCTCGGGCAGCACGATCAGCTGCGCCCCGTCGGCCGCCGCCGCGCGCGTAAGGCGGTCGGCGGCGTTCATGTTGGCCGCCACATCCGCACCTGCGTTGAGCTGGACTGCAGCGACCTTCACCAGAGCATCCCCTCCGACGGGCGCGCCGGCAACCGCAGCGGGAACAGGCGCATCACCCGACGATAGATTGACTGATCAGTCAGGAGCGTCAAGGATAACGTCCGTGGGGGCCATGAGGCTCATGCGAGGCGGGCGTCCGCTCAAGCGCTGGCGCTACGTGGGCATCTTCAGCGAGGAGCTGATGGCATGCGCGGCGCTCGTCCAGATCGGCCCCGCCCGCCAAGCGTTCTGGGCGTTGTACGAGCGCGCAGAGGACCGCCTGCGCGAGCGCACTCACACGCTGTTGCGGCGTGGCACCGTTGAGCTCGAGCAGGGGCGCATGCGCATTCGCGACGACGGCGTCGAGCTCGATCTCGCGCTCGGCGAAGACGCCGGCTTTCAGGCGCGATGCGCGCACGGGCGCGGCGAGGTGTGGACGCGCAAGCAGGCCGGCATCCGCGCGCAGGGCACGCTCTCGCTGCGTGGGAGCGCCCCGCGAACGATCGAGGCGCGGGCCGTGATCGACGACACCGCCGGCTACCACGCGCGTCACACCGAGTGGTGGTGGGCGGCCGGGGTCGGGACTGGCACAGACGGCGCCGAGCTCGCATGGAACCTGGTGAGCGGCGTCAACGACCCCGCCACGGGATCCGAGCGCGCGGTCTGGCTCGGCGGCGAGCCCGAGGAGGCTCCGCCCGTGAGCTTCAGCGCCGACCTGCGAAGGATCCACGACCAGCACGGCGACGAGCTGCGCTTCCACGCCGAGGCCGAGCGGCGCCGGCGCGAGAACCTTGTGCTGATCCGCAGCGACTACCGCGCGCCGTTCGGGACCTTCTCGGGCACGCTTCCGGGCGGCATCACCCTCGCCCATGGCTTAGGTGTGGTCGAGCACCATCGCGCCGTGTGGTAGCAGCGCCCGATCGCGCGCTTGACACCCCGCGCGCCCGGTGGTAAGCCACGCTTGAGGCGCGGCCGCTCGGTCGCGGGATGAGGATGATCGGAGGGAAGGCCATGGTGCGCAGGACCACGACTGCAGCGTGTCTTCTGGCGGCCTGCATGGCGTTCGCGCTCTTCAGCACAGACGCGCTAGCGACGCCCGGCAGCCTCGAATTCGGGAAATGCACGAAAGCGGCGGGCGGCAAATTCAAGAACGCCGGCTGCACGAAGCTGGCCAAATCGGCCGAAGAACAGAAGTTCGAATGGGCGCCTCTGAGCTCCGCGGTCGCGTTCACGGGCGAAAAAAAACCCCTGTCCGGGAAGGTCGTGCTGACCGTCGCGCCCGGCTCCGAAGTCTCGTGCACGGGCGAGACGCAGACAGAAGGCGAATACGGCCCCGGCAGCAGAGAACAGAAAAACATCGTCCTGGCATTCAGCGGCTGCGAAGCGCTGGGCTCCGAATGCTCAAGCGCCAGTCAGCCGGCGGGTCACGTCAACACGCTCAAACTCCACGGCGCACCGGGCATCGTCAAAAAAGAAGCGAAAGAAGAAAAAAACGTCGATGGCGTCGATTTCGCGGGCCAGACCTCCGAAGTATTCGCAGAATTCTCCTGCGGTCCGATACCCGTCGTGTTGCGAGGCTCGGTCATCGTCAAGGTTGGCGAAATCAAAGAAGGCAAATTCAAACTCCTGACCAACAAGATGCTGAACAAAGAGCCGCTCGAATTCACCGTCACGGGAGGCAAACAGGACCCGCAAAAATTTGAAGGCGAACCCAAGGACGTTCTGGAAGGCTCCGTTGGTGGAGGCGCCTTTGAAGAAGCGACGCTGACCCTGCTTGAGATTCAGAAAACCAGCCCGAAAACGGTCAAGGTCGAGCTTCGCCAGTGCGAAATGAACGTCTGCTGAGCTTCGTGCCAGCCGGCCGCCGGTCCTGAGAACGGCCCGCCCGGGGGCGGCACCGCGTCAGCCACTGCGCGCCGGGGCGCGCGGGCCTCAGCGCAGGCTCGCGCGCTCGCGGCGAAGCTCTGCGAGCAAGAGCTTCGAGTGCATCGCGCCAAGCAGCTCGCGCAGGGGCTCCGCGCCCGCCTCCACGATCTCGAGCGCCCGCTCGACGTCCACCTCGCCCGCCAGGCGGCCGAGCAGCGCGCTCACCTCCTGGGCGACCAGCGGCTCGAGCGCTTCGCGGTAGCGCAGCGTGTCGTAGACGGTGAAGCCGAGCGCCTCCTCGTAGCCGCCCGCGCGGAAGCTCGCGATCGCCTCGATGATCTTCACGTCGTTGGGGTCATAGCCCGCGCGCGTCGGCGTCAGCACGCCGATCTCTGCCAGGCGCTCGAGCACGTTGCGAGGGATGTCGTAGCGCTCGCGCACCTCACGCGCTGGCACGCGCCCGTCGTCCTCCGCGCTCGCCAGCGCCCGCTCCAGGATGCGGTCCTCGAGCTCGATCAGCGCGCTCACCCGGTCGGGGTCTTCCTGCAGCGCTCCCCTGATCACGCGCAGCGGCATGAACCGCTGCTGCTGCAAGCGCTTGATCAGCGCGATGCGCTCCACGTACTCCGCGGGGTAGTAGGCCATGTTGCGGCTCGTGCGCACGATGTCCGCGCCGTCCCCCAGCAGCCCCTCGCGCAGGTAGTGGCGAATCGTTCCCGCGCTCACGCCCGAGCGCTCCGCCAGCTCCGACATCTTCAACATCCGTTGCTCCGCCGCGGTCGCGCTCAATGCCCCCACCTGCCGTTCATGCGCGAAAGCCCGCGGCTGCCTGCCTGTGCCCTTCAGGGTGCTCGGCCCCCGCCTGTGCCCCAGAGGGTGCCTGTGCCCCAGAGGGTGCCTGTGCCCCAGAGGATGCCTGTGGCCCAGAGGGTGCCGGTCCGGCCGCCGCGCCCTCGGCCAGCAGCTCCGCCACCTCGGCCGCGGAGTAGCCGGCCGCCAGCAGCGCTTCCTCGGTGTGCTCGCCCAGCGCCGGGCCCGGCAGGCGGTCGTGCTGACCGGGGGTGCGCGAGAGCTTGAACGGCACGCCCAGCGAGCGCACCTTCCGCTCGGCGCCCGGCTGCTCGATCTCGACGACCATCTCGCGCTCGTGCACGAGCTGCGATGAGAGCGCCTCGTCCAGCTCCAGCACCGGCTCGAGGCAGCAGTCGTTCTGGCTGGCGAACTCCTCCCACTGCGCGCGCGTGCGGCCCTTGAAGATCTCCACCAGCTGCGCATGCGCCTCAGAGCCCGGGCGCTCGAACTGCCTGGCGATCAGATCCTCGCGGCCGACGCCGCGGCAGAAGGCCTGAAAGAACTTCGGCTCGAGCGCGCCCAGCGTGACCCACCCGTCCGCGCACTCATACGGGCGGTAGCAGATCGCCGCGCCCGCCAGCATCAGATCGCCGCGCCGCGGCACAACGCCGTCGGCGAAGTACGCCCCCGCGACCATCGCAAGCCACGACAGCGAGCCGTCAGCCATCGAGACGTCGACGAACTGCCCCTCGCCCGACCCGGGCTCGCCGGCCCCGCCGTCGCGCTCGCGCAGCGCCGCCATGATCGCGAAGGCCGCCATCAGCGCGCCGCCGCCGATGTCCGCGATCTGGCCCGCCGACTGCACCGGCTCTGAGCCGCTCGCGCCGCTCAGACCGAGCAGGCCTATGAGCCCCAGGTAGTTCATGTCGTGGCCCGAGCGATCGCGCATGCTGCTGTGCTGGCCATAGCCCGTGATCGCGCAGTAGACGAGGCCCGCGTTCTCCTCGCGCATGCGCTCGTAGCCCACGCCCAGCCGCTCGAGCACGCCGGGGCGGAACGACTCGAGCAGGACGTCGTGCTCGCGCACCAAGCGCAGCAGCGCCTCGCGGCCGCGCTCGTGCTTGAGGTCGAGTCGGATCGAGCGCTTGTTGCGGTTCAGCGCCAAGAACAGCGCCGAGCGCGCGCTCTCGTGCGCGCCCTCGTAGTAAGGCGGCGACCAGCGCACGTAGTCGCCCATGCCCATGTCCTCCACCTTCAGCACCTCCGCGCCGAAGTCAGCCAGCAGCAGCGAGCAGAACCCTCCCGGCAGCAGGCGCGAGAGGTCGAGCACGCGGATACCCTCGAGCGCGCCGCTCATCCCCGATGCCCTCCAGCGCGCGCTTCCCAGACGGGGCCGCTAGTAACTACACGACGCGACCCATCGGCGGCCGCGAGGCCGTCCCTCAAAATCAACTCTCTCACGCCCCGCTCCCCACGCGCTGCGGGACCGCCAGCATCCCGCGCGCCTCCTCGACGGTCGCCGGCCGGCGGCCGACGTCTTCGGTCATCTGCCGCGCCTTCGCGATCAGCTCGCCGTTCGAGCGCGCCATCACCCCATCCGGCAGGTAGAGGTTGTCCTCGAGGCCGACCCTGATCGAGCCGCCCAGGGTGAGCGCCGCCGAGACCAGCATCCACTGGTCGCGCGAGATGCCGATCACGCCCCAGTGGCTGCCGGCGGGGATGTTCTCGACCATCGCCGCCAGGTTCCGCGCCGTCGGCGGGATGCCGCCCACGACGCCCATCACGCAGTCGACGTGCAGGGGCTCATGCAGGACGCCCATGTCGACCAGCGGCGCAAGGCTTCCGACGTGGCCAACGTCGAAGCACTCGTGCTCCGGTTTTATTCCCAGCTCGTTCATCGCCTCGAGCAGCTCGATGATCTCCTCGAAGGGGTTCGCGAAGACAGCTTTGAAGACGAAGTCCCGCCGCGAGCGCGAGTACTTGGCGTAGTTCATCGAGCCCATGTTCAGAGCCGCCACCTCCGGCCGGCAGGCGCGCAGGTATTCGACGCGCTTGGCCACCGGCACGCCGATCGTTCCCGTCGAGAAGTTGACGATCACCTCATCGCCCACCTCCGCGCGGATCGCGTCCGTGATCGCCTGGAAGTCCTCGATCTCGTAGCTCGGCGTGCCGTCTGCTTTGCGCGCGTGGATGTGGATCATCACGCCGCCCTCATCCACGATCCGCCGCGCCTCCGACGCATACTCCGCCGGCGTGTAGGGGATCGCCGGGCACTGCTCGCGGTTGGCCAGCATGCCCGAGATCGAGCACGTGATGACGACAGGGTCCTCGGTGCTCATTGTGCTCCTCTCATACGGGGACGACTCCATGGCGCTTCCATGGGCGCTCGATGCGCTTGCCCTCGGCCATCTCCAGCGCCTTGCAGATCGTCGCGCGCGTCTCGCGCGGGTCGATCACGTCGTCGATCATGTCGTTGCCCGCCGCGATGTATACGTCGATGATCTTGCGGTACGCCTCGATCAGCTCGGCCTTCTTGGCCTCGGGGTCCTCAGCTTCTTCGACCTGTTTGCGCATCACGATCTCGACCGCGCCCTCCGCGCCCATCACGCTGATCTCGGCGCTCGGCCAGGCGACGATCAGATCGGGCTCGTACGCGCGCCCGTTCATCACGTAGTAGCCCGCGCCATATGCCTTGCGCGTGATGACCGTCACCTTCGGCACCGTCGCGTTGGCCACCGCGTAGAGCATCTTCGCGCCGTGGCGGATGATGCCCTCGGCCTCGACCTTCGTGCCCACCATGAAGCCAGGCACGTCCATCAGGAACACGAGCGGGATCGCGAACGCGTTGCAAAGGTTCACGAAGCGCGCTGCCTTGTCCGCCGAGTCGTTGTCGAGGATGCCGCCCAGCTGCTTGGGCTGGTTGGCCACGATGCCGACGGGACGCCCGCCGAAGCGCGCGAAGCAGGTGATGATCGTCTTCGCCCACTGCGGCTTCATGTCGAAGTAGAAGCCCTCGTCGACGATCCTCTCGATCACCGCATACATGTCATAGGGCTTGCGGTTGGACTCCGGCAGCACGTCGAGCAGCTCCTCCTCAGCGCGCTCGACCGGGTCGGTGGTCGAGCGGCGCGGCGGGCGCTCTTCGCAGTTCTGAGGCATGAACGAGAGGTACTGCTTGATGCGCCGGATGCACTCCTCGTCGTCTGCGACCTCGAGGTCGCCCACGCCCGAGCGCCGGCAGTGCACGCGCGAGCCGCCCAGTTCCTCCTGCGTGACGTCCTCGCCAATCGCCGCGCGCACCAGGTGCGGGCCGGCCAGCGCCATCGAGCCGCGGCCCTTGACCATCGGCACGAAGTCCGCAAGGCCAGGGATGTACGCCGTGCCGGCCGCGCACGGCCCCATCAGCGCCGCGATCTGCGGGATCACGCCGCTCATCACGACCTCCTCGCGGAACAGATGCCCCGAGCCCGCAAACAGCGATCCGACCGCCTCCTGGATGCGGGCCCCGGCCGAGTCGAGCAGCCAGATGAACGGGATGCGCTTGGTCAGCGCAAGCTCGCGCAGCCTGCCCACCTTCAGCTCGCCCGTCATCCCCATCGAGCCCGCCATCACGGTGAAGTCGTACGCGCACACCGCCACCATGCGCCCTTCGACCTTGCCGTAGCCCGTGATCACGCCGTCCGCCGGCGCCTCCCTGCCCTCCATCGCGCGCTGCGAGGAGTGCGGGCGGCCGTGGATCCCGAGCTCGGTGAACGTGCTCTCGCCTGTGCCCTCATCGGTATCGATCAGCAGCGCGATGCGCTCGCGCGCCGTGAGCTTTTCGTCGCCGTGCTGTTTTGCGATCTTCTCCTCGCCGCCGCCCAGCCTGATCTTCTCGCGGCGAGCCTCCAGGTCCTCGACCAGCGGGCGCAGCAGCGAGCTCGCCTGCGACTGCTGCCCCTGCGCTCCCTGTGCTCCCGACGTCGCCGCGTCGCCGCCCGCCGAGGAGGTCGTGGCCTGCGGCGCCTGCGTGGCCTTCGGCGCGGCCATCAGCGCCCGCTCCACTGCGGCTCGCGCTTCTCGAAGAACGCCGTCACGCCCTCGACGATGTCCTGCGTGGACTGCGCCACGGTGAGCTGCGCCCGCAGGTAGTCGAGCGCGTCGTCGAGCGCCATGTCCATCTGACGGCGCATCGCTTCCTTGCCCAAACGCATGATCACCGGCGACTTGCCCGCCAGCTTGCCCGCCCACTCCGCCACCGCGCCGTCCAGCTCCGCGTCGGGCACGACGCGGTTGACGATCCCCGCGGCAAGCGCGTGCTGCGCGTCCCAGCGCTCGCCCAGCAGCAGCAGCTCGTTCGCCTTCTTGCGCGGCACGTTGCGGTAGATCAGCGCCATGATCATGAACGGGAACGCGCCCACGTTGATCTCCGGGGTGCCGAAGCTCGCCGACTCGCCCGCCACGATCAGGTCGCATGCCAGCGCGATTCCCAGCGCTCCAGCAAGCACATGCCCGCGGGCCGCGCACACCGTCGGCTTGCCGAGGCCGCCGATCAGCTTGAACAGATCGACGAACCCCGCCGTCGCGAAGTGCCTGTGCACGAGCGGCGTCTCCCCGGCGAAGCCGCTCAGGTTCGCGCCCGAGGAGAACGTCTTCTCGTGCGAGGAGCGCAGCACCACGCAGCGCACCTGCTCCTCGTCACGTGCGCGCTGCAGCGACTGGGTGAGCCCCTCGATCAGCTCCGCCGAGAGCGCGTTGCGCGTCTCGGGGTCGTTGAGCGTGATCGTCGCCACCCCGCCGTCGACGTCGTAGAGCACCTTCTCGGCGGTGGCCTGCGCGCGCGAAGCGGTCACGAGCGAATCCTAACCGGCGCAGGGGCGCGTTGGAAGTGCGTAGTGCTACTACCTACTTCTACGGCTGCGGACTCGACGGCTTCGAAGATCGCTTCGCGTACGTCGGCGCGCCGCCTGCTCGACGACGTCGTTCAGGGCCTATCCCGGTAGGGCGTGTGTGACCGGGGCGTTCGAGGCTCGAGCGAGGCAAGGACGCAGGCACGCAGGCGTGGCATCGCCACGTCGAGTGCCGAGGACGCCGCATCGCGACGGACATCGGGCGCATCCGGGTGTGCAGGCCCTACCGGGCTAGGCCCTTAGCGCACTCAGAACGGCGAGGGTTCCGCGCGCAGCGGGCGATTCCTCGTGCGCGCGAGCGCCAGGCACTCCGCCCTGCGTTTGCCATGCAGACGGCGGCAGTGGTGCAGGGCGCGCCTGCGCCCGAACGTTTCTCAGGCGTCGACCGCGTACAGCTGCCAGCTGTCTGGAAGGCCCTTCAAGGCGTGTGTGCCGCGGTCGGTGAACTGGATCCCCGACCCGGCCACCAGGTCCTTCACGGTGCGGGACACAAGCAGCTCCCGAGGTTCCGCGTGGGCGCTCACGCGCGCGGCGATGTGGACGGCGATACCGCCGATGTCCTCCCCCATCACCTCGCACTCGCCGGTGTGAAGGCCCGCGCGCACGGCGATCCCCGAAGCGTCGGACGACTGGAGGATCGCGCTGGCGCAACGGATCGCGCGGGCCGGGCCATCGAACGTCGCGAGAAAGCCATCCCCGGTCGACTTGACCTCGCGGCCGTTGAACCGCTCCAGCGCCTCGCGCGCTGTGCGCTGGTGTCGCTCGAGCAGCTCGCGCCACTTCTGGTCGCCCAGCTCGGCCGCCCTGCGGGTGGAACCGACGATGTCGGTGAAGAGCACCGTGGCGAGGACGCGATCGGCGTCGGAGACGGCGCGAGCTCCCGTCAGGAACTCCTGCACCTCGCCGAGCCACGCCTCGGCGCCCTGATACCAGAACGTGTGATCATCGCCCTCGAACTCGACCATCCGGGCGTTCGGCATGTGCTCCGCCAACCAGCGTCCATGGCGGACGTTGACGAGGCGGTCGCGCGTGCGGTGCAGGATGAGCGTAGGTGTGTGGACGCTCGGCACGACCTCACGGACGTCGAGATCGAGGAACATCTGCGATAGCGCACTCAGCATGCCCGGGCTCGCCGTGGAGCGTTCCAGCCGGCCGTAGAACGCGCGCGCCTCCGGGTTGCTGGCCTGGCTCGGCGCGGAGACCTCGACCAGCGACCCGTCGCCCCAGTGGGGCAGGATCAGCTCCTGTCCCGACTCGACCAGGGCCTGCGCGTCAGTCCCCCAGGGGTAATCCTTGGCGTAGGTCGAGCGCGCCATCCCTCCGCTGCAGACCAGGGCCCGAGCGCGCTGCGGGTAGGTCGCTGCGAAGAGGATGCTCATGGGGACACCCTCGGAGAGCCCGACCAGCGCGGCCCTCTCCGAGCCGGCGGCGTCCAGCACGCAGCGGACGTCGTCCATGCGCTGCTCCAGGGTGGGAGCGTCGGCCACCGGGTCCGACAGCTCCGAGCCGCGACGGTCGAAGTTGATCACGCGCGCGAAGGAGGCCAAGCCCTCCAGGAGCCTTGTGCTTGGCCCGTACTCCCAAGGCAGCTCGAGGTGGGTGGCGAATCCTGGCACGAGCACGACGTCGAGCTCGCCCGAGCCGAAGACCTGGTAAGCGATGTTGACGCCTTCGCTTTTTGCGTATCGGGTTTCGGGCCGTGCAGTCGGCATGGTTCTCAGCCCGCTCGCTCGCCCCCGCCCGCCTACCGAGCGAGGCCGAGGTCGGCCAGTCCACGCTCACGGTCCCAAGTCCCCGTCTTCCCGGGCGGCAAATATCGAGCGTACGAGGTCGAGATTCGTGGACGCCACCGGGCAAGCTGATCCCGGTTCAAGCTGGCGCTTCAGCTTTCCGCGCAGAGCAGCGACGAGCCGGGCATGGGATGCGGCACGCAGCCTCGAGGGTCACGCGCTGGCGACGACCTCGCCTACTGAGACGCCTACGAGAGTTGCACCGGGGTTCCCGCCGATTCTCTCCCTGATTCGCTCAGATGCGGCCCTGGCCGAGTCCTCGGAGTCAAACACGATGACCCCCCTGCCCTCTCCCTCGGTCCTCACCCAGTACCCCGCAACAAAGCCCGGCGCCTGCTGCGCGTTCGGGACGACCTGCTCGCGCAAGTACCCCTCCGCCGTGGCCCGGTCGTTGATCGTCACCTTCGTGATCACAGCATGCATTCGGGTTGCTCCTTTCGGCCGCTCGTGTGGGCGATGCTACTCGCACCGCGTCGCCCGCGAAACACGCACGACCGAGGCGTCAAGGGCGGTCGATGAGCCATCGCCGACGAGCGGCGACGAAGTACCCCAAGCGTTCGCTGCCCTGCCAGCCCGCGGCAAGCCTCCTCCGCCTGCCCTTCAGGCAAGCCCCGCGCAGCTCCACCGGCCAGAGCGACGAGCCGATGTGCTCGACGTCGTCTTGAGCCGAGCTCCGGGCTCACGTCGAAAGTAGATAGCACTACTGTTTACTTTTGCGGCGCGCTGCGTTAGCGTCTACCGTGCTCAGCCCCTCCGCTGCGCCTGTTCCTTCTGCGACGCCGGCCGGTCCGGGAGATCGGCTGGCGCCGTCCCCTACAGACAAGGAGAGAACCCGTATGGCTGCCACCGCAGAGAGCGTGCTGAAGCCGGACTTCCAGAGCGCGCGCAAGCACTTCATCTTCACCGACGAGCACGAAGCGCTGCGTGAGTCGATCACCAACTTCGCCACCAAAGAGCTGGCGCCGCACGCGGACGAGTGGGAGGAGACGACGTTCCCCGACTGGGTCTTCACGCGCATGGGCGAGCTGGGCTTCCTCGGGCTGGACAAGCCGGAGGAGTACGGCGGCCAGGGCGGCGACTACTTCTCGGCGATGGTGCTCGGCGAGGCGATCGCGGCCGCCAACTGCGGTGGCCTGGCGATGGGCGTGGCGGTGCAGACCGACATGGCGATGCCGCCGATCCTCGCATTCGGCACCGAGGAGCAGAAGCAGCAGTGGGTCGTGCCCGCGATCAAGGGCGAGGCGATCCTGTGCCTCGGCATCAGCGAGCCGGACGCGGGCTCGGATGTCAAAGGGATCAAGACGCGCGCTGTGCGCGACGGCGATGACTTCATCATCAACGGCTCAAAGACATTCATCACCAACGGCCACCGCGCCCACGCGATCGTGCTCGTCACCAAGACCGACCCCGACGCGGGCTACGACGGCTTCAGCCTGTTCCTCGTGCCGATGGACGCGCCTGGCGTGATCCGCGAGGAGAAGCTCAAAAAGATGGGCATGCACGCATCCGACACGGCGCTGCTCGCCTTCCAGGACGTGCGCGTCCCCGCGACGGCCATGCTCGGGCAGGAGGGCAAGGGCTTCTACCACATCATGTGGGAGCTGCAGGGCGAGCGCATGATCGGCGCGGCCGGCTCCATCGCCGGTGCGCAGCGCTGCTTCGACCGCACGCTCGCCTACGCCAAAGAGCGCGAAGCGTTCGGCAGGGCGATCGGCCACTTCCAGGTCATCCGCCACAAGTTCGCCGACATGGCCACCAAGATCGAAGCGGCGCGCCAGCTCGTTTACACGACCGCTTGGCGCTTCGCAAACGGCGAGTACCCCGTGCGCGAGATCTCGATGGCCAAGCTGTACGCCTCGCGCGTCGCCTGCGAAGTCGCCGACGAGTGCCTGCAGATACATGGAGGCGCCGGCTACATGAAGGAGTACGGCATCGAGCGGGCGTGGCGCGACACGCGCCTGAACCGGATCGGCGCCGGTACCGACGAGATCATGCTCGAGGTGATCGGCCGCTCCTACGGGCTGTAGGTGGCCCTCGCGGCGTCAGGTCATCGCGCCGAGCTGCGTCGGCTGCTCCTTTGCTCGTCGCCCGCCATGTGTGGCGGTGGGCCGGAAATCGCGGCGTAAGATAGCCGCGATCCCGCTGCCAGGTGTCCCCGCCAACGCCCCCCTTCACCGACGAGCACGAGGAGCTGCGGCAGTCCGCGCGCGGCTTCATCGAGCGCGAGCTGGCCCCGCACGCGCAGCGGTGGGAGGATGAGAAGTGGTTCCCCGAAGAGGTCTTCGCAAAGCTCGCCGCGCAGGGGCTGCTGGGCCTGAAGTACCCCGAGAAGTACGGCGGGCAGGGCGGCGACTACCTGCACGAGGCGGTGCTCTGCGAGGAGATGGCGCGCATCGGCTCAGGCGGTGCGGCGGCGGGAATCGGCGCGCACGTCAACATCGCCACTCCGCCGATCTGGAAGTTCGGCACCGAGGAGCAGAAGCAGCGCTACCTCGTGCCCGCGGTGCGGGGTGAGCGGATCGGCGCGCTCGGCATCACCGAGCCCGGCGCCGGCTCGGATGTCGCGTCGCTGCGCACGCGCGCGGAGGCAGTTGACGGCGGGTTCTTGGTCAACGGCGAGAAGACCTACATCACCAACGGCGTACGCGCGCATTTCATCGTCACGGCGGTGAAGACCACACTGGAGGGCGGCCACCACGGGATCTCGTTCTTGATCATCGAGCGCGGCGAGGGCGTGAGCTCGTCGAAGCTGGAGAAGCTCGGCTGGCACGCATCCGACACGGCCACGATCAGCTTCGAGGACGTGTTCGTGCCGCGCGAGAACCTGCTGGGGCCGCTGAACGAGGGCTTCAAGCTGATCATGGCCAACTTCCAGTGGGAGCGCCTGGCGATGGCGCTGGGCGCGGTTGGCGCGATGCAGCTCGCGTGGGAGCGAACCGCCGCATTCGCCCGCGAGCGGCACGCGTTCGGGCGCCCGCTCTCGGCACACCAGGCGATCCGCCACAAGCTCGTCGACCTGGCCTCGTCTGCGTATGGCTGCCGCTGCGTGACTTACGACGCGCTGCGACGCTTCGTGACCGGCGAGGAGCCGATCCGCGAGGTCACGATGGCCAAGCTGCTCACGCAGCGCGCGTCGTACGAGCTCATGGACGCGTGCCTGCAGATCCACGGAGGCGCGGGCTACATGCGCGAGTATTGGGTCGAGCGCGCGGCGCGCGACGCGCGCCTCGGCCCCATAGGTGGCGGCAGCGATGAGATCATGCGCGAGATCCTCGGCCGCGTGCTCGCGCTCTAGAAGACCCCTGAAATAGTCGTCGTCGCGGATCCGCGGACGCGGATTCGCCGCCAGGCCCGGCTCAACGCGATGCCATCCGATCGCTCGGAGACCCTTCGCGCATGTCCTCAAGCGGTGGGGATAGGGAGCGGAACCCTCACGCGGTCGGGCGCAGGCGGGAATCGGCCGCTCGCGGGAGCGCAGGCTCGATGCTCAACCCCACCGGCGCGCCCGCCGATAGGGGCGATGTGGGACGTCCACACCGCGCCCTCGCCGTCTTTTGCGCGCTTACCCTGTGCGCCTGCGCCGTGCTCTCGACCTTCGCGCTGGGCGCCGTCACCTCGCATGGCTCTCACTCCAGCGCGAACGCCGCCAGGCGTCACTCCACCCACCGTGTGCGCCACGCGCGCTGCAGCGCGCATCGAGTCAGGCACAGGCGAGCCCACCGGCGCCACGCGTGCCGCAGGCACCACCGCGCGCTGCACAAGCACAGGCGCGCGGGCAGGCGTCACGCCGCGCGCGGGCGCAGGCACGGCACGCGCGCCGTCGCTAGCGACGGGACCTGCCCTGACGCCGGCCTGATTCCGAGCGAGCTCAACCTCGACCGGGTGCGCTCGGCGGTGCTGTGCCTGGTCAACCGCGCACGCTCGAGCAACGGCGAGCCTCCGCTTCAGCCCAACGGGCACCTGCACGACGCGGCGCAGGCGCACACCACCGACATGGTGCTCAGCAACTACTTCGAACACATAAGCCCCGGCGGCAGCACCCCGCTGGAGCGCATGCGCGCGAGCGGCTACCTCTCAGGCGCGGGCGGCAGCTGGGAAATCGGAGAGAACATCGCCTTCGGCACGCTGCGGGAAGCCTCGCCGCAGGCGGCCATGGCGCGGTGGATGGCCTCTCCGGGGCACCGCGCCAACATCCTCGGCGCGCGCTACCGCGACACCGGCATCGGCGTCTCGCCTCGCGTACCCGCCTCGCTCGGCGGCGGCCAGCCCGGCGCGACCTACACGCAGGACTTCGGCTCGATCGGCAGCTGAACGATCGGCGCTCGGGCCTGAGGTCGCGCTCCGCGCCAACCGGAGCCAGATATAACTCGCGCTCCCACACGAGAAGGAAGACAAGGAGAGCAAACGCTATGGGAGTACTCGACGGCAAGTCGGCGATCGTCACCGGCTCGGCGCGCGGCATCGGACGCGCGACAGCGGAGCTGCTCGTGGAGCACGGCGCGCAGGTCCTCATCAACGACCTCGACGGAGACGTCGCGGAGCGGGCGAGCACGGAGATCGATGGTGAGACGGCCGTGTTCGCCGGTGACTTGACCAAGCCTGGCGTGCCGGATGAGCTCGTGGCCAAGGCGATCGACGCCTTCGGCAAGCTCGACATCATCGTCAACAACGCCGGCTACACGCTCGACGCGCCTGTCCACAAGATGTCCGACGAGCACTTCCAGGCGATGCTCGACATCCACACCGTGGTGCCCTTCCGCATCATCCGCGCCGCCGCCCCTCACCTGCGCGAGCCGGCGAAGAAAGAGCGTGAGGAAGGCCGCGAGGTGTTTCGCAAGATCGTCAACATCTCCTCGACCTCAGGCACGTTCGGCAATGCCGGACAGGCCAACTACTCGTCCGCCAAGGCGGCGGTCGTCGGCTTCACCAAAACTATCGCCAAGGAGTGGGGCCAGTTCAAGGTCAACGTCAACGCAGTCGCGTTCGGCTTCATCGACACGCGGCTGACGCAGCCGAAGGTCGACGAGAACGTGATGCAAATTCACGGCGAGACCGTTCAGCTGGGTATCCCCGAGCAGATGCGCCAGATGGCCCCCATGATGATCCCGCTCGGCCGGCCCGCCACGCCGGAGGAGGCCGCCGGGGGGATCTTCTTCCTCTGCTCGCCGTGGTCCAACTACGTCCACGGCCAGACGCTGCACGTCACCGGCGGGATCTTCGGCGGCATGAGCGGCTGAGCGAAAGCCGGCCGCCCACCGTTCCGACCGCGTAGCGCGCGCCTCAGCGAGTGGCGCGAAGCAGGACCAGGATGAGCAGCACTGCGCACGCGTCCACGACCGCGACGATGGCCATTCCTGCGACCGCGAGCGGGATCACTCGGGCAACGATACCGGCGTCCCGCCGGGTCCGGCGAGGTCCAACAGACAGCCGGAGAAGTAGGCTCCTGCCGGCGAGGCCAGGTAGGCGGTGAGCGCCCCGATCTCCTCCGCCGGGGTGTCCTCCCCGGGCGCGATCGCCACCGTGGTGACTCCGTGTCGCGCCCACTCGATCGAGAGCGTGCGAGCGAGGTTCTCGAGGCCCGCGCGCGCGGCGTCGGCGTGTGCGCCCGCACCCCGACGTGGCGCGATGTAGATGATGCGGCCGGCCCAGCCGGCCGAAAGTGGGGCGCTGTCGACGACCGCGCGCGTGAGCTCCCATGCGAGCTCCATGCACCGATCCAGCGCCTCGCGCTGACCGGCGCCGGTACCCTGTGGGCCACAGGCTGCGAAGGCGCCTGCGCCGTCGAAGACGACCACGTCGGTCCGGCCGGGCGCCTGCGCGGGATCCCACTCGAGCAGCGACGCGCCGAGCTCCGCGCACGCCGCGCGAACGGCCCGCCAGACCTCATCATGCTCGCCCGCCGAGGCAGCTGGCGCGCCGGCGCTCAGGACCGATACGTCCTCCAGCAGCCCCGCGCGCAGCAGGCGCGAGGCGAACGTTCGCGGCGAGTCCACACGCAAACCCTATTGAGCGTGCTGCGAAGCCGTTGCTGCCTGTCGTGGACGATGCCCGTCGCGCCGAGCGCGAACCGCAACGTCGGTGCGGCGATCATGCGCGGGCGGCGCGCGGCATCGGCGAGGAGCCGCCGCCTGGCGGCCCGTTTGCCGCCCTCAGGCCACCGCGGCGCCGCCCGGGGCGCGGCGACGGGCGCGCCTCTGCGCGCGCAGGCGTCGCAGCGTGCCCTTGCGGCCGTGCTGCTCGAGGCCGCGGTAGAGCGCTCGGATCTCCTCCAGGACCGCGTCGGCCACCACCTGCTGCTGCTCGCGCGTGGGGCCCTCGAGCTGCTCCCAGCAGATCGGCTCGCCGTATTGGATCGTCACCTTGGGGAACCGAAGGCGCTTCCAGTTGCGGATGCGAGATGAGCCGTGGATCGCGATCGGGACGATCGGCGCGCCCGTCTCGAGCGCCAGGCGCCCGAGCCCAGCCTTTGCCTTCTCGGAGATCTTGCCGCTGCGCGAGCGTCCGCCCTCGCAGTACATGGCGACGGCGCCGCCTTTCGCGAGGATCATCTCGGCGGTGATGAACGTCTCCTCATCGCGCGCGCCGCGGCGTACGGGGAAGACGCCGCCGTGCGTGTACACCCACTGCATCGGTCCTTTGAACAGCTGCGACTTGGCCATGAAACGGACCTTGCGCCGGATGTAGCAGCCGATCAGGAAGTGGTCCATGAAGGAGAAGTGGTTGGGCGCGAGGATCACGGCGCCGCTGCCGGGCACGTTCTCGGTCCCGATCGCGCGCGCGCGCAGGAGCGTGTACGCGTACAGCGAGGTGAGCATGCGCACCAGCTCATAGATCCAATCGGGCTCACGCGCGCGCGCGCGCGCGTGAAAGCGGTCGAAGTGCTCCTTCGGCCGCGGGTCGAAGTAGACCTGCTCGCGCATCGACGCCAGCTCGTGCATCTGTGCGGTCTACCTCCTCGGGCGCCCAAAGTTACGCGCCGCGCTGCTCAGCAGTGGCGGCGCGGGCGCAAGCGAGCGCGTCGGCCCATCCGCTGAGCAGCAGCTCGCGCTCGTCCGAGCTCATGCTCGGCTCGTAGCGGCGGCGCTCGCGCCAGGACGAGCGCACGTCGCTCACCGTCCACAGCCCCGCGCCCACGCCCGCCAGGTATGCCGCGCCGAGCGCCGTCGTCTCCGCGATCTCCGGCACGAGCACCGGCACGCCGAGCACGTCGGCCTGGAACTGCATCAGCCAGCCGTTCGCGCTCGCGCCTCCGTCGGCGCGCAGCTCCTGCAGCGGCTCGCTCGCCGCCGCGTCCATCGCGCGCACCGCGTCCACCGTCTGGTAGGCGATCGCCTCGAGCGTCGCGCGCGCGAGCTGCGCACGACCGGCGCCGCGCGTGAGCCCGACGATCGTGCCGCGCGCGCGCGGGTCCCAGTGCGGCGAGCCCAGCCCCGTCAGCGCAGGCACGAAGTAAACGCCGTCGTTGCCTTCGAGCGAGGCGGCGAGCGCCTCCGTCTCCTGTGCGTGCTCGATCACGCCGAGCGCGTCTCGCAGCCACTGCACCGCGGCGCCGGTGACGAAGATCGACGCCTCGAGCGCGTAGGTGCGGGCGCCCGGGCCACCCGGCGCGCCGATCGCCCAGGCGAGCGTCGAGATCAGGCCCTGCGCCGGCTGGGGCGGCGAGGAGCCCGCGTTCATGAGCACGAACGACCCCGTGCCGTACGTGTTCTTGCCCATGCCCGGCTCGACGCACGCCTGCCCGAAGAGCGCCGCCTGCTGGTCGCCTGCGATGCCCGCGATCGGAACGGCGTGGCCGTGGAGCTCCTGTGGCCGCGTCTGCGCGATCACGCCGGCGCTCGCGCAAACGCGCGGCAGTGCGCCTTCGGGCACGCCGAACAGCTCCAGCAGCTGTGGATCCCAGCGCGCGGCGGCGATGTCATAGAGGAGCGTGCGCGACGCGTTCGAGGGGTCGGTCAGGTGCTCGCCGCTGAGCTTGAAGCACAGCCACGAGTCGACCGTGCCGAACACGGCGCGCCCCTGCAGGGCGCGCTCTCTGAGTCCCTCGACGTTCTCGAGCAGCCACGCGATCTTCGTGGCCGAGAAGTAGGGGTCGAGCACCAGGCCCGTGCGCTCGCGCACCAGCGGCTCGCGCCCCTCGGCGCGCAGGCGCTCGCACAGCGGCGCCGTGCGCCGGTCCTGCCACACGATCGCGCGGTGCAGCGGCTCTCCGCTGGCGGGATCCCATACGCACACGGTCTCGCGCTGGTTGGTGATGCCAACCGCTTCGAGCTCGCCCGCGCGTACCCCCGCGTCGGCGAGCGCCTCGCCCGCGACCGCCCGCGTCACCTCCCAGATCTCGCCCGCGTCGTGCTCGACCCACCCGGGCCTCGGGAAGTGCTGGGCGAACTCGCGGTACGCGCGCCCGATCGGCTCGGCGCGCTCGTCGAAGACGAAGCAGGTCGTGCCGGTGGTGCCCTGGTCGATCGACAGGATCACGGCCGCGAGCCTACCTGCGCGCGAGATACACCCTGATGAAGTCCGCCAGCTGGCGGCCGCGGTGCAGGAAGCCTGACGGCGTGCGCGCGCTCGCGCGGTGGCTGAGATCGAGCTCGAGCTCGAGCAGGCGGTGGCCGGCGCGGGCCGCGTCGATCGTCATCCCGAGCTCCATGCCGAACCGGCGCGCGAAGGGAAGCACGTCGCTTAGAACGCCGGCGCGCAGCGCGCGCTGCCCGGAGATCGGAGCGCGCATGCGAAGGCCGCAACGCCTGCGGATCGCGAAGCGCGCGAAGCCGAGCGCGAGCCCGAACCCTCCGCCGCTGCGCCTCGCGAAGGCCGCGACCGCGACGTCTGCGCGTCGGGCGCGCACCGCCTCAGCGAGCGGCGCCAGGCGCGCGGCCGAGCTGCCGAGATCTCCGTCGCAGAAGACCACGATCCCTTCACCTTGCGCGGGGCCCGCGTCCACCAGCGCGCGCGCCGCTAGCGTGGCCGCCCCGCCCTTCCCCAGCGGGCGCTCTGTGCGCACGACTTGCGCCCCCGCCTCGCGCGCGAGCTGCGCGGTCGCGTCGGCTGAGCCGTCGTCGGCCACCAGCACGGCCGCGCGCGGAAAGGCGCTTCTCACGCCGGCGATCGTCGCGGCGATGGACTCGGCCTCGTCGCGCGCGGTCACAATCACCGTGATCTCTGCGTCGGTGGGCGGTCTTCGGTCCATGGCCATGCGGCTTGCCCGCGGCGCCCACACGCCGGGCGTCGCTCGGCCGGGCGTGCTCGACTGCTGCCCGGCGCGGCCTTCGGGAAAGGTCGGGAGCGGGGGCTATTGTCCTCGACCATCATCGCTTCGGCGTCAAAGGAGGACTCGCATGGCTGATGTGGAGGCCCACATCACGGGCACGGTGTGGAAAATCGAGTGCGCCGTCGGCGACACGATCGAGGAGGGCGACACGGTGGCGATCCTCGAGTCGATGAAGATGGAGATGCCGGTAGAGGCCGAAGACGCGGGTACCGTCGCCGAAATCCTCTGCCAGGAGGGACAGGCGGTCAGCGAGGGCGACACGCTCGTCGTGCTGGAGTGACGCGCTCGGCTAGCCTGTCGGCGCGATGTCATCGAGCTCACCGAGCGCTCCCGCACGCGAGCTGGCCGGCGGAAAGCTGCTCGTAGACGAGCCGGCGGCCGGCGTCGTCAGGCTGACGATCTCAAACCCAGCCAAGCGCAACGCGCTCGACCACCCGATCCTCGACGCGATAACCGCCACGCTGGGGGCGCTTACCGACGCGCGTTGCGTGATCGTCACGGGCGCGCACGGAATGTTCTCGGCCGGATACGACATCGGCGAGATTCCCGAAGAGGAGTTCGAGGAGCGCGCCGAGCGGCTCGTCGCGCACCCGTTCACTGAAGCAATCGACGCGCTGGAGGCCTTCCCCTTTCCCACGCTCGCGTCGCTTCCCGGGCATACGATCGGCGGCGGGCTGGAGCTCGGGCTGGCGTGCGATCTGCGCATCGCGGCGGACGGCGTGCTGCTTGGCATGCCCCCGGCGAAGCTCGGGCTCGTGTACTCACACACCGGCCTGCGCCGCTTCATCGACGCGATCGGGGCCGCGCGCACGCGCGAGCTGTTTCTGCTCGGGCGCTACATCGACGCCGACACGGCGCTGCAGTGGGGGCTCATCAACCGCGTCTGCGCCCAGCGAGACCTCGACGCAACCGCGCTGGAGCTGGCGCGCGAGCTGGCCGCAAACGCACCGCTCGCGCAGACCGGCAACAAGCGCGTGATCGGCGCGCTCCTGGATGCGGGGGGTCACCTGGAGGAGGAGCTCGAGCGCGAGCTCGTAGAGCTGCGCCGCGCCTCATTCGCCTCCAAGGACATGCGCGAGGGCATGCGTGCCTTCGCCGAGAAACGCCCCGCGCGCTGGAGCAACGAATAGGGCGCCAGGCGCGGCGCGCGCGTGTCGCAGGGCGCGCCCCTCGTGTTCCTTCGACCCGGATCGCGCGGCCCTACAGAGCCGGCAGGGTGCCGCGCGCTATGCCGCCGCCGATCGCGTCCTGACCCACCTGCCCGCCACGCACGCTCCGCCCTCCTTGCGGCCGGCTGCTGTCGAAGAGCCGTCCGTCGCGGTCCATAACGTTTCGAGCGATGGCGCCCCTGATCACACGCGCGCAGGCACTTGCGCTCGGGGAGCTCGAGGAGCACGGCGAGATCGAAGCGCTCGTGCAGCGTGCGTGGGAGGCGCGGGTGGAGCGGTTCGGCGACTCGACCGACATGTGCTCGCTCGTGAACGCGAAGTCGGGCGGCTGCGCCGAGGACTGCGGATTCTGCGCGCAGTCGCGCTTCGCCGAGGCCGAGACCCCGATGCACGCGCTGATGGAGCCAGAGCAGATCCTCGAACACGCGCGCGCGGCCGAAGCGGCGGGCGCGCACCGCTTCTGCATGGTCACGCAGGGCCAGGGCCTCTCGCGACGCGACTTCGAGAAGTACCTGAAGGGCGTGCGACTGGTGGCAGAGCACACCAACCTCAAGCGCTGCGCCTCGATCGGCCACATGTCGACCTCGCGGGCGCTGGCGCTCAAGGAGGCGGGCGTGCAGCGCGTACACCACAACGTCGAGACCGCGGCCAGCTACTACGAGGAGGTCACCACGACGGTGCGCTACGAGGGCCGCCTGCGCACGATCGAGGCCGTCCGCGAGGCGGGTCTGGAGACGTGCGTGGGGGGAATCCTCAACCTCGGCGAGACACGCGCGCAGCGCGTTGAGATGGCGTTCGAGCTGGCGCAGCTCAACCCCACCAGTGTTCCCATCAACCTGCTCAACCCGCGCCCCGGCACGAAGTTCGGCGACCGCGAGCTGATAGACCCGTGGGAGGCGGTGAAGTGGATCGCGATCTTCCGCCTGATCCTGCCCGAAGCGCTCTTCCGGCTCTGCGGCGGGCGAGTCGAGAATCTCGGCGAGCTTCAGCCGCTCGCGGTCAGGGCCGGGCTCAACGGCGTGATGATGGGCAACTTCCTAACCACACTCGGCGCGGCGCCCGAGGAGGACCGTGCGATGTTCGAGGGTTATGGCCTCAACGTCGCCCGCCAGCCAGACAACGCCTCTAATCCGCGACCGGACAACCGCTCGGGATGGCTCTCGGGAGAGACGCCGGACGTCGTCGAAGAGCACCTGGGAGCCGGCGCCCGCACCGGCACGCGGGCGCGCGACGGCGCGGCAGCTGGCGCCGGGCAGAGCGCGCTTGGCGCGGCGCAGGCCGACGGCTCCGGCGAGGCTTCCCGCGAGACGGCGGACTTGAACGTCCGGCTCTGGGACCCCTCCACGCAGCTTCGCTACCGCGCCAAGCGCTCGGTTCCGCCACGACCGGACCGAGCGCCCAACCGCACGGCGGTGCCGCGCTGAGATGAGCGACGTCGAACAGCGGCTGGCGCAGCTCGAGGAGCTCGGGCTCACCCGTCGCCTGCGTCTCATATCGGGGCCGCAGGGCCCGACGGTGCTTCTCGACGGCAGCCCCGTTCTGCTGCTGTGCTCGAACAACTATCTCGGCCTCGCCGACCACCCGCAGGTGCGAGCGGCGGCCGCCGAGGCGGCGATGCGCTGGGGCGTCGGCGCGGGGGCCTCACGCCTGGTGTCGGGCACGATGACGATCCACCGGCGCCTGGAGGAGCAGCTGGCGGCATTTGAGCGAAGCCCCTCTTGCCTTCTCTTCGGGTCGGGCTACCTGGCGAACATCGGCGTGATCACAGCGCTCGCCGGCTCCGGGGACGTCGTCTTCTCCGATGAGCTCAACCACGCCTCGATCATCGACGGTTGCCGTCTCTCGCGCGCGGAGATCGTCGTCTACCGCCACCGCGACGTCGAGCACCTCGAATGGACCATGGCCCGCCATCGCAGCCGACGCGACGCGGCGATCAGGCGCCTGATCGTCACCGACGCCGTCTTCTCCATGGATGGCGACATCGCGCCGCTGGTGGAGATCGTGGAGCTCGCCGATGCCTGCGACGCGCGGCTCGTGGTCGACGAAGCCCACGCCACGGGCACGCTCGGTCCGGAGGGCCGCGGCGCGATCGCCCACTTCGGCCTCGAGGGCGAGGTCGACGTCATCGTGGGCACGCTGGGCAAGGCTCTCGGCTCATATGGTGCCTACGTGTGCGCCGAGCGCGAGCTCACGCGCTACCTGCTCAACGCCTCGCGCCCGTTCATCTTCTCGACCGCTCCCTCGCCTCCCGCGGTGGCGGGCGCGCTGGCCGCGCTGGAGCTCCTGCAGCGTCGCCCGCATCGCGTCGAGCGCCTGCAGGCCAACGCGCGCGCTCTGCGCCGCGCGCTGGCCGAGGAGGGATTCGCGGTGGCCGAGCACGACATGCACATCGTGCCGCTGATCGTCGGCGATGCGCGCGACGCGATGCGCATGTGCGAGGAGGCGATCTCCCGCGGCGTCTTCGCGCAGGCAATCCGCCCGCCGACCGTGGCCGAGGGAAGCTCGCGCCTGCGCCTGGCGACGATGGCCTCGCACACCGCCTCGGACATGCGCCACGCGGCCTCCGCGCTCGCCGAGGCGGCCCGCGCGCTGGAGCTCGATCCCGCGGACATAGGCACGCCGGCGCCGCTGTTCGAGCACGCGGTCGGCGAGCCCGATGCGGAGGCCGAGGAGCCGGCGATCCGCGTCATCGACGCGCGCGCCGGCGCCGGCGGGCTGTTCGACTACGAGCGCGAGGACGCGCCGCTGGGTGCGCCAGGCGAGACCGCGCCCTTCGACCTGGAGCGCGAGACCTCCATCGCTCACGCGGCCTAGACGGCCAGGCGTGCGGGGCCTGTTCGTCACAGCCACGGACACCGGGGTCGGCAAGACGGTCCTCAGCGCCGCACTCAGCGCGGCGCTGATCGAGGCGGGCGAGAGCGTGCGCGCGCACAAGCCCGTCGTGACCGGACTCGATGAGCAACCGCCCGGCGCCGCGATCTGCGGCTCGCGCTCATCCGCGAGCGACGGTGACGCGCGAGTCGCCGAACGACAGACGTGGCCCGCCGACCATGAGCTGCTGGGAGCGATCACGGGGGCGGCGCCCGACGAGGTCGCGCCGCAGCGCTACCGCGCCGCCGCAGCCCCCCACCTCGCGGCCCAGCTCGCCGGAGAGCGCATCGACGCCGACGAGCTGCTCGCCGCAGCCGCCGATGCCGAAGCAAGGGCATCGGGCGCCGCTCAGACGCTCATCGTCGAGGGCGTCGGAGGCCTGCTCACGCCGCTGGCAGAGCGTTTCACCGTGCGCGACCTCGCCCGCAGCCTGGGCCTGCCGCTGCTGGTTGCCGCGCGCCCGGGGCTGGGAACGATCAACCACACGCTGCTCACGCTGCAGGCCGCGCGCGCGAGCGGGCTCGTGGTGCGCGCGGTCGTGCTCACCCCATGGCCCGCCCAGGCGGGGGCGCTCGAGCTGTCGAATCGCGACACGATCACGCGCCTCGGCGACGTAGAGGTCGCGCTGCTCAGGCACATCGCCGGCCCCGACCCAGGCGCCCTGGCGAGGGCGGGCGCAGGGCTGCCGTGGCGCAGGTGGCTCGAGTAGGGTGAGGCCGAGGAGAGTGGAGCGAGGGCGACGCCTCCGAGCGCCCGAGTCGGGCCTCCCGACATCGATCGCGCCTCGGGCTAGAGGTGCGCCGGCCCCAGCGCGCGCACGTGAGCGAGCAGCGCGTCGAAGTTCTGCCGCAGGACCCGACGCATCCTGGGAGCCATGACGCGCATCGCGGCGGCCTGCAGGCGCCCGCCGCGCAGCTCGATGCGCCACTCGATGTGAGTGCCGGAGCCTCTCTTCACGGGAGCGAGCGACACCGTCCACGCACACTCCCCCGCGGGGTTGCGCTCGCGAAAGGTGTAGTGGTGTGGAGGCAGCCAGTCGAGGATCTCCTGGTCGATCGTCGTGCGACCGTGAACGCAGTGGGTGACCGTGCCCACGCCACGACCGGCAGGCGGGTTTCGCTCGTCGATCTCGTCGGCGCCGACGCGCCAGCGCATAGCGTGCGCGGGATCGGTCATCGCGTCCCACACTTCCTGCTGGGAGGCGCTCACATCGGCCTCCAGCACAAAGCGGGCGTCCTCGCGGGAGACGACGCTGCGCGCGCTGCTCTCGTGCTCCTCCCAGCGCGAGCGCATGTCGATCAGCCCGCACTGCACCTCGCCGACGTCCTCCACGCGCTCGGCGTGCGCCTCCAGTCCAGAGATTCCCAGCGCGTCCATGCACGCGGCGCTGAGCAGCGCGTACCCGCGCAGCCCGTGGATCTCGGCGACCGTGTTCTTGAGCAGGCGGTGAACGAGGACGACATCGGGACCCATCAGCTCGCGGCGCCCAGCGACCTCGTGCTCGACGAATGAGCCGTGGTGGACGCAGAACTTCAGGTCGAGCTCGGGCGTGCGCCGGCACGCATCGCAGCGGCAGCTCGAGGACAGCGCCACGGTGCGCCGGCGACGCGCAAAGGCGAGATAGGTCGACTCGAGCGTCCCGAGCAGCGCGCGCCCGTCGATCGACTCGCTGTCGGGCGCCGTGCAGAAGACCGCGTCGCCCTCGAGCTTGGCCAGCTCGAGCGGCGGGCACAGCTCGCGCGCCAGCATCGAGAGCAGGTCGGCGAGGATGTCGTGGACGTGCTCGAGCTCTACGCCGCCGACATATGCGCTGTAGCCGCTGATGTCGGCGAGCAGCAGGCAGCCGCGTCGCACGATCTCCGCCATCTCGCAGCCAGGCTAACGCGCAGCCGCCGCGGCGACATCGCCGCCGCCGGACGATTCATTACGGCAGCCCGGCTAGGCCGCGCGTGCGGCGGCGAGCATGGCCTCGGTCACCATTGCGAGCTCGTCGGGCTCGATCGTGTACGGAGGCATCGCGTAGATGAGGTCGCGGAACGGGCGCAGCCACACGCCTTGCTGCAGCGCGGCCGAGGTGGCTCTGGCGAGGTCGACCTCGTGCTCGAGCTGCACGACGCCGATCGCGCCCAGGACGCGCACGTCGGCGACGCCCGCTAGCTCGCGCGCCTGCTCGAGCCCGCCGCGCAGGCCAAGCTCGATCGCGCGCACCCGCTCGACGAACCCGGCGCCCTCCTCGAGCAGTCCAAGCGAGGCATGGGCGACCGCGCACGCGAGCGGGTTGGCCATGAAGGTCGGGCCGTGCATCAGCCCGCCGCCCTCGCCGGCGCTGATCGCGTCGGCTACGGCGCGCGTGCACAGCGTCGCGGCCAGCGTCATGTAGCCGCCGGTGAGCGCCTTGCCCACGCACATGACGTCGGGCGCGACGCCGGCGTGCTCGCACGCGAACAGCGCTCCCGTGCGCCCGAAGCCGGTGGCGATCTCATCGAGCACGAGCAGCAGCCCGTGCTCGTCGCAGAGCGTTCGCAGCAATGCCACGCACTCGGGGGAGTGAAAGCGCATCCCGCCCGCGCCCTGGACCACGGGCTCGAGGATTATCGCGGCGAGCTCGTCGCTGTGGCGCGCGGCGAGCTCGCGCACGTGCTCGGCCCAACCGTCGTCGAGGCCAGCCTCGAAGCCGTCAGGCGGGCGCTCGGCGAACACGTGCTCGGCGAGCACCCCCGTGAACATCTTGTGCATGCCGCCGACGGGGTCGCACACCGCCATGGCGCCGAAGGTGTCGCCGTGGTAGCCGCCGCGCACCGTGAGCAGCCGCGTGCGCTCGCCGTGCCCGCACGCGCGCTGGTACTGCAGGCTCATCTTGATCGCCACCTCGACCGACACGGAGCCCGAGTCGGCGAAGAACACCGCACCGAGCCCGGCCGGCGCCAGCTCGAGCAGTCGCTCGGCCAGGCGCACCCCGCCTTCGTGCGTGAGCCCGCCGAACATCACGTGCGCCATCCGTCCCAGCTGCTCGCGCACGGCCTGATCGAGCACCGGGTGGCGGTAGCCGTGGATCGCGCACCACCACGAGGACATGCCGTCGATCAGCTCGCGCCCGTCGGCGAGCCTGAGCCGCACTCCTCGAGCGGAGACGACGGGCAGCGGGCCGAGCGCCCCGGGCAGCGCACCGTAAGGGTGCCAGACGTGCTCGCGGTCGAAGGCGAGCAGTGCCGGCCAGTCGCTCAGCTCTACCTAGTCTTCGTAGGGAACGAAGTCGCGCTTGCGCGCGCCGCACACTGGGCAGAACCAGGAGTCGGGGATCTCCTCGAAGGGGGTGCCCGGCGGGATCCCGCCGTCCGGGTCTCCTTCCTCCGGTTCGTAGATGAAGCCGCAGGATTCGCAGATCCAGCGCTGCAGCGTGGTCGTGCCGGTACTCATGCGCACAAGGGTACCTGCCTGTAGGGTCAGCGGGTGAGCATGCGCGAGGACGAGCGACAGCCGCCGGCAGACGAGCGCCCGGCGGCCGGCGAGGAGTACAACCCCGGTCCTGCCACGACGCCGCGCCAGGCTGCCACGGTGATCCTGCTGCGGGGAGGAGACGACTCGCTCGAGGTGTTGCTGGTGCGGCGCACGCCCGAGGCGCGCTTCATGGGCGGGGCGTGGGTGTTCCCGGGCGGAGCCGTCGACCACGCGGAGGGCGAGGGCGACGACGCCCACCGCGCGGCCGCCATCCGCGAGCTGCGCGAGGAGGCCGCGATCACCGTCAGTGACCCCTCGAGCCTGGTGAAGTTCTCGCGCTGGATCACGCCTGCGCAGGTGCAGATCCGCTACGACACGCATTTCTTCCTCGCGCCCTTGCCCCCCGGCCAGGAGCCGAGGATCGACGGCGAGGAGTGCGTCGACCTCGGCTGGTTTGAGCCCGGCCGCGCGCTCGAGGCGCATCGCGCGGGCGAGATCGCGCTCGTGTTCCCCACGATCAAGCATCTCGAGCAGCTGCGCGAGTTTCCGTCGGTCACCGCCCTGCTCGCGCACGCCCGCCAGCGCGAGGTGCGTCCGGTGGAGCCGAGAGTGCTGCTCGAAGGCGAGGTCGCGCGAGTGGTGCTGCCAGGTGATCCGCGATACGACGGCGCAGGCGCGGCTTGACTCGGCTGAATCTCGGCGAGAGACTTCCGCGGGCGAACAGGGGCAGGAGGCTGGCATGTTTGAGCAACGCGTTGTCGTCGTCGGCGCCGGACCAGCCGGGCTTGCGGCGGCTGGAGCGCTCGCGCACCTCGGCATCAGGTCGCTGATCGCCGGGGCGCGGTAGCGCGCGTCGCGACAGCAGCTGCGTGAGCCGCGCGTTCAGGCTCCCTGCTGAGCGTTGATCACGTGCGTCACGGCGTTGATCAGCGCCAGGTGCGTGAAGGCCTGCGGGAAGTTGCCGAGATGGCGCCCGCTCGAGGCCTCGAGCTCCTCGGCGTACAGGTGGAGCGGCGAGGCGTAGGAGAGCAGGCGCTCGCACATGTGTTCGGCCTCGCGGTGTTCGCCGATCTCAGACAGCGCCGAGACCATCCAGAAGGAGCAGATCAGGAACGTGCCCTCCGTGCCGCTGAGGCCGTCGTCGGTCTCCTCGGTGCGGTAGCGCAGCACGAGCCCGTTCTCGGTCAGCTCCTCGCGAACCGCGCGCACGGTCGCGCACACGCGCTCGTCGTCAGAGGGCAGGAAGCGCAGCAGCCCGATGAGCAGCGTCGAGGCGTCGAGCGCGTCGGTGTCGTAGTGCTGGCGGAAGACGCCTCGCTCGTCGACGCCGCGCTCGAGGATGTCCGCGCGCACCTCGTCGGCGAGTGCCTTCCAGCGCTCGGCGCAGTCCTCCTCGCCGCGGCGTTCGGCGAGACGCGCGCCGCGGTCCAGGGCGACCCAGCACATGAGCTTGGAGGAGATGTAGTGGCGCGGCTCCCCGCGCCCCTCCCAGATCCCCTGGTCGGGCTCCTTCCAGGAGGCAGCCGCGCACTCGACCTGATCGACGAGCACAGGCCACAGGCGCACGGGGATGTGGTCGCGCTTCTTCGAATGCAGGTAGACGGAGTCGAGCACCGCTCCGTAGACGTCGTTCTGGCGCTGCTTGAAGGCCGCGTTGCCGATGCGCACCGGGCGTGCGCCCTCGTATCCCTTCAGGTGCTCGAGCATCGACTCTTCGAGCTTCATGTCCCCCTTGATCCCGTACATGATCTGAAGCGAGCCATCCTCGTTGCGATCCAGGTCGGCGACGTACTGCACGAAGTCGTCCGCCTCCCAGTCCAGGCCGAGCGCATGCAGCGCCCACAGCGTGAAGGCGGCGTCGCGCATCCAGCAGTAGCGATAGTCCCAGTTGCGCTCACCCCGCGGCGTCTCCGGCAGCGAGGTCGTGGGCGCCGCGACCAGCGCGCCGGTGGGCATGAACGTGAGCCCCTTCAGCACCAGCGCCGAGCGCTGCAGGTGCAGCCGCCAGGGGTGATCGGGGTAGCTGCCTTCAGCCAGCCAGCTGCGCCAGAACTGGCTCGTCCGGCGCATGTACTCCTCGGCCTGATCGACCGTGCGCGGGCCCCCAAGCTCCTCCGTCCACGACAGCGCGCAGAAGCACTTCTCGCCCTCGCGCATCGTGTGGCGCGAGTGCACGCGGTTGCCCTCGATGCCCATGCGCGTGTCGCTGTACAAGCGCAGCGCGTGCTCGCCGGTGGCGGCATCCATCGCGAAGCCCCCGTCGGCGCCCGTGTCCGCGGGGCTCCACACCGCCGGCGAGGAGCCGTAGTCGAGCATCGGCTCGCACACCATCTCCACCTGCACCTGGCCCTGGATGCACTCGACGATGCGCACGAGCAGGTGGTCGGCGTCGAAGTCCGTTGGCGGGCGCGTGTGGCTCGAGCCGTGCACGTTGTCGTGCCACTCGCCGATCGTGAGCGCGTCGCGCACGCGCAGCCAACCCTGCGGCGTCATCCACGTCGTCTCGATTACGTTGGTGCCCGGCATGTAGCGCCGGCCGGCGGGCACGAACACGCCGTAGGGCCCCACCCGCCAGCTGCCCGCGCCGCGGTCGAGCATCGCTGCGAACAACGAGGGCGAGTCGAAATGCGGCAGGCACATCCACTCGACCGAGCCATCGGAAGCGACCAGCGCTCCGGTGTGGCAGTCGGAGAGAAAGCCGTAGTCGGCGATCGCGGGGAACGGCGAGTCGGCCGACCCAACCGCCGGCTGCGGGCGCGCGCCAGCGTGGGCGTCGCGCAGCGCCGCGGGTGAGCCATCGGATGAAGCTGGCGCGGCCATGGTCGTGCACAACGGTAGCGACGCCCGCGCCGGGAGCGCTCAGGCGTGCTGGCGGGGGACGCGCGGCATCTGCGGGCGCTCCACGCCGGCCGGCAGCGCCCCTTCTTCCTCGAGCTTGTCGAGATGCGCGGACAGCGTCACCGCTGCGGCGCTGCGGAGCGGGGGCGCGACGTCCGGCCAGACCGTGTCGAGCAGCTCGCTGACCGAGCGCTGCCCGTCGGCGAGCGCCGCTATCAGACGTCGCTCGCGGTCATTGCGGTGTGCGATGTACTCCGCGAGCTTCTCATCGGCGTTCCACACGACGGGGCCGTGGCCCGGGCAGATCGCGGTGAAGTCCCCGCGCGCGCGCAGGCGCGCGAGCGCGCTCAGGTAACCGGACATCGCGCCGCGATGGGGCGAGATGAAGACGCTCCCCTCCCCCAGCACAGCGTCGCCGCTGAAGCACGCGCCGTATCCCACGAACGCGAAGTGGTCGCTCGCGTGCCCCGGCGTGGCGAGCGCCGTCAGCGGGCCGAAACGCACGTCCTCGGCGAGCGGCACGTCCGCCTCGCCCCCGCCCGCGGCGAGCGGCGCCGGACAGCGCTCGAGCAGCTCCGCAGCGGCGCCCGCGTGGTCTGAGTGGTCGTGCGTCAGAGCCACGCCCGCTAGGCCGCCGCGCGCGTCGATCTCCGCGAGCACGCGCTCGATGTGCGCAGCGAGCGAGGGTCCCGGGTCGATCACCCACGTTGGCCGCCGCCCCACGAGCCAAGTGTTGGTGCCGCTCAGCGTGAGCGGGCCCGGATTGGGCGCCCGCACGCAGAGGATGTCGCGATCGTCGTGCACGCCTCGGCGAGGCGCTAGGAGAGGCTCGCCATCACGTGCTTGACGACCGTGTAGTCCTCGAGCGAGTACACGCTCAGGTCCTTGCCGTATCCGGACTCCTTGACGCCCCCGTGGGGCATCTCGGAAACGAGCGGTATGTGGTCGTTGATCCACACGCAGCCGAAGCGAAGCGCGCGGGACACGCGCAGGGCGCGGGCCACGTCCCGCGTCCACACCGAGGAGGCGAGCCCGTAGCGCGTGGCGTTCGCCCACGCGATCGCCTGCTCCTCGTCGCTGAACTGCTGCACCGTGATCACGGGCCCGAAGATCTCGCGCTGGATCAGCTCGTCGTCCTGCTGCACCCCGGCCACGACCGTCGGCTCGAGGAAGAACCCGGGCCGCTCGGGCTCCTTGCCGCCGGTGACGATCTCAGCGTGCTCGGCGCGACGCTCGAGGAACCCCTCGACGCGCTCGCGCTGGCGGGCCGAGTTGACGGGCCCGAGCGTGGTCTCAGGCGAGAGCGTGTCGCCGATCACCAGCCCCTGGGCCTGGTCGGCGAGCCCGGCGACGACGTCGTCGTAGACGTTGCTCGCCGCCAGCACGCGCGTGGCAGCCGTGCAGTCCTGTCCGGCGTTGTAGTAGCCGGTGCCCGCGATCGTTTCGAGCGCGCTATCGAGGCTGACATCGTCGAAGACGATCACCGGCGCCTTGCCACCCAGCTCGAGGTGGACGCGCTTGAGCGTGTCCGCGGCGGTGCGCGCGACGTGCTTGCCCGTCTCCACCGAGCCCGTCAGCGAGACCATGTCGACGTCCGGGTGGCTGATCAGCGCCTGGCCCGTCGGCTCGCCGCGGCCGGTCACGACGTTGAAGACGCCCTTGGGAAGCAGCTCGGCCGTCAGCTCCGCAAACCGGACGGTCGTGACGGGCGTCGTCTCGGCGGGCTTGAGCACCACCGTGTTGCCCGCCGCAAGGGCCGGACCGATCTTCCAGATGGCCATCATCAGCGGGTAGTTCCAGGGCGTGACCTGGCCGATCACGCCAACCGCTTCGCGGCGCACGAAGGACGTGTACCCCTCCATGTACTCGCCCGCCGCCCTGCCCTCCAGGCAGCGCGCCGCGGCCGCGAAGAAGCGCAGGTTGTCGACCATCACGGGGATCTCGTCGCTAGCGACCGCCGCCAGCGGCTTGCCCGCGTTCAACGCCTCCAGGCGCGCGAGCTCCTCGCCGTTCTCCTCCAGGCGCTCGGCCATCGCCAGCAGCGCATGCGAGCGCTCGGCGGGCGTCGCCTGCGACCAGGACGCAAACGCCCTGCGCGCCGCGGCGACGGCCTGATCGACGTCCTCTGGGGTGGAGCTTGCCGCCTGCGCGAGCTCCTCGCCGGTAGCCGGGTTGAGGATCGCTTCGCCCTCGCCGTCCGAGTCGACGAGCTGTCCGTCGATGAAGTTGCGCAGCGCGCTTACTTGGGTCGCCATGTGAGCCTCCTAGTCGCGAGAAGCAGTGGGGATCGGGTCCAGCTGCGAGTCTGCGGCCGACAGCGCGTAGCCCTGCAGCGCCTCGGCGACCGCCGGGTGGATGATCTCGCCGGCGGCCACGTTCACGCCCAGCTTCAGGCCTGGGTCGTGCTCGAGCGCGCCCAGCACGCCGCGGCCGGCGAGCGAGGTCACGTACGGCAGGGTCGCGTTGGTGAGCGCATAGGTGGAGGTGATGGGCACGGCGCCGGGCATGTTCGTCACGCAGTAGTGGGTGATCGAGTCGACCTCGAAGGTGGGGTCCGAGTGGGTCGTGGGGCGCGAGGTCTCAAAGCAGCCGCCCTGGTCGATCGACACGTCCACCAGCACCGCGTGCTTGCGCATCAGCTTGAGCTGCTCGCGCATGACCACGCGCGGGGCGCGTCCTCCGTGCACGAGCACGGCGCCGATGACCAGATCGGCAAGCGGCAGCATCTCTTCGATCGCAAGCGTCGACGAGTGCACCGTGGAGGCGCGCCCGGCGAAGGCGACTTCGAGCTCGCGCAGGCGGTCGATCGAGCGGTCGAAGACGAACACGTCGGCCTGCATCCCGATTGCGATGAAGGCGGCGTTCATGCCCACCACGCCGCCGCCGATTACGAGCACCGTGGCCGCCGCGACGCCAGGCACGCCGCCGAGCAGGATGCCGCGGCCGCCGAGCGGCTTCTCGAGCATGAACGCACCCGCCTGCGTGGCGATCTTGCCCGCGACCTCGCTCATCGGCGCGAGCAGCGGAAGGTTCCCGGCGCCGTCCTCGACGGTCTCATACGCGATGCACGTGGCGCCCGACTCCTGCAGCCCGCGGGCGAGGTCGGGCTCGGCCGCGAGGTGCAGGTAGGTGAACAGCGTCTGCCCCTCGTGCAGCATCTCCACCTCGACCGGCTGGGGCTCCTTCACCTTGAGCACCAGTTCGGCCGCCTCGAAGATGTCGTGCGCGTGGGGCACGATGCGCGCGCCCTGCTGCTCGAAGTCGGCGTCCGCGAACGCCGAGCCCTCCCCCGCGCCCGCCTGCACGAGCACCTCGTGGCCGTGCGCCGACAGCTCCCTGACACCGGCGGGCGTGATCGCGACGCGGTACTCGTCCGGCTTGATCTCCGTGGGAACGCCGATCCTCACCGCGCGAGCTCCCGTCCGCGCAGCGCCAGCCAGAACTCGATGCGGTTGCGCGCGCTGGAGAGGTCGCGCCCCGTCAGCTGCTCGATGCGGCGGATGCGGTAGCGCAGCGTGTGGCGATGGCAGAAGAGCGCAGCCGCCGCCTTCTCCCAGTGCCCGTTGTGTTCGATGAACACGTCGAGCGAGCGCAGCAGCTCGCCGCCATAGTCGCCCTCGCCCTGTTCGATCGGCCCGAGCACGCCGCGGCAGTAGGAGATCAGGGCGTCGTCGTCCTGCAGCGAGAGAAGCAGCTGGAAGGCGCCGAGGTCGCGGTAGGAGGCGACCTCCGGCGCCACGCCGTTCTGCAGCCGCGCAGCCTCCAGCGCACAGCGCGCCTCGTGGAAGCTGAGGCGCAGCGAGTGCGTCGCCGCGGCGCGGCTGGCGGCCGCGCGCACCTCGCCGAAACGGGCGCTCAGCTCCGCGCGCATCACGCGCGCGAGCTCGAGCGGGTCGGCGTCGCCGGGGTCGATGACGCCGCACAGCAGACCGCCGCGGATCGCCACCAGGCTCGGCACGCGTTCGCGCTCGAGCATCCTTTCCAGCAGCGCCGCCGCGGTGCTCGGGTCATCGAGCTGGAACGCGAGCACGGCCACCTGCTCGCCGATCCCGAACGGGCGCAGCCTGGCCTGCACCTCCTCGGGATACAGATGTCCGGTGAGCGCCTCCGCGAGCACGTCGCCGGCCATGTTGCGCTGCAGCATTTCGTAGCGCTCGTTGAGCAGCTGCGCGAACGCGCGCTCGGTGATGGCGATGAACGGCAGCTCGTAGGGAACCTCGAACAGCGGGAACGAGCGCTTGCGCGCTGCCGCGATGAGCGCTGCGGGGATGCGCTTGTGACGGAAACCCGTGCCGAACCCCAAGCCGGCGATCTCGTGGTCCGCCAGCCGCTCTATCAGCTCGCGCTGCGCCTTCGGCGTGTCGAGCTGCACGCCCGTGGTGAGCAGCAGCTCGCCCCCGCGCAGCCACGGCGTGGGGTCGGGCAGCTCGGTGCTGTGCACCCAGCGCACGTGCACGTCTGCGGCCTCGTGCCCCGAGACGAGCTCGAGTCCGAGCTCGGAGATCAGGCTCGCGACAGTGAGCTCCACGTGCTCATCCTCTCGTAGGCCTCAGCCAGGACCGGTCGCAGCACAGCCTCGATCTCGTCGAACTGCTGCTGGCCGGCGATCAGCGGCGGGGAGAACTGGACGATCGGGTCGCCGCGGTCGTCGGTGCGGCAGATCAGGCCGCGCCGGTACAGCTCGCCGGAGAGGAACCCGCGCAGGAGCTCCTCGGATTCGGCCGCGTCGAACGTCTCCTTGGTGTCCTTGTCCTTGACGAGCTCGACCGCCATGAAGTAGCCGGCGCCGCGCACGTCGCCCACGATCGGGAGATCGCACAGGCTCTCGAGCATCGAGCGCAGGGCGCCTTCGTTCTCGAGCACGCGCTGGCACAGGCCCTCGCGCTCGATGACGTCGATGTTGGCGAGCGCGACCGCGCACGCCACGGGATGCCCGCCGAAGGTGAAGCCGTGGTTGAAGATCGACTTGCCGTGCATGAACGGCTCGGCGATGTGGTCGCTCGCGATCACCGCCCCCAGCGGCGCGTATGCCGATGTGATGCCCTTGGCGGTCGTGATCATGTCGGGTTCGTAGCCGTAGCGCTCGGAGCCGAACCAGTAGCCGATGCGTCCCCACGAGCAGATCACCTCATCGGAGATCAACAGCACGCCGTGGCGATCGCAGATCTCGCGCACGCGCTGGAAGTAGCCGTCCTGCGGCACGAAGCAGCCGCCCCCGTTCTGAACGGGCTCGAGGATCACGGCGGCGACGGTCGACGGTTCCTCGAACTGGATCGCCTCCTCGATCGCGTCCGCGGCCCACAGCGGGTCTCGATCCTCGCTCCAGCGATAGGAGTTCGTGTTGGGCACGTGCGCGCCGCCGGGGGTCAGCGGCTCGAACGGCGCGCGCAGCGCGGGCAGGCCGGTGATGGTCAGCGCTCCCATCGAGGTGCCGTGGTAGGAGAGGTGGCGCGAGACGATCTTGTGCCGCGTCGGCTCGCCGCGCGCCGCGTGATAGGCCTTCGCGAGCTTCCACGCCGACTCGACCGCCTCGGAGCCGCCGGAGGTGAAGAAGACGCGATTGAGGTTCCCGGGCGCGAGCTCTGCGATGCGCTCGGCGAGCTCGATCGAGCGCGGGTGCGCGTAGCTCCAGTTGGTGTAGAAGCCCAGCTCGGCCGCCTGGCGCGCGGCCGCCTCGCCGATCTCGGAACGGCCGTGGCCGATGTTCACGCAGTACAGAGCTGAGAGGCCGTCCAGATAGCGCTTGCCGTACTCGTCGTAGACGTAGCAGCCGTCGCCGCGCGCGATCACCGGGACCTCGTGATCGGCGTATGAGCCCATGCGCGTGAAGTGCATCCACAGGTGGCGCTTGGCCCGCTCTTGAAGCTCACTCGACATCGAACCCACCCCGATCCTGTCGCTAGATAGACACTCCGGACAACGGTACTCCGCCCGGTGATGCCGCTCAAGGCGCATGCTTGGTCAAGAAATCTGGCCCTCCTTGTACGGAAGGTACAAGATCTAGTCGCCATTTTGGGGATTGCGCCCCTTGTGCTCCGCTTCGTACAGGACGTAACTTGTGTTTTTCCGAGGCGTCGCATGAGCGCCCGGATGAGGAGAGAGAGAACATGGCAACTGAGAGCGTCGCCGTTCCAGGAGCACCCGGTGCACCGGTCCGAGCGCAGCTGCCCGTGATCGACAAGGGCCTGAAGAAAAACGCGATCGGCTTCCTCTCAAACGTTGTGATCGGCGTCGCCTCCACGGCCCCGGCGTACTCGCTGGCCGCGACGTTGGGCTTCATCGTCGCCGTGAAAGGCACCGGGACGCACGCCCCGGCCGTGCTGCTCATCTCCTTCGTCCCCATGCTTTTGATCGCGGCCGCCTACCGGTTCCTCAACCGCGCGGATCCGGACGCCGGCACGACGTTCGCCTGGACCACGCGCGCGCTCGGGCCGGGGGTGGGGTGGGTCAACGGCTGGGTGATCGTGCTCGCGGACGTGATCGTGATGGCGTCGCTGTCGGACATCGCGGCCATTTACACGTTCAAGCTGTTCGGCTTCACCGAACTCGGCGAATCCAACGCCGCGATCATCGTCGCGGCCGTCATCTGGATCGCGCTGATGACGTGGATTTGCTATCGCGGGATCGAGCTCTCCGCGCGCGTGCAGCAGGTGCTGCTGAGCGCCGAGGTCGTGATCCTCGCGATCTTCGCCGTGGTCGCGCTCGCGAAGGTGTACGGGGGTCATCCCGCCGGCTCGATCCAGCCGAAGGCGTCGTGGTTCGATCCGACGCAGTTGAACTTCGGCGACCTGGTCGACGGGGTCCTCCTGGGGGTGTTCATCTACTGGGGATGGGACACGGCTGTCACCGTCAACGAGGAGTCCGAGGACTCCAACGAGGGCCCCGGCCGCGCCGCGGTCGTCTCGACGATCATGCTCGTCGTGATCTACCTGATCGTCACCACCGGCGCTCAGGCATTCCACGGCATCGGCTTCCTGACCAACGAAGCCAACCAGGAAGACGTGCTCAGCGCGCTCGGCAAACCCGTGCTGGGCGGGGTCTTCTACAAGCTGCTGATCATCGCCGTGCTGACCTCCGCCTCGGCCTCCACGCAGACGACGATCCTGCCCACGGCGCGCACGACGCTCTCGATGGCCAAGTGGAAGGCAATCCCGGGCGTGATCGGGCGCATCCACACGCGCTATTTGACGCCGACGGTCTCCACGCTCGGTATGGGAGCGGCCTCGATCGCCGTGACAGTCACGCTGCTGCTCATCTCCAACAACGTGCTCGAAGACTCGCTCGTCGCGCTCGGCTTCCCGATCTGCTTCTACTACGGGTTCACCGGCATCGCCTGCGCGGTCTACTACCGCCACGAGCTGCTGAAGGGCGTGCGAAAGTTCCTGCTCCTCGGCCTCGCTCCAGTCGCCGGCGCGCTGATGCTGTTCGGGGTGTTTGGCAAGGCCGCCGACGCCTACGGGCACGCGTCGGAAGTCTCTTCCCCGCCGATCGCCGGCATCACGCTGCCGCTGTGGCTTGGGATCGGCGGCATCCTCGTGGGAATCGTGCTCATGCTGATCTCCCGCCCGCTCTTCCGCGAGTTCTTCTCGCGGAAGACCGAAACTGCTCCACCGGGCTTGCTCGAGCAGCCGGTGGAGCATGCTCCTGCGCATTTCTGAAGCGGGGAGCCCGTCAGGGGACACGGCGCGCAGCTGGGAGGGCCGCGCGCCGTGTGACGGTGCCTGAGATCCAGGGCCGACGACAGGCTCGCATCCAGCTCAGACGGAGCCACGGGCGCCTTTGCGCGGCGTGCGGCGCTCAGCAGCGCCTGCGGGCTCAGCTGGCGCCTGGGCCCTGGGCCAGCTCGACGACGCCGTAGGGCGCTTCGAGCTCCTGAAGGCGCTCCAGGAAGGGCTGCGGCGGGAACGCCTCGGGGCCGAGCACGCCGGCGCCGCTCCAGGTGCCCTCGTTGAGCAGCTCGAGCGCGATCACCGGGTTGAGCGCCGTCTGCCACACCACCGCCTGGCTCCCGTACTCGCGCATCGTGTGCTCGTTGTCGACGATGTGGTACAGGTAGCTCGAGCGCGGGCGCCCGTCCTTCCCGGTTCCGCGAACCCACGTTCCGGCGCACGTGCGACCGGTCATGCGCTCTCCGAGCGTCGCGGGGTTTGGAAGCGTGGCTGCGACCACGTCGCGCGGCGCGACCTTCACGCCGCGCACGTTCACGGGCTCGGTGGAGTCGAGACCGAGCTTGTGCAGCGTGCGCAGTACCTCGATGAACTCGTCGCCGAGCCCGTACTTGAACGTCGCGCGCTCGCACGTCAGCCAGCGGGGGATGAGCACGACCTCCTCGTGCTCGACGTTCACGCACGTTATCTTGCCGATGCCCTCCGGGAACTCGAAAACCTCGGGCTCTGAGAACGGCGCGGTGGTGTAGAAGCCGCGCCCGCGCTCCCATATCAGCGGCGGGTTCAAGCACTCCTCGATCGTCGTCCAGATCGAGAACGTGGGCGCGAAGTCGTAGCCGTCGACGACCAGGTCGGCGCCGTCGCGCACGCCGATTTCATCGATGTTCGAGAACAGCTCCCGAGCGGCGTAGGCGGCGAACACGTCCGAGAGCCCCGGCTCGACGCCGATCCCCACGAGCGCCAGCACCCCCGCCTGCTCCCAGGCGTCGTGCTGCGCGAGCTGGTGATCGCCGAGCATCGTGCCGGGCAGCTCGTACGGGCGCTGCGGGTGGGGACGGGAGAGCGTCATGGCCATGTCCAGGTAGTTGACGCGCGCCTCGAAGGCGGCGGCGAAGATGGGCTCGTTGAAGCGCGGATCGCACGCGTTCAGCACGGCGTCGGGGCGCACGCGCGCGATCAGCGCTTGCAGGTCGGCTTGGCTCGAGGCATCCACGCGCTCGGCGCCAAAGCGGCTCGGTTCGCCGAACGCGGCCACGACCGAGCGCACGCGCTCGGGCGCGATATCGGCCAGCACGACGCGCTCAAAGGCGGGGCGGCGCTGGGCGATGGCTGCGAACGCGGCTCCGACCCCGCCGGCTCCGACGACGAGAATCCTCACGAGCGCCAGTCTTACGCAAATCTCCTGGCTCCAGTGTCGTAACGCCGCGGCACCCGTGCGCCGAAATGTCGCAGGGCGCCTCCCGTATGCTGCCCCGATCGCCGCCGCCCCCGAACATGAGGAGACCGTGAACCCGGGAGCGCCCAGCCGCGCGCGAGCGCCGCTGGATCTGGGCGCGGAGCACGCCGCCGGCGGACGCAACGGCGCCGGCGCGTTGGGCCCGCGGCGCAAGCCGGCGCGCACCCTCTGGGGCACAGGCGGCGCGCGCTGGGCGCTTGGGCCTTCCCCGGCGATAACGCGCCGCGAGGTGCTGCTGAGCGTGCTCGCCGGCGTCGTCCTGGCGGTGGTCACGACATGGCCGCTGGTGCTGCACATGGGCACCCGTATCGCGCCCGACCTCGGCGACCCGGTGCGCAGCGCCTGGCAGGTGGCGTGGGTGGGCCACGCGATGCTGCACCAGCCGCTTCACATCTTTAACGCAAACGTCTTCTATCCCCATCCGCTCAGCCTCGCCTTCTCGGACTCGCTGCTCGGCTACGGCCCGGCGGCATTCTTCGGGTCGGGCACGGTTGCGGCGCTCGTCCGCTACAACCTGCTGTTCCTGTTCGCCTGGACGCTGTGCTTCCCGGCGGCCTACCTGCTCGCGCGCGAGCTCGGCCTGGGCCGGCTCGGCGCGGCGGCGGCGGGGGCGGCGTTCGCCTACGCCCCCTACCGCGTCACCGAGGCGGGACATTTGCACGTGATCAGCTCCGGCGGCATCGCGCTGGCGCTGTTCCTGCTGCTGCGCGGCTACCGGCGCGCGTCGGCAGGCGAGCGCGGCGCGAGCGCGCTCGTGCTCGCGGGCTGGCTCGTGTCGGCCTGGCAGATCAGCCTCGGCTTCACGCTCGGCCTGCAGTACAGCTACCTGCTCGCCCTGCTCGGGCTGGGCGCCACGGCCTACTGGTGGCGAGCCGGGCGCCCGTCGTTGCCGCCGCGCACGGTCGCGATCACGTGCCTGGGCGTCGCGATCGTCGGCGGGGTCGCGACCTTCCAGGCGCGCCCTTATTTGAAAGTGGCCCACGACTACCCGACCGCGAAGCGCACGATCAAGGAAGTCAAAAACTACTCCGCGGGCCCCGCCGCGTGGCTTGCCGCCTCCTCGGAGAACCGCGTCTGGGGCTCGGCGACGGCCGGCATGCGCGACCACATCCACTCCAAGAACGAGAGCGTGCTGTTCCCCGGCGGCGGCATCCTGCTGCTGGCGGCGATCGGGCTCGCGGTGCCGCTGTTCACGCGCCGGCTGCGCCTCGGCCTGCTGGCCGGGATCGTCGTCTGCTCGGTGCTCGCGCTGGGGCTCGGCCTGACCGGAGCCGGATACCCCTACAGGCTGCTCTACGACCACGCCCCCGGGTGGGACGGCGTGCGCGTGCCGGGCAGGGTATTCACGACCGCGACGCTGCTCTACGCGCTGCTGGCCGGGGCAGGTGCGCAGGCGCTGGCCGCCCGCGTGGGTGTATGGGGAGAGCGCCGCTCGCTCCGCCTGTGCCCCAGAGGGTGCGGCGGCGCGATCGTGTCGGGAGTGGTGCTCGTGCTCGCCGTGGTCGGTGAAGGCGCGGGCCACCTCGGCCATCCCGTCGTGCCGCAGCCCGCGCGGGCCGAGGTGGGCCTGCCGGGACCGCTCATGGACCTCCCCACCGACGGCCCGGCAGACCGCGTGTGGCAGTACTACTCGACGAACGGCTTCTACGAGATCCCCGTCGGGAACAGCACCTTCGACATTCCCGCCGTCGATGACCTGCGCGGCGGCATGAACCGGTTCCCAGACCTGGCCAGCGTGGAGAAGCTGCGCTACTACGGCATCCGCACGGTGGTACTGCACCTGAAGATGCCCAAGCTGCCGGGCATCGTCGGCTATGCATTTGCCGAGCCGCCCAACGCGGCCGCCGCCGCGGCCAAGCCGATCGCGGGCCTGGGGGTGACGCGCGAGCGCACCGGCTCGCTCGTCATCTACCGCATCGGCCCTGGCCCTAAGGCGCTGCACCCGAAACCGTGATGGACGAGGGGGGCACGCAGGCGGCGAGCGCGACGCTCGCCCGCGCGACCGAGGAGGCGCGCACCACCTCCCCTCCACGGCGCGACCCACTCAGATCGCGCAAGCGCCTGGCGCTTGCAGCGATCCTTCTCGTCGGCCTCTCCTACGGGACGCTCATCCAGAGCTTTTCCTGGAACCAGACATCGCACTTCGACCTCATCCGCGCGCTCGACAAAGACCGCACGACGATCGACGCCTACCAGGCAAACACCGGTGACAAGGTCCTCTATAGGGGCCACTACTACTCCGCGCGCGCGCCTGGCGTGGCGCTGTTCGCGCTGCCCTTCTACGACACGCTGAACCTGCTCGGGGCGGACTCCTGGGCGCGCAGCTCGAGCGCGCAGCGAAGCGACGACGAGATGATCTACTTCATCGGCCTGTGGGCAAACGTGCTGCCGGGGCTGGTGCTGCTGCTGCTCTGCTGGCGCGTGGCCGAGCGCGTGGAGCCGGGGTTCGGCGTGGCCGCGGCCGTGACGCTGGGGCTGGGCACGATGGTGCTGCCGCTCTCGACGCTGCTGTTCTCGCACGTGTTCGCCGCCTGCCTGGGCTTCGTCGCCTTCGCGCTGATGCTGCGCGAGCGAGACGGGCCGCCGAGGCCGTTGCTGCTGCTCTTGGCCGGCGTCGCGATGGGCTATGCCGTCGCCTCCGAGTACCCGCTGTTCTTCGCCGGCGCCGTGCTCGGGCTGTACCTGCTCTCGCGCCGCGACTCGCTCAACCTGCGCGGCGTGGCGACGCGCGCCGGCGCGTACATCGCCGGGGCGCTCGTGGGGATCGTGCCGCTGCTGCTCTACAACCACTACGCCTTCCACTCATGGACGCACCTCGCATATGCCGACGTTCCGCGTCAGCACAAAGGCTTCTTCGGGATCGAGGCGCCGAGCCTGAAGGTGCTGGGCACATTGCTCTTCGACTCGCGCGGGCTCTTGACGCTCTCGCCGGTGCTGTTGATGTCGGCCTACGGGCTCGCGCTGCTGTACCGGCGCGGGCGCCGCGCGGAGGCGCTTTCGATCGCCGCCATCTGCGCGTGCTACCTGGGCTACAACTCCGGCTACTACCTGCCGTTCGGGGGCGGCTTCATGGGTCCGCGCTTCCTGACGACCGTGCTCCCGTTCCTGTCGCTGCCGCTCGCGCTCGCGTTCAAGCGCCTGCCCGCGCCGACGGTGGCGCTGGCGGCGGTGTCGGTCGCCACCACGGTCATCGCCACGATCACGCACCCGCTGGTCGGCTACGAGAACGAGACCGTCATCTGGGGGCGCCTCCTGCGCCATGGGTCCTTCCAGCCCACGATCGCATCCGCCTTCGGCCTTGGTCGCGGCTGGGGGGCGATCTGGCCGTTCCTGCTCGTGGCGGGCGCCGGCGCGCTGCTGGCTTGGCGCGCGAGCCCGCCGCCGCAGCTGAGAGCGCGCGCGGTTCTAGTCGCGGTGCTGGCGGTCGCCGCCTGGGCGCTGTTCGCCGCGCTGGCCCCCACGCTGCTCGGCATCGACCACCGTGGCCTCCAGAGCATCGTCGGCGCCGGCGACCACACGGCGCTGTGCCTCAGCTGCCACAGCGGCGTCACCTACCCGCTGAAGGCGCTCGCTCCGATCGCCGCGATCGCGGGCCTGGTCGCGCTCGCCGCAGCCTGGCTCTCACGCGCCGCGCCCGACCTGCGCCTGCGCGGCGGGCGCCTCAGTGGGGGCTGACGCGCAGGCTGGCTCAGTGGTGGCTTACGCTAGTGGTGGCTGACGCGCAGGCTGCACTTGTGCGCGTTCAGGTGGCGGCATACGACCACGTAGCCCGCGCGTGGGCGGTGGTGGTTGTCGGTGAGGCCTGCGTCGAAGCGGCTTGAAGAGCTGCCGCCCGTCCAGTTGTAGATGTACACGCGCTTGATCCGCGATGACTGCGAGGCGGCGAGCCCGAAGGTGTACTTGATCACGCTCGCCGCGCGGGTCAGGCCGAAGCCGCCGCTGAAGGGGAAGGCGCCGCCGAACTTCACGATCCCGCCCGTCTCCGTTAGCCAGATCTGGCCTCCCATGGTGCGTGAAAGCTGGCGCGTGCGCCAGCTTTCACGGCGGTTGACGTCCGAGTAGTCGTGCAGGCCCCAGATCCTCGGCATGACCGTCTGCAGGTGCCCGATCTCGCTCTTGAATTCCTTGATGTAGTTCAGCGTGCGCCCGATTTTTTCCTGGTCGAGCACGTCCAGCCCGACGGCCGTGCAGCCCTTGCACACGCGGATCAGCGCCTGGTAGTACTGCGCGGCGGCTTTCGGCGAGGGACTCGAGAAGAGTCCTGGGACGTTGCCGCGGTTGGCCTCGTCCCAGGACTGATACTGGCGCACGTTGGGGAAGCGCTTGACGAATTTCTGAACGTAGTGTTTGTAGAGGGCATAGCTCGGCAGCACCGTGGGGGTGTGCTGCGAGTGGTAGAAGGCGACCAGGATCTTCACGTGCGCTTCTTCGGCCGCGGTGATCCAGGCTGTCGCTTTGCGCAACGAGTCGGGATGGGCGACCGCGTCGTACGGCGCGATGTAGCGGGCGATGCGCGTGTGCAGCTGCTGCCACAGCGGATCGTTGAACATCTCCGCCTGCTCATCGCCCAAGCCGGTCATGTACGGCGCCGTGGCCGCGTGGGCGCGCGCGTGGGCGCCGCGCGCGCCCTTATTTCCGCTCGCCAGCCCCGCGCCGGGCAGCGTGGCGGGTAGCGCAAGCGAAAGCGCAAGCGCAGCGGTCAGGGTTGCGGGTACTCGCGTTGCTGTGGCCATGTACTTGCTCGGGCGCCGTGGGGAAATTGCTCGCGCGCCGAGGCGTCCGCCCATAGTAGAAGTTCCGCAGGGCGTCCACGCCACCTTCTGCGCAGCGTGCAAGCAAGCCTGCATGCAAGCGCGCCAGGTTGTGAAAACCAAGCACGCTGGCTAGCTTGGCCGCTCCATGGCGCCTTCGCCCCCATATCGGCCGCGGTCGCGCCAGCCACGGCTGGTCCGGCTGCAGGGCGCTGCGGCCCGGCGCGCTCATCGCCTGTGCCCCAGAGGGTGCCGGCCGCGCATCCTGGCGCTCGGCGCCCTGCTCGCCGCCGCGCTCACCGCCACCGTGCCCGGGGGCGTGGCCTCCGGCTCGCTTGAAGGGCGCATCGCCTCGGCGCGGGCGCGCGAAGGCCAGCTGAGCGCGGGCATCGCCGCCGACAGCCGCCAGATCCACGGCTTCGGCGGCCGTATCGAGGACCTGCGCGCGCGCTTGCACGCGCTCGAACTGAGCCTTGGCGTCGAGCGCGCGTTCCTTGACAGCGTGCGCGCCCAGCTCGCATCCGCGCGCGAACGGCTCGCCTCGCTGAAGGTGACGCTAGCGCGCGACCGCCAGGTGCTGATCGCCCAGGTCGTGGCCGCTTACGAGTCGCCTCCTCCCGACATCGCCACCGTGATCCTCGAGGCTCACGGCTTCGCCGACCTCATCGAGCGCGTCGATGAGGAGCGCGCGATCGCGCGCGAGAACGCCGCAGCCACTGTCCGCGTCGGCGAAGCGCGCGCGGCGGTCGGCGTGCAGGCCGCCAAGCTCGCCACGCTCGAGGCCTCGCAGGCGCGCGAGACCGAGGCGGTGCTCGTGCAGCGCAACGAGGTCGCGCAGCTTCACCTCGCGCTCGTCGAGCGACAGCTGCAGTTCACCCGCGCTCGCGACCACAAGAGCGCCGAGCTATCCGGCCTGCGCGCGCACGCGCGCTCGCTCGAACGAAAGCTGTTCGCGCTGCGCGCGCGCGAACTGGCCGCGGCCGGCAACGGCCTCGCCTACACGGGTCCCGTCGGCGCTTACTCGACCACGCCCGAAGGCGCCTACGGGTTCTTCCCCGCTCCCGGCACCAACTACAGCGTCGGCGTCGAGCCCACGCTTGCCGCGCGCCTGAACACGCTGGGCAGGGCGCTTCACCTGCACCTGATCGGCATCTCCGGCTACCGCTCGCCGCAGCACTCCGTCGAGGTGGGCGGCTACGCCAACGACCCGCACACGCGCGGCGAAGCCTCTGACACGCCCGGCGTCGAGGGCGTGCCCGAGGCGACGCTCGCGCGCTTCGGGCTCACGCGCCCCTTCCCCGGCGCCGCCGAGGCCGACCACATTCAGCTGCTCTAGCGGGCAGGGGTCCGCCCGCTTGCTGAGCGCCGGCCACGCGCGGGCCGGTCCCGTCGCGAGGGCGGCGGGCGGCTCCGCTACTCGAGCGCGCGGCTGCTGGTGGCGCGTGCGCGGAATGCCTTTGGCGTCCTCGCCGGCTGCTGCCCGCGACGCGGGCTCGGCGAAACGGCTAGCCGAACTTCCGCTGCCACACCCGGTGTAGCCTCCCTTCTAGCTGCGAAACGCGCGCAAGGGAGAGACGATGCCGCTCTATCTATCGAGGTTCAGCTACACGCCCGAGACCTGGGCACGGCTGATCAGCAACCCGGAGGATCGCCGACAGGCCGCTCAGTCATACATCGAGTCGGTTGGAGGGAAGCTGCATGGGTTCTGGTACGCATTCGGCACACACGACGGCTACAACCTCTGGGAGGCGCCCGACAACGTGTCCATGGCCGCGGTTGCGCTGGCGATTGGCGGCGGCGGCGCCCTCAGCTCGCTGGAAACGACGGTTCTGTTGACGGTCGAGGAAACGATGGATGCCCTGCGCAGGGCCGCGCAAGTCGGGTATCGAGTGCCCGGTACATAGCGGCTCGCGCCTAGTCGCGTTCCGCTACTTCTCGGCGCCGGCGGCCGTGGCCCGTAGCTGGGCCGGCGCCCCATGAGGAGCCAGCGCCTGCGGCAGCTGGACTGTGCCGTCCTCTTGCTGGCCGTTCTCCAGCAGCGCGATCAGCGTGCGCCCCACCGCGACGGCGGTGCCGTTGAGCGTGTGCAGCGAACGGGTGCCGCGCTCGGAGCGCATGCGGATGTTCAGGCGCCGCGCCTGGTAGTCGGTCGTGTCCGAGCAGGAGGTGAGCTCTCGGTATCGCCCCTGGCTCGGGATCCACGCCTCGCAGTCGTACTTCTTGGCCGCCGAGCTCCCCAGCTCGCCGACCGCGATGTTGACCACCCGGTAGGGAAGGCCCAGCTCCTGCAGGATCTCCTCCTCGATCGCGAGGATCCGCTCGTGCTCGGCGGGCGAGTCCTCGGGCGCCACGAAGCTGAACATCTCGACCTTGTCGAACTGGTGCACGCGGAAGATCCCGCGCGTGTCCTTGCCGGCCGCGCCCGCCTCGCGGCGGAAGCACGGCGAGAAGCCCGCGTAGCGCAGCGGCAGCAGCCCGGCGGGCACGATCTCGTCGTCGTGCAGCGACGCCAGCGCCACCTCCGAGGTGCCGATCAGGTAGAGGTCGTCCTCGCTGAGGCTGTAGATCTGCTGCTCGGTGTCGGGCAGGAAGCCGGTCCCGTACAGCGCGCGCTCGCGCGCGAGGGCGGGCGGGATCACGGGCTCGAAGCCAAGCGTGCGCAGCTTGGCCAGCGCCCAAGCCACGAGCGCGAGCTCCACGGTCACGAGGTCGCCTTTCAGGTAGGCGAAGCGCGAGCCCGACAGCTTTGCCGCGCGCTCGGTGTCGATCATCGCCCCCGCCAGCTGCAGATGATCGCGCGGCTCGAATCCCAACTTGGGGATCTCGCCGACCTCTCGCACGACCTCGTCCTCGGGCCCTTCGGCGGCGCTCGCATGCGGCGTGTTGGGCAGCGCCGCGAGCGCCTGCTGGCGCTCCTCCTGAGCGACGCGCGCGCGCTCCGTCAGCTCCTTGACCTGCGCGCTCATGTGCCTCATCTGCTCCTGGTGCTCCTGCACGTCCTCGCTCCGCTTGCGCGCCTGCGCGAGCTGCTCGGACTGCTCGCGCTGCTGCGCACGCAGACCCTCCGCCGAGGCGGTCGCCGCGCGCCACTGCTCGTCCTTGGCGAGCACCTCATCGAGCTGCTCGCCCAGCGCGGGGTCGCGGCGGGCGAGCGCCGCGCGGACGCTCTCGGGGTCCTCACGGATGCGCTTGATGTCAAGCATCGGCCGCCGGCGGCGGGCCTATTTCGTCGGCAGCGTGATGGGCACGCTGGTGACGTGCTGCGCCTGACGCCCCGAGTACGTGGCGAGGAATGCCGCGACGGCGCGCGCGTCGTCGCCGAGCACGACGTTCTCCGGCATGATCGCGCCCGAGAAGCCGCCGTTGCGGATCGCGTAGAGCACCTGTTCGACGTTCTCCTTGCGGATGTTGAAGTTCGGCCCCGCGGTGCGCACGCGGTTCTTGATGCTCGTCGCCGAGCCCTGCGCGCCGACGACCGAGAGCGTGTGACAGCCCGAGCAGTGGTCGCGGAAGAGGACCGCGCCCCTGTGGTAGGGGCTCGACTTGGCGACTTTCAGGCCCTGCGACCCGCAGCCGCCCGCAAGCGCGGCCGACGCGAGCAGAGCCGCAGCGGTGGCGGCGGTCTTTGTGTGGGCCCGCATGCGCCGCGGAATATATAGAGACGGCTAGATCGCCGAAGCGATCGTCAGAACCCGTGCGCCGTGCTTGCCGCCCGCAGCACGAGGAACACCACCACGGCGGCCGACGCCGCCATCACCCCGATCTCGCGCCGCACGATCTCGGCGACGACCCTGCGCTGCTCGGCCTCGGGCAGGGCGCCCACGGCCTCCGCGCCCGGCAGCCTGCGCCGGTCGAGGATCGCCTGCGCGGAGACCGCGCGCAGCTGCTCGGCGAAGAACGCCACCGCTACGGGCAGCAGCGCATACAGATAGAAGAGGCCGTCGTTGGAGTCCTTGCCCGCGACCGCGAGCGACCCCACGAGCAGCACGAGCGCGAGCACCGAACCCTGGCCCATGCGCAGCAGCAGCCAGAACCACCTCGCGCCGCGCTCGCTGGCCTCGCCCCAGTACCACAACCAGCCGCCGAGCAGCGCCGGCGGCGCGTTGAGCGCGGCTGCCGCGAGCGCGCCTGCGACGACGGGTTCGGTCACGACGGCGACGCCAAAAGCCGCGTTCGCCGCGCGCCGATCGAGCCGATTGCCACTATGTAACACATTGACACAAGCGGTGATATAACAGCGACCGGTGCTCCGCAGCTATCTCCCGGCGATCGTCCTTTTGATTCTCGGAGGGGCCGTGGGCGGGGCCTTCGCGGCGCTCAATTCGTTCATCGGACCGCGTCGCAGCGCGCCGCACAAGCAGGACCCCTACGAGTGCGGCCTGCCCTCGGATGTGCGCAAGGGCATGCGCTTCGGGATCAGCTTCTACCTGATCGCGATGCTGTTCATCCTGTTCGACCTCGAGGTCGCCTTCCTGTACCCGATCGCGATCGAGTTGCGCGCGTTCGGCACCTTCGCCCTGATCGAGACGATCGTCTTCATCGTGCTCCTGCTCGTCGCCCTCGTGTACGTCTGGAGAGTGGGGGCGCTCGAGTGGAAGTAAGACGCGAGCTCCTCGGTTCCCCAGCGCGAGGCGCCTCGGCGTCCCCCACGGCGGGCGCCGAGCACGGTGCCCTGCGCGTGCGCGAGCTCAACGCAAGCCAGCTGCTGCGCGTCTCGGACCTGGAAGGCGCCAACCCGCCGACGGCGCTCGAGGGCACCGACCTCGAGCGCCACGTTCGCGACCGCGTGCTGACGACGACCCTCGACAGGGCCGTCGCGTGGGCGCGCTCGAACTCCTTCTTCCCGCTCGCCTTCGGGCTGGCCTGCTGCGCGATGGAGCAGTTCCAGACCGCCGGGCCGCGTATGGACATCGCGCGCTTCGGGTACGAGGCCTTCCGAGCCTCCCCGCGACAGGCCGACCTCATCATCCTCGCGGGTCGCGTCTCGATCAAGATGGCGCCCATCATCCGCAGGCTCTACGACCAGATGCTCGAGCCCAAGTGGGCGATCTCGATGGGCGCCTGCTGCAGCTCGATGGGCGTCTTCAACAACTACGCGCTCGTGCCCGCCGACAAGTTCATGCCGATCGACGTGCACGTCCCGGGTTGCCCGCCGCGCCCAGAGGCGCTGATGCACGGGGTGCTCAAGCTGCGCAAGCTGGTGCAGGCGGACCCCGACCTCGGCTGGCGCGAGCGCTACGGCGCGCTCGGCACCGAGGAGAAGCCGCTCGATGCCTGACGCGCCAGGACTCGAGCTGCTCGCCAAGGAGCTCGGCGACGCGGCGCTCGAGACCGTCTACTTCCGCGGCCGCGCGACCCTGATCGTGGATCCGCGCCGGATCCGTTCGGTGCTCGCCGAGCTGCGGGCCCGCGGCTACGGGTTCCTGGCCAGCGTGCACGGCGTCGACCACTACCCCGAGGAGCCGCGCCTGGGGGTGATCTATGAGCTGCTCGACATGAGCCGCGTCGACCGCGTCACCGTCAAGGCGCGCGTCCCGCTCGAGGAACCCGTGATCGACTCGCTGACGCCCGACGCAGACGACGGTCCGGGCTGGCCGACGGCCGACCACCAGGAGCGCGAGATCTACGACATGTTCGGCGTCGTCTTTCGCGGTCACCCCGAACTGCGGCGCATCCTGATGCCCGAGGACTACGAGGGCTACCCGCAGCGGCGCGACTTCCCCGTCGGCGGAGAGCCGGTCTTCTTCACCTACAACGACCCCGCCAGGCGGGCCGCGTCGCGGTGAACGCCACGCGCCAGCCCGCCGTCACTGAGGGGGGCGCGCGGGCGCCCGGCCCCACCCTCCCCGACGGCCAGGCCGCGTCCAGCGACGGTCGCGACGGCGCGCTGCGGCAAGAACTGCTCACGCTCAACTTCGGGCCGCACCACCCTGCGACGCACGGCGTGCTGCGCCTGCTCGTGACGCTCGAAGGCGAGGTCGTGCGCGACCTCAAACCGGTGATCGGCTACGTGCACACGGGCATCGAGAAGACGGCCGAGGACAAGTCCTACTGGAAGGTGATCCCGGTCGTGGAGCGGATGGACTACCTCTCGTACTACTTCAACGCGATGGCCTTCTGCGCCGCCGTGGAGGCGCTGGTGGAGGTGGAGATCCCCAGGCGCGCGCAGTACCTGCGCGTGATCCACCTCGAGCTCAACCGCATCGCCTCGCACCTGATCTGGCTGGGAACGGGCGCGCTCGAGCTCGGCGCCGTGTCGATCTTCCTCTACTGCCTGCGCGAGCGCGAGCTGATCCTCGACCTCTTCGAGATGTCCTCGGGCCAGCGCATGCACACGCGTTACTTCCAGGTCGGGGGAGTGATCGAGGACATCCCGAGCGGTTTCGAGCGCAAGCTGCGGGAGTTCCTGGCGGTGATGCCCAAGCGGGCGGATGAGTACGGCGCGATCCTGCGCTCCAACGAGATCGTGCTGCAGCGCCTGCGCGGCACCTGCCCGCTGGACGCCGAGACGCTGCTTGGCCTCGGGGTGACCGGGCCGCTCCTGCGCGCCGCGGGCAATCCCTGGGACCTGCGCAAGGCGGCGCCCTACAGCTCCTACGAGGAGTTCGACTTCAAGATCCCGGTCGGCAGCGTCGGCGACAACTACGACCGCTTTGCGGTTCGCCTGGCCGAGATATACGAGTCGGTGCGGATCATCGAGCAGGCGATCGACGGCCTGCCCGAGGGGCAGTTCATCACCACCGACCGCAAGGTCGCGCTGCCGCCGCGGCACGAGCTCGCCACCTCGATGGAGGCCCTCATCCACCACTTCAAGCTCGTCACAGAGGGCTTCCGCGTGCCGCCGGGCGAGGTGTACGAGCCGATCGAATCTCCGCGCGGCGAGCTCGGCTGCTACGTGCGCTCGGACGGCTCCTCAAAGCCCGCCCGCGTCCACATGCGCGACCCCAGCTTCGTCAACCTGCAGGCGCTCGCGCACATGGTCAAGGGCAGTTACATCGCCGACCTGATCGCGACCGTCGCGATGCTCGACCCGATCCTCGGAGGGATCGACCGGTGAGGGGTCGATCAGGCGGCGGCGATGTCCGGGCCGATCGCGCGACGAGCCGCGGCGCTCGGAGGACCGACGCGTGAGCGGCGGCGGCGAGGGCGAGAAGCGGATGCGGGCAGGCCAGGGCGGGTGGGATCGTCCCGCCGAGCGCGAGAAGCGTGGCGCGAGCATCCCCGACCCCGCATCCACACCCGTGCCAGCCGCGTTGCGCGAGCGCATCGAGAGCGCGATGGCGCTGTATCCCGACGCCCGTTCAGCCGCAATCCCCGCGCTGCACGCAGCGCAGGAGGTGCACGGCTGGTGCTCGCCGGAGGCGATCGCGCAGGTGGCATGCGTGATGGCAGTGACGCCGGCCTACCTGGACTCGCTCGCGACCTTCTACGACATGCTCGAGACGGCGCCCGCCGGCCGCCACAGCGTGTACGTGTGCACGAACATCTCCTGCTCGCTGCGCGGCGCCGACGAGCTTCTCGCCGCGGTCGAGGAGGCAGCAGCCGCCGACCCCGACGTCAGGGTGCGCTCGTTCGAGTGCCTGGGCGCCTGCGACATCGCTCCGATGGCGTCCGTCGATGGCGTCTACGTGGGCCCGCTCACGCCGCAGGACGTGCCCGAGCTGCTCGCCGATCTTCGCGCGGGGCGGGCGATCATGCCCGAGCGCCAGCTGGCGCGGCGCCTTGTGGCCGACCAGCGCGCGAACTCGCGCGAGTTCCCGCCCCCGCCGCCCCAGGGCGAGGGCGCGCCCACATCCGCCGAGCGCGATGGCGCGCATGCATCCGAGGAGCGGCAGCCGTGAGCCAGCAGCTGCTGCTTCAGGACATCGATGAGCCCGGGCTTCACACGCTCGCGGTGTATGAACGGCGGGGCGGATATGAGGCCCTGCGCAAGGCTCTTGCGATGACGCGCCAGGAGGTGCTCTCGGAGCTCGAAGCCTCGGGCCTGCGCGGGCGCGGTGGCGCCGGCTTTCAGATGGGCAAGAAGGTCTCCTTCCTCCCCCACGGAGCAATCGAGCGCTACCTGGTGTGCAACGCCGACGAGTCCGAGCCCGGGACGTTCAAGGACCGCGAGCTCGTGCAGAAGACGCCGCACATGCTGATCGAGGGGATCGTCATCGCGGCGTACGCCGCCGAGGCGAGCCGCGCGTTCATCTACATCCGCGGCGAGTACGTGCTGCAGGCCGACGTGCTCGACAGCGCCGTGGCCGAAGCGCACGCGGCGGGATATCTGGGCGAGGACATACTCGGCTCGGGGCACTCGCTCTCGCTGGTCGTGCACCGCGGAGCAGGCGCCTACATCTGCGGCGAGGAGACCGGCCTCTTGGATTCGCTCGAAGGAAAGCGCGGCAACCCGCGGCTGAAGCCGCCCTTCCCGGCCAACCAGGGGCTCTACCAGGGGCCCACGTTGATCAACAACGTCGAGACGCTCGCAACGGTCCCCGCGATCATGCGCATGGGCGGCGCCGAGTACGCGAAGCTCGGCGTCGAGACCTCAACGGGGACCAAGGTCGTGAGCGTCTCAGGGCACGTGCAGCGGCCGGGAAACTACGAGATCGAGCTCGGCATCCCTTCGCGCGAGATCATCTACGGCCTCGCCGGCGGGCCGCCCGAAGGGCGCGCGATCAAGTGCTGGTTCCCTGGCGGATCCTCGGCGCCAGTGCTGACCGCCGAGGACCTCGACGTGCCATACGACTTCGACTCGCTCGCGCATGCGGGCTCGATGCTTGGATCGGGCGCGATCATCGTCGTGGACGACTCCACGCCGATCCTCGATGTGGCGATGAAGGTCGCCAAGTTCTACCGGCACGAGTCCTGCGGCAAGTGCACGCCATGCCGCGAGGGCACCAACTGGACCGTGACGATGCTCGAGCGGATCGACCGCGGCGAAGCCACGCCGATGGACCTCGACATCATCACCTCGGTCTGCGACCACATCATCGGCAACTGCCTGTGCGTGCTGGGCGACGCGATGGCGATGCCGATCGCCTCGATGGTCGCGAAGTTCCGCCCGGAGCTCGAGGCGCACATGCAGGCGGCGCACGAGCGGGCTCTGCCGCCCGCAGCTGCGCCGGCGGGCGGCGGAGGAGGGTTCGCCTGATGCCGCGCCCTGCGCACGAGCTGATCACGCTCACGATCGACGGCCGCGAGGTGCAGGCGCCCGAAAACTCGATGCTCGTGGACGCCGCCAAGCTCGGCGACGTCGAGATCCCAGTGTTCTGCTACGAGCCAAAGCTCGGCAACCCGGTGGGGGCGTGCCGCATGTGCCTGGTCGAGATCGAGGGCATCGGCAAGCTGCAGACCGGCTGCTCGACGCCGGTCAAGGACGGCATGGTCGTGCACACGCAGACCGAGCGCGTCAAGGAGGCGCAGCGCTCGGTCGTTGAGTTCCTGCTCATCAACCACCCGCTCGACTGCCCCGTGTGCGACAAGGGCGGCGAGTGCCCGCTGCAGGACATCAGCTTCGGCTGGGGCTCCGGCCTCTCGCGCTTCGTGGAGCCAAAGCGCCACTTCGTCAAGCCGCTCGAGCTCTCTCCCCTGATCGCCATCGACCGCGAGCGCTGCATCCTCTGCTACCGCTGTGTGCGCTTCTCGCAGGAGATCTCCGAGGACTACCAGCTCGTGCTGCTCGATCGCGGCGCGGACTCCTACGTCTCGACTTTCGACGGGCACCCCTACGAAGCGCCGTTCAGCGGCAACATCATCGAGCTGTGCCCCGTCGGCGCGCTCACCTCGCAGGACTACCGCTTTCGAGCGCGTCCCTGGGAGGTGGAGAACGCGGGCTCTGTGTGCACGCTCTGCCCAGCCCAGTGCAACGTGACCCTCACCGTCCGCGACGAGCGCGTGCTGAGGGTGCTCGCGCGCGAGCACCCCGAGGTGGACGACGGCTGGCTGTGCGACGCCGGGCGCTTCGCCTACCCTCCGCATCCTCCCGCGGCTGAGATCAACGGCGGGCAGGCGCTGACGCTCGGTGCGCGGGTCGCCGCCCCGCTCGTGCGCGACGGCGGAACGCTGCGTCCTGTCTCCTGGGCGCGCGCCCTGCAGGAGGCCGCAGCCGGGCTCGCGCGCGCGGGAGCGCGCAGCGGGGCGGTCGCCGGCGGCGCGGCGAGCAACGAGGAGGGCTACCTGCTTACGAGGCTGATGCGCGACGCGCTCGGCTCGCCGCACCTGGACTCGCGGGCGACGGGCGCGCTGCCGCTCGAGCTGATGCGCGCTCTCTGCGACCCGCGCCTGCAGGCTCGGGTTTCGGATCTCGAGTTCGCGCACGCGGTCCTGCTGCTCGACATCGAGCCCGTACGCGACGCGCCGATCCTCGACCTCAGGCTGCGCAAGGGCGAGCGACGCCACGGCGTGAAGCTGATCCGCTCGGCCGGCGCCGATCCCGCCCAGCTGCGCGCCGCCGCCCGAGAGCTCTCGGCGGCCGGCAAGGAGGTCGTCGTCCTGTGGAGCGAGCGTTTCGCCGCCGGTCCTGAGGGTGAAGCGCGCGCACGGGCCCTGCTCGAGCTCGCCGAGGAGCTCTCGTTCGGCGAGACCGACGGCGCGGGGCTGCTTGAAATTCCGGCGTGGGCAAACGGGCGCGGCCTGCGTGAGGCCGGCGTGCTGCCCAGCGCCGGCCCCGGTCTCACGCCGCCGCCCGCGGGCGGGCTGGACGCGCGCGGCATCGCCGATGCCCTCGTGCGGCGCGAGCTGAGCGCCCTGTACCTGCTGCGCTGCGACCCGCTCGACCCGAAAGATCCGCTTGCCGCGGGCGCGCCCGCAGCGAACGGGGCGGAAGCGGTCTCGCCGGCACAGGCGAGCGAAGCCTGGACTCGGGCGCTCGATCACGCGAGCACGGTCGTGGCGCACGCCTCCCACCTGACAGCGGGCGTGCTCGAGCACGCAAGCGTCGTCTTCCCGGCCGAGTCCTACGCGCAAAAGGAGGGCACGGTCACGCACCCCGACGGGCGCCTGCAGCGCGTGCGCCAAGCAGTCGCCCACCCTGCGCTGGTGCGCCCCGAGTGGCTGCTGATCGCCGAGCTCTGCTCGCGCCTCGGCCTGGAGCTCGAGCTGCACAGCGCTGAGGCGGTCTCGCGGGCGCTGTTCGACGCCGTCCCCTTCTACGCCGGCATGAGCCTCGAGGAGATCGGCGGCCGCGGAGTGCGCTGGCAGGAGCGCCCGCAGGCGGCGGCGTTCGGTCGCGCCGAGGAGCTGCCGGGATGAGCATGGGGCTGCCCGCAGTCGTTGGCTACTACGAGCCGTGGTGGATCCAGATCATCAAGGCGATCGTGATCTTCGCCGTGGGCCTGCAGCTGGTGCCGCTCGTGCTGATCGCCGAGCGCAAGCTGCTGGGACGCTTTCAGGCGCGTTACGGACCCAACCGCGTCGGCCCCTACGGGTTCCTGCAGCCGCTCGCGGACATCCTCAAGCTGCTGACGAAGGAGCAGTTCCGCCCGACCACCTCGGTGGGCTTGCTCTATGCGCTGGCTCCGATCATCTCGATCCTCACCGCAGTCGCTGCATTCGGGCTGATCCCCTTCGGCGACACGCAGGACATCTTCGGCACGAAGGTCGGCCTGTACGGAGTCGACCTCTCCATCGGACCGCTGTACCTGTTCGCGTTCGGCGCGATCGCCTTCTACGGGATCATGCTCGGAGGCTGGTCCTCGGGCTCGAAGTACTCGTTCCTCGGCGCGATGCGCGGCGCCGCCCAGCTCATCTCATACGAGGTCTCACAGGGACTCGCGCTCGTGGGCGTTGTCATCTCCGCGCAGACGCTGTCGCTGACGGGCATCGTCCACGCGCAGGCCGGCATGTGGTACGTGGTGCCGCAGCTGGCCGGCTTTCTGATCTTCCTCGTCGCGGGCTTCGCCGAGACGAACCGCGCGCCGTTCGACCTCACGGAGGCCGACGCCGAGCTCGTGGGCGGCTACAACACCGAGTACGGCGGTGGACGCTTCGCCTCCTACTACTTCGCCGAGTACCTGAACGTCGTGGTGGTGTCGGGCATCGTCGCCACCGTCTTCCTCGGCGGCTGGCTCTTGCCCTTCGGCCTTCACCCACCCGGCTGGGTGGACCCGCTGGTTGTGCTCGCGAAGATGTCGCTCGTTACGTTCCTGTTCATCTGGGTGCGCGCCACGCTCCCGCGCCTGCGCTACGACCAGCTGATGAGCTTCGGCTGGAAGGTGCTCCTCCCGCTGGCGACCGTGAACGCCCTCGTGACCGCCATCCTCGTGGTGGCCACGCACTGAGATGTCCGCCGAGCCCTCCCCTCTGGCGGTCTCCACATGGAATCCCGGCCAGGACGTGGTCGTGGTCCAGCGCACGCCCGCTCCGGGCGCTCTTCGCGGTATCTGGCGCACGTTCGGCGAGACGGCGCGCGGCCTCTTGACGACGCTCGGCCGCTTCATCGAGCCGGCCGCCACGGTCGAGTACCCGGAGGAGAAGACGCCCGTGTACCCGCGCTTCAGGGGCCGGCACAAGCTCCATCGCTTCGAGGACTCCGGACTTGAGAAGTGCGTCGGCTGCTCGCTCTGCGCGGCCGCGTGCCCGGCCGACTGCATCCGCGTGGTCGCAGCCGAGAACACGCCCACGAACCGCGTCTCGCCCGGCGAGCGCTATGCGGCGGTGTACGAGATCAACATGTCGCGCTGCATCTTCTGCGGCTACTGCGAGATCGCGTGCCCGTTCGACGCGATCACGATGGGACACGACTACGAGCTCTCCGACTACGACCGCTCCGATCTGATCTTCACCAAGGAGATGCTGCTGGCCGAGCCGCTGGAGCGCACGCCGCTGAGAAACGAGGGCGAGTGAGATGAGGACCGCAGCTCCGCCCAACGGCGCCGGGAGGGCGCCGGAGGATCTCCTAGGTCCCGCGTGGAGGGCAGCAAGATGAGCACCGCAGCTCCGCCCAACGGCGCCGGGAGGGCGCCGGACGGTCTCACGGGCGCCGCCTGGAGGGCGGCGAGATGAGCTCAGTCCTTTTCTTCATCGCCGCGACCGGCGTGATCGCGGGCGCGATCGGCGTCGTGACCCTGCGCAGCCCGTTCTACAGCGTGCTCGCGCTGGTGGGCCACCTGATCTCGCTCGCCGTGCTCTTCCTGCTGTTGCGGGCAGAGTTCGTGGCCGCGATACAGGTCGTCGTCTACGCGGGCGCTGTGATGGTGCTGTACGTGTTCGTCGTCGCCTACGTCGGCGACAGCGGCGAGCCGATGGGCGCGCGCCTGCACGGCCCCGGCCCGCTGGGGTCTGGCCTGCGTAAGGGCGGAGCGGTGCTCGCGGGCTGCCTGTTGACGGAGCTGTTGATCGCGCTTCTCGGCACGGGCCTGAAGGCCGTCTCTGGCTACGGCGCGGGCTACGCGCCCGGGCCGCGCACGTTCGGCACGGCCGCCTACATCGGCGAGCTCTTGCTCACCCGCTTCCTGCTCGCCTTCGAGGTCGCCTCGATGCTGCTGCTCATAGCGGCGGTCGGCGGGGTCGTGCTCGCGGCTCGCGCTGGGCGTCCGCTCGCGATCGGAGAACGGCGCGCCGGCCCCGGCGAACCGGGCGAGGAGGTGGGCGCCCCGCTGGACCTTCCCCGCCCGCCTGGCACGGGCACGATGGCCGAGACCGTGGGCGGGCGCTCATGACCATCGCCTGGTATCTGGCCGTCTCGGCGATCGTGTTCACGCTCGGAGCGGTGGGCGTGATAACGCGGCGCAACCCGTTGGTCGTGCTCCTGTGCCTCGAGCTGATGCTCAACGGCGCCAACCTCGCGCTGGTCGCCTTCTCGCGCATGTGGGGCAACGGCGACGGCCAGATCCTGGCGGTGATCGTGATGACCGTCGCCGCGTGCGAGGTGTGCATCGGGCTGGGCATGATCGTCGCCATCTACCGCAGCCGGCTGCCGATCGACGTCGACGAGCTGCGAGAGCTGCAGGGCTGATGGCGACTACCACCTGGGGCTGGCTCGTGCTGGCGTTCCCGCTGCTCGGAACGCTGAGCGTCGCAGCCGGCTACCGCCGGCTTCCCGGCCGCAGCGCCGGCTGGATCGGCACGGCGAGCGTGCTCCTCGCATTCATCGCCTCGATCGGCGCGCTGCTCTCGCTGCAGGGACACGTGCCCGCGCACCGCGAGCTCGTCTCCTCGCTTTGGAATTACGCCTCCACCGTGGGCATCGACGCGCAGATGTCGATCCTCGTCGATCCGCTCTCGGTCTTCATGATCTTGGTCGTCAGCGGCGTCTCCACGCTGATCCACCTCTACTCGATCTCCTACCTGCAGGACGACCGCGGCTACGCACGCTTCTTCTCGTATCTGAACTTCTTCGTGTTCGCGATGCTGCTGCTGGTCCTCGCGGGCAACTTCCTGGTGCTGATCATCGGCTGGGCGTTCGTGGGCGCAGCCTCCTACCTCTTGATCTCGTTCTGGTATCGGCGCACGACCGCCACGCGCGCCGGGTTGAAGGCCTTCGTGATCAACGTCGTGGGCGACGTTGGCCTCGTGCTGGGGACCTACTTCATCTTCAAGCACACGGGCACGCTCGACCTGCTGCGGACCTTCCACTCGGCGGGCGCCCCGGTCGCGTTCGGCGCACACCACAACCACGGCGATCTCGTCGCCGGCTGCGTGCTCCTGCTGGTAGGCGCGTTCGCCAAGTCAGCGCAGATCCCCCTGCACGCGTGGCTGCCCGACGCGATGGAGGGCCCGACCCCGGTTAGCGCCCTGATCCACGCCGCGACGATGGTGACGGCCGGCGTCTACCTCATAGCGCGCATGCACGTGCTGTTCGAGCTCGCCCCCGCCGCCCAGGACGTCGGCGCCGTGGTCGGCGCCGCCACGCTACTGATCGCGGGCACTATCGGGCTTGCGCAGACCGACGTCAAGCGGATCATCGCCTACTCGACCATGTCTCAGATCGGCTACATGATCATGGGCGTCTCCGTCGGCGCGTACGCGGCCGGGCTCTTCCACCTCATGACGCACGCCTTCTTCAAGGCGCTTCTGTTCATGGCTGCCGGGTCGCTGATAGCGGCGATGGCGGGCGAGCAGTCACTCGATCGCATGGGCGGCTTCCGCCGCGCGCTGCCGTTCACCTATGGGTCCTTTCTGATCGGCGGCCTGGCGCTGTCGGGCATCCCCCCGTTCTCGGGCTTCTTCTCGAAGGACGAGATCCTGCTCGTCACCGGCGAGCGCGGCGGATGGCACTGGGCGCTGTACGTGATCGGCTATATGGGCGCCGCGCTGACGGCCATCTACACGTTCCGTTTGATCTTCCGCGCCTTCCACGGCGAGCCCGTGCCCGCGGCGCGCGAGCTCGAGGCGGGCACGCCACACCACGGCGCTCCGAGCAACCCCATGACCGGAGAGCCCGAGGACACGGACGTGGGCTTCCCCGGACCGACGCACACGATCGCCGAGCGCGCGCTCACGATGCGCGTCGCGATGGGCGCGCTTTCCGTGGGCGCGATCGGCGCCGGGCTGATCCAGATCCCGAAGGTCGACTTCCTCGTCACCGACTTTTTGCGACCTTCCTTCGCCGATACGTCTCTGTATGAGCCGCACACCCGCAACGGCCTGCTCGTGCTCGGCCTCGTGCTGGGCGCGGCGCTCGGCCTGGCGGGCATCGCGCTCGCGTACCGCCTGTGGGTCGTGCGGCCGGGGAGCGCCGCCGCCATCGGCGCGCGGCTGCGCCCGCTGTGGGACCTGTTCGTGCACAAGTGGTACTTCGACGAGCTGACCGACGCGCTGATCGTCAAGCCGGCGCTGCGCGCCGGGAGCTTCGCGCAGAGCACCTTCGAGCGGCTGTTCGTGGATGAGACGCTGATCGGCGGAACGACGGCGCTCGTGCGCGCGGGCTCGGCGGCGGTGCGCGCCGCGCAGACGGGCTTCGTGCGCTACTACGCGGCGCTTCTCCTGGTTGGCGTGTCGGGCGTGGGCCTCTACTTCCTGTTGCAGAGTTGAGCGAGCGAGGCTGAGCTGCCGTGGGTCCCCTTTCGATCATGCTGTGGGCGCCGGCCGCATCAGGAGCGCTTGGCGCGCTCCTCTCGCTGCTGGCGGTAGGCAGGCGCGAGGCGCGCGCGCAGGACAAGGCGCCGGACCGGGACGCCGCGCCTGGCCCCGGCGCAAGTCCTGCGGCGCGTGCTCGTGCGGTGGAGCTCAGCGTCGCGGGCGTGCTCGCCGCGCTGGGCGCACTGGTCGCGCTGGTTCTTTCGCTCGGCTACATCGCCGACTACTCCCCGGGCTCGCACGGTCTCAGCCACGTCACAGACGTGGTCTGGATCGGCGAGCTTGGAATCCACTACAAGCTCGGCATCGACGGCCTCAACGTGTTCCTCGTGGGGCTCGCCGCGCTGCTGTTCGCCGCAGCGGTGCTCGCGGCGAACCTGCGCCGCTGGGAGCGACCTCGCCTCTTCTACTTCAACCTGATGCTCGCCGAGTCGGCCGTCCTGGGCGCGCTGCTGGCCCAGGACCTGGCGCTGTTCGTCGCCTTCTTCGACCTCATGCTGATCCCCTTCTACTTCCTGATCGGGATCTGGGGCGCCGAGCCGGGACGCGTGCGGGCCACGATCAAGCTCGTCATCTACACGCTCGTGGGCTCGCTGCTGATGCTCGCGGGAGCCGTCGCCACTGGCGTGCTCGCCGCGCAGCAGGGCGGCGGCCACATCACCTTCGTGCTCTCCTCGCTTCAGGCGATGCCCTTGAGCTCGGGCTCGCAGGACTGGATCTTTCTGCTGTTCGCGGCCGCGTTCCTCGTCAAGATGCCCGCCTTCCCGCTCCACGGCTGGATGCCAGACGGCTACAGGGCGATGCCGATCGAGGTGCTGATGGCGTTCTCGGGCGTGCTCTCGAAGGTAGGTGCGTACGGCTTTCTGCGCATCGTGCTGCCGCTGTACCCGCACGCGGCCGCGCACTTTCAGACGCTCATGCTGCTGATCGCGCTGGCCTCGATCGTGTACGGGTCGGCGGTGGCGTTCACGCAGACCGACGCGCGCCTGATCGCCGGGTACTCCTCCGTGGCACAGCTGGGCTTCATCACGCTCGGCATCTTCGCGCTCGACGCGCAGGGCGCGCAGGGAGCGCTGCTGCAGATGGTCAACCACGGGCTGGTCGTGGCCCCGCTGCTGTTCATCGTCGGCGTGCTCGCGCGACGGGCGGGCGGGTCGGAGGACGTGCGCGACATGGGCGGCATCGGCTTCCGCGCTCCGCTGCTCGCGTCCATCTTCCTGATCGTCGCGCTCGCCACCCTCGCGATGCCCGGCTCGGGCAACTTCGTCGGCGAGTTCCTCATCCTGCTGGGCGTGTTCAAGGCCAAGCTCGCGATCGCGATCGTGGCCTCGGCTGGCGTGGTGATGGCCAGCGTGTACGCACTGCGGCTGCTCATCCGCGCGATGCACAACCGCGTCGGAGCGCGTGTCGACTCGCGCGAGCTCACGCTGCGGGAGGGTGCCGTGCTGGTGCCGTTCGTAGCCGTGATCCTGTTCATGGCGATCTATCCGCAGCTCGCGCTGCGCCGCAGCGAAGCCTCGGTGAAGGTGAGCGTCGCGAAGGTCGCGCCGCGACCCTCGGGCGCGGGGCTCTCGGCGAGCCTGCGGGGGGCCGAAATCAACGAACCGGGACCCAGCGAAGCCTCGCAGGGTGGGGTCATCCAGGGGGCCTCAGAATGAGCGCCGCGACGGGCGCCCTGCTGGCCAGCGTCCACCTGCGCGGCCCCCACGTCGATTTCGCCGGACTCTCGCCGCTGATCGCGCTGCTGGGAGGCGCGACGCTGGTGCTGCTCGCGGGTCTCGTGCGCTCGCGAGCGCTGCGCGCGCACGGCACGCCGATGCTCGCGCTGATCTCGCTGGGCGCCGCCGCGGGGCTCACGATCTGGCAGTGGGGAGCGAGCAAGTCGATCGTCTCTGGAGCGCTCAGGATCGATGCGCTGTCGCTGGTGCTCAACCTCGTGCTGGTGGCGGCGGGAGCGGGAACCGTGCTACTGGCGTGGCGATCGGCTGGCGCGCGCGAAGCGACAGGCGAGCTCTACGCGCTGCTGCTGACATCGCTCGGCGGCATGTCGCTGCTCGTCGCGGCGCAGAACACGGTCGCGCTGTTCGTCGGCTTGGAGCTGCTCTCGATACCCCTGTACGTGCTCTGCGCGACCGACCGCTCGAGCGTCCGCCACCGCCGCGAGCACTCGATCGAGTCGGGCCTGAAGTACCTCATCATCGGCGCTGTCGGCTCGGCGACGCTGCTGTACGGGATCGCGATGATCTACGGCGCGACCGGCGCCACCGACTTCAGCGCGATCGCGGCCGCCCTCTCCTCGGGCAGCCTCGCCAGCGATCCGCTGACGCTCACGGGGATCGCGCTCTGCGCCGCGGGCCTCGCCTTCAAGGCATCGGTGGCGCCTTTTCACCAGTGGACCCCCGACGTCTACGAGGGTGCGCCAACGCCGGTGACAGCGTTCATGGCGGTCGCCACGAAGGTGGCCGCGCTGGGCGTGCTGCTGCGCTTCTTCGACGTCGCGCTGATCGAAGCCCAGCCGAGCTGGGGGCCGGCGCTGGCGGCGCTGGCCACGATCACGATCGTGGTCGGCAACGTGGGCGCACTTGGCCAGTCCTCGATGAAGCGCATGCTCGCCTACTCCTCGGTCGCGCAGGCCGGCTACATGCTCGCGGGCGTCGTCGTGGCGAGCCAGCTGGGCGCGCGCGCGACCGTCTTCTACCTGGCGGCATACATGTTCATGAACATGGCCGCGTTTGCCGTGGTGCTCGTACGCGAGCGCGAGAGCGATCTCGGCGACTCGCTGCAGGCGCTCGCCGGCCTCGGGCGTCAGCGACCGCTGCTCGCGGGCTCGATGACGGTCTCGATGCTTGCGCTCGCGGGCATTCCCGCGACGGTCGGCTTCGCCGGCAAGTTCTATCTGATCGATGCCGCCGTCTCGGGCGGCTACACCTGGCTCGGCGTGGTGATCGTGGTCGGCTCGATGATCTCGCTCGGTTACTACCTGCCCGTGGTGGCGCAGATGTGGATGCGCGCGCCAGCCGCCGCGGCGGCCCGCACCGAGGGGCTGCCGGCGCTCGCCGGAGGCTCCTCGGAGCTCGCGGACGCCGGCCCCCCAGCGCAGGGCGCTGAGGGGCCGCCCACGCCGGAGGTGGCGCTCGTGGCGCTGCTCGCGGCGGCCGGCGCGGTCTTCTTCGGGGTCATCCCGCAGCCGCTGTTCGATCTCGTCCACGGCGTCGGCGGGGCGCTCGGCGGGCTGTTCTAGCCGCCCGAGCCCGCGCGCGCCTGGTACAGCGGCTTGAGCTTCATCGAGAAGGCGCCCTATACGCGACCCGACGCGCGCGCGGCCTCTTCGGCTTCGCTCAGCTGGCGCTCGACGAGATCCAGCCCCGCCTCCCAGAAGCCGGGATCGGCGAGGTCGATGCCGACCAACTCCACGAGCTCCTCCGGGCTGCGCGACCCGCCTGCCGCGAGCATCTCGAGGTAGCGCGGCACGAGCTCGGGGCCGGTCTGCTCGTAGCGCTCGTAGACCGAGAGCGCGAGCAGCTGGCCGTAGGCATACGCGTACACATAGCCTGGGCTGCCGATGAAGTGCGGGATGTAGGACCACCACGAGCGGTATCCGTCGGTCAACTCGACCGAGTCGCCGAGCATCTCCGACTGGCTCTCGGCCCACAGCTCGCCGAAGCGCTCGACGGACAGCTCGCCCTGCTCGCGACGGGTTGTGTGGACGAGGTCCTCGAAGCGGTTCATCGCCACCTGGCGGAACACCGTCGCGATCGTGTCCTCGAGGTTCTCGGCGAGCAGCGCCAGTCGCGAGGACGGCTCGGTGTCCTCTGCCAGCAGCCGCCCGAAGACGACCGTCTCGCCGAAGACCGACGCCGTCTCCGCGAGCGTGAGCGGAGTCGAGTGGTGGAAGATGCCCTGGCGGGCCGCGAGCGCGAAGTGAACGCCGTGGCCAAGCTCGTGCGCAAGCGTCAGCACGTCACGGCGACGCGAGGTGTAGTTGAGCAGCACGTACGGCGCCGCCGAGGGCACGGCGGGCGCGCAGAATGCGCCCCCGCGCTTGGCCGGACGCACGGGCGCGTCGATGCGCCGCTCGCTGAAGAAGCGCTCCGCAAGCTCGCCGAGCTCGGGCGAGAAGGAGGCGTAGCACTCGAGCACGATCTGCTTGGCGCGCGCGAAGGCGAAGGTGCCCACGTCCTCGCTGACAGCCGCCATGCGGTCGTAGTCGGCTAGGCGGTAGATGCCGAGCAGCTGCGCCTTCAGTCGATACCAGCGGCGCGGGATCTCCTGCCGGGCGCGCACCGCCTCGATCAGCGCGCGCACGGACTCATCGCTTGCCTCGTTGGCGAGGTTGCGCGCCGCCAGCCAGTGCGCGTAGCTGCGCAAGCGGTCGTCGATCGCCTTGTCCGCGAGCAGCGTGTTAAAGAGGAAGGCGCGCGTGCGCAGGCCGGGAGCAAGCGCCGCGGTCACGGCTTGGGCGGTCGCCTGCCTGACCTCGCGATCGGGCGAGATGAGCTGGCTCAGAGCGACATCGAGCGCGAACCTGCGCGTGCGATCGGCGCCGTCGCCTCTGTCCTCGTCGGCGCGCTGGCCGCTACCCGCTGCCTCGGAGGCGAGCGCAGGGCCCTCGCCCGCAGCCCCGTTCCCGGCGGCCGCAGCCTGCGCCGAGGACAGCTCCACCTCGATCGCCGAGGTCAGCTCCTCGAACAGGCGCGACCAGGCGCTCGCGCCGGTGAGCGCCTTCTCCGCGAGGATCTTCTCCTCCGGCTCCGAGAGCAGGTGGTCTCGGTAGCGGCGCACGTTGTGCAGGTGGTGGCTGCAGAAATCCAGCCCGTCGGCCGCGAGCAGCCCGTCCACGCGGTCCTGCTCGAGCGCGGCCCATTCGAGCTCGAAGAAGAGCAGCGTCGTCTCTATCGCCGTGCCGCGCTCCTGCGCAAGCTGCAGCAGCGCCCCGTTCTCTGGATCGGCGGTGTCGGTGGAGAAGCGCAGCGCGGCGTATGTGCCCGCGCGCCCCACCAGCTCGTGGATCGCCGCGAGCTCCTCCATCGCCTGCCTCAATCCGTCGGAGTCGAGCTCGCCGAGCTCGCCGGCATAGCGCTGCGCGAACGCCTGCGCGCGCGTCAGCGCGTCCGCCAACCGCCGCTCGACGCCGTCGCGGCCCTCCCCCTCGAGCAGCGGCTCGAGGTCCCACGCGGTCCGCTCGAGCTCTGGATCGGTCGCGTCGGGCGAGGCGTGCGTGGCCATCGTCCGGCAGCTTAGAGGCTGTCCGCGAGAAGCCCTAGGATCGTGCGCCCGGTGCACGAGACCACGCCCCAGGTGTTCCTGATCGCACGACCCTCGATCGACTTAGAGGGTATGCGCTCCTACCTGCGGGCGGTCGGGGGCGAGAGCTGGCTCGAGTCACGGCTTGGCGAGAGCGAAGGAGCAGGCGAGCCGGCTGCCGGGGGAGCTGAGGCACCCGGCGCGGGTGCCGCGAGCTCGATCAACGCCGGCGAGCTGCTTGTCGAGTTCGGTGGGCGCGCGTGCTACCGCAGCTGGGAGCCCGGCCTGAACCCCAACGTCACCAAGATCCGAACGGACCAGCGCGAGTACTTCGCCAACATCCTGCGCTCGGCGCACGGCAGCGTGCTGGAGCACGCCAACTACTCGTTTGCGCTGCGGGACGTGGGCAGAGTTTTTACGCATGAGCTTGTTAGGCACCGAGCCGGGTCGGCCTTCAGCCAGGAGAGCCTGCGCTACGTGCGCCTTGCCGACATAGGCTTCCGCGTGCCACCCGCACTCGAGCCCGTGCGCGAGCAGGTGATCTCGATCGTCGAGCAGCTCGAGGAGTTCCAGCTGAGCGCGGCGCAGAAGCTCGGAATCGACGCCGAGGGGGTGCCCTTCCACGTCAAGAAGGAGGTGACCTCGGCGCTGCGCCGCCTGGCGCCGATCGGGCTCAGCACAGACATCATCTGGACGGCCAACGCGCGTACGTTGCGCCACGTGATCGAGATGCGCACCGCGCCCGGCGCCGAGGAGGAGTTGCGCCTGGTGTTCGACAAGGTCGCCGAGATCATGCTGCGCGAGGCACCTGGCCTGTTCCAGGACTTCACGCGCCAGGAAGACGGCGCGTGGGTGCCCGAGCACCACAAGGTGTGAGCGGGCTCTAGTCCTCCTCGGCCTGCCGCTCGGAGATCTTGTGCTGCAGCTGCTCCATCACGGCGGGGTCACGAAGGGTCGTGACATCGCCCAGCGCCCGTCCCTCGGCGATGTCGCGCAGCAGGCGGCGCATGATCTTCCCCGAGCGCGTCTTGGGCAGGTCCTCTGACCAGATGATGCGCTTGGGGCGCGCGAACTTGCCGATGCGCTCGGCGACGGTCGCGCGGATGCCCTCGATCGTGCCCTCATCCCCTTCGAGGTCGCCCTGCAGGGTCACGAAAGCGACGATCGCCTGCCCTGTGTCCTCGTCGTGCTGGCCGATCACGGCCGCCTCGGCGACGTCGGGGTGGGCGACGATCGCCGACTCGACCTCGGCCGTTGAGAGCCGATGGCCGGAGACGTTGACGACGTCGTCGATGCGCCCGATCACCCATAGGTAGGCGTCGCGGTCGCGGCGCGCCGCATCACCGACCAGGTAGGTCTGCGGCCCGAAGCGCTCGAAGTACGTCTCCACGAAGCGCTCGGGCTCCTTGTAGAGGGTGCGCAGCATCGACGGCCAGGGCCGCGTCAGCACCAGCAATCCCTGGCCCTCCGTGATCGGCTCGCCGCTGGACTCCTCGAGCACCTCGGCGAAGACCCCCGGCAGCGGTCGCGTGGCCGAGCCCGGCTTTGTCTCGGTGATGCCGGGCAGCGGCGTGATCATGATCGCGCCCGTCTCGGTCTGCCACCACGTGTCCACGATCGGGCACCTCTCCCCACCGATCACCCGGTGGTACCAGAGCCATGCCTTCGGGTTGATCGGCTCGCCCACGGTGCCGAGCAGGCGCAGCGAGGAGAGGTCGTGCTTGGCCGGCCACTGCGGTCCCCACTTGATGCACGCGCGAATCGCGGTCGGCGCGCAGTAGAGGATGCTGACGCCGTAGCGCTCGATGAGCTCCCACCAGATGCCCTTGTGCGGGTAGTCGGGCGCGCCCTCCCACATCACCGAGGTGGCCGCGTTGCAGAGCGGCCCGTAGACGATGTAGGAGTGCCCCGTCACCCAGCCCACGTCGGCGGCGCACCAGTAGACGTCGCGCTCGGGCTTCAGGTCGAAGACGTATCGGTGCGTGGCGCAGACGCCGGTCAGATAGCCGCCGGTCGTGTGCAGGATGCCCTTCGGCTTGGCGGTAGATCCCGAGGTGTAGAGGATGTAGAGGGGGTGCTCCGCGTCCAACGGCTCGGCGGGACACTCGGCATCGGCCTCGGCGAGGATCTCCTCGTAGTACACGTCGCGCCCGGGCTGCATCTGGCAGGGGGTGCCCTTGCTGCGCACGACGACGATCTTCTCCAGCGCGGGCAGCCCGCCCATGACCTCATCGACGCGATCCTTGACGGGCGCGGTCTTGCCCTTGCGTGCGGCGCCGTCGACGGTTATCAGCAGCTTTGCCTGCGAGAACTCCATGCGCTCGCGCACGGCCTCGGCCGAGAAGCCTCCGAAGACCACGTTGTGCGGCGCGCCGATGCGGGAGCAGGCGAGCATCGAGACGACGACCTCGGGGATCATCGGCAGATAGATGCCCACCACATCGCCCTTGGCAATCCCCTGCGCCTTCAGCGCGCTCGCCAGGCGCTTGACCTCGGCGAGCAGCTGGGCGTAGGTGATGTCGCGCTCCTCCCCATCCTCGCCGCGCCAGTGAAGGGCGATTCGACCACCGATGCCGGCCTCGACGTGGCGGTCAAGGCAGTTGTAGGAGGCGTTCAACGTGCCACCGACGAACCATTCGTAGAAGGGGGGGTTTGAGTCCTCGAGCACCGTGTCCCAGCGTCGAAACCAGTGCAGCTGCTCGGCCTCGCTCGCCCACCAGGCGAGTGGATCGCGGGCAGCCTGCTCGTAGACGGCCGGGTCTTTCAGCAGCGCCTGCTCACGAAACTCGGGTGGCGGCGGGAACCTCTCGACGTCGAGCAGCGCCGCGAGCTCGGAGTCAAGGGCGTCGCTGGTTTGAGTGTCGGGTTCAGTCGACATGCCATCTGCTCCCTCGGCCCGCGGTCATCGAAGTGCCGGCACATTGTTCCATCCGTCGCCACATGCGATGCCTCTCCGTCAACGTCCGTACACCTACCCGCACCGAAGCTCGCGCTCGCTCAGCGCCGTCCGCCGCGCTTTCGCCTGCGCTTGCCGGCCGACGCACCCGAGGGCAGCGCGGCGGGGGCCGGCGCCACGTCAGCGGAGCCCTGCGAGGAGTTGGCGGACTGCCGCGCGGCGCGCAGCTCGGCCTGCGAAGGCCAGGGCCGCGCCTCTCCGGCATCCCAAGCCGGGGGGTCGCCGCCAGGCCAGCGGCGCTGGAGCAGGATGCCGGCGCCAACGAGCCAGAAGGCGGGCACGACCCCGAGCGTCGCGCCGCCGATGGGCAGGAAGATGAGCACGGCGGAGAAGATCCCGAGGAACCCCATCCAGCGCGCGACCAGGCCCACGCGGATGGCATTGAGCATCACCGCGATCATGCCCGCCGCCAACGCGAGACCCCCGAGCAGCGCGAGGTACTGGCTGGCGACGTTGCCAGCGCCCTGCGTGAGGGCATTTTCGACGGCGTGGCGGGAGTGATCCTGGCCGACCGCGAAGTTGTGGGTGTTGATCGCGCCGATGATCTGATGAGCGAGGCTCACGAGCGCGAACGCGACGCCGCCTGCGAGCACGAGCGGGCGCGCCGCGGACCAGCTCTGCGGGCGCCTGAAGCGCACGGCGTCCCAGAGCAGCAGCAGCACCAGCGTCAGCGCCCCGATCGAAACCGCCGCCAGTGCGCTCCCCGCGATCAGAGGGAAGGCGTGGTGGCTTATGAATTTCACCTCTGCCGTGCGCGGGCTGACCGCGGGACGCGCGATCCCTGCGAGCGCCGGTTTCAGCCCCTGCACCACGCCCACGGTGGGCGCGCCGTTCAGCGTAGAGCTGATCACGATCCCGCTGAGCAGATAAAGCAGACCGCCCCCGAAGGCCGGGGCCCCGAGTCGCGCGCGGCGATCGGACTCGCTTGCTACCTGCGCGCTGATTTCACTGGCGTTCGGCACGAACAGCGCAGTCTATGATGAGCGCATGGAGAGCGGTGGGCTCGGAGACCTGTTCGGCGACCCGGAGGAGCTGCAGCGACGGCTGGCAGACTTCGCCGAGCAGATGCAGGGGCAGCAGCGCCTGGCATGGGCCGATAACGCGATCAAGCTGGCCGTCGAGATGACCGTCGCGGCGGTCGAACGCGTCAACGTCCAGGGCAACGCCGAGGACCAGGCAGAGCAGATCCGCGCGGTCATGGCTCGAGTGTTCCCGGAGGCCGTGGCGCTCGTGCGCGAGGCGCGCGAGGGCCTTCAGTAGCGGGCTCCTGCCCCTCTCCCCCGCGGCTGTCCGCGCGGGCGCAGCCCCTCGGCCGGCCCGTCCTCGGCGAGCATCGTGCCGGCGAGCCGCCCCTCCGCTTCGGCCTCGCGCTCGGCTTCGCGCGAGGCGCGTCCGGCGAAAAGCACCTCCTTGAAGGAGCGAAATCGGAAGATGAACACCACCGCGGCCAGGCCCGCCGCGGCCGTGAAGGCCGCGATCGCGATCTGCTGCCCCACCGAGTAGGCGGCCACGACGGTCGTTGAGGCGTTGTGCGCGAACACCTTCACGAGCAGGGCCTGCTGCACCCCGGCGCCGCCGGGCGTGAACGGGACGGCGCCGGCGACCTGGTTGACCGCGAACACGAGCAGGACGTTTTTGACCGAGGCCCCCACTCCGAAGGCTTCGAGCAGGAACCAGAAGGCGGCGAACCTGCAAAGCCACGAGAGCACCTGCAGCGAGACCACCTCGCGCAGGTAGCGGCGGCGGTCGCCCAGGATCGTCAAGCCCTGGCGCACCCGCTGCCAGAAGGCCTTCACGCGCGGTGAGAGCACGGCGAAGAGGACGACCACGATCAGCGCCAGCGCCGTCAGCAAGAACAGGGTGAAGCGGAAGTGCTCCGCCAGGTATGAGATGTCGAACGAGTTCAGTTTCGAGAAGTCCGGCGGCTTGGGGAAGACTCCCTGGCTGAAGGCGAAGATCAGGATCAGCACACCGACGCCGGCGTCGAAGATCGAACCCACGAAGAAGCCGGACGCGACCGTGGGATAGGTCGACCCGGGAATCGAGGAGCGGGTGAGGAACAGCTTGATGATGTCGCCGCCGCGCGCCGGGACGACGTTGTTGAAGCCGACGGCGGCCAGGTAGGCGCCCCATATGCGCCGCCACTGGAAGCGCACGCCCGGGTAGGCGGCGCGCAGGATCGCAAAGAAGGCGCGCGAGCGAAGCGTGAGGTTGGCGCCGAAGAAGAACAGGCCCAACAGCAGCAGTCCCCAGTGCACGGCCGCGAGGTCGGAGAAGAACTTGCCGACTGCATCGAAGAACGTGCTCAGGCTGTGGCCGATGGAGGTTGACCCGGAAGGCATGCGCAAGGTGCTTTCAAGCCTACGGGGAGCAGCGGGCGCGGGCGCAGCCGCGGGCGCGCGGGTCGCACCGCAGAGCGGTTGCGATACAAAGGGCGGATGCCCCGCGCACCAGCCCGCAAACCCGGCCTCACCGTCGCCGTCACAGGCCCCACAGGCGAGCTTGGCCAGGCGGTCGTCGGCGCGCTCGAGCGCTCGCGCGAGGTGACGCGCATCCTCGGCATGGCCCGCAGGCCCTTCGACCCTTCACGCCGCGGCTGGAAGAAGTTCTTCTACACCCGCGGCGACGTGCTCGACAGCGAGGCCGTGGCGGCGCTGGTGAACGGCGCCGACGTGGTCGTGCACCTCGCGTTCATCATCATGAGCAAGGCCGAGGAGAGCCGCGCCGTCAACCTCGATGGCTCGCGCAACGTCTTCCAGGCCGCAATGGAAGCCGGCGCCAAGCGCCTGATCTACGCCTCCTCGGTTGCCGCCTACGGGTTCCATCGCGACAACCCCCAGCCGCTCACCGAGGATGTCCCCGCGCGTGGCACCGACAGCCACTACTACTCGGCGCAGAAGGCCGAGGTCGAGGCGCTGCTGGCGGACCTGCTGCAGGGAGCTTCCACCGACGCATACGTGTTCCGGCCATGCATCGTCGGCGGGCCGGACGCACCGCTGCTGATCGACAGCCTTCCCTACACGCAGGTGTCCGACCGCCTGCCCGGACCCGTGCTCGCCCTGCTCGACGGCGTGTCGATCCTCAAGCCGGTGCTGCCGGACCCGGGAGTGCCCTTCCAGCTCGTCCATCACGACGACGTCGCCTCGGCGATGCGAGCGGCCGTCCTGGGCAGGGGCGCGCCCGGCATCTACAACCTCGCGGGCCCGGGCCGGCTCACGGTCAAGCAGCTCGCCGAGGAGCTCGGTTGGTACTCGATCCCCGTGCCAGAGCTGGCCGTGGATGTCGTCGCCGAGATGATCGGCCGGCTCGGTTTCCTGCCGGCCCAGGCCCAGTGGATCAGCGCATTTCGCGAGCCCGTGATCATGGATACGAGCAAGGCGCGCCGCGAGCTTCGCTGGCGCCCCGCAAACGACGCCTTGCAAACGCTGCGCCAGACGATCACTGCAGCGCGCATGGGGCGACTGATCCGCTAAGGCGTCGCCCCAGCGCCACGGCGGCGCTCGCGCTATGCGCCCCGAGCTGTGCGCGCCAGAGCCGCCAGCACCTGCTCGTCGTGCTCGCCGGGCTTGACCTTGCGCAGCACGTCTGAGACGCGCCCGTCGTCTCCGATCACGAAGGTCGTACGCTCGTTGCCGAAGTACGTGCGCCCGTACATCGACTTCCGCACCCATACGCCGTAGGCTTCCGCGACTGCGTGGTCCTCGTCCGCTAGCAGCGTGAAGTCGAGCGCGTACTTTTCCTCGAAGCGCTTGATCTTGGCGACCGGGTCGGGTGAGATCCCCAGCACCGCCGCGCCGGCCTCCTGATAGTCGGCCTGGTGGTCGCGCACGCCGCAGGCCTGCTTGGTGCAGCCGGGGGTGTCGGCCTTTGGGTAGAAAAACAGTACGACCCGCTGGCCGGAGAAGTCCGAGAGCTTGACAGCCCGGCCGTCCTGGTCGGGGAGCTCGAACTCGGGCGCCTGATCGCCGGGCTCGATCACGCCGAGATCCTAACCAGCCCGCTCCCGCTCTAAGCGCAGGTCAGAGGTCCCCAGGACTGTGCGTGCGGCAGGCCTCGTGGTCGCTAATTGCGCTCTTTTCCCATCCGCGCACTGACAGGGGAGGCTTGTGTTCGCTACCTCGATTGGCTGCCGGAGTAGTATCGGCAGGTGCGCTGCGGGTGGAGCGCGCGTGCAAGGGGCAGCGGTTCGGGGTTGGCAGAGCCGCTGAGGAGCAGAGTTTCGGGCACTGATCAGGATTGATTATGTCCGGTGCCGAGCGCGGCTTGAAAGTCGGTCAATGGTGGTCATGACAGCGACCCTCATCGGACCTAGAGTCGACGCAGCGGCCCGGCACACCGACTCAGAGGAGGCAGACTGTGAACGCGACCACCACAACCGCCGAGACCGCTCGCCGCGAGCTTGCGCCCAGCTTCGAGGGAGACCTGATCGGGCCGGCCGATGCGCGCTACGACGAGGCTCGCGCCCTTTACAACGCGATGTTTGACAAGCGACCGGCCGTGATCGCGCGCTGCACGAGCGCAGCCGACGTGGCACGCGCGGTCGGCTTCGCAGGCGCGCACGAAATGCCGCTGGCGATTCGCGGCGGCGCGCACAACGGCGCCGGCCTGGCGAGCGTCGACGATGGAATCGTCGCCGACCTATCACCGCTGCGTTCGGTGACGGTGGATCCCGACGCGCGCACGGTCCGCGTGGGCGGCGGCTGCACCTGGGGAGAGGTCGACGCCGCGACCCACGAGCACAGGCTCGCCATCCCGTGCGGGATCATCTCCACCACGGGAGTCGGCGGGCTCACGCTCGGCGGCGGGATCGGGTACCTGACTCGCGGCTGCGGGCTGACGATCGACAACCTGCTCTCGGCCCAGGTCGTGCTCGCCGACGGCGAGCAGATCACGGCCAGCGCCGACGACAACGCCGAGCTCTTCTGGGCGCTGCGCGGCGGCGGCGGCAACTTCGGCGTCGTGACCGAGTTCACGTTTCGCGCTCACCCGGTGGCCGACGTGGTCGGCGGGCCGACGTTCTGGCCGATCGAGCAGACCGGCGAGGTGATGCGCGCCTACCGCGAGTTCCTGCCGGAGCTGCCGCGCAACGCCAGCGGCTTCTTCTGTTTCCACACGGTGCCACCGGCGCCGCCGTTCCCCGAGGAGATCCACATGCGCAAGGTGTGCGGCATCGTGTGGTGCATCGTCGGCTCCGACGAGCAGGCCGAGCAGGCTATGGCGCCGATGCTCGAGGTCGGCACGCCTCTGATGCAGGGCGCCCAAAGGCTGCCCATGCCGGCTCTCAACAGCCTCTTCGATGGGCTCTACCCCGCCGGCGACCAGTGGTACTGGCGCGCGGACTTCGTCAACGAGCTGCCCGACGAGGCGATCGCCCGCAACGCCGAGTGGAACGAGCGCATGCCCACCTGGAAGTCGGGATCGCATCTCTACCCGATCGACGGCGCGGCGCACGACATCGGCGACGCCGACACCGCCTGGGCCTACCGAGACACGCGCTGGGCGCAGGTCATCGTGGGCGTCGACCCCGAACCCGCGGGCGCGCGCGCGCTGCGCGACTGGACGATCGGTTATTGGGAGGCGGTGCACCCCTACTCGGCGGGCGGCGCCTACGTCAACTTCATGATGGACGAGGGCGACGCCCGGGTAAGGGCTACCTACCGCGGCAACTACGAGCGGCTCACGCGCGCCAAGGCCACATACGACCCGGGCAATGTCTTCCACATCAACCAGAACATCCGCCCGGGGTGACCGAGTCCTAAGCACGCGGCCGAACGTCCGCTGCTCAGCCGCTCGAGGTCAGCCTGCCGACGATGCCCTCGCCGAGGAAGTCCCCGCAGGTGCCGAGCTCGGTTCTGAAGATCGGTGGGAAGTCGCGAGCCAGCGCGGCTCCTGACGCCGCTACGCAGCCGCGCCGGCTACCCCGGCGCGCTCGTCGCTCAGCGCCTCGAGGCCGGCGAAGAAAATCGTCAACAGGGTTCCATACAGCTCATCCGGCACGGCGTCGCCCTCGAGCAGCTTCTCGAGTGCAAAGCCGTTGCCCATGACGCAGATCAGAAGCGCCACCTCGTCGAAGGAGAGGGTCCCCTTTTCCTCGCCCTCACCGTCCCCGTGCGCGCTCAGCGCGTGCGCGATCTGATCGCGCATGGCCCGGTAGCGGGTGACGAGCTCCTCGCGGAAGTCCTCGTCGCGGGCAGCGTAGGCGCTGAACTCGAAGAACAGGCGCTCCCACTCGGCGTCTGCCCTGAGCATGCGCACGAACTGATCGCCCGCCCGCTGGGCCTTCTCGGCCGTGCTCCCCTCGCCGGCAATCACGTCTTCGATGTCCGCGATGCGCTTGGCGAAGCGCTCATCGAGCATCGCCAGGAACAGCTCCTCCTTGCTCTTGAAGTTCGCGTAGAAGGCGCCCTTGGTGAAGCCCGCGTCCTCTGCCACCTCATCGATCGACGCCTGCTGGAGTCCGCGCATGGCGAACACCTTCGCGGCCGAGTTCATCAGGCAAGCGCGCGTATGCGCCTGCTTCTCCTTGCGTGTGAGCCTTGACATCAACCCGTCACCTCCGAGTGTTGCAGCCTGGCGCCGGCGAGCGGCCGGCGCACCCTCGATCCCACGATCGCCCGCAGCGGTGACCGGCGCGCCGACGGGGACTCCCGGCGCGTGGCCAGCCCAGCGGCGACCGGCTGGGGCATGTTCTTGAGCCAGTGCAAACGGCGGTCGCCGAAGTCGACGTGGCGCGGCGAGTCCGCGGCCTCGCGCGTCGCCTCGCTCACGAGCACCTCACCGCCACCGGCGGCCGAGCACAGGCGCGCGGCGACGTTGACGGCATTGCCATACCAGTCGCCGTCACGGCAGACGGCGGGCCCAGTGTGAACTCCGATCCGCAGCGGAGGCAGCTCGCCGTCGTCTCCGATTTGCTCTGAGATCTGCAGGCCGAGCTCGAGGCCGTCGCGCGGGTCCTCGCAGCGCACCATCATCGCGTCGCCGATCGTCTTGATCTCTTCGCCGCGGTACTGCGGCAGCACCCGCCTCACGCTCGCGAACAGCTGCAACGCGACGTCGGCCGCGCCGTCATCGCCTCGCTCGGCCGTCAGTGCTGAGAAGCCGACCAGGTCCATGAACAGAAAGGTGTGCGCGTCGCTGGGCATCGCGGGCCTCGCATACCGTTGGGAATCCAGATACCGGCGAGTATATCAAAGTGACCCGGCCCGCGCAACGGCGCGCGCGCTCACTTCAGCAGCCGCGACAGGCGCCGGTCCTTGAGCACGCGCCCCTCCGTCTGGCAGTGCGGGCAGTAGGCGATCACGTAATCCTCGAAGTGGACGGACTTCAACGTGGTCTGGCAACGCGGGCAGGGCTCGCCCTCGTGCCTGTGCACGCGCAGCGGCATCGGCAGCTTGTCGGGGATGGGGATGCGCACGACCTGCTCATAGTGCGCGAGCGCGCCCTCGAGCGTCTGCTCGATCGCGCGCGCCAGCCGCTCGCGCTCATCTTCGTCGAGGTCGCTGCCGCGCTTGAACGGCGAGAGCATCGCGCTCCACAGGATCTCATCGACCCACGAGCGCCCGATGCCGGCGATCGTGCGCTGGTCGCGAAGCAGCGCGTGCAGCGGGCGCTGCTCGTCGAGCAACTCGTCGAGGTCGGCCGGCACGGGCAGCGCTTCGGCTCCGAGCTTCTCGAGCGCAGGCTCGACGGCCAGCTGCTCGGCGCGCAGCAGCTTGACCCACGCGGCCTGCTTTGAGCCGAACTCGCGCAGGCGCAGCTCGCGACCGGCGTCGAGCCGCACGAGCAGGCGCGAGGTGCGATCGCGCGGACCCGCGCGCTTGTCGAACAGCTGCAGGCGGCCCGCCGACATCAGGTGGATGAGCAGCACGAGATCGCTCGAGACCTCGACGAGCAGGTGCTTGCCGCGGCGGCGGATCGCCTGCACCCGCTCGCCCTCGAGCGCCGACAATGGCGGGTCGTACGTCTTCAGCGCGTTGATGCCCGGCGCGAGCGCGGACTCGATCCGCGCGCCGTTCAGGGCGCGGTCGAGCAGGCGCGCCGTGATCTCGACCTCCGGCAGCTCGGGCACGCCCTCACTTTAGGGGCGAGCTGCGCCCGCGCCCTGCGGCCTTAGGCGCGTGGCCGCCGCGACATGGGCGAACTCCCCCTTGGTCCGAGCGCGCGAGATACTTGGCGGGAATGTCGGAGAACGTGGACCTCGTGCGGAAGGTTGTCCGGTTCGTCCACTACTGGGACCGCGAGCGCGCCTTCGCCGACCTTGGCGTCGAGGAGTAGACGATGTCGCAGCAAGACCTCGAGATCGTCCGCCGCGCGATCGCGCTCGCCAGCGACGGCGTACTTCGACCCGGCAAAGGCGCTCAGCTCGCAGGGCTGGCGGGGTAGATGTCCTCGCGGCAGAACGTAGAGATCGTTCGCGATCAGTACGCCGCGACGAATCAGCGCGACTTTCGCCGCGCGATGTCCCACTATGCGGACGACGTCGTGATGGTCATTCCCGCCGGGATTCGTGGCGGGACGTTCGAGGGCCGGCGGGCGGTTGGTGAGTGGTTCGGCGACTGGTTCGCCACCTTTGACCGAGATGCGCAGTTCGAGATTGCGGAGCTCATCGATCTGGACGACGCCTCGGTTCTCTTGGTCGCCAAGCATCACGCGACCGGTAGGGCGAGCGGCGTCGAGGTCGAACAAGAGGTCGTTTGGATCTACCGGCTGAGAGCGGGAAAGATCACTCACCTGGAGTCATACGACTCGCGCGCGGAAGCCCTGGACGCCGTCGGGCTGGCGGACTAGCGCCGCACGGCGTCGAGCGCAGGACCTGGGGCGCCGCGCACCCACGCGGGCGGCCGCTACCAGCCGCCCCCCGCGCGCCAGCCACCCGCACCCTGCGCGCGAGCCTGCACTCGGCCGCCGAGCGCACGGCGTGCGGCGCCGCGCGGCCGGCACGCGAGCGACGGCTGCGCGGGCGTCCGCGCGCCCGGCGCGGTGGAGGCAGTCAGCGCGCGCCGATCGGCGGGCCCTGGTAGACGCTCCCCGCCGGGCTGACCCAGCGCACGCGCCAGTGCACGCCACGCGTGGGCGAGGAGAGCGCCCAGTAGCCGCTCGAGTTGGTGGTCACGTTTGCCAGCCGCCGGTAGCCCTTGGCGCCTCGCAGCTGCACGAGCACGGCGAGCGTCGTGCGCCCGCCGGCGGGACGCACGAGCCCCCACAGCGAGAAGCGATGGCCCCTCTTGCTGACGGTCAGCGGCACCGGCCAGCCCAAGTACAAGGGCTTGGGCTTGCCGCTGACGTACTCGAGCCCGGTCTGAAAGCCGATCGTGCCGCCGTTGGCGCTCGCCCCTGGCGCTCCGCCGACGGGGTCGTCGCGCAGCAGGTACTGCGAGAAGCCGGCGACGCGCGGGTTGGACCACGCGATGCGCTCGGCGATCGCGTCGAATTCCGCCTGCTGCCCGACGGGCACGCCGAGAAAGCGGTTGGGCTTGCTCTGCACGCCGAACTCGGTCAGGTAGACGGGCACGTGCGCGGGGATCGCGTGCACGCGCGCCGCGCGGTCGAGCGCTCGCGTGAGGCGCGAGAGCACGCCGATGGAGACGTTGTCGGCTTCCGGCGGCCGGTAGAACGGCCCGCTGGCCTTCGTGTAGGCGTGGTGGGCGTAGCCGGACATCGGCAGCCCGCTGCAGGAGCCGACTTTTCGGTAGTGCGCGTTCAGGCACAGGGCTCCGCGCAGGAAGGCGAGCGGCGCGACGTCGTGGAGCAGCGCCTTGGACTTTTCCCTGCGCACGTTCACCGTCGTGTAGCCGGTCGGCGCCGTCTCGCCGAAGAGCACCTTGGGGTGCGCGAGGCCGGCGGCGCGCAGCCCGGCGTAGCCGGCCTGGTAGAGGCCGCGATAGATGCGCGGCGAAGCGGGCGTTCCGTTGCGGTTCCACTGGGGGCGCAGGAACGCGGGGTGGTTGGGCTCATTCCAGATCGAGTACAGCGCCACCTGCGAGCCATAGTGGCGGGCGACGGCGGTCATGAAGTGTTCGAAGTCCGCCGGGTCCGGCCGCGTGACGTAGGGAGCCTTGTGGTTGGACGTCGCCCAGCGGGGCGCGGGCGCGGTGAGGGTCAGCAGCACCTGCCAGTGCAGCCGCTGCGCTTCGGCGAGCACCGCGTCGTACTGGCCCCAGGCGTAGCTGGCGGGATTGGTGGCGTCGAGCTTCGGTTTTGCTGCACTGTTGGGCCTGGGCGCGACGTCGTGCCAGTAGAGCTCGACGCGGATTGCGCTCACACCGAGCGCCTGCATCTGCGCGATCACGTGGGCGCGCTTGGCGGGGTCGAGCAGGTCGGAGGAGGCCTCGAAGTAGTTGCGCTGGCCGTGAGACGCCGCCGCCCACGCCGGGAACAGGGCAGCCGCTGCGAATGCCCACAAAAGCAGGGCTATGAGCAGGTTTCTGGGTCGGTGCATGGTCGCTACAGACACCTCCAGGCGGTCAAGGTTGCGGTCTGGCAGCGCTCGGCCGGTGTAGCGTTCGGGAGGTGAGCACCGCCGTCGCACCGGACGACATCGTACGCACCGCAGCGGAGGCGCAAGCGAACAGCCGTGCGCCGCTGCTCGTGCTCGAGCCGCTCGAGCGCTTCCTCGACGGGCACGGCCTCGGTGAGGGAGAGATCGAGGCCACGCCGATCGGCGAGGGCCACTCCAACGTCACGTACCTGCTCAGGCGCCGAGGGCGGGAGGTGGTGCTGCGCCGCCCGCCGCGGCCGCCGCTGCCTCCCAGCGCGCACGACGTGCTGCGCGAGGCTCGCCTGCTGCGCGCGCTCGCCGCCACGCCCGCGCGCGTGCCGGTCGTGCTCGCCGTGTGCGAGGACGAGCAGACGATCGGCGCGCCGTTCTACGTGATGGAGTACATCGAGGGCGAGGTCATGGTGTCGAGCGTCCCCGAGGTGCTCGACGAGCCGGCCGAGCGCCGCGCGATCGCCGCGGAGCTGATCGCCGCGCTGGCCGAGATCCACGGCGTCGACTGGCGCGCGGTCGGCCTCGAGGGGTTCGGCAAACCGAGCGGCTACCTCGAACGCCAGCTGCGGCGCTTCACGGGCCTGTGGGAGATCAACAAGACGCGCGAGATCGCCGCCGTGGAGCGCGTGGGAGGCTGGCTCGCCGAGAACCTGCCGGACTCGGGCGAGGCGACGATCGTGCACGGCGACTATAGGCTCGGCAACACGATCTTCAGCTCGCAGGCGCCGGCTCGCCTGCTGGCAGTGCTCGACTGGGAGATGGCGACGATCGGCGACCCGCTCGCCGACCTCGGTTACCTGTGCATGATGTGGAGCGAGCCCGGCGATCCCAAGGGCGGCATGCGCGAGGCGCTGGGGGGCATCACCAGGCGCGAGGGCTTCCCCACTCGTGCGCAGCTGCTCGAGGACTACGAGCAGCGCAGCGGCCGCTCGATGCGAGACCTGCGTTGGTACACGACGCTCGCCCTGTGGAAGTCGATCGTCTTCATGGAGGGCAACTACAAGCGCGCCGTCGCGGGCGCGACCGACGATCCCTACCTCAAGCAGTTCGGCGACGGCGTGCTCGAGCTCGCGCACCAGGCCGAGGAGGTCGCCTATGGCGGGTGACGCCAGCCCGGGTGACGCCAGCCCGACAGACGCCAGCCGGGCGCCACAGGCGCGGGCTACGGAGGACGGCGGCGGGCAGCCTCGCTCGGCGCTCTTGATCGACTGGGGTGGCGTGCTGACGACGAACCTGTTCGAGTCCTTCCGCGCCCACTGCGAGCGCATAGGGATCGAGCCGCAGGCGCTGCGCTCGCGCTTCGCCGGCGACCCCGAAGCTCGCGATCTTTTGATCGCGCTGGAGAAGGGACAGCTCGAGGAGGCGATCTTCGAGCGGCGCCTCTCGGGACTGCTCGAGTGCGAGCCCGACGGCTTGATCGACGGGCTGTTCGCCGGCGTGCGGCCCGACGAGGCGATGCTCGACGCGGTGCGCCGCGCGCACGCATCGGGCGTGCGGACCGCCCTCGTCTCCAACTCCTGGGGCGTCCACCGCTACCCGCGCGAGCTGTTCGAGGAGCTGTTCGACGGCCTTGTGATCTCGGCCGAAGAGGGCATCCGCAAGCCCTCGCGGCGGATGTACGAGCTGGGCGCCGAGCGCGCCGGCGTGGAGCCCGCGCAGTGCGTCTACGTGGACGACCTGCCGTTCAACCTCACGCCCGCACAGGAGCTGGGGATGGCGACCATCCACCACACCAGCGCAGAGAAGACGATCCCGGAGCTCGAGCGCCTTTTAGCAGTCACGCTCGACGGGCTGCAGCGCCCGTCGGCGTGACGAGTGATCGGCTTGTGCGCGTCAGTCGCGCCGGCCGCGCCCGTACAGGAACTTGAAGAACCGCGCCAGCAGCCGCGAGGTCCTGCTCTTGTACGGGTACATGTGCACTTCCTTCTTCAGCGCCAGCCTCGGCGTGACCACGATCGCCTGAGCGGAGCAGTACTTGCGAATCCCGCCCGCGCCGTGGCGCGAGCCGAGCCCCGAGGCCTTCGCGCCGCCCATCGGCAGCTCGAGCGCCGCGTAGTTGATCATCGCGTCGTTGACCGTCGTCGCGCCGGCTTCGATTCGCCGCGCGATCTGCTCCCCGCGGGAGGTGTTGCGCGTGAACACTGAGGAGGCGAGGCCGTAGGGAGTGTCATTGGCCAAGCGCACGGCCTCCTCGGCGTCATGGACCTTCATGATCGGCAGCGTCGGCCCGAACGTCTCCTCGGTCATGATCTTCATCGTGTGGTCGACGTCGACGAGCACGGTTGGCTCGTAGAAGCGCCCCGCTCCTGGGACCTGCTGGCCGCCGGTGAGCACGCGGGCGCCCTTGTCGATCGCGTCGGCGACGTGATCCTTGATCGTGTCCAGCTGCGGCGGGAACGTGATCGCCCCGACCTCGACGCTGCCGAAGCCATCGGGCTTGCCCACGCGCAGTGCCCGCACTTTCTCCGAGACTTTGGCCACGAACTCGTCGTACACCGGCTCCTCCACGTAGGCGCGCTCGATCGAGATGCACGTCTGGCCGGCGTTCTGCATCGAGTAGTAGGTCGCGAAGTTGGCGGCCCGCTCGAGGTCGGCGTCGGAGAGCACGATCATCGGGTCCTTGCCGCCGAGCTCGAGTGATGCCGGGATCAGCCGCCGCGCGGCGGCTTCGGCGACCTTGCGCCCCGTGCGCGTGGAGCCCGTGAACATGATCATGTCGACCTTCTCGGTCAGCGCCGCGCCCGTCCCGCCGCGGCCGGTCGCGATCTGCAGGACGTGCTCGGGCAGGCCGCACTCGCGCAGCGCTTCAGCCATCAAGAGCGACGTCAGCGGGGTGATCTCCGAAGGCTTGAGGATCACGCTGTTGCCCGCCGCCAGCGCGGGGATGCAGTCGCCGAAGGAGTTGGTGAGTGGATAGTTCCACGGGCCGATCACGCCGATCAGCCCGAGCGGGCGGAAGCGCAGGATCAGCTTCTTGCCCTTGACGAGCACCTGGGAGGACTTCACGCGTTCGTCTGCCAGGTAGATAGGGGCGTGCTTCGCCCAGAACCCAAACGCGCCGCCCCCGTAAGAGATCTCTGCGAAGGTGGCGTCCTCGAAGGTCTTGCCGGTCTCCGAGACGATCGTCGAGATGACCTGCTCGGCGTTGTCCATGAGCCACTTCTGCGCGCGCAACAGCACGCGCGCGCGGCCGTCGAACCCGAACGCCTCCCAGCCGGGCTGCGCAGCGCGCCCGCGCGCCGCCATCTCGGCGACGGCCTCCGGGCCGAGGTCGGGCACGGTCGCGACGGTCTGGCCGGTCGCGGGGTTTTCAACCGGGATGTCGCCACCGCTGCCGGTGTCGGTGCGCGCGATCTGCTCGACGATGTGTGCTTCCTCGACGGTGGCCATCTGTCTCTCCTCTTCGTTGCCCTGTTGCTGAGAAGACTCTACTCCGCTCGAGCGCTCAGTCGGAGAACGCAAGCGACTCGATCGCGATCGCATCGACGGGGCGGTCGGCGGCGTCGGTGGCGACCGCCTCGAGGCGGTCGACGACGTGCATCCCGTCGCTCACAGCGCCGAAGACGGTGTGCTTGCCGTCCAGCCAGTCGCACGCGCCGGCGGTCACGATGAAGAACTGCGAGCCGTTGGTGTTGGGGCCCGCGTTGGCCATCGCCAGCGCGCCCCGCACGACCTTGTGCCGGTTGATCTCGTCGTCGAACGTGTAGCCCGGCCCGCCCGTGCCGGTGCCCTCGGGGCACCCTCCCTGGATCATGAAGTCCTTGATCACGCGGTGGAAGGCGAGTCCGTCGTAGAACCCCTGCGAGCCGAGCTTGCGGAAGTTCTCGACCGTCTTGGGCGCGTCCTGGTCGAACAGCTCGAAGACGATCGAACCCTCGGTTGTCTTCATCGTGGCGCTTGACATCGGCATGCTCCCCTCCAAAGCCGCCGCAAGGCGGCTTCATTTTCTTGATCCTATTACGGCGAGGCTGCCCCGACGCGGTGTAGGCGGACGGGCGCGCCCGAGAGCTCTGAGCCGTCGAGCGCGTCGATCACGCGCTCGGCCTCCCCCGCCGGCACGGACAGGAACGAGAAGCGGTCGAGCACCATCACGTCGCGCACAGCCTCGCCCTCCAGGCCGGCGGCGGAGGTCACGGCGCCCACGATGTCCGCCACGCGCAGCCCGGACGCGCGGCCGCTGCCGAGCACGAGCTTGACGTAGGGCTCGCGGTCGCGGCGGCGGATGTGAGGCTTGGAGTGCCTGCGCGGGCGCTCACGCACCGGCGTGGGCGCGCCCACAGCCCCCTCCTCCCACTGCGCGATGGCGGTGCCTATGTGGCGTTCGATCGCCTCCAGCTCGCGCCGCTGGCGCTGCTCGACGAACGTGATCGCGCGCCCCGAGCGCCCCACCCGCCCGGTCCGCCCGATGCGGTGCACGTACGTGTCCGGCGACGTCGGCACGTCGTAGTTGATCACGTGCGTCACCGTCGTGATGTCCAGGCCGCGCGCGGCCACGTCGGTCGCCACCAGGATCGGGACGCGCTCAGCCTTGAAGGCCAGCATGACCCCGTCTCGCGACCCCTGCGACATGTCGCCGTGAAGCGCCCGAACGTTCAGTCCGCGGTCGCGCAGCGTGCGGTAGAGCTGCTCGCAGCGGATCTTCGTGCGCACGAACACGATCACCTGCTGCCTCGCCCCCTCGCCGCCGCTCTGAAGCTCCGCGCGCAGCACCTCCACGAGCTTGCCGGGCTTGTTCTTGGCGTCGACGTGCAGCTGAAACTGGGCGACCGTGTCGATCGTCAGCGTCGCGGCCTCGACCTCGATGGTCGTCGGCTCGTACATGTAGTTGTCTGCCAGCTCGCGGATCGGCGGCGGCATGGTGGCCGAGAAGAGCGCCGTCTGGCGGCTGGAGGGGGTCAGCGAGAGGATCTTCTCGACGTCCTCCAGAAAGCCCAGGTCGAGCATCTCATCGGCCTCGTCGAGCACCACGAAGCGGCACTCGTGCAGCATCAGCGAGTGGCGCGAGATCAGATCCAGCACGCGGCCCACCGTGCCGACGACGATGTGCCCTCCCGCGCGCAGCTGGGCCTGCTGGTTGCGGATCGGCGCGCCGCCGAAGACGGCGACGACGTCGATGCCGGTGTGCGCGCCATACGTGCGCAGCGCCTGCGTCACCTGGATGCAGAGCTCGCGCGTAGGCGTCAGCACGAGCGCCTGCACCGAGTCCTGGGCGGAATCTATGTACTCCATGATCGGCAGGCCGAAGGCAGCCGTCTTGCCGGTTCCCGTCTGCGCCTGGCCGATGACATCGCGGCCCTGCAGCAGCGCCGGAATCGCCTGCTCCTGGATCGGACTCGGCGAGGAGTAGCCGACGTCGCGCAGCGCCTGAAGCGTCGACTGTGAGAGGCCGAGATCGGCGAACGTTGCAGCCATCGCGAGAGCGCAGCTTACGGGTAGCCCTCAGGCTGCGAGGTCGAGCAGCAGCTTGCCCGTCGTGCGCCGCGCCCTCAGGTCGATGTGCGCCTGAGCAGCCTGCTCGAGCGCATATGTACCGCCCACGATCGCGCGCAGCTCCCCGCGCGCCGCGCGCGCGAACAGCTCCCGCAGCGCGTCGCCGAAGAAACCCGGACGCTCGATGCCGGCAAAGAGGTAGAAGCCGACGACGGCGCGCGAGTGGCGCAGCAGAGAGCCACTCGTGAGCGTGTTGGGCTGTTGCGAGGCGATCCCGCACACGACCAGGCGCCCGAACGGCGCGAGCGCGCGATAGGAGGCCTCGAAGACCTCCCCGCCGGACATCTCGAAGACGACGTCGAGGCCGCGCCCCTCGTTGGCCTCGAGCAGGCGCTCGGTGAGGCCGTCGGCCGCGACGTCGACGGCGACGTCCGCGCCCAGCTCGATCGCGAGCGCGCGCTTCTCGGGGCTCGAGGCGGTCGCGATCAGGCGGCCGACCCCAAACGCCGGCGCGAGCTGCACGGCGAGCGAGCCAACGCCGCCGGCCGCGGAGTGCACGACCACGCTCTCCCCCTCGGCGACATGCCCGGCGGTGCGGTACAGGTGCCAGGCTGTCAGCCCCTGGAGCAGCAGCGCGAGCGCCGTCCCGTCATCGAGGGAGCCGGGGATCGGGAACGTCAGCTCCTCGGGCGCTGTCGCGTATTCGGCATAGCCCCCGCTGCCCACCAGCGCCACCACGCGCTCGCCGGTGTCCTGGCGGATGCCCGCCACCTCCCCGCCGGGCACGAGCGGGAGCGTCGCCTTGCGCACGTATGAGTTCGTGCGCGTGTGCGTGTCGGCGAAGTTCAGCCCCGCGAGCGCGACCTTGATCAGCACCTCGCCGGGACCCGGCTGCGGGAGGGGCAGCTCGACCGCCGTCAGGACCTCGGGGCCGCCGAACTCCGTCATCTGGATAGCGCGCATGCGGCGATGAGGCTATCGGAGCAAGGCGTACTTTATGGTGCGCCGATGGCCATCACCGTCGTCGGTTCGATCGCCTTCGACTCCGTCAAGACGCCATTTGGCGAGCGCGAGCGGATGCTGGGCGGCGCCGCCGTGCACTTCGCGCTGGCGGCTTCGTTCTTCGCAGAAGTGCGCGTCGTGGGCCCCGTGGGCGACGACTTCGGCGAGCGCGAGCTCGAGGTCCTGCGCAAGCGCGGCGTCGACATCTCCGACATCGAGCACATCGAGCGCGGCAAGACCTTCTTCTGGCGGGGCGAGTACGGCTGGGACCTGAACTCGCGAGAGACGCTCGAGACGCAGCTGGGCGTGTTCGAGGGCTTCGACCCCAAGCTCTCCGCGCGCTCACGCTCGAGCGACGTGCTGTTCCTCGCCAACATCCAGCCCCAGCTGCAGCGCCGCGTGCGCGAGCAGCTGCCCCAGGCGCGCTTCGTGGCGCTCGACTCGATGAACCTCTGGATCGAGCAGCAGCGCGAATCGCTGATGAGCGCTATCGCAAGCGTCGACTGCCTGGTGCTCAACGACGCCGAGCTGCGCCAGCTCACGGGCAGGCCGAACATAGTCTCGGCGGCGCGCGAGGTCCTCGCCTGGCGCGCCCCCTCCCCCGAGCTGCGCGGCCCCAGCGTGGTGGTCGTCAAGCAGGGCGAGTACGGCGCCGCGCTCGTGACCAACGAAAGCTTCTTCGCGCTGCCTGCATACCCGCTCGAGAACGTGATCGATCCCACGGGCGCCGGCGACACCTTCGCGGGGGCCTTCGTCGGCTACATCGCCGCTCACCCGCACGAGGAGCTCTCCGATGAGCTGCTGCGCCGCGCGATGGCCCATGCGACGGTGCTCGCCTCGTTCAACGTCGAGGAGTTCGGCACCGAGCGCGTCGAGCGCCTCACCGGCGAGGAGATCGTGGCGCGCATGCAGGAGCTGCGGGCGATCACGCAGTTCAGCGGCGACACCTGAATCGCCGCCGCTGCGCGGCCGCCGTCGCCGTCGCTGCCGTCGCCGTCGCTGCCGCCGTCGCCGCCGTCGCGCTGCTGCCGGCGCCGCGCCCTGCCGCTGCCGTCGCTGCTGCCGGCGCCGCGCTGGCTGCCGTCGCCGCTCGCGCCGGCGCGAGCGAGCGGCCGCCGTGGGCGGGGTTGTGACGATCGTCAGCCGGGTATACGATCGCTGAGCGTGAACACGTGGACCTTCATCTGGCTGATGTTGTTCTTGAAGATCCCGATCATTGCGCTGCTGCTGCTGGTGCGCTGGGCTGTGAAGCAGACGCCCGAAGCGGCGGGCGCGGACGACGGGGGCATCGGGCCGGTCACTGGACCGCTCCACCCCCACCACCCGCGCGCGAGGCCGCCGCGGCGACCGCGGCGCGGCCCGCACGGCGGCCTGCCGACTGCGCCGCCGTCGCGCGTGCGCACGGTCGCCTCGTCCAGGCGGCTGCCACTGCGCTGAGCGGGCGCGCGCGTGTCGCATAATCAGAGGTAGACCAACCTGGATAGGAGATGCACATGAGCAGCGACCGCTCGACGCTCGAGAAGGCGGCGCGGCGTGCAAGGCGCGCCCTCGCCGACGGCGCTGGCGAGGACGCCGCTGCGCGCGCGGACTCGCTGACGGTGACCGACAACCGCACGGGCAAGACCTATGAGCTGCCCATCAGCGAGGGCACCGTGCGGGCGCTGGACCTGCGCCAGATCAAGGTCGAGGACGACGAATTCGGCCTGATGTCGTACGACCCCGCGTACATGAACACGGCCTCGTGCCGCAGCGCGATCACCTACATCGACGGCGAGGCCGGCGTGCTCCAGCATCGCGGCTACCCGATCGAGCAGCTCTGCGAGAAGTCGAGCTATCTCGAGGTCGCCTACCTGCTGATCTACGGCGCGCTGCCCACGCGCGCGCAGCTGGAGCACTGGGTCGGAGAGATCACGATCCACACCTTCGTGCACGAGAACGTCAGGGACTTCATGAAAGGCTTCCGCTACGACGCCAGCCCCATGGGCATGCTGGTCGCGTCGGTGGGAGCGCTGTCGACCTTCTACCCCGACGCCAACCAGATCAACGACCCCGAGGTGCGCCAGATTCAGATCATCCGCCTGCTCGCCAAGATGCCCACGCTGGCGGCGTTCGCGTTCAGGCACAACATGGGCCAGCCGTACGTCTATCCGGACAACGAGCTCAGCTACGCGGGCAACTTCCTCTCGATGATGTACAAGATGACCGAGCTCAAATACAAGCCCGATCCTCGGCTTGAGCGGGCGCTCGACGTGCTCTTCATCCTGCACGCCGACCACGAACAGAACGCCTCCACCAGCGCCGTGCGCTCCGTCGGCTCGACCCAGGTCGACCCGTACACGGCGATCGCCTCCGGGGTCGCGGCTCTGTACGGCCCGCTGCACGGCGGCGCCAACGAGGCGGCGCTGCGCATGCTGGCGCGCATCGGCTCAGTCGAGAACATCCCCGAGTTCCTCGAGGGCGTCAAGCGCGGCGACGAGCGGCTGATGGGCTTCGGGCACCGCGTGTACAAGAACTACGACCCGCGGGCGCGCATCATCCGCGAGCATCTCGACGCGGTCTTCGAGGTGCGCGGCAAGAGCCCCCTGCTCGAGGTCGCCACCGAGCTGGAGAAGCGCGCGCTCGACGACGAGTACTTCACCTCGCGCAAGCTCTACCCCAACGTCGACTTCTACTCGGGACTCATCTACGAGGCCCTCGGCCTGCCGGTGGCGATGTTCCCGGTGATGTTCGCGATCGGGCGCACGAGCGGCTGGATCGCGCAGTGGCTGGAGATGGTGCAGGACTCAGAGCAGAAGATCGCGCGCCCGCGCCAGATCTACACGGGCGCGCGCGACCTCGACTACGTGCCCATCGAGCGACGCTAGAGCACCAGCGTCGCGCCGTTCAGCTTCAGCCAGTCGCGCTCCTGGCGGTAGGACGGCCATCGCCCCTCCAGCAGCCGCCAGAAGGCGGGCGAGTGGTCGAAGATCTCCAGATGGCAGACCTCGTGCCAGACGACGTAATCGAGCACGTGCTCAGGCGCGAGCAGCAGGCGCCAGTTGAAGCTCATGCGCCCCTCGGGCGAGCACGAGGCCCAGCGCGTGCGCTGCGTGCGGATCGAAAGGCTGCGGTAGGCGCTGCCGGCGAGCGTCGTCGCCCGATCGAGGCGAGCGGCGATCTCCGAGCGCGCAGCGCGGCGGTAGAAGCGCTCGAGGGCGGGCCTCGCGTCGCCGCTGGGCACGAGCAGCTGCTCGCCGCGGCGGTGCACGCGCTCCCGCCCCGACTGCGGGACGAGCATCAGCGATTCATCCAGGTACGGGAGCGTGCCGGCGCGCGCCGCAAGCGAGCGCTGCGCCCGCGCGCGCGTCCGGCGAGCGTCGTCTAGGCGCCGCTCGATCCATGGCCGCAGCTCGCTGATGGCCGCCGCGGCTGCACGCTCGGGCGCACGCTCGGGGAGCACGACCTCGACGGCGGCGGCTTGGCGACTGGCGAGCGGATGCACGTTCACGCGCACGCGCCGCGCACGCGCGGAGCGGCGCACGGAGTAGGGGATCTCGCTCACCGCAGGGAGACTACGCGGCGGGCCGGGTGCATAATCGGGCAGCGATGACCAAATCGAGGGTCCGGCTTCCGCGCGAGGTGCGCCAGCCATACGAGGTCTACCTCAACGGGGTGCCTCAGAGGCTCGGCCCCGACTACTCGGTGCGCGAAGGCGCACTCGTCTTCGAGCGCGAGCTGCGCAAGGACAAGATCAGCGGCTGGCGCTGGCTGCTCGGCGCTTGGGGCGTTGGCACCTACCGCCAGAACGACTCCGTCGACGTCCGCTATGAGGCGCCCGACGGCTCCCCGCGCGTGGCCGAGGGGCTGGAGATCGAAGCCGGGTAGATAGCGCGCTCCCACGGCCGCGCGAGCTTCAGCGCGCTGAGGATCGCGCGCGTGGCGGGGGAGCGGTTGAGCGTGTAGAAGTGGATGCCCGGCGCGCCCGCGGCGAGCAGCTCCGAGCACTGCAGCGTCGCGTAGGCGACGCCGAAGTCGAGCACCGCCTCGGCGTCCTCTCCGCGGGCATGCAGCTCTTCGCGCAGGCCGTCGGGGATCGCCGCGCCGCACATCTGCGCCATCCGCTCGATCTGCCCGACGCGCGTGATCGGCATCACGCCGGGGATTATCGGCACGCTCACGCCTGCCGCTCGCGCGCGCGCGACGAAGTCGAAGTAGGCGTCATTGTCGAAGAACATCTGCGTGATCAAGAAGTCGGCGCCCGCCTGCACCTTCTCCGCCAGATAGCGCAGATCGGCCTCTGGGCTCTCCGCGTGGATGTGAGTCTCGGGAAAGCACGCCGCGCCGATCGCGAACGGGTAGTTGCGGTCGATCAGCTGGACGAGCTCGTGCGAGTACTCGAGGCCGCCCTCGGTCTTGATCCAGTCCTCCTGTCCCGCCGGCGGGTCGCCGCGCAGCGCCAGCACGTTGTCGATGCCCGCCAGCTGCATCTCATCGAGCGTCTCGCGCAGCTGCCCCACGGTCGCTCCGATGCAGGTGAAGTGGGCCATCGCCTCGAGTCCGAACTCGTCCTTGATGCGCTTGACGATCTCGATCGTTTTCTCTCTGCTCGAGCCGCCGGCGCCGTAGGTGACCGAGACGAACGACGGCTCCAGCGCCTTCAGCTCGTTGAGCGCCGCGTACAGGTTCTGCTCGCCGGCGGGCGTTTTCGGAGGAAAGAACTCGAATGAGAACACCGGCGCCTGTGCAGCGAGGATCTCGTCGATGCGCATCTTCTGATTATGCAGTCCAGCGTTCGGGCTCGCCGGGGATCGCGTGCACGCGCCCCAGCGCCTGCAGATGCGTCAGGTAGCAGAGGATCTTGGACAGCAGCCAGTGCGCGTTCTGCTGCGAGAGCGCCTCTCCGTAGACGTGTGGCACGATCTCAAATGCCGTCAAGGGCCCCGCGCGGAGGGCCCCGTGCACCCGCGCGAGGCGCTCGTGCACGAGCTCACGGTTGGCGGCGATGTGCGCTAGCACGTCGGTGAAGGTGCGCCCGTGCCCCGCCAGGCACAGGCGCGCTCCCAGCCGCTCGACCTCCTGCAGCGAGCGCAGGAACTCGCCCACGGGGTCGGGCGTGAAGCCGTAGTCGAAGTACAGCGAGATGCGCCCCAGCAGGTGGTCTCCGGAGATGAGCAGGCGCCGCTCGGGCTGGAACAGACATACGTGCGACGGCGCGTGACCGGGCGTCTCGTGCACGCTCCATGCGCCGAGGTCGGTGTTGATCTCCAGCCCCGGGAGCAGCGCCCGGTCGGGCTCGATCACGCCCGAGATACCCGTGTCGCGCGAGCGCCGCTCGGATGCGTAGCGGCGCAAGGGCTCCTCGGGGACCCCGCTCTGGCGAGCGACCTCGATGCGCCGTTCGAGCACCGCCTCAGGGTCTTCGGCCATGCGCGTCATGTGCTCGTGGTTGGGGTGCAGCCACAGCTCGCACCCGGTCAGCTCGACGATCGTGGCCGCCTGCCCATAGTGATCGGAGTGCGCGTGCGTGCAGACAACCAGGCGCGCGTCCTCGAGCCGCAGTCCGCACATCGCGAGCGCGCGCTCGAGGTGCGCCAGCGAGTCGGGCTGGTGCATGCCGGTGTCGAACAGCACGAAGCCTCCGTCGGCGGCCACCGCCCATGCGTTGCAGTGCGGGACGCCGGGCCACGGCAGCGGCAGACGCAGGCGAAAGACGCCCGGCAGCACGCGCTCGCCTCTCCCCAGCTCGCGCTTGGCCGAGGATCCCTGCCTGCGCGCGCGTCTCTCCGGCGCCACAGACTCCACGCCATGCCCGCTGGTCTCGGCCACCCGCCGGACACTAGACTAAGCATCCCGGGCTCACAGAGGAGGAGCGATGGCCGACGAGCAGAGCGCCGCCAAAACGAGCGCCAAGGTCCAAGAGGTCGCCGCCAACGTCCAGCAGGCGAGTACGCGCAGGCGGCGCATCAGCGGAGGCAAGACCGAGTCGGTCGCGCGCCGCTACTTCGACGCGATCGCCGCGCGCGACCTCGAGGAGGCGGTCGGGCTGTGGGCCGACGGCGGTCGCGAGAACGTGCGCGGCCAGGTCGAGGTGCGCGCGCCGGAGGGCGTGCGCGAGTTCATCGGCGGGCTGCTGGACGCCGTGCCTGATCTGAGGTTCGAGGTCCTCTCCATGACCACCCAGGAGGAGCGCTGCGTGGTGCAGTGGCGCATCTCGGGAACGTTCGCCGGACCCGCATCGATGAACGGCATCGCGCCGACAGGCGATCCCATCGTGCTCGAAGGACTCGACCTGCTGACGATTCGCGACGGGAAGATCGAGTCCAACGACGCCTACCCCGACTCGATCGGCTTCGCTCGCCAGATCGGGATGCTGCCGGCGCCGGGCACGGCTGCCGAGGAGCGCCTGACGGGCGCCTTCAACGCGCGGACCCGCGTGCGCTCGCGCATCACCCCCGGAGGGGCCGAGCTGATCGCCGAGGGCGTATGGGTCGTCCAGGGCCAGCCGGGGCGCTGCAACGTGTACCTGATCGAGGACGAGGGCGGCGTCACGCTGTTCGATGCAGGCGCGCGCACCATGGTCCGCGCGGTCGCGACCGCGGCGGCAAAGCTCGGCGGCGCCCGACGGATCGTGCTCGGCCACGGCCACACTGACCACCGCGGCGTCGCGCCGGCGCTCGGCGTGCCCGTGCTGTGCCACGCCGACGAGGTCGAGGACGCCGAAGGCAGCGGCGGCTTTCGCTACTGGCCCGTGGACCTGGGCGGCCTGCCGGCGCCCCTGCGCCAGGTGCACCGCCTGATGCACCGCTACGCATGGGACGGCGGCCCGGTGAAGATCTCGGACACGGTCGCAGAGGGCGATGAGGTGGCGGGCTTTCGCGTGCTGCACCTTCCCGGACACGCGCCCGGGCTGATCGCGCTGTGGCGTGAGTCGGACCGCCTGGCGCTCGCGAGCGACTGCTTCTACACGCTCGACATGTGGGGGCGCAGCTGCGCGCCGCGGGTGCCGTTCCCGATGTACAACTACGACACCGAGCAGGCGCGGGCCAGCATTCGCAGGCTCGCCGAGCTCGAGCCCGCTGCGGCGTGGCCAGGGCACGCCAAGCCTGTCACTGGCGATGTGCGCGCGCAGCTGCTGGCGGCCGCCGAGAGCTGAGCGGGTGCCCGGCGCGCGGATCCTGCTCGCGCAGGCCGGCGCGCAGCGCGCGGCGGCGCGGCGGCGGCGCGCAGGTGGGTAGGCGCGAGCGCCAGCGCGAGCGGCTGAAGGCGCCGAGCAGCGACTACAGCGACGCCGAAGGCAACGTTCTGCGGCTGCGCGGGTCGCTGACGCTCGGCGCCCGCGAGGAGTACGCGCGGGCGCTCGCCAGCCGGGCGGGGTCGCAGGAGGACGCGTGGCAGCGCGCGGTGGAGTTGCTGTTCGAGCGCCTCGCAGTGCGCTGGACGATCGCCGGCGCGCCGATCGAGCGCCAGCGCGAGCTCTTGGCCCGCTATCGCGCCTCCGGCTCGGCAGAGCGCGCGTGGGTGCGGGAGGTGCTGCGCGAGCACTGCCGCGAGCACTTCCCCGACGTCACTGCCCCCTGACGCCGAGCAGCTCCAGTCGCGGACCGTGCGGGCTCGAGGCGTCGACGAAGCGCGCGGTCGCCGGGCTGAGCACGAACTCACGCACCTCGCCGGCCTCGCCGCGCACCTCCAGGCGGCGCCCTTCTTCGTGGACGGCGAGCACGATGCCGTGTTCGAAGGATCCGCCGAAGTGCGCGATGCGCGCACGCGCGCCCACGCGCGGTACTGGACGCGAAGGCCTGAGCATGCTCGAGATGCTAGGGGACGCGACCACGCCGGTCGATACCGTGCGGGCGATGCGCCGCACCAAGATCGTCGCCACGATCGGACCGTCCTCGCGCGACCCGGACACGCTGCTGCAGTTGATCAACGCGGGCATGGACGTGGCCCGGCTGAACTACTCGCATGGCACCGTCGAGCAGCACGCGGAGACGATCCGGCTGGTGCGCGACGCCGCCGGGCGCGCAGGGCGGCCCGTCGCCATCCTGCAGGATCTCCCGGGCCCTAAGCTGCGCATCGGCCCCCTGCGCGAAGACCTCGTCGAGCTGAAGCCCGGCGATCGCCTGACGTTCGTCTCGGGCGGCGAGGAGATCGAGGGCGACGCGAGCCGCATGAGCGTCTCCTGGGCTGGGCTGCCCGACGCGATCGCCAAGGACGCCGTGCTGTATCTCGCCGATGGCTCGGTGCGCCTGCGCGCCGTCGACGTGCGCGCCGCCGCCGGCGAGGTAGAGGCGGAGATCGAGGTCGGAGGAGCGGTCGCCTCCAGGCAGGGGCTCAACATCCCCGGCCCGGCGGAGTCCCTGCCGTCGCTGCTCGAGGAGGACCTTGCGCTGCTGCGCCACGGCGAGTCGGCGGGGGTGGACATGGTCGCGCTGTCGTTCGTGCGCAGGCCCGAGGACGTCGAAAGCGTGCGCTCGCATACGCGCCTGCCGCTGATCGCGAAGATGGAGAAGCCCGAGGCGGTCGAGCGCGCCAGCGACATCATCAAGGTGGCCGACTGCGTGATGGTCGCGCGCGGCGACCTGGGCATCGAGCTCGCGATCGAGCGCGTGCCGATCGTGCAGAAGCAGCTGCTCGAGCTCGCCGGCTGGATGGCGCGGCCGGCCATCACCGCCACGCAGATGCTCGATTCGATGGTCGCCTCCTCGCGTCCCACGCGAGCCGAGGTGGCCGACGTGGCCAACGCGATCCTCGACGGCACCGACGCGGTGATGCTCTCCCAGGAGACCGCGATCGGCGCATATCCCGTGCAGGCGGTCTCGATGATGGCGGCCGTCGCCGAGCAGGCGGAGTCGATCGCGCCATACGAGCGCTGGAACAGCTCGCGCGTGCGGCGCACGGGGGCGGACCCCGCCTACACGATCGCGCACAACCTCTGTATCGCGGCGAGCGAGCTGCGCCTGGACGCATTGATCGTGCCAACGCTGTCTGGCCGCTCGGCGCGCCTGGTCTCGGCACACCGTCCGGTGGTGCCGATCTACGCGCTCTCGCCGGGAAAAGAGACGGTGAGACGGTGCGCGCTGATGTGGGGGGTCGAAGCCGCCTCGATGCGCCGGCATGAGACGACCGAGGCGCTGCTCGCCGACGCCGCGCGGCGCGTGGTCGAGCTCGGCTGGTGCGAGCCCGGTCAGCGCGTCGGCCTGACCGCCGGGCTTCCCTCCGGGCGCCCGGGCACGACCAGCCTGGTCCAGATCCAGGTGCTGTGAGCGCCTCAGCCGGAGGCGCCCACGCCAGTGCCCCGGGCACGACGAGCCTCGTTCAGATGCAGGTCGCGCTGAGCGCCTGCCTCAGCCGGATGCGCCCACGCCGGTGCGCCCGTAGAACTCGGCCTCCATCCGACCCAGCTCGGTGACGGGCGGGTCGTTGTACATCCACTCGCGCGCGATCCGATGCCAGTTGGCGCGCGCGTGCAGCTGCGAGAGCACGGCCAGCGTGAGCATCTCCATGCGCCTGCCGAACAGGTGCTCGGGCCGCAACGCCTGATGGCGCATCTCGCGGAAGTGGCTCGAGCGCGGGTCTGAGCTTTCGATCATCACCTCCGTGGCGATCTCGGGCGTGAGCTCGACGGTTTCATCGGCGGTCGTGTACCACCAGATGGCGTCCTCGACGAATGCGAGCAGGTGCTTGGGGTCCACGCGCTCGGGCTCGGGCAAGAAGCCCGAGTCGGCCAGCAAGCGGTGCAAGCTCGCAGCATCGCCCTCGACGACCGCCCGCTGGGCGGCGAGCTCGAGCTCGACGGGGCCGGCGTCCAGGCGCTTGAACAGCCCGAAGTCGAGGAACGCCACGCGGCCGTCCTCCTGAAGCAGGAAGTTCCCGGGGTGGGGATCTCCGGAGAACTGGCGGTGGCGGTAGAGGCAGCCGAGGAAGAAGCGGAAAACGATCTCCCCGAGGCGGTCGCGCTCGCTCTGGGGGCGATGCTTGAGCTCCTCGAAGCCGACGCCACTGACGTATGCGCTCACGAGCACGCGCTCGCGAGACATCGACGTGAGCACCTCGGGCACGACGATGAACGGGTGGCCCTCGAAGATGCGCGCCAGCGCGCGCTGGTTCTGCGCCTCGAGCTCGTAGTCGAGCTCCTCGACGATCCGCTCCCGTATCTCCTCGGCGATCGCCTTGACATCGAGCCCCGGCGTCATGCGCTTGAGCAGGCGCAGGATCATGTCGAGGTTCTGTAGGTCCGCGCGCACCGCCGTGGCCACGCCCGGATACTGGACCTTGACCGCGACCTCGCGGCCGTCCTTGAGCGTCCCGCGATAGACCTGGCCGATCGACGCAGCCGCGATCGGCTCCTCGTCGAAGGCGTCGAAGAGCTCCGCCAGCGGCTCTTCGAGGTCCTCCTCGATCACGCGGCGCATGTGCTTGAAGGAAACCGTCGGCGCTGCGTCTCGCAGCTTGGCGAGCTCGTGCTGGAACTCCTCGCGGTACTGCTCAGGCACGAGGCCGACGTCGAGGAAGGACATCACCTGGCCGAGCTTCATCGCGGCGCCCTTCATGGTTCCCAGCGCCGCGACGATCTGCTTGGCGGTCTCGAGCTGCCGCCGGGCCATGGCCTCGTCGGATGCCTGCTCGGAGCGCGCGACGTTGGCGGCGCGGGTTCCGAACTGCTTCATCGCCTCGGTGGCCGCGAGGCTCGCGACGGTGGCCGTGCGGCGCACGCGCGAGGTCGGGATCTTCTCGCTCTCGCGCGCCATGCGCTCAGCTGCCGCGCTGCACCCGCGAGCCGGGCACGATGTCGTCTGAGCCATCGGGCCAGCGCACCCACGCCTTGGTGCCGCCGTCGTAGTCCTCTGCGAGCAGCACGAGCGTCGCCGGCTCCCCCAGCGCGGTGCAGGGCTCTGAGCCCTCGGGGTCAAGCCCCCGCCATACGCGGATGAAGCGGTTGGACTCCCACTCCTCGGCGACCGTGCTCGGAGCCGCGTGGCCGGGGTAGATGATCGTCTCGCCCGGCAGCTCCATGAGCGTGCCCATGATCGAGTCGCGCAGGTCGGTGTAGCTGGTGTGACCGGGCGCGCGCACGCCGCCAACCGAGTTTCGAAACAGGGTGTCTCCGGTGAAGACGACAGCCGGCCCGCCGCTGTAGCCGCCGGGCCGGGCGGTCTCGCCCCTCCCAGCTCGGCTCGAGCGCTCCCGCCCCGAGCCAGGCGAGCTCGGGGCGCCGGGGCCGACCAGGAACGAGAGCATCCCGGCCGTGTGCCCGGGCGTGTGCAGGGGGCGAACCTCGAGCGCGCCGAAGCTCAGCGTCTGCCCGGCGTCGACCGTGCCGCCCCTATCCTCGGCAGCTTCTGGAAGCAGCCCGGGCGAAGCCCTCATCAGCAGGTCGCGCTCGAGCGGGCTGATCAGGACCTCGAGCTCGGGCCAGCGCTCGCGCAGCGCGTCCACCTCGCACACATGGTCGTAGTGGTGGTGCGTGAGGAGAACGTGCGTCGGCTGCAGACTCAGCGCGCCAGCCTTCTCGATCAGGCCGTCGACGGGCCCGCCGGCGTCGATGAAGAAGGCGGGCCCTCCTTGTCCGTCACCCACGAGGTAGGTGTTCGAGATGAACTGCGGGTGGCTTGCCTGCTCGACGATCACGGCGCAATCCTTGCACGAAAGCTGACGGCGCCGACCGGCCGCTCAGGCGGCTTCGACGAGCGTCCTCAGTCCCTCCAGATAGCGCTCATCGCCGACGTCCCTGCGCCACTCGAGCACGGGGACGCGGGACGCGCAGCCGACCACGCGCTCTCGCGCAGCGGCGAGCGTGGGCGCGGTGCTGGCCAGCGCGACCGCGCGCGAGGTGCCGACCGTGCGGTAGGACCCGGGCGCGGCTTCGACGGCGGATGAGAAGAACACCCCGCATCCTTCGCGCTCGATCTCATCCCTGTCGAGCGCGAACTCGTAGGGGCCTCCGGGGCGGAGCGCGTAGTCGGGCGAGACGAGGTAGAGCACGACCGAGGCCTCCTCGCGCAGCGGCACGTCCGCAGCACTCAGGCTGCCCGCGCTGATGCTCTCCATCGCCGCCGGCCAGTCGCCACAGAAGAGGCTCATGATGTTCATGCACTCAGGATCGCCAAAGCGGGCGTTGAACTCGATCACCCGCACGCCGTCGGCAGTGGCGAAGAAGCCGCTGTTCATGACCCCGCTGAAGTGGCGACCCTGCTCGCGCAGGCGCTCGATCACGCGCTCGATGATCGAGCACGCTTCGCTGTAGTGGCCGGCGCCCATGAACGGCAGCGTCGGCTCGGCCAGTGACAGCGAGCCCATGCCGCCCGTTCCTGGCCCCTCGTCGCCGTCGAAGCGGAACGGGTAGTCGTACGTGCTGGGCGGGAACACGACGGTGCGCCCGTCGCTTATCGCCTGGATCGTGAACTCGGCGCCGCGGATCTTCTCCTCGATCAGCACCGACTCTCCGTTGCGCCCGCGCCGGAGCAGCTCGAGCGCGTAGTCGCGGGCGTCGGCGTGGCTCGCGAGGTGCGGGCCCATGACCTTCACCCCCTTGCCTCCGGTCAGGCCGGACGGCTTTATGGCGACTGCGCGGCCGCCGAATGAGGCCACGGCATCCTCGACCTCATGCGGCTGGCGCACGACCCGCACGGCCGGCGCGGCCTCGGGCGCGACCTCATTGAGCAGCGCGCGCGCGAAGGCCTTGTTCCACTCGATCTCGGCCCCGGCCCTGGTCGGACCGACGGCGCGCGTGCCCTGCGCGAGCAGCGCATCGACTACCCCGGCCGCCAGAGGCTCATCGGCGCTGACCATCGCCACGTCCACCTCTCTGGCGCGCGCGAAGGCGGCGACGGCGCGCGCGTCGCAGACATCTCCGATCGCATAGCTCCCGCCGGACTCCTGCGCGCTGCGCACGATCGACGGGTTGGCATGACCGACGAACGCGTGCAGCTCGCTGCGCTCGCCCATGCGCTGCGCGAGCGCGCTCTCACGCCCCCCGTGACCGACGATCAGAGTTCGCACGCCAGGCGCACAATAGTGCTCAAGGCGCGGGCTTCGCGTCAGGGCGAGGGCTCGGAGACGGTGCCCGACCGCCAGCGCAGCATGCGCCCCAGTCGACCGCCGAGCGCACCCAGGAACATGCCGGCGATCGCGTCGATCACGATCAGAAACGGCGGGAAGCCTCCCAGCGAGACCTTCGCGTGCGTGCCCGCAATCGCGTGCGCGATCAGGATCCCGAGGGCGAAGATGGCGCCGCCGACGAGGCCACGGTCCGCGCCGCCCCAGCCGTCGCGGTGCTCGAAGCCGGCGAGCACGCCGCCCACGCCGGCTAGCGCGGCCAGCCCCCAGTAGGCCCCCGCCGATACGCCGAGCACGACGCCGACGCCGCCACCGAAGAGAAGCGGGACCACGCCCCCGAGCAAGATCTGCGCGGGGCGCGAACGGTCCCTGAAGAGCGGTGGCGCCTGCATGATCTCATCCTCCCTTTCCCGCCGACTCGCATCGCGTCCGCCGGCAAAGGACACTACCAAGGCTGCTGCGCGCGCGCGTGTGCGAGGGCCGAACGCACGCCGTCCGCGCGCTGAGCGAGGCGAGCACGCGCTCTACGCTGGGCCTCTCGCGGCGAGCCAGCTAAGACATGCGTCCCGCCGAGCGCTGCCCGTTAAGGACGGCACGCGCGGGCGTCGATGCAGGCGGGCGAGCCCGATGCACGGACGCAGTCCCTATCACCGGCGCAAGTTGCACGCGCCTAGGCGCCCTTCTGGGAGCGCCCGGTGAGCCTGCGCTCCGCACCGGGCCGCGACGCGGCTCGAGGGCGAAGGAGGCTCCGCGGCTCGGCGCGCGTTGAGGGCGCAGCAGGCGCTCTGCACACTGGCAAGCACCGGCCTCTCGCGGCACATCCGGTCGTCCATCGGGCTCAGGTGCTGGCCGAAGACCGCTACGCGGCTCAGCTCGTCTACGAGGCGGTCCGGACGACCGAGGAGGCGCTCGCGCGCGCTCGCCGGCCCGGACGCGAGGCGAGGGCGCGCTGGGGTCTGCTGCGCGCGCGGGTGATCAGCGAGCCGACCGAGTACGCGCAGTTCGCAACCTTCAGCTGCGGCGATCCAGCTACCAGCCGCTCGGTTCGCGAAGTCCAGGCCACGATCCGCATGCTGCATGCGGGGAGGCTCGACCCGGCACCGACGGTCGTCGTCGTCGAGAGCGACCGCGAGGAGCTCCTGGCCTTGTGCTGCCTGCGTAGGCCGCACGCCGAGGAGGGGTCCGGCGCCGACTGGACCGTCGACATTCCCGCATTTGCGCGCGCCAACGCTCACCGTGGCACGGTGCTGAGCGACGGGCGAACCACGCTCGGCGAAGCTGCCCTGCATGCCGGACTGGAGGTGATCTCCAAGGCCTGCCTCGGCCGCCCGCTGCCGGCGGTGTGGGCTCGCATCCTGCCCTACAACAGCGAGAGCCACGCCGCCTTCGAGCGGCTCGGGTTCCGGCTTCGCACGCCCATGCGCCGAAACGGCACGGTCGAGGAACAAGTGGTCAGAGCGCTTGCTCCCGACCTACCGTGGCCGCAGCCGCTCGATCCGGCTGCGCTCGCTCCCGTCCGGAGCGACACATCCGCGCTCGCGCCGCTGCGTCAGGGGACGCACTTCAGCCCTCCGGAGATCCCGCGGAACGCCCCCTGCCCGTGCGAGTCGGGCGCGAAGTGGAAGCTCTGCTGCGAGGCCTACTTCAGCTGATCCCGCCCCCGTCCAAGGATCGCCTCCCCGTCCACCGAGCGACGCTCAGGCAGCCCACCAGTCTCGCTGACCCTCCACGTCTTCCCGCGGGTTCTCGCCGAGGTTGGGCGCGCCGAAGACGAGCATCTCGAGGCCTTCCGGCCCGGCCTCGTACCCTCGCCATGTACCGGGCGGAACGCGCATGACGTCCCACTTCTTGACCTCGACGATCTCGTCGTCGAGCTTCATCCGCCCGCTCCCACCCACGACCACGAACACCTCCTCCTGCTCCTTGTGCGTGTGGCCGTACGGGAACCGGTAGTCGGGCGGGATGCGCTGATAGCTCAGGCCGGACTGCTCGAGCTCGAGCGCCTTACTCGCGAGACGGAACTCCAGGTCCGGCGCGCCGTCGAAGTTGGACCCGACGTCCGCCAGATCCTCTCTGAGGTTCCTGAGCGTGAACGGCATGGTCGCAGCCTAGCCGGGCGCGTAGACTCCGCCGCATGGCGCTCATCCACACGTGCTATCGCATCACGAACATCGACCGGTCGGTCGCGTTCTACGAAGCGCTCGGGTTCCAGGAGGTCGGCCGCCTGCAGATCCGCGACGAGGCGATCAACGTGTTCATGAACCAGCCCGGCGACGGCGACATGCCGCGCCTGGAGCTGACGTACAACCACGGCGTCGACTCCTACGACCTGGGCACAGCCTACGGCCACATCGCGATCACGACGGACGACATCCACGGCACGCTCGCGCGCCTCGCCGACCAGGGCATCGAGCCTGAGAAGCCGCCCTACTCCGTCCGCGAGGGCGGCAGCCTGCTCGCGTTCGTGAAAGATCCCGATCAATATCGCGTGGAGATTATTGAGCAGCCCAAGGCCGCTTAGACAGGCGATAGCCGGGCACAATCGACCCCGATCTCAAAGAGGCGATAAATCCTCGTCGTCTGGGCTCGCACCCGGAGCAGGGCGTCGAGCCTCGCCCTGCGCCGTCGCCGGAGACGAGGACCTGCTCTGGCGGCGTAACGCCTGCTCCGGAGGCGCCTGCGTGCCGCGGACGGGCCTGTGGAGACGCGTCCAAGCAGACGTCGGACGCCTGTTAGAGCGCCTGGACGACCGTGCCGTTGTGCAGTGTCACGATCGTCGCCTTCGCGAACCACGCCGGCGCGGAGGAGGACATCTCCGGCCAGTTCTCGGTCGTGTCCTGCCAGTGCCTGGTGATGCCGGCCGGCGACTCGTAGTACTCATCGACTACGAAGGTCGTGTTGCCGGTCGGCTCAGAGTTCGCGTCCATCGGGTTGGACAGCTCCGGGCCCTTGGAGACGCTGTAGCCCAACAGCGCCACGTCGCCCTCGCGAGGATGCCCCTTCATGAACTCGCCGTGGCTCGCGAAGATGCGATCGCCCTCGGCGACGTCATCAGGCCCCACCGTAAACATGATTACGAGGTGCGACTTTCCTGCCTGCGGCATGCTGGCTCCCCTCAGGTAACGCGTGCGGTATTGCGCGCTCGGCGATCATACGGCTTGGCTCCGGATCCGCAGCTCCATCGATCAAAAGCGCGGGTACGCCTAGACGCGAGCGGTGATCCGAGTGCTTACCTAAGGACGCAAACCCGACCGCTATAGGGTCGAGATATTGCTAGTCAGGCCGTTCGCTCGATATCTCCTTCGGAGCGAGCCGTCAGCCGGCCTGCGCGTCGGGCGTGCGGCCGAGAGCATCGAATGCGTCGTTAGGGTCGTGAAACCACTCGTAGCGCACCACCTTCCCGTCGCGAATCGTCCACAGGGCTGACTCGCGCCCCTCGAGCTCAACGCCGCTGCCGCGGCCGCGAGCCCTGTAGCGCACAAGTGCGGCGATGCGGTCCCCGGCCGCGTGCAGTCGCTCGAGCTCCATCTCCCACGCCTCCCAGCCTTCATCCGTCTTCTCGACCGCCGCAGCAAACGCGGCTAGGCCACGACGCGTACCTGGCTCGATCGCGCCGGCAGGGTTCACGTATTCGATCTGCGGATCCAGCAGCTCAGTGGGTCCCGGCCGCTCCCCGCGCGCCCATGCGTCGTAGATCGCTCGCACGATTTCGACGTTCGCCGAGGGCACCGACCAAGCCTGCCACATCGCGCATTTTGGCGGTTTCGCAGGAGCCCGCGTAGGGATGCGGGGAACGCGCTCGCATGTTTCCTTTCGTACCAAACCCGATGGCTACAGGGTCGAGATACTCGAGATGCCACGCGAGTAGCGCAGCGACACATCCGCGCTAGGCCGACGCACTCACGGCGCGCGCCACGCGAACAACCCACCGATCCGTCTCCCCACGAGCCCGAGCTCGACGACCGCATCGCGAACGCCGGGGTACCCAGGGTGGTCGTAGTCGTGAAACACGACGACGGCGCCCGGCGCGAGCGCGGTGCGCCACGCGCGAAACGCCGCGAGGACCGACTCACAATCGTGGGATGAGTCGATGAACAGCAGCTCGACGGGCGGATCGCCCGCGCGCGGCCCGTTGCTGTCCGGCTCATTGCGCAGCTCGATGCGATCGCGCACTCGACCTCCGGCGAGACCCAGATAGGCGTCGCGATCGTGCCGCACAAAGGAGTCATAGCTGATGACGCGGCGCGCGCCGTCATCCAAGGCCAGCGCGATCGCGCTCCATGCAGTGCCGGTCCCGAGCTCGACCACCGCCCCACGCCCGCGGGCGATCGATAGCAGCTCGGCGAGCTCGGCGGGCCGGACCGCGGACGTCAGACTAAAGTCGTCGCCGATGCCGCGCGCGCACCCGTTCGCGCGCCACGCGAAGCGGGCGACCCTCGCCGGCAAGACCCGTAGAGAGAGCGCAAGTCGAACTCTGCTCCGTATGTCCCAAGGGTCGGTTTCGGCACCTCGTGAACTCACGGAGAGCCCATGCTACGCGCCTAGCCTCGGCGGCTTGCGCGCACAGTTGCAAACCGTCCACTAGCTCGACGGCTATCGCGTCGAGATCCTCGAGGTGAGCTAGCTGTAGGCGCGATCGCGGCCTGGGGGCTTCGGGGGCGCTCAGCTACGCGGCCGCGCCCCGCGGACTCTGTCAGTCCCTGGCGGATCGGATGAGTTGCAAATCGTCCAATAGGTCGATGGCTACAGGGTCGAGATATTGGAGATGGGATAGGAGCCCAGCTCCCTACGGCTGGGGACGTCAGTCGACGATCGGCGCGGCGGCAGCCTCCGCTATCCCTGCCTCGGCCATCTGGCGGCAGGCGTCGGCGACCTTCTGGCTGTCCTCGTAGGCGTGAAAGTACGCGACTCTGCCGCGGCGGATGTTGATCAGGTGAAAGCCTTCGTTCTCGTAAGGCTCGCCGGCCTTCGGGCGAGCGTGAGCAAGCCATTCCACGCCGACGGCCACATTCCAGGGCGGGCCCGAGACGATCACCTGCCCGACCTCGAAACGCAGCTCGTCATACAGACGGAACAGTCGCTCGAACCAGACCCGCACGGCGTCGCGGCTGTGGCGCTCGCCGCCAAGCGCAGACTCGCCGGCGAAAACGTGGTGGACGTCATCGGCCATCCCCTCGAGGGCCAGCTCGTAGTCCCCACGGCTGAGGGCGCCGAAGATCGCGACTACGCGTCGCCGCACGAGGGCGCGGTACATGACGCTAGAACGTAGCGCGCGACGCACGCCGAGGCTTTGCGCGGTCTCCCACATGCATGCTCATGTTCCTTTGAGATACCTGAGATGCGCTGAGCAGCGAGCGCGTATGAGTTGCAAACCGTCCGCTAGCTCGACGGGTATCGCGTCGAGCTAGCGGAGATGCCTAGCCGGTAGATCGCGCCGGTGCTCCTCCCGGCGCGTCGCTGAGTCGACTCCCTAGCGCCATCGAGCAGCCAAGAAGTCGCGGGAGTCTGCCCAATCGCGTGATCTTGGGAGAGTGAAAGGTGACGCTCGAGTCCCCGAGCAGACGTTGTGCGGCGACGATGTCACCGGACTCGACGGGAGGCGAAGCGAGTTGGGACATCGGTCGCTTTGCAACGAGTGGGTCGAAGAAGTACTCTCCTACGGGCTGAGACGATGAAGCGTCTCACGGGCGGGGCCATGAGGCGTCACGGATGATTAGGAGACTTAGGGGTGGATCCCTGTACGGCGCTCGCGCATGCCGCGACGATCCGACTGCCCGGTAGCAGTCAGCGTCTGCTCGATGTCTGGCTTCCGTTCGGCTTCCTCGGCGTGGTCAGCTGGATCGTATGGCTCGCGCGTCGGTTGCTAGCGGCGTGCTACCGGCCGCATCTGGATGACTTCGATGCTCCCGTGAGCGTCGTGGTGCCGGCGTATCGCGAGGATCCGGAGATCCTCGCGAACGCGGTTCGCTCGTGGGTCGCCGCGGGCGCCGAGGAGATCGTGATCGTGATGCCGGTCGACGAGGCGTACAACCGGGAGCGCGCGTGCGCCCTCGCTCACCTGCTCGACGCCGACGTCCGCATCCTGCCCTCCGTCAAGACGGCGAAGCGTGACTGCCTCGACCTGGGCATTCGCTCAGCGTCGCACGAGATCGTCGTGCTCTCGGATTCCGACACGCTGTGGGAGCCCGATCTGCTCAGCGAGGTCCTAAGGCCCTTTGCAGACACGCAGGTCGGCGGCGTGGGCACTCGCCAGCGAGTGCTCGACCCCTACTCCTCGCTGTGGCGGCGCGCGGCCGATTGGCTGCTCGATTCGCGCTACCTCTGCTACGTCCCGGCGATGAGCCGCCGTGGGGGCGTCTCGTGCCTCTCGGGTCGCACGGTGGCCTACCGACGAAGCATCCTGCTCCCCGTCCTACCGGAACTCGTCGACGAGGTCTTCCTCGGCCGGCGGTGCATCGCGGGCGACGACGGTCGTCTGACCTGGCTCGTCCTGCGTGCTGGTTGGAAGTGCGTGCACCAGCAGAGCGCCCTCGCCTGGACGATGATGCCTGACACGGCGCGTGCATTCTTCGCCCAGCGGATTCGCTGGTCGCGCAACAGCTATCGCTGCTACCTCACGGCGATCTACAAGCGCTGGCTGTTTCGCCAGCCCATGATCACGCGAGTCTCGGTGCTGCAGAGCCTGCTGGCACCGCTGTCCCTGTGCGTCGGCTACGGCTTCACGCTGCTCGCGCTCATTCGCGGCGATCTTCTCGCCGCGGGCGCCTGGATCGCGTGGGTGATGTTCGGCCGCGGGCTGCGGGCATTCGACCACCTGCGCCACAACCCGCGCAACCTCCTACTGGTGCCGTTCATGACCGTCCTGATCCTGGGCGGCTTCACGCTTATCAGGTTCTACACGTTCTTGACGATGAACAAACACGCGTGGATCACGCGCGAGGCGGGCAAGGCCGTCGCGGCCGGTCAGGCCGCCGGCAGTCTCGACGCGCACGCGATGGCGCAGTGGGACCATGAGGGCGTTCGCGTGCTCCAGGAGGCAGAGGCGTAGCTTGCGCTGCATCGCGCGTCTAATGCCGCTGTTGGCGCTCGCGTCCGTCTCGATCATCCCCGGGGCCGCCTTCGCGCAGTACGACGCCGCGCAGGAGGCGGCGACTGCCCGTCTTGGCAGCGCGATTCGGGCTGCCGCTCGCCTCGATGTATCCCGACCGACCGCGACCCAGCTGCACGGCCTTGCCGTGCTCGTCGTGCCGCATGATGCCTCCCTTGCCGACCTGCACGCCGCGGACCCGCGTGACATAGAACGAGGACCGCGGGGAATATGGACGGTGCGGCGAACAGTCGTGGTCACGCGCGGCGCGCAGCTGACGATCGCGGCACCAGCGGTGCGTCAGCTGAGGCTGCTCAGCAGTCCACGGCGCTATGCGACGATCGCAGCCTATGGCGCGGACTTGCGCTTCGTCGGCGCGCCAGGTCGCGCGCTGGTCGTGACGTCGTGGGATCCCACCCGCGATCGACCCGACCGAACCATCGCCGACGGGCGCTCCTCGGTATCGAGCATCGACGGCGGCCGACTCGATGCCCGCATGACGACCTTCGAGAGCCTCGGCTTCTACCAAGGGGTCGTATCCGGCGTGGCGGTGGTCTCCGACTATCGCCAGCCACGTGGCACTGGCGATATGGTCGAATCCACGTTCCGCAACAACTACTTCGGCGCCTATAGCTACAACGCCGTCGGCATGCGCTGGCTGCACGACCGCTTCCTCAACAACAAGGTCTACGGCCTCGACCCGCACGATAACTCCGACCACTTCCTGGTCGCGCACGACTACGCCGCCGGCAACGGCGTGCATGGGATCATCTTCTCGCGGTTCTGCGATGACAACGTGATCGTGGACAACGTGAGCGCCCACAATGGGTGGCATGGCATCGTGCTCGACGACGGCAAGGCCGCTGATGGCCCTTCGCGCGACAACGTCGTCACGGGCAACCGCCTGATCGGCAATCGGCTGGTGGGCATCTCACTCGACGGCTCTGGCGGCAACCTGGTCTCGCGCAACACGATCACGGGTGGCCAAGTCGGAATTCGCGTCTATGGCCCCTCGCGCGGCGACACCCTCGCGGACAACCACATCGCGCGCGCGACGGCGTTCGGGATCTTCCTGATCGCCCCCACCACCGGCACGCGGGTGCTCGGCAATGACATCGAGAACCTGCCGACCGGGATCCGAGTGGAGCGAGCCGTGAGCTCGTGGGTCGTCGACAACACGATCGCCGGTATGAGAGCGCACGGGATTTTCGTTGAACCCTCGCCCGAGGCTTCGAGCGGCTCGTTCCTGGACAACGAGCTGAGCGGCCGGGGCTCTTCGCCGCTGCTCGTCGCGAGGGTCCCCGGTGCGCGCATTCGCATCGCCGCCGGGCCGACGAGGTGGCGCTATCCGCTGTTTCACCGCGTCGGTCACGCGCTCTCGTCGGTGATCGGCCCCGGCATCTGGTTGCTGCTCGCGGCCGCGGTCATCGGCGGCGGGGCACTCGCGCGCTTGTTGATTCGACGCCGCCGTCCCACAGAACGCCTCAGTCCCACCACGTCGCGCGCTCCACTCCTTCACCGCGTCGATCGCGCGGCCTCGTCGGTGATCGGCACCGGCATCTGGTTGCTGGTCGCGACCGCGGTGATCGGGGCACTCGCGCGCTTGTTGATTCGACGCCGCCGTCCCAGGGCGCTTGCGTCAGACACATGAAGGCGCTCTGCGCACTGTTCGCGGTCGCGATTGTCTCCGGTTGCGGTGGCACACGCGATCGCGCACGATCGCAGGCGCATCCGCCTGCGGTCAGCCACGGTGCCGGTGCGATGATCTCGCTGCGCACGCTACGCGGCCACCGCGCCATCCTGAGCCGCGGCGGCCTGGTGAGGCTCGTGGCTGCGCGCTACGGCCCGGTCGATCTGAGCAACCTGCATCCGCGCCGGCCGCTGACGCTGTTGGGCGTTCGCGGCCGCCCGCGCCTTGCCAGCGTCGACCTGACCGGCGCCACCAACGTCGCGCTGCGCCACGTCGAGCTCCCAGGCGGTGCGACCATCGGCGACGCGGCGAAGAACGTGACCCTGGACGACGTCGACCTGCACGGCCAGGCGCTGGTCATCCGCGCCGCGACCCACGTGGCCTTGCGACACGCGTACGTCCACGACGTGGCGCTACGCGGCAGCGGTTTGGCCGATGGCTTCGGTGTATGGGCCGAGGGCGCTTCCGCTCGGCGGCCGGGCGGGTTGACGCGCGACCTGCTGATCCAGTCCACATGTTTCGCGAATCTCGCCCAGGACGGCGTTCACGTCGGGGACGTGCAGGGGGTGCGGCTGACCGGCGATGAGTTCGTCGGCATCTTCGCCTCGGTGGATCCGAGCGTGCACGCCGACGCGATCCAGGTCCACCGCAGCGCATCCGACATCCAGCTGCTGGCCAACTGGTTCCACGACACCAACCGCGGGATGATCGTCAAGGACGATGTATACCCAGGCCTGGTCGTCTCGGGCAACTACTTCGAGCACATGCGCGGCTGGGCGCTCGACCTCTACGACACGCCCGGCGCGCAGATCAGCGGGAACATCGTTCGCCAGCAGCCCGGTCCCAGCATCGTGCTGCACGAACAGCACTCGCAGATGCGCGACGTGACGCTCACCGGCAACGCGGTCGAAAGCCTCGTCTTCGCGCGCGCGCAGGTCGCGCAGGAGAGCGGCAACCTCGTGGCCGCGCCCAAGCGCGGAATCGAATACTCGCCAAGCGACATCCGCGGCACGCCCGTACCTGCGACGCCCGCACCGGCGAGCATGCACGCCTGCCAGGCCTGGGGACGTTAGTCCGACGGACCAAGCGTCACCGTCCAATCGCCGACGGCTGCGACAGTCACCCACCTGTAATGGCCGGCGGGAACCGGTATAGGTGTACGGCCGTCGGCGGGACCGTGCACGAGGATCAGCGCGTCGCCGCTCGTCAGGGTCAGAGGCGCCCCCGTCGCCGTCGTGACGGCCGACCATCCAGACGGAATGTTCAGCGAGCGCAGTACCTTCGGGCCCGAGCCACGGAGCACGAGGCCGCGCCGATCCCGTGCCCCCCTCGGGGCCGGTCCGCGATCGAGCACCAAGAGCCGACGCCAGCTCCGACCGTCGCCGATCACTTCAAGACGCAGAAACGAGCGGCCCAGTGGGATTCGTTCCAGCTCGACGTTGACCAATGATCCCCCGCGTCGCACGCGCGAAACGATGTGGTTCGGAGCACGTTCGAGCGCCCGCCTGACGAGCAGCCGCGCGCGCGGCGGTACCACTCGAGCCGACAGGTCCAGCGAGGACGCAGTGGAGTGCGCGGCGAGGATGCCCCCGCCGTTGCGCAAGGGCGGCGCAAAGCGCGCGTATGGCCCGTTCGCGAGCAGTCGCACTTGAGCGAGCGAGGCGGCGACGGCCGTGCAACCCTGCTGGATCGTCTGGCTCGCATGGTCGCGCATCGCGAACCACCGGGACAGCGCGGCGCTCAAACGACCGAGGTCGACAGCCGTTACGGCGTGATAGCTGTCGCTGTATATCGGCGCCGAGGCCATGCGGTCGGCCCTGCCTGCCGAGACGGCGGCTGCCTGCCTGCAGTACCGCGCCATGTTCGTGCGCTCCCGCGCCGATAGCGAGTGCCAAGTTGAGCCGCTGAGAAGCAAGCGCTTGCCGATGTCGGGAACGCGGTTGGGGTGCCCGCCTGCGCATCCGGCGAACAGCACCGCGGTCGCGGCGGTGGCCAGCGCAGCAGCTGCGTTGACCGAGCGCATCCGCTCAGGATTCGCCGAAGCCATCGCCGAGCCAAGTATCCCCGAAGCGAGGCGATCCCCGCCGACATGTGCCACGATCCGCCAGGCCACCATCGCGACCCGATTGGAGGAGAGGGATGGACGAAGCGCTCACACGCGATCACATCGAGAAACACGCCGTCGCCGTCGAACGCGGCGACATGGATGCGGTCGTGGCCGACTTCAAGCGAGACCTGCGTCCGCAGGTCCGCAGATCGCACAGGTGATCTTTGCCGCCGAGCCGGCGAGCTGACCGTCTCCGGCCTGCGCACGCGGGCTCGCCCGATCACGCGACGTCGGCAAACCTGGAGCTGGTTCGCTCGATCTATGCCCAGTGGGAGCGCGGGGACGTCAGCTCGTCCGAGTGGGCGCACCCCCTGATCTCGGTCGTGTTCGCCGATGGCCCGAATCCGGGCAGCTGGACTGGCCTGGCCGGCCTGGCGGAGGGCTGGGTGGATGTTCTCAAGGAGTGGGAGCACTTCCACCCCGAGGTAGAGCAGTACCGCGAGCTCGACAGCGAGCGGATCCTGGTTCTGGTCCGCTGGCATGGGCGCGGGAAACGCAGCGGGGTGCAGGTCGGCGAGACGGGGGCGAAAGGAGCGCATCTGTTCCATCTCAGCGCGAACAAGGTCACGCGTTTGGTGACCTACCTCGACCGCGAGCGCGCGCTGGCCGAGGTCGGCCTGCAGGAGCAGCCGATCTTCAGAGAAGATCGCTCGGGCTGACGGTCCTCCGCGGCGGCCCGCGCGGCGCGACGCGATCGCTACCCTGCGCTTGAGCGCATGAGCGACCAGGCAAAGATCGCCAAGAACCTCGAGCGCTTCGCTCAGGCGGTCGCCTCCCACGACCGCGAGAACCCCACGCACAGCGCCTGGGGCATCGGCCTCTCGCACTTCGACATGGAGCGGCTGTCCTTCGAGGAGGGGGAGGAGGTCCTGCCGGGCATCACGATCCACGGCGACAGCGGCGTGACGGGCAACTTCCGCGTGCTCTGCGACGGCCAGCACGACGAGGAGGCCGCCGAGGTCGAGCAGGAGAGCGTCGAGGCGGTCAGCTCACAGGCGCTGCCCGTGGACGCTCCAGAGCTGCCGCGGTCTCCGTTCGAGCGCTAGAGCGCTGAGGCGTCGGTTGGCCGGCGCGCGCCCGCGGGCGCTCCTGGAGCCGAGACAGCGGGCATCGGGATCCCCGCGCGCGCGGCGATCACGGCCGTGAGCCTCGCAATCGTCGGACACCGAATGCCGTCGCGCGCCGCCGCGCGCAGCACCGCGCCGGGGATCGCGTCAAGCTCCGGCTCTCGTCCGGCTGCGATGTCGCGTTGCATCGAGCTGCCGAGCGTGGCGTGGGCGGCATCGAGCTCCGCCAGCGCCCTCGCGGGGTCGACGTCGTGCGCTCCCTCCGCGCGCCCCACCGCGCACGCCTCCTCGATCGCAGCCACGAGATCCGCGCGCAGCTGCGGAGTAGAGCGGATCTCGCCAAGCAGCTCGTCGTAGGCGCTGGTCGTGCACGCCAGCGCGTTGAGGCGCACGAGCTTGGACCACATCACATCGGCCTCCGAGTCAAGCACCCGCGTTGGCACATCGGCGGCGTTGAGGATCGCCGCGAGCGCGTGCATCGGCTCGCGGACGGCGCCGTTGCTGCTCGCCATGTTGACCAGCAGGAAGGGGCTCGTGTGCACGACCACTCCGGGCTCCGGGCGGTCGGACTCGACGCGAATCGAGCCCGCGAGCACCGAGCCCGGACGAAACCGCTCGCGCAGGACCGCAAGGTGGTCGAGCCCGTTCAGCAGCGGCAGCACCAGCCTGGGCGCAGACTCGACGCGCTCGAGCGCTGCACGCAGCCCAGCAGCCTTGGTGGCAACGATCAGCACCTCGACCTTCTCGGCCAGCTCGGTCAGGGCGGGCGGATGGGTGACGAAGTCTCCGAAGCGAACGCTGCTCACGCGAAGCCCGCGCGCAGCGATCGCCGCGGCGGTGCCGTCGGTCGCGACCACCGCGACCTCCTGCCCGTCCCGCTCGAGCACGGCCGCGAGCAGCCCGCCCACGCCGCCGGGGCCGAGCACGGCAATCCTCATCGCAAGGGATCGACGAGCACGCCGGGGTTCATGATCGCCGCGGGATCCACCGCCGCCTTCGCGCCAGCGAGCGCCAGCGCGAAGGGATCGGGACGCTGCTCGTCGTACCAGGGCCGGTGGTCGCGGCCGACGGCGTGGTGGTGGGTGATCGTCCCGCCCTCCGCGATCACGGCGTCCGAGACCGCGCGCTTGATCGCGCCCCACTGCTCGGCCTCTTCGCGGCGCCGTGCCGGTGCGATGACGGTGAAATACACCGCCGGCCCGTCCGGATAGACGTGCGTAAAGCGCGTCGTCATGAGCCCCGCCGGATCGCGCTTGCCGGCCGCCTCCGCGAGCGCCTCCTCGGCCACCGCACTCACGCGCTGATGGAAGGACGGAAACCGCTCCCACGTGATCGCCGTCTCGAACGTCTCGCTGAGCACGCCCATCGCGACGAACGTGTCGCGCAGGTACGGGGCCGCGAGGAAGGCGCTGCGCCACGAGCTCACGGCGTCGCCCCCAGCCTGCTCGTCGCCGGAATGCAGCGCGGTCGCGCGCCCCGGCTGCTCGCGCCCGCCGAGAGGCTCGCCGCCGTGGTCGGCGCAGATCTCGAGCCCGCGCTCCAGTGCGTGATCGACGCTGTGGTCGGTCGACTCGAAGCCGAGCACCAGCAGCGCATGCTCGCCGTCGCCGGCCATCGTCAGTCGCGCCTCGCGCGCGTCGATGAGCCGGCAGTTGGAAGGATTCAGTCCCGACTGGCTTATCGCGCGCACGCACTCCGCGCCCTCGGAGAAGCTCGCAAAGCCGACCCCCACCGAGCGGCGGTGCGACGGCCGCGGCTGAACGCGTACCCACGCCTCCGTGATCACCCCGAGCGTGCCCTCCGAGCCCGCCAGCATGCGGTCGGGGCTCACGCCCGCGCCGGACCCCGGCAGCCGCCGCGACGCCCACACACCCGCCGGCGTGATCGCGCGCACGGACTCGACGAAGTCCTCGATGTGCGTGCGCGCCGTGGCGAAGTGACCGGCCGCGCGTGTCGCGATCCAGCCGCCGAGTGTCGAGAACTCGAACGACTGCGGGAAGTGGCGCAGCGTCAGCCCGTGCGCGCCCAGCCCCGCCTCGAGCACGGGACCCGCCGCTCCAGCCTGGATGCGCGCGGCGCGCGAGAGCTGGTCCACCTCCAGCACGCGCTCCAATGCCCGCAGGTCGAGTGAGACGACGCCATTGTAGCCGTCCGGTATCTCCGGAGAGACGCCTCCCACGACCGAGGTCCCGCCGCCGTAGGGGATCGCGGCCACGCGCTCGCCCGAGCACCATTCGAGCACGCGCTGCACGTCGCGCTCATCGCGCGGGAACGCGACGAGGTCCGGTGGATGCTCGTATTCGCCGCGAAAGCCGCGCACCACGTCCACGTAGGACTTGCCCAGCGCGTGCGACGCGCGCGCGTGGTCGTCGTTCGCGGCGATCTCCGCCAGGGCGCGCGGCACGCCGATGTGGGGCACGCGCAGCTTCAGCGCCTGCAGCGGAGCGGGCTCCTCGATCTCACCGACGGTAATCGCGATCTCAGCCAGGCGCTCCCCCAGGGCGCCCGCACCCTCGCGCAGCTGCTCCAGCGCCGGCCACTGGTCCTCATAGCCCCACCCCCAGTGCTTGAATCGGCGCGCGGACATCGTCAGCGAGTCTATGCGCACGGTCCGTGCCATTAGCCTTCAGCTTGATGTCCGAGACACCAGCAACCGCACCCAGCGAGCAGCCGGAGATTCTCGCGCGCGGGCCGTGGCCGCTCGATCAGATCACCACGCGCTGGCAATCCGAGCACTTCCAGCCTTCGCTCGCGCACGTCAAAGCGGCCGACGCCGCCATCCGTGCGCTTGAAGGCCGGGGCTCCCCCAGCCACGACGGCGTAGCGGCGCGGCTTGTCAACTACCGCCAGGACTCTGACGGCCTGGCGATGGAGCTACAGCCCGTTCGCTGGGCACTTCGGCTCGTCGCCGATGACGCGTCGCTGAGCGTGGCCGCGCTGTGCGTTACGCGCTCGGCGGACGGGCGCTGGCTCGCCGGACGGCGCGCTCCGTGGGTCGCCTCCTGGGCCGGGCGCTGGGCGCTGGGGGCGGGCGGCGCGGTCGACCTGGGCGAGAATCCCGGCGACACGCTCGTGCGCGAGCTCAGCGAGGAGTGGGCCGTCTCGCCCGAGCGCGTGCGCGGCGAGGCCCTCATCCGCCTGCCCCACCGCTTGGTCATGTTTGTCGGCCAGGCGTGGCTCGCCCAGGGAGCCGATAGCTCGGTGAGACCCGACCACGAGCACGACGCGTACGCCTGGTGGCCGCGAGAGATCAGCGACTGGCCTCCCGAGGCCGGCGAGACGCTCGCGCGCATGGCGCGCTGGCTCACCGCTTGAGCCGCGCGCTGACCTTCCAGCACCTGAAGTGGGCCTCGTTCGCCCACTCGTGCATCTACCTCGCGCTGCTGTTCAGCGCCTTCGCAGCCGGCAAGCCCGAGCCGCTCACGTTCGCGCTCGGCCTCACGCACGGGCTGCTTTGGATCGCCATGTCGAGCGCCTGCACGCTCGCCGCGCGCCGGCGCGTGGTCAGCGTGCGCGTGGCCGTCGCCGTCGCCGTTCTTGGAGGGATCGGGCCCTTCTTCGGGAGCCTCGAGTTCGTGCGCGCGCAGCGCCAGCGAGCGCCGCGCTAGAGTGCCTCATAGATGGCCACAAGCGCCGCCGCCGATCAGATAGTCGAGGTTGTGACACCGGCTGCTGGGGAGTCGGTGAGCGAGGGAACGATCCTCGAATGGCACGCCAAGGTCGGCGACTTCATCAAGGCCGCCGACACAATCGTCGAGATCTCGACTGACAAGGTCGACGTCGAGCTCCCCGCGCCCGCCAGCGGCACGGTCGTGGAGATCCTGGTCGACGAGGGCGAGACCGTGACCGTCGGCCAGGTGATCGCGCGCATCGCGCTGGACGGCGCCGGCGCCACCGCCGAGGGCGCTTCCGCGGTTGCGCAGGCCAGCGAGCCACAGGCGCCGGCCGAGCCTAGGCCCGGCGCCGCCTCTGAGGGGAACGGCAGCACGCAACAGACTTCCGCGGAGGCCACGCCGGCGGCCGAGCGTGCACCCGGCGCCGCTCCCGAGGGGAACGGCAGCACACAAGAGGCTCCCGTAGAGGCGCCCACGCGGGCAGGCGCCCCTCCGGCTGGGAAGGTGTCGCCCGTCGCTGCGCGCGCGGCCGAGGTCGAGGGGGTTGACCTCGCCGACGTGTCCGGCAGCGGGCCCGCCGGCCGCATCACCAAGTCCGACGTGCTCAAGGCCGCGACCGCCGACGGCGCCAGGCGCGCGCCCGAGGTGGACGGCAACGGTTCGACCGCGACCGCCGCTGAGCCGCGAGCGGAGCCGATGCGAGGTGGAGCCGCAGCGCTCGCGCGCTACATGGAGGAGTCGCGCGCGATCCCGACCGCGACCAGCTTCCGCACGCTGACCGTGACGGTCCTCGACGCCCGCAGGCGCGAGCTCAAGGAGGCCGGCCAGCGAGTCTCGTTCACTCACCTGATCGCCTACGCGATCGTGCGGGCTGGCGCTCAGATGCCCGTGATGATGAACCATTTCGCCGAGATCGACGGCAAGCCGCATCGCATCGACGACGGGCAGATCAACCTCGGCCTGGCCGTTGACGTGGAGAAGAGAGACGGGTCGCGAACGCTGATGGTGCCCGTGATCAAAGATGCCGCCGCGCTCAGCTTCGACCGTTTCCTCGCCGCATATGACGAGCTCGTGGAGAAGGCGCGCGCGAACACGCTCACGCCCGACGAGCTCGTCGGAGCGAACATCACGCTCACCAACCCGGGCGGACTGGGAACCGTCGCCTCGGTCCCGCGCCTGATGAGCGGCCAGGGAACGATCATCGCGACCGGGTCGATCGCCTATCCACCCGGCCTCGCTGGCGTCGGAGCCAGCGTGGGCGCCGAGAAGGTCATGACCATGACCTCCACCTATGACCACCGCGTCATACAAGGGGCCGAGTCGGGCCGCTTTTTGGGCCTCATCGAGGAGCAGCTGCAGGGAGCAGACGACTTCTATGAGGAGCTGTTCGCATCGCTCGGAGTCGCGCTCGGGCCCGCGCCCGCGCCCCCGTCCCCGGCGGCGGCGCCGCCAGCGCCAGCCGCCGCTGCTCAACCAGCACCGCCCGCGAGCGAAGCGCTGCTTCAGGCTGTGCAAGCCGCGACCGCTCTTCTGAAGGCGTTCCGCACGCACGGGCACCTCGCGGCGCGGCTCGACCCGCTCGGCTCCGAGCCCGAGGGCGATCCTGCCCTCGAGCCCGAGTCCGTCGGCCTCACGCCCGCGCTGATGGCACAGATCCCGGCGCGCATCCTGCGCATGTACGTGCCCGGCGGAACGCTCGCCGATGCGCTTCCGCACCTGCGCGAAACCTACTGCGGGACGATCGCATACGAGATCGAGCACATCGCCTCTCACCGCCAGCGCGTATGGCTGCGCGAGCACATCGAGTCGGGAGCCTTCCGTGCGCCGCTCACGAGCAAGGAACGCACGACGCTGCTCAAACGCCTGGTCGAGGTCGATGCGCTGGAGCGCTTCATGCACAAGGCATACCTCGGCCAGCACCAGTTCTCGATCGAGGGTCTAGACATGACCGTGCCGATGCTCGATGAGCTGATCGAGCTGGCAGCCGCGCACGGAGGCCACGAGGTCGTGATCGGCATGGCGCACAGGGGACGGCTGAACGTTCTCGCCCACAACCTCGGACGCACCTACGACACGATCTTCGCCGAGTTCGAGGGCGCCTCCACGCTGGAGGCCGTGACCACCATCCCTCAGGGCGGCACCGGAGACGTCAAGTACCACCACGGCACCAACGGCTCCTACAAGCTGCCCGACGGCTCCACGATTCGCGTCAACCTCGAGTCCAACCCGAGCCATCTGGAGTTCGTCTATGCGGTCGTCGAGGGAGCGACGCGCGCAGCGCAGACCACGCGCCTTGGCCCCCACGCGCACCAGAACACCGATTCGGCGCTGCCGATCGTGATCCACGGCGACGCCTCCTTCCCCGCCCAGGGGGTCGTCTCGGAGACGCTCAACATGCAGGGGCTCGACGGCTACAAGGTCGGCGGCACGATCCACCTCATCACCAACAACCAGATCGGCTTCACGACCGACCCCGACGACGCGCGCTCGACGCGCTGGGCCTCGGACCTCGCGAAGGGCTTCGACGTGCCGATCGTGCACGTCAACGCAGACGACGTGCCGGCGTGCATCAGCGCCGTGCGGCTCGCCTTCGCCTTCCGGCAGGAGTTCGGGCATGACGTGCTCATCGACCTGATCGGCTACCGGCGCTTCGGGCACAACGAGTCCGACGAGCCCGCCTACACCCAGCCGGAGATGTACGCCAAGATCAAGACCAAGCAGCGTGTGTCCGAGCTGTGGGCCGATCGCCTGGTCGAGGACGGCGTCATCTCCCGGGAGGACGTCGAGCGCCAGGCGCAGGAGGTGTGGGACAACCTCACGCTCACCCATCAGCGCTTGAAGGCGAAGATCGAGGCCGCCGCCGAGCACGTCTCCGGCGAGCAGCCCACCGGGGAGTACGAGCTCGACCGCTCGCGCAGCCCGGAGGTGCAGACGGCCGTGCCCGCCGCCCGCGTGCGCGAACTGGGCGAGGAGCTGCTGCGCGTGCCAGAGGGCTTCACCGTGCACCCCAAGCTCGTCAAACAGCTCGAGCGCCGCCGTAGCGGCCTGTACGAGGACGGTGGGATCGACTGGGCGCACGCCGAGGCGCTCGCCTTCGCCTCGCTGCTCACCGAGGGCACCCCGGTGCGCCTGACCGGGCAGGACACCGAGCGCGGCACCTTCAGCCAGCGCCATCTCGTCCTGCACGACGCGCGCACCGGGCAGACCGTCTGCCCCATCCAGAGCATGGCCGCCGCGCTGGCACCGTTCGAGCTGCACAACAGCCCGCTGTCCGAGCTCGCCTGCATGGGGTTCGAGTACGGCTACAGCCAGGAGGCTCCCGAGACGTTCGTGCTGTGGGAGGCCCAGTTCGGCGACTTCGTCAACTCGGCCCAGGTGATCGTCGACCAGTTCATAGTCTCGGGCCTCGCCAAGTGGGGGCAGACCTCGCGCCTCACCCTGCTGCTTCCGCACGGCTACGAGGGCTCAGGTCCCGAGCATTCATCCGCGCGCCTGGAGCGGTTCCTGTCGCTGGCCGCGGAGGGAAACATCCGCGTTGCCAGCCCCACGACCCCGGCGCAGTACTTCCACCTCCTGCGGCGCCAGGCGCGCATCGCCAAGCAGCGTCCGCTCGTGGTCATGACCCCGAAGTCGCTGCTGCGCCTTCCCCAGGCGACCAACTCGGTCGCGGACCTCGCCGAGAACACGCGCTTTCACCCGGTGCTCGCCGAGGAAGGAGTCGACGATGCAGCGACTACGCGCCTGGTGCTGTGCACGGGCAAGATCTACTACGACCTCGTCGGCCATCCCGAGCGCAGCTCCCACCCCGCGCTCGCCGTGGGGCGCGTGGAGCTGCTCTACCCGTTCCCCGAAGCGCAGATACTCGATCTCATGCGCCGCTACCCCAACCTTCGCGAGGTGGTGTGGGTGCAGGAGGAGCCGCGCAATGCAGGGCCGCGCGCGCACATGTTCCCGCGCCTGATGCAGATCATGCCCGAAGGCATCCACTTCGGCTTCATCGGCCGGCCCGAGCGCGCGAGTCCGGGCGAGGGCTACCCGGCCGCGCACATCGGCGAACAGAACCGCATCGTCACGACCGCCATCGACCTCGAGAAGCCGATCTCGCAGTACCCCGTTAAGGTTCCCGGTCAGCGCTGATGGGAGCCCTGTTCAGACGTTTCCTTCGCATCCTCGCCCAGCGCCGGCGCAAGCGGCGGCGGCGCTAGGCGATCGCGCCGAGCGGGTGCGGCAAGGCCGCATCGGCGGTGCGCCGGCGGCGCGCTGGCTATGCGCCGCCCGGCGCCGCCCGCGCGGCGGGCTTCTCGCTGCCGTTCGAATCGCCCGTGAAGTCGGCCGGCGCCGCCGAACCAGAGGTCGGTGCGGCCGATGCGATGACGCTTAAGACCTCCTCGCGGCTGTAGTGCCCGACCGAGTCGTACCAGCGCTTGGCATGAAGGCCGAGGCGCAGATCGCAGTCTGCGATGACGATGCCCTCCTGGTCATACAGCGGTCCGGCGATCACCTCGCCCCAGGTCGGCTCGACGATCACCGCGCCTCCCCGCCCGAAGACAGGACGATCGGGCAGCTCCACGGGGAAGTCCGCTGGAAAGGCCGAGCGCGGGATGTACTGTGGCGCTCCGACTACGAAGGCGCCGGACTCGACCGCGATGTGGCGCATGTTGGCGATCCACACATCCGTGTCGTCCGCCGTCGGCGCGACCCAGATCTGAGGTCCGCCGCGATACAGCGCGTAACGGGCCAGCGGCATCCGGTTCTCCCAGCAGATCAGCCCGCCGATGCGTCCCACACGCGTGTCGGTGACTTGGAGATCATCGCCGCGACCGAAACCGTGAAACAGCCTCTCGTGATGGGTCGGCATCAGCTTGCGGTGCTTCCACAACAGCCCCCCCGGCCCCAGCAGCAGAAGCGTGTTGTAGAGCGAGCCGGGCCGCTCGCTCTCGCGCTCGTTGACGCCGATCGCACAGTGCAGCTGGTGCGCCGCGCACGCATCCACGAGTCGATCCACCAGCGGTCCGGGGACATCAACGGAGTTCTCCCACAACCGCTCCCAGAGCTCGTCGAATCCACTGAAGCCCGCCGCCTGGCGCGCCCAGGCGTTGGACGGGTACAGCGGGATGAACGTCTCAGGCAGGACCGCCAGCTGGGCACCCTGTGCGGCCGCTTCCCCGAGCAGCTGCGCGGCCTTCTCCACCGACCGCTCAGCGTCGAGAATCACCGGCGTGGCCTGGATCGCGGCCACGCGCACCGTATCGAATCGCGTCACCGGGCAAGCATAACCCGGCAGCGGAGCGTCCATGCCCCGGCGCTCGCACGCGGCTGCGCGCGGCGATTCCGCGGGCGCTAACGTGGTCGATGGCACCGCCGCCGCGCCTCGCGGAGCGGACCGATCCAGCTTCTCCCTCTCGGGAGCGCTCAACCACCAACGGCAGGAGGTCTCAGCGATGTCCAAGCCCATACCTGAGGGCTACCCCCAAGTCACGCCGTACCTGATCGTCGACGGCGCCAATGCCGCGATCGACTTCTACTGCTCGGTGCTTGGCGCGAGCGAGCGCATGCGCATGCCCATGCCCGACGGGCGGGTCGGGCACGCCGAGCTCGAGCTCGGCGACTCGATCATCATGCTGGCCGACGAAAACCCGCAGATGGAAATCCGCGGACCCGCCGCGATCGGCGGAACGCCGGTCTCGCTGCACGTCTACGTAGAGGACTCCGACGCGACATTCGAGCGCGCGGTGCAGGCTGGAGCCAAGGCGCTTCGTCCCGTCGAAGACCGCTTCTACGGCGACCGCTCGGGTCAGTTCCAGGACCCCTTCGGGCACCGCTGGGACGTCTCGACGCATGTCGAGGACGTGCCGCCGGAGGAGATGTCCAAGCGAGCCGAGGCGGCGATGGCGACCGGCTGAGAGGCAGCGTGCTGGCGTGGGTGCGAGGCTAGCGCCCGCGCCAAACCGGATCGCGCTTCTCCTTGAAGGCGCTCGCGCCCTCCTTGGCGTCCTCGGAGGCAAACACAGGACCCGAGATCGCGATCTGCTTCTCCCACATCTCCGCGCTGGACCAGTCCCACTGTTCTTGCAGAATCTGCTTTGAGGCAGCGAGCGCCAGCGGCCCGCTCTTTGCAAGCCTGTCCGCGAGCTCGAGCGCGACCTCGACAGCCGAGCCCGGCTCGGCCAGGTGGTTGACGACGCCGAACTCGTGGAAGCGCTCTGCCGGCAGCGTGTCGCCGGTCAAGGCGAGCTCCATCACGACGTGGTATGGCATCCGCCGCGGCAGGCGCAGCAGCGCCCCGCCCGCGGCCACCAGCGAGCGCTTGGCCTCGGGTATCCCCAGTTTCGCCCCCCTGGCGGCGACCAGCAGATCGCACGCCAGCGCTATCTCCAGACCGCCCGCCACCGCGAAGCCCTCGATCGCCGCGATCAGCGGCTTGCGAGACGCGCGCTGCGCGATCCCCGCGAAGCCACGATCGCCGAACCACGGCGACTCGCCACTCACGAACGCCCCCAGGTCCATGCCCGCGCAGAAGAAGCCGCCCGACCCCGTGAGCACGCCGACCGAGAGCGAGTCGTCCTCGTCGAGCTGATCGAGTGCTCCAGCCACCCCGGCCGCCAGCGCAGCGTTGACCGCGTTTCGCACCTCGGGCCGGTTGAGCGTTATCAGCAGGACGTTCTCCCGCCGCTCCGCCAGCACCGCCGCGGAGGCGTCGGCGGGGGTCACTGTGGGCGAGGCGGCGGTAGTGTCATCCGGGCTCATGGCTCAAGCTCCTTGGTCGGGTGGGTGCAGCGTATCTGCAGGCCCACGCCGCGTCACGCCGCGCGCGGGCATGGATGCTTGCCGCCTCGGGATGCGCCGTGGCGCCAGCTAGCGCGGCGGTGAATCCTCGAGCGGGACCGTCGGTTCGGGCGCCTCGCTCGACGCGGACCCCAGCGCGTCCGCCGGGGGCTCCTGCGCGTGCTCGAGTTGCGCCGCGGCCTCAGCCGGCTCGGGCTCTTCCTCCTGGGCCTGCTCAAGCGCTCCGCGGAACTCGCGGATTCCCTGTCCAAGCGCCCGCGCCAGACCGGGCAGGCGCTTGGGGCCCAGCACGATCAGCGCGACCAGGGCGATGAACAGCAGATGGACGGGACTCTCGATACCCATGCGCGGCTTCAGGTCCGCACGCCGACCCGTCCGCTTAGGCTAGCGGCTACGGCCGGGGCCGACCGTAGGCTTCTGCGCATGGCCAGCGGATCTCCGGCCGCGCGCGCACGCGAATATCCGCCTCCACCGGCCACCGAGCTGTTCTGGCCGGCGCAGGCAACCGTGCTCGGGGCGATCGTGCTGCAGCTGACGCTTCCCGAGCGGCTCACGGTGGGGCCAGCGTGGTTGCTGCCGACGTTGGAGGGGGCGCTCCTGCTCGGCCTGATCGCGTCCACGCCCCGCCGGCTCGAGCGCGAGCACCCTCGCCGGCGCGCGGTGGCGCTTGCTCTGATCGCGTTCGTCTCCGCCGCCAACATCTTCTCGCTGGGCGCGCTCACGCACTTCCTGTTGCACCACCACACGAGGCACCCGCGTGAGCTGCTCGTCGCGGGCGTGCTGATCTGGCTCACCAACTTTCTCATCTTCGCACTGTGGTACTGGGAGCTCGACCGCGGGGGACCCGGCAAGCGCGCCGCCGGCCACGACGAGCCGCCCGACTTCCTCTTCCCGCAGATGACCGACGACCGCATAGAGCCGCTCAACTGGCGCCCGCAGTTCATCGACTACCTGTACGTCTCGCTTACCAACGCGACCGCGTTCTCTCCGACCGACGCGATGCCTTTGACGCCGATGGCCAAGGGCGTCATGGGCGTGCAGTCGCTGGCATCGCTGGTGACCGCCGGGTTGATCGTCGCGCGCGCGGTCAACATCCTCACCTAGCGTCACTTCAGCTCCGCCTCGCGCCCACCATGGGCGCCCGCGGGCCTGCCCGCGAGCGGCGGGTCGGCGCTCGCGAGCTACGCCGCGTGCGCGACCTGCGGCTCCATCGCAAGTGCCTGCGCCAGCAGGTCGCGCAAGCCGTCGCCGGCACCGAGCGCAGACGCTCGCCGCAGCGCGTCAAGCGCCCCCTCGCGGTCCATGAGGCGCATACGCAGGCGCCCGAGCCGCTCCCACGCGCCCGGGTCCGAGGGCCCGCGTTCGGCCGCGCGCGCGGCGGCCTCCTCGGCCAGATCGATGGCGCCAATGTCTTCGTAGATGCGCGCCGCAAAGCGATGCGCAGCCGGGCGCGCCCCGTCCACGCGGGCCCAGTCGCGCACCGCGCGAGCCGCCGCATCCAGCTTTCCGGCCTGCCAGAAAGCAAGCGTCATCAGCCGCAGCACCGCCACGTTGGCGGGGTCGGCGTCGCGTGCGTAGACGAGCCGCTGAGCCGCAACCTCGTAATCGCCCTCGGCCATCGCGCGCTGCGCCGCCAGCATGAAGCGCTCGACGCGCTCCTCGGCGGGATCGGGGCGCGAGAAGTCCACGAAGCGCAAGCTCCCCGCCGGGACGGTGCGCACGCCATGGCTGAAGCGCACCCGCGCCCACTGCTGCACGTCGGCGTCGCCGTCGGGGTCGCCGCTGAAGTAGATCCCCGACACCGTGCCCACGCCCCACTCCGGGTAGGAGAGGCAGCGGGCGTAGCGGTGCACGACCGAGTGGTCGGGCACGCGGCTGGCGAACGGATCGTGCTTGGCACGCTCCTGCGCCTGCGCACGGGCGCGCTGCTCGGCTTCGTACGCTCGCCGGCCCGCCTCTTCGCGCTCCCTGCGCGCGGCCGTGGCGCTGGCGCGCACAGCGCTGCGCGACACGTGTCCGCCGCGCGAGCCCTCGGCCAGGCGCTCGAGCTGGTCGGCCGCCTCGTTGATCGCCTTGAGGTGACGCTCGTGCTCGAAGTGGCGACCCGCGGGGGCGATGTCCGGGTGCCAGCGCTTGGCCATCCTGCGCCGCGCCAGCTGCACCGCGCGCTTGTCAAAGGGAGCCTCGAGCTCCAACAGGAGCATGTTCTGCTCGATGTCAAGAACGCTCGCCGGCATGACCACACAACGTTAGCGGCACTGTCCACGCCCTATCCTGCCTGCCAGTGTCCGCCCAGTACATCTTCACGATGCGCGGCCTCTCCAGGGTCTACGCGCCGGACCGGACCGTTCTCGAAGGCATCACGCTGGCGTTCTTCCCTGGCGCCAAGATCGGCGTGCTCGGCTACAACGGAGCCGGCAAGTCGACGCTGCTGCGAATCATGGCGGGCGTCGATCAGGAGTACCGCGGCGAGGCCGCGTTGGCGAGGGGCGCGAGCGTGGGCATGCTCGAGCAGGAGCCGAAGCTCGATCCCGCCAAGGACGTCAAGGGCAACGTCGAGGAGGGCGTGGCCGAGACGAAGGCGCTGCTGGACCGCTTCAACGAGCTCGCGGCCAACTACTCCGAGGAGACCGAAGCCGAGTTCGGCGAGCTGCAGGCCAAGATCGACGCGGCCGACGCCTGGAACCTTGATACGCGCTTGGAGTACGCGATGGATGCGCTGCGCCTGCCGCCTGCGGACGCGGACGTGAGCACGATCTCCGGTGGCGAGCGCCGGCGCGTCGCGCTCTGCCGGCTGCTGCTGCGCGCCCCGGACCTGCTGCTGCTCGACGAGCCCACCAACCACCTCGACGCCGAGTCGGTGGCGTGGCTCGAGCAGCACCTCGCCGAATACAAGGGCACAATCGTGGCCGTCACCCACGACCGCTACTTCCTCGACAACGTAGCGGGCTGGATACTCGAGCTCGACCGCGGCAGGGGAATTCCCTACAAGGGCAACTATTCGAGCTGGCTCGAGCAGAAGCAGGCTCGCCTTGCTCAGGAGGCGCGCACCGAAAAGGGGCGCCAGCGAACGATCGCAGCCGAGCTCGAGTGGGTGCGCACCAACCCCAAGGGCCGGCGCACGAAGTCCAAGGCGCGACTGGCGCGCTACGAGGAGCTGCTGGAGGAGGAGCGAAACGTCAAGCTCGACGAGGTCCAGATACACATCCCGCCCGGGCCGCGCTTGGGCGACTCGGTGCTCACCGCCGAGTCGGTGTCCAAGGGGTTTGGCGATCGGCTGCTGATCGAGTCGCTGTCCTTCGAGCTGCCGCGCGCAGGCATCGTCGGCGTGATCGGCGCCAACGGAGCCGGCAAGACGACGCTGTTTCGCATGATCACGAGCGAGGAAGCGCCCGACAGCGGCAAGCTCGAGCTGGGCCCGACCGTCGAGCTCGCATACGTCGACCAGTCGCGCGACGCGCTCGATCCGCGGCGCACCGTGTGGGAGGAGATCTCCGACGGACTGGACGAGCTCAAAGTCGGCGAGCGTACGTTCAACTCGCGCCAGTACACCGCCGGCTTCAACTTCAAGGGCCAAGACCAGCAAGCGCGGATCGGCGATCTCTCCGGCGGCGAGCGCAACCGCGTGCACCTGGCCAAGCTTCTGCGCCGCGGCGGCAACCTGCTGCTGCTCGACGAGCCCACCAACGATCTCGACGTCGACACGCTGCGCGCGCTCGAGAACGCGCTGCTCGCGTTTCCAGGGTGCGCGATGGTGATCTCGCACGACCGCTGGTTCTTGGATCGCGTGGCCACGCACGTGCTTGCGTTCGAGGGCGATTCGCAGGTGAGATGGTTCGAGGGCAACTTCGACGCCTACGAGGAGCACCGCCGTTCGCTGCTGGGCGACGCTGCCGACCGCCCCCACCGCATCAGCTACAAGCGGCTCGTGCGTGGCTGAGCCAGAGACGATCGCGCGCGCGGACTCCGCGCCGCCGGGGAGCTTCGAGCGCGACACCGCCGTGCGCGTGATCGAGCGCGCGCCGGCGCGCACGCTGCTCGAGGCCGACGTCTCGCCCGCGTGGCGCGCCGGTCGCGGTCCACACGGCGGCTATCTGGCGGCGATGCTGCTGCGCGCGCTCGCACAGTCGGTTGAGGAGGCCTCGCGTGCGGCGCGCTCGTTGACGATCCACTTCGCGCGCGCCCCCCAGCCCGGCCCGGTCAGCATCGCGACGGCGACCGAGCGCGAGGGTCGCTCGCTTTCGACGCTGTCGGCGCGCATGGAGCAGGACGGCGCGCTGATCGCCCTGGCGCTGTCGGCCTTCTCGCGCCCGTGGAGCGGGCCGGAGCTCGCCGAAGCGCAGATGCCCGACGTCGCCCCTCCCGACCCCGAGCGCCGCCCTGGCGGCCTCGTCGAGCACGGCGCCCCGCCGTTCACGCAGAACATCGTGCTGCAGCCGCGCATCGGCGGCCTCCCCTTCACGGACTCCGAGCAGCCCATGGAATCGGGCGGCTGGCTCGGCCTCGCCGAGCCGCGGCCCGTCGACGCGGCGGCGCTCGCGTTCTACAGCGACGCGCTGATCCCGTCGCCGTTCATGCGCACTCGCAGGGTCGGGCCCGCGCCGACGCTCGATCTCACAGTTCACTTCTGCACGCCGACGCCGCGCGAGCCCTCGCCCGACCCGCTCGAGCTCTGCCTGGTCCACACGCGCGCGAGCCTTCTGCACGAAGGGTTCTTCGTCGAGGACGGCACGATCTGGGCAACCGACGGCACGCTGCTCGCGCAGTCGCGGCAGCTCGCGATCCTTATGCACCCGGCGATCGGTTAGGGTCACTGATCGCTGGTCGCGGGCTGCATCCGCGCGTGAGCACTCCGCCAATCCACCGGGCGCCGCCGCAGCGGCGCCTCAAACTTCAGGAGCGAGCAATGGCCGACTACACCGCCAAGCACATCAACGACATGGAGGCCGCCTTCGGCGGAGGCTTCGTCAGGGCTCGAGCCGAGCTCGGCGTCACCTCCTTCGGCATGCAGGTGATCAGGATGCCGCCGGACTACGCCGACTACCCCGAGCACGACCACGCAGGCGATGGCCAGGAGGAGGTCTACCTGCCGCTGAAGGGCTCGGGCTGGATGGACATCGAGGGCGAGCGCGTCGAGCTCGACAACGGCGTCTTCGTACGCGTCGCTTCCGGCACCAAGCGCAAGGTCCACGCCGGCCCCGAGGGGCTGCAGATGCTGGTGCTCGGCGGCTGCCCCGGGCAGGCGTATGAGATCGCGTCCTTCAGCGAGCTGGGAGCAGCCGCGTAGCTGACGCATCCGCTGCCGTCGCACCGTCAGCGTCACCGCGCTGACGGCCGCTGGCTCTAGCTTTCAGGCGCCAGGGGGGCTTCTGGCCACCCGCCGCCGGACGCCTGCGGGATCAGTTCTCAGGCGGGCACGGGGCGCCGCCGGCGGCCCGCTGTTCGCGCTCGAGCGGTATCTCACCGGCGATTTCTGCCTGGCTCATTGTGCCCAGGCGGTTGACGAGCTCGGTGAACCCGAGCAGCTCCGCATGCATCACGTCGAAGTCGATGCCCTCGAGCCCGAAGGAGGGGTCGTACAGCGACTGCGGCGCCGAGATCTCGCCGATCGTCGGCAGCAGATGAACGTTGTAGGGCGTGCCCTCGCCGCCGAAGTTGCAGTGCGAGGGCACGGTCGAGGCGGGCGCGTCCGCGCCCTGCAAGAGGATCGTTCGTTCCATGTCGTAGCTCTGCACGACGCTCGTGACCGCGGCCACGAGCGGCGGACTTGGCGTGATGGCGATGAACTGGATCGCGCGCAACCCGTTGGACATCAGTTCGACGCCGGGACCGCCGTCGGACCTCGGCATCTGCTCGTAGTCGATCGCCCCCAGGTGCTCGAGCGTGAGCACCGAGGAGACCCTGCCTTCGCCGTATTCGCGGTCGAGCTGTGTGGCGATCACCCCGGCGCCGCCGTAGCGGCGCTGGGAGTCGACCAGGCGCTGGTAGAAGTGCGCGGTCGGGAACACGAATTCGACGCTGCGCGGGCGGCATGCGTCGGGCAGGGCCGCCAGATAGCGGGCCATCGCGACCATCGCGACCGGGCCGTTGTCCTCGACGGCGTTGGTGCCGTCGGTGTGGCTGTCCACGACGATGCGCTGGGCGCTCTGGCCGGCGATCGCGGCGCGGATCGTCGGCGTTTCGACGCTGCGGTAGCTCGCGTGCAGAACGAGCCTCGCCGACACCGGAGCGCCGGAGGCGATCGCATCGCTGATCTGCTGACCTTCATCGGCGCCGAGGTAGACCGCGGGCACCTTCCACGGCGTTCCCTCGTAGGGCTCGTAGTGGTTGGGGAGCTGGCTGCGCGGCAGGTCCTTGACGAACAGGACCCCCTTGGCGCCCGCGGCGGCGGCGTTGCGCAGGTCGGCGACGCGCGCGTTGTAGTTGATGAAGTCGCCGAAGAACGACTGCGTGGGGTCGATCGTGTTCTTGGGGTCATAGACGAACCAGCTGACGACGGGCAGGAAGAAGTCGTAGTTGGGCACGCTGCCCGCCGGCGCCGGGCGCAGGACGATGCGGCCCGCCGCGTTGGCGGCCGTGATCGGTTCTTCGTCTGGAATCTCGACCAGCGGCGCGGAAACACCGGCGCTGCGGGTCGCCTGCGCATACGGGACAGGCGCCGCGACCGGGATCGTGGTGCTCGTTTCACCTACCTTCAGCTGCAGTTCGCTCGAGCTCGATTTCCAGCGATTGATCGTGAAGCGTTCTTGCGAGACCTGCGCCCGCGGCACCGTTTTCAGCTGCGAGAGGATCCATTTGATGTAGAGGTTCTGGCTGCGATAACCGGTCGGGCGCACCCCGAGCCCCGCCACGTAGGAGTTCATTTCTCGCAGCTTGGCGGCGCTGGGAAGGGCCGCGGGATCGGGCGCCACGGGACAGCTTTGCGCAGGCGCCGCGAGGCCGGCGCGAGCGGGCGCGCCGGCGGAGGCGGCTGGCACCAACAGCGCCCCCATGGCGGCGAGCAGCGCCGTCGCACGCAAGAGCGCGCGCGCCCTGTGGCGAGCGGCGCTCACGGCCCGCTCACCGCCCAATCGGCCGCGGCCCCGGCCTTGGTCGGGAGCGTGAACTGCACGAGCCCGCCGACGACCGTGTCCGGCACCTGGGCACCGTTGGCCCAAGCGATGGCCTGATCCGCGGCGACCCCGGCGGGCGGGGCCACCCGCATCGTCACGCTGCCGCCGCTTGTGGTCACGTAGCCGCGCAGCAGGCCCGGCTGCTCGGCCAAGCCGAGCTCGGGCAGGCGGACGTCGAACGTGCTCGTGGGCATGTGGGGCACGACTTCGTAGCCCTCTCCTGTGGCTTCGACCCCGGTGAGCTTGACCAGGTCGAAGAGGCTGTACGCCGGCTGGTGCATGATCTGGGTGTCGTAGCCGTTGACCGCGCCCGCGCCGGTCGCGAGCCCGATCCCGCACCCGGAGGGCGGCGACTGGTAGTAGGAGGCGCACTCGTCGTCGACGGAGATGACGCCGTCCCAATGGTCCGGGAAGGCCGTGGCGTGAGCCGCGAGCGTGTTGCGCGTGAACTCATCCCACGCGTCGGCCGCCGCTTCGGGCACGATCCCGTCAAGCGCGGCAAGCGCCCACGTCATCTGGCCGTTAAGGGCGAACCACGCCCCGCCAGGGAACTCGCGGCTGTTGTTGAGCCCCGGCTCGTTCTGTTCGTCGGCGCCGGGATCGGTCGACCCGGGCGCCATCGCCGCCCCGATCTGCGTGGGCCCGAAGGGGGCCCCGATACCGACGAGGAAGCGTCGGTAGGCGGCGACGACTTCGGCGGCCTGCTGCGCGCTCGCGGCACCCGCGAGCAGCGCCCACGGTTGGGGCTCCACGTAGATCGCGCCCGAGCCGAGCTGGCTCGTGCCCGAGTAGCCGCGCGCGAACCAGCCAAGGCCGGCGTCGGCTGGGGTGACGGATTCGCCGTGCACGAACTGGCCCGCGACCACAGCCTCGTCGCGCGCCCCCGCGGCGCGCAGTTCGCCGGCGAAGGCGGCGTCCCCGAGGCGGTCGGCCACGAGCGCCAGGCGCGGATAGATGTAGGCGGCCTGGGCGGTCACGAGGTTGGACTCGCTCATCTGGTTGAACTCCGTCGAGAAGTCGTTCCAGTCGCCGGTCGAGCCGGTGATGTACTCGCCGTGCGGGCCCCTGCCGATCACTTCCTCCTGGTGGTGGAAGGCGAGCTTCAGGTGTTCCCACAGCGTCCCCGAGCCGGCGCCCTGGTAGTAGGGGAGCTGCTGGCTGAGGAACGCGAAGTCGCGCGTGGAGAGCGCGTATTCGGCCGCCAGCCACAACAGCCACTGGTCGAGGTCGTCGGAGGTGCCGAGGTCGAAGCGACGGCAAAGGCCGATCATCCCGTATGGGATCGCTCCGCCGACCGCGGGCTGCTCCTGCGCGGAGTAGGCGATCACGTCGCGCGCGAGCGCGGGATCGCTCCAGACCATCGGCAACGCGTGCTGCAGCGGGTCGCGGAAGGCCTCGTTCTCGCCAAAGAAGTACTGGTAGTAGCCGCCCTGGGAGAGGATGTGGTGGCCGGCGCACTCCTCGTAGGTGGAGTCAGAGCGCAGCGTGTAGGCGTCCCACTCGAGCTCGCGCGAGAGCCACGGGTAGGAGCTTCCTAGTTCGGCCTTCGGCAGCCACTTCGCCCACTGCGCCTCGCTCTTGTTGAAGGCGGTCGAGCTTGCGCGGTAGCGCGCGAGCATCGCGTGGATCGCTTCAGGGTGGCCGTAGCCGTAGGCGTAGCGCAGGGTCACCTTCGCGCCCGGCGCCAGCGAGATCGGGCTCTGGAATGCGAGCATCGCGCTGCCCTCGCTGCCGTTCGCCGCCGGCGGCGCGATCGAGTCCGCCAGCTGCCCGGCCACAACCGCGGCCGGGGCCGCGCGCGTGCCCGAACCGAAGAAGGCGCTCGTGTCGGTGTCATACGCGCTCACCGGCCCCTGCAGCGCGCTGGCGAAGATGCTCGGCGGCTCGGTGTCGATGTCGTAGGGGAGCTGGGCCACCGTCAGCGTGCTCGTCTGCGGGTCCCACGCGGGCGACTGATAGCCACGCGCGAACTGCGTGATCCCCTGGATCTCAGGATTGACGTCCCAGTACTCGAAGTAGGAGCCGCTCAGCGCTTTCTTGGAGGTGTTCTTGATCGTGACGTCGTGCAGCAGCAGCGAGTCATCGCCGAACGGCGCGTACACGCGGTCCTGCTCGGAGAGGCCCGTGAGCGTGGTGCGCTTTTCGTAGTAGCCAACGCCGAACACCCGCTGGGTGGATGCGCCGGCGGGACGGTCGTCATAGAGCGTGGAGATGACTCGTCCTTCGAGGTTCAGGTAGCCGAACCCGCCCGCGTAGTGGCTGTGTTCGGCGTCGTAGTAGTTGGTCCACTGATACAGGCGGTCCTGGCTCCACAGCTGCGAGTAGCCGTGGTTGGAGGCATCGGCGACGACGCGGTCGTTGCCGATCTGGCTCCACGCGTTGACGTTTCCCGACAGCTCGGGCTGCGGCGCGAGCGGGCTCGTGAGCTCGTCGATTTCATAGCGGTAGGCGGGCAGCTTGTGCGAGTCCACCATCCACTGCCCGAAGGACCCGCTCCCATAGGTCGATGAGATGTCGGGCGCGCTCTTTTCGCGCGACAGCAGCGCCGGCGCGGCGGACGCGGACTGGACCGCCGACAACGAGATCACTCCGGCGATCGTCGCGACCGCAATGCGTCTCATGGCAGGCTCGTCGGGGTGAGTGCGCTGAAGCGCAGCGTGCCCACATAGCCGACCGTGGGGATGTGCCCTTCGAGCGCCGGACCGAGCTGCTTGACCACGCCCGCCCAGAAGGCGTTGCCCGCGGAGTCGTAGGCGCCGCCGACGAAGTCGGTGCGCGGCGAGCCGCCGGTGAGCCCGTAGTCGTGGAAGATCGGGGCTGTGGGTTCGTTTAGCGCGCCGCTGTAGAACAGCGGCTGTGCGTCGAGCGCGTCGGCCGTCTGGGTGATGTAGGCGCTGAACAGTTCGGCCGAGGGATCGGTGCTGGCGTAGTAGGTGATCGCCACGTGCCCCGCCCCGCCGGCCGCGATCGCGGGCCGCTGCGCGTTCTCGGCGCCCGGGTAGGCGACCATCATCGGCGCGCTCCAGCTCTGCGCGCGATCGCGCGACAGCGCCAGATACACGAGTCCGTTGGCCGTCCAGGAGGCGTACAAGTTGTCCGCGTCGTCGATGGCGAGCTTGAGGTTTGTCCCGCTCGTGACCGTCCCGGCCGGCGCATCGGGCTCGGGGATCCAGGTCTCGCTCGCACCCTCGTCACGGCTCACGACGACGTATGCGGCGTGTTCGCAGTTGACCGGCTGATAGATCGCCCCCTGGCTGTCGACGACGCCCGCGTTGAAGTTCAGCGGCGGGCAGATGTCGGAGGGGTTGCTCGCCGTGGGCGAGGTATAGCCGGCGGGCGAGAAGGTGATGCCCCCGTCAAGCGACTTGTAACAGAGCCTCCCCGGCCCGCTGACCTCAAAGGGCGAGTTGGCGCACAGATACACCACGTCGGGATAGCGGACTGGCTGCGCCGCGCCCGTGCTCGCGGGCGGCGCGGGGCCGACAAACACCTTCTCCCAGTCGCCCGTTGGCGCGGTCTGGTAGTCGGCCGTGGCGAAGCTCTTGGCGTCGTCGCTGGAGCTGTAGACCTGGAAGCCGTAGGCGGCCGCGAGGTAGAAGCCGGATTCTTCCGGGAGTTCGCTCTCGTTGCGCACCGGGCCCGTCGCGTGAGACCAGAACACGCGGCCCGTGCGCCGGTCGGCGATCACGTAGGGGTCGACCGTGTTCCAGAACGCCGTTGGCTGCTCCTCCGCGGGGCGGGTGAGGCTCCAGCTGGAGCCTCCGTCGAGCGAGCGCGCCATCGAGTTCTCGCTGTCGGCGGGCGAGTACACCAGCGCGCCATCTTTGGTCACTGCCAGGCTCGACTCCGAGGTCGCATAGCCGGTTTGGACCGCGCACGCCACGGGACGCCGCGCGCCTTTTGGCAGGCGCACCACGACCCCGTCCGCGCGGTGGGCGAGGACGGGCAGCGAGCGTTTGCAGCCGGCGATGGCCGCGTTTGCCGGGGCCGGCATGCGGACCGCGAGGCAGGCGCCGAGCGCGAGCGTGAGCGCCAATGTCCGCAGCGGTGTCTCTCGAAGACTCGAGTGCATCCCTTCCCTCTCGCGGCCGAGTCCGGCCTTAGAATACACACGTGTCCTCAAATGTCAAATGGCCGCGTGATGCGGCCACCTGAACGTCGCCCGCGGTCCTGTGCAGCTCGCGGGCGATCGCCTCTCTACGGGGAGAGCAGCGTCTGTGCCTCCAGCCGCATGGCGGCGGCGGCGATCAGGCGCGCGCAGGCGTGTACGTCCTCCAGCTGCACGAGCTCGACGGGCGAGTGCATGTAGCGCAAGGGGACAGACACGAGCGCGGTGGGCACCCCGCCGCGGCTCAGCTGCACGGCGTCGGCATCCGTGCCGCTGGCACGGCCGGAGGCCTCGATGGTGAAGGCGATCCCCTCGGCCTCCGCGGTCTGGGCCAGCAGCTCGAACAGCCGCTGGTCGAACGTGGAGCCGCGGTTGAGGACCGGACCGGAGCCGAGCTCGTGCTTTCCCACCTCCTTGACCTCGATCCCGGGCGCATCGGTGGCGTGGGTGACGTCGACGACGATCGCTGCGGCGGGCTCGAGCGCGAACGCGCTCGTGCGCGCGCCCCCGAGCGTTGTCTCCTCCTGGGCGGCCGCCACCGCCACGAGCTCCCACGGGGCCCCGCCCTGGGCGGCCACGAGGCGCGCTGACTCGAGCGCCACGAAGGCGCCCACGCGATTGTCGAGCGCGCGCGCCGTGAGGCGGCCGTTCTGCAGCTGCGCGGGCAGCGCGTCGATCACGGCGACATCGCCGACGCGGACCTGCTCGCGCGCCTGGGCGCCGTCGCGGGCGCCGATGTCGATGTGCAGGTCGCGGATCTCGGCGACCTTCTTTACATCCTCGTCGCGCAGCAGGTGGATCGGCTTCTTGCCGACGACGCCCGTGAGCGGACCCACGCGCGTATCGATGAGCACGCGCTGGCCGACCAGGATCTGCGCGTCCCACCCGCCTACGTTGCGAAACCAGAGATAGCCGTCGTCGTCTATGTGCGTCACGATCAACCCGATCTCGTCGATGTGGCCGACGACGATCAGCCGGCGCTCGCGCTTCTTGGCGCCGGTGCGCGCGGGGACACGCGCGACCGCCGTCCCCAGCACGTCGCTCGAGACCCGCGCGAACGCGCCCGCCGCCTCGCGCCACACGGCTGCCGGCGCGCTCTCATACCCCGAGGGCCCGCGCGCTGCGAGCAGGTCGAGCAGCGCCTGCGGCGGCGCGCCGTCGGCGGTAGACCCCTTGGACGCCGCCTTCGCCTGCGGGCTCAACGTGAGAGCAGCGCTCGGAGCACGAACTGCAGGATCCCGCCGTGTCGGAAGTAGTCGGCCTCGCGCGGGGTGTCGATGCGCACGCGCGCGTTGAACTGCGCATCGCCGGCGTGCACGCTCACCTCGGGCCGCTTCCCCTCGGACGCGGCGGCGACGGCGTCGGCGATGCCCGCGACCGCGAACACCTCCTCGCCGCTCAGAGCGAGCGACTCGGCGCTCTGGCCGTCGGGGAACTGAAGCGGCAGCACGCCCATGCCCACGAGGTTGGCGCGGTGGATGCGCTCGAAGCTCTGCGCGATCACGGCGCGCACGCCGAGCAGCCTCGTTCCCTTAGCCGCCCAGTCGCGAGAGGAGCCTGAACCGTACTCCCTGCCTGCAAGCACCACGAGCTCGACGCCTTCCTCGCGGTAGCGGATGGCCGCGTCGTAGATTGGCATCGCCTCGCCACCCGCCGCTCGCTCGCCCGAAGCGGCGCCGCCGGCGGGAAAGTGGCGCGTGAAGCCGCCCTCGGGCAGCGGCTCGGTTCCGCCGCCGAGCAGGTTGCGCAGGCGGATGTTCGCGAACGTGCCGCGCATCATCACCTCGTGGTTGCCGCGTCGCGAGCCAAAGGAGTTGAAGTCCTTGGGCGCGACGCCGAGCTGTTGCAGGTAGAGCCCCGCCGGGCCATCGCGCTTGATCGATCCAGCGGGCGAGATGTGGTCGGTGGTGACGCTGTCACCCAGCAGCGCGAGCACGCGCGCGTCGCTTACGTCCTGCAGCGGCTCGGGCTCGACGGGCATGTCCTCGAAGTAGGGCGGCAGGCGCACGTAGGTCGAGCTCTCGTCCCAGGCGAAGCGATCGCCTTCGGGCACCTCGAGGCCGTGCCAGCGCTCGTCGCCCGCGAACACCTCGGCGTAGCTCTTGTTGAACATGTCCGCGCGCACAGCACCGGCGATCGTGTCGGCCACCTCGCGCCCGGAAGGCCAAATGTCCGCGAGGCGCACCTCGTTGCCCTGCTCGTCGGTACCAAGCGGGTCGTGGATGAGGTCAATATCCATCGTGCCCGCCAGGGCATACGCCACGCACAGCGGCGGCGAGGCCAGATAGTTCATCCTCACGTCAGGGTTGATGCGGCCCTCGAAGTTGCGATTTCCAGACAGCACCGAAACGACCGCCAGGTCGTCGTCCTGCACGGCCCGCGAGATCGCCTCCGGCAAGGGACCCGAGTTCCCGATGCACGTGGTGCAGCCGTAGCCGACGAGATTGAAGCCGAGCCGCTCGAGCGGCTCGGTCAGGCCCGAGCGGTCCAGGTATTCGGTCACGACCTTCGAGCCGGGCGCGAGCGAGGTCTTCACCCACGGCTTCGAGCGCAGGCCGCGCGCGACGGCGTTGCGCGCAAGGATGCCGGCGCCGATCATCACCGAGGGGTTGGACGTGTTCGTGCAGCTGGTGATCGCGGAGATGACCACGTGCCCGTGGTCGAGCTCAAAGCTCTCGCCGTCCAGGCTCACGCGCACCCCGGCCGGCGAGCGCTCGGCTGTGGCCGCGCCCCCCTCGGGGCGCGGCAGCTCAGGCCGGCTGAGCGTCAACAGCGGCTCGTGCCCTGGGGCGCCGTCGGCCGGGGGGTCGGACGCCGGGTAGGACTCGGCCACGGCCTGGTCGTGCGCGTTGCCCAGCTCGCCGTCGCCGGAGGTGTAGTCCTCGAGCGCGCGTCTGAAAGCGCCCTGCGCCTCGCTCAGCGGGACCCTGTCCTGGGGTCGCTTGGGGCCGGCGAGGCTCGGTTCGACGGCTTCGAGGTCGAGCTCCACCTGGTCCGAGAAAGTGGGCGTCTCGGAGCGCTCGTCGTGCCAGAGGCCCTGCTCCTTCGCGTATGCCTCCACGAGCGCGATCTGCTCGGGCGAGCGACCGGAGAACTCGAGGTAGCGAAGCGTCTCTGCGTCGATCGGGAAGATCGCGCAGGTCGAGCCGAACTCCGGTGACATGTTCCCGATCGTGGCTCGGTCGGCGATCGGCAAGCGGGCGAGGCCCGGGCCGTGGAACTCGACGAACAGGCCAACCACCCCGCGCTCACGCAGTATCTGCGTGACCGTCAGCACGAGGTCGGTGGCGGTCGCCCCCTCGCGCAGCTCGCCGCGCAGCTCGAAGCCAAGCACCCGCGGGATCAGCATCGACATGGGCTGGCCCAGCATCGCGGCCTCGGCCTCGATCCCACCGACGCCCCAGCCGAGCACGCCCAGCCCGTTGACCATCGTGGTGTGCGAGTCGGTGCCCACCAATGTGTCCGGATAGGCCTGGCCGGTGTGCTCGTTGCCGAACACCACGCGCGCGAGATACTCGAGGTTGACCTGGTGGACGATGCCGGTGTCTGGCGGCACGACCGCGAAGTTGTCGAACGCCTGCTGTCCCCAGCGCAGGAACGCGTAACGCTCGCGGTTGCGCTCGAACTCGCGCTCGGCGTTGACGCGGAAGGCGTCGCGCGTGCCGAACGCGTCGACCTGCACGGAGTGGTCGATCACGAGCTCGGCTGGGACCAGCGGATTGATGCGCGCCGGATCTCCGCCCATGGCAGCGATCGCGTCACGCATGGCGGCAAGATCGACGACGGCAGGAACGCCCGTGAAGTCCTGCATCAGCACCCGCGCCGGGCTGAACGCGATCTCCGTGCTGGGGCTCGCCTTCGCGTCCCACGAGGCGAGTGCCTCCACGTCGCCGGCCTCGACCGAGCCATTGCCCTCGGTGCGCAGCAGGTTCTCGAGCAGGACCTTCAGCGAGAACGGGAGCCTGGCAACGTCGAAGCGCTGCTGCAGAGCGTCGAGACGGAAGATCTCATAACGACGATCGCCGACCTTTAGCTCGTCCCTTGCGCCGAAGCTGTTCTCGGCCATCGCAGCCAGTTTCGCAGAGTGGCCGCCGCGCCCGTCACGCGGCGCACGTCGGCGGCGAGGTGCAGTTGCCGGAACACCGCCAGCGGGCGCTGTGCGCGGGCCTCAGGCCTAGAGCGGAGGGCCTAGGGCGCCTCTGACGCGACCCTTGCCCTCGCGCTTGGAGCGCAACAGAGCGGCGTCGCACGCGCTCAGCAACTCTTCGGTGGTCATCGGCGCGTGCCATTGAGCGACGCCGATCGACGCCGGCACACCGGGCTCATCACCGAGGCCTGGCAGGGAGTTCAGGCGCTCGAGCGCGCGGTTTGCAGCGGCAGCTGCGCTGCGCAGGTCGGCGTTGGGCATGATCACGACGAACTCGTCGCCGCCGTAGCGCGCGACGCGGTCGAACGCGCGGAACTCGCCGACGAGCGCGCTGACAACCTCGCGCAGCACCGCATCGCCCGCCTGGTGACCGTGCTCGTCGTTGACGAGCTTGAAGTTGTCGAGGTCGATTAGCAGGCACGACAGCGGCGTGCCGGCGCGCGTGGCGCGCCCGATCTCCTCGTCCAGGCGGCGGCGCATCGCACGATGGTTCATGCAGCCGGCGACCGCGTCGGTGCCGGCCTCGGTGCGCGCGTGCAGGAGCGCGAGCGCGGTGCCGGCCTGCTCGACCAGCGGGCGCGCGAGCTCGAGCGAGCGCTCGGTGAACGGATCATCGCGGCGGCGCACGAGCATCACCACCGACTCGACCTCGCTTCGCAGCACGAGCGGCAGCAGCAGCGCGGCGCTCGCGACACCCGTCTGCGTCAGGCGCGGCGCGCTGCGAGCGAGCTCGGCGTCCTCGGCGAGGTGCAGGCAGCGGCCCGAGCTCGCGACCCAGCTCACGCCCGGCGGGCGCTCGCCGCGCGGCAGCATGTAGGAGAGGCGGCCGTTGCCTTCGAACATGTAGACCGAGACCTGCTCTTCCTCGCTCTCGGGCGCGAGATGGTGAACATGGACCTCCTCGGCCTCCGGCACCGAGAGCAGCTCAGCGGCGAGCGCGCGAAAGATCGCCTCGTGATCGTGAGACCCGTCGGCGAGCACGGTGAGCCGGCGAACGCCGGCAAGCACGGCCTCCCAATCCTCGGGTCCCGTCGCCGCATCCTTGCGCGAGAGAACTCCCATCACGCCAATCTAAGGCATGCGCCGGAGGGGGTCAACTCAGCGGACTCAGCGACACGCCGGAGGCGCTCCTTCGCCCCCGGCGGTATGCGCCGACGCCTAGCGGAATCTGACGTTCACCGCCGCGCTCGAGCCCGGGCCCTTCTTGGCGGGAACGAAGCCCACGCGCACCCGCACGCGCAGCGGGCGGTGGCGGCGGCGTACGTGGCTCGACAGCGGCACCCTGAGCGTCGCGGCTTTGGTCGCCTTCGAGAGACGGCGGCTGGTGGTCCTGAGTTTGCGGCCGCGCGCCGTGACGCGGCCTGCGGCGAACGTCTGCACGGTGATGAAGGCCGTCCTGCCGACCACCTTGTGGCCCACGATGCGCACCCCGCAGCCCTTGACGGAGATGATCGTGTTCTGTTTGAACGTCTTGCCGTTCTGAGCTGTGAGCGTGGTCGGCATGACCAGCGGATGGGCGCACAGGTTCGTGTTGCCCGTGAGCGCGGAGTGCGGACCGGTGGGCAGCTTGAGCGTGAAGCTCGAGACGGGCACGTCGGGGACCGACGCGAAGCTCGTCGTCGTGATCCCGTTTTTGATGTCCGTGTTGCCGACCAGGATCACGCGGATGCCGCTGCCTTCGAGCACGAGGTCGAGGTCGGGGAAGGCGGCGCCGCCGTGTGAGACGAGGATCGCCGGGCCAGTCATCGGTGTCGGCAGCACGGGCGTGACTGCGGTCGCGGTCCCAACGGTCGATTCCGGCGAGCAGCCGAGCGGGTTGGCGGCGAACGTCGCTTCCAGGCACGCTTTCTGAAGCGTCGTCAGCCGCGAGGGCAGCGCCTTCGGCAGCGAGGTGACGCTCGAGCGGATGTTGGCCTGACCCGATGGCTGGCCGACTTTTACTTCCAGGCTCGCGCCGTTGGCTTTTGTGAACTTCGCGCCCGTCGAGGCTGAGAAGCTCGGCTTGAAGGCCAGTTTTTCGCAGCCTTCGACCTGGAAGGGGCTGGGAAGAGACTGGGTCGCGCCGAGCGTCGAGGTCAGCGTCGTTTCCACGCTGAGCAACCCGCAGTTGGTCGGGTTGAGCTCGAAGCCCTGGCGGTTGACCGTCACGGTCAACGACTTCACGCGCACAGGTATGCCGCGGCGGATTGTCGGCAGAGGGCTCGTGACGATCACCCGCGCGCTGCGCGGGTCGACTTCGATCTTCGCGCGTTTCACTTCCGTGCCGAGGTTGAACGGACCGGCGACAACCGGCACCTTCAGCGACAGGCCGTACGGCGCCCCGGCGTAGGGACCCGTGAGGTACACGCTGCCGGTGAACGGATACGGTTCGGGGCCGGCGCCGACGGTCGCGCGTGCGCTGCCGATCAGGCTCGACGCGGGACACGCTTCGGCTTCGGAGTTGGCCTGCGCTTCAGGGCAGAGCGAGGCGGCCGGGATGCGGCCGACGAGGCCCGGCGGCAGCACGGTCCGGAGCGTCGCCGGATACTGGTTTCCGTCGGCGCGGTTGAGCACGAACGTCGCCGAGCTGCTCGCGCCCGCGGTCGCCGGTTCGGCCGACGTGCTCTGCGTGAGCGTGAAGGGCAGCGGCGTCGAGCAGCCTTCGGCGCTGAACGGCAGTTCCGATCGCAGACTCGTCAAGGGAGCCGAGAACGGAACGAATTCGGAGACGGTCTTTCCACCCGTGCAGGCGAGCGGGTTCGCGACCGTCGCGTGCGCCCCCCCGTTGAAGTGCAGGACCGCGGCGCTGAAGGGCGCCGGCGGGTTTTCGGCGAAGGTCGCCGTCAGCTGCCCCGTTGCCCTATTCGCTTCGACGGTGCCCCTCAGGCGCACCTTAACGCCGTAGCGCGACGACTCGGCGTCGAGATAGATCGTGAACGGCGGTTCGGTGATTGGGCCCGTCGCCGGCTTGCCCAGGAAGATCGGTCCGCTCAGCTGACCCGCGGGCAGCGTGGGCACTTCGAGATTGAACGTGCCGATGCGGCTGCCCGGCGGGCACGTCACGGCGTTGCGGGTGCCGATCCCGATCTGTTCGGGCGTGCAGCCTTCGATACCGGCGAGCGCCGACTCGTTCGGCGTCATTCCTTCGGGGAGCGTCACCGTCGCGGTCTTCAGGTCAGAGGTGTCGACTTTTTCGGCCGCCGGGGGATGCGCGGCCGTGACTTCGGCCGTTATTCCGTCCGGGGAGTCCGACAGCGCCGATTCGGGCGTAAGCGTGAAGGCAGGTTCGAATTTCTCCAGGCCGCAGTTGATCGTGCCGACCAGAGCGGTGTATTCCTTGAGTGGCGCTTTCACACCTTCGTACGATTCGACGCTCAACGTCGAGGTGGTTTCCGGTCCTTTGACCACACACGCGGACGGGTTCCTGATGAAACCTGTAGTTTCGCCGGCGCCATTTTTGTTGCCAAAAAGAACCAAGCGCGACTCGATCAGACCGGGCGTGATGTTTTTGATGAGGTAGTAATCGTGGTAGTCGCTCGCCCATTCGACGTTGCCTTCGATGAACGAGTGCCCAAACAATGGCACGCCAATGTACGGTTCGAGGTTGAGCGCCACGGCGAAATCCGACCCCAGGCCGTTGGGCGGGTCCACGTTGTAGACTTTACCTTTTAGTTTGTAGTCTTTGAATTTTTTCGGTTCGACCGGTTCCGTCGGATCAGGCAGCACGATTTCAACTGTCTGTTCCCCGATGATGGTGTTGCTGTTGCATTCCGGTTTTGTGAAAAAATGGTGTGCCGGTTCGACTTCTTTCGCTGTGAAATCTTTCATGTCACAGCGGGGGAGGGCGAAAGGGTTGGTGACCACGCCCGGGCCCGCGTCGAAGCGCGCATTCCGCACGCTCCCGGCGGGATAGCCGACTGGGAATTTCACCCCGCCGGCTTCGACGGATTTGATGACGAAGTCGCTTACGCCGAACGGCACGTAGGCGCCGGCTTCCTGTTCGCCCGCTTCTTCCGCTTCTTTTTCGGTTTTCGGTCCTTCCGCGCCTTCGCCGCAGTTTTCATGCCCCGCCTTGCAGTTGGCGGCGAACAGCCGTTCGATTCCGAATTCAGGCGCCGCCTGCGCAGCCGGAGCCGTGATCGCCATGACCGCACACGCGACCACAGCCAAAAACGAGATGCGCACCTGCGAGCTCATTCCACAACCTCCCACGTACCCGGGCAGCGTAAACAGCGTCAGCCTCGGTCATTGTGACCCGCGGGGCAGACGAAAGTTTCTGAATCCAACGGATGTATTGGACGGGCCGCGGCGATGTCCTTCCCCGGGTCCCCCGCCGCGGGCAGGGTATCGCGCGCGTCCGCGCGCGCGGCCGGGGCTCGGAATCACCAGGTGCCGTCGCGAGCCGGAGCGGATGCCGTCGCAAATCGGCGCCTGTTTGGCGGGCGCGAATCCGCCCCGCTTTCAGGTGCCGGCACTCAGCAGCTGCTGAGAGCGGCCGCGGCAGTCATAGAGCTTGCCTTCGCTGGACGCCGAGCGCGTCCGCGCTGCGCCGCCGGCTGTCGTGCTCGAGGCTGCTGCGGGCAGCGTAACCGCGCGACACGCCTTGGCGACCGCTCTGATCGCGGCCTGCGAGCCCTCGCGCGTGTCGCCAGGCAGGCCCGGGCCGGCGCCGCCTCGCTCTGCGAGGACCCAGCTGATCGCACCCGAGCGCACCCGCTGAGCGAGCCACGAGACCCTGAGCGAGCTCTCACGGCCGGAGAAGCCGCCGATGCCGGCGACGTTCGCGTTCTGGGCGATGATCGCCGAGGACGCGCCCGACTGGCTGGCGATGGCGAGCGTCCCGCCCCCATGACTCTTCACGTACGCAAGCGCACGCGTTGGCGACGCCTCGCCGCCAGCACCGCCGCCGCCGCTCGCGCCGCCTCGCCCGCCCGAGCCGAGGCCCGGGGGCATTCCCGCGGGCGGCGCACCCGTGCCGGCGCCGGCGAAACCGCCGGGAGGCGGCCCGCCCGCGAGGCCACCAGGCGCGCCAGCCGCGGGGCCGGCCGAGGCCGCGCCAGAGCTGCGGCCGGGCGCGAGCTGGCTCAAGACGCGCGGGAGTTGACCCGCGCCTGAGCGGCGCATAAACCCGCCCGGCGGCCCGCCGCCGGCGGCCTGGGCCGATGCAGGCCCTCCTGCCGGGAAGGTGCCACTGGCGGAGTGGCCAAGCGTGTCCACGGCCCACACCGATGGCGCTGCGAGCAGAGCAGCGGCGGCCACGCCGAGGGCAGCCAGCCGCGCGCGCGGCGATACGAGCGCCGCGAGAGCAAGCGCCGACAGCGCCCCCGCGCCGATCAAAAGCGGCGGCAGCCACTCGAGCTGGCCGGGGTAGCGGCTGCGCACGACCAGCTCGACGACTACGCCCGCGGCGATCGCCACGGGCGCGGCGATCCGCGCCCTGCGCCCGCCGTCGCGCAGCTCGGCCACGCCCGCTCCCATCAGGGCGGCCGCGAACGGCGCCAGCAGCGCCACGTAGTAGGGGTGGAAGATGCCCGTCGCGAGGCTGAACAGGACCGCTGTGGTCGCAAAGGCGCCTCCGACCGCGATCAGCCACCCGCTGCGCGCGTCCGCGCGCCGCACGCGCGTCGCGAGCAACAGCGCGAGCGCACACACGAGCGCAAACCCCAGCAGCCAGCCCACCTGGCCGCCGAGGGCCGCGTTCAGCAAGCGGAACGGTCCCGCTGCGCCGCCGAAGAAGCCACCCGCGCCACCTGGCCCCCCGCCGGGGCCGCCGGTCTGTCCGTCGACGCGGCCCAGCCCGTTGTAACCGAAGATCAGCGAGAAGACGCTGTTGTCGCTCGTGCCCGATACCCACGGGCGGTCGGCTGCGGGCGTCAGCGCCACCAGCGCAGGCCACGCGCCGCCGATGGCGACCATCGCCCCAGCGCCCGCTAACAGCTGGCGCAGCGCATGAACGCGCCCGCGCGCCGCCGGCGCCAGCCACAGCCACGCCGCCGCGATGCCGGGCACGACCGCCAGCGCGACCCCCATCTTCGTCTCAAAGCCCAGGCCCACGCACGCGCCGGCCAGCACGAAGCGGCGCGTGCTGCCATTCCCGAGCGCCCGCACCGCGAACCACACCGCCGCCACGCAGCACAGCACGAGTAGCGCGTCGGGGTTGTTGTGGCGGGACACCGCAACCGTCATCGGCGTCAGCGCCAGCGCGAGCCCAGCGACGAAGCCCCCGAGCCTGCCAAAGCGCCGGCGCACGAGGTCGTAGGTGAGCGCCACGCTCGCGATGCCCATCAGCGCCTGCGGCACCAGCAGGCTGAGCGGGTGATATCCGAACAGGCGAGCCGACAGCGCCTGCACCCACAGCGCCAGCGGCGGCTTGTCCACCGTCATCACGCCGCTCGGGTCAAGCGAGGCGAAGAGGAAGTTGTGCCAGCTCGAGCTCATCGAGCGCACTGCCGCGCTGTAGTACTCGTTCGCCCATCCGTTGCGGCTCAGGGCCCAGAGGTTGAGCAACCCGGCGAGCGTCGCGACCAGGAGCAGCTCAGCGGGCATCCGCCGCAGCGCACCCGCGGCCTTCGCGCGGGCGCGCGCGCCGAGCCTTCCAGGCCGCGCGGCCACGCGCGCGGAGACGCCGACGGCTGTGGTGGCCGGCGCCACAGACGCTGGTGCGGCGCGGAGCGATCGTGTCTCCGAGAATGAGCCCATGTGGCGATCATCGCCAGCGCGTGTAGGAGCAGCGTTAGAAGAACGTCAGGCGCTTCTAAGGTTGCCTGCGGCGTCAGTCGATCAGGCGCTTGCCCAGCCGCCAGATCGCCAGGCGCCACATGAGCAGGGCGAAACCCAGCAGCACGCCCGCGTGTCCCAGGTCGGCGCTGCCGAGGCCGCCCAAGGAGGCGTCGCGCACGAGTTGCACGCAGTGGTAAAGGGGGTTGAACTGCGCCACCGTGCGAACGCCGTCCGGCAGCGTCGAGACCGGGAAGAACGTGCCCGCGACGAGGAACATCGGCGTGAGCACCGCGCTGGTGACGTAGTTGAAGTTGTCGATCGTTTTCGCCACCGCCGCGATCAGCACGCCGAACGCAGCGAAGCCGAACCCGGTGAGAAAGCCGATCAGCGGGACCAGCAGCATGCCCGCTTCCGGTTGCAGGCCGAACGCCATCGCCACCACGAGCGGGGCCAGCCCGTACACGCCCGCGCGCAGCGCGATCCAAAGCACCTCGGCCGTGATCAGCTCCTCGACGTCCACCGGCGCCGCCAGCATCGCGTCGTAGGTGCGCTGGAACTGCCAGCGCACGAACGTGTTGAACATGCCCGGGAACGCTGATGAGAAGAGCACGGCCGTAGCGACGGTGCCGGTGCCGATGTACTGCACCGTCTTGATGTGCCCGATCGTTTTCACGAGCGTGCCGAAGCCCAGCCCGAACGCGAGCAGGTAGATCGTCGGCTGCATCACCGAGGAGAACGTGGTCGCCTTCCAGTAGCGCCCGAAGATCACCACGTCGCGGCTCATCACGCCCGCGAGCGCTGCCGGCTCGAGCCTGCGCACCCTGCGCAGGGGCTCGCCCGCGGGAGTCGCTGCGGCGCCCGTGCTCATTCGATCTCCTCCCCCGTCAAGGCCACGAACGCGTCCTCGAGGTTGGCTGGGCGCAGCACCCCTTCCGGAGCGTCCCCGTCGAGCGTCTCGGCGCGCATGATCGCGAGCGCCGGGCCGCTGCGCCTGCTCTGCCAGCCGCGCCGCGCGGCGTGCTCGCTCGCCTCCGCCAGCCGCGCCGGCGGCCCGTAGACCTCGAGCACCCGCTCGCCCGCGTAGGCCTTCACCAGCCGCGCAGGAGCATCCTGGGCGACGATGCGACCGTGCGACATCACCGCCACCACGTCCGCCAGCCGCTCCGCCTCCTCGATGTAGTGCGTCGACATCAGCACCGTGACGCCCTCTACTCGCAGAGCGTCGATCAGCGTCCACAGCTCCTGGCGCACCTGCGGGTCAAGGCCCACTGTGGGCTCGTCCAGGAGCACCAGGCGCGGGCGGTGGATGAGGCCGCGCGCCACCAGCAGGCGCCGGCGCATGCCGCCTGAGAGCTCTCTGACGATCGTGTCGGCGCGGCCCTTGAGGTTGGCCAGCTCGAGCGCTTTCTCCACAGCCGCCGCCCGCTGCGCTCCCGGCACCCTGTACAGGCGCGCGAAGACCGTCAGGATCTGCCTGCAAGTCAGCTCGACGTCGAGGTTGTCGAGCTGCGGGACGACGCCCATCTCCATGCGCGCCTGCTTTGACTCTCGTGGCAGTTCGTAGCCGAGCACCGCGATCTCGCCAGAGTCGGCGAGCGTCTGGGCGGTGAGCATCCGCATCGTCGTCGACTTGCCCGCACCGTTCGGCCCGAGCAGCCCAAAGCACACGCCGCTCTGTACCTCGAGGTCGAGGCCGTCGACCGCCACGATGTGGCCGAAGCGCTTGACGACCTTGCGCAGCGAGATCGCACCCTCGCCGGCGGCCGGGCTCGCACCGTCGCTGTCGGCTACAGACATGGCGGACACTCTATGGCGGCAGGCGCCCGCGCCCAAGAGCGCGAGCTCGGCGCTTGGCTCGGGATGCGGGCTGTGCTCTCGGGCGCCCATCGATGCGCCGCGAGTCGGCGCGGCCCACCGCGCATGACGATGCGCCGGGTGTCCAGGCGCGAGCGGGCGCATCTCGACGCCAGTCCATAGCGTGCGCACGCGCAAACGGGCACGCTTTCTGCGGCCACTCCCCCGAGCTGGCGCCAATGAGCTGAGCGATGCGAAGAAAGACCCCGCAGATCGTCGCCCTCGGCGGCGGAGGCTTCTCGATGGAGCGCGAGCGCTCGCTGCTCGACGACTACGTGCTCTCGCTCACCGAAGCCGCCCGCCCGCGCGTCTGCTTCCTGCCGACCGCGTCCGGCGACGCCGACCACTACGTCGTGCGCTTCTACCGCCGCTTCTCGCCCACCTGCGAGGCCAGCCACGTCTCGCTCTTCCGGCGCGACCAGGGCACCAGCGGCGTCGAGGACGATCTCGCGAGCCACCTGCTCGCGCAGGACCTCATCTACGTAGGCGGCGGAAACGTCGTGAGCATGCTCGGCGCTTGGCACGCGTACGGGCTGGATGACATCCTGCGCAAGGCCTGGCGGCGGGGCGTCGTCATGTGCGGCCCCTCGGCCGGCTCTCTGTGCTGGTTCGACGAGGCCCTCAGCGCCTTCCACGGAGCTCCGCGCAGCGTGCGCGGACTCGGCCTTTTGCCCTACTCCAACTGCGTCCACTACAACGCCGAGCCCGACCGGCGCGCCGAGTACCATCGCTTCGTTCGTGACAGCATGCTCTCCGGATTCGCCGTCGAGGACGGCGTCGCGCTTCATTTCCGCCGCACGCGCCTTGCACGCGTCGTGAGCGCTCGACCGGACGGCCGCGCCTACCGCGTCGAGCGCTGCGGGCGCTCAGTGCAGGAGACCTCGCTCGAGGTCGCCTTCCTCGGCGCCGCGAGCGAACCGCCTGGCGCGTCAACGAGCGAGCCGAGCGAGCTCGCGCTCGCGCGCGCCGGCGGCGCAAGCAGGCGCCAGCGCCGCCGCTCGACGCTGGCCGGCGGGGCGCGCGCAGCCGCGCGCCGTGGAGCAGCCACCGCGGCCCCGCTGCCCGCGTGAGCGCCCGACCCGTCGCACCGCTGGCCGAGAGGCTCATATTCGCCATGGGTGGCGGCGGCTTCACGATGGAGCCCAGCAACCCGCTGCTCGACGACTACGTGCTCAGCCTCGCGCGCGCGCAACAGCCGCGGATCCTCTTCCTGCCGACCGCCTCGGGGGACACGAGCGCGCAGATCACCGGCTTCCAGGAGCGCTTCTGCGACCGGCTGTGCATACCCGAAGACCTGTCTCTATTCCGCCTGCGCGACGCCCGCCGGCCGCTCGCAGAGATCCTGCTCGGTCAGGACATCATCTACGTGGGCGGCGGCTCGATGCGTAACCTGCTCGCCCTCTGGAAGGCTCATGAGCTCGAAGCGCTGCTCGTGAAGGCCTGGAGCACCGGCACCGTGCTCGTCGGGCTCAGCGCAGGTGCGATGTGCTGGTTCCAGGCCGGGATCACCCGCTCGAGCGGCCCGCCTGAAGTGATCGAGGGGCTCTCCGTCCTGCGCGGATCGCTCACAGTTCACGCCGACGGCGAGCCCGAGCGCCTGCCGGTGTGGCTCGCGAGCCTGCGCGAGGGCGCCATTCCCGGCGGCTGGGCCGTCGACGACGGCGTCGGGCTGCTGTTTCGCGGCGCCCGCCTAGAGCGCGTCGTCAGCTCTCGTCCCGGCGCAGGCGCTCAGCGCGTGGACGCCATTGCCGGCGAGCTAGTCCGCCAGCGCCTCGAGCCCGAACTGCTGGGCGACGGCGAGCCGCGCGTGCTCGGCGGGACCGACGAGGCGGTCGCCGAGCTTCGCCGCGTGCACCGCATGCGGCGCGGCCTCAGCGACGAGTAGAGCTCACGCGCTCGCTCTGAAGGCCGTCGAGGCAGTCGTCGAGGACTAGACGCGGCCGCGGCCGCCAGGAAGGCGATCGTCTTCGCGCTGCGCGATCATTTGCCGGCCATGAGCGAGGTGAGCTTCGAGCGCGACATCCGTCCGCTGTTCCGCGATGAGGACGTGGACGCGATGCTGTTCGCGTTCGACCTGTCCTCCTGGGAGGAGGTGCGCGAGCACGCCGAGGAGATTCACGCGCGCCTTGTCGACGGGACGATGCCCTGCGACGCCCCCTGGCCCGAGCGGGACATCGAGCGCTTCCGCGAGTGGATCGACGCCGGCATGCTCGGCTAGCTCGATGCCCGGCTAGCTCGAGCCTCGCGCCGGGGCTCCTCGGGGAGCGAGGAGGAGCCGTCGGTGCGAGGCCCGGGCCGGGATCGCTACCCGACCGCCGGTTGCTCGACCGGGAGGCGGCCCAGCTGCGTGTGGGCGCGGCTGTCGCGGTTTCGGATCAGCGAGACGGTCGCTAGCAGGCCGAGCACGGCGATACCGGCGCCTGCCAGGAACGCCGAGTGAAAGCCCCTGGTCAGGATCGCGGGGTCGTGCGATGAGCCGATGACGGAGGTCGAGATCGCTGCCAGGACAGCGAGGCCCAACGCACCGCCGACCTGCTGCGCGGTGTTGATCATCCCGCTCGCGAGGCCCTGCTCGTGGTCCTCCACTCCCGCGACCGCCGCGATCGTCACCGGCACGAACGCGAAGCCGAGCCCGACGGCGGCGAGCAGTGACGGGCCGAGGATGTCTCCGAGGTAGCTCCCGTGCACGGTGATCTGCGAGAACCACAGGAGGCCGCCCGCGATCAGCGCCATGCCGGCGGCGAGCACCGGCTTGAAGCCCACGCGCGTAACCAGCTGCGAGGCGATCCCCGCGGCGAGGATGATCGATACCGCCAGCGGCAGGTACGAGAGGCCCGCCTTGATCGCGTCGTAGCCAAGCACCTGCTGCATGTACAGCGAGATGAAGAAGAACATCGAGAACAGAGATGCTCCTGTGAGCAAGCCCACGACGTTGGCGCCGCTGACGGTTCGCAGGCCAAAGATCGAGAACGGCACCAGAGGAGCGCGCGAACGCCGCTCGATCACCGCGAACGCGCCGAGGAGCGCGGCCGAGAGCCCGAGCAGGAGGATCGTCTGCGCCGATCCCCAGCCGGCGCCGTTGGCGTCGACGAGCGCGTAGACGAGCAGCGACAGCCCGCCGGTGACGCTCACCGCGCCGGCGAAGTCGAAGTGCCGCGTCTCGCTCTCAGAGCGGCTCTCCGCGATCAGGCTGGGGGCGATCGCGGCCGCTATGAGTCCGATGGGGACGTTTACCCAGAAAACCCACTCCCACCCCGGGCCCTGCGTCAAGGCGCCGCCGAGCAGGACGCCCGCCGCGCCGCCGCTGCCCGCGACGGCGCCCCACACGCCGAGCGCCCTGTTGCGCTCGGCGCCATCCCGGAAGGTGGTGGTGACGATCGAGAGGGCCGCCGGTGAGAGCATCGCCGCGCCGACCCCCTGGACCGCGCGAGCGGCGATCAGCTGCGCCGAGGTGCTGGCCAGGCCGCCGAACAGCGAAGCAAGTGCGAACAGAACCAGCCCCGCCATGAACACGCGGCGGCGCCCGATCAGGTCTGCGACTCGCCCGCCCAGCAGCAGAAAGCCTCCGAATGTGAGCACGTAGGCGTTGACTACCCACGGGAGGCTGCTCTCGCTGAAATGCAGCGCGCGACCGATCGTCGGCAGCGCGACGTTGACGATCGAGGCATCGAGGACCACGACGAATTGCGCCACGCATAGGAGCGCAAGGGCGATCCAACGTCTCTGAATGGCTACGGCGGTCTCGGTCATCGTTGCCTCCGTTCAGTCGTACGCTACAATCGGAAGTGGAGTTCCGGTTCCGCACTATAGCGGAATCCAGATTCCGCTTCCACCCCGACATGGCACTGGTCAAGATCAAGCCGCCTGAATCCGTGGAGCGCGTCCTGCGAGCCGACGCGCGGCGCAACCACAAGCGCGTGCTGGATGCGGCGCGGCGCTGCATGGCCCGCAAGGGCCTCGACGCCCAGATCGAGGAGATCGCGCGCGCGGCGGGCGTGGGAGTCGGCACGGTCTACCGCCACTTCCCGACCAAGGAGCACCTCGTGGAGGCGCTCGCGATGGCGCGCTTCGAGCGGCTGGGCGAGCTCGCCCGCGAGGCGCTGGTGACCGAGGATCCGTGGGCCGGCTTCGAGGAGTTCATGCGCGCCGCGGCCATGATCCAGAGCGAGGACAGGGCGCTTTCGGAGGTGCTCACCTCGCGCCCCGAGACGATGACGCGCGCTGCGGAGAGCGTCGACATCCTCGGGCTCGTGTCCGAGCTCATGGGGCGCGGACAGGCCGCGGGCGTCATCCGCGCCGACGCCGACCCGCGCGACGTGCCGATGTTGATGTGCGCCTTGGCCGGCACCTACAGGAACCCGCACACCCACCCAGAGCGCTACGTCGGCATCGTGCTCGACGGCCTGCGCACGCCGGGTGCAGGGCACGCGAAGTTGCCGCCAATCGTCGAGTCGTAGGGCGCCGGCGCGGCTGCCGGCCGCCCGCCGCCGGTCGAGCGGGGTCTCCTCTGGCGAGCGGCACCGTGCCTGCGGGCGCCGACCCGAGCTCGGGGCTCTCGCAAGCGGCAGCGATGGTCATGTCATGGTTGCGAGGTGGACCACGACGCCGAACTGATTCTGGCTGCCGGCGTTCTCTTGGCCGCGGGCGTTGCAGCTTCGCTCGTGGCGAGCCGCATCCGCGTGCCGGCACTCGTGCTGTTCTTGGGCCTTGGCTTGGCCATCGGGACCGACGGGCTGGGCTGGATCGACTTCGAGGACTACGCGTTTGCGAGGCTGATCGGGAGCATCGGCCTGCTCCTGATCCTCTACGAGGGCGGGCTCTCGACCGGGCTTGGGCAGATGCGCCCGGTGCTCGGCACGGCCGTCTCGCTGGCGGTCCTGGCCACGATCGCGACGGCGCTGATCGCCGGGCTGGCCGCGACGCTCCTGTTCGACTACTCGACTACCGAGGGCCTTCTCCTCGGCGCGATCCTGTCGGCGACAGACGGCGCGGCGGTGTTCGCGCTGATGCGCGGGTCGCGAATGCCCACCCGCCTGGCCCGGACCCTCGAGGGAGAGGCTGGATTCAATGATCCAGTCGCCGTTCTGCTGGTGCTGGTGATGATCAAAGTCGTCCAGCGAGCGGACTACGGGGTGGGTGACGCGATCTTGTTCTTCGCGCGCGATCTTGTTCTTCGCGCGCGAGCTCGCCGTCGGGGTCGCCGTGGGAGCCTGCTTGGGCTGGGCGGCAGCAGCAGCGCTCCGGCGCGCGAGCGCTGCGCCGGCGGCCCTGTCCCTGTGTCGGGTCGCTTGCGGCGGCAGCGATCGCGTTCGGCGCCGCAGACCTCCTCGGAGGCTCGGGGTTCCTTGCCGTCTATGTCGCCGGCTTGATGCTCGGCGGGGGACGGCTACAGACGAGGCCAGCGCTCCTCGCGTTCCACGAGGGCCTGGCTTACGTCGCCGAGATCGGGCTCTTCTTGGCGCTCGGGCTACTGGTGTTCCCGAGCGCTCGGAGATGTCGCCGGAAAAGGCGTGCTGCTCGCCCTGGTCGTCACGTTTGTGGCGCGCCCCATCGCGGTGAGCGTCGCCACCCCGCTCGCCGGCCTGAGTCGAAGCGAACGGGCGCTCCTCAGCTGGGCGGGGCTGCGTGGCGCGGTCCCCGTCGTCCTCGCGGCCTTCGCCGTGATCGCCGACGTGCCGCGCAGCCTTCATTTCTTCAACATCGTCTTCTTCGCCGTGGTCGTCTCGGCCGTCATCCAGGGCAGCACGGTCGAGCCGCTCGCACGCCGCCTTGGGCTCACCGAGGCTTGAGCGACCGAGCGCCGGGCGTTCGGTAACGGCGCGAGCACGCTGGTCGTTGCCGGCCGGCCATCCCCGGCGGCGGGAGAGAGTGGTCGCGTAGCCCCAAGGATCGAAACGAGCCCGGTCCACAGGCACGTCACCGCGTAGAGCGCCGGCGGCGGGCGAGCGATTCAGCAGTCGCGATCGGACGAAACCCTCGTGGCCGGGGTTTCGTCTGTTGTCTCTAGGACGACACTGCTCGCGACCTCTCCCATCAGCGAGCCTCGGGGTCAAGCGGTCGCCCGCTCAGCAGGTCAGGTGGAGCGCAGCTGCGGTCCTGCGCTCGTCGAGCTCTCCGTAGCGGCGGACAGCCGCATCGGTGGGCAGGCACTCGATTGTGACGCCGCGCCGCTCGAGCGCCGCGATAACGGCGGGATCTGGGCGTAGGCGGCCATGCGCGCCCACGCCGAGGATGAGCCGTTCGGGAAGCGCGTCCAGCACCTCCTCGAGATCCTCGAGTGCAAGCGAGTGCCCCTCGCGCCGCCACCAGTCGCTCACGACCCGGTCTGGCAGCACGATCAGGTCCCGCGTGTGTTCTGTCCCGTCGACCGTCAGTCGGCCAAAGCGGTAGTCGCCAAGCCGCGCCATGCCTGGAGCGTAGTGCTGTCCGCGCGCCAATCCCGAGCGCCGGCGGCGAGCCTCACAGGACGAGGGGCGGCTGTGCCGCCCCTCACCTGTCGCTTGCAAGGGCGCTAGAAGCTGCCCAAGCTCTTTGAAATGCCGTTAGTTACGTCTTCGACCGTCACGTCCGAGAACACCACCGTCATCGGCGGAGCGCATTCGGGCTTGAACGACGCCGTCAGGGTCAGTTCGAAGTTGGCCTTGCCGTTCTGCACGGGGAATGTGCCTTCTTTGGATATCGATTCCTTGTTGGCTGCCTTGGGGTGCTTTTCGCCTTTGTTGATGCATTCCGCCGTGGCCGAGACCACGATGTTGACTTCTGCCTCGTCTCCGAGTCCAGCCTCCTTACCCTGGATCAGCAGCGTGTTATCGGTTCGGGTCGCAGTCACTGTGTTGCTCACGAAGTGCGGGCTGCCGGCCCATGCCACCGGCACCCCGATTACGCCCATCGCTAGCACGACTGACGCGATCGTCGTGATCAATCGCCGCATTGGGATCTCCTCCTTGAAATAGATGGCCGCCATCCCGCCAGGAAACGCAACGCCTCCCAGCGCTGCTTCGTGGTGGTTCTATACGCGATGTCGCACTTTGCGGAGATTTGTTCCGACTTTATTCCGCAAATAGCGGTTTTTTTGTGTGCCACAGGCGCAAAGCTGGCAGCTTGGCGGGCGCGAGGATCTTCGTGCGACCCGCACGGCGCAGGCGAGCACGGATCATCGCGCTCTGGTCGCCCCCGGCGGTCGGCGTGCCTAGGCGCGGCGGCCGCGCGCAGCGCCGACTGCGCGCGGGCCCCCTTGTGTGAGCTATGTCGTCAGCAACACGGCCGCCTGCCGAGCGCTCAGCGTGATCGAGCTGACGCTGCCGAGCGTCACGCTGTGCATCGTGCTTGGCAGGATGATCGTCTGCGTGGCCGCTCCTGGCTCGAGCAGATAGACGACGCCACCGGTGAACCTGCGACTCCACAGCCCCAAGCTCGACCGTTCTCGCGGTCCGGTCGCTTCGCCGAGGTTGACCGACCACCCCGCCCAGAAGCTTTTGATGGTCTGCGAGGAGCCGCCACCGGAGACGTAGTCCTTGCCCGTCGAGATCAGGAAGTAGGCGGCCAGGTTGTATTCCATCCCGGCGACCACGCTCGAGGTACCATCGAGCGTCACCGCCTTGCCCATCGCGTGGGCTTCGTCGATATAGGTGAACAGGTTCGCGAGCGACCAAGCGCCGGTTCCTCCCGTCAGTCCTCCATCGTTGACGCCCCGCTCGATGTTGAGCACGTCGGCCGCCGCGATCTCGCTTCTGACGACCGGCGCAGTCGTGCCTCGGTTGGCGGAGCCGCCATCGGCGTACCACTCGTTGTTGTGAACGATCTCATAGCCGGGCGTCGCTTCCCGCAGTTCCCGCATGAACGTAGCCATGTATTCCCGCCACGCTTCGTTTGAGATCGGCGTGCCGGTGACGCCGCTGATCGGCACCACTTTTTCGCCATTCGCGTTGCCGGTGTTGGCCCACATGTCGACGTCGTCGACGAACACGCCCCGATAGCCTCGTGCCAGCACGCCCTTCGTGCGCTGGATCCAGAACTGGCGAAAGGCCGGATTGGAGATGTCGCCGGCGAACTGGCTCGGCGGGTTGCCGTAGGGGATGTACAGCTTGTTGCCGGAGGCATCCCGCAGGATCCATTCCGGATGTTCTTTTTCAAGTGAGCTGCCCGCGTAGATCGCGTAGGCGTCCTGGTAGACCCACGCGGGGGGCGCCCACGCGGTGCGGGAGTCGAAGAAGCTCGTGAAGCCGATCATCCGCGTGAAGTGTTCCCACATGAAGCTCGCGTTGCTTTCGATGTCTTCGGCATCGAAGGACGAGTCGGCGACCTTTACGAACCTCACGGCTCCGGCCGCTCCAGAAGGCGGTTGAGCGGCGTAGCTGAAGCGGTCGCTGGATCCCGTCGGGCTGGTGCCGGCCGTGGTGCTCACCGTCACGTCGACCGTCCCGCGGCCCGGCGGGGAGACCGCGGTGATCAAGCTCGCCGAGTTGACCGTGTACCCTGCAGCGCTGCTCGAGCCGAACTTGACTGCCGTGACGCCGCTGAAGTTCGTGCCAGTGATGCTCACCGAGGTACCGCCCGCTTCCGGGCCGGAGCTGGGGCTCAGGCTCGCGACGGCCGCCCCCGGCGCCGGTGGCGGCGGTTCAGGCGGGGTAGAGGCGGCGACGGCGGCCGTGCTGACCGACGTTGCCGAGCTCGACCCCACGGAGTTTCTCGCCGTGACGACGACTGCGATCGTGTAGCCGACGTCGCTAGCGCTCAGCGCGTACGAGGCACCGCTCGCGCCCGAGATGTTGCTGCCCGCGCGCTGCCACTGGTAGGCGTAGGCGATCGGATTCGTCCCGGACCAGGACCCCGACGAGGCCGTGAGCGTCTGGCCCTGCAAGGCAGAGCCCGAGATGCTCGGAAGAGAAGTGTTCGTCGGCGGCGCTGAGTGCTTTTGGTTGCCCTGGCCCTTGTCCTGCGGGCCGCCGGCCGAAGAGGCTGTTCGGTGCGGCGATACGCCGCGCACCGCGCAGCGTGCCCCGCGGCGGCGATGCACTCTGTGGCTGCTGCTTCGGCAGTGGCGGTGGCGATGGTGAGCCCCTCGATGGTGGTTGCGGTGATGCTTGCTGGCCTGGACGCCGGCAGCGTTTGCTGCCAGCAGCACCCACAGGCTGAGCATGCTCGCGAGCAACCGACCCGAGCGACGCGCGTTCAAAAACGCCATGGAGTTGACCCCCGTTTGTCGCGGCACCGCTCCGGTGATCGCTTGCTGTCCCGGCTAGCTGACGCAGCACCGTCGTTTCGCTACCTCGCTCACGACGGAGCGCTTGGTCGGAGCGCCGCCTGGCTGACTACCTTCGGCTGCGCTCGGAGGTCCGCGCGACGGGCTTTAGCGGCACGCAGGTACCTGGACGCCTGTCGTAGCTCGGGCCAGTCGCCCGGAGCGCAAAGGTGCTCGATCGCCGCGCCGGATGGGGCGCAAGGAAGCGCCTGAAGCTACACGCGCCTACTCAGGCTCGTGGCCGCTCAGCTGGCAGGCGACGGTTCGCCACTCACGCCGCTTCGGTGTCTAGCGCGCGAGCGTCTCGGGCGGGACGAGGAGCACGGAGCACCGCGCTTGGTGCACGACGCGCCTGCTCACACTCCCCATCGCTCGCAGCCCTTCGAGCCTACGGCTCCCCATGACCACCAGGGAGGCGTCGGCTGCGGTGGCGGTCGACACGACCACAACACCGGCCCGACCCGGCTTGACCAATAACTCGGTCGTGCCGGATGCGCGAGTACGTTCGAGCGTCCGCTCCTGCTCCTGGAGTGTGCGTTCCTGCTCGCGCGGGCGGCCGCGCTTGATGGGCGACTCGCGCCCAAGCGCGTGCACGAGCGTCACATTGGAGCCCGAGGTGTGAGCGAGCCGGCCCGCCAGATCGATGAGCGCGTGCGAGGCCTCCAGGCCGTCGCTCGCCACGACGACGCGGTCCCCGATTCGTCGCTCGACCTCCAGCGGCCGAGCGACGAGCAACGCCGTGCTGAATCCTCCGAGCGCTTTGTCCCCAACCCCTACGCTGAGCAGTTTCGCCGGCCACGAGCTCGCCGGTGCTCCGATGGCTAGCAGGTCGTATCGCGCGCTCCAGTCCATGATGACGCGCGCCGGCGGCGTGCCCGGGTCGACCTCGCTCGTGTAGGGCACCCCAGCCTCACGCGCTATCCCTTCGGCCCGTTCGAGGATTTCCGTCGCGCGTCCCGGCCCGATCGCGGGACCTCGATGGGCGCCCCCGGATCGGAATGAAGTTACCGCCAGGAAGGTGAGATGCCCCTGAGTTCCGGCCAAGGCTGCTGCCTGCTCCACCGCGGCGAAGCCCCCCTCTTTGCCAGAGATGGCGCAGAGGATGTTTCCGAAGATCGGCACCGCGGGCGCCGCGCGGCCCTCGGTTGGCATGCTCTCGGTCTCGGGCATTGACGCAAACCAGATCCTACGCCGCGCGGGGCTTGCCGCGTCGTGCCGGTGGGATTCGTACTACTCCAACCGCACCTCGTACCCGGCATGCTGAAGCGCGGCGAGGACTTCGTCGGTGTGCGCCGGGCCGCGCGTCTCCAGTGTCAGCTCGACGCCAGTTTCGCGTACGTGCAGAGGGACCGCCTCACGAACGTGCTCAAGCGTGACCAGATTCGCTCGAGCGCTCGCGATGAGGCTGAGCAGCTCGGCGAGGCCTCCAGGCCGGTCGGGCACGCGCGTGAAAATGCGCACCCGTCGCCCCTCCTCGGTTTCGTGACGACGCAGCACTGCGGCCAGCAGTCCACTGTCGACGTTGCCGCCTGACAGGATCGCCACCGTCGTCCCACTGGGAGGGGCGAGACGAGCACTGAGGACGGCCGCTACCGCCGCCGCCCCTGCACCCTCGGCGACAAGCTTGGCGCGTTCGGCGAGGAACACCATCGCATCCGCGATCTCGTCCTCGCTCACCGTTTCGACGCTGTGCAGCAGCTCGCGCAGGAGCGGGAGCGTCAGCGCACCGGGATGCTTGATCGCGATTCCGTCGGCGATGGTGCCGCCGGGGGCCGCTTCGACAGGGGCGGGCGATCCACGACGCTCAAGCGCCGCCGCGTATGGCGCGCAGGCTCTTGCCTGCACGCCCACCAACTCGACGTCCATTTGCGCGCGGCGCAACGCGATCCCGACTCCGCTCGCGAGTCCGCCGCCGCCGACCGGTAGCACGACGCGGGCCAAGTCGGGAACCTCCTCGATCAGCTCATGCGCGAGCGTTCCCTGGCCTGCGATCACATCTAGATCGTCGAAGGGGTGCACGAAAGCGGCGCCACTCTTCTCAGCGCATCGCGAGGCGAGCTCCAGTGCCTCCTCGACCGACTCGCCCGCGAGATGCACCCGCGCCCCGAGCCGCTCCACAGCTGCGACCTTCGAGACTGCGGCGTCAAGCGGCATGAACACGTCACAGCCGATGTCTTGGCTGGCGGCTGCGAGTGCAACCGCGCGCGCATGGTTCCCGGCGCTGGCCGTGACGAGGCCGGCGCCGGAACGCGCGCCGAGTGCTGCCACCTTTGCCAGCGCGCCGCGCAGCTTGAAGGAGCCGCTGCGCTGCAAGCACTCGGCCTTGAGGACCACCGGCGCACCGGTCATCTCGCCAAGCTCCTCGCAAGCGAGCACGGGCGTTCGAACGGCTACGTCCGCGATCGCTCGGCGGGCGGTCTCGAGATCAGCACGAGCGATCAGTTCAGATGCGCGCATCGGGGCCGTGTCGCTCGGGCGGAGACTCGCTCATCGCGTCACAGCGCCGCGCCGCGGCGCCGTGGAGGCGTGCTCGCGCGCCCACCCATCCGACGCGCCGCCGAGCCGTCCGCTCGCAACGCAGGAATGCGGCGCTGTCGGCTACGGCGCCGGTTCATGAGCGAATTAGCGCTCGTCACATGGGCATCTTCGAGGATCGGAGCGGAGGCTGCCAAGCGGGTCGCCGAGAGCGGCTAGCAGCTCGAGAGGGAGGTGTAGTTGGATTTTCGATTAGAATGCGCGTGGGATGGGGAGACAGTTGGTGCTGACACTGCGTGCTGAGCGAGCGAGCCGCGATCGCCGGGTCGCGAGCCGCACGGGAGAGGGTGGCCCTTGATGGCATGGTCTGTGCTGCGCCGTCGTGCGCGGATCAGTCTTATCTCCACGCTCCTGGCGTTCGCCGTTTGGCTGGTGGCGGCCGCGAGCGCTTCCGCCTTCAGCGCGCAGGGGAGCGTGAATCAGGTGTACGCCACCGGCTTGCCGGCGAACGCTCAGGCGTCGCTGCTGAACTCGAGCGGCGCGACCGTGTATACGCAGAACGCGGACGCGCAAGGAGGGCTGCTGTTCCGCAACGTAAAAGCGGCAGGCGGCTACCGGGTTCGACTGACGGCGACGGAAGAACTGTCGCAACCCATCACCGTCCACACGGCCGCCGCGGCGCCGTGGGACCCCAGCGTCTACAACCAGTCGATCCCCGAAAACGGGTACACGTATCTGACTACGCGTGACGGCACGCAGCTCGCGCTCACCGTCCACCCGCCGACCAGTCCGGCAGGCCAGCCCGGCGCGCCGTCGAGCTTCCACTTTCCGACCTTCCCGGCGTCGACGGGCTACGCACCGCCGTACCCGACATTGATCGAGTACTCGGGCTACGGGTACGCGAACCCGAAAGGCCCGGAAAATGGCATCGCAGTGCTCGCCAACCTGATGGGCTTCGCCGTGGTCGACGTGAACATGCGCGGGACCGGCTGCTCCGGCGGCGCCTACGACTTCTTCGAGCCGCTGCAGAATCTCGACGGCTACGACGTGATCGAGACGATCGCCAAACAGCCGTGGGTCGCCGGCCACAAGGTGGGAATGCTAGGCATCTCCTACGGCGGCATCAGCCAGATGTTCACGGCGCAGCTGCAGCCCCCCGACCTCGCGGCGATCGCGCCGCTGTCGGTCATCGACGCGACAGCCACGACCCTCTACCCCGGTGGCATCCTCAACACCGGTTTCGCGGTGGCCTGGGCCGAAGAGCGCCAGCAGAACGCCGAACCAGCCGGCCCCGGCCACGGCCAGGAATGGGCATACAAGCGGGTTCAGGAAGGCGACCAGACCTGCGCAGCCAACCAGGCCCTCCACGGCGAGGCGGCGAACCTGCTGCAGAAGATCAAAGAAAACGCGACCTACAACGCCAAGGTGGCCGACCCGCTCGACCCGGTCACGTTCGTTCACAACATCAATGTGCCGACGTTCATGGCCTGCCAGTGGGAGGACGAGCAGACCGGTGGTCATTGTGCCGATCTCGTCCAACATTTCACGGGCACAAGCAAGAAGTGGTTCACGTTCACCAACGGCCCGCATATCGACTCGCTCGATCCATACACGTATGACCGGTTCTACGACTTCTTGGAGCTCTACGTCGCGCACAAAGCCCCAATCGAAAACGCGGCGCCTGTACAAGCCGCGGCCCCGATCGTCTACAAGGAAGCCATGGGTCTACCCGAAGGCGATGTGGTCACGCTGCCGCCGGACCCGATCCAGGCGCAGCCGACCTACGAATTGGCTCTGGCCGAATTCGAAAAAATCCCCTCGATACGGGTGCTGTTCGACAACGGCTCAGGTGAAGCACCGCCCGGCGGGACGACGGCGGCCGGCAATCCGTACCCGGGGTTCGAACAGACGTTCTCGGCACTCCCGATCCCCGGCACGACGGCTCAGTACTGGTATCTCGGGCCTGGCGGCACGCTCAACGACCAGCCTCCGACGGCCAAGGGCGTCGACTCCTACACCTCGGATGCACACGCCATGCCGCTGACCGATTACTCGGGCGGCACCGGTGGGGGCGGCCTCTGGGGCAACGCCTCCGAGTGGGAATGGAACTGGGTACAGCCCCCGGCAGGCTCCGCCGCGTCCTATGTGTCGGCGCCGCTCAGTTCCAACGCCGTCGCCGTCGGAGCGGGCGCGATCCACCTCTGGGTCGAATCCTCCACCCCGGACGTCGATCTGCAGGCGACCGTGAGCGAAGTGGGTCCCGACGGCAACGAGACGTTCGTGCAGAACGGTTGGCTCCGGGCGAGCGAGCGGAAACTCGCCACCACGTCGAGCAACATCTTCAAGCAAACGCCGACGCTGCTTGAACCGATCCCCACCTTCACGAAAATGCAGCCCATGCCGGCGGGCAAATTCGTCCCGGTCGTCATCCCGCTCTACTTCGAGGGCCATGCGTATCGGGCGGGCTCGCGCATCCGGGTCACGATCGCCGCACCCAACGGAGCGCAGCCGGTCTGGTCGTTCAGCCAGACACAGCCGCCGGGCACCACTGCGACCGTGTCGATCAAGTTCTCGCCCACCAAAGCGTCGAGTCTCATCCTCCCGATCGTGCCCGAAGTCGGCGTGCCCACGGCGCAACCTGCGTGCCCGAGCCTGCGCAACGAGCCCTGCCGCGCCTACCAGGCATACGTGAACAACGGTTCCTGACAGCGGCTCATGCCGCGCGATCGCCCGCCGCCCGGTCGGGACCTGGGCGTCGTCATGAGTGAGATGGCCGTACCGATCACGGCCCGATTCATCACGGAACGACGAGAAGACCGGCAATCGGCCAATAGCCATCGCCCCGCCCTTGGCCCTGGCTGACCGCGGCTGCCAGCCCATCGGCGAGCCGCTCGAGCCCGGTCGCACCTACCAGCCCCGCACCCGAACCTAAGCCGTCCAGCATGTCCCGAGACATGTGTCCCGGATCATCTGCGACTTCACACCCCGAGGATGCTGGGAGGACGTTCGAACCCCGACGCTGCCTGGACGCTCTCGGCCGGCGTCCCGGTGTGCGTGGTCCCATTCACCCGCGACCAGTTCGATGTGGCGCGCCGGGTCGAGGTCAATGACGCCGGGGTACGGCTTCACCACAGACGCCTCAATCCTGACCGCCTTCGTCGCGCCATTCACACGGCTGCCACGAAGCGCCCGGGCGCCGAGCGCTCGCACGCGCGTTCGCAAACGCCGGCGGGTCGCCCGCGGCCGCGAGCGCGATCGAGGAGCCGCTCTGCGGCCACGAGCAGGGAGACAAACAAGAACAAGCCGTCGCGACGGCGAAGGATTAGCCAACGGTCTCGAAGACGGCCGCGAATCTACAGGAGGGAGTCGTGATGAGATTCATAGCGTCAGCCCTGGTGCTCACGTCCTCCAGCGAAGGCTTCTCGTTTACCTTCGGCGACTGCGAGGCACCCGCCAACTGACGGGGCATCCTGACGGCCGGGACACCCTAGACCCCGCTAGGGGTCAGCCGCGACCGAGCACCGGCACGACGGAGAGACGGCCCTCACGGTCCAGTCCAGCCCGCCATGTAGCACGGCGCGGTGCCGCAGATCGCGGGCAGCTCTCCGTTCTCGCTGAGCCATTGGGCGATCGTGGCGATCCCTTCGGGCGATTGGGCCCAATCGGGACCGTGAGGATCCACGCCTTCGATGTTCGCATTGTTGTCGAGTGGTGGCGGAGGTGTCCCGGCTAGGGATCCGCTGCACGCAGTAACCCCGTCGTTGGGGCAAGCGCGGAGCGGACCAAGGTCGCCCACCACCATGGCCGCCGGTCCCGTGTACGGGTAACTGCGGATGGGCGGGATTCTCCAGTACGGAGTCGGCCCCGGGTAGCGACCCGGATCGAGGACGGGTTCGCGAATTCGAGCGCCGATAGTGCGCGCCTCCACCTCACTTGCCCAGTTGGTCACCTGATGGTCGCCAAAGGCGACGGTCATGAACACCGAATGTCGGGGCGTATCTAGAAGAGGGTGGGTGGTCATGTGCTCGGCGTACCCGTCTGCCTCGCCGTGGTCCCACACGTTCTGTATGAAAGAGTAGAGCAGCTCGCGGTCGAGCGGGTCGGGATACGTGCGGTAGAACACTTCCGCGAACGTGGTGAAGTCGCTGCTGCGCGTGAGGAGCATCGAGTAATTCATGCCGGCGACGTCCAACTCAGACCGGGTGAAGTCGGGGTCCGTCGCGGTGAGGGCACCTCCGAAGATGGCCCCCTGGCTGCCTCCGTCGTAAAAGAGATGGGAGGTGTCGATGACACATTTGCCGTTGACTTGGAATGCTGCGTTGGAACAGAAGCCAGCAGGGTTTAGGACGTCGCGCCCCAGGTACAGAAAATCGATCATCCCTTGCTGCAGCCGGTCTGGGATGGTGGGGAAATCGGAGAGATCGGCCAGCGATGCGAGTGCGTTGGGAATGTCTTCTTCGGCCATCCCGATCTCGTCGCTGGCACAGGACATGACCCCGTACTGCCCCAAGCCGTTGTACTTGTCGTTATTGATCTCGTCGGCGGTGCCGAACAACCCATGTCCCACCAACGCAACCCGGAACTTTTCGCCCCGCGCCGCGCCGATTGGGATGTTGCACTCGAAATGGGCGTCGTAGACGTTTCCCGGAATCGGCGTAGGTGTGACATCACTGGGCGTCAGATACTGGAAACGCGATCCAGAAGGGCATCCCGGAGCGTTCAGGTAGCAGGGGACGACGACATAGCCGTCCACATGGACCAGGACGCGGGGATCTGAGCTCGCGCCGGTGCAATTTGCGGGCGGCACGCCGATCGTGACCGTGCACGGGGTCGTATTGATGACAAACTGTGGTGCGCTACCGTTGACCACTCCGTCCCCGGGCGTCGTGTCGCCCAGCTTCGCCAGTGCGTCGTTGCGCATGTGAAGGATCGGTTCACTCAAACCATGCTGGCTCGCGACAGTAAAGTCCCACGCTAGGTAGAGGGAGGAGGTGTTGATACCCGCCGTGCGCAGCTGGGGGAAGATGTCCGTGTCGTAATGGCTCTGACGTGACGTCGGCTGGCCTTCGCCGGCAAGGAAGGTGGCGAAGGCGGGCTGGGCTGGAATCACGTTGCCGCTGGAGTCCCGCATGTTCTGTAGCGCGACGATGTAGCGGTGCCCCTCCGCGAAGTTCTTGGCCGGGTGGATCAGGAGCCCTGTCCGGTCGGGCGGCGGCGGGTTCCCGTTCAGGTCCCGAGAGCGGTCAAGCTCCGACCACACGGGCCAGAGCTTGCCCGTTGTGGCGTCGAGCACGATGACCGGTGATGTCCTCTTCAGGCTGCGACCGATGTTGATGTTGGTCGGAGGGTTGGTCTTTGTGAACGCCCGTGGGTTGTCCATCCCCGCAACGTGGGTGACGATCTGGGAACCCGGACTGAACCCATCGAGCCGGTTCCAGTCGGCGGGATCGATCGGCGTACCGGCAGCGTTACGCGGAGTGGCCAGCGGACTGACGTTCAGACGTAGTGCAGTCGCGGTGCTGGCATCAGCTGTGGTGAAGTAATCGTTCGGCCACGGCAAGAGGCAGTCCGATTGGTCGATCGGATCACACACCGCCGCCGCATCCTGGACGGGGTCAGCGAAAGCGACCCCTGTGGCCGAAGCGGACATGACCAACGCGACCGCGAAAAGGACGCTGAGAATCTCGAGCCACCGCCGAGCACACGCCGGTCGGTCCCGCCATACCTTCCTCAACTGCCATCCCCCTCCCGTGAAGCCTGAGGCACGCGCGAGCGCGTGAGGATAGCAAGCGGCTCCGCTGCGTGTCGAGGCGGCGCGGACCCATCCCGGGCCGAGGTGTGCGGCGCCGAGCGCCGGTCCGCCAGCGCATCACCGTCGATCCGCTTCCGCGTGCGCGAGGAACTGGTCAACGCCCACGGCAAGGTGCGCCTGCGTTACATCAGCCGCCTTCACCACGTCCCGCGCGCAACGGTTTCGAGACCGTTATTTTTGGCCGAGCAAGCCACAAATCGGGGATTCGCGCCACATTCGCGCCAGTCCTGGCGATTTTCTACTTGAGGGTTCGGGCGGTTACCGCATGCTCGCGGCGGCTTCCGCTTCGGTGGGAACTACAGGCCGACGCGGCGCTGCCCGGCAATGAGCGAGCTAAATCCGCATCTCTTCAGACGCCGCGACGCACCAGATCTGGTGGATCGCACCCAGGAGGTCGCCGGTTCGAGTCCGGCTTAGCTCCATGCTCTCCGCAGATCGAAAGTCTGCGGCGGGAGGCGGCATGCCCGCCCCCTGCGGCTTTCTTGCTCACTCCCCGGTCGAGCTCCAGTGTGGCGGCTCGTACGCCTTGCCGGGAGCGCCGCCGATGCAGAGTACCCGCAGGCCGTCGGGGCCGGACGACAGTGCTCTCGCCGTCCCTGCGTCGACTCGGACAAGGTGCTCGGTATCGAGGGGCAGGCGGGCGCCGCCGACGTCCACCGAGCCCGAGCCGCGCAGCGCCACGTAGAGCTCCTGCTGCCCGGAGTCGGCCTCATCGTGTGAGGTGGTCGAGTAGTCGGGGGGCAGGTCCATGATGTTCGCGCCAAAGGCCGTGATCTCGAGCCCGGCGCGGACGAGCTTCGCGAAGCCGTCCCACAGCGTCGGCAGCTCCTCGATCGACTTTGCCGCGTAACCGTTCAGGGTGGCGGTCATGACGCCACCAGTCCCATGTTCCTGGCTACGGTTGCCATCGTGCGGTCGTGCTCGGCGACCGGGCTGATCTCGATCAGCTGAGTCGGCTCGAGGGTCTGGACGAAGTGCCCCGGCCGCAGGTGGTAGGCCTCGCCAGCGCGAACGACCTCCTCGGTCCCGTCCGTGTAGGTGACACGGAAGGAGCCCTCGAAGAGGTAACCCCAATGATCGCATTGGCAGCGATCGTCGGGCAGCCCCTTGAACGGCGACGGGTCGGGCGGGAACTGCGCCGGCATTGACTCGAACGCGATTCGCATCTCGCCCGCATCGACCTTCCGCCCCTCGTACTCGCCGATCGCCATCGCTTCCAGCTCATCCCTGGACGTGTGCATGAAGAACTCTCCCTTCGGTTGTGGTGAGCGCCGCCGCGGCGCGGCGGCGCGTGATCAGTAGCAGCAGGCAGGTGGCGCCGATCGCCGCGGGTCCGAGGCCGGCGACGAGCAGCGCGGCGCGGGCGCCGAGCGCGCCGACCGCGATGCCGCCGAGCACGAGCGCTCCGAGCTCGGCGCCGTTACGCGCGCCGTTGTAGGCGGCGAAGGCGCGGCCGCGTAGCGCCTCCGGCGCGCGCTCGTGGATCAGCGTGCGCAGCAGCACGTTCTTCACCCCATGGGCGACCCCGCCGAGCGAGAACCCGATCAGAGCCATCCACAGGATCGGGGAAAGCGCCCCGCCGACAATCCCGAGCCCCTGAAGGACGACCGCGATGAGACCGCCAGCCGCCAGCCGCGACGGCCCGACGCGGTGCGCCAGCCCTGCCGATCCGGCCGCCATGCCGAGGGTCCACGAGGTCAGCAGCGCCCCGTAAGCGAGGCTGCCCGCGCCGAGCACGCCGGTGACGAAGAACGGCTCCGCGGTCGCGGACATCGAGAACAGCGCAAGGGCGGCGACCGCGCCGCCGAGGGTGATCGCGAGATCGCGCTCGCGGGCGAGGAACGCGAACCCCTCGCGAGCGCGCACCGCGCCGACGGCGCCTTCGGCGCGTAGCGGCTGGCGACGCGCCCGGAGCAAGAGCGCCGCGGCGGCCACGACCAGGAACGACAGCGCGTTCAGTGCCAGCGCGAGCCGCAACAGACCGGCTGCGCCAAGCGCGCCGCCGACGAGCGGGCCGGCGGTGAAGCCGACCGAGCGCGCGGTCTCCATCAGCCCATTGGCCCGCGCGGCGTCCGTTCTCGGTCCAGCTGCCGCGGGTACGAGCGCGAACTCGGCGGGCTGGCTTACGGCGACTCCAAAGCCGAGCAGCGCCATCAGCGGCAACAGGGCCCACAGGCTGTCGACGGCGGCGAGCATCACCGCCACCACCGCTGCTTGGACGAGCGAGACGGCGATGAGGATCCGGCGGTTCTCGAAGCGGTCGACGATCGCGCCGGCTACTCCGGCCGCGAGCACCACCGGCCCCCACAGCGCGAAGATCAGGGCCGAGACGGCGAACGCCGACCCGGTGCGTTGCTGCACGTGCAGGATCAGCGGGAAGATCGCCATGAAGTCGCCGAGGGCGGAGAGGCCGGCCGCGCCGGCGAGGATGCGCAAGTCGCGGCTAGGAGGAATCGACATGACCGCCATGCTCGCCAGCGACCGTTCGCGCACCGTTCGGCGTGCGTGAATCGTTTGCCGCCCAGCTTGCGCGGGCGACGGGCGATCGACGACAGTTCACTCATGTTGGAGATCCGACTCGCAGGTGGCCTTCATGTGCGCGCGGACGGCGCCGAGCTCGCGCCGCCGGCCTCGAAGCGAGCGCGCGCCGTGCTGGCCTACCTCGCGCTCAACCCCGGCCCACAGCCACGCGCACGGCTGGCGGCACGGTTCTGGCCCGAGGTGCTCGACGAATCGGCGCGCGCCAGCTTGCGGGTGGCCCTCACCGAGCTGCGCCAGGCGCTCGGGCCGGCGGCGGGCTACGTCGTCGCAACGCGCGACACGGCTGCGCTGGAGGGGGAAGACCTCACAGTCGACACACGCGCGTTCCAGCAGGCGCTCGAGGCGGGCGATCCCATGCGGGCGCTCGAGGCTTGCAGCGAACCGATCCTGGACACCTTCGACGAGGACTGGGCGATCGAGGCGCGCGAGGAGCACGCGCACCGGCTCGGCGAGGCGCTCGAGCGTGCCGCGGCTGCCGCCGCCGATCCGGCTGAAGCGGTCTCGCTGACTCGCGCACAGGTGGCGCTCGACCCGCTCGCAGAAGCACCCAACCGCCGGCTGATCAAGCGCCTCGCCGCGATGGGCGATCGCGCCGCCGCGCTAGCCGCGGGCCGACAGCTCGCCGAGCGCCTCCGCACGCAGCTCGGCATCGCGCCGTCGCATGAGACACGCGCGCTGCTGGATGATCTCCGCCGCGCCGAGCCGACACCGATCCCCCCGCCCCCCAGGCTCGCGCGCGCCTATGAGACGGTGTTCGTCGGCCGGCGCGCCGAGCTCGCGCGGCTGCATGCGTCATGGGGCGGCGTGCAGATGCATCGCGATCGGCGGATCGTGCTAGTCGCGGGCGAGCCGGGGATCGGCAAGACGCGACTGGCCCACCACTTCGCGTCGGCGGCCCTCACCGCCGGCGCGACCGTCCTTCTGGGCCGCTGCTCGGAGGAGCCGCTCGCGCCGTTCGAGCCCTTCGCCGAAGCGCTCGCGCAAGCGGGCATCGCCGATGCCTTGCGACCCGGCGACACAGACGACAGCGGCGCGCGACACCGGCTCTTCGACGCCGTCGACTCCGCGCTGGCCGACCTCGCTGCGCGAGCTCCGCTACTGCTTGTGATCGACGACTTCCACTGGGCCGATCGCGGAACGCTGCTGCTCGCCAGCTTCGTGTTGCGCTCGAGCCGCACCGGGCCGATGCTCGTGCTCGCCACCTATCGCGACACCGAGCTCGGCCGCCACACACCGCTCACCGCCGCGCTGGCCGAGCTGAAGCGCGGCGGCGCGCTTGACCGCATCGACATGCACGGGCTGCCGCTCGATGATGTGGCAACGCTCGCTCGCTCGATGTTGGGCAGCGACGAGATCGCGACACGGGTGCACGCGCGCACCGATGGGAATGCCTTCTTCGTCGAGGAGGTACTCAGGGAGCAGGCCGAGTCGGGGCCGCATGTGGTGCCGGAGAGCGTCCGGCACGCGGTCGGCGTACGGCTGTCGCGCATGGGGGATGCGGCGAACGAGCTGCTCGCCGCGGCCGCGATCCTCGGCTCCGAGCACGACGCGCGCGCCGCGCAGGCCACCGCGGGACTGGAGCCGGAGGCCGCCGAGGCGGCGCTCGACGAGGTCCTGCGCGCGCGGCTGCTGCGGCCCGCCGCCGCTCCGCAGCGGTTCGAGTTCACCCACGCGCTCGTGCGCGAGACGGTCATGGACGAGTGCAACGTTCTGCGCCGCGCGCGGCTCCATCGCCGTGCAGCAGACGCGCTAAGTGCCCTGGGCGAGGAGCGCCACCTTGAGGAGATCGCCGTGCACCTGTTCGAGGCGGCCTCCACTGCGGACGCTCGGCGGGCGGCCGAGATGCTCATGCGCGCCGGTCACCGCGCCCTCGATCGGCTGGCCTACGAGGACGCGGCGGAGCGCCTCGACCGCGCGCTCGAGGCGCTCGAGCTGGCGGGCGCCGAGGATGAGTCGGGCCCCGTGCTGCTGGCGCGCGGCGACGCCCTGCTGCGCGCCGCCGAGCCCGACGCGGCACGCGCCGCATTTACCGCAGCACGCGCGCTGGCGCTGCGGCGCGGCGACGGCAGGCTGCTCGCCGAGGCGGCGCTCGGCTTCGCAGGGCTGGGAATCGCGATCGTCGACCTCGACGCCGAGACGATCGCGCGGCTCGAGGAGGCGCTCGAGCACGTCGAAGAGTTGGCGACGCGCTCTCGCCTGCAGGCACGGCTAGCCGTCGAGCTCTACTACGCGCCCGACCGCACGCGCTCCGAGGCGCTGAGCGCTGACGCGGTCGACGCGGCCCGCGGATCGGGCGATCGGGCCGCGCTGGCCTCTGCCCTCGGCGCGCGGCACGTGGCGCTCTGGCGCCCGGACCGCCTCGAGGAGCGCCTCACCGCGGCCGGCGAGATGATCGCGGCGGCGCGCGAGGCCGGCGACCGCCACGCCGAGCTGCAGGCGCACAACTGGCGGGTCGCCGACCTGTTCGAGCTCGGCGACATGCCGGCGTGGCGAGAGGAGACCGCGCGGCATGCCCGGCTGGCCGAGGAGCTGCGCCTCCCGATCTTCGAGTGGTACACGCCGTTGTGGGCGGCGGTGCAGGCGATGCTCGCCGGCCGCTACGACGACGTCGAGCGCCTCAGCGCCGAGGCGGAGGAGGCGGGCCTGCGCGCCGGCGATCGCAACGCCGAGCTGTTCGCGGGCATGGCGCGCTTCTGCGCGCAGCTCGAGCGCGAGGCATTCGACGAAGTCGACATCGAGTTCGTCGAAGACCGGATCGCAAACTCTCCCGCGGGGATCGCCTACCGCGGCTCGTACGCCTGGATCCTGGCCGGCCTCGGCCAAACCGAGCGCGCCCAGGCCGAGCTCCGAGCGACAATGGCACTCCCGCACGCCTTCGACGCAAACTGGCTGTCGCTTCAGGCCGAGTGCGCGGAGACCAGCATCCTGCTGGAAGACGGCACCCACGCAGCCACGCTCTACGGCCGGCTCGCTCCCTACGCGGGCCGGCCCGCCACAGCCGGACGCGGCATCAGCAGCTACGGAGCGATCGACCGCGCGCTCGGCGGACTGGCCGCCTTGCTCGGCCATCAAGCCGACGCCGTGCGCCACCTCGAGGACGCCATTCGGGTCAACGACGCGCTCGGGTGCACGGTCTGGCGTACACACGCCGAGCGGCACCTGGCACGGATCCCACGCGCGGGCCCGCTCGTCGGCTGAGCCACAAGGAGGCGGGTCCGTTTCGCGACCGCGCCTCCCGCCAGCAGCACCCGCTGGCGCCGCCTCGTTCACGGCATGCGCGCGCGAAGCGGTGACCGCAGTCGGGTGAGCGCGACGGCGTGAATCTCAGACCGCGATCACGAAGAGACCAGCACCGTCCAGTCCTCCGCGGGGGCGGCGGCGAAGTCGCCCGACGCTTTCAGGCACTCATCGCCAAGAGTGCCCGAATCGAGCGGGAATCCGCCGATATCAACAGACACCCCCGGCATTCGCGCGTTATCGGCCCCTCCGCGAATCCCTTGCAAATCGGTGCCTCTGAACATCGCACCCAGGAGGTCGCCGGTTCCAGTCCGGCTAGCTCCATCTCGAGAAGGCGCTGCACAGCGGCGCCTTTTCCGTTGCGCTGATCGCCGCGAATGCCGGAGATTCGCGCTCCATTTCAGGCACTAGCTGGCGCGCTGCTCGCGCGTCCATGTCCGTGCGAGCTGTTCTCCACGCGAGAACCACCGAGTCACGTCCTCGATGACGAATCCCGCCCTTTCGATGGCCGCGCGGACACGGGGAGACTGACGCCAGGACCACACCGTCACCGCAACCGCCCCCGCATCTCCGCACAACACGATTCCCACATTAAGCATTGGCGGCGCAAGTCGTGCGTGCACCGCCGTAACTGTCGTGCCACGGTGGGTGATCGTGGGCAGATTACGAAATGCCCTTCGAGTGATCTCGTCGAATTCGAAGGTAAGCGTGCTCTGGGCAACCGTTAGGCGCCGCTTCCCCCGCGCCACTGGTAGCTTCCGCTGCACCAGAAGCGGGCCGGGAGCAGGGGCGCTGTGTCTGCGCTCTTAGAAGGAATCAGATACAAACGTGTAGCTTTCGCTTTCGCCTCCATACACGCTTACAGGGCGGGAGGAAGCTGAGGCGCTGCCCTCGGGCGCCGGCATCACCAGGTGTAGGTGATACCCGTCAGCTTCTCGCTCGCTTCCCATAGGCGGCGGGCCGCGTCGCTGTCACTGGCTGCGCGACTGCGGCCGACCCGCTTCGGCCAGCCGCGTCGCTCCATGAACCCGTCGGGCCCCCAGTAGTCGTCGGGGCCGACGTCCGGCATGGTCGCTGCATAGAGTTGAGGGAGGGCACCCATGCGGTCGGGCTGGGCGAAGAGGCGGTCGCTGACCTTCGCTCCCAAGCGGTAGACGGTGGGCAGGCCGGAGGAGAGGCTCGTGGCCGCGTAGCCTGGGTGCGCGGCAACGGCGAGCAGGTCGGCGTCGGCAGCTGTGGCCCGGCGCTGCAGCTCGCTCGTGAAGAGGAGGTTGGCCAGTTTCGACTGCACGTAGGGGAACCAGCGCGAGTACCCCTTCTCCTCCCAGTCGCCTAAGCGGAGCCTCGCCGCCCGGTGCACGATGGAGGACACGCTCACCACTCGCGAGGGGTGAGCGCGCCGGAGGAGCGGCAGCAGCAGACCGGTCAGCGCGAAGTGGCCCAGGTGGTTCGTGGCGAACTGCAGCTCGAAGCCCTGCCTCGTGCGCTGGTGGGGGATGGCCATCACGCCGGCGTTGTTCATGAGCACGTCAAGCTGGTCGAGCTTGTCGGTCAGCTGCTTGGCGCACGCTCGCACAGCATCGAGATCGGCCAGGTCGAGCGGCACGACCTCGGGCGGGGCGTCCGCCGCGGCTTTGTTGACAGCTTCGAGCGCGACCGCGGCCTTCTCCTGGTTTCGGCAGCCCATGAGGACCCGGGCCCCTCGTGACGCCAGCGCCTCGGCCGAACGCAGACCGAGCCCGCTGTTCGCACCGGTCACGAGGATCGTTCGACCCGCCTGGTCGGGGATGTCATCGACCATCCATTCCGACATGGTCTGATCATGCTACGGCCGGGATCGCCTTGGCGACCGCTACTTGCGCGATATCCGCAGCCCCGGCCAGTTCACGACAACCGATCTACACGCCCAGGGTGGCAGGGGCGCCAGGCGTGACGTGCGCGAGGCTCGATTCGATCATGTACTGGAGCAGCGACCCGTGTCAGGGTGCGCGGCGTCCGTTGGTTCTCACCGGAGAGCCGCCGCAGTCAGAAATCCGGACGTGATCGTAACTGCTGCGGTGCGAGCCGTCGCTAGCGGACAATCCGCCGCCGCGCGCCCCCGCGACCGCGGCGATGGTGTCCGAGACGTCGCAGGTCAGAGCCAGCCGCAACCAGGTGCGCCGAGCCTCACCTTGGCTGAGGACCGGGCCCGCTCCCAGTGTCAGCTCGCGGATTGCCGCTAGGCGCCCCACGCACGCAAGGTCGACCGGATCCCATAAAGTGGCGCCACGATGCAGGCTCGAAGTCCAGTGGCGAATGCAGCGGCCGAGACCGAGCGCGTTCGCGCCGTCCAGGACAAACAAGCGCAGAAGTACGACCGCCAGATCAGCTTCTTCGAGCGCATCCTCTTCGGCGAGGGGCGCGAGTGGGTGTGCTCGCAGGCTCGTGGCAAGGTGCTCGAGCTGGCGTGCGGCACGGCACGAAACCTGCCGTTTTATCGAGACGACGCAGAAGTAACCGGGATCGAGCTGAGCCCCCAGATGCTGGCGATTGGCCAGCAGCGCGCGCAGCGTCTTGGTCATTCGGCCGATCTGCGCTTGGGTGACGTGCAGGCGCTCGACTTCGCGGACGAGAGCTTCGACACTGTCACGTGCACGCTCGGCTTCTGCACGATTCCCGACACCCGGGCTGCGGCGGCGGAGGCGTTCCGCGTTTTGCGCCCTGGCGGTCAGCTACTACTGCTCGAGCACGTGCGCAGCCCGACAGGGATCGTGAGGGGTGGCCAGCGGCTGCTCGAGCCGCTGGCCGTTCGCTTCGAGGCCGATCATCTGATGCGCGAGCCACTCGATTACCTGCCTGAGGTCGGCTTTGAGATCGATGAGGTCCTACGGTCGAAGTGGGGGATCGTCGAGCGACTACGCGCGCACAAGCCGGGGTAGGTCACGGCATCGCTCATGACGCGGCGGGCTGGCTCTCGCGGGCAGGCACTTCCTCGCCGTGGTCCTGACGTCATCCAGCGGGGCGACGCTCGCCACGCCACCGAGCTCATGTTTCGCCCGACAGGGTGTTGCTAGGCGGTGGCCGTTATCTGGTAGAGGGCGACGGACCCCTCGATGCCCTTGAGTGTCATCTGCTTCCAGCTCTCGCAGCGGAACCCGCTGCCGCTTGCCTCGCACACGTCTTGCGTGGCGATCAAGGTTCGGGAGGGTGCAACACCGGTGATGCGGCTCGCGAGGTTGACCGGTCGTCCATACCAGTCGCCGGCGTGGCGGAACGCCCCGCCGCGAGCCACACCTGCGCGCAGCGGCGGAAAGGCCTCCTGCTGATCGACCACGGCGATGAGCCTCGACACGGCGCCGAGCAGGGGAGCTGTCTCGTAGCTGACGAGCATCGCCGCATCTCCGATCAGCTTGACCAGGCGCACCGGCGGCTCGGCAACCTCCGCGGCCAAGTTTGCGAAGCGGTTGGCGATGTCGCCAATGTGCTCGGTACCAAGCCCCTCTCCGAGGCGCGTGTAGCCCACGAGATCCGCAAACCCAACGGTGACGTTCCGCGATCCGGGGAGCAGGCCGGTGACGCGCGTGGTGCGGTCGATCACCTCGCTGCTGACGAGGTGACGCATGTGCAACTCGACCACGTTGCCGATCAGGGGTCTGACCGTGGGCATCAAGGCTTCGGCAAGCGAAGCGAACCGCAGCCCGAGGTCGAGCTCGGTGTCGCCCGGGCGCAGGAAGACCTCTGCGAACATCTGAAGCAGCGCCTCGGCGATGACCGCGGAGGTCCGGCCGACGGTTCGCGCCAGCTCGATGAAGCGCTCCTCCGGGACGCCCGCGTCTAGCACCTGTTTGAGCATGCGTCCGGCGGCGACCTGCTCCTCTGAGAACCAGCGATCCTCGCTCTGGGGCTCGGGCAGGCCCAGAGCAGGGTAGTCGCGCTGGAGGAACTCTTCGGTCAGGCCGGTGAGCTCCGAGTATTCCCGCAGCGTGTAGCGGGCGGTGCGGTCCAGAAGCTGCTGGATCGGTAGCAGCGCGAGCCGTTCCTGGGCCACTGCTTCGCGCAGCTCGGCGAGGCTGACGCCAGCGTCGGTTAGCTGCTGGAGCAGGTTCACGCGCGCGGAGCGCTCCGGTTCATTGAGGCCTTCGAGGAGGCCTTCGCGCTCAAAGTCGGCGGTTGACGTCATTTCAGTCAGCCCTCGGAGGCATCGACGGCTCCAGCCTGGCGTTGTTCATGACATCGCATACCGCGGCAGTCTCGCACCGCGTCCGGGAATGAAGCACGCTCGCGTGGTCTGAGATGCTTGTGAGCGATGGGCGAGGAGCGGCACACTTTCCTGTTTGCTGACCTCGCCGGTTTCACCGCGCTGACGGAGGCCCACGGCGACCGGCAGGCGGCCGACGTCGCGGCCGAATTCTCCCTGGCGGTGCGGCGCTTGCTTTCACCGCATCAGGCGGAAGAGGTCAAGACGATCGGTGACGCTCTGATGATCCGCGGAGGCGACCCGGCGGCGGCGATCCGGCTGGGGCTGGGCATCGTTCAGGACGTCGGCCGGCAGCACGGATTCCCGGCGGTGCGCGTTGGCATGAACACCGGTCAAGCGCTCGAGCGCGACGGAGACTGGTTCGGCTCGGCGGTGAACATCGCAGCGCGCGTCTCGGGGGTTGCCTCGGGTGGCGAGGTGCTTCTCACTGAGACGACCAAGGCGGCGGCGGGTGAGCTGGAGGGCGTGCACCTGCAGGAACGCGGGCGCCACGCGCTGAAGAACATCGGCGAACCAGTACTGCTGTTCGCTGCGGTGCGGCAAGGAGAACGTGACGCCGTGGGTCTCCCGATAGATCCGGTCTGTCGCATGGCGGTAGATCCCGATCACAGCGCTGGCCGCTTGACCCATGGAGGCGTCGAGTCCTACTTCTGCTCGCTCGAGTGCGCGGGTGCCTTCGCCGCGGATCCGGCGAAGTACTCGAACGAGGCGACGTAGCATGTCCGGCCCCGACCGCCAGCGCGCACTCGAGCAGTACCGGCGCCGCGCGCGTGGTTATGACCGCCTTGCTCCTGTGACCCTCCGCCTGCGGCGTCGTGCGGTCGAGCGACTGCTGCTGGGCCAGGGACAGACGGTGCTCGATGTCGCCTGCAGCACCGGGCTGACGTTCGGATTGATCGAGGATCAGATCGGACCCGACGGGCATCTGATCGGCATTGACCTGAGCCCGGAGATGCTCAGCCAGGCGCGAGAGCGCGTCGCAGCCAACGGGTGGCGCAATGTGACGCTCATAGAGTCGGCAATCGAGGACGCGTCGATCCCCGAGGTCGCCGGCGCCGCTGTTTTCGTGCTGACGCACGATGTGATGCGCTCGCCTGAGGCACTCGGCAATGTGCTCGCCCATGTGCGGCCGGGTGGCCGGATCTCCGCTGCGGGCGGGAAGAGGGCACCTGCGTGGGCGCTCCCGGCGAACCTCTACCTGCGGTACGCGATGCGTCGATACACGACCACGATGGAGGGATTCGATCGCCCTTGGCGCATCCTGGAAGGACTCGTACCGGACCTCGCGGTCGAGCAGCTGCTTCTCGGAGGCGCATATGTCGCCTGGGGGACCACCGCGCGTGATGGGGCATAGCATTGAGAGGGTGCGAGTGAAGAGGACCTCTCTGATGGTGCTGGGCGGGCTGGCCGCTGGCTACTGGATGCGCACCCACCCCTCGGCGTGCCCCTATTCGCTGCGGTTTGTCCTCCGTTTCCCGCGCCGTGCGCTTGCGCGCGAGCGTTTGCTCGAGATCCTTGCGCCCGAGCCTGGCGAGCGTGTGCTGGAGCTTGGCCCGGGAACCGGCTACTACACACTCGGCGTCGCCGCCGCGCTCGACGGTGGCACGCTGGACATCTTCGACATCTCGCAGGAGTTCCTCGATGACCTGGTACGCAAGGCGAGAGACCAGGGAATCGACAACATCACCCCGACGCAGGGCGACGCCCGTGCGCTGCCGTACGGCGACGACACCTTCGACGCGGCGTATCTCGTCGCGGTATTGGGTGAGATCCCTGATGAGGACGCCGCCTTGCGCGAGCTTGCGCGTGTGCTCCGTCCGGGTGGGCGATTGGTTGTCGGAGAGTCATTGGCATCGGGCGATCCCCACGCTGTGCTGTTCGGCAAGCTGCGCAGTCGTGGCGAGCATGCCGGCTTCACGCTCGAGGACCGCCAAGGCGGTCCGCTGGCGTATTTCGCGCGCTTCCGAATTCCATAGGCCGCCGAAGACCTCAGCCGAGTGAGGTGGCGGCGGGGAGCGACGAGCTGCAGTGCAATCGTGTTGCGGGCGAGCTGTCCAGGTCAGGGTTGGACGGGGGTGTTCTGCAAGGCCCGATCGAGGGCGCCGCCCAAGGCGGAGATGAGCTGCTCGCCGGTCGGGGTCGCGTCCGGGTCCAGGAGCCATTGCAGTACCAGCCCGTCGCAGACGGCAATGAGGAACGACGCGACGACACTGGCGTCGACTCCAGTGTGCTCGGCTCCCTCGCCGAGGCTCGCCCGCACCATCGACGCGACCTGTTCGCGCGAGGTCTTGTAGTGGGCGGCCAGCTCCCGGCGGAGGTCATCCGACCACGCCGACTGCCCGATGGCCTCGACCAACCCGATGAGCACGGGGCGCAGCTCGTCGAACGAGTTCAGCATCGCCACCCATGAGGCCCCCATATGCTCCAGCGGCGAGTCGCTGCCGCTGGCGAACGCGGCCTGACCGAGGCGTGTGGTCCATTCCTCGCAGGCCCGCATGATCGCCTCGTTGAGCAGTGCTTCCTTGGAGCCGAAGTGGTAGCCGATCGATGCCAGGTTGCCATTGGCAGCGGTGGCGATGTCCCGGGCGGTCGTGCGCGCGTACCCCTTGGTCCTGAGGCATTGGATGGCTCCGTCAAGCAGCTGGTCGCGATGGCTGATCTGGGGCATTGCCGGATTCTAGCTTGACACGATGACGAACGTATGTATTGTACGAGCGTACAGATTGGTACTGCACCCTGCAAGGAGCGAGCGAATGACGACCAAGGTCAAGACCGCCGCAGTGGAGAGCGCCACGCCAGATCGATCCGTGCTCGACGGCGTGCCCCCGGGCCCGCGCCTACCGCGAGCGCTGCAGACCGTGCTGTGGGCTGTCCGTCCGATCTGGTTCATGCAGCGCGCCCGCCGCCGCCATGGCGATGTGTCCACGATCCGCCCTTACGCGTTCGGCGACGTGGTCGTGCTCGCGAACCCCGAGCACATCAAGGAGGTTTTCACCGGGGACCGCGACGTGTTCGCCGCCGGGAAGGCCAACGCGGCGATGAGCCCGGTGTTGGGCAGCCACTCGCTGTTGACGCTCGACGGCGAGCGGCACCTGCGTCAGCGCAAATTGATGCTACCGCCGTTCCACGGCGAGGCGGTCGGCCGCTACCGCGAGCGCATCGAGGAGATCACGGAGGCCGAGGTTGCGCGATGGCCGACCGGTGAGCCATTCCCGCTACGCCCTCGCCTGCAGGGCATCACCCTTGAGGTCATCCTGCGCGCCGTCATCGGCGTCAGCGACCCGCAGCGCCTAGCGCGACTGCGCCAGCTGCTGCCGAGGCTGCTCGACTTCAGCGTCCTTGACATGTGGGCGGTGTGGCTGTTCCCGAAGCTCCTTGACACGCCGGTGGGGCGACGCAACCCCTCGATGCGCGTCCGCCCCGAGGTCGACCGCCTCCTCTCTGAGGAGATCGACGCCCACCGCTCAGACCCGAACGGCCACGACGACATCCTCGCGCTGCTGATCTCCGCCCGCGATGCCGACGGCGAGCCGCTCTCGGACGAGAACCTGCGGGACCAGATCATCACCCTGCTGCTCGCCGGCCACGAGACGACGACCACGGGGCTGGCCTGGGCGCTCGAGCGCCTGACCCGCCACCCCGCTGCGCTCGCGCGCCTCCGGGAGGAGCTCGACAACGCCGAAGAGGAGTACCTCGACGCGGTTGTCAGCGAGACCTTGCGTGTGCGCCCGGTGGTCGACGGCGTATGGCGAAAGCTGACCGCCCCCGCCGTAGTCGCCGGTCGCCGCCTGCCCGCCGGCACGCTTGTGTTCCCAGCGATCGTGCTCGTGCAGACCTCTGCCGACGCGTTTCCCGATCCCGAGGACTTCCGCCCGGAGCGGTTCTTGAACGGCTCCCCGCCGTCCTACACCTTCATCCCCTTTGGCGGCGGAGCGCGCCGTTGCATCGGCGCCGCGTTCGCCGTGATGGAGATGAAGACCGTGCTCTCAACCGTCCTCCGGAAGGTCGAGTTGAGGGCAACCGACTTGCGGCCGGAGCGGCCACGCACCCACCATGTCACCCAGATCCCCGCGCACGGCGGTCGCGTGATCGCAACTCGACGAAGCGCTCGCGCGCCAAGCCAAGGCGAATCGCGGGAGCGGACGGCGGCCGGCCGATGAGCACTCGATCCGCAGTGCTGACTCTTCCGAGTCCGCGTTCTCCTAACTCGGCGCTCGGCCACGGCGGACCCAGGGCGGCAAGACCCCGCGGGGCGATGCTCAAGAGCTTGAAGGTCCATGTCGCCATTTACCTACCGGTCAATCTTTTGTTGATCGGCATGTGGGCCGTGGGCGGCGGCGCCTTCTGGCCGGTCTGGCCGATCCTCGGCTGGGGGCTCGCGGTAGCGTGCCATGCGGCCCCGATCCTCGCCGGGGTCGGCTCTCGCACATGTGGCCCAGCTGGGCAGACCATGGCGGGATTGGGGCACGCCCCCGACGGCGCGACGTCGGCCGACCAGGTCGGGGCGACGATCGAAGGGCAACGTCCGAGCATCCAATCGGTCGCGGCGCCGGAGGGCACAGTCACGATCCTCTTCTCTGACATCGAGGCCTCCACGGCGCTGAACGAGCGCCTCGGCGACCTCCGCTGGCTGGAGCTGCTGCTGACCCACCACGCGATCGTGCGCGATCAGGTTCACGCGCACGGCGGCTACGAGGTGAAGGCGCAGGGGGACGGCTTCATGGTCGCGTTTGCCAGCGCACGCCGCGCCGTCCAGTGCGCCCGCGCGATCCAGCGCGCGATCCGGGCACATCTCGGCGAGCAACCGGCCGGACCGATCCGCGTGCGTATCGGGCTGCACACGGGCGAGGCGATCAGAGACGAAGCCGACTTCTACGGCAAGAACGTCGTGCTGGCCGCGCGCATAACTGACCACGCTCGCGGCGGTGAGATACTGGCCTCGTCCGTCGTGAAGCAGCTCACCGAAAGTGCCGGCGACATTCGCTTCGACAACGAGCGCGAGATCGAGCTCGACGGTCTTGACGGCACCCAGACCGTGTTTAGGGTGGCCTAGCGGTCCGTGGCGTCGTGGACCCGAAGAGCCGCGCCGGGACCAGGGCCGTGCCGATCCCGAGCGTCTTGAGCGCCCACCTGGCCCGCCACCGCCTCGCGCACGGGGCGAGCGGCTTGTTCTTCGGGCGCACACAGAGGTTCCGTTTCAGCCGATCTCCGTCATGAACCGTGCGCGGCGAGCGTGGAAAGACGCCGGACTTGAGCCGGTGACGCTCCATGAGTGCAGGCACACGTTCGCCTCGCTGATGATCGCGGCTGGCGTCAATGCGAAGGCGCTCTCGACCTACATGGGCCACGCAACCATCTCGGTCACGCTCGACCGCTACGGGCATCTGATGCCCGGCAACGAGGCCGAGGCGGCAGGCCTACTCGATGCCTATCTCTTGAGCGCTACCAGCGCGGCGGTCTAGCGCAGCGCGATTATGCCGACCAACGCGGCAGCGACCACAAGCGCAGGCTCGGGCACCTTCGTGCGGCGCTGTAGCAGCAGCAGAAGCGCAATCAGCGCGATGGAAACCGCAGCGCCACTCTTGATGACCTGTTGACCGATGACTATCGCTGCGCCAGCAATCGCGCCCGCCGCAGCGGCCGTAGCGCCTTTGATAAAGCCCTGCAAGCGTGGCCGCTGGCCGTGGCGGCGCAGGAGCGGTCCAGGGATAATCACAAACAGGTAAACCGGCACGAACACCGCCGCCGTAGCAAGCAAGGCACCCGTGATCCCATAGACAAGATACCCCGCGAAGGTTGCCATGATGACAACCGGGCCGGGGCTGATGAGGCCCATCGCCACGGCGTCCACGAACTGCCGCTCAGTCAGCCAGTGGTGATCGTGTACGAGGCCCTGGTGCAGAAACGGAACGATGGCGAGGCCCGAGCCGAACGTGAACGCGCTCGCCTTTGCGAAGAAGAGGCTCATGGTGCCAAGAACCGAGCCGGAACCCGTCCACGCGAACCCCTTGACAGCCGCGATCGGGCCGAACGGGGAAACGCCGCTCAGGGACGCGGGACGCCAGCGTGGTAGCCCGCCGCCGTAGTAGATCGCCCCAAACACCCCGGCTCCGAGGAACAGCCACACAATCTCGGTCTTTGCAATCGCGGTCACGGCGCAAACGACGGCAGCGATGGCCCACAACAGCGGATCGACTTTGTTGGTCGTTCTCGCGAGCTTGAACGCAGCGATGACGATGATCGCCAGGACCGCAGGGCCAACGCCGAGGAAAATCTCATGCACGACGGCAAGGCCCTGATATTTCGCGTAGAAGACGGCAACCGCCGTTACGAGCAGACACGGCGGCAACACGAAAGGCACCGCAACTGCTGCCGCGCCGACTATCCCGGCTTGCAGGTATCCGAACCACATCGCCAGTTGCGCAGCCAACGGACCGGGCATCGTCTGCGCGAGCGCTAAGCCCTGTTTGTACTCCTCCTCCGAAAACCAGGCGCGCTGCTCAACGAGGTCGCGCTGCATGTAGCCGACCAGAGCGATTGGACCGCCGAAGCCCGACGAACCGAGCTTGAGGAAGTAGCGAATCAGCCCAATCAGGGTCCGTTGGCCTGCCGGACTCGGGCGGGCCACGGAAGTTACGCCGATCTGATTGTCCGCCTCCATGCTGAGGAGTATCGTCCAGACGCCCCGCCCGTGAGGCTACGCTCCGTGGGGTGTCCGAACTAACCGCGCGCACCTACGAATCGCTCGGCGGCGACCTGCACAGGCACGCGGGCACAGAGCACGCACACACTCACGCTGGTCCGCACACTCATGCCCGTCAGCGGCATCGTCCGGGCCACGATCACCCGCACGGCCTGATCGACGACAGCATCAAGCGCTCGCGTGATGGCACCCGCGCGGTGCTGGCATCGCTCGGCGTTCTCGGTGTAACCGCAGCAGCGCAGGCTGCCGTGTTCGTCGCCAGCGGCAGCATCGCTCTCTTAGCCGACCTGACCCACAACTTCGGCGACGCATTGACTGCCGTCCCGCTCGGGATCGCCTTCGCGCTCCGGTCACATCTTGCCGAGCGCCGCGCTGGCCTCGCGGTGGTCGCTGCGATCTTCGTCAGCGCCTGCGTCGCTGGCGTCGAGGCCGTCAACAGGCTCATTCACCCGTCCGCACCCGGCCATCTAGCTGTCTTGGCTCTCGCGGGACTGGTGGGCTTCGCCGGAACCTCGTCGCAGCACGAATCCGCTTGAGCGCGGGGCGAAGACTGAATAGCGCCGCGCTCGTTGCAGACGGCAACCATGCTTGCGCTGACGCATACGTCAGCCTCGCCGTGATCGCCTCAGCCGTCGCAGTCGCGCTCGGTGCAACAGTTGCCGACCCGCTCATCGGCCTCGCCATCACGGTCGTGATCCTCGGCATCACACGGCAGTCCTGGCAGGTGATCCGCGCGGGACACTAGGCCCTAGCGAGCAGACAGGAGCTTGACGGTGCGCCAGTCAGATCAAAGTCTCGGTCAAACGCAGGATGGCTCAGCTGGGTACATTTGTTCCGACTCGCTTGTGAAGCATCGTCGGTCGACTATGGCAGTGGCATCACGAGGATGTTCCGGTACTTGAACGCGGCTTCTTTGAGAGAGCCGCCGGTCTCATAGCACGCAATAAATTTGTGAGAGCCTGCGCTGAGGCCCGACAGCTCGTAGGTTGCGCTTGCCACGTGCGCATCTTCGGCCGCCACAGCTGCCTCTTTCAACCCCAGCGATTTTTCGACCGTGGCTGAGATGTTTTTGTTTGCTTCCGTCGTGCCGGGACATGCCCCGTTCGTGGAGACACCCATATTCCCGAAACCACCGTTGTCCTTAACTTCGATGCTAGCGGTCAGGATCACGAGCACATTGCCCGAGCTCGGTACCGTGACGGTCACTTCCGGACCAGGTGTCGTTAGGTTCGTGAACGTTGTTGACGCGGTCGCCTGTTCGGTGGCGACGGTTGCTGCGGTTACGCCAGCTACTCCGGTTGCTCCGGTCGGGCCGGTTGCGCCGTTGGTCCCGTTGGTTCCGGCTTGACCGGTCGCTCCGGTCGGGCCGGTTGCGCCGTTGGTTCCGTTCGTTCCGGCTTGGCCAGTTGCTCCGGTTGCGCCTGTTGCTCCTGTGGCTCCGTTTTGGCCGTTGGTGCCGTTGGTTCCGGCTTGGCCGGTTGCGCCGGTCGCCCCGGTGGCTCCGGTTGCGCCGGTCACGCCGTTGGTTCCGTTGGTTCCGTTGGTTCCGGCTTGGCCGGTTGCGCCGGTCGCTCCGGTCGCTCCGGTCGCGCCGATCACGCCGTTGGTTCCGTTGGTCCCGGCTTGACCGGTTGCTCCGGTCGCGCCTGTTGCTCCTGTGGCTCCGTTTTGGCCGTTGGTGCCGTTGGTTCCGGCTTGGCCGGTTGCGCCGGTCGGGCCGGTTGCGCCGGTCGCGCCGTCGGTCCCGTTGGTGCCGTTGGTTCCGGCTTGGCCGGTTGCGCCGGTAGCTCCGGTGGCTCCGGTCACGCCGTTGGTCCCGGCTTGGCCAGTTGCTCCGGTTGCGCCTGTTGCTCCTGTGGCTCCGTTTTGGCCGTTGGTTCCGTTGGTCCCGGCTTGGCCGGTTGCGCCGGTTGCTCCGTTTTCTCCGGTGGCTCCCGTCGCTCCGGTCGCGCCGGTTGCTCCGGTCACGCCGTTGGTTCCGTTGGTTCCGTTGGTTCCGGCTTGGCCGGTTGCGCCGGTCGCGCCTGTTGCTCCTGTGGCTCCGTTTTGGCCGTTGGTTCCGTTGGTTCCAGCTTGGCCGGTTGCGCCGGTCGCGCCTGTTGCTCCTGTGGCTCCGTTTTGGCCGTTGGTTCCGGTGGTTCCGGCTTGGCCGGTGGCTCCCGTCGCTCCGGTCGGGCCGGTTGCTCCGGTCACGCCGTTGGTTCCGTTGGTTCCGTTGGTTCCGGCTTGTCCGGTTGCTCCGGTCGCTCCGGTCGCTCCGGTCGCGCCGTTGGTTCCGTTGGTTCCGGTGGTTCCGGCTTGGCCGGTGGCTCCCGTCGCTCCGGTCGGGCCGGTTGCGCCGGTCACGCCGTTGCTCCCGTTAGTTCCGTTGATTCCGGCTTGACCGGTTGCGCCGGTCGCTCCGTTTTCTCCGGTGGCTCCTGTGGCTCCGTTTTGGCCGTTGGTTCCGTTGGTTCCGGTTTGGCCGGTTGCGCCGGTGGCGCCTGTCGCTCCGGTTTGGCCGTTAGTTCCGTTGGTTCCGGTTTGGCCGGTTTCGCCGGTGGCTCCGGTCGGGCCAGTTGCTCCGGTCGCCCCGGTCACGCCGTTCGTCCCGTTGGTTCCGGTTTGGCCGGTTTCGCCGGTGGCTCCGGTCGGGCCAGTTGCTCCCGTCGCCCCGGTCACGCCGTTCGTCCCGTTGGTCCCGGCTACGCCTTCTTTGCCTTCGGCTCCGGTGGCCCCAGTTGCTCCCGTCGCCCCGGTCACGCCGTTGGCGCCGTTGGTGCCGGCTTTGCCTTCTTTGCCTTCGGCCCCGGTCGCGCCGGTCACGCCGTTGGCGCCGTTGGTGCCGGCTTTGCCTTCTTTGCCTTCGGCCCCGGTCGCGCCGGTCACGCCGTTGGCACCGTTGGTGCCGGCTTTGCCTTCTGTGCCTTCGGAGCCCGCCGATCCCTGGGGTCCGAGTGACCCCCCGAATCCTTGGCTACCTTGAGGACCTGCCGCTCCCGCAGGCCCGGTTGTGCTCCAGGACAGCTTTCTTTCGCGCCTCTTGCACTTCCTCCTCTGCGTGGTTATGCGGATGGTGCCGCCTTTGTTGCGCACGCAGGCATAGATGGTCGATGTGGCTATATGCGTAGTCACGGCGCGTAGAGTCGCGGCGAAGGCCCCTGGAGACAGGTCTCCGCTGCCGAACAACAGCGCGACGGCAAGCATGGCCAGGATTAAGCGGTGCGGCAATGGATTCAACGCGTCGTATAGGCCTTAGGAACGATGGGTGACACGCGGTGCTCGCGTGCAGCGTGCGAGGCGCGTCGTCCTGGGGACGTATCGGCCTATTGGGGGATACGCCTGAGCGGTCGACATCTGCGCGGTAAGGCCGGCGCTTGATAGCGCCACCCTGCCGATCCGGACAATCCCCGCCAACGAGTCGAGCCTGCAATCAGGCGGTCGACTCTCAGCGCAAGGTATCTGCACTCCACGGTCACGTGTCCTCCCAAGGTGATCCCAGAGAGCCGGTATCGCATTCACGTGTACGGCGACGGTCAACGGCCGGCAGTGTCTGTTCCCGGTAAACCTAGGTCGAGTCGCTCTCCCGAGTCAGATCACGCTCGCTCCCCCGGCAGAAGCAGGAGTGGCGCCGGCGAAGCGGGAGACGACTGGTAACGACGAAACGCACTCGTCCACGCCCACGCCGAACCCGCGCCTGCTTTGTGCGGAAGAGTGAGGCAGCCGAGCTGCACGGCCTGCCGGAATCGTTCTTGAGCGACAACGGGGCAGTGTTTTTTCGTGGGCTCATACCGCGGCGGCAAGGTGCGCCTGGAACACGAGCTCGAGCGCCTCGGCTTGCAGTTCAAGAACTCGCGGCCCTATCAGCCGCAGACGCTCGGGAAGGTGGAGCGTCTGCACCAGACGCTCATGTCATCTGGAGCGCCAAGCAACGGCACAGACGCTCACGGCCCTTCAGGAGCAGCTGGATCGCTTCCTGCACTACTGCAACCACATCCGCCCACACAGGGCCCTGCGAGGGCGCACTCCGTTACAGGCCTACACCGCGCGAGCGAAGGCGAGGCCGGCGGGCACGGCGGCGAGCACGTACTTCCGAGTGCGCGAGGACCGGGTCGACAAGGGCGGCAAGGTCAGCCTGCGCTTCCACAGCCGTCTTTACAAAATCGGTATCGGCCGAGTCCACAACGGCCGCGCCGTCAAGCTCCTGATCGCCGATCGCAACGTGCGCGTGATCGACCTAAACGGCGAGCTGATCCGCGAGCTGCCGCTCGATCCCAGCCGCGACTACCAGCCGATCGAGCACTGCTGAGCTGTCTACGATGTCCCGAGACATCTGTCTCCGATGTCCCGACACATCACAAAACGGAGGGGGAGGGATTCGAACCCTCGTCGGAGGAAAACCCCCCGAAACGGTTTTCGAGTACGCCGCACGCACGAGAAGACGCCCGTGTTCGTTGAGGTTTTCGACACTCGCGTGATCCGTGGGGTAGGAAATGGGGTAGCCAGCGACCCTGCTCCGACCGGGCCGGCGGCCACCGGCGAGCGCGTCTTTTGGCAAGTGCCACGCCCAGGGCCGGCAGGGCCTCAAGCGCCCCTGCAGCGTCCGGTCATAGCCTGTGGTGCCGTGCTCCTTTTCCCGCGATGCGAGAGCCACGGCAACGGCGTTCGCCAAGCAGCCCGATCGGGCCCCCGCCACGCGGACGGGGGAGAACGCCTTGCCATGGCGCGCGAGGTTACCGCGCGGAAGTGGGGGTGTCCCGGACGATGATCGAGCCGACCTCTAACCTGCTGACGGCCTCCCATCCGATCACCTCGCCGGCGATTATGGTGTCGGGTTCGGTGCCGACCAGACGTGCAGATATCCCGCGACGGCCGAGGACAAGTCCGCTCAAGCGCCAATGGTCGTCTGCACGCTCGGCGCGTAGGTCGCGGACGTGGCCGAGCGGCTCACCGGATTCGGTGCGAAGCTCACAGCCGAGCAAGTCGCTGGCGCGTATCATGACTTGGGGAATTTTCGGACGAACCGAGCGGCCTCTTCGTCGCCTTGCGCCAAGCCCAGCTCGGTGGCTTTTGCCTTGAGGCGGAGGGTGCTGGTGATGTCGCCGACCTGCTCCCAGGGGACCCTAATTACATCCTCCCCCAGCACGCCCGTGCCGAAGATGCGTGCGCCGGCCGTCCGGAGCACCCGTGGCATCCGGCGATGCCACATGCCCGATCCGCTGAGGATCGCGCTGAGTCGCGGCTGCTCACCGGGACCACCGTCGAACTCCAGGTCATCGACTCGTCCGCAGCGACGCCCATCGACATCGACAAGTTGGTCGTCGAGGACTCGGTAAACGAGGTCCATGTGGTCGGGCGTCATCAGACCGCTCCTCCATCGGTGACCAGAAGCAGGGGAATCGCGGCGACCGAGACGACCAGGATGATGACGAAGTACAGCCAGCCGACCGCGTTGGCCAGGATGCCATTGGCGTGGTCGCCCATGAACGTCTTGTCGCGAGCCACGAGCAAAGCGGGTAGGTAAGTGAGCGGCAGCGCGACGACCGACAGGATGACGGCATACTCGGTCAGCAGGACGGGATCGACGCCGGTCTCGACGACCACGAACGCCAGCGCAAAGAAGATCAGCCACGCAAGCGTGAAGCGAGGCGCATCGCGCGGGCGGCGATACTTGCCCCACTCCCACCCGGCGAACTGCGCCAGCGTGTAGGCACCAGAGAACGCGCACTCGACTGCAGCTCCGCCGACGGCAAACAGCATCCCCAACAGCGCAAGCAAGAGCCCAGCCTCGCCGTACGCTCGCTCGGCGCCCAGCGCGGTCGTTCCCAGATATCCGGGGTGAACCTGAGGGGCAAAAAAGACCTCTCCAGCAACGACCATCAGGGCAATCGACAGGATGCCGCCCAGCGTGAAGCCCAGTATGGCGTTGGCGCGGTTGAGATTGAGGTCGCCGATCTTCCAGCGATCCTCTATCGCACCGGAGGAATAGAAGTAGACCTCATATGGGATGAGCGCGGCACCGATTACGCCGACCACGAAGTAGGCGTATAACGCCGATGAGTGCCAACTCGGCAACAAGCCGCTCGCTAACTGATGCCAGTCTGGTTTCAGGTGGATGGCGGCGGCGACGTACACGAGCAGGCCGCAGCCGAGATAGCCAAAGATTCGCTCGATGCCGCCAAACGGCACGAAGTAAACAATCAGGACGAGAGCTACGACGGCGAGCAAAATCAGCGTGGACACGTTCACATCGAACAGAAGCTGCAGGACGATCGCCGCGCCACCGACCTCCGCCGCCAGTGTTATCAGGTTGATCAGAAGTGAAGCCACGAGCGTCACGAGCGCAACGTTGAGTCCCATTCGCATCCGCACAACGTCGAAGATCGGGCGCCCTGAGACGGTGGCGATCCGGCCGGTCATCTCCGCGAACACGACTATCCCGATCACGCCGACCGGCACCGCCCACAGCAGCGTGTAGCGAAAGTCAGCACCCGCCTGTGTGTTGAACACAAGCTCCCCGATATCGACGAATCCGCCGATAGCGGCGATGACGCCGAGCGCGATCTGGAAGAACTTCTTCACAGCGTTTCCGCCAACTTCCTGGCCTTCAACGCCCAATCGTGCAGCTTTGCCTCATCTTCCCTTGCCTGCTGGCGATCCTGTGGCGAGACGCGCATCTCGTCGATCGCGCCGCCAATGTCCGACGCAAGTGTGATCGCAGTTTCGATCGGACTCTTCACGCTGGGCGCGACGGGATCATCGTTGAGCTTTTCGGCCTCATGCTGTGCCTGGGCGCTCAGCTCCGCACCGTGGACCCGAATGAACGTAATCTTGCTGCGACCGCGTGCCAGGTCGTCCGCCATCAGTGCACTCTCCGCAGCGATCGACGCGATTTCCACTATGCCCGCGCGTACTCCAGGCTTGTGAGCCTGACCGCACGCGCTGAGCAGGACGACGACTGGCACAAGCACTAGGAGAACCGGGATCCGGCGCACGTCGAGTTCTACCCCGCCCCGAGAGTGTTGTATGCGCAGCGTCATACCGTTCAGGAGCGAGTCCCAAGGGACGGCAGCTGCTTCCCGTCCGACGCAGACCTCGCACGGGCCCGCCGTGCCGGTACTCGATGAGTTCCAGGCCGGCCGTAGAGCAGCGTCACCGCTTTGCCCGCCCCGGCGTGCTCTTGCGCAAGTATGGGACGAAGAGCAGGTCGCGCTTGAGCGCCAGCCGTGGTGTGGCCTGTCTCACGGGCCCGCCTTCAGGTCGGTGTCCCGGCGTGCCGCATCCTGTAGAAGCGCCTATGCCCTAGCGAGCTCGCGCTCCGAGGCATCAATGACACCGGCTCGGTTCTTGTGGGAGCGCTCGTAGGAGCGCGCGCGCTTGACGCGGTCCTCGTCGCCCTCGTCCAATACGGCGCGGATCTCGTCCACGCTGAGCTCGTCATATCCGGGCCACGGCTCGTCGCCGCGCAGGCTGGTGATCCGGCTGAGGATGGTCGTGCGGTTTTCGTTCCTGCGCTCGTAGGAGTCGACCTTCTCGAGGTCGACCTGCGAGAGATGCGCGAGTTTTTCGGTGATCTCCGCAGCGGTGAGCTTCCCGTAGCCAGAGATTGCGAGGTCTCCTTCAGAGGCCAGCGCGCCCTTGACCTGACCCTCGGCCTGCGCGACCCCGGGTACCTTGCGTGCTTTGCGGGCGTTGCGTTTTGCACTCGATGTCGCGTCACGAGCAGCCCCCTTCACGCTCTCAGACGCCGAGCGGGCCGCGTCCGCAGCACCTGTCTCGCTGATGTCGTATGACGGGTTCCCGCGGATCTCTGAGCGCACCACGGCCTCGGTCAGCTTTGGGATCTCCCTCAAGATTCGGTCGAGCATCTTCTGCTCGTCAGCCCGGATGGAGTCGGCGAGAGCCTGTGTAGCCCTATCGCCCATAGAGCTCGCCAGACGCTCGATCGCGGTGTAGGTGGCGATCTCCAAGGCCTCGGTTGCACACGCGTCCTTGGCGTTCTTGAGGACTTTCTCCTCGCCGCCCGTGCCGCGGACGAGGTCGAGTGGCGCCTTCCCCAGGGCCAGTGCCTGCCCAACGACGCTCTGGACGAGCCCAACGCCGGCTTGTATCGGGCTGCTGCCCTGTCCGAGCTCGTCAAGGCGGCGCTGCACCCGAGTTGCGTGCTCCCGCGTCTCGCGCAGGTGAGATTCGAGGCCGTCGCGGTAGCTTCCGCCCGGGGTCATCGCAATCTGCGACTGCAGCACTGTGACGAGTGCCTGCTCCGTGGCATGCGCCTCGCGGAGGTACTGCACGATCTTCTGTTCAGTCTTGTCCATTGGCCTCCAGCTTTCTTTAGACAGTGTGTAACGACGTGCACAGGTGCCCGAGCGGTCGGTCAGGCAGTGCGTTCGTTGATCGCCAGTGCCTCGTCTTGGCCGCTGCCGCTCGCATCGGGGTCGACCGCACGTGCCTGCGCGTGCTGCTCGCGGGCAGACTCGGTCAGATGCTCAGCCTCAACTGCCTGTCGCTCTGCGGCCGCATGTCCCTGCCGCGCCTGAGCGGCGCGTTCCTCAGATTCAGCCTGAGCACGCTTGGCTTGGGCGGCCTGCTCATCAGCCGATGCCCGCGCGCTTTCGACTTGGATCGAACGGCTTCTGGCCTGCTGACGAAGCTCGCCCGCCTGCTCACGACGACATTCGTCACGTCTGCGGCTCGCGGCGCGCGCGACGAGCGCGATGAGCAGTAGCACCACCACGGCGCCAAAAGCAATTGCGATGATCGTTCCGGTGCTCACGGTTTCCTCCTGTAGCTAGTTTTTCGGGGTTCCGCGCGCCCCTGTGACTGACGCGAAGACGTCTAGCCCGAGAAGGCGCGCGGTGGGTCCTCGTGCCGCTGGAGCTAAAGGCCGCGGCGTCCGCGGCGTCTGTAGCTGCCCCGCCGCCCGTCCAGCAGGGCGAGCGGCGTACGCGGCTGACGTGCCCGATCCCTTGCGGCGCTTGCTCGCAGAGGCCACCCGGACACTAGAGGCGCCGTTCTTCGTAGGGTCCGCCGACTACTCGGCCTCGAGCGGTGGCCATGTAGATCAGCGACAGCACGACGCCGACGATGCCGGCAATGATGAGGATCAAGCCGATCACCGGGCGCGACACGCCCGACACGTGAAATGTCACCGCGTAGCGGATGATCGCGCCAACGGCGATGAGGAAGATCGATGTGCCGATAGGCATACCTAGATCCCCCCGCCTCTGCGATAGCCGAATGCGCCGCGCGTGAAGAAGACCACGAGAGCTACCAGCAGCAGCAGCCAAAGCAACGGGCTTAGACCGATCCCGCCCGCGACGGCTGCGATTACTAGGACAATCAAAAGCACCTCTAAGAGCCCCATGCGACCCTCCTTTACGTTAAATGCTCCGTAGCTGGCTACGACCCCAAACGCTATGCTGCACACCTCTACCAGAGCAGAAGAGAACGTTCTTTCTAGCACAGAGAGAGCGTTCTTTCTAGTGGTACCCTTCTAAGGCATGCCTGAAACCCACCGCCAACCGGCCGAGACGGGGGCCAGTGCTCGCGAGCGGATTCTGGATGCCTCCTATGAGCTGTTCTCGCAGCGCGGAATCCGCGCAGTGGGGGTAAACGAGGTGATCGAGCGCGCGGGCGTCGCGACCGCGACGCTCTACCGGCACTTCGCCTCCAAGGACGAGCTCGTGCTCGCGTTCCTCCACCTCCGCGAACAGCGCTGGACCAAAGACTTCGTTGAAGCAGGGGCCATGCGTCGCGGCTCGAACCCCGAGGAGCGACTACTCGCCATCTTCGATGTACTCGACGAGTGGTTCCATCGCGACGACTTCGAGGCGGGCTCGTTCATGAAGGTACTGCTTGAACTCGGCCCTGAGCATCCAGCGGGCGGGGCCAGCGTTTGGCATCTCGAGCAGATCCGCTCGATCGTGCGTCGCCTCGCCGAGGAAGCCGGCCTGCACGGCACCGATTCCTTCGCGCGCTCGTGGCACATTCTCATGGAGGGCTCGATCGTCTCGGCGGCAGAGGGCGATACGCGCGCCGCGCAGCGAGGCAAGTCGATGGCACGGCTTCTCATCGATCAGTACCGATAGCTCTTTCCCCGCTCGAGTGGAATGATTCCCCGGAGTGGATGATCGACGCAAGCGCCGTATGGCGCAGAACGAGGCCCTGGCACGGCGCATAAACGAAAGGATCGAGTATCAGCGTCCACGCAATGGCGAGTCGGCCGACACCTTCATATGCGAGTGCGTCCGCGTGGATTGCGGTGGGGTACTGGACCTCTCGATCGGGGAGTATGCACGCGTGCGATCCCATCCGCGCCGGTTCGTCGTGTTCCCAGGGCATGAGGAACCGGCCGTCGAGTCCACTGTCGAGGTCTACCCCGGTTATGTCGTGGTCGAAAAGCGCGGCGAGACGGGACGGATCGCGGAAGCCGAGACCGGCGGCTAGCCACAGCTCGCACTCGCGGCATGCGAGAGTCCAGGGCTGGCGGAGTCGGGCACCCACCGCCGCTCAGGACGGACGGCCCAGGTGTGCTGGGCCCTAAACGACACGCCTGCTAGCTGAGCATCGCGACAGCCGACCAGCCCCAAGGTCGCGTTTGCGCTTCGGACTGCCATGAAGAAGGGCCTCCTGCGGTGACACGCTTGTCGCGTCCCGAGAAAGGTCAGCCTGCGCTACGACAGCCGCCTCTACAAAATCGGCCTCCGCAGGGCCGACAAGGGCCGTGCCGTGAAGCTCTTGATCGCCGATCAGAACGTCCGCGTGATCGACCTCAAACGGCGAGCTGATCCGCGAACTGACGCTCGATCCAAGCCGCGACTACCAGCCGCTCGCGGGCGCTTAGAGTGTCCAGCATCTACCGAGACATCTGTCCGGTATCTACTGAGACATCACACAACGGAGGGGGAGGGATTCGAACCCCCGTCGGAGCTAACGCCCCGAAACGGTTTTCGAGACCGCCGCATTCAACCGCTCTGCCACCCCTCCGCGGGGACCAGCAAGGCTAGACGATCGCCTCCGCTCCGTCCGGACAGGCGCTAATGCGGCATCGTGGAGCTAACGACGGGAGGCGAAGAAGGTGCTCAGGATCTCGCCGCACGCAGCCTCGAGCACGCCGCTGCTGAGCTCTGGCCGGTGGTTCAGCTGCGGCTCGCCAACCACGTCCATAACGCTGCCGCAAGCCCCCGCCTTCGGGTCGGTCGCGCCATAGACGACGCGCTGTACTCGCGCCAGCACCACGGCCCCCGCGCACATGCAGCACGGCTCGAGTGTCACGTAGAGCTCCGTCCCCAACAGTCGCCAACTGCCGAAGGCCCGTGCCGCGTCGCGCAGTGCGATCATCTCGGCGTGCGCCGTCGGATCCTGACGCAGCTCTCGCTCGTTGTGTGCCGAGGCCACGACCTCGCCCCCGCTCACGACCACCGCTCCAATTGGGACGTCGTCATGAGTGAGCGCCAGCGCGGCCTCGCGCAGCGCCAAGCGCATGAAGTACCCATCACCCGGGGGACTGTCGTCGAACATCTCGTTTGCCAGGCAGGGGCGAGCTGAATCCCTCGCAGCGAAGCCTAGCGTCTCGAGAATCGAGGAATCCGGGCCGCCGTGGGGAACAACTTGTGCTGGCGCGCGCTCCGCGCACGCCCGGCGGCAGCAACGCGGCGCCTGCTGGGCACTCGCGCATCATCATGAGTCGCTGAGCTCCCGAAATGCTCTCCAGTCCAAAACATTTACGCTGCGTGCCGCGCGCCCCCACGGCAGGGCTGCGCCTCGCCGGCTCCGCGCTCGTGGCGTTTTCGCTGTTGGTCGCGCTCAGCTCGCCGTCCACAGCGACAGCAAGGGGCGCCGTGCAGCAGCCCGCGCGCCGCGACAGCACTGGCGAACGCGTGCGGCAGATCGTCGTCAAGCTCCGGCCCGGCGGCGCTTCGCGTGCACGTGCCACTGCCGCTGCTGCGGGAGGGGTCGCGGATCACACGAGTCTTGGTGCCCGCACCGAGGTGGTGCGGCTCGCGCGCGGAGCATCGCTTGCTGGGACATTGCGCCGCCTGCGCAGTCGGAGCGATGTCGCCTGGGCCGTCCCCGATGTGCGCGCGCGCGTCGCCGACGTGCCGTTCCCCAACGACCCGGGGGCCGGTAGCGCCGCGGGGGATTGGAGAGCGCTGCAGTGGAACTTCGCCGGCCCGTTCGGCGTCAACGCGCCGCAAGCCTGGGCGAATGTTGCCGCCGACGGCGCTCCGGGCGGGCGCGGGGTGGTGATCGCGGTGCTCGACACCGGCGTCGCCTACGCAAACCACGGCCGATTTCGGCGCTCGCCGGACTTCTCGCGCTACCAGTTCGTCAGCGGCTATGACTTCATCGCGCGAGGACTCCTCCCGGAGGACCGCAACGGTCATGGAACGTTTGTGGCGGGAACCATCGCAGAGGAGACCAACAACGGCTTCGGGCTCGCCGGGTTGGCGTACGGGGCGCGCATCATGCCCGTTCGCGTACTCGACAGAGGGGGCGAAGGCGAAGCGTCGACGATCGCCGAAGGAGTGCGCTTCGCGGTGCGGCACGGCGCCCGGATCGTCAACCTCAGCCTCGAGTTCTCGCCAAACGTGACCGCCTCCGACATTCCCGAGCTGATCGACGCCCTGCGCTACGCCCGTCGCCACAACGTCCTCGTCGTCGCCGCGGCCGGGAACGAGGCGCACGGCGCGATCGCCTACCCCGCCCGCGCCCCGTATGTCGTTGCGGTCGGCGCCACCACCGAACACGGCTGCCTCGCCGACTACTCCAACGACGGCTCGGGGCTCACGCTCGTCGCTCCCGGCGGTGGCGCCGACGCCAGCCTCGCGGGCGATCCCAACTGCCATCCCGAGCTGCCGGCCGGGGGCGACATCTATCAGGTCACGTTCGCAGGCTCCTCGCCCCGGCGATTCGGCCTGCCGGCCGGCTACGAAGGCACGTCGATGGCCGCACCGCATGTCTCCGCGATCGCAGCGCTCGTGGTCGCCAGCGGCGTTCTCGGCCGCAATCCGACGCCGGCGGGCGTCACGGCACGCCTGCGTGCCACCGCCCGCAAGCTCGGAGGCGGTGGCGACGAAGCCCTCTATGGCGCAGGGCTCGTGGACGCGGCCGCGGCGACCGCCCGCGGCGGCCCCGGCGCGGTCGGCCGCTAGCCGCAGCGACCGTGTCGGCCGCCCCCCGCCCCGGGCAACCCCAGCCGCCCGCAACGTGCGATCTCGCGGTCGTCGGCGGGGGCATCGTAGGGCTTGCCGTGGCTCGCGAGCTGATCCACCGCAGTCCACGAGCGTCGGTATGCATAGTCGAGCGCGAGAGCGACCTGGCAGCGCATCAAACCAGCCACAGCTCGGGCGTGATACACGCCGGGATCTACTACCGGCCCGGCTCGTTGAAGGCACGCCTGTGCGTGCAGGGAGCTCGTGAGCTGTTCGCGTACTGCGGCGAGCGGGGCATCCCGAACGAGCGGTGCGGAAAGGTGCTCCTCGCCACCGAGATCTCCGAGCTCTCCCGGCTGGAGGAGCTCGAGCGCCGCGGCAAGAGCAACGGCGTGTGCGGCCTGCGCCGCATCGATACCGCCGGCCTGGCGCAGATCGAGCCACACGCCAGGGCGATCGCGGCCCTGCACTCGCCCGGCACCGGGATCGTGGATTTTCGGACTGTGGCGCGCGCCTACGCGGAGGACGTGCTCGCCGGCGGCGGCACGATCGCCACAGGCAGCGAGGTCAGCGAGGTGCGCCTCGGGAGACGTGCGCTTCGCCTTGTTCACCGGCATGGGGCGACCGAAGCCAGCCACGCGATCTTCTGCGCCGGCGCGTGGTCGGATCGACTCGCCGTCGCGGCGGGCGCGACCCCAGATCCCCGCATCGTCCCCTTCCGTGGCACGTTCCTTCGACTGAAGCCCGAGCGACGTCATCTGGTTCGCGCCCTCATCTATCCCGTGCCCGACCCGTCGCTGCCCTTCCTGGGACTGCATCTCACACGGCATATCGACGGTGAGGTGTCGATCGGTCCCACAGCCCTGATCGCCCCTGGCCGCAACGCCTACCGCCTTCGGGAGTGGCGCCCCAGGGACGCGCTCGAGACGCTCGCCTGGCCCGGAACGTGGAGGATGCTGCGCCATTGGTGGCCCACGGGCCTGGGCGAGCTGCGTCGCGCGGGGCTAAGGTCTGCGTTCGTCCGTGCAGCCGCGCGCTACGTGCCCGAGCTGCGGGTGAGCGATGTGGAGCCCGCCTTCGCGGGCGTGCGCGCGCAGGCCCTGGCCCGGGACGGGCGCCTGCTGGACGACTTCATGTTCTCCTACACCGAGCGCGCCCTGCATGTGCGCAACGCGCCCTCCCCGGCGGCTAGCGCATCGCTCGCGATCGCCCGCCACGTAGTCGGTCAGGCGGGCCAAGCCTTTGGTTTGGAGCACCTTCAGGCGCGAGGATGAAGCGTCGTTCAGGCGCGAGGACAGAGGCTTCGATCGCGCTGGTAGCGTCCGTCGCCAGCTGGCAGGCAGCGGGAACCTCCTCCCCGCGACGGGCTAGCTTATTGCCAGCGTGATCGACCTGCATTGCCACGTGCTGCCCGGCCTCGACGACGGTCCGACCAGCACGTTCCAGGCGCTGGCCATGGCCAGGATCGCTGTCGCGTCCGGCACGACCACGCTCGTGGCCACCCCGCACATAGATGTTCACTGGCGCGTGAATCCGGTCGATCTACCCAGGCGCGCGGCCGCCTTCAGCCAAGCGTTACAGCAGGAGGGGATCGAGCTCGAGCTTCACATCGGTGGAGAGATCGCGCTTTCGCGTTTGGCCGACCTTCGCCCCGAGGAGCTCGATGGGCTGCGCCTGGGCGGCGGTCCCTATCTCCTCCTCGAGAGCCCCCTGAGCCCTATGGCGGGCGACTTCGACATGCTCCTGCTCACGATTCACGCACGCGGTGAGCCGATCGTGCTCGCTCACCCAGAGCGGTGTCCGCTGTTTCAACAGGAGCCCGAGCGCCTGATCCGTCTGGTCGAGGCGGGCTTTTTGTGCTCGATCACGACCGGATCCCTACTGGGTCAGTTCGGCGAGTCGGTCCGGCGCTTCACGATCGAGCTGCTGCGTGAGGGTCTGGTGCACGATCTCGCATCTGACTGCCACGACGACCGGCAACGGCCGCCCGGCCTGGCCGATGCGCTCGCACGCGCCGAGCACGAGCTGCCTGGAATCGCCGCTCAGCAACGCTGGCTCACTACGCTCGCACCGGCCGCGATACTCGCCGGAGATCCGCTGCCGCCTCGACCGCCCCGCGGCGACTCGGCGTGGCGTGACTCAGCGTGGTGATGGCCCGGGGATCTCGCGCACCTGACGATCCTCGATTACGAACACCGACGTGAGATCTTCGACGTGCGCGAGCACGAACTCGAGGTCGCGCTCTTGGGAGGTCTCGCGCAGGTAGCGCGCGCTGCGTCCCTCCAGGAACGCGTCGTCGGGAGCGTCGCCCCAGCGCTCGAGCACTTCCTCGGTCAGCCGGTCAGCGACGCTGTAGCCGCACTCCACGAGCACGCGCCCGATCCGCGCTGCGCAGAGCTGGTCCTCCTCGCGGAAATCTCCGCGGCTGTCGGCGCCCAGGATCAGCGCGTGCGTTCCCGCTTGCGCCAGGCGCCTTGCCTCCGCGCCGGCGTTGCGCAGGCAACTGACGTGGCATACGCCCCGGCCCGCCGCCTCCATCATCAGGCGCGTACCCGAGGTCGAGAGCAGGATGATCGGGCGGTATGACCCCTGCAGCCCCTCCATCTCGGCCGGGCTGTTCTGCATGTCGAAGCCGTATGGCTGCACGCCCCCAAGCTCGCCGGCGAGCAGCGGACGGTCAAGATCCGCCGCAAGCCTCACCGCGGCCTCGATCGAGCCGGCCGGATACAGGCGCTGGCCTGCCGCCACCGCGGTAACCGCGGTCGTGCTGGCTCGAATCACGTCGATCGCCACCACCGCGCACTCAGGGGCGACCGTTGGCAGGTGCTCGTGAAAGCAGCCGATCGAGAGGGAGGGCATTGAGCTCAGGAGGACTTGCCAGCGGGTGGACGCGGACGCAGGTTATTGCGGCGAAACGCGTCGGAATGCAGGCCGCGTCTGTAGATCTCGACGCGCAGGATCTCCTCGAGCCGCACGTTCCCCAGCTGGACCGAGGGGCCGAAGTGATCGATGAGGGCAAACTGGCTGGCCTTGTTGGGCGCCTCGAACAGCAGCCGCTCAAGCCCGAAGGCGTCGGCGAGGCGGTCGGCCTGGCGAGGATCGAGCTCTCCCGGCGCCGAGAACAGGCCAACATCCTCCGCGCTCTCGCGAGCCTCGACAACCAGGCGGACCGCTCCAGCCTCAAGCCAGCGGTGACCGACGGCGATCAGCTCCTCGGTCTGCTCCTCGGTGAAGCGTCCGGAATGCTTCTCTCCCAGCTCGAACTCCACCTCCAGCCCGCGCTCACCCGCTTGACGCACGACCTCCCCGGGCGCAAGCGTCAGTTCGGTGAATCCTTCGCCGCACTCGATCCGCGTGAGGCCGACATCGGCGCATAGGTCCAGGTACTCCGGGAGCGCCCGCTGCGCGACGGCGACCTCGAAGGGCCCTCCCCCCGCAACCGCCGGGATGCCCAGCCGCGTGACGGCGCTGATCTTTTGACGTGTGGCCGCTTCCGCCGCGACCATCCAGCACGCCATCGAGATCTTCACGGTGGCCACCAGGTGGCCGCTTTGCTCCATGTGACCTTCGAGTGTGGCCGGGTCGTAGCCCGGATCGAATGGACACGTGGCGCGGGGCGTGTCACGAACCCCGATCTGCGCGAGGTAGCGCTCGCAGCTTGAGCTGTCTGACCGCACCATCACGCTCAGCGGGCGCCGTACCGCTACGGCGTCATCCGGTGCTCGCCTGCACCGGTGCGCTCGTCCTGCGGCACTCGACGTGGATTGATCTCTCGCGGGGTGTGAGCTGCATGCTCCTGGGCGACTCTCGCTAACCGAAGGGGAGGCACACTACCGACCGAGCCAGGCATGTGGCCTGGCAAGCCTCGCCGGGCTGCGCGGCGCAGCCGCGCGATGATCCGGTTCTTCGCAGTTTGCCGCCAAGCATCGTCGAAATCTCAATCGAGCTTTGCCATTTGAGCTGCCTGCCTTTACACTTCTGAGCCCGTCTATCGGTCTTGCGGACGAGTCCCGGCGGCGGTCGGGGGCAGCAGTGGCCGGAGGCGCGTATCCGTATAAAGAGGGGAAAGGCTCGAGACCGTGCATGGAGGCAGTGAGGGGCGGCGCGATCCCCGACGGCGGCGCGACCCAAGACGAGGGCCGGTAATCGCTGTCGCGATCGTGGCCGCGCTTGCGGTCGGGGTCCCGTTCGCACACGGTGGCCAGCTCGGGCGCGCCGTGAACGCCCGGCGCGCAACGCGCGCACCTAGCTACGCGCTCGGGCCAGGTCCCTCGGCGCCCGCGCGCGCTTCCTCCGAAGGACTCGCTGCCTCCGAACGTGTCGGGTTCTCGGCGCGCGGTCCGTACAGGTTGGGTGCAGTGTTGCTCGGCTTCCATTCGGGCGTCTCGGCCGGGCAGCGCTACGCGATCGAGCGGGCGGCGGGCGGCGAAGGGGCCAGGCAGCTCGGGCCGCCAATCAGGCCCGTCAAGAAGGGACCCACCAGCGGCCGTGAGTTCCTCGCCCCTCTCAAGCTGCGGGTACCCGATTCACAGGAGCTCTCGGTCGTACGCAGGCTGCTGGCCAACCCAGCGGTCGCCTACGCGGAGCCCGATTATCTGCAGCACGCAGACGCGACGCCGAACGACCCCTCGTTCCCGTTGCAGTGGGCTGACAACAACACCGGCCAGAGCATCCCCACACAGAACCAGGAAGAGGTGCTCGGCCCCTCGGCCAAAGGAACGGCTGGAGCCGACGACCGCGCTCTGCAGGCGTGGGGCATCACCACTGGCAGCCGCACGGTCGTGATCGGGGAGGTCGACACGGGCGTCGATTACGCCCACCCCGACCTCGCAGGAAACATCTGGTCCAACCCTGGTGGCATCAATGGCTGCGCGGCCGGCACCCACGGCTACAACGTGGTGGGCAAGACGTGCGATCCGCTCGACCAAGACGCCACCTTCGGTGGTCACGGCACGCACGTCGGCGGAATCCTGGGCGCCGTGGGCAACAACGCCACCGGCATCGCCGGCATCAACTGGCAGACGAGCATCCTCCCCGTCAAGTGGATGCAGAACGCCAGCAGCGGCGAAACGAGCGCGCTTGTCGAAGCCCTGCAGTGGCTGGTCGCCGCCAAGCAGGCCGGCGTGAACGTACGCGTGGTCAATGATTCGGACACCTTCTTCGGGACCGCCCGCTCTGAAGCACTCTCCAACGAGATCGACACCCTCGGCGCCAACAACATTCTGTTTGTGACCGCGGCCGGGAACACCGGCAACAACAACGACGAAGTGTCCGTGCAGCGCTACCCGTGCAGCTACGAGCGCGCGAACGAGATTTGCGTGACCGCGACCAACAACAACGATCAGCTGCCTAGCTGGGCCAACTATGGACCCCACACGGTGCAGCTCGGCGCGCCCGGTGTCAGCATCTACTCCACGCTTCGAGGAGGCAGGTACGGCTACCTCACCGGCGGTTCGATGGCATCACCGCAGGTCGCCGGCGCTGCCGCCCTGATCCTGTCCGCCTCGCCCTCCCTCTCGACCACATCGCTGAGGTCCGACATCCTCGAAAACGTCGACAAGATGCCCTCACTGGAAGGCAAGGTCATCACGGGCGGGCGCCTGAACGTGTGCAAGGCGATGCCCGGATGCGTGTCGGCGCCGGCTCCGCTGACCTTCGGCAAGACCACCGTGGGCGCCTCGTCGGACAGCTTCTCGAGCGAACGCAAGCGAGTGAGTCGCTACTCGCTTCCCACGTCCGGAGCGGTCACCAAGCTGAGCATCTATCTTGCGCCCACGAGCGTCTCGGGGCAGCAGGTGATGAAGGGCGTCGTCTACTCCGACGCCAGTGGCAAACCGGAAGCCCTGCTCGGCGTCTCCGAACAGCTGGCCTTCACGAGCACCAGCGTGGCCGGCTGGTATGACCTTCCTTTCTCCACGCCTCTAAAACTCACCGCCGGCAATTACTGGATCGGGATCATCACCGGTGCCACCCTCGGGGTAGCCGGATTCCGCTACGACAGCGTCAGCGGAGCCCGCGATTACAACGCCAACAGCTACGCCTCCGGGCCCAGCAACCCGTTCGGCTCGTTCAGCACCGACAGCGAGCAGACCTCACTGTTCGCCGCCTACACGACGCCGCCCGTGAACACCTCGCCACCCACGATCACCGGCACCCCGCAGCAGGGCCAGACGCTCACCGAGGTCCACGGCACGTGGACCAACAGCCCCACCAGCTATGCCTACCAGTGGCTGCGCTGCGAAAGCAACGGCTCGGGCTGCGCGGCGATCTCCGGCGCCACGGCTCAGACCTACGTGCTCGCCGCCGCCGACGTCGGCCACACGCTCAAGGTGCAGGAGACCGCCAGCAACCCAGAAGGGGCGAGCAGTCCCGCCACCTCGTCCGCGACAGCTGTCGTGCTCGCCTTGGCGCCCGTGAACACCTTGCCGCCCACGATCACCGGCACCGCGCAGCAGGGCCAGACGCTCACCGAGGTCCACGGCACGTGGACCAACAGCCCCACCAGCTATGCCTACCAGTGGCTGCGCTGCGAAAGCAACGGCTCGGGCTGCGCGGCGATCTCCGGCGCCACGGCTCAGACCTACGTGCTCGCCGCCGCCGACGTCGGCCACACGCTCAAGGTGCAGGAGACCGCCAGCAACCCAGAAGGGGCGAGCAGTCCCGCCACCTCGTCCGCGACAGCTGTCGTGCTCGCCTTGGCGCCCGTGAACACCTTGCCGCCCACGATCACCGGCACCGCGCAGCAGGGCCAGACGCTCACCGAGGTCCACGGCACGTGGACCAACAGCCCCACCAGCTATGCCTACCAGTGGCTGCGCTGCGAAAGCAACGGCTCGGGCTGCGCGGCGATCTCCGGCGCCACGGCTCAGACCTACGTGCTCGCCGCCGCCGACGTCGGCCATACGCTCAAGGTGCAGGAGACCGCCAGCAACTCAGGCGGCTCCAGCAGCCCCGCCACCTCGTCGGCGACAGCGGTCGTGCTCCCCTCGCCGCCCGTGAATACCTCGCCGCCCACGATCACCGGCACCGCGCAGCAGGGCCAGACGCTCACCGAGGTCCACGGCACGTGGACCAACGAACCCACGAGCTATGCCTACCAGTGGCTGCGCTGCGAAAGCAACGGCTCGGGCTGCGCGGCGATCTTCGGCGCAACGGCTCAGACCTACGTGCTCGCTGCCGCTGACGTCGGCCATACGCTCAAGGTGCAAGAGACCGCCAGCAACGCGAGCGGGACGAGCGGCCCGTCCACGTCGGCCGCCACCGCGGCGGTCGCGCCGCAGCCCCCCTCCAACACTTCGCCGCCGACGATCACCGGGACCCCTCAGCAGGGCCGCACCCTCACCGAGCAGCATGGGTCCTGGACGAACGAACCCACAAGCTACGCCTATCAGTGGCTGCAATGCGACATCCTCGGATTGGGCTGTCTGCCGATATCGGGCGCCACGGCGCAGACGTACGTGCCGGAATTCAACGATGTGGGCCACACGCTGAGAGTCCAGGAGACGGCGAGCAACGCCGGCGGCTCCGGCGATCCGGCCACCTCAGAACCGACGAGCGTCGTGCTCCTGGGCGGGCCAGTCCCTGCGAGCACGGCAGCCCCGACGATAACGGGAACGACCCAGCAGGGCCAGACGCTGACCGAGCACAGCGGGTCGTGGGACAACGAACCGACCAGCTTCTCCTACCAGTGGCTGCAGTGCGACAGCTCGGGCGGCAGCTGCACCGCGATATCCGGCGCCACCGCACAAACGTATCTGCTCACGAGCTCTGACGTGGGCCATACGATCGAGGTGCAGGAAGTAGCGACCAACACATGGGGCTCTAGTAGCCCAGCGACGTCGAGCCCCACCGCTTCTGTGCTGCCGTTGCCACCGACCAACACCTCACCGCCAACGATCAGTGGCACCGCCCAGGAGGGTCAAACGCTAACGGAGGCCCATGGCACGTGGACGAACAGCCCGACGAGCTATGCCTACCAGTGGCTGCAGTGCGATGCCTTTGGCACGAGCTGTCTGCCCATCTCCGGGGCCACCGCCCAGAGCTACTCACCGGTCGCGGCTGACGTAGGCCACACGCTCGCGGTCCAGGAGACGGCGAGTAATGAAGGCGGCGCGGGCAGCCCCGCGACCTCGAGCGCCACTGCCGTCGTGCAGGCGCCCAACGCGACGTTCGGCAAGACGACCGTGGGGTCCTCCCCGGACAGGTTCCTGGCTGAACGCAAGCGCGTCAACCGCTATGAACTGCCCACGCAGGGGTCGGTGACCAAGCTCAGCATCTATCTGAGGCCCGGGGGGGTCTCGGGGCAGCAGGTGCTCGAGGGGCTGATCTACTCGGACTCCGCGGGCTCGCCGAACGCGCTGCTGGGCGTGAGCCAGCCGATCACCTTCACCAGCTCGAGCGCCACCGGCTGGTACGACCTGCCGTTCGCCTCGTCGGTGAATCTCCCCGCGGGCTCCTACTGGATCGGTGTGATCACGGGTCAGAACGCCGGTGTGGCCGGGTTCCGCTACGACACCGTCGCCGCCTCGCGCGACTACAACAACAACTCCTTCAGCTCCGGGCCCACGAGCACGTTCGGCTCCTTTAAGACCGATGCCGAGCAGACCTCGCTGTACGCGACGTACACCCCGGGTTAGTTCGCCAGCTAGTACGACGCGGGCCCGCTGTGCTGAGTCCGGCCGACCGATCAGATACAAGCCGCCGTAGGCAGATCCGGGAGGGCGGGGTGTGGCCTTACCGCCTCACGGACACTGTCGCCGGGATACGCCGATGAACGCACGCGATTTATCTGTTTGGTCAGAGCACGCCCCTGGTGCTTACGCCGCGCAGCCTAGCCGTGGCGGCCGCCCGCAAGATCGGGCACATCAGCCGAGCTACGCCCCGACGGAGGAGCCACGCAAGGCCAGGCCGATACTTCTGCTCGGCTTCGTCGAGCTCGCGTTGCATCACGGAGCGCTCGGCATCGCGCGCAGCGCCGGGAGGCTCGGCGTAGATGTCTACGATGCGCACCCCGGGCGCAGGACGCGAGGATGCCTGTCGCGCTATTGCCGGCGGGGAGTGCGGCTGCCCCCGGACAAAAATACCGAGGACACGCTCGCGCGCCTTCGTGCGTTCACTGAGGAGCACGGGCCAAGCGTGCTCGTCGCGGTCGACGACGCTAGCGCGATGTTCATCGGCGATCACGCAGACGCGCTCGCGGATGCTTCCTTCCTGTTTCCGCGCCAGCCGGAGGGACTCGCGCGAACGCTCGCGAGCAAGCGCGCCATGCACGAGCTCTGCCGCGAGCACGCCATCCCCACGCCGCTGTCGATGTTCCCGAGCTCCGAGGAGGAGGTGCTCTCGTGCGCTGAGCAGATGACCTTTCCGGTCGTGGCAAAGCGCATCGACGGCTCGCAGCCCGCTCGGGCACAGCAGTCGGGCGCGGGCAACAGAGCCGAGGGCGCCGCTGTACGGGAGCGTCCACCGAGCGTCCTGATTGCCGCCAACCCGCGCGAGCTGCTCACGGCCTACGAAGCGATGGAGTCGCCGCTGGAACCGAACGTGATGCTGCAGGAATACGTGCCCGGCCGGCCGGACACGATCTGGATGTTCAACGGTTACTTCGATGCGGACTCCGAGTGCAAGGTTGGGTTCACGGGCCGCAAGCTTCGTCAGTCGCCGCCGTACACGGGCATGACAACGCTCGGCGTGTGCGTGACCAACGCGACGGTCGAGCAGCACACGAAGCGCCTCGCGAAGGCGCTTGGATACCGCGGGATCCTCGACATCGGCTATCGCTTCGACGCGCGTGACGGCCAGTACAAGCTGCTCGACGTTAACCCCAGGATCGGAACGACGTTCCGCTTGTTCGTCGACGCGAGCGGGATGGATGTGCTACGAGCGATGTACTTCGATTTCACCGGCCGTCCCGTTCCCGAGGCGCACACGCAGGACGGTCGTCGCTGGCTCGTTGAGCCGCGCGACCTAAGGTCCTCTCTGGTCTACCTGCGGCGCGGCGACATCACTCTCGGCGAGTGGGCGCGCTCCTTCCGTCACGTTCAGGAGACAGCGTGGCTGTCCTGGAAGGATCCCCGTCCCGCGGTAAAGATGCTGGCGCTGCTGCTGCTAGACCGTCTGCGCCGCGCCGCCGCGCGAGGCGCTGCCCGCGGGCCGGCGCGGGTTCAGGCTGACGAGTAACCCCTTGCGAACGGCTACTGCTGGTTGCCAGATTCGCAGGACGTAGCTCCCGCTAGGGTGAGCGGTCGATGAAGGTCTTGGCCGTCTCCTCATACGGTGTATTAGGGGGCGCCGAGCTCTCGCTCGGCGTGTTTCTGGACCATCGGCCGCCCGGTGTCCAGGCGTCGGCCCTGCTGATCGAGGACGGGCCGCTGAGAGCCCACCTCAGCCAGCGGGGGGTGCCGAGCTGCGCCGCGCACGGCTACGACGGGCGCCCGACACCCGCGCAGTCGGTTCGCTTTACGCGATCGCTGCTGCGCCTGCTCGAGCGCGAGCGACCCGATGTCGTGTGGGCCACGGGCCTGAAGGCCGCGTACATGGCGGCGCCAGCGAGTCGCATCGCGCGCGTGCCGATCGTCTGGCACAAGGTCGACTTCTCGCTCGATGCCATCCTGACCTACCCACTGGCGGCGGCCGTGAACGGCGTCGTGAGCGTCAGTGAGAGCGTCGCGGAGGCGCTCAGATCGCTGCGCCGTCACAGGCTGCTCGCGGTGATCGGACCCCCCGTACGGCTTCCACCTGAGCTGCACATAGCCCCGAGCGAGCGTCTCGCGATCGGGACGCTCGCGACCCTGAGTCCGATCAAGGGCCAGCGGCACATCGTGGAGGCGGCCGCCCTGCTCTCTGAGGAGTTCCCAGACCTGCGAATCGTGCTCGCCGGTGCCCCCACGCTGGATGACCCCGGTTACCCGCAGGAGCTGCGCGAGCTCGCGGGCGGCCTCGGTATCGGCAACCGGCTCGAGCTCCTGGACTTTGTTGCCGACGTCAGCACGGTGCTCGCGCGCCTGACGGTGTTCGTCAACGCTACCTTTCGCGACGAGCGGGGGTTCGGAATGGAGGGGCTTAGCGGTGCGATGCTCGAGGCGAGCTGGGCCGGTCTTCCCGTCGTGGCTACCAGCGGCGGAGGGACACGCGAGGGGCTTCGAGACGGCGTCACGGGAACGCTCGCCAATCCGGCCGATCCGCCTGCCCTGGCGGCGGCGATCGCGCCCTACCTGCGCGACCGCGAGCTCGCCCGCAAGACCGGCGAGGCAGGGCGGCGCTTCGCGCGGGAGCGCTTCTCGCCGGAGGTCCTCGCCCCACGGCTCTTTGCGGCACTCGAACAGGTGGCCTCGACGCGCTAGCTGGCGACGGCAAGGGGGCCTGCGGCGGCAGATCAGCCGCGCTCCCTCGGGCCAGCCCTCAAGGCCACCTGGCCGGCATCGGTTCGCGCGATCAAGCAGCCTCGCGTGGCTTGCCGTCGGCTCATTCGAGCAAGGTGGGCATGACCTTGTCGGCAGCCAGCGGATCGACTGGGAAGACCTGGCGTGCCCACGAGCGCGCCACATCCGGGGAGGGACTGGGCTCGGCGAACTGCGGCCCTGCGTAATCATCGAGCGGCGGGTCAAAGATGTAGCCAACGCTCCGGATGCGCCGCTCCAACTTAGCGATCAACGACACGCGGTCCTCCACCAGGAAAGGGACGCGAAATAATGGCTGGGGATCGCCCTTGCACACCGCCGGGGCGACCATCGGAAGAGCGCGCAGCCTGTCAACGGCTTCGACACGGCGCGCCTCGTCGGCGTCGAGATGGCGCAAGCGCCGCAACGCGCGCTCAAGCAGGATCGGCGACGGTTGCACGCGGTAGTCATGGCGATCGACCCGCATCCATGCGTGAAAGCCCGAAAGACCTTGTCCGGCGGCGACTGCACGTTCCAGCTCAACGGGGCGCAACGGCATCCTGTGTGTCCGACGCTCCACCAAGCCGAGCCTGCGGCGGAGCCACCGTACCGGCCAGATCAGGTGGAGCCCGACCACCAGCGCCTCGGCGTAGACCGCTGCGACTCGGATGCGGCGCTCACGCCGTTCGCCCGCGACGATTGCCGCGTCGCGCAGTCGTTCGAGCTCCGCGCGGTCCGCCTCATCGCTGAATGCGAGGATGCCGCCACAGGCGGCACCCACCTGCTTGGAGAGGCTGAAGGCTGCAACCTCGCCAAACGTCCCGATGGGGCGGCCGTCAACCACTGTCTGGATCGCATGCGCGGCATCCTCGATCAGCGGAATACCTAGTCGGTCGCACCGCGATCGAAGATCCAGAACGCGATCTGGTAGGCCGTAGAGATTGGTGGTAAGGACTCCGTCTAGGCTCTTCCACGCGCCGTCCTGAAGAAGGCTGGGCTCGATGTTGCCGTCATCTGGTGAGAGCGGAGCCATCACCGGCCGCAGGCCCGCTGCGAGGACCGTGAAGAAGATGACGTCGTCGGTGACTGGTGACATCAGGATCCTGTTGCCGGGCTCGAGCCACGTCTGCAGGGCCGCGTAAAGCGCCAGCCGACCAGACGGGAAAAACAGGCAAGGACGTTTCAGTCGTGACGCCAGGACCGCCTCGATCTTGCGCTCCAGCCGGCGGCTCACGAGATTGCCCTGGGATCAAAAGAAATCGGGTGGTGGCGGATTCCCGTCCGCCACCGGCTCACGTTGTATCCCGCATGTTCGCGACCTGCTTCAGCACGCTGCGCACCGCGCGCCGAAGCGGCGGATGGCTCATGACGAATCGGCGCGGCGCCTGCTGGACTCTGCGCGCGAGCGCCGGCGCGGAGGGCCGGTCGATCCAGCCTTCTCCGACGATCAAGTCACCATTCTTGAGCGACTGCTTGTAGTCCTCATCGCCCTTGCCCAGATCCAGGTAGTGGATGCCAGCGGCAGCGGCTGCCTCGGCCATCTTTAGATGCAGCGAGAGGCCTGGCGAGTATTTCGCCAGCCGCACGTCGTACGCGGGGAACCAGCAGGAGAGGGAGGACTCAGATCGCAGGCCGAAATGGACCGCAACGACGCGCTCCTCCGCGCGGAGGGCCGATAGCGTGCCCGAGCACCCGTCTGAGCGTGCCTCAAAAAGCTCCCACACCAGACGCTCGATCCAGGGGACCCCGAATCGGTCACGGTGCCCCGTGCGCCGGTACTGGGCCGACTTCCAACGCATAAGGACAGCAAGCGCTTGTGGATCCTGGGCGTCGAACTCGAAGCATGTCTCTCCCAGGTCGCGATCGAGCTTGCGCAGCTTGGAGAAGGTGGACTTGAATATCTTCTTCGAGGTCCGCTGGCGCTCGGCGAGATATGCCTCGTAGCCATGCCGCATCTCGATGATCGCTGAGTTGTGAGGGGAGACATTCTGACCGGCCGCAGGAATCTGCTCCGCGATCAGATGGGCGAATTCCCAGACATCGAGGTGGCACCCCTTGAGCAGATCCTTGGCATTCCACTCGAACCCGGGGGCGTGGACGATTGCTTGGCAGTCCGAGACTCCAGGCGCCATCGGCCTACCGACTCGAAAGCGGCCTTGGTCGAAGGGGAAGAAGCCGACCACGTGCTGTCCTTCTTCGAGTACCGCAACCCTCGTGCTCGGACGAACGCGGCCAACCGCCAGGGTGAAACCAGTTGACAGGAACGGGTTGGCAAGCGCCGGGTTAGATCCCTGCATTGCGCGCCACGACGCTAGCTCGTCACTGCCGAGCTCCTCCGGACGGACAACCGATATCTTCATGGCGGCTGTCGCAGTTTAGTGACGACGCCGGTTCAAGGCCCTTCGCGGTCAGGCCTGTGCAGACCGCCACCCGCCGCCACGTCAGAGCCACACTAGGCGAGTGCGTTGGCCTGCGCTAGCCACTGCGCTGTCCCGCCCACCTGCGTATGCGCTTGCTTCCCTGGCGCAAGATCCTAAGGGGAGGCGATTGAAAGAGAGGCTCGTAGCGGTCATCAAGCTTGAGGACGATCAGCGGCATCGGGTCGAGCCTCCCGATCATCGCGCGTGTCAGTTGGAAGGGATCCCAGCTTCCGCCCCCGGTGCTCACCGCAGCGATGAATCCGCTGTCCCGGGTCGCCTGCACGCTGGCGGGACCGTAGCTTCCAAAGGGGTAGGCGAACGTCTCGACTTGGCCGCCGCTGATCTGCTCGAGCGCGGTCTTGCTGTCCTCGATCTCACGGCGACAAGACTCGTAGTCGAGCAACGCGAGATTCGGGTGGCTCATGGTGTGCGCGCCGAGCTCCCAACCCGCCGCGGCTAACTCCAGCAGCTCATGCTCGCTCATGATGCCGTTTTCGGGCGGCTGGCCGATCCATGGGCTTACACCCCCGATGAACCCGATCGTCACGTAGACCGTGGCACGGATGTCGTACTTGCGCAGGGCGGGCCATGCGGCGGTGAACGTTGAGCGCATCGCATCGTCGAACGAGATCGCCGCGTATCCCGGAGGCGGCTCTCGCCCGGCCGCCAAGCGCGCCAGCTCGGCGACGGTCACGAACTTGAAACCCGCGTCCACCAGCGCCTCGATCTGTGCGCGAAACCGTGACGGTGGAACTTGCAGCCGGCTCAGGTCGCGCCGTAAGGGGGATCGTGCGATGCCGTGATAGCCCAATATCACCGACCGGCGGCGGCGGAGCGCCTCCAGGCGACCCATCCAGAGCCCATGCCCGTCAGCGCTGGGCACGCTCACTGCGACGGGTCGCGCGATCAGGACTGAGTGCGGGGGCAGGTGGGTTTGACAAGTCGGGAGGCAAGTCGAGAGTCAAGTCGGTGCGGTTGTGTGGACGATCGCCTCGGCTTACGCCTCGCGCGCGAGACTGCCTGTACAGCCGGCAACGATAACCGCTATCCCCATACCTCGCTGGCCCGTTGTTCGCGTCGTGATCAGGGGAGTTGTGCAGGCGGTCGCGGTCTCGTGTTCATCCGCAGGAACACCGGCTACCCGCCCTGTCCTCATCCTCCTGCGTTCTGCTATGCGGGAGAGCCGGGATGCCAAGGGCCCGACCTGCGCACGTGCCTGATCCCTTCTAGCAGGCCATACAGGCCCGACCACTCGCGGTTGAGCACGCGATGCACGCAGAGAATCACGAGCATCGCCGCGAACCCGGCTCTCGCCCTGAGCGTCTGGGGGAAGTTCTTGCGAAACAGGTAGGTGAGGTTGATCACCCGCAGGCGGTCCAGCTTGCGCCGATCCATCTGACGGGAGCCGAGTCGACGGTGGTGGACGACGGCGGAGGGCTCATAGCGGATCCGCCCGCGACGGGATACTCGATAGGAGAAATCGTCGTCCTCGCCCAAGCTGTAGTTGGTCAGCTGCTCATCGAAGCGGACCTCGGCAGCGACCTCGCGACGAGCTGACATGAGCGTTCCCGGCATGTACTCGACGTCGCGCGCACGCTCGAGGTCGACGATCGGGCGGCGGAACCCGAAGCTGCTCATCTGGCCCTGGCGCCCGCCGCCCACGAGCAGCCAGCGCAACCTCGAATGGGGGTTCGTTCCTAGCCTGTCAGAATGCGATTCTTCTATGCGCCCGGTGGCTCCGACGACGGTCGGGTCCCGGTAGGGGGCGATCAAGGCCTCGAACACGCCCGGCTCGAACGTGCAGTCATCGTCAATGAAGACGAGCACCTCGCCCCCCGCCGCATCGATGCCCATGTTGCGCTGTAGGGACGCTCCCGATTCACTCGAGATATAGAGCGCCGTGAGGTCCGGATATCGGCTTCGCAGCTCCGCCACTACCGGCTCAGCCGAGCGCTCGGGATCGCCGTCGACGACGATCACCTCGCCGTCTGGCGGGAGCGCCCTGGCCGAGCTCTCCAGAGCCGCAGCGAGCACGGCGGGGCGTCCCTTCGTCGCGATGATCAGGGAAATGCGCACCCCGGGGAAGCTTAGAGGTGGGATCACATGGACCCAAGCGTGGCGGCGCCTCCCGCGCAGCCCTGCCGCGTAGCCGCTGGATCACCCTGCGGCACCTGACCGCGGGTCAGCTCGGGCGGGCGCTACCTGGACCGGCTCTATCTGCGAGCCGCCCTTCGCTGCCGCGTGCGCGCGATATACGCGGGCGCCGCAGGCTACCTACCCTCGCGTTCGGGCTTTCGCGTGGTCTTGCTTGGTGCTCGCTGAGCAACTCGCGGTGACGTGTAGGGTGAAACCCGAGCGATGCGAGTCCTGCTCTGCCACCAGCCGACCGATGGCGGAGTCGCGCGGCATGTCTGCGACCTGATCGATGGGCTGGACGGGAAGGGCCACGAAGTCGTTCTCTGCTCACCGGCGATTCCGGATGGCGCGAGGCGGTCGGTCTTCCACGTACGTGTCGATCTTGAGCGCGCGGTCGCGCCTCGCGCCGACATCGTCGCGTGCGGGCGGTTTGCTCGGATCGTTCGGAGCCTGCATCCGGATGTCGTTCACGCCCACAGCTCGAAGGCCGGGGCAATCGCGCGCTTGGCCAAGCTGATCTCTCCGCGCGTTCCTGTGCTCTATACGCCGCACGGGTACGCGTTCGCCGGGTATTTCTCGCGCTCGCCCGAGCGGCTCGCATATCTCGCGGTCGAGCGCGCTCTGGCACCTATCGCCAGCCGCGTGGTGTGCGTATGCGAGGCCGAGGCGCGTCTGGCGCGCTCGATCGGCCCGCCCAGTCGGGTCCGTGTCAACCACAACGGGATCGCTCCGGCTGGCGCCGGCGCGGTCGACCCGCTCATCGGCGAGCTTTCACGCCAGGGGCCGGTGATCGGAGCGCTCACCCTCCTGCGCCCCGGCAAGGGCCTCGAGACGTTGATCGCCGCCGTTCCGCACGTGGTCGCGAGACACCCCCGCGCCCAGGTGGCGATCGTCGGCGAGGGACCGGATCTCGCCGACCTCCAAGCGCAAGCTCGGACGCTCGGTGTAGCACGCGCCGTGTGCTTCATTGGCGCACGCGCGGACCCGCTCAGCGCGCTGCGAGGTATGGGATTGTTTGTGCACCCGTCGTGGGCGGAGGCCTTCCCCTACGTCGTCCTGGAGGCGATGTCGCTCTCTCTGCCGATCGTCGCCAGCGATGTGGGCGGCATCGGGGAGGCGATAACCGACGGCGAAAGCGGGGTGTTGATCCCTCCTCGCGACGAGCGGGCGCTTGCTCGGGCGCTCATAGACCTACTCGACAACTCCAACAAGGCCACACGCTTGGGTGACATAGCTCTGCGCCGAGTGCGTCGAGACTTCACGCGGGAGAAGATGATCGACCGCTTGTCGGAGTTGTACGAAGAGTGCGCGGCGCGCTCCTCGCCACCGCCCGGTGCGCCGCCTCCGAGGGGGCGGTTTGGGACCCTCGCGGACGGGTATTAGCCCAGCGAGGTTTGCGTACTTCTGAGTAGCTTGTCCGCAGGCTTTCTGTTAGGGTCGCGTGGCTGCGCGACCCTGACGTACCTCGCGTTGTCGAGTACTCAGAGTGCCCATGGAAAGGGATGGCATGTTTCGGCTTGTGGCCGGGTGCTCCAACCGGGCATTTGGGATGGGCTGCAGAACAGAGGTTTCCGACGCGCGACCACGCCGGCCTCGCGTCTTCATCTCGCTGCTCGCGATCGCGCTGCTCGCGTGCGCGCTAGCGCCTAGGACCGTCGAGGCCGATGAACCGCCGGTCCTGCGTGTGGCAGGTGAAACCGGCGAAACGCTCAAATGGACGGTGTCGGGCACCCGTAACACCTACAGGCTGTCCACCAAAGGTCCGGGCATACAGTTCTCAATCATCGTGGTCGGTAGGACCTACACGCCGCCCGCGGTCCCTGGCGCGACAATCACCTACCGCGTCAAAGCCGCGTACAACGAAAGCGTCTGGTCGAACGCCGTCTCGATCGAGTATCCCAGCAGCGAAGAACCGCCTGAAGAAGGCGAACCACCTAGTGAAGAAGAACCCCCAGAAGAACCGACCGGCGCCGGAGTTGGCCGCCCGAAATACCGCCTGGATGCTGCCACCTACTTCGATCCCTTTGGCATCCCACTGTACGTGCCATGGCTCGAGAACCACGTCTCGGGCGTCCTGGCGTACCCGTCGTTCGGTGATCGCTATGTCAAGGTCCGCCCGACGGTCAGCTACCACGATCCCTCGACGGAAGGCTTCTCGCCGCTCAACGCTGCGAACATCGAACGCTACATCCTGAAAGTCAAACGCGATGCTGGCGTGGGCTACGCGGGCCCGTTCGTCGACGACGTGAACTGGTCGGTCGGGTACCGCGACGGTGGACAGTCAAGAACGCTTGAACCGGAAAAGCACGAGCTCGCCACCCTGCTCGCAGCGATTCGCGCGGCTGAGCCGAACGCGGAAATCGAGATCAACAGCCAGTACCACGACATATGGCCGCTGATGAAGGCGCACGATCCCGATGTAGAACGCGCGTTGCGCCTGGTCGATGTCGTGACCAAGGAGTTCGGCGTCGGCCCGAGCGCCGGGATCAGTACAGCGCAGGACTACCTCGAATTCACGCACTACGTCGACGCGCTGCACGCGAAGGGCATTCAGACGGTCCTGACCGGGGACTACCACAACAACAACGTGCCGACGATGGAATACAACCTTGCCACCTACTTCCTCATCAACAACGGCGATGACTTCGTCAGTGGTGTCAATCAGACGCCGCTGAACTGGTGGAGCGGGTTCAACGTCAACCTCGGAGAAGCACTTGGTCCCCGGGAACGCTCGGCGAGCGGCGTGTGGACGCGGAGGTTCTCACGGGGCGTGGTCTATACCGTCGAGCCGGGTGCCTCCACGCAGACAATCGCCCTCGGACGGCGTCTGCACAGCGCCGAGTGGGGTAGCGTCGAATCAATCACCCTTGCCCCACGGCAGGGAGCAGTGCTCGTGGAATGAGAGGCAAGCAGTCGTTCGTATCCGGCCGCACGCGCCACGTTCGGGCGAGCCGGCCACGCTGGCTCCGTCTGAGCTAGTCGGCGCCGTGATGGCGCAGCGGGCGAGCTAGCGCCCGAGCAAGCTTCCCTGGCGGGGAGTTGCGTAGTGGCGCGAACAGGCCGCGTGACTTCAGCGCGAAGCTCAGGCGCCGGTCAAGCGAGTCGATGCTCACGCGTGTGAGCTCAAAGCGACGCCAGCCTCCCAGTCCGGCACACGTGACCGCCGCCAGGTACCCAGCTCGGCGGGCGGCGTCCGGGCAGGATGGGGAATAGCCGCATTTCGGATATGCGAAGAAGTTCACGGGACGTTGCAGCAAATCCTCCAGCGCGCGCTTGGAGCTTGCCATCTCCTCATACGCCTCCTCGCCTGTGGCCGAGGAGAGATCGACGTGTGTGCTCGTATGAGAGCCAATGTCAACCAAAGGTGAGCAGGCCAGCGCGCGCAGCTGACCCGCATCCATGAGGCGGACGCGCGCTGCGGCAGGCATCGCGAAGTGATCGGCACCGAGCAGGCCGGGACAGGCGAACACCGTGGCAGGTATCTCGAGCTCTTCCAGCAAGGGCGCGAGTAGCTCGACGTTGTCCGCCGTTCCGTCGTCGAAGGTCAGCGCGCAGACCCCGTCTGGCGGTGTGCCGCGATCGAGGTGCTCCACGAGCTCTGACAGAGTGACGAAGCCATAGCGCCGTCGCATGAGGGTAAGCACCTGTCGGCGGAAGCGGGCGGGGTCGAGCATCAAGTTGTGCGGGTCGAGCGTCTTCGGAAAAGTACCCAGCCCGTGGTAGGCGAGGACGAGCGCGGGACGCATCACGCCGCTCGCGTGGTGTCGGTGCAGGCAGGCTCCGGAACTGGCAACGCGCGGTCAGATTAGCGGCACCTCGCATCTGAAGACCCGCCTTGCCCCGACGATAATACGAGCATCGTGTCCAAAGCCTCCACGCCCGCACCGGGACGCAACGCGGCCAGCTCCAATACCGTCGCGGTGGGCGAGCGCGCGATCATGAACACGCTCTACCGAAGCGGCGGGGAGGTGGTAGGGCGCCTCGCCTCGTTGCTGCTGTTCGTCGAGGCCGGGCGCACGCTGGGGACCAACGGGCTCGGTGCGTTCGTCTTCGCGGTCGCGTACATGGGATTCGTGATGGTGTGGGTCGACATCGGGCTCGACCGTTACCTGCTGCGCGCGGGCGCGCGCGCGCGCGCCGAGGGCCGCGCGTTGTTCTTCAACGTGCTGGGGCTAAAGCTCGCGCTCGCATTGCCGCTGTTCGCGGTCGGGTTTCTGGTGCTGCACGAGGTCGGCTACGGCCACCAGGCGCAGGCCACGACCTGGGCGCTCGCGCCTGGTGTTTTCAGCGATTCGGTGGCCCGCACGCAACTTTCGTTCTTTCTCTCACACGAGCGCGCCGGCCCCCCCTCGTTTGCCGACGCGATCCAGCGCGTCTGCTCCGCCGCACTTGGAATCGCTGCGCTCAGGGCCGGCTACGGCGTCGTCTCGGTCGGCGTCACATACTCCGCCGGCTCGATGATCGGCGTCATCATCGGCTTCGTCCTGCTAGCGCGCACGATCGGTGTGCCGCGGCTGACCGTGAACTCTGGCAGGTGGCGCGGCCTCGCGGCACGCAGCCTTCCCTTCGCCGCGCAGGACACCTTCGCGGTTCTGCTCGCGCGCGCCGACACGCTGATCCTTGCCGCGATCGCGACCCAGGCGGCGGTCGGACGCTACGGGGCGGCATACCGTCTCTTCGAATCGACGCTGCTCATCACGGCTGCCATCGCGGGCGCGTTCGCGGCGATGTTCACGTATCTCGGTCCCGACAGCGACCCTCCGCTCCGTGCGGTCTTTCAGCGCTCGATCAAGCTCTCGCTCGTCTTGCTCGCACCCGTCGCGGTCGCCTTCGCGGTCCTGGCGCGACCGATCTGCCGTCTGATCTACGGCTCGGGCTTCAGCGCGGCGAGCCTGCCGCTGCGGATCCTCGCCCCCGCGGTCCTACTGATGGCGATCGTGACGCTTTCCAACTCGTTGATGCTCTCGCGCGAGAACCCGAGGCAGATGGTCTCGCTCGCGGCAGCGATGGCCGGCGTCAACGTGGTGCTGAACCTGATCCTGATTCCGCTCTTCAGCGACGCCGGCGCGGCGGCCGCGATGCTCGCGACGGAGCTCGTCTACGCGGCGTGCATATTGCGGATGAGCACCGGGGCGGTTGGACGCCTCGGCGGGCGCACGACCGTCGCGGGCGCTGGTGCCGGCGCGGCCGGCATGGTCGCGGTGACGCTTCTGCTGAACGGCAGCCCGTGGCTCGGGCTGGCGCTCGGCGGCGGCGCCTACCTGCTGGGCCTGATCGCCGTCGAGCGACTGGTCAGCCCGATCGACGTGGAGCTCGTCACCAGCATGGTGCGCCGTCTCTTGCCCTCTCGCTCGGCCTGATGATCGGGCGCTGCTCGGCCGCTACGATTGCCGGCACCGCCTTTCGACGGCAGCTAGACAGCACATCTCGGACCACACGATCGATGTCGGCCGGTTTGACTGGCAGGATGACGAAAACAGTCCGGTGAGTTCAGGAGAGGAGGATCCGAACCTGTGGCGGCTGCAGATGTGCCGAGGACAGACCAGCAGAAGCAGGTAAATGCACACTTCGACGCGGAAGCGTCGTATTGGCAGGCGGTTTACGATGATCCCAGCCTGCAGGGCGTCATCTACCGCGACCGCCAGCGCGCGGTCCTGGCGCAGGTCGTCGAGCTTGCGCTTCCGAGCGACGCGCGGGTGTTAGAGATCGGCTGTGGGGCCGGATTCCTGACGGTCGAGCTTGCGCGCAGCGGCTACGCGATTCAAGCAGTGGACGCCAGCCAGGCAATGGTTGACCTCACGGCCCGCCGCGCGCAGCAGATGGATCTGGCCGCGCGCGTGCGGGCCCAGGTGGGCGATGTACATCGCCTCCCGTTCGGGAACGGCGCTTTCACGCTTGTCGTTGCAGTCGGCCTGCTGCCGTGGTTGCACAGGCCGGCTCAGGCGCTTGAGGAGATAGCACGGGTGCTGGAGCCGGCGGGGCGACTCCTGCTCACGGCAGATAACCGAGCGCGGCTCAACACGTGGGTCGACCCGCGCGCGAGCCTGCTGCTGGCACCCCTCAAACGGGTACGCAGACGCTTGCGCAGGGGGCCCTCCGCGGGCGCCAGCTCCCGTCTGCATTTCCCATCGCACGTCAACTCACTCCTGCGAGCGGCTGGCTTCCAGCTCGACGCCAGATCCACCGTCGGCTTTGGTCCGTTCTCCTTCTGGAGCCAGCCCCTGCTACCAGACAGCTCCGGGATCGCGCTGCACGAGCGCCTTCAGCGGCTCGCTGACCACGGCGTTCCCGTTTTTCGCTCGAGTGGCTGGCACTATCTGGTGAGCGCGCACAAGGCGCCCGGTAGGTGAGAGAGAACACCGCGGGGCGCAGACATGTCAGCGCCGCCGCCGGCGGGCTTGACGCCCGCCGGGGTAGTGCGCCCAGATTAGCCGCACGTGGCGCCGTAATTCACGCGTCCAGCCTCATCATGCTGCAGCCCTCAGCGGACATAGCCGAGTCCCTGCCTTGACGTCGTCCCCACAGGCAGACCGTCGCGCCAGTCGATCTCGAGCATCTTGCGGGTGTTTCGCAGCGTGGGCAGGTAGGCGATGGGGCGAAGAGTACGGGCGCTAATCACATCGCCTGAGTCACCGACGTACACAAAGCGACCGTCACGACTGTGCTGAAGCCATCCGTCACGACCGCAGTCGTAGGCGCACGGGCTCTCTTCACCTCTCATCGCATGTGGCAGGCGCACGTTCGCGATCAGCCGCGGCGGGCCAGCGGGCACATGTGAGACGTCGAACACGTGCACGTAGCTGTTCGGGGCGTCCATCACCCACACCTGACGCTCGTCTGGGGAGAGCGAGATTCCGTGGCTAGGAGCGCTGGGCGCGAAGCTGCTGGGATTCCATGAGAAGCCGGGAAAGCTCTGTGTGTAGAGGACCCGACCCGAGGTAATGCTGCTCACCTGAAAACCGAGGAAGCCGGTGGCTGTCGTGTAGGCGAGTGTCTCGCGCCCGTTGATCGAAAACGGCCTCACTCCGCTGCGCAGCGGTCCAATGGTCCTGAGCACGCGGTCGTTGTGTGTGTCGGCGACCTCGAGATAGTCGTGTTCGCGCCCGCCGAGATACACGTGCTGCCCGTTCAGGCTCATGACCGTGTTGTGCGCTCCAGCGCCACCCTGAATCATTCCGATCGGGCTTCCATCGCGCGCGCTGAGTACCAGCCACAGGCCGCTCGGGTCGAGCTCCCCGCTGGGCATGTAGATGCGACTTCCATCGGGGCTGATCGCCATGCTGTCAATGCCCGTCCGGTATGAACGCCGCCACAGCACGCGTCCGCGGAGGAGGTCGTAGGCCAGCAGCGACCCGCCCCCGCGGGGGCCACCGTCGCCTCCATAGCTGACGTACAGCGTGTGCGTGGGCGGGCTCGCCACGACGCCCCTTATGGCCCTCGCCATCGGCAGATTCACTCGCTGGACGAGTCTCTGGTGCGCGTCAATGTCATATACGTACATCGCGCCGTCGGGAAAGACGTACTCGTAGTGGTGGATGCGGCGAGCGCCGGCGCTTGCTGCGGGCGGCGGAGCGGCAGCGCGCGGGCCCGGCGGAAGCGTGCCCGCCGGGCGCAGGCCCGATGAGCAGGCCAGCCCGACCAGCGCAGCGACCGCGCACGGCAGCGTCAGCCCGATACGCAAAGGCATGCTGAGGGATGCGCGTGAGCGGCGGGCGCTGCTCCCCGCGGGAGGCGACTCCGGATCAGGCTCGGATGCGGATCTCACCGATGGCAGACGTGGGCTTTGGATAAGTGCGTCGGTAGGGGTCGAATACGCGCCAGGTACCGCGGCGAACATCATCGCGCACCTGGCGGCATCGGCCGTGAGAAACTGCACATGGTGCGTTGCCGGGCCGCGAGCGCCGGCTGGCGCTCGGAGAGCCTCTCGAGCGACACCGATCGCGCCGGTCACGCCGAACCACAGGATCCCCTTTACTACGAACCGTGAAGGGTCGATGATGATGCCGGTATGAGCGAACTCGTAGCCCGGGCGCTGCCCGTTCCGCGGCCTTCCCTGCTCGGCGGAGGCCGGTGGGGCGCCGTCGGCTTGTCGCTGGGACTGCTCGGCGTGGGCCTCGTCGACGTCTCCAACAGCGCAAGCGTTTCGCTTGCCCTCGCGCTGGGGGGTGGATTGGCTCTCACTGGCTTCCTCCTGCTCACCGTCAGGCACTACGAAACGGCAATCGCGATCGGGCTGCTGCTGATGGGCATCGTGAGGTTTGAGCCGGCGCCGCCCGACATCGCGTTCGCCGTGATCATCGCTGTCGCGGCGGTCACGGGGCGCTTTCGCCTCAACCGCGTTCCGGTGCTGCCCCGCTGGATCGTGGGCTTGCTGTTGATGGTCAACCTCTTGTCCCTGATGGATGTCCTCGTGCTCTCGGCGGCATTGCGCTTCCTGTTCATCACCGCTTATCTGGCGATCTTCTCGCTGTGGATGACCACCTTTGTCGACTCGCCGTCTCGCGCTCGACTGGTTGTTGTGACCTGGCTCGTTATCGCCGTCATCTCGGCGGTCGTCTCCATCCTGGCGCTGAACCTACCGCTGCCAGGACGCTCGGTAATCCTCGGCAACGTCGACTACGGCGAACGGGCGAGCGGGTTCTTCAAGGACCCAAACGTGTTCGGGCCGTTCCTCGTGCCGATCGCCGTGATCCTGCTGGAGCAGCGGATCGCACCGCGCGCTACCTCGCTGCTTCGGCTGCGCAGCCTCACGGGGTGGGCGCTGCTGCTCGCGCTTAGCCTCGGTGTGGTGTTCTCCTACTCGCGTGCCGCCTGGATGAACTATGCGATCGCGGTGTTCGTGATGCTGGCCGTGTCCAGCCTCCGACGGGCGAGGGCCTTGCGCGCCCTGCGCACTGTGGCCGCGCTGCTGATCATGGGGGGCATCGTGGCGATCGTGCTCAGCGCCGCCGGATCGATCAACTTCCTCGAGCACCGTGCGAAACTCCAGTCCTATGACGCGCAGCGCTTCGCCGCGCAGCACGTCGGCTGGGAACTTGGATGGACGCACCCCGTCGGGATCGGCCCCGGTCAGTTCCACTACCACTACCCCGTGGACAGCCACTCGACGTTCGTCCGGGTCTTCTCCGAGCAGGGCCCCGCGGGGCTGTTGTTGTGGGTGGCGATTCTGCTGGTGACGCTGACGCTCGCCTTGCGCAACGTCGTGCGTGGCCAGGATACGCACGGAATCGGCTCGGCCGCTTTGCTCGGGGCCTGGTGCGGTCTGATCTTCAACAGTGTCGTGGTCGATACCCTCCACTGGCGCCACCTGTGGTTCGTCGCGGCGCTCATCTGGGCGAGCAGCCTTCGTCGTCGCGCAGCCGGTAGCCCACCTCCCGCGAACATGCCGCGGGCGCGCGCGGGACCGGCGCGGGATGCAGCCCCTGCGCTGCTCGGACGATCGTCCGTAGCTAGGCGATCCTCCGCAACCTTCCCCTGAACCGTGCCGAGAAGAGCTGGGGGCGCAGATGCGCTCCGCCGAAGGTAGGCAAACCCGCTGCGAGGCAGCCGGGTTTCTCGCAGACATCCGGCTACCGAAGGAGCGCGCGAAGATGATCATCTCCCCGTCTCTTGGACTCGCACGCATGGGAGTACGCCGGACGGTCTGCGGACCGTCTGCAAGCGGGCTGCCCGGCCTTGCTCGAAGCGGGATTGAAGTCGATGCATACGCGGGGCTTTGAGCTACGCTCAGAGCCGGCGCTTCTTGAAACCGATCTCGATGCCACAAACATGAACAGCGAAGGGAACGGGCGGCGACAGGGCCGCGGTGTCTACGCGGAAGAGGATCCGCTCGAGGTCCAGCGTTACCTCGAGGCGTTGCGGAGAAGCCGCTGGCTGATCGTCACGATCGTCACGATCGTCACGATCGTCGTTCTCGCATACTCGGCGACGCTGCCGAAGACCTACGTTGCTACGGCCCACATCGTCGTCAACAACCCCGGAAGCCTCGTGGGGTCGAACGAAACCCAGGCCGTCCAGCGGAACCTCGCGACGACCGCGACGCTCGCAACCACATCGGCCGTCCTCGCTGAAGCCGCCAGATCGGTGAACGGAGAGACGCGCGCAGATCTTGCCAATCGAGTCTCCGCCTCGGTGGAGGAAAACGCGAACATCATCGATATCAAAGTCAGCTACGGCACCGCCAGGGGTGCCGCGGCCCTCGCGTCCGCGATCGCGCGGGCGTTTCTCAGCCAGCACGCCACCGACCAGCGGAGCAACACGACGCACACACTCTCGCTCCTCAGTAGTCAGATCGCGGCCCTGCGCGCCAGGCAGAGCAGTGAACCCGCCGTCGCCGCACAGCTGAGCGCCCTGCAGGCCCGGGCCGCCGAAGTGGAAGCCACCAGCGCCAGCTCCGGCGCTCAGATGCAGCTCATCGAAACCGCCGTGCCCTCGGGGCCAAGTTCGCCGCGCCCGTTTCGCAACGGCGTGATCGCGCTTTTCGCGGCTCTGTTCATGGCCGTGCTCGTCGCGCTGGGTCGCGAGCAGCTGACGCCGCGCGTGACCAGCCAGCGTGAGCTCAGCCACATGCTCTCGCTGCCCGTGCTGAGCGGGATCCCGTTCGTTCGCCGGCGCGTCGACGTGCGATATGCGCGCGCCGAGTACGAGGCCTACCAGACCCTCTCCGCCGCGCTACGGCTCGCGCTGCAGCCAGGCATGGAGCCGCACGTCATGCTCATCACGAGCGCGACCCATGGCGAAGGCAAGACGACGGTCGCCGCGCGCCTCGGCCGGGTCCTCGCGCAGGCCGGCCACGCGACGCTGCTCGTTTCCGGCGACCTGCGCTGGCCCAAGCTCGACGACGCCCTCAAAGTCAGCGGCAACCCGGGGTTGCGCGAATTGCTGACCCACGACACCGACGATGCAGCCGTTCGCTTCGACGAGCTCCGCCAGCTCGTGTTGCCGGCTCGCGGCGAGGGTATTAGCCACCGCGCCGTTCTCGACGTGCTTCCCGCAGGTCGCGGTGACGGGGATGCGTCAGAGCTGCTGCACACGCCCGCGCTTCCGTCTTTCATCGGCGCCTTGCGCCAGAGCTCCTACGCCTACATTCTGATCGACTCACCGCCGATCCTCAGCGTGGCCGACGCGCAGATGTTCGCCCAGTACTGCGACGAGTTGCTCCTGGTCGCGCGCCTTGACCATCTGAAGGCATCCGATGTGGTCGATCTTCGCGAGACGCTGGACCGCCTCGAGGCGAACGCGGCCGGGCTGGTCGTGATCGGCACGCGCCCCAGTGGCTCCCCCTACTACGCAGCGGGGGCGCCGGCAACGGAGGCGTCCGCAACAGAGGGTCCCCCCGTCCGCATCGTCGGTTGACGCGTGCAGCGAGCAGCACCCAGTATGGTGCGCGCATGGCAGGATGCCCACAGACGGGGGCAGGACGCCCGACCAGGCTGATCGCGGCGCTCCTCATCGGGCTGTCGCTGGGTCTGTGCGTAGCGACCCTACCCCTATTGGTGGGCGAAGCCAGCGGCTCTCCCCGCGCGCGCCCGGCGGTCGCGGCGATGCTTGGGGGCGTAAACGTCACCGGCGTCTCCACTGGTGTGAGCCCGGCCGTGGCGGATTTCCAGATCGCCGCGGCGCGCAGGCTTCACTCCCGCGTCGTGCGGGCGGAGGTCAGGTGGTCGGCACTCGAGCCCCTGCAGGCAGGCCAGATCGACGCCCACGCGCTGGCCTTCACAGACCGCCTCGTGCGAGATGCCGCCGCGGCGCACATCGGCGTGATCCTGGCGGTCGACAACACGCCTTGCTGGGCTTCCTCGGCGCCTGCCCAGCTGCTGCGACGGTGCGTGCCCTCGATGTCCACGCAAGCCAACGCATGGCCCCCGATTAATCCCGCTGACTATGCCTCCGTGGTCGCCTACTTGGCCCGGCGCTACGGCACCCATCTGGCAGCGATCGAGATCTGGAATGAGCCCGATCAAAGCAACCAGCTCTACTTCGACGGGCCGAACAAGGCGCAGCGCTACGCGACCATCCTGCGTAGCGCCTACAGCGCGATCAAGCAAGCCGACCCAAACGTGCCCGTGCTCGCCGGCTCACTCGTCGGCTCCAACGGGGTGTTCCTCCGCGCCCTGTATGCCGCAGGCATCAAGGGCTACTACGACGGTCTGGCGGTGCACTTCTACAACTTGGTGCTGGGCTCGCTGCGCGCAATCCACGAAACGCAGCTGGCCAACGGCGACGCCAAGCCGTTGTGGCTCGATGAGTTCGGGTGGAGCAGCTGCTACCCGAGGCGCAAGCTCCAGGAGGAACAGGCGTGCGTGACGCCGCGCACGCAAGCGGCGAACCTCGTCGATATCTTCCGCTCACTCAGGCGAACGCCATACGTGGCGGCAGCGGTCGTCTACAACCTACGGAACTCCGGCCAGGAGGATTTCGGCCTTCTCAACGGGTCCGGCGCGCGCAAGCCCGCTTTCGCCGCGCTCTCGCGGGTGCTCTCCTCCCCCTTCGGCAACCCACGGCCGGTCAGGCTCGGCTTGCGCCGGCGTGGAGGCCGGGTGCTCGCCAGCGGCTCGGCGCCGGTCGGTGATTACATGCAGCTTGAAGCGTTCATCGGCGGCGTGCTCCGCTACCGAGCGCTGTTCACGCTCGATCGCTTCAACCGCTACTCGATCAGCCTCCCCCACGTGCTCGGCACACGCCACCTGCGCGTCCGCGTCTACCAGCTCTGGGCCGGGCCGCGGCGAGCGGCGGTGCGCACGATCTGAGCGCGCAGCGTCGCGCCGCTACGCGCTGCGCCGCGCCGGTACCCCGCCCCCGCGTCCCCTGGGCGCAGACTTCGAACGCGAAGGCCGAGCGCAGAGCATCGAGCGCGCCAGAGGCGCCGGGAGCCGCCCGCTGCTCAGGTGGTTCGGATGATCAGCACCGAGCAGGGCGCGTGGTGCGAGATCTTGTTGGGCACCGAGCCGAGCAGAAAGCGCTTGGCCCCGGTCATGCCCTTGTTGCCGACGACGATCAGATCTGCTCCCTGCTCCTCGGCCACATCGAGGATCGCGTCGGCCGGATCGCCCTGCCGGGCATACAGCTCGACCGGTACCGACGCCTCTCGCGCCAGCGACGCGGCTGCCTCGAGCGTGGCGTCGACATCCTCCCGCGGACCGACCGTCCACTGCAGATCCTCGGGCGCGTTCCTGCGCTCCTCCTTTAGACGCTGGTCGGAGACCGGCTCGTATGCGCTCACGAGCTGGACCTTCGCGCCGATCGCGCGCGCCAGTCCAACCGCCTGCCGCACTGCCTCGGTCGCTGTATCCGAACCGTCGGTGCCCAACACGATCGACTTGAACATGCTCCTCCTCGGCCTTTCCTCGCCGCGCTCGCTTCAGCGAGCGCGGCGATCATATCCGGGCGCTCCGTGCGATGTCTCGCCGGGCTCACGCGCGCCACGTCGCGCGTGAGCCGCACCGGTGGCCTTCACTATTCTGCAGCTTGAGTGATCGACCTGCACTGCCACGTCCTGCCCGGGATCGACGACGGGCCGGACACCATCGAGGGCTCGGTCGAGCTCGCTCGGGCGGCGGTGGCGGCGGGGACCAAGATGCTGGTTGCGACGCCGCATGTCAGCGTGCGCTACCCGAACGAGCACCAGGTGATAGCCCGTCTGGTCGAGCAGCTGGCGCAGCGTCTAAGGGCCGATGGCGTCGAGCTCGAGCTGCGCGAGGGAGCCGAGCTCGCGATCACGCGACTGATCGACATGAAAGCCGATCAGCTCGCGCCGATGGGTCTCGGAGGCGGCCCTTGGCTGCTCGTCGAGGCACCGTTCACCCCCGCGCTGTCGGGATTGGAGGAGGTGCTCGCCGACTTGCAAGAGCGAGGCCATCGCGTCGTGCTCGCACACCCCGAGCGCAGCGCGGCTTTCCAGCGCGACCCGCGGCTGCTGGCGACACTCGTCGGCGGCGGAGCGCTTACCTCCATCACCGCCGGCTCGCTCACGGGCAGGTTCGGAACCACGGTTCGACGCTTCGCGCGCGACCTGGTGGAGGCTGAGCTCGTTCACAACGTCGCCTCCGACGCCCACGACTCCCACGATCGCAGCCCCGAGCTGGCCGCGCACCTGCACCGCGCCGGCCTGAGTCCTGTGCTCGAGTGGCTCACGAGCGAGGTGCCCGGCGCGATCCTCCGGGGTGAGGAGACGATCCCCGCCCGGCCTGCCACCGCCATCCCGCTGGCAACACGGACCACGCGGCGATGGTGGCGGCGCGGCCCCCTCAGGCGAGCTTCGTTACCGCGATGATCATCCCCGCCACCACGAACACGATGATCGCGATCTGCATCCACACCCAGGTCGGCGACATGCCACACCCACGTTAGGGCACGCGGGGTCGTGAGCCAAGCACGGGCTCGGACTTCACGTAGGTAAGGGGGCCTAGGTAAGGGGGCCTAGGTAAGGGGGCCCCAACCCCGCGGCTCGCGCGACTACTCGACGCTGTGGAAGAGCGCGAAGATCGTCAGCGCCAGGATCTTCATGTCCAGCCCGAGCGACCAGTGGGCGATGTAGTAGTTGTCCCACTCGACGCGTTCGTCGAGCGAGGTCTGGCCGCGCAGCCCATGGACCTGAGCCCAACCGGTGATGCCCGACTTCACACGGTGGCGGTCGCCGTAGCGCACTATGTCCTGCCCGAAGAGCTCGACGAACTCGGGGCGCTCGGGACGCGGGCCGATGAGGCTCATCTCGCCGCGCAGCACGTTCACGAGCTGCGGGAGCTCGTCCAGCGAGCAGCGCCGCAGGACACGTCCTACCGCGGTCCGGCGATCTTCTCCCTCGACGCCGCCAGGCGCGATGTCCCTGCTCAAGAGGTGCTCGATCGGGCCGGCGTCGTCCTCGCCAGGATCGGTCTGGCCCGGCTTCATGCGCATGGAGCGGAACTTGTATAGATCGAACGCCTTGCCGTCGCGGCCCACGCGGCGCTGGCGGAACAGCACTGGGCCCTTCGAGGTGAGCGCCACGGCGATCGCCGCGCAGATGATGAGCGGCGCCAGCACCACGAGCAGCACGACTGCGAGGACGCGGTCAAGCGCATGCTTGATCATGAACTGCGCGCCGCGCGGGTCGATCATCGTGAAGGACATGAGGGGCAGACCCCCGACGGTGTCGTAGCCCACGCGGTTGTTGATCGTGTCGAACATGCGCGGCACCACCGACACCTCCACGCCGAGCTCCTGGCAGCGCTGAAACAGCCGGCTGACGCGAGCATCGGCGACCGACGAGAAGGCGACGATCAGGTTCTTGACGCCGGTCTTGTCAACGGTGTCGTCGAGGTCCTCGATCGTTCCGAGCACCGGCAGGTCCCTGCCTCCGACCTCCGCAACCGAGCGCGGGTCCGTGTCGAGGAAGCCGACGGGCACGAGCCCGTACTCGGGGTGGCCTTCGAGCCTGCGCGCGACCTGGGCCCCGACCATCCCGGCGCCCATGATCAGCACCGGCTTTCCGACGAGCCGGCGCGCTCGCGCCCAGCTCTGAGTCGTGGCCAGCGTGATGCGCCCCGCGCCCACCGCGATCAGCGAGAACACCCACGCCCTCAGCTCGAGTTGCTCGGAAGGAGCTTGGCCGTGCAGCAACAGTCCGAGCATGGCCGTGGCCATCACGCCCACCGAGATCGCGCTGAGGACAGGCACGGCGCCGTCGAGCAGCAAGGCGCGCAGCCGCGAGCGATAGAGGCCGCGCAGGTAGAAGAGCAGCAGGACGATCGGCGGCAACGCCAGAATCGGGGCGGCAAGCGTGGAGGCCTGGTGCCCGCTTGCCGTTCCCTGGCGCGCGAGCGCAACCGCGACGACCAGCATCGCCGAGTCCAGCGCCGGCCGCAGAATGCCCCAGCCTCTGCCCTCGAGCGCCCACTGCAGCAGCCCGGAGAAGCGCGTGGCGGCGAGCGTCCGTGGGCGCGGCGCGATGCGCGCGAGTTCGGCGTGAAGCGGCAGGGTGGTTGTGGTCTGTTGGGTTACGGGCGGTCGGGCCATATCGAGGGGGCGTCCTTTCTCCCTAGGCAATCAGTCGACTTGCGCGGTCCGGTCCTCTAGGCCGCTGGGCCTTCACGCCACGGGGCCCGCGCAAGGCGTCCGGTCATGAACCCGATCACCACGAGCGCGCACGCAACCACGATGATGAGCGCGAGGTCCCGTGAGGACAAACCCAGCGCCTCGGAGTGGGACACGGTCCTCCCCTGCACCGAGACAGGTGCTTCGCGCGCCGCGCTGCCCGAGACGGTGCCGGAGCGGTGCGCCTCGCTGCCGCGGGCAGGCGTCCCCCTTGCGCTCGTGACGCGCGTCGGGGCGCTGTCGCCGCGGGCGCTGGTAGCCGCCGCGGTCGGCCCGCCGCCGCCCCGTGGTCCGTTCACGAGCGCGGAGCCCAGGATCACCTGACTGCCCGCGCCTGGCCCGCCGTAGCCGCTCAGCAACGGGCTGGCGAGCGCACCTGCTGGCGCTCCGAGGCACAGCCCAAGGAGCACCGCGACATGGGGGGTGATGCTACGAAAACTAGTCATGTATCCCTACCTTGGGTTCCCCCCGGCTCGAGCAACGCACCGTCAACTCTCCTTGCCTACGCCACGCCAGCGCGCCACGCCAAGCCACCGAGATCCTCACCCCAGCTACTTGGCCCGACGAGATGACGGGGCCGGAGGAAACTGTACACGACCCCGGAGACGCTGTCGAGCCGAATCGGAAAGCTTCTCGGCGCGGCCGTAGAGACCGCCGCGTGGCTATCTGAAAGGCCGCGCGGCAGCCAGGATCGATTGGTTGAGTTGCTGCAGATCTACCCGCCCACCCCTTCGCGTAAGCGCCAGCGCCGCGCGCCCGCGCGGATCTCGGGGGTCCAGGCGCAGGTCCCTCCCGAGCAGCTGCAGGGCGCGCGCCCGTTCGCCCCGCGCGGAGGCGATCGCCCCGCGCTCGAGCGTGGCATAGGCATCGCGCGATGACCGTCGCAGGGCCCGCGAGAACTCCCGGTCGGCGCGGGCGAGGTCGTTGAAACGCAGGGCGATGCTGCCCGCGAGCAGGTAGGGCTGGTCGCTGAGCGGGTTCAGGTCGGCCGCTTCGTTCAGAGCGGAATAGGCGTCCTGCGGCGTGACGGTCCATATGCGGGCCGCTTCCTGGAGCTTGAGCTGGCTCAGCCACGGGGCAAGCAGCGACGCCGCCAGCGCCATGACGAGGAGGAAGCTGGCCGCCATCCGCAGGCCCAGACGGACGGGCGAGCGAGCCGCGACGGGCGGAGGTGGCTGTGAACGCGCCCGCGGCGCGAGCGAGCACGCGAGCCCGAGCAGCGCGAAGGCGGGCGCACCCAAGCCGGCGAACTCCCAGAACCAGTCAAACGAGCCGTGCACGATCCAGTAGCCAAACCCCGCCAGCGCCGCGCATGCGACCGTGGCCGCCAGCGGATCCCTGCGCGAGCGCGCGCGGGCGCGCACGGCGGCCGTGCCTGCGAACACGGCGGCAGCCAGGCCTGCCAGAGCGAACAGCGTGCCCGCCACGCCGGACTGCGAGAGCGCGCGCAGCTCGAGGCTGTGGGGATAGCGTGGGGTCTCGTCGCTGTGGCCGCGGGCGAGGTACTCCTGCTGGAAGTTGTCGGCGCCGATGCCGAGCACCGGGTGATCCAGGAACTCGTCAAAGGCGACGCGGTAAAAGTCGTATCTATTGCTGCCAAACCCGCTCAGCAGCCGGTTGCCTGAGCTGTTCGCGCCGTAGCCCTTGCCGCTCGTGAACGTGTTCCAGGCGTGGCGCACGCGGGCCACTGGATCGCCGACGGCAGCCAGGCCAGCCGCCGGCACGGCGATGAGGCTCGCGAGCGCCAGCGCGCCCACGCCGCGGCGCACCTGGCGCGCAGCGCTGGCCGAGAAGCTGCCCCGGCTCTCGATCGCCGCCCCCGCGGCCACGACCAGTCCCACGGCCACGGCCACCGCGAAGGCGAGGCCCACGGCCGAGTGCAGCGCGCCCAGGACATCCCCGCCCTGCTCGATGCGGTCCCCGACCGACAACACCGCGGGCGCCGTGGCAGCGAGTCCGCCGGCGACCGGCACGAGCAGGGCGAAGGCCCGCACGCGGGCGGGGTAGAAGGCAAACACCAGCGCGAGCATTACGGGCGTGCTGAAGAGCGTGCCTCGACTCTGGCCCAGAAGCGCCAGGTCCCCGAGCAGCACGATCCCGCCGGCGAGTGCGCCGCGAATCGCCCACGGCAGGCTCCTCCCCGCCGCGAGCAGCCACGCGGGCCACATGACCATTGCCCACGTGGCGGCGCTCGCGTTTTCGTATCCGCCGGGGTAGGCGAGCCGGTCTCCCTTGAAGAAGCCCTGCAGGCTGGAGCGCGTGTCCAGATGAAGCAGCACGAAGGCCGCCAGCCCGATCATCGCGAGCACCCACGCGCCGAGCAGCAGCGCAGCGCTCGAACCACGCCTCGGCCAGAGCGCGAACAGCGCGAACACGAGCAGGTAAAGCAGCGAGCGATCAGCGCCTTCCCAGGCGTCCGCGCGCACGCTCGCCCACAGGATCGAGAGGAACCCCAGAAGCGTGATCGCCGCCAGGCACGCAAGCGCCAGGCGTACAGCCGCCGGCAGCTGGCCGAGCCGAATCGGCACGCTGACCAGGCCGGTCACCAACAGCGCGAGCACGATCAACGCGCCGGGCTCCCAGTGCGTCGCGGGATAGCCCGCTTGGTCGCTCGCCCAGATCACGAACAAGACGAGCGCCGCCAGGCATGCGAGCGTCGTCGGCGACTCGCGCAGGACCCGCATGAGCGAGGCGGTCGGCGAGGCCCTGGACGACACGCGCTGAGACTACTCACCGGCGGCACGCTCGCCGCCCGCTGACGCTCAAGGAGCCGCCGCGAGGAACTCGACCACCCGCGCAGGAGCTGCCTCGAGCGACTGCTGCGCGTCGGCAGCCCGCTGGACGAAGCCGGGCACGTGGTGCTCGGCGGCGTCGTCGGGGCTTTCGGCCTCCTGCTCGTCCCGCGCGTGAGCGGAGAGCTGAAGTCCGGCGAGGCGCTCGCGGTACTCTCCCACGTCCCACTCGTGCGCCGTCTGGGCGCCGAGCCAGCGGGGTGACCTTGACCACGATGCCCGGCGAGCAGGCGCACGGCGCCGAACAGTTGAGCTCCTTCTACGAGCAGGCGTACACGCGCGAGCCCGCGGAGTCGGCGGTGTACGGGCGCTGGCGCGCGCTGGGGGCAGTCGGCAAGGCCGATCATGTGGTCGCGCTGTGCGCGCGGGCGGGCCTGGATCCAGCGAGCACGCTGGAGGTCGGGTGTGGGGACGGCGCGCTGCTGTGCGAGCTGCACCGGCGCGATTTCGGCGGCAGGCTCGCCGGCGCCGAGATCACGGAGGCTGCGGCCGCGATCGCGCGCGCCCGGCCGGAGATCGAAACCGTCGCAGTCTTCGACGGCGTCCAGCTGCCGTTCGCGGACGCGAGCTACGAGCTTGGGCTCCTTTCACATGTGCTCGAGCACGTCCCCGACCCGGCCTCGCTGTTGGGGGAGGTAGCGCGCACGTCCTGCGCGGTGCTCGTCGAGGTTCCGCTCGAGGCCAACCTCTCGGCGAGCCGAGCAGGCAAGCGAGGCGGATCTGCCGCTGTGGGTCACCTTCAAAGGTTTGACCGTCGCTCAGTCCGAGAGCTGGTACGCGGCGCCGGCATGCGCATCGCGTGCGAGCTCGAGGATCCGCTGCCGCTGAAGGTCCACCTATTCCACGCGCAGACGCCCTCCGCGCGCATTCGCGCAGCAGCCAAGTGGGCGCTGAGGAGCGCGCTCCATGGCGCTGCGCCGGCTCTCGCTCGCCGCCTGTTCACGCTGCACTACGCGTGCCTGTGCCTGGCGGTGCAGGGCGGCGGCACGCAGCCGCCATCGAAGAGCTGAGCTAGAGGTGCCGGCGGGGATTCAGTTGGCGCGCCGCGCGGCCTCAGGCACTCCTCAAGCGCCGTCGGGCGTGCTCAGGAAGAGGCGCGGGCGGGCCGCGTGGCGCCCGCCAGCAGCAGCGAGAGCACCTTTCCCATGAGCTCGTCGGGCACCGCGTCTGGATCGGTGAGCTTCTGCCGCGCGATGCCGTCTGCGAGCGCGTCGATCGCCACCGCGAGCTGCTCCGCCGGAAGCTCGAGCTCGAGGTCGAGCTCTCGCACGCCGTCTGCGATCAGGCGCGTGAGCAGCTCGCGCACCTGGGCGAAGCGCGCTGCCACCTTGGGCCGCACCTGCGCCTCGCGCACGCCATAGGCCCAGAACTCCATGAACAGCAGCAGCAGCTCGGGCTCGCGCTCGATCATCGTCATCCACTGGCGCGCTCCGCCGGCGGCGCGCTCGGCGACCGAGGGTCGCTTGCCCACCGCCGCCGCGATCTCGCGCGCGTGGTCGTCGATCTCGCGCTCCATGAGGACCAGGAACAGGTCCTCCTTGCCGTCGAAGTTCGAGTACAGGGCACCGGTCGAGAACCCGGCGGCGGCGGCGATCTCCTCGACGGAGGCCCCGTGGAAGCCGCTGCTCGCGAAGACGCTGCGCGCAGCTTCGAGCAGGCGCTCGCGCGTTTGGGCCTTGCTCTGCTCGCGCGTCATGCGCGCGCCCGCGCGCGGCGCGTCGTTGCGCGCGAGCTCGGAACCGGGCTCAGGCGCCTCGGTGACCCTCGCGCTCGCCGGCGGTGCGCTCCTCATCGCGGCCATTGTACTTGACAGAGTGATCGCTATTACGATAACGTTCGTTATCCGTATGAAGTCGCCGCGCCTTCGGGAGGCGTGCCCGAATGCGGCCAGGACCCCGAAACAGAGCCCCGTCGGGCGCTTTGTCGAGAGGAGCAGCCCATGGCGATCGCCAGCCCCACCGCCGCGATGGCAGACGCGACCCTCCCCACCGATGCGATCACGTACGCCGACCTGTACGCGCGCTGGGAGCGCGGCAACTGGCGTGCAACCGAGCTCGACTTCACCGAGGACGCGCGACAGTGGCGTGAGGAGTTCAGCGAGTTCGAGCGCCAGGCCGCGCTGTGGAACTACTGCCTGTTCTTCTGGGGCGAGGATGCCGTCGCGGACAACCTCTCCCCCTACATCGACGCGGCGCCGCTTGAGGAGCAGAAGTACTTCCTCGCCACGCAGCAGGTCGACGAGGCGCGGCACGCCGTCTTCTTCAAGCGCTTCATGCAGGAGGTTTGCGGAGTCGGCGACGGCTCGATGTCGAGCGGGCTGAGCACGATCAAGCCGCAGCTCACGCCGGGATTCCGAAAGATCTTCGATCGCCTGGACGGCATGGCCGATGAGCTGCGCGGCGACCGCTCGCGCGCCAAGCTGGCGGCGGCCGTGACGCTCTACCACGTCGTGATCGAGGCCGCGCTCGCGCAGCCGGGCCAGCACTTCATCTGCAGCTACCTCGAGGAACGCGACCAGCTGCCGGCTTTCCGCGAGGGGATGGAGAACATCGCGGCTGACGAGCAGCGCCACATCGGGTTCGGCGTCAAGCTGCTCTCGGACCTCCACCGCGAAGACCCGGTCGACGTGCCCAAGGCGGTGGCGCAGACGCTGCGCGAAGTCACCCGCTTCACCTCCCAGGTGCTCATGCCGCCGGGTTGGGACGAGCGCTACATAACGGTCTTCAACGCCACCTTCGACAGCGTCGGCGTCGAGGGCCTGACCTCGATGACCACCAAGCTGCGCTCCGCGGGCCTGCCGCTGGAGTCGCTTCCCGGGCCGCCCCTGCTGCCTCTGGGGCTCTCGCCGCTGGAGGTCTCCCAGCGCGGGCGAGCGCTCGCCAAAGCGGGCGTGATCGGCGTGCGAGAAGGGCCTTCGGCTCGTGACCCTGAGACCGTCGCGCTGCTGTTCGACACGATTCGCCGCCAGGTGAACCCGAACCACGGCCTGCGGCGGCCGACGACGTTCCAGTGGGAGTTCACGGACCCCGACGTGGCGACCTGGCACCTGACCGTCGAGAACGGCTCGAGCGCGGTCGCCGAAGGCGCAGCGGCGAGACCGGACCTGCGCCTGCGCCTTAGCTACCAGGACTGGGTGGACATCGTCGGCGAGCGCCTTAACCCGCTGCGCGCTGTGGCCACGGGCAGGCTGCGCCCGCGCGGAAACCCGCTGGCGCTGGCGCGCTTGGGCAAGGTCTTCCCGCGGGCCTAGAGAAGGCCGCCCAGGGCTTCAGGCGCTGGCAGCTCAGCGCTGAGCTGCGAGGCCTGACCGGGTGCAAACCCCGGCTCGTTCTCAGCCGGGCGAGAACTCTCGCGCGGCGGCGACGCCAGCCGCCCCAGGGGTGGCGCTTGCTTGCGGCGAGCGATCCGGGGACGCGTTCAGGCGTGAGGGCGAGGCCACGATTGCGGTGGGAGAGGAGCGGCTGCGCGCCGGGCTGCTCCGCGGCGCGCTGGAGCCAGATGGGCTGCCTGGCGCGTCGGGCTCGAGGCCGAACTCGCGCGTGGCGTGGGCGGATGGCGAGAGCGCCGGCCTCGCGCTCGCGAGCGTGCTTGAGCCCAGCTGCGCGGCTCGCTGCCTGGCAGCCGCACCGGGAGGCAGGCGCAGCCGGGCCACGTGCGCCGCATGGCTTGCGCGGTGAGCCGCACCGGCGGCTTGACGGCGAACGCTTGGTGTCGAGGTGCCCAGCGCGATGCAGCCGGCGCCGACACCGAGCGCGAGCAGGCATCCGGCAGCCAGCTTCGCCGCGGGCCCGCCCGCGAGCAGCCAGCCGCCGCCGGCTCCGGCGCCGAAAGCGCCGCTCGCGGAGACGGCGCCCGTCGTCGCCGCCGGCGCGGCGCCGATCGTGCTGCCGCTGCTCGCGCCCTGGCCGACGCCGGCTCGGACCGCGTCGCTGGCCCCGGCGCTCAATCCATGCAGCGCACCCCCGGCGGTGCCGGCACCGAGCGCCAGGTGCAGGGCGAGCGGAGCTGGCGGCAGCGCGGCGGCGAGACCGCGCAGCGAGAGCACATAGGCGCGGCATGCGGGGCACTCGCGGCGGTGCATGACGGCGAGCTGGTAGCGCTCGCCCGCGGGGTCGAGGACGCCGTAGGCGAGACCGCGCATCAGCGACGCCTGCTCATGGCACCAGGCGCCGGTGCTGATCGTGTGCAGCAGCGAGCCCACCTTCGCTGCCACGCCGGGGCGCCCAGGGCGGCCGTCCATCAGCTTGCGCATGCGCGCCTGACTGACGCCCATCCGCGCTGCGGCCTCGGCGCGCGTAAGGCCCTGCAGGTAGCAGAGCGATGCCGCCTGCAGCTCGCGCGAGCTGAGGCGCACGCGCAGCCCCTCGAAAAGTTGGCGCAGACGCGCTCGGTCGTCGAGCGCGGCCGCAAGGTCGCCGTGCTCCTCCGCGCCGGGCGCGCAGAGCTCCCGCCCGCGGACGCGCGCGCGGTGCTCGTCGATCGCGCGGCGGAAGGTCACGAGCGTCAGCCACGCGCTCGGATCGGCGACCTCCTCGCCGTCGAGCGCGGCCGCGTAGAGGCCCTGGAAGGCCTGCGCGTAGCAGGCGCCGAGGTCGCTGCCGTCGAGGTGCACCCCGCGCCGGCGCAGGCGCCCGGCGACCCGAGCGGTGACGCACTGCTGCAATCGCTCGAACTCCTCGCGCAGCAGGCGCTCGGCGCGGTAGCGACGCAGAAACCATGGGCTCACTGGGCGGGATTATGGATACTGCAGGCGCGCGGCGGCATCGCCGGCACGAGGCTCGCCCGTGGCCGTACGCCGTTAGGCGAATGCTTCGATCTGGCTCAGGCTGAATGTGCGCATGTCGGCGCCGGCGCGCTCGGCCCGGTGCCACTCGACGATCCTCTCGAGCGCCTGCGGCAGGCTCCACCGCGAGCGCCATCCGAGCTCGCGTTCAGCCGCGCTCGAGTCGAGTGCGAGGTGAGCGGCCTCAGGCGGGCCCTCGGCTTCGTCCGCCTCCCAGCTGAGACCCTCGCCCCACAGGGCGCACAGCCGCTCGAGCAGCCAGCTGACCGTCTGCTCATCCTCCTGGCCGGGCCCGAAGTTCCAGGCTCGCGCGACGGCCGCCGTGCGCGAGAGCTCCTGCGCGAGGAGCAGGTAACCGCTGAGCGGGTTCAGCACGTGCTGCCACGGGCGCACGGCGTGGGGATTGCGCACCCGCACGGGATCGCCGCTGGCGATTGCGCGCGCGGCGTCTGCGATCAGCCTGTCCTGGCCCCAGTCGCCACCGCCGATCACGTTGCCCGCTCGGGCGGTGGCGACCCGCGGGCCGCGCTCGCCGCCGAAGAGCGAGCTGCGATACGCGGCCGCGACGAGCTCTGCGCAGGCCTTCGAGCTCGAGTACGGATCGGCTCCCCCGAGAGGATCGCCCTCGGCGAATCGCCGCCGGGGCTGCTCGGGCTGATGCGCGTAGCACTTGTCGGAGGTCACGACGACCACAGCCCGCACTTCGCCGGGAGCCTGGCGCACGCCCTCGAGCACGTTGACGGTCCCGAGCACGTTGACCTCATAGGTCTCCGCGGGCTCGACAAGGGAGCGCCTCAGGATCGGCTGGGCGGCCATGTGCAGGACGACTTCGGGGCGGGCGCGCGCGAGCGCGTCGCGCACTGCCCCTGCATCGCGAACATCGACCGAGTACTCGCTCATGCCAGCTCCCACGCATGCGAGCTCGTACAGCGAGGGCCGCGTCGGCGCACCGGGAGCGAGGCCGCTCAGCTCGGCGCCGAGCGACTGCAGCCAGAGCGACAGCCACGCGCCCTTGAAGCCGGTGTGGCCGGTGATGAGGACGCGCCGGTGCGCCCAGAACTCGGCATCGATCGCCATGGCCGGCGAGTATCTTCACGCAATCGCAGACTCCGCAGCAGCCTTGCCCCCCGCGCACGCGCCGGCCGCTCCGCCGACCGCCGAGGTGCTGGGGATCCCGCTCGCGATCTGCGACTACGAGCAGGTGATCGCATGGATGGAGCAGGTGATCGCCTCGGGCGAGCGCGGCTACGTGACGGCCGCCGCTGTCAACCTCGTGATGAGCGCACGCGAGGACAGCCTCGTGCGCACCGCCGTGCTCGGCGCGAGCCTGGCGGTGCCCGACGGGCAGCCGCTCGTGTGGGCGCTGCGCGCGCTCGGCCACCGGCGCGCGCGGCGTATCTATGGCCCTGACCTCATGCTGCGCTTCTGCGAGCGAGCAGCCGAGCGCGGCACCCCGATCTACCTCTATGGAGGTCGCACTCGTGAGGCGCTCGCGCTGCTCGAGCGCAGGCTGCGCGAGCGCTTTCCTGGCCTGCGAATCGCGGGCGGCTTCGCACCGCCGTTCCGCCCGTTGGACGCCGCTGAGGAGCGGAGCTCGATCGAGGCGATCAACGCCTCGGGCGCGGAGGTCGTATGGGTGGGAACCGGGCAGCCGAAGCAGGAGAAGTGGATGCTGGCGATGCGCCCCCATCTGCGTCCGCCGATGCTGGTGGGCGTGGGGGCCGCGTTCGACTTCCACGCGGGGCTCGTCCCGCAGGCGCCTGCCTGGATGCAGCGAAGCGGCCTGGAGTGGGCCTACCGCCTCGCACGCGAGCCGCGCCGGCTGTGGCGTCGCTACGCGCGCTACAACCCGATGTTCGTCGCGGGCTTCGCGCGGCAGTACGCCGCACATCGTCGAGACCGCGGGCGTTTGAAGGGATGAATAGTCGAGCGCTCGCGCGCTCGAGTGTTGGGCGCACCGCCAGCTAACCTCTGCCGTTGGATGACCAGGACGCAGAGCACCGCCGACGTGTCGGTAGTCGGCCTTGGTCGCGTTGGGCTCCCGCTGGCGCTGTCCCTCGCCGACCGCGGGCTCGAGGTGCTCGGCATCGACGGCGACCCTGCACGCCTGGAGGCGGTGCGCGAGGGCAGGATGCCGTTCGCGGAGACCGGCGCCCAGGAGCTACTCGATCGCGTGCGAGCCGGCGGGCGCATGTCGCTGTGCGAGCGCGTCGCCGACGGGGCGCGAGCCCGGCACATAGTGATCACGCTCGGTACGCCGTCGTTCTCGCACATCGAGATCGACATGCGCGACATCCGCTCGGCGCTCGATGACCTGCTGGGCGTGCTCGCGCAGGGGCACTGCCTGATCCTGCGCTCGACGATCGCGCCCGGCACCACCGACTTCGTCGCCGGCTACCTGGCCAAGCACCGCGGCTTTCAGATCGGCGAGGAGGTGTTTGTCGCGCACGCGCCGGAGCGCATCGCGGCGGGCCGCTTCCTGGAGGAGATCGACACGCTCCCCTGCATCATCGGCGGCGTCGGAGCGCGCTCGGGCGAGGTGGCGGCAGAGCTGTTCAACGTCTTTCGCGCGCCGGTCGTGCAGACGAGTCCGGTGCAGGCCGAGCTGGCCAAGATCTGGACGAACATCCTGCGCTACACGAACTTCGCCCTGCCGAACCTGCTGATGATGGACTGCGAGCGCCACGGCGCAAACGTGTTCGAGGTAATCGACCTCATCAACCGCGACTATCCCCGCGGCGGGATCGCGCTTCCCGGCCTGACGGCGGGGACGTGCCTGCGCAAGGACTTCACCTTCTCGGAGGAGCGATCACCTGCCCCGGGCATGCTGCTGGCGGTATCGCGGGTGAACGAGACCGTCCCCCTGTTCCTGGTGGAAGGGATCAAGCGCCGCCTGGGCGAGCTGGCGCACCGCAAGGTGGCCGTGCTGGGCGTCGCCTTCAAGGCGGACACCGACGACGAGCGCGACTCGCTGGCACACAAGCTCATCCGCCTGCTGGAGCGCGAGCTGGCCGATGTCGCCGTTCATGACCCGCGCGTGACGACGCCGACGATGTCCTTCGAGGAGGCCGTCGATGGAGCAGACGTCGTTGTCGTGGCGACCAACCACTCCGAGTTCTGCACCGCGCGCTCGCTCGCAGCGATCGCGGAGCGCGCCGGTGCGAGCTGTCTGATCGTGGACCCGTGGAACTGCTGGGGTGCGGCACAGGTGTTCGCGTACAGCTCGGAGATCACGGCGCTGGTCGCGAGCGGATGAGCCACGTGCTCGTCACCGGGGGCGCCGGGACGATTGGCGCCGCCGTCGTCCGTCGGCTGCTCGCGGATCCTGCCTATGAGGTGCGCGTGTGCGACCAGCGCCCCGCCCCGCAGTGGATGCGAGAGAGCTGCGCGGTCCACACTGGCGACCTGCGCGAGCGCTCACACGCGCGTGCCGCGACGAAGGGCTGCTCGCACGTGATCCATCTCGCGGCGATAGTCGGTGGCATCGCCAACTTCCACCGCCTGCCGCACACGCTCACGGAGGCCAACAACGCGCTCTACAACTCGGTCATCCGCGCCTCGCTGGACCTTGGGGTGGAGCGCTTCGTGTACGTCTCCTCGTCGATGGTCTTCGAGCGCGCGCAGGTCTTCCCTACCCCCGAGGAGCACCTCGACGAGTGCCCGGCGCCGCGCTCGGCCTACGGCTTCTCAAAGCTCATGGGCGAGGTGTACTGCCGCGCCGCGGGCGAGGAGCACGGCCTCCCGTACACGATCTGCCGCCCGTTCAACGCGTACGGAGCCGGCGAGCTTCCGGACCGCGAGCCGGGCCTTGCCCATGCGGTGCCCGACCTCATTCACAAGGTTCTCTCGGGGCAGCGTCCGCTGCAGATCTTCGGCTCGGGCGAACAGACGCGGACGCTGACGCACGTCGACGACATCGCCGACGGGATCGTCACGGCGATGGGCTCGCCTGCCGGCCTGAACGAGGACTTCAACATCTCCGCCTCACGCGAGCTGACGGTGGCGGAGATCGCACGCATCGTGTGGGAGGCTTGCGGCGAGGACCCGGAGGATCTAGCCCTCGAGCACCTGCCGAGCTTCGCGGTGGACGTCCAGCGGCGCTGGCCGTCCGTCGAGAAGGCGCGCGAGCGGCTGGGCTGGCAGGCTCGGATCGAGGTCGAGGACGGCATCGCGGCGACGGTCAGATGGCTGCGCGAGCAACCCCTGCGCGAGCCGCAGCGAGCGCACGCCCGCGGATGAGCTGCCGCATCGGGGCTCCTCTATAGGCTGCGCGAAGGTGAGGCGCCAGAGCTACAGCGCACGGCGAGCATGAGCGGCGGCCCGGCCTTGATCACCGGCATCACGGGCCAGGACGGCTCCTACCTCGCCGAGCTGTTGCTCGAGAAGGGCTACGAGGTCCACGGCATGGTGCGCCGCGCCTCGACGGAGAAGTTCGAGCGCATCGAGCACATCCGTGACCAGATCACGCTCCATCAGGGCGACCTGCTCGACCAGCGCTCGCTGGTCGACACGCTGCGCGCGTCGCGGCCCACCGAGATCTACAACCTGGCCGCAATGTCGTTTGTCGCGGTCTCTTGGGTCCAGCCGACGTTGACGGCCGAGTTCACGGGCGTGGGGGTCACGCGCATCCTCGAGGCGATGCGCGAGGTGTGCCCGGAGGCGCGCTTCTACCAGGCCTCCTCCAGCGAGATGTTCGGCAAGGTGCGCGAGGTTCCGCAGAGCGAGGTGACGCCGTTCTACCCGCGCTCGCCATACGGGGTGGCCAAGGCCTACGGCCACTTCATCACCGTCAACTACCGCGAGTCCTACGACCTCCACGCGACCTCGGGGATCTTGTTCAACCACGAGGGACCCCGCCGCGGCCTTGAGTTCGTCACGCGCAAGATCACCTGGCACGCGGCGGCGATCAAGTACGGCCTGGCCAAGGAGCTGCGGCTGGGCAACCTCGACGCCGAACGCGACTGGGGCTATGCCAAGGACTATGTCGAAGCGATGTGGCTGATGCTGCAGCGCGACAGCGCCGAGGACTACGTGATCGCCACCGGCGAGGCTCACTCGGTGCGGGAGTGCTGCCAGATCGCCTTCGAAGAGGCCGGGCTAGGGGACTACGAGCGCTTCGTGATCATCGACCCAGCGTTCGTGCGGCCGGCCGAGGTCGATCACCTGATCGGCAATTCGGCCAAGGCCAAGCGCGACCTCGGCTGGGAGCCCAAGACCTCCTTCGAGGAGCTCATACGCCTGATGACCCGCGCGGACCTGCAGGCGCTGTCGCCCAGCTGAGCGGGTTTCCGCTCCCCCCGTTCGACGTCGCCTCGATGCTCGCGGGATCCAGGCCGAAGGGGTCCTCGCCCGGCACGGGGCTGTGAGTGAGCTCAGCGCCAGCGCGCGAGCAGGTCTGCGTCGGGCACCTCGCGGACGACGCGCGCGGGCACGCCCATGACGACCGCGCGCGCGGGCACGTCGTTTGTAACGACCGCGCCCGCCGCCACGAACGCCTCCTCGCCGATCTCGATGCCAGGGGTGAGCACGGCGCCGCCCCCGATGCGGCATGCCCGGCGCAGCGTCGCACCGCGAAGCTGCGCCCCGGGCGCGTGGCGCGCCATCGTGTGATCGTTGGTGGTCGTGACCCCGGGTCCGAGGAACGCGTCGTCCTCGATGAGCGTGAATGCCGTCAGGTAGACGTTCGTCTGCACGCGCACGCGCGCGCCGACGACGACGTCGTTGTCGACGACGCTGCCGCGACCGATCACCGACCCCGCGCCGATCGAGGCGCGCTCGCGGACGAATGACTGATCTCCGAGGATGACCTCAGTGCCGACGTTCGCACCCGCGCAAACGACTGCGGCGGCGCAGACCGTCACTCGCTCGCCCAGCTCCAGGCGGCCGGCGTCGCCCCGCGCCGAGGAGCTGCTGGCGAGGCGCGGGCGCTTTGCGAGCACGGCGTTGTCGTCGATCACGCAGCCGTCGCCCACGGTCGTGCCCGCGTGAATCACGACGTTTGCTCCGAACTGCACGCCGGAGCCGATCAGCACGTCCTCGCCAAGCAGCAGGCCGGGCGCGCGCGGATCGGCCCTCAGCGTCGAAGGCGAAGCTCCGCTCGCCTCGCTCGGCGCCATGCTCACAGGCGAACGACGTCTGCGACGCCCGAGGAGCGCGTGACCCCGCGCAGATCGACGACCAGACGGGCGCGCTTGGCGATCAGGTCATGGTCGACGTTGGGGTGCGCGGTCACGATCAGCACGAGGTCCGACCCGCGGGTTAGCTGCTCCAGCGATTCGCAAGAGAGCGCGGGCTCGCTCAGCGCCGGCACGTGCGGATCGTGGTAGGAGACCTCGGCTCCCATCTCGCTCAGCAGCGAGATGATCTTCAGAGCTGGGGACTCGCGGACGTCGCCGACGCCGGGCTTGTAGCTCACGCCGACGACCCCGACGCGCGCGCCTTTGACGGACAGCCCGGCGGCATTGAGCGCGCGCTGAACCTTCGTCACGCAGTGATAGGGCATCTGCTGGTTGACCTTGCCGGCCAGCTCGATGAACTCGGTCGCCATGTCGAACTCCCGCGCTCGCCAGCTCAGGTAGAAGGGGTCCACGGGCAGGCAGTGCCCGCCCATCCCGGGACCGGGCTCGAAGCGCATGAAGCCGTATGGCTTGGTCGCAGCGGCGTCTACCACCTCCCAGATGTCGATGCCCATGCGATCGGTGAGCATCGCCAGTTCGTTGACGAGGGCGATGTTCACCGAGCGGAAGATGTTCTCCAGGAGCTTCGTCAGCTCAGCGGCCTCGGGGCTCGAGACCCGCACGACGTGGTCGCACACGAGCTCGTACACCGAGGCCGCGCGCTCGAGGCAGGCTTGCGTCAGGCCTCCGACGACCTTGGGCGTGCTGCGCAGCGTGAAGTCGGTGCGCCCTGGATCGACGCGCTCGGGCGAGAAGGCGAGGTTGAAGTCGCGTCCCGCGGCCAGACCGGACTCCTCGAGCAGCGGAGCGACGCGCCCGCGGGTCGTGCCCGGGTATGTCGTGGACTCGAGCACGACCAGCTGGTCGGTCTGGAGCACCTCGGCGAGGGCCCGCACGGAGTCCAGCAGCGGGCCCAGGTCGGGCTCGCGGTTGGGCGTCAGCGGGGTCGGGACGCACACCAGCACGGCTTCGGCCTTGGCCAGACGCGCGTAGCGGGTGCTGGCGTGGATGCGCGAGGAGACTTCGCGCAACAGCTCGGAGGAGACGTCCTCGATGTAGGAGTCGCCGGCCGCGATCGCCTCTGTCTTGCGCGCGTCCACGTCGACGGCGACCACGTCGCAGCCGGCCTGCGCAAAGGCCACAGCGAGCGGGAGGCCGACATAGCCGAGCCCGATGATTCCGACCGTGTTCGCCAACGCCGCCAGTGTACGGCCTGTCCTGGACCGTCCTCCTCAGGAGCGGACGTGCGCCGCGTGCAGCGCGCGCAGGTCGGCGTCCACCATTCGCTCGACGAGCGCCTGGAACGACACCTGCGGCTCCCAGCCGAGCCTGTCTCTCGCCTTGCTGGGGTCGCCCACGCTCGGCGTGCGCTCCGGCGGACGCACGAGCGAGGGATCGACGCGCAGGAAGCGCTCGGCGTCCAGATCCAGGCATGCGAACGCCGCCGCCGCGAACTCCCCCACGGTACGTCCCACGCCGCTCGCCAGAACGTAATCGTCCGGGTCGTCCTGCTGGAGCATCGACCACTCGCCGCGCACGACGTCGCCGGCGAACGACCAGTCGCGCACCGCCTCGAGCGAGCCCAGCGCGAGCTCGCTCTGCAGGCCGAGTGAGATCGCGGCCGCGCCGCGCGTGATCCTGCGCGTGACGAACCGCTCGGGACGCCGCTCGGACTCGTGGTTGAAGGTGATCGCCGAGCTCACATGCAGGCCCGAGCGGGCGCGCATGGCGCCCGCGAGCTGATGTGCGGCGAGCTTGGCGATCGCGTACGGCGTCGTCGGGCGGGCAGGTGTCCGCTCGTTCTGCGGGCTCTCCAGCGTCTCGCCATAGATCGAGCCCGAAGCAGCGATCAGCACGCGTGCCTCGCGATCGCCGTCACGCACGGCTTCGAGGATCGCCGTGGCCGAGCCCACGATCGCGTCGATCGTCTCAGCCGGCCGCTGCCATGAGGCGGGAACGAACGATGGAGCGGCCAGGTGGTAGATCTCGTGCGGGCGAACCTGCTCTATGGCGGCTCGCAGCGTCGTCGGTTGCAGCAGCTCACCGCGCACGAGCTCCACCCGCTCGCGCAGGTGCTCGGCGCAGCCGAGCGGATCGCCGGCGCCGCGGCGCACCAGGCCGGTCACCTCGTATCCCCTCTCCAGCAGCAGCTCGGCCAGGAACGACCCGTCCTGACCGGTGAAGCCGGTGATGAGCGCCCTGGGCGCGTCGCCCCCCGCGCGGTCAGCGAGCACCGTGGCAGCTTACGTGGTGAGCCCGCGCGTGCCGTTGCGCCCGTACACCTCAGCCAGGCTCCTCGCGACGACGCCGGGAGCACATACGGAGCGGACCCGCTCACGGCCGCGCTCGCCCGCGGCTCGATCCCCCGCGCGCTGGGCGATCAGCGCGGCGAGCGCGCGGGCATCGCCCGCTGGGGCAAGACCAGCCTCCTCGACGAGCTCGGGCAGCGCACCCACGCGGCTGGCGGCGACGGGCACGCCGGCGGCCATCGCCTCGGCCAGCGCCAGCCCGAAGGTCTCGGGCGAGCGCGACGGCGCCAGCGCGAGCGCGGCGCCGGCGCGCAGGCGATCGAGCTCGGACGCGCCGACGCGGCCGACGAACCGCACGGCGCCGCCGCTTGCCTCGGCCCTCAGGCGCAACTCGTCCGACTGCGGTCCGTCGCCGGCGATGACCAGCTCGATGCCCGCCAGCGCGCAGGCGTCGATCGCCGTATCTACGCCCTTCTCCGGCGCCAGGCGTGAGACCACGAGCGCGTACGGCCTGGTCGTGGCCGGCGGACCGCCGGCCGCCCCGCGCCGCTCGCTCGGCGCAGCACCGGAGCCCCGAGGAGCAACGAGCTCGTGCCCTCCTCTCCCGTCGCCATCGAGGGCACGCACAGCTGGCGCAACCACGTGCACGCGCTCCCACGGCAGCGGCGCACCAAGCGCGCGCAGATGCTCGCGGGCGAAGGCGCTCGGCACGATCACCGCGTCGGCCTGCTCGAGAACGCGCCGCTGCCACAGGGCCAGGGAGGCGCCGTAGAGGACCGCCTCGGCCGAGCTGCCGCGGCAGTTCAAGCGGACTCCGGGAAGCGTGTTGCGTCCGTGGCAGCGCGTGCATTCGGCGCCGCGCGTGAAGCACACGCCGATAGCGCAAACGAGCCGGTACTGGTGGAGGTGAAGGATCGTCCGCGCTCCGGCGCCGCGGGCAGCAGCCAGCGCGCGCCAGCCGAAGGCGGGCTGCAGATTGTGCGCATGCACGATGCGTGCTCCCGCGCCGCGGACCGCGTGCTCGACCCGCTCGGGATTCAGCCCGCCGCGCAGCAGTCCCGCAGCCGCCTGCCGCCGGCTGAGGGCGGCCGAGGAGATCGCGAGCACGCGCGCGGGCTCGCCAAGACGCTCGCGGACGAGCCAGGCCAGGTCGTCGACTACTCGCTCCTCTCCGCCCGTGGTGCGGTAGCGGTTGTGAAGGAAGAGGACCATCGCGGTAGCGCCCGGTCCGCGCTCGGCAGCCCACGGCAGACGACAGCCGCAAACCTAGACTGTCCCGAACATGATCCCACCGAGCGCCTCGATCGTGATACCGACGCGCGATCGCCTGGCATATCTGGAGGTCGCGCTGGAGTCGATCGCCCCGCAGGCGGCGCAGGCGGCGGCCGAGATGCTCGTGGTCGACGATGCCGGGCCCTCGCTCGCCGCGCGCGAGCTCGCGGCTCGCTTCGGGGCGCGCTATGAGCCGCACGAGCGCCCGCGCGGGCTCAACGCGGCGCGCAACACGGGCCTGGCGTGCACTCGCGGGGAGATGATCGTGTTCGTCGATGACGACGTTCGGGTCGAGCCTGGCTGGCTCACGGCCCTCCTGCGCGCGGCGCGCGAGCATCCCGAGGTCGACGTGTTCACGGGCCCCATTCGGCCTCGCATGGAGGGGGCTCGGGTACGCGGCTGCGGGCGCGAGGGCGCGCTGATCACGGCCCTCGATCTCGGACCGCACGACACACCCGCCCGCTACGCGTGGGGCGCGAACATGGCGGTGCGCCGCGGCGCGTTCGACCGCGCGGGCGAATTCGACGTCTCGCTGGAGCACGGCGGCGATGAGCAGGAGTGGCAGGACCGGCTCGCGGCACTCGCGCCGGCGCCCGCCGCCACCCCGGTCCTGTACGTGGCTGCGGCTGCGCTCGAGCACCGCCGCAGCGGCAAGGACGCTCGACTGATCTCGCTGTCACGAACCGCACACGCGCGCGGGCGCGCCGCCCGCCGGCTGGATGCGCGTGCCGGGCGTGCGCCGAGCCTGTCAGCGGAGCTGATGACGCTGGCGCGCTGTGTGGGACACGTGGTTCGCCGTCGCTGTGCAGCCGGGCTCACGCTGGCTGCGCACAGCGCGGGCCGCGTGCGCCAGTGCTTGGCCGAACGCCGCGGCGCCGGCGCGAGCTCGCCCGGCCTGAGCACCCCCTCGGGGACGAGTGGGAGCGCGCAAGGCGCGCGCGCGGCACATGAGGCTGCCCCCGGCACGCCGGCGCAAGCTGACTTCCTGTCCGGCAGCAGCGGGACCGTGGGGGGGCTCGATGCCATGCGCCGCCGCGCCGGGGACGCTGCGATCGATGTGTGGGAGATCCTCACGGCCAAGCGCACGCGGCTGCGGAACGCGTCGCGTGCTGCCCAGATGCGACGCGTGCTCGCGATCGGGGTCGTGCGCCCCGAGCACCGTGCGCTCAGCGAGCGCGCCAGGTTGGAGCTCGAGCGCTCCCACCACGAGCTGGCGCTGCACACCCGCGAGCCCGAGGGCAGGGGCAAGTTCGAGACGCTCAACCTGCTGCTCGCAGACCATCCCCCCGAGGCATATGACTGGCTGGTGGTTCTCGACGACGATGTGCGCCTGCCCGGCGGCTTCCTCGATCGCTTCATCTTCCTGTGCGAGCGCTTCGCGCTGCAGCTCGCGCAGCCGGCGCACCGGCTGGACTCTCACGCGGCCTGGCCTCACACGCGGCGGCGGCGCGGAAGCGTCGCGCACGAGGTCGCCTTCGTCGAGATCGGCCCAGTGACGGCTTTCGCACGCGAGACCTTCACGACGCTCCTCCCCTTCCCGGGCCTGCGCATGGGTTGGGGATTGGACGCCCACTGGGCCGCGCTCGCGCGCGAGCGCGGCTGGCGCTGCGGAGTGATCGACGCCGTCGCCATCGCCCACCGCTCGGCGCCGGCTGCCGCGGCCTACTCGCGCGAGGCGGCGGTGGCAGAGGCGCGCGCGTTCCTCGCCGAGCGCCCCTACGTCAGGGCCGAGGAGGCAAGGCGCACACTCGCGACCCATCGCCACTGGTGAAGGTCCTCGTCGTCGCCGAGTTCTACCCGAGCCGGCGCGATCCCGTGCTCGGGGTCTGGGCTCATCGCCAGGCGCTCGCCGCGCGCGATGCAGGAGCGGAGGTGCGGGTGCTCGTCCTGCACAGGCTCATCCCTCCGCGCGCATCCCTCGCGGGTGGGCTGCGCGGAGCGCTGGACGCGATGATGGAGCGGCTGCGCGAGCCTCGGCACCAGCTTCGGGACGGGCTGCCGGTCACGTACGTGCCCTACGTCTCGCCCGCGCGGCGGCGCTCATACGCCAACTGGGGCGCCTGGGCGGCGGTACCGCTCGCGCTCGCGCTCAGGAGCATCGCGCGAGCGTTTCCGTACGAGCTGATCCACGCGCACAATGCCGTTCCGGCAGGCGACGCAGCGCGGCGCGCCAGCGCCGCAGGGCTGTGCAGGCGCGCGCCCCTGGTGGTCTCGGTGCACGGCGGAGACGTCTTCTACACGGCCGAACGGGTCCCCGCGGGCGCCCGTGCCGTTGCCCGCAGCCTCGGCGCTGCGCGCCTGGTGCTGGCCAACAGCGAGGGCGTCGCCGAGCTGTGCACCTCGCACGGCGCGCGTGAGTCGCGCGTGGTGCACCTCGGGGCGGATCTCCCCGCATCGCCGCGCAGCCCCGGCCGTGAGGTGCCGCCGGCGCTCGTCACGGTCGCGCACCTGGTCGCGCGCAAGCGCCACGCGGACGTGCTGCGCGCCCTCGCGGTGCTCGGGGATCGCTATCCGACAATGCGCTACGCCGTCATCGGTGAGGGCCCGGAGCGGGCTGAGCTCGAGCGGCTAGCTCTACGCCTGGGTGTCGCAGAGCGAGTCGACTTCCTTGGGCAGCTTGAGCCCGCCGCAGCGATCGAGCGCGCTCACCGCTGCACCCTGTTCGTGATGCCCTCGACCGAGGAGGCGTTCGGCGTCGCCTATGTAGAGGCGATGGCCGGCGGGGTGCCCGCGATCGGCTGTCGTGGCGAGCCAGGGCCCGAGGAGATAGCTGCGGCAGGCGGCGGCATGGTGCTCGTGCCGCCGGGCGACATCGAGCGCCTGACGCAGCGCATCGACGAGCTGCTGCGCGATGGGCAGCGCCTGCGCGAAGCGAGGGCGCACGCTCGTAAGACCGTGGCCACGCACTTCACGTGGGAGAGCTGCGGGCGCCAGACACTCGCCGCATACGAGCGCGCGCTGCGGTGAGGCCCCTGCTGTTCGTGACCGGGCACGCGCCCGCATATCGCGTGGGTGCGCTCACACGCCTGCACGAGCTCGAGGACATCGATGTCGCGCTCTTCGGCGGGCGGGCCAAACATGGCGGCGATGTGTTCGAAGGCGTGATGCCCTTTCCGCATCGTCACCTTCCTCCCCGCGAGCTCGCACTGCTCGCGGCGCGGGGTCGCTACCGCGCCGTGGTGTGCTCTACCGGCGGGCGTGCGGCGCTGATCGCGACGTGGGCCGGGGCGCGCGCGTCGCGCAAACCGCTGCTGCTGTGGGCCTCGCTGTGGGCGCATCCGCGCACGGCGGCGCACGCCCTCAGCTATCTGCCGCTGCGGCGGCTGTATCGCTCTGCCGACGCGGTCGTGACGTACGGGCCGCACGTGAGCGCATACGTTCGTCGCCGCGGGGCGCAAAACGTGCATATCGCCAGGCAATCGGTCGACAACGACTTCTGGCGCTCGAGCGGGGTGGCGCCGCCGAGCGAGCGCGGATGGCCGCTCGACACGGCCCTGAGGGTCCTGTACGTGGGCCGCCCAGCGCGCGAGAAGGGGCTGCAGGTGCTGCTCGAGGCGTGGCACGGCAGCGGCCTTCGCCCGCCGGAGGCCGCGCTCGTGCTCGTGGGCGTGGGCACGGAATCACTCGGCAGCCGCGCAGCGGAGGGGCTCGCGCAGGAGGAGGCCGGCGTCCGTCGCCTCGAGGCGCTGCCCGCGGTGCAGCTGCGCAGCATCTACGCGGCCGCGGATGTGCTTGTGCTGCCGTCGATCGCCACCCGCACCTTCCTCGAGCCGTGGGGGCTGGTCGTCAACGAGGCCATGAATCGCGGCCTCCCCGTGATCGCCAGCGACGCTGTCGGCGCCGCTGCCGGAGGCCTGGTGATAGACGGACGCAACGGGCTTGTCGTTCCCGCCGGCGACGCCGATGCGCTGGCGGCGGCGATCGCGCGGCTTGCCCGCGATGAATCGCTGCGCGCGCGCTTGGGCGCGGCCGCGGCAGCAGACGTGCGCGCTTACGACCACGATGCATGGGCGCGCGGCTTCAGCGAAGCCCTCGCGACGCTGGGGCTCTCCCGCGGGCGTTGCTAGCGTTCTAGCGCTCAGCGATGAGATCCGCCCGCCACCAGATCCGGCAGATCCGCGCAAGGCGAGCCTCTTGCTGGGGGCGTCTGGGGATCACGACCGCGCTCGCCCTGCTGGTGACGGCGGCTCCCGCTGGCGCCGACGTGGGCGCGACGATCATCAACCGCTGCACGCACGGCCAATCGCTCAGCGGCTTCAGCCAGCAGGCATACAGGCGCGCCCTGCAGGAGCTCCCGACGGACGTCGAAGAGTATTCCGACTGCGCCAGCATGATCCGCCGCGCGCAGCTCGCGGCCGCGGGCGGCGCGTCGTCTCGGAGCGGCTCAGCCGGCACCGGAGCGCCCGCGCCGACCCCGACTCCCCTCACCCCGGCCGAGCGCAACGCGATCTCACGCCTGCCGCGCACCGGCGCCTCGCCGTTGCGCGTAGGCAACGACGTCGTGCACCCAGGCGTGGTGCACGCCAACATCTCATCGGCATTCAGCTCGCTGCCCAGCCCGCTGCTTGCGATCCTCGCCCTGACCCTCGCGTGCGCGCTCGCGTTCGGCGGGCGGGCACTTCGCGACCGTGTCCGCGCCCGTCGCCCCAGCTGACCCGCCGATTGCGGTGCTCCCGCGCGCCGCCGGCCGCGTCGCCGGCCCGCGGATGCCCGCGGGCTCGGCCTCCGCCCCACCTCCCGCGCAGGGCGCGTCGGTCCTCTCCTCCTGGGCGCCTGCCCTCGTGGTTGCGGGGGGCCTGTGCCTGATCGTCTTCTTCGCCGGCGGCGGCCTGATGCTGGGCCGCATGACGGGGGTCGAGATGGCGCTCACGCTGGGGTCCGGCGCGGCCGTCGCGCTGCTTCTGTTGCGCAGCGCTCCGCGCTTGAGCGCCCGCTACGGGCTGACGACCTTCGCGCTGCTCGCGGCGCTCGCGGTCCTGACTGCGCTCTCGATCGTGTGGTCGGTGCAGCCGGACGACTCCTACCGGGACGCGGGCCGCATGCTCGCCTACACGGCGTTCTTCGGCGCCTCGGTGGCCCTTGCGCGCGCGCTGCCCGTGCGCTGGCCGGCCGTGCTCGGGGGAGCCGTCATCGCGGCGGTCGTGGTGTGCGGATACGCGCTGCTGACGAAGATCTTTCCCGATCAGCTCGACGCGAATGACGTCTACGCACGCCTGCGCGCGCCATACAGCTACTGGAATGCGATCGGCCTGACTGCAGCGATGGGCGCGATCGGCTGCATGTGGCTGGGCGCGCGGCGCAGCGGGCACGCGCTTCTCAGCGCGCTGGCCTATCCCGCGATGGGCCTGATGCTGTTGACGCTCATGCTCGCCTACTCGCGCGGCGCCCTGGTCGCACTCGCGCTGGGCGTGGCGCTGTGGCTGTCGATGGTGCCGCTGCGGCTGCGCGGCGCTGCGGTGCTGATCGCCGGCGCGGCCGGCGCGGGCGCTGTGGTCGCATGGGACTTCTCGACGCACGCACTGAGCAGTGACGGCGTGGCGCTCGGCGCGCGCACGGCCGCGGGGCACCGTCTCGGGGTGCTGGCGGCGGCGATGCTGATGCTGCTCTGCCTCACGGGCCTGGCGGTCGGATTCCTCACCGCCCGGCGCCCTCCCTCGCAGGCGGCGCGCAGGCGTGCCGGCGCGGTGCTGCTTGCGATGCTGGCTCTATCCGCGCTCGCCGTCGCCGGAGCGCTCGCGGCGAGCCATCGCGGGTTCACCGGGACGATTGGCCACGGGCTGCACACCCTGACCGACCCGCACGCACCCGTCCCCTCCAACACCCCCGGTCGCCTCACCGCCGTCGGCAGCGTGCGCGCGCGCTACTGGAACGAGGCGCTCAAGGTCTTCCAGGCCCACCCCTGGGTGGGCGCCGGCGCCGAAGGCTATGCGACGGCACGCCTGCGCTACCGCACCGAGACGCTCGACGTCCGGCACGCGCACGGGTTCATCGTGCAGACCATGGCCGACCTCGGGCTGATCGGCCTTGCGCTCGTGCTGACGCTGTTCGCGGCGTTCATGGCCGCGGCGTCGCGCTGCGCGATGCCCCTCGACGGACGCGGATCGCGGCTGCTCGCGCGAGGCGCTGCGCGGACGTCGCGGTGGTCGAGCCGGTGGCCCTACCTGGGCCAGCTCGGCGGCAGGCTGCCGGACCGGGGGCCGGAGCCCTACAGCGCCGAGCGGGTGGGGATGTTGACGCTGTTCTGCCTGGTCGTGGTGTTCGGCATCCACTCCTTCGCCGACTGGACCTGGTACGTGCCTGGCGACGCCTGCGTCGCGCTTCTGTGCGCGGGGTGGCTCGCCGGCCGCGGGCCGCTCACGCCGGCGCTGCCCGGCGCGCACCCCGGCGAGGCCCCAGGCGAGGAGGTCGCGCGCCGTCGCGGCCGGCGCACCCTCTGGGGCACAGGCGGCCCAGCTCCGCTCGGGTGGCAACGGTCCTCGAGCGCGGCCGCCGTCGCGAGGCTGCGCGGGCTCGCCTTCGGGAGGGCGGATGCCCGCGCGCGGCTGCGCGCGACGAGCAGCGCCCTCGCGGGCGCGTGGCGCGAGAGCCTTCAGGCGCGTCCGCGAGCACTGTCGCTCGCCGGCGTCGCGCTCGCGGCTGCCCTGCTGGCTGCGTGGGCGGAGTGGCAGCCGCAGCGCTCCGAGGACGCTCGCCAGAGCGCGCTGGCGCTGCTGGCGCACGATCCGCGCGCTGCGCTCGCGCGAGCGCAGAGCGCCGTGGATCGCGATCCGCTGTCGGCCCAGGCGCTGTTCGCGGTCGCGCGGGCACAGCAGCTCTCGGGTCGCCAGGGCCTCGCCACCAAGACGCTCCAGCGGGCGGTGCGCCTGCAGCCGTCGAACCCCGAGACCTGGCTGGCGCTCGGCGAAGACGAGCTAGCGCTCACCCTCGCGGGGGCAGGCAGCCCGCGATCGGCCCTGGGTGCGCTCTCGGCTGCGATCTACCTGAACCCCGAGTCGATCGCACCCGAGCTGATCGCGCGCGGAGACCCAGAAGCGATCGCGATCCAGAACGACTACGTGCGGGCGCTGCGGGCCTCGGCTAGCGCTCCCGTGAAGCCGCGCGGCGCCCTTGGGGCGCCCAAGCGCGCGGCCCGCCCGCCTGTGCCCGCTCGGGTGTGCCCCAGAGGGTGCGCCGGCCGCAGGCGTGCCGCAGCCCGCGCGGGCGCAACCCCACGCCCCACTCCCAGGAGCCCTGCCGGCCGCACCGGCAGGGCGACGCGATCCTCATCGACCACCAAGAGGTAGCCGCGCGCTCAGAAGCGCGAGCGCCGCGCCGAGGCGAGCAGCAGCCTGCCTGTGCCCCTGAGGGTGCGCGTGCCGGGGATCGCGCCGCCCGCTTCTCGCACGTCGATCGACTCGAAGCGGAAGTCGCGCAGCATGCATGTGAGAGAGCGGCGGGTGTAGAAGCGCAGATGGTCCGAGCGCGGATCGAAGTGGGCGTCGAAGCGCGCCGGGCGCAGGGCGAAGCTGAGGAGCAGCGCGCGCCCGTGCGCGGGCGTGCTCAGCAGCAGGGCGCCGCCCGCACGCAGCACGCGGCGCACCTCCGAGAGCCAGCCGGCGGTATCGGCGACGTGCTCGATGGTCTCGCCGGCCCACACCACATCGACGCTCGCATCGTCGATCGGCCAGGCCCCCTCGGGGGGCGCGAGGCGAAGGTCGAGCTCAGGACGCAGCGCGCGCGCTCGGCGCAGCGGCTCCTCGGCCACGTCGAGCCCGGTGACGGCGAAGCCCGCGTCGGCGAGCGCTGCCGTGAGCTGTCCTTCGCCACAGCCGACGTCGAGCACGCGCGTCGGTCCCGGCTCCGCGGCCGGCACCTGCGCGGCGCGATCGAGCAGGAAGCGCTTGCGCAGCTCGAGGTCCGGAGGATTCAAGCCCTCGGGGACCCTCTCCCAGATCCGCTCATGCCGGCTGCCGGCCCTGCTGGTCTCGCGCGAGCCCATCGCGAGCCCAAGGCTACGCGAGCGCCGCAGCCCGCTCATTCGAGCGCAACTTGGGGACCATCTCTGCACAAGACCCCGCAAAACGACTATTTTGCGGGAATGCGCGCGCGGGAGGACGGTGGGCGGTAGGTGAGGGTGGCCTTCGACAGCCGCCCGCTCCCCGACGCGCGGGGAGTTGGACGCTACGCACGGTGCCTGCTTGGAGCGTTGCGCGAGACAGCCGACGCCGGTGCGGAGATCCTCGAGACCCACAGGCCGGTGTCGGCAGACGTCTTTCACTCGCCGTGGATGGACGGCGCGATGCTCCACTGCCCATGCCCGATGGTCGTGACCGTGCACGACCTCGCGGCGCTGAAGAGGCGCAGCGAGCACCTGCGCGCCGGAGCGCGCATGCGCCTGCGCCAGCTCGCCGTCCAGCGCGCCGTTCGCGTGATCGTGCCGACCAAAGCGCTCGCGCGTGACGCCGTCGAGCGGCTGGGGCTCGCCGAGGAGGGCGTGGTCGTGATCCCCGAGGCGTCCGACCCGGTCATGTACCCGCGCTCGGCGCCTCTGGTCGCCGAGGCGCGAGCGCGCTACCGGCTACCCGAGCGCTACCTCCTGTGGGTCGGCAGCCTCGAGCACCCTGACCCCAGCAAGCACGTCGCCGAGCTCGCAGCGACGGCGCGCGAGATGGCGCTCGTGCTCGTCGGCCCGGCGCGCCCGTGGGCGTACGAGCTTCCCGGCGTGATCGTCACCGGGCACGTCCCCGACGAGCACCTGGCGGCGATCTACAGCGGCGCGCGCGCGCTGCTCATCCCCTCGGAGGACGGGGGCTTCGGGCTGACCGCGGTGGAGGCGCTGTCGTGCGGGACACCCGTCGTCGTCTGCGACGCACGCGCCCGCCGCGAGGTGCTCCAGGGCCGTGCGACGTTCGTCGCGGCAGGCGACTTGAATGCCCTGGTCGACGCCGCCCAGCGCGCGCAGCGTCCCGCCCCGGCGCCACCGCGCTGGACGTGGACGGACGCCGCACAGGCCACCTGGAACGTTTACGAGCAGGCGCTTGCTCAGCTTCAGGGCCCGCGTCCGCTCTTCCGCCGGCTGCGCCGCCCCGCCGCGCCGCCTCCGGGAACGGCCCTGGCGCGGCCTCAGTAGGCGCCGCGACGAGACAGTACGGCGGGAATCGTCTTCAGCAGGATCGTGAGATCCAGCGCCAGCGACCAGTGCTCGAGATAGATGAAGTCGAGATGCACGAGATCGTCGAAGTCGAGCTCAGAGCGGCCTGAGACCTGCCACAGGCCTGTGATCCCGGGCAGCACCAGATACCTCTTGCGGTGCCAGTCGGCGAGCATCTCGTAGTCGCGCTGGGGCAGCGGGCGGGGTCCGACGAGCGACATCTCCCCCCGCAGCACGTTGATCAGCTGCGGCAGCTCGTCGAGCGAGAAGCGGCGCAGCAGGCGCCCCACGTGCGTGAGCCGCGGGTCCTCGCGAATCTTAAAGAGCGCGCCGGTGGCCTCGTTGAGCTCTTCGAGCTCGACCTGGCGCTGCTCAGCGTCGGTGTGCATGGTGCGGAACTTCAGGCACTCGAACGGGCGCTGGCCGATGCCGCGGCGCAGCGAGCGGAATACGACGGGGCCACGCGAGGAGACGCGCACGGCGATCACGATCGCGAGCAGAAGCGGGCTCAGCAGCACCAGGAGGAGCGTCGCTCCGACGATGTCGAAGCTGCGCTTGAGCGCGAAGTCGACGCCCTCGAAAACGGGCGGACCGAGCTCGAACAGGGGCACCGAGTGGCCGGGCACGAACTCCGCACGGTGGATCAGGATCTCCATCGTCGACGGCGCCAAGCGCACGCGCACGCCGCGCTGGTGGCAACGGTCGACCAGCTCGACGGCCTCCACCTGCGGGAAGTCGGGCCCGGCGATGATGACCTCGTCGATCCGCTCGCGCGCGAGCACTCCGTCGAGGTCATCGAGCGAGCCCAGCGGGCGCACGCCGCTCGCTGGCCGCAGATCCGCGGAGAGATAGCCGACGACCTCGACGGGGGCGTGCGCGGCGTCGCCGAGCGCCCGCGCGAGATCGCCGATGTGCTTCGCGTCCCCGACGAGCACCGCGCGCCGGCGATAGCCGGCCGCGCGCAGCGCGGCGCCGGTCAGCCACTCGTACGCCGCGCGCATCGAGGAGACGTACAGCAGGGCGAAGGCCAGCGATCCGTAGAAGAGGTAGTAGCTGGAGAAGTGTTCGCCGGAGACGACCGCGAAGATCAGGGCGACGAACGCGACCTGAAACAGCGAGCCGACGATCCGCGAGAGGCCGGGGCGCTGCGCGCGCTCTGCATACAGGCCCGAGCGCGCGAACAGGAGCGCGGTCAGCAGGTAGGCAAACGCGAGGATGCGTTCGGTTTCATGCACGGCGGCGCTTACGTCGACGTGGTCGAGCACGATCGCCTTCAGCATCAACGCGGTGAAGATGGCAAGCGCGACGCCGACGAAGTCGAGGGCGAGCAGCGACACCACTCGCGCGAGGCGTCGGAGGGTGGCCACACGCAGAGCGAAGGAGAGCGCCGGGGGGCGCTTGCGGCGCATATCGTGCTCGGAATGCAACCTGCGCTCGATCGCCGCGGGCAGGGACGGGCGCAGCGCGGCCGAGCTCAGCGGAGCCGAGGTGACGCGGCCGAGGCGCTGCTGAGCGCGCGCGGGCGCCGATTGCGGGGAGGAGGCCTCACGAGCCGATGGGGCGGACGGAGCGGACGTTTGCGTCAGGCGCGGTCCCATCTCTGTGCTCACAACGTTTTAGCCTCTCAGATGTAGCGGTCGATTGACGTTTGGCCGGCGTCGCGGCGCCTCGCGGCGCTCGGGGCGCTCGGCGCTCGCGCGCGAGCTCAGCCCGAGCTGCGCCCCACCAGCAGTTCGATGCCGGACTCCTCGATCGTGCGCTGCAAGCCCTCGCGCAGCGGGACCTCGGGCGACCAGCCGAGCAGCTCGCGCGCGAGCGTGATGTCGGGCCGGCGCTGCTTGGGGTCGTCGACGGGGAGCGCCTCGTAGACGATCTCCGAGCTCGAGCCCGTCAGCTCTCTGACGACTTCTGCGAGTTCGAGCAGCGTGAACTCATCGGGGTTGCCGATGTTGACGGGGTCGTGGTAGCCGGACTCGGCCAGCGCGATGATGCCCCGGACCAAGTCGCTGACGTAGCAGAAGGAACGCGTCTGGCTGCCGTCGCCGAACACGGTCACGGGCCGGCTCGCCAGCGCCTGGCGCAGGAACGTCGGTATCGCGCGTCCATCGTGTGGACGCATGCGGCTCCCGTAGGTGTTCTTGGCAAGCACGCCCGTCCCCGCCCAGAAGTTTTCACGGCCAGGTACCGAGAAGTCGTACACGAGCGGCGTGGCCTCGATCTCTTCGATCCCCGTGACTGAAGCCCACACCAGATCGCCGCTGAGACGTGCGTTAAGCGCTTGCGTCACACCGGAATCCCATTCCAGCGGGCTCCACGGCCGGACACTGGACAGGGTCAACGTCCAGAACGGATAGCGTCGGTCGCCGGTCCTTTTCTTGATGCGCGACGAATAACGGCCGACCGACGGGAGGATGCCGAAGCGCGCGAGCGCGACGATGAGATCGTCCTTCAGCTCGTCGCTGGTCGTCGCGAACACGTGGTGGACGCCGTCTTGCAGGCGTCGTCCCGAGTGCACACCATCGCCCTCCCGGTAGCCCTCGATGAACCACTTCAACCGGCTCAGCGGCAGGCCGAGGATCCACCCGGGGATCCGCTTGCGGTTTGCTTCGAAACCCAGGTGACCCATGAGCGCCAGCAGCAGGTACGAGTGGACGTAGATCGCTGCGGCGCGAGCGTCACTCGCGGGCGCGTGCACCACGTGCAGCCCGAGCTGGTCCTCGATGATCTTCGCGGCGCGGCGAAGCACCGGCTCCTCACATGAGATCGTCAAGTAACCGCCCTTGCGCCCCGCGTACCTCGAGCCCTCGGCGACCCACAGGCCGAGCAGCCACAGCAACTCATCGGTTATCTCGATCCGGGCGGGGAGCGTGGAGGACTTGCCGGGACGACGCCTGCGCACGCGAGCGCCCTGCGGAAGATCGTCGAGGACGCGTCGCAGGATCGGCATCGGCGCCCGATTGGCGTGCCGCATCCTGATGAGCTTGGTCCAGGCGCCATTGCGCCAATTGGGCCCGTTGTTACGTCGCTGCGATACGAGAATGCCAAACAGCTCGCGACGCTTAGCCCACACGAGCTCGCCCAAGCCCTCTGCCTCGACCTCGAGGTTCCACTCATCCTCCTCGGCGTGGCGCCAGACGTCCAGCATCCTGATCGCGTAGCGGTCGCGCTCGGGCACCTCGATGCGTCTGGCGATCGCCACCCGGTCGCCGATCTCCAGCTGCTCCACCGGACACGGCCGCGGCTCGCCGCCCGCGCCCTCGACGAAGATCGAGTGGTCTCCGGTGACGCGAATCGAGCGCCCGTAGCGGGTCCGTACCTCAAAGCAGCGGGACGCGGTGGGATGCGCGATCAGATGCGTGGCGAGGGCAGCGACCATCCGGCCATCCCGCTCAAACGCGGGCACGCTGTAGCCGTGCAGCGGATACTCGAGCGCCGGCTCCAATACCGCGGCTGGGGGTGCGCCGGCCGGCGCCGGCGCGCGCCGCGGAGCGTAGCCGGCGGCGAACGCGTATGGCAACAGGCGCGCCGCGGCCTGCTCGGCCGTCTCCCGGCGCAGCTCGGTTCCGTCGTCGTAGAGGAGCTGCTCGTCGGCGAGCACCGAGTTGAAGATGCGCACGATCGCCGTGTCCACCCCCTGCTGTCGGTGGTAGGCCATGGTCAGCGCCTCGGCGTAGCGCTTGGCCTCGTCGTAGACGCCGCGCGGCCCGATCGGGTTCACGTGCCCCCAGTAGCTCTCCGACTGCGGGTGCTCCTTGGGATCGCCGTACACCTCGCTGGTGGATGCAAGCAGGAAGCGGGCGCGCTTGGCCTTGGCGAGCCCGAGTGTGTGGTGGGTCCCGTAGGAGCCGACCTTCAGCGTGTGCAGGGGAAGCCGCAGGTAGTCGATCGGCGACGCCGGCGAGGCGAGGTGGTAGACGAAGTCCACCGGCTCGTCGACGACGTAGGGATCGATGATGTCCAGGCCGAGGTGAACGAAGACGTCGCGGTCGCGGATGTGCGCGATGTTCGCGAGCGAGCCCGTCTCCAGGTTGTCCACGCAGATGACCCTGTTTCCGCGCGCGAGCAGCTCGTCGCATAGGTGCGAGCCGAGAAAGCCCGCGCCTCCCGTGACCAGGCAGGTTGCCACGCTGGCAGGATACCCCAGGCCGCCAGCCAGTCCCGGCTGTGCAAGCGGCCTGGCCAGGTCCATATCATCAGGGCTGATGGCTCGCGCGGGCACAGCCCCTCAAGACTCCTCTCGGCTGACCGTGGCGCCGATTGTCGGGCCCGACGACCCGCGTCGCTTCACCGACTCGGGGATCGAGATCGCTGAGCTTTACACCGATGCCGACGTGCCGGCGCAGCTCGACCTCGGCGAGCCGGGAGAGTTCCCGTACACCCGCGGCATCCATGCCGGGATGTACCGCAGGCAGACATGGACGATGCGCCAGTACGCGGGCTACGCCTCCGCGAAGGAGTCCAACGAGCGCTACCGCTACCTGCTCTCCAAGGGCACCACCGGGCTTTCGATGGCGTTCGACCTCCCCACCCAGCTGGGGCTCGACTCCGACAACGCGCGCTCGCTTGGCGAGGTCGGGCGCACGGGCGTGGCAATCGACACGATCGAGGATATGCGCACGGCCTTCGATGGGATCCCCTTGGACCAGGTCTCCACCTCGATGACGATCAACGCTCCGGCCGCGTGCCTGCTGTTGCTCTACGAGCTGGTCGGCGAGGAGCAGGGCGTACCCAGCGAGAAGCTGCGCGGCACGACCCAGAACGATGTCCTCAAGGAGTACATCGCGCGCGGCAACTACATCTATCCCCCGGGCCCCACGATGCGCCTCACGACCGACCTGTTCGAGTACTGCCACGAGCGAGTGCCGCAGTGGAACACGATCTCGATCTCCGGCTATCACTTCCGCGAGAAGGGCTGCTCGGCCGTGCAGGAGGTCGCCTTCACGCTCTCCTCGGGCATCGCCTACGTGCAGGCGGCGATCGACAAGGGCCTGTCGGTCGACGAGTTCGCGCCGCGACTGGCGTTCTTCTTCAACGGCCACAACAATGTCTTCCAGGAGGTCGCCAAGTTCCGCGCCGCGCGGCGCATGTGGGCGCACATCATGCGCGAGCGCTTCGGCGCCACCGACCCCAGGGCGAGCAAGCTGCGCTTCCACACGCAGACCGGTGGCGTGACGCTCACGGCACAACAACCGGAGAACAACATCGTGCGCGTCGCGCTGCAGGGCTTCGCTGCGGTGTGCGGCGGCACGCAGTCTCTGCACACCAACGGCTTCGATGAGGCGCTCGCGCTGCCCACCGAGCGTGCGGCCAAAATCGCCGTCCGCACGCAGCAGATCCTCGCCCACGAGTCCGGTGCCGCGGACACCGTGGATCCGTTTGCGGGCTCTTACTTCGTCGAGTCGCTCACCGACGAGATCGAAGCGCGCGCCAGAGAGCTGATCGAGAAGATCGACGAACTCGGGGGCTCGGTCAACGCGATCGCGTTCATCACCGGCGAGATCGACGAGTCCGCCTGGGGCTATCAGGAGCGCTACCGCATCGGCCAGGACATCGTCGTCGGCGTCAACGCCTATCAGGAGGACGACATCGAGGTCCCGGAACTGCTGCGCGTCGACCCCGAGTCAGAGCGCCAGCAGGTCGAGCGGCTGCGCGAGTTCAAGGCGAATCGCGACAGCGGCCTCGTCGAGCGCCGGCTCGAGGAGCTGCGCGCGGCTGCGCGAGGCAGCCAGAACCTACTGCCGCCGATCCGCCAGGCGCTCAAGGACCGCTGCTCGCTCGGGGAGGTCTGCGGCGCGATGCAGGACGTCTTCGGCCGCTACGCGCCCAACTTCTAAGGCCGCGTTTTCCCAGCCGCGTCTACGCGGATTGGGCTCAGCTTCTCTGGCGAACCGGCCCCACGCTGCCCCGATTGAGGCGTCGCTCTGCCTCGGCGCGTGCCTGCAGCCGGTCGAACTGCGCTGCGGTCCACGTGACCGAGCGCACCCGCACACGTCCCCGGTAGCGCCGGACGGTCGCCAGGTGGCTTGCGCTGCGCAGAAATCCGAGCAGGTGTGCCTCGCTCTGCCAGACCGAGATCGAGCGGGTTCTCTTCTGAAGCGGCTGCACCGCGAGGGACAGGGCCACGGCGCCATCGAGCGTCGGCCAGCTACGGCGCAGGCGCATCGCGGCGAGGGCCGCACCGGGCAGGTCGCGGTAGCGAGCAACGCCGGCCTCGGTCGCGGCGATGAGGACTTGCCCGCTGCCTGGGACGGCGGCTCCGCGCTTCCAGCGAACGTTCAGCATCCGACGGGCCGATCTCGCTTCGTCAGTTCTGACAAGCGCGGGCTGAGCGCACGCCTGCGCCCGCGCTCGCGGCCGCATTCGCGGCCGATTGCGCGGCTGATCGCCCTCGTCGTACGTCGCATGGCGGGTAGCTGACCGCTCATCGGCAGCCAGTAGCCGTTGAAGTACAGACGCGGCGCCGCGGGGTGAGTGCGGCCGCCGCGCGGGATCGGGCGCCCCCTTGGGCCGAGCACGCCGAGATGGCCCACGAGCTGCTCGAGGTCATGCCGGTATCCGGTGGCCGCCACCAGCACGTCCGGCCGCTCGCGGCGCCCGCCGGCGAAGATGACCTCGGCGCCCTCGAGGGCGACCACGGCCGGCAGGAGCTCTAGCCCTCCGTCCTTCAGGGCCTTGACAAAGCCACTATCGAGGACCGCGCCGAGTCCCTTCACGCGCAGCTCCGTCGCGATCCCGTGGGGGGCGCGTGGCAGCCCATAGCGGGTCAGGTCGCCGAATAGGAGACGCTGCAGGAGGAACCCCGCGCGGTCGACCACCGGCACTGGTTGCAATTCGCTCAGGCGCGCCAGCGCCGTCACCGGAATGCCGAAGATGTTTCGCCTCAGCAGGTTTGGGGGAGTGCGCATCGCGACCTGCACCCGCGCGCCCGAGCGAACCAACTCGGCGGCGATCTCGGACCCGGAGTTGCCCGTGCCCACGACGAGCACGCGCCTGCCGCGGAAGGGCTCGGCGTTGCGATACTCGGCGGCGTGAAGGAGCTCGCCGCTGAAGCTCTCGCGGCCGGGCCACGCCGGAATCACGGGCGTGTGGTCATATCCGGCGGCCACGACCACAAAGCTCGCGTACAGGTCGCCGCCCGACGCGTGCAGTCGGTAGCCGCTCGCCTCGCGGTCGATCCGCTCGACTCGCACGCCCGAGCGCACCTGGACCCGCTCGCGCTCGACGTATCGCTCCAGATATGAGATGAGCTCATCACGCGCGGGCCACCGTCCAGCGGAACGAGGGATGGCCATCCCCGGCAGCCCCGACATCCAGCGAACGGTGTTCAGGCGAACGCCGTCGTAGCGCTGCCGCCAGCTTGAAGCGACCTCCCCGCGCTCGAGCACCACGGTCGCGATCTCGCGCCGGCCCAGGCTCGCGGCGACGCCAAGCCCGGCCGCACCCGCCCCAACGACCGCGACCTCTGTCCGGGCGGGAAGTCCCGCGGGACCGTTAGTGCTGCGCTGAGACACGGGACCACCTCCTGCCCTCGGTAAACCTACAACAACGTATGTACTAGATACAGTACTGTATGTAGTGTGTCAAGCACGTCGCCACAGATTCGCCCGGCCAAAGGGGAGGCGCGCCGCGACGGCCGCCACGCGGATCTACGCGGCACGGCTCGACAGCGGCTGCTCGACGCGGCGCTCGCAGAGCTCAGCGAGCGCGGTTATGCCGGCGCCTCGCTGCAGGCGATCGCCGAGAGGGCCGGACTCACCCGCGGCGCCATCTATTGGAATTTCCAGAGCAAGGAGGAGCTGTTCCTTGCGCTGCTGGAGGAGCGCGTGGATCGCCGAGCGCTCGAGTTGATCCGCGTCACCGAGACGGCCCCCGCGGACACGCCGACAGCCGGAGCCGTCAGCGAGGGGCTGGTTCGCCTGGTGCGTGAGCAGCGGGATCTCATCATGCTCCTGTTCGAGCACTGGGCGCTTGCCGTGCGTGATCCCAAGCTGCGCCCCGGCTTCGCGCGACGCCAGAGCGTGCTGCGCAAAGCGCTGGCCGGAGCCCTCGAGGCGCGCCACGCCACCGTCGGCGTCCCGCTGAGCTACCCGGCGGAGCGCCTTGCCATGGCGATCATCGCCCTCGCAAACGGCTTGGCGATGACTGCGCTCGCCGAGCCCGGCGCGGTCTCGGATCAGCTCCTGGGTGAGATCCTCGACCTCCTGTACGAGGGTCTGGATGCTCGCCACCGCAACCTCTAGGCTTGCGACTCATCCCCCCGCCCTCCGCCGCATCCGCCTATGAAATCGTGCTCGCGCTGCACGTGATCGCCGTGGTGGTGGCCTTCGGCGCGACGTTCGTCTATCCGCTCATGTTCGCGATTGGGGCGCGGCGCGACCCGCGCAGCCTGCCGGTGCTGCATCGCGTGGAGTACACGATCGAGCGCACGCTCACGAACTTCGGCCTGCTCGTCGTGCTCGGGGCGGGCATCTTCCTCGCCAGCGACGACCACCTCTGGAGCGAGTTCTTCGTGCAGTGGGGGCTCGGCGCGGTCGTCGTCATCGGCGGGCTGGTCGGCGCCGTGATGATCCCGACGGCCAAACGCGCCGAGCTGCTCGCAGCCCGCGACATCGAGGCGGCCGGCGGCGGCGAGATCGTGATGAGCCAGGAGTACCGCGCGCTCGTACGCAGGCTGGGGAGCGTGGGCTCGCTGCTGAGCGCGCTCGTCGTCGTCACGATCGCGATCATGGTCATAAAGCCATAGCTGGCGTGCGCGATCGCGCGATACCCTGAGCCGATGAGCGAGGGCTATCGCGTCGCCGTGGTGGGTGCCACCGGGCAGGTGGGCACCCTGATGCTTGCCCTCCTGCGCGAGCGATCGTTTCCGGCACGCGAGATAGTGCCGTTCGCGTCCGAGCGCTCCGCCGGACGCCGCCTGGAGGACCCGGCCGGATCGGGGAGCGCTCTTGAGGTGCGCGCCCTCAGCGAGGAGGCGATCCGCGACTTCGACCTCGCCCTGTTCTCCGCGGGCGGGGCCACCTCGGGCGAGTGGGCGCCGCGGTTCGTGGAGCGCGGGGCGGTCGTGATCGACAACTCCTCGCGCTGGCGCGGCAGAGATGAGGTGCCGCTGGTGGTGAGCGAGGTCAATGCCGACGCGCTCGCCTGGCACCAGGGGATCATCGCCAACCCGAACTGCTCGACGATGCAGATGGTCGTGGCGCTCAAGCCGCTGTACGACGAGGCGGGGATCGAGCGCCTGGTGATAAGCACCTACCAGGCGGTGTCCGGAACGGGCAGGCGCGCAGTCGATGAGCTGCTGGAGCAGTCCCATGCTCTCCTGCACGAGCGCAGCATCTCGCCGCCAGCCACCTATGCGCACCAGATCGCGTTCAACGCCCTGCCCCACGCGGGATCGTTTGCGCCCGGCGACGACCACACCGACGAGGAGCGCAAGCTGATCAACGAGACCAGGAAGATCTTGGGCGATCCCTCGATCCGGATCTCGGCGACGTGCGTTCGCGTGCCTGTGGTCAACGGGCACTCCGAGGCCGTGAACGTGCAGACACGCGCGCCGCTCTCGCCCGAGCGGGCGCGTGAGCTCCTGCGGGCGGCTCCGGGAGTGACGGTGATCGACGATCCGGGCGCTGCCAGGTATCCGATCGCGATCGATGCGGAGGGTAAGGACGACGTCTTCGTAGGGCGCATCCGCCGCGATCCCGGGCATGAGCGCGCGCTGGACATGTGGATCGTCTCGGACAACCTGCGCAAGGGAGCCGCCACGAACGCCATCCAGCTCGCCGAGGCGCTGCACGCCCGCGGTCTGCTCACGCCACGAGCGATGGCCGCCGGGAGCGCGCGCTCGCTCGCCTGACGCAGTCGGTCGCCGCAGCATCGAGCGGGAGGAGTAGCGCGACGACGCTCGAACTTGGGGGCATGGTCACCTCCGAGGTCCAGCGAACGCTCGTCAAGTCCCCACCTGAGCTCTGGGCTGAGCTCAGCGATCCCACGTCCCTCGCGCGCCATCTCGGCGAGCTCGGCGAGATCCGGATCACGCGCGTCGACCCCGAGGAGAGAGTCGAGTGGGAGACGGCGGGTGCGAGCGGCAGCGTCGCCATCAAGCCTTCTGGATGGGGTACGAGGGTGACCCTGACGGTCCTGCACGAGGAGCGCGCCGACGAGCACTCGGCCCCGTCAACGCCTGCGCCGGCCTCTGAGCCCTCACCCGGCGAGGCTGCGGGCGCGCCCGACCCGCCCCACGCCTCGGCCGAGGCCAGCGTGGCCCTCGACGCCTCCGCCGGGTCCGGCCCCGAGGCCGGCGCCGGGTCCGAGCCGGGCCCCGCGGACACGGCCCCGCCCGAGCCGGCCGCCGCTGACAACGTCGAGCCCGAGCCGGCCTCCGCGGACCTCGTCGCATCCGAGCCCGTCACTGCCCTCGCCCACTGGGCGGCGGCTGTCAACGCGGAGCGCAGCAGCGAGGACGAGGACAAGCATGACGCCGAGCACGAGCACCGCGCACAGCTTCAGCAGCAGCCAGCCCCCGCCGAAGGCGAGCGGCTCGCGGGCGGCACGGAGCCTGCGCCGGGGGCGCCCTTGGAGTCCCCCACAGCGCCCGCCAGCGCAGATGAGCGTGAGCTCGGCTCGCACGAGGCCGGAGCCGAGCGCGAGCTCTTGCGGCGGCGGCGCCTTTTCGCCTGGCTGTTCCGCCGTCGCCGCAGGCACGCAGAAGTCGCGACGAGCCTGCCCGCCGCGGCCGCGGCCGCGGCGCCCGACGAGCGTCCGGGAGCGGGCGCAGCCTCGGCGGCGCCTGTCGCCTCCACATCGGGGGAGCTCCCTGCGCTCGAGCACCTCGACGAGGCTCCGGGCTCGCAGGACGTAGCTGTGGAGCCGGCGCCCACGCACGCTGGAGGCGCCCGCACGACAGGTGCCGATGGCCTCGCATCCGCCGTCGAGGGAGAGGGTCATCACGCAGAGGCGCCGAACGCCGACGCGTTGGACGCGAACGCTGGCGCCGAGATGTCGAGCAGCGACGCCGGCGCGAACGCCAACGCGATCGCGAACGCCGAGTCCGCGACGTCACGTACCGGCGCGGACGCAAGCGCCGGCGCCGAGACGTCAAGTCCGAACGCCCCCGACGCCGAGGCCGAGACGGCAAACGCGGGCGCGCACGCAAGCGCCGGCGCCGAGACGTCAAGTGCGGACGCCCCCGGCGCAGAGACGTCGCCGGAAGAGCCTGAGGCGCTCGAGAGCAGCGCCGGCGACGGCGAGCACGCGGCGGAGCGCGGGGCAGAGGAGGTCACAGCGGTCCTCACGGCGGTGCTCGACAGGCTGGGCGCTGCCCACCACCGGCCCTTCTCGCGCGGCTGAACGAGGACATCGCGGCGGCGGGCGGGGGCGACGCCGCGGAAACCGCAGCGCAGGCGCGCGGATAACATCCGCCTCCGATGTCAGCCAGCTCTCACGACCGCCAGGCTGATGCTGCGCTGCTGGCGAGCTCCCGCAGCGGGCACCGGCGGTCTCCGCGGCAGAAGGCGCCTGAGACCTACGAGGAGAAGCTGGCGCAGCTGGAGGAGCTGCGCCAGGCGGCGCTGCACTCGGCGCCCGAGGCCGAGGAGAAGCAGCACGCGCGCGGCAAGTACACCGCGCGCGAGCGCATGGAGAAGCTGCTGGATCCAGGCTCGTTCCAGGAGCTCGACACGTTCGTGCGCCACCGCACCTACGACTTCGACATGCAGAAAAACCGGCCCTGGGGTGACGCGGTCGTGACCGGCCACGGCACCATCGACGGCCGGCGCGTGTGCGTCTTCAGCCAGGACTTCACCGTCTTCGGCGGCTCGCTCGGCGAGGTCATGGGCGAGAAGATGTGCAAGCTGATGGACCTGGCCGCCAAGATCGGCTGCCCGGTCATCGGCATCAACGACTCGGGCGGGGCGCGCATCCAGGAGGGTGTGGTGTCGCTGGGCGCCTACGGCGACGTGTTCGTGCGCAACGTCAAGTGCTCGGGCGTGATCCCGCAGATCAGCTTGATCATGGGCCCGTGCGCCGGCGGCGCGGTGTACTCGCCGGCGATCACCGACTTCGTCTTCATGGTCAAGGAGACCTCGCACATGTTCATCACGGGTCCCGACGTGATCAAGACGGTCACCGGCGAGGAGGTGGGCTTCGAGGAGCTCGGTGGCGCGATGTCGCACAACACAAAGTCGGGCGTCGCGCACTTCGCCTCCGACGACGAGGACGGCTGCCTGGAGGACTGCCGCTACCTGATCAGCTTCCTGCCCCAGAACAACCTGCAGACGGCGCCGCGCGTGCAGCCGAGCGACGACCCGCAGCGAATGGACCCCGAGTTGGATCAGGTGGTCCCGGACAACCCGAACAAACCGTATGACATGCGCGACGCCGTGCGCCTGATCGTCGACGACGGCGACTTCTTCGAGGTGCACGAGCACTTCGCCCGGAACATCATCTGCGGCTTTGCGCGCCTCGACGGCTACTCGCTGGGCGTCGTCGGCAACCAGCCCAACCAGCTGGCCGGCGTGCTCGACATCGACGCCTCCGCGAAGGCGGCGCGATTCGTGCGCACGTGCGACGCCTTCAACATCCCGCTCCTGACGTTCGTGGACGTGCCAGGCTTTCTGCCCGGCACGAGCCAGGAGTGGGGCGGGATCATTCGCCACGGCGCAAAGCTGCTGTACGCCTTCACCGAGGCCACCGTGCCGAAGATCACGGTGATCACGCGCAAGGCATACGGCGGCGCATACGACGTGATGGCCTCAAAGCACATGCTCGCGGACTTCAACTTCGCCTGGCCGACCGCAGAGGTGGCGGTGATGGGACCGGAGGGCGCGGTGAACATCATCTACCGCCGCGACATCGCCGGCAGCCCGACCCCGGAGGAGCGGCGCGGCAAGCTGATGCAGGACTACAAGGCGCGCTTCGCCAACCCCTACACCGCCGCCGAGCGCGGGTACATCGACGACGTGATCGTCCCGCACGAGACGCGCCCCAAGCTGATCGTCGCCCTGCAGACGCTGCAGAGCAAGCGCGAGTCAGGCCCCAAGCGAAAGCACGGCAACATCCCGCTGTAGCGGAGGTCTGACCCCAGCGCGGCGGGGCTAACGCTTGCGCGCGGCGCGTTCACCGAGCCACAGCCACCACGGATAGGTCGCGAACAGCAGCGCCGACGCCGCATGCACGCGCCAGCCTGCTCGGCGGTGGTCGATCTTGAAGACGCCCGAGTTGAGCATCCAGTCGCGGCCGTCCTGCGCGCGGCACGCCTCCCAGATCCCGCGCGTCCAGGGGCGGTTCAGGTAGAGCGAGATGCTCGTGACGAGGAAGGTGCCCGCCGTAGCGGAGTGCAGCGCGCGAGCGGCCGGGGTGCGCTCGGGCATCAGGTGCCCGTAGGCGCGGCCGGTCGCGTACAGCCATGGCGGATCGATCAGGAAGGACATGTGAGCTCCTGTGTTCGCGGTTTGCCATCAGCTTGGGCGGAGCCGTCGCGGCGGTCACGGGCGGGGCGCGACGCCCCGCCGGGAGGCTCTCGATCGAGCAGGTGGAAGGCGAGCCGGGTGGCGAGCGCCATGATCGTCAGCTGCGGGTTGACGCCGAGCGCGCTCGGCACGACGGAGCCATCGGCGATGTAGAGCCCCTCGACTCCGTGCACCGCGAGGTCGCCGTCGGTCACGCCGTGGGAAGCTCGTGCGTCGGCCCGCGCTGTGCCGAGCGGATGGAAGGCCATCAGTTTGAGGTCGTCCGCGCAGGCGCTCGCGGGCGTGACCCCCGCGGGCAGCGGCAGGTAGACCTCGCGCGCTCCCGCGGCCTGAAAGAGCTGGCGCAGCCGCTCCAGCCCAGCGCGGAACTTCGCGAGGTCCTCCCGTGAAAGGGAGTAGCGGATCACCGGCCGCGAGCCCAGCACGTGCAGGTGCCCGCGCGAGCTGTCTGAGACCATCAGGCCGAACTGCGCCAGGTGGCGGTAGCGCGACATGGCGCGCGCGTGCGCGGCACCTGTCAGCGGGAGCGCCATCGCCGCGTACGCGGGCGGCCCGGCGACGCCCTCGAACATCATGCCCTCGGAGGCGAACTCATCGACGTAGAAGCTCTGCGGCACGCCGCGCGCCATGTCGACGACCTCGTCCATCAACGCGAACGCCGCCGTCGCGGGGTGCAGCGAGAGGTTGCGCCCGCGCTGACCGGACGCGTCGCGTATGCGGCTGCGCTGCAGCAGCAAGGGCGTGTGGATCGTGCCGCAGGCGATCACCACGCGCGGCGCGCGCACCTCCAGGCGCCGCCCGCCGGGCAGGCGCCCCTCCACGGCATGCGCGCGACCGCGATCGACGCGGACCTTGCGCACATCAGCGCCCGTCAGCACCTGCGCGCCAGCGGCCTGCGCGCGGGGAACGTAGGTGATCCCCGTGTGCTGCTTGGCCGAGGTGGGGCAGCCGAAGACGCACACGCCCGAGCCGACGCAGCCGCGCGCGTTGCGCCGCAGGTAGCCATGCGACCAGCCCAGCCGCTCAGCCCCGCGGCGCGCGACGAGCGCGTTGGCGCCCGCGAGCTCGGGCGTGACCTCGGCCACCGACAGCGCCTTTTCGACGCGCTCGAAGCACGGCGCGAGCGTCGCCTCGTCGACGTCGAGCCCGAACTCGCCGGCCCACCGTTCGAGCACCGCGGGCGGCGTGCGAAAGCAGGTGCCCGAGTTCACGAGCGTCGTGCCGCCGAGGCCGCGCCCGAGCGGCAGCAGGATTGGCGGCGAGCCGAGCGTGGCAGTCTGGCCGCCGTCGCGGTATAGACGCCCCAGCATCTCAGGCGGCCGCGCGCTGAACTTGTCGATGTCGTGGCGCGGCCCCTGCTCGAGCAGGACCACCCGCGCGCCGCCCTCCGCGAGCTCGGCGGCTACGACGGCGCCGCCGGCGCCTGCGCCGACCACGCACACGTCCGCCTCGTGGACCACGCGCGAGGACTCTGCGGCGCTCACGGTCGCCCCTCCGAGCGTCGCAGCTCGCGCCCGGCGGCGACCACCTGCTCCGCGTTCCATCCGAGCGCGCGCCCGACTGCGGGATCGTCGTAGCGGCCGAGCGCGAGGGTCGAGAAGGCGGCCTGCTGTGCGAGCGGGAAGCGCGCTAGCAGCGCCATCCCCCGCGGACGGCTTGCGAGCGCGAGCAGCACCCTCAGCCCGAGCCTCTGTGGAAGCGGCGCCGCGGCGATGAAGCGCTCGAGCTCCGCGCTCATCCAAGCACGCTCCCGCCCTGGGCTTCGCTGAGCTGCGCGATCGCCGTCGCCGCGTCGTCGGCGTCGCGGGCCGCCACGGCATCGGCGGCGCGCACGTACAGCGGCGCCAGGCGCGCTCGCCCTGCGACGAGCGCCGTGAACGCGTCGGCGCGCGGCAGGTAGAGCTCGCGGACCGAGTTCATGATCAGCTGAAAGATCAGGTTGCCGGCCGCCTCGACGAGCGCCGCCATGAAGGCCCAGTCGGCCATCAGCGCCGCGCCGTCGTCGCCGGCGGCCGCGAAGGAGCCTGCGAGCTCGCGCAGGGACCGCGCCTGCTCCTCAGAGCGGCGCTCGGCTGCAAGACGCGCAGCCTCGACGAGCAGCAGACGGCGTGCCTCGAAGAGGTCGCGCGCGAACGAAGGGTCGAACCCGTCAGCGAGCACCAGCGCCTCCAAGCCGCCCGAGCGGCGCCAGTCGAGCACACGGGTGGCGTCTCCGTGCCTGACCTCTACCAGCCGCAGCTGCTGCAGGCGCTTGAGCGCCTCGCGGATCGACGCCATGTTGACGGCGAGCTCAGCGGCCAGCGCGCGCTGCGGCGGCAGCCGCTCACCCGGCCGGTAGCGGCCGGAGAGGATTGCCTCGCGCAGCAGCGCGAAGACCTGGTCGGGCACCGAGGTGCGCGAGAGCGGCGCATTCGGGATCGGCATCTGGGCCGGGCGAGTGTATCACTGTTCCGAACACACGCCCGCCAGCCCGTGGACGCGAGGCTAGAGACGCCCGCCCAAACGCCGCCGCCAGCCGCCGAGTCGTCACAATCCGCGTGTGCCGCAGCTCTCTCGGCCTCTGCCGCAGCTCTCGCGATCACGCCCTCGCCGGCCGCACGGCGCCCGATGACGCCTTCGTGCGCTACAGCTCACGCGATCAAGCCGACGCCGACCCCCGAGGAGGCGGCGGCGATCATGGCTGCGGTCGGCCGCTTCATCCGGGCGACCGCAGTGCTGGCGCCGGCGCCCGCGGACACGGCGAGCGAGGATCGCTGGCGCGAGGAGGCGCTGCTGGAAGGCGTGCAGCGTGACGATGCGCACACAGCGCTCCTGGACCCCTGGATAAATACCTGAAAGCCGCTAGGCTTTAGCGTCAATACGCTACGCTCGAAGTACGCGCACCGTCGAGAGCACTCCAGCCAGCCGCCGGAGCCAGGAGGTTTCAGCAGTGGAGCCCGTTTCCATCCCAACCCAGCGCGGGACGCTCGAGGACCCGGAGATACTGCAGAACGTACCCGGGCACGTGATCCCGATCCTGCAGCGCGAGTTCGACGACTTCAAGACCGAGGCCACAAAGTTCCTCTCAGGCGAGACGCCTGAGGATGAGTTCATCAAGTTCCGCCTGCGCCAGGGCGTCTACGGCCAGCGCCAGGCGGACGTGCAGATGATCCGCGTGAAGCTTCCCTTCGGGGGCATCACTCCCGAGCAGCTGGAGAAGTTTGCGGACGTGATCGAGAAGTACGTGCCGCTGCGCAAGGGTCACATCACCACGCGCCAGAACATCCAGATGCACCACGTGCCGCTGCTCGACGCCGAGAAAGCGATTCGCGAGCTGGGCGAGGCGGGGCTCTCAAGCCGCGAGGGCTGCGGCAACACGATTCGCAACGTGACCGGCGACCCGTGGGCGGGCGTGGCCAAGGACGAGCTCTTCGACCTGACCCCCTACGCCGGCGCTTACATCCGCTACTTCGTGCGCCACCCCACCACGCAGGGCATGCCGCGCAAGGTCAAGACGGCCTTCGACGCGAGCGCCGCCGGGCGCGCGATCTCGGAAATCCACGACATCGCCTACCGCGCGCGCGTGCGCGAGATCGAGGGTCGCGGCGAGGTGCGCGGCGCGCAGATGCTCGTCGGCGGAGGCACTTCGATCATGCCGCGCACCGCGCAGGTGCTGTACGACTTCGTCGAGCTCGACAACGGCGAGTACCTGAAGATCGCCGAGGCGGTGTTCCGCATCTTCGACCGCCAGGAGTGGCTGCGCGCGAACCGAGCGCGCGCGCGCATCAAGGTGTTCGTCGACAAGTACGGGATCGACGAGCTGCGCAGGCAGGTCGAGGAGGAGCTAGAGGGCGAGTGGGTCGCAGAACGCGACTTCTCGGTCGAGCATCGCCTGTTCTTGGACGACGAGCGCGAGTCGGCCCCCGCGCCGCCGCAGTCCTACGGCACGCCCAACGGCGAGCGCTCCCAGTTCGAGCGCTTCTGCGCCGCCAATGTCGCCGAGCAGAAGCAGGAGGGCTTCGTGACGGTCGAGGTCAAGGTCGTGCGCGGCGACCTCACGCCGGAGCAGTTGCGAGGCCTTGCAAGCATCGTGCGGACCTACTCAGGTGGGTACGCGCGCACGACCGTGCAGCAGAACCTGGTGCTGCGCTGGGTGCGCGAGGAGAGCGCATATGACGTGTGGCGCGCGCTCGACGAGCTCGGGCTCAGCGACACCGGTTCGCGCGAAGTGAACGACGTCGTCTCATGCCCCGGCACCGACTCGTGCAAGCTCGGGATCACGAGCTCGATGGGGCTCAACGAGGCGGTCCAGGAGCGCATCGAGGCGATGGAGATCTCAGATGAGCTGACGCGCCAGGTCCACATCAAGATGAGCGGCTGCCCCAACGGCTGCGCCCAGCACCACGTCGCCGACATCGGCTTCTACGGAGCGTCGATCAAAGTCGGCGAGCACACGATCCCCGCGTACATCCCCCACGTGGGCGGCTCCTACGAAGGCGGGCCGATCGCGTTCGGGGCGCGCCTGAAGCTGCGCCTGCCGGCCAAGCGCGTGCCGGAGGCAATCGAGCGCTGGCTGCGCCACTACGAGTCCGAGCGCGCTGACGGCGAGCGCTTTGGCGCGTTCGCCGAGCGCGTTGGCACGGGCGAGCTCGAGGGCGTGGTCAAGGATCTCTCGCTACCGGTCGATTTTGGACTGGAGACGATGAACGAATTCATAGACTGGAACCGCAGCGCGCCGTTCCAGGTCGAACGCGGTGAGGGGGAGTGCGCCGTCTAGGTCGCTTCGCACACGCCTGCGCAATCAGCACATGAACCCAACGCAAAGCGACATCCTCACTCCGACGCTCTCGCTTGACCCCGCGACGGGCCTGACCGAGACGCTGCGCATGGCGAGCGCCAGGCACGGCGAGCGCGCGGTGCTGCTGTGCTCGTTTCAGAAGGAGGAGTCGGTCATCCTGGATGAGCTGCTGCGCGTCAGCGAGGAGACAGGCGCCCAGGTGAGGGTCGTCACGATCGACACCGGCGTGCTGTTCGAGGAGACGATGAGCACCTGGAGGGCCTTCGAGGAGCGCTTCGGGGTGCGCATTGAGGTGCAGGACGCGACCAGCCCCAACGGCCCGTGGACGGGTCCTGACAACTGCTGCTCGGCAGCCAAGGTGGTGGCGCTGGAGCGCGCTCTGGAGGACGCCGAGGGATGGATCACGGGCATCCGCCGCGAGCAGGGGCCCACGCGCGCGACGGCCGAGCTGATCGAAGTCGACAACGGTCGCGGCATTTGGAAGTACAACCCGCTGGCCTACTGGACCAACGGGGACCTGTGGCGGCGCATAAACGAGCGCGACCTGCCCTATAACCCGCTTCACGACCGTGGCTATGACTCGATCGGCTGCGCGACCTGCACGCTGCCTGGCGCAGGGCGCGAGGGGCGCTGGGCGGGCACCGAGAAGACCGAGTGTGGCCTGCACGAGGCCCCCGTCGGCGGATGAGCACGGCGGTTCGCCCCCAGCTGACCCACCTGCGCGCGCTCGAGTCGGAGGCGATCCACGTGATGCGCGAGGTGGCCGCTGAATTCGAGCGCCCCGTGCTGCTGTTCAGCGGCGGCAAGGACTCGATCGTGCTGCTGCGGCTCGCCGAGAAGGCATTCCGCCCTGGGCGCTTCCCCTTTCCGATCATGCACGTGGACACCGGGCACAACTTCCCCGAGGTGATCGAGTTCCGCGACAAGCGCGTGGCTGAGCTCGGCGAGCGGCTGATCGTTGCCAGCGTGCAGGAGTCGATCGACAAGGGCCGTGTGGTCGAGGAGAAGGGCCCGCGCGCGTCGCGCAACCAGCTGCAGACCGTGACGCTGCTCGACGCGATCGCCGAGCATGGCTTCGACGCCGCGTTCGGCGGCGCGCGGCGCGACGAGGAGCGGGCGCGCGCCAAGGAGCGCGTGCTCTCCTTCCGCGACGACTTCGGCCAGTGGGACCCCAAGAGCCAGCGCCCGGAGCTGTGGAACCTCTACAACGGGCGCATCCACAAGGGCGAGCACGTGCGCGTGTTCCCGATCTCCAACTGGACCGAGCTCGACGTGTGGGAGTACATCGACGCCGAGCAGCTCGCTGTCCCTTCAATCTACTTCGCGCACGAGCGCAAGGTGTTCCGCCGCGACGGCATGCTCTACGCCTGGCACGAGGATGCCGAGCTTATGGACGGCGAGACGGTGTTCAGTGAGACCGTGCGCTACCGCACCGTCGGCGACATGAGCTGCACAGGCGGTGTTCGCTCTCAGGCGAGCACGCTCGAGGACGTGGTCGTGGAGATCGCCTCTACCCGCGTCACCGAGCGCGGTGAGACGCGTGCCGACGACAAAGTCTCCGAGGCCGCGATGGAGGATCGCAAGAAGGCGGGGTACTTCTAGGAGGCGCGCCCCCGCTCGCGCTCGGGGCGCGCTCGAGTTGGGCTCGCAGCCGCTCCCACAGCGACGCTCGCCGCCACAGGCGAGCGGTCGCTGCCATGGCGTGACTACGTCAGATAATCGTCCAACGCACGCTTAGCCGGCGTCCCCTCCTGGTATCACTGCGTGAAGCCGCAGGTAGCCCGCGGCTTTCTTGCAAATAGGTGAGGACCTCAAATGTCGCGCACCCGCACGACGGGGGTAAGAACGTGTGTCTTGCATGGTGGCGGCCGCGCTTGGCCGCTGCGCGGGCTGCTACGGCCGCAGGCGGACAACTCAACACGGAGGTAGTCATGTCAGCTCTGTTTGCGCGCACGGAAGCGTCGGGGGACGAGGCGGCCGGTGGTGCGGGCGGAGACGGCGAGTGGGGCGCGAGCGCCCTGCAGGGCACGGGCACCCACGAGGGCACGGGCACCCACGAGGGCACGGGCACCCACGAGGGCACGGGCACCCACGAGGGCACGGGCCGGATGGTCGCGCGCGCGGTCAGGCGTGCCCAGGAAGGTGACCGCGATGCGATCGGGTTTCTCTATGCGCGCTACGCCGACGACGTCTACGGCTACGTGCGCAGCATCGTGGGTGACCACCACGAAGCGGAGGACGTCACGCAGCACGTGTTCGCGAAGCTTGTGCGCGTGATCGGCTCATACGAGCAGCGCGAGGTGCCGTTCTTCGCATGGATGCTGCGGGTGGCGCGCAATGCGGCCGTCGATCACATCCGCCGGCGGCGCCTGGTCCCGGTGGAGGATATGCGCGGGAGCGACCCCGGCAGCGATGCGCGCTCCTCAGAGCGCGTGGCCGACCTCAAGGACGCGCTTGCCATGCTCCCGCAGGCCCAGCGCGAGGTGCTCGTGCTGCGGCACTTCGCCGGCCTGACGCCGACCGAGATCGCGACGCGCACGGGCAAGAGCGAGGGCTCGATCCATGGCTTGCACCACCGCGGGCGCAGGGCGCTGTGGGCCGAGCTGTCAAAGCGCGAAGCCGCGCCCGCGACGCAGGGCTCCTCGAGGACGAGAGCGACTGCGGGCGCGAGCGCCGCGTAGCGCTGACGCCGGTCCCGCGCGCGCGGCTGACCGTGCGAGCGCGCCCGCAGACCCCTGGCCCAGGTGGGGCAGCTTCAGGGGGGTGGTATGCGCCGCGCGATGCGACCGCTGTCGATGTCGGCCAAGTAGTAGAGCAACCCGAAGATCGCGAACTCCTCGACGGACACGCCGAGTTTCACCGACTCCTGCTCAATCGAGCGGTAGGCGAACTCGTCGAGGTTCAGCGTGACGCTCGCCTCGGGGTGCTCGACTACGCGCTTGGCCAAGCGCCTATCCATTACAAGCGGCTCCTGTAATAGCTGCACCCTGCTCAAACGCGCGGCGGGGGCTCGTACTTGTGCGCGTGATGCAAAGCAACGCTTGCATGAGCGTAGCTCACCGTGCGCGCTCAGTTCGCAGCAGGAGGCGCGGTTCGCCTCCGTGGCGGGCTCAGGCGCGCTCGACGAGCATGCGCATTAACTAAGCTAACCAGCCGAATGTTCGCGAAGGTGCTGGTCGCCAACCGCGGCGAGATCGCGGTGCGCATCATCCGCGCGCTCGATGAGCTGGGCGTGGAGAGCGTCGCCGTCTATTCCGAGCTCGACAGGGACTCGCCCCATGTCACACGCGCCGGCGAGGCTTACAACCTAGGCGAGGGGCCACCGGCGGACACCTACCTCAGCGTCGAGAAGATCCTCGATGTGGCCGCGCGCTCGAGCGCGGAGGCGATCCATCCGGGCTACGGCTTCCTGGCCGAGAACGCGCCGTTTGCGCGCGCCTGTGAGGACGCGGGCGTGGTCTTCGTGGGGCCGCCGGCAAGCGCGATCGAAGCGATGGGCTCCAAGACGCGGGCGCGCGAGCTCATGCAGCAGGCCGGGGTCCCGATCGTTCCAGGCACGATCGAGCCGGTGTCGAATGCTGCGGATGCGCTCGAGATCATCAAGGCCGAGATCGGGTTCCCCGTCGCTGTCAAGGCCGCTGGCGGAGGAGGCGGCAAGGGCTTCCGCGTGGCGCTCTCCGAGGCGGAGCTCGAGAGCGCATTCGAGGGCGCAAGCCGCGAGGGGGAAAAGTTCTTCTCCGATCCCTCTGTCTACCTCGAGCGCTACCTTCCCGACCCGCGCCACGTCGAGGTGCAGGTCCTCGCGGACAAGCACGGCAACGTGATCCACCTTGGCGAGCGTGACTGCTCGATCCAGCGACGCCATCAGAAGCTGATCGAGGAGTCACCTGCACCGGAGTGGATCGTTTCTCCCGAGCTGCGCGCGCGCATCGGCAAGATTGGCGTCGAGGCTGCCAAGGCGGTTGCGTATGTGGGCGCTGGGACGATCGAGGGACTGCTCACCCTGCAAGGCGACGGAAACGCAGGCGCGTCCTCGGACACGCCTGAGTACTTCTTTCTCGAGATGAACACCAGGGTTCAGGTCGAGCATTGCGTCACCGAGATGACGACCGGCGTGGACGTCGTCAAGGAGGGCATCCTCGCGGCCGCCGGCGAGGAGCTGTCTGTGCGCCAGGAGGACGTGGTCCTGCGCGGTCATGCGATCGAGTGCCGCATCAATGCGGAGGACGCCTCGAAGAACTTCGCCCCTGCGCCCGGGAAGATCGCCGCCTACTCCGAGCCGACGGGACCCGGGGTGCGCGTCGACTCGGGCGTGCAGGCAGGCAGCGAGGTATCGCCGATGTACGACCCAATGGTCGCCAAGCTGATCGTGTGGGACGCCGACCGCGCGCAGGCCACAACGCGCATGCTGCGAGCGTTAGACGAATTCCAGATCGACGGGCTGAAGACGCTGATCCCGTTCCACAAGGCGCTGCTCGCAACGGAGCAGTGGGCAAGGGGCGAGACGTGCCGCGACCTGCTCGGAGATCGGCAGTGGCTGAAGGCACTCGCCTTCCCCGCGCCGGCTGCCGAGCCAGGCGGCGATGACGGCGCCTCGGCGGCTGCTTCCGTAGAGCACACCTACACGGTCGAGATCTCCGGGAAGCGCTTCGAGGTGCGCGTGCTCGGCCCGGCGTTCGCGGCCAGCAGCGCTGCCGCTGTCAACGGCGCCGCGCCTGCGACTGCCCCGAAGCCGGTCCGTGCGGCGCGTCGTGCGCGAGATCAGTCCACCGGCGGCGGCCCGGACACGCTGGCCTCACCGCTGCAGGGCAACATGTGGAAGGTGCTGGTCAAAGAGGGAGATGCAGTGCAGGAGGGCCAGCTGCTGTGCATCATCGAGGCGATGAAGATGGAGAACGAGATCACGGCCCACAAGGCCGGCGTCATCACTGCATTGCCGATCGTCGAGGGGGCCGCGATCCAGGCCGGCGCCCCGATCGCGACGATCAGTAGCGCTGAGGCGACCAGCTCCGACTAACGCTCGTCGGGCTAGCGCGCGCTCCGCCGAGCTGCCGCGGGCGTCCGCGGCTGGTCCATATGTCCACTGCGCTTGATTCGGCACGAAGCGGCGAATAAGACCTCGCGTTGGTGAGGTGCCGTCCCCGGACGGTGCGAAAGAACACGGATGTCCGCGAAAGGATTCGTCTGCGTCGCATGGACCGCCCGCGTATGAGATTCGAGAGATCGCCGCTCGGCGTGGGCGTGGTGGGCTTGGGCTATTGGGGACCGAACCTCCTGCGCGGCCTGATGGAGCTGCCGGACGTCGAGGTGCGCTACATCTGCGACCTCGACCAAGAGCGACTGTCGACGCTTGGCCGACGCTGTCCAAGCGCCACCGCGACGGATCGCTACGAGGAGCTGCTTGGCGATCCGCAGCTCGCCGCGATCGTCATCGCGACTCCCGTCTTCACGCATTTCGAGCTCGCGGCGGCTTCGCTTCAGGCCGACAAGCACACCTTCGTCGAGAAGCCATTCGCGCCCTCGACCGCCCAGGCCAGCGAGCTGATCGGCCTCGCCGAGGCGCGCGACCTGCGCCTCATGTGCGGGCAGACCTTCCTCTACAGCCCTCCCGTGCGCGAGGTCAAGCGACTGATCGACACCGACGAGCTCGGCGACATCTTCTTCGTCTCGTCCTCGCGCGTGAACCTCGGCCTCCACCAGCGGGACGTCAGCGTGATCTGGGATCTCGGGCCCCACGACTTCTCGATCCTCCTTCACTGGCTCGAGGAGATGCCGGAGTCGATCACCGCCGTGGGGCGTGACTCGATCGTCCCCGGCATTCACGACGTCGCGTTCATGACGATGCAGTTCCCCTCTGGGATCCTCGCCAACGTCGAGCTGAGCTGGCTTGCGCCGAGCAAGCTGCGGCGCACGGCGATCGTTGGCAGTAACAAGATGGTCGTCTACGAGGATGGGACGGCGGAGCCGGTGCGCGTGTTCGACCGCGGCGTGGAGTACCGGGATCCCGAGACGTTTGGCGAGTACCAGCTCTCGTACAGGAGCGGGGACATCCGCTCGCCGATGATTCCCTCGACCGAGCCGCTCGTCACCGAGCTGGCCGAGTTCGTCCGCCTGATCCGCACGCGCGAGACCTCCGCCGATCTGGAGCTGGCACGACACGTGGTGATGCTGGTCGAGGCGGCCGAGTCCTCGCTAGCCGGTGGAGGCGTCCCCGTCGCCGTCGCGACGGGCGCATCCACACAGGCCCCGATTGCCGCCTAGCTGCATGAGCAGCGGGAACGCAGGCCAGGAGACTGACCGGTGAGCGCCAGGGCCGCGGTCGACGCGCCGCGCGCGGTTGGACTCGGCGAGCGCAGGCCGCGTGACCTCGGAGCTGAGGTATCGCGACGCGCGGACTCGCCAGGTGTTCCGTTTGTCGCGCTCGCGCGCCAGCATGCGGCCCTGCGCGATGAGCTGCGCGGGGCCTTCGAGCGCGTGCTCGAGACGGACGCGTTCATTCTGGGGCGCGAGGTCGAAGCGTTCGAGCACGAGTTCGCCGCCTACTGCGGCGTGGGCGAGTGCGTCGGCGTCGCATCCGGCACAGCCGCGCTCGCGCTGGTGTTGATGACGGCGAGGATCGGTCCTGGCGATGAGGTGATTGTGCCCGCGCACACGTTCATCGCCACGGCGCTCGGCGTTGTGCACGCCGGCGCGACACCTGTCTTCTGCGACGTGCAGCGCGACACCGGGCTGATCGATCCCGAGCGCGTAAAGGAGCTCGTGGGCCCGCGCACCGCGGCCATCATCCCCGTGCACCTCTACGGCCAGGCGGCTGCGATGGATCAGATCATGGCGATCGCGAGGCGCCATGGGCTGTTCGTGCTCGAGGACGCAGCACAGGCTCATGGGGCAAGCTTTGACGGCAGGCGTGCGGGCTCGCTCGGCGACGCCGCCGCCTTCTCCTTCTATCCGAGCAAGAACCTCGGCGCGCTCGGCGACGGCGGCGGAATCTGCACCAGCGACGCCGAGCTCGCAGCGCGCGCGAGGGCGCTGCGGGATCTCGGGCAGCGGCGCAAGGGAGCGCACGTGCTGGTCGGCTACAACGAGCGGCTGGATGGGCTGCAGGCGGCGCTGCTGCGCGTCAAGCTCGGCTACCTGGAGCGGTGGAACGCAGCCCGTCGTAGGCACGCCGAGCGGCTGCGCACGGGCCTCCCGCACGAGCTGACCCCGCTAGCCGAGCACCCCGACACGCCCTGCGTGTATCACCTGTTCCCGGTTCGCCATCCGGCACGCGACCGGCTGGTGGAGCTGCTACGAGCACATGGCATCGGGGTGGGCGTGCACTACTCGCCCGCCGCCCACCGCCACGAGGCATTCGACGCACTGCCGGCCTGCTCGCGCCCGGCTGAGCTGCCCGAGTCGGAGGCCTGGGCTCGCGAGGAGCTCTCGCTGCCGATGTTCGCCGAGCTAACCGACGCCGAGGTGCAGCGAGTGGGCGCAGCGTGCGCGGCCGCGTGCGGCGAGCTGGAGGGCGCTCATGCCTGAGACGGCCTCACTGCCAAAGCCCGCCGAGGCGCAATCGCACGACGCGGGAGCGCGCCAGCGCCGGGCCAACGCGCGGCCGGCAGCGCCCCGGCCGCTCGTCGCGCGCCGCTACGGCCGGCGGGACTGGTTCCTGCGGCGGCTGCTAGCGCTCAGCGACGCTCTGAGCCTGGAGGCGGCGATGGTGCTCGCGCTGGCACTGCTCGGCGGGCGAGCGGGCCACCCCTGGAGTGAACAAGCGTTGTGGGATACGGCCACCCTGCCCGTGTGGGTGGCGCTGTTCAAGATGTACGGGCTATACGAGCGGGACACGAAGCGGCTCAACCACAGCACGCTCGATGACCTCCCCGCGCTATTCCACGCGCTGCTGCTCGGCTGCCTGCTGACGTGGTCCTATTTCGTCCTGGTCGCGCCGGGGCGGATCGCTTCGAGCGCCGTTCTTGCGTTCGGGGGCCTGGCGTTGGCGTTCGTTCTGGCGGGCCGCATGCTGGCGCGCGCGAGCCTGCTGCGACTGATCTCGCCTGAACGCGTGCTGCTGATCGGCACGGGAGACACGAGCGGGCCCTTCATCGAGCTGATGCGTGCGCGAGCGCGCCGCTTCAGGCCGATCGGGGTGGTGACGACGGCCGAGAGCGCCGACGGCGCAACTGCGCTCAGACGCCTGGGTTCGCTTGAGGACATCGCCGACCTGCCAAGCCTGCTTGTGGAGCGGCGCGTGGGCCGCGTCGTGGTGGCGGACGTGGAGCTCGAGCGAGGCATGCTGCTCCAGCTTCTGCGCGACTGCAAGACGCTGGCCGTCAAGGTCAGCCTGCTGCCCGCCACGTTCAGCGCGCTGGGTCCCGCCGTCGAGGTGGACGACCTGCAGGGGGTGACGGTGCTGGGTGTGAACCCGCCGGTCCTCTCGCGCTCGTCGTGGCTTCTGAAGCGCGCGCTCGACCTCGTGGCGGCGGGCCTGTTGAGCCTGCTGACGCTCCCGCTGCTGGCGGTGCTCGCGGTCGCGATAAAGCTGGACTCGCCGGGCCCGGTCTTTTTCCGCCAGGAGCGCATCGGCCAGGGCGGCCGGCGCTTCCGCCTGTTGAAGCTGCGCACGATGGTCGCCAACGCCGAGTCGCAGCGCAACGCCCTGCTCGCGCACAGCAGGGACCCGGGCTGGCTGCACCTCGAGCACGACCCCCGCATCACCCGCGTAGGGCGCCTCTTGCGAATGGCGAGCCTCGACGAGCTCCCACAGCTTTGGAACGTGCTCCGCGGCGACATGAGCCTCGTCGGCCCACGACCGCTCGTGGCCGAGGAGGACAGCCGGGTGGCGGAGTGGGCGCGCGGCCGCCTCGACCTCACGCCCGGCATCACCGGGCTGTGGCAGGTGCTGGGGCGCACGAGCATCCCTTTCGAGGAGATGGTCAGGCTCGACTACCTCTACGTCACCAACTGGTCGCTGTGGGGTGACGTGCGGCTGATGATTCGGACGCTGCCGGTTGTGCTGCGGCGGAGTGGGGCGAATTAGGCGATGGCGAACGTCCTCGTAACCGGCGCTGCAGGCTTCATTGGGTCGCAGCTTGCGGAGCGGTGTCTTGAGCAGGGACACACCGTCCTCGGCATCGACTCGTTCACGCCGTATTACGATCCGATGCTCAAGCGCGCGAACGTGGCCCAGATTGGCGCTCACCCGTCGTGGACGTTCCTCGAAGGAGACCTCGTCGACCTGGACCTCGTCTCACTGCTCGACGGAATCGAGGTCGTGTTTCACCTTGCGGCCCAGCCAGGCGTCCGAGCGAGCTGGGGCCAGACGTTCGACGCCTACGTCGACAGCAACGTCACGGCGCTGCAGCGGTTGCTCGAGGCATCGGTCGCGGCGTCGCTCGAGCGATTCGTGTTTGCGTCCTCGTCGTCGGTCTACGGTGACGCCGAGTGCCTTCCGACAAGCGAGGATGCGCACCTGAGGCCCGTCTCGCCGTACGGCGCCACAAAGGTGCTCGGCGAGAATCTCTGCCGGCTCTACCACCTGAGTTACGGACTACCGACCGTCGCATTGCGGTACTTCACCGTTTACGGTCCACGCCAGCGCCCGGACATGGCATTCAACAGGCTCATCCGAGCGGCTTTGGAACACGAGGAGATCGTGATCTATGGGGATGGTGCGCAGACGCGCGACTTCACCTTTGTAAGCGACGCGGTCGACGGGACGATCGCGGCCGCCTGGAACGGAGTACCAGGCGCGGTTTACAACCTCGGCGGCGGATCGCGCACGTCGATGAACGAGGTGCTGGACATCATCGCCGAGCTCACCGGCGAGGAGCTCACTGTGCGCCGAACAGCCCGGCAAACCGGAGACGCACGCGACACCGCGGCCGACACCAGCGACGCACGCGCGCACTTGGGATTTGCGCCCTCGCGGTCTCTCCATGAAGGACTGGCTGAGCAAGTCCGATGGCATCGAAAAGCGCTGCGTTCGGTGCCGACTAGATCAAGGCAGGGGCGTCAGCTCGTTAGGGAGACGGCGTGACGCGCGTGCGCCCTAGCCGTGGTCGTCGGCTCGTCGACGTGATCGAGTGCGACCCTGGCGCCGATGTCCTGGTCGTCACCAACATGTGGCCCGACCAGGACCGGCCCGTGTACGGGATCTTCGTCAAGCGGCAGGTCGACTCACTGCGCCAGCGAGGCATCCGATGTGACGTCGTCTATATCCGTGGCTATGTGTCGGCGATTGCGTATCTCGCAGCAGCCGTTCGCTTCCTGGTAGCGACCGCCGCGTGGCGCGGTCGGTACCGGCTCGTCCACGTCCACGCAGGTGAGGCGGCGCTGGCCACCCGCTTCTTCCTCGGCCCGCCGATGCTCGCGTCCTACTGCGGGGATGACATATTGGGGAATCCGGGCGTCGATGGAAGGATCACCTGCACTAGCGCGCTCCGTGCGGCCGTAATCAGGCGTCACGCGTCGCTCTTCCGCGCGACGGTCACGAAGTCGTTGGAGATGCACGAACGCTTGCCAGCTCGCGCTCGGCGCAAGAACGCGGTCCTTCCCAACGGTGTAGATGAGTCCAAGTTTTTCCCACACGACCGTGCGGCGGCGCGCCGAAGCCTAGGGTGGGGTCCGACAGAACAGGTTGTCCTCTTCGCAGCCACGAAGCCCAACATACCGCGCAAGCGCCTATGGCTTGCCGAAGCGGCATGTAGAGCAGCCTCAGAGGAGATCGGCGCGGTCAGACTCCACATCACTGGACAAACACCACCCGATCAGATGCCCGTGCTCCTGAGCGCGGCCGACTGTCTACTTCACACCTCTTCTTTAGAGGGCTCGCCGAATGTGATCAAGGAGGCCCTCATGTGCAACCTCCCTGTGATAGCCACCCCGTCGGGCGACATACCAGAACTCCTCGATGGTGTCGTTCCCTCGTATCTCTGTCCGCCCGATGCTGACCAGCTGGGCGACGCGCTGAGTCGTCTCTTCCACAAGCCCCAGCGCTCAAACGGCCGCGAACGCATGCACATGGCACTCTCTGCATCTGAGGCAGCATCTCGCATGCTCCGCATATATGCGGATGCGTCGGACCATGTGAAGGAAGCCGGTGAACAGCCCCTTGACTTCCTCTCAAGCCTCTAGTCATCGACCCATCAGCGACTTCGACTCGCTCGGGTAGCCCGCACTTGCCTATCAGCGCCACTCACAATCACCTAAGCATCGTCGGCCCAAGATCTCAGTCGCTGCCGACCGAGCTTGGCTTGGTGTTCCCGTGATGCGGGTGGCCGTCTCTGGGATCCGCGGTGTGCCGGCCAACTTCGGTGGGTCAGAGACGGCGGCGGAAGAGATTGGTAAGCGTCTGGCTAGGGACGGTGTGGATGTTGTGGTGTACTGCCGCTCTCACAACAGCGCCACCGACGACCGGACGTACAAGGGAATGCGTCGTCTGACGCTACCGAGCATTAAGACATTTCAGCTCGACACGATATCCCACTCAGCTCTGGCGGCCCTCCATATGCGATTTCGCAACACCGCTGACATTATTCATTTTCACGGACTCGGCAATGGTTTGGTCTTGCCGCTGCTGTGGGGCTCCGGAAAGCGAACCGTAGTCACCATCGACGGCCCGGACTGGACTCGTCCTAAGTGGGGTCGCTTTGCCCGTGTGGTCCTCCGCATCGGTGCTTCCTGGTGTGTGAAATGGGCAGATGAGATCATCATTGATAACCATCCGTCGATCGCGTTCTTTCAGAAGAGATACGGGGTCACCGGCACGTACATACCCTACGGGGCTGACCGCGGCCGCCCTCAGCGAACGGGCTATTTGGATGAATTGGGTCTAGTGCCCCGCCGATACGTGCTCTTTGTAGGAGCTCTTGTCCCGGACAAGGGGGCCGACCTACTTGTCGAAGCCTACAGAAGGGTCCGCACAGAGCTTCCGCTGGTTGTGGTCGGTGACTCGCCATTCGCCGCTTCCTACGGTGCGCAGGTTCGCGAGCTGGCCGCTCGGGATGGAAGAGTGATGATGCTCGGTTACGTACGCGGTCACAGCTACCGCGAGTTGGTCTACCACGCCGGAATCTATGTCCATCCGCTGCGCAGCGATGGCACGTCTCCGGCGCTCCTGCAGGCGCTGGGTTCGGGAAACTGTGTCGTCGTGAATTCTATTCCCGAGACCCTCAGCGCCGTAGGTGATGCAGCTGTGAGCTTCCGGCGTAACGACCCGCTGGATTTGACGGCACAGCTTCAGATGCTGCTGGATGACCCCAGTTTGATCGAGCAATACCGTCAACGCGCTGTGGAGCGTGCAGCCGAGGAGTACGACTGGGACAAGGTGACGGCGGCTCATTGCGATGTCTATCAACGGTGCGTCGCGCGTCACCGCGGCACTCCGGCAAGAAGAAGCTCCGTAACATCGCGCAGGTCGAGGTAGCGACCGTCGAATGGGCCGACCGGGCGAACCACAGACGGCTCTGCGGAGCGTTCGACGGACTTGTCCGTGGAGTATGACTAGGCGAGGAAGAGACAGAACAGCCAATAGAGAGTGCTCCAAAGCCCCGGAGCCGTTCAGACCAAGTGACGAGAAGCCTCGACGGCCGTTTTGGCGATGTGACGCACGCCTCGCCGTGCGAGATGGCGGACGGTCACGCAAAGGCGCGTAGCGCAAACGCTACCGTGATTGTGCCGGAGTACGGGTTTGGGTGGCCATGGTGCAAGCGCTAACTAGTACTCCCGTGACTAGAGCAGCGATGGAGAGATCAGCTACGTTATGCAGAAAGTCATGGCCAGCTGCTGCGACCATGTAACCGAGTGTGGCCGCGGTCAATCCCGCGATGACTGTTCTGCTCGGAGAGTTCTTTGGCAGAACCCAGCAAGTCGTAATCCCCAGCCACAACGCGCCCGCGAGCCAGGCAAGTATGACACCTAGGCCGACGATGCCCTGCTCCAGAATAGCGCGCAGATAGTCGTTATTTGGCCCGTGGTGCGCAAACCAGAGGTCCGGATAGCTCGCTAAGTTCGCGTCGAGCTTGCCTGTCGCCTCCAGAGCGTCGAACCCTCGCCCGAACGCTAGGTGCATCGTCGAATCGCTCATGACTGCTTTCGCGGCCGCCGCCAGATTCGCTCGTTCAGCGATCGTGCTCGATCGAACAAGGCCCTCGCCAACTACTCTGCTTGTGGCCAGAGCTTCGAGTGTCGCGGGCGAGCTAGTTACGGCATAGATGGGTATGCTCAGTGCAAGGGCTGCGAGCGCGAGACGGCCCCAATGCCTATAAGGGACCAGTATCGCCAGCAACGTACCGCCGGCCAGGAGGGCCATAAGTCCCGCACGATCGAACGTCGTTATGAGGCCCGCCAAAATGATCGTCATGATCCCCGCGACGAGGCGCCTGTGTCTCTGGTAGACGGCGACCGATAGAAGGAGCACTACAGCGAGGATGGTGGCTGCGGTCGGCGAGCCCCCGAAGATACTGCCGGCACGAAATAGTAGGGACTTCGATCCGATCCATTGGTATGTACGAGGTGCGGCGAATAGCGGTGCGCCGTGAGCTGCCTCAAACAGGACAGTACAGGCTGCAACACCTCCAGCAAGAACCAGGGTCCATTGGACTCGTGGCAGCAGCCGGTCGGTGACTGTTAGCCGTGCCCCAAAGTAGTACACCAAGGGCAGAACGCCCTGGATAAACGTGGTACCCGAGATCCCGAGCTCGGGATGTGACAACCAACTTATGGCTAGCACGGTCGTCAGCACGATTACGCAGTTATCGACGACACGAAGGCGGGTGGGCGCGATACCTGCGAAGAGGCCGAGCGCCATGGCAACAGGTGCGATCAGCCAGACGTGCTTGTACCAGTAGGGGACCAGCATCAGTAGGCCCACCGCCAGAAGAAACCCGTATCCCCGCCGACGCATGATCACGAAGGCCGCACCGGGAACGAGCATCGTAGCTCCGGCCACCAGCGCACCGTGATCAGTCAGGATGTAAGCCACCGCGATCGCTAAGACGCTGGCTGCTCCCAAACTGACGCGAGCAATCGCTGCGTCAGCCATAGCAACACGAAACCATCCGGTGCCCTTTCCTCTCATCCATTGGGGCGTCTGGCGGGTCTGCCCTTTCAACCGACCCCAGGACTGGATGTCAACAGCGCTCATCACCGGCCTCGCGACGAGCTAATGCGTGGCTCGCATGAAAACGAACTCGTTGTTACCCGTCCCGCCGGCCGGAACGGGTATGACTCGGTTACATGTTAGGTCACACGAGCTCTCACAGAACCCAACGATCTCCTCGACCGTCGCAAACTCGTATGGATAGCCACCGAGCCAGTCGACAACGTTTGTCCAACGTGCCATGCCTCGCGCGCGTCTCTGCGCCCTAGCATCGATTACTGCGTCCTCGCGCCGACGAATCTTCGCGAGCAGCCAGTACAGTGAATCGGTTAGCTCGGTCGAGAACGCATATGTTAGGCCCGCAACCGCCTGCAGCTGAAGAGGAGCGCGATTATATGCGCGCTTAATCTGCCACCAGCGTGCCGACGTCAACCATCCGTCGCTTACATTGTTATAGATGGCGATCGCAAGGCGACCACCCGGAGCCACAAGCTCTGCGGAGTTGCGAATCGCAGAGTACATGTCACCCGTGTGATGCAGAACGCCCCACGAATAGACGATGTCACTCGTTCCAAGGTCCCTCACTAGCTGATAGTCGAGAATCGAGCCATGCAGTATCCGCCAGTGCCTTGGCGATCCGGCAGCAGCGTGTAGTTCCCGAGTAACACCAACTGCGACTGGGTCGACATCGACGCTAATGATCTGCTGTGCACCAGCTCGACAGGCCGATAGCGAAAACAGCCCACTGCCACATCCGATATCCACAAAGCTCTTATTGCGGATGTCGCCGAGTAGATGGCCAAGCGATTCCTGTGCGAACCTTTCGCGCTCTGGGGTGAGATGCCGCGATACGAACCGTTGCCAATTGCGACCAAACGAAAACGCATCCGGAGGCGGCGTCAGGGGCGCCACCTCGACCACATGCTTAGTGCGAGTTGTCATTAGCCTCCCTGTGTGCGGACAAGGCCGCTGTTTACCTCGGACGTGATAACCGGAGCCTCCACGACGGCCCTGTGCCAAACCTCAAGTTGCAAAAGCACCCACAATCGCAACGAATGATCGGCGGCTTCGGTGTGATGCTCGTCGATCATTTTCTGTATCGCCGTCGGCTTTACGTACGTGTGCACTCGGGCGTCCTGCTGAAGGAGTAGTGTGCCAGGGAGGTGCCGGAGCTCCTTGCGAAACCAACGGGCAAGAGGCACCCCGAATCCCATCTTTGACCGGTCAAGGACCTCATCCGGCAGCACGCCGCGTAGCGCGGACTTCAGCATCACCTTGCCGGACATGCCGTGAAGCTTGAATCGCGCCGGCAAACTCGCAGCAAACTCCATGAGGTGGTGGTCCAGAAACGGTGACCGCCCCTCGACCGAGTACGCCATCGTCGCAGTGTCCATCTTTACCAGCAGGTCGCCTGGCAAATATGTCTTGACGTCGGTATCAAGCATGCGGTCCACGCGGGAAGGCGCGTCAGAGCGACGCCATACCTCACCTATGACCTCTTCTGGCCGCCAGTCCTCGATCGTGGCGATGAAATCGGGTTGCAGCATGTCTCGATGACGCGACGATTGAAACGCCGACATCCAATGCCCATACCGCTCGTATGGGTCCATCGCCCACAACTGGCCGAGACGCGAGGCTCGAGCAGCCAAGCTAGTCGTGTCCTCGCCGGCAAAAACACGTTCAACGAGCGCCGGCGCCAGACGCCGCAGCCTCTGTGGTACCCAGTTGAGGCGAGCCGCCCGTTCGTTGCTTATGTATCGCTGGTAACCGGCGAAACTCTCATCTCCACCATCTCCATTCAGGGCAACGGTGACGTGGTTAGACGTCAGTTTCGCTAGATAGAAGCTTGGAATCGCTGACGGATCGGCGAACGGCTCGCCGTAGTGTCGCGCGAGACTGGGCATGATCTCGAGCGCGTGTGGCTCGACAACGAACTCATGGTGATCCGTGGAGAAGCGCTCTGCGATAAGGCGTGCGTAATGCAACTCATCAAAGTCCGCGTCCGAAAATCCGATTGAGAACGTCTTTACTTGCCCTGCCGTCTGATCGGCCATTGCTGCGACGACCGCGCTGGAGTCGATGCCGCCCGACAAGAAGGCTCCGAGCGGGACCTCGCTCACCAGGCGAATCCGGGTCGCCTCCCATATCAGGTCACGTAGGCGAGCTTCCACCTCTTGGCGCGCCGCGAGGTTTGCTGGTTCTCGATAGTCAAGTGTCCAATAGCGCCGGGTGCTGGCGCCTTCTTTATCGATCGTCATGATGGATGCCGGCGGCAGCTTCTCGACCCCCGCGAGTGCGCACATTGGATTTGGCACGTACTGGTAGGCCAGATAGGCGGCAATCGCCGCCGGGTTCGGCACCCGGGCGATCTCGGGGTCCTGCAACAGCGCCATAAGCTCAGATCCAAACCACACTTTCGTTCCGCGACGGACGACGAAAAGCGGCTTCTTGCCCACTCGGTCCCGCGCCAACAGCAACCTGTGCCTTCGAACGTCCCAGATTGCAAAGGCGAACATGCCCCTCAGTCGGTCGACTAGGCTGTCCCCGTAATCCTCATATAGGTGCACGAGCACCTCAGTATCGCTTTGAGTTGAAAGGACATGGCCGCGAGCGCGGAGCTCGGACCGGAGCTCTCGATAGTTGTAAATCTCCCCGTTCATCACTACCGCTACGGTTCGGTCCTCGTTAAATATCGGCTGATCGCCACCGACTACGTCTATGATCGCGAGTCGCTGCATACCGAAGCCAACTCCATCGTCGCACCAGACGCCCCTTGAGTCTGGTCCACGATGTTCCATCGCTGCGCACATCCGCTCAATGAGCGACCGCTCGACCGATGTCCGAAAGTCGACCTTGCCTACGATGCCGCACATGTGATTTCACCAGGGGCCTCGGCCGCCGGCGCCTCGGTCCCCTGACGAGCACCGAATATCGCCTCTGACCACAGCCCAACGACATGGTCAGCGGAGTGGTGGATGGTGATGTAGTTTCGGCACCGGTCTGCCACCGCATCCCTCTCGTCTCGTTCCTCCCACTGTTCGCGCGCAAGGTTGATCAGGGTCTCGCGAGAGCCTCCCGCAAACCCGCCCAAACCATGCGTCTGGATTACACGGTCTGGGTCGTGATGGAGAGCGAGGGCGGGTACCCCCCTACTCCAAGCCTCGAGGAGAACGTTTGGCATACCCTCAAAGTCAGCCGTATTCACTGATGCCACGGCTCGGGCCATCAACTCTTCAATCTCGTCGTGCGGACGTGGGGCCAGTAGCTCAAGGTTCTTCAGTTCGGCAGCTGCAACCCTTACCTTCTCGATCAGTTCTACGTCTGCGCTTGCGGGCCCGGGCGAAGGCACCCCTACCATCCAAAAGCGGGCCTCCGGTAGCGAACGAGCCAAAGCCACGTACTCGAGCGGGCGCTTATAGGACACAAGTCGCCCCACCCAGAGGAAGGCCTCTGGGTGGCCGGATTGGGCCTGTCCAACCATGGCAATGCTCTTGATCAACCTTGCGTCACGACCGAACGACGCCCTACACATCGCGACCTGCTCCTCCGTTTGAACCACGATCGCGTTTGCTAGCCGAACACCGGCGCGATAAATGAGCATGTCCCGTCGCTTAGACATCAATTTGGCGATGTCGAAGTCGCCAACGCTGGCGGTCGAGAAGACCAGCTGGCGCCGAGCGAGCCTCGCATATATCCCTGCCAAGCCGAGTTCGATGCTGGCTCCACGAAGCACGACCGCACGAGACGGCGCCTGCCACAACGCCCGCCATACATAAAAGGCCTCAAGAAACTTTCCGATGATCCGCTTCTTTCGATATGCCGGTCGCGCGACGATCGTCACTCCATCGATAGAGGAGGGCAGATCATCGGGTTCCCCATAGGCAATGATCGCGGCCGATGCCTTGTGCCGCACCAGTGCCCTGGCTATCGAGAGCACCTGTGTCTCGGCCCCGCCAGGTGGAAGACACGGCGTCCGTGCCAGCATCGCGCCCACCCAAGGCGTGTAGAACACCACGTCGTACCGTCGAGACCGGCGACGACTCACGGGTCTACGAGACCGCACTGTCCAAGCGTGATCGTTGTCTCGCCAGGCGGGCGATTGCCTTGACTGCTATCGCCTTGACGGGAACCGGTAACTCCAACTTCTCGATTAGCGCAAGATCCTCGGCGCGAAACGGACAGTGCCACACGATGACGGCTGTGGACGTGAGTAATACCGCCGCAAATCCGGCAGCGACACCCGCACGATCGTTCAGTGCAAGCACCGATACCAACCCGACGACCAAGGGAGCCGCGAAGCGAAGAGGCGGACGCGTCGCCACGCCGAGCAACCTGCGTGCGCGCCAGAAGAAGGCTAGAAATAGATAGAGCAAGCCGGCGTCAGTGGCCACCGCGGGGGCCTCAATGCCCATGTGGAGCACGCCGAGCATCACTACGTCCCCCACCACGTTTATGACCGCGGCGACGCACGTGAATAACGCGATTGCACGCGTCTGCTCGTAGAGGGTTAGGATCGGTGCTACGAGATAGGCCGCAAACAGGAAAGCGAGCCCAACCACAAGAATTGCTAACGGCTCGGTTGCGGCCGAGAACGAGTCGCCAAACACCACGGGAACCATCAACGAGACTGTCGGTATGACTAATGCAAACCCACAAGCGATTACGAGCAAAGCCTGAGGAGTGGCGCTTCGAATGTAGCCTTCGACTAGGTTCTGCCGACCCGCCATGCGAAGGGAGACGAATAGTGGCGTTAGCACTGCCGTGACGCTGATAGCGGCTGCAGATAGGACTGTGTACGCCTGGTAGGCGACCGCATACACACCTACGTCGGTTTGGCTGCGAAACATTCGAAGCACGATCACATCGACGGATGCAAGAACGTACTGAGCAACCATCAGTCCGATCATTGGCGCTGACAGCCAGAGCATTCGGCGAAGCAATTGCGCGTCAACTGAGACTGGTACCACGCCGCGTCGCCACACAAATGGAGCGAGGCCAATAGCCAATGTGACCGTACTGGCAAGGACAAGGCTTAGAACGACCGTTGGGGAACCGTGTGAGGCCGAAACAAACAGGAAAGCTATGGCTCCCACATAGCCTGCTTGACTCAAGACCTGTCCAGCAGCGCTGACCTTAAACCTTCCACTAGTCTCTAGGAGACAGACCCAGTGGTCGACAATGATTGTGGCGAGGCCAGTGCTTAGAGCTAAGCCAACCAGAGGCCAGCTGAACGACGAAGGGATGAGATCGAGGAACCGTAGCGCGACGATTGCCGCGCTTGCCATGATCGTGATCGGCAAGCCGATCACGACGCGGTTCCAGGTTAGGCGGCTCAGCTCGCCGGAGCGTTCTAGATCTTCTCTACCGTAGCGTCGCACTGAGACTCCGGTCCACGCCGTACTAGTCGTAAACAGAAGACTTGCGACAACACCCACCAGTGCGACCGTTGCATAGCCCCTTGGACCCAACATGCGCGTTGTCATTAGGACCGTCAGGAAGGACAGAAGAGTCGATGCCACCCGTCCCCCTGCAGCGACCGCGAAGTCGATCGCTACCGACGTCGCACCCCGAATTGATTGGGCCGGCCGTGGCGCCCCAGCCTGCAACGCTCTTTCCGTTGCCGGCGCACTCGCGATTGACTCAATTGCTCCCACCGCAGAGACTGTCTCAGATGGTCATTTGCGGTTGGCTTACCGGCAGCACCCGATGAAACTCGCTCCGCAACCTCGCGTCGGAGTACCACGAGCTTAGGTCGCGTTCGATCAATTCGCCTAGTGCTTCACTTTCCGGAGCGAACTCGATGGTTAAGCGAGCGCGTAGCTCGTCGGGAAGCGGAGTGCGCACAGCATGGGACGTGTTCATGCGAACCATCGCCGGGACGACGTGCCGGAGCAGCGCGCTTCGCGTTGCCTGACCGGGAATGAGACGCGCTCCGCACCTCCGAATGCGCGAGGATGGATTCAAGATTTCCATGACCGCGTGCTGCACGTGGCGACTGCGGATTTGCTTGTTCGCATTGAGCGTTTGCAGACACGGCGACACATTCGTATCCACCCCTAGGAAGTCGAGCACTCCTCGAAACACGTCGCTCGCGTTTGCGACAAGGTCGTCGAAGAGCACGACGTGGACACGCTGCCGCCCAAACGCCGCGAAGTAGCGCCTGACCTGAGCGTGAAAACGCACGACATCCCGATAAAAGAGCCGCCAGGGCGGCGAACCGTTGTTAGGCGGAACTTTCAGACCAGCTCGCCGGGCTTCTTCAGCCGCGAGCGCGGCCTCGAAATCGTCAGTGTCCTCTATGTCGTCATAGAGGTACTGGCTGTGCAGTGACGGCAGCATCTCGACCGGATTACGCAACATCGCAATGATCTGGGCGTTCGGCTTGTAGCGCTTGATCTCCTCTGCGGCCGCCTTCGACCACAGGTACCAACCCGACGCCTCTCCGCGACGGGCGGCCTGCTCACCTCCTGCGAACGAGGCGAAGTATTGCTCCGCGGTTGGCTGCACCCAATTTGTCGCCAAGTCTGAGCCGAAGTAGTGTTGCTCCTTCTTGGCCATAAAGATCGATGGATGTTCCGACAGCCGAGTGTCAAGCCACGTTGTGCCGCACTTAGGCGCGCCGACGATGAAGAAGTCAGGTCCGAAGTCTGATTGCATATCGGCCGTCAAACTGCTCGGCTCTTACCTCGCATATCGATTCATGTCTGGCTGAATTTCGCCGGTACTACGGAACGCTTCAGCGGATCCGCGGATGGCCTCAGTCGAACCCACAACGGGCCGTCAACGGTCCCGGAACCGGAACTGGAACACCCTCACCGCAACGACGGCGAACGTAATCATGGGTGGCCCCGTTGTCGCGACACTGGTAGCCGGATGTACTAGCGACGAGAAGGACGGATCACGCTAGGCTGGCGGGCCACAGATGGTCGCTGACATTGGTCGATGTGGGCGCCCCTTGCTCGTTGCGTTGTGCAGCGACTGGGAAGCCCTCTGAGGGGAGCCCATGGACTCACAACGAACAGGTCTGAGCCTTGAGCAGGCGCTTAGCATCCTGAAACGGCGCGCACAGTGGATAGCGGTGTGTATCGTCGCCGCCACTGTCGCCGCCTTTGTCTTCTCCAAGCAGGAGCCTAAGAGGTACACGGCGACGACTTCGCTTGTGTTCAACAACAGCCAGCTTGGACAACAAGCGGCTGGACTGCAGCCCGTGGATCTCAACAATCCTCAGGCTCAGCAGAGCACCAACGTCAAGCTTGTTCAGCTTGGGGACATGAGTGAAAAGACCGCACAGGCGCTCGGTCGAGCACTGTCGTCCCAAGAGGTAAAGCAGGCCATAAGCGTCAGTGCTCAGGGCGAATCAAACATCGTCGATGTTTCCGCCACAGCCGGCTCGCCCAAGCTCGCGGCTGAGATCGCCAACACGTACACCAGCCAGTTCGTGGCCGAGCAGCAGAACTCCAACCACGAGTACTACGCCTCCGCTCTGGCCCTCGTCAACAAGCAGCTCGCCGCACTCGGCCCCCGGCAGCGACTGAGTCCAGCGGGCGTCGCGCTTGAGAACCGAGCTCAGTCGCTTGGCGTGCTCGCCGAACTGCGCTCGGGCAACGTGCAGATCGCCCAGTCAGCGGGCGTACCCACAGCGCCGTCCTCGCCAAGAGCCAAGAGGAACACGATCCTCGGGGCGCTTTTCGGCCTGCTGCTGGGCCTCGGCATCGCGTTCGTTATCGAGCGCCTCGATCGGCGTCTGCGCGAGCCTGCGGATCTCGAGGCTATCTACGAGATCCCCTTGCTCGGCGTCATTCCCGAGAGCACCGCGCTCGCTCGTTCACCTGGGCGCGGCAGCGTGTCCTCAAACGGCCTTCCCGACGGCGAGTCAGAGGCATTCCACCTGATTCGTGCGCACATGCGCTATTTCAACGTCGATCGCCAGCTGCGCACGCTGCTGATTGCCTCGGCGGCGCCCGGCGATGGCAAGACGACGGTCGCCCGGCATCTCGCGACGGCCACTGCGATGATGGGCTCACGGGTGCTGCTGATGGAGGTCGACCTTCGTCGCCCGACGATCGCGCGCCAGCTGGGCGTCCGGTCACGACCAGGCCTCTCCGATGTGCTGATCGGGGCCGGCACGGTGGGCCGGGTGACACAGTCGATCGACCTCGACCCGCCGACGTCCCACCGTGCTCACAAGCGCACGCTCGATGTGATCGTCGCCGGCACCGCTCCGCCCAATCCCGCGGCGCTGATCGAGAGTCACGCGATGGAGGGCGTGCTCGAGGAGGTGAAGTCCAAATACGACCTCGTCGTCATAGACACGCCGCCGCTCACAGCGGTCTCGGATGCCTTTCCCCTACTGAGCAAGGTCGACGGGGTCGTAATCGTCGGTTGGGTGGGGCGCAACCGCCGCGACGTGGCCGAGCGACTGCACGAGACTCTCGTGGGCGCCGGCGCACCACTGCTGGGGGTCATCGCCAACGGCTTCACCTCGCGTGGCCTTGGCGCGTACGGCTACGACTACGCCTACACGCAGAACGAGGCCCCCGCGGCACCCTTCCCGACCGACGGCGTCCGTTGGCCCGCGGGGATCGGCTGGCCGAGCGCAGAGGAGTCCAACGGGACCGCGAGCCCGAACAATGGCACCAGTAAGGCGCGCAAACCGACGTCGACGGCCAAACGTACACCACGCAAGCCGGCATCCACGACCAAGCGCTGACGCCAGCATCAACTAGCTGAGATGCGCGACCGGCTGCTGATGGCGACGGACGTAGCCTCAATCGACAGGCTTCCAGCGCGCTTCGGCCGCCCACGCACACGGCTCGCGCCGACGCGGCCTGCGCCCAGCGTCGGGGCTGCGACGACCGCGCTGATGCTCCTGCCCGGAGTGCTCGTCGTCTTCCTTGGCTTCAACGCCGGCGGCTACTTCCCCGCCACCCCCGCTCTAGCCACGATCGTGTTGTCGCAGGCCCTCTTGCTGCGCCTCGTGAACGCGCGGAGTCCATTCGCCGGGTTCGCTCCGGCCACGCTCGTCGCCATAGGCGCGCTGGCGATGTACGCCGCGCTCACGCTCGCCTCGGCCCTGTGGTCGCACTCCATGGGCCGCACACTGATCGAGTTCGATCGCGCCTGCTGCTACCTGCTCGCGCTCCTCCTGTTCGGCACAGTGCGCGCGAATTCGACCACGGCGCGGTGGTTGACAAGAGGGCTCGTGGCCGGCATATCGATCGTGTGCGCGGCCGGTCTGATCAGCCGCGTGGCGCCCGACGTGTGGCACACCGCGCCCGACGTCTCCAACGAGCGGCTGAGCTACCCGGTCACCTACTGGAACGCGCTCGGGCTGTTGGCCGCGCTCGGCATCGTGCTGTCCTTCCACCTCACGTGCTCGTTCGGCGAGCGCCGATCCGTACGCGTGCTAGCTGCGGCCGTGTTGCCGGTCCTGGCGGCGACGCTCTTCTTCACCTTTTCGCGAGGCGCGATCGCGACCGGCGCGATCGGCCTGCTTGTTTACGTGCTGGTCGCCCGCCCCCATGCGCTGCTCAGCGGGGCGTTGGCCACCGCGCCGTGCACGGCGGCGCTCATCTTCGCCGCGTACCACGCGAACCTGCTCGACACCGTGGACCCCACCACGCCAGCGGCGATCTCGCAGGGCCATCGCGTGGCGCTGGTCGCGTCCGTCTGTATCGCCGCCGCTGCCGGGCTGCGGCTGCTCCTTGCCGCCTGGCTGGATCCCCGCCTGCTTCGCTCCGCGGGAAAGCCGTGGCTGAGTCCCATGGCCAAGCGCGCGATCCTCGTCGGGACCGCCGCCGCCGCAGTGGCACTCGCGACGGCGCTCGCCGTGCCGCAGGGCCTCGCTCACGACTGGAACCGCTTCTTCAGCGGCGCCAGCCCACGTGGAAATCAGGGCGACCTGCGGCAGCGTCTCACCGACCCGGCCAACAACGGCCGCTCGGACCTGTGGCGGGTGGCGATTCGCGGCTACGGCTCATCGCCGCTCCACGGCCACGGCGCAGGCATGTATCAAACCCTGTGGGACCAGGGCCGTCCCCGCTCTGCCTACACGATCAACGCCCATAGCCTCTATCTGCAGGCGATGGCGGAGCTCGGGACCCCCGGTCTCGTGCTCCTCCTGATCCTTCTCGGCGCGGTCCTTGGTGGTCTGGCGGCGCGCGCGCGCGGCTCTCACCGCTCGATCTATGGCGCGCTGCTCGCTGCCGGCGTCGTATGGGCCCTACACGCCGGCGTGGACTGGGACTGGGAGATGCCGGTGATCACGCTCCCCTTCTTCGCGATCGCCGGCCTCGCGCTGAGCCCTCGCGGGGGCGAACAGGCAAGCCGTTCACCCAGCAATCTCGGCCGCGCGATACTCGCCGTTGCGTGCGTCGCCGCGGTCGTCCTCCCGGTCCTCTTGATCGGCTCGCAAAGCCGGCTCACCCAGGCTGAGCACGCGCTCTACACGTCCAACTGCTCGAAGGCGAGCTCCGCCGCCCTGTCCTCGAGCGGATGGCTCAGCGCGCGTCCCGAGCCCTACGAGATCCTCGGGTTCTGCGACATCGAGCGCGGGCAGCCGGCGCAGGCGGTCGCCGACATGCAAAAGGCCCTGAAGCGCGACCCCGGAGGCTGGGAGCGCTACTACACGCTCGCGGTCGCGCAGGCCTCCGCCGGCATCGATCCGAGACCCGCTGCCCGGCGAGCGCTGCAGATGAACCCGCTGGAGCCGCTAACGCGTCAGGCGGCCAGAGCGCTCGGTGGGCCGAGCCGCGCGGGTTGGGTGAGAGCCGCCCGCTCTGTGCGCGCTGCGGCGCTGGCCAGCAACGACCTCTCGATCGTCCCGTCCTGAGCCCGGGGATTCGATCGCCTCGCGCAGCTTGCGCAGAGCCCTGTAGACGCGGCCCTCGACGGTTGTCAGCTTCTGGCCGGTGAGCTTGGCGATCTCTGGAACCGTAAGCTCGGCGCCGAAGCGCAGCGCGATCGCCTCACGCTCCTCCTTGCTCAGAGCCTCCATGCCCCGGGCGACGAGGTCACGGTCGGAGATGTGCTCGGTCCCATCGCTCGAGCCCGCACTCGCCGCCACCGCGACGCGCTGTAGCGCCTTGGCTTCGCTGCTCCCCCGCCGGTACTGGTCGCGCAGCAGATTGAGCGCGATCGAGTAGAGCCAGGTCTTCTCGCTCGCCTTGCGGCGGTCGAAGCGCCAGCGAGCGCGGAGCGCACGCTCGAACGTGTCGGCCAGAAGGTCCTCGGCCAGCACACGGTCGCCGGTGCGGTAGCTGAGGAAGGCGTAAAGCGCCTGAGCGTGCTCCGCATACAGCCGCTCAAATGCCTCGTCCCCCAGGGGTCGCACACGTCTCTATCGGTGTGCAACGCGACGGCAAGAGCCGTTCTCGCGAAACTGGCCGTCTGTTCGGGCGGCTATCGGCGCGCGCCTGGGCGCACGAAGCGACAGATCGGGGGTACGCTCGATTCGTCCGTGAACACGGGCGCCATCACGCTGCCGCGGACCGAGGAGTGCTTGTAGCCGAGCAGGTGCCCCATCTCGTGGATGACGGTGAGGCAGAACATGTTCCAGTCGTCTTCGATCGCCCTCGGCGTGGGCCAGTGCCAGCTGGCCAGCCACACCTCGCACTGGGAGTACGTGCTCGGCGGCGCTTCGAGATCGTTAGCCCCGAGCGAAGAGTTGAACGTGACCCACCCGTCCGTCTGAGAGTCAACGTCGGGTGCGAGCGGGCTGTACGCCAGAACCGCGACTCCCCCTTCGCAAGGCTCCGCTCCCCAGTAGCGCTTGGCGACCGCCGTGGCGAGCACCACCGGGTCGGCCTGGGCCGGTTGGGTGGGCGCGAGCCGTCGGGCAGCGGCATGCCGGCGCGGCGTGCTCGTGAGGTGATGACGCGCCGGCCGATGTGCGGCGGCCATAGCCTGGGTGGGGAGCAGGAGCGCCGCTGCGAGTGTCGCGCTGAGGAAAAGGCGGGCCATGCCTTTCCTGTCGTCCCAAACGGGACCCGAGCTGTCATCCCTTTCGGGTGATCTGGGGGTGTGGCCGCGGGGTAGACACGGGTGAGGTGGGGCTCACCCTTCTCGGCATCTCTGCCGATGAGAGGAATGAACCGATGCCTCTCAAGACCCCCATCACCGTCGCTCTCGCCCGCTTCGAGGATCTGCTCGGGAGGGGATTGCGCCAGCTGATCGAGAGCGACCCCGGGCTTGAAGTCGTCGCCACCGAGGTTGATCACAGCCGCCTGCCGGTCGTCTTTCAAGCGCACGCCCCTGACGTTGCGATCCTCGATGCGGGCGCGCTGGCGCGGCTCGCCGAGGTCCGCGAGCTCACCATCGAGCATCCAGCCACCAAGCTCATCCTGCTCGCCAACAGCCCCTCGATGTCCGAGTGCGCCCAGCTGCTCGCGTTCGGGGCGAGCGCTTGCCTGGGCAAGGACACCCAGTCGCGCGACGTGCTGAACGCGATCTACCTAGCCTCGCGCAATCTGCGCGTGTTCCCACGAGCAGTATCCGCCGAGCCCGGCCCGTCGTTGAGCGGTCAGGAACTGCTGACGCGGCGCGAGGCAGAAGTCCTCCCCCTCCTCCAGATCGGTCGCTCGAATGCCCAGATCGCCCTCGCCCTGCAGGTGGGAGTGGAGACCGTCCGTACGCACGCGCGCAGCATCTACCGCAAGCTTGGCGTCTCATCCCGCCGCGAGCTCGCCGGGCCGCCTGCTCGCGGCCTCCTGCGAGAGATCGGCTCGCCCGGGCTCCCGCAGCAGGACCTCCCCCCGTCGCTGATCGCGCGCGGCTGGCCCGCGGGCGCCTAGCCGCACCGATCGACGCGCGCCCTCAGGAGGGCCCACGCGGCGCGGCGAGCTCGCTCAGTGCGTCAGTCAGAAACGTGACCGTTCGTACGTATAAGCCCTTGTAGCCACTCCGACCGAGCGCGTGGGGCGCCGGTCGGGCCTGTTCATCTGAAACGGGGGTTTCCCTATGAGGTCGCATCTGACGACGCTGCTCGCGGCTGTCTTTGTCTGCGCGGGCGCCGGCGGCGCAATCGCGTTTGTCGGTGGCGAGCACCTTGAAGCTGGAGGCAGCGCGAGCTGCGAACAGTACCGTCCTGGCAACGGCTTCGGCGACAAGAATCACTGCCACACCGGGCCTCCCGGCCAGGCGGGCGAACATCCCTCGACTCCGGTAGGAGGCCCGCCGGCGTCACACTTCGTACCGGCCAAGGCGTCGGTGAGCGTGTCGAGGCGCGGCTCGGCGAGGGTCCACTGCCCGTTCGCCTGCCACATCGTGCTGCGCGCGCGCCACGGGCACCACCGAGTTCACGCAAGGGTGACGCTGCACGCCAACGGCACCGTGACCGTGCGGCTCTCCAAGAGGGCGCTCAAACAGCTCGGACGCGGTCCGGCGCTGCTGGTCGTGGAAGTCAACGGCAAGGTGATCTCGAAACGGACGTTGCGGTTGGCGTGAGCAATTCGTGCGTCAGGAATCCGCCCCCTCATGCGTATAAGGCGACATGAGTACGTCACACGACGAGGAACGCTTCGGGGATGAGCTGCGGGAGGTCGCGGACGCGCTTCGCGACCAGCGTCCAACGCTCGACCCGCTCACGCTCGACGCGATCAAGCTGCGGGCGATGAGCAGGAGGCGGCGGTCCACTTCCTCGCAAGCGAAAGGAGTCCTGATGCGTTCACGCCTGACGACGCTCCTCACGGTCGGGTTCCTGTCCCTCGGTACCGGTGGGGCACTGGCCGTGGTCGGCGGGGTGCCCCCCTTCAACTCGAGCGACGAAGGCAGTGCCAGCTGTACCCAGTACCGGCCCGGTAATGGCTTTGGCGACAAGAACCACTGCCACACCGGGCCTCCCGGCCAGACCGGCGAAAAGCCTGGCAATGCGCCTGGTCACACAGGTGCGCCCGGCCAAGACGGCGAAGGGCACGGGAACGGCCACGGGCACTAGGTTCGCCCGAAATGCAGTGAGATCCCGGTAGATCTCAGAAGTACCAACGCGACCCCGGTCCCCGGCCGGGGTCGCGCGTTTGTGGGCGCGCGTCCGCGGCGACGCCCTAACCGATCGTCCATACCGTCGACGCGGCCGCAAAAACGCCGCCGACGGCGGCGTTGATAGGACGATGCAGTCGCGCTACGTCGCCTATGGCCTCGAGCTGCTGTCGTCATTCCCGCTCCCGGGCATGAGCCCCGCGGCCGGGCCGGGGCTGCCGCAGCTGGCGCTGACGCGTGGCTCCTCGCACGAGCTCGCAGCTGCGTGGGGCGGGCACGAGGATGGCTCCCTGTGGAGCGGAGCGCTGGGCCACGGCTTGGCCCTCAGCGTCGAACGGGGGCACGGAGGCGAAGTCATGTTCATCTGCCGCGACTCCTCCGCCGAGCAGGGCCGGCAGGAGCGCGCGCGCTTTCGCCTGCGCGCCGAGCAGGACGTGCTCGAGTGCGCGCCGCGCGGTCAGTTCGTCAGTGGCGAGGCGCAGCTCGCCTGGCAGCGAGTCCTGCTGGACAAGGTTCTCTGCTGCGTGAGCATGATTCGCGGATACGAGGCTCTGCACGCGAGCGCCGTGGACTCACCGGAGGGCGTCATCGCCTTCCTCGGGGCGGGCGGCGCGGGCAAGACCACGCTGGCGCTCGAGTTCATGCGTCGCGGGTGGGCACTGTTTGGCGATGAAATGCTCACGCTCGGGCGGCGCGCCGAGGGAGTGTGCGCCTACCGCGGCACCCCGCACATGAGCATCTCTTCGCGACCGCTGAGCTCCGCGCGAGGGCCGGATCCCGGCGCGCGCATCACGCGCAACCTGCCCGCCAGGACCGCGCGACTGCACACGCTGGCAAGCGAGAGCGGAGAGCGCTGGGTCGCCGCGCCGATCGCCGGCCGCACCCCGCGGCCGGTGCGCGCGCTGTGTCTGCTCGACCGCGGCATCGGCAGGCTGCTCGAGACGCGCGTGCTCAACGCGAGCCATCGCCCGCTGGAGCGTCACATCCTCGGATCGTGGGGCGGGGATATCCGCCAGCGCGAGCGCTCGCGCCTGTACGCCGATCTCGCCTCCTCCACCACGCTGCTCTCCCTCAGCGCGAGCCTCGAGGAGCCGCCGCGCGCGCTTGCCGATGCCGTAGAAGCGGCGCTCGCGCAGCGCTCGGTGCTCGGCAAGAGCGTCGCCTGAGGCCCGTGGCCAGGCCGCCGGCCGGGCGGCTCAGCGCGCGACAACGCGGCGGCCGGGCCGCCCCGGCGGCCAGGGCCGCCTTCTCAGCTCACACCTAGCAGCTTGGCGACCTCGCGCAGGTTGCCAACCTCCACCGTGGGCTTCTTCTGAGAGGGCTCGAGCGTCTCCTTGGCGCGGTTGACCCAGATCACGGGCACGCGTTGTTTGAGGCAGGGAACGACGTCGTGGTAGTAGCTGCTCGCCACGTGAACCCAGCCGCGCTTGCCGCCTATCCTGCGCGCGCACTCGGTGAAGTGGGCCCCCTCCGGCTTGTATGAGCGCACCTGCTGTGCGGTCACGACGAGGTCGAAGTCGATCGGGATGTGCCTGCGCGTCTGGCCCAGGAGCTTGTCGTCGATGTTCGAGAGCAGGCCCAGCCTGTACTTCTTGGCCAGCTTCTGCAGCTGCGGGTTCGTCTCCCTGAACGGTTTCCAGCGCTGCACCGAGTCGGGCAGAAACCCAGAGCGCGAGGGCTCCAGCGGCCAGTTCATGCGTTTGGCGATCTCGATGGCCGTGCGCCGCAGCACCTCCGCGTAGAGCTCATAGGACCCGCTCTCGACCTCACGCGAGATCTCGTGGAAGAGAGCCAGCAGGGCGCCGCGGTCGATGTCCATCCCGTCGCGCGCAGCCTCCGCCGCGAAGGCGTCGTACACGCCCGTCTCCCAGTCGATCAGCGTGCCGTAAACGTCGAACGTGAGGAACGTGATGTTCTTGGGGATCGGCACCGGCGGGCATTATGACCTGCGCGCACGCGCGCGCGCGCTCACCCCTTCTCCGCTAGAGTCACGCGCCGCATGGACCTGTTGGAGTACCAGGGCAAGCAGCTCTTCGCCCGTCATGGGCTCGAGGTTTCGCCCGGCAAGGCCGTGCATACAGCCGATGAGGCGGTGCACGTCGCCAACGAGATCGGCTACCCGGTGGTGGTCAAGGCGCAGGTGCTGATCGGCGGCCGCGGCAAGGCCGGCGGGGTCAAGCTCGCCGGCGACGAGGCCGAGGTGCGCGAGCACGCGACCAACATCCTCGGCATGGACATACGCGGTCACACCGTACGCACGCTCTGGATCGAGCACGCCTCCGAGATCGAGTCCGAGTACTACGCCTCGGTGCTGCTCGACCGCTCGGCCAAGCAGCCGCTACTGATCTTCAGCATCGAAGGCGGCATCGACATCGAGCAGGTCGCCGAGCGCAGCCCCGAGAAGCTCGTGCGCCACCACATCGACGCGCTGGCCGGCCTTTCGCGAGAGGAGGCGCTCGAGGCCGGCAGGGCCGCGGGGGTCGATGCGGATGTCCTCGACGGCGTGGCCGGCGCGCTGCTCGCGCTGTACGAGGTGTGGGCCAGCGAGGAGGCAACCCTGGCCGAGATCAACCCGCTGATCGTCACCCCGCAGCGCGAGGTGAGGGCGCTCGACGCGAAGGTCTCACTCGACGGCAACGCCCTCTTCCGCCACCCCGAGAACCAGGCCTTCTCCGATGAGGATGAGGGAGACCCGCTCGAGCGGCGCGCGCGCGAAGAAGGCCTGCAGTACGTCAAGCTCGACGGCAACATCGGCATCCTTGGAAACGGCGCCGGCCTCGTGATGTCGACGCTCGACGTCGTCGCGCAGGCGGGAGGCGCGCCCGCGAACTTCCTCGACGCCGGCGGCGGCTCCGATGCGGCCAAGATCGAGCAGGCGGTGCAGCTGATCCTCGCCAACGACGCAGTGCGCGCGGTGCTGTTCAACATCTTCGGCGGCATTACCCGCTGCGACGAGGTCGCCCGCGGTCTGATCGCAGCCTTCAGTCACATCACAACATCCGTTCCCTTCGTGGTGCGCCTCGACGGCACCAACGACGCCGAGGGGCGCCGGTTGCTGCAGGAGGCGGCCCTCCCCAACGTGTCCGCGGCCGCGACCATGAACGAAGCCGCCGAGCGGGTCGTGGCGCTCGCCTCAGGCCAGACCGCTGGGGCGCCGGCGTGATGCCTCGCCCAGGTTCCCGAGACCACCGACGGGAGCGGCGCTGATGGCCGTGCTCGTCGACGAGCACACGCGCCTCGCGGTCGCGGGCATCACCGGTCGCGAGGGCTCGTTCCACACGCTCAACAACCGCCGCTACGGGACCAACGTCGTCGGCGGCGTCACGCCCGGCAAGGGCGGCCAGGACGTCGAGGGCATCCCCGTCTTCGACACCTGGGAGCAGGCCGTTGATGAAGTTGAGCCGAACGCGGCGATGATCTTCGTGCCCCCGCGCTTCGCCGCCGATTCGATCCTCGAAGCGGCCGCCGCCGGCGTGGAGCTGATCGTCGCGATCACCGAGGGTATCCCCGCGCACGATGAGCTGCGCGTGTTCAACCTACTGCGGCGGGAGCACCCCGGCACCAGGCTCATCGGCCCCAACTGCCCCGGGATCCTCTCGCCCGGGAAGGCCAACGTGGGCATCATCCCCGCCGCCTTCTTCAAAGCCGGCAACGTGGGCGTCGTCTCGCGCTCGGGAACGCTGACCTACCAGATCGGCAACGAGATCGCGCAGGCCGGCTTCGGCTGCAGCACGATCGTGGGGATTGGCGGCGACCCCGTGCCCGGGTCCTCGTTCGTCGACGTGCTCGAGCTCTTCGAGGGCGACCAGCAGACCGAGCTGGTCGTGCTCTCCGGCGAGATCGGCGGCTCCGACGAGGAGCAGGCCGCGGACTACATCGCCGCGCACATGAGCAAGCCCGTGGTCGCATACATCGCGGGGTTCACCGCGCCGCCCGGCAAGCAGATGGGTCACGCGGGGGCGATCGTCTCGGGCAGTTCCGGAACCGCAGCCGCCAAGGCCGCAGCGCTCGAGGAGAAGGGAGTCCGCGTCGGACACACGCCCACCGAGACCGCCGCGATCGCCGTCGAGGTGCTCGGCGGCGCTCCGCTTCCAGCGTCCTGAGGGCGGCGAGGTCGGCGCGTGGGGCGCTGCTCGCAGCGACGCTGCACCGTGCCCGCCGTCCGTCGCCGCGACCAGCTTTCATCGCTAGGCTTGGCGCGTATGGACGAAGAGATCGTCAACACCCTCGGCGAGCTCGAGCGCAAGCTGCACGAACTCGAAAGGGTGCTCAGCAACATGGACCGCGAGGAGCAGCCCCCGCGCGAGCCCGAGCGGCAGCGCGAGCCTGAGGCGCAGCGCGAGCCTGAGGCGCAGCGCGAGCCCGAGCGGCCGCGCGAGTCCTGGGCGCAGCGCGAACCCGAGGCGAAGCGCGAGCCTGAGCGACCGCGCGAGTCCTGGGCGCAGCGCGAGTCCTGGGCACAGCGCGAGACGCCGCCGCACGGAGACGAGCTGGCGCCGCTCACCGCCACCGCCGCCAGCCCCGGCGCGCACGAGAGCCGCCTCGTGGACGAGGCGATCGAGCGCGAGGGCTTCGGTGCTCGCGCCCCCGCCGCACGGCCGGGCGCTCCTCTCGGCGCAGGCGCCGAGGCGCAGCCGCCGGCCGCGGGCTCACGCGCCGCAGGTGGATCGCTCGGAGCGCTCGGAGCGCTCGGATCGGTCGGTGCGGCGCCGGCGCAGCCGACGAGCGTGACCGAGCTGCTTCGCTTTCGCGATCGCCTCGAGAGGACGGCGAGAGAGCTGACGAACGACTACAACGAGCTGCTCGGACGCCTGGGCGAGCCAGCCGCCGGCGCTCCCCCCACCGGAGCGACGATCTCCTTCGCGCGCGGCGCGCCGTCGCTCGACATCATCGACGTGCAGGGGCTGCGCGATGCTGCCGCGCGCGCGTTCGAAGCCGACCCCGGCGGCACGACCGCGTACGGCACCTCCGTCGGCTACCCCAGGCTGCGCGCCTGGATCGCCGACCGCCACGGCGTGGAGGTGGAGCGCGTGCTCGTGACCAACGGCTCGATGCAAGCCGACGCGTTCCTCTTCGAGCACCTGGTGGGCGCCGGCGAGGACGTGATCGTGGAGCGCCCCACCTACGACCGCACGCTGCTCTCGCTGCGCCAGCGCGGCGCGCGCGTGCACGCGATCGAGCTGGAGCCCGACGGCATCGACACGAGCGCCCTCTCGCGGCTGCTCGGCGACTGGCGCGCGCGTCCCAAGCTCGCGCACATCATCCCCAACTTCCAGAACCCCGCCGGCTACACGCTCTCGCTGGCCAAGCGCCACGCGCTGCTCGACCTCGCGGCCGCGCACTCGTTCATGATCTTCGAGGACGACCCGTACGTCGCGCTGCGCTTCCGCGGTGAGTCGCTGCCGACGATGCTCTCGATGGACCCGCAGCGGGTCATCTACGCGTCCTCGTTCTCGAAGACCGTGTGCCCGGGCGTTCGCGTCGGCTACCTCGTGGGGCCGCCCGGCGTGATCTCGGCAGTGGCCGAGCTCGCGACCAACACCTACATCTCGCCCAGCATGGTCGCGCAGTCGATCGTGTACGAGTTCTGCGCTTCCGGCGCCATCGAGCGTTCGATCGAAACCGTACGCCGCGCCCTCGACGAGCGCTCGACGGCGCTCGCCAGCGCCCTGCGCCGCGAACTGCCCGAGGCCGAGTTCGTGCCCCCCGACGGCGGCTACTTCATGTGGGTGACGCTTCCCGCCGGGACCGACGTGCACGCGCTGCACCACGCCGCCTCCGAACTCGGCGTGTCGTTCGTCGTCGGGACCGACTTCATGCTCGAGGGCGGCGAGAACGCCCTGCGCCTCGCCTACGCGGGCGTCACGCCCAAGCAGATCAACGAGGGCGTCATGCGGCTCGCCGCTGCCTACCGCTCGATCTGCTGATCAGCTTTGCTCAGCGACCGTAGCGCTCGCCCAGCTCGAGCTGCTCGGGCAGCGCGGTGCGCGGGGGCGGCGAGGGGTCGGCGATCACCGAGACGGTCTCCGCCACGCTCGAGGTGAGCGCGCAGCGGCGCCCGCCGTCCGCCTCCATGACCACGTGTCCCTCGCCGCGCTCGGCGAGCCGGCCCTCGAGGCCGGGCTCGATTCCCGATACCTTCAGGTAGCGCAGCAGGCTCTCGGCCTCGTTCTCGAAGCGCAGCACGCGCACTGCCGCGCCGACCTCGACGTCGGCGAGCGGCACGCCCGCGATGCGGGCCCCAGCCGCGATCGGGTGCCCGTGAGGGCAGGTCTTGGCGTCCCCGATCGCAGCCAGCATGCGCTCCTCGAGCAGCGGCGACATGGCGTGCTCCAGGCGCTCCGCCTCCTCGTGCACCTCGTCCCATGGAACCCCGAGCACGTCCGTGAGGAAGCGCTCGATCAGGCGGTGCCTGCGCACGATCTCCTCCGCGTGTCGCTCCCCGGACTCCGTGAAGGCGATCGTCCGGTGCGCGTCCCGCGTGATGTAGCCGTCGCGCTCCAGGCGGCCGACCATCTCGTGCACCGTCGGTGCCGAGAGCTGCATCGCGCGCGCGACGTTCGCGCCGGTCATCGGCAGCCCCGCCTCCTGCAGCCAGAACAGGCTCTGCAGGTACTCCTCCTCGGCGACCGTCGCGCTGTCGCTGCTCACAAGCTGATCGTAGTCGACCGCGGATCCCCGCCCGCTCAGGAGAGCTGCGAGAGCAGGCACTCCCGCGGGTCCTTGTCCTCGCGCCAGCGCCGCAGCTTGGCGCCGTGGCGTATGCGCCCGGACGAGGTGTGGTCGAAGTCGATCTCCACTACCAGCTCCGGACGCAGCGCCACCCACTCCAGGTCGCGACCGCCGCTCCAGCGGCTGGGATCCGCGCTCCCGCGCTCGCCCGTCTGGAACGGCTCGAGGAAGCCGACCAGCCGGCGCTTCTCCTTGGCTGTGAAGCCCGAGCAGTGTCCCACCACGCGCAGCTCCGCGTCCTCGCTCGAGTCGGCGTACAGGGCGAGGATCAGCGCGCCCACCGTATCGGGCTCCTTGCCCGGGCGCCACCCGGCCACGACCGCGTCGATCGTGCGCACGCGCTTGACCTTGGCCATCCCCTTGCGCTCACCCGGCCGGTAGGGCGCGCTGCGCTCCTTGGCGATCGCGCCCTCGGCGCTCAGCAGCCACTGTTGCGCCTCCTCGGGCGAGAGGCTCGTCTCGATCAGCTCGACGGGCGCGGCCTCGAACTCGGCTCGCGCGAGCAGCTCCTCGAGCGCGGAGCGCCGCTCCACGAACGGGGCCGCGAGCAGCGACTCGTCCTCGTGCGCGAGCAGGTCGAAGGCCACGTAGCGGGCCGGCGTCTCGAGCGCCAGGCGCTCGATGCGCGAGGCCGCTGGGTGGATGCGCTGGCCCAGCGCATCGAAGTCCTCGCGGCCCTCGGCGCCGCGTACCACGAGCTCGCCATCCAGCACGTAGCGCCCTGCCGGCGGCACGATCTCGGGGAAGTAGCGCCCCAGCGGCTTGCCGGTGCGCGATTGCAGGAACACCTCCGAGCCGTCGACGAAGGCCACGCAGCGAAAGCCGTCGAGCTTGACCTCATACGAGTAGTCCTCGCCGACGGGCAGCTCGCGGCGCGAGATGGCGAGCTGCGGAGCCAGCGGCGGAGCGAGCGGAAGGCTCATGCGCGTCCCTTGCGCGCGCGGCTCGGCTGCACGCGCGGCGCCTCGCCGCTGCGCTTGCGGAAATGCGGCGGCCATGGCGCGTCGCCGAGGCCCTCGCGCTCGTCGCGCGCCGCCAGCTCCAGCAGCGCATCGAGGCGCGCCGGATGCTCGTCGATGCCCGCCGAGGGGTCGCCGCGCTCACGCAGCCGCGCGGGCACCGTCTGCAGGGTCAGCTCCGCCGGCTCCACGTCTTTGACCTCGTCCCAGTCCAGCGCGCAGGAGACGCGCGCATCGGGGACCGCGCGCACCGAATAGGCCGACGCGACCGTTCGGTCGCGCGCGTTCTGGTTGTAGTCGATGAACACGCCTTCGCGTTCCTCCTTCCACCAGCGGCTCGTCGCGCGGCCCGGCATCCTGCGCTCCACCTCGCGCGCCAAGGCGAGCGCGGCGCGGCGCACTTCTTCGAAGCTCTGCACCGGCTCGACGCGCACGAGCACGTGGATGCCGCCCGAGCCCGAGGTCTTGGGAAAGCCGAGCAGCCCGTGCTCGTCGAGCACCTCGCGCACGCCCAGGGCGACCTCGCTGACCTCCGCGAACGGCACGCCGGGGCGGGGGTCGAGGTCCACGCGCAGCTCGTCCGGATGGTCGAGGTCGCTGCGCCGCACCGGCCACGGGTTCCAGTCGATCACGCCGAGGTTGACCGCCCACACCAGGTGCGCGGCGTCGTTGGGCACGAGCTCGCGCGCATGGCGCCCGCTGGGGAACGTCACGGTCGCCGTCTGGATCCACTCGGGGGCGCTGTCGGGGACGCGCTTCTGAAAGAAGGGGTCGCCGTCGACGCCGTCGACCCAGCGCTTCATCACCGTCGGGCGCTCTCGGAGGTGCCGCACGACGGCGGCCTCGCACTCGAGGTAATAGTCGACTAGGTCCATCTTCGTGAGGCCGAGCGCGGGGAAGAACACCTTGCCCGGGTTGCTCACGCGCACCTCGTGCCCGCTGGCCTGCACCACTGCGGGCTCCTGCTTCTTCTGCTTGGGCTCCTGACTCTGTCTGCGCCTCTGCTGCCGGGCTGCCATTGCTGGAAGGATGCCCGATCGCGATGCCGCCCACCGCGCGAGCGCCACACCAGCGTGATTCCCGCCGGGGTCTGCGGGCGCTGATCCCGCAGCGAGCCCTCGTTGCGAGCCTGCCCTTCTCCGCCACCCTGCGGGCGGGCGAGGTGGGCGCGGCGATCGCCGCCGGGCTGCGCGCCGGCGGATGCGCGGACGCCGATGTGCTCGCGCTTGGCGATGATCCTCACGGGGCGCCCGGGGGCCCCAGCGCAGAACTCGAGGCCCCTGGGACGGCGCTCGAGCTCGCGGGCTTCGACGAGCGTCTGCGCCGCGCGAGGGCCCTGATCTTGGCGGCCGCGCGGCTCGAGCGGGGGCGGCTCCGCGGCACGCTCGAGTTGGAGATCCTGACCCGCGCCCGGCAGGCGGGCGTGCCCGCCTACGCGATGTGCCGCGATCTGCGCCTGGACGCGTTCGACGCACGCCTCCTGGACCTGCAGGTGGCGATCGAGGCCCGCACCGAGCGCTCGCTCACCGCCGCCGCTAGGCGCCTGGCGCCGCTCCTGTGAGCGGCGCGCCGTGCGTGCCCGAAGCCAGCGCGCGCAGCGCCGCGAGCACGAGGCGGACCGCGTCGGCGACGGAGCCGTAATCGAGGTTCTCGGGGATGTCGCTGGGGAGGTGGTAGTTGGAGGGCACGCGCCAGTCGCTCAGCGAGACGATGGTCGCCGTGGGGTAGCCGGCGCGGCTCGGGATCACGCTGTCGGTGGAGGAGCGCGCGCGGTAGCCGCGCTGCAGCTCTATGCCCTCCCGCTCGGCGCAGGAGGCGAGCAGGTCTCGCAGCCACGGGCCCGTGTAGCTCTCCATCCACACCGGGCCCTCGGCCTCGAGCATCACCAGGTGGGGCGAGCCCACGGTGTCGAGGTTGATCACCCACGTGCGCTCCGCAGCCAGCTCGTGACGGTGCCGGGCGATGAACGCGCGCACGCCGTCCTGCAGCGTCTCCTCGGCGCCACACGAGGCGAGTAGCACGCGCACGCCTCCGACCGGCCGCTGGCACAGCTCCTCCGCGAGCGCCACCAGCGCCGCGACCCCGGAGAGGTTGTCGTTGGCCCCGGGCACCGTCGCGTTGCGCCAGATGTCCGCGACGAGCGCGGTGCCGAACGCGCCGGTGGCAAGGGCCGCGCGCGCGAAGCCCGCGCGCCGCGCGGCCGCCGCGACGAGCGTGCAGAGCGGACCGGCGAGTCCGAACCACCACTGGGGCGGCGGTGTCTTGAAGCGTTCGATCAGCTGCGGGGCGAGCTCGTAGATGCGCTTTTGCAGCGACTGGTCGAAGATCATGCCCGTCTGCGGCGCGTCGTGGTGGGCCAGAAGCACGAGCGTCCGCAGCTCGGCGGCGCCGGATGGGACCGCTCCGTCGCCCTGGGCCCCGCCAGCCTCGCCGACGCGCGCGACGACGTTGACGGTCGTGCGCCGGCGGCGGATCAGGCGCCTGAGGATGCGCGGGCCGTTCTGGGCCTCGTCCACGATCCCCGCGTAGCTGAGCGCGGCGACCAGCGCGCCGCTCGCGCGCCGGCCGGCGAGCACCAGCGCGGCGCCCGCCATGCCGAGCAGTCCAAGCGCGGTGGACGTCGGCGGAAAGGTGCCCCACGAGGGCTCGTCCTCGAGCGCGACCTCGACCCCGGGGATGCCGCGGAAACGCTCGGCCAGCCACTCCGCTGCCTCGCGCTCGCCGCTCGAGCAGGGCGTGCGCTCGAGCGGCGCCAGGCGCTCCACCACCTCGCGCAGCGTCGCCTCCAGCCCGTCTGCCGGGTCGATCGTGCCCGACTCTGCGCGCGGCTCGTTCACAGGAAGCATTGTCCCTCACCCCGGTAGGTGGGCACCTCATCAACGATGCGCTCGCCTTCCAGCAGGTGCAGGCTCGAGAAACGCTCGCTCAGCTCGCCCGCCTTGGCGTGGCGCAGGTACACGCGGTCGCCGATCGCCAGACGCTCAGCCGCGGGCCCGAGCACCGGCGTCTGCACCTCCCCCGCCCCCTCCTGGCGGTCGAGCCGCAGACCCGCCGGCAGGTGCACCGAGGGCAGGCGGGCCGCGTCGGCCGGGCCGGAGGCCAGATAGCCGCCGCCGAGCAGCGTGACCACTCCCTTGCCTGGTCGGCGTACGACCGGTAGCGCGAACAGCGCGGCCGGGCGCGGCGTGAAGGAGCGGTAGGCGTCGAACAGCCGCGGCCCGTACAGACCGGACCCGGCGGTGACCTCGCTGACGGCGGACTCGGCCGCGGTGCGCTCGAGGCTGCCCGTGCCACCGCCGTTAACGAACTCGAGCGGCGCTCCCGCCTGCACGGCGACCGCTTCCACGGCGGCCACCACCTCGGCGCGGCGGCGCACGAGCTCACGCGCTGAGCGGCGCTGCATCCAGCGGATCGCCGCCGCTCGCAGCGGCTTCCCCGGCGGCGCGTCGCCGAGGCCAGCGATCTGCGCCTCGTAGGCCATGATGCCGACGAGCTCGAGCCCCTCGCGCGCCACGACCTCGCGCGCAAGCGAGGCCGCCTGCCGCGGCGCGTGCACGGGCGAGCGCTTGACGCCTACGCGCAGACGCCCGCCGAGGATCGGCCAGCCGGCGTCGACATCGATGCAGACGCGCACGCTCCCGCCGGCGCTCGCGGCACGCACGCGCTGGATGTGCTCGAGCTGATCGACGTCGTCGACCATCACGGCCACGCGCCCCTCCCCGCCCTCCGCGCGCGCGAGCGCCGCGAGCGCCTCGGCGTCTGCGGTGGGATAGGCGACCACGATGTCATCGCCGCCATGCGAGCGAAGCCACAGCGCCTCTGGCAGCGTGTAGGCGAGCGTTCCGCTGAATCCCGCGCGCGCGAGCACGCGCTCCTGCAGCGCCCGGCAGCGCAAGGACTTGCTCGCGAGCCGGATCGGCTTGGGCGCCGCACGCCGTTCGAGGTCGCCTGCGTTGGCGTACAGCGCGTCGAGATCGATGATCGCGAAGGGCGCCTGCAGGCCTGCGCTCGCGCGCTCCAGACGCTGGTACTGAGCATCGAGCTCGACGCGATCTGCTCCCGCCCCTGCCGAGCTGGGCGCGCCGGGAGCAGCCGCCGCCTGCGCGGGCACGTCAGCCACCGGGCGCCCCCAGGACGCGGTCGGTCCACGCGTTCGCAAAGCGCCCGCGCGCGTCGAGCCTTGCACGCACGGCCGCGAAGCGGTCCCAGTCTGGGTAGCGCGGGCGAAGCGTCGCGGCAGTGTGGAAGTGGCGCTTGCCCCAGTGCGGGCGGCCGTCAAGAGAGTCCATGATCTCGGCGACGGCGCCGAAGTAGGGCTCCCAGGGCATGCCGCGGTACATGTGCACGGCCACGAACCCGCTCTCGCGCCCCGCGGCGGTGCTCAGATAGGCGTCGTCGGGCGCGACGGTTCGCACCTCGATCGGGAACGGGACGGCGAAGCCGCGCTCGCAGATGCAGTCCATCACGCGGCGCACCGCCTCGACCGTGTGCCCTCGGGGCAGCGCGTACTCCATCTCGGTGAAGCGAACCAGGCGCGGGCTCGAGAAGATCGCGGCGGAGCTTTCTACGCGCTCCCGGCGGCCCGCGAGGCGCGTCACGATCCGGTTCAGCGTCGGGATCGCGCGCGGCACGCGGCGGCCCGCGCGGCAGAACAGCTCGAAGGCGCGGTTGGTGAGCAGGACGTCGCTTGCGTAGGCCAGGACCCTGGAGCGCGGCCGCGGGGGCCGCTCCGTGCGGTTGTTCGTGCGCGTCAGGGCCGTGCTCGTGTGCGGGAAGACGAAGAACTCGAAGTGATCGTTGGCCCGCGCGAGCTCCTCGAAGCGCTCGAGCGTGTCCTCGAGCGGGGCCGGCGCGTCGATGCCGTGCAGCGTGAACGCCGGCACGCAGCGAAGCGTCACCTCCGCGATCACGCCGAGCGCGCCGAGCCCCACGCGCGCGGCGGCGAACACGTCCGGATCCCCTTGCGGCGAGCACTCGAGCGTGGAGCCGTCGGCGAGCACGAGCGTCAGCGCGACCACCTGCGAGGAGAGGTTTCCGAGGCGCGCGCCGGTGCCGTGTGTGGCGGTCGAAATCGCGCCGGCGATGCTCTGGACGTCGATGTCGCCGAGGTTCTCCAGCGCCAGGCCGTGGTCCTGCAGGCGGCGGCTGAGGTCGTGGATCCTGATCCCGCCCTGGACCCGAACGAGGCCGCCGGCGCGGTCGACGTCGAGGACCTGGCCCATGCGGTCGAGCACGAGCAGCAGACCATCGCTGCAGGCGACGTCGCTGAAGGAGTGGCCCGATCCGGCGACCCGCACGCGTAGCCCACGCCGATCCGCGTCGGCCACGGCGCCGGCGAGCTCCGAGAGCGAGCGCGGATGCTCGATCGCGACCGGGGTGCAGCGCTCGTCGCCGGCCCAGTTGTGCCACTGCGAGGCCGCCATGTGGGGGTCGTTAGGCTCGCGCATCAGATGCCAGCGCCCGAGCCTACTCCCAGCCAGCCCGCTCGCGCCTCGCGCGCCTTCGCGCTTCCGGCCCCTGGTGCGCGGCGCGCAGCCGTGATCGGCGCCGGGTCCTTCGGGACGGCGCTGGCGGTGCTTCTTGCGCGCGCCGGGCTGCGAACGACGCTTCACGCGCGCACCGCCGAGCAGGCCGCCGAGCTGGCCCGCGAGCGGGAGAACCGGGTGTACCTCCCCGGCGTGGAGCTGCCGGCTCACCTGCGCATAGAGCCTCCGCCCTCGGGTTCCGTACGTGCCGACTACCTGTTCCTCGCCGTTCCCTCGCTCGGACTCGCGGAGGTGATCCAGGCGCTACGCGGCGGAGCGCTCGCGCGGCGCACGGCGGTCGTGTCGGTGGCCAAGGGCCTCGTGCCGCCGCAGGGCCTGCCCCCCACCAGCATCCTCGGCGAGGCCTTCGGCGCGGATCGCGTGGCGTGCGTGGGCGGGCCGGCGCACGCGCAGGAGATGGTGCACGCGGGCGCGGGCCTGGTGGCCGCGTCGAGCTCGCAGGAGCTGGCGCGCTCGCTCGCCGGCGTGTTCACCCGCGCGGGCGTCGTGTGCGAGCAGTCCAACGACCCGCTCGGGGTGGAGCTGGCGGGGGCGGCGAAGAACGCAGCGGCACTCGCCGCCGGCGCGACCGAGGCGCAGGGGCTGAACGCCGCTGGCGCAGCGGCCGGTCACATCTTCGCCGAGGTGTGGCGCTACGCCGAGAGCCTCGGCGCGCGCCCCGAGTCGATGATCGGACTGGCAGGCACGGGAGACCTCGTGGCGACGGCGCTCGCGCGCGAGAGCCGCAACCGCCGCGCGGGCGAGCTGCTGGCCGCGGGCGTCTCCGCGAGCGAGATCCCCGAGCGCGTCGGCCAGGCTGTCGAGTCGCTGCATGCCGTGCCGCTGCTCGCGCACGCGCTCGAGCGAGCCCAGGTGTCCGCTCCGGTCACCAGCGCGCTGGCGCGCCTGATCGCAGGAGAGCTTCCGCTCGAGGAGTGGGTCGCGCTCGTGCGCGCCACCGTCCCGCCGCCGGCGCGCTGGCGACGGCGGCCGCAGCCGGGGTTCTGGCGAAGGCTATGGCGGCGCCTGAGCGCGCGCGGGCGGGCATAGAGCGGCGACATCGGCGCGCGCAGCTGAGCCGGCGCTGAGCGGACGCTTGCGGGAGCGCGCTCAGCGGCCGTCCAGATCGCTGAGGAGGGTGCTCACCACCGCCTCGTACACGCCCGATCCGTGTGCGGCCTCGGCGACGCGGGCGTTGGCGTGCGCGGCGAGGGCGCTGCGCATCGAGGGGTCTCGCTCGACGGCGTTGGCGACGAGCCACAGGCACTCGACGTGCGCCGCGCAGGCGAGGTCCTCGCGCGAGTCCCCCACGGCGAAGGCGGACTCGCGCGGATAGCCGCGCGCGCGCCGGTGGAAGGCCACCGCTGCAGCCTTGGACGCCGCCGCGGGCACGAGGTGGTAGCCGCGCACGTGCGGGAGCGCCGCGAGCGCCTCCGAGCGGCGCGTGACGACGCCGTTGTCGACCAGCCGCAGGTTTGCGTGCCCGTGCTCGACGAGCACGCGGTCGACCTCCTCGGCGTCGACCAGCCCGCGAAACAGGTGTGAGACTTCGCGACCCGTGTGATAGGGCTCGTGGTACTCCAGCAGCCCGCTGTAGCGCTCGAGCAGCAGGGCTGGAGCCCCGGCGCGCTCGATCTGCTCGGCGATCGTGAGCGCGCCCGGGAGCAGATCGCCGGTCAGCCAGTGCTCTTCGCCGTCGATCACGACGCACGCGCCGGCCTCGAATATGAACGAGCTCTGGCCGAGCAGGCGCGCGTCCTCGAACACCTGCGTGCGGCGACGGCCCGACATGAGCACGACCTCGACGCCCGCCCGCAGGCACGCCTGCACGGCACGCACTCCGTCGAGCGAGATCGCGCCCTCGCCGTCGTGCAGCAGCGAGGCGCCCCGTCCCAGCAGAGTGCCGTCGAGGTCCAGGTACAGGCAGCGGGTGACGTTACCGCCGCTCACGGCTCATCGTGGCGCCCCGCGCCCGCATCGCGCGCGAGGCCAGGCGCAGGTACCCCGGCGGCCGCCGGCTGCTCGAGCTCACTCAGCGGCGGGCGCTCGGCCGGCGCGTGCGCGTCCACGTCGAGCGCGTGCGCTGCAGCCCGCTCCGCGCCGGCGCTGCGCAGCGCGCCGTCGCGCTCCAGCCGGCGCGCGACCGTCGCGAGCACCGTCAGCGCCATAGGCGCGAGCGCGGATAAGGGCTGGTGGCGGTGGCGGTGCTCTTCGAGATCGACCTGCGCGATGCCGTCGAGGCCGAGCTCGCGCCACGCATCTATTAGCATCGCGACCTCGACGCCGTAGCCGCACGCAAACGGGAGCGCCCGCAGGAGCTCCGTGCGCGCCGCAACCTCGCCGGCGAGCGGCTGGCGCACGTGCGCGAGCTCGGGATAGAAGAGGGCGAGCGCCGGGCGCGCAGTGAGCCGGTTCACGCGCCCGCCTTCCCCTTCAGCGCTGGCGGCGGAGCCCTCGCCAAGGGGCCTGCGGTAGAAGGCCTTCACGAACGACACACCTTGCTCGCGCACGAGCGGGCCAAGCAGCCCGGTGACGAAATCCCGCGAGAAGTCCTCGGTGTCGGCGTCGAGGTAGCAGACCAGGTCGCCGCGCAGCACCGAGAGCGCGCGCCACATCGCATCGCCCTTGCCCAGCACGGGGCCGCAGGAGCTCATCAGCGCCGCCTCCTGGTACACCTCGGCTCCGGCGCGCGCGGCGAGCTCGCCCGTACCATCGGTCGAGGCCGCGTCGATCACGGCGAGCTGATCGATGACGCCGGCGCTCTGTAGCTCGAGCAGCTCGCCCACGACCTGAGCGATCGTCGCGGCGCATTCGCGCGCGGGCAGGCACACGGACACGCCGAGCCCGCGCTCGGCGCGCTCGGATGCGATCTCGCCGGCGCTGAAGTCACGGTGGTGGTAGGTCCTGCGCTGCGCCCAGCCGGCTGCGCGCGCAAGCGCCGCCGCGCTCGCCGCGCGCACCCCCGGCGCCGCCATCGCGCTCGTAGCGAGGTCGACTCTGCCGTTGGAATGTCCGCCAGCGGGCATCGCCTCTACTATCGCAAGCCGTGCCCACCGACCGCCAGATCGAGCCCTGGAGCGCGCTGCTCGACGCAGCCCGCGAGGACGGCCGGCTGGTTGCCGAGGCGAGCGAAGGCCCTGGCAGGCCGAGGTCGCTGGCGCCTCCGCTGGAGCTGCACGCCGACGTGCGGGCAGCTCTCCAGGGCATGGGCATCGAGCGCCTGTATGCGCACCAAGTGCAGGCGGTCGATCGGGCCTGGGAGGGGCCGATCATCGTGACCACCGGCACCGCGTCGGGCAAGTCGATGTGCTTCAACCTGCCGACGCTCGACGTGCTCTGCCGCGATCCGCGCGCACGAGCGCTGTACGTGTATCCGACCAAGGCGCTCGCCGCGGACCAGGCGAGGGCGCTTTCGGCCTTCGGCCTGGGACGGCGCGTGCGCCCGGCAATCTACGACGGCGATACGCCGCGGCAGGCCCGCGCGGAGATCCGCCGCAACGCGAGCGTCGTGCTGACGAACCCCGACATGCTGCACGTCGGCATCCTGCCCAACCACGGCGCGTGGGCCGAGCTGTTCGCGAACCTCGCCGTCGTCGTGCTCGACGAGGCGCACGTCTACCGGGGCGTGTTCGGCTCGCACGTGGCCAACGTCCTGCGACGCCTGCGCAGGATCGCGGCCGCGTACGGCACCACCCCGCGCTTTTTGCTGACGTCGGCCACGATCGCCAACCCGGTCGAGCTGGCCGAACGCCTTACGGGGCTCGAAGGGATCACGTTGATCGACGACGACGGCTCGCCCGCGCCGGCGCGGCGAATCGCGGTGTGGAACCCGCCCCTGAGCGACGAGCAGCTGGGAAGCCGGCGATCGGCGATCGGCGAGGCGGCGGACGTGCTCGCGCAGCTCACGCGCGCCGGCGTGCGCACGATCTGCTTCATCAAGTCGCGCAAGGCCGTCGAGCTGCTCTGCCGGCTGGTCAGGGAGCAGCTCGAGCAGACGGCACCTGAGCTCTGCGAGCTCGTGGTGCCCTACCGCGCCGGCTACACCGCCCAGCAACGCCGCGCCCTGGAGGAGCGGCTCGAGCGGGCCGAGCTGCGCGCGGTGGTGACGACCGACGCGCTCGAGCTGGGCATCGACATCGGCAAGCTGGACGCCGCGCTGGTGGTCACCTTTCCCGGCACCGTCGCCTCGCTGCGGCAGATGTGGGGTCGCGCGGGACGCTCGGCGCTCGGCCGCAGCGGGCGTGGCCTTGCCGTGTTCCTCGCCGGCGAGGACGCGCTCGACCAGTTCTTCTGCCGCCATCCCGACGAGTTCTTGGAGCGCGGCGTCGAGGCCGCGATCCTCGACCACGAGAGCCCGTACATATTCCTCCGCCACCTGCTCTGCGCGGCGCACGAGGGACCGCTGACGGCCGGGGACACCGAGTTCTTCGGCCCGCGCTTCGAGGCGCAGGCCGAGGTGCTGGTCAGCGCCGGCGAGTTGCGCCGGCGACCCGGCGCGTACGTGCCGCGCCGCCCGGACTCCTACCCTGCCGCCGAGGTGTCGCTGCGATCCGCCTCAGCAGAGCAGGTCGCGATCGTCGATGTCTCTTCGGGCGAGCTGCTCGGCTCGACCGAGGCTACGCGCGCGCCGAGGACGGTGCACGACGGCGCGATCTACATGCACCTCGGCCGCTCATATGAGGTGCGCGAGCTCGACCTCGCCCGGCGGCGCGCGTTCGTGACGCCGTTCGCGGGTGACTGGTACACGCAGCCGAAGGTCCAGACCGAGACGAGCATCGTGCGGCTGCTCGACCGGCGTCAGGCACTGGGCGTGCGGCTGTCCTTCGGGGAGGTGAGCGTGACGGACACCGTGCGCGCCTACCAGCGAAAGCGCGTGGCCGACCACTCCGCGCTCGAGCTCGTCGGGCTCGATCTGCCGCCCACGAGCTTCTCCACCCAGGCGTTGTGGTACGAGCTCCCCTCACAGGCGCTGGCCGAGACGCTCCCTCTGGAGGTGCTTCTGGGCGCGCTGCACGCGACCGAGCACGCGCAGATCGCGGTGCTGCCGCTGCTGGCGATGTGCGACCGCTGGGACATCGGCGGACTGTCGACCAACTTCCACGATCAGACGGGCGCGCCGACGATCTTCCTCTACGACGGTCACCCGGGAGGGATAGGCATCGCGCGGACCGCCTTCATCCGCTTCGAGGAGCTCTGCGAGGATGCGCGGCGCCTGATCGGCGAGTGCCCGTGCGCCGAGGGATGCCCCTCCTGCGTGCAATCGCCCAAGTGCGGCAACCTCAACGAGCCCCTGTCGAAGGCAGGCGCCCAGCAGCTGCTGGGGCAGCTGCTCGCCAGCGCCGGCGCCGGCGAGCCGGCGCTCGAAGCGGCGCTCTGACGGGCGCGCGCGGCTGTTGAAGCCATACCGAGAGCGTGAAACGTGAGCGCGTCCTGTAGAAAAGCCCTGTTCGCCGCCGTGGGCACCGCTGCCGCGCTCGCCACGGTGCCGGCGGCCGCTCAGGCGCCGCCCGGCTCCGCGCCCGCTCCCGGCGGCCCCGGGGGGCGCAGCGCGCTCTCGCACTGGACGCTGAGGCTCGACGCCGCCAACAAGGGCCTCGCCAGGGGATGGCAGCGCGGCGGGTTCTCTGGCCGGGCGGTGAGCGTCCCCAGCGTGGTCAACCCCTGGGACATCAAGGGCGCGCTGGGCTGGCGAAACTACGAAGGCAGCGTCGCTTGGTACCGCACGACGTTTGCGGCGCCCTCCGCGGGCACGTATGCCCTCAGCTTCGCTTCGGCGAACTTCGAGGCCGACGTGTGGGTCGACGGGCGGACCCTGACGAGGCACCGTGGCGCGTACCTGCCCTTCGAAGCTCGCGCGTCCCTCGCCGCGGGCACGCACACGGTGGTGGTGCGCATCGACTGGCGCAACCCGACGGCGCAGAGCCGCATCGGCTTTCATCGCACGTGGTTCAACTGGGGCGGCATCAACGGCGAAGTCAGCGTGCGCGCGATCGGCGAAAGCGAGCTGATCGACCCGTCCATCCAGACGACGCTGCAGCCAGAATCGCCACAGGCCGCACAGGCGAGTGTGCAGGTGAGCGTCGAAGTGCGCAACAACGGCCCCGCGCGCGTGATCGCCCCCGAAGGCACGCTGAGCCGGGAAGGCCAGACGATCCAGCTGCCGTTCCCGGCGAGGACACTCGGCGCGGGACAGACCGTGAGAGACAGCGCGACCGTCGCGATCGCGCACCCGGCGCTGTGGGCGCCGGGCAGGCCGAACATGTACGAGCTCTCGCTCTCAGTGGGCCAGGAGAGCGGCTTCTCGGCGCGCGTCGGCCTGCGCCAGCTGAGGCGCCGCGCTGGAAGGCTGTACCTGAATGGCCGCCGCCTGCTCGTGCACGGAGCTTCGCTGCAAGAGGACGCCCGCGGCCACGGAGACGCGCTCAGCGGGGCCGACGAGGACGCGCTGGTGGCCGAGCTCAAGGCGATCAGGGCCAACGCCGTGCGCGCGCAGCACCCGCTCGACGCGGGGCTGCTGGACCGGCTCGACGACGCAGGGATCCTCGTGTGGCAGGGAATCGGCCCCGTCGAAGGCGCCGGCAACTGGTACTCGGCCTCGCCGGGACTGCTGGCGGCAGCCGAAGCGCAGGCGACCACGGCCGCGCGCGCCGAGGAGCTGCACCCCTCGATCTTCGCCTGGAACCTCGTCGACGAGGTCGCCGGCAACGGCCACTCGCCCGCAGAGGTCCAGTACGTGCGCTCGGTCGCCGCGTGGCTGCACGCGCACGACCCCACCAGGATCGTGGCGGTCGACGTGTGGGGCGACCATCCGCCGAAAGTGCCCGGACCGCTGTACGCCGCGGTCGACGCTGTCGCCGAGACCGACTACACGGGCTGGTACCACACGCCACAGGATTCGCCGGCGGCTCAGCGCACGACGATGCGCAAGCGCCTCAGCGCGATGGAGCGCACGTTCGCCGGGAAAGTGCTGCTGATCAGCGAGTTCGGCGCCGAGTCAAACGCGCTCAACCGCCCGCACGAACCGGGCGGCTACGCATTCCAGTCGGATCTGCTCGCGCGGCACATCGCCGTCTACGCGAAGGACCCGAAGCTCACGGGGATGCTGATCTGGGATTTGCGCGACTACCCGCTGATCCCCGCCTACCTCGGCGGCTCGATCCATTTCAAGCTGCCACGCGTGCGCCTGATCGAAGGCATGCTGCAGAAGGGCCTGTTCACCTACTCCGGCGCGCGCAAGCCGGCCGTGGCTGTGGTGTCGCGCCTGTTTGCGGCGCTGCCCTGAAGCTGGGCGCGCCCTGCGCGGCTCAGGCGCGGTTCCCGCGCGCGATCCGCTGCAGGTCGATGGTGCGGTCGTACAGCTCCGCGTCGACCCCCTCCTCGAGCGCGACCTCGCGCAGCGGACGACCGGACGCGCTCGCCTTGCGGACGATGACGGTCGCCTTGTCGTAGCCGATCGCGCCGTTGAGCGCGGTGGCGACGGCCAGCGTCGCCGCGGCGGAGGCTGAAGTCGCCGCGCGGTTGACCTTCAGCCCGTCGATGCATTTCTCAGCGAACACACGCGCGGCCGCCGAGAGCAGCTTCAGCGACTGCAGCAGGTTGCGCGCGATCAGCGGGACGCGCACGTTGAGCTCGAACTGGCCCTCCAGGCCACCCACGGTGATGGCGAGGTCGTTGCCGATCACCTGGGCGGATACCTGCAGCACGACCTCGCAGATCACCGGGTTGACCTTGCCGGGCATGATCGAGGAGCCCTTCTGCAGCTCCGGCAGCAGCAGCTCGCCGATCCCCGCACGGGGCCCCGAGCCCATCAAGGCGATGTCGCCGGCGATCTTCGTCAGCGAGACTGCGACCACGCGCAGCGCGCCCGAGAGCTCGACGAGCGCATCGCGGCTGGCCTGCGCCTCGAACGCGTCGAGCGGGGCTGCGATCTGCTTCAGGCCGGTCTCCTTGCGCAGGCGCACGCGGACCTTCTCCGCGAACCGCGGGTGGGTGTTCAGGCCGGTACCGGTGGCGGTGCCGCCGAGCGGGATCTGGCCGACGTGCACGAGCGCGGCGCGCACGCGCTCGGATCCGAGCGCGACCTGCGCGGAGTAGCCCCCGAACTCCTGTCCTAGCGTCACCGGCACCGCGTCCATGAGGTGCGTGCGCCCGGCCTTGACCACGTTTGTAAAGGTGCTCGCCTTGCGTGCCAGCGAGCGCTCGAGCAGCCGCAGCGAGGGCAGCAGCTCGCGCTCGGCGACCTCGAGCGCGGCCAGGTGCACCGCCGAGGGGAAGACGTCGTTGGAGGACTGGCCCATGTTGACGTGGTCGTTGGCGTGCACGCCCTGGCCCGCGAGGCTGGCGATCACCTCGTTGGCGTTCATGTTGGTGGAGGTCCCGGAGCCGGTCTGGAACACATCGATTGGGAACTGCTCGTCGTGCTTGCCTTCGGCGACCTCCGTCGCGGCCCGCTGGATGCGTGCGGCGGTGCGCTTGGCGAGCAGGCCGAGCTCTCCGTTGACCGTCGCGGAGGCGCCCTTCAGGCGGGCCAGCCAGTGGACGACCTCGAGCGGCACCGTCTCGCCGGAGATGGGGAAGTTCTCGACCGCCTTGGACGTCTCCGCGCCCCACAGCTGCCGCTTCTGGCTCATGTGCCCACCCTAGCCGCAGAAGGCCGTGAGCTCCCGCGCGAGCCCGACCGGGTCGTCGTAGGCCATCAGAAAGCCCGTGCTCTCCAGGACGCGCAGCTGGCCGTCCGGCAGCAGCGCGAGCGCCTCTTCGGCGGTGGCGAGCGGGTGCAGGCGATCGCCGTCGGCCCACAACAGCAGCACCGGCAGCTGCAGCTTCGGGTACAGCTCGCGCAGGTGACCCTGTGCGCCGCGCGGCCAGCTGCGCGCGCACTTTGCCCACGAGCGCGCGAGGTTCGAGTTGCCGGGGACGTCGGCGAAGGCGTGCCTGACGAGGTCCGCGGCCGCCGGGTTGGAGCGCGATGAGAGACGCATGCCGCGCGCGGGCGTGAACACCATGTGCGTGCCGTACGAGAGCAGCCGGTCGAGGCCCGGGACCGCCCCCGCCAGGGCGGCCGCCCGCCACGCCGCGCGAGCCCAGGCGAAGCGCGGCGCCCTGTGCATGCGATTGCTCATCAGCACGATGCGCGCGGGCGAGATGCGTCCGGTGAGCAGCGCGTGGAGGATGATCTCGGCGCCCGCGTCGTGACCGGCGAGCATCGGCTTGGCGCCCAGCACCTCGGCGGCGAAGCCGCCCAGCACCTCGGCGAACCAGTCGGGCGTGTAGGGGTGCCGGGGGCGGTCCTCTGAGTCTCCGTGCAGGGGCAGGTCGGGCAGCACGACGCGGAAGCGACCGGCCAGCGAGGCGACGGCGGGCTCCCACTCCTTGTGCGAGAGCAGCCCCGAGTGAAGCAGCGCGAGCGGCGGGCCGGCGCCGAGCTCCCGGTAGGCGACGCGGGCGCCGTCGGGGTGGTGGTAGAGGCGCAGCCTCATTGCCGCATGCGTGCTCACGTGATCGCGCTCACCGGGTGGCACATCCTAGGCAGCGCCTATGTGGTTGCACCGCGCGCCGCGCCTAGAATTGTCCGCCCTTGAGCGAGCGCCCGCGACACCCGCTGATCCCCATGCGCGAGGTCGACGCGCGCCAGGATCTACCGGCGCTCGAGCTGGAGGTGCTCGAGCGCTGGCGCGAGCGGGACGTGTTCGCGGAGTCCTTATGCGCTCGCGAGCGCGCCGAGCAGTGGGTCTTCTACGAGGGGCCGCCGACCGCCAACGGACCGCCTGGCGCCCACCACGTGCTCTCGCGTGTGTTCAAGGACATCTACCCGCGCTTTCAGACGATGCGCGGCTACCGGGTCGAGCGCAAGGGCGGCTGGGACTGCCACGGGCTGCCCGTCGAGATCGCGGTCGAACAGGAGCTGGGCATCAAATCGAAGGCCGAGGTAGAGGCGTATGGGATCGAGCGCTTCAACGAGCGCTGCCGCGAATCGGTGTTCGCATACGTGCAGGAGTGGGACCGCCTGACCGAGCGGATCGGCTTCTGGTTGGACCTCGAGGACGCGTACCGCACGCTGGATGAGAGCTACATCGAGTCGGTCTGGTGGGCGCTTGCGGAGATCCACGAGCGTGGGCTGCTGTACGAGGGCCGCAAGGTGGTGCCGTACTGCCCGCGCTGCGAGACGACCCTCTCCTCGCACGAGCTCGCGCTGGGCTACGAGGACATCGTCGATGAGAGCGTCTACTTGAAGCTGGCGGTCGCGGGCAGCGCGCACGACGAGCGCCTTTTGGTATGGACGACGACGCCGTGGACGCTGCCGGGAAACGTGGCCGTGGCGGTGGCGCCGAAGGCGAGCTACGCAAAGGTGCGCGCGGGCGAGGAGACGTTCCTGCTCGCGGAGGAGCGCGTGCGCGCGGTGCTCGGCGAGGACGCCGAGGTGCTCGAGCGCCTCACGGGCGCAGAGCTGGCCGAGCGCTACTCCTCATACGAGGGGCCGCTGTTCGCGCTCGCCGATCGCCCCCCTGGTCCCGCGCCGATCCTCGCGGACCCGTTCGTCACCACCGAGGACGGAACCGGCATCGTGCACCTCGCACCGGCCTTCGGCGAGGACGACTTTCGGGTCGCAGCCGCCGCGGGCCTGCTCAGGCCGGAGCACCCAGAGGAGCTCTACAACCCGGTTCGCGCCGACGGCACCTACGACGAGCGCGTGCTCTCGGCAAGCGGCGGCACCTACGAGGGGCGCTTCGTCAAGGACGCTGCGCTGACGGAGGAGCTGATCGCGGACCTGCGCGCGCGCGGGCTGCTGCTGCGCGTGGAGCCCTACGAGCACGCATACCCGCACTGCTGGCGATGCGGGACGCCGCTGCTCTACTACGCGAAATCGTCCTGGTACATCGCGACCTCGCGGCTGCGCGAGGAGCTGCTGCGCGCCAACGACTCCATCAACTGGTACCCGCCGCGCGTCAAGCACGGCCGTTTTGGCGACTGGCTTGCCAACAACGTCGACTGGGCGCTCTCGCGCGAGCGCTACTGGGGCACCCCGCTGCCGGTGTGGCGCTGCGAGGCTGGGCACCTGCACGTGATCGGTTCCTTCGGCGAGCTCGCCGAGCTCTCGGGGACGACGCTGTCCGACCACCATCGTCCGTTCGTCGACCGCGTGCAGTTCCAGTGCCCGCACGAGGACGAGCAGCGGGAGGGCGCGCAGGAGGGTCGCTGCGGGCGCCCCATGACCCGCGTGCCGGAGGTCATCGACGTGTGGTTCGACTCCGGGGCGATGCCCTTCGCCCAGCACCACTTCCCGTTCGAGCACGCCGAGCGCTTCCGCGAGCGCTTCCCGGCCGACTTCATATGCGAGGCGCAGGACCAGACGCGCGGCTGGTTCTACTCGCTGCTCGCGGTCGCGACGCTGCTGGGCAAGCCTGCGCCCTATCGCAACGTGGTGTGCCTCGGCCTGATCCTCGACGAGGAGGGCCAGAAGATGTCGAAGTCCAAGGGCAACGCAGTCGAGCCATGGCAGGTGCTCGAGACGCACGGCGCCGACGCCTTCCGCTGGTACTTCTTCGCCTCCAAGCAACCGTGGGACGGCTATCGCTTCTCCGAACAGGCGATCGCAGACGGGGTGCGCCTGTTCCTGAAGCAGCTGTGGAGCACCTACTTCTTCTACGTCCTGTATGCGCGCGCGGCAGCCGAGGAGCTCGAGCGCTCGCCGGCGCGCACGGAGCGCCCGCGCGAGGATCTCGACCGCTGGGCGCTGTCGCGAATAGCGGGCACGAGCGAGGCCGTCACGGAGCGTCTCGACGCCTACGACGCGACCGCGGCGGCTCGCGCGATCGCGGACCTGGTCGAGGATCTCTCCAACTGGTACGTCCGCCGCTCGCGAAGGCGCTTCTGGGAGGGGGATGAGGCCGCGTTCGCGACGCTTCGCATCTGCCTGGTGACGGTCGCCAAGCTGCTCGCGCCGTTGTGCCCGTTCATCGCCGATGAGATCTTCGACAACCTCGACGCGGGGCGCGCGAGCGTCCACCTGTGCGAGTTTCCGAGCCCCGGCTCGCTGGCGGCGGAGGGAGCCGTTCGCGATCAGCAGCTCGAGGAGGCGATGGCTGACGCGCGCGAGACGGTGCGCCTCGGCCTGGGCGCGCGCCGCAGCGCCGACCTCAAGGTTCGCCAGCCGCTGGCCGAGGCCGTGGTGCTCGCGGACGGGCGCGAGCGGCGCGCGATCGAAGGGCTGGCCGAGATCGTGCGCGAGGAGCTCAACGTGCGGCGCGTGCGCTTCGTGGCCGCGGCCGAGGAGCTCGGCACCTACGAGGTCAAGCCCAACTACCGCACGCTCGGACCGCTGTTCGGAAAGGACATGCCGCTCGCGGCCGAGGCGATCGCCGCCCTCGATCCCGCCCGCGTGGCGGCGGCCCTGCGCGGCGGGGAGGATGCGAACGGGATCGGCATCTCGGTCGCCGGGCGCGAGCACAAGCTCTCTGCCGATGATGTGATCCTCACGATGCGCGCGCCCGCCGGGTACGCGGTCGAGCGCGAGGGCGGGCACGCGGTGGCGCTCGACTTGACGATCGACGAGGAGCTCCTGCAAGAGGGTCGCGCGCGCGAGATCGTGCACGCGATCCAGAACGCGCGCAAGGCCGCCGGCCTGGCCGTCGAGGACCGCATCGAGCTGGCGCTCAGCGGGGAGGATGCGCTGCTGTCGGCCGTGCGCGCGCACCGCTCCTACGTAGCCGGCGAGACGCTGGCCCTCGAGCTGAGCCTCGCCGGCGAGGATGCCCGCGCCGAGGATGCCGGGGCGTGGGAGTATGCGCAGGACGTCGAGATCGACGGCCTCGCGCTGGCGATCGAGCTGCGCCGCAGAGGCTCGTGAAGCGGCGCCTCTTCGGCTCCGCCGCGCCGGCGCGGCCGCGCTAAGGAGCCAAGGGAGGCAGGTGGGCGCGCCCGCCTGAACGTTGCTCAGGCTGCCGCGACGCTAGCTTGCGCGGCGGCTGCGGCAGCTGGCCGCGCCCGCCGAAATGCGGCTCAGGCCGCCGCGAGCACCGGCCCGAGCTCCTGCTCGAGCTTCTTCTTGGGATAGGCGCCGATGATCGTCTTCACGGGCTGTCCGCCTTTGAAGAGGATCATGGTCGGGATCGAGAGCACCTGGAACTGCGCCGCCGTCTGCTGGTTCTCGTCGGTGTTGAGCTTCACGACGCGAAGATCGGGGCGCTCTGAGGCGATCTCCTCGAGCACGGGTGCGACGACGCGGCAGGGCCCGCACCAGGGCGCCCAGAAGTCGACCAGCACCGGGCCGTCGGCCTCGATGACCTCGGCCTGGAAGTTGTTGTCGGTGACTTCGCTGAGGTTGCCTGCCATGTGTCCCTCCCTTGGTCGATCGCTCGACTACCACTATACAAAGTAAAGGAGTGGTGCCGAAGGGCCGCGTGCCCGCGCCCGTCTCGGCGCCGGATCGAGGAGCGCGTGCTTCGCGAGGGCTGCGGCGCGCGGTCATCGCGAGTACGCTTACGCAGCCCGGCCCGCCCTCGGCGGGCCGGCCAAGGGAGCGCATCGACGCCCAAGGCATCGATCCGGAGGAGAGCAATGCAGGCGACGCAGATCGACGCAGACGACTTCCGCGCACGCCAGCGCCGAGACTGGAACGAGGCGTCGGAGGGTTGGCGCGACTGGAATGAGCTGATCGACCGCGCGACCGCTCACGTGAGCGAGCATATGGTGAGCGTGGCGCGCATACAGCCGGGCTACCGCGTGCTCGACGTCGCGGCCGGCTACGGCGAACCATCGCTCACGGCCGCGAAGGTCGTGGGCCCGCAGGGCGAGGTCGTCGCGACGGACATCTCGGCGGGCATGCTCGCCTACGGTCGCGAGCGCGCGTCCGCTGCGGGGCTCGAGAACGTGCGCTTCGTGGAGTCGGACGCCTCCTCGCTCGACTTCCCACAGGGCAGCTTCGACGCCGCCCTCTCGCGCTGGGGGATCATCTTCGAGCCCGACGGCGAGGGCGCTGCGACGCGCGTTCGCAGCTTCCTGAAGCCTGCGGCGAAAATGGCGATCAGCTCGTGGGGGCCGCCCGAGCGCGTGCCGTTCCTTGCCGTCCCGATGAGCACCGTGATGAAGACGCTGGACGTCCCGCCTCCGCCGCCGGGCACGCCCGGCCCGCTATCGCGACCCACGGCGGAGGCGATCGGCGGCCTGCTCGAAGGCGGTGGCTTCTCGGACGTCGAGGTCGATGAGCTGGAGGTGAGCTTCGAGTGGGGCTCCCCGGAGGAGTTCACGCGCTTCGTTCAGGAGATCGCCCCGCCGATCTACAACCTGGTCAACCCCCAGCCACCCGATGTGCAGCGCGAGTGCTGGCAGGCGATCACTGATGCCGCCCGCGCACACGCCTCCGGGGGCGGCGCCTTGCGCTTCAGCAACCTCGTGCTCGTCGCGGCGGGCCGGTCCTGACGCTCGCGCCGGCCTGAGCCGGCGGGCTCTGCGCCCAGGCGTCAATGCACGATCACGAGCACGTCGCCATCGCGGCGCACGATCGGCGGGTGGATGTGCGTCAGCGCGGCGAACAGGTTAGGCGAGAGGAAGACCTCGACGAAGGCGGCCGCGAGCAGTACGGGCAGCGCGACGGCCACGGTCACGAACGTCGCGGCCAGCAGCTGCTCCCATTTGGCGCTGCGGCTGGCGATGATCCAGGCGGCGAGCGGCAAGAACAGCGCCATCAGCTCGGGCACGGCGTGCGGGAGCAGCCCCAGCAGCAGCAGGCCGGGCGAGACGCGCAGGAAGGCGGCGACGCCGCCGAGCGTGTGCCCGATCAGGTAGGCCTGGGCGCCGAGCGAGAAGGTGGTCGCGGCGACCACGAAAGCGATCGCGAGCCGGCCGCCGTGTTCGTGCACCCAGCGCGAGAGGCCGTGACGGTGCTGGGCCTGCAGCGGCAGCGAGCTGCCGGCGATGAAGCCGGCGACGCAGGCCATCGCGTGCAGCGCGAGCACGAGCAGGTTGCGCTTCATGACGCCGAGCACGTCGCCTGCGTCGCCAACGGCGAACGGAGGCTGGAGGTTGACTATCTGCTCGCGGCCGCCGTAGAGCGAGGAGATCAGCCACACGGCGAGCAGCAGGCCCGCCGCAGCGGCGGCCGAGCCGGCGGCCCAGCGCCCGAGGACCGACCACGGTTCCCGCCGCCAGGAGCGAAGCGTCGAGCGCGTATGCCGGATCCCGTGCGTGAAGGCATACGCCGACGCGTCCATCGCCTGTGCATCGGCCCGGCGCGCGACTATCTGAAGCGCAGGCGCGGAACCAGCCACATGGCCTCGAGCGCGATGCGCCAGGACATCTTGCTCTGGCCCCGCTGGCGGTCGCGAAAGACGATCGGCACCTCGACCACCTCGAAGCCGGCGCGCACGGCGCGGTAGGTGAGCTCGACCTGGAATGCATATCCGCGAGAGCGCACGCTGTCGAAGTGGATCGCCTCGAGCACCTCGCGGCGGAAGCACTTGAAGCCGCCGGTGAGGTCGCGAACCTTCAAGCCGAGCACGCAACGTGCGTACACCGAGCCCCACTCGCTGATCTTGCGCCGCACGAGCCCCCAGTCGCTGACGCCCCCTCCTGGCACGTAGCGGGAGCCGAGCGCGAGGTCCGCTCCTCGTGCGACAGCGCCGAGCAGCCGCTCGAGGTCAGCGGGGTCGTGCGAGAAGTCGCTGTCCATCTCCAGCGCGTATCCGGCACCGGCCTGGAGCGCATGCGAGAAGCCCGCCAGGTAGGCGGGGCCGATGCCGTTCTTGGCCTGGCGGTGGAGCACCTCGAGCCACTCGTGCTCGGCGCACAGGCGGTCGGCGATCGCGCCGGTGCCGTCGGGCGAGCCGTCGTCGACGATCAGAATGCGAAAGCCGGCGGGCGCCGCGCGCCTGAGCACCTCCGCCGACGCGTGCACCAGGGCCTCTATGTTCTCGGCCTCGTTGTAGGTCGGCAGTATCAGCCACGGCTCGCCGGACATCGGTCGGCGTACCCTAGATGATCGATTCCAGGATCCCGCGCGGCCCTGGATGGCGCATCTGGGCGCGCGGCTTTGTGCGCGCCGGCGCTCGATCGCCCCATACCCTGAGGGAGTGACCGCGCTGCAGCTGACCAACGCCGCGATCGCCGACGCGCTGGACGAGCTAGGCAACCTGTATGAGCTCGACGGCGCGATCGTGCACCGCGTGGTGGCCTACCGCACGGCTGCGAAGACGGTGCGGGAGGCGTCCACCTCGGTCGCTGCGCTCGCGCTGGCGGGGCGCGCGAAGGAGCTGCCGGGGATCGGCTCGACGCTGCAGGAGAAGATCGTGGCGCTCGCCGATACCGGCACGATCCCCGCGGCCGAGAAGCTGCGCGCGAAGTTCCCGTCGGGCCTGGTGGCGATCATGCGCCTGCCGGGCCTCGGGCCCAAGCGCGCGCGCCTGCTGTACTCGGAGCTGGGGATCGACTCGCCGCAGAAGCTGCGAGAGGCGGCGCTCGCACAGCGCCTGCGCGACGTGCGCGGCCTGGGTCCGAGGTTCGAGCACAGCGTGCTGCGCGCGCTCGAGGCCGGCATCGCCGAGCGCGCGCCCGCGCGCGTGCTGCTGCCTCGGGCGCTCGCGATCGCAGAGGCGCTGGCGGCGGAGCTGATCGCCCGGGGCGCGCCGGGCACGCAGGTGCTCGTGGCCGGCTCGGCACGGCGCCAGGCGGACAGCGTCAAGGACCTTGACCTGATCGCGACGACGACGCGCCCCACAACACTGGCCAAGAGCCTGCGCACGCTCGAGCAGATCGAGAGCGTGAGCGCGGCCTCGCGCGCGGGCGCGCGGGCGCGCACGCACGCCGGCGTGGGCGTCGACCTGCGCATCGGCAAGCCCGCTCAGCTAGGCAACCTGCTGCAGCATTTCACCGGCTCGGGCGAGCACAACGCGGCGCTGCGCGAGGCGGCCGTGCGGCGTGGCCTGCACGTCTCGGAGTACGGCGTGCACGACGACTCGATCGGGCGCACGCGCACGTGCGCGGAGGAGCGCGAGGTGTACGAGCTGCTCGGGCTCGCATACATCGAGCCCGAGCTGCGCGAGAACCGTGGCGAGCTGCAGGCCGCCCAGCTGGGCGGCGGCGGGCTGCCGAGCCTGATCGAGCTGGCTGACATTCGCGGCGACCTGCACTGTCACACGGTCGCCTCGGACGGCCACAGCACGATCGAGGAGATGGCGCACGCGGCGCTCGAGCGTGGATATGAGTTCCTCGCAATCACCGACCACTCGGCCTCGCACGGGTTCGGCAACGAGGTCACGCCGGCGCAGCTGCGGCGCCAGATCGAGCTCGTGCGTGAAGCCGACGCGCGCATCGAGGGCATCCGCCTGCTGGCGGGGAGCGAGGTGAACATCCTCCCGGACGGGTCGCTCGACTACGAGGACGAGCTGCTCGCGCAGCTCGACTGGATCATCGCCAGCGTGCACACCTCCTTCGGCATCGGCGTGCGCGCGATGACCGAGCGCATGATCAGGGCAATTGAGCACCCGCTGGTAGATGCGATCGGCCATCCCACGGGTCGCAAGATCGAACAGCGCGCGCCGTATGCGATCGAGCTCGAGGCGGTGTTCGAGGCGGCGGCCGCCAACGGCACGATGCTCGAGATCAACGCCAACCCCGACCGCCGGGACCTGGGCGACCTTCACGCGCGCGCTGCGCGCGCCGCGGGCGTGGACATCGTGATCAACTCCGACGCCCACCGCACGTCGACGCTGGCGAACATGCGCTGGGGCGTGGCCACCGCGCGGCGCGCCTGGCTGTCCGCCGCCGACGTCGCCAACGCGCGGGGCTGGAGCGAGCTGCAGGCGCTACGCGGCAAGCGGCCCGCCGAGCAGGCGCGGAAGTAGCGCCTCCGCCACGAGCCTGTCGACGGAGGCGGGCGAGAACGGCGCGAGCAGCTCCTCGGCCCGCCGCGCGTATCCGGGCAGCGGGTCCTCGAGAGCGGTGCGGATCCCGCGCGCGAGATCGTCGCCGACGAGCCGTGGGTCGAGCTCGCGTGCAAGCGGCAGCGCGGCGTAGGGACCTGGCGCGGCGGTGGTCACGAGCGCGCATCCGTCTGCGAGCGCCTCGAGCTGCGCGAGCCCGTAGTCCTCCCGGCGGGGCGCACAGACGAACGCCCGCGCGCGCCTGAGGAGCGCCCGGTACTCGCTCGCCTCGAGCGCTCCGACGACGCGCACCCCGGCCTCGCCGACATCGATGCCGGCGCGCTGCAGCAGGCGCGAGGTGGCGCCTGCCACGACCAGCTCGCCGCCGGCCGCGGCCGGGCACTCGGCGCGCGCGCGCCGCCAGGCTGCGAGCACGCGGTCGAGTCCCTTCTTGGCGGGGTTGGCCGCGTAGGTGATGGCCGCGATGTCGCGCGCGCCGCCGTCTGGCCCGTCCTGGTCGCGCGCGCAGGAGCGCTCGACGGCGACCGGCAGCACCAGCGAGCGCCCGCCCTGCTGCGAGGCGACGGGCGACTCGGCGAGAGCGCCCTCGCTCCAGGGAAGCAGCAGCGGCGCCTGGCGCAGGCGCAGCCGCTCTAGCGGACGCTGCCACAGCCCGTGGCGGCCCGGGCGGTTGCCGGCGGCGGTCGCGTCGAAGCGGATCGCGCCGGGCATCGGCCAGAAGCAGGCGGCGGTGGTGCTCGAGTAGATCATCGCGCGCGGTGGCGATACGCGCCGCGCGAGCGCTGCCCTGGCGGCGTCCCGCACCGCGCGCGCCCAGGCGAGATCGGTGAGCATCAACGTAGGAGCGGGGCGCGGCGCGGTCGCTGAGACGACCTCGACGTGCGCGCCTGCGCGCTGGAGCGAGGCGGCAAGCGCCTCGTCGGCCGCGCGCAGCCCGGCGGTCGAGCCGAGCGAGACGATCAGCACGTCGGCCGGCAAGGATTGCGGCATCTCAGCTGATGGCGCCGTTGGCGCGCTCTGGGCGCAGCGCCTTGAAGCCGGGCGTGCGCTCCAGCGCTATGGGGCGCACCGGCGAGGTGCGGCGAACGTAGAAGCAGACGCCGTCGCGCTCCTCTATGGCGCGCACGGCGGAGTCCTGCTGGCGCCAGGCAAGCGCCCAGATGATCGCGAAGCCGGCGGCGATGCCCGGCACCTGTGGCGCGAGGAAGGCCAGCCCGCCGGCCGCCAGCACGAACACGATCAATGGCCACAGGCGGTTGATGAGGATGGCGTTGGGCTGGTGCTCGGGCATCGTGGTGCTGGCCTTGGCGCTCGCGAGCAGCCGAGCGATGGGAGGGTTTGTCTCCGCGCGCCTGCCCAGCCGCAGTCCGAGCAGCGCCGCGATCACCCACCAGCCAACCGCGATCGGGACCAGGTGCGCTTCGGAGTGCGTGCCGAAGGCCAGCACGCTGATCGCCGCAAGCGCAGTGGCGGCCCCGGCACTGAGCAGCACGGTCGCGCGCAGGAAATCGACGAAGCGCACGCCGGCTACAGCAGCGCCTGGAGCAGCTCCCGAACGCCGCCCGGGCCGTCGACGGTGAGATCTGCCTCCCGCGCGAGGTCGGGAGGCGCTTCGTCGGAGCTGACCGCCACGCACAGGGCCTCGCCCAGAGTCCCCGAGTGCTCGAGCTCGCGCAGGCCGCGGAAGGCGTCGAGGTCGGTCGTGTCGTCGCCGACGTACAGCGCGGCCTCGACCGGCATCGCCCGCAGCAGCGCGCTCACCCCGAGTCCCTTGTCGAGCACGACCGGCGGGCGAACCTCGAGCACCTTGCGGCCCCAGTGAAGCGCGAAGCCCTCCTCCTGCGCGCGCGCGCCGATCTCCTCCACGGCGGCGGCAGCCGCCTGCTCGTCCGGCGCGCCGCGCCAGTGGAAGGCGACGATCGTGTCCTTGTCCTCGCTGCGCACGCGCAGGCGTTCGTGCTCTCTGGTCAGCGCGCGCGCCGCGAAGGCGCGAACGCGCGCCCTCTGAGCGGCGAGCTCCGGGGCGACCTCGGCGCGCGTCGCGCCGGGGCGCAGGAGCTCGCCGCCGTGGTTGCCGATGTAGGCAATCGTGCCGATCGCGACAATTTGCCGCGAAGTCGCCGCGCGGCGGCCGCTCACGCACGCCACCACGCGGTAGCGACGGGAGATCTCGATCAGCAGCGAGCGCGTCGCCTCGGGCACGTGCGCGTCGGTGGCGTGCCGCACGATCGGCGCGAGGGTGCCGTCGATGTCGAGCAGCACAGCCGAGCGGTCCGGGTCAGAGCGGACCGGCTCGAGCGCCTCCACGAGCGTGGCAGCGGGGGACACGGGGTCTAGTATGGCGCGCATGGTGGCCGATCCGTTCCCTCGCCAGCGTGGCGGCTGAGCGCGCGCTTTCGCGTGCGCGCTCGCTCAAGCTGACAGCGATCGGCACCGCTGCGGGGCTGTTCAGCGGCCTCTTCGGAGTCGGCGGAGGAACGGTGGTGGTGCCGCTGCTGGTCCTGTGGCTCGCCTATGACGAGCGGGTCGCGACGGGCACCTCGCTGGCTGCGATCGTGTTCATCGCCGGCTTCGCCGCGGCCACGCAGGGGCTGTACGGGAACGTCAACCTGCGCGACGCGGCGCTCGTCGGCGGGCCGGCCGTGGTCGGCGTGGTGCTGGGCGCGGCGCTGCAGCAGCGCCTGCGCTCACGCGCGATCTCGGTGCTCTTCGCGCTGGCGCTCGTTGCCAGCGCGGTGGAGCTGGTTCTGAAGTGATCGGGACGATCGCAGCGGGACTGGCTGGGGGCGTCTTGGCTGGCGTGCTGGGAGTCGGTGGCGGCATTCTGTTCGTGCCGGCGCTGGTCGTGTTCATGAACCTCAGCCAGCACCACGCGGAGGCGACCTCGCTGCTCGCGATCATCCCCGTCGCGCTCGTCGGCGCCTACAGGCAGGACCGCTACGGCAACGTCCGCCGCGGCGACGCGGTGCTGCTCGGCTTTCTCTCGATCGCCGGCGGCATCGCGGGCGTGGCGCTCGCGAACGCGCTCTCGGGAGCAGTCCTGCGCGACTCGTTCGCGGCCTTGATGGTGCTCGTGGCCGGACAGCTGCTGCGCAAGGCGCGGCGCGAGCCCGCTCAAGCGCACAAGCGGCGAGAGCGGATGCTCTAGACTTGCCCTGAGATGGGACTTGACAACCCGCTCCATATCGCGGTTCTGGTCGTGATCCTGCTGCTCGTGTTCGGCGCCAAACGCCTGCCCGAAATCGGCCGCTCGCTGGGAAGCGGGATGCGCGAGTTCAAGCAGTCGATAACCGGCGAGAGCAGCTCGCAGCAGCCCACGCTCCCCGCTGCCTCGCAACCAGCTCCGCCGCCCGCCCAGCAGGCGCAGCCCCAGACCCAGCAGGCGCCGCCCCAGGCCCCGGAGGCGCAGCCCCAGACCCCGGTCGCCCAGGGCGCACCGAGCGAGCACCAGCAGAGCTAGCGAAGTTGCTTTGGCGGGCCGCACGCCTCCGTGCGTGTGGTCGAAGCGCGCCGTCCTCAGCGGCGGCGGATGGGCCCGCTGTAGACGGCCTCGAACGCCGAGCCTGGCACGGTCTTGAGCTGGTCGAGGTCTTCGTCGTCCCAGCGACGGTCGGGAGCGCCGGTGATGAACCATGGCGACCCGTTGTCGGCAACGATCAAGCCGAAGCGCCGCAGCGCGCGCAGCACGATCAGCGCTTGGCCGTGATAGCGGGCGAGGCTGAAGCTGGCCTTCAGTCGCAGTCGCAGCCCCATCGGCGGAAGCCGCGCATCGGCGCTGGATGAGGCGAGGTGCGTCGCGGGGTGGATGTAGCCGCTCTGTGTCCGCGGAACGGTCACGCGGAGCGCGTGCTCGATGCGTCCGGCGCGCACCTCGCCGTAGCGCGCGAGCAGCGGGAAGATGGGCAGCCCGGCCGCGTCGGCGGACGTCCAGCCCTCCGGCCGCAGCCGGCCTGAGCGCAGGTTGAAGACCGCGCCAGAGCCTGCATCCCAGCCGGCGCCGGCGCGGCGCGCGTTGTACAGCTCATACAAACGGCAGCTTCCGCGCTGCAGCACGAGCACGTGCCGGTCGCCTTCCGCCCCGGCCCCCTCCACGCGTGCGCCCGGCGGGACCGGGTAGGGACCGGGGTCGGACTCCCCGCCGAATTCGGTGAACGAGATCGGCACCCTCGGCTGGCGCGGCCCGACGACCGCGTAGGGAATGCCGTAAGCGGGGTTGCTGCCGAAGTCGGCGTGCAGGTGCGCGCTCAGCCCGATGCTCGCGACGTAGTCCGCGGAATGCCGATCCACGGGCGCGCGCGAGATGTCACGGTTGAGCGGATTCGTCGGCGGAAGGATTGGACACCCATATTGATGCGGCGCGGGCGCGCTGCGCGCGCTCGCGCCCGAGCGGTCGGCGGTGGCGCCAACCGGCGCCGTCGTGGCCGCGGCCGCGCACAGCCCCGCAGCCACCAGCAGCGGGCGCAACTGCGGCCGCGACACGAACCGTTTGCGCGTGCCTGGCCTGCCGAGCCTCCGCGGGCGCCGAGAGCGCGGCGAGACGCGGGGCGCGTTCGCCGGATGGCTCAGCACGGCTCGCGAAGCTGGTGCGCGGAGGTGAAGAAGTTGCGGTAGGCGAGCAGCACGGCGGTCAGCGCCGCCAGTGCGACGCTGCCGAGCAGGACGTAGAGCAGGGTCAGCTGCAGGCGGACGGCGTCGATCGGCGCAGCGCCGGCGAGGAGCATGCCAACCATCGTGCCGGGGAAGAAGATCAGCCCGGTCGTCTTGGTCGAGTCGATCAGCGGGATCATTCCCGAGCGAAGGCTGCGTTGCAGGATCGGGCGCATCGCCTGGCCGGCGGTGGCGCCGAGGGCCAGCGTCGCCTCGATCTGCGGAGCCGCATCGGCGATGTCGTCGCCGAGCCGGTTGAGGGCGACGGCGGCGGCGGTCATCGCATTGCCGATGACCATGCCGCCCACGGGCACGAGGTAGCGCGCCCGAGCCTGGAAGACGCCGAGCGCGACCACCAGCGCCAGCGTCGCGGTGCCGGCGAGGGCCAGCGCGATCAGCAACGGCCAGAACGCACCGGGGACGCGGCGCGCGCGACGTCGCGCGGTGAAGGCGCCGAATATCACCATCGCCGCGATCAGCGCCAGAACGAAGATGAGCTTGTTCTGGTCGAAGATCAGCTTGATGACGTAGCCGATCGCGGTGAGCTGGAGGAAGGAACGGAAGGTCGCGACGGCGATGTCGCGCTCGAGATCGGCCCGCTGCCAGCCCGAGACGGCCGCCGCGATCGCCACGAGCGCGAGCGTGGCGGCGACCTGCGCGAGGCTGAGGTGGATTGCGAGGATCATGGGCGAGGCCCAAGGCCAGTCGCGATGCGGCCGTTGTCGATGTGCACGAGCCGGTCGGCGAGCCTGCGCGCCTGCGCTCGATCGTGGGTAACGAAGATCAGGCCAGCCGACATTCGGGCGCTCACCTCGAGCAGCGTCCGCTCGATCGCGTCTCGGGCTCGCTCATCGAGCGCGGCGGTCGGCTCGTCGAGCAGCAGCACGCGCGGCTCGAGCGCGAGCGCGCGGGCGAGCATGACCCGCTGCTGCTCCCCCACGGACAGCTGGTAGGCGGTCCGGCCGGCGAAGGACGCGTCCAGCCCGGCGAGCGCGAGCGCGCAGTCGATGTCGCACTCCTCGCCTCGCAGCCTCGGGCCATAGCTGACGTTGTTCGCAACGGTGCCCGCCAGCAGTGCGGGGAGCTGTGGCACGAGCGCGACCTCGCGGCGCAGGGCGAGGACGTCATAGTCGCGGACGTCGCGCCCGCGGTAGTGCACGGTGCCAGCGTGGGGATCGGCGAGCCGGTTGAGCAGCCGCAGCAGCGTCGACTTGCCTGCGCCCGAGGGACCGACGAGCGCGGTTGTTCCCTCCGCCAGATCGGCAGTGAGATCGCTCAGCACGGCCCTGCCGGCACGGCGGTAGCTGATCTGCTCGAGCGAGAACAGCACGCACCGATTATCTTTCCGCGCGCGCCGGACCCGCGCTCTGCGACGCGGCCGGTCCGCTCGGCCCAGCGCTGAGGCAGCCCGCGCCTGGCGCATGCCCCGACGGGCCGCCGATCACCTCTGAGCGCGTGCGGCCACTCGCCCCTCTCTGCGGCGCGGCGCCGGCTCAGGCGCAGCGCCGCCACTTCTCAGCTCAAGCGGCGCCTGCGCTACAGCAGGCTCGAGGTCATGCGCTCGATCTCGGCGATCGAGGTCAGGCCGGCTCGCACCTTCTCGAGGCCATCGTCGCGCAGGTGGAGCATGCCCTCGCGCTCGGCCACGGCCACGATCGCGTCGGTCGAGGCGCGCTCGAGGATCAGCGCGCGAATCTCCTCGCTTACGGACAGCACCTCGTACACGCCTAGACGCCCGCGATAGCCGCTGCCACCGCAGCGCTTGCAGCCCACGGCCTCGAACGGGCTCGCTCCTGCCAGCCCGTGCTGGACGAGCACCGACCGCGACACGTTCTGAGGGCGCTTGCAGTTCTTGCACAACAGGCGCACGAGCCGCTGCGCGGCCACGCAGTCGATCGCCGAGGAGATGAGGAACGGCTCGATGCCCATGTCCATGAGGCGCCCGAGCCCACTCGGCGCATCGCGCGTGTGCAGCGTCGAGAGCACGAGGTGCCCCGTCAGCGCAGCCTCGATCGCGATGTGCGCGGTCTCTGAGTCGCGGATCTCGCCGACCATGATCACGTCGGGGTCGGCGCGCAGCATCGAGCGCAAGCCGACGTCGAAGGTGACGCCCGCCTTGGGCGCGATCGGCATCTGCTTTATCCCCGGGATCTTCTGCTCGACCGGGTCCTCGATCGTGAGAATGCTGCGCTCGCCGTCGTTTATGTCGCCGAGCGCCGCGTACAGGGTCGTCGACTTGCCCGACCCGGTGGGGCCCGTCACGAGCACAGCGCCGTTTGGCCTGTGGATCGCGGCCCGGAAGCGCTCCAGCGCCTGCGAGGACATGCCCAGCGCATCCAGATCCTGAATCTCGTTGGCGTGGTCGAGGATTCTCAGCACGACCGCCTCGCCGTGCACGAGGGGGAGCGTAACCACGCGAATGTCAACGCGCCGGCCGTCGACCGTCAGCCCGAAGCGCCCGTCCTGAGGCACGCGCCGCTCCGAGATGTCGAGGTCGCCCATGATCTTGATGCGCGAAACAACTCCCCTAGCCAGCTTGCGCTTCACCGTCGCGGCCGGAAACAACACGCCGTCGACGCGGAAGAGCACGCGCGTCTCGGCCTCTTCGGGGTTGATGTGGATGTCCGAAGCCCCCTGCTGCACCGCCTGCGAGACGATCGAGTAGACGAGCTTGATGATCGGCGCGTCGCCCTCGCTCGCCTCGACGCGCTCGGTCTCCTCCTCCCGCTCCGCGTGTTCCTCGGCCAGGCCCTCAATCGATTCGTCCATGTGCGCGAGCCGCATGAGCAGCGGATCGAGGTCCTCCGCCGAGGCGGCCGCCGGCCTGACTCTGCGCCCGGTCATCATCGTGATGTCGTCGATGGCGAGCACGTTGGTCGGGTCGGTCATCGCCACCAGCAGCACGCCGCCCTCGTCGAAGCCGATCGGCACCGCCCGGTAGCGCTGGCAGGCTTCCGCGCTCAGCAGGTTGATCGCGCCCATGTCGATGTCGAAGACACTGAGATCGACGAAGTCGAGCCCGAAGCGCTCGGCGACCACGCGAGCGAGCTGATCGTGGCGAAGCACGCCGTGCTCGACCAGCACGAGACCCGTGGGCCGACCCTCGGCGCGCGCGAGCTCCACCGCCCCTTCCACAGTCGCGCGGTCGGCGAAGCCCAGGTCGACGACGACCTCGCCGATCATGCGCGTCGAGCGTCCGCTGCGCCGCGGCGGAAGCAGGCCCGGGGGCGCTCCCTCGGGCCGAGGCGAGCGCCTGCGCTCAGCCGGCTCGGCCGGGGCGGCGTCGGCCTTGGCGACGTCGTCCTTGGCCTCGGCGTCGGCCGCGGCGGCGTCGTCCTTGGCCTGGGCGTCGGTGGGGGCGACGTCGGCCGGGGGCTTGGCCGGCTTGCGTGCGCCCGCAGCCGAGCTGGTAGCTGGTGCGGCCACCTTGCTCATCACTGCTCATATCGGCAGTTGACGGTCGACCCTTGACCACCTTTGATGCACGATTGGCACCGGCGGCGAACGCGCGCCGCGGTCCAGGGCGCCGGGCGCGCCATGGCCCTCTAGCCGCGCGCGACGGCCTAGCGCGAGCTGGCCTTCAGGTTGCGGCGCGGCGCCTAGCGCGAGCCTGCCGGCGGGTGATGCTCGAAGGCGCCCTTCACGTGTGCGTCGAGCGCGTTCAGCCTGTAGAGCGCGAGCGCCTCCGCTGAGGCAAAGCGCTGCCCTGGCGCGCCATCGCTTCCGTGGTGCAGGATCACGCAGTGCTCGAGTGCCAGCCTGCGCCGATCCTCGAGCGCCGGCGGAAGGTGTGTCGCGATCACGCGCAGGCCAAGCTCGATGTGGCCGATCAGCCAGCCCTCCTCGCTGCGCGCGATCTCCGCTCCGTAGCTGAACTCGCGCGTCTTTCCGATGTCGTGCACGATCGCCGCACACACGAGCAGGTCTCGATCCAGACGCGGGTGCAGCGTGCACAGCTCGAGCGCCATGGTGGCGACCGCGACCGTGTGCTCGAGCAGGCCGCCCAGGTAGGCATGGTGGCCCCCAGCCGGTCGCGGGCCTGGAACCGAGCACGGCGCGCGACGCAGCTCGGCGCGCAGCTCATCGTCGTCCAGCATGCACTCGAGCAGATGCCTCAGCGGCGGGTCGTAGACCTCGCGCGCGAGGTGCTCGAGGAAACCGTCGAGCTCATCCAGATCGCGGTAGGCGCGGGGCAGGAAACGCGCCGGGTCAGCGTCGATCCCTCGTGCCGGGGCGATCTGCTGCACGTCTATCTGCAGCTGGTCGCGAAAGCGCGCCACGCGTCCGCGCACGCGAACGAGCTGCCCGCGCTCGAAGGCGCCCGCCAGCGCGTCGGCTTCGCGAAAGGCGCGAGCTGCGATCGCGCCGGTGCCGTCGCGCAGCTCGAGCGCGAGGTAGGGAGCCCCCGTGCGCGTGGTGTAGCGCTCCTTGCGCGTGCACGCAAACACGCCGTCGACCTCCTGCTCGCTGCGCAGGGTCGCGACCGTCGCGCCTTCCTCTGAATGGCCGCTCGCCGTGGCAGTCACGCACGCATGATGTACGGTGGTTCGGATGCAGCCGTTGATCTGGGACCGACGGCCGGCAGGACTCAGGGCTCCGGCCATGGTGTGCGCCTTCCAGGGCTGGAACGACGCCGGCGAGGCAGCCTCGAGCGCGGTCTCGTTCCTTGCCACAGCACTGCGCGCGCGCCGCTTCGCTGCGATCGACTCCGAGGAGTTCTACGACTTCCAGTCCAACCGCCCGTGCGTGCGCTTCGATGAGTCGGGCCAGCGCGAGATCACCTGGCCCGGCGTCGAGGTGCTCGAGGCGCCCGCCCCGCGGGCACCCCGAGATCTGGTGCTCGTGCGCGGCGTCGAGCCCTCGCTGCGCTGGCGCGCGTTCAGCTCGAGCATCGTCGACCTCGCCGAGGCGCTCGGCGTGCAGCTGGTGGTCTCGCTGGGCGCCCTGCTCGGCGACGTCCCGCACACGCGCCCCGTGGCGCTGACCGGACACGCCTCCGACCCCACGCTTAGTGAGCGCCTCGGCATCGCAAGCTCGACATATGAGGGGCCCACGGGCATCGTCGGGGTGCTGCACGGCGCGTGCATCCAGGCCGGGCTGCCCTCTGCGAGCCTGTGGGCAGCCGTTCCGCATTACGTGGCCGCGGCCGCCAACCCGAGCGCCGCGCTGGCCCTGCTGCGCCGCCTGGAAGGTCTGATCGGCGTGTCGGTGGACGTCTCCGAGCTCGAGTCAGCGGCAGCCGACTACGAGCGCCAGGTCGCCCGCGCGGTGCAGAGCGACCCAGACATTCAGGCGTTCGTCGAGCGTTTGGAGCAGGCGACCGAAGGAGCCGAGGCGGCTACGGGGCAGCAGGTGCCCTCCGGCGAGGCCCTGGCCCGGGAATTTCAGCGCTTCCTGCGCCAGCGCGGAGACGGCGGGAGGTAACGGTCGCGCATCAGGTCTCGGCCACCGGGCAGACGATGCGGTAGTCGCAGATCGAGCAAGTGGCGCGGGACGGGGTGGGCTCGAAGCGCTGTGCGAGGATGCCCTCGCCGACCTCGAGCACGGTCTCGGTGATCGCCGCTCCGCTCTCGCCCGCGGCTGCCGGGACGGGCACCTTGCGGTCGTCGAGCACGTAGTAGTAAGCCTGGCGCGATGACTCCAGGCTCCAGGCCTCGCGCGCAGCAAGCGCATACAGGGAGAGCTGGACGTCGTCCTTCAGCTGAGCCGGCGTCTTGGGGCGCGAGGTCTTGTAGTCGATGAGCTCGTGCTCCTGGCGGCCGTCTTCGTGCGTCACGCAGTCGACGCGGTCCACGCGCCCGCGCAAGTGGTGCGGCCCGAGCCGGAAGTCGAAGGTGCGCTCGAACCACACAGGCCGAGCGCCAGGCTCCGCCAGCCGCGCGTGATACCGGGTCAGCGCAGCGCGGCCCTTCTTGCGCAGCTCCGCCTCGCCCTCGCCGAGCCCGGCCCTGCGCCACACGGCGTCGTAGAGCTCGAGCATCTCGGCCAGCGTCTGCGAGCCCTCGGCGTGAAAACGCTCGAGCACCTGGTGGATGACGATGCCGAAGCGCTGGTGCAGCGTCTGCGCCGTCGGGATCCGCAGCACGCGCGCGAACTTGTACCTGAGCGGGCAGCTGCGATAGGTCTCTATGTCCGAGGCCGATAGCGCCAGGCCGATCCCCTTGCGTGGCAGGAACGGGCCCAGCGAGTGCTCTTCGCCATATCCGCGATGGGACGTGTCGGGCGGGCGCTGGCTCTCGAATGCGTCGGCGCGCCGCGCGCCGGCGGCGACGCCGCCCGCGGCCGGGGCGGCGCCCTCCGCGGGGTCCGCGTCGGCGGCCAGCAGGTCCTGGTCCAGCAGCGAGGTTTGCAGGATCTCGCGCTGCACAGGCGTTGTCGCCGCGAGCAGGCGGGCGTTGATGTCAGCGATCGCCTCGCCCATGCGGTACGGAGGCGAGCGCTGAAGCAGGGCCGCGAGCTTGATCAGCTCGAGGTAGCGGGCGACGCCGTGGGCGATGTCCAGTTCGGTGTCCAAGCGCAGCTCGCCAAGGCGCCCGCCGATCCGCCCCACGCCCTCGAGCACCTCCTCGCGCAGCCGGCAGAAGGCGTCGTGCAGCTGGTCGCCGGCCGGCTCGAGGGCACTCGACGGCTCTTGAATGTCGGAGGCCCGCCCGAGCGAGGCGAGGTGACGCGTCAGGTCGGCAAGGGTGGCCTGGGGCGCCGAGCGCAAGAAGCTGGCCGCGAGCTCTCGCAGGCGACCGAGCTCGTCGCGCTGCTCGGCAGCTTCCTGCACCGTCAAGAGCGAGCCCGTTCGCGCCCTCAGCAGCTCGATCAGGCGTCCAGTCAGGACGTCCGCGCGCTCGGCCTTGGAGCCCGCCGACGCGGCGCCATGCAGCTCGAGGAAGCGCTCGATCCGTTCGCGCGCCTCCGGCGGGATCTGCGGCGACTCGATCGCCAGCGCGAGCCCCGCGACGAGGTCCAGCCGCCGCCTGCGCGCGAGCTGGATTACGCGCGCGAGGTGCGTCTGGCGCAGTTCGATCGGCGGGCGCGCGAGGGCGCGCACGACTGCCGCGGCGTCCTGAGGGTCGACGAGCAGCCGCATCCAAGCCAGCACATCGCGTACCTCCGCGCGTTGCAAGAGCGTGAGCGCGTCTGCCTCGGTGCCGTGATCGGCTTGGAGGTCGACGACGATCCGCGAGGCCACCACCCCAGGATACGAGGGTCGGGGGCTCCCGGTGGCGCCGCGGCGCGCCGGGTTCGAGGCGGGCCAACCGTCGACGCCAGCAAGGTCCAGCTCGCGCAGGCGGGTGGGGTCGGAGAGGGCATCGATCGGCCCGACCATCGGACCGGCGCTGGTCGTGCTCCGCGCGCAGCGGGGGAGCCGGCCGCATAGGGCTACGCTCTGTGGGTGGACGCGATCGACTGGCGCGCAGCGCAGTGGATAGGGGAGCGCATCGCGGGCTCCCCACCACGCGGCGAGGTGCAAACCGGCTCCGTGCAGCCGCTTGCGGACGAGTTCGCGCAGCGAGTCAGCGCGTACAGCGGCCTGGTCGCGCCGCCTGAGCTCCCCGCGCTCGAGACCGTGGACAGGCCTGCGTGGATCGCCGCCAACCTGAGAACCATGCGCCCCATCGTCGGACCGCTCAGCGAGCGCCTGGGCGACGGGCTCGGGCCGTTCTCGGGACCGCTGCGATCGGCGTCGGGATACGTGTTGGGCGCGCAGATCGGCGCGCTCACGGGGCTTCTTTCGCAGCGCGTGCTTGGGCAGTATGACCTTGCGCTGCTCGAGGAGGGCGTCGAGCCGCGGCTGCTGCTGCTCGCTCCCAACCTCGCCATCACGGCGCGCACGCTCCTCGTCGACGAGGAGGAACTCGTGCGCTGGGTCGCGATCCACGAGATCACGCACGCTGTCCAGTTCTCCGCGGTTCCGTGGCTGCGCGGGCACATGGGCGCGATGCTCAAGGAGCTGCTCGACGGGCTGCAGACGGCCGTCGCTCCCGGCTCGCGCGCACCGCGCGCAAACGGCGTAGAGGGCGCGGAGCACGCAGCACACGCAGCGCGCGCCGGCGGCCGCAGCGGAGGGCTGCTGGGCCGGCTGCCGGACGCGGCCACCCTGCGCCTCGTGCTCGAGCGCGCGCGCCGCGGCGAGGTGCTGCGGCTGACGATCGGCGAGGAGCGCTGGGCGCTGGTGGAAAGCCTGCAAACGGCGATGTCGCTGATTGAGGGGCATGCCGAGCACACGATGGATGCCGTCGGCGCAGAGCTGCTGCCGTCGCTTCCGCGCCTGCGCGCGGCCATGAACCGCCGGCGCGCCTCGCACGGCCTGCCGTGGCGCGTGCTCGAGCGGCTGCTCGGGCTGGAGCTGAAGCTGCGCCAGTACGAGCTGGGACGGCGCTTTTGCGACGCCGTCGTAGAGCGCGAGGGCCGTCAGGGCCTGGCGCGCGTGTGGAGGGCGCCGGAGTCGATGCCCTCGGCGCGCGAGCTGCAGCACCCGGCCGAGTGGATGGCGCGCGTCGGCGCCGCCGCCTGACGGTTCAGCGGCCGGCACGCGGGTAGTGTTGAGCGAACCAGCCGAACGCCGAACGCACGTCCGGGCTCGCAAAAGCCGCGAACACATGTTCCATGTGTCACAAACTTTGCGTGCAGATTGCCTGATTTTTCTGGCGTTTTTTGCCGCTGATATGATGGGCGTGTAACAATCTTGTGATGGCGGGTTAGAACAGGTGTTCGCTGCTAATCTGAGCGCCGAGCCGTAGAAGAGAGACCAACTGCCACTCGTCAAGCCGGGCGATAGACGACAAGGAGACTTCCTAAATGCCCACAGCAAACACGAGCCGTTCGGGCGCCAAAGGCGCAGCCAAAGCGGCCCGCAAAACCTCCACCACGCGCCGCGCCGCCACCGGCGCGCGCAAACGCAGGACCAAAGTGAAAGCGACCGGCGCCAAAGCGAGGCGCACGCGCGCGCTGCGCCACGCCGCATCGGCAAGCCGGCCGGCATCGGCAAGCCGGCCCGCGCAGAGCACGACAGGCGCGTCCGAGCTGTCCGTCGCCGCCTTCGGCGACTACGCCGAGCGCGCGCTGCTGATACCCGTCGGCGCCGCGCTGATCGCGCGCGACCGCGTGCTCTCGAGCGTCAACGACACCATCTCCAACTACTCCACATCCGCGAGGGCGCAGGCCCAGCTCAGGCGCTTCGAGCGGCGTGGCGCAACCGCGCGCAACCGTCTCGAACGCGAGGTCCGCAAAACGCGCATCCGCTTCGAGCGCGAACTGCGCCAGCGCCGCCGCCGCGTCGAAAAAGGCGTCGGCAATCTCGAACGCCGTCGCGACACCGTCGCCAAGAACGGGAGCAACTTCGCCAACCGGCGGGTGCCCGAGCTTGCCAGCGCTGTCCAGGAACGCATCCTGAGCCTCGTTTAGGCTCAAGGCGCGAGCTTCCCCCGTCCGGCTCGGAGAGACCGGTAGCGGGAGAGTCTGTCGGCCTCATATCCCGCCGGCAGTTGTAGCACCCTCTCCTCCCTCGACTCGCGGGGCGGTTCCGATCGCCCCGCGAGTCTCTTTTTGAACGCACGCCGCGATTGGCGCGGCGGGGTTTGTCACAATGACCCCAGTGCCGAGCACAGAGGAGATCCGCACAGCGCTCGAGGCCGTCATCGACCCCGAGCTGCACCGCTCGATCGTCGAGCTCGACATGGTCCGCTCGATCGACGTCAGCGCCAACGGCGTCGTCGATGTGACCGTGTCGCTCACCACGCCCGGGTGCCCGATCAAGGACCACTTCCAGACCGCCGTCTCGCAGGCCGTGTCGGCGCTTGAAGACGTCACCCACGTCAACGTCTACTTCGATGTGCTCGATGACGCCCAGCGGGCCGCGCTGCAACAGAAGCTCGGCAGGGGCAGCCTGCCGCAGGGGACGCTTGCGCGAGTGCGCAATGTCATCTGCGTCGGCTCGGGCAAGGGTGGCGTGGGCAAGTCGACGCTCACGGCCAACCTCGCAGCCGCGCTCGCGGGCGAGGGCAAGCACGTCGGCGTGCTCGACGCCGACGTCTGGGGTTACTCGATCCCGCGCATGTACGGGCTCGGCGCCACGCGCCCACCGGTGTCGGCCGAGCGCAAGATCATCCCGCTGGACGCATATGGCGTGAAGGTCATGTCGATCGGCTTCTTCGTCGAGGAAGACGCCGCGGTCGTGTGGCGAGGGCCGATGCTCCACAAGGCGCTGACGCAGTTCCTCCAAGACGTCGACTGGGGAGCGCTCGACTACCTCTTGATCGATCTTCCTCCCGGCACCGGCGACGTGTCGATGACCTTGGCCCAGCTGTTGCCTCAGTCGCGCTTTCTGATCGTCACCACCCCGCAGGCGACCGCGCAGAAGGTCGCGCGGCGGGCCGCCCAGATGGCGGAGAAGTTCTCGCTCGAAATCGCCGGCGTGGTGGAGAACATGTCCGGCTTCCGCGCACCCTCCGGCGAGCATTACGCGATCTTCGGTACCGGAGGTGGAGGCGAGCTCGCTGAGGAGCTGAACGTCCCGCTGCTCGGCCGCGTGCCGCTGACGATGCCGCTGCGCGAGCACAGCGACGGCGGCGCACCGCTGGTCCTCGAGCAGCCGGACGATCCGGCGGCACAAGCCATCCAGCAGCTCGCGCGCGGCGTGATTGCGACGAGCCCACCTGAGCCTGAGCTTGAGACGCTGCCGCTCTACGACGGTGGCGCTAGCCAGCCCGCCGCAGGCGAGGTGCCGACCGGGGCGCGAAAACCCGCCGGCATGTCGCTGCCGATGGCCTAGCCGGCGCGCACGGGGCCCGCTGGCCCCGTCCCGCTCGCTTGACAAGCGCCAACCGTTGAGAGGATCGTGTGCCGATGCACCCACGAGGACAGCACGAGGACGAGCGCGAGACGACGCTTCTGAGCACGCCTGCCGGCGAAGATGAGGGGCTGTCTCTCGACGAGGGCGAGCGCGTCGACGGAGTCGTCGAATTCAACCAGCGCCGTGCCAAGATGGAGCGCCTGCGCGCGGAAGGGATCAACCCCTACCCGCACGGCAGCTGGCTGAAGGATCGCACGCTGATCAAGGACGTGCTCGCGGCCCACGACCCGTCCGAGCTCGAGGCGGGCGAGCACCCGGAGCTGCGCTACCACGTGGCCGGGCGCCTGATCTCGCGCCGCGGGCACGGCAAGACCTCGTTCCTGGACCTGCGCGATCTGTCGGGATCGATGCAGATCGCGGTGCGCCTCGAGGCGCTCGGCCCGGATGCATACGAGCGCATCCTCAACCTGGACGTCGGCGACATCATTGGCGTCAACGGCTGCATCTACGTGACCCAGCGCGGCCAGCTGGCCCTCGCCGTGGAGGAGTGCGAGCTCTTGACCAAGACGCTGCGCCCGCCGCCCGACAAGCACCACGGCCTCGGCGATACGGGCACGCGCTACCGCTACCGCGAGCTGGACCTGCTCGCAAACGAAGAGTCGCGCGAGCTGTTCATCGAGCGTGCGCAGATCGTCGCCGCGATCCGCCAGTGGCTGGACGAACGCAACTTCGTGGAAGTCGAAACGCCGGCGCTGCAGTCGCTGGCGGGAGGCGCGGGCTCACGACCGTTCATCACGCACCACAACGCGCTCGACCGCGAGCTTTATCTGCGCATCTCGGTCGAGCTGTTCCTCAACCGTTGCATCGTCGGCGGCCTGGAGAACGTCTACGACATGGGCAAGGTGTTCCGCAACGAGGGCATCTCTCCAAAGCACAGCCCCGAGTTCACGATCATCGAGTTCATGTTCGCGTATGCCGACTACTACGACGTGGCGACCGCCACAGAAGAGATGTTTCGTGACGTCGCGCAGCGCGTGCTGGGCCGCACGACAGTCCAGCGCAACGGCGAGCAGATCGACCTGGCCAAGCCATGGCGGCGCACCACGATGCGCGAGGAGATGCTCACGCACGTGGGCATCGACTTCATGGAGGAGAACCGCGAGGCCGTCTCGGCGCAGATGCGCGAGGCGTTGGAGGAATACGTCCACCCGGCCACGACCTGGGCCGAGCTGGTGCTCGCGGTGTACACGAAGCTGATCGAGCCGACGATCAACCAGCCGACGCACGTCTTCGACTTCCCGCTTGAGCCCTTCCCCATCACCAAGCGCCACGCAGAGCACCCCGAGCTGGCCGAGCACTTCGACGCCGTCATCGGCGGCATCGAGCTCGTGAGCGGCGACACCGAGCTGAACGACCCGGTCGACCAGTGGCAGCGCTTCGTCGACCAGCGCATGCGACGCATGGCCGACGACGAAGAAGTTCCGCACCCCAACGACGAGGAGTACGCGCGCGCGATCGAGTACGGCTACTCCCCAACCGCCGGCGGCGGTATGGGGGTCGACCGGCTGGTGATGATCCTCACCGAACGCGACACGCTGCGCGAGGTGATCCCGTTTCCGATCGTGCGTGAGCTCAGATGAGCAAGCTGGGCCTCGATCAGGGGGTGGTCGCCTCCTGCAGGGCGGCCGCCGCGCAGATTGCGGCCCAGGTCGCCGAGGAGATCTCTTCCAAGACGACCGTCTCGGTGGAGCGCACGATCGCGCGCCTGCTCGGGATCGATGGCGCCAACGCGCTCGAGGTGCCGCTCCCGAACGTGCTGATCGACCACGTGCGCGATCGGCGCGAGCTCGACCGCGGCATCGCCTACTGGCTCGGCAACGCGCTGCTGGCAGACGAGGCGCGCTCCCCGCAGCAGATCGCGGAGGCGGTCGACGCCGGCGAGATGAACCTCTGCGAGCTTCCGCGCGCGAGCGAGGCCGCGATCCGCGCCCGCGTCATGGGCGAGTGCGAGGGGCGCCTGGAGGAGATCAGCGCGCGCATGCAAGAACGCCGCGAGCTGCGCGAGCGCCTCGGCGAGAGCCCACCGCCGCTTCGCTACGTGCTCACCGCCACGGGGAACGTGTACGAGGACGTGGTCCACGGCCTGGCCGTGGCCGAGGCCGGCGGCGACATCGTCGCGGTGATCCGCTCCACCGCACAGAGCCTGCTCGACTACGTGCCCTACGGGCCCACAACGGAGGGCTACGGCGGCACGTTCGCAACGCAGGAGAACTTCCGCATCATGCGCGCGGCGCTCGATGAGTGGTCGAAGGCAAACGGCCGCTACGTGCGCCTGTCGAGCTTTTGCTCGGGGCTGTGCATGCCGGAGATCGCCGTCATGGGGGCGATCGAGGGCTACGACAACATGGTCAACGATGCCCTCTACGGCATTCTGTACCGCGACATAAACCCCGTTCGCGGACTGATCGACCAGCGCGCCTCGCGCACGATCAATGGCTACTTCGGGGTTGTCATCAACACCGGCGAGGACAACTACCTGCGCACCGCCGACGCGGTGAGCGCTGCGCCGTCGGTGACAGCCTCGCAGTTCATCAACCGCGAGCTCGCGCGCGACTGCGGCGTCCCCGACCAGCAGATCGCGCTCGGAGACGCGTTCGAGATCGACATGCCGGTCCCCAACAGCCTGCTCCTGGAGTGGGCCCAGGCACAGCTCACGCGCGAGCTCTTCCCCGAGTGTCCTGTCAAGTACATGCCTCCCACGCGCCACATGGACGGCAACTTGTTTCGCACGCACGCCTGCGACTCGCTGTTCAACCTCGTCACGATCGCGACGGGCCAGGGCATCCAGACGATCGGCGTCCCCACCGAGGGGATCTTCACGCCCCACGTCCACGATCGCGTCATCGGCCTGCAGAACACCAACTACGTCTTCGACGCCGCCCGCGACCTGGGCGAGGAGATCGAGTTCAAGCGCGGCGGCATCGTGCAGACCCGCGCGCAGGAAGTGCTGGCCGGCGCACACGCGCTGCTCCAGCGCATTGCCGAGCAGGGCCTGTTCGCGGCGCTCGGCGAGGGCGTGTTCGGCGATGTGCAGCGCGACGCCGCCGCCGGGCGCGGAGCCGAGGGGATCGTCGAGGTCGCCGAGGGCTACTTCAACCCCCTGAGCGAGCTGATGCGGGGAGCGCCGAGCGGTGTCTAGCGCGCGGCCCGCCGCCGCCGACGGCGCGCAGGGGGCGCAGGCTTCCGCTTCGCCGCCCCGAGCGGGGCGCGCGCAGGTGGACCTCGAACGCGTCAAGCCCTACGCCGACCATCTCGATGACGGGCTCATGCAGCTGAGCTTCACGCTGCCCGTCCCCTACGGGCTCGCCGCGCGCAGGGCGGCTCAGGAGCTGGCGGCCAAGATGGGGCTGGAACACCCCGAGGTCGTCCACTACGAGCGCCTCACCGAGGGCTACACGTACTTCGTGATGTTCGGCGAGTGCGTGCACAGCGTCGACTACGCCTCGCTCAGCAGCGAGAGCTTCGACATCGAGTTCATGACAGAGCAGGAGATCGAGGAGTATGCGCACGAGCACATCGGACGGCCGGTCGTCGTGGTGGGCGCGGCCACAGGCACCGATACGCACAGCGTCGGAATCGACGCGATGCTCAACCTCAAGGGCTTCCACGGCCATCACGGCCTGGAGGGCTACAAGGTCTTTCGCACGTACAACCTCGGCAGCCAAGTCCCCAACAGCGTGCTCGTCGCAAGGGCGATCGATCTCGGTGCAGACGCAATCCTCGTGAGCCAGACCGTGACGCAGCAGAACCTGCACATCTCCAATCTCACCGAGCTGGTCGAGATCGTCGAGGCCGAGGGGCAGCGCAAGCGGCTGATCCTGACCTGTGGCGGACCGCGCGTCTCAAACGAGCTGGCAAAGGAGCTCGGCTACGACGCGGGCTTCTCCAAGGGCACCTATCCGCACCACGTCGCGAGCTTCATAGTGCGAGAGCTCGCAGCCAGGCTGGCCGAGTCGGAAGAGGCGCCGCAGTCGGCGCAGGACGGCGCATGGGCCGATGGCCGTGGAGCAAACGCCGGCGCGCCGCGCCCACGCGCGCCGGGCGCCGATGGCTAGCGAGCCGGGCGGGCGCCTCATCGAGCTGATCTCCGGCGCGCGCCGCGTCGCGCTCGTGGGCCTGGCCAAGAACACGGGCAAGACGCAGACGCTGGGCGCCATTCTCGCCGAGCACGACGGCGAGGGGATGAACGTGGGCGTGACATCCATCGGGCGCGACGGGGAGGAGCACGACGTCATCGACGCGCGCATCCAGAAGCCGAGGATCCACCTGCGCGAGGGAACCCTGCTCGCGACCACCGCGGGGCTGCTTCGCGCGAGCGGGCTCTCGCACGAGCGCCTGCGCCAGACGGGCGTGAGAACCCCGCTAGGAGAAGTCGTCGTAGCGCGGCTCGCCGAGGCCGGGATCGTCGAGGTTGCGGGACCCAGCGGCGCCATCGACGTGCGCGCTGTCAGCGAGGCGATGGAGGAGCTGGGCGCCGAGCGCGTGCTCATCGACGGCGCGATCGACCGTCGCGCGGCGTCCTCGCCGGAGGTCGCCGACGGCCTGGTGATGGCGACCGGCGCGGTGCTCGGCCGCGACCCGGCGCAGGTCGTGGCCTCGACGGCGAACGCGGTCGAGCTGGTCAGGCTCCCGCGAGCGGCCGGCGTCGATGCGCGCGCCTGGGAGGCCCCGGCGGGCACGCCGAGGGACGACGGCGAGCCTGCGGCCAGCGAGCACGACGGCCAGCTGCTTCTGAGCCGGCGCCTGCTCCTGGGGGCTGAGCCCGAGCAGATCGCCGCGCTGCTGCGAGCACACTCGCGGGCCGACACGCTACTCGTGCGGGGAGCGCTCGGCGAGCGCTTTCTTGAAGGCCTGCTCTTGGCGCGCGTCGAGCGAGCCGGGCGCGCGCTGCGGATCGTCGCGGCCGACCCGACAAAGGTGTTTCTCTCACGACGCGGACCCGACTGGTACCGCCGTCAGGGCATCGCGATCGAGGTGCTGCACACGATCGAGCTGAAGGCGATCACCGTCAACCCGCTCTCGCCGCAGTCCCACAGCTTCGACTCCAAGGAGCTGCGCGAGCTGATCCGCGCCGCCGTCGCCGATGTCGCGGTCGTGGACGTTCTCGATCCCTCCTACGGAGGTGGGCCGGGCTGAGGCCGGGCTGAGGCTATCCGCCGCCGCCGCCGCCGTTGCGGTAGTAGTCGGCGTTGATCTGCGTGTACTTCTGCCACTCGTCCGGCAGCTGATCCTCGGCGAAGCACGCGTCCACCGGGCACGCCTCCACGCAGGCGTCGCAGTCGATGCACTCCTCGGGGTCGATGTAGAGCATCTCCACCGCGTCATAGCCCGGCTCGTCCGGCGTCGGGTGGATGCAGTCGACGGGGCACACCTCGACGCAGGAGTTGTCCTTCGTGCCGATGCAAGGCTCGGCGATTACGTAGGCCATTCGATCTTTCGGGTCGGGTCTAGAAGTCTGGGCTGGGTTTGGGAGCTCTGGGCGGGCGCGTTTCGGGAGTGGTCTATTTTAGGGATGACGAAGCCGGGCCACGCGCGCCGTGGCCCATCGTAGATGATTGCTCGAGCAATCATCCCTTGCGCCGCGACGCGCTAGGTTTGCCCGATGCTGCTGCTCACCGGCGCGACCGGCCTCGTGGGCTCCTCGCTGCTGCGCCGGCTGGTGGCAGACGGAACGCAGGTCCGCTGTCTCGTGCGAGATCCCAGGCGCTTGGGCGCGCAGCGCGTGCGCGTGCAGATCGCGCTCGGCGACCTCACCGACCCGCCGTCGTTTCGCAACGCGCTTCGCGGCGTGCGCACGGTCGTCCACCTGGCCAGCTCGATCCGCGACCAGCCGCGCGGCTCGATCGAGGAGCTCGACGGCATCGCCACCTGGCGCATGGTGGAGGCCGCTGAGCGCGCGGGAGTCGAGTGCTTCCTGTTCTTCTCCGCGCTCGACGCCTCGACCCATCATCGCGCGCGCGTGTTCCGCGCCAAGGCGCTCGCCGAGCACGCGGTCCGCGAGGCGAGCCTGCGCTCGATCGTGTTCGCACCATCACTCATCTACGCGCCGGGCGACCGCCTGCTGACCATTCTCGAGCGCCTGGCGCTGCTGCCGGCCGTGCCCGTGCCGGGACGCGGCCGCGCCGCCTGCCAACCGATCTGGGCCGAGGATGTGGCGGACTGCGTGATCGGCGCCCTCCGCGCTCCCGCACCAGAGCCGCATGCTCGCTACGAGCTCGCCGGACCGCAGACGCTCACACACAACGAGTTCCTGCACGTTGTCGTGCGCTCGCTTGGTAAACACCGCCCCCTCGTGCACGTGCCGACGCCGCTCGTCTCGCGCGGGCTGCGGGCGCTCGAGGCCGTCTCCGGCCCGCGCGCCTTTGCGACCTGGGAGGAGGCCGAGCTGATGCAGGTTCCGATGGTCTCCGCGCGCGGCACCGCCGACGCAGAGCAGCTCGGCGTGAATCCTCAGCCGGTCGAAGCCGTCCTCGGCCGCGGCTAGCGGAGCCGCCACGATCTCCGCCGGTCAGGGGTGCGGCATTCGTCGCCACCGCCAGCCGACCCGGTGCCCCGGCGCCAGCCGACCCGGTGCCCCGGCGCGCCGGCGCTAGTCGAGCACCCCTTGCACCATCGGCGCCCGCCTCTGCGCCCACGGCTGCGCATCGTCGAGCTGCGCCGCGAGGGCGAGCAGGGGGCCCTCCGCGGCCGGCCTGCCGACGAGCTGCACGGCGAGCGGCAGCCCGTCCTCTCCCTCGAACAGCGGCACGCTGATGCCGGGCTGGCCGGTGGCGTTGAAGATGGGTGTGAACGGGGTGAACAGGCCGGAGCGGGTGAACGTGGACATGGGCTGCGGAGCCGCAGTGTCGAGCGTGCCCAGCGGCAGAGGCCGCTCGGCCAGGGCCGGGGTCAGCAGCGCGTCGAATGGGGCAAGGAAGCTGACCAGCTGCCTGGCGTGCGCCTGCAGCCGCACGGCCGCGGCCAAGCCCTCAACCGCGCCCATCTTGGAGATCATCGAGAAGATCGCCCAGCTCATCGGCTCCATGTCCTCGGCTGTGGGCTCGCGCCCGGCGACGTTGCCCGAGTAGGCGATCGAGAGCGCGATCTGGTTGGAGAACACCGCGCCGAAGAGCTCGCGCAGTCCCTCCGTCTGCCACGGCGGCTCGATCTCCTCCACCTCGTGGCCGAGCGAGCGCAGCAGCTCTGCCGCGTCCACAACCGCGCGTGCGCAGACCGGATCGACGACCGCATCGGAAACGGGCGGAAAGGTGGTCGCAGCGACGCGCAGGCGTCCAGGCGGGCGCTGAGCGGCGACCGCAAACGTCTCCGCCGGAGGTGGCGCCCAGGTGGCGTCGCCGAGCTCGTAGCCGGCGAGCACGTCGAGGATCGCGGCCGTGTCGGCCACCGTGCGCGTGAGCATGCCGTCGATGCCCAGCGAGGAGTCGCCGAGCTCGGGGGCCAGCGAGATGCGCCCGCGCGCCGGCTTCAGCCCGACCAGCCCGCAGCATGCGGCGGGGATGCGGACCGAGCCCCCTCCGTCGTTGCCGTGCGCGACCGGGACGATGCCCGCTGCGACGGCTGCGGCGGCTCCGCCCGAGGAGCCCCCGGTGGTGCGCTCGAGATCCCAGGGGTTGCGCGTAGGGCCGAACAGGCGCGCCTCGGTCGTCGGCAGGATGCCGTACTCCGGCAAGGTCGTCGTCCCGACGATGATGAACCCGGCATCGCGCAGCCGGCGGGTGACGTTGTGGTCGTAGTCGGGGACGTAGTCAGCCATCAGCGAGCAGCCATACGTGAGCCGCATGCCCTTCACCGGCCGGTTGTTCTTGATCGCCGTCGGAACGCCCGCGAAGGGACGCTCATCGCCGGCGCGGATCTGATCGGCCGCTTGCAGCGCGCCCTCGGCGTCGACCTGCACGAACGCATTGAGCTTCGGATCAAGCTCTTCGATCCTCTCGAGCGAGCTCTGCACCAGCTCGCGCGCCGAGACCTCTCCCGAGCGCACCATCTCGGCGAGCTCGGTCGCGGACGCAAACAACAGGTCGTTCTCAGACACGGCTCCTCCTAGGAACGGCTACTCGGGCACGGCGCCCGCTCGTCTGCAGCCTACCCGGACGGGCATTCCTGCGACCATATGGCCCTGCCCACAAGGCAGCCAACCTTGTCAAGCATCAAGCTCAGAAAGCGAGTGCCATGAGCGAGGTCCAGTCTGCGACGGTCCAGCCCGCGTCCTCGGGCGAGCGCGGCCCGGACGCCGGCGCACTCTCAGAGGTGCAGTCGGGCCTGGAGGGAGTCGTCGCCTTTGCCACCGAAATCGCCGAGCCGGACAAAGCCGGCGGCGCCCTGCGCTACCGCGGCGTCGACATCGAGGATCTCGTCGGCGTTGTCCCCTTCGAGCAGGTGTGGGGTCTGCTCGTGGATGGACGCTTCAAGCCCGGCCTGCCGCCAGCCGAACCCCATCCGCTCACGGTCCGCTCGGGCGATCACCGGGTGGACGTTCAGTCGGCGCTCGCGATGCTCGCGCCCGAGTGGGGCTTTGGGCAGCTCATCGACATCTCCGATGAGGAGGCACGCGACAACCTCGCACGCGCCTCCGTGATGGCGCTGTCGTTCGTCGCCCAGTCCGCGCGCGGCGTGGGCCAGACGCCGGTGCCGCAGAGCAAGGTGGACCGCGCGCGATCGATCCCGGAGCGGTTCCTGATCCGCTGGCGCGGCGAGGCCGACCCCGACCACGTCAAGGCGATCGACGCCTACTGGACGACTGCGGCTGAGCATGGAATGAACGCCTCGACGTTCGCCGCCCGCGTGGTCGCCTCCACGGGCGCGGACTGCGCGGCCGCGCTGTCCTCCGCCGTCGGCGCGCTCTCGGGGCCGCTGCACGGCGGCGCGCCCTCGAGGGTCCTGAAGATGCTGGACGAAGTCGGGCGGGCAGGCGACGCCGCGCGCTGGGTCGCCGACGCCCTCGACCGCGGTGAGCGCCTGATGGGATTCGGCCACCGCATCTATCGGGCCGAAGACCCGCGCGCCCGTGTCCTGCGCCGCACCGCCCGCGAACTGGGCTCGCCGCGGGTGGAGGTCGCGGAAGCGCTCGAGCAGGCCGCGCTGGCGGAGCTTCACGCCCGCAAGCCCGACCGCGTGCTGGCGACGAACGTCGAGTTCTGGTCGGCTGTCGTGCTCGACAGGGCCGAAGTGCCGCCCGACCTGTTCACGCCGATGTTCACATGCGCTCGCGTGGCCGGCTGGTCTGCGCACATACTCGAGCAGAAGCGCGAAGGCAAGCTGATCAGGCCCACGGCCAAGTACGTCGGCGAGGGTCCGCGGCCGGTGAGCGCGGTCGAATAGCGCCGGCGAGATCGCGCGCGCCTCACCGGCGGCCTGTCCGGGCTCCGTCCAGCTTGGGGCGGGCGGCGCTCAGGCCGCGGTCGATCGCGTGGTTGCGTCGAAGGCGAGGCTCGATGCCTCGATACAGTCCGCGTGTGACGAGGGAGGAGTTCCTGGCCACGCAGTTTCCCGGACTTGCCAGCTGGATCCGCGCCACGGCGGCCGCGGGAGTGGGATCGCGCGTGCATGAGCGCGACGGGGTCATCGCGCAGGTGAGCCCGTCGGCGCCTGACGCCTCGCTGTTCAACAGCGTCACCTACCGCGATGCAGGCGCGCTGCGGACGGCCTTGCCAGAGCTCGAGTCGATCTACGCCGAGGACGGCGTGCGAGCGTGGACGGTGTGGGCCCACGAGAGCGACGCAGAGGCCAGCGCGCTGCTGCGCGAGGCGGGTCACGCCCTGGACTCCTCTCCCGAGGGGATGGGCTGCGCGCTCGATGAGCTCATCGCGCCTGACGGCGTCAATGAGCTGGAATACACCGAGACCCCGGCGGTCGAGGATCTGCAGCTGGTGCTCGCGGAGGGCTACGGGTTTCCGCTCGAGCTCAGCCGTCGCGTGACCGCGGACGTTCCAGCCGGCCCAAGCACGCTCGTCGCGGTTGCGTATCTGGAAGGCCGCCCGGCGTGTACCGCGCAGGTCACCATCGCCGGTGAGGACGCGGGCGTCTACGCGGTGGCGACGGTACCGGATGCCCGCGGGCGCGGGCTCGCGCGGCGCCTGCAGTACGCCCTGCTGGAGCGGGCCGGCGCGTCTGGCGCGCGCACGACGACGTTGCAGGCCTCGCAGATGGGGCGTGGGGTGTACGCCGCCCTGGGGTACCACTCTTTCGGTCCGATGAACATGTGGGAGCGGCGCGCGCCCGCCGACTAGCGCCGTCGCGAGCTTGCGCGGGCGAGTGGTCGCGGCCTGGACCCTCAGTTCTGCCGCGAACCCTCGCGCGGGGTCAACACGATCACGGGAATCAGCCGCTTGGTCCGTTTCTGGTACTCCGCGAACTGCGGGATGCGTTCTGCCTGCGCGCGGTACAGGCGCTCGCGCTCCTCGCCCGTCGCTTCGCTGGCGACCACGTCGATGGTGTCCGTGCCAACCTCGATCGTGGCGTCGGGATGGGCCATGAGGTTGTGATACCAAGCCGGGTTGGCCGGCGCCCCGCCCCGCGACGCGATCACGACGTAGCGGCCGTCGTCAGCGAGGTACGCGACCGGGTTGATGCGCCTCGTCCCGGACTTCGCGCCCGTGTGGTGAAGGAGCAGGAGCGCCACGCCCTGGAAGGCGCCGCCCACGCGACCGTGGTTGGCGCGGAACTCCTCGATGATGCGAGCATTGGCCTCGTCGCGGGAAGTGGACATCTAGCTCCTCAGGACGCGATCGCCGGGCAGACTCCTCCGGCTCAGTCTAGGAGGCGGGCAGAGCGCTCGGCGGGAAGGAGCTGGAGGATGGGAATGCTCCTACCGGCGCGAGCGGCGCTCTCGCGGTAGCCGGCGAACGCCGGAAAGACGCGGTCTGCGAGCTCCCAGAGGCGTTCGCGCAGCGCCTCGTCATCGATCACTTCTGCGCGGAATCTCTCCCCACCAAGCAGGACGTCCGGATTGGCGCGCGCGTTGTGAAACCAGGAGGGGTTCTCGGGGCGACCGGCCTGTGAGGCGATGATCGTCACCCGCTCGCCATCGTGGAAGTAGATGACCGCATTCCTTCGCAGGCGCCCGGTGCGCGCGCCACGCGTCTGCAGCAGAGCCGTCGGGACCACGAGCCCGGTGCCGAGGCGGCCGCGAGTCAAACGCATGAGAAAGGGGTCGATCTTCCAGATGACGCTGCTCCACGCCACGGTCCGCGACAGCCACCTCATAGGCCGCGTGCTGGTGAGGAGAACAATTACTCGGTAGAGCATGCTGCGAGGAGCGTTTGGATCGACGTAGCGCAGGGACATCGATCTAGCGTGGCACACGCGGCGCTACCGTATGGATCAAGGTCCACCATGAGGCTCCCCAAGGCGGCTCACACCTCTCGGCCCTGGCACATCCACGAGCTCACTCCCGACTTCCGTCTGGAGGACGTCTGGTTGCTGCCGACACCAGGCGGTCGAGACGATTTCCCTCTGCTGGTGCAAGCGATCGCCTCGGGCAATACCTCGCACAGCCCATCGCTCGCCGCTCGCGCGCTGTGGACGATCCGTTGGAAACTGGGTGACCTGCTCGGTTGGGATACGCCCGAGGCGGGCATCGGATCCAGGGTGCCGACGCTTCGCGACCGCTTGCCCGCGGACCTGCGCGATGCTCCTCCGGGTCCTGACTTCGAGACGCTCCCCTTCAAGTCGTTGTACCTGCTCGACGACGAGTGGGCCGCGGAGATCGCCAACCAGACCGTGCACGGGGTCATGCACATCGGCTGGATCGCAGACGGGAGCGGTGGTTACCGCGGCCAGATGGCGGTTCTCGTGAAGCCGAACGGCCTGCTCGGAAATGCCTACATGGCACTCATCAGGCCGTTCCGGCACCTGCTCGTGTACCCGCCGATGCTGCGCCAGATCGAGCGCGAGTGGAATGCGCGCGCGGACGATCGCACGCCTACGCGCGTGACGAGCGTCTAGGCGGGGAGCGCCGGGCCTCTTGGTGACTTCAGCAAGCAACCCGCGCCCTCGCCCGGGGGGCGACACGGAGCCTGGCCAGCACCGCTGGCGAGTCCTCTACGACGGCGACTGCGGCTTGTGCAAGTGGCTGCTCTGCGGCCTGCTGGTCTGGGACCGAGCCGTCCGCCTGCACCCGTTTGCCCTGCAGCGGCCAGAGGCACGGGAGCTTCTCGCGGACCTCACGCCAGCAGAGCGCATGGCTTCTTGGCACCTCATCTCCCCCGGGGGCGAACGCCAGTCGGGAGGCGCTGCCCTCGCGCCCCTGCTGAGACTGCTGCCGCGCGGACGGGTCCCCGCGGCCGCCTTCGCGCGGCTCCCTAGGCTCACCGACCGTTCATACCGGTGGGTGGCCGAGCACCGCTCACAGCTCTCGAAGCTGGTGCCGAAGCGCGTCAAGCAGCGCGCCAGCGAGTGCGTCCGCCGGCGCGAGCTCGAGCTCGAGCTATGAGAATTGGCCGGAGCTGTGGGCTCCGCGCTGATGCCGGTCAGTCGAGCGAACGGATCCCCCAGTGAGTAGGGTTGCTCGATGCCCTCGTATGAGGCTTCGGCGGTGACAAAGGCCAGTGCGGAGGTCGCTTGGTCGGCCTGGACCGACGTCCAGGGCTGGAGCGCCTACGATCACATCGAGGCCGCACACGTCGACGGCGCCTTTCAACCTGGCGCCGCCATCACCAGCAAGGCCAAGGGCTTCCCACGCAGCACCCTGACCGTCACCCGCGTGGAGCCGCCCAACCTTTGGGTCGACGAATCACGCTCACCGGGCATGCGAATGACCTTCGATCACGTGCTCGAGCCAGGCGAGGGCGGGACGCGGCTGACGGAGCGGGTGCACATAAGCGGGCCACTTGGACGTGCTCTCGGTCCCGTTATGCGACGCAAACTCGAGGCGCTGTTCGCAGCCTCCGTGGCTGCGGTTGCGCGCCAGGCCGAGGCGACGGAAGCCCAAGTCGAGCCGCCAACGTCGTAACGCACCTACGGGCTCTGCCAGACCTGGGCGTATTCGACAATTTTGATCGGTTTCCAGAGCGGCCGATTCACCGCTGCGCGGCGTGCGGGCCACAGGAGTAGTGTCGGGGCCGAACATACGAGCAACAGGGGGAACGATGACTGCAGATGAGAACGCCGCGATCATGCGGCGCGCGTACGAGGCCTTCAACACGGCCGACATGAACACGCTCACCGAACTCTTCGACGAGAGCGCCGTGTGGCACTTGCCGGGCCGGAGCCGCTTTGCTGACGACTACCACGGGCGCGATGCGACCTTTGCCTACTTCGGCCAGCTCGGGCAGGAGACAGGTGGCACATTCCGGGCCAACCTGGAGCACGTGCTTGCAGATGATGAGGACCGAGTGATCGGCATGCAGCGCAGCACCGCCGAGCGAGACGGCAAGCACCTGGATGTGGGCAACTGCATTGTCTTCCAGCTCAAGGACGGCCGGATTGTTGACGGTCGGGAGCACTTTCACGACCTCTACGCTTGGGACGAGTTCTGGGCCTAGTCCCGCCGGCGCGAGCCCGGCAGACCATCGATGCAGCAGAGCCGCCACACCGTTGCGCGAGAGTCCGATGGCGCAATGGGGCCTGCCGTTCCTGGGCGTTGTCGAGTCTGGTTGTCGAGTTCCCGCAGCTGCGGATTCGGCGCTGACAGCGGCAGCTGAGGCGGGCAAGCCGGAAAGCGCACGCAGGGATTACTTGCGGACGCTGAACCGGAGGATGGTGACGGCGCCCGACCGCGTGCTGCTGACCGGTTCCAGGTCTACCCTGGGGAGGCCCGGGGGCGAGAAGCGGATGCCCTCGCCGAGCAGCACCGGCAGTACATACACCAAGATCTCGTCAACCAGCCCCCGCCGCAAGCACTGGCCGGCCACGTCGGCGCCAAGGATCTCCAGGTCCTTGGCGCCCGCGGCTTTGCGCGCCGTGGCCACCGCTTCCCCGATGTCACCGGTGAGAAATGTGACACCCGGGTCTGGCGACTCCGGCGGCCTATGGGTGAGGACGAACACGGGTCCGGAAAAGGGGTAGTCCACACTGCCCGGCTTTTCGGCCTCCATCCTGTCGCCTACATCGGCGGTCCGCCGACCGACGAGCATGGCGCCGGTCGCCGCCGCTTGCTCCCGTATCTCGTCCGGCGTCACGAGGTCGGCGATCCAGTCCATCGCGTCGCCGGGACCGGCGATGAAGCCGTCGAGCGACATCGCCCTGTTCACGACCACCTTGCCGTTTCCGGTGCTCGTATCGCTCATCCTGTTCCCTTACCGCGACAGCTTACGCGGACGTACTCACGACCGGAGGCACCGGGCTACCGCTTTGGCGCCAAGCCAGGACCGACCGCTCTGCTTCTGCTCTTGAGCAAGCGCAGCACTCTCGACCGACACACAGCGCGCGGCTCCTTCGCGCGAGAGGGAGCAGAGGCGTCTGGAGGCCCCGCCAACCCTGGGCGTATTCGACGATTTTGATCGGCTTCCCGGAGCTGCGGATTGCGCGCTGATGCCTGGTCAGCAGGGCTCAGTCGTGCAGCGATGGCGCGTACGAGATCCCGACGATGGCGCCCTCTGGCGACTGCAGTCTCGTGACCGTCTGGCCCCACGGCTCCTCGCGCGCCGGATGCAGCAACTCGTAGCCGGCCTGGCGCAGCTCCTGCGCCGCCGCTTCCACCGCCTCCGCGTTCGCGACGTCGAACTCGACGCTGACCTGCGGGACCGGCCGCTCCGCCGGCCACCGTGAGGTCCCGAAGCACGCCTCCGCTGCCTGGGACAGCGGCCAGACTCCGAAGTGCTTGCAACCGGGGATCAGTTCGCTGTGGTGGTACTCGCTATCGCCGCCGCCCTCGAGCGCCAGCCCCAGCGCGTCGACGTACAGCTTGCGGCTGGCGGACGGGTCAGGCGTGATCACGGCGATCGTCGAGAGGAACTCGATCTTCATGCAACCTCCTCGCTTGCTCAGTGCTCGCGCAGGATCCAAGCACAGCCGTCTGGAGGCCCCGCCAGCCATGGGCGTATTCGACGATTTTGATTGGCCTTTCCGGAGCTGCGGATTCCGCGCTGATCTCGCCCGTCGCGGGTGTGCTCCTCTCAGGCGAAGGGGAAACTCCAGCCCGACACGCCAGCCGCGGCGCGACCCAGGCGCGACTGTGCATTACGCTCCGCCGATGAGTCCTCCTGCGACCCTTCTCATGTGGTTTCAACTACGCTCCCCCGAGCTGGCCGAAGACTTTGAGCGTCTGATGAGGGAGGATCGGGACATCGTCCGCGGGTCGCTGGACACGGTGTCGGACTGGCGTCTCACGCGGCCCGCGGACGTGCCCGGACAGTCGATCGGCCAAGCCGATTACGTGCTGATCGCAGAGATCGTCGAGGTGGAGCGTTTCGAACAACAGGCGAGCGAACACGTCCAGCGCTTGTCGGACGACTTGGCACATCTCGTCTCGAGCCGGGGGATGCTCGTCGTGCGTCCCGTCCTTTGAAATCCGCGGTCGACGGAGAGCGATCAGACCGTGTCGACGTCCATTGGCAACGGGGTTCCCATCGATGAACCATCGAGCCACCGGGCCATCGAGAACCTCATCGCAACCTACGCCGAACTGGTCGACGACGGCGACTTCGCCGGCGTCGGCATCCTGCTCGCGGAGGCCACCTTTATGGGCGGCGCCGGGTCGGTGAGCGGCGGAGACGCCATCGAGAAGATGCTTCGGGACAATGTGATCGTCTACGAGGACGGCACGCCGCGGACTAAGCACGTCACAACCAACGTCGCCATCGAAGTCGACGACGTCGCGGGCACGGCGGTTTCGCGTTCGTACTTCACAGCGCTGCAAGCGCTACCCGATCTGGCCTTGCAAGCCATCGTTAGCGGTCGATACCACGACCGCTTCGAGCGACGCGACGGGCAGTGGCGCTTTGTCGAGCGGCACGTTCGAACCGATCTCGTCGGAGACGTGAGTCGCCACCTGCGCGACTCTGGCGCTGGCTGAATGCACTGCCAGCGCTGGGCGTATCGACCAATTGTTGCCAGCTGGCCGGAGCTGCGGATACGCGCTGATCGCCGGTCCGCTCGGCGGCCGGCGCGTGCCTGTCTCGCGCGAGAGCCGCGCCCGCCCGGCTGACTGAAACTTCACCCGCGAGGGGTCGCAGGTTCGAAGCCCGCCGCCCGCGTCACGTCACAACCGAGTGCCGTTCGACGAGCGCCTTGAAGTTGTGGAGAGCTTCTTCGAGACTCTTGGCATTCATGCGCTTAACGATGAGCGCATCCGCGATCTTGCCGAACACGCCGCCCGGCAGCGCGTAGTCGAACGTCGTCGTGAGGCGTGTTCCATCGCCTTCCGGGGTGAGCTCCCAGCTAGCGCGCCCCGACAACATGCCGTCCATTTGGAGAAGCTGCAGCTTGCCCGGCTGGTAGTCGAGAACCGTCTCGGTGATCGGCATGGACACGCCCGCCGACTTCACCTTGAAGACGACCTTGCCCCCAGCTTCGGGGAAGGGAGCGGCGATGTCGATCTCGGTCATGCCCGGATACCAGTCCGGCCAGCGACTGGCATCGCTCAAGAGCCCCATGGTCTCCTGCGGCGAGGCCGTGATCTGGACGTTGCGTCGCACGATCGCCATCGTGGATCTACCCGCTCTCTGTTGCCGCACGCCGTGCCGTCACGACTCGAAGTCTATGTCCCCGCCGCTGTTGCTGCTCGGCGCGAGAACGAACAGCGGCGTCTGGACACGCTTCCCGCCCTGGGCAAGGCGATTGATTGTTGTCAACTGGCCGGCGCTGCGGATCTGGCGCTAATGCCTCCGAGCGGGGGAGTGCTCCTTCCACGCGATAGCAGAAACCAGCCGAGGGGTGACGCGGCCAGCTGAGGCTGTCGCAACGATCGAGAAGGAGCAGCCGCAGCTTCGCTGTTGGTAGTCGCGCAAATCGACACTGATTGGCTCGGTCGATCCCTCTTCTCCTCGTCAGATGCGAGCGCGAGCGCGACTGCTGGTTCGGACGCTCGCGGACACGCGAACGCAGAAGCGGGCGAGCTCCTCGAACTTCCGCCGATCGGCGCCCTGGAACGCTACCGGTTGCCAGCAGCGCCGACCGGACAGGCGTGCCTCCCTCTACTTGCTGGCGAACAGCTCGATTGTGTCGCTCCAGAACGCTTCGGTGAGGCCTTGCGGTGTGTTACAGGACAGGTACGCCGGATCGCTCATGTTGGCGGCGCTGGTCAGGAACTGCGCTTGCTCTGAGCCGACCACGTTGCCATGGGCGTCATACAGCAGCACCGGCGCACTGCCGGCCACGCCCGCCTGGCCCACGGCCCGTCGGATGGGCGGAAACCCGGACGCCGTGACCGTGAACGGCGCATTTACGGCGCACGTGTTCCCGGGTTCGGCGTAGCCCTTGAACGTGAGCGTCCCAGTGCAACCCCCGCCGCCGCCGAGCGGACCGGTGGCCACGAAGTACGTCGGCACCGTCGAGGGCGTGTTCGTTACCCCGGGGCTGAACGTGGCCACGCCCGTCGGTGCAGCAGGCGTGCCCCCCCAGGTGCAGACCGTGTCTCCCTGGCTCGCTGCCGCACTGCCTGTTGTTGCCAGGAGTCCGATGGCCGTCGTGGCGATTACCAGCGCCACCGCTCGCGATCTCATGGTTAGCTCCTTTCGTTCGCGCCGTGAGATGGCGCGCATAGTCGTGAGGAGTCTATGTAAGCAAAGACTTGCGCAAGTGTCAAGTTGCGATAGTATATACTGACATTTGCGTGCAAGCAGCCATTGATGCCATCGTTGAGCCTCGGCGACGTGAGATCCTGTGTCTCGTCCGCGACCAGGAACTGGCCGCGGGGCGGATCGCCGCGCACTTCGACGTCACGCGGCAGGCGGTCTCTCAGCACCTGCGCATCCTCTACGACGCAGGTCTCGTGAGCGAGCGCCGCGACGGCACGCGACGCATCTACCGGGCCCGCCCGGAGGGCCTAGCCGAGCTGCGCGCGTTCCTCGATCAATTCTGGAGCGAGCGTCTCGAGGCCCTGAAGAGCGAGGTCGAAGCCGAGCAGAGGAGGCGCACCGACGATGCCGATCGCAAGCAGTGAGCTAGTCGAGCGCGAGATCAGCATCGCGGCGCCGCCGTCGGTGGTGTTCGAGTTCCTGACCGATCCCGCGAAGATGGTGCGGTGGATGGGCACCGAGGCCGTTCTTGAGCCGTGGCCGGGCGGCCGCTACTACGTCAACCCGAGCGGACACGAGCCGGTCAGCGGCAAGGTGCTCGAGATCATCCCCGACAGGCGCCTGGTCGTCAGCTGGGGTTGGGAGGGCGGGGCGCTGCCCTTGCCGCCAGGTCAGAGCACCGTCGAGATCTTGCTCGAGCCCGACGGTGACGGCACGCGCCTGCGGCTCACTCACCGCGACCTGCCACCCGGTTTGTGCACGTTCCACGGGCTCGGATGGGACTACGCTCTGCCGCGCCTAGCCGTGGTGGCCGCGGGCGGGGATCCGGGGCCCGATCCGGTGCGCTCGATCGTACGCAGCACGCTAATGGCGGCCCGCTCGCTGCCGCCCCGCTACCTCTACCGGCTCGGGCGACAGCGGCTGCGAACACGGACCTCAGGTCGGCGGCAGAGATGATCCCGTTATCTTGGCCGGAGCTGCCGATCCCGGGCTGACGCCTCAGTCCGGTTTCAGCCCGACTGCTTCGAGGGCCTCCGAGCGGTCTAGATATACCCGAGCCGACGTCAGGCGAGCCTCTTTGATGCTCCAGACGTATGCAACTGGTAGCTCGATCGGCACCCGGCTGGCGCTGCCCCTGGCCACCACGCGCGTGAACACCACCACCTTGTCGCCCGCGTCGAAAAAGCGCTCGGGCTCGACACGCCACTCGGCCCATACGTCCCGCATCATCACGAGCAGCCGACGGAATCCCTCTCTGCCCCTGAAGATCGACTGCCCCTCCGGATAGTCGCCGGGAAGCCGAAGCTCGAACTCCTCGTCGAGCCGGCCGTGAACAAACGCATCGTCGAAGATGGCGGGATCATTCGGGTCCACGTCCCTCAAGTCGGGGGACAACGCATAGAAGCGACGGACAAGCTCGACGTTCTGCGACATCGTTCGGCCAAGTATCGCGCGGGGAGTTCGAGCTACGGCGCTGCAAGCCCCTGCCAGCCCTGGGCGTGGTCGACAATTTGATCGGCTTCCCCGAGCTGCGAATTCCGCGCAGCTGAGGATACGTGAGCTACGCCTCGACGAGGCCCAAAATCGTCTCGGGGCGAACCCCGTCGTACTTCATCGCCTCCGCGGCTCCCTCGCTTTGCAGAGCCTCTTGCCAGGCCTCCAGCGACGGAACCTCCACGATCAGCCCCACCCGATTCGACCCATCAGGGTCCCGAAAGGTCCGAGCGGTCATCCCCAAGGGTTCAAAGAATTCCTCTCGCTTCGGCGAGGCGAGCCAATGATCGACGTCATCTACCTCGTGGAACACAAGCAGGGTTGGCATCGCGCTTCTTCCTTTCCACAGCCTTACGTGTGCGGTCGTTGGAGGGCAAGGCCGGAGCTTAAGCCAACCCGGCGGTTTGTTGAGTGGGCGACGCCAGCGGGAACACGCGGCGGCGGCCCGCACCTGCAGCGTGAGCTGCCCCCAACCCTCGCCAAGCCGCCGTACGCAAGAGGTCGGTATCGCCCAGGCCGTCATCCGGTCCGGATGGACGAGCAGGTCGCGGCCGTTCGGAGCCCCTGCCAGCCCTGGGCGTGGTCGACCATTTTGATCAATTTCCCGCAGCTCCGGATACCGCGCTTCCAGGACCGGGACGCCAAGCTCTGATGGGCGTGCGGGCTCGTCCGGTGGGCGTGTCGGAGCGCCAACGAGGCCTAGAGTGGGCCGCGTGACGCTTCAACGGATGGACAACGTCGGCATCGTGGTGCAATCCCTCGACGCCGCTATCTCGTTTTTCGCCGAGCTCGGCCTCGAGCTCGAAGGGCGAGCGACGATCGAAGGAGACTGGGCAGAGCGCGTCACCGGGCTGCACCCCATGCGGGCCGAGATCGCCATGATGCGCACGCCGGACGGCCACAGCCGGCTCGAGATCTCGCGATTTCTCACGCCGCCTACGGTCGCCGATCACCGGAACGCCCCCGTGAACGCTCTCGGCTACCTACGCATCATGTTCGCCGTGGACGACATCGACGATACGCTCGCCAGGCTCCGCAAGCACGGCGCGCAGCTTATAAGCAGCGAAGTGGTCAGGTACGAAGACGCGTATCGGCTCTGCTACATCCGCGGGCCCGAAGGACTTCTCATAGGGCTGGCCGAGCAGATCAGCTAGCGGGCTGAACCTTCGCGACGGGACAGCCCTCAGGCGTCGGTCCCGAACACTGGCCCACGAGAGCCGTGCCTCTCCTGGGCGTGGTCGACCATTTTGATCGGTTTTCCGAGCTGCGGATCCGGCGCTGACGCCCCTCAGTCCGGTTTCAGCCCGACGGCTTCGAGGGCCTCCGAGAGGTCTCGGTAGATGCGAATCGAAGTCGCGCGACCATCGTGGATGCTCCAGACGTGTGCGACTGGCGACTCGACCGGCACCCCGCTCGCGCTGCCCCTGGCCACGACACGCACGAACACCACTACGTGGTCGCCCGCATCGATCAAGCGCTCGGGCTCTAAACGGAACTCGGCCCAAGCGTCCCGCAGCATCGCGAGCAGTTGCGCGAATCCCTCTCTTCCCCTGAAGACCGGTTCGCCCTCCGGGTAGTCGCCGGGATACCGAAGCTCGCACTCCTCGTCGAGGTAGTCGCCAAACATCCAATCGAAGCGCGCGGGATCGTCGTTCGCGTCTGCTTCCCCCAGACTGGGGACCAACGCATAGAAGCGACGGACCAGCTCGACGTTCTGCACCAGCGTTCCGTCAAGTATCCCGTGCTGGCTCCGATCAGCTGGCGCCGTGTAGGCCCTGCCAGCCCTGGGCAAAGCGATTCGTTGTTGTCAGCTGGCCGGAGCTGCGGATACCGCGTTGAGGACCTTTAGCCGGGCGGACAATCCGCGTCGGTCTGCGAGGCGAGGCCGAACGAACCCGCCAACCTGGGTACCTACTCTGACAGCCCCGCCGCGCTGAGTGCTTCGGCCTCGCTCTCGAAGGCGCGCCACCAGAGGAGCCTCCCATCGTGCCATTGATGCGCCAGCCACAAGGCCCGCTCAAAGGCCGCGCCACTCCCGGCGCCCGTCCCGTATAGGCGTCCACGTGCAAACGTCTTGTTTCCCTGGCCTCGCACATCGAGAAGCTCTGCAGTGAGGTCCGGGAACGCCTCGAGCGAGTTCTCAAACCAGGCCCGGACGCCGTCGTGGCCGCGGTAGGGGCCGAGCCCCTCGACAACTCTCTCGTAAGGAGTGAACTCGACGCCCGGATCGTGGAGCGCGAGGGCCGCGTCGAGGTCGCGACGGTTGAAGGCATCAACTGCGCGGCGAAGCAGCACGACGTTCGGCGAGTCGCTCACGCCGTGTCGCCTTCGTGAGCGAGCCCGAGGTCGGCGAACGCGCGCTCGCGGTCCCAGTAGAGCACGAGCCTCGTCACCTTGCCGTCGCGGATGTGGAACAGGCTCCCGCGGCTCTCTTCGATCTCGACCCCGCTGCTCTTGCCGCGCCCGCGCATGCAGGTCAGCACGAGCACGCGCTCGTCGTCTAGCTCCCGGTACTCCTCTGCCTCGACGCGAAGGTCGCCCCAGGCGCTCAGAGCCTTGCGCCAACGGTCCGCCATTCCTCCCACCCCCTTCCCGCTTCCGGGTTCGAGCCCGTCGGCGATCACGAACTCGATCTCCGGGTCTGCCCACTCCACCGCGCCGTAGTCGCCGCGCTCCCAGTCCGCGTAGATCGAGCGCACGAGCTCCACATTCGCCGAGGTCATCGACAAAGTATCCCGCCCCCCACGAGGCCGGTCGGACGCCCTGCCCGGCCTGGGCGTAACAGACCTGCAAACAAGCGAGGGCCCGGCATCGCGCCGGGCCCTCGCCGATAAACCGGAAAGCTCGCGCTTTCGGCTACATCATGCCGCTCATGTCCGGCATACCTCCGCCGGCGCCAGCGTTTTCCTTCTCGGGCACCTCGGCGACGATCGCCTCGGTGGTGAGGATGTTCTTGGCGATCGAGGCCGCATTCTGCAACGCGGAGCGCGTGACCATCGCCGGGTCGATCACGCCTTCGGCGACAAGGTCGCCGATCTCGTTCGTGGCCGCGTTAAGGCCGTGACCTTTTTTGGCCTTGCGCACGTCGTTGACGACGACCGAGCCCTCCAGGCCCGCGTTCTCGGCCAGCTGGCGCAGTGGCTCCTCGAGCGAGCGCAGCACGATGCGCGCGCCCGTCTGCTCATCGTCGTCGTGTCCGCCATCGAGCGAGACCGCCGAGGAGGCCTGCAGCAGGGCGACGCCTCCGCCCGGCACGATTCCCTCCTCGAGCGCGGCGCGGGTCGCCTGCAGCGCGTCCTCGACGCGATGCTTCTTCTCCTTCATCTCCGTCTCGGTGGCAGCACCAACCTTGACGACTGCGACGCCACCCGAGAGCTTGGCCAGGCGCTCCTGGAGCTTCTCGCGGTCGAAGTCCGAGTCCGTGTTTTCGATCTCGGTTTTGATCTGGTTGATGCGACCCTTGATCGCCGGCGGATCGCCCGCGCCGTCCACGACCGTGGTCGTGTCCTTGGCGACCACCACACGGCGCGCGCGCCCAAGCTGGGAGAGCTGGGTGTTCTCCAGCTTGAGGCCCATCTCCTCGGTGATCACCTCGCCGTTGGTCAGGATGGCGATGTCCTCGAGCATCCGCTTGCGGCGGTCACCGAAGCCGGGGGCCTTCACAGCCACGCCGGTGAACGTCCCGCGCAGCTTGTTGACCACGAGCGTCGCAAGCGACTCGCCCTCCACGTCCTCGGCGATGATCAGGATCGGCTTGCCGCTCTGGATCACCTGCTCGAGCACGGGCAGCACGTCGCGGACCGAGCCGATCTTCTGGTTGGCGATCAGGATGTAGGGGTCCTCGAGCACCGCCTCCATGCGATCCTGGTCAGTGACCATGTACGGCGAGATGTAGCCCTTGTCGAACTGCATCCCCTCCGTGAACTCGAGGTCCATTCCGAAGGTCTGGCCCTCCTCGACGTTGACCACGCCATCCTTGCCGACCTTCTCGATCGCGTCGGCGATCACGTCCCCTATCTCCTCGTCTCCTGCCGAGATCGTCGCCACGCGGGCGATCTGGTCCTTGCCTGAGACCTCCTTGGACTGGGTGGCGATGTTGGCGACGACCTCGTCGACCGCCTTCTCGATGCCACGCTTGAGCGCCAGCGGGTTCGCTCCCGCCGCGACGTTCTTCATGCCCTGGCGGACGATCGCCTGTGCCAGGACAGTTGCCGTCGTGGTGCCATCGCCGGCCACGTCGTTGGTGGCCGTCGCGACCTCGCGCACGAGCTGCGCGCCCTGGTTCTCGAAAACGTCCTCGACCTCGATCTCGCGAGCAATCGTGACGCCGTCGTTGGTGATCGTCGGTGCGCCGAACTTCTTGTCGAGCACCACGTAGCGGCCCTTGGGGCCGAGCGTGACCCTGACCGCATTAGCTACCGCGTCGACGCCTTTCTCGAGCGCCTTGCGTGCATCTGCGGCGTACTTCAGTTCCTTGTGAGCCATTGCCGTTCAGATCTCCTTATGACTCGACGCGGGCTAGGACGTCCGACTCGCGCAGCACGAGCAGATCCTCCCCGTCGACCTTTATCTCGGTCCCGCCGTACTTGCTGTAGAGGACCTCGTCGCCCTTTTTGACATCGAGCGGGATGCGCTTGCCGTCGTCGTCGAGCCGGCCGTCGCCGGCGGCGAGGACCTCGCCCTTCTGCGGCTTCTCCTTGGCGGTGTCAGGAAGCACGAGCCCACTCGCCGTGGTCTCCTCCTCCTCGACCGCCCGCACGATCAGACGATCGCCCAGGGGCTTGAGCTTCATATCGGGAAAACCTCCATCTAGAGAAATGCAACCGGCGGCGTGCTTCCCCGACGAGGGGCCCGTCCGCCTCTGGCACTCTCAGGCGAGACTGCCAACCGCACGCCAATATAGACGAAAAACGGCGCATATCAAGGGTTCGACTGGCACTTGCACGAAAGAGTGCCAACCGTTTCCGAGGTACCCGGCTTCGCCGTGGGCGTTAGTTCTGGGCTCCCCCGAAACCCTTCATGGCCTGCGTCATCCCGCGTGGATTGTCGACGATCTGGGAGAAACGCACGACGGTGACGACGTCGTCCATCGACACCGCGCGGCCGTAGATGTGTTCGAGGAAGTTGATCAGCTCCTCGTGCCGGCGGAACTCAGGGTTGTCGTGCTTGATGTCGCGGGGTGATAGATCGGCAACCTTCATCACGTCGACCTGGTCGATCACCGCCTCGAAGATCCGTTCCCGCGGCGAGTGCTGATAGCCGATCGTCACCAGCACCGCCTGGTTCTTGCGGTACTTGCCCGACTTGTCCCCGAGCCTGATCGTCGCCGTCTTGCGGCCGCGCTTGAGCTCGTCGGCGAAGATCGTCGAGTAGAAGTTGAGCACCTGCACGCACGGCAGGCTATCGGTCATTGCGGCCTTCCTCCAGATATTTGACCGCGCGCGCGACGATTTCCCGCTCCGCAGCGTGCGTGAGCTCGTGCTGGGCCTCGGCGAGACCAATCCAGCGAACCTCCTCGACCTCTTCGTCGTGGTCGCTGGTGTCGCCGTCGAGGAACGAGAACAGAAAGAAGCTGACCGACTTGGGGATCGTCTGCCCGTCGCGCCGGTACCAGTAGCGCGCCTCGCCGAGCTCGCAGATCGGCTCGGCCAGGATTCCCGTCTCCTCGCGGACCTCGCGCTGCGCTGCCTGCAGCGGCGTCTCGCCGCGATCTATATGCCCCTTCGGCAGCGCCACCACACGCGTGCCGTCTGAGGCGCGGCGCGTGGGGACGATCGCGACCAGCTCCTCCCCGCGCACAACGACCCCCCCAGCCGAGCGCTCCATCGCGCGGGAGCCGCGCGCGCCGCTAGAAGGCATCGCGGCTAGAAGACATAGTGCTTGAGCGCCTCGGAGTCATGCACCACGAGGCGCCCCCGTCCCTGAGAGATCACTCCGGCGCGCTCGAGCACGGCCAGAAAGCGGCTCGCCGACTCGCGAGAAGATCCCGCCAACTGGGCGAGGTCGGCCTGAGTCGCCGTGACCAGCACGTCCCCCCGCTGGCCGTCCGCAAGCTCCTGCTCTACGAGCTGGCTCAGCACCACCGCCACCCGGCTCTGCACGGTCTGGAAGGACTGTCGCGAGAGCCGCTCGTTGGTTTCCCGCAGGCGCCTGCCGAGCGCGATGACAAGCCGCGCGGAGATCTCGGCGTGTTCGTTCATCAGCCTGCGCATGTCCGGCCCGAGCACGCCCAGCACGCTCGTGCGCTCGATCGCTTCCACCGTCGCCGAGCGCCGCTCGTCCTCGAACAGCGCCAGCTCCCCGAAGATGTCGCCGGGGCCGAAGGTCGCGAGCGTGATCGTGCGTCCGTCGCGGTGGCTGCGGATAGCGCGCGCGCGTCCGCCGCTGACGACGTAGCAGGTGTCGCTGGAGTCGCCCTCCCGGAAGACCACCTCGCCGGGCTCGAAATCGCGCGGAACGGCGAGCTGCGCAATCCGTTCCAGGTCGCCCTGCTCGAGCGTCGAGAAGACGGGCACGCCGCCGAGCAGCTCGACCATCTCCGCTGAGCGCATGCCGGCCATCAGGCAGGCATATCACAGCTCGCGCGCAACCTGCGTGAGCGCCTCCGCGCGGCGCTATCGTCAAAGCGATGCACCACAGCAAGCGCCTGCTTGGATGCCTGCTCGCGCTCGCCCTGATCTCCCCCGTGAGCGCCGCCACGGCCGGCGCGCGTACGCGCGCGGAATCGGCCGTCGCCCCACGCTCGCTGCGCCTCTCTCCGGCCCTGTGGGCGACCATCGACGTCTGCAATCCGGCCGACCAGCCCGACACGGTCGGCATCCGCGGCTCGATGCCCGGCGACAAAAGGGCGCGTGACGCGCTGTTCATGCGCTTTCGCCTGCAATATCGCCTCGCCGGTGCTCCCGTGCGCTGGGTCGACCTCGGGGGCGGCGCCGCCTCGGGATTCGTAAACGTCGGATCCGCCCGCTCGGCGCACCAGGCGGGATGGAGCTTCCAGCTGATGCCGCCCGCGGGCAGGCCCGCGACGACGCTGCGCGGGGCGGTCACGTTCCAGTGGCGGCGCGGTTCGCTGGTCCTCGCCTCAATCTCGCGCGCCACGACCGCCGGCCACACGAGCCTGGCCGGCGCCGACCCGCCCAACTTCAGCGCCGCCACCTGCGCCATCGGCTAGTGGAACGCGCATAGCGATCGACGAACGCGACCGCCGTCACGGCCAGCGGCGTCCGCTCAGAACAGGCGGGGGTCGTTGGTGATGATCCCGTCCACGCCCATCGCGGTGAGCTGCGCGATGCGCTTGGCATCATCGACCGTCCACACATACAGCTCGCCGCCGCCCTCGCGCACCGCGCGCAGAAGCCGCGCCGACATCACGCGCCAGTGAGCCATGATCGCGTCGACGCGGCGCTCCTTCAGCGCCGCACGCGCGCGTGCGGGCAGCATCGCGCGGTATCCCGTGAGTACCGCCAGCGCAGGGATCGCCGTGAGCATGTCGGTGGTGTAGTCGCGGCGGACCCTCGGCACCGACCATCCCAGCCGCAGCGCCGGCTCGGCCGCCCGGATGCGAGCAAGGCTGTTCGTGTACATCCCGCTCAGGAGCGTGCGCGAGACCAGACCGCTCGCCCGCAGCATCTGCAGGACTCTGATCTCGTACCCCGGCACCTTGATGTCGACGTCGAATTCGAGCCCCGCGAAGTCATCGCCCGACAGGTGCTCGAGAGCGCGCTCGAAGCTCAGTGGCGTACGCGAGCGCATGTCGTCGTAGTCGTGCGCCACCAGCAGGCGGCCGCTGCCGTCCGCGCGCTCGCTGAGCACGTCGAGCTCGATCATGTCGACGCCGTGACGCAGCGCCGCGTCGAAGCTCGCGAGCGTGTTCCCGGGCTCGATGTGCGCCGCCCCCTTGTGGCCGACGCGGCGGGGGCGGGTCAATAGCGGATCGGGCATGTCGCTCAACGATGCCAGACCTTCCGGTTACCTCCGCCGCCGGCCAGGAGCCGGCCGCGCAGGCGCCTGCCTGGACCTCAGGCTGCGCGCCGCGTGCGCAGCAGCGCGGTGGCGGCTTCATCGGCGAACTGCTCGCCGGTGACTCCGGCGACGAAGTGCCCGCCGCGGACGAGCCCGCGGGCCTCGAGCCGACGCAGCGCCCACAAAACCTCCCGCCAGGGAACAGCCAGGCGCTCCTCGAGGTAGACATCACGGAACACCACGCCCCAACGCGCCAGGAGCTGCCACGCGACTGCCTCCGCGAGCTCGTCGGGATCGTCGATCGGGGCCGGGGTGGGCAGCAGCGTCCAGCGGCCCTCGACGCCCGCTCGCCATGTGCCGCGCCGCCCCCGCGAGCCCGGTCGCGAGCGCCGGCGGCGTGCGGACCGAGTGCGCGCGTTCAGCAGCGAGCGCACGGCGTTGAACCCGTCCGCGGTGACCAGCCCGCGCGCGACGCCGTCCCACAGGCCCTCCTCGATCTCAGTGGGCAGGCGGTGAGTGAGCGCCTGCAGTTCGGGGTGAAAGCGCGCTCCGTGCGAGCGCAGGGCGTCGAGCACTTCGCGCGCGCTGCCCGCCGTGGGCTCGGCTGGCACCGCGTCCCCGCGATGGCCCTGCAGGAGCAAGTCCACGTCTCCCCGCATCATGAAGGTGATGGGCGTGCGCCGAGACGGCGTCCTGCCGGAGCGGCGCGGTTCGCCCGCCGCCGGTTCCCCCGGGTCGGCCGCCGGCTCGACGAGCGAGAGACGACCCCACAGGACTTCGCCCGAAAGGCACAGGTCGTCGAGCCACTCAGGGCGATATGAGGTCACGCGCTGGGCGAACAGCTGCTCCCACTCGCCCGCCGCGCACTCGAACCCCTGCATCTGTTCGATCACCTCGGCGAGCCCCGCCCTGCCCTGACGCTGGGTACCGGGAGCGGCATGCCACCAGGAGAGAAGGAATCGCTGCCACTCCTCGCGGCTCACCGAGCGGACCTCAGCGCGACGGCGATCGCGCGAGTAGCCGTGGATGCGCGCGAGCAGCCGCCGCGCACACCACTGCTCACCGCGGTCGGGCTCGAACTCCCCGCTGATCGCGGAGCCACTCGAGCGAAGGCGCTCCAGAGCGCTGATCAAGGCGCCGTGCGCGAGCCCGCTGCGTGCGGCCAGATCGGCGACGGTCACAGGGCCAGCGACCTCGAGATGGCCGCGCGCGAGGGCATCGGCCGCCTCCTCCTCGGCGACATCGTGCGCCGCATGAGGAGGAGCCGGGCAATCCGGCACGAGCCGGGCGCCGGCAAAGAGGGCCTCGATCTCGCCGCGGCGCTCGGTCGGCGCCCACCTGATCGGCCCTTCGGCGGCGGGATGGACCTCAAAGGCCCGGCCCGCGGCGGCGAGCGTTTGAAAGAGGTCGCTCCACTCCTGCTGCGGCCGAACCACGACAAGCGAGAGCAGCACGTCGTGCAGCTCCTCCGCGTCACGCACATCGGGGGCGGCCTCCGCGCGGACCCGCTCGATCGCAGCCGGATCGAGCCGGCCGAGCTCGTGAGGCTCGACCGGCAGGCCGCGGCGTAGCGGCACCGCGCGCGAGCGGCGCTCGCCGATCTCGGTGTCCTCGTCCAGATATGTGAACGGTGCGCCGTTCAAGATCTCGTGCGCGAGCACGCTGGGCTCGACGGTGTCGGTGAAGTGCAAGCGGACGGTGCCCTTCTCGAAGCGGCGCAGCAGCGCCTTTAGCCCGTCGATGTCCATCGCCTCCTGCAGGCAGTCGCCCATCGTCTCGCGCACGAGCACGTGGTCGGGAATCTCGATGGGGCCGGCCGGTGCGTTGTCCTGGCAGGCCGCCAGCGAGGGGAAGACGGCCGCCATCAAGTCATCCGCCTCCATGCGCTGGATGTTGAACGGGTTCAGCCGCCCGCCGCGGCGGCGCAGCACCGCGAGCGAGCGGTTGAGGTTCCATCGCCAGCGGGCGGTGAACATGGGGCTGCGCAGCACGGCCTGTGAGACCGCGCTCTGTACGTTCTCCGAGCGCAGGAATGCCGGCACGTCCTCGAGCGGGAACGAGTGCTGCGGCCCAAGCGAGAGCAGCACCGCATCGTTGCTGGCGGCTGCCTGCAGCTCGAAGTCGAAGGTGAGGCAGAACTTCTTTCGCAGCCCCAGCCCCAGCGCACGGTTCACCCGGGCGCCGAAGGGCGCGTGCACGACCAGCTGCATGCCGCCGCTCTCGTCAAAGAAGCGCTCGAAGACGATGTCCTCGTGCGTCGGCAGCACACCGCCCAGCCCGGCCCTCCCGGCTCGCAGGTAGTCGACCACCATCGCCGCCTCCACCTCGCCGACGCCAGAGTCCCGCCGCACGAATGCGACGGCGGCCTCGCGCCCGCCTCCGTCGAGCTGCTCTGCCACCGCGCCGCGCAGCCGCGAGACCTCTTCCGAGAGCTCGTCGGTGCGCGCGGGAGCCTCACCCAACCAGAACGGGATCGTGGGGTGCCGGCCGCTCGCGTCGCGCACCCGCATCACGCCGTTGCTCACCTGGGCGATCTGCCAGGGGTGGCTGCCGAGCAGGAACACGTCACCCTGCATCGACTCGATCGCGAAGTCCTCGTTGACGGTGCCGATGAAGACATCGCCCGGCTCCATCAACACGCGGTAGTCGCCGGTCTCGGGGATCGCTCCTCCGGAGGTCAGCGCCGCCAACCGCGCGCCGCGGCGAGCGCGCACGCGCTCGTTGACGCGATCGCGGTGCAGATAGGCCATGCGCCGGCCACGACCTGTCTGGATGCCGGCGGAGACCAGCTCGACGACCTCGTCGAACTCATCCCGCTGAAGCTCGCGGTACGCCCACGCCCTGGAGAAAAGCGCGAACAGCTCCTCCTCGGCCACGCCCTCCTCGCCCCTGGCCGCCGCCTCGGCGACGATCTGCTGCGCGAGGATGTCCAGCGGGCGCTCGGGTGGCTGCAGCGCATCCAGGCGCCCGCGCCCTACCGCTGCCAGCAGCGCCGTGCACTCGACCAACTCGTCGCGACTGGTCGGGTACAGGATCCCGCGTGGCACGCCCGCTCGATGATGGTTTGCGCGGCCGACGCGCTGCACGAACGTGGCGATCGTGTGCGGGGAGCCGATCTGGCACACGAGCTCGATCGGCCCGATGTCGATGCCGAGCTCCAGCGAGGCGGTGGCAACGAGCGCTCGCAGCTCGCCTGCCCGCAGGCGCTGCTCCACGCGCTGGCGTCGCTCGCGCGAGAGAGACCCGTGGTGCGCGGCAACCTCGCCTTCGCCCAGACGCTCCCCCAGTTCATGGGCAACCCGCTCGGACAGTTTCCTCGTGTTGACGAACACCAGGGTCGTCCTGTGAGCAGCCACATGCGCGGCGATGCGGTCGACTATCTCGCCGAACTGGTCGCTGGGAATCGCCGCCTCGAGCTCGCCGTCCGGGAGCTCGAGCGACAGCTCCAGCCGGCGGCGGTGCCCGCTATCGACGACCGTGGGAAGCTGCTCGGAGGCGCCGACCAGCAGCCGCGCCGCGGTCTCCACCGGCCTGATCGTCGCCGAGAGGCCGATCCGCACCAGCGGACGCCGGCTCACCGACGCCAAGCGCTCGAGCGAGAGAGCGAGGTGGGCACCGCGCTTGTCGCGGGCGAGCGCGTGGATCTCATCCACGATCACCGTCTCGACCGTCTCAAGCGTTGCGCGCGAGCGCTCCGCGGTCAGATACAGGTAAAGGGACTCGGGCGTGGTGACCAGCAGGTTGGGCGGCCGACGGATCATCGACTGGCGCTCCGAGGAGCTGGAGTCGCCCGTGCGCACGGCTACCGTCACAGGCGCCGGCTCGTGGCCCAGCTCGAGGGCCACCTCCGCGATCTCCGCCAGCGGCTGCTCGAGGTTCGCGTGGACGTCCACCGCCAGAGCCTTCAGCGGGCTCACGTAGACGACCTGCGTCGCGCCCTCGATCGAGGCGCCCCCCTCGTGGGCGCGGTAGAGGGCATCTATTGCGGCGAGGAAGCCAGCCAGGGTCTTGCCCGAACCGGTGGGCGCGCAGATCAGGGTATGCCGTTCCTCCATGATCGCCGGCCACCCGCCCGCCTGCGCTTCGGTGGGGCCGTCCGGGAAGCGGCGCGAGAACCAGGTCCGCACGGCCGGATGGAACCGCTCGAGGATGCCCGCGCCTTCAGCGTGAGGCGATGTCTGAGGGAGCGCTGAAACCGCCACGTCGAAGACCTTAGCGCCCGCTCCTCGCCAGTCCCCGATGCGATCGCGAGCACTGGCCGCAGCGCGCCGCCGCGGCATACACTCAGCGGGGATGGACACGGGCGTGCTCCCCTCCCAGCAGCTGCGCGAGGCCGTCGCCAGCGAGTGGATCGTGGCCGGCGACTGGCGCATCCCGCGCGAGTCGATCCAGCCTGCGAGCATCGACCTGCGCCTGGGCGAGTGCGCCTGGGCGCTGCGCTGCAGCTTCCTCCCCGACAGCATCTCGACCGTCGAGGAGAAGATCGCGGACCTGGCGTTCGAGCGCATCGATCTGCGTGACGGCGCCACGCTCGAGCGCGACCGCCCGTACCTGGTCCCGCTGATCGAGGAGCTAAAGCTCCCCGCAGAGCTGCGCGCCAAGGCCAACCCCAAGAGCTCGACCGGGCGTCTGGACGTATTCACGCGCGTGCTCACCGATCGCAGCCACCGCTTCGATGAGATCGCCTCCGGCTACCGCGGAAGGCTGTACCTCGAGGTCGTTCCCCGCACCTTCGCGATCCGAGTCAAGACCGGGCTGGCGATGAACCAGATCAGGCTGGTGCACGGCGATGCCCGCCTCAGCGACGCCGAGCTCGTGCGCGCGCATCTTCAGCTGCCGCTGCTGTACCTGCAGTCCGAGCCGCTGTCCGAGTCGGAGCTGTCGCTCGCCGAGGGCCTATTCCTGAGCCTCGACGTGTCCGGCGGCGAAGACTCGATCGTCGGCTACCGCGCCAAGAAGAACAGCCTGCCGATCGATCTGACGCGCGTGGGCACGCTCAGCTGGCAGGAGTACTGGGAGCCCGTTCGCCCGGAGAGGGGCGAGCGCATCGTGCTTGAGCCAGAGGTCTTCTACCTGCTGCTCTCCGCCGAGGGGGTCAGCATCCCTCCCTCCTATGCAGCGGAGATGCTCGCCTACGATCCCACCGCCGGCGAGCTGCGCACGCACTATGCGGGGTTCTTCGACCCCGGCTTCGGCTACGCGGCGGGGCGCGACGGCGCCCACGGCAGCCGTGCCGCGCTCGAGGTGCGAGCGCGCGACGTATCCTTCATGGTCGAGCATCGCCAGCCCGTCTGCCGGCTCGCGTTCGAGCGCATGACACAGGAGCCAGACGTGCTCTACGGCGAGCAGGCCGGCTCCAGCTACCAGGGCCAGCAGACGATGCTGAGCAAGCACTTTCTCGGGCAGCCGACCGCGGGCGTGCGCTAGGAGGATCTAGCGAGACTCGCCAGACCGCCTGCGGGATACTGGCAGAGGGATGTCGGTGAACGTGGACCTGGTGCGCTCGATCTATGCGGCCTGGGAGCGGGGTGACTTCAGCTCGGCCGATTGGGCGGACCCCGAGATCGAGTACGTGGTCGCCGACGGAACCGAGCCCGGCGTCTGGAAGGGGATACCCGCGATGTCAGCGACGTGGCGCGAGACCCTCAGGGTGTGGGAGGACGTTCACACTGAGGTGGACGAGTACCGCGAGCTCGACGACGAGCGCGTGTTCGCGCTCCTGAGCTGGAGCGGACGCGGCAGGACGAGCGGATTCGACCTCGCAGACGTGCCGTGGAGAGGTGCGAACGTGGTCCACATCCGCGACGGCAAGGTGACACGGCTCGTTCTCTACTGGGACCGCGAGCGCGCGCTCGCCGACCTCGGCCTCGACTCCGAGGCCGCCCCGCCGTGATGGTTTCCGCAGACGGGTAACGGTCGAGCGCAAGCCTGCAATGTCGGAGGACAACGTCGAGCTCTTGCGCCGCTGGATCGACGCGTTCAACGCGCGCGACATCGAGGCGCTGATCGCCTACTCAGATCCGAGCATCGAGCTCCACTCAGTGTTCGCGGCGGTTGGTGGCGCGATCTACCGCGGCCACGACGGGATGCGCCGCTGGCATCGAGACCTCGAGGACGCATGGGGTGAAGAGATTCGCCTCGAGCCCGAGTCGTACTTCGACCTTGGGGAGCACGTGCTGTCCTTCTACGTTTATCACGCGCGTGGACAGCACAGCGAGGCGGGGGTGGCCATGCCAGCGGCGTCGGTGTCGAGATGGCGTAACGGGCTCATGGTCTACGTGAAGGTGTACACCGACAGGGCCAACGCCCTGCGCGATCTGGGCCTGTCAGAAGATGAGCTGGAGCCGGCCGCGCCGTGAGGACTCGGCCGCGACACTGTGGGTGGCGCGCGCGGCGTGCGCCGGCCCCGTCGCGTACCCTCTGGCGGCCCATGTCCGCCCTGCTCACGCGCACGCTCCTGCTGCTTTGCTGTGCACCGCTGGCCCTCGCGCTGGGCGCGTGCGCAAAGAGCGTCTCCACGAGCGCCTTCAAGGGCGAACAGCACGAAGTCGCGCAGACGGTCGCAGACCTGCAGTCCGACGTCACGGCTTCAGACCAGAAGAAGATCTGCTCGCGCGACCTCTCGAGCGCGCTGGTCAAGCGCCTGAGCGCCTCGCCGGGTGGCTGCCGGCGGGCCGTTAAAGGCCAGCTCGCCGAAATCGACAACCTCGACCTCACGGTAGAGTCCGTCAGCGTGCACACGGCGGGCGCCGTGCGCACCGCCACCGCGGTCGTGCGCAGCACGTTCGCCGGCAACAAACGGCGCTCCACGCTCTCACTCACGTTCGAGAGCGGCAGGTGGAAGCTCTCGGGCGTCAGCTGAGCGCGCGCTCATGCCCGCGCTGGCCGGCGTGACCGATTCTCGCCTTGGCGGCTCTCTACACCGTCAGCTGAGCGCGCGGCCGTACTGGCGCTCGTAGTAGGCCCGATACTCGCCCGAGCGGATCGGCTCCCACCACCACGAGTTCTCGCGGTACCACGCCACCGTCCGCTCGAGGCCATCGTCGAAGCGGACCTGCGGCGACCAGCCCAGAGCGCGCACCTTCTGCGATGAAAGCGAGTAGCGGCGGTCGTGCCCAGGACGGTCCGTCACGTGCTCGATCTGCGCGTCTGAGGCGCCGGTGAGCGCGACTATTCGCCGCACCACCTCGATGTTCGGCTGCTCGTCAGGCCCGCCGGCGTTGTACACCTCGCCCGGCACCCCCCGCTCGAGCACATGCGCGATGGCGCGCGCGAAGTCGCTGCAGTGGATCCAGTTGCGCACCTGCATCCCATCGCCGTACACCGGCAGCGAGTCGCCGTGCAGGGCGTTGAGAATCATCAGCGGGATCAGCTTCTCCGGATACTGGTAAGGGCCGTAGTTGTTCGATCCCCGGCAGATCAGCGCCGGCAGTCCGTAGGTGTGCACGTACGCCTGCACCAGCAGGTCGGCTCCCGCCTTCGTGGCCGAGTACGGCGAGGACGGACGCAGCGGCGAGTCCTCGGTGAACGTCCCCTGCTCGATCGAGCCATACACCTCATCGGTCGAGACCTGCAGGTAGCGCAGGCCGTGCTCGCGCGCAGCCTCCAGCAGCACGTAGGTGCCGAGCGCGTGCGTGGCCACGAACGCGTCGGGCTCCGAGATCGAGCGATCGACGTGGGTCTCTGCGGCGAAGTTGACGATCGCCTCCGGCGAGCCCCCAGCGATCGCCGCGGAGACCGCCGCGGGGTCCTCGATCGCCCCGCGCATGAAACGAAAGCTCGGGTGCTCGGCGACCTCGCGCAGATTCTCCTCGCGCCCAGCGTAGGTGAGCTTGTCGAGCACCGTGACCTCGTCGCCGTGCTCGAGCACGCGCTGGCGTGCATACGTCGAGCCGATGAAGCCGGCGCCGCCGCATACGAGCAGTTTCATCCCCATGCGAGGATCATCGCAGCCGCGCCGCGAGGTACCCGGCCAGGCCATCGCGCCAGTCGGGCAGCGGCTCTGAGTCCTCGCGCTCGCTCTCGAGCGCCGACCAAGCCGGGCGAGGCGCGGGCCGCGCCATCTCGGCGCTGGTGATTGCTTCCACGACGCAGTCGATCGCCGCCTGGCGGAAGATCTCCTTGGCGAAGGCGTTCCAGGAGACGTGCCCGCTGCCGGCGAGGTGCACGAGGCCCGCGAGCTCTCGCTCGAGCGCGCCTATCAGCGCCGGGGCGAGGTGACCCGTCCAGGTCGGCGAGCCGATCTGGTCGCTGACCACGCGCACGCTCGCCGCGGGCCCGGCTGGCGCGGAACGGGCACTCGTGCCGCCCCTGCGCGGGCCACCCCCGCCCGTGCCGGCCGAGCCCTGGCGGCCGGCGCCCTCTTCGGCGAGGCGCAGCATCGTCTCGACGAAGTTGGCCCCGTCTGTGCCGAACAGCCACGAGCTGCGCACGACCGCGTGGCGCGGCGAGGCGGCGAGCACCTCCTGCTCGCCCGCGAGCTTGCTGCGGCCGTAGACAGAGCGAGGCGCAGGAGCATCGGACTCCACGTAGGGGCGGACGTTGCCCGCCCGATCCCTTGGCGCCACGCCGGAGAAGACATAGTCGGTGGAGACGTGCACGCAGGGCACGCCTGCCGCGGCGGCGGCTCGCGCGACGTTCCCGGCGCCGTCCCCGTTGACCGCGTGCGCCTGATCCTGCGCGCGCTCGGCGCCGTCGACGTCTGTCCACGCCGCGCAGTTGACCGCGGCGTCGGGACGCAGCCGCTCGAACGCCCCCTTCACAGCGGCCGCGTCGGTGATGTCCATCTCCGCGCGGGATAGTCCGACGAGCTCGTGCCCCGCCCGCGCGCCCGCGCGCACGAGGTCTCGCCCGAGCATGCCCGACGCTCCGCTTACCAGTACGCGCATCCCGCGCTCACCCGCACACCGGCGTTCAGAGAATCGAGAGGTCGGAGTTGTCCCCGACCAAGAAGCGGTAGGCGCGCGGCTGGCTATCGCCGCGGCGCACCGTCACGTTGCGGCCGAGCAGCGAGGACTCCATGCGGCCGTCGAGGTTGCACACCGTGCAGCCCTCGAGCAGGATCGAGTGCTCGACCTCGGAGTTGGTGATCTCACAGCCCTCGCCGATCGCTGTGTAGGGGCCGACGTAGCAGTCGTACAAACGCGCCCCCGCGCCGATGATCGCGGGCCCGCGCACGGTCGTGCGCTCGAGCCGCGCGCCCGCCTCGATCACGACGCGACCGTCGACGCGGCAGTCCAGCAGCTCGCCCCCGATGCGCTCCAGGATCGTGTCCAGGATCAGGCGATTGGCCTCGAGCAGGTCTTCGAGGCGGCCCGTGTCCTTCCACCAGCCGCGCACGATGTGCGGCTCCACGCGCATGCCGCCGTCCACGAGGTGCTGGATCGCATCGGTGATCTCGAGCTCCCCTCGAGCCGAGGGCGAGATCGCGCGCGCGGCGTCGTGGATCTGCGCCGTGAACATGTACACGCCCACGAGCGCGAGGTCCGTCGTCGGCTGAACCGGCTTCTCGACCAGGCGCAGCACAGCGCGCGGCTCGCCCGCCGCCGTCGCCGGGGCGAGCTCCGCGACCCCGTAGTTCTGCGGGTCGGGCACCGGCGTCAACAGGATCAGCGCATCGGGCGCGTGCTCGCGAAAGGCCGCCACGAGGTCCGCGATCCCGCCCTGGAGCAGGTTGTCGCCGAGATACATCACGAAGGGGCTCTCGCCGAGGAAGCCCTCGGCCGTGAGAACGGCGTGCGCGAGCCCGAGCGGCTCCTCCTGGAGGATGTATCTGACGCGCAAGCCGAAGCGCGAGCCGTCCCCCACCGCGCGTTCGATCTCCGAGCCGGTCTCCGGCGCGATCACGATTCCGACCTCCGCGATCCCGGCCTCCGCCATCGCCTCGAGCCCGTAGAAGAGGACCGGCTTGTTGGCGACCGGGACGAGCTGCTTTGCGCTCGTATGCGTGATCGGGCGCAGCCGCGTCCCCTTGCCGCCCGACAGGATCAGTCCCTTCAGCTGCTCCATCGAGGCGGAGCCTATCTACGGGACAGAAGGTCGGGCGGACCGACCGATGCGGCGTCGCGAGCGCGGCGAGGCTAGTAGGTGCCGCCCAGCTTGCGGTGGTCGAAGCTAGCGCGGCGGCGCTCGACGAACTCCAGCCCCACCCTCTTGGGCGCCTGGGCCTCGATCATCGCGCGCCCCTCGCCAGGCAGCCCGGCGGGTGGCGAAGATCCGCGCGGCACGGCGTTGCGCACCATGATCTCCTCGCCCAGGCGCGCCACCGTCTCGAGCTCGCGGTGGATCTGCACCTCGCACTCGAGCATCACGCCGCGCAGCTCCGCATATGCCTCGCCCGCGTCGAGCAGGAGCGTCGCGCGCGGGTCGCGCTCGAGGTTGCGGACCTTCTGCGAGGCCGCATACGTCCACGCCCACATGCGCGGCCCCGGCCCGCCGTCGCCGGGCACGCGCAGCACGTACCACAGCGGCATCAGGTGCGGCCACCCGCGCGGACCGGCAGTCGCGCACGTGACGACGCGCTCCGAGGCTAGGAACTCCGCCACCTCGGCGTCGCTCATGCGGATCATCTCGCGCCTGCTCACGGGCGCAGAGTACTGGCGGATCGTTGGCGGCGTGGGTGCCTACTCGGCCAGGCCCACCGCTTTGAGGGCCTCGGCGCGGTCCATGTACTCCTCGATACGCCTGATCTTCCCGTCCGCGACCGTGAAGACCTGAGCCATCTCCATTTCGATCGGGACACCGCTGCCGGCACCATGGCCGGACCAATGCGCCCAGACGAGGGCCCGATCGCCGTTGACGAGGACCTCGCCCGGCTCCACGCGCAGGTCCGGATAGGTCTCCACCCACGCCTGGAACTGCTTCCTGATCGCCTCGAGGCCGCGATAGGTGTCGGAGTCGGGATCGGCGCTGGAGGTGACGTACACGCCATCGGCGTGCCACACGTCGGCATCGGGCAGACGCTCGCCTCCGTTGAAGCGGTCGTACTGGGATCGGACGAACTCCTCGATCTCCTGGGACATCGTCTACTCCTCCTCGGACATCGTCTACTGCTCCAGCCCCACCGCTTTGAGGGCGTCCTCGCGCTCCCAGTAGCTCTGCATCCGTATCGCCAGGCCGTCTCTCAACGTCCACAGATGGGCAGTTGCATGGGTTTGCACGTCTGCGCCACTGCCCTTGCCGCGTCCGCCCTCGCGCGAGAACACGAGAACCTGGCGGTCACCGGCATCGATGAACTGCTCCGGCGTCATCCGATAGTCGTCAAGCGCCTCCGCGATCTTCGCCGCGTAGGCGACGATGCCCTCATACCCGAAGACAGGCTCGGCCAGGCCTGGAAACTCACGCGGGTCACACCATTCGATGTCAGGGTCGATGAGCGACTTCCACTGCTCCAGAGGCTCGCTCACCCGGTTCACCGATCCTGGCGTCCTGAGGTCCATGGCGTCGTAGATCCTGCGCACGATCTGCACGTTCTGGTCAGCAATACGTGTCACCTCGCCCATTTGATCCGTCGCGGGTGACGACCGCCAGGCGTCATGGCCTCTCCTTCGACATCCCCCGCGCAGTATCGCGCCTTCATCGCCTCCGCGCATTGGAGCGCCGAAGACGAACTGGCGCGGTTGCAGAGTTGACCGGAGCAGGTCGAGCGCCCGAGACGCACGTTCCCCCAGCACGCCCACCCGGCGGTATCGCGCGAGGGCGCGCGCCGCGCCCCAACCAGCGGAGGCGCGTTCTCACTGCGAGGCGACAGCCGAGCAGCGATGACGCGCCGCCGCCAATCTCAGCGCGCCGTCAGCACCTTCGCACGGCGTTTTGGAGCGCGGCTCTTGGTGCCCTTGGCCGGCGCGCGCACGAGCAGGCGCTCGGCGGCAGCGCGAACCGCCTCGCGCGCGTCCTTTGGCTGCAGGACCGCCGCGTCGCCAGCTTCCTTGAGGATCTCGCGCACGAGCCAGTCGACGCCGGCGAAGCTCAGCTCCACCACGATCGAAGAGTCGGCGCGCTCCTCGACCACGCGGCGCACCTCGCGCGCCCAGCGCGCGCGCTCGGGGGAGATCCACACTCTCGCCGTGCGCGACGCCTTTACCTCGCCCGTGCGCAGCCAGCCCTCGACCTCCGCTGAGGGGTCGACCTCTGCTCGCGGCTTGAAAGTGCGGGCCGTGACCTTCGCCTGCTTGATGCGATCGAGGCGAAAGTGGCGCATCCCGCCGCGCTCGGGGTCGAACGAGGCCACGTACCACCCCTCGCGCCCGTTGGTCAGCGCGTAGGGCTCGACCCTGCGGCGCGTCAGCTCGTCCTCGTTCTCCTTGTAGTACTCGAGCTCGATCAGCTTGTGCGCGACGATCGCATCCGAGACCGTACGCGCCACGCCCGAGTCGTCGCCGTCCGCCTGCGCGACCTGAAGGCCCTGCTCCATCGGGTCCTCGCCGAGCGCTGCGACGATCTTCTCGCGAGCCGAGGTGAGCGAGCCCTCGGGGATGTGCTCGCCGATCAGGTCGATCGCCGCCACCAACGCCTTGGCCTCGACCGGCAGCAAACGCGCGGGCCGGTCGAAGTTATCGCTGTAGGGCTCAGGGTCCACTTCGATCTCGCCGAGCTGCTCGTTGATCTCGGCGTAGAGGACGTACGAGCCACCTCCGAAGTTGACGACGTTGAGCACATTGACGTCCTCGCGCAGCTCCTCCTCGCTGATCTGAAGCCGCTCGCAGATGTCGGCGATCTGAACCGTCTCGCCTGCGCGGCCGGCCTGAATGAGGATGCTGGCGAGCGTGACCAGGCGCGCGAAGCGCTCAGGCCGGATCGCCGCCTCGGTGCGAGCGTCGCCCGAAGCCTCCCGCCGCGCGCCTGGCTGCTCGACCCGCGCCGCGGCCGCCGAGCCACTCTGCTCCTGAGCGCCCACCGCGGCGGCGGGCGCAACCGCTGCAGCGGAGGCGGCCCGCGTCGAGCTCGAGGCACGCGCACGCGGCGCGCCTTTGGCCGCCGCTGCCGGCGCGGTTCGCCCGTGGCGCTGCTTGAGCAGCTTGAGCCTGTGTTGGTACTCGCGCGTGAGCTCAGCCGGCCCCAGCAGGCGGGCGTTCGCGCCCAGGCCGAGCACCCACGAGACGATCGTGCGGGCGCTCGAGTACGGCGTGCGGAAGATGCGATCCCCGCCGCCGCCCTGCTCGCCATCCTGCGGCTCGCGGACCTCGCCGTAGCGGCCGAAGTGGCGCTCCACCTGCCAGGCGATGCGCTCGCCGATCAGGATCTCCGCCGCGCCGCGCTCCTCGCCCAGCTGCCAGTCGGCGCGGCTGGCATAGGCGCGCGGGTCGAAGCCGGCCGGGCGGCGGAAGTCGTGCTCGGCCTTGGTCGCGTAGGAGACTTTCCCGCGCATCCGCGAGAGGCGAAACACGCGGATCGCTTCGCGCTCGTGCGAGTAGCCGAGCAGGTAGAACTGCCCGCCTCGGAACAGCAGGTGATATGGATCGACCCGGCGCTTGCCCACCTGGTCGCGCTCCATCGTGTAGTAGTCGAACAGGATCGTCTTGTGGCGGAAGATCGCCGTCTCCACCTTTGCCAGCCGGGCTGACAGCTCGTGCCCGCCGGCCGACGCGGTGATGCCGAGCGCGACGGAGCTTTGCTCCGGACCAGCCAGTGGGCTCGGACGTCCCCACGTGATCTGCTGCAGCGCAAGGCGCAGCGGCTCCGCGTATGCGAATTCGCCGTCGAGCAGGCTGAGCGCGGTCTGCAGCGCGGCGAGCTCCTTGTCGGTGAACGCGATTGGCGGCAGGTGGAAGTTCTCCGGGCGCAGCGAGTAGCTCTCCTGCTCGGCCGCGCCGTCGGTCGGGCGCTCCACCGTCAACTCGATGCGCAGGGACTCCAGCTCCGAGCGATCGGCGTAGAAGCGTCGCGCGAACGCGTCCTCGTTCATGCCGCTGTACCCCTCCACGTCGCGGCGAATCTCCAGCGCCGTCACCGGCCTGCGCTCGGCCATCAGGTAGGAGATCAGCGACAGCTGGCGGATCAGCTTCTCGGTGTCCTTGGCCATCGAGCTGAAACGATAGAGCGCGGCGGCGAGACGGCCGCGCTGCCGACGCGCTCAAGACCCCGCTATTTACGGAGCTTTAGGCCGCTTCCCGCGTCGGAATCGCCGGCTGGACGCCGTCCTGGGGCGCACCGCCCGCTGAGGCGAAGAACGCGGGCGCGCCAAGCGCGCGATCGAAGCCGGACCAGCGGTGTCCAGGGGTGAGCTCCTTCTGCAGGCGGTCGAAGCTGCCGAGCCGCCCGCCGAGGTTGTCGATCATGTGCACGAGCGTCGCCTCGCGCGTGCACGGGACGACCGGGCTGCCGTGCTCGAGCGCTCCGTGGTGAGAGAGGATGATGTGACCAAGCTGCTGCGCAAGCTCAGCCGGGAAGGAGTCGATTTCCTCGATCGCACGCCTGACGCGGTAGTAGCCGAGCGCGATCTCGCCGTGCAGGCGGCCCGCGTCGCTGAGCTCGAAGCTGTGCCCTTCCGCGCAGTAGGCCTCTACCTTGCCGATGTCGTGCAGCAGCGCGCCCGTGACCGCGATGTCGCGGTCGATGCCCGCAAACGTCGCGCTGATCGCGCTCACCGCCTGCGCAACGCCGAGACTGTGCTCCAGCAGCCCATGGCGGTAGGGCTGGTGGTAGTGCTTGGCTGCCGGCGCGATCCGGTAGGCGCTCCACACCTCAGAGCCCTCGCCGAACAGGCGCTCGAGCAGCACCCGCAGGTGGGGCTGCTGAACGGTCGCCACGAGCTCCCGGATCTCGCCTTCCATCTGCCCCAGCGCCCGCGTGGGGCCGTCGAGCAGGTCGGTCATCTGAAAGCTTCCCGGCTCCGCGGGCTCGAGAGCGCGCAGGTTGATCTGCGGGCCGAAGCGCGGATGCAGGACGAAGCGCCCGTGCACGCGCACGGCCTCGCCCGCGCGCGCCAGCTGCTCGACCTCGGCGAGCTCCTCCCACACCATGCACACCACAGCGCCGCTGCGATCGCCCAGCTGCAGGCGCAGATACTCTCCGCCGTCGCGCCGCGGGCGGCGCTCAGCCTCGCGAATCAAGACGACCTGGTCGACCTCCATGCCATCTGTGAGCTCGTGCAGCAGCATGAGCTGACGGTAGAGATGGCTGCGGACAGGACCTGCGCTGACAGCCGCAGGCGCGGGCCGCAGCTGCGGCCCCCACTCTCGCGCGCCGCGCCCGCGCGCGAGCGCGCGCATTCAATCCTCAGAGGCAGCCGATCAGTTGCTCCACCAGCCCGGCAGGACCTCCCCGTCGCCGTCCGCGCGGGGTCCGAAGGCCAGCAGCTCGAGGCCCTCGGGACCGGCTTGGAAGGCGCGCGTCACGCCGGGCGCGACGCGAATCGCGTCGAGTGCGCCCAGCTCGACGATCTCCTCCTCGAGCTTGGCGCGCCCCGAGCCGGAGAGCACGACGTACACCTCCTCGCAGCGCTCGTGCCTGTGCCCGAACGCCTGGCGCTTGCCGGGCTTGACGCGGTGGTGGCTGAAGCCCGTCTGCTCTGCGCCGAGCTCGTCCTTTGCGAAGCGCGCCTCCTGGATCTCGCCGATCCCGAACTTCTGGGCCGAGTCCTCGACGTCGCGCAGGTTCTTCAGCGTGAACGGCGTCGCCATGATTGCTGCCTCCTTCCACGTCGCTGCTCGACGATCCACGCGATCCTCAGCAACCTATCAGCGCGACTACGGCGCGAGCCTGTGCGGGCCGCGATACAGGAACGTGACCTCGCGCACGTTGTCCTGGCCGAGCATCTGCATCAACAGGCGCGTGAGCCCGAAGCCGAACCCGCCGTGCGGCGGGGCGCCGTGGCGGAAGAAGTCGAGGTAGTACTGGATCGGCCCCACGTCCACGCCCTTCTCGTGCGCCTGGGCCAGCAGCTGCGCGTAGCGGTGCTCGCGCTGCGCGCCCGTGGTCAGCTCGATGCCGCGCCACAGAAGATCGAAGCTCCTCGTGAGAGTCGGATCGTGCTCGTGGCGCATGTGGTAGAAGGGCCGCACCGCAGTCGGGTAGTCGGTCACGAACGCGAACTCGTGGCCGTGCTCCTCCAGCACGAGCGCCGACAGCGCGCGCTCGCCCGCCGGGTCGAGGTCGTGCGCCGCTGCAACGGGCTCCTGGCTTGACTCGCGCAGGCGCTCCTTGGCCTGCGCCAGCGTGATGCGCGGGAATGGGACAGCCGGCGCGGTCAGCTGCGCACCGAACGTCTCCTCGATCGCCTCGCCGTGCTGGCGCGAGACCTCGGCGAGCACGTACGAAAGCCAGCGCTCCTCGAACGCCATCACGTCCTCGTGGGAGTCGATCCACGAGATCTCCACGTCGACGCTCGTGAACTCGGTGTCGTGCCGCGAGGTGAAGGAGGGGTTGGCGCGGAACACCGGACCGATCTCGAACACGCGGCCGAACCCCGCCGCCATCGCCATCTGCTTGTAGAACTGCGGCGACTGCGCCAGGTAGGCGTCGCGGTCGAAGTACTGGACCTTGAACAGCTCAGCCCCCGACTCGCTGGCCGAGCCCATGAACTTGGGGCTGTGCAGCTCGATGAAGCCGTCTTTGCGCCAGAACTCGCGCATCGCGAACTCGACCGTCGTCTGCACCTCGAAGATCAGCCGCCTGTCCGGGCGGCGCAGGTCCAGGTAGCGCCAGTCGATGCGCTTGTCCAGCGCCGAGTCCGCCGTCACCGGAAGCTCGGGCTCGGCCGGCGAGTCGACGGCGAGCTCCTCGAGGCGAAGCTCGAGGCCTCCTAGCTTCACGCGCTCGTCAGCCGCCACCGTCCCGGTCACCGTCACCGCCGACTCCGCCGTCAGCGCGCTCACGGCCTCGTTCTCCTCGCTCGCCGGCTCGTGCTTTTCGAGCACGACCTGGGCCAGGCCGGTTTCGTCGCGCACGATCACGAACTGCATCCGCTTCTGGTCGCGCAGCGCATGCACCCAGCCGCGGATCGTGACGCGCTCGCCGATCTTCTCGCCGAGCTCCGCGATCAACGTCCGGGTCACCGCGGGGACACTATCCGAGCGCGCGGGACACCATCCGAGGGACTAGGACGCCGGTTTGGCGCCCAGCACGACCTCGACGGCGAACTCGCTCGCCTGCGCGAGCTCGAGGCGCTCGATCGCGCCCGCGTTGCGAAGGTCCTCCGATCCGAGCTCCAGCGCACGTAGGCGCTCGGGCGTGTCGTGGACCTTGACGTGCTCTACCGACGTGCGCATCCCAACGCGCGCGTCGGTCTTCGCCTTGCGCACCTCACGCAGGACGTCCGCGGTCACCTCGAGCGCCAGAGCCTCGCCGTTGCCCGCGCCGTGCGCGGCCGCGGCGCGCTCGAGACCTGCCGCGTCGGGCCACGGCGCACGGTGCACCGAGCCCTCCTGCCACCACGACCATACCTCCTCGCACACGAACGGGAGGAACGGCGCGAGCAGGCGCTGGAACACCGACAGCGAGTTCTGCAGCGCAAGGCTCACAGAGGCGCTCCCCTCGCGCGCGCTGTCGGTATCCGAATCGTCATAGCGCCGGCCCTTGACGAGCTCGAGGTAGTTGTCGCAGTACCACCAGAAGAACTTCTCCGTGCGCTCCAGCGCGCGGGCATAGTCGTAGTCCTCGAAGCTCTCCGTCGCCGCCGCGACCACTCCCGCCAAGCGCGCGAGAAGCGCGCGGTCGAGCGGGTGGGTGAGCACGTCTCCGGGCGCCGGCAAGTCGGCGAGCGCGAACTTCGACGCGTTCAGCAGCTTCACCGCGAGGCGGCGCCCGACTTTCATCTGCTGAGCGTCGAACGCCGTATCGACGCCCGGCCGGCCGTTCGCCGCCCAATAGCGCACGGCGTCTGCTCCGTGCTCTTCCAGCAGGTGCATGGGCGTCAGCGCATTGCCCTTCGACTTGGACATCTTCTTGCGGTCGGGGTCGAGCACCCAGCCGGAGATCGCCGCGTTGCGCCACGGGAGCTTCCGCTCGTCCAGGTGCGAGCGCAGGATCGTCGTGAACAGCCACGTCCTGATGATGTCGTGCGCCTGCGGGCGAACGTCGGTGGGGAACACCTTCGCGAACAGCTCTTCGTCCTCGCCCTTCAGGCCGCCGATCTGGGGAGTCAGCGAGGAGGTCGCCCAGGTGTCCATCACGTCGGGGTCGCCCGCGAAGCCGCCCGGCCGGCCGCGCTGCTGCTCGCGGTAGCCGTCGGGGACATCGGTCGAGGGGTCGACCGGAAGCTGCTCCTCGCGGGCCGCGATCGGCGAGGAGAAGTCCACGTTTCCGTGCGAGTCGACCGGATACCAGACGGGGAACGGAACCCCGAAGAAGCGCTGCCGGCTCACGCACCAGTCGCCGGTCAGGCCGTTCACCCAATCCTCGAAGCGCGCTCGCATGTACGGCGGGTGCCAGCGCAGTTCGCGACCCCGCTCGATCAGGCCCGCGCGGTGCTCGAGCGTGCGGATGAACCACTGCCGGGAGGTGATGATCTCGACCGGACGCTCGCCCTTCTCGAAGAACTTCACCGCGCGCGTCACCTCTTCGGGCTCGCCTACTAGCTCGCCCGCCTCAGCCAGCAGCTCGACGGTCCGCCGGCGCGCCTGGTTGATCGTCGAACCCTCGAGCTCGGCGTAAGCCTCGCGCGCGCGCTCGACGTCGACGCTCTCCCATCCCGGCGTGCCCCACCCGACGCTCGCCATGCGACCGTCGGGGCCCAGCACCGAGCGCACGGGCAGCGAAAGCTCGCGCCACCACATCACGTCGGTGAGGTCGCCGAACGTGCACACCATCACGAGGCCCGTCCCCTTCTCGCGCTCGACCTGCTCGTGCGTCATCACCGGCACGCGCGTGCCGAACAGCGGCGTGAGCACCTCGCGCCCGACAAGCCCCGAGTGTCGCGCGTCGTCGGGGTGGGCGAGCACGGCCACGCACGCCGGAATCAGCTCAGGTCGCGTTGTCTCCACCAGCGCCTCGACGCCCTCCGGGGTACAGAAGCGCACCTTGTGCATCGCGCCGGGGCGCTCGCGGTCCTCGAGCTCTGCCTGCGCGACAGCCGTCTGGAAGTCGACGTCCCACAGTGTCGGCGCCTCCAGCTGGTAGGCCAGCCCGCGCTCGAGCAGCCCCAGGAACGAGCGCTGCGAGATCCGCTGCGCGAGCTTGCCGATCGTCGTGTACGTCATCGACCAGTCGACCGACAGGCCGAGCGTGCGCCACAGCGCTTCGAACACGCGCTCGTCCTCCTCGGTCAGCTGCAGGCACAGCTCCACGAAGTTCGGCCGCGAGATCGACACGGGCTCGCTGTCCGAAGGCTCGGACGGCGGCTCGAAGCCCTCCTCGTAGGGCACCGAGGGGTCGCAGCGAACGCCGAAGTGATTCTGCACGCGGCGCTCCGTGGGGAGGCCGTTGTCGTCCCAGCCCATCGGGTAGAAGACCTCCTGCCCGCGCATCCGTCTGTAGCGCGCGACGATGTCCGTGTGCGTGTAGGAGAACACGTGCCCGACGTGCAGCGATCCGCTGACGGTGGGTGGGGGCGTGTCGATCGAGAACACCTGCTCGCGCGGCGCTGCGCGATCGAAGCGGTAGGTTCCATCGCGCTCCCAGCGCGCTCCCCACTTCGCCTCGAGGCCCTCGAGCGAGGGCTTCTCCGGCACGCTCATCGGGCCGCTCCGTGCGCGCACGCGCGCTCCTGCGGCTCGCGCCAGCGCACGCGCCGCCGCGGACCGCGCCAGCTCGCGCGCTCGCGCGAACCGCGCCCGAAATGATCAGCTGCCATCGCGCGCCACGATAATCGTTTTTGCCGCCTGCCCAGGCGCGCTCGGGGAGGGGCCGAGCTCTCTTTGCTTCGCGGCGCCGGGCCCGCGAGCGGGGCCGCTCAGCTCAGGGTCGCCGCGGGCTCAGCCGGTGTCTCGGTGTCCGCAATCGCGGCGAAGGCGCGCTCGTCGCGCTCGGCACCGTGCGCCGGGCAGTAGACGCCGCGGACTGAGCCGTCCAAGAGGCCATACCCGAGCCACCGCCCCCCGCGCCAGCGCACGCGGAAGAAGCCCTCGCCGGGAACGACCCCGCGTTCGAGCTCCTGCAGCCATGCCGCCTTCACGAGATCGGCGGGAATGCTCGACCGGCAGGGGCAACCATCGGAGAGGTAGCCGCTCGAGAGGCACCGCAGCGCACGGGCTGCCTTCCTGGCGGGTGAGGGCGTCGGGCGGCAGTCAAAGTGGGCGGGGGCGCCGTCGCGTACCTCCTCGGTCGCGACCCTCTGCAATCTCACCGAACCTTCTTGAACTCCGCTCGACATTTAGTGCTGCTCCTGTGTTGGTCGCCCCTGCTGGCCGACCATCTGGTGCCCTTTTCGGGCAGTTGCTTGTAGTCCTTTTCGGGCAGCCGCGCCGGCGGACGCAGGTTTCGCTCGATCCTTGGACGGCTGTCGTAGCCGCCTTGTGGGGCCCCTAGCTAGCGTTCCGCGGCGTTCCTAGCTCGCGGCCGCCGGGTCGGGCGCGCCGAGCTCGAACGGCTCGGGGCGCTCGTAAAGCGCGCCGGGGACGCCCCCGAGCGCGAGCACACGAATACCCTCGGGCCCCGGCAGAAGCTTGCGCTTGGTTCCGGCCGGCACGCGCAGGATGCGCTCGGGATCCACACGCACGCGCTCGTCATCGACGAGGAACTCACCGGAACCGCGCAGCACCACGTAAACCTCTTCCTGGCCATCCTGCGAATGGTCGTGCTCGGGATAGCCCTCGAAGTTGGGCGGCATGTCGAAGATCTGCAAGCCGAACGACTCGATCCCCAGCTCCGCGCCCGCGCGTCGGAATGCGCCGCCGTAGATTCCCTCCATCTCGTCTATTCGCTTGACCGAGTACTCGCCCATAGAGGCTCTCCTCTCCTTGTGTCTATCGATAGTCCGGGTTTTCGAAGTCGAAGCGGCAGCCCGCGTCCCAGGCCGAGCGCTGGTTGCCGTGCGCGGGGATCCCACCGGCGTCCTTGAGCATGCGCGCCATGTGCATGAGGTTCCACGTTAGGAAGGTGGTGTTGCGGTTGGTGAAGTCGTTCTCCGGACCGCCAGAGCCAGCGTCCAGATAGCTCGGTCCGGGTCCCGCCTCGCCGAGCCAGCCAGAGTCGGCCTGCGGCGGGATCACGAAGCCGAGATGCTGCAACGAGTAGAGGATGTTCATCGCGCAGTGCTTGGCGCCGTCCTCATTGCCGGTGACGATGCATCCGGCGGCGCGCCCGTAGTAGGCGTACTGGCCGCTGTCGTTGAGCAGGTGGCTGTTGCCGTAAAGGCGCTCGATCACGCGCGTGCACACCGACGATTTCTCGCCCAGCCAGATCGGCGAGAGGAGCACGAGGATGTCGGCCGCCGTGACCTTCTCGAAGATCGCCGGCCACTCGTCGCGCGCCCAGCCGTGCTCGCTCATGTCGGGCTGCACGCCGGTGGCGATCTCGTGGTCGACGGCCCGCACCACCTCCACCGAGATCCCGCTGCGCTTCATGATCGCGATCGAGATGTCGCCCAGGCCCTGGGTGTTGGAGACCTCGGGCGAGCGCTTGAGCGTGCAGTTGACGTACAGCGCGCGCAGGTCCGAGAAATCCCACTGCGACTGCTCGCACAGCTGCTCCTGCATGGCGTTCAGCGCTGGCATCGCTCGCTCACCTCGGACTGGATCCGCGCACGCTAGCGCGTTTACGCTGCCGCCATGCACACCGATGCGCCGAGCCTGATCCGCACCGCAGACGAGCTCGACTGCGAGTGGCTGGCCGCGGCGCTCTCGAGCGGCCCCGTGGCGGCGTTCTCACTCGAGCAGATCGGGACCGGGCAGATGAGCGAGAGCCACCGGCTCTCGCTCAGCTACGAGGACCCGCGGCGAGCCGGGCCCGCGACGGCGGTGCTGAAGCTCGCTTCCTCGGATCCTACGAGCAGGGCCACGGGCGTGGGGCTCCGGATCTACGCCCGCGAGGTGCGCTTCTACAGCGAGCTCGCGCCGCGCATCGGCGGGCCGCTGGCTTCGTGCTCCTTCGCCCGATACGACCCCGGCGAGGGATGGTTCACGCTGGTGCTCGAAGACGTCCGCGACGCCGCGGCCGGCGACCAGATCGCCGGCTGCTCGCTCGAGCAGGCGAGCCTTGCGATGCGCGAGCTGGCTCGGCTGCACGCTCCCGTGTTCGCCGATGAGGCGCTCGCCGAGCGCGAGTGGCTCAACCAGCCCTCCCCCGTCAGCCAGGCGCTGGTGTCACAGCTGCTCCCCGGCTTCTTCGAGCGCTACGGCGAGCGCGTGTCTGCCGAGCACCGCGCTCTCTGCGAGCGCCTCGCCGGCGGCCTGGACCACTGGCTGGCCGATCGCAGCCCTCCGCTGGGCCTCGTCCACGGCGACTTCCGGCTCGACAACCTGCTGTTCGGGGGCGCGACGAGCCCGCGCCCGCTGACGGTCGTCGACTGGCAGACGGTGGGCTACGGGCCAGCGATGGCCGACGCCGCGTACTTCCTCGGCGGCGGCCTGCGCGCGCAGGACCGTCGCTCCCGCGAAGCGGAGCTGCTCGAGCAGTACCACGGGGCGCTCTGCGAGCGTGGCGTGCGCGCGGACCGCGAGGCGTGCCGGGAGCAGTTCCGCCGTCAGACGCTGGGCGGCGTGCTGATGGCGATCGTCGCCTCGATGCTCGTCGAGCGCACCGAGCGCGGCGATGAGATGTTCATGGCGATGCTCGCCCGCCACTGCGACCACGCCCTCGATCTGGGCGCCGACGAGTTCCTGCAGGCTCCGGCGAGCGCTCCTCGTCCGCTGTCGCACCCGCAGCCGGGCGACGAGCGTCCCCACGACCCCGGCTCAGAGCAGCTCTGGAACGAGAGCTGGTACTTCGACGCCGTCTCCGCCGACGGGGCGCTGGGCGCGTACGTTCGCGTCGGCGCCTACCCAAACCTGGGCGTGTGCTGGTACACGGCGTGCATATGCGGCCCGGAACGGCCCACGGTCGCGGTCATCGACTGGGCCGCGCAGCTGCCCGAGGGCGAGGACCTGCGCGTGCGATCTTCAGGCATCCACGCCGAGCACCGCTGCTCGGCTGCGCTCGAGCGCTTCAGCGTGCGGCTCGAGGCGACGGGCGAAGTGCACGACGATCCCGCCGCGCTGTTGCGCGGCGAGCGCGGCCAGCCGACTCGCGTGGCGCTCGAGCTCGAGTGGCTGACTGCCGGCCTCCCCTATGCCTACAGTCTCACAACCCGCTACGAGATCCCGTGCCGCGTCAGCGGACGCCTGCAGATCGGCGAGGAGCTGCTGACGCTCCGGGACGCCGTCGGCCAGCGAGACCACTCGTGGGGGCCGCGCGACTGGTGGTCGATGGACTGGGTCTGGAGCGCGGCCGCGCTCGATGACCAGACGCGCCTGCACGCCGTCGAGCTGCGCCTGCCGGGGGCGCCCAGGCTCGGCGTCGGCTACGTGCAGCCCGCCGGCGGCACCGCGCACGAGCTCGAGCGCGTCAGCGCGAGCGAGCGCGTCGGCCCGGACGGCCTCGTGACCGCAGCCGCCCTCTCGCTTGCCCCGCCAGAGCTCGAGCTCGAGATCGACCCGCTCGCCTACGGCCCGCTCCGGCTGACCTCGCCGGACGGGCGCGTCTCGCACTTCACGCGCGCGATGTGCAGGGCACGCTGCGCTGACGGCCGCAGCGGCCTGGGATGGGTGGAGTGGAACCTCAACCAGCCGGTTGCGGGCGGCGGCGGCTGAGCGGCCGCATGCCGGCGACAGCGACTCGCCTGCGATCGACCGGGAGCTAGTTGTTTCGTGCGCGGCCGGTACGGCCGCATGTAGGGATGGCGCCCGATCCCGAGGCGGCGACACGCGAGCGCGTGCGAATCGGCCACCGGACGTAGGAGCGCGACCCTAATCGCCCAACGTCTGGCCGGTCAACAGATAGCGCGCGTAGGCGACGATGAAGTGCAGGATCGGCCAGGTGAGCAAGGCAAACGCGAACGCGTACGTGAACATGAACGCGAGCCCGCGACGGGCAGGTTGCAGTCGGGCGAAGCCACAGCTCACGACCATCGTGGCCGCCGCGCCGATTACGAACGCGGCCACGCCCGCGCCGGCGAACAGGGCGACCCACGTGAGCAGGCCACCGATTACGGCCGCGGTCAGCGACACCACGATGAGCGTGGGCCGCGCGTCGGGCGGCGGGTAGGGGTCGCGACTGCGAGGGCGTGGTCGATGGAGGCGACCGGACATCGGCCCGTCAGCCAGCTCGACGTAGACGTGCCTCTGCGTGCTCACGCTCCGTGCGGGAGCTGCGTCCCGCGCTTCGACCGCGGCAACTGTTGGGCGATCTTGCGCGCCAATGGGATGAGCAGCGTGGCGAGCAGCGCGAGCACCACAAGAACGCCGAGGGCGCGCCAGACCGCCGAGTCGACGCTCCCCTCGCTGACCGCGAATACCCCGCTCGAGAGCAGCCCGCCCGCGGTGGCGCAGGCGATGGCGGCCTTGCGGAGCCGCCGGACCGCGTTCGCGTCGCAGCGTCGGGCGCGGCTCAGGAGCAGGGAGGCGTGCGCGCCCGCAAGCATCAGAGCGGTCGTGACGCCGAGCGCCCGCAGCGCTACCTCTCCGTCGCCCGCGTCCGGGATCCAGATCAGCGCCAGCATCAGCGCCAGCGCGAGCTCCGAGAGTGCGATCGTGGCCCGCCCCACCAGTCGCGTCGCGCCTCCCCGACGCACCGCCATCGCGCCGGCGAGCCCCGCAACGGTGCACACCGCCGCCGCGAAACCGGTCAGAAGCACCCTGACGCTGGTCTCGTCAAAGCTTCCGGTGATCAGAGCCCACACGGCGACAGCCGCAGCCAGGCACAGGCCGCCCGCCAGGACTTGGGCGGCGCGGCGGATCGCTGGTGAACGATGGGGATCCGGGGGTGAGTACATGATTGCGACCTCCTTGTTGACCTCGGGTCTACAAGACTACTGCATTGTTGACCGTCGGTCAAGTACACTCGCCCGATGCGTCAACGAGCCTTCACCCGCCTGCACGTGGACGAGCGGCGCCAGCAGTTGATAGACGCCGGCAGCGCGCTCTTCGCCGAGCACGCATTCGAGGAGATCTCGATGCGCCAGATCGCCGATGCCGCCGGGGTCTCAAAGCCACTGCTCTACCACTACTTCCCGAGCAAGACCGAGCTCTTCAAAGCGGCCGTCCAGCAGCACGCCGAGGAGCTTTTGAGCGTGATCGCGCCAAAGGCCGGGGGCACCCCCATTGAGCAGCTGAAGGAAAGTCTCGACGGCTATCTGCTGTGGATAGAGCGCAACGCCGCGACCTGGGCCAAGCTGATGCAAAGTGCGGCGGGCCTGCCCGAGGCCCGCGAGGCCGTCGAGCGCTTCCGCGCCGGCACGCTTGAAAGCCTGCTCGTCCGGCTGACCGGGTCGACTCGCCCGCGCCCCGCGCTGCGCACCGCGCTTCAGGGCTGGCTTGGCTACATCGATGCGGCCATCCTCGACTGGGTCGACCACCGGGACCTTGCGCGTGCGCAACTGCGCGACCTTCTCGTGGCCGCGTTCGCAGCCGCGCTTGTGGCAGCTCAAGAAGCGGACCCCAGAGTGAAGCTTCAGTCGAGCTGATCGGCATGCCGCGCCGCGTCGCCCGACCTCCAAGACGGACGGGGGACGATGTTCCTTAGGAACTGCTGCTAGTCGTTGGCGGTGAGCGCGCCGAGCAGGTGCGCGAACTGCTCGCGCGCGTGCTCCCGGCGGGTGGGCAGGTGCTCGCTCGGGACTTCATCGGGCGGCGCTGCGTAGCCGGCGAGGATCCGCCGCGCGACCGTCTGGCGGTGGACCTCGTCGGGTCCGTCGTAGATGCGCGCGGCGCGCGCGAAGCGGTACATCTGCTCGAGCGGCAGGTCCGTGGAATAGCCCAGCGATCCGTGCACCTGCAGCGCGCGATCGACGACGTCGTGCAGGACCCTGGCGCCGTAGAACTTGATCAGCGCGATGTCCACGGATGCTGCGCGGGCTCCCTGCGCGTCCATCACCCAGGCGGCGTGCAGGGTCATCAGACGGGCGGCCTGCATCTCGGCGGCGCTGTCGGCGATCCAGTTCTGAACCGTCTGCTTGTCCGCCAGCAACGACCCGTGAGCGCGGCGGTAGGTGGCGCGCTCGCACATCATGTCGAAGGCGCGCCGCGCGACGCCGAGCCAGCGCATGCAGTGATGGATGCGCCCCGGGCCGAGCCGCTGCTGCGCGAGCAGGAACCCCTCGCCCTCCGCGCCGAGCAGGGCCTCGGCAGGAACGCGAACGGAGTTGTAGGAGATTTCGGCGTGGCCGCCGTAGGCGCCGAACTGCTCCCACGGGTGCTCCATGGTTGGCACATCGCGCAGCACCTCCACGCCCGCTGTCTCGCGCGGCACGATGAACATCGACGCCCGCTGCTTGGGCCGCGCCTCGGGATCGGTGACCGCCATGACGATCAAGAAGTCGGCGATCGAGCCATTGGAGGAGAACCACTTGTGCCCGTCGATCACCCACTCATCGCCATCTCGCACTGCGCGCGTCTGAAGCTGCGTGGGGTCCGAGCCGGCAGTGTGAGGCTCGGTCATGCTGAAGGCGCTTTTCAGGTCGCCGGCGAGCAGCGGGTGAAGCCAGCGCTCCTGCTGCTCTGGCGTGCCGGCGAGCGCAAGGATCTCGGAGTTGCCGGAATCGGGGGCAGCGTTGCCAAACGCCAGCGGCGCGATTGGCGAGCTGCCGAGGATCTCGTGCATCAGCCCCAGGCGCACCTGCCCCATCCCCTGCCCGCCGAGCTTTGGCGGCAGGTGCGCGGCCCACAGGTTGCGCTCCCTGACCTGCTTCTGCAGCGGCGCCAGCGCCTCGCGCAGGCCCTCGTAGCCGCCCAGCTCGCGCCAGATCGTCTCCAGCGGCCAGATCTCGCGGCGCACGAAGTCCCGCATCCAGTCGAGCTGCTCCTGGAACTCGGGGTCTGTGGAGAAGTCCCAGCTCATGGCCGTCCTTTCTGCCCGCCACGACGTTTCGCGTTGGCATAAGCCTACGCGCGCTCGTGGGCCGGCGTCATGAGCGCGACTGGCACGCTCAGTCCGGCCGAGCGCCGCAGCGTCGCGATGCGCCGCCCGGGCTGAACCGCCGCTCGCGCATCGCCGAGGTGCGGGCTCATCTGCTCGGCGGCGCGATCGAGATCTTCGACCGTGAGCGCGAGCCCCCACATCCGCGCGGGCCGATGGGGCCCGCCGTCGCGCTCGACGATGGCCTTCGGCTCCTGAATGACCTCCAGGATCTCCTCGCCGAGGCGGAAGAACGCCTGCCGCGGAGCGCCCGCGGGGGTCGGCTGCTCGCGGATCCTGCGCAGCTGCAGCCCGGCCGACTTGAGCGCCTGCACGGTGCGGTCGAGCGCGGGCGTCATGACCACGACGTGGTCGATCGCGAGGACGCCGTTGGGATGCAGGCCAGCCGGCGGCGGCAGCCCGCTCTGCGAGCGGGTGGTTGGGAGGCCGTCGAGCTCGACGCCGCCGCCGTGCAGTCCGCGCAACGACCAGCTCGTGATCCCGCTCGCGGCGCCATCGCCGGCGAGGCGCAGGCGCACGGAACCGAGCTGGCAGACGCCGTCGCGGACGAGGAAGTGCAGTGCGCTCCAGCGCTCCGGCCCGTCGGCTAGCACGAGCTCATCGATGCTCACGCCGCCGGCTGCGTTCGCGTCTTCGATCACGGCACGAGCACGATCTTCTTCGAGCTGCTCGCCGCGAGACGGGCCCAAGCGTCGGCGACGTGCTCGAGGCTGATCGCCTCGACGTCCACCTCGAGCTCGCCCCGCGCCGCCGCGTCGGCCATCCGCAGGTACGCCTCGCGCTTGACCTCTGGCGGCGCGGCGAAGTTGGTGTGGCCCATGATCACGAGCATCTTGCCCCGGATCGCCGGCGAGGACAGCGTCGCCTGAGCTCCAGCCGAAGCGCCGAGCGTCACGAGCCGCGCGCCGAAGCTCGCCGCCTCGACGGCCGCTGCGAACGGCTCGCCGAAGAGCGGGTCGATCACCACGTCGATGCGCCCCGCCGCCTCCTCGCGCAGCGCCGCGGCAAGGTCGTCGACGCCGCCGATCGTGACGGTTGCGTCAGCCCCGCGCGCCCGCGCCCGTTCGAGCCCCTCTTGTGAGCGCGCGGCGGCGACCACGCGGGAGGCGCCGAGGAGCTTCGCGGCCTGCACCGCGACCTGCCCCACGATGCCGCTCGCGCCCAGCACGAGCACGTGCTCGCCCGCCTGCAGCTCGGCGCGCCACGTGAGCGAGAGCCAGGCGGCCAGGCCCGCGATGCCGAGCGCCACGGCGAGACCGTCGGGCACCCCCTCGGCGACCGGATAGCCGGAGCCGGCCGCGATCAGCGTGCGCTCCGCCATCGAGCCCCAGGGCGGGATCGGCGAGTCGAAGTAGACCCGCTGACCGTCGCTGAGCGTGCCCACTCCCTCGCGGCCGGCGACGCTCGGGATCGGTGGTGGTCCCGCGTAGAAGGTGCCCGCGCAGATCGCAACGTCGACCGGGTTGAGCCCGGCCGCCAGCACCTCGGCGAGTTCCTCTCCAGGGCCGGGGTCGGGCTCGGGGAACTCGCTTGCTCGCGGGACACCCAACTCGTGCAGAACCGCCGCTCTCATGCTTCTGACTCCCCGCAAGCTACACCGACCGCCGCCCCGCCGTTGCCGCGGCCAGAGAGCGCGGGTGCCACTGGCGTTGCCTTCAGGGCCCCGGTCCCGCCCTCGTGGGTCCGCGGCCTGGTGGCCGCCGGGGCTGGCCGAGCCAGGCCCCGGCGTGCAGACGCCCCGGTGCCGCTAGCCGCGGAAGGAGTGGAATAGATCACGAGCGGGCGCTCGGTCACGCCGCGGCGGGGTCGTGTTGAATGGCTGGCCGTGTTGGGGGAAGTGCTGATCGCGAGCGCAGGCGCCCTGCTCGCCTACGTGCTCGCGCTGTGGGTCCTCAGCCTGGCGCTTCGCGACGTCTCGATAGTCGACCCGGCATGGCCGGGCGGATTCGTCCTCGTCGCGTGGCTCAGCTTCGCGATCGGTGAGGGGTGCCGCGGGCGCCGCCTGCTGCTGGCCGTGCTCACGTCGTTGTGGGGGCTGCGCCTGGGCGCCTACTTGCTCGCGCGCAAGCTGCGTGAGCGTCGCGAGGATCCTCGCTACGGGGTCATGCGCGAACGCCACGGCGAGCGCTTCGCGGTGGTGAGCCTCGCCAGCGTCTTCCTGCTGCAGGGAGCGCTGATGTGGATCATCTCGCTACCCATCCAAGCAGCGGCGCCGCAGCCGGATCGCCTCGGCGCGCTCGACGCCGTCGGAGGCGTAGCTTGGGCCGTCGGCGTGTTCTTCGAGGCGGTCGGGGACCGCCAGCTCGCCCGCTTCAAGGCCAATCCCTCCAACCGCGGCAGGATCATGCAAGCGGGGCTGTGGCGCTACACGCGACACCCCAACTACTTTGGCGACTTCATGGTCTGGTGGGGCATCTACCTGATCGCGCTCTCGACCGGTGGAGCTTTCTGGACGGTCATCGCGCCGCTGGCGATGTCGACGCTGCTCATCCGCGTGTCGGGCAAAGACCTCCTGGAGGCGCGCATGAGAGAGCGCCCCGGCTATCGCGACTACGTCGCCCGTACGAGCGGCTTCTTCCCCCTGCCGCCACGGGGCTCGAGAAGGTAGTGCGAGACCATCCACTCATCCCCGCCACGCCAAGCCCACATCTCGGCCGTGGAGAGCAGGAACAGCCGCCAAGTGCCGAGCAGCCTGCGCGCCTCGCGCTCGGAGCGACCGCGCCTGAGGATCGCGAGCGCCTCCGCGGCGTGCTCGTCGAGGCGTCGCAGCCAGCTGCGCAGGGTGCGCGCGTAGTGCTCGCCGGAAACCGCCCAGCGATCGGCGACAACGAGGTCGCCGTCGAAGCGCGCCAGCAGTTCGTGCGAGGGCATGGTGCCAGCGGTGAAGAAGCGCTCTGCCGCCCATGTACCCTCGATGCGGTAGGCGAGGCGCCTGTGGGAGAAGACGTGCACGAACGCGCTTCCCGCGGGCGCGACCCAGTCGGAGATGCGTTGCATCAGGGCCGACCAGTTGCGCGCGTGCTCGAACATCTCCACCGAGACGACCCTGTCAAAGCGCCGGCGTGGAGCGAACTCATTGATGTCCGCCGTCACCACCTCGAGACCGGCGAGCCCACGCCTGTCACGCTCGGCCTCGATCCAGCGACGCTGGCTGCCCGAGTTGGAGACGGCGAGCACACGAGCGCTCGGATAGCGTTCGGCGATCCACAGCGACAGCGCGCCCCAGCCGCAGCCGAGGTCGAGCACCTCCATGCCGTCGGCAATACGTGCGCGAGCGCACGTGAGCTCGAGCATCGCCTCCTCGGCGGCCGCGAGATCATCGACGCCGGAGCCCCAAAGGCACGCGCTGTACTTGCGACGCGGCCCAAGGAAGAGGCCCATGAACTCCGCGGGGAGCTCGTAGTGCTGCTCGTTGGCCTTCGCCGGATGCTCCGCGATCGGCCCGCTGGACATGTGCCGCACGAGGGCACGCGTGCGCTCCTCCTGCGCCTCGACGCCCCCGCGCTGCTCGCGCGCGATCCGCATGCGCGCGCCCAGGCGCGCGCCCGCGCGCAGCACGGGATCGGGAAGCGCGCCCGTTCCCAGTGCGCGATCGAGCAGCGCGTAGCCGAGCGCGCGAGTCCTCACGGCTGATCTGGCGTCCGCCGCGCTGCGAATAGGTCGAGCATGAGAATCGCGATCATCGGAGCGGGTATCTCAGGCCTGGTATGCGCGCACATGCTGAATTCAGATCACGACGTGGTCGTGTTCGAGGCCGAGAAGCGGCCTGGGGGCCATGCCAACACCGTCCGCGTGCAGACCGAGCAGGGAGCGTACGACGTGGACACGGGCTTCATCGTCTACAACGACCGCAACTACCCCAACTTCGAACGCCTCCTGACCCAGCTGGGCGTGCGCACGCAGCCGTCGCAGATGAGCTTCGGCGTGAGCGACGGAGTCGACTTCGAGTACAACGGAGCCTCGCCGAACGGACTCTTCGCGCGCCGCAGCCACGCGCTGCACCCCTCGTTCCACCGCATGGTCGCCGACCTCGTGCGCTTCAACCGCCAAGCGCGCGAGCTGCTCGCCTCCGAGGAGAACCCGTCGCTGCGCGAGTGGCTCGCGCACCGAAGCTTCTCGCGCTCGTTCATCGAGCGGCTGATCGTTCCCCAGGTCTCGGCAGTGTGGTCGACGGACCCGGCTCAGATGTGGTCGTTCCCGGCGCGCTTCATGCTCGAGTTCTTCGACAACCACGGCATGCTGGGATTTCGCGGCCGGCCCGCCTGGCGAACGATCGGCGGAGGGTCGCGCTCGTACGTCGAGGCGCTCATACGGCCGTGGCGCGCACGCCTGCGAACGGGTGCTGCGGTCACGGCGCTCGAGCGTCACGCGGACCACGTGACGGTGCGATCGCGGACGAGCGGCAACGAGCCCGAGCGCTTCGACGCCGCGGTGATCGCCACGCACTCGGACCAGGCGCTGGCGCTGCTGGCCGATCCGAGCGATCGCGAGCGCGAGCTACTGGGTGCGTTCCCATACCAGCGAAACGAGGCCGTCCTGCACACGGACCGCTCGCTGCTTCCACGGCGACAGCGTGCGTGGGCGAGCTGGAACTACCACCTCGATGCGCCCGCGCAGGGTGCCTGCTCCGTGACCTACCACATGAACCGCCTGCAGGCCCTGCGCAGCGAGCGCGAGTTCTGTGTCACGCTCAACCGCACCGCGGTCATCGACCCCGAGCAGGTGATCGACACCTTCCACTACGCCCACCCCGTCTTCACGCCCGCGGGCGTCCGCGCGCAGCAGCGACACCACGAGATCAGCGGGCGCAACCGCACCCACTACTGCGGCGCCTATTGGGGCTGGGGCTTCCACGAGGACGGCGTGCGCAGCGCGCTGCGGGTGGTCGCCGAGCTCGGCTCAAAGGGCGTCCCGCGGCTCAGCCGATGACGGCGAGCGCGATCTACCAGGGCACGATCCGCCATCGGCGCTTCGCGGTGCGCACGCGCGAGTTCAGCCATCCGGTGGCACTCATGTACCTCGATCTCGAGGAGCTCGGGGACCTCTTTGGCGGCCGCCTGCAGGCACGCCGGCCGGGTCTCGTACGCTTCCGGCGCGGAGATTACCTCGGCGACCCCTCCGTCCCGCTCGTGCAGGCTGTCCGCGAACAGCTGGAGCGCGCGACCGGGAGCGCGCCGGCGGGTCCGATCCGCCTCCTCACGCAGCTGCGCACGTTCGGGCTGTGCTTCAACCCGGTGAGCTTCTACTACTGCTTCTCCACCGCCGAGCGGCTCGAGGCGCTTGTCGCCGAGGTCAGCAACACGCCCTGGGGCGAGCGCCACGCCTACGCCGTGCGGCGGAACGGCGACCAAGGCGGCGGGCGCGTTCTCAGCGGCAGCTTCCACAAGCAGCTGCACGTGTCGCCGTTCATGGGCATGCAGCAGAGCTACACCTTGCGCGCCGCCGAGCCGGGCGAGAGCGCGGCGATCCACATCGAGAGCGCGGAGCGCGGGCGGCGCACGTTCGACGCGACGCTCTCGCTGCGGCGCGTCCCGCTCACGCGCCGCTCGCTCACGCGCATGACCGCGCGCTTCCCAGCCGCGTCTGTGCGCGTGCTCGCGCTCATCTACGCCCACGCGCTGGCGCTCAGGCTCGAGCGGGTTCCCGTCCACCGCCACCCGCCGAGCGCGCGATGAGGGACCGGGTCGAGCGGTCGCACGCTCCGGGCGCCGCCGCGCGCAAGCGCGGCGCGCCCTCCCGCAGGCGCGGCGCTTCCGGACGCGAGCGCGGCGCGTCCTCCCGCACGCCCGGCGCTTCCGCGCTCGAGCGTGCCGGCTCCTCCCGCGAGCGCGCCGCCCGTCGCATCGCGCTGGGCGTGCTCGAGCGTCTGCGAGCGGGACAGCTCACGCTCGTGGAGGGAGCGAGCGTGCTCGCGCTGGGCTCGGGCAGCCCGCGCGCGGTCGTGCACGTGCGCTCGCCAGGCCTGTGGCCGAGGCTGCTCAGCGGCAGCCGCGGGATGGCTGAGGCGTACACCCAGGGGCTGTGGGACTCGCCCGATCTGGTCGAGGTGGTGCGCCTCGCGGCGCGCAACGTCGGCACGCTCGACGCGTGGCGGCGCAGGCTCGCACCGGCGCGGGCTGCCGTGCAGGCGCTCAGGGGCGTACGCGTGCGCAACACGCGCGCGCGCAGCCGCAGCGACATCGCCGCTCACTACGACCTCGGCAACGAGCTGTTCGAGCTGATGCTGGACGAGACCATGTCCTACTCCTGCGCGTACTTTCCGCGAGCGGGGATGTCGCTCGCGGAGGCCTCGACGGCAAAGCTCGAGCTCGTCTGCAACGCGCTCGAGCTCGAGCAGCAGGATGAGGTGCTCGAGATCGGATCGGGATGGGGCGGCTTCGCGATTCACGCCGCGCGCACGCGCGGCTGCCGGGTGACGACTACGACGATCTCGCGCGAGCAGTATGAGTCCGCGCGCGCACGCGCGCGCGAGGCGGGCGTGGCCGACCGGGTAAAGGTGCTGTGCGAGGACTACCGCGACCTGCGCGGGCGCTACAGCAAGCTGGCGTCGATCGAGATGATCGAGGCGGTCGGCTGGCGCGACTTCGGCACGTTCTTCGCGCGCTGCTCCTCGCTGCTCTCACAGAAGGGCAAGATGCTGCTGCAGGCGATCGTCATCGACGATCGCGCCTACGGCGTCGAGAAGGCGTCGCGCAGCTTCATGCGCACGCACATCTTCCCCAACGGGTGCCTGCCGTCGCTCGACGTGATCGCGCGTTGCCTGGCCCGCCGCACGGACATGCAGGCGATCGCGCTCACGGACCTCACGCCTCACTACCCGGAGACGCTGCGGCGCTGGCGCTCGAACTTCGAGGTCGCGTCCGGCCGCCTATCCGAGCTCGGCTATGACGAGCCCTTCCGGCGGCTGTGGCGCATGTATCTCGCCTACTGCGAGGCCGGCTTCGTCGAGCGGCGGATCGGCGTTGTGCAGCTGACGCTGGGCAAGCCGCGCTCGCGCGAGACCTCCCCGCCGCAGGTCGCCGGCGCCGCTCTCGCCGCAGCCGCATAGAAGCGCGAGCGGCTGCTAGAGCTCGGGCAGGCGCACCGCGCGCAGGTCGACGCGCTCGCCGCGGAAAGGGACGCCCTCCGCCTCGAGCAGGGCGCGCTGGCGGGGGCCGCGCGCGAGCGATCCGTCGGCGCGCACGATCCGATGCCACGGCACGAGCGGGTCGTGGCAAGAGGCAAGCACCGCGCCGGCAAAGCGTGGTGACCCCGGCGAGCAGTCGCCGTACGTGCGCACGAAGCCTGCCGGGACGGCGCGCACGCGGGCGAGCACAAGTCGGGCCCGAGGGCTCTCCAGATCGACTGCTCGCGGAGGCACGGAGGGTCCGCGGCAGTATCGCGCAGCGCAGCCGGCGCGGCATCTGCGCCGCCGAGGCCTGCGGCGGAGGGGACGGGCGGGGCGCCAGCTATCTAGGCTGCTGGCGTGGGTGAGGAGTCCCCAGAGCCCCGCAGGCGGCGCGTCACAGCGGCGGCCCGCGAGCTCAATCGCAGGCCGGCGCTAGTCGAGGCTGCGCGGCGCACGCGAGAATGGGCGATGGGAGACGAGAAGGTGCTGCACCGCCTGCCGACGGCCCGCGGCCGCCCGAGCGACTTGGCGGTGCGCCAGCTGGCGGCGCTCACCGCCGACTCCCCCGGGGTGCTGGGCGAGCTCGGCCTGACCGTCCTGCAGGCGTGGCAGCGGGTGTCCGAGGCGCAGGGTCGCGGGCGTGGCGAGGTCGACGTGGCCGTGCTGTTCATGGACCTGGCCGGCTTTTCGAGCTGGGCACTCGAGTCCGGAGATGAGCTGGCGATCAGGCTCCTGGGCGAGGTCAGCGAGGCGATCGAGCCGCCGATCCTGAAGCGGCGCGGCGAGGTCGTCAAGCGCCTCGGCGACGGGCTGATGGGCGCCTTCGCGGACGCCCCGAGCGCCGCCGAAGCGGCGCTCGAAGCGGGCGAGCGCGCGGCTGAGATCGAACTCGCGGGGTACACGCCGCGGCTGCGCAGCGGGATCCACCTCGGCCGCCCGCGCAAGATCGGGGGCGACTACTTCGGCGTGGACGTCAACATCGCCGCGCGCTTGGCCGAGGCGGCGGAGCCGGGCGAGGTGCTGGTGTCCGACCGCACATTGAAGGCGCTCGATTCGGACGCGATCGTCGCGACGAGGCGCAGCTTCAAGGCAAAGGGCGCACCGGCGGATCTCGCGGCTCACGCCGTGCGCCGCCAGGCGTGAGCAGCGAGGTATCGGCGAGCTGGCGCTCGGGCGCGAGAAGCTCCACAGGATCGCTCTTGCCCTTCAGAAGGATGTGGCCGCGCGAGCTGAGCGGCACGTCGGTGTGCGCCAGCGCGTCGGCCGTCGCTCGCGTCAGCAGCAGATCGTCCGCGCCGTCGCGGGTGGCTGCCTCCACGCGCGCGGCGACGTTGACGGCGTCGCCGATGACGCTGAAGTTCAAGCGTCCGGCGCCGCCGATCGAGCCCGCGACCACGCGCCCCGAGTTGATGCCCACGCACACCCGCAGCGGCCCGCCGGTGCGCTTGAAGGCCTCGAGGGCCTCAAGGCCCGCGGCGAGGGCGCGGTCGGCGTGGTCGGAGAAGCCCTCGGGCGCGCCGAAGACGGCGAGAAGGCCATCGCCGATGAACTTGTCGACGTGGCCTCCGTGGCGAACGATGATCGGCACGAGCAGCTCGAACATCGCGTTCAGCGCCGAGACGACCTCGGAGGCCGACGCGCGCTCGGCGAACGAAGTGAATCCCGGCACGTCGCAGAACATGATCGACACGTCGACCTCCACTCCCTCCTCGGGAAAGCGCCCCGAGAGGATGAAGCCGGCGACGTCCTTGTCGAGGTAGGTGCCGAAGGCCTCCCGCAGCTGCTCGCGTTCGGCCAGTCCGCGCGCCATGCGGTTGAACGCGTCGGAGAGCTCGCCGAGCTCGTCGGATGAGACAACGGGCACGCGCACCTCGTATTCCCCCTCGCGGACGCGCGCGAGCGCGTCGCGCAGCTTGGCGATCGGGGTGGTGATCGCGCGCGAGAGCAGCACCGTGAGCTCCAGCGAGAGCGTCAGCCCCACGGCCAGCGAGGCGGCCACCGTGATGGCGAGTTCGCCGGTGCCGCCGCCGCGTCTGACGACGGCGGCCACGACCAGGCCGGTCATCGCCGTGAACACCGGAAGCGTGAGCAGGAGGCGCTTGCGCAGGGGAAGCCCGCTGAAGCTGAAGCCGACCCCTTCAGGCAGGTCGGGGTCGACGCTCTCGAGCAGCGGACGCAGGAAGAACTCCGCGATCGAGTAGGTGACGATCGTCCCGTAGGCGGCGGCGATCGCGCCGGCCGCGAGCAGCACGGGGTAGGCGCTGAGCGGAAGGCCGAGCACGATCACGATCACCGCCACGCTCGGCAGCGCGGCCACGGCGTTGGTGGCGAGCGAGTCACGGCGGAAGGAGCGAACGGGAAAGTTGGCGGCGGCGTCCCATGCCGCCATCGCCTCCGGCCCGCTCCTTGCTCCGCGCTGAGCCCACTCGGCGAGCTCTGAGAGGGCGCGGCGCTGGCGCGCGATCGCGGAGCCGACGCCGAGCGTCGTGAAGCCGCTCGTCGCCAGCACGATCACCGCGGCGTCGGCCAGCGACGGGTGGTAGTAGGAGGCGAGAATCCCCAGCACGCCGACGGCCACGAGCACCGAGGCCGGGATCTGCGTGGCCATGAAGACGCCCTTGTAGCGCCGGCCGAGGCGCCTGAAGAGGAAGCGCGCGAAGCGATCGAGCATCCGCCGATTGTCGCGACTAAGCTGGATACATGCGTGTCGAGCTGCTCTTCTGGGCCGGCTGCCCCTCGTACGGCAAGGCCCTGCGCGAGCTACAGCAGGTGCTGCGCGAGAGCGGGCATGACCCCCGCACTGTGATCGTGCGCGAGATCACCACCGACGACGCCGCCGCGTCCGAGGGCTTCGTGGGCTCGCCCACGATCCGCATCGACGGCGCCGACGTGCAGCCGCTCGCGAACGAGCCCACGGGCCTCACCTGCCGCGTATACCGCCGGCGCGACGGGCGCATCTCGCCCACCCCCGACCCCGAGGACCTGCGCGAGGCGATGCTTGCGGCGTCCTCGCAGAGGCCCAGCGGCGGGCGTACACGGACAGCGGCGCGGGCGAGATGACGCTCGTCGGCGAGCGCGCGCCCCGCTTCGAGCTGCCCGACACGGAGGGCAGGATCCAGGAGCTCGAGCCGGCTCCCCTGACGGTGGTCGTGTTCACGTGCAATCACTGCCCCTATGCGCTCGCCTGGCACGAGCGGCTGATGGCGGTGGCACGCGAGTACGCCGAGCTCGGCGTGCGGATGCTCGCGATCAACCCCAACGACGCAGAGCGCTACCCGCGCGACTCCGAGGTGCAGATGAAAGCGCGCGTGCAGGCGGGAGACTTCGACGGGGTCCCCTACCTGCGCGACGCCTCCCAGGAGGTGGCTCGCTCCTACGACGCGAGGACGACCCCCGACGTGTTCGTGATCGACGGTCAGGGGACCGTGCGATACAGGGGAGCGCCCGATCGTGACTACGAAGATCCGGCAGCCAATGCGCAGTGGCTGCGCTCGGCGCTCGACGCGCTGCTCGAGGGCGAAGACCCCGACCCGCGCGAAACCGAGCCGGTCGGGTGCACGATCAAGTGGAAGCCCTAGCTCGGGCGGGCGAGCCGAGCGGCTGGACCAGCTCGCCCGTGCTCGCGCCCGGTTGCTGCGCGCGCGCTTGGCGCCGGCTCGCTACGAGGCGCGGGAGCGCCTGCGCGCGAGCGTGAACGCGCCGAGTCCGAAGTCCTGGTTGCAGGTCATGCTCGTGCGCGTGTCATGACATGAGAGGCTGCCGGGAAAGACGAGCTGCTGGTTGGTCGGCAGCGTCTGGCCGCGGCGGAGCAGTCGCAGCGTTATGCGACGGGCATGGCCCGTGGGCCTGAGCCTGTAGGCGCGCCCGGTCGCGAGCAGCACGCAGGCGACGTTGTTGGGCTTCGGCGTCCACAGACAGCGGACGTTTCCGCTGGGCGTGGCGAAGTGGCACGGCGAAGTGGAGCTGTGCGGCCCGCTGCACGCGAAGCGAGCGGCCGCTGCGCTCGGCGCCGGGCGCGGGTGCGAGGCGGTGCGCCTTGCCGCCTCAGCTGAGAGGGCCAACGGGTAGCCCACGGCTGCGCAGGAGCACGCGAGGAGGCTCGCGACTGCCTTCTTCGGCCAGGTAGCCGGTGCGTGCGGCGTCATGACCTCAGTGTTCCATCGCCGCCGGACCCGGCGCCCTCATCGTGATGATGGTCACCAGGAAGTTGAGCGCAGTCATGATCGAGGAGGCGCCCGCGAACTGCACGCCGACCGACAAGAAGTCCTGCCACAGCTCCGGTCGGGCGCCGCTCACTCAACCCCGAGCGACAGCACGAGCTTGCCCGTGTTCTCGCCCGAGAAGAGCTTCAGCAGGGCATCGGGGAAGGCGCTGATACCTCCGTCGACTATGTGCTCGCGCGATATCAGCCGCCCCTCGCCAAGCCATCCGGCCAGCGCAGCCGTAGCCTCGCCATAGCGCGCCGCGTAGTCGAACACGACCATGCCCGTCATCGAGGCGCGGTAGACGAGCAGCGCCAGGTAGTTGGAGGGTCCCCTCACGGGGCCGGTCGCGTTGTACTGCGAGACGGCGCCGCAGATCACGATGCGCGCACCGCGCGCCAGGCGCGCGAGCACCGCGTCGAGGATCTCTCCCCCGACGTTGTCGAAGTACACGTCGACGCCCTCGGGCACATGCTCGCGCAGGGCACGCCGCACGTCCTCGCCCTTGTAGTCGATGGCCGCGTCGAAGCCGAGTTCCTCGACGATCCAGCGGCACTTCTCGGCGCCGCCGGCGATGCCGACCACGCGCGCACCCTTGATCCTGGCGATCTGACCCGCGACGCTGCCGACCGCGCCGGCGGCGCCCGAGACGACTGCTGTGTCCCCCTCGGCGAGCTTGCCGACGTCCAGCAGGCCGAAGTACGCGGTCAGCCCCGGCATTCCCAGCGCGCCCAGGTAGGTGGGCAGGGGAGCGAGGCCCGGGTCGACCTTGACGACACCTTGCCCGTTGGAGAGCGCGTGCTCTTGCACGCCGAAGGCGCCGTAGACGTGATCGCCGACGGCGAAGTCTGGGTGCTCGGAGGCGGTCACGCGCCCTACCGCTCCGGCGCGCATCACGTCGCCGATTTCGACGGCGTCGATGTACGAGGCTCCGGCGTTCATCCAGCCGCGCATAGCCGGGTCGATCGATATGTAGGCGATCTGCACAACGAGCTCACCGGCCGACGGCGCGGGGACAGGCTCCTCGGTGAAGCTCCAGTCCGATTGCACCGGCAGGCCACTCGGACGTGCGGCGAGTCGCACCTGATGGTTTGTGGCGCTCATCTGTTCTCCATGCTCCGGGGTGGTTGAAAGGCTCCTAGATCGCGCGCTCGCGGCCGCGCCAGTAGGGCTCGCGCAACCGGCGCTTGAAGATCTTGCCCGAGTCCTCTCGAGGCAGCGAGTCGCTGAACTCGACCACGCGCGGGGTCTTGTAGGCGGCGAGCCGCGCGCGAACGTGGGCGCGTACGGCCTCGGCGCTGAGCTCTGCCCGCTCCTCGAGCTCTATGTGCGCGGCGAGGCTCTCGCCGAACTCCTCGTCGGGGATGCCGAACACGGCGCAGTCGCGCACGCCCTCCAGCGAGAGCAGGCACGACTCGATCTCGGCGGGGTAGATGTTCACGCCCCCGCTGATGACCATGTCGCTTGAGCGGTCGTTGAGGTACAGGTAGCCCTCGTCGTCGACGTAGCCGATGTCGCCGCAGCTGATGAGGCCATCGCGCTCGACCGAGCGCCGCTTCTGCTCGTCGCCTTCGTAGGTGAAATCGGGCCACACGTCGAGCCACATGTAGATCTCACCCGACTCTCCCGCCGGCAGCTCCCGTCCGCCGGGGTCGAGCACCTTCACGACCGCGCCATCGAGTGGGCGGCCCACCGTTCCGGGATGGGCGAGCCCTTCATCGCTCGTGCAGAAGACGACTGGACCGGTCTCGGTTCCCCCGTAGTACTCGTAGATGATCGGCCCGAACCACTCGATCATGGCGCGCTTGACCTCGGGCGGGCAGGGCGCGGCCGCGTGCACGACACGGCGCAGCGAGCTGAGGTCATGGCGCCGGCGCACCTGCTCGGGAAGCGCGAGCAGGCGCACGAACATCGTCGGCACCATCTGCACGACCGTGACCCGATGTCGCTCGACGAGGCGCAGGAACTCCTCGGCGTCGAAGCCGGCCATGATCGTCATGTCCATGCCCAGCGCCGCGGCGGCGAGCGCGTACACGTTGGGAGCCGTGTGGTAGAGGGGCGCTGGGATCACCGTGCGCTCGCCTGGTCCGAGCTCGAAGATCCCCGCCAGCAGCGTCCGGGCGGCTTCGCGCTGAGCGTCGCTGGCCGGCTGGCGCACGACACCCTTCGGCCGTCCTGTCGTGCCCGAGGTGTAGATGATGCTGACCGGGCTCGCCCCGTCGGGGGCCTCGGTAAGCGGCTCGGCGGCGCTTGCGAGCTGTTCCCACGAGACCGCTCCGTCCGGGGCCGGCACGGCCGAGGCGGTCGAGCCCTCGGCCGGCGGAACGACCACCACCCCGATCCCGTTCGGCACGCTCGCGGCGATCTCGGGCCACAGGTCAGCGTGCACGACCAGCGCCTTCGCACCGCTGTCGCCGAGCACATGGGCGATCTCCTCGCTACGCCAGTGCCAGTTGATGGGCACTGCGCTCGCCCCGAGGGGCGCGGTCGCGACCGAGGCCTCGAGGAACTCGATCGAGTTGCGCAGCAGGAGCGCGACGCGGTCGCCGCCGCCGACACCGAGCTCGAACAGGCCGCGGCTCGCACGCAGAGCTCGCTCGAACAGCTCCGGGTACGTGATGAAGCGCGCGCCGCAGCGCACGCCGATCTCCTCCTGCACCGGCAGGATGCTAATCGCCTCCACGCGGCGCGTGCGTCGCGCGCCGCAGCCGTGGCCAACGATGGGCGACTAGGCTGCAGCCATGGAGTACGTCGCGCTGCGCGACCACGACGGCGGGGTGGTGGTCCTCAGCGCGGACCGCCCGCCTGCGAACGCGATGGACGTCGCGCTGCTGGGAGAGCTCGTGGAGACGATCGAGCGGCTCGCCGATGAGGTGCCGCGCGCGCTCGTGCTCGCCGGCCGCCCGGGGTTCTTCTCGGCGGGCGCCGACCTCAAGGCGGTGCCGGGCTACGGGCCCGAGCAGCAGCGCGCGATGATCACTGGCATCAACAGGATGGCGCTCGGGGTATACGACCTCCCCTGCCCGGTCGTGGGCGCGATCACCGGTCACGCGATCGCAGGCGGCCTGGTGCTCGCGCTATGTACGGATGTCCGCGTCGCGTCAAGCGAGGGCCGCTACGGCCTCACGGAGGTCAAGGTCGGCGTTCCCTACCCGCAGGCGGCGATCGGCGTCGTGGCCGCTGAGCTCGCCCCGCACTCGGCGCGCGCGCTCGCGCTCGGCAACCAGCTGGTCGGCGCCGAGGAGTGCCTTCGCCTGGGCGTCTTCGACGAGCTGGCGGAGCCCGATCGCGTGCTTCCTCGGGCGCTCGAGCTCGCGGCTGAGCTGGCTGCCTTCCCGCCCGAGGTCTACGCTCGCACCAAGCGCGAGCTGCGCCACGCCGCGAGCGCGCGCCTGCACGCCGCGGCGGCCGAGGATCCGTTGCTCGCGCGCTGGATCGACGCTGAGGGGGCTCGATAGCGCGAGCCCATCCGGGCGCCAGCTCCGGCGAGGCAGGGGGAAGGAGTCCGGACTCGGCGGCGTCTTGGCTCTCAGCGGAGAGGAATCTGCAAAAGTCAAGGGCGATCGATACAGGAGGTTGCGCGTGAGCCGAATCTGCATCACGCTTGCAGGGGCACTCGCATGTGCCGCTGGAGTGACGGCGGCGGTCGCAGGGGCCGACGGCGGAGCGCCCACCGCGCACGCAGCGCGGGCGGCGAAGGTCGAACTGCGCCGAACGAGCGCGGGAAGGATCCTTGTGACGTCCTCGGGATTCACGCTCTATCGCTTCTCGAAGGACACGCGCAAGAGGGACACGTGCATCAAGGTCAGCGGATGCGCCGAAAACTGGCCGCCACTGCGGACGAGGGGCAAGCCGGTCGCTGGACGCGGAGTGAGGGCCTCGCTCCTGGGCACGATTCGCCTGCCGAGCGGCGCCGTGCAGGTCACCTACGCGGGGCACCCGCTGTACACCTACGCCCAGGCCAGCGAACGCGGCGAAACCGTGTACATCGGCGCAGAACAGTTCGGCGGCATCTGGTACGCGGTCAACGCCGCCGGGCACAACGTCAAGTAGCGGCGGCGGGACGACCCGCTCCGGCACCATCTGTCAGGCTTGCTGAGAGGATGAGCACGCTGCCGCCCACGCCAGCGGTGCCGCCGCTGGCGCAGACCGCCTGGTGGCTGGCCCGTCCTATCAGCCTGATGGAGCACTGCAAGCGTCGCATCGGCGAGCAGTTCAGCGTGCGCTTCCTCGGCTTCGAGCGCCCGATGGTGATGCTGTCGGATCCGGACGCCATACGCGCGCTTTACACCGAGCACTCGCACGGGCTGCCTCCCGGGAGGAGCATTGCGCTGTTGCCGGTTTTGGGGCCGCGCTCGGTGCTGCTGCTTGAAGGGGCCGAGCACCTGGCGCGCAGGCGCCTGATGCTGCCAGCCTTCCATGGCGAGCGGATGCGCTCGTATGAGGCGATCATGCGCGAGGCAGCCGAGCGGCAGATCTCGAGCTGGCCGCTCGAGCAGCCGTTGGCGCTGCACCCGAACATGCAAGCGCTGACGCTCGAGGTGATCCTGCGCGCGGTGTTCGGCGTCAGCGACGCACAGCGCGGCCGGCGGCTGCGCGAGCAGCTGCCGCGCCTGCTCGCGCTGAGCGCCTCGGCGAGACTGCAGCTTCGCGTGCTTCTCTCACGGCGCCTGCGCCGCGGAGATCCCTTGGCGCAGCTGCGCGAGGTGACGCGCGAGATCGATGAGCTGCTGCTGGGCGAGATCGCCGAGCGGCGCGCAGACGGGAGGTTTGCCGAGCGCGAAGACATCCTCTCGCTGCTCATGAGCGCGCGCTTCGAGGACGACGCGCAGATGGACGACCGCGAGCTGCGCGACCAGCTGCTGACGCTGCTGCTGGCCGGGCACGAGACGACAGCGACCGCCCTGGCGTGGACGTTCGACCTGCTCCTGCGCCACCCGGCGACGCTTGCGCGGCTCACCGCTGAGGTCGACGAGGGCAGCCAGGAGGACTACCTTCGCGCCGTCATCTCGGAGTCGCTTCGCCTGCGACCGGTGGTACCGCTTGCCGGGCGAAGGCTCGCGACGGAGCTGCGCGCGGGCGAGTGGACGCTGCCGGCGGGCACCGACGTGACGCCCGCGATCTGGCTCACGCACACGCGCGCGGACCTCTACCCCGAGCCGCACAGCTTCAGGCCGGAGCGCTTCCTCGAGGATGCGCCCACGACATACGGATGGATCCCCTTCGGCGGCGGCATCCGCCGCTGCCTGGGCGCGTCGTTTGCCGAATTCGAGATGCGCGTGGTGCTGCAGACCGTGCTGCGGGAGCGCGTGCTGCAGGCGGTCGGCTCGCGCCCGGAACGGATGGCTCGGCGCAACGTGACGCTCTCGCCGCGGCGCGGCACGCGCGTGCGCGTCAAGCCGCGCGTGGCTCAGCCCGCCCCGGCCGCGCAGCCGCTGGCGGCCTAGCTCACGCTCCCGACGCCGCGAATCCCGCCTCTTGCATGAACTCGAGCATCTCCCGCTGGTAGACGCCGCGACCCCAGTGCAGCACGTGGTTTCCGGCGAACCAGTGCAGACGGCAGCCGTCCCAGTGCTCGCACAGCATCTCGGTCTGCTCGGGTGGCGCCAGGCGGTCGCCCAGGCCGCCGATGATCATGCGGCGCTCGCGGGGGATGAGCGGCGGGTAGGTCAGCGGGCTGTGGACCGCGAGCGCCAGCTGGAGCTCCTCGCGCTCGATCCCGGCTGCCGACGCGCCCGCGGCGACGAGCAGGTTTGAGGGGAACCACTGCGGGATCAGGGCCGACATGTCCGCGACTGGCGCGTTCGGGACCGAGAGCACGATGCGCTCGTCCACCTCGGCCAGCAGCGCGGCGGTGTAGCCGCCCAGCGACAGGCCCGTCACCCCCACCTGCTCGACGCCTTCGGCGCTGAGGTGGTCGATCAGAACGCGCAGGTCGTAGACGCCCTGGAGGATCGCCTCGTTGAAGTGCGCGAAGCCGTGAGCGAACAGGCCCCACCCGCTGAACGGCACTGCGCGCGGCTGGCGCACGCCGTGGAAGGGCAGGACGTAGAGCAGCACGTCGTAGCCGTGAGCGAACAGCCACGGGAGGTTGAAGAACGCGCTGTTGAGCCAGTAGGACGAGGCCCCGAAGCCGTGGATCACGCACAGGGTCGGCCGCGGCTCGGATCCGTGGCGCCAGCGCTGCGCCCACGCGACGCGGTTCTGCTCGAAGGACGCGTAGGACTCTCGGACGGCAGGATTGAGGGCCACGAAGGGGCTCTCGAACCTCAGCATGTCGACCTCGGCGCCCGGCGCGGCGAAAAGCGGGCGCGAAGCGGCGCTCCTCTCGACCGGCACACCGCTCGCGGGCCGAGCAAAGACGGCTTGCGGATCGCGTGCTTGGGCGAGCGCGCCGTAGAAGGCCAGGTGCGGCCGCTCGCGACGCAGGTCGCGCGGCCGCGCCCAGCTCAGCATGGGAGCGGTTAGAGCGGCGGAGAGGGCGGTGCGCAAGAGCACGTCAGCAGCGGCCGACGCGGCCACCGTCGCCCGCGTCGCACATGGCAGCTCGGAGGGGTCGACGTGCCCTCGCAGCCCCTGCGCGCGGCTGTCGTCATCTGCTCTCATGCGCCGGCACTGTGGCACGCCCGACAAAATAAATCAATCGATTGATTTGTTTGGTAGGGTGGCGCCATGAGCAAGAGCAAGGGCAGCAACAGAGTGTTTGTGATCGGCGTCGGCATGACCAAGTTCGAGAAGCCCGGCAGCCGCGAGTGGGACTACCCGGACATGGCGCGCGAGGCGGGCACCGGCGCGCTGAAGGACGCGGGGATCTCGTTCGAGGACCTCGAGGAGGCGTTTGCCGGGTACGTGTTCGGCGATTCGTGCGCGGGCGAGCGCGCGGTGTACGAGCTCGGCATGACGGGGATCCCGATCTACAACGTCAACAACAACTGCTCCACCGGCTCCACGGCGCTGTACGGAGCGGCGCGCTCGATCCGCGGCGGGCTCGCCGACTGCGCGCTGGCGATCGGCTTCGAGAAGATGGAGAAGGGCTCGCTGGGCGCGAAGTTCAACGACCGCGAGCTGCCGACTGCGCGGCACTTCGTCAAGCTCGGCGAGCTGTTCGAGTTCGAGGCGGCGCCCCCCGCCCCGATGATGTTCGGCATGGCCGGGCGCGAGCACATGCGCTCGTTCGGCTCGACGCCGCAGCATTTCGCGTGGATCGGCTACAAGAACCACAAGCACTCTGTCAACAACCCCTACGCCCAGTTCCAGGACGAGTACACGCTGGAGCAGATAGAAGCCGCTCCGGTCATCTATGCGCCGCTGACGAAGCTTCAGTGCTCGCCCACGTCCGATGGATCCGGCGCAGCCGTTCTCGCGTCGGAGCGCTTCGTCGAAGGCCACGACCTCTGGGAGCGGGCGGTGGAGATCGTCGGGCAGTCGATGGTGACGGACATGACCTCCACCTTCGAGGACGCTTCGGCGATCAGCATCGTCGGAGGCAAGATGACCGCGAGGGCAGCCGCCGACGTATACGAGCAGGCCGGCCTCGGTCCCGCGGATGTTGACGTGGTCGAGCTTCATGACTGCTTCAGCGCCAACGAGCTGATCACCTACGAGGCGCTCGGCCTGTGTGGCGAGGGCGAGGGGCACAAGCTCGTGGAGGCCGAGGCCACCACCTACGGCGGCAGCGGCCCGGTCGTCAACCCCTCGGGCGGGCTCATCTCCAAGGGCCACCCGCTCGGCGCGACGGGGCTCGCGCAGTGCTCGGAGCTGACATGGCAGCTGCGCGGCGAGGCTGGCGCGCGCCAGGTGGATGGTGCCAAGGTGGCCTTGCAGCACAACATTGGCATCGGCGGCGCCGCGGTCGTGACGATGTACCGGCCGGCTAACGGCACCGCGTAGGGCGCGCGTGGCCGCGCCGTTGCAGGGCAGCCCCACGCGCGAGCGCCGGACGCAGGCCGAGAGGCGTGCGGCGTCGCGCGCGGCCCTGCTCGACGCGGCCGTCGACTGCCTCGTCAACGACGGCTACGCCAACCTCACCACCCGTCGCGTGGCCGAGCGCGCGGGCGTATCGCAGGGGACCCAGATGCACTACTTCCCCACCAAGACGCAGTTTCTGACCGAGGCGATCCGCCACGTCGCGCAGCGCCTGGCGCGCGAAGCGCTCGCGCGCGCGAACCTGGACGAGCCGGACGAGCTCGCTCGCCACGAGGCGATCCTGGAGGAGCTGTGGCGCATTCACAACGGGCCCGTCTTTCAGGCCACGCTGGAGCTATGGATCGCTGCGCGGACCGACCGCGCGCTGGCGAGCGCGATGCGCAAGCTCGAGCGGGAGGTGACGCAGCTGATGCTCGACAGCGCGGGCGAGCTGCTCCCAGACCGCCACGAGGACGCGAGCTTCAGGGTCTTCTTGGACGCGACGCTCGCGCTGATGCGCGGGCTGGCGATGACGCGCGCGGTCGATGGCGCCAGCGTGGTCGACCGTCGCTGGCAGGCGATCAAGCCTCACCTGCTCGCGCTGGCCGCGCGGTAGCGAGCCCTGCGACGCGCTCGTCGCGATGGTTGGGAGTATCTTGGGCGGCAAGGGACCTGGGGCGTCGCACCCCGCGAGCGCCGGCAGGTTTCAAGCGGAGTCGCACCGGAGGGTGGCATGTCGATCGTGCAGATCTCACCAACCGACGCGGCGTGGCTTTTGCTCGAGTCGCGCGAGACGCCCATGCACGTGGGCGGGCTGCTCGAATTCACCCGGCCACCCGACGCCCCGCCGACGTACCTGAAGCTGCAGCTGGAGCGCATGCGTGCGACGCGCACGCTGCCGCCGCCCTGGAACCTCAAGCCGGTCGAAGCCCCGCTGGTGAGCGCACGCCTGCCGCTGCTGCGGACGGTCAAGGACATCGATCTCGATTTCCACGTGCGCCACTCCGCCCTGCCCAGCCCTGGCGGCCAGCGGGAGCTGGGCGTGCTCGTGTCGCGGCTCCACAGCAACCAGCTCGACCTTCACCGTCCTCTCTGGGAGGTGCACCTGATCGAGGGCCTGGAAGGAGATCGCTTCGCGATCTACACCAAGATGCATCACAGCCTGATCGACGGCGTGAGTGGGATGCGCATGATCCTGCGCGCGCTCTCGCCGGACCCGCGCGAGCGCGACACGCCGGCCTTCTGGGCGGTCGGCCCGCCTCCGAGCCCACTGGCGCAGCCAGGCGAGCGCAGCGGCTTCGCAAGGCGCGCGCTGGAGAGCGCGCGCGACGGTGTCCTCACCGCGGGCGGGCTGGGACGCTCAGCCCTCGAGCTGGCGGCGGCGGCCGTGCGCGACACGCCGCTGGCGGCGCCGTTCACGGCGCCGGCGTCGGCCCTCGGCGGGCGCATCGAGGGCCAGCGGCGGTTCGCCACGCAGCAGTACGAGCTGAAGCGCGTGAAGGCGCTTGCGCGCGCCGCCGACTGCACGCTCAACGACATCGTGCTCTACCTCTGCGGGACCGCCCTGCGCAGCTACCTCTCCGAGCACGCGCGCCTGCCGGGTCGTTCGCTGACGGCCGGCATCCCGGTCAGCCTGCGCGAGGCCGACGACAACCGTCCCGGCACAGCGATCGGGATGATCATCGCCGAGCTCGGGACCAACGTCGGCGACCCGCGTGAGCGTCTGGAGGCGGTGAAGCGCTCCACAGAGGCGGCCAAGCAGCAGCTGCGCGGGCTGCCGCGCGAGGCGCTGGGCAGCCAGGCCGTGGTCATCAACGTGCCCTACATCCTCGCCCTGCTCGCAGGCCTCGGCGGCCACACGCCGGTCCCCTTCAGTCTCGGCATCTCCAACGTGCCGGGGCCGGCGCAGCCGCTGTACTTCAACGGCGCGCGGCTGGACGCGATCTACCCGGTCTCGCTGCTCGTCCATGGCAACGCGCTCAACATCACCTGCGTCAGCTATGCGGGGACGTTGAACTTCGGCCTGATCGGCGCGCGCGACACCCTTCCGCACCTGCAGCGGCTGGCGCTGTACCTCGGCGACGCGCTCGATGAGCTCTCGGTGATACTGCACGAGGAGCCGAGCCCACGCGCGAAGAAGCGCGCGCCCGTCGATGGCGCCCCTGCGACCAAGAACGGCTCCAAGGCCAAGGCGGCCAAAGCGAGCTCGGCGCTGCGGAACGGAGCGGCGAGCTCGGCGCCTCGGACGCGCTAGCTCGCTGCGGCCAATAGCATGTACTCAGTCCGCGAAAGGAGATGAGATGGCTCTCAGCGCGACCATGCCCAAGGCGCGCGGTCACGGCATCGAGGGTGTCCGTGAGCTCAAGGATCAGGTCATCGGGCCAAGCGCGTGGCGCGAGGTCACGCAGGAGTTGGTCAACCAGTTCGCTGAACTGAGCGGCGACGACCAGTGGATCCACGTCGACGTCGAGCGCGCTGCGGCGGAGAGCCCGTTCGGCACGACGGTCGCCCACGGGAACCTCACGCTCTCGCTCATCGACGGCATGCGCCGCGACCTGATCGAGTGGAGTGGCTTTCGCCTGGGCGTCAACTACGGTTGGAACAAGGTTCGCTTCCCGGCACCGGTGATCGTGGGGACGCGGCTGCGCTGCTACGCGCAGATAGTCGAGGTCGCGGACATCGGCGGCGGCTGGCACCAGGTGGTCACGCGCTTCACCGTCGAGTCGGAGGGCGGCGAGAAGCCCGTGTGCGTGGCCGATGGCGTCGGGCGCGTGCTGGTCGAAGAGGCCTAGGCGCTCGCGGGCGCCGCGCGGCGGGCGGCCCGCTGAGCCCGCCCCTTGCGCCGCGCGCGGGCTCCCGGGCCGAGCTCGGAGATCACGTCCTCGGAGTCCAGCCACTGGCCGCAGCGCTCGCAGATGCAGTGCGCTCCCATCAGCCCACCGCATTCTCTGTGGCGAAAGATCCTCGGAGGGCCGGCGGGCTCGGGCGCGTAGCGATCCCCCCATTGCAGCAGCTCGGCGAGCACGGGCCACAGGGCGCGACCCTTCTCGGTGAGGTGATACTCGTGGCGCACGGGGCGCTCGCCGTATGGCCGCAGCTCGAGAATCTGCTCGTCGAGCAGCCTCTGCAGCCGTGAGGCGAGCACGTTGCGCGCGATCCCAAGCTGTTGCTGCTGCTCGTCAAAGCGGCGCCATCCGAGAAATACGTTGCGTAGGATCAACAGCGTCCATCTCTCGCCGACGATCTCGAGCGCGCGCGCGATCGAGCAGGTTTGCGTCTGGTAGTCGCGCTGCAGCATGAGATCATGTTAGCAAGGGGAGTTGCGTCATGCAACTCCCCTTGCTAGGGTAGTCGCGTCTCTTTATAAAACTCGCCCTGTGGAAGGAGTCCCGATGCGCAACCGCCCGCTGATACTCGCCTCGCTGCTGCTGGCGGCTTTCGCGATCAACCTCGACACGACGATCGTGAACGTCGCACTTCCCACGCTGGTACGCGAGCTGCACGCCTCCAACAGCCAGCTGCAGTGGGTGGTAGACGCCTACAACCTCGTGTTCGCCGCGCTGCTGCTCGCCGCCGGCAGCCTGTCGGATCGCCTCGGCCGCAAGGGCATGCTCTGCTCTGGGCTCGCCGTGTTCGGACTCGCGAGCCTGGCGGGCGGCTTCATGGACACGCCGGGGCAGTTGATCGCGGCACGCTGCGTGATGGGACTGGGCGCGGCGATGGTCTTCCCGGCGACGCTGTCCCTGATCTCCAACATCTTCACCGTGCGCGCGGAGCGCGCCCGGGCGATCGGGCTGTGGGGAGCGACCGCGGGCGTGGCGATCGCCCTGGGCCCGATCGTCGGCGGATGGCTGCTCGAGCGCTTCTCCTGGTCGAGCATCTTCTTCGCCATGGCGCCTGTGGCGGCGCTCGCGGCGGCGCTCGTCGCGCGCACCGTGCCGAGCTCTCGCGACCCGAGCGCCCCGCGCACGGACGGCCTGGGCTTCGGGCTTTCGACGGCCGCGATGGGTCTTTTGATCTTCACCATCATCGAGGCTCCCAACCATGGCTGGAGCAGCGCGCGCAGCCTGGCGGGCTTCGCTGGGGTCGCGCTGCTCGTCGCGGTCTTCGTTGCGTGGGAGCGGCGCACGAGCGAACCGATGCTCGATGTCAGGCTGTTTGCGAACCCCCGCTTCACGGCCGCGAGCGGCGCAGTGACGGTCGCGTTCTTCTCGCTGTTCGGCTTCATCTTCCTGATCACGCAGTACTTCCAGTTCCTGAAGGGCTACAGCCCGCTCTCGGCCGGCGTGCACCTGCTGCCGGTCGCCTCCTCGGTCGGCGTGGCCTCGGTGCTCGGCACCAAGCTGGCCGTGCGCGTGGGCACGAAGATCGTCGTCGCGGGCGGTCTGGTGGCGGTGGCGGGCTTCTACGCCTGGGTCTCTACGGCGTCGGCCGTGACGGGCTACGGCACGATCGCGGCGCAGATGGTCGTGTACGGCACCGGCATGGGGTTGACGAGCGCTCCGGCGACAGAGGCCATCATGGGCGTGGTTCCGCGCGCGAAGGCCGGCGTGGGCTCGGCGGTCAATGACGCGACGCGCCTGCTGGGCGGAACGCTGGGCGTGGCCGTGATCGGGAGCGTGTATGCGTCGATCTACGCCAGTCACCTGGCAAGCGCTCTGCCGCACGGCCTGCCCGGCGCGCTCACGCGGACGGCGCACCAATCTGTCGGCGCGGCGCTCGGGGTGGCTTCGGGCATCGGCCACACAGGACATGCGGGCCTGGCGCAACTCGTCCACCGGGCCGCAACCGGCGCCTTCGTCGATGGCCTCAGCGCCGCCTGCCTGGTGGCGGGCGGAGTGGCGCTCGCCGGCGCGATCATGGCCGCGTTGTTGCTCCCCGCCCAGCCGATCCCCTCGCCGGCCGCGTCCGCGGGCGAGGAGAGGCAGGGGGCGCTGGTCGAGGCCGCGGCCTGAGCCGTTGCCCTCAGCCGAGGGCGTCGAGCTCGCGCGGTACCAGGCGCAGCCGGCGCTCCTGGCCGCCGCGCAGCACGACCACCTCGACGGGAACGTCGATCAGGTCGGCGACCATCAGGCGCTGTATGTCGTCGACGCCCTCGACGCGCGAGCTGGCGAGCTCGACGATCAAATCCTCCGGTCCGAGCCCCGCCCGCGCGGCGGGGCTATCGGGCATGACCTCGACGATCTCCACGCCGCTGGCCTGGCTCCGCTCGCGACGGGCCCGCGCGGGCAGCGGGCGCGAGCCTCCGGCGACGCCGAGGTAGGCGCGCCGCACGCGACCGTCGGTCATGAGCGCGCCGATCACCTTGCGGGTGGCGTCGTTGATGGGCACGGCGAGCCCAAGTCCGATGCCTGCCACGGCCGTGTTGACGCCGACCACCCGGCCGAACGAGTCCACCAACGCGCCACCGGAGTTGCCGGGGTTGAGCGCGGCGTCGGTCTGGATCACGTTGTCGATCATGCGCAGCGCGCGCCCGCTGCGCGCCGGGAGCGAGCGGCCCAGCGCGGAAACGACGCCGGCCGTGACCGAGCCGGCAAATCCATGCGGGTTGCCGATCGCGACCACCAGCTGGCCGACGCGCAGCTGCGCGGCGTCGCCGAGCAGCGCGGGCACGAGGTCGTCGGCTTCAGCGCGCAGGACGGCGAGATCCGAAAGCGGATCCGAGCCCACGATGCTGAACGAGATCTCGCGCCCGTCCACGAACGAGGCGCGGCCGATGCGGTCGCGCCCGGCCACCACGTGCGCGGAGGTGAGCAGGTAGCCGTCGGGCGTGAGCACGACTCCGCTGCCGCCGCCGGCCGGAGTCCGCCCGCGGCGGGTGGCGCGGAGGATGCGGAGATTGGCCACGCTCGGGGCCAGGCGCGCGGCTACGGTAGAGACCGTTCGCGAGTAAGCGTCCAGCGCCTGGGCTTCGGCGTTCTCAGCGGGCTCGCGGGCGAAGTCGTCGGGGCGGTCGAACGCCGTCTCGTCGGCGATCAGGGAGAGGCGAGCGTTCACCGTCGCCCCGCAGGCTGCTGCACTGTTTCTTGCATGCCCTCACGATAGGACGCACCCGCGCGCGCGGCCGGCGGCGTGTCGCGCCGCGAGCGCAGTCGGACGCGCCGCCGGCGGGCTCCGCTCGAGCGAGCCCGCGGCGACAACAGGCAGTACAGCTACGCGGCGACGCGCTCGCGCAGCTCGTCGATCGAGCGGCGCAGCACGCGCGAGACCTGCATCTGCGAGATGTTCAGCTGCTTGGCGATTTCGCTCTGGGTCATGTCGTCGACGAAGCGCAGCTCCAGGATGCGCCGCTCGCGGTAGGGCAGGATCTGCACGGCTTGGGAGACCGCCGCGTCGTCCTCGATCAGCTCGTAGCGCTCGTCCTCGGCGCCGATCGTGTCGGCGACGGTGCAGTCGTCGTCCTCCTCGAGCGCGCCGGAGGGCGCATCCAGCGACAGCGTGGAGTAGGACTGTGCGACCTGGAGCCCGTCTAGCACCTCCTCGATGCTCAGCTCCATGTACTCGGCGATCTCCTGGACGGTGGGCCGGTGGCCCTCGAGGTTCGTCAGCCTCTCATTGGTCCTTTCGATCGCTAGCGCACGCTCCTGTTCGCCGCGCGGCACGTGGACGGACCACGTGCAGTCGCGGAAGTAGCGCCGCAGATCTCCGAGGATGGTGGGTATCGCAAAGGCCGCAAAGCTGCTGCCGCGCTCGGGGTCGAAGCGATCGACGGCGCGCACAAGCGCGAGGCTCGCCACCTGGGCGAGATCCTCGCTTGGCTCCGAGGAGCGGGCATAGCGCCGCGCGAGCTTGCGCGCGAGCGGCATGAAGTGCTCGATCAGCTGGTCGCGCGCGGCGCGGTCGTGGTCGCGGCGCCAGCGACGCATCAGGCGCGTCTGCCTGGGCCCGCGCAGGTCGCGTGAGCTGGGGGCGGCACGCGCACAGTGCGTATGCGGTGCCCGTGCATAGGCAGCACCGGTCATGGTTTGGTCCTCCTGTGTTTCCCCCGTGGACGGTGAGCAACCCGGAGCCCTAGGGAGGCCTTTCGGGCTTGCGCAACCGAAACACGCTCAGGTGGACTAGAGATCCACCTCGCTTGACGCGCCAGCCTAGCAAAGACAGACAGGTTTGTCTACCGAGTGGTCGTACAGCCGGTTTCTGCGCGTGTCTGGCACGGGCCTCGAGCCGCAGGACCGAGACCGGCAGGCGGCTTGGCGCCACAGAGGAAGGCGAGAGTCGCGACCGCCGCCTGCGTGGACGCCTCGAGGTGCTGGCGCCGGGCGACGGGTGGGGGCCACGGCTCCCTAGCCCTCCACGGCCCCCTCCGCGGTCGTGTCGAGCCCGTTCTCGCTGGGCAGCGGGGCCAGGACGAACAGCTCGGCGTTGAAGTCGGGGTCGTGGTGGTTGGCGCTCATGAACGCGATCACCTCGCGGTTCAGCTCCTCCTCGATGACGCGCTTGAAGCGCGGTCCCATGAGATCCTGCAGTTCGGCTCGTTGCTCGATCACGGCGCGTTCCCGACCCTCCTCCAGCAGGGTCTTCTCGGCGCGGGTGAAGCCGCCGCTCAGGAGCACGACCACGAGATCGCCCCAGTGGTACGTGCGGGCCTTGGTGGGGCCCTTGCCGTAGTACTCCTTCAGCAGGTGCACGATGCGCCGCGAGATTGCGGCCATGGTTGCGCCGTGCTGCGATCTGCCTGCGCTGTCAGCGGCGGGGGTTTGCTGCGCTGCAGCCCCCCCCTCCACCGCCTCCTCCGGACTCATCTCTGGCTGGGCCCGCCCCTTCTCGCACGGCTCCCGGGCGCGGGCTGCTCGAAGCGCAGGAGACGCGTGGCGTCCCTCTTTGCGGCCGCGAGCATCGCTGCCAAGCGCGCACTCGCGGGATGCATCTGCCCGGTCGCCACGGCGACATCGTAACGGTATCGGCGCAGCTGAACGCCGGCTGCCGGCCCCGGCAGCGGCGTCGCTGGCGAGCTACGGCCCGAGCGCGCGCTCCCCGGCGAAGACGTCGACGAGGATCGCCTTGCCCGTCGTCGGAAACACGCCGCCGGTACGCACCGAGTAGGGGAGCGCCGTTCCGGCGGTCCCGGGATCGGGCTGCGCGTCGAACGTCGCCCAGCCACGCGCCGAGCTGCCGATCAGGTAGGTGCGCGGGGTCGTTTTGCCGGGCGGCAGGACCTTGACGCCGACGGCGCCGGTGAATGGTCCGTTCGCGAACGGGCCGTCGGAGAGACGGCCACCGGCGTCGACGTACAGCCCGGGCATGATGCGCGAGGCCACCCCATCGCTCGCGAGCAGGCCCTGCAGCGTGTTCGTCACGGCGAGGCCCGCGTAGGGACCAACGCTCTCGGAGTCGTCGGAGTGCCCGTAGCCAAAGCGATCATGCCCGGTGTGGTTGGCAGCCTGGTAGCCGAACCACGGTTCGGAGGAGACCTCGCCTTCGCTGCCGACGAAGTTGCCCGGAGGGAACATGTAGCCGATCATGTCTTCGCCGAGGCCGACGAGAAAGCGGTAGCTGCGCGTCATCTTGGCGGAGATCCACGGCGTCATCGGCAGTGGCGTGCCGCAGTAGTAGTTTTCGCTCGAGGGTTCGTAGCAGTCGGTCGGGAACGGCATCTGCGCTTCATCGATCGGTCCCCGCACCTCGGTGAACGGGAACACCTCGCCAGGCGAATAGGCGAGCTGCGCGGCGGGCCCGAGCGTGAGCACGCCGACGTTCGTCTTCAGATAGGTGGGCGTTTCCGCCGCGGGCGTGGCGGCACTCGATGCTCCGGAACCCGCGGTGCCCGCGCCCGCGGGCTGGCTGGAGACGGTGCATTCCGAGTCGGTGTATGCGGGCCGGTCCGGGAACAGCCCCGCCGCGAAGGCGGCCTTGAAGAGGTTGTTTTCGAGTTCGATGCACAGCGGCTGCTGCTGGCTCGAGAGCGTTTTCGGGGCGTATAAGCGCGCGCCCTGCAGCGCGGCGGCGGCGGCATCGGCGACCGCGCGGCCATACGCCGAGATGAATTCGCGCGCCTCGGCGACCGGCGTCCCGGTCGATGGCTCCGGATACACGCTTCGGCAGCCATCGGGGTTGCCGGCAACGTTGTGCAAGGCCCCAGGCACCCGCAGCACCTGCGTCGTCTCCGGTTCGTAGACGGTCGGCGTCTCGACGCTGCCGACCATGCCTGCGAGCTCCACGCCCACGCTGCCGGGCCAGCGCGCTTCCAAGGCGCTGCGCATCGCTCCAGGCCAATCGGCTGACAGCGCTTCGGTGTAGGAGCGGTTGCCCGAGAACGCGAGTGTCTCAGCGTGCGTGCTCACGTCGGCGAGCGTGAAGATCACGCTGCCCAGTCTGTCGCGCGCCTGCATCACGGGCATGTCTTGGTCGTCGATGAACGGATAGGAGGACCAGCATGACTGCGTGTTCGACGGCATCGCGCCGGTCGCGACGGCGAGTTTCGCGGTCTGGCGCGAGGCGTCCGCGGCAGCGACGGCGCGGGCGATGCGGTCGACGAGGAAGTCGAAGTAGTACTCGTCCACTCCCGAGCTCGTGGCGGCCGGGGTTTCGGGATGTTCGGGCAGTTCGCTGGCGTCGGGGCCCCACAGGCCGATCGGGTCTGGGGCCGACTCGTCGTGCGTGCTCGAAACGAACACGTGCGCGATCATCGGGTCCAGTTTCTGCACTTCCGAGCGGATGCGTTCGATCGTGACGTTGAAGAGGCCGATCGAGTCGACCGAGACGATCGCGACGCGTTCGTTGATGCCCGCCAGCACGACCGTCTGCGCCTGCGGCCCGTTGCCGGCTTCGACCGACGTCGGCCAGTGGTTCTGGCCGCTTCCGCCCGCTATGTACGGCGCCTCATAGCGACCCGTGTGATCTGCGTCGCAGTAGGGGTCGCCCGGCGCGTAGCGCCCGAGGCCGTAAGCGTCGACGTAGGGCTTCTCGAACTGGAACGGGCGCGGTCCCGGCCACAGCTGGGCGACCTGTGCGGGGCTCGTGCCGCAGGCGGGCACGAAGGCGGCGTCCGATTCAGTGGTGTACGCGGGCGGAGTGATGTCTGCCCTCGCGGCGCCTGCCTGGAACGCGCTCGCCGCCTGCGTGCAGCACACCGACATCGCCGCCGCGCAAGCGCTCGCGAGGAGCGTCCTAGATGCCCTCCAACTCATCCTCTCATCCCTCCCCCACTTGCCGACCGGGACATACTACTGCGGCGCTTGCGAAGGCGACAGGAGGCGCCCGCGCCGCCGGCCGGGCGCCTCCTGGGTGCGTTTGCCTCCCCCAATCCCGCCTACTTCAACCAGCCGGCGAAGGCGCGGCTCGTCCAGCCTTCGCCGGAGTGCGCCGGAGCGCGGCCAAGCGGCTTGCCCCCGTAGATGACCGATTCGCCGCCGGCGTCAGACTGGTAGGTCCGCCATGGCACGGTGCTCCCCTGGCTGACCCCCGGCTTTGAGAAGTCGCACACGCCGCTGGGGAACATTTTCTGCAGCAGCGCCCACTGTTCGCTCGTGAACGCGATCGGGTAGTAGTCGGACTGCTGAAGCGGCTTCAGCTGGCACTTCATCTTGTCCGTCGCTATGTCCTCGCCCGCTATTACGCGCGGGGTGGAGAACTTGGTCAGCAGCGTCGGGTTTTCACACACCGGACCGATGCCGGGAACGGAGACTTCCTGGATCCCTTCGATGTTTGAGCATTTGTCGTGCGTCGAGCGATCCTGGGCGACCTTTTCTTCCAGCGTGATGGCGCGTGGGTCTTTTTCGACGGCCGTGAGCCATTCATCCATCGCTACGACGGCTTCTTTCTGGTACGTCGGTGATCCCAGCAGCGGCGTCTCTCCGAACCAGATCACGTGGTTGAGCGGGAAGTGGCCCTCGGCGTGTTCGAGGCGCGCCCGCATCGACCACGTGCGGTAGGCGTCGTGGAAGGCACCCGGATCCGGCCCGCGCAGGTCGATGATCGCCACGTTCTTGAGGTTGTTGGCCTCGTTGACCGCGCCTGATAGATAGTCGTACTTCAAGGCCGGTTCGTTGGCGGCGAAGCGTTCGGGCTGCGGTTTGAGGTCGATGTCGGCGCCGCCGATCTTCGAGTTGATGTCGACGAACTGGGCGGGCGAGATGGTTCCTTCCTTGAGTCCCTGAAGGCCGTACTGGACGCCGACGTTGTCGATCGGCAGGCCGGCGAAGCCGTGCCCGATCTGCTTCTCAACCGGACCCCACAGGTTTTCCGGACGAGGCCCGAACACGTTGATCATGTAGTCGGCCAGCGTGCAGCGAACTCCGTTCGGGTTTGTTTCCGGGTCGTACGCTTCCGAGCTTTGGACGCCGGCGCAGGTTTTGATCGGGTTGGCCAGTGCTTCCCAGTAGACGGTGTCGAAGATGATCGCGTTGCCGTAGTTGGGATGACCCTCGACGGCCGCGATCTGGGTGGGCGTCCACGCTATTCCCGGCCCCCAGCCTTCGGGGTGCTCGAAGTAGCGTCGCGTCACGTGGTAGTCGGAGATCTCCTGGCCGTTGGACCACGCGTCCTGGAAGCTGCACTGGGGCAGGATGCCCTGATAGACGCCGGGGTAGGCGTTGGCGACCTGCTGCTGGACGAGCGAGCCGCCCGAGCAGCCGGTGCCGATCGTGTAGCGCAGGGTGCCGAGCTCCTCGATCAGGTGCTCCTTGGCCATCACCAACGACTCGGCCTCGGTCACGATGTTGCAGTTGTGGCCCGCGTTGTCGAGCGCCGTCGACATCACGGCAAAGCCTTTCGCCAGCGCCGTTTCGTCGAGCACCGACGGCGCCGATCCCGTGTGACGGTCGATCCCGCAGCTCGCGCCGTGCGTGATCAGCAGCTTGTGGTCGAACTGGGGCTGCGGCGCCCACGCCTCCCACGACATCCCCGGCTGCCAGAGGACGGCGATCTGGTACTGGTCGCGGTCCTGATAGCCGGTCTCGACGCGGACGATGTAGGGCACGGTGTTGCCGTTGTCCGTGGTCGTCGTCGCGACGCCTGCCGCCGGCGGGCTGTTCGGATCGTAGGATTCGAATCGACCTGTGACGGCGGACTTGTACTCGTATTCGTAGCTCGCCGGCTCGTCGCATTGCGCATCGGTCGCGCCCGCGTTTTCACACACCCACGGCTGCACCTGCGGCCCGGAGACGACAGGCCCGCCGTTGGCGTGGTCGATGATGGTGGCCTGCCCGGCAGTGCTTCCCGGAGCTTCTGCTCTGAGCACGTTCGCGCCAAGCTGCAGCCCGCCGAGCAGCCCCTCGTAGCTGCCGTTCGGCCGCAGCCCGAACTCGCTCGTCACGTCGCTCGAGTTGAGCGTCACCTTCACGGAGGCCGGCTTGACGCTACGAGGCAGCTTTACGGCCACGAGCGCATCTCCCCCGGAGACTAGGTTCGCGCGGTTGGACAGCACTTCCACGGTGAGCGTGCCCGCCTCGGCGATGCCGGTGCCGGCGGTGAGCAGTGCCACAGCGGCAACGGCGCTTAGTACGAACCTCCTCGGCATCAGACCCCTCTCTTCGCGTCGCTAAAGGCGCCGTCTGGAGCGCGCGCCTACGGGTAACGTCGGTATCCAGAGATACCTCTCGAGTACTTTTCGGAGCCTAATCGCGAGTTCTGGCTATGTCAAGTGTCGTACCGTGCGCAAACGCTTCAGGCTCCAAACGGTACGGTTCCGTCTCGGGCGGTGCTATCTTGCGCGCGTGGCCGCCAAGCGCTCACTCTTCTTGCAGTCGGTGCACGCGCCGCGGGACTGGGACGACGTGCGGGCAACGGCGACCTCGATCGTGCGCGCACGGATCTTCGAGGGCATGGCGAGCGTCGTTGGCGAGCGCGGCTACGCGGCCACGACCATCAGCGACGTTGTCAGAGCCGCGAGCATCTCGCGGCGCACCTTCTACGAGCACTTCCAGGACAAGGAGGATTGCTTCGTCGAGACGTACAGAACCGGTTGCGAGAACGGGATCGCGCAGATCGACGCCGCGCTGCGCTCGCTGGATGAGCCCGACTGGCGCACGCGCCTGTGGGTCTCGCTGGAGACGTACGTGTCGATCCTCGCCGCGGAGCCTCACTTCGCCCGCGTGCTGCTGATCGAGGTGCTGGGCGCGGGTCCGCGCGCGCTTGCGATGCGCGAGCGCATCCTCGCGATCTACGTCGAGCACTATCGCGGGCTCTACGCGCTCGCGCAGCAGGAGCAACCCGAGCTTCCCGACATACCCGACGACTTCCTGCGCGCCCTCGTCGGAGGAATCGCCGAGCTCGTTCAGCAGTGCGTGCTCGAGAGCAGCGCCGATGAGGTGTCCGAGCGCCTGCGCGAGCTCACGCCGGCGCTCGTGAGCTTCGCGACCGCGGTGCTGACGAGCAGGCATGACACCGTGCCCTCACGCGCCGCGGGCTGATCGCCGCGCCTCAGGACGCTACGGCCGCGTGCAGCGCGAGCGCTGGCATCCCCTTCAGGCGTCGCACTCCGCGCTCGACCAGCGTGAAGCGCGCGCTTTCAGCGACCGCCCGGCGCGCTCGCTCGGTCATCAGCAGCTCCCCCGGCGTCGCCGCGTCGGCGACGCGCGCGGCCGCGTTGACGGTCGAGCCGTACCAGTCTTCGCCGTGGCACACGGCCGGGCCGCTGTCGAGCCCGATGCGGATTGGCGGGAAGCCCTCGGCCTCGCTGAGCGCGAGGATCCTGCACGCCAGCCGCGCCGCGGCACGGCACTCGCGGGAGTGGACCATGACGGCGTCGCCGAGCGACTTGACCAGGCTGCAGCCCTCCTCGGCGGCGAGCTCGCGCACGCGCTCCTGGAATTCGATCGCCAGGTCAGCCGCGAGCTCGTCGCCGTGCAGGCAGGTATAGGCCGTGTAGCCGCACAGGTCGGCGAACAGGAAGCTGGCCACCGCGGTTGTCCGCCTGTCCTGAGGCCTGGTCGGGGATTGCGGTAGGGCGAGCATGAAGCGCTGTGTGTAGAACGTTGCGAGCGGCGGGTGCGTGAGATCCGCTCGCCGAAAGCATCATCGGGCGGGCGCGTGGCGGTCGCCAGCACCGAAGGGTGTAGCTGCTCACCCCACGCCAGACAACGCGACCGGACGGAAGCGCGATCGTGTAGCGTCACCCCCGCGAGATGTCCCTGCAGCCCGCGATGTCCCCGCGACCCGCGCCCACTGGCGGCGGCGAGAACGCCCGGCGTCGCAGTGCGCGGCGCGCGTAGGTTGAGCCGGTGGCGCGGCGCGAGGCGCGGATGGTCTCGCTCGGCTACGGCCGCTGGGTGAAAGCCGATCGCGTCTTCGCGCTCGTGCCGGTCGAGGGCGAGCAGCGGGGGGACGGGCGTCGCACGTACGTGCACGTCGAGGGCGTCGGGAGCCCGATCGTCGCGTCGCGCTCGGAGCGCGCGATCCTGGCCGATGTCGAGGATGCGCTTGTCGAGGCGGCCGGCCTGCCGCGCGGCGAGCAGCCGGCCTAGCGCCGACGGTGGGGCTTGTGCCGGCCGCACCCGCCAGCGGCGAGCGTACGGGGGCTTGACGGCGCAGCGCGTGTGTGCAACGCTGCTGCGCGCTCTCCGAGCAGGCTCCAGAAGGCGAGAGGGCGAACCGAGGGGGACATGAGGGAAGCGAGCAGGCGGAATCGCATCGTTGCGGCGCTGGCCGCAGCGGTCTTGGCCTTGACGGCGCTCACGATCGCATTTGCGAGCGAGGGAGCGAGCGCGGCCGGGTGCGGCGGCTTTGAAAACCCGTGCTCGCAGGAAACGGCGCAGCAGTTCACGTACGGCAGCGTGCAGCGCGAAGACACGCCCAACGACCCCAACTACGACCGCTCCGAGCCCGACACCAAACAGCCCCCGGCGAACCGCACCTCCAACTTCTACGAAGAGGACTTCGACCGCTTCGGCTTCCCCTCCGAACTGACGCACAACGCCGTCTACGCGGTCGGCCCGAACGCCGGCAAACCGCAGGTCGCCGGATTCAACGCGGCCGGCGCGTGGAAGGCGGAGCGCGGACGCACCGACACGGTCGTGGCGATCCTCGACACGGGCATCGTGTGGAACGACACCGAGCTGCGCGAGCAGATCCACCTCAACACCGGCGAGCTGCCCTACCCGAAGCACTCCAACGGCTCCTCGTGTGAAACGTATGACTGCAACGGCGACGGCGTGGTGAACGTCGACGACTATGCCGAAGACCCGCGCGTGAGCCTCTCCTACGCAGGCCGCAGCGGCCCCGGCGGGCTGATCACCGGCCAGGATTTGATCCACGCCTTCGGCAACTGCAAGGTCGAATCCCACGAAGCCGTGGAATGCGTCTCCGGGCAGCACTTCGACAACGACAGCAACGGCTTCGCCAACGACATCGCCGGCTGGAACTTCTTCGACAACAACAACGAACCGGCCGATCTGTCGAGCTACTTCGCCGCCCACCACCACGGCACCGGCCGCGCCGGCGACGTGGCCGACAAGGGCAACGACGGCGTCGGTTCGATCGGCGTCTGCCCGCGCTGCCAGATCATGCCGGTGCGCATCTGGGACACGTTCGTCTCCGACGGCAACACGTTCGCGCTCGGGATCATGTACGCGACCGACAACGGCGCGAAGGTGATCGAGGGCGCCAACGGCAGCACCTACCACTCGACGTTCTCCGAAGCCGCCTCGCAGTACGCCTACGAACACGGCGCCGTGCAGACGTTCTCCGGCGACGACCTCAACACCGGCAACCACAACTACCCGGCCAACTACAGCCACGCGATGCTGATTCAGGGCACCGTGCCCGACACCGACGGCCTCGGCGAAGAAAGCAAACAGTTCCTTGAAGGCGAGAAATTCTGTGGCGCGATCGGCCAGCCGGTGTGCTTCGGCTCAAACGCCCCCGTGCAGTCGTTCTTCCGCGGCGCCAACACGACCCAGTACGGCGGCAAGAGCTCAATCTCGATGGAGGGAGCGACCGGCTCGGTCAACACCAGCAAGGCCGCGGGCGCCGCGGGGCTGGTGGTGAGCGCGGGCCTCGACCACGGCATCACGCTGCGCCCCGACGAGACGCGCGAGCTGCTCGAGCAGACCGCCGAGCGGGTGATCAACGGCAACACCGCGGGCTCCGGCACCCCGGACCCGGCGGCCGAACCCACGCTGCCACCCGACGAGCAATGGACCCCGCACTTCGGTTGGGGCCGCGCCGACGTCGGCGCCGCCGTGGGCGCGATCGTGAGCGGCGACATCCCGCCCGAGGCGGCGATCGACTCGCCCGACTGGTACGCGCCGCTGACCGGCTCGAGCGTCGACATCGCGGGCCTCGCGCGCGCGCGCTTCGCGACCGGCGGCCGGTTCCACTGGAAGCTGATGTGGGGCGTCGGCGAGGCGCCCTCGTCGTGGACGACCGTGCACGAAGGCGAATCCAGCGGCACCGTGACCGACTTCGGCTCGATCGATCTGGGCGTCGTGCGCAAAGCGCTCGAAACGTTCGTCGTCCTGCCTGACTCGGGCGGCCCGACGTTCGCCGCCAGCGAGCCCAACCCCTACCAGCACGAGTTCACGGTCCAGCTCGAGGTCAGCGGCCAGGGCATCGCGATGACGGGCATCGACCGCCGCGTGCTCGACGCCTTCAGCGATCCGACGCTGCTGGCGGGCTCCCCGAAGCGAATGGGCACGGGCGGCGAATCGCCGACCCGCTACGTCGACCTCAACGGCGACAACGTCCAGGAGCTGATCGTCCCGGCCGAGGACGGGACCGTGCACGCGTTCGAGCCGAACGGCAAAGAGCTGCGCGGCTGGCCGGTGCACACCGAAGTCGAGCAGGCGGCACTGGGCCACTCCGGCTCACCGGGGCTCGCCGTGCTGGGGCTGCCGCACGAGCCGCCGCGCGGGCCGCTGATCGCGGACCTTTCCAACAGGGGACGCGAGGACGTGCTCGTGGCGGCGGGGACGCACATCTACGCTTGGACCGGGAGCGGCAAACCCGTGCGCGGGTTCCCGGTCTCGTCGAATCCCGCGTTCTGCGGACCGCCGCTCGAGAACGACAACAGCCACCCCAAGTGCGGCTTCCTCGCCGCGCCTGCGGTCGCTCACCTCGAAGGCTTCTCCAAGAAGCCCGACATCGTCGAGCCGAGCCTCGACGGACACCTGTACGCCTGGCGCGCGAACGGCCAACCGGTGCCGGGCTACCCCGTCGCGCTGATCGATCCCGAACAGGTCGCAAAACACCAAGCGATGGTCGCCGAGTCGATCAACGACGCCGCGATCGGCGACCTCACCGGCGCAGGCCACGACGACATTGTGGTGGCGAGCAACGAGGAGTACGGCAGGCCGGCAGCCGGCTCAGGCGAAATCAGCTTCGCCGAACTCACCTCGCAAGCCACCAAAGGCTCTACGAGCCGCCTGTACGCGATCGACGGCGCGACCGGAAAATTCCTGCCCGGCTGGCCGGCGAAGCTGCCGGGGATCATCCAGAACGTGCTGCCCCTAGTCGGCCCCGGCCAGGACGCCGAGATCGCCAACATCGGCGGCGAAACGCTGATCGTCGCCTCGACGACGGGCGGGGGGATCGAGGAGCTGAATCCCAGCGGCGAAACCGTGCGCACGCTGCAGCAGACGGGCGGCTCGGCGGCCTACGGCTCTGCATCCGATGCCACCGACAAGAGTGGCGCGCTGAACCTGTTCGAGAACGCCTCGGTCGGCGATCTGCTCGGGACTGGCCTGCCCGACGTGGTCAAGTACGAGCTCTCTCTCGAGGACGCCGCGAACCTGCTGCTCGTCAGCCAGAACTTCCCCTACAACCACCTCATCGGCGCCTGGGACGGCACCACCGCCAAGCCGCTGGAAGCGTATCCGACTGTCACCGACGACTTCCAGTTCCTGTCGGCGAACGACATCGCCAAGATCGACCCGGGGCTGCCGACGAACCAGATCCTCGCCGGCACAGGCCTCGGGCTGCTGCACGCTTACGACGGCGCCACAGGCCAGGACGTGCCCGGGTTCCCGAAGGTGACCGGCGGCTGGCTGGCGGCTCCGGCGTCGCTGTCGTGGGACGGGCGCATCGCCGACATGACGCGCGAGGGCTACCTGTTCCAGTGGCAGACCGAAGCGCCCGCCTGCCAGCCCGAGTGGCCCAGCTTCCGGCACGATCAGCAGGACAGCGGCAACTACAACCACGACGGCACGCCACCGAATGCGCCCGCCAAAGTGACGCTGACCTCGCTCGGCGGTGGCCACTTCCGCCTCGCCTTCACCGCGCCTGGGGACGACGGGCCATGCGGAACCCCTTCGGCGTACCTGACGCGTGTCAACGGCAAGAGCACGAACCTCGGCCTGACGCCGGTGGCAGGCGGGAGCGCTTTCAGCGCGGAAATCACGCTCCCGGAAGGCTCACGCAGGCTCACGATTCAGGCGCGCGACAAGGCGGGCAACCTCGGCCCGCTCGCCAAAGTCGTCGTTCCCTGAGGTCGCGGCCGCCGGCTCGTCCTACGCGCCCTCTAGGAGCGTTTGGCCTAGGAGGGGAGCGCCTCCAGGCCCTCGTCGAGCTCGACCTCGAGCGAGTTCAGGGCGAAGGCGACCATGTGGTAGTGGCCGACGAGCATCGCGATCTCGATCAGACCGCGCTCGTCGTAGTGCTCTGAGAGCTGCTGCCAGGTGGAGTCGGAGATCTTGGCGCTCTCGTGCAGCTCGTCGGCGGCGCGCAGCAGCGCAGAGTCCTCCGCCGACCATCCGGCGGCCTCGGGTCCCTGGGCGACGCGCATGATCTCCTCGCGGCCGATCCCGAGCTGCTCTGAGAGGCGCACGTGCTGGCCCCACTCGTACGAGGAGCCGCAGTTGCATCCCGTGCGCAGGATCAACATCTCGCGCTCGCGGGCGCCGAGCACGCCCGCGCCCAGCAGAAAGCCGCCGAAGGGCAGCCAAGCGCGGAACAGGTCGCTGTGCCTGGCGAACGTGGGGAAGATGTTGTTGTCGCCGAGGCGAACACCAAACCCGCGAGGGCTGGCGGAGAGGATGCCCTTCACGTCATCGCTCCACTCGGACTCCGGCAGGGGAGGGACGCGCGCCAAGGTCAGCTCCTCACGGCCACGCTCAGTCCGCCGTCCACAATCAGCGCCTGACCGGTGATGTAGCTGGAGCGATCGCCAAGCAGGAATGCCGCGCAGTGCGCGACCTCCCACGCGGAGCCTTCGCGCCCGGCGGGGATGCGGACCTTTGCCCGCCCCGGGTTCAGGCTGTTGGCCATGCGCCCGAGCGAGGTGTCGATCAGTCCCGGCACGACGAGGTTGACGCGCACACCGGGAGCGCCCTCGACGGCCGCATTGCGGCACACCGCCTCTAGCGCCGCCTTGGATGCCGCGTACGCCGGGATCGGCATCGACTCGCGCCCCGCGAGCGAGCCTATGAGCACGACTGAACCGCCGTCCCGGAAGCGCTCAAGCGCAAGCTTGCAGCCGAGGAAGTGGCTGCGCAGGTTGACCGCGAGCACGCGGTCCCAGTCCGCGACGCTCGTGCCGCCGAAGCCCATCCCGCCCCCGACGCCGACGTTCATCACCAGTCCGTCAAGCCCGCCGACGCCGGCGGCCGCCTCATCGAAGACCCGCGTGAGCTCTGCCTCGTCGGCCGCATCGCCGACGGCCACCACGGCTGAGCCGCCCTCGCCTTCGACGAGCTCCGCGGTCGCGCGCGCGCTCTCGCTGTCGATGTCCGCGACGGCGACCGCCGCGCCCTCGTGCGCGAGCTGCAATGAGATCGCTCGTCCGTTGCCGATCGGAGGATCGGGCATACCGTAGTCCTGCTGGCCACCGCCCACAACGAGCACGCGGCGACCCTCGAGCTGTCTCGCGGCGCTCACGGGCGGCGCTGCCGCGCTATCGGTCGCCTGACGTCGTTCATCTCCGGCAAGGGCGCACGCAATATATGTGGGCGCCCCGTTTCGTGTCGTGCGCGCTCCTGCTGTGTCGAACCGGCAGCCCGCCTTGCGGGCCCGGCCCCCAGCAGACGCCACGCCCGTCCCCGCACGCGCCTTGCGGCGCACGAGCAGCTCAGGCTCTGTAGCGCACGATGACCCTGCGCGAGCAGCCCACCAGGCGGAAATGGCGGTTTCGCGGGAAGTAGCGCACCACGAGCGTCTTTACGCCGGGCCCGTCGCAGTAGACGGTTCCATACCCGTACACGAGCGCGATATGGTCGTCGCCGGCGCCCGTCCAGATGAGGTTGTAGCCGTGGCTCGCGTAAAGCCAATCGCTGCCGCGGCCGCCGTGCAGGAGGTCGCGCTGGCCCGTCGGCTGGGCGCCCGGGTGCGAGTCGCCCCAGATGACGTCGCCCCTTTCGCCGGCCCAGATCGTGTCGCTTCCGTCGCCGCCGAGCAGCTCGTTGTGCACATGCTTGAGGCCCCGCAGGGTCCCGCTTTCGTTGTTCGGGTGGCCCCTGTGGTGGCTTATGGAGGGCCATCCCGAGTGGCTGGCCATCGCGAAGGCAGCAGCGCACAGCGAAAGCCATGCGGCCACGCAGATGGGCGCGCCTCGCGCAACGCTGCGGCGCTTGAGGAACGCGGGTGTGATCTTGGCGGACACGGTTGGCTACCGCGAATAGGTAACGATGCAAGCCCGATGCTGCTCGCAGCCGGGTTGCGCCACCAGGCACCCTTCCTGTCGGACGTCTTCGACCATGTCATTAGCGGCTCCCGGGCGGCCTCGGCCACACGGCCGCTGCCGCCCCCGCGTCGGCCCCTCAGGCGGCTCGCGGGCCTTCGGGGAAGCGCGGCGCCCACGGCTCGAGCTCGACCTGGGCCACATTGATCACACATGAGAGCAGCCGGTACCAGCCGACGACGATCACGAGCTCGAGCAGCTGATCATCGCCCAGCCGCCGGGCAAGCGCGGCCCACAGCCGATCGGGGATGGAGTCGCCGTCATAGAGAGCATCGACAGCCGCGATCAGCCGAGCGTCGTGCTCAGACCACGCGGGGTCGTCTGCCGTGCCGTGGACCGTCGCGGCGAGCTGGCGCTCGGTGAGGCCGAGCGGCGCGCCAAACGCGATCGCATGAACGCCCCACTCGTACTCGGCGCCCGCCCTCGCGCAGGTGCGCAGTATCAGCAGCTCGCGCTCACGCGGCCGCAGCCGTGGGTGGCCGAGGATGCCGGCACCCAGCGGTCGCATGCGTGAGGCCAGCTCGTCGTGCACGGCGAGCGTGCGGAACAGGCGCAGCGGCTCGACGTCGTTGCCCGGCGGCATCCACTTCGCAAGCAGCGCCGCGGTGTCGGCATCATAGGGCGGCTCGAGGGGGGCGATCCGAGGAGCGGTCACGGCGCGGTCCTCCTTCTTAGGTGCTTCGATATCCAAAGCATAGCACCGCGCTGCTTCTGTTTTCGCAGCGCGGCCCGATGTGTGCCCGCCGACCGTGGGCAGGGACAGCGCGACTCGCTCGGCGGTCGGTGCGTTGTGGGCTGCCTTCGTGCGCCGGCGCATGGTCGTGAGATGATCCGCCGCTGCGATGTCGACGCATCCTGACGGTTCGCTCGGAGCCGTGGCCCTCATGCGGACGCACGCGTGAGCGCGGGCGAGCGGACCTCGGCCGCGCGGAGCGGCGCGGCTCCCCGCATCGCTGCGGTGATCTTCGACCTTGATGGCGTGCTGATCGACTCCGAGCAGGTGTGGGCAGCTGCGCGCGAGGAGCTCGTGCGCGACCGCGGCGGCCGCTGGCGCGCCGATGCGACGCGCCGGATGATGGGCATGAGCTCGCCGGAGTGGTCGCTCTACATGCACGACGTCCTGGGCGTGCCGGTGGCGCCTGAGCAGATCGCTGAGGAGGTCGTCGAGCGCCTGAAGGCGCTCTATCGCGAGCAGCTGCCGCTTCTCCCGGGCGCGCGCGAGGCCGTCACCTCGCTCGCCACCCACTGGCCGCTCGGGCTCGCTTCCTCGGCCAACCGCCCGATCGTCGAGGAGGTTCTCGAGCTCGCCGATCTGCGGCGCCAGTTCGCCGTCACGGTCTCAGCCGAAGAGGTCGCTCGCGGCAAGCCCGCTCCAGATGTGTACATCGAGGCGGCCGCCAGGCTGGCGGTAGTCCCATCTGAGTGCGTAGCCGTCGAGGACTCGACCAACGGGCTGCGCGCGGCGGCGTCAGCCGGGATGCGGGTGATCGCCGTTCCGAATCGCGAGTACCCGCCTGATGAGTCAGCCCTGGCGCTCGCCGATGCCCTCGTGCGGACTCCCGGCGAGATCGGACCGGTGCTCGTAGCGAAGCTAGGCTCGCGGGCCGAGCGCCCCGGCGGGCGCGCCGGCGCGCCGCCCGCAGACCGGTCGATCTGAGCTGTCGAAAAGACAGGTCTGTCCATGTAGACAGACCTGTATGTCCAGTGCTAACCTCGGCTAATGGCCGATGCCCCCAGCAAGCTGGGAGAGGTCGCGACCACCATCGGAGTGCACGTGCGCCCAGAAGCCCAGGTGGGCGCTTCAGCCGCCCGCGAGCGGATTCTTGACGCGTGCTACGAGCTGTTCTCGCATCGCGGGATACGGGCGGTGGGAGTCGACGAGATCGTGGCGCGCTCGGGCGTCGCCAAGGCGACGCTCTACCGGCATTTTCCGTCTAAGAACGACCTCATCCTCGCGTTCCTGGATCTGCGCGAACAGCGCTGGACGCGCAACTTCGTCGAAGCGGAGGCGCTGCGCCGTGCAGAGGAACCCGAGCAGCGCCTGCTCGCGATCTTCGACATCTACGACGAATGGTTTCATCGCGAGGACTTCGAAGCCTGCTCGTTCGTCAACGTGCTGCTCGAGCTGGGTCGCCACCACCCGGCGGGCGCCGCGAGCATCCGCCATCTCGAGCAGATCCGTTCGATGGTTCGACGCTTTGCCGAGGAGGCGGGGCTGCGCGACGCGGACTCCTTCGTGCAGTCCTGGTACATCCTCATGAAGGGCTCGATCGTCGCGGCGGCGGAGGGTGACGCTCACGCCGCCCTGCGCGGCAAGGCGATGGCGCGGACGCTCATCGAGCAACACCGCTGAGCGCCGTCAGGTCTCGAACGGTGCGCCGCGGCGCAAGTGCGGCCCGGCTATGACCGCCACGATGAGGAAGCGGCGACTCTCGACCCAGCGCGGCGATCTTCCTCACCGTGGCCCGGCAGGTCGGCCTGGCGTACCACGCCTATCAGCTCGGCGGCTGGAGTCGTGAGGATCAACGTTTCGGCGCCGCCGTGATGAAAGCGGCGCTCGAGCTCGTCGAGGGGGATGTGCGGCCGCACGGTGGCCGGGGCCGGCTCCATCACAGTTTCCGCAGTCGCGCCGTCCGCTGCCTCGTCCAGGCGTGAACGCCGTACACGGCCCATCACCGTGCGATCGCGGAGCGCGAGGGCAAATCCATACGGACTCGCGTCGATCCCTGCGCGAAGCGTCCTGGCGTCATCGTCGAGCGCACACGTGGCGACATCCTCGCGCACCAGCGAAAGCGCCGTCGGCTCCGTCGCGGAGCTGCCCTCCACGGGCAGGCCGCGAGCCATCCAGTCGATCTTGCTGAGCGCATAGTCGTAGACCTCAAAGCCGAGCTGGTCCAGGCGCGCGGCTGCGCGAGGGCTGAGGTCGCAGAGGGCATCCCAGCAGTACACCACCACTGGGCGCCCGCGATCGAGGCGCTGCGCGCTGCGCGCGTCGAGTTCGCTCAGGGGGAGGTTCACGGCTTTGGGAAGGTGAAGCTCGCGGTACTCGTGTTTTGGCAGCACCTCAACGAGCTGCGCGCCACGCGCGATCAGCTCGTGGACGGCCCCGACATCGACGATCATCGGCGGCATCTGATGGAGTGACTACCCGCTGAGCACCGGCACGAAGCGTCCGTCGGCGCTTTCCCGCGCCCCCGGCCGGGAGACGAGCGCGAAGGACTCAGCCGGAAACGATCGCCTGCCCGTGCGTGCGCGAAGCGATTTGGGGAAAGAAGATACGGATGGCGCGCTTACACCAGAGGAGCCGGGCCGCGACGGTACTCGTCGTGCTCGCGAGCGCGTTGGCCGCATCGGGATCGTGGGGGTGCGGCTCTTCGAGCCCGCGCCGCCTGGATGCTGCTGACGCGACGTCGCTGCAGGCGCTGCTCGCGGCGGCCAAGTGGCGCGCCGACCACGGTGAGAGCGCGGGAGCGGTCGAAGCCCTTTGGAGCTTTCAGGCTCGACTTCGGTACCTGGCCTCGACGGGGAAGCTCACAGCCGACGATGCGAGGGCTCTTCGGGGCGGGGCAGACCAGGCGCTGGCGACCGCCACGTCCGAGCTTCGCCAGGCTCGCGCGCAGGCAGCGGCACAGCCCGCCCCGCCTACGCAGCTGGCGCCGGCCGTGGGGGACAAGGCCGAGAAGCATCCGCCCGCCCGGGGAGAGCACCACGCTGCGAAGGGCAAGAAGCACGGCAAGGGCAGCGGCGAGGGCGGTGACTAGGTTGAGCGAGGCTGCGGCGGGGCTGCTCACCGAGGGGGTCGTGCTGGACTCGCGCTACCGCCTCGTGCGCCTGCTCGGCACGGGGGGAATGGCGTCGGTGTGGCTGGCGCACGATGAGGTCCTCGGACGCCCGGTGGCCGTCAAGGTCATGGCCGATACGCTGGCCGCCGATCCCGCTTGGATCCGTCGCTTCCAGCGCGAGAGCCGGGCCGCCGCCTCCCTGAACCATCCCAACGTGGTGCCAGTGTTCGACTCCGGCGCCGATCACGGCCGGCCATACCTGGTTATGCGACACGTGGCCGGCCCGACATTGGCCGAGGCGCTGCGCAGCAACCGCCCGCTCGACGCCGGGCCGCTGGCTCGCGAACTGCTCGGCGCGATCAGCCATATCCACGCGGGGGGCCTCGTCCACCGGGACATCAAGCCTTCCAACGTGCTGCTAGAGGGCGACGGGCGCCCGCTGCTGACCGACTTCGGCGTGGCAACGCGCGAGGACACGACGCGTCTGACGAAGACCGGGAACGTACTCGGGACGGCTCGCTACCTCGCGCCAGAGGTCCTGGCAGGGGAGCCGGCGAGCGTGCGCAGCGACCTGTTCGCATGCGGAAGGCTGCTGGAGGACGTCCTCGCGGTGTGCCCGCTTGCAGGCATGCGGGGCCTCATCGACGCCCTCACCGCGAGCGACCCGGCGGAGCGCCCAGCCTCGGCTCAGGGGGCACTGGAGCTGATCGACGGCGCAGCGACCTCGACCACCCGCGTGCTGCCGCGCACGCCTCGCGCACGGCCGCGCCCGCAGCGCCCTGTGGCGGCTCCTGTTCCTCGCCGCCGCGCGCGGACAGCAGCTGCGGCTGTCCGGCCGAGGCGCCGGCGCCACCCGGCTGGGACGCGCGTTCGCAAGGGCGCCCTCGCGATCGCGATAGCGATAGTCGCCGGACTGGTAGTCATGGTCGGCGTGCTGAGCTCAGGCGGCGCCGGTGGCGGCCGGTCTCCCGCCCGCCCGCCGTCGCCGGCGCCGCGCGATGCGCCGCTCGGGGCGCAGATCGAGGCTCTCTCCGAGCGCGTGCGCTACGCGACGCGACGCTAGCGATGCGCGAGCGCGGCGGCGCCGGTCGTCGCATGCCACGCCGGGCCAGAGAGGTAATCGGTCGAGGCAACCTGGTTTCCGCCGGCGCGCTTGGCCACGTACATGGCCTCGTCGGCGCGGGCAAGCAGCTCTGAGCAGGTCAGGCCGGGCGTTGCATCCAGCGGCGCGACCCCAACGCTCGCGGTGCTCGAGCGGGTGCCGTCGAGCGTCGTGATTTCGATCGCTGCGATCGCCGTGCACAGCTCATGCGCGACGTCGGCGGCCGTCGAGGCGGAGGCCTCGAGCAGCACCATGGCGAACTCGTCTCCACCTAGACGGCCGACGATGTCGGCCTCGCGCAGGCGCGATTTGAAGACGTCGGCGACACGTCGCAGCAGCTCATCGCCGGCCGCATGCCCGAGCGTGTCGTTGACCGGCTTCATGCCGTCGAGATCGAGCAGCATGATCGAGCCGGTGTCCCCGTAGCGGCGGGCGCGTGCCAGGAGCTGGTTCAGCTCGTCTTCGAAGCGGTGTCGGTTGAACAGCCCGGTGAGTGAGTCGCGGTTGGCGAGCGAGTACAGCTGCGCCTCGAGCGCGCGGCGCTTGCCGTCGGTGTGGCTCAGGGTTCTGGCGCACCAGTTGATCATTCCCACGAGTCCCGCGATCGCAGCAGCGGTCGTCCACCAGGTAGCTTCCTCGTCGCCAAACAGGCCCCAATGAACCGTGCGCAGCTGCAGCCAGCCGAGCACGAACGGCACGAGCAGGCACAGGGGGACCATCCGCCGCACGATCACGCCGGCGGGGCTTGTGGTCGTCGCCAGCTCGAGCACGCGTCCGCGGGGTCGCGCGAGCAGGAGCGCGACGGCGAGGGCGAGAAAGCACAGGGCGGTGTTGACAGCGAGCTTCGATGCCGAGCTCGGTCCGTAGAAGGCAGGGATCGAGTATGCGTGCCCGATCAGGCTCATGGCGGCCGGGATCGCCATCGGGATGGCGAGCAGCTCGGACGGACGCCAGCGCCGCTTCGCACCGCGGTCGAGCGTGAACAGTGCCCCGGTGAGCAGCAGAAAGCACACGCCGACGACCGGCGCGAAGCGCCCGGGATAGGTCAGTTCGGCGACACGGGCTTCGTAGTCGGCGAACGGAAGCTCATCGATCCCGAGGTTGAGGCGAAGCGCATACTCACCCAGGACCGTGAGACCGAGCACACCTGGCACGCTTGCGAGCACAAGACCTGCGGTGCGATGCCGGCCGCGCGCCCGCGGACGGAGGAGGAGGACGGCTGCGCCGCCGGCTCCCAGCCCGAGCGCGGTTTGCACCTCCATGGCGACGGCGCCGGGAATCACTGAGCGCACGGCGGGAACATCAAGGCCCCAGCCAACGCCTACCACGGCCACCGCTGCGGCGATCACGACCATGCCGAGGAGCGTCACGCAGACGTGGTAGGGCGCACGGTCGGCGTCAGCGAGTGACACATGCTCGCTATCGGCGCCGGCGCCACGTCGGTGCCGCGTGCCTGATCGAGCACTGGACGAATGTCCGGTGAGGGCAGGCCCTACGGCGCGATCTCCCGCCGGCTTATGCGCTCGCCGGGAGGGTGAGCCGCACTTCAGCTCGGCGCCGCCGACCGGCAATTCCCCTCAGGCGGCCCATGACGGCAACGCTCACCTGACCGGCGGAGGTGAGCCCTCGGCGCTGCCGACCAGCGCTGGGTCCCATTCGCACACCGAGCAGGCATGGCGGAACACGGAGCGCGCGAACTCGAGTGCCGACGCTCGAGCTCGCGGGCCGGCGCCTGCGCCGTCTGGCCAATCGAGGATGTAGAGCCCGAGGCCCTCGTCCCAGCGCGTGCCAGCCGGCGAGAGCGTCGCGCTCGCAAAGCCCTCGGGGGCTGGGTGCGCGTAGGCATAGAAGGCGGCATTGTTGTAGATTCGGTCGCCCGGCCACCAGCCGACCGCGACCTCTTCGGCATCCATCGAGTTGCGCATGATGAAATCGCGTGAGGGAGGCTCGGCCGGTTGTCCCGAGAACAGGCTCACGGCGACGTCGAATGAGCCCCACCACGCGTTGACGGGCGTGGAGCGCCCGCGGTAGGGAGCGCGAAGCTCGGCCAAGACGAGAGCGGCCTGAGTGGCACACGTGAAATACGCCGACACCGGGTCGGGGTCGTAGCGCGCGTGTTCGCGATCCTCATCGAGCGGAACGGTCCACGGCACCTCCTGCGGCGTCGGATCGATGGCGACGGGTCCGACCATGTCGCGCAGGACGCCAAGAACCTCGCGCGCGACATCGCCCACGGAACGATTCGGGATGAGAGGTATGCGCGTGGCGCGGCCGTCGCCATGTTCCACGACGGCCTCATGGGCGTGCAGGTCGAGAGCCGCCACGACCGAGCCGCTGCCGTCCGGTGCCGGCAGTGCGAGCGTCTCCCACCCGCGCGCCGTCAGCCGCAGGGCGGCGTGCTGCAGCTGAGGCTCGGGCGGGGCGAGCTTGACGGCCAGCTTGCCGAGGAGCTGAGTGTGCGCGTGCAGGGTGTCGCAGGTCTCGCTCCAGCGGTCGTACGAGAGCGCGGGCAACGGCCCCGTCATGCAGTCAGCCTATGCGATCTCGTTGGTCGCTAGCCCCGCGCGGGGATCCCTTTGAAGCGCCACGGGCGAGTCGTTAGAGTACACGTATGTCCTTAGAAGTTAAGTGGAGCGGGGAGCCGCTGCCGAGGGGACGCCACAAGCTCTCGCCCGCCGCCGTGCGCGAGTCCCAGCGCGCGCGCATCGTTCGCGCGATGCTCGAGTGCGTGGGGCGGGACGGCTACGAGGCGGCGACGGTGCCGCAGGTGGTGGCGACGGCGCGCGTGTCGCGAAACGCCTTCTATGAGCTCTTCGACGACAAGGCCGACTGCTTTATAGCCGCTTGCGATGAGATCGCCGAGCAGTTCCTCGGGGAGCTGCTGAAGCTGGCGAGCGAGCCCGACTGGATCCAGGCTACGCGCGAGGGCACGCGCCGCTACTTGCGCTGGTGGCAGCAGCGACCGACGTTCGCGCGGGCGTATCTGGTCTCGCTGCCCACCGTCGGCGAGCGCGCGGCTCGCCAGCGCGAACGCCAGTACGACGCGTTCAGCGCGATGTTCGCCGACCTTGGCCGCCGCGCGCGGGCCGAACAGCCTGAGCTCGGCCCGCTCGGCGAGCTGGTGCCGCGCCTGCTCGTGCTGTCGATAACCGAGCTGGTCGCGGAGGAGGTGCGCGGTGGGCGCACCGCGAGCCTTCCCGAGCTCACGAATGAGATCGCGCTGTTTGCGATCAGGCTGCTCGCCGACGACGCGACGGCCGAGCGCGCGCGGCGCGGCTGACGCGACGGCTGAGCGCGCGCGGCGCGGCTGACGCGAGCGCGCTTGCGGCCGACTTCCAACGACATCGGGCAGCCGCTGTCAGCCGCGACGCCCGCGAGAGCTCACGAGGACTCGCGCCGGCCGTGGACCCAGAGGGCACCGCGCAACCTGTGCGCCCCCGCGACGACGCGCGCCGATCCCTGCGCGGTGTGCTGCGGACGCGCAATGCGCCGGTGCTGGTCGGCCTGTCGCAGCAGGTCGGCGACGCGCTCGCGCGCTACAAGCATGCTCAGTGTGGGGTTCATCGTGTGCCTCCCTTGTTGTTCAGGTCGTTGGTCCATGGTCTTGACTTGCGCTGAGGTTTCACGTCTTAGGATCCGGGACCTCACCGCCACTCATCGCTGCCCTGGCCACGCGCAGGCGCTGTGCCAGCGCATCGCGGCCACCGAGGTATGCGGGACTGCTCGGGTCGGTCACGAGCGCGCCCAGTGCCGCAATCCCGCTTGCGTAGAGGGGCGCGCGCCCGCGAAGCATCGATGCGAGCTCGCGCAGCTCCTCGGCATTCGCCAGGGTCGAGCTCCGGCGCGGGCATACGCGCAAGCGGCCCGCAGGCGCTCGGGCGGACACCACGAGCTGATCGAGCCCGGAGGCGAGCAGGCCGCGGAAGCGCCGCGACGTGAGCGTTGCGGCGCGGGCTGCGAGCTGGCGCGAGGCCGACGGGTCAGCGCCCGCGACCAGTTCCCGATCGAGCCAGTGAGCGCGCACGCGCGCGGCGATACGCACAACGGGGCCGGGAGGGTCGAGCAGCTTCCCGACCGCCACCGGGTCGAGGGCGGCTACGTCCCCTTCGCGGGGTGCTTGCGCCTTTCCCACTATCATCGTGTACGACACCTCCGTAACGAAGTAGCTGGTGTTGTAACCAACTATACCTTAACATCGGTGTCGCCAAACATGAGATGACAGCGGCTGCTCCCCACGAACTCGACCTGGTCATCGACTTCGTCAACACGCGCGATCTCGAGGAGGGGACGGACGCGCTCTCGACGCCGCAGGATCTCGCGGCATGGCTCGCGAAGCGGCGGCTCGGGACGGCCCGCACCCTGGTGCTGGATGAGCGCGACCACCGGCATGCGGTCAACTTGCGCGAAGCGCTGCGCTCGCTGATGCTGGCCAACAACGGCGGCCCGCCCGCGCAACGGGCAGGCCGGGAGCTCGAGCGGGCCGCCCGCCGCGGTGAGGTGGGAATCCACTTCGCCGACGACGGCTCGGCAAGCCTCGCACCGGGAGCCGGGGGTTTCGCGGGCGCGCTCGCGCGGCTGCTGATCCCGGTTGCGGATGCGCTCGGCGACGGGTCGTGGCAGCGAGTCAAGGCGTGCCGTGCGCCTGGCTGTCACTGGGCCTTCTACGATCGCTCGCGCAACCGCTCGGGCGTGTGGTGCCAGATGGCCGTGTGCGGCAACCGCACCAAGGTCCGCGCCTACCGCGAGCGCATCCCGGCGCGCCCGGGGGGGCGCGTCGCTGCCTCCCGCCGCAGAGCCGCGGGCGGGTCATAGATACGGTTTCGGCGATGCCGACCCACGTGGCGCTCCTGCGCGGGATCAACCTCGGGCCTCGCAACCGCATCGCGATGCCTGCGCTGCGCGATGTGGTGGAGTCTCTCGGGCACACCGAAGTTCAGACCTACATCCAGAGCGGCAACGTCGTCTTCACGGCTGCGAACGGCGACGAGCAATCGCTCGCGACCGGCCTCGAGCGCGCGATCGAGGGTCGGCTCGGTGTGCGCACGCGAGTCGTGGTGCTCTCGCGCCGGCAGCTTGAGCGTGTCGTGAGACAGAACCCCTATACCGACGAGCAGAACGCGAAGGCCGTGCACGCTGTCTTCCTGAGCGAGGCGCCGGCGCCCGATCTGCGCGGCGCCGTCTCGGCTGCGCAGCGCAGCGCCAGGGAGAAGGGGACGCGCGATGAGGCTCGGATCGTGGGGCGCACGCTCTTCCTCCACACCCCTGACGGCTACGGCCGCAGCGAGCTCGCGGCCACTCTCATGCGAAAGAGCCGCGGGACCGCCGGCACGGCTGGCACGGCACGCAACTGGGCAACCGTCGCCAAGCTGCTCGCACTGGTGAAGGGTTGATCAAGTCCGGCGCGCACAGCGCCCCGGCTGGCCCAGAGCGAGCAGCTAGCCGCCGGCGACGCCGTCGGCTCCCGCCGCGTCTCAGGGCAGGTCGGCTGGGTCGATCAGGGCGCGCCCGATGAACTCGCTGACGGGCTCCACGAGCGCCTCCCACTCGTCGATCCTGCCCGTCGCCACGAGGTCGCTGATCGGCTCCCCGATCGCGGCCATGGCCGCCAGCGAGGCGACGCGGCGGTGCTGCTCGGGCCGCTTGCGCCAGTAGGCGTACTCTTCCAGCCGCCGCTGGATGATGGTCGCCGCCACATTGCGCGCGCGAGCTCGCATGCGCTCAGCGGCGGGCGTCGCGCCGACGATCTCGATCAGCACGATACGAGCCATGGACGGGTCGGCCGCGAACGCGGCTAGGGTGGCGCGCACCTCGGCGCGGATCAGCGCGGGCGGAGCGAGCCCCTGCTCAGCGGTCAGCGCGGCGGCCTGCGCAACCACCGCGCCGATCCGCTCGAGCCCGAGCCGGAAGACCGCCAGCAGGCACTCTTCCTTGTTCTCGTAGAACGCGTAGAAGGTGGTGCGCGAAACGCGCGCCCGAGCGACGATTTCATCGACACCGGCACCGGCGTAGCCGCGCATCGCGAACACGTCCCGCGCTGCCAGCAGGATGCGCTCGAGTTGCTCCGAGCGCCGGTCCGCGAGCGACTTGCCCGCGTAGGGCCTGCCGGCCGCCGCCGTCTGCGCGCTCATTTCCTGAAGACCCCGATCCGTGTCCGCTGCTCCAGCGGTAGCGGCGCGACCCCGACCCCGTTCTGGCCGATGTCCACGATGCCCGGACCGGGCGGGTTGGACAGCAGCGCTTCGAACTGCTGCACGTATTCGGTCAGGCTGATCGGAAGCGGGTAGCGGTAGCCTTCAGGGAACCGGTTCTCGGTCCACATCAGGAAACTGTTAGTCGGATCCCATGCGAACTCGGGCGTGATCCACCCTTCATCGCCGTCCGTCGTCAGGCGCCGCACGCGCGTCGGTTCCAGCAGCGGCAACTCGTAGAGGTCTGTCGACTCCTGGCCGACGGGCTGCAGGAAGCCGGCCTCGAACAGCGGCAGGATCAGCAGGTAGTCGTAGTCGTTCGGGACTCCGAGCGTTTCCGCGGTGCTGGCCCATGTGTTGAAGAAGCCCGGGTGGTCGCGGCTCGACATGAAGATCACGTCTTTGGCGTCAGGCGTGAAGATCGCCTGCTCGTCCCACGAAGGACTGTCCGTCAGCCGCGTGCCTCCGTTCTTGCATTCGCTGTAGTGGTTGATCAGCTTGCAGTAGAACAGCTGCGGTGTCTCCGCCGCGCCCGAGCCGGACGGCTTGGGGAAGGTCTCCGTGTAGAGGAAGCCGGGTCGTTTGGGATTGGGGTTCCACCACTGGGTCTCATACCAGTGGCCGTTGTCGGGACGAACGACGTGCGTGTTGGAGAGGTAGGGCGTCCCGTCGGCTGCGACGTGGAACTCAGCGACGCGAACGTCCCAGTTTCCATTGCCGCCCCCCGTGACGAAATTCCAGTTGAGGTGCGCATACTCGATGTGCGTGCCGTCGGGCGACCAGTAGGCGTGGTAATCGTCGATGCCCTCGCCGTTGAACGGCCCAGCGGTCGGGGGCTGGACGTCGGTGAGCTGCGTCTGGTCGGAGCCATCGATGTGCATAGCCCACAGGGTTGAGCCCATCCCGCCGTAGCCGGGCGAACCGATCGTCAGATAGTGCCCTCGCCAGGAGTGGAAGATGATCCAGTTGCCGTCCTGGGACACGGCAGGCACACCGTTCACGTTGTCGGTTTCCGAGCCAGGGCCGGTGCAGGTCAGGCACGTGACGGGGCCCTGCCCGTCGAATCGCTCGATGTAGACCTGGTTTTTTTCGCCCGTCTTGAAGTCCTTACCGAATGCGACGAGCTGCGGGGTTGTGTGCGGCACGAACACCGGCGCCTGCCCGAACGTGGGCGTGTGGGTCGTCTCCGAGAACGGAGCCGAGAAGTATCCGGCTGCCCGCGCTGCGGCGGGGCCCGCCAGCGCGATCGCAGCCGCCATACCGATGCCTGCCAGGGCTCTGCGCAACATCGCCTCATCTCCCCATTTCATGGCCGGGCCCAGCGCCCAGCCGCGAATCCGGCAATACGGTACGTGTACGTACTCGTCTTGTCAAGCGCGCTCGGCTGGGCCTGCGGGCCGCCCCTGCGCCGGGTTGGAGCCCGGTGAACGGAGTGCGCCTGAGGCGAGCTTCGCGCTCTCTACGTGCGACGAGCTAGGGCGCCCCCGGACCCCTACCGCGATGCATCGTCGGGCTCGACGGGGCACGCCTCCTCGTGCGCCCGATTGCGCGGCGCGGCGTTCCCTTGGCGTGCCCGCCGCTCGTCGCCCGCCTCTGCTTGGTGCGCCCAGGCACGGGGTGTGCCGCTCGTCGTCTTCCGGTCTTGGAGTGCGCGCCCGTTTGCATGTGGCTCATCGTCTTCCCGTCTTGGCGTGCGCGCCCGTTTGCATGTGGCCCATCGTCTTGCCTTGCTTGGTGTGCGCACGTATCGACATCTGGCTTGTCGTCGGGCCCGGTCTGGCGTGCACTTCAATTGGCGAGTGACCCGTCACCGACATCGCCTTTTCAGCCGGCGCTGAACCAGGGATGGTGAGGCCGGGCACGCTTGAGGGCGTCAGGGCGACGGCGATCGCGAGCGCCGCCATGATGGCGGCGACCGCCAGATTGGCGGTCGTCTTCCACGGAAGCAGCTTCTCGGCGGCGATCAGCGCCGCGATCAGCAGCATCCATCCGACGCTCATCACGCCCAGCGCGAACAGGCCGGCCATCAGCGCCCAGCAGCAGCCCACGCACCAGGCGCCGTGCTCGACCCCCATGCGCAGCGCTCCCATCGGCCCGTCACGCCACGCGTGGGTGATGAATTGCAGCGGCCCGCGGCAGCGGCGCAGACACGCGTCTTTCGCCGGCGTGACCTGGTAGAGCGCCGCAGCCAGCAGCACCGCGCCGGCTACATAAGGGCCACCGCGGTGCCAAGAGAACGCGCCGATCGATGCCGAGCGCACGCCCACGAACAGTGCGTACGCGAGCCCGCCGAACGCCGCCCACGAGATCAAATAGCCGCCGACGAAGAGCGGGGTGGAGCCGAGCGAAGCCGCCGGGCGCAGCTCGCTGCGTCGGCGCTGTGCGAGACGGTAGACGAGCACCATCGGCACGATCGACGGGAACATCATCGCCGCCATCATCAGCACCCACGAGCTGACGTAGAAGCCGAAGGCGCCAGGATCGGTGCCAGGACCGGCGTCCATGCCGGCCATGCGCCGCTCGGTTAGAAACCAGGCCGCCGTCGCGACGGCGATGAGCGCGAGGACCAGGGCGCCTTGCTCTCTGGCAAGCGGTGCGTCTCGCTTAGCGTAGGTCGCCATTCAGGTCCGCGTCGCCTTAGGGCGTCTCGCGTCAGGGCGCTACGAGCTGCTCCAGTCGAACTCGTTGAGCTGCGCGTAACTGTTGGACAGCGTGAGCGCCAGAGGCTCCTGCGCGCTGGTCTTGCACTCGACGGTGTTGCCAATCTCCGCGAGCTTGTACTCGAACCCGTTCGGCAGGTCGATCCTTACGCGATGCTCTTCGCCGGTCGCGGGGTTCTTGATCGGCTCCACGCGCGACTCGCCGAAACCCGAAACGGTGAGTGATGCCACGCGGCGCTCGCGGTCGCTCTGCATCTCGATCCGAGCCGTGGCTGTGGGTCGCTGATTGGGTGCCACGGACGCAAATATCTCGAAGTAGGCGCCGCCCTGGGTTCCGCTCACGAGTTCCTCGAGCGCCGCGCGCTGGTCCGCGCCTACGCGCTCGTCGATGATGATCTGGCGTGTGCCGTTACCCTCGTCGATCCTCCCCGGCCAGTGGTAGATCGCCGCCCAGCGGGCGCCGTCGAGTGCCGTCCCTCCATAGTGCCCCTCCGTGATCTCGTAACCGATGAACGCTTCGCAGTTTCCGGTGGTGGGCGGAGCGTTGAACTGGCATGGACAGCCCCAGTCGCAGTTGCAGCTGCCGATCTCCTGCCCGCTAACCCGCCATTGAGTCTTCTCCGCGGTGCTCATGGAGCGCTCCTCTCTGTCGCGATCGTCTCAAGCCCCCGCGCTCATCACCGTAGCTCAACGAGTCGCGCCAAGCTCTGCCTGACTCGAGCGCGGGCGCTGGTCCGGCCGTACGGCTCGCGCAGCTCAGCCTGGCGAGCCGGCGTAACAGGTGAACGAGCGCGCGTTTGCGGGGTCGAGCGCGTTTTCGACCAGGTGCCACACGTTGGGGTCGTACGCCTCCCCGATGTGCCCGACGGGATCGTAGGGACAGGTGTCCTGGACGTACTCGTTGGTCACCCCGGGCTCGTACACGAACGCCGTATCGGTGGGAGTCACGAGCTCGTCGTAGCGAGAGGTGATGATCGTGTAGGTAACCCCGGGCTGAGCGATCGAGCCGCTGTCGAGAGTCGCGACGGCCGATCCGCCGATGCCGAGTTCAGAGCATGCGGGGCAGCCGAACGTCGTCAGCACTTCGCCGACGAATTCGCGCTCGGATTCGCCGAACAGGTAAGCGAGGTTGTAGAGGCCGGCGAAGGTAGTTCCGTGCGTGGGCGGCGCGATGGCGATGACCCTTTCGACTTTGCGCCTGATGCGCTGCGTCTTGGTGACGTAGAGAGACTGAAAGCCGCCCTCCGAGTGCCCCACGATGTCGACCTTGCCTGAGCCCGTCTCAGCCAGAACCTGCTGGATGAAGTCCTTGATTTCAACCGCGGATTCCGGGACGGGGCGCACCCCGCCGACGTAGGGGAATCCCGGGTAGGCGCCGTAGGTGGAGCTGAACGTGCAGTAGCCCCTGCTCGCCATTTCGGCCTGCAGGACGTTGAGGTCCTCGTAGTACGTCGCGCCGAGCCCGTGCAAGAACACGATCGGCTGGGGGTGCGCCGGCGTGGGCTTACACGAAGGGTCGTTGTTGCCGCCTTCCGAGGCTTGCGCGGGGGCAGCGAGCGCTCCTGCGAGCGCAATCGCCATCGCTGCAAGGGCCAGAAGCTGCGCCGCTTTCGAGCCGATCCAAGTTTGCGCCATCTCTCTCTCCTGTGTTTCGGGTCTGCCGGCGGCTGGGCCGGGACCACGCTGGTGGGGCCGGGTCGACCATAATAACTGGCTTGTCAAGCGTTCAGCAAGCTAACTGTTATGCTGTCGCCGTGCAGGCCACAGCCACCGTCGCCGCCCCGCCCACGAAGCGGGCGCAGCAGGCGATCGAGACCCGCCGGCGGCTGATCGCCGCGGCCTCGCGCCTGTTCGCCGCGCACGGCTACAACGCCACGAGCGTGGCAGCGATCGGCGAGGCCGCAGACGTGAGCCGGGGGCTCGTCAACTTCCACTTCCGCACGAAGGAGAAGCTGCTCCACGCAGTCATCGAGGAGCTCGTCTCAGAGCTCGAGTCGCACATGTTTCCGACGGACGCCAAAGCTGACTCTCCGATCGAGCTGCTGTGGATCTTGATCGAGGCACATCGGAGGTTCGTCACCGAGCAGCCGCAGCGCGCCCGCTTGCTCTTCCGCTTGCAGGCGGAGGAGCTCAACCCGACGCTCGGCCTGGACGCCTTCGCGAAGCTGCACGAGCGATGGCTCGAACGCACGAAGCCGTGGTGGGACGCGGCTCTCGCAGCCGGCGAGCTGGACCCGACGCTCGAGCACAACGCCGTGGCCACAGTCGTGATCGGCGCGCTACGCGGGATTGCACTGGAGTGGTTGCTCGCGCCGGACGCCGTGCAAGTGGACCGCGCGTACGCGCAGCTGCGGTTGACCCTCGAACGGAGCCTTTTGGTCTGACCCGGTGCCTCCCCGGGGCCGGCGAGGCCGCCGCGACCACGTTGCCGGCGCCGGTCGCTCAGGCGGCTTCGGGCACGCCGTGGCGGGCGACGACGCGCTCGTAGTTGAGGCGCATCAGCTCGATGACCGCGCGGATGTCCTGCTCGTCCGCGATGCGGCGCGCCGCCGGGCCGACCTTGCCAGGAAAGACAGGGTGATCGACAACTCGGCCTTCGTCTTTCAGGCTCGCTGCGACGTCCTTGGGGAAAGCGAAATGCGCTGCATGGTCGCCGTGCAGGTGGCCTATCTCGCGTCCGGAGACGGTGAAGGCGAACTCGCCGCGTCTCCCCGGGCCCGCCTCGACGCCAGGCCAGGAGGTGACGGCCTGTGTGATCTGCTGGCTTGGGCTAAGCGTGTCTGGCATCTTCCTCTAGCTCCTCGGCGTGGTAGTTGACGTTCAGCCATCACACTACAAGTTCAAGTTAACTTGAAGTCAAGTGCCAGCTCTGCTTTGCTGTGAGCGGTGTCGGAGCTGATGACGATTGGAGAGGTCGCCCGGCGCAGCGGCGTGAGCACGTCGGCACTCCGCTTCTATGAGGAGCGCGGGATGATCTTCTCCGAGCGGGCGGGCTCCGGGCATCGCCGCTACAAGCGGCCGGTGCTGCGCCGGATCGCCTTCATCTCGTTTGCCCAGCGCATGGGCCTGTCACTCGAGGAGATCGCCGGCGAGCTGGCGATGCTGCCCGCCAATCGGGTACCGAACCGCCGCGATTGGTACCGCCTGTCGCGCGGCTGGACAGCCCGGATAGAGGCGCGCATAGCCGAGCTCGAACGGCTCAAGCTCGGCCTGACCGAGTGCATTGGCTGCGGGTGCCTATCGCTTGACCGTTGCAAGCTGGCCAATCCCGGCGACGTCGCCGGCCGCCGAGGCCCGGGCGCGCGCTACTGGATCGGAGACCCGCGGCCAGCATCCTGACGCCTCGCCGGCGCCTCACAGCACGCGCGCTCCCGCGCCTGCGCGCACCTCACGCGCGCCGGCGGGCAGCGAGGTGCCGGGCGCGAACAAGCCCAGCACCGAGCCCCCGAAGCCGCCGCCGATCATACGCGCGCCGGTGGCGCCGTGGTGGAGCAACGCCTGCACTGTTCTCTCGACCGCTGCGGTCGAGACCTCGTAGCGAACGCGCAGGCTCTCGTGCGAGGCATTCAGGAGCGCCCCGAGCCCAGCTAGGTCGCCCGCGCGCAGCGCAGCGACCGCGGCGATGACGCGCTCGTTCTCGCCGCTGACGTGCTGCACGCGCGCGCGCAGTGGTTCGGGCAGACGTTCGACCTGCTGCGGCTCGGCCTCGCGCAGCGAACTCACCCCGAGGAGCTCGCACGCCGCTCGACACTCGGCACGGCGCAGGTTGTAGCCGGAGCTCGCATGCGCGTGTCGCTCGCCGGAGTCCACGACCGCGAGCCGCCAGCCGCCGAGCGCCAGCGGCACCTCGTGGATGCGCAGCGTATGAAAATCGATCCACATGGCCTTCTCGGCCGCGCCATAGAGTGAGGCCAGCTGATCCAGCAGCCCCGTTTGCGCCCCGACCCATTCGCTCTCCACACGAGCGCAGAGTCGTGCGATTGCGGTTCGGTCGAGCTCGCCGGGGGGCTCGCCGTGGTGCTCGGATGCGAGCGCGATGAGCGCGAGCGCCAGCGCCACCTCCAGCGCCGCCGAGGAGGAGAGGCCGGCACCGGGAGGGACATCGCCGGCGATCTCCAGCTGCGCGCCGATCAGCGGGAACCCGGCGCGCCCGAGCTCGGCCACGGTGCCCCGCACGTAGCTGCGCCACCCGCCCGCGCGGGGAGGGTTCGCGAGCGCGAACTCATCGCTCTCGCCGAGGTCGCGTGCGTACGCTGCGATGCGATCGGGGGAGCGCGCCCCGCCAGCCTCCGCGCGCACCGTGACGCCCGCAGTGATCGCGAACGGCAGCGCGAGCCCGTCGTTGTAGTCGGTGTGCTCGCCAATCAGGTTGACGCGGCCTGGAGCGAACGCGCCGCTGCGCTCACTTGGCACGGGCAATCGCCTCGCGCAAAGCGCCCGCCGACTCCTCGGGCACCGTGTCTGCGATGAACGTGCCAGCTCCCTGCTCTGATCCCGCGAGGTACTTGAGCTTCTCGGCAGTGCGCAGCGGCGGATAGAAGTCGACGTGAAGATGTCCGCCTGCCGGCTGCGCCCCGGTCGGCGCCTGGTGCACGACCATCACGTACGGGAACGGCCGCGCAAACAGCGCGTCGTACCCGCGCACGAGCGCCTGCAGCGCGCCGGCCAGCAGGCGCAGCTCATCGGGCTCGCAGTCGAGCAGGCTGGCGCGGTGCGCGCGCAGCGTGACCCGTGCTTCGAACGCCCATCGGGCGGCATAGGGGATGTGCGCGACCACGCTCTCGTTCTCGCAGAGCACGCGGCGGCCGTCCTCGAGCTCCGATCGCAACAGCGCACAGGTAGCGCATTCGCCTAGGCGCTGATCGGCGGCGCGCTCGCGCTCGGCGATCGGTGGCACGAACGGATAGCCGTAGATCTGGCCGTGGGGATGGTGCAGGGTGACGCCAACCTCGACGCCGCGGTTCTCGAAGATCATCACGTACTCGACGTCCTCGCGCGCGCCGAGCTCCTGGTAGCGATGGCGCCACACCCACATCAACGCCTCGGCTCGCTCCGGCGCGAGCGTCGCGAAGGAGCCGTCGTGGGAATCGGTGTAGACGACGACCTCGGCCGCCCCCGACGGCGCCTCGAACGCCGGGAAGCGATTGTCAAAGACAGCGATCTCGAAGGCGGGCACGGGGATCTCGGTCTCCGGGCCGCCGGGCCGCGTGGGGTCCAGCGGGCAGCGTTCGCGCGAGGGCAGAAAGGTACGGTCCTGCCGGTGGATCGCGTAGACGACCTGCTCGCCGCCGAGCTCGTCGAAGCGCAGCTCGCTCATCGGGCGTCTTGTCGCTCCCGGATGTAGAGCAGCAGCGACCGCCCATCTTCTTTGACGAGCCGCTCGATCAACACGATCCCGTAGCGCTCAGCGGGCTCGCGCGGCGGCTGTCCCTGCGCAGCTGTGCCGGCTTGCGAGCGCTTCGGTTCGGCTGGCGGCGGCTGCTCGCTCATGCCACGAGGGTATTCGCTTCAGTACTGCACGAGGCTTAGCGCGCGCGTCTGCGGGAAAGATGGAAGCGAGCGCCCGGGTGGCATAGAGTGCGGCGCGGGTTCTGCAAACCAGCTCGGGAAGGAGAGCGAAATGTCAGACACCGACGAGGCGTATGAAGCCGTTGAGCGTCTCGACTACCTCGACCGACAGGAGAGCGATCGCCCTGGCTTCGACCGGCGCGCCTTCCTGCGTCGCACCGCGCTGACCGGAGTCGCGGCCGGCTCGGTGAGCACGATCCTCGCCGCGTGCGGCTCCAGCGCGTCGAGCGGCGGCGGCTCCACGAGCGTGTTCGGCTCGCATCCGAGCTACAAATTCGTGTTCGTAAACCACGTCACCACGAACCCCTTCTTCACGCCCACTCAGTACGGAATCGCGGATGCCTGCAAGCTGCTCGGCTGCTCGTACCAGTGGACGGGCTCGGAAAACAGCGACGTCAACCAGATGGTCAACGCGCTGAACAGCGCTGTTACGGCAAAAGCGGACGGCATCGCGGTCTCGCTCATAGACCTGCACGCGTTCAACGCTCCGGTCGAGAAGGCGCTCGCCGCGGGGATGCCGGTCGTCGCGTACAACGCCGACGCTCCCACGAACAAGCGTCTCTCCTACATCGGTCAGGACCTGAAACTGGCCGGGGAAAAGATGGGCGAACGAATCGTTTCTGCTGTGGGATCCGGCGAAGTGGGGCTGTTCATCGCCACGCCGGGGTCGGCAAACCTGCAGCCGCGCATCGAAGGCGTCGAAAAGGCGGTCAGGTCCTCCGGCAAGCCGATCACGACCCACTCTGTGGCGACCGGCGCGGCGGTCGCGGGCGAGCAGTCGACCATCGAAGCCTTCTACCAGAGCCACAAAAGCGCGAAAGGCTTGTACTCGGTGGACGGCGGGAGCACGGAAAGCCTCGCCAAAGTGATGCAGAAGCTCGGGCTGCGGGGGAAGGTTCACGCGGGTGGGTTTGACCTGACCGAACAGACGATCAAGCTGCTCGGGGAAGGCTTCATCGACTTCACGATCGACCAGCAGCCCTACCTGCAGGGCTTCCTGCCGACACTGCAGCTGTTCCTCTACAAGGTGTCCAACAGCCAGACCGGCCCGTTCGAAGCCAACACGGGCCTGAAGTTCGTAACGAAGGAAACGGTCGAACCGTACGTGGCGAAGTCCCGCTACGAGGGCACGACCACGGCGGCCGCCGTCGTCAAGTAAGAGCGCGCGGGAACGATCGTGGCGAGCGTGGCTCAGGATCCCGCCGCACGCGATCCAGGCGGGTCGAGGGGCTCGGCGCAGGGGCGCCGGGCCCTGCCTGGATGGCGCGAGCTCGGCGCCCGCCTCCTCGCCCTGCGCGAGGGCAGCATCATCGTGATCGCCCTGGTCACAGCGATCTACTTCTCGGTCAACACGAGCACCTTCCTGACCGGCGACAACTTCAAGACGCTGCTGCCGTACTTCGCGCCGTTCGCGATCCTCGCGGCCGGAGAGGTGTTCGTGATGATCCTCGGGGAGATCGACCTGTCGATCGCCGGGCTGTACCTGTTCGCGCCGATTCTGTTCTACAAGATGAACACCTCCGTCGGGATGTCGCTGGTCCCCGCGGTGATCGTGGCGCTGCTGGTGTGCATGGTGGTGGGAGCCATCAACGGCGTGTTCGTCTCGGTCGTTGGCGTCAACTCGTTCGTCGCGACGCTGGGGATGCTGTTCACCTTGGAGGGTCTCTCGCTGATCATCTCCAAAGGCACGCCGGTGGCCACGCCCGGTGGGCAGCCGCCGCTGGGCACGTTCGGAAAGGTCTTCGGCGGAGGCACCTACTCGGAGTTGATCTGGGCGGTCGCGATAGTGGTGATCCTCCAGGTTGTCCTGACGTTCAGCCGCTGGGGGCTGTACACGGTCGCGATCGGCTCGAACAAGCTGGGCGCGGCCGAGGCAGGCGTGCGGGTGAACGTGGTGATGATCCGCAACTACATGCTTTGCAGCCTGACGGCGGGCCTGGTGGGGGTCTTCGAGGCGGTGCGCTCGGCGACGGTGCAGCCGAACCCGGCAGGTCCCAATGAAATCCTGTTTCTCGCGGTCGCCGCAGCCGTGATCGGCGGCACGTTGCTCACGGGGGGCTCCGGAACCGTGGTGGGAGCCCTGATCGGCGCCCTTTTCCTGGGTGTCCTCAAGGACGGGCTGATCCTCCAGGGCGTGCAGGCCAACTACCTGCTCTTCTACACGGGCCTGGCGGTGATCGTGGCGATGACGGCGAACGTGTTCGTGGGACGCGCGCGCAGGGGGACGATCACACGTGGCTGAGACCGCCGACGCACCCAGCGCCGTCCCGCCGGCTTCGGCCCCGGACGATGTGCTGCGGGTAGAACACATGGCCAAGCGTTTCGGACCCGTTACGGCGCTGCGCGACGTCAACCTGCACCTGCGCAAGGGCGAGGTGCTCGGCCTGCTCGGCGACAACGGCGCCGGCAAGTCGACGCTGATCAAGATCATCTCCGGGTTCCAAAGACAGGACTCGGGTCAGATGTTCCTGCGCGGCAAGCCGTACGAACCGAAAAGCGTCGACGATGCGCGCGCGAAAGGCGTCGACACGGTCTACCAGGACCTGGCGCTGATCGACGAACTGTCGGTTTTCCACAACTTGTTCCTGCGACGAGAGCGCGTTCTGCGTCCATTGCCCCTGCTCAACAACCGCGAGATGAAGCGCGAGGCGCGTCGTGCCCTCGACGAGATCGGAATCCACATCCCGCGCATCGACGTGGCCGTGGCACGGCTGTCGGGCGGTCAGCGCCAGGCGATCGCGGTCGCGCGCACCGTCAACTCCGCCGCAGACATCCTGCTGCTCGACGAGCCGCTCGCCGCGATGGGTGCGAAAGAGGGAGCGCAGATCCTGGACCTCGTCGCACGCCTCAAGGCGGAGGGGCGCGTGTCGATCATCATGATCCTCCACAACTACGTGCAGGTCTTCCAGGCCTGCGACCGGGTGAGCATGATCCAGGACGGCGCGATCGCGCTCGACAAGCCCACCTCTGAGACCTCGGTCGAGGAGCTCACGGAGATCGTCGTGAACGAGTACCGGCGTGCGCGCCAGGCCGCCGCGCAGCCGCCCGCGTAGCGCCTCGGCGCGGTGCGGTGCGGGTATCGGATTTGAAGGCGGCCTGGCGGCCGCGAGGGGTCGCGCGCCGCAGATCCGAGGGCCGGCCGACGGACGGCGCGGGCGATCAGAGCTTGGCGATCGAGACGGTCGTCGTGTACACGGCGGTCCCCGTCGCGATCGCTTCTACGGTGTCCTCCTGGTAGGGGTTCGGCGGTCCCAGCGGCACCTCGATTTCAAGGCGCCGGTCCGCGCGCGCGGTCACGGTCGTGCTCGTGTCGATGCCTTGGCCGTGCAGCGTCACGGCGTACTGAGTCCCGGCCGTGTACACCGGCGGCGTCAGCACCGTGCCCGAGCCGCTGCCGGCGAGCGCGAAGCCGCGCTTGCTCGCGTTCTCGAGCGTCGAGAACTCCTCCGCCGTGCGGTGCATGGCGACGCTCCAGCCGAACACCGAGTACTGCTGGTCGGCGATCGTGTAGGTGACGCTCTTCGGCGTCGCGGGGGGGTGCGCGAAGTCTTCGGCGATCGGACCGATGCTTTCCTGCAGGTCGCGCGTCCAGTACGGCCACGAGTGCGTGCCGGGGCCGTAGTCGTTGTAGAAGGCGGGGATCTGAAGCGACTGCAGGCGGCTGCGGAAGTCGATGTTGTCTTCGTTCACGAGCGCCTCGATCGCGATAGCTCCCGCTTCCGCCGGGGTCGGGTCGAGCGGACCGGGTTCGCCGTCGCCCCAGTACATGAGGATGTTCATCCCGCGCAGGTTGTTCGCGAGCGTCGCTGGGTCGTGCGTGGCCCAGTTGATCTCGTTGGTCGCGCGGTCGCCGAACATCGAGTTCGGCGGCACGCCGTCGAGGAGGGCCTCCGTCAGGTTGATGATCACGGTGCTGCCCACCTCGTCTTCGAGGTCGTAGGCGATGTCGGGCGCGCCGGAGTAGCCGAGCACCGTGCTGAACAGGTCGGGATGGCGCGCCGCATAGCTCGTCGAGCAGAAGCCTCCCTGCGAGAGCCCCGCGATCGCGCGCCCCTTGCGCGCTGCGACCGTGTGCAGGTTGGCGTCGACCCACGGAATCAGCTGTTGGATATGGAAGGTCTCCCAGCTGTATTCGCCGTCGGGCCAGTTCGTGCACCAGCCGCCGCCGTCGTCGTTGAGCGCGATATCGGGCATCACGACGATCATCGGCACGCCTTCCGTGGTCTGCTCGGCGCTGCCTTTTTCGGTCCAGTCGGAGGCCCCCCCGCTGGTGCCGTGCAGCAGGTAGAAGACCGGAAAGCGCTGCGTTGGTTTTGCGTAGTAGTTCGAGGGCAGCAGGATGCGCACGTGCGCCGGTCCGGGTAGAGCCGCCGTCGTGACGGTGACTTCGAGCAGGCGAGGATCGAGCTGCGTGACGGCGCTCACATGCAGCCCATGGCCGTCCTTGAACGCTGGAGTGGCGCCCGCGGAGCTCGCCGTCAGCAGCCACGCGCACGAAGCGAGCACGAACGCGGCCCAGATGCCTCTCGCCCGCCTGCGCGCGCGCCTGGAGCGACCGCACACCAGCGCCCAGCGACCGCAAGCCGCCGTCCCCTGCCTCCTCAACCTAGCCTCGGTGCGCACTCGCCCTCCCCTCTCGCGGCCGTCGATGGCCGCGACCATAACACATTGCGAACAGATATGTACGTCACGAACACCTATGTACATAAACTGCTACGGTCGTCCCGTGAGCGCCTCACTCAACGCCGCCGCGCATCCCGAGCTCGCCGTCCTGCCGCGCGGGCGCCACTCGCTCTCACGCGAGCAGGTGCGCGCCTCGCAGCGCGCGCGGATGCTGCACGCGATGGTCGAGGCGGTCGCGCAGAAGGGCTACGCGAGCACCTCCGTGGCGGACGTGATCGGCGGAGCGCGGGCGTCGCGTGAGACTTTCTACGAGCACTTCGAAAACAAGCAGGATTGCTTCCTCGCCGCCTACGACGAGGCCGTGCGTAGGCTCACGGATGCGATGCGGGGCGCGGCCGCCGGCGGGGCGCCGGCGGCGGGGCGCTTCGAGCGCGTGCTCGAGCGCTATCTCGACGCGATCGCCGCCGAGCCGGCGCTCGCGCGCACGTTCTTGATCGAGGTCTACGCGGCCGGGCCCGACGCGTGGAGGCGCCGCGCCCGGGTGCTGGATCGCTTCGGCGAGGTTGCTTACGAGCTGCTCGCAGGCGAGGACGCGATCGCGCGACTGCCGGACCGCGCTTTGGCGTGCGCGCGCTCGCGGGCGCCATCAGCGCGATGGTGACGGGGCTGATCGCCGCAGGCGAACACGCCGCGGTGCCCGCGCTGAAGGTCCCGATCATGGAGCTGCTCGAAGGCGTCTCGGCGCGCTGACGCCTCCAGCATGCTCGGCGCACGCGCAGAGGACTCCTCGCGCCGCGCCGTTAGTCCTCGGGGAGGCCGGCGTCTGTCGGCGCGAGCGCCGCGAAGCCGAGCACGATGAATGCGCAGAGCGAGACCACGCCGATGATGTGCGCCCAGGGCGCCTCGGCGATCGTGAGGAAGCCGACGCCCATGACCAGGGCGACAGCGGCGCCTCGCCCGAGCAGCCCCGCGGCTGAGGCGGCAAGCAGCGCGCGCCCCGTCGGACCGCTCGGGGCCTGCGCACGGTCGCGGTCGAGGCGCCCGCTCAGGAGCAGCCCGAACAGCAGGCCAAGCGATGGAAACAGCAGCGCGCCACCGGCGATCACCACGACGACGATGGCGATCAGCGTGTCGTGCGGCGCAGCCGCTTGGGCCACGGTCAATCCCGGGAGCAGCAGCGGATGCTGCGCCAGTCCCCAGCCGGCGATGATCGCCGCGACGGCGAGCGCGGCCGTGTAGCGAGCGGCCTCGAAGCGCCGCCTCCAGACGAGCATGAGCGTCAGGCAGCCGGCGACGATCGAGCTGATCAGCGCACCCAGGGCGCTGCCCCTGATGAGCGCGCGATAGAGCGGGTGGGCGTCGGCGTGCAGCACGGCGAGCCCGCCCAGCGCGACCGCGCCGGCGGCGATGCCGGCGGCAAGGGCGCGCGCGCGGAAGGCTTGCGCGAGCTCGCGCTCGCCGATGCGCTCGGCGTCGGCCGCCAGGTAGACAGCGGCCAGGTAGGCCGAGGTGGCGATGGCCAGGCCGCCGATCAGCCCCGAGGTGGGATTCAGCCAGCTCGAGAACAGCTGCCCGGTGGCGTTGCCGACGGGGACGCGGCGCGAGGCGATCCCGCCGACCGCCGCACCGAGGGCGAACGGGGTCACGATCGACGAGATCGCCGACACTCCGTCGATCGCGCGCAGCTCCCGTGGGGTCTGGGCTCCGGTGCGCAGCGCGTATGCGGCGCCCCGAACGATGATCCCGATTGCGGCCAAGAGCAGCGGCACCGACAGTGTCGAGGCGATCGAGCCGAACGCGGCGGGGTAGGCGGTCCACATCACCGTCAGGACGAAGATGAGCCAGACATGGTTGGCCTCCCACACCGGACCCATCGAGTGGTGGGCGTGGTCGCGGATCCGCTCGCCAACGCCGCCGCGGCCAGCGAGCAGCCGCCACGCGCCGGCGCCGAAGTCGGCGCCGGCGAGGACCGTGTAGAGCACCAGGCCGACCAGCGCGAACGCGAGCGGTACGTCGTAGAGGTGCATCATCAGTCCCCGCCGGCCGCGTGCAGCGGCACCCGTGCCAGCCGGCGTAGGACCCAGGCAACCGCCGCCGCGACACCGATGTAGACGAGCGCAAGCGTGGCGTAGCCAACGGGGATGCCGCCGGCGCCCGTGACGGCCTGCGAGGTCAGCATCACCCGGTATACGACCCAGGGCTGGCGACCGACCTCGGTAACGACCCAGCCCGCGATCAACGCGACGACCGAAAGCGGGCCCGCCGCCACGAGCGCGCGGTAGAACCAGACCGATTCCGGCAGCCGCTTGCGGCGCACGCGCACCACCAGGTAAAGAACCCCGAACAGCGCCAGCAGCGTGCCGATTGCGACCATCAGCTGGAACGCGATCCGCACGACGTTCACCGGCGGGCGCTGCGACGCCGAGACCGTGTCGAGGCCCTGGACCGTCGCGTTCGGGTCGTGGAACGCGAGCAGCGAGAGCAGCTTCGGGATTGCGATTCCGTAGCGGACTCGGCCATCGGTGTACCAGCCAAGCACATGCTCGGAGGCGCCGCGCGTCGTCCTCGCCAGGCCCTCGATCGCCGCGAGCTTGACGGGCTGGCTATGCGCGACGTCGCGGGCAGCCCAGTCGCCGACCAGGACCTGCGCCGGCGCGGCGAGCGCCGCCACGGTCAACGGGATGGCGAGCGCGGCGCGCTCGTACCGGCCCCAGCGGCCGCGCAGGCGCCCCGCGGCGTACACCCCGGCCACGAGGAAGCCGGTCACGATGTAGCCGGCGAGATACATGTGCACGAGCTCGTGCCACAGGTAGGCATTCCCGAACAGTGCCGCCAGAGGGTGAACGTCGGCGACGTGACCGCCGACCAGGCGAAAGCCCGACGGATGGTTCATCCAGGCGTTGACGGAGATCACCATCAGCGAGCCGCTGAGGCCGGCGAGCACGACGGGAATCCCGCTTGCGAAGTGCAGTCGCCCGGGCAGCCGATCCCAGCCGTAGACGTATATGCCGATGAAGATCGCCTCCATGAAGAACGAGAAGCCCTCGATCGCGAAGCCGAGCCCGAAGACCCCGCCGAACGTGCCGGTGAAGTTCGGCCACAGCAGGCCCATCTCGAAGCTGAGAATCGTGCCCGTGATCACGCCGACCGCGAAGAGCGCCAGCATCACCTTCGACCAGCGCCTGGCGAGCGTGCGGTAGACCTCATCGCCGGTGCGCTGATACAGCCACTCGACGAACAGGACCATCGCCGGGAACGCGATCCCGAAACAGACCAAAGGTATGTGGACCGCGAACGACAGCGCCTGCATCTGGCGCGCCTCGAGCAAATAGCGTTGGTGCGCCGGCGCCAGCGCAGCGGCCGTGGTCGACATCAACTCGGTCACGACCGTGGAGACGGTAGCTCAGTTCACGCTGACTCCTGACGACGCGCCGCATGGTGGCGGCTCTCGGTGGCATCGCCGCGCCGCGGTGCGACGCGGGACAGGCCTAGGCGCGCCGGATGCGAGCCTCCTCCTCGACAGTCCGCTCCGCGGTCGGGTGTGCCTCCAAGCGGTCGTCCGGTATCGCCTTGCCACTCTCGATCGAGATCCCGTAGGTCCCGGCCGCGAGCCTCTCTTCGGCGCGGCCGACGGAGGCGAGCTGGTCGCGGAGCTCGGCGAGACGGCCCTCGGCGAGCTCGTCTTCGTAGAGCTCCTCAGCGTCGCGGTCACCCGGTTCCCTTCGCGCGGCCTCCCGCAGTCCATCGCGCTCGAGCGCCGCCATCTCGCGTTCGATGCGTGCCCGCTCACGGTCGAGAAGTTCGCGTGCGCGTGCGTTCTCCACTGGCCAAGCCTACCCGGACACCGGCACCCGACTTTGCGCGCCGAAACGAACCGGTATGCACCGAGATCAGCCCTGCACCGGGCGAGGACGGGCGCGCGCGCCCGCCTCGCCCGGTGCAAGCCGCGCATCCTGGTCGGCCGCGCGCTTGGCTAGGCCGCCCTCGCCGACGAAGCCTGGGCGGCGAGATCCCTGTTCTCGGGGACGAACTTGCTGGCGATGAACGTCGCACCCTGCGGATCAGCGATGACCGTCATCCGCACCCACGGCGCATCGAACGGCGCGACCGTCACGTTGCCGCCCAGCTCGACGGCCCTTTCGGCCGTCGCGTCGGCGTCGTCGACGGCGAAGGTCACGCTCCAGTGCGGGGGGAGGTCAGGCTGGTCATCGGCGATCGGCTGGATCGCCGCGACGACGTCCTCGAAGCCCCCCGGAGCGCCGCTCTCTGCCATCCGCGCGCGGAGGCCCGGGTCGCTCGTCTCCAAGAAGTCGCCGTAGCCCGGCAGACGCCACATCTCCGCGCCCCCGTCGAGACCAAGCGTCTCCCATCCGAACAGCGAGCCATAGAAAGGCTTTGCGCTCTCGGGGTCGCGCGTGTTGAGGCCATTGAAGTTCAACGAGCCGGGCTCGTTGACGATGCGCGCACCCCTGTGCGCTTTCGCTTGCCAGACGCAGAACGCCGCGCCCTCGGGATCCATGAACGCGGCCATCCGGCCCGCGTCCATGACGTCGAAGGGGTCGGTGAGGACGCGCCCGCCCGCCTGGCGCACCTTCGCGGCGGCCTCGTCGGCGCTCTGCACCCACACGTATGTGTTCCATACGGCCATCGGAGGCGCGCCCTCGGGCTGCGATCCGACGGCTGCCACGTCGCCGCCGTGCAGCCGCGCGATGAAGTACTTGCCGGGTGCCCCGGGGGGCATCACGTCCTCGAAGTCCCAGCCGAAGAGGCCGCTGTAGAAAGCCACGGCCGCCTCGGGGTCGGGCTGGCTGGTGTCGATCCAGCACGGCACTCCGGGCATGTATCCGTCTCGCTCAGGCATTGGTGCTCCCTTCTTGCTCGTTGAGGTGGACGAAGCACGCTACGAACGTTTTAGGTCAGAATCTGTCCTCAATTGCAAACACCATGTAAATGCGATGAGCGAGACCTCCAGCCGGCTGCTTGAGCTCCTCTCCCTACTGCAGGGACGGCGTGACTGGCCGGGCGACGAGCTGGCGGAGAGGCTAGAGGTCTCCGGCCGGACGATCCGGCGCGACATCGAGCGGCTGCGCCGGCTGGGTTATCCGGTGGAGTCGCTCCCGGGCCCCGCCGGCGGATACCGGCTGCGCGCGGGAAGCGCGATGCCGCCGCTGCTCCTGGACGACGAGGAGGCGATCGCGATTGCGGTCGGCCTTCGCACCGCCGCCCGCGCGTCGGTGACGGGCATCGAGGAGACGGCCGTGCGAGCGCTGGTCAAGCTCGAGCAGGTGCTGCCCGCGCACCTACGCCGGCGCGTGCGAGCGCTGGGTTCGGCGACCGTCACATCTCCTGCCGCCGGCCCCACGGTCGCCCCCAACATCTCACCGTGATCGCGTCGGCCTGCCGCGACTCTGAGCGCGTCCGCTTCGGCTACCGCAGCCGCGATGGAACTCGCAGCCGTCGCGACGTCGAGCCGCACTCCCTCCTCAACCACGGTCGCCGCTGGTACCTCGTCGCGTGGGACCGAGACCGGGAGGACTGGCGAACCTTTCGCGTCGACCGCCTGGCCAGACCGGCGTCGACCGGGGTGCGGTTCTCGCCGCGCACGCTTCCCGCCAAAGATGCAGCCGCATATGTAGAGCAGAGCATCACAGCTGCCCCCAACCGCTTCGAGGCGGTGGTCACTCTCCGCGCCCCGGCGGAGGCGATGCGCGTTCGCGCTCACTGGGGCACGATCAAGCCGATAGACGCTCACACGTGCGAGTACCGGACGGGCGATGACAATCTCACGTGGCTGGCGCTGCGCATCGCGATGCTCGGGACCGACTTCGAGGTGCACGAGCCACCCGAGCTGATCGAGCATTTACGGGCACTGGCGCAGCGGCTTAGACGTGCCGCTGCATGACCCCGATCACGTCAGCTCCCATCCGAAGTAGACCTCGGTGCTGACGAACATGTCCTCATCGTCGAACGTCAGGACCTCCGTGTTGCGTGCGCCGCTCCCGTCGGGTCGGCGGATCTCGTAGGTGACGATCACCTCGTCGCCCGTCTCCAGGAGCCGCACGAACTCGAACTCCTGACCTCGTCCGGCAGCCGGCCAGCAGCGCTCAAACCAGCCGTCGCGGTCGAGCTGGGGGTCGGCCGGACTGGAGAAGCTGAAGCCCTCACCTAGACGCTCCTCGAAGAAGCTCCGGCCACCGGCGGCGAACGCCAGATAGCTCTCGCGCGCGATCCGACGTCGTTCGCTGGCGGCCATGACACCTCCTTCCCGGTCGTGAGGTCTCGATCTTGGGACCCAGGTCCCGTAAGCCCGTGCCAACGACGTCTCGGGCGAACCGATCTCTGCTAGCTCTGCTTGGCCTCGAGCAGTTCGCGCCAGTCCTCGGCGGCGATACGGGCCGGTTCCGTCGAGTCGATGAAGTCCGTCAGCACGTCGATGAAGCGCTCCGGCTCATCCAGTTGCGGGAAGTGACCGGACCTGCCAAAGACCTCGAGCCTGCTGCCCGGCAACCGCTCGTGGGTCCTCACGCCATGCGAGAGCGGGATGATCGTGTCCCGCTCGCCCCACAGGACCATGAACGGGATCCGGCGGGCCAGATAGAGCCGGTCTGACGCGTCCACGCGCTGGCCTCCCGGCTCCACGACCGCCCGGAGCGTGTGCAGGAAGGCGGCTCGGGCGCCCGGGTCGCGCAGGGTCGCGTGCCCGCGAGCCATCTCTTCGACGTCGGTTCCGGGCCGCAGTCCCACACGGCCGAGCAGGCGGACGCTGAATCGGCCCGCCTCGAGCAGTCGTGTTGCCGCGAGAAACGGGAGCACATATTCCGAACCAGGCAGGGTCGCCGCGCGGAGCAGCAGGCTGACCTCGCGGCCGAGACCGCCGCTGTCAACGAGCACGAGTCGCTCGCACAGCTCGGGGAACTGGTAGGAGAGCTGCATCGCGATGCCCCCGCCGAGGGAGTGCCCCACGAAGGTTGCGCGGTCGTGCCCGAGCGCGGCGAGCAGGTCGCGCAAGGAGCTCGCATGTGCCCCAAGGGAGTAGTCGCCACGGGGCTTCGCGGACGCGCCGTGACCAGCCAAGTCCGGGGCGAGGACCGTGAAGCGCCGTGCGAGGTACGGCATGACCCGCGCCCAAGTCGTCGAGTCTGCCGTGATTCCATGAACGAGCACGATGACCGGCCCGCTCCCGGCCTGCCGGTAGGCCATCCGATGGCCGTGCAGGACGCGCTCGTGGGGCTCGAATTGCTCGATCGGGCTCAAGGATCGTCTCGCTCGTGCAGCGATGTCCTCACGCTAGCGCCTCCGTCGGATCGCCAGCGGCCTCGTGGACGGCGACCGGAGGGGAACGTTCATCTCGACAGGGCAATCGCCACGGCCAGATACCCGCCGTAGAGAGCGATGAGCGCGGCACCCTCGGCGCGGCCGAGCTGCCGCCGGACGAGCAGCAGGCTCGCAAAGACCGCTGGACTCGCGGCAGCAACGGGCAGGTAGAAGCGCGTGGTGTCGTGGTCGAGCACGAGCGGCTTGACCAGCGCGATGACCCCAGCATTCAGAGCCGCGAAGTGGATGATCGTGCCGGCGATGTTGCCGAGCGCCAGCTCGGGGCGTCCACGATGCGCGGGCACTGCGACGCGGGCGAGCTCCTCGGCCTCCACCGAGGCGGCCAGAGCTGTGTTTCCGAGCAGGGTCTGCGAGATGCCGAGGTGCCGAACGACCGTGCGCAGGCCCTCTCCGAGCAGCCAGCCGCCGCCCGTCAACACAGCAAGCCCGCCCACGAGGCGCGCGTATGCGTGACGCGTCCGCCCTCCATCGTCCTCCCCGGCGAGCAGCTTGCGGCCAGCGCGTGCCGCGCCCAGCATTGACAGGACGAACCACAGCACGAGCAGGCCGCCCTCAAGGCGTGAGATCCGACCGTCGAGGCCGAACGCCAGCAGCGGGACCGGCGCGAGCGCGGTCCAGGCGGCAAAGCGGGACGGCAGCTCGAGCCGCATGGGCGAGATCAGCCCACCCATACCAGCCACGCCCAGCGCGAGGAACGTCACGCCGCCGAGGAACGTGCCGGCGGCCGCGCCCGGCAGGCCCTTGGCGTTGGTCGCGACGCCTGCTGCGAGATTCTCTGTCTCAAAGCCCGACAGCGCGACCGTGAGCACGAAGGGTGCCACGCCCAGCCTGCGCCCGACGGCGAGCAGACCGTCGACCAGCACGTCCGCGGCGAGGACCACGAGCGCGATCCCTCCGACCAGCGCCAACAGTCCGACAGCCGTCGACATGAGCTCGCGGCGACCGCGCTGCGCTCAGCGGATGCCGCTGTCGTAGTGGATGGTCACGCTGGTGAAGCGGTGGGCGTAGACCGTGACCGCCCGTGCCCGGCTTCGCGGGAGCGGGGGTCCCGCCTGTGGGCTGAGCAGATAACGCCCAGGTCGCAGGCGCACGCTTACCCGACCGTCGGAGGACGAGCGCACGGTCCTGAGCGTCCGCATGTCGGGCTCATGCACGATCCGGATGCTCGCCCGGTAGGGCCGCGTGCAGCTCTGACCGATGCGCTGCACAGGGCACGTGGGCCCGTAGAGCACGCGGACGTGCAACCCCGACTCGAGGCCGGCGTCCGAGCCCGCCAGCTCGCTCGCAGGGTAGGACGATGCGCCTGTCGCAACCGCTGCTCTCGCGTTTGCCGATGACCTCGAGGAAGCGCCGCAGCCCGCAAGGAGCCAGCAGGGTGCCAGCAGCAGCGCCAGCGACGAGCGAGGGATCATGGGCCGGCGTTTGCCTCGTGCGCCGGCACCGGGCACGAGGCGCAGTCGCAGCTCTCGCCGCGCCATGCGCGGCGGCCTTCGTGCGCGGCGAGCGCAGCAATCGCGAGGGCGACCGCCGGGTCAAGCCACCAAAAGCCAAGGAGGGTGTTGGCGAGCAGCCCGACGAGCACGCCTCCTGCCAGGTATGAGCACATCAGGTTCTGTCGTCCCTCCCCGGCGGTCGCGGCTGAGCCGAGCCGCTCGCCGAGGCGGAGCTTGGCGCGTCCGAGCCACGGGCAGACGGCGAGCGTGGCGAGCGACAGGCCGATCCCGAGCCAGGTCGTCTCCGCGTGGTGCTCGACAGCCAGCGCGCGCGCCGCAACTACGGCGATGTATGGAGCGAGCAGAAAGAAGCTCACGGCGACGAACTTCTGTGCGCGGGCCTCTGATGTGGTCGAGTGCGTCCGCGACCCGGAGAAACGCCACAGGACGATCACGCTCGCAAGACCCTCGATAGCGCCGTCGAGTCCATTGCCGACCAGCGCGATCGACCCTGCGAGGAAGCCGGCAGTCGCGGTCGCCGTGCCCTCGAAGCACAGCCAAGCGAGCGAGACGCTCGCCAGCAGCCGGGCGCGTCGCGCGAGCCGCTGCCATTCATCGCTCGCACCGAGCGCGAGTGGAGGCTCGACGGCGGTCATCGACCCGACGGTGCTCATGCCTTGAGCGTACTTGCGGCCTGCACAGATCTGGCGGTGGGTGCTTCCGCGTCCTCGCGCAAACACTGAGACCGGCATCTACCAAACCGGTGCCGGCCCCAGAAAGACGCCGATTCTGACCGCGCGCGGCCGAGGGGATAGACCGCGGCTGGCCGGCGCGGAGAGTTTCCCTACCGCTGAACCGTGACGCGGAGAAAGGTCGCCGGGATGGACGTGGCGCTCTCGCTCGTGTTCTGCTCGTTGAACAGGGCCTCCAGCTCGGCTTGGAGGTCGGCCTCGCGGCCGTCGGCCGCCGCGGCCTCAAACGCGTTCATGGTCGGTCCGTAGTAGGTCCTGAACTGGGCAAGCAGCTCCGACGGCGAACCCGGCGAGCTGAACGTGTAGGTGTCCCTGTGGAAGGAGACCTTCTCCGGAGGGATTCCGGCTGCCGTGTAACGCTCGATCACATTGTCCTCCACGCCCCATGTCATCGGGCTGATGAATCCCTCTGGAGGAGGTGGCGAGAAGGAGGAGCTGATCCTCAGGATCTGCGCGACGAGGGTCGGATCGCCCGGGATCCAATTGCCCATGACGATCCGGCCGCCGGGTCGAGTGACCCGTACGAGCTCCTTGGCCACATCCAACGGTCGCGGCGCGAACATCGCGCCGAAGATGCTGACCACGAGGTCGAAGCGCTCGTCCTCGAGCTCGCGCAGATCGGATGCATCGCCCTCCTGGAAAGTGCAGTTGTCAAGGCCGAGGTTCTGCGCCCGCGCGTTGCCGGCCGCAACGAGGTTGCTCGCGATGTCGACTCCCAGCACCTCCGCCCCCAGCTGAGCTGCCGGAACCGCGGTGGTCCCGTCGCCACAGCCGACGTCGAGGAGCCGGAGCCCGGGGGTGACTCCCAGCTCCCTGACAAGAGCTTCCCCGCTCGCTCGCATGCTCTCCGCGATGCGCGTGAAGTCGCCCTTCTCCCACAGTGCCTTGTTCGCATTCATCGATTTCTTCCTTTCATCAGTCGCGCCGAGCGCATCTGTCTGGTCTTGTCACGTCGCGCTGCGCCTGCGGCGTTCAACATGCCGCTCCCACAACGCGGACAGCTCCGAGGGGATACAGAAGTTCGTCATGGTGACCGTGGCGCATGCCGCGCCGAGCAGGCCGCCGAGAACGAGCGCCACCGTACCCGCACCCGCCGTTAGCAGCAGACCGACCGCGAGCAGCCATGCGGTCGCGATCTTGAACGCGTTACGACGTCGCGCTGGATTGGGCGGCAGCGCGGGGGCTCCGTCAGTGAGGTGGCGAACGCCGTAGTTCCATACGAGATCAAAGGGATGGCGGCGAGCGAAGCCGGCGATGAGCCCCGCGCCCGATAGCGCGAAGATCATGGTGGACGACTCCATCACCAGCGCGGCGATGACCAGCAGCAGGCACATCCCGGTCGAGAAACGCAGGGGCAGCGAGAGCCGGCGCCGCTCGTCGTCACTGAGGCAGTACCCCTGTGTCGTGAGGTTGCGGCTCATCCACGCACGGGGGTTCGGTCGTCCGGATGGTTTGCGCGCTGTGGTGTCGAATGCGAGCATGGCTCCCCCTGGTCGCCTAGGCCGTGATGTGCTCGGTCGCCGGCTCATCCGCCAGCCGCCATTCCGGCCAGCCTTCGTCAAGTCTCCGCGCTGCCCGTCCGGCGCTCGTCAGCCGGCGCACCGCCTCGTGGGCGAAGGCGCAGAACGGTCCGCGGCAGTACGCGACGATCTCGCGCTCGGCTGGCAGCTCCGCGAGACGTTCGTCTAGCTCGTGGAGCGGGATCGAGCGAGCGCCCTCGATGTGCCCGGCGGCGTACTCCTCGTGCGGACGAACGTCGATCAGGACGGCCTCACCGCGCGCGAGCCGCTGGCGCAGCTCATCGCGCCCGATCCGCTGGACGTCCTCGCCGAGGTAGTCACGCGCAGCTCGCTCCACCTCGGCAAGCCGGGTGACGGAGGCTTCGCGCAGCGCCAGCCACACCCGCAAAGCCTCCCTGCCGGCGATCTCGTAGCGGACGCTCGTTCCCTCGCGCTGGCGCGTGACCATGCCGGCGGCGTGCAGGGCCTGCAGATGCTGGGAGACGTTGGCGTTCGACTGCCCCAATGTGCGCGCGAGCGCGTCGACAGTGCGTGGTGCCTGCGCGAGCAGGTCGAGCAGCTCGAGGCGCACGGGGCTGGCGAATGCCTTGCCCATGACCGAGATCGCCTGGAAGAGGACGTCCTTGCTGCGCGGTCTGCTGGGCATGATTTGATATTCAATAGATCAGTTGATAACTTGTCAAGCGCAATCTTCGAGCGCAGGAGGCAACGATGTACTTCCGGCAGCTGCTGAATGACCAGAGCGCATGCGCCTCCTACCTGTTGGGCTGCAAGACGCACAGCAAGTTCGCGGTTGTCGATCCGCACGTCGATCTGGTCGACGAGTACATCTCGCTCGCCGACCAGCAGGGAATGCCGATCGTCGCGGTGCTCGACACCCATCTGCAGGCCGACCACGTCTCGGGCTTGCCGGAGCTCGTGCGGCGAACCGGTGCCGCCGCATACCTGCCCGAGGGTGCCGGAGTCGAGTTCGAGCATCACGCTCTCGCCGACGGCGAGGTGGTCGAGCTCGGAAACACCGAGATCCAGGCGATCGCCACGCCCGGCCACGCCGGCGCCCATCATGCGTACCTGGTGACCGACCGCACGCGGGGCGACGATCCCTGGCTGGTCTTGAGCGGCGATGCGCTGCTGGTCGGCGACGCCGGCCGACCCGATCTGCACGCCCACGCCGAGCGGACGGTCGAGGAGATGGCGCGGCTGCTCTACCGCTCGGTGACGGAGCGACTGCTCGCGCTGCCCGACCATCTTCTCCTCTACCCCTCGCACTACTCAGGCTCCGTATGCGGTCGTGGTCTGTCGGCGAACCCAGCGTCGAGCATCGGCTTCGAGCGACGGAACAACCCCATGCTCCGCATGGAGTCCGAGGACGCCTTCATCGCGGCGTTGGTGCAGGACATCCCCCCGGCCCCGCCGCAGCGCGATGTGATCATCGCGGCCAATCGCAGCGGCCGGCCACTCGCTGCGTTGCGGTGAGCTCGCGCTCGATTGCACTCGGGCTGCGCGAGAACCTCGCGCAGTTCTCGCTGCTGCTCGGGATCAATGCGTTCGTCGGTGCGATGGTTGGCCTGGAGCGCTCGACGCTGCCTCTCATCGGGCGCCAGGACTTCGGCCTTGCCTCCAACGCCGCGGTGCTGGCGTTCATCGTCGCCTTCGGGTTGTCGAAGGCAATTACCAATCTTGGCGCCGGTGCGCTCGCCCAGCGGCTGGGGCGTCGCCGGCTTCTGATCGCCGGATGGGTCATCGCTCTACCAGTGCCGCTGCTCGTTGGCGTGGCGCCGAGCTGGTCGTGGGTGGTGGTGGCGAACGCGCTGCTCGGGGTCAACCAAGGCCTCACTTGGTCCATGACCGTGGTCATGAAGGTCGACCTAGTCGGCCCCCGACGGCGAGGGCTTGCGCTCGGGCTCAACGAGGCCGCCGGCTATGGCGGCGTCGCAATCGCCGCCTCCGCGAGCGGCTGGCTGGCGTCAACGCTCGCGCCCCGCGGTGTCCTCGTTGCGGCGAGCGCCGCAATCGCGGTCGCGGCGCTCGCGCTGTCGGTGCGGTTCGTGTGCGATACGGCTGGCCACGTCGCGCTCGAGCAGGCATTCCACGGTGGCGATACGGGTGTCGCGCCGCGGCTGCGTGCCGCGTTTGCCGACGCTACGTGGCGGCAACCGGCGTTGCGCTCCTGCTCGCAGGCGGGGCTGGTCAACAACCTAAACGACGCCCTCGCGTGGGGGCTGGTGCCGTTGTTTCTGGCAGCGCACGGCGCGAGCGTCGGGGAGGTTGGCGCCGTCGCCGGCATTTATCCCGCGGTCTGGGGCGCCGGGCAGATCTTCACCGGGCATTGGTCTGACAGCGTCGGGCGCAAGCCGCTGATCGTCGCCGGCATGCTGGTCCAGGCGGCAGCGCTGGCGATGCTTGCCATGTCCGATGGTCGCCTCGCAGTGGCCGCTGCCGCCGCAGTACTGCTCGGCGTGGGGACGGCCCTCGTGTATCCGACGCTGATCGCCGCGATCTCCGACGCCGTCGCACCGATCGCGCGAGCACCGACGGTGGGCGTATATCGCTTCTGGCGCGACATGGGATACGCCGCGGGCGGCCTCATCGCAGGCGCGGTGGCCGACGCCCTCGGCTTTGGCGGAGCCATCGCCGTCGTCGCCGGGGTGACCGCCGCGTCCGGACTATGGGTCGCGCTCGACCTGCGAAGCGGGGAAGGCTACGTCCATGAGGAGCTGGGGCAGGCGCATGGCGAGCGGATGCTCGCCGAGGCGCGCGACCCCTAACTGGACCCGCGCGCGCCGCGGGCTTGGTCGCGCGGGAGGCGACCGTCTTTGGGCAGCAGCAGAAGCGATCGCGACGCGCCCCCTGCTGAGCGTCTGCCTCATCTGGCACGCGTGGGCTCAGGCCGACGCTGATCGGAACCTCGGCTGCCATAGGACTGGGCGGAAGCTAGCCGGCGCGCAGAATGCGGATGCTTGGGTCGAATGCCGCGAGGGCGAACCAGAACTGCGAGTTCTGCAAGAGCGGTCGCAGCTCGTGGCCGCGCAGCGGGCCGGAGACCGAGAGACCCGAGGTGTCCCACGCCGAGTGCGTCTGGCGGTCTAGCACGCGTCCTGCGACATCTTCGAACGAGAGGGTGCGGCGGCCGAGGCGACGATCATAGGCAACTGCGGTCCCTACGTCCCGGGATTCGTCGATGGAGCTTGCGTCGAGCGGCGACAGCACCCCTTGCTCGTAGAGGATCAGGGCCGGCACGCGACCGACGTATGTTTCGACGACGGGCTGGTGGCGCAGCAGCGAGTACGGGGCCGCGAGCGCGCCCCCTGCCGCACGGACCGCCAGCACGCGCTCCATCGGCGGCAGGCGACGGTCGATGCGCCCGCCGTTGAAGCCGAAGGGCCTGGAGCCGGTGTCGTAGCCTGGGTAGGGGGTCCTGCCGTACGGGCGTTCGTAGCCTGTGGCCTGCGCCAGGACGTCGCCCCGTGGGTAGCGGCGCTTGAAATCGCTCCAGCTGAGCATCTCTGCCGGCAGCATGCGCAGGCGCTTGCCGGCATAGCGTCCCACGAGGGCCAGGCCATTGAACTGCTGCCACCAGGACTTGCTTGCGCTGTCCCACATCACGAGGTCGGATCTACGCAGCAACCCGGTCGTACCCAGGCGCAGGGTGCGGCCGGCGAGGCGACGATCAAACGCCTCGCCCGAGTTGCACAACGGGCAGTACGTGACCGCGACGGGGCGCCCGCCGAGCACGTCGTTTGCGATCTCGTGCCAGAGCGCAGCGCTGATTTCGAGTCCCCACGGCAGCGTCGTGGGAGCACCGAACAGCTCCTGATTGAAGTAGTTGCCTAGCCGACCGATCGCCTGCGCCACCAGCAGCGCCGGCGCGGCGGCGTCCAGGAACGCCGGGATGTCGGCGCGCCGGCGGCGCAGTATCCATACGCCCGCGAGCGTGCCGGCCGCGACGCCACCCCAGATCCCAAGGCCACCCTTCCACACGGCAAACGGTCCCCACCACGCGTGCGGCGCCTGATCCCAGCTCGTCGCCAGGAAATACAGGCGCCCGCCCACGATGCCCGCCGGAAAACCCCACAGCGCCACCTCGCGCACCAGCGCGCGATCGCCTCCGCGCGCCTCCCAGCGACGCGAGGCGATCGCGACCGCGGCGAGCACCGCCGCGACGTATGCCAGCCCATAGGCGTGGATGAAGAGCGGTCCGAGATGCAGACCGTTCGAGGGTGGGCTGGGGATGAAGTCAATCGGCACCGCTCAGGTACAGCTCGACCTCCGCTCTCACGCGCCGAGCGCGTAGCGGCGAATGTCTTGATCGAGCAGCGCTTCGCTGGGATAGGCGCCCTCGTGCACGAATGTCTCCCTACCCCTCCGATCGATGAAGAAGGTCGTCGGCCAGCCCTGCCCGCCGCCCAGGGACGCTGCCTGCTGGGCGCTTTGATCGAACACGCTGGGATAGTTGACGGGGAATTTCCTAAGGAAAGCGACGGCATCGGGGCGCTGATCCTGGGCGTCGAGACCCAGGAAAGCCACCTCTCGCTCGTAGCGCTGGGACTCCCGCTGGAAGAAGGGGAACTCTGCCTTGCAGTTCGGGCACCATGACGCCCACTGATTGACGACCACCGGCACCCCCCTCAGCTCCGCCAGCTTGGCTGTAACCGGCGCTTCGATCACGCGGTTTGCTTCGGCGATGTTCGCCGCAATCTGTCTGGGAACACCAGCGCTCGGCCGGGGCGGCACAGCCGGCGTGGCGCGCGGTGCGGTGGGGACGGCCAGGCTTCGGTGACCGCCTCTCAAGCCGACAAACGCGAGCGCGCCTCCCACGATCAGCACGAACCCGAGAGCTGCGGCCGCAGTCATCAGGCGGTCTTTGCGCCTCTCGGCCTCCTGCCGCTGGGCCGGTCGGGTCTCGCGGCGGTGCTCCCTGTCGGCTTTGTTTGACACTTCGGGACCGTGCTCCCTTCAATCATCGAAGCCCCTATGCGCATGCGTCGAAGCCGCCACTCCGCGGTCGATTCACAGCTCGCGATGTTGGACCCCAGGATCCGAGCAGAGGGTTCATGCCCCGGCCACTCGGCTCTTGCCGCGGTATTGAGTCCAGGTCGGTCGACCTGAGCGGCGAGGTCGCCCGGAGGGTGTCAGCCGATTGCTGTCCGTGGCCGGCGGCGGGCTCACAGTCGCCGACGCCTGGCCGCCCGGGCGGCGAGGAGCAGACCGACGTTGAGCGCGACGAACGGGATCACGAAGTTCGGAGCGCACTGCACGCAGACTTCAAGGACCTTGGCCCGACCACCGAAGATCATGCTCCCCTGGTTGATCAGGCTGAGCGCCACTCCAGCGAGCAGAGCAAGCGGCAGCGTGAGGCGCAGCTGGGGCCGGCGCAGGCAGTAGCCAACCAGGGCGTGCACGATGCGTCGCCACCCGGGGCCCGCTTCCGGCCCGACGCTCGCGCGTCCGATCTCGTCAGGACCCAGGTTGGAGACCAAGGTCAGGGCGGGTGAGCCGACCCGTTTCACGGAGAGACCCGGTTCGCTCTCTCGCGCGGGCGCCTTCGCGCGAAGCGCGGCGATGATCGAATCGGCAAGGTCCGGCCTGGCGCTTGGGCGCATCGACCTCAGTGCCTCAAGCGTGCTCGTCAGCGACTTCAGAAGCTCTCGACAGTCAGGGCAGTCCCTCAGGTGTGCCTCTAGGGAGAGTCGCTCTGATTGCCCGAGATCGCCCTCGAGGTATCGCGAGAGCGTCCGCGCTCGGGCGTGACCCCACCGCACGGTGAATCGCTCAAGACGCTCGATCATCGTCCCAGCCCCTCCTGGTCGCCGAGCGCGTCGCGAACCGCAGCGCGTGCGCGGTGAAGGCGGCTCTTGAGCGCTGCCTCGCTCACCCCCAGGATCTCCGCAGCCTCGCTCGTCGAAAGCCCCTCGATGTCCCGCAACACCAGCGGCGCGCGATAGTCGAGCGGCAGAGCCCGCACCGCCCGTTCCAGCGCGGCGCGAGCCTCGACGCGTTCTGCCCGTGGCTCCGGCGCCGCACTGAGGTCCTGCGGCTCGCGCGGCGACTCCTCAAGGGATACGGTGCGAAGGCCCCTCTCGTCGCGTTGCGCGCGGCGCTTGGCCTCGTTGACTCCGATCCGGTAAAGCCAGGTGAACAGCTGCGAGCGCCCGTCGAAGCGGCCGATCGCGCGCCAGGCCCTGAAGAACGCCTCTTGGGTCACCTCCTCCGCCTCCTGCGGGCCCGCGCACAGCTGCCGCACAACCCCATAAAGCCGGACGGCATGGATCCGCACCAGCTCCTCGAAGGCCAGGCGATCGCCCGCCTGGGCTAGGCCGACCAGCCGCCGTTCGTTGATGCTCAGCGCACGAGAGTCGATCTCCAGACGATAGACCGCTGCGCCACTCGCGGATGCGCCTGCCCTAAGGACCCGGAGCATTGCTTATGACTCGCGCCGGCTTGAGTCACACATTGTTGCGTTGGACCATCGCCTGGCTGAAAACGGTTCCGCTCTGCGGTCGGAGCGCGAGCGCACATTGAGCTCCTCCTTGGGCCGGCTTTCCGAATTTCGCGCACCGTTCTCGCCCGGGAAGGGGTCGAAGGCTTACGACCAGCTCGCGTGGTGGTGATCGATGCGAGATGAAGGAGGAATCGCGATGCATAAGTGGTGGTACGCGGTTGCGAGCATGGGCGCATCCGTTCTGGTGGCCGCGTGTGGTTCGAGCACCAAAACGACCGCGGCTAGCGGTTCGCGCGCACCGGTGACTCCGACACCTTCCAATGCCTCAGCGGTGTCTGAGGCCGCGCCTGCCCTCGCGCTGCGCCGCTCTCAGTATGGCCGGGTCATCTTCGCGACAAACAACCGAGTGGTGTACATGTTTGGCGCCGATCACAGCACGACGAGCACCTGCTACGGCGTGTGCGCGACCGCCTGGCCGCCGCTGCTCGCGAAGGGAACCCCCGCTGCCGCCGCCGGCCTTAACGCTGGGCTCCTCGGCCGCACCAGACGCAGGGATGGCTCGATGCAGGTGACCTACGGCGGGCATCCGCTCTATTACTACTCCGGGGACGCCCCCGGCAAGATCATGTGCCAGGCGGCCAACATGCACGGCGGCTTCTGGTACGTCGTCAACGCCGACGGCAGCGCGAACAAGGCCAAGGGCCACGGAACGATGATGATGGGTCAGGGGAAGATGAAGGCGCACGGGAAGATGAAGGCACGCGGGAAGATGAAGGCGCACGGGAAGATGAAGGCACGCGGGAAGATGAAGGCCCAGGGGAAGATGTAGCGTCGCGAGCCGCCGAGTCGCACGCGGTGTGGCCGAACCAGCGACGCCGTGCGTCCGTGATGCTGGGTGGTCTAGAGAAGGCGAGCGGCCCAGCATTGGCCCGCCCGTACTTCTGGGCCGGTTCAGGCACGCGACAAGTGGGATGCGGTAGATCGCGGCGGGCACGCGGCTCCAATCACGAGAGCCCGGCCCCCGGTTCGCCGGAATCCCGCAGTCGATGCGGCCAGTCCTCCTACGCGCAGGACGCCTCCCCATGGCCGAGCGCGGATCGCCGGACGCCGAGCGCGGCCGAACACGGCCGCGCTCGGTACCAGCACGGCGAGCGTGCAGCGCGCGGCGAGCGCCCACGCTCCGGCGGAAGTGATCCGACCGGAAGCGTGCGCAGCGGCTCCGCTCGTGGCAAGAAAGGCAAGATCCGCGGTGCTGTCGAGATCCCTGCCGAGGCGCGTGCGTCCGCTGCGCCGTGCCAGCACGCCGTCGAGCCAGTCGGTAAGCCCACCGAGGATGATCACCGAAGGCAGCCCTTTCGGCGAGTCGCGCAAACCCACGACGAGCGGCACCAGCCAGAAACGCGAGAGCGTGACCGCATCCGCGTAGGCGAGGCGCTCGCGCGGCACGCCATTGCCGCCCTCGGCCATGCCGATATGCCAGTCGAGCATCTGCCACACCAGAAGCCACCACAGCAGACCCCCGGAGAGGCTCGGCACGAGCTCCTCGCTGTCACGCGCGAGATTCCACAACCAGACCCATGCGCCGGCACCGACCGCACCCCACGTTCGCGCCTGGCGCGCGATCAGCGGCCGGGCCGAGCGTGCGCCGGCGGAGCGCTCGAGCGAGCTTCTCAGAAACGCCCGCCACGCATGCGGGCGGTAGCGATCGCAGCGGAGCTCCGCGAGGGCGCGGACGGTCCAGAGCTCGCCCTCGGTGAGCGGCCGGGGGGAGTAGCGCTGAGCTGTCGCGCAAGCGGTGTCCGCGTCCGCGTCGCTCGTCCCGCGCATCAGATGCCTGTCGGCAGTCGGGCTGTGCAGGCACGGTCGGCCTGCGCATAGGGTGAGGCATGCGTACTCGCCTCTCCACCCTCAGCGCATGTGTAGGCGGCCTGGCCGCTGGCGCCTACGCGCTGCTCATCCGCGGCGCCCTCACGCTCGATCTCGGCGTCGGGCGCCGGGTCCGCCCACTGGGGCCGATCGTGCTGACGATCGCCGCACCGCGCGAGATCGTCTTTGATGTCGTCGCTGGTCCCTACCTTGGACGCACGCCCAGAGCGATGCGGGCGGAGCTGCAGGTGTGGGAGCGCGCGAGCGACATGGCGCTCGCGGCGCATTTCACGAGGACCGGACGCCTCAGCACGACGACCGTGGAGACGGTTCGCTTCGAGCGCCCTGAGCGCATCTCCTTCCGCCTGGTGCGCGGGCCCGTTCCTCACGTGGTGGAGACGTACGAGCTGCGCGATGCGCCTCAAGGAACTGCGTTTGCCTACCGGGGTGAGCTGGGCACGGACCTGTGGCGCGTCGGGGAGTGGTGGGGTGACCGGGTCGCGCGTCGCTGGGAAGGAGCAGTGGTCGCGTCGCTTGAGCAGATCCAAACCGAGGCCGAGCGGCGCGCGATGAACATGGGTCGTTTCGCGTGAGTGCAGGAGCATCGCCGAGAGCGGATCGCAGCCCTAGGGCACAATCTCGACCCCCCGCCAGAAGGCGACGTGGTCGGCGATCTTTCGGATCCAGGGATAGGGATGACGGTAGGTCCAGGCGGCGTTTACGTTGACCAGGTCGTCGACGTCCAGCGTGTAGTAGCTCGCCACGCCCTTCCACGGGCACAGCGACTTGCTCCACGTTCGCTGCAGGTAGTCGTAGTTGACATCTTCAGGCGGGAAGTAGCGGTTTCCCTCGAGGACGACCGTCTTGTCGCTTTCGGCGATCGTGGCGCCGTTCGGCTTTCACCTTGTCTCCGGATGCTCGCTTGACACTTGATCGCTTAGACACCGTTGCCGGCAAAACGGTTCCGGCAAGCGCTGGCACTCGCCGGAGCCGGCAGCCGGATCGTGGGTTACGCGATAGCCCCACCGCTCAGCATCATGCCGGTACCGCACGGGCGCCGCGCGATACTGGTGAGATGGTTCGTAGGTCGCACGACGGCATCGGCGGGCTCGCGGTGATGGCATTCGAGAGCCGGCGCGCAGCCGAGCTCGAGAGCCTGATCCGCCGACATGGGGGCATTCCGCTGGTCGTGCCATCGATGCGCGAGGTGCCGCTCCAAGATGGCGCGGCACTTGATCTGCTGCGTGAGCTAGAGGCTGGCGCGATCAAGATGGTGATCGCGCTCACCGGGGTCGGTCTGCGCGCCCTCACCGAGCGCTGCCCACGCGAGCGCTTGGCCGCTTCGCTTGCACGCACGACGTTGGTCGCGCGTGGGCCCAAGCCGGTCGCCGAGCTGCGCAAACTCGGTCTTACGCCTCAGGTCAACGTGCCCGAGCCCAACACGTGGCGCGAGATCGTTGCCACACTCGACGCGCAGGCCCCCGTTGACGGCGTGCGGGTGGCGGTCCTGGAGTACGGCGTCGCCAACGAGGACCTGATTAGCGAACTGGAGCGCCGCGGCGCGGACGTGCTGCGCGTGGCGCTCTACCGCTGGGCCCTGCCAGAGGACCCGCGACCATTGCGGCAAGCGGTTTCGCGGCTCGCGACAACCGGCGTGGACTTCGTGCTCTTCACGAGCAGAAGGCAGGTGGAGCACGTGATCTTGACCGCGAGCGAACTCGGCCTCGCAAGCGCGCTGGTCGAACGCACGCGAGCCATGGTCGTCGCGTCGATCGGCCCCGTGTGCAGCGAAGCGCTGCGACGCCACGGCCTCCCCGTTGACCTCGAGCCAGAGCACCCGAAGATGGGTCACCTGGTCGTGGCCGTGGCACGGCGCGGGCGCCCCCTGCTCGATGGCAAGCGCGCTGCTTATGAGCGCGCGCGGGACCTGCCCGCGGGGGATGCCTGACCAGATGAAATTCGTGGTCCCGGTGGCGAGGGGCTGACGGATCTACGGAACGCCATCGCTCTCGCGGCACGGCCGTCGTGCGTGCAGGCGTAGTCCGCCGCGCGAGGTCAGCGCGACGGCTGATGAGCTCACCGGCCGATGAAGGCGGCCGCGCGTGTGTACAGCTTGTAGAGCTTGAAGCCTCTTGCAAACGGTTTGGCGCAGTAGCTCTGAAAGAGCTTGTATGCGCGGTCGTCGCTGAGCACGGGTCCATGTTCGATCCCGGCGGAGGATCCGACGGGACCGCCCGAGAACCTGCGCAGCTGGGCCACGGTCGTGCGCCGCTCCGCGAGCGTCGCGCGGTTCCAGTCGGAGCAGTTGTCGAGGCGGATCGATTCGCCAACGCCCGTAGTCCCAGCGCCGGGCTTGGTCGTGGCGTGGCCCGAGGAGCCGCAGCCGCCAAGCAGGGCCAGACAGCAGAGCAGCGTGGCGGCGGGAAGGGGTGTCCGGTGGAGCTGTCTGCTCAGGGTTTGGACGGCGTGGTGAACCACGGACAGGTGGCGGGTTCTTCTTTTTCTTCGTGGTTTTCGATGGCGGCGAAGCAGGCCGTCAGCTCCTGCTCCTGCGCCGGGCCGCCCGTTCCGACGCTCGTTTCATCGCAGGCGGAAGGCAAGATCGGCGAGGGGGGCAGGCTCGTAACGCTCGCCGCCGTGCCTTCTTTGCCCACGTTGTCATGCCAGCAGTTGCCCGTGTTGCCCGAGTACTGATCCCACCAGAAGTCCGTGCGGCCGGTTGACAGGTCGCCCGTCCCGTTGGGCAAGACGGTTCCGTCGGGTGCCCTGCCCATCACGTTGCCGTAGAACTGGTTGCGGTAAGAAGTCGACGGGGGCACCGCGCTCGGGTTGCAGCCCGCGAGCTGTTCGGGATTGATGCCCTCCGGGCCGCAGACTAGCTGGTCAGGCACGGCAAAGACCATCGTGCCGCGCCGCCAGTTGTCGTAGAAGTGGTTGTTGCGGATCACATTGTCGTTGCCGCCAGCGATCCACAGGCCCGTCCCAACCGGCAGCGGTACGCTCGGCACGACGTCGGAGCTCGCCAGGTAGGGGTTGAAGTTGTTGGAGTAGAAGTTGTTGTTCTCGATCAGGTCTGAGTCCTGCGGGAAGCCGGGGTGACCCGCAGCCGTGAACACGTCTGTCGTGAAGCCCAGGGCGTTGTCGTAGAAGTTGTTGTCGTGCACCCAGGTGGCGTTGCCGTCGGTGCCCGAGTAGCCGCCTGAGTTGTGATGTGAGTCGCAGCGGCGGATCTCCTGGCTGTAGCGGAATGCGGGATAGATGTTTGTGTCGCGCTGGTTGCCGGTGTCGGCGCCGGCGCCAGGGTAGAGGCCCGAGTCACCGTTGCCCGCCGCGTCGCAGTCCTGGATCAGGCCGTGGTCCTCGACGAAGGTGAGCACCCCGTACTCGCCCGCGTAGAAGGTCTTGAAGCGTTCGAGTAGGTAGCCGTCGCTCTCGAGCACGTAGATGTCGTGCTCGTTCGCGTGACGGACCCTGACGTTGCGCAGGACGAATCCGTCCGCACGGTCGACGCGGATGCCGACGTCCTTCACCGCGTCGATCGGTCCGTGGTCGCCAGAATTGACGTTTCCTGCGTCGATCATGACGTCGTCAGGCGAGACTCCGGAGCCCTCGATCTGGAGGTTGCAGCGGACGCAGGGCCCGAGATCGGGGATCCCGTGCCGGTCCGAGAGCGGCGGGTCTGGCGGCGGGTTGGGTCCCGGTTCGCGCCCCAGCACGGCGATCAGGTTCTGGTCGTTGGGGCAATGCCACTGATATGCGTAGGAGACGGCGCCAGTGTCGCCGCGGTCGTTTTTGATCTTGTACTGCGCGCAGCTGGGGTCGTTCGTGGGTGCTTCTCGGGACTGTGGCTCCGTGTAGAGCCCGGGCAAGATCACGATGCGATCGTTGTTGCCGGACGCATTCACCGCCGCTTGGATCGAGCTGAAGGCACAGCGTTTCTTGAACAGGCGGCCGTTCAGACTGTTCAGCGCTTTGGCTTCTGCTTCGCTGATTTTCACGCGTGGCTGCGTTGGGCGCAGGACATATCCGATCGTCTTGGCTTCTTTGACCGAGCGGTGCAGGCGCGTCAACGAGTCGGGCTGACAGACGACGCGCGTCACGCCAGGGCCGGTCGTGGAGAGCGCGGACGCGAGCGAGCGCGCTGTCGGCACCTGCCCGCCGGCACACGGGCTTATCGTGCAGTCCGGCGCGGGGTCCGGCCAGTAGGAGGCGCGCTCGATGTGAGCCGAGGCAAGAGCAGGCGCGAGCAGCGCCCCGACCAGCGCAACGAGCAACGCCCGTCGACTCCGTGGAACTCTCCCGCGACCACGCTCCATCGCCCCCTCCTACTCAGACACCTACATTCCCGCGTGCCAGTCAGGGTACACCAGAACATTCGGTCGTGCCCATCCCACGGTGCGTCCGCACGACCTCAGTCCGATCTATTAGTTGCGGTCGCCGCTCAGCGCACGACCGGCTCCCGACTCGCGCACAGGCCACCCAGCCGCGCGCGCTGGGAGCTCAGCCAGCCTTCGTAGTCGTGCCAGCCGATCTGAGGATGGCCACGCCGCAGGGCGCCGATGTCGACGTCGTGCCCGACGCGCTCCAGCCAGGCGAACAGGAAGCGCAGCCCCGGCGCCAGCGCGTAAGCGGATATCTGTTCGGTCACTAACCGACGCCCGACCACGCGCGACATCGCGTCGGCGGCTTCGACGGCATTCAGCTCGTCGGAGGCCAGCGGGACGCGCTTGCTTGCGAACTCGTCGGGCCGCTCGATCGCAAGCGTGGCGAAGGCCGCCACGTCGGCGATCGCCACCTGCTGCAGCGGCGCATCGACCGCGATTGGGCTAGGGAGCTTGCCAGCCCTCAGCGCGGGCAGGTTCCACGGATTGAAGAGGTTCTCCATGAAGTACACGGGCGCGAGGATCGTGTGCGGGAGCGGCAGCGAGCGGATGTGCTCCTCGACGCGGAACTTCGCCTGGAACAGGGGCAGTGAGCTGCTCTCAGCGGCGCCCTCACCGGAGCTGTAGACGAAGTGCCCGACGCGGGCTGCCGCGGCAGCATCGGCGAGGTTGCGCCCGTGACGCTCCTCTCCCGCTGGCCCGGACCTGTGCGCGGTTCCCGTCGCAAAGAGCGCGTCGACGCCGCGCGCCGCCGCCGTGATGCTGGCGACGTCGTCGAAGTCGCCGAACACGGTCTCTGCGCCCAGCTCGCGCAAATGCGCCGCGTGTCGGGATCTCACCTCCCGCGTCATCGCTCGGACGCGGTGGCCGCGCGCGAGAAGCAGCTCGACCACCAGGCCGAGTCGGCCGGTCGCGCCGGCGACGAGGACACTCTTGGGCTCAGTGGTCGTGGACATGGACACCGGCGTGTCGACGCTGAGCGCCGTCAGCGCCCATCTCGGCGCGGTCGACCTCGTACGCATGCAGACAGCGACTCGAGCAGAAGTAGAAGGTCTCGCCGGCGAAGTCCATGCGTACCGCTTTGGCCTTGTCGACCTTCATGCCGCACACCGGATCGGTCGCACCGCGGCGCGCGGTCAGCCAGAAGAAGGCGGCGAAGATCACCGCTCCCAGCAGGTTGAGCGCCAGCTTGTAGTTGACGGCGATCGAGCCGAAGATGTCACCACGGGAGGGCCGCGGCCCGGTCGGGACCAGCCCAGCGGCGCTGAACAGCCCGTCCACGATCAGCGCCGCGATCACCATCGTCACAAACATCAGGCCAACGATCCGCAGCGCGTAGCCGGTCCCGTAGTACTTGCGGTATATCGCGATGATCGGCAGCACGATCAGATCGGCGAACAGGAAGGCCAGCACGCCGGCGAAGCTAATCCCGCCCGACCACAGCACGGCCGCGAGCGGCACGTTCCCGACCGAGCACACGAAGCTCAGCACCGCGATGACCGGGCCTACGACCACGTTCTCGACCGCCGCGAGCGCGCCACCTGTGCCTTTGAGGAACAGGCCGTTGAAGAAGTCGTCGCCGAGCTGGGCGATGAATCCAGCTAGCAGGAATCCGACGGTGATCTCCTTGTAGAGCATCTGCCAGTCGCCGCGGAAGTTGTGCGCGACATCCGACCAGGCCGAGAGCGACGTCAGCCGGTGGCGCCAATTCCGCGACTCGCCGACGGCCTGGTGCCGGTGGCCCGTGTCGGCCCGCTGGGCGTGCTCGCGGGCCTGCGCCTCCAGGCGCGGAGAGACGAACGCCCGCAGCACAACACCCATAAGCGCGATCATCACGATCCCGCCGACGTACTCCGCCAGCGTGAACTGCCAGCCGATCAGCACCCACAGCACTAGGCCGAGCTCCCACACGAGGTTCGTCGAGGCGAACTGGAACGCGAGCGTCGTCGCGGTCGATGCGCCCTTCTGAAACAGGCTCTTGGCGATCGCGATCGCCGCATAGGAGCACGAGCTCGAGGCCGCGCCCAGGCCGGTTGCGAGCGCCACGGGCTTTGGTCCCGAGCCGGACATCGCGCGCTCGATGCGCTCGCGCGGCACCCACGCCTGCACGATCCCCGAGATCGCGAAGCCGATCACGAGCGCCCACCACACCTCCCAGGCCATCAGGAACGAGTCCCTCAGCCCCTGCCAGATCACGTCCAGGACGTCCGTCATCTCAACGACCGTAGCACATACCCCTAGGGGGTAGTGGTAGCATATCCGGTATGCCACAACCCCTGAGCACACCAACCCGCGGCTACACCGCGACCAAGGATCAGCTGCTAGCGCGGCTCGGGCGCATCGAGGGCCAGGTCCGCGGCATCGAGCGCATGGTCGAGGAAGACCGCTACTGCATCGACGTCCTCACCCAGATCTCAGCGATCCAAGCAGCGCTCGACAAGGTCGCACTCGGATTGCTCGACGGCCACGCCCACACGTGCGTGATCGGCGCCGAGCCCGCGGAGCAGGACGCGCGCACGGCCGAGATGATGGCCGCCGTCGGTCGCCTGATGCGCCGCGGCTGATCGACCTGGCCCGCGCCACCTGGACGCGCTCATCCGCCCGCGCGCATCGTGCCCGCGAGCGTGGCCGGACGAAGCGGGGGTATGGCCACGACGCCGAGAGGGCCTGTCGCTGACGATCGCCGATCTGTTCGGCAAGCGGACGGGGCGATCAACCGCTCGCAAGGCGAGGAGACGGACCGTGGACGCGAGCTCGGCCGCGCCGCGCGTCAACCGCCGCGGTGTGGGTTAGCCCTCATCGTCATAGCGATAACCGAGAGCGCGGTGATCGAGGACGCTCGCGATCGTCGCTGGCGCACCCCAGGGGTCCAGCGCATCGCCGCGGTTCTCGCCTTCGGGGCCGCCGCGCGCCGGGGCGTAGTCGAGGCCCTGGTGCGCCTGCTGCCACTGCGCCCAGAGGCGGTCGATGTTGGCGTGATGCAGAAAGAAGACCGGATCGTTGGGTGAGCTCATGTAGCTCATCGTCCCGCCGACCCACACATGGACAAGGTCGTGCATTCCCACCTCCTGTCCGGCGGGCGCGTCGATCCAGCCCTCGAGTCGATTACGAAAGCTCGGCCGGCTCGAGGTATCCCATGGGGCGGCGTCGTAGGGCGTCTCGCCCAGGCAGGCTCGCACCTCGGCGGCGCTCGGCAGCACCGTTGCGTCCACGGCGAACGCCCGCTTGAGATCAGGCTCCGGATGCTGGTTGTACTTGAGCGTCCACCGCCCGGCGTCGTATGCGAACGGTCCGTCCATCACGCGCCTGTCGGCCTCGCGCCCGTCAGCGCCCAGGAAGTCTGGCCGCCACAGCGAGGAGGTCGGGGAGTCGTCAACGGCCCAGTTCCAATAGGGGATCGCGACGCTCGAGTCGACGGCTTGCAGATCCAGCTCGAGGCGCCGCAGCAGCTCGCGGTGCCACGGCAGGAAGGTCGGATTCCCGTGGATCATCTGCCCCATCGAGCCCATTCCCGCCATTCCTCGCGGCGGCACCTTGCGCTGGCCGCGTTTTGGCCCTGTGTGGTGCATCTGCCCCATGTTCAGGTGGATACGGACGTAGTCGTCGTACCTGCCGCTCTTCTTCACGGCGAGCAGCGCGGCGACCAGGCGCCGCTTCTCATCAGCGCCGAGCGTTGCCTGGTTCTTGCGGATCGTCGCGGGCGCGGTTGCCACGCATCAATGCTAGGCGTGTATGTCCTCGTCGAGCTGGGCGACGGCGATCACGGGAGATGATCGGTTCGTGCAGGTGCGTCCTCCGGGAGGGCCACAGCGACCGCTCCGGCGACCCCATCTACGTGTGTGAGCGAGATCGTCACCCGCAGGCCCAGCTCCCTTGCCCTGCGCGCAGCCGCACCATGGAGCCGCACGCCGCAGCTGTCCCCCCCGCCCACCACCTCGATGTCGAGGGGTTCCAACGCAGCGAGTCCCAGCGCCTTGACGACGGCCTCCTTAGCGCTGAACCGGGCCGCGAGATGCTGCTCGGGCTTGCTCGTGCGTTCGCAGTAGGAGCGCTCGCCCGGGTGGAACAGTTTGGCTGCGAGGGCCGGGCGGCTCTCGAGCCGAGCTCGCAGGCGCTCCGGCTCGATGAGGTCGATCCCGATCAATGGAGCCTTCACGGCGAAGGCGCTCCGATCGCATGGAAGCCACCGTCGACGTGGAGTATCTCCCCGCTGATCCCCCGCGCCATGTCGGAGAGCAGGAAGCATGCTGCTGCCGCGACCGGCCCCCCGTCCGTCGGATCCCAGCCGAGCGGCGCTCCGGACTGCCAGCTGCGGGCGAGCCGATCAAAACCTGGTATCCCGCTCGCGGCGGCCGTCTCCAGCGGTCCCGCTGAGATCAGGTTCACGCGCACCCCGAGAGGGCCGAGGTCGCGGGCGATGTATCGGGCGACGCCCTCCAGGGCCGCCTTGGCCACGCCCATCCAGTCGTAGACGGGCCATGCGACGCTTGCGTCGAAGTCGAGGCCTACGACGCTCGCGCCGTCGGGTGCCGCTGCGAGCGACGGCTGCAACGAACCGACGAGCGCCTTCAGCGAGAAGGCGCTCGTCTGAAACGCGCTCATCGCGCTCTCCGGCGGCGTCGTCATGAACCCGCCGCCGAGCGCGTCGGGAGGGGCAAACGCAATTGCGTGGAGGACGCCGTCGAGTGCTGACCACCGCTGCGCGAGAGCCTCGCCGAGGGCAGCGAGATCCTCGGCTCGGTTGACGTCGAGCTCGAGCACGTCGGCTGCGCACGGAAGTTGCGCGGCGGCACGCTCGGTCAGGCGACGGGCTCGGCCGAAGCCCGTCAGCACCACCTCGGCCCCTGCCTGCTGGGCTTGACGCGCAACCTCGAAGGCGATCGATTGACGCGTGAGCACTCCCGTGATCAAGAGCCGCTTGCCGTCGAGCATCACGTCCCGGCCTCCTGGCCCACCCCGTCGCGATCTCGCCGCCAGAGGATCTCCACGTCAGCACGCACGCAGAGCTCCTCGCGCTGGTTGAGCACAGACCAGCGGCAGGTCACGAGGCCGGCCGCGTCGCCGACTGGGAGCAGCCGGTGGATGCTGCCATGGACTCGGATCGTGTCTCCCAACAGCACGGGACGCTTGAAGACCACGTCGCGCAGCCCGCGTAGAGCCATTACGCGCCCTGGATCTAGAGGAGCCAGCCCGACCGCGTAGCCGAGAACGAGCACGCCGTGGGCGATTCGCTCGCCAAAGAGACTTTCGGCCGCCCACTCCGCGTCGATGTGCTGGGGATGCATGTCTCCGGTCAGAGCTGCGAACGAGAAGACGTCGGCTTCGGTGACCCTCTGACCGTGGGTCTCGAACTCTTCACCAAGCTCGAGCTGGTCGAATGCCGAAGCCCATCTCACAGCGGGATGTTCCTTGCGGGTGCGGGCTCGCGGCGATGGCCCTCGAGGCTGGCAAGCGCCCCAGCCACCCGGTCGCGCGTGGCGCTAGGCGCGATCACCTCGTCGACGAAGCCCTCGCCGCTGGCGACTCCCGGCGCGAGGTGCTCGGCGGTGTACGCATCCGCGAGACGCTGCGCGGTGCGCTCCGGGTCACGTGCGGCCCCGATCTCGCGACGGTGGATGATCTCGACGGCCTGGATCGCGCTCATGACGCCCAGCCGCACGCTCGGCCAGGCGAACACGAAGTCGGCGCCGAGATCCTTGCTGTTCATCGCGATGTAAGCGCCGCCAAATGCCTTTCTCACAAGTACCGTGACGCGGGGCACGCTCGCCTCGGCGAAGGCGTGCACGAGCTTCGCACCGTGGCGGATGATCCCCGCTCGCTCCTGGGAGCTGCCGGGTAGAAAACCCGGGGTGTCGACGAGAACGACGAGCGGCAGACCGAACAGGTTGCACGTACGGACGAAGCGGGCAGCCTTCTGGGAGGCGCCCGCGTCGAGCACTCCGCCGAGGTAGCCGGGCTGGTTTGCGAGCACGCCGATCGCGCGCCCGTCAAGCCGGGCCAGCGCGCAGACTACGTTGCGCGCGTAGCGCGGCGAGATCTCCAAGAGCCGTCCGCCGTCGACAAGCGCTCGCACAACATCGCGGATGTCGTAGACGCGCCGTTCCTCTCTGGGTACGAAAGCGTCGGGGGGTGCTCCCGATGGCTCAACCGCCGGCCAGCGAGCCACGCGTTCGCCCGCGTTCTGCGGCAGGTAGTCCAGGACATCGCGCGCGAGCAGGGCTCCGTCCACCTCCGTGGAGGCGACGAGTTGGCACACGCCGTTGCGTTCGTGCACGCCAGAGCCTCCGAGCGTTTGCGAGTCGACGGCCTCACTCGTGACCCGGGAGACGACGCCGGGGCCGGTGAGGAACATGCACGCGCGAGCTCCCGCCATGATCACGAAGTCGGTAAGCGCTGGTCCGTAGGAGCCACCGCCCGCCGCTGCGCCGCAGACGATCGAGATCTGCGGGACCTGGCCCGACAAGCGGACGTGCTGCCGGAAGATCCGGCCATAACCGGCAAGTGCCGCGACCCCCTCCTGCATGCGCGCGCCCGCTGATTCGACGAAGCCGATCACCGGCACGCGCGCGCGCCCGGCGAGCTCGTGAACGCGCACCACCGTGTCGGCATGCGCTTCGCCGAGCGAGCCACCCGCGAACGCGCCGTCCTGGGCGAAGCAGAAGACCGCTCGTCCGTCGATGCGTCCCGCTCCCGCCACCACACCGTCGCCGGGCCTCGCGCGCTCGCCCATGCGCCGCGAGTGAACCTCGGTCCGCAGCAGGCTCAGGGACCCGGGATCGCATAGGACCTCGAGCCGTTCGAGAGGCGAGAGCCGCTCATCGGGTCGAGCCGCGAGGGCGAGGCTCACGCCGCCTCCAGGCACAAGACGGCATTGTGGCCGCCGAAGCCGAACGAGTTCGATAGTGCGACCGGTGGCCTCTCGTTCGTCCGCAGGGGGCGCGAGCTGCCGTCGACGTAGTCGAGATCGAGCTCGGGGTCGCGCACCTCCCATCCAAGCGTCGGCGGCGCGACGCGGGCGCGGAGAGCCAGCACGGTTGCGAGCGCCTCGACCGCGCCGGCGGCCCCGAGGAGGTGGCCAATCGCGGACTTGGTGGAGGAGACGGGAATCTCGGCGGCTCTCGGCCCGAGAGCGCGCTTTATGGCGATCGTCTCGGCGCGGTCATTCAGCGGCGTCGATGTCCCGTGTGCGTTCACGTAGTCGATCTCGTCCGGCTCGACCTCGGCATCGCGCATCGCCGCCGTCATCGCCGCGAACGGTCCGCCCCCATCCGGCGCTGGCGCCGTCAGGTGGGATGCGTCGCACGTCGCGCCATAGCCGCGGAGCCGTGCGAGGATTCTTGCTCCCCGCCGGCGCGCCTGCTCGCCGTCCTCGAGGACGAGTACGCCGGCCCCCTCGCCCATGACGAAGCCGTCGCGCCGAGCGTCGAACGGGCGCGATACGCCGCATCTCGAGATCGCTTCGAGCGCTGAGAACGCGGCTCGCGAGAGCGGCGTGAGCGCGGCCTCTGCGCCACCGGCGATCACGGCGCCCGCTTCGCCACAGTCGATCGCCCTCGCCGCGGCGCCGATGGCGTGCGCACCGGCGGCACAGGCGGACACGATTCCATAGACGGGGCCGCGCAAATCGTGCCGGATCGCGAGCGCGGCGGCGCCGGCGTTGCCCATCATCAGCGGCACCGCGAGCGGTGACACGGCCGCCCCGTCCACAAGCCGCGCGTGATTGGCCTCGATCGTGGCGATGCCGCCAATGCCCGTGCCGAGAATGCAGCCGATCTCATCGGGCCGGTACGGCGACGCACCGGCCCACCCAGCGTCGGCGAGCGCCTCCTGGCAAGCCGTGATCGCCAACTGCGTGAATCGGTCGGCACGGCGGACCTCCTTGGCGCTGAGAAAGTCGGTCGCGTCGAAGTCGGTACACACTGCCTCGCCATCTTCGATCGCGCAGACTCCGGCGCTCCAACGGTCATGAACCGTCCGCGCGCCGATGCCGAGCGGCGTGATTGCGCCGAGGCCCGTGATGACGATCTCGCGTCTCATGCCAGAGCCGCCACGACGTGGACGAGATCGCCGACCGTTGCGATGTCCTTCACGTCGCTGCCCTTGAGTTCGATGCTGAACTCCTCTTCGATGATCTGGCCGAGCTCAAAGAGGTCGAGCGAGTCGATGTCGAGCGACTCGAATGTGACCTCCGGGGTGATCAGCTCACGCTCGGTGCCGAACTTGACGAGCGCGTCGGTGACGACCCCCTCGACCTGGTCCTTCGTGATCGTTGATGCCATTGCGCTTCTCCTTTCTCTTTCGGTTGTGGCTCAAGCGGCGAGGCCGCCGTCGACGAAGACCGTTGTCCCGGTCACGTAGCCGGCCGCGTCGCTCGCGAGGAAGCGCACGCATGCGGCGACCTCCTCGACGCGGCCCGCGCGTCGCGCTGGCACGGCGCTCGCCGCGCGCTCGAGCACGTCGCGGGTCATGTCCGTCTCGATGAACCCCGGGGCGACCGTGTTGACGGTGACGCCGCGCGATGCCACCTCGACCGCGACCGTCTTGCTCATGCCGATCAGACCGGCCTTGGCGGCGGCGTAGTTCGCCTGTCCCGCGTTCGCGCGCGGACCCACGATCGAGGCGATGCCGATGACACGGCCGAAGCGAGCGCGGATCATCGTGCGCAGCGCGAGCCGGGTGAGGCGAAACGAGCCGGTGAGGTTCGTGGTGAGAACCGCGTCCCACTCGTCGTCCGAGAGCGAGACCGCGAGGTTGTCGGCTCGCACGCCCGCGTTGTTGACCAGGCAAAGCACCGGACCAATCGCCTCGACGCTCTCGTCCAGCAGCCGCTCTGCCTGGACTCTGTCGCTGACGTCGGCTGCAACCGCGACCGCGCGGCCACCCTTCGCTTCGATCGCGGCGACCGTCCGCGCGGCGGCGTCGCCGTCGCTGCGGTAGTTGACGACGACGGGCCAGCCATCCTCGGCGAGGCCGACGGCGATCGCGGCACCGATGCCGCGGGAGCCGCCTGTCACGAGCGCGCATGCAGAGTCGGGTTTGCTCATGCGGGCTCCCACTCGAGCAGTGCCGCCGCCGACACGAATCCGGCACCCACGGCGCACAGGAGCACTCGACTGCCGGCCCGCAGGCGTCCGTCGGCGCGCGCCTGCTCGAGCGCGAGGGGGACGCTCGCGGCAGAGGTGTTGCCGACCTCCGCGATGCCGTCTACCACCTTCTCGTGAGGGACCCGCAGACGCTCGGTCAGCGCGCGGGTGATTCGCCCGTTGGCCTGGTGGAAGACGAACAGGTCGACGTCTGCGAGCGGATCGACGTTTGCCCGCTCGCAGACCGCGCGAACGCCCTCCGCCATCGCGTCGACGGCGACCCTGAAGGTTTCCGGTCCGTCCATCCGGATCAGGTCCGTCTCGGGGTCGGTGACGATCAGCTCCGCCGCGGCGCCGTTGGTTGCCAGGTGCACGGCAGTCACTCCGCCGCGGTCACCGGCGCTGAGAACGACCGCGCCCGCACCGTCGCCGAACAGAGCGGCGGTGCTGCGGTCGCGCGGGTCCGTGTGCCGCGAGAGCATGTCCGCCCCGACGACGAGCGCGTGGCGCGCCATGCCCGCTTCGATCGACGCGCTCGCTACGGCGAGGCTTGTAACGAAGCCGCTGCACGCAGCGCCGAGGTCGAACGCGCCAGCGGAGGCTGCGCCGATGGCAGCAGTGAGCTGCGGGGCGACGTTTGGCAAGCGGCGCTCTTGGCTGACGGTTGCCAGGATCACGAGATCGATTTCTCCGGGATCGAGCACTGCATCCTCGAGAGCGGCGCGCGCGCTTTGGACGGCGAGGTCGAGCAGGGTCATTCCCGCAGCCGCGCGGCGTCGCGACCGGATCCCGGTACGACGCTCTATCCATGCCTCGTCGACCGCGATCGCTTCTGCGACACGCGCGTTGGGGATGATCTGGTCGGGGAGCGCGCATCCGAGCCCCACCACACTCGCCCGCGTGGACACACCGCCGACCACGAGCTCCTGGAGCAGCGGATCAGGCAGTGACATCGAGCTCCTCCGCGCGTACGACCGCCCTTTCGGGGACGTTGCGTCGGCTGAGGCCCGCAAGCACGGCGTCAGGGCCGATGTCGAGGAAGCGCTCGACACCCAGGCGCGCGAGCGCGAGCGTTGTCTCGCGCCAGCGAACCGGCGCGCACAATGCCTCGCTCAGCTCGACCGCCAGGTTGCTGAAGGGCTCGGCCGTCAGCCCGGAGAACACGGGCGCACTCGCAACGCCCAGCTCCACGTTCGCGACCGCTCGTCGAAACGGCTCGACCGCCGGCCGCATGGCCGGCGAATGGAAGGCACCGGTCACGTCGAGCTGCACGGCGCGCAACCCGGCCTCTCGCGCAGCCAAAGCCGAGGCGGCGAGCGCCTCGCCGCTTCCCGACAGAACTGTCTGGCCTGCGCTGTTGTCGTTGGCGACCGTAACGCCGAAGCGCTCGGCAAGGACACGCGCCTGGCCCATGTCGCCCTTCAGCAGCGCCATCATCGTCCCGTCTCCGCCCGCGTCCGCCTGCGCCATCAAGCTCCCGCGCAAGGCGACGAGCCTCAAACCGTCGGGCTCGGAGAAGACGCCGGCGGCGGTCAGGGCCGAGAGCTCGCCGAGCGAGTGGCCGGCGAACGCGCCCGCGCGCACGCCCCTCCTGACCAACCCGCGCCAGCGGGCGATGCTCGCGAGGAAGATCGCAGGCTGCGTGTAGCGCGTGCTGTCGCCGGATCGCTCGAACGGATCCGCATCCAGCAGGCAGAGGCAGAGCTCGTACAGATCGGGGCACTCGCGCTGGACGAGCGGCTTGACGCCCTCGAGCGAGCATCCCTGACCCGGGAACAGCGCCGCGGTCGCTGGTTGCGTTGGCACGACTCGAGCGTTCGCCCTCCCCCGCTCCCTGTCGAGCCGCCGCGGGCACTATCCCCCCGGTCGTGGGGGTGAGCGGAGACCAGTGGGGGGAGTCAGGTCGTGAGGCCGATCCGCTGCGCTCGCTGCACCGCCTCCGCCCTGTTCCTCGCACTGAGCTTTCGGTAGAGGCTGCTCGTGTGTTCCTTGATCGTGTGCGGCGAGAGGTGGAGAGCCGCGGCTATCTCCCTGTTCGTGGACCCCCCCGCGATCAACTCAAGCACCTGACGCTCGCGCCGTGAGAGGGGTGTCGAGTTGCCGTCGGCCTGGGGCCGGAAGACGGTCATACCTAGGCCCACCATGCGTACCGCTCGAGCGATGTCGCCCGCGCCCCAGTCCTTGGGGACGAACCCCGATGCTCCGACGGCTCTGGCCGCGCTGGCGGATATTCGCCCGGCTCCAGAGATCAGGAGCACGTTGGTACTAGGCGAGCGTGCGCGAAGCTGCTCGCAGATCTCCGCCCCGGACTCCTCGCCGATGAACAGGTCAACCATCGCCACATGCGGCGTGTACCGCAGCGCCAACGCGTACGCCTCATCTCCCGTGCGTGCACTCAGGCAGCGCTCGACCCACGGCTGGTTGCCGAGCATCAGCCGAAAGCCCCAGTGCACAACGTCGTGATCGTCGACGACGAGCACACGCAGCCGACGGGCGGGACCAGACAGCTGGCTGTGCGTGACGGCAGCCATCATTCCGCCGGCGTACGAGGAACCATCAGCCGTACCTGCCAGCGACGCTCTCCGCGCATGCCGAACTCGAGCAGCCCACCGGCTTGAAGCGCATCTAGGGCCGCAAGGCGCAAACCCATCCCGGCCCTTTTCGCCGAGCCGTCGACCCCGTCGTTGGTGACCTCGAGCACGAACGCACCGTGCTCGGACGCGGTACGAACGCGCACCTCAGTCGGCGATGCGTGCTTGTGGGCGTTGCGGATCGCCTCGGCGAGGACGGACTGCGCGAGCGGCTCGAGCTCCGCCGGCGCGGAGATCGCAACTCCCGGGTCCACGGCGATCGCCAGGTCCGGGTGCGCGTGTCGCAGCCGTTCGACCTCCGACGCGAGCGTCGCGTGTGTTCGCGTCGCCGAGCGGCCGAGGGGTCTGGAGATGGCGGTTCTGAGGTCGACGAGCGCTTGCTGCACCTCCTCGGCGCAGCGTTCGCGCGTCTCGGAGTCGAGCTCGAGCTCTCCGGAGAGCGCGAGCGAGACGCCGAACAGCCTCTGGACGACGCCCTCGTGCACGGCGCGGGCGAGATCAATGCGTTGCTCGAGCTGCAAAGCCTTCTCGTGCTGGCGGGTGGCAACCCGCGCCATCGAGGCCAGCGCAGCGGTCTTGCCGAGCGTCCACAGCAGCTCGCGCTCTCCCATCTGCAATGTCGGCGCGCGCGCATCGCGGTCGCCGATAATCACGCCGATCCAACGACCGCGCGCGACCATTGGCACGCAGACGATGTTCGCCAGGCCGAAGCGCTGGGCGTACTCCACCGGAACGGCCGCATCGAGCCCCTCCGCGACGTCGATCACGCGGTCCTGCTCGAGTGCCCACCGGGCGACCGGCGCAGACTCGACGGTCACGAACATGTCCTCGAAGTCGCCCACGTCGATGCCGAACCCGCCGGCGAGGCGGACGCGGCGTCGCGCCGAGTCGTAGCGGAAGATGACGGCGCGACGCAGCGACGTCAGCCGAGTGGTCGTCTCGCATAGAAGGCCGTAGAAGTCATCGCCGCGGCCGTCGTCCTCGCTCGTCGCGAGCACCTCGGCGAGGTACTCGACCGCCGGCACCTGCAGGCGCGGCGTCTCCGATGGCAGATTGTCTGTCGAGGGCGGCACGCGGCGTCGCTCACCGGCCATCATCGCGCCAGACACGGCTCGCCGCCAGTCGTGCGAGTCCGCCGACCATCCATATGGGGGGGTCCAACGGGCTCCAACCCGGCCGGCCGACATCGCAACCACGGCTTATCCGGCGCCACGAAACTGGACTACACCCGTGACGCCGCAGTGGCACACGGACGCGCACACGGACGCGTGCAGGTAGGGACGAAGCGTTAGCGCTATAGGTACGCGAGCTGATAGCTCGCGCCTGTTGGGGCGCTCGGTTGAGGTGATGTACGGCTGCATCCCGGGGCCTGGCTAGGAACGCGGCTGCAAAGGACGAAATCGCGAGACTCGGAATCGAACCGCGGACACCACGATCTCAAAAGATCGTGAGAATCCGAGACGTGAAACGGAATCGCACAGCCTTATGGCTGGAAGCTCGGTAATGGGCGTCGGATGCGAACAGGAGGAGGGCCGATGAGATTGCCGCGCAGCAGACCGACGCTGAGGTCGTCAGGCCGTTCGACGCGGCCCTTCAACGCGCTCGCCGCCCTTGGCGCCGCGGGACACAACGGCTTTGAGCGGTGGGCCGGAATCGGAGTGTTCCTCGAGCCGTGGCTGGGGCGCCGAGGCACCAATATCCTGTGGTCGACGTCGCTGCCGCTGTGGTTCTCGCAGGCAATTTCCGGACGGCGCCGCGACGAGCCACTGCTTGCCTTCAACGCTGGGGTGGCGATTGCTGGGGCAGCCGTCCATTACGTGGAATGGCCGTGGTCGCGGCGCTTCGGCTTTCTGCCGTGGCTAGAGGAGGCGGAGGGCTTTCGCGCGAGCCTACTTCCTGCTTACAACGTGATCCTCCTGGTGTGGTTCATCGGCGGGGCTGGGTCCGTCGTGACCGAGACTCGGCGCCAGAACCTGAAGTACACGGCCGCCGGCATCGCAACCGGGCCTCTACTGCTCGCTTCCGCGCGCCACCACTTCGCATGGGCGCGGGAGCAGGCGAAAAAAGGCAATCCCCATTTCAGTGCCGACCTGCTTGCCGAGAGCCCGCGCAGGCCCGTCGGCATCAACGCGCTCTAATGGCAGATCCGACGGTCCGCTGGCCTGGTGGTGCGCGTGCGGCCGTCTCGGTCACCTTCGACAACCTCGGCGAGGCCGCCGAGCAGGAGCTCGGCCTGCCCACGCCGACCGGCCGCCACTACTCGGTCACCACCGCACTGCCGATCGTCCTTGCTGAGCTCGCCGACGCCGGAGCGCGAGCGACGTTCTTCGTCGAGGGCGTCAACACCGAGACCTATCCGGACGCGCTGCAGTCGATCGTCGACGCGGGGCATGAGTGCGCCTACCACGCGTGGCATCACGAGGATTGGAGCCGGTTGAGCGGCGCGGCAGAGTACGAGAACCTGACCCGAGGCCTTGCCGCGATGCGAGCCTGCGACCTTGAGCCGGCGGGCTTTCGCCCACCGGGCGGGCTGATCGGCGATCGCACGCTTGCTCTGCTGCAGGCGGAGGGCCTGAGCTATTGCTCCCCGGCAGGAGAAGGTGTTGCGATCGAGCGGACGGTGCTGCTTCCGTTCGCATGGCCCAACGTCGACGCCTACCACCTGCTCCCGCAGTTCGCACCCCTTCGCAGCCATATCGACGGGTCAGTTGACTCGGGCGGGCACGCGCAGGTCGCCGACACGCTGATGGCGTCCATCGACGATTCAATCGCGAACGGCTCCCACGCGACGCTCGTGCTCCACACCTGGCTAATCGAGGCCGAGCGCGACGCCGTCCGGGCCATCCTGGGACACGTTGTGAGCGCCGAGCGGCGCGGCGCGCTGTGGGCCGCGCGCTGCGACGAGGTCGCCGCGTGGGTTCAGAGCCACCCCGATCTTTTCACCGACGCAGCCAACCTCGACACAACCTCCTGGCTGGATCCGTCCGGACCGGCGCCGGCGACTTAGCGTCCGGACACGAGCTGAGGCGTGGCTGAAGTCAGGGGACGCTCCGACTCGAAGATGACGATGGAAGTCCACGCACAGCTCGAGCAGCGCGCCGAGGCACGTGCGGCGAAGTACTCGAGATGTCGCCTGGATCAGTCGTCTCTGCGCCTCTTGCCTCTCCGCACGAGCGCCCACGCGCCACCGACGAGCATCCCACCCATCATCACGACCATCACGACGGTCATCGCACCGCCCATCCTGCCTCCTTATCCCGGCTTGTGTGCGCGTAGTCGCTCGACGATGCCCCACTTCGAGCGCTGAACCTCATCGATCACAAAGCCGACGCTGGGCACGTAATCCAGCGGCTCGCGTAGCAGATGGTCGGCCTCGAAGCGAACCGCGAGGGGCTCCAGCAGCCTCTGGCCCCCTCTCACGATCGGCCTGGGGCTACGCACGTGCTCCAGCAGTAGCAGCTGACCGCCGGCGCGCAGGACGCGGAAAGCCTCGGCGGCGGCAGCACGGGTGTCGGGAATCGTGCAAAAGCCGAGCGTGCAGGTGACTGTGTCGAAGCTCTCGTCCGGGAAGTCAAGTGCCTGCACGTCGCCGAGTCGCAGATCCGCCGGGTGGCCGAGCTCCTTTGCTCGCTGGTGAGCGATCGCCAGCATGCCGGGGCTCAGCTCGACTCCTGTGAGCTGGACCTCGTCTCCGTAGAACGGCAGATTGCGAGCGGTGCCGCACGCCAGCTCGAGCACCTTCCCCCGAGCTCGCGAGCACACCCACTCGCGTCCATCGCCGAACAGGATCCGCTCGAAGAAGCTGATCTGGCGGTCGTATTTCGGCGCCTGTTTGTTCTGAACGGCGCGTACCCGCGCGGTCTCCTGTTCGATGGTTGGTCGTGCCTCAGACATGGCGGCCGCTCGCTGACATCGGAGGGAGGGCTCTCGCCCAACTCATGAATGGCTCTCATGCGTGGTCGAGCGCGTCCTCAGACATGGCTCGGGATCCCGCCGTCGGGCGCGCGCCTGCTTCGTCATCTCCGCCGTCCTCTTCGCCGCTGTGAATGACGGCAACCAGTCGGCAGGAACCGTCCCAGGCGGGACATGCCCGACCATCGGCGGGAAGTGGCGCGCTAGCGCCGCCGACTGCCCGGCGAGCAGCGGCTCGAGGTCGGCGATGGCGCTGAGCTGCCTGATGCTCGAGCCGATCTGCAGGTCGGCGGCGTTCGGGGCCTCGCCGCCGATCGTTCCCTCGGCGATCAAGCTGTCCGCTTGGTCGAGGTAGCCGGGCAAGGCACGCAGGTCGGCACGAGCCGCCTCGTCGCTGGCACCGACCAGTTTCCCGTACACGCGCACGCCGGCTGGCGCGTTCACGCGGATCAGCCACCGCGGGGTCGGCAGTGTCGAGGCTTCTGCGTACGACAGCAGGGCCCGCGGGGAGCGGCGGAATAGTGCTACCTCGATCCGCCGCACGGCGTTCTGTAGCACCCGCTCACCCCATTCCTCCGCTGACTCGACGCGACCTCGGGCCTCACCGTCGCCGGGGTACAGCGGCGGCTCTGGAACGAGCTCATCGATCCGGCGGAGGATCGCTACCGACCCAATGACCTTCTCACCATCCGCCAGCGTGAGTCCGGGGACCGTGGGATGGCCGTAGCGCAGTCGCTGGACCGGCCGGTGCAGAAGCTCCACGAGCTCGACGCGCCGATAGTCGAGACCCTTGACCGCCAGCGCCGCCTCCGCGCACGCGCACGGGTGCGACGTCGCGATCACATGCAGCCTGGCGACGCCAATAGCGGATACGCCCGGCGTCCCGGCGAGTGCGTCTTCATACATGGCTCGGGATCCCACTACCGGCGCGCGCCTGCTCACTCATCTCGCCGTCCTCGCTCGGACGCTGAGCTGCGGCGCCCACCGGCATGCAGCTCACGC